>ENA-ORSG01000001-ORSG01000001.1-human-gut-metagenome-genome-assembly--contig:-NODE-1-length-987917-cov-27.936433_pt1 | contig 987917 bp, 615 predicted proteins | sample MGYA00242189_ERZ509156 | MGnify/ENA primary metagenome ERZ509156 (study PRJEB26280, sample SAMEA2338666) | human gut metagenome | biome: human gut; feature: human-associated habitat; material: faeces...
CATCTGACTGTTAATCAGAGGGTCCTTGGTTCAAGTCCAAGAGGAAGAGCAAAAAAGAAGCCACCTAGAAGGGTGGCTTTTCTATTTATTCACCTTTCTTATCATCCAAAGGACTCAATAATATATCTTGTGGGATTTGGCTCAGAACAACCATATCTCTAAAAGTAGGTACATCATATCGGTACAAAAAGGAATTAAATAGTGATTAACTGGTGTGGTATTGAATCACAACAGAATTGAATAAATTCTCTTATTGGATATTTATTTTCCATTTTTCCATGTCCCCCTTCATCTTTTCTCTGTCTCTCCGATGAATAAGGAATTTGCGGGTGAAGGGTAACAACTTCACCATCTCTTCTCCTGTAGCGATTAGTTTCAAAAATTGTTTCAAGGCTTGAAACAATCCGTTTCACACCGAGAAACACTTCGTTTCACTGCTTGAAACACTTTGTTTCTCGGCGTGAAACATCTAGTTTCAAATAGGGTTGAAACTAATTACGAAATAGCTTTACTAATCTTGCTCAATGGTGGAATCTGAAAGTAACAATTTGACTTGATTCACGATGAAGAGAAGGTGAAGGGGCGGCTATTCACCTGCAAACTCCTTGTTTATCGGCAATTCAGAAGAAAAGTGAAGGAGCTGGAAGAATTGAACATGTTATAGAAAAGAGCATCGAATTGTTCAAAACCCATATGGAATGAGTCGAATCGTCTATTCATAGGAAATGATTTTAATTGGGCATTTCTATTTATCCGTTTGCCTATCCAGATTCGTTCCACTTGCTATTTTTATTTCGTTCCACTATAGTGTTCTTTACGGGAAACTATAGTGGAACGTAAGGGACACTATAATTTGCTACTACTCCAAAGACAGCGGTTCAGTTTGAAAACGGCGGCTTAGTCTGAATATTGGGGATTTGGGGATCAGTTTGAGAACAAAGACGAAAGAATAAGGGGAACCTCCCGGATAAATCCATTAGTCCCCCTCTGATACTGGTCGTACCTCATCGTTTCTTGATAAAGGCAAGTAGTTACACATAAATGTAATGTTTTCGACCTTTTAGCCGTCAGACACCACTCCGTCCCATTTGACTTGCCTTTAAAGTTTAAATAACATTAGATCTTGGCGAAAAATAGCAAACCACAACCAACTGGCTGCTATAGATTCGCCGTGACACTTCATTTGTTTAATGAAAAAATAGACGAGGCAGTCCTACCGTTTGGATATAAACCACCTCGTCTTGGGGTCTTAGCCGAACCTGTTTATTTCTCTATCTTCATTCATTTCAAATCGGTTTAAATACATAAAAGAAGGAAAGAATACCATAAGAGATGTCCAGCCGGATGATTTCTTGATTGTATGGCGATGCAGCCAAGAAAGGTATTCTCAAGCAAATCACACGATTGCTTTGAGGAGAAAGCGGGCATATCTTTTTTGTTCTTTCCATTTATAACAAATGATGGTTTGCGCCCTTTTACAAACCCTGTATATACAAAAAAAGCGGTAGGGCATTTGCCTATCCGCAAGCGAGGGAGTCGAAGCCCTATGTGCACAAACAGGAAACACCCCCCGCATATCGCAAGGAGCATTTTACTGTTTCATGTGCACATTTGAATTTTCGACTTTTCGCTTGCACAGAAATCAGCTAAACGCTTTTTTTCTTCAAAAACATAAAAACATGTCGATCTACGACAGTGCAAATATAAGAAATTATTAATTCATTCGGTTCTCAATCTCGTTTTTTTTATAAAAAGTCATCTTTGAGAAGCCCTTTATACATTCTTGAAACAAATTTAAGCCGTTGCCAACGTCAATATACTAATCCGTATTCCTTCCACATTCACTAGGCAGGAAGCACATGCCAGAGTAGTAGAACCAGTGGTCAACACATCGTCAACTATCAATATGTGTTTTCCGGCAAGTGTTTCGGGATGCTGAAGCTCGAAGATACCTTCCACATTATCCCGACGTTCAAACACAGATTTACGTGTTTGCGTTTCCGTATTTTTCTTACGCAATATGGATTCTGTATCGATGGGGATTCCTGTTACAGCAGCAATTACGGGGCTCAATACAAAATGTGGCATGAATGAAATGTAAGGCGAAGTACGTGAAACCGCCTGTACATCGGTGATTGACGAATGTCACGCAATATATTTGGGAAGAAAACAAAAAGTTCCGTTCCTTCTATTTTGCTTCCGTTGCTTCTATATTCATTCCGGTGGACTGTGCTGTAAATAGGGGAAACAATGAGAGACAGATTGAAAAGGCGAAGGAAAGACTGTATGTTGCTTCTGTTTTTAGGCTTAAAACAAAGGCTATACGCTCCATTTAGATGGGTGTATAGCCTTTATTAATTTAGATATAGAAATACATTACAGCGGCTTAAAATGCTATTTTCGTGCGCTTCGAATAAGCACTCCTTGTTGTATGATCGCTTTTTTAGTAGCGAAGGAAACACCATCGGACAACCCTTTGTGACGTAGGGTTTCTTCCGTAATACCTATTTCTTCAGCAGTAAATTCAGAATAGATTGCTGATATAGAACCAAAAAAACGGCTTGTTTTTTTGAAAATGAGATGAACATGTATAACCTTAGTCTCTTTAGCCATGACTTTACTTTTAGATATTTGTAATACTAAAAATTTCTATATAGTTACTATATGGAAGTTTTTCTAATTGCAAATATATGAAATAAATAAAGAAAATAGGATGTATTTTTGTTTATTTCGTGATAAATACAGACTTATGGAAAAGATATAATTTATTGTTAAAATAGCCTATACCCATGTCAGCACCCTTTAAACACCCATTAGAAAATAGAGACAAAATGTGAATATCACCCATTAAACACCCATTAAAAAAGAAGTGTTTTTATTATTGAGTTTTACCCTATAATACTGGTATATGCATTGAGTTATACCCTATAATACAACTTTTAGGAATACAGATATTTTTGGTAATATACTAAAAAACAATGATTTATAATAAAATATAATGTTTAATATTAAGTTAACCTTTTCATAAGTAGGGACATTTGACTTTTCAAAGCATCCACATCGTCTTCTAAATGGTTTACTTTATCATAATACGTCGCGTTAATATTAGGCATCTTTGCGCTTAAATACCATTCCACATATAGTATAGTATTAATCTCATCTTCCATCAAATTAAAGTTTGGGTAATTAGCTTTATCAACATTATCAGAGGTACAAACTATAAAACCATGTTCACGGAATCTATTTTTTATGCGTTTCACGTAAGCACGTCCACTTCTGTCGCTTACCACATATACATGATTGTCTTTAATCTCATTCCATTCACTTCGATCCAATAATCTTAAGATGAGAAATGAACAGTCTAATAATGTCGGAGACATACTTTCTCCTCGTACTTTAACACAGAAATATTTTCTATTCCTACGTAGCATATTGTAAGGAAGCCTAATAGTCTCCACGACTTCTATAAAATCAGGATTTTCACATCCATAACCTGCAGCTACAGATATATCAACGATAGGGATTGACTCAAATTCCGACTCTATTGGAACGATTTTAGAAATTTTCGTTTGATTGTCATCACGCAACATTGAACCACATCCAGCAAGCAACCAATCCGTAGAGATATCGCTATAATATGAGAGAAATTTCAATAAATTATCTTCAGACATTCCATTTGGTTGACTCAACACGCCATTGGTTATGCCTGTATTTTTATAACATTCATACTTTGTAATCCCTTTAAAATCTAAATATTGCAGAATTCTCTGCTTTAATACTGAAAAATCTCTCATATTTTCTTTCATAATTGAAATATCTCTATTATATTTGCAGCGTGTTACAGATTAACAGCGCTCAAATGTATGAATAATAACTCAAAAATAAAAAGGTATGAAACAAATAATTGAATTAAGAGACACCGAAAAACGAAAGATGATTGCAGAAACATTTGGAATATCTCTCGCAAACCTTAGTCAAATACTTCGTTTTAAACGAAATGGAAAGAATGCAGAAGCTATTCGTAGAATGGCACAAGAAAATGGTGGAATTAAATATACTGAAGGTAATGAACCATCAAAAGTGAAGGTTTTGGATTCTCACGGAAATGTAACAAGAGTAATAAGCAATAAATAAAAATCTGCAATGCAAAAGAATAAGATTTTGAAACGTATAGATCGCATCATTTTTCAAGCCATTGTCATGGGTGATAACTTAACAGCAGATGATGTGCTACGCCTCGGCAACCATGCCAGATTCAAGAAGAAACTATTCATGGTTGGTGACACGTGCCGGGTTTCAGTGAGAAAGTTGTCCAATTCAGCGAGTATATTCACAGTCGTCAATTTCTACTACATCAATAGTCTCTGTTTTATGGATCGTATCCGCCACTATTTGGGCAAATTGAGGACAACAGCATTTCGTAATATGGGCATAAGTGAAGTCATTGTCGTAATCATAGATGATACGTGCCTTTAGCTTATGAACAGGACATTTTACATCTCGGAGTATACTCTTGCATATTGTTTGGTCTGATGCAAGTTTAGATTCCAAATCATCGAAAAACATCATAACGGTTTATTTAAATTAAATATTTTCCATATTGGCTACAAATGTAGCAAAACTATTCCGGTTCGTGATGAATAGGAATAGCCTTTTTAGAAAAATGAATGTAGAACAAGAAAAACGATATAGTATATGAAAACATTTAGAGTGATTCAGAATGTGTTGATAGCGGTCGGGATAATAACTACCGTTTCATTGGTTGACGGGATTGAGGTGTCTGCCTCTAATGTGCAGGCGGCTTTTGTCATTGCCTGTTTCACGATAGTGACCATTCTTGAAAGGGAATTCCGTTCGGAAAAGGACGAAGAGTAAAACAAGTATGCAAGCAAGGAACTTCCCCGTATTTCGGGATAACACAGACTCATGGTTTCAGATTGAATTTGTCATGGTATTATTTAATGGTGTTAGGACAGGTTTTCAATGGGAACAGGTGAAAAGAGGGGAAGCAGCTACAATCCTGGGGCAGTGCCGGGACTTGCGCTAAAGTTAATAGTATAATTATTATGGCTGAGATATTTAATAATCGGATTTGCGTGTTTGCGAATGAATTAATTATCTTCAATCCCAAAACGCAAGTTGGGAGTGAAGATGGGTTCATTCCTGAAGGAACATACTATTCGATGGTGAGGAACGGGCAACTTATCGTACTCCGTCGTGGTATTCCCGGATGTCCTGCCCTAGTAGATTTTGAAACCATGAGAAAGGACGTAAAGAAAGGGTACATTGTACGTAAAGGTGATCCCCGTGCAGAAATTGCCGCTAAAACACAGAAATCCATACTGGAAGATGCGATTGTCTACAGCAATGCCGCCTACGAGTTTTTCAGTGTGAAATACCGCTATGACGGTGACAAGAAGCTTCCCCCCGCGAAGATTGACGAATATACCCTGAATGTACGCATCATGAACGCGCTCCTCTCCCTTCGCGATGGTCGTAAAGCCAACTCGATAGGCGGTGGTGGTACGCGCATCAACGTTTGGGAAAAGCTCTGTAAGTTGAGCAATGATCTTCTGACACTGAAAGACCCGAACGGGCGTGATATTTTTCCTCATAACCTGCCGAAGAACTGGAAGGCTTTGAAACGTAAATGCGAGCAATATGAAGCGGCACGACGGATCAGTGAGGAAGAAGGCTATCGCAGTGTCATCCATAAATCGTATGGCAACAAATACGCGGCAGTCGTACTGAACGAGGACGCAAAGGCGGTGATGCATAAATTAATCAGTATGCATAACAATCTGAATAATGTCCAAATCATGGAAGAATACAACAAGGTGGCTTCCCTGATGGATTGGAAACCGATCGATAGTCCTACCACCGTTGAGAACTGGAGACAAAAATTTGCTCTCACAACAATGGCGGGAAATAAGGGAGACAAAGCTCTGAAGAACACACGCATGAAACAGATACACCGCGAAGCCCCGACACAAGCACTTACTTACTGGACGCTGGACGGATGGGATGCGGAACTGTTCTATCAGAAAAAGACTCCCAAAACGGTAAAGAAAAACGGTGAGGAAAAGAGATATATGTACACCACTTATACCAACCGGAAAACGATGGTAGTCGTACTTGACGCATGTGAAAAATATCCGGTAGGGTATGCCATTGGCGACCATGAATCACCCGCTCTTATTCGTGAAGCATTACGAAATGCGGTACAACATACCAAAGAGCTATTTGGGGAACGCTATAAGCCTTTACAGCTACAAAGCGACAATTATCAAAAGAAGGTGATGGTTCCCTTCTATGAAGCCATGACCAAGTACTATACACCAGCCGCTTTGGGAAATGCAAAGTCCAAAATTGTAGAACCCTATTTCAAACGGCTGAACGTGGAATACTGCCAAAAACAGGCGAACTGGTCAGGCTTCGGTATCACTGCCGACAAAGATAACCAGCCTAATTTGGAAGTCTTAAACCAAAATCACAAGTTCATCCCGGATGAAGCCACCGTTATTGCGCAATTAGAGGCTATTATAGCACAGGAACGGGCAAAGAAGATAGATGCTTACCGCGCTGCATGGGAACGTACTGAAGAAGCCCGTAAAATGCCTTTCGGGATTGAAGAATATCTGATGCTCATGGGGGAAACCACCGGACGCACAAATAAGATCACAGGTTCGGGGCTGTTTATCGAATTCATGGGCGAACGAATCTGCTTCGACAGCTTCGACCTTTCTCTCCGCGACCATTACAACGAAGACTGGATAGTACGCTTTGACCCGGACGATATGAGTCAGGTGCTTGTATCGAACGCAAAACGCCTGAAGTCCGGTCGTGTTGACAAAGAGATCGGGACATTGCAATACGTACTGCAACGTGATATCAAAGTTCCGATGGCTTTGGCTGATCAGAAACCGGAACATTTTGAATACCGGGCACGTGTCGACAGGTTCAACACTGAAATGGTGGAAACGGTGAAGGAGAAAGTGAAAGAGGTAGACAGGAGAATCACCACCATTTGCCAACGTATCCCCGAAATAGCTGCAGGAACGGTTCTTGACCGCTATCTGATAACTGACAGCTTGGGACAGCACAAGGATGTCCGGTCAAAAATGAGGGATGACGCCACGGATGCGGATTTCATGGAAGTGACCCAACATATCACCCGGCAAAGTGTAGCAATGGCTTCTACCGGAACGGACGATGAAGATTACGACTACAACCCGCTGGATATGAATTTTTCAAGATGATTTAAAAACAATTTAAAAGATATACAACATGGATAATCAAGCATTAAAAACGTACATAGAGAAGTTAATCAATCGTGGTTCATCTGCAACGGAGTTGGCACGGAAGTGTGGAATATCGGATACCGCCATGTCCCAATTCAGAAGCGGCAAGTATGGAGCTAACGAAGACTCTATCGCTGAAAAGATCGCTTCCGGTCTTAATTACTACGAAAACGCCTGGAATGTAGTGGAAAGCGTCACCAGTTACCAGCAGGTACGCACCGCGTTCGTGGCAGCCAAACGGAATCACAAATGGATGTGTATATCTTCCCGATCCGGCAGTGGGAAGACTCAATCCCTCATAGACCTTTATAACATGAGTGCCGATAATTCAGTCATATATCTGAAATGCCGGAAGTGGACGGCACGTAAATTCCTGACCAAGTTAGCCACATGCATGGGGGAAACGGTAACGCGCTATATGGATAACGATGACCTTATGGACTTGGTTGTTTCACACATAAACCGCATGGCTGGAAAATCCCCTTTGTTAATCCTTGATGATGCCGGAAAACTGGCGCACAGTGCCCTTTGTACCTTGATACCTCTATATGACGATACTTTACACCGTTTGGGGGCTATCGTAGCCGGAACGGAGACGCTGGAACGCAATATAAAGCGTTATGTCGGTCGTGTAGAAGGATACGACGAAATAGACGGCAGATTTTGTCGGAACTACATCGCATTGCTGGGAGCCACAAAGAAGGATGTCAAAGCCATTTGCGCGGCAAACGGGATCAATGATACGGAGGAACAGGAAAACATTTGGGGAAAGTTGAATAAAGAGAAAAAAGAGCCTGTGCCGGGAAAATATGTTTGGTTTACCGATGATTTGCGTGAACTGTCCGGCATGATCGAAGACCGTATAATCAAACAACAAATCGAGCGTGGAGAACTGGCATGAAAGTTTGGAGTCAGAAGAACCTAGAAGACATCCGACATGAATATATTGATTTTGACGGTGAATGGTATCTGGCATTCGGTCGTCCGGAAAAGTCCGGTTGCTGGATCATTTACGGAAAGTCGGGACAAGGAAAAAGTTCTTTCGCTCTGCAGCTGGCACGCAAATTTGATGAAATGGGGCTTCGGGTTCTTTATTTAACACTTGAAATGGGCGCGTGCGACGACTTCGTGAATTCCGTTCTTAGTGTCGGCATTCATAGTAAAACGAATAATATAATCTATTCGGATGAAGCCACCATCACAGAACTGGACGAATACCTGTCAAAGCAACGCAGCCCGGACGTGATAATGATAGACTCCATACAATACTTCGAGCAGCAAGGGGGAGCGAAAGCCCCCGAAATAATCCGCCTGCGCAAGAAGTATCCGCGAAAGATATTTGTCTTCATCTCTCATGTGGACGGACGCGAGGTGGAAGGAAAAACAGCCTATGACGTGAAACGTGACAGCTTTAAAAGAATCTACGTGGAACATTTCAAGGCAACATTTATCGGACGTGGCAAAGGAGGTTCACGCGGATATTATATAGTATGGGCGGAAGGGTATCAAAAACATTGGATTGAAAATATAAAAAGCGATAATGATGGAACAGAAGACGAAGAAACCTATCAGTAAGAGCCTTATCAAACGCCTGCATATCATATACAGCGCACAAGGCATTGATGACGAACAAAAGCGGGCTATCCTGCTAGACCTGACAGACGGACGGACAAATACCACAAAAGAGTTGACATACAGCGAGGCAATGTATCTCTGCGGCTATTTGAACGGTACGAAAAAAGAAAACCGGGATCTAACCATCACCGAACGGGAAATAAGGAGACGCAGATCGGCTGTCCTGAAGAGAGTGCAACGGATCGGAATCGACACAACGGACTGGGGAGCGGTGAATGCGTTTTGCCTTGATACCCGGATAGCAGGAAAGAAGTTCCGCGAACTGGACGGGGAAGAACTTCTCCTGTTGATACCGAAGCTGGAATCAATATTAAAGAAGAAAGAAGATGGCGGGTATTAGTGCGGAACAACACCGGATAAACCGGATTAATGAATTACTGGATCGGCTTGACAAGATTCCCGGTGAACTGGATGCCATACACGAGAAATTGTATGCCGGAAATATGGATCGTAACGAGTTTGCGAAGTTGGTAGACCAAAGGTCATCGCTTTATATCGAAGCGGAAAACAAGGAACGGGAACTGAAAGAAGTATATAAAATCAAATTGTAATTAATCATTTAAAAATTTAATAGTATGGATATTAGTAAATTGTCAAAAGAAGAAAAGGCTGAATTGTTGCGTAAACTTAAAGAAGAAGAAAAAACAGAGTCCATCCGGCGGAAGGAAACCTACGAAGCGTTGAGACATCAGTTCATGTTCGATGTGGAAAGTAAACTCATGCCAGTAGTGAATGACGTTCAGGGCTTTTATGATTGGATTGTAGGTGAAAGCAAGGCTTTCCGTAACGTGATGCGTGAATACGGTCAGCTCCGTATGCGTCAGGGTGAAGAAACCGCCACTTTTTCAGTAGTAGACGGGAACTTCAAACTGGAGGTAAAAAGCAACAAGGTGAAAAGTTTTGATGAACGTGCCGATCTCGCTGCCGAAAGGCTGATTGACTACCTGAAGAATTATATAGCCCATTCGGAAAAAGGAGTCGATGATCCGATGTATCAAATGGCGATGACGCTTCTCGAACGTAACCGTCAGGGAGATTTGGACTATAAGTCTATAAGCAAGTTGTATGAATTGGAGTCACGTTTTGATGAAGAATATGCGGCTATCATGCAGTTGTTCAAAGAAAGCAATGTGGTATATAAAACCGCAACTAATTACTATTTCCATAAGCGTGATGAAAACGGAGTATGGCGTCGTATTGAACCTTCATTCTGTAGATTATGATCATAGCAGTTGACTTTGACGGAACCATTAGCCGGGGGAAATTCCCGGCTATTGACGGAGAGCAGCCATACGCTGGCGAATCGCTTCGGAAACTACATGATGAAGGACATAAAATCATTATTTGGACATGCCGTACTGGTGATCAGTTATTGAATGCCATCAACTGGCTGTTGGAACGCAAAATACCATTCGACCGTGTGAATGACCATGATCCTGAAAATATCGCTAAATATGGAGAAGGCGGGAAAAAGATATATGCCCATTGCTATATCGATGACAAAAACATCGGAGGTTTTCCCGGATGGCTGGCATGTGTGGAGGAGATTGAACGGATGGAAGAAGCCTATAAAACTATTTTAAAAGAGGATAAAACTAAAGTATGAACAAGAAGAAGGAGATAATACGCACTATCAGAAATTTTAAAAGGATTCTGAAAAGTGGGAATGTGAAAACGATATTGGTCGTTAGTGATTGGGATATATATATAAAAACATACACTATTGAGGAAATTGCTGCCCGTTTCTTACGAATAAAAGGTTATAATGTACAAATTACCATATCGGATAATACGGAGCACCCTTCCTACCAGTTTGGTTATATACGATTCTATCGTTATGCCAGAATCAAGTTTAATTCTAATTAGCAAAAAGATGAATGCAAAAGATCAAAGAAAACTGTGCAAAGCCGGCTATACAATCCTGCGTCGCCATGATTACCCCCAGCCGCATATCACTTTTAAAAGCGATATAAATCCGGATAGTTGGAAAAGGTATGGGGACAATTATCCTTCAAAAGCGGAAAGAGACCGGGCAATGAAACGTTTGCTAACAGATGATAAAATAGTAGAAGATTAAATTGGATATGAAAAAAGATAATAGCTTAGAGGATCTACTGATTCTATATTTAGTATCAGTAATAGGTATATTTACCTCCTTATCGGTTTTGGCTTATTGTGGAGTTTTAAAATAAAGGGATAACAGCCGGGAAAGATCGGCTTTTGATAATATTTGATAGAGATATGAGTAAGATAGATGTTTCAACTCTGAAAGAAGGTGATACTTTCATCCATAAAGGTGTGTTGTATGAAGTCTGGCAGAAAAACACTTGGAATACTCGTTGTAGGTATTTGAATGATAAATACCGTTATGGCGATTGGTGGGAGTATCTTTATTGTGATTTTAGTAATTATACAAAAGTCGAAATATGAAGACATTGGTGTTTGATATGATGCTTGATTAGAATGTGTAATAATTAACGTATAACAAATTAGAAAGGAACTAAAGTATGACACAAGAAAAATTCATTGCATTGTCAAAGGAAAAGGTTGCAAAATTGAATAAAGGTTCAAAAGAAGCGGAAGAAGCATGGAGAGCCGGATATCTGTATTTAGCAGAACAGCTACGCACCAGTTTCAATAACAAGACACAACTTTACTTTTTAGAAGAAGTAGAAGAAATCGTCGAGGATTCTTACGAACTTGATGAATTTGAATAACGTATAATAAAATCAATTATGAGTAAAAAAGAAATTTTGATAAAATGGAAAACGGTTGAAACAATTACTCCCGACTTTCCTGATGGTGCAATCTTTATAAAAGAAGATACATCTATTGAGTTCCCTTTGGCTATTGTAGCTTTTCCATTGGGGGGACATGCGAATGGAACGAAAAAGCAACGAGAGAGAGCCAAGTTAATAGCGGCTGCTCCTGAATTATTAAAAGCGTGCCAAGAAGCACTAAAATATGTCTGCGTAGAAGAACCTGCCTATGATGTATTATGTAATGCTATCAAAAAGGCTACTGAATAACCCTCAAACCAAATCAGAAAGGAATAGAATGTTATATATAGCAGAAGTAGTAGCAATAATCGAAGAGGCGAAAAAACGTGGAGAACATTCATACACATTCATAAATCTGTCTTCGTATGTACGACATATACTAATGAAAGTCGGATATAAAATACGTTTCTCTATAGATGAGAATTGGAATGGCGTATATAAAGTAGAGTGGTAATTTCAAGTAAATCAAAATAGATGAGCTTTATATCAAGACAGAAAAATGGGCTTTTATGCCGATTCTCAACGGTGATAGATACTGTTAGTGATTACAATATGACAGATGAAGAATATATTGAAATGTGTGCCCAAAAGGCAAGGGAGGAAGCTCAAGGGACATTAAAACATTCTCTTCGTCCGTTTGAAGAGGTAAAAGCATCTTTTGTACCTACCAATATGAGCCGTGATGAGTTCAACAGAATTTTAAGATTAATGGAAAAAGAATAACTGGAAACATGAAACGATTTAATACCCAAACAAGGTTTGTCCCCCTAAAGATAGATGAAGACTTTAATGTGGGACATATTCAATCGAAAGACGGAAAAGTAAAAGACTTTAAAACGCGCAAGGCAGTTGAGAAGTATTGCAAAGAAAATCATTGCATTTATTGCGAAGAAAAATACATATTCTACAAATGATTGTCTGCCCGAAAAAAGCCGCGCAAAGATTTTTTCCTGCGCGGCTTAATTTTATATTCTCAAATTACAGCAATCATCCGGACTGCAGTTTACATTCTCTTTCCAATACTGAAAATGACTGTCCACATCCTCACAAACCGAAATCTCCCTGAACCCTGAAATCTTATTTAGATATTCGATTTTTCGCTCCAGCTGCAGATGATTGTACCCTGCATGCTTCAGGGTGTATTCGGAATAGTCAATATCCAACCATTGCTTCACCCACGTGTTTATCCGTAAAAATTCCACCAGAATTTTATCACATTTGATACTGTTCAGAACCCTAAAATCAATAAATTGCGGGATAAATGGGGATAATCTGACAGCCACATCAAACCCTTGTTCCTGCAGCTTCTCAATAGCTTTAATCCGTGCGGATGGCAGACATGCCTTTTCAAATGTACGTGAAAGTGTGTCATCCGTAGAAGTCACAGATATTTGTATATGTGCCAGTTTTCTATCCATCAACCGGATATATCTGTCATCTGCCACCATTGAGGACTTTGTCACGATAAGGTAGTGTACCCCTTGTCGGTTCAGGTTCTGAATTGCTTTATAGGTTTCCCTGTAAACAGCCTCACAAGGTTGGAAACAGTCAGTCATTCCACCCAAACGCACAACTGTTCCCCGCTCTAATTTGCAGATCTTCCTCTCCACTTTGTCCGTCCGGGAAACGGACGGATTATCTGGATGCCATAGTCCCCTGAAATTAAGAAGCGACTTTGCATAACAATAAGAACAGTCGTGAAAGCATCCACAGCCGTAGAGGTCTAAACGTGTCGGGTAATTGCATTTATTCCCTTCATTCCCGGAGACGGTCTTATAAAAGGACTTGAACTCTGGTGCTTGTGTGGACGTATTCACCCATTGTGGTGCATTTACTGTATATCCGGTAGCCATCCCCGTAACTTTTTCTTTCAACATGCTCATACTCTTTTAAAATGAATGTTTATAATAATACAAATTTGATTATCTTTGCAATGCCAATCACATAAAGCAAAAATGCGAGCAGACGCAGCAAGGGTCTTTGCCCCCGGCTGTGCGTCTGCTCGCATTTTGTTAGTATGTGATTGGCGTCTTTACTAACAGGCTGGGGGCTTTTTTATAGCCTTTCCCCCGCAGGCTTATATTCAATTTTGACAAATCACTGGAAATCCGTATATTTGCGCTATAATAATGCTTTCTTATGCGGAATCCTGAAATGACCAAAATACGTGACCGGAAGATGGTAGAAACGTTCTACCTTCTCTATGATAAAAAGCGCATCCGTTTGGAGGATGTTCTTTTGCGTATGAGTCATGACCTGTTCTTTCTTGATCAGAACTACATCTACAAACGGATTTTTTATATATCGGAGAATTTATCATATTACGAACAATTAAAAGAGGGCAAAAAGCCCGATTCAAAAAAGAACGATACAAATCAACTTAGTCTTGGTTTTTAACCGTTGTATCATAGATGATACAGCGGTTCTTCGTCTTCCGTTTTCTCCGGTAAGTCCCCATTGCTAATTTTCATTTCACGGTCTTTCATGTCGGCATGGCTTGCAAGTTCCATTGTGGTGTAATCCATGATTTCACATTCAAAGCTGATCCGGTACAGGTTTCCCGCCCCCCCCGACTCTTCCCGCCCGACATGGGTGCGTCGAAGCGTGCCGAAGTTCTTCCCCGATTTCCCGTGTAACATCATCCCCAGTAAAGTCAACAGGTCAAGGAAGGACAACGCCTCTTCCTGCATTTCCGCACCTTCACAGGTATCGGAAAAGGTTTCGTAAAACAGCCGGAAATCAATCTGCGTGTGAAGCCGCTGAACGAGCAACCCTTCGTCCTCAATCCCCAGCGTATTAAATTCAATGAATACAGCCGGGGACAGAAAGGGATGTTCTTCATCGAGAAAACTGACCTGTTCATGCCACATGTCTATATGTTCAATCTCCGGTGTATTTTCCATCCTTTCCTTTAGTTCGGAATACTCATCCGGGATAGATGCCAGGAATCCGTCTTTGTTTCGGATAATTTCAACCAGTTCTTTGTAACAGTCTGTCCAAATCATAATTATATTGATTAAATATTTGAGAATCGTTTGTCAATCTCCGACGCTATCCATGCGTCCAACTGTTTCATGAATGCGGCAGATTCACCCATGTACTGACGTTTCGGAATCCTTATCCTGCTGCCCGCTTTTTTTAGTGCCATACCTTTGTAGAAGGAAGCCATTGTAGACAACCGTGCATTGGCTTTATTTTTCCGTAATTCGCCATTCTTTTTCTTTTGCATTGTTCCGGTCGATTTCATGTACAAATACCAAAAATAACGCTTCATCCGCTCCGTTACGACAATGTAACCGCCTTCATTGTGAATCTTGGCATAAGCCAGCGGATCAGTCTGATAAATGATACGGTCTATTCCACGGTTGACTGCATGAATACTGTCACGAAGCTTCCCGCTTTGTATCAACACGCCACGATCCGAACCAACCGTGAGCGACCTTTTAGCCCACGGTGTCAATGATGTATCAAGAAATCCCTGCCTGCGAAAATTCTGCTTGAAGAAGTTCACACCCGCAACTTTCGCGTAGCGGTGAGCATCTTCTACCAGCGTGGATAATTCTTTGAAAAAATCGGGTAATTCAGTCCTTTCCATTTGTATTTCAAAATAAAATTGTATATTTGCAATGTTCGCGGCTGTAACAGGTCAAGAACTCCCTTCAGGAGTGTCAGTTTCGGCTGTCACTCCTGAAGTTCTTTTAAGAGTTCAGTTACTTTTCCGGTTTTTACATCTTTCCAAGACACCTTCACCGCCTTCCCGGAATAAATGAATATCATCTGCTGTCCGGAGAACTTGTCCCCATACAGTTTGTATATCCCGTTCAGTTTGTTCTGCACCATTTCCGGTTTAATGCTTTCAAATGCATCAAGATTGAAAACGGTGAATTCGCACTGCTGCTTACGCGAACTGTCCAGCCCGTTTTTAATTCCGCCTAATCCCTGAATGTTCTTCAGGTCTGCCAGCTTTTCGTTAATCAAATATTCCGGGTTCTTTATCCCGTCCTCGTTGATGTGCGGGCGGATTTTAATCTTCATGTTCAATTCCTTTGAAATGACACGCGCGCTTTCGACATTCTTAACCAAGTCTTTCGGATCAGCAAAATCGCTGATCATCACTTTCGATTCCGGATCACGATGGTAAGGAGCGTATAACTTGCTCCGTTCCGTCTCCTTCCTGATTTTTGCCAAATGCCCGTCGGGCATTGAGAAATAAGGATGTGCGACCGTGAATATCTCACCGGATTGCCCTACGTTGTTCGCAAAGGCATCCGGTATCGTCACAATAGGCGTAGCAGGCGTTTCCGGTTCGTCCGTTTGTTCGACATAACACCTGCACCGATATCCGTTGGGCGGGTAGTTCTGCAGCCAAAACGGATCGTTAATAGGTTTTACGACACCATCCAGTATCCTATGTGACTCTCTTACCCGTTCATCCCCGGCAGTCACATACTTCAGGTTAGGCATTATATCCGCATTCTCCTTGAATTCCTGCCATTCACTGGCGCGTCTGCCGCTTGTTTCTGCCGTTTCAAATTCCGTGCGAAGGTAATTTTCATTATAGTCTTTATGAATTGCCATTACTTTTTCCCGGAAGTCCTCATAAGAAAGTTTTTTCCCCTTATCATCATAAAGGGCATCATTCATCTCCTTAATTTCCTGATACGTCTTCGCTCCGGAGAACTTGAACAAGTTGTCACGTATCCGTTGAGGTTCTTCCGCCTGTTCCGGATCATTATAGTCGTCTTCTCCCCATCCTTCAGCCGCCTTCTTATTCAGTTCCTCGTATGTCTTTCTGAATAATTCCCCGTCAATATTCCCTGTCTTAACTTTACGTTTGTAAACCTGTTTCATCACTCTTCCGATGATACTGCTGAAATCATACTCCCCGGCTTCCATGACAGGCGACGTTACCGTTTCATCGTCCGGTTCGGTCTTTTTTTTTTGAGGGTCTGTTTGGGGCTGATTCGGCAATGTTCCTCCCTGCTGCTCACCACCGGGATTTTTCTTTTGACCAATGATCGGCAAACCTGTTTTTTTAGCAACTTCTTCATGGTCAAACTCAAAGGTATAAGCCAGCTTGTTGATCGCTTCGATGTATTCTGTGATAGACAAACTTTCCGTGTCGTCCCACTTCAGTTTCAGCCTTTCAAGCGGTTTGTATACCGGGCTGATCTTTACCAGTTTGGGAATGATAATGTAATTGAAATAAAACTGGAACAACATTTTATCATATTCGTGCCGCGATTTTTCAACACGTTCATGTACTTCTGCCGTACCTTCCCACGCACCGTTTTCAGTTGTTCCCGTCTGACCCAGCAAACGTTTACTGATCTGGTTGTCACATCGTTCCTCTAACGGTAAAAAAGCATTGGTTGTGTTTCCCCCGGCTTCTTTCCCATACTCGACCGTTTCGTTTCCTTGCAGCACAGCAAAGAAATTATTCCTGAAGTCCGTCATCATTTCGAATAATTCGTCCATCCGCTTTTTATCCATTCTGTCTGAAGTAACAAAGACGGGCGGAACACCATATTTTTCGATATAATTCATCCATGCCCCCAATCCTAATTTCTTGGCAAGAATGATGACCGCCAGTTCGTTGAGCATCCCCAGCGACCACGGATTACCGAATTGTACATAGTACGGTTCAAGCGCACCGTCTTTGTACGACCATCCAGTCTGGTCTGATTCCTCCCTGATGATGATTTGTTGTTGTGGAATGTAATTTGACATGGGAATTTCTTCGACATGGCTAATTTCCAAATTATCATCAAGGTGGGAAAGATCGGCAAGTGATACCCCCTGTAACTGATGCAGAAAACAGATTCTGATAAGCTGGTGAAACCATGGACGATCCAGTAATTTTTTTGCTTCCTCATCTTCATTGTCATTATCATCCACAAGGTTATATTTTGCCTGTTGCACAGGTAAGACGCGATTGTCAATGGTCGTCTGCAAATGTTCATCGTTATATAACGACTGAAAAAAGCGGTATAATAAACCACGTCTGGGATCATCCGGATCGGTAGCTGCGGTCACTGACATGATCCAGTCGTCAATGGTCTTTTCCCGATAAACAACAGCCTGCCTTTTATACATTGTTCCTGACGTTGGCAACCCACTGCTGTCCATTCGATAATAATACTCATTGAGTACATTCTTCAGGTTCATCCGACGAATAGCCTTCTGTTGAAACCAGTTGAATATTTCTTTTAATTTTTTGTACATAACATACCTTTTAAAAGCGATTTAAGAACTATTTAAAGAAACCATCCACCATTGCGCGTGTGCCCGTATAATATGGGATATTGCGCGTTCCCGTCTTCATCCGTTACCGGGGGAATATCCTGTGGCAAAGTCATGATCCCGTCGCGCAGTTTGACAAGTATGCCGTCTGCCCAATCGTTCAAGCCCGACAAGGAATCCGGAACTTTACGGGTTGCATTCCGGCTGACAGCACGACAGGCTGTGATACATGCGACCACACGTACCAACAACCCTGTCCGGATCGGAGGATCACCAAATATTTTCCCCACGTCGTAACGACCACCGATATAGGCGCACACTTCACTTACGACAAGGTCTTCAATCCCTGCCAGTATCTCTTCTTCTTTCTCTATACTTTCGATCAGCAACCGATTCTGTATGATGGTTGTCAGATCATCCATGTTGATGTACTTCATAGTTACCAAGTGTATTTACGTTTATATCTTCCCGCTTTCCACGGTCGTGACGCGGGTTCATCCTCTGATTGTGGGGGATCAGTGTATATTTCAAGTTTCTTCACCGCCTGTTCATCGGCATCCGGACTGTCGTCATGTTCTGTCATACCCGGTTCAACCGCATACAATTGCTTTAAGCCGACAGCTATGTCAGGGTTTGACTTTAGCAGTTCATTGACATACATACGACCGTTCTGATAATACGGGTGCATGGAAAGCATACGAAGCAACTTGGTCATCGTTTTGGGAGTTTGTATTGGAACCAAATTAAGCTCCACCCCCGTTTCCGCTTCAGCTTCCTCAATGTTCCGTTTAACTTCATCATTCCAGAATTGACTCTCATATTGCCAAAAACAGATAATGCCCCGCGCCTTAAATTCCGCCTGCTTCATGCACATCCACTGTACACATAGTTTCATTTTTGACTGTTTGACAAAACCATCAATCAGCCAAAATTCATTCCTGTGCCGTCCCCAAATCTTACATGCGTTAAAGTCACTTGTATCTGTCCCGGCATACGCAATGTCCCAATGTGCTACAATCGCATTCATCGTGTGCAAGTCTGGGAGTTTTCCCCACTTCACCATTTCGGGCTTGAATATTCTACCTTTGACAAGCGGGACATGGTTATACTCCGCGTGTGCCGCGAGAATACCCATGTCTTTTTCCTGTTGACGATAGAACTGGGCGGAATACATCGATTTCCACGCTGGTTCATACGTTACCGGATCATAAGCCTTCACCAAGTTCCAATCCCAATCAGGATGCCGTTGTTTTAACAATGTCTGAACCATCCGGGATGCAAAACGGTTGTTAGCACCTATCAGACGTCTGCGCTTTCCCGTCATGGTTGCCAGTATGTCCGCTTCGATCCAGTCCGCATAATCATCCTGCATCCGGTTATTTTTGATAGTCTGCGGTGTCTCCAAGTCGTCGATCACCCACAAGTCCGGACGGTGCGCACCTTTACGAAGTCCGCGAACCTTTTGCTTCGCACCGAACGCCTTGCAAATAAAGCCGTTCATCGTTACAAAGTTTCCCTTTTCCCAATATCCCGGATTATACTGCTCGCCAAAGTCGTGTTTCAAAAGTTCGTTTGCCTCGAATTCCGCACGCAAATCTTCCAGCAGGTCACAAGCGCGGTCAAACGTATCGGAAACGATACACATATAAAACGTCTCACCGTTAATCCATAACCATAGGGGGATAATCACATCGTTCCACACCGACTTTGCAAGTCCGCGTCCCCATTCGGCATATCCCTTGTAAATCGGATCGTTCATCACCTTATTGGCATGAGCGATCTGAAAGTCCGCACAATCCGCTGTCGCATAATGCGGAAGATAAGTTTCAACAAGGTATTTGACGTCATTTTTGGCACGCTGTATGCGGTTCATCCGAACTGTCAGCGATTCGTCCGGATCAATCAGGTTGCCTGTGCACCGTGCACGTTTTAACTTCTCCTGATACTCTTTGAGGGCTTTGCTATCTTCGACTTTCATTATCCCAACATTTTTGCGGCTTCATAAAGGTGGTTCTCCTGAAAGTCCAGTGTTTTAAAATAAAGGTCTGCATTGTACACCTTCATCGCATCGAATATACGGCTCATAACATCAATGTAAATAGCCAGCGTAATCCGGTTCTTTTTGTCCACCTCTTTGAGCTGGTTTCCCCATTGCGCCACACTGTTGTCAAGCGTAGCCGCCTGTTTTCGTAGTTCGAGCACCTTGTCGCTGTCACCTTCCGCAATGGCTTCGTCAATCATGCGCAGCAGCTCCAGTTTTTGGTCTGCAAGAATGTTGATAATCTGTTTCAGGTTGTCACCCTGCTTTTGCGATGAAATAACAGATGCCTGACGCTCTTTTTTCCAAAGTGCGTCATTCTCATTAATCCAGCTTGAAACAGACCTTTCCGACACGTTTATTCGTGTGGAAATCTCCTTGCACGTCATTCCTTCACGTACATAAAGGTCGTGCGCTTCTTTCTTCAATTTACGGTAGTATTCTTTGCTTGGCATATCGCTTCCTTTCGTTTACGCAGCAAAGGTCATATTTCATCATCACCTGTGGAAAACGGCTTTTCATGTTGGAACGTATTCTTTCCAAGTTGGAAAAAATACGTCCTTGTTAACACTGTTTTTTTTCCAAGATGAAAACGCTTTTTCCGTACCCGCCTTTCCTTTTCCAATTTTGCAGCATGAAATTTTAAATATCGCGAAAATGAATCTGACTGCAACAGCGGAAAACGGACGTGCCCGGATTGAACTCAAAGGCACAATATCAAAATGGAGGGAGACGGAAGCGGAATTCACTTCCAAAGTTGAGCAACTGATAAGATCAGGAATCAAGGATGTGCATATCTATATCAACTCTCCCGGTGGCGAATGCTTCGAAGCCAACGAGATCGTGAACGTGATCAAGAAGTTTCCCGGCAAAATTACGGGTGAAGGCGGTGCGCTGGTAGCCAGTGCGGCAACCTACATCGCTATCAATTGCACATCGTTCTCCATGCCTGCCAACGGACTTTTCATGATCCATCAGGTCAGCGGAGGGGCATGCGGGAGAGTCGCTGATATTGAATCGGCTTTGGAGGTCATGCGCAAACTGAATGAGCACTATCTGAATGCCTTCCTGTCAAAGTGCACGGACAAGAAGAAAATCCGGGACGCCTGGGAGAAGGGCGACTACTGGATGAGCGCGCAGGAAGCGAAGGAAAACGGCTTTGTGACGGAAGTTACAGGCAAGGCAAAAGTCGATAAGGCTACGGCACAAATGATTACCAACTGCGGCTACACAGGTGAAATTGAGATTACTGACTCTATTAATAACGAAAAATCAAAAAATGACATGGATTTAACAATGTTGACTACTCGCTTCGGAATGGACGCAAGTACCACGGAAGCACAATTCATCGCACAGGTAGACGTGTGGAAGCGTAAGGCAGACCGCGTCGACATGCTCGAAAGACAGGAGGAGGCACGCAAGGAACAGGAAATCGAAAACATCCTGAACAGTGCGATCAAGGAAAAAAGAATCACAGCCGACGTTCGTGACGACTGGAAGGCGAACCTGACCAGCAATTTCGATACCGCAAAGAAGTTGCTTGATGCCATCAAACCCGTGGAAATGCCGGAAGTTCACGCTCCCAGCCTGACGGATTCCACAAACAAAAAGTTTGAAGACTTTCAAAACGATCCGGAAGCCTTGAGAAACCTTATGGAGAAAAATCCGGCTGAATACGAACGTCTTTTGGATGACTACGTGAAACGTAACGGAAAATAAAATACTAACCATTTAAAAAAAAGAATATGGCACAACCAGTAGACGGTCTTTATTTGAACAAGTACGTCGATCCCCAACTGTTGATCGAACGTCGCAATTACAGGGCGGACTTCATGCAAGTTTTAGGCTCTGTTCCTGCCGGAGCTTTGGCTGCGGACGGTGTACGCAGAAACAAACTGATTAACAACGTCGGTTTTCGTGTAAACAACACGGAAGATTTCGAGCCGAAGCAAATGACCGGAAAGAATTATATCGTACCGTGGGAAATCTACGATACGGAACCCAGTTCCTGTACGGATGACGAAATCCGTTATCTCGCTTTTGACAAGCGCGCTGCTATCCGTGTGAAGCACAATGAAGCCTTTCAGGTCGGTATCCGCAACCATGTGCTGCACAAACTGGCTCCGGAGGATGATTCAAACGAAGAAATGCCTGTTATCCGGACAACGGGTGAGAAAGATATTAATGGTCGTTTGAGACTGTCTTATAAGGATCTGGTCGATTTTGCAACGCTCGCAAAGACGTGGAACCTTCCCGTTACCGATGCCCTGTACATGGTGCTTTCCCCCCTGCACATGGGTGACTTGTTGCTGGATAAGGATGCGTCAAAGTACTTCTATGACCGTACTTTCTACCTTGATCCGGCAACCGGAAAACCGAAAGGCTTCATGGGTATCAAGTTCTTTGAGAATAACGACTGCCCGTTCTATAATGCGGAAACAGCCAAGAAGGTGGCGGAAGGCACAAAACCGTCTGCCGAAACGGACTTTCAGGCAAGCACGTTCTTCTATGCTCCGAATACGTATTACCACATCGAATCCGTGAAATCCCTGTATCGTCCGGAAACGACCGATACACGCAGCAAGAGTCCTACATCCGAATATCGTACCCAAACCTACGGTATTGTAGACCGTATTGAAGATTTCGGTGTTGGTGCAATTTTATCAGGTAAATCCGTATAACGAATTATTTTATGGGAAATTTTACAGGAGTAATCATCAACAAAGTTAATGGCGGGCTGGTACGGGATACCGATACCAGTGACCGCATCATCTTGCTCGTGGTCGGTGGATCGGAGATCGGAAAACTTGAATATTACAAGCCGGAAAACCTCAACGACATTACCGATTTGGAAGCACTTGGTTGGGATGATACCATTGATCTTGAAAACAAGGAACTGGTGCATTACCATACCAGCGAAGTCTTCCGCCTGTCTCCGGAACGTTCGCTGTATCTTATGCTGGTTCCGAAGTCTGAAAAAGTGTCAAGCCTGCTGACGAAAGAAGATTTCGTCAATGCGGTACGTACCATCAACGGAGTAAACACCATTGGTATCTGCTCACTGACTGCGGACGAAACAATCACTGTAGCCGTACAAGAGGCACAGAAGATGGTCAATAAATTCAGGGAAGACCACCTGTATATCGATGCGGTAATATTGGAAGGTGTCGGAAAGTATATCAATGCCATTGCCGATGCTGTCGACCTCCGGAAGTTGGATGCTGAAAACGTCTCTGTCGTGATTGCACAAGACCCGGCACGGGCGGCAAAGGATGAAGCATACCGGACACACGCTGCCGTGGGAAGCGCACTCGGAATGCTGTCTGTCCGCTATGTACATGAAAATATGGGCAGTGTTGATATTGAAAACCACCCACGGACGGCAAAGGGGACAAAGGACTATCCATTGACTGACAAACTGAACGGGCTTTGGCTGGATGCAGCCTTGAGCAATGGCAAGCCCTTCTCACAGTTGAGCGTATCCGACCAGAAAAAACTGACTGAACAAGGGTATATCTTCGTCGGCAGCTTTCAAGGGTATGCCGGATTCTTTTTCAGCAATTCATGTACGTGTACGGAAGCGGACAGCGACTATGCATATATTGAATATAACGCTGTTTGGAACAAGGCGGCACGTATTATCCGCAATACCTTGTTACCGCGTGTGAGAAGTAAGGTGAAAGCTGACCCGTCAACCGGATATATCAGTAATACCACGATCAGCAGTTGGGACGCGCTTGTCAAATCCGCACTGGAAACTATGGTAACTTCGGAGGATATTGCAGACTTCGACATTTATATCAATCCCAAACAGATGGCTGTCAGCGACAAGCCTTTCAATATCAAGGTAAAACTGGTTGCAGACGGTATTGTACATGAGTTTGAGATTGACTTGGGTTTCACAAATAAAATCTGAAAATATGGCATTGTTAGGAACATTAATCAACAAGTTCGGAAAAATAGCCGGATGGAACAGCGTCAAGGTTGTCATGCTCGGTCGTCAGGTAGAGGGTATCACAGCCCTTTCCTACAAAGACAGCAAAGAGAAAGACAACATCTACGGTGCCGGTGAATTTCCTGTCGGTCGCGGTGAGGGGAATTACAAGGCTGAAGCATCGATCACCCTTCTGAAAGAAGAAGTGAACGCCTTGCAACTGGCACTAGGTTCGGGAAAGCGTCTCACGGATATCGAGCCGTTCGACATTCCGGTCATGTATGAGTATAAAGGGCTTGTCATGAAGGACGTAATCCGGAACGTCGAATTCACGGACAATGGCGTGGACGTTAAACAGGGTGATAAAAGCATTGCCACACAATTCACCCTTCTTCCCAGCCATATCGACTGGAATGTGGCAATGTAGTTTAATAACCGTTTAAAAGACTTTTAAAATGAAAGAAGAAGAAATGAAAATCAAGGCTGGAAAGCCTTACGAGGAACTGACAACGGAGGAAAAGGCTTTGATTGTCGATTTCACAGAGGAAGAGCATACGGAACTGAAACTGAAATACGGAAAACGCCTGAAGCATGTCACCGTACAGGTGGACGAGGATGAACGTTACGACTACCTGATCGTCCGCCCGAAAAAAAACATCCTGCTGGCTATGGCAAAGAAAAAGGATGATCTTGAAGAAGCAAATGACATTCTGATCCGGAACTGCGTGGCGGCTGGCAATATGGAGGCGTTGGAAGATTCTACCGTCTATACTTCAGTCCTGACCGCCATCGGACAACTGATCGCCGGACAGGCGGCTTTTATCAGCAAAGCATAGAGGAATATTCATCAGCGTTCGGTCTTGTCGAGGGAATAGATGCCATCCTGAAAAAAGTATATGGCTTTGACATCCCGGACAAACTGGACGAAGATGAATGGCTCCGGCTCTATGCCGAATACCGCATGTTGCGGAAAACGGAGTTGGAAGAATTTGAAATAGTAATGCACAATGCATTCGCTAAAGTTGTAAACCGATTATTCTCAAAAGACAATGCAAGTGACTCAATGGATATTGGAACTGGTTGACAGGATCACGTCTCCGCTACATGCGGCAACCGATGCAGCCGAAGAAGCTACACGGGTGATCGACGACACGGAGGAAGTGGTTGAACGTCTTGGGGAGACATCGGGAAAAACAGCCGGAAAACTGGAAGGGCTGGGAAAGGGAATGTTCTTTCTCAACCAGCTGAAGGAAGGTGTTGACAATATCCGTGATTCCTTTAACGACGCCATCGAACCGGGCATCCGGTTTGAAACTGCCGTTGCCGAAATGTCCGGTATCACCAACATGGAGGGGAAGGAACTGGACGTTCTCGCCACCAAAGCCCGTAACACGGCAAAAGCGTTCGGTGTCGATGCGTCAAATGCTATGGTCGTTTATAAGGACTTGCTTTCAAAGATTACTCCGGAACTGAAAAAAGCACCGGACGCGCTCGAAATCATGTCGAATAATGTAATGACACTTAGTAAAACGATGCAAAATGACGTCCCCGGAGCGTCTGCAGCCATGTCCACCGCCATGAACCAGTATAAGGTTTCCCTTGATGATCCGATGAAAGCCGCACAAACTATGACGGACTATATGAACATCATGGCGGCAGGAACTGTCGAAGGGTCTGCCGAAATCAGGGAGGTCGCGGAAGCATTGAAACAAACGGGTAGTGTTGCAAAAACATTCGGGGTTGAATTTGCCGAAACAAACTCCCTGATCCAGTTGCTTGACAAATCGGGGAAAAAGGGTTCAGAAGGCGGTATCGCTTTGCGTAACACGATAGTCAAATTGCAGGCTCCGACTACGGACGCGATCAAGCAACTGAAAGCTGCCGGGGTCAATATAAAAACGATGCAAAACCAGTCCCTTTCACTGACTGACCGACTGCGTGCCCTGACTCCGGTCATGCACAACGCTACAATCATGTCCGCGTTGTTCGGAAATGAAAACCTTGCTTCAGCGATGGCTTTGATTGAGGGTGTAGACCAAATTGACACATGGACGGAAGCGATACAGGGTTCTACTTCTGCGGTCGACATGGCAAATAAACAAATGGATACTTATGCCGAAAAGCAGAAACGTATGCAAGCGTTTATCGACGACCTGAAGATCAGTTTCTTTGAATTTGTAGAACCGATTGCCCCTGCCATTGAAGTTGTGGGAATCTTTGTAGGCGCGCTTGTCACGCTCGGAACTGTCGCATGGTCTATTTCGCAGATCATGTCACTTGGAATAACAAAGATTGCCGGGGTTTGGATTGCGTCGATGGCTAAAATGGCATTGTCTACAATCGTGGGTAGCCGGCTGATTTCCGTCGCTATCATGGGTATCCCTGTCATCGGCTGGATCGTTGCAATCATAACGGCTGTCATCGCTTTCGTGGCTTTCCTTTATAACAAGTTTGAAGGAGTCCGTGTGTTCCTGTTCGGGCTGTGGGAAGTCCTTAAAACGGGATTTCTTTCCTTTTTCAAGACGATTCATACCATCCAAATGGGAATCATTGAAATTCTGAATCCGGTTAACTGGTTCAGGGATGACTGGAGCATTGACGACGTATTTGAACGGGTAAAGAAAGAAGTGTTTGACAACGCTGTGGCAGTCGGTCGGGCATGGGAAGAAGGCAAGGAAAAGGGACGGGAAAGCTGGCGGAACAAGGACAAAGTCCCCGGACTTGACAAGTTCCAGCTGGACACCGCACCAGCGGCAGTCAACAAACCGACCACCGTCACAACCTCAACCGGGGGGACTTCCGGGAAAGACGTGGGACTTGGTGGAAAAGGTGGAAGCAGCGTGAGGAATATCACCATGAACGTGACATTCAACAATCATTTCAGGGTTGCGGCAGGTGCGGACATGCGCGATGTTGCGGATAAGGTCAAACGGGAAATTTTAGCGGTGATAACCGATACAGTACCAGCAATAGGATAAAGTTATGACAGGAAATACAGCGTTAAATATTGGTGCATTGTTCACGGAGGTCTTCGGGATTTCATCTCCGATTTATCTTCCGTGGGGACGAACCCTGCAGGATTACGATCCGGGGAAATACATCGGAGTGACAACGATTCCGGATGCCGAAGCCGAAGCATACAGTTGGATGGGGACTCCGGTCATCGGGACGTTTACCCTTGACGGTAACAAGCAATACAGCACCTATAATCCGGACGGGTCACGCGGCACGATGAATATGGCTAGTTTTCCGATGCCGTATGCAACGATCGTGGACTTTTCGCGCTCGATGAACTGTTCAAAAACGAAGGTATTGGGTGTTCACGGAACTGTAAAGGAAGTCTACGGGCTCGACGACTGGAAAATCAATATCCGGGGATTCTGCATAGCAGACAAAAGCCGGGAAGGTTATAAGACGGTTGCCGAACAAGTGAACGCGCTCTGCAAGTTCCGCAAAGTGACGGAAGCGGTCGGAGTTACGGGAAGCATCTTCAACAACAAGGAAATTTACTCCATTGTCATTGATAACATTTCGTTCAATCCGATTCAGGGAAACAGCAGCGTAGTTCCGTTCACGATAGAAGCAACGAGTGATAACCCTTATGAACTGACACTATGAGCTATATGATGTGCAGCCGGATCACATTCCCGGCAAACAAGAGACGCGAGGAACTGGTCATCTATACGATTTCGTCGATTCACATCGAAAGTTCATGGAAGATGCTGACAGACTCTGCAGAAATAGTCCTTCCCAGGCGTATCAAATACTTTGCCGGAAAAGACCTGAAGGAACTGCTGTCTGCCGGGGATCAGGTGAAGATTGAACTCGGATATGATTCCAACCTGTACACGGAATTTGAAGGATATATATCGCTGATCGGCTGGGGTGTTCCAGTGACGATCCGGTGCGAGGACGAAATGTATAACCTGAAAAGAAAAACAGTGTCCTATTCCGCAAAGAATGTCACACTGAAGAAACTGCTTGCAGACGTTGCCAAAGGCTATGAGGTGAAAACGAACTATGATGCTGAACTTGGTGCGGTACGGTATTCTTCCAGAACGGTCGCGGAAATCCTGAACGACATCCGGAAGAAAACCAACCTCCACTGCTATTTCATCGGTAAAGTCCTGTATTGCGGAAATGTCTATTCCGAAAAGGTCGACACCGAAAAGGTGAAAATCGTACTGGAAAAAAATGCCGTCAGTCAGAACCTGAACGAAACCAACGGTGAATTTCAGGTCAAGGTTGTCAGCATCGGTGCTGGCGGCAAGAAACTGGAAGCAAAAGCCGGAACGGAAGGAAGTGAGGTCTATAACCTGACTTACAATGAAAAAGGAAAGTCCGTCAAGGTCGAAGACCTGAAGAAGTTCGCCAGAGATTTCTATGAAAGCCTTAAAAAGCAGAAGTACCGCGGGGGCGTCGAACTGTTCGGGATACCTGTCGTCCGTCACGGTATAACGATTGACCTGAAGAGTGAAATAACTCCGGAAATGAACGGATACTATTACGTTGAGAAGGTGACAAAGGATTTCAGTGACGATGCTACATACAGGCAAAAATTAGAGTTGGGAGGACGTGCGGAATGACTACGGATGAACAGTTACGTGATGCGCTTGAAAAATGGCGCGAAGGGGCTAGACAGGCGCAATTGCGCTGGGTAACGGTAGACAAGGTTGATAAAGAAAACAAGGCAATGGATGTGACCGGGGTCATTGACCAGCTTGAATATTATGATGTCCAGTTGGGAATGGGTGCATTATGCATCTATCCGAAACCGGGAACAACTTGTCTGGTCGGAATCATCGAGGGACAGGAGACTGACGCCTTCCTGATTTCTGCTGATGAGGTGGACGAAATTGTGCTGAATGGCGGGACATTGGGCGGACTGGTAAAAGTCGGGGAACTGACGGAACGGCTGAACCTGATTGAAAAGGACATCAATTCATTGAAGCAGAAATTGTCAGGATGGACACCTGTACCGAACGACGGGGGATCGGCTTTGAAAACGGCATTGTCTTCCTACATTTCGGAATCACTAAAAGAGACACAGGTCAGGGACATTGAAAACGAAAGGGTGAAGCAATGAAAGGACTATTACTCGACAAGGATGGTGATATCAGAATTGTCCCCCATAAGGGAAAAGACGGGTTGACCGGGTTCGTAATCGGTGACACTCTGATTCAAAATGCGGCAACCGTGCTGGAACTGAATCAAGGTGAGTTGAAAGAAGACCCGGTGCTGGGTGCGAACCTGATCCGGTATATCCGTTCACAGGCTGATAAAAGAGCCATTGAGAAACAAATGAAAATCCACCTGAAACGCGCGGGCATTGACTATTCGGAGCTGGTGGATAAAATAAATATTGAAATTACTAACGATTAAAATGATTGAAAATGAAAGCAAGTAACGATCTGATTAAAAAGTTCGGAGTAGACAAAATCATTCACGGACTGATTGGGATGCTCATTTTAGCCGTGTGCGTGGTAGCATCTGTTTTCCTGTTTGGGGTGAGCTTCCCTAGCGTATTGGGCGGCATGGTTTTGGGAACTGTATCCGCATGGCTGGCTGGTAAATGGAAGGAATCGAAAGACGATATTCCGGACATGGCAGACATTCGGGCGACGGTACGCGGAGCATTATTGGCAGATGCGGTCATATTACTGGTGTGGATAGTCTTCCGCCTGATTTTATAAGTATGTATCATGAAAAGACTACACGTACAGTTATGGATCGCAGTTTTCCTGTCCGTATCCGGAATGATCCTGCTGTTTTGCGGATTTTGGGTAGTACCTACGGGACAGATTGACAACTCGGTTTTAGTCGCCTATGGCGAAGTTTCGACTTTTGCAGGCGCACTCTTCGGAGTTGATTACAGGTATAAATGCAAGTATAAGAAATACATTCAAGGAGAAGACGAAACAGAAAATAAGGAGGAAAAGAAAGATGAATAAACCTACATACATTATCATTCATTGTTCTGCAACACGCGGGGACAAAGATTTCACAGAGAAGCAAATTAATGATTCACACGTAGCCCGTGGCTTTGGAAAATGGGGATACCACTATTATATCCGGAAAGACGGTCGCGTGATTCCCATGCGTGCGGAAAACGAAATCGGGGCACATGATAACTTTATCGTTCCCGGTGAGAAAACCAGTTATAACCGATGTTCAATCGGTATCTGCTATGAGGGCGGACTGGATAAGAACGGCAAGGCAAAGGATACCCGGACGGACGCACAGAAGAAAGCGATGCGCGAGCTCGTTCAGGACATCTGCCACCGCCACGACATTATTGATATCCTCGGGCATCGAGATACCAGTCCGGACAAGAACGGGAACGGCATCGTCGAAAAATGCGAGTGGATGAAAGAATGTCCCTGCTTCGACGTAAAGAGTGAATTTACCTCATTTTTACCACCTGTAATCGTTCGACCGTAATGAAAAAGATACTCGTTTTTTTACTCACAATCGTGGTTCTGTCCGTCTGTTCCTGCCGATCGTCCAAAACGGACACGACCGTCCATCAGGATAACACGGAGCAGAAGCAGACGGAACAGGAAGAAGTTTCTACGGACAAAGCGCAGGTTGACGTAAACAAGAACGTTGAACGAATTATCGAGATGATGCAGCAAATGGAATTCAACTGGCAAAAGACGAACTATTCGCCACCGGATTCGACCGGGAAACAATACCCGACCTCTACGGAGACAGCGACGGGAACGTCTACCAAACAGGAGAAAGAAACCTATAATGAACAGATTCAGGTACAAATACAGGAAATTCAGGAAACCCTGCTGACACTGAAGGAACAACTGGAAAAACAGGAGAAGAATGATACAAAGGTCGTTGAAAAGGTCGCGTACATTCCTCCGTGGGCAAAAGCCGTAATAGCAGCCTTTTTTATTGCATTTGTATTTTTTATTTATAAAAATGTAAGATGAAAACTGTAGTACAAGCCGGACAAACCCTGCTGGACATAGCCGTGCAGGAATATGGTACAATCGAAGCGGCTTTCATGCTTGCCAGGACGAACTATATGGGCATAACGGACACCCTACAAGCCGGACAGGAAATCGAAACCCCGGAAAAGGTCTATAACAGTGAATTGGCTGATTACTGCCAGCGGAACTCCGTTTGTCCGGCTACTTCTGAAACCGCCTCAAATGCGGTACGATTGAGAATTTTCACCGAACAGTTTACCGAACAATTTAAGTAATGGCTAGAACAATCGCAGAAATAAAGAAAGAAATGACGGATGTCTATATGTCAAACAGCATTATCCGTGACCTGTATGGCATCACGGGTGATGCCGACTTTGATTCGGTGTTTTCCCCCGTATCAATAGAAAGTACCCTGTTTTACATTTTTGCGGCAACAGCGCACGTCATAGAGCAAATGTTTGACCAGTTCAAATCGGACGTGGAGGAACGGATTGACGCCAATATCATACCGACCGTGCGATGGTATCATAGCAGTGCGCTGGCTTTCCAGTATGGTGATCCGCTGGTCTATGATCCGGAGAAATACCAGTTCCGGTATTCCGTTATCGACAAAACCAAACAGCTTGTCAAGTATGTGGCAGTCAAAGATCGCGGAGGAAGTATTCAGATACTCGTGTCCGGAGATGAGGGGGGACTTCCTTGTCCTTTGACCGGGGACGTTCTGACGGCATTTAAAAGCTATATGAATTCGATCAAGATTGCCGGGGTAATCTTGTCGATACAGTCAATTCCGGCAGATGACATCCGTATCAACGCGACCATAGAAGTCGATCCTATGGTTATCAACGCTTCCGGTATCCGCCTGACGGATGGTAGTAAACCAGTACTTGCCGCCATCAACGATTATCTGAAAGGTATCGAGTATGGCGGTAAATTCAATAAGACAAAACTTGTTGACGCGATACAGAGGGTTGAAGGCGTACTGGATATCGAACTTGGAGAATGTGCCGCAAAAGCGGCATCCGCTACGGAATATAACGTAATTAAAAATAATAACTATACGGCTGTAGCCGGGTGCTTCATCCTGAACAGCCTTGAAACCTCCCTGACTTATGTGGTATGATTTTGACATTATCAAATACGCGCAGTATGTGCTTCGTCCGTCATTGAGGAAAAGGAAGATATTTGCAATCATATCCATCTTCCTTCTCCCTTTAATCTTCATTTACACCCTGTTTAAAAGCTACCGTAAACAGGCTATCAACAAGCTGAATATAAACGGTCAGGTGATATATATCGAGAAAGTGCTGAACGACAGGTTTTTCTTGAAAAACAGGGAAATATACATCACTGATATTGCGGGAAAAGAATCGTACCTGTATCACCGCAGGGAAGAGCAAATCCCGTCCTACCTGTATAAACGGGGTGAAGGAGTGGGAAAGAAACACATCCAGCAGCGCGGTGAAGGGAACTATTCGGGAAATTACATGGTGAACATACCGTCGTTCCTGTCAACGTATGAGAATGAGATTAAAAACTTGATTGACTATTATAAACCAGCCGGACGAACCTACGTCCTTAAAATATACGAATATGAATAAACTGTTATTTAAAGAAGGCGGACAGCCATTTTATTTGGATGATTTGGAATTTATGCAAGAATCCACAGCAGACGTATTGAAAGCCATTTGTTCCGGGATGAAACTGGGAGAGAAACATATTCTGTTAAGCGATCCGGTCAGCACGGAAATCCTTGGTTCCAATACAGTGTATACTATTGTCGGAAATGGATATATCGTGATAGATGATGAAGTTTATCCGATAAAACCGGATATTCTTACTGTGCCTACATCACAACCAGTATACTGGGTGGTTGTTCAGGAAAAATTTCAAAATGAAATATTTGCGGACAATTCTGAAGCGCAAGTATATGAGCGCAGGTATGTAAAACTGTCAACAACATATACAAAGTCAGATATGTATGTAGGCAGAAATGATGTAGTAACATTCAGGAATAAAATATTGGCTATTGTCACAGATTATTTGGACAAGACCATAATAGAAAAGGACATGAAAGCCCAGTTATCCCTAAGTGAAGTCGTTTCCGGAAAAGCAGAAATCATATACCGGGCAAAACAGACGGGCAATGAAACTGTCTATTTTAATATCTTGGCTGCTGCCAATACAGGAACTTCCATGATAGCTCCTGAAGTGAACGGCAAACGGAGATTATGTACATTTGATTCGTCTGTAAAGAATATTTCCGGAGTGTTCAGTCTATCGATGTCGTATGCAGATTCATGGGATAATCCACAATCAATGATTGTTCAACTCACATTCGATAACGGCAACTGTTATATAGCTTCAGCAGATGGCAGCCCACTTGTCCAAATGCCTGCAAGTACTATTTTAATCGAGGATACATTAAAGATTTAACTGATAATGGCAACAATATACGAATTAAAAAGACGGGCACAGGAACTTTCGGCAAAGAAAGATTCCTTATCCATATCACCTGAAGAAGTGGGCGGCTTGATTGATGAAACGCTGGATGTCATCAACGAAGCGGAGAAAAACCAGATCGGGTTGGGGATTCGTAACACATACACCACCGTCGCGGAGATGAACGCGGACAGTACTTCCCCGGTCGGTTCTGACGAAAAGCCGTTGAAATTCGGTCAGATCGTGACGGTGTATGACGAGAATACCCCCGATGCAGTCGACAATGGTAACATCTACGCCTTTCAAAATCCGGGGTGGAAACTTGTCTCAACGACAGGCAACCTTTCCGTATATGCAAAAAAAGAAGATGTAGAAACGGCAAAGAATACGGCTGATGCTGCACAAAAGAAAGCCAACGAAGCTGCGGAATCCGCTAAAAAAGCGAATGAAAATATCGGAAAGCTGTCCGATAATATCGGCACGGAATCGGAAAGCGAAGACGGGACAGTATGGGGTAAACTTAAAAGCCTTTCTGACGATGCCGACAGCACATCACAGGACGTGTCTTCATTAATGGTAGATTTCGTACATCACTCAACAGAACGCTTCGACGAAATAGTAACAGACTCTTCCATTGTGTTGGAGCAGTCCAATGCGCCTACTGAAGACGGTAAAATTGTATTTGTCGCCAGTCTGGGTAAATTTGCCTGCTTCGTTGACAACAAGTATTATCCAAGCTGGAAAGGTGTTGATGCCTATATGAATACCGACTGCACACACCCGCACGAGAATAAAATATACCTGTTCGGGAACAAGACCTACATCTACTTTGCCGGGGCTTTGCTTTCTGCCGACTCCGACGCGATGCAGTTAGCCGCGTCTGCGGACTTGGCTGCAAAAGCGGCAAAGAAATCGGCTGAAAACGCACAGGCTACCGCGTCTTCAGCATTGTCGCTGGCTAACAAAGCCCTGTCCGTTATCAATGTCAACGAAATATGTGGCGGCTCTGTCTATTCCTTGTCCGCAGCCATTGCCGCAATTACGGAAAGGGAGAATGCGGATAATGTCACTTATCGCAAACCGGGTATCGTATTGACTTATAAAATTGCTGAAGGTGAATGGGAATCCAAACAGTTTGCCGGATCATCCCTTGAAGGCTTTGCCACAGAAGCGAACTGGACGGACTTCGGTGGTGCTGGTGGCGACATGACGGGCAAAGGCGCAGTGCTACTGGTCGATGAAATTGCACCATTATCAAACGGATACTATATTCTTCAAACGGCTATCAATGCCCTGACAGCTTACGAGACAGCAAATGAAACGGAATGCATCAAACCCGGTGTGGTTATCATCTACCGCACCGGAAAGGAAACATTCGAGTCCAAACAGTTGTGCGCGTCCCGTGCCGATTATAATGACTTGGCGGCATGGAACGACTTCGGTTCTGCCGCTGGGGGAACAGTCGAAACCGATTCCGAAATCATCAAGGACAGCGTGAACCCGGTAGCAGGTGGTGCGGTCTATGATGCCATGCCCGTCGACGTGGATGGCGAACAGGCGGAAGACGGAACGGTGCGTGTGTACATGAAGAACGCGGAAGGGTTTCCGCTGGGCGACGGTTTCACCTTTGCAGTCGGAACAGGTGGCGGTGGGGACGTTGCCGGGACAATCGTGTATATCTATCCGCAAAAGACCTCCCTGTATGCCGCACTCGGAACTGACGACCTGACAATTAGGCTTGCAATCCTGTCACGTACCGGATCGGGTGAAATGGTTTCATACAACAATATCGAAACCCTGCAACTGAAAGACAAGTCAACGGGGGAAACGCTTGAAACGTTCAACGTGAACCGGGAAAGTTCCCCGTCAGATACGGACTACACTTTTGTGATTCCCGTTAAAAGCTATTTCAGCGAAGCGATGAACCGCAAGTTTGTGGTCGTTGCCACCGATGACGGGGGAAACACCGCGCAGAAGACAATCAGCGTCACGGCTGTAAACCTGAAACTTTCCCGTGTATGGGCTTTGTACAAAACATTGCAGGAAGGTTCGGGACTCATCACCATGACGGACGTGTTCAAACTGTCCTCCGCCAATAAGTCAACCGTTACGGCACATATCAAAATAGGCGACGAATGGAAGCTGATCTCACAAACCAGCGTGGCTTCCACACGCTCACAGGACTTGCAAATCAACGTTTCGTCTTTGGGACTGAAACATGGTGCATATACTGTCAGGATTGTCGCACAGGACGTGGAATCGGGTGTATGGTCGAACTACCAGTTCTTTGATGTGATGATTGTCAACCCGTCAAGTCTTATGCCTGTCGTCGCGCTTGCGCATTCCGAAGAAACGGAAACGGCATGGTCAGTCAGGAAGTATGCAAACCTGAACATCGAAGTGGCGTGCTATGATCCCAGCCATGTCGCTACCGATGCCCATGTCGAAATACACAAGGTCGCGAAAGTTACCAATACCTCTACCGGAGACAACAGTGAAACCGATACGGTGCTGACTACCGTATCAGTAGGACGTAACAGTACATTCAACCTGTCCACCCGTGTCGACGGTTTTACGATTGCGGACAATATCAGGAACGTGCTGGGTATTTACGGCAAATGCGGAGCCGGAGAAAGCAATACGATCGAGTACTCCGTTAACAGTTCCGTCATAGACATCAATGGTGACTCCAGCTATATGATTTGTTTCAATCCGGCAGACAAGGACAATTCGGATCAGGACAAGTCATGGCTGTACGGACTTTATGAAATGAAGCAGACCGGATTCAACTATTCCACGAATGCCTTTGTCGCTGACAAGACCGAAGGAAAAGCGTTCAAGGTTTCGGATGATGCCACCGCATTGTGTACTTATCGTCCCTATAACCGTACCAATATTGAGCAGACCGGATCGACTACCATCATCAAGATAAAAACGCAGAACGCTGCCGATCCTGACGCGAACGTCGTGTCATGCTGGGACGAAGCAAACCAAATCGGGTGGCGTATCACTTCAAAATGCGTGTACTTCAAAGCACTCGGAACTGAACTGATTGAACGGTATTTCAAGCCGGGCGACATCTACGAGTTTGCCTTTGTCATTGAAAAGGCAAATGCGGAAGAGGACGGCAAAGGCTATATCAAGCTATATTGTGACGGTGACCTGATTGGCGCATCCAAATATACGGCAGGACAAAGCGCGATCAAACAGTCCGAACAAATCAGCTTCTCCGGAACAGCCGGGGAACTGTACATGTACCGCTTGCTTTCTTGGGAAAAGGAAATGGCGGACGAACAGATCAATGACGAGTTTGTAATCGGCAAGTCCGATACGGACGAAATGATCGCTTTGAACAGAAAGAACGATATCCTAACCGACAATAAAATCGACCTGAACAAAGCACTTGAAATGTGTGACTGTCTGGTGGAAATGCCGCACGGGGATTATAAACTTGAAACGCTTGACAACGTAACGGATACGTCCACCAAGATATATACAGACCTGTACCTGTTCTGCAAGGACAAAGGTATGAGCCTTATTATCGAGAACGTGGAAACGACCAATCAGGGAACGACATCCGCCTTCTATCCGACCTATAAAAACCGGAAATACAAGCTGAAAAAGGCAACTATCCGCGCAATGTATCCGGAACGGGCTCCGCAGGCTTTGCTCGACGCGATTGCAAACAAGAAAATCATTTTGCGTGGTGAGACTATTCCATTCGACAAGGTTTGTCTGAAGGTCAACTATGCATCACCCGACAAGGTAAACACCCCGATTTCCCGTATCAATAACGATATGCAGAAGGCTTTGGGCGAGGAATATATGACCCCAGCGCAGAACGCGTACTATGCGGATGAAAACAACACGCTGGACTTGCGTACAAGTATTGACGGTAACAGTGTGCTTGTCTTCAAGTCGGATACCGGAAATATCAATGACGCGTACTTTTGGTGTCGCGGTGACTGGAACATTGACAAGGGAAATCCACCGACTTTCGGCTTCAAGGATGTTCCCGGCTACAATGCCGACTGTTTGAGTTATGGCGACTTCACCGACCTTCCGGACGTGACGGAATCCTATTTCATGTCCCATGCTGACGACTACGATCAGGATACGATCTACATGCTTTCCAAATCGACGGACGCTTCGTACAAGTTCATGGAATACGTCGACGGAGCATGGAAGAACACTACCGGAACAATCTCTTTCAACGGCAAGAAAACGGTCGTTACCGGACGTGTCCTGAATCCGGTTGAATGTGTTGAAATGCTTGATTATGAAGGTATGTGCATCTTCGATGATATCGATAACTTCATGACCATGCAGTCGACGCACAGCAAGTGGGTGAAAGGCTTGTACGGTGCGGAACTGTCAACGGAAAGCCTTGTTCCCAAATGGACGATGTTCTTTGAATTCCGTACACCGGACGATGACGGCATGAACCTTGCCTATGCGCTTGGAAAGAAGACACCGTACCACTGGAAACAGTTCTGCGAATGGGTGTATTCATGTAACCCGAAGAACCGTATGGCAGGCGGCAAAATCAGTATCAACGGGGCACAGGTCAGCGATACGCTCGAAAACCGATACCGGAAGCTGGTTGAGGAAATGGACAAGTATTGCAGCGTGGCTTCTTTCCGCGCATACCTAGTCCGTATCCTGTATCATTCAGGCGTCGACCAGTTATCGAAAAACAGCATGTGGGCTTTGTACCTCTGCCCGGACGGTATTTACCGTTGGTACATGAACCACGATTATGATTCTGACAGTACGAACGGAAAGAATAATTCCGGTATCTTCAAACTTCCGTATAACGTGATGCTTGACAGCGTCATGGAGGGGGAAAACGTATTTGCCGGACGTATGAGCGTCGTTTGGCAAGGCATGTGGCGTTATGATCAGGTCGGACTTGCAGCGACCGCGGAGAAAATCCGCACATCGCGCCTTCCGGGTGGCGAGTCCGCTTTCTCCTACGAAGCTGTTCTGCGTGAATCGGAAGAAAAAGACCACCTCTTGATCCCTGCGATCGTCGCCTGCCGTGATTCCGTGGCGAAGTATATCACCAATCCGGGCGGTCAGGCGTTCAACGTGATCTCCGGTATGGGTATCCCTTACCGCCATTACTATGTGTCTGCCCGTTATGACTTCCTTGACGCTTATTTCGGTGTCAGCACGATCCTGAAGGCGGATAATATGTGCATGTTCCGCGCCATCGGTGAGGACATCAATATCGAAGTGACCGCAAGCGAGCAATGGAAATTGTGGGCGGGCTTCAATACGCCAGCCGCACAACAGGGGGCATGGGCGGAAGAAGACGGCTCAAAGGTGACATTCCATTTCGACGGTTCAAACTCATCGAGCGCGATCTATATCATCGGTGCATCGAAGATCAAATCTTTGGGTGATTTGAGCACTGTCAACATCGACGGTACACAGGCAAAGGACTTCACTACGTTGATCCGTGTCGAGGAACTGGTGTTCGGCAGCAAACGCGAAGGATATGCCAACAATAGCGTCACAGACCTCCCGCTTGGTGAGAAACCGTACATGAGACTCCTGAACGTTGAGAACTTCAAAAAGCTGGTATCTCTTGACCTGACCGGGGCAACACGCCTTTTGCGCCTGTTGGCATACGGCAGTTCCCTGCAGATCATCAATTTTGTAGGCGGTTGTCCGGTTCAATATGCGGAACTGCCGACCACCATGACACAGTTCAAGTTGATGAACCTCGATAAGTTGAGCTATAAGGGGCTGAACGCGGACACAGGCATTGTTGTTGAATCCATGCCGAACATCACTACACTGCGCGTGGAAAACTGCCCGCTTATCGACGTTGTAAAGATGATCCGCGACATAATCGATTCGCAGGAAGGTAATGTCGTATTCCGCCATATCCGTATCACAAACCGTGATTTCATCGGGAACGGTTCGGAAGTGCTGGAAATCCTGCAACTCGGTATCGGGGGACTGGATGAAAACGGTAATCAGGTAGAGAAGCCCGTACTTACCGGGAACTATCTGCTGGATGAAGTCATCGAGAACTCGGATATAGAAGCGATCCGGAACGGCTTCGAAGGTCTGACCGTCAGCACCATAATCGACGCTTATATCAAGATCATCGACTGGTTTAATGCGGAAGCGTATGGCGGAGAACCCTATTATCCCGAAGTCACACTGGATAATGTGGGTGAAATCATAGACTATTATAATGGTGAAACCTATGAAGAATACCTTCAACGGTTTGCGGAAGAAAATATGGATATTAACGATATAGTAAACAGCAAATAACATGAGTACAAAAGAACAGAGCGCAACCCTGCTGCGTCTCAATAAACAGGAACAGGTAAAAGCCTTGCAGGCGGTAGGCTTTGCCGACATTACGGAAAACTCGCGTGCCAGCGAATTCCCGAACCGGATAAAGTGGGCTACCGGATTGCTGGACATGCGGGTGGCATGTAACCGGATTTCCGATAATTCCAAATGGTATTTTACCCGTGAGGAATGGAACTCGTTAACTCCTGCCAACAAGTTGAAGTTTATCCGTCGTGGTTTGTGTATCCGGGCACATTCGCAGTCTTTTGTCATTGCGGCACAAGAGTGTTATGCAGCTGACTTGTCTTCCAGCTTCTATTGGGGCGGTCTTGGTAAAACGATTGACGGGCTTTCCGCAAAGATGCTGGGCAAAATGTACACCTGTTTCACCGGGAAAGAAGATACACGCCTGATCCTTGATGCCCTGAAAGGAACAAACTCGAACGGTGTGGAAGGCGCACCCGCTGCGGAAGCTGCCGTAGCCTATAAAGCCTTCACGCTTGATGGTGACGGTATGGAAGATGATACAGAATGGTTCTTGCCTTCTTCCGGACAGATGATGATCATGTATCGATACCGTGACCAAATCAATGAAATGCTGCGTGCATTTTGGAGCAGTGACAGCATGCTGTTGACGGACAAATACTATTGGACGAGCACGTACTATGATACGACAAATGCATGGACGTGTAATTTGAATACCGGACACATGACCGTACAGAATAAAAATACAAGCTTGTTGCATGTAAGGGCAACGGCAGAAGATTAACCCATTAAAAACAGTGTATTTATGACAGACAAGAATAATGAAAGCGCATTGCTTTTGCGTATGAATAAAGAAGAACAGGTATCTGTTTTGCAGGAGATCGGTTTCACCAGCGTGAATGAAAATACGCCTGCCAGTGACATTGCAAAATATATCAGGTGGGCTGGCGGGCTGCTTGACCTGTCTTTTGCCACAATCCGGATCGAAGACGGTGTCAACGTGTTCTTTACTGCTGAAGAATGGAATTCCCTTAGTGCAAATAACCGTTCAAAATACCTGCGTATAGGTGTCCGTATCCGTGCGGATCGTCGCCAGTTCGTCATAGCGAAAAGCGACTGCACTGACGATATAGGCGGACGTACTTTCAAATGGGGGGCATACGGTACGGACATCCGTGGCGTTAAGAATTACGGGAACGGTAATCAAGGGCTTTATGAAACGGCAGACGGAAAGCAAAATACAGATGCTATCATAGAAGCCACCGCAGGAGTTAAGGATAATTCCGGTGTTGTCGGTGCACCAGCCGCGGAAGCAGCAAAGAACTACAAGGCCTGTACGCTTGAACTGGACGGACTTGAAGACAAAACCGAGTGGTATCTTCCCAGCGAAGGAGAACTCATTACCATCGCTAAATATAAGACCGAAATCAATGAGCTATTATCCTCTGTATCAGGTAATCAAAATATAATTATAACTGACTGGTATTGGAGCAGCACCGAATACGACCCCTCGAGCGCGTGGTACGTGGGCATGAGCTACGGCGACGTGTACACGTACAGCAAGACTACCGCAGGCAGGGTTCGTCCCGTTTCCGCAATAGATTCTTTATCTCTTTAACTCTTTATCTCTTAGATAGTTACGTTTAATTAGCCCCGGTAGGGGCTTTTTAAGTTTTAAAATTTTGAAAAAATGAGTGTTAATAGTTTGACAATCATTAACTTTGCGGAGCAAAAGAAAAATTTTAAAAATATCAAAAATTAACATGGGAAAAGCAGAGGACAGACCAGTCTATCAATTAATGTATCGGTTATTAATGTTGATACTTGATGCAAGAGACAAGTTTCCGAAGAATTACAGGTACGAATTCGGTACGGAACTTATGATGTCCGCCCTTCGTTGTTGCGAGTTGATCCGTTATGCAAATTCAAGCCTTCCGCGTCGAGTGGAATACCTGAACGAATTCCTTGTTAAGTTTGATACGTTGAAACTCTTATTAAGGGTATGTCGAGACCGGAAACTGATCAATATTCAGACGACAGCAGACATCATTGAGATGATTACGTCGATTGAAAAGCAAATTATAGGGTGGCGTAATTTCACCGCTTCCCAGGAAAAGACAGCTTCCGTAAAGCCAGAGCCATAATCTTCACGGAGTTTATGGGAGAGCAATCTAATTTATCTATTGGGCATTCCCCCGGTAATGAACCGGGAAAGACTAAGACAGTGAATGCTGAATCCTCGAACGCGTGGTACGTGAACATGAACAACGGCAACGTGAACACGAACAACAAGACTACCGCAGGCAGGGTTCGTCCCGTTTCCGCAACAGATAAACCGATCTATGACATACCCTTATCTTCCATCGTGCATGCATTTGACGTCTGTTGCAAGAATAAACGCAATACAGATGACTGCATAGAGTTTTCGTTTGAATATGACACGGATTTGGTTGCCGTGTGGGATGCTATCAGATACGGTCGCTACGAACCTGATTATTCAAAATGCTTCATACGGAAAAAGCCCGTTCTTCGTGAAATTTTTGCTTCCGCTTATGTTGATCGTGTAATACAACATTGGGCTGATCTACGCCTTGATCCTATTTTGGAGGAGCGTTTTCAGGCACAGGGAAATGTTTCAAAAAATTGCCGTATTGGTGAAGGAGCACTTTCGGCTGTTACCTATCTGAATGGGATGATCATGGAAGTCAGTGAAAATTATACGAAAGACGCATACATTTTCAAGGGTGATTTCAAAAGCTTTTTTATGTCAATGTCCAAATCCCTGTTATGGGAAATGATCGACCTGTTTATCCGGGATAACTATAAAGGCGACGATATAGAGTGTTTATTATATATATTGCGCACTGTTATCTTTCACCAGCCACAGCATAAATGTTATAGGAAATCACCGTTACATTTATGGGATGAGTTGCCTCATGATAAAAGTTTGTTTCATGCTGATCCGGATCATGGTTTTGCCCCCGGCAGTCTTCATGCGCAGAAATTCGCAAATTTTATCGGCTCTTGTTTTGATTACTATGTTTCCGAAATACTGGGAATCAAGTATTATGTGCGTTTTGTGGATGATTTCGCCTTTGTAATGCGTAATAAAGAAGATATTCTAAATACTGTTCCTTTGCTTGACAGTTACCTGAAAGAGCAGCTGCTTCTTAAATTACATCCTAAAAAAATATATATACAGCATCATTCTAAGGGAGTTTTGTTTGTAGGGGCATTCATTTTGCCCGGTCGAATTTATATTTCAAACCGTGTTGTCGGTAATTTATACGATGTAATCAGCAAATATAATAAAATAGCGGAGGAAGGCTTTGCGGAAGCACACGCGGACAAATTTGTTGCCACCCTGAATTCCTACTATGGATTAATGAGGCATTTCAATACGTACAATCTAAGACGGAAAGTGGCGAAACGTATTAATCCTGCATGGTGGGAATATTTTTATGTTCAGGGACATTGGGAGGTTTTTGTGTTGAAGAACGAATATAATTTTAAGAAACAATTAAAAAAACAAATAAGAAAAGGCAATGCGAAAAAATATCTTACCCCGGAAATTGGCTAAGCCGATCGAACAATTATCCGATGGAACATGGATAATACGATATGCAATACAATCCATTGACAGAACCGATAACGAAGGAAACGAACTGGTGACATTTGCCAGTTCCATATTCCTTGAAAAACCAACGTTGGAAATGATAAAAAAAAGTATCCATAGATATGCAATGAGCGTTCTTGATGATGAAGATGTTCTTCCGCTTGTTGCTAATCCTGATTTATCAGTTTACATGATCATAGATTAAAATTAAAGCCTGTTTAATCATCGTTTAAACAGGCTTTAATTTTGCACTAAAAATCACATTTTGTTTTATGTTAATATGTGTTTTAATGACACATTTTGTTTTTCGGTCGGGAATTTTTTGATTTGGCGATTGTACAATACCACGGGCAATCCACTCACTCTGATTATAACCACGGATCTGCTGTTTTTTCTTATGAAGCGGTATGGGGATTATCACATCAATTCCCTGAAAAAAATGGGAAGACAAAAGTTCGGCAGCCATATACCGTCCCATAATTGCACCTATTTCCTTTTGTCCACCATATTTCAACCGATGAAGAATCAACCGGAAGTCGCTTCCTTTCTCATAAAAGAAAAAAGAAGTAGCCCGTTCCAAAGGGATTTGTCCCCAGAAGAGCCGTTCTACCGGATTATCTTTTCGAAGATGATAATTAGTACGGGGTAGATTGATATTACATACTGTACAGATACATTCTTCACCCTTTGCTAACAGCCGGCCGCAAACAACGCAGCAACGGGGAAATAGCAAAGATAAGAAAGAACTAAGCCAGTCTTTGATAAGAAGTGTGTGTTTCATAATAATAGAAATTTGAAGTTGCAATAGCACCTACATATTCAATGGAGGGACTTCTGCTAGGAGCTTCTGAAAGAAAGGATGAAGATTCCCGTTCGTTGCGATAATATGATGTCCTTCTATGAAATGATCCTCACCATAAAAATCAGTCACCTTTCCTCCCGCCTCCTGAACAATCAGTGCTGCCGCAGAATAATCCCATTTTCCGAGAAATGCTTCCATCCAAGCATCAAAACGCCCAATAGCCACATAGCAGATTGCGGCAGCAGCCGAGCCATTCATTCGAATACCGCCCACTACCCCATAAAGCTGATCGATGAGATGAAGAGCAGTCTGTTTATATTGCAGATGATTATAAGGTAATTCTGTAATGACAAATGCATCTTTGATGTCCTCAACGTTCGACACATGAATTTCTTCACCATTCATAAACGCTTTTCCGCCTTTCCAAGCATAAAAACATTCATCCCGGCAAACTTCATAAACGACACCTAAAAGAAGTTCGGTACGGCTACGTAAAGCGATGGACACACAATAAGGAGCCTCATCATGAATATAATTCGTGGTTCCATCCAAGGGGTCAATCACCCAACAGTAGGGTTCATCCTGATAAGTGGCAGAGCCTTCTTCTGTAATGAATCCCGCTTCAGGCAATAAAGCAGTAAGGGCTTTCACCACTCGCACTTCAGATTCTTTATCCACATAAGACACATAATCGTGTGCATGTTTTTCCACCACACGCTCACGACGGAAGTTCTTCCGTTCTTCTTTCAAAAAAGATCCAACTTCTGTAGCAATCCGGCATACATCAGCTGTAAGTTGTTTTAAATCTAACATTCTATCTTTCATAATTTAGGCAATCCGCAAATCAATGCCAAAATTATTACTTTTTTTGATAGAAATAAGAGTTTTCCCGGAAAAAGATAAGTAATTCCAAGGTATACTCTATTGAATTACTTTTGCACAGTAAATCTATATTCCGTAACGGAATAATATTTCTCATGAGGACGCAACACACAGGATGGAAATTCAGGATGATGTGGCGTGTCCGGATGATGGATGGTTTCCAATATCAGACCACCATATTTCTGTTGTGGACCACCTTTAGCCACAATCTTTTCTGAAAGCCCGATACCGGTATAGATCAACAAGCCGGGCTCTGTAGTGTAAGTTTCTAATTGACGGCCACTTTGAGGTTCCGTGACAGTTGCAGCATAACGCAAATCTCCGTTATAATCACGAAGTATCCAGTTAGCCGAATAACCACCCATAAGTTTCATGTGCTCATTAGGAGAGGTGACACGTTCTGCAAAGCTATGAGGAGTGCGAAAATCTAAAGGTCCTCCTACTACTGATTCAACCGAAGCAGGCACATACCACGGAGTATTTACCATAACTGAATCCGCATTAATTTGTACGATATGATTTAAAACCGAACCTCCGTCATAACCCTGAAGGTTAAAATAGCAATGTTGCGACATATTAACGATAGTCGGCTGATCGGTAACTGCCTCATATTCTATACGCCAAGTATTGTCCGGAGTCCAGTAATAAGTGACTTTACAGTCCAAATTACCAGGATATCCCTCCTCTCCGTCAGGACTGCAACGAGTAAAAACAATGCCAAGCGTATCAGAACTATTGACCGGCATCGCTTTCCATATAACACGATCAAATCCCTTCACACCGCCGTGCAAATGCCCGGGATGTCCGTTTGGAGATTCATTGCACGAAAGTTGATACCGAACAGAATCAATCATAAAATCCCCACCGGCAATACGGTTAGCATAACGTCCTAATAAAGCCCCGAAAAACCGCTCGGCTCCAGTCTCATAATCCTTTAGGTTTTCATATCCAAGCACTACATCTGCCATTTTTCCTTCCCGGTCCGGCACCATAATATTTGTCACACGACACCCATAGTCAATGACCTTGAATTGAGCTCCTGAAGCATTAGTCAGGATATATTGAGTAACGGTATCACCACCTTGAGTAACACCATAAAATGCTGTTTTCACTCCAGGAATGACCTCACATTCCGCACAAGCACTAACAAGTACGGCTAAATACAAACAAGCAAAAAATCTATTCATCTGACATTCAATAGTAAAGAATAAATATTTTATCGAATAAACAGCCACAAAAATGCAAATGCAGAAGAAGATAAGATCTCTCTTATTCGTTTGAGCGCAATGCTTATTTGTGTCTCTACTGTTTTTACAGAAATCCCGAGACGTTCGGCAATCTGCCTATAAGAAAGTCCCTCCTTCCGGCTCAAGGAAAATATCTCCCTACATCTCTCCGGAAGCTGTTCAATTGCCCGATTCACCACTTTTGTCAAGGCATCAATGTCAAAACAATCTTTATATTTCCTTTCTTCCAGTTGCTGGTTAAACCAATTCTCTAACAACTGATGCCTGTTTTCCTCATCACGAAGATAGTTTAATACCCGATTTTTGGCAGCCCGGAAAAGATAGGTTTTTATATAGGTTATTTCAATACAATCTTTATTCTCCCATAGTTTGAGAAACACCTCCTGAATAACATCTTCTATGACTGCTACATCATGCGTATAGAAGTTGAGAAAACAACAAAGTTGTTCATAGTATGTATCGTAATAATTTCGAAAGGCTTGAATATCCATCGTTCCCGGAATTGTGTTTATCAGTCTCACAAATCTACAAAAAATAATCTTCTTTCGGAATATATTTTCGTAAAGAGAACCATACCTTCAAAACACTTTCTAATACTAAAACCGAAATTACATTAATTGCACTAAACAAAGATGCTGATAATGAAGCGGATCATACAGATTCTTTCTAAATATAAATCTGTATGAATCCGCGTCCAAATGAGCTTTACAAGATCGTTCAGAATTGTCTTTCTGCAAAAATATTCAGAGCATAAGGATCACTCACCGCTGCCTGCTCAATATATTTCTGTGCCAGCTTCGTATCACCGGTGTAGCGATAAGCCAGCGCTAGTAAATAACTATAATAAGCACTCCTTTGCTGTACGGCACGATCGCAGAAACTTATAAAGAAAGGAGTAGTGGCAAAATAACCCGCATCAACAGTCTTCATGCCTTCTTTCCAATCTTGCAGTTTATAATTGATGAGCATATCCCCCTTGAAAGGCATACCGGTTTCACGATAACAAAGTGCCTGATAAAATGGCAATTCCGGTAAGTTCATATTACTAAAATAATCTACCTCAATACCCGTTATAAAATCAAAATTCTCATTGGCCTTGTCTTCCTGCCCCAAAGATCTCAAACAGATTGCTTCATAATATTTAAATGGAACCAATCTAACGATATTCCACAAACCTGCTCCCAGATTTTGAGGCAGAGTTTGCGCAGCCTTAAAACAATCAACCGCTTCTTGCATTTTATTTTCTTTCATTAATCTACGCCCTTTCAGGAAATAAGCAAACATATACTGTTCTGCTACGGCATGTTCTCCACCTTCAGCCGGGACAAAGTTACGTCCCCTAAGAAGTTCTATTGCCTTATCCTCCTGTCCTGCCATGTTATAAGCTCGTGCCCATTCAAGCATAATATCATCGCGGCTAATTACAGACTTATGATTATTCAGGAAAGAAATACGTTCAATAGGAGCAACTCCTAACTTACCCATTACATAGACCGTTTCAAAAATCAACTGTTCGTCATTCGGCTTCAAGGATAATGCCTGCTTCAATAAGGGTAACACTTCATTTTTACGATCCATGTGTGAATAGTAAGCGACAGCCAGATTTCGTGCAGCACGATAATCAGTACCGGACAAGCCTTCCCAAAGAGCGACTGCCTTCTCATAATGTCCTTTGGCGTAAAGGGCACATCCCAACAGCAACTGCGCCTTCCGACTTCCCTGTTTTGCCCAATGAGACAAACTGTTCATTTCAATTCGCCGACTTGGGAAAGCAATCCCCTCCGTTGCCGAATCATTCGGAGAACCGCCTTTTATATCTGCATATATGGCAGACAGACTAAAAATCAGAGGTTCGTGTGTTTGCAACATCTCTATCAGGGAAACAGTCTCTTTCTGCAGATTAGCGACAAGCAAAGTTTCTATAAGATCGAGACATACCTGATTCTTATCCGTCCGTATCTTTTCCATAAAATCCCGGGCACTAACTTTACCGCTCAACACACCGAAATAACGTGCCAAATGATTAAGTTTATCATTCGCTTCTACAGACAAATATTGACGTTCCGATGCTTTTTTATCTCCCTGCAAATAAGAAGCATATATCATCAACGCATTGGCTACAGCATTATCTTTATGATAAGTAATGGCAGTAGTAAGATGTTGAACAGCCTTGTCATACTCCAGCTTACGTATGTCAAGCATAGCCGCATAAGTCATGGCTGAAGAAACATAAGCACTGCTCCATGCCGCTTTCCGGAAATAATCATAGGATTTCTCCTGCTCATCGAGCGCTAAATAAACATGCCCTAACAAATAGTACAGTTTCCCATTTTCAAGACGCGTATTGAACCGTATCAACACTTTTTCCGCCCTCAAAAGATATTCCAAAGCCTCACTGTAAAAAGCATTGCGTAATTTTGCTTCTCCTAAAGCGATCAATGCAGGAGCAAAATTCGGATCACGTTCAAGAGCTTCTTTATAATAGCTCTCTCCTTTAGTGGCAGGATCACGGTATTGGTCCACATGCAAACCTTCAAGATACAACAAATGCGGACTTTCAACCTTTTTGATATTCGGCATATCCTGTGTTGTATGAGGAATATTAAAAGTATCGTGTTTCTTCACTGTATAAGACATTAAAACAGTTCCGTCATTAGCGGTGACATCTATTGAATATCCCAACTTCATTCTTACATCCGCAGGTAGCATATATTCTTCTCTGGCTTTGACCGTAGCTTTTCCTGAATACAAAATCTGATTATCACCTTTGACCGTAATCTTCACATTACGAGTCTTGTTCAGTTGCACTTTAATCGTATCCTTGACGTATATAGCTCCTGTCGTGTTCGCAAAATCCGGAACCCCGATTTCTCCGATCGGGAACCAATATTGCGAGAAGGTTTTAGTCTCCATCGGTTCAAGCCATGTAAAGTCCGGCTGATTGTCAGAATAACTGCCTGCCATTAACTCACAATAGGCTCCATCTGTATCTGTGAGAGCATTTTCCCAAGACTGGGACAACTGATTGTAAGCCCATGTGAACATTTTCTTACCGGGTGACACATGATGATCTCCGATGTGTACAACCCCGCATTTCCTGCCCGTATCATAACCGCCAAAGAAATCATACTGTGATGCCGCACTAAAATAAGAGGTAGGCTGAATCGTATTCTTATGTTTGCTTATATCAACTGCACCGTCATAACGAATACCATTAAATATCCCCGCCGCATTTGTTGCAACCGGATAAGTGGTAACCGAACGTTTGTAATGGAAAAACACATGGCTTACATCGTGCGGAAAGAATATCTCATAATTCTTATTCGAAGGTACCGCCACATTCTCCCACCATAAAAACGAATGTCTTAACGGTGTGATATTCGACAACTTGACTCTCGTTTCAAAGATAGACTCACCAGGATTAAGCACAATACCAACCATGCCTTTCATCCGGTCTGTCGGATCATGTTCCGAAACCCAAACAATCACTCCTCCGCCCGGCAGTTTTTCTATCTCATAATCAGTAGGCATAAAAGACGAAGCCCGATGATGAAAAGGCCAGTTAAACTCCAGTCCACCGGAAATCCATGACCCCAATGCACCGATAAGAGCAGGTTTTATGACATGGTTCTTATAGAAAAAATCATATCCATTCGTTTTATCTTTGGCAGCATATATCTTACCACCAATTTCCGGCAATATTTGAAGTTCCAAATATTCATTCTCCAATTTGATTAGTGTATATTCCTTATCCACTTTTTGTTCCCGATTCACTTTCAGAACGATTTTATTAGGATAAGGATTGCCACTCGACCGTTGGTGTACCCGGTTTTCAGCAAACATCGGCAGTTCTTCACGTTCGGGTTCTGTGTATGTCGGAATACTGACTTTACTTACAGACACCTTGACCGATTGCGCTTTCGCGCTTGTAGTAAGAAACAAAATCAGAAATAAAATATTGAAATATTTCATGAATGCATGTATTATTATGATTAAAAAATATCTTTCATTTTACTCTATCCTGACACAACGGACAGATGCTGCCGAAGCACGGTCCAGACCTGTAAAATTAAGATTTGCATTATTATAATAGAAGTAATAAGCTCCTGTTGTCCCCGGATTACTAGTCCATTGATACCCCCGATATTCCTGATAAGCAATTTTATTAGCTCCTCTATCCAGATAGCCTCCTGTCGGGAAGTAAGAAGTTTGCGAACCATCAATCACAAACAGATGCCCGTAATTATTATCACATTCTGTTTTTGAAGTAAAGATAAATCCCTGATAGCAATTCTGATCGGGCACACAATAGCCTTCCGGACAAGGATCATACACAGTCTTTACATTCTTAGTCAAACCGTCTGAATTTCCCCACAGTCCGTTATTCCGCCATTCATTATGCCAGTCATTCGCAGAAAAGATTCTTGTATCAGGATTGGAGATAGTATAACTCACAGTTCCTACTTCGGCAGAAGTGGTTGCATTGGCAGTTAATTCCTTATCACTCACAGTCGTCGCACTCGAACGGACAATATCAAGCGGACGCGGGAACGGATCTTTGCGCCCCCACTGATACCATGCCCCATAAGCATTCTGGTCTTTAGGAGTAACAGAAGTTGCACCCAAATTACGATCCATCATTTTGAACGTTCCCCGTTCCTCGTTAATATAGGTAAGATCCGATGCTTCAGTCACCCAAATATGGAAAGACCATACATTCTTGCCCGATGCATCTCGAATAGCCACAAGGGCATTTCCTTTCACGCCGCTTACAGGGACTTTTAAAGTAGTTCCCTCCAATGCAGGAACAGCAGAAAGAACATCTCCTGATGAAGACGAATTCGTTTGTGTCCACAAAACAGTTGCAGACACAGCCTTATCTACTAATTCCCCATTGGCATTCACTCTCGGACGATTTTCATAAGTATAATCTCCTGCCAATGAATAATAAGGCGTGGCATCTATTTCAAGTGTTCCTGCAGATGCCGTACGATAACAGTTTGCCTTACCATAATACAACGTCACCGGCAATAATTCCATCGGTTTGACAACTCCGGCTTCAATAGTGAAAGCACCCGGAGTTGCTTGTTCGTAAATCCGTCCAGCAGCATCCGTTATGACGAAAGTCAACCCTTTGGTATAATTTACCGCAGGAAGAAATAAAACAAAGTCTGTATGAGCCGAGGGATTATTATCCGTAGAAAGAGGTACGCTTGTATCACAAGTAACCAATGCAGTAGCCGCAGCAGAAGGAGTGGAAGACTTCCGAAGTGATACGATTCCATCCGCTACATTGACATCAGCTATACCCGACACCTGTTCTCCGTCATTACCACGTACTGCTACAGACTTAATACTAATTCCCATTAATTGATAATCAGTCAGCTGTAGTCGTACTCCACCACACAGATTCTTAAAAGAAAAGGCTTCACCATCAGAGGCTGCCGCCATCGGCAAAGATGATATTTCACTATCGGCATTAAATGCACCCATCCATTTCTGTCCGGCAAGTGCCGAAAAGTCAACAGCAAGTGTCGTACCTTCAAGTTGGCTGCCTGACGCAGCCGACGCCGGATAAACAGCATATCGGATGGCATCATCTACAGAAGTGTCCACCGGGTCAAAAACAGCGGTACGAACACTACTGGCAGTAGTAGTATAAACAGCTCCATTCGGTGTTGAAGTGCCAAACAGCCGTATCTCATCATTTTGGGTCCAAACCACATTCATGGATGCATTAAGCGACGTGCGTGTCGTGGCGGTAACAGCACAAATGGCCGTAATGGATTTTTCTCCTCCTTTTACGGTCGGTTCCGGAGAAAACGCCTCGTCATCAGTTTGCACACAACTACCCAATGATAAACCAATTACCAGAAGAATCAGAATTTTATTTTTTTTCATGGTCTCGCAAATTTAAAATGTTATCATTATTTCCATGTACCTTCCGTATCGCCATTATTCCAGGACGGTCCGGTACCGGTATCTCCTTCCCCCGGGAGAGGTTCAGGATCCGTAGCAGCTTTCAAAACGATTGGTAACCATTTCTCATAATTCGTAGCAGTCAGTCTAGTGAAGGTATCACTACCATTCTGATCGTATAAGGTAGCATTAAACATCAAACGATCGGCCACCACCCGAAGTAAAGTCCGTGGAATAGCCATTTCGACTACATATCCCTTATCGGCTGCCGTATCACCAAAAGTTCCATGAACCGCACCTTTACAAGTTACTGAAGAATGACTACATTTAATGGTATATTGAACTGCATCCGGAATAAGAGAGATTTTAAGAGGAGTTCCGGTAGCATCTCCACCCTGAAAAATCAATTCCATGCTGTCGTCTGTAGTCAAGTCTTTATCAAGACGTTCCACCAGACAATATACATTTTCTGCATCATAAGCAAAGCGGAACACGGCTTGTGTAGTGGACACACTTCCGATAAATAGTGCATCACTGACTGCACTCCAATCCGAATTGTCGGCGTCTATCACCGGTGTCATTCCGGAAGCATTAATCCGATGATTCAAAACAAACTGTCCAATCTGAATACGAGCAGCATCTTTATTCTCGCTATTGACAAAAGTAGCAGGCATGGCAGCTACAAGAGTATGCGGATCAATAATTTCCGTTGCTCCCCAATATCCTTTTCCACTGAATGGCTGATACGTTTCTCCCCATTGGGAAGCCTCTGCGTTACCCACCTGCATGGTAAAGAGAGAAGAAGCATTGTACGACAAAACAGTCTCTCCCGAGGGGAATTGTGCCAGATAAGGTGCTGCAGCCTTCTGCACAAAATTGAGTTTACGGTCCGAAGGCCCTACTTCATCTCCGGTCAATGGAGCCGAAGCCCAGTTGTCGGAACTCCACGCCATTGAAATATGATAAACGTCGCCTTCATCTCTGAAACGTGTTTCTGTAGCTACTGCAATCTTCGTCGAATTATTTAATTCGCGGGCAGAAGGCATCTGATCCGAATAAATTTGTTTGCCCGAACCATCTATAGCCAGTCCAGTCTTTTGACGGATCACCTTTCCAACGACCGTCCATGTCCGCCCATTATCCATAGAGCGCAGCATGGCAGTCCCCGAATCGGCTGTGAGAGGCTCGCTATCCGTAAAATAGACCTGTATTTCACCCGAACGAAGTTGTAATGCATAAGGTTCCCAAGTCGTTCCCTGATAAATAATCTGGGCAGTCGACCAGGTACGTCCATTATCGGAAGAACGCCTCATCATAATGCCATTACTCTGCGGATCGACCCTGTATCCCTGATTCAAGCGAAAGGAAGCGAATGCCAAAATATCCTTATTTGCCAGAACGACTGCATCACATGATGAGAAACAGCGTGTATCACTGGCACCGGAAGTTTGCCGGGCACTTTCGCTCTGAAACAGAGGACTGGATGCATTCTGCCATGTAATCAGATTAGTACTTAAAGCATAATAGACATTCCAAGCCTGTGGTCCCTGCTGGTATAATAGCAAATAGGTCCCATCACCTAATTTCTTGATACGGGGATAAAGAGCATTCACAGCCGACAGTGCCGGACTTTCCAAAGTCAGCAACCGGCGATAGTCTAATTCGAGAGAACTATTCCCCCATTCATCCGCATGAGAGTTCACTGCTACATTTTCACTTTTATTGAGCGACTGAATAGAGGTAATCTCTCCGGTGACCGGTTCAGGGTCAGGATTTGAATTAGGGCGCGGATTGGGCCACTCATCCGTTGAGGTATAAGATGTACAAGCAACGAGAAGCCCCATCACTGTTACCAAAAGGTATCTATGAGTTTTTAACTTTTTCATCATATTCATTCTTTTATTTGTTCAATCCGTTATCGATCAGTTTGAAGTCATACTTTTTATAAAATCAATTTCTTGTTGACTATAAGGTGTACCATCCAGACGGAATATATCATGAAACCAGATTTCAGGTTCCGGATCTCCGGCCTTGCTCGACCACTGTAAATGGAAATTACACTTTCCTGCTGTCAATCCCCAACTGATGGCACCTACCTTTTCACGCTTAAGAATCGGCATTATTTCTTCAAAAGTTGAACGGGGGCGTCCCATATACTCCTGGCAGATAACCGGACGATCAAACTGCTTCATGAAAGCGATGAATTTTTCCATTTCTTCAGGTCCGTAATAACAGTGAAAGGTCATAACGTCACAATTCTCACCCAGAAAACTGATAATCGGCAAATTACTGCGTGTGCCATGTCCTCCGGGATAAATCCATATCGGAGACGACAGCGGTTGCGAGGGATTCACCTCACGTGCCCAACGGAACACTTCGCGCAACAATGGCATACTATGTGCTTTCTGCTTGAAGTTTTCCGGTTCGTTATATAAACACCACAATAAAATACGATCATCTGCTTTAAAGGTAGTCATCACATCTTTCACGTAACGTTCCAGACGCGGATACGTTGACGGATCATTGACGGATGGCGCTCCGGGACTCTGTATCCATTGAGAGTTATGAACACCTTGTACAGAAGCCGGTTGTACACCGAGTTTCGGACTCTCAAAACGCCCGCCATTCGTAAAGAAAGTGACGATGGCACGCATACCATGTTTCTGACAGATACCCAGAAATGTATCCAGTCGTTGTTTAAACCCTGTCGGATCCGCTTCCCACACCATATCATGCAGGAATATGCGTACCGTATTGAATCCGAGTTCCCCGGCACGTCCCAACTCCAACTCCATGGTTTTCGGATCAAAAGTCTCCTCTTGCCACATCTCAAACTGATTGATTGCCGTAGCAGTAACGTAGTTGATACCCACCGGCCATTTTTGAGATGCGTACCATGCGTTTGCTTTTTCCGTCGACCATCTTTCAGCCTGTTGGGCACAACCGGTTGTTGTCAATAAAAAGAGAATTGTTACAATCAGTATATTCAATCTATTCATAAGAAATCAAATTAATTAAGTTGTTAATACCCAGGATTCTGGTCTTTTGTCTGATCCAATGCCATATTATAATTAAATTCATCGGTAGGGATAGGCCACCAGTAGGCTGCATCTCCCACTTCGGATAAAGCCGAAATACGTCCGGCAGCCAAAGCTGCTTCTGCAAGCTTTCCACAACGCTTCAGGTCATTGTAGCGTTTACCCTCAAAAATCGTTTCGTAGCCACGCTCCTGCAACACCAGTGCAAGGAAAGCATCTTTACTTGCATAATCAGCCAGTTTGTAGTCTGAAGAAGAAGCTTGTGTCGGTTTCTGTCCGTAAGCACGTCGCCGCACCATATTCAATTTTTCCATGGCATCATCGGTAGGAGCTCCTTTCCAGCGACAAACAGCTTCTGCATAATAAAGCAGAATATCAGCATAACGATATACCGGGTTGTCATTGGAAGTTGTACTGCTCCCTGTCCATTCCGAATCTCTGAATTTCGAGCAGACCATACCCGTTTTAGTCAGTGCATTGAGTGTTCCATTCTGCGTTTGTTTATACAATCCGAACTGATAGCGTAAATCATTCTGGTCCCAATTCTGAATAAATTTATTCTTCTGATAATCGGTATAAATTCCTACAGCTCCCATATTCACGAAAGGATTGGGCTTGCAGAGATACATATAGGCGATGGTCGATCCACTATCGCGGTTGAACTTTATATAGAAAATTTCTTCAGAAGTGGCATTAGCTGTATGACCGTAAAGGTCGAGGAAATCATCCGCTTTGCCAACCTCAACCAGAGAATATCGTTTGGATGAAATAATTAAACCGGCTGCTTCAGCCGCTTCTTCATAACGACCGGCATAAAGGCAAGCTTCTGTTTTCAATGCCAATGCGGCATAACGCGAAGGACGTCCGGCAGCTTTAGCCACTTCCGGTAGATTGGATGCAGCATAATCGGCCTCATCAATCACAAACTTCCAGATATCAGCTTCCGGAGTACGGGGTTTATTAAAGTCATTCATATTCTGTTCATCAAAAAAAGGAACGGCGCCCCAATTTCGTGCCAGCCATGAATAGGCGAATGCACGTAGAAAACGTGTTTCCCCGGTGAGGTTGTTATACTCCTGTTGCGAGAGTGGAGTATTACCTATACCGTCAAGAATATTATTGGCAAAACGAATGGCGCGATACAACACCGCCCAGCTATCTTTGGAGAAGCCCACCCCACCACTGGTAAGCCCGGTATCATAAGCTGTGGCATAGTTACCTCTTCCAATACAATAATCCGCCAGTCCTTCTTCCAAAACAATCAGATAACGACTGAATCCCGGATCACGACGGAGTTGGAAATAGATGGAATTGATAACACTCTCCACTTCTTTGGCATTCGCCATAAAAGTCGTTGCATCCACTTTCTTCGGATGTTCTTCCAAAGAGCCCATATCTTCACAGGATGTGTTCATTGCCAGGATCATAGCAAAAGCGGCAATATATATCAATAATTTTTTCATAAGACATCAGTTTTTATATGTTAGAAAGTGAGTCGGCATCCAATCGTATAAGTACGGGCACTAGGATAACAATACGAATCTACCCCCTGAATCATCGAGCTTCCGCCACCATTGGCATTTATATCCGGATCCCAGAAAGGGTAGCTCGTAATAGTAAACAGGTTTTGGGCACTCACATAGACACGGGCGCGCTTGATGAATTTGCTACGGGCACAAGGTACATCGTAGGCCAATTCGAGGTTTTTCAGTCTGACGAAGCTGCCGTCATAAACAAACCGGTCGGACATTTTATAGGAAGTCTGGTCGAGATTGGGATATTTTGCGGTAGGATTCTCGGGGGTCCAGTGATTGTAGTACACCTCGCGCAACGTATTCCCGTTATATCCATAATCATAAGCTTGTGCAGCCATACTAAGCGAATATATATCATTACCTATTGAACTCTGGAAGAAAGCGCTTAGCGTAAACCCTTTATAACTGACTGCTGTAGTTAGATTGACCAGAAAATCAGGATTAGGATCACCGATGATAGTCTTGTCTGCTGCTGTGATGGCAGGATCGTCATCCATATTCTTATATACGATATGACCGTTCTCATCGTATCCATCTTCAACATATCCGTAGAAAACATACATTGGCTCACCCACACGCATCAGATTGAGCTGGTCTTTCAGAATGGTGTTATCCAATTCGCCACCGAAAATATCCTTATCTTCCGAAAGGACTAACACTTTGCTGCGATTGAGCGAGAAGTTGACACCCAAATCCCATTTCACAGCACGATCAATAATCCGCCCGTCGAGTTGCAACTCAAACCCCGAGTTACGGATGGAACCGATGTTACGCAAAGCAGTGGTGTATCCACTTGAACGAGGCATCTCTACATTGTTCAGCAAATCAGTCGTTTTCTTCCGATAGTAATCTGCAGTCATGCGGAGGCGATTATTAAACAGGGACAGATCAACCCCCACATTAAACTGTGAAGTTGTTTCCCACTTCAAATCACCGGTGTAGGTATCTGACGGAACATACGCCACTGTTGTATTCTTATCGAATACTACATTTTCCGTCCTCAATGTGTTCTGCGTAGAATACGGTGAGATGGCAGTGCTACCGGTCACTCCGTAACTCAAACGGAACTTTAGATCCGAAAGCCACTCTACATCACGCAGAAAAGACTCTTGCGAAAGACGCCAGGCCGCTGCTGCTGAAGGGAAGTATCCCCATTTGTTTCCTTTACTATAACGTGAGGAACCGTCAGCACGAAGACTGGCAGTCAACAGATAGCGATCAGCATAATTATAGTTGACACGTCCCAGAAATGAGAACAAGCGCCAATCTGAATAAGAAGATGTCGGCAGCCCCTTAACGGTAGCTGCATCCATGTCATAGGTTTCGGTCACATCACTCAAGAAGCCTTCGGCCGTACCCGTTCCCGCAGTTTTCGATGTACTCTGTTCGTAAGTAAAACCGCCCATCACACTCAAATGGTGTTTTTTTAGAAAACTCTTATTATAGGTTATGATATTATTACTTGTGATACCGACTGTCTCTCCAAATGTAATAGAGGCAGCTCCTTGTGAATTAGGGTATTGCAATGACTTGTAATAATCTTTGCGGTTCTGGTTATTGTTAACGTTGGCAGACAACTGAATTGAAAGCCCGTCTATCGGTTTTATTGTCAATGAAGCATTTGCCATAATCCGGTTGGCGTACCATTTATTATCCACTTCTTTCACATAAGCCAACGGATTTACCGGTGCAATCGGTTGTGTTTGGAAGTCATTCCAGGTTCCGTCGTCATAATGAGGTGTCGCTGTTGGCGGCAGAATCAGTGTAGAACCGATAACAGACGTTCCCCGGCTACCTCCCTGCGAATTCATCTGATTATGATTGGAGCGGCTGAAAATCAAGTTGCTCGACACGGTGACATATTTTGATATATGATAATTCAGGCTCGAACGGATAGACATACGTTTATAGCCACTTTCCTTCACGATACCTTGCTGATCGAAATAGCTGGCGCCTAACGTTCCCTGAACTTTTTCTGTACCACCAGAGACATTCACAGAGTGGTCGGTAACAAGTGCATTACGAAACAGTTCACGCTGCCAGTTGGTACTATGCCGAGTAGATTTAATCTCTTCATCGGTATATATCGTCGGCTGATTATTAATCGCTGCTTTTTCATTCAGATAGCTCATATATTCCCAAGCATCGAGTAGCTCAAGTTCTTTAGCCAGACTCTGCACACCGAAGCTGGCATTGTATTCCACGGTAATCTTCCCCTCTTTAGCTTGCTTCGTCGTAATCAGGATGACACCATTGGCACCACGTGAACCATAGATAGCAGTTGCGGAAGCATCTTTCATCACTTCAACAGATTCGATATCAGCCGTATTAATCATATTAATGTCACCCGGAAATCCGTTGATAATCCAAAGCGGTTCATTGTCACCCCGAATAGAATTGGAACCACGTACCCTCACTTGTATTCCGGCTCCCGGCTGGCCATTAGTTTGCTGAATCTGTACGCCTGACACGCGTCCCTGTAATGCTGACGCAACAGAAGTATTTGCATATTCAGTAATGATATCGCCTTTGACGGAAGCTATCGAACCGGAAAGGTCCCGTTTGCGTTGTACGCCGTAACCTACCACTACTACTTCATCCAATGTCTCTGTATCTTCTTCAAGAACGAAATTCATTGAACGTACTCCGGCCACCACCTTTTTGCTCTGTGGGGCGTAACCTATAAACGTCACATCAATAGTGGCACTTTCTGGTACATTCTGCAACTCAAACTTTCCGTTAAAATCGGTAACCGTACCGTTGGTGGTACCTTTTACCAATACGCTCGCTCCGATGACCGCTTCTCCCTGCTCATCTTTCACCACACCCGAAATCGTCCGGTTGGTCTTCGTCTGCACCTTTTGTAAAACAATCTGTTTGCCTACTATTTCATACGCAATGTCACTTTTATCAAAGGCCTGTTTCAGCACATCCGAAAGATATTGAGAACCTCCTTTCAGGGAAACAATACGTGACAGAGGGATAGAATTATCGAACACAAAAGTATAATCTGTCTGTTTTTCAACAGCTTGTATCAGATTTTTTAAAGAAATCTGCCTGGCAGCGATATTGACTTTAGTCTCTTTCTGCGCCCATAGCGAAGGGCTGGAAAGCAGGCTGCCCAAAACAAGAATGCTACATAATATTTGTTTTAGCTTCAACATTGTAAACTCATTTAAGGTTAAATAAAGGAATTAATTATTACCTTTGTCTGCATAAAGCAAGGCGATACCTGTGCCATCCGTCTGACGGATAGCATACATACGCAGGTTTTGCTCTTCGGACGTGGAAGATGGCACTCTTCTGCGTCCTTTTTTATTCTTCGATTACTTTCTTCCGGTTATGCTCACCTCCTCTCCGTTAATAGTGTATGTAATCGGAGTCACCCGATTAATGATCTCAAGCATCTCTCGCAAAGATTCTGTTTTAATTGTCATCCAATAACGTTTATTTTCCGGTACATCATGCAATTGAATTTTGATGCCATACCATCGTTCCATTTTTTGAACTATTTCCTGCAGGTTCTCATTTTCAATTTTCAACTTGCCCAATCGCCATACGGACTCTACTTCAGCATCGCAAGCCTCCAATTTACACTTCTCCATTTCATGCAAAGGAATAATGACTTTCTGATTGGGTTTCATATCTGCCAGCAGCTTGTCCGTTAAAGCCGAGACAACCGTCACGTGCCCTCTAAGCAGTACAACTTCCAATTCTGAATGGTCTCCATATCCATTGACATCGAATGCCGTACCATGAACCAACACTTTCACATCACCCACTGATACATCAAACTGCCTCTTACTGTCTCGCACCACATCAAAAAAGGCCTGTCCGTTCAATTTTACAGAACGGCAATCTTTGGCATAATCCGTAGAATAGGTCAAAGTAGAACCGGAATTCAACCAAACTTTAGTGCCATCCGGCAAACTGACTTCAGCTTTCTGGCCAACAGGAGCTGTAAATGAGACTAATCCTACTTCTTCCTCTTCCGAAACCAGCAGAGAGAGTGAGAAGCCCAACACCAGTGCCAGCATAGCAGCAATTCCCACTGCCCGATACAACAACCGCCGCGTGTACATCTTCACAGGTTTCACCAGATTCAGATTACTCATTATCTTTCCCCACACACGTTCTTTATCAGGAATTACCGGATGTATTCCCGCATGAGCTATCTGCCAGCTCTCGCACAGTTCCTGAAATTCCTGTTCGTGCCCGGCATCAGCATTCCGCCATTCCATGATTTCTTTCTCCTCCTGCGGAGAAGCAGTTCCCAATAGATATTTAGATATGATAATATAAATGTCTTCCATATTTAAATGTGTTTTATAAGCTCTTTTATTAAATAGACCCGTAACTTTTGAATTACCCTGAAAGCATTCGACATTTTTTTCATAACACTCACTAAACAACTCTATTTTTTCTCATTTAATGCATAAGTCAATGACTTTACCCTAAAAAGAAAAATCACCCTTACTACGATATATTTGTAGTAAAGGTGATTTTAGTAAGCTCAAGGCTTTTCGGACTACTTTAACTATAGCCAATTATTAAGGAAGCATCTCAAATTCAGAGCCAACCCTCTTGATTCTTATATAAAATACATATTTTTTCATTCTTCCATTATAATAACCTTACTTCTGAACCACAATTTTCAACTTACAGGTACGTCCATAGAGTAATGCCACACCGTCATAAGTGAGTCCGGTTATGCCAGCTCCCGAATAGGCTGGCCCCTGGCTTCCTACCACTCCTGTAGGAGTAGCTATTTTACATCCTCCGGCAACTAATGCATCCATATCGTTTGCGGCTTCAATAACATGAATGACACCGTATTTGCCCGCCGCAGTAACAAAGGCAATATAAGAACCGTCTTTTATCTGCAAACTACAAGGATCATTCGGATATCCATCAGACGCATTGACTCTTTGCATTAACATATCGGCACCTCCTTTAGCTATACTTTCCAATACATTCAACGCCTCAAAAGTCTTGACGTCCGAAGCCGCGTTCGCCATCATCACATCAATACCAAGATCAGTAACCTTATCATCAGGTATAAGAGTAAACAACGTTTTGTTGGTAGCAACACCTGCCGGTTTGATCCAGTCATTCACATCATAAGCTCTCCCTATCGGCCCTCCATTAATTCTTGACGCACTGACATAAGAGAAACCTCTGTTTTTAACGGCAACAAAGCTCGGATTTCTCCATATATTGATGAAAGCAAAGTCTACGCTATTTGCCTTTGAGCCATATCCTTTAATTTCCTTCAAGCTTAATACATGTTTCTGCACACCCCGTATCATTATTCCCTCTATGGAGAAAATATAAGGTTGATCCGGTTCTGTTGAATGTTCCCATTCGGGTGCCATTTCGATATCGCTGAAAACAAGCGCAACATTATTGTCAACACCCTCAAGACCTTCGATATTGATAATCTTTTCCTCTTTCAACCCTTCTATATCTTCCACCACGATCTTGATTCCATCGGTATCTTTATTGTCTACGACGGTTTTCAGGATAAATTCCATTTCCAACGGATTGCCTGATACCGGAATAGTCGTATATTCCTTCAGGTCACCCAGTGCTTTATTACACAACGTATGTTTTATGGACTTAATGCCCACAGCAGAACGGATCACCACAGACAGAGAAACCTCTTCATCAGGTACTAAAACAGGGAAATCTGATGGTTCAGTGAATATCTGGGATGGAAGTTTAGTTATCTTTTTAATAGGTATTACCTTTTGTGCCGTTTTTGTCAAAACATCCGTTGATGTTACCAGTATCCCGGCTGCTTCACGCGTGTTGACCTTGACATTCAAGTCAAATTCAAGTGTCATATCAGTTTGCAAGGTATCTATCTTTAAACGTTGACGTTCAGTCGCGTTTATCTCTTCATATTCTCCATTTTCATCCATCTTCAACAAGGTAGCATATATACTGTGTATACCCACAGCAGAGAAACTTCTGGCAGATACAGTCACCGTTGAGTTATATTCCACCACATCTATTTCGGAAGGAGAAGTGAGCTCTACAGTAGGTGGCGGATATGCGTTGTCGTCCGAATAATCGGACTCACTATCACTACAATTTGTCAACAACAAACCCCATGGAAGGGCAAGTATCAGGATCATTATATTTTTGATATATTGCTTCATGACCGTTCATTTTTTATTTTAAAGATTCGATTTGTAATTGAAAACAATGTAAATCTCCGCTTACACTTGTTTCGGTTACCCCCCTAAAAGCCCATTTGTGCGAAGTCAGGACAAATATACAATACTCGGAGTCTCTATTTCTATTTTCCACTTCTACGAAAGAATAGGTATCAGAAGTTAAGTTAGAAGTAATTGCCGACTCAAGATTAGGCAATAACGCACGTTTAACAGTGCCTACCAGAACCGTCTGTTCGTTTACCTTTTTCTTGAAAACGTCGACAGCCGGTGCTATCAGGTCTTCACTATTTAATGATACAGAACAGAAGAGCATATCTATTCCGTTCACTGCTTCTGTTTTTGTTTCAAGATATCTGCAATCGTTTTTTACTACATATTGTGTCATCTCGGAAATAGTAGAAGGAAAAAGAACCGTACTACCGATTATCTTTTTCTCTCCGTTACTATAGCTGACAGGTACAAACACCGGCACTTTCTTGCTCTCTCTAGCAGTCTCCGTACCCGTATTTATGATTGCAGTTTGCCCATAGACAGCGTTCGTCCTGTCCAACAATGCCACTGCATGAACAGTGTTTCTGATAGATGACGCCACCTCTTTATAACTACAAGAGCTAAATAAATTTTGCTCTGACAAGTGCGCATAAACTAACACGTTAGTTGTTCTGAACCGGTTCCATTCCGGAATTTCTTCTCCCTTGTTATCCTCATCACTACACGAAACGAACAGGCAAGAGATGACACATATAAATAGCAGATATAGATAGTTTGATTTCATATTTCATTCATTTTACAAATTCAACTTCAGCAAACAAAGCCCTGTGGTCAGAAACTTCCGGATTAGATAAAACTTTAAACGATTTCACTTTCCACTTATTCTGTGGAAGTCCGAATATATAATCAATCTTGATTGTCGGCTGATCTGCCGGATAGGTGAATGTATCATCACAGATTCTCTGCCAGTTCTTCATTACCTCACAAATCACATTAGAGTCGGTTCGGGCATTAAAATCTCCCCCCAGCAGTGTCGGAGTATCTCCCGTACCAATCCGCTCATTAATCTGTTCGGCCATCGCACTCCTTATCAGGTCCGTCGAATGATCCAGGTGAGTCGTTCCTATCCTGATTACGTCTGAAGTTCCCGGTTTTTGAATATCTACATATAATAGCGTCCGGGGTTCTTTGGCTCCGTCTATCCCTTCAAAAGTTTTGTTATTGATATAAACAAAAGGATATTTTGAAAGGATAGCTACTCCATATTCTCCACCACCAGTATCCATCGCTTTCCCGAATACGGAAAACAATCCCAACTCCGCAGCCAATTGAGTGGTGAAATCCTGATTTTTGTTCCTTTTTGTGTTGTAATCTATCTCTTGCAACATTACAACATCCGGATTGTATTTCCTGATAAATACAGCATACTCCTTCACCGAGTAACCGGTCATTTCCCCGGACATCCGGCAATTATAGCTCATTATTTTAAGAGCCTGCGCATACGTACTTTGATACGCAATGAAGAAAAGGCATACCCATACAATGGGCTTTAAAAGTGCTTTCATAAATTTGTTTTTGTTATTAGATTAAGTTTACTTATTCAACGGTATATGTATATTCTGATATTTTTTTAAAGCTAACCGGTGTTATGGATTGCATCACTTCCAACACATAGTTCAGGTCGTTCCCTTTACAAACAAAGTCGTACGTAAACGAAGCAATCTTTTCGTTTTTAACTGTAATCTCTATATCAAAATGCCGCGAGAGTGTTGTAAGCACCTCTTTCAATGATGCATTTCTGAAAATAAGCCGGTTGCTCTTCCAACTCGAAGCATCATCGTGATATCTATCAGTTTTTATTTTTATTACATTACTCCTTTTCTCATAAACTGCAGTTTGTCCGGGAAGCATTTGCTGCATAGGCCTGCGGCTTTGCACATGCCCTATATTTATACTTCCTTCGTCGAGTGTAGTTTTGATTACCTTATCCGAAGCGTATGCTTTTACATTGAAACACGTTCCCGTCACTTGTATTTTCACATTCTCGGCAAGCACCTGAAAAGGGGATTTCTTGTTTTCTGCTATTTCAAAATAAGCCTCTCCCTCCAATGTAACATTCCTGTTGTATTTTGCAAACTGTTCCGGATAGGTCAATTTAGAATCGGCATTTAACCACACCCGGCTACCATCAGGAAGTAATACGAGTAGCTTCTCCCCCCTTACAGCACAGACCTCCCGATAAACAAGGTTTGCCTCATTATGACTTTGATAGAAATTATATCCCACACCTATCACTAGCAAAACAATTGCACAGGCTACCGTCCACTTAAAGAACAATGGCATCCTTATTCTCCTGTTCTTTCGTTTTTCTTCCCGCATCACGGCTGCCTGAATATTCTTATAAATGCGATATTCATCAAAAGGAGGCAATTCTCTGCCGCCCAATTCGAGCTGTTTGCCTTCTATTATCCTCTGAATGTCGTCATCCATATATTTCCCGATGCCGTCAACTACTTCAAAGTCCTGACTTGTATGTTTCTTTTTTGATTTCATATTTCAATATCTATTAGTAATACACACTGTTACAAAAAAGTATTATACAGACTACGTTAAACCGTGTTAATTCAAAAGAACGTTCCATATCAGCAAAAAGTGATAAAACTACATCATACAATAAAGCAACAATAGGCTAAGCTCTCCCACTGTCGCGCGAATCTGCTTCAAAGATTGGCTATATTGAAATTTAATTGTATTGATCGAAAGATTAAGTTTATCGGCTATTTCCTGATTGGAGTATTTTCCCGAAACTTTCATTTCAAAAACCTTGCGGCGTTGTGGCGAAAGTTGCTCAAGAGCTTGCTGTATGATGTTCATTTGTTCTTGTTTAAGGTTTTCGTTTTGAGAATTGTCTTCCAATTCCAAAACCATTGAAAGGCAATCCTCAAGTAAATAGATATTTTTCTTTGAGTCTCTCAACGTATTGAGCAGATCGTTCTTCAACATCGTAAAAAGGTATCTGTTTATGGGTTTTGTCTCGTCGATCTCTTCTTTTTTCAGCCAGAGTTTTAAGAATAAGTTCTGCACGGCATCTTCAGCCAATTCTTTATTCAGCAGATATTTAAATGCCAAAGAAAAGGTCTGCGCCGCATACGTCTTGTATACAATACTAAATGCCAGCTGGTTCCCCTCTTTCAGAGCCTTAACCAAAGCTTGGGCTTCATCCTGTGAGTATTTCTGGGACATCTTAATCATTTTAAATATGAAAATAAAAAGCTTATTATATCAAGTCCTTATTTTCAAATATATTAATTCTTTCTGATATAGCATGATTCGCGAACAACAAATGAAACAGACCTCTTATTTATTTCACCAGTCTTTGATATTTGCTGAATAAAAAGGTGGAGAATGATAATAATCCGTCAGTTGCTGAATGAACATCTTTTCGAACATCTTTCCGATCAGTTGCATTTACCCAACCTTCTTCTATTTCTTTTAATTCATCTTCAAGTTGTTTCTGATCCACCTCTACACCTTTCTCGGCCGCTTTGATGAATGTATTGATATACACCTCCCAGCGTTTTGCATAATAATCTCTTATCAGTCCTGCCCACGAACGGCTGGCATAATCGTTCAGGCTTCCTCCCCAAGTCGTAATCAAGTTGCGAGCGTTCTTTTCATAATAGTCTTTCAATTGGGGAGAATCTCCCATCTTCCGTGCATCATCAATCCATTTATCCAACGAACAGTAAGGATGAAAGGCATTCAGCTTATCCAAATCATTCAATATCTCTTTCATTTTCTCGCCACAAGCTTTCAAAGCCTGATGGTCTTTAGCTTCAACCATCCTGTCAAACTCCACTTTCACATCAAGAAAGTAGTTTCCAAGCACCTGTCTGCCTACAGTAATCAAATCCAGGCGAAAAGCATCTCTCCGGTCAGAAGGTGCCTCATTCAATTTTCTCCAGACCTCTAGTAGTTCAACATTGCTATACACATTACTTGTCCGTTTTTCACTGTTCTTATTCAATGCAGGGCGATACCCGGGTAAGGTACCCAATGTGCGCGGCACCTGTACATAAATGTCATTGAATAATCGTTTCCAAGCATCGCGCACAGGCTGCGACACGCATCCCACATGCCTGTCAGCCAAACATTCAATCCATTTATTATCATCTACATTCAGGTTCCATGCTTTCTCAAGAATGTATTCGTAGGGAAATTGCATCACATCCAATCCTTCCAGCGTAGAGCCGATTCCTTTAAGGTTGCCTCCACCGTTAATGAGAGCATTCTCAAGTCGTGCGCCACTTTCTTTGACGTTACCTGTCAAAGTCGTGTTTCCCCCGAAATTGCCCAGATAACACCAAATATAGGGCTGATCATGAAAATGCTCTGTTCTTTTCCATAATTCAACATTTTCACAATGATAATCAAGTAATATCATTTTATTCTGTGGCACTCCTGTCAGCAAAGCCTTCATTCGCTCGGAAGTCCATTTATCTTTATCAAAATAAAACATCCACGTCATTTGCATCCATTGGGCTTTGGGATCGGCAGCCGTCAATGTAGCGTACATATCCGATGCTATCTTCCGCAAATATTCGGGTTCGAAACTGGGCGGGTCAACCTCATTGAAAGGATCTAAACCATAAATATGATCGGTTCCGAAAAGTTTTTTTTGTTCATCAAGAAATAGCTTCTGAATTTTCGCAAACAAAGTATCGTTAGGGTTCAGAAAATTACAACGGTATGCATCAGCAAAGCCGGCCCATTTGCCCAAATGTTGAATATCAGCCTCGGGATAAATCCGTTTTAAATCGGCAGGTACATGTCCGGCAAAGGCTGGCAATACAGGCTTCATATTCAATTCACGCTCACGTGCGAGTATTTTTTTCTGCAAGCTTACCTGGTGTTCCAGCCATTCCATCGGCAACGGACCGTTCCAACGATCTATGTTAGCCATCCGATGCCAGGGCAGATACGGCGGTCCCGTGAAGTAAGAGCGTATTTCGATGTCCGACATTCCCATTTTCGACCAGACTTTATGCCACACGGCTTCTTGTCCGGTAATTGCCAAAGGCATATTTATACCATTAAGGGCCATCCAGTCAATAAAGCGCTCCCATTCTTTCCATTGCCACCAAGGCATCGTGTAACCATACGTGCAGTAATTCAGGAAAAAACGAGTATCCACTCTCGCTTCCGAAACAACCTTCTCACCAACCATCGGCAATTCTTCAGGAATTTCAACGGCTATATCCGCATACCATGACACTGTAGTGAGACAGTAATATTTTAAGTAATGGTTCAGTCCCATCGCCATTGAATTGGCGTTGTTTCCACCGATTACAATTTTATCTTTTACGGACTCTATTGTAAAGCAGTCTTTCTCTCCTTTCAACTTTTGAAACTGAAAACTCTCGATGTATGATGGAAGCAAACGTTTCAATAATGCTTCCGCAACAGCTACGTCTTTGTCTTTAGCCTGAAGAACCAACGACATAAACAACATAACCAGACACGTGTATACACTTTTTCTTTTCATTCTGATTTATAATTTTATATAGATTTTTCTTTTTAACAAAACATATCCCAACAGCCCATTGAACAACAGGAAAAATACACCGTACATAAATGAACCGAAGTAATTTCCGAATAACGGGTTAAGCAAATTACTGAATACAGCCGTATGGATATGCCAATGCACAAGTAATCCTCCGGCTATACAACTAAACACATAAATTACAAGCGGATTCGCTCCAAATGCTTCAAAAAACGAAAACCACTTTTTATTCTGCTTCACATCAATGATATAAAGCAGCAATGCCAATGACAATGCCGCAATCCCACAAGTAAGCAAAACAAACGAAGGAGACCACAAACGTTTGTTCAAAGGACAGGCATAGCTTAACAAATAGCCGGCAAACAACAGCGTGGTACCTATAAGAAATAGATTCAGCATCCGACGTTCATTATCTTTAATGTCGATGATTATCTTTCCGCAAACAAAACCGATCATCACTTGAGACACAGCGGGAATCGTACTAAGTGTCCCCTCGGGATCGACAAACTGGCGGCCCTGAAGATACATGTGGTTAGATCCTAAAATAGCCGAATCAATCATCCCGACGATATTATCCGCACTCTTTTCAAATCCGTTTCCAAATAACTGAAAAATAAAGTAGACAACCAGCAAGATAATAGCTAATGGCATAAACCTCTTATGCGGTATTGTTACAGCCAACAAGGCTGTAATGCCATAACAAATCCCAAGCCGTTGCATAACTCCCATCAACCGGAGCTGACTCAAATCAAAATAGTTACCACTATCTATTGCTGTAATGAACCACTCCATAACCAGACCTATAAATATTAATAAGAGACTTCTTTTTATGATTTTCGTAATGGCCGGTCGACACTGGAAGTCATACTTACACAAAGAGATGTAGGTCGAAATACCCATCAGGAACATAAACATCGGAAATACCAGATCGGCCGGCGAAAAGCCATCCCACTTGGCATGTGCAAAAGCGGCAAAGTTATACCCGCACTTTCCTGTATTGTTGACCAAGATCATCCCGGCAACAGTAATACCCCGAAGTACATCAAGCGAAAGTAACCGTTTGTTCGGATTCATAATATTTGATTCTTTTAATTACTTATTATATATAAAATAGTCGTTCCGGCAGCTAACACTATCCCTATAAGCGATTCATAAGGTATCAGCTTCAGACGTTCCTTAAAATTGAGTTCGCATACGCCTCCTGTCGCATGAAAGAACGAACCATGTGGCAAATGGTCAAGAACTGTAGCTCCGGAATTAATCATAGCCGCTCCCCAAACCGCAGAAATGCCTATAGCCAATATCGTTTCAGCAAACGAAGAAGAAGCCAGTGTCGCTCCGGCTGTTGTCGATGCGGTAGCCGCCGACATCAACGCGCCTGATATAGGAGCAATCAATGCATCACTAATATGAGCATGATCTAATCCTGTAAGAATCCAATCTTTCAAAGAAGAGTTCTTTATGATGCCGGCAATAGTTCCGGTTCCTATCAACAGAATAGCTACCACAGACATCTTTTGCAGTCCATACTCTATACTCGGAAGAATCTTTTTCCATTGTTTCATACAGATAGCACCACATAAGCCACCTACCGGCAAAGCTACCAAAGGATCGATATTAATTCCTGCCGCAGGACGTAATGCCAATAAAACAATCGTAACAACAGGAGCAATCAGACTGGTTCTTAACGAAGGCAGATTTCTCTCTTTCTCTTTATCCTCTGTTTGCATCATCGTTTTTTTGTTTTTCACTGTTTGAGGCATCAGACGGACAATAACAAAAACAGTGAAAAACAAACCGATCACTGCCGGTAAAATATTGGCAAACATTACAGCCGATAGATCTGCATTAAAATTTCCGGCTGCTATAATGGTGTTCGGGTTAGGTGATATGATATTTCCACACTTACCTCCTCCGATCATAGCAATAAGTAACACAGATGGAGACAGGTTTAGACGCTTGCCTATCGAAAGAGCCACCGGCGCAACGGTTATCACAGCCACATCAATAAAGACACCTACCGTACAAAGCAACATCGTTGCGAGTGCCAATGCCATAAATACCCGTTTTTCACCCATTTTGTTTATAATCGCATTGGAGATGACCGTGGTAGCTCCGGTTTGTATTAATATGCCTGACAAGACTCCGGCTGTCAGAATCCGCAATACCGCCGGGGTGACCTCTTTCACCCCTTCGGTCATCACCGTAACAGTCCCATTTAAAGATAGTCCTCCCAACAACCCTCCGACTATCGCTCCGATAATCAGACTGTATGTCGGAGAAAGCTTTCTTATGATTAACAGTATGGATAATGAAAGCCCGATTAATGCGCCTATCGCTGTCATTGAGTATTATTTAGTAAATTGTTTTATGATTCTCACCACCTGTCGCACCGTTCTCTCTATATTTTCTTTCGTAAACTCCGGTTGCATCGCCTCTTCAAGTGTTACCGGAAAAGGTTGAATAGGCAGTACGGCAGTAAACCCCATCCTATTAAGCGCTTCGGTGGCTTCGACCGCTCCCCCCAACGCTATCACCGGAACCTGACATCTCTCACCGACACGTAAAATTCCGTCCAGCGCCTTTCCCATACCAGTCTGGCGATCCAGTTTCCCCTCTCCGGTCAGTATCAGGTCTGCCTGTCGGACGACCTCTTCGAAACGAAGCGTTTTCAATATAACTTCTATTCCGGATTGCAATTCTGCATTCAAAAACGGAAGCAAGCCGCCTCCCATTCCTCCGGCTGCTCCGGCACCGGGAAGCTGCGATATATCCATATTTGTATATTCCTTTATCACCTGTGCATAATGCCGCAACCCATTGTCCAACTCTATCACTTGCAAACTATTTGCCCCTTTTTGGGGAGCATATACATAGGCCGCACCCTCTTTTCCAAAAAATGGATTACTAACATCACAGGCAATCGTAAATTTACTTTCCTTCAATGCCGGATTTAATTGGGAAATATCTATTTGATGGACTTTTATCAGATTTTCGCCGACAGGCTCCAACTCACCGTTTCCGCTATCTAAAAAGCGTGCACCTAAAGCCTTCAGCATACCTATTCCCGCATCATTCGTAGCACTTCCGCCGATACCGATAATGAATTCCCGACACCCGCGTTTTAATGCGTCAGCAACCATTTCTCCAACTCCATAAGTCGTAGTCTTCATGGGATTTCTTCGATTTGAATCAATCAATGGCAGACCGCAGGCCGAGGCCATTTCGATAATAGCCATCGCACCATTGTTTACGATGCCATACGATACTTCAATTGGCTTCATGAATGGATCATGTACCCGACATGACACCATTTGGGCATGAAGGGCAGAGCATAAAGCTTCTGTAGTCCCTTCGCCGCCATCAGCTATGGGGAAACGTATAATCTGACAGTCGGGTAATTCCTCCTGAATCGCTTTTTCGGCAGCTTTCGCTATCTCGAAAGAACCAACCGAACCTTTAAACGAATCGAATGCCAATACAATCTTTTTCATAAAAGCTATCACTTATTTGTTTTCTCTATTAAACTCAATGCAGCCTCGACCGGATCATCAAACGGAGTCGTACTGTTGCTCCAGGGAGATGTAATCCATTGCTCCTCCCATTCTCGGATTTTATTCCGGTCTTTTGTGAAATAGAGCTGTATACGAGGGATATAGTAGTCTTTAATCAGCCCGCTCCAGAAACGGGCAGCATAATCTTCCTGAATACCACCCCAACTTGTAATCAAGCGTTTGGCATTTGCTTCATAAGCATCTTTTTCCTGAAGAGTTGTTCCGCTATTGCGCGCAAGTTCCACCCATTCTTCTAATCGATATAAAGGATGAGAGGCCAACAGTCTGTCAACGTCCATCAACAAATCAACAGTTTGTTGCAGATTACGTTGCGCTGCGAGAACACGATTCTCCGAATCATCTTTCAAGGCCTGCTTATAAAAATTTTCAGCTTTAGCCGCTACATAATACGAAACAAACTCTATGAGGTCGTTTCTGTATAATTCAGAGCTTTTCAGTTCGTCAGCGCAACTAGCATACAAACGTATAGCTTGCAAATAATCATCACTAAGGTCAATTTTACTGATCCGCCGTTGATCGGGAATTACAGTTTGCCAGGTAAAACGGGGGTATGAATACAAAGAACTATATGCTGTTTTCCGAAAAAGTTTCCAAGCTTCCTCCATGGCATCGGGATATCCCCCATAACGGGCCTCACAGTATATCTTCATCCAATCGTCCAGATCGATACTGTCTGATGACCATCCCATATCGGCTAACAGTTCGTAAACAACCTCATTGTTTTCGAGTCCTTCAGGGGCAGAACCGAACCCAATCAAGTTACCTTTATTAGCTGCACGTAACGCTTTGACCGAGGAGCTTGCATACATGTCCAAGTCTCCTGTCATGGTGTTTTTCCCACCAAAGTTGGGTACATAGCTGAATATCCATTTCTTTCCGTAAAATCCATCATGTACTTTCCATGTTTGCTCGGTGTTCCACACCCATTTCGGATAATCATTGCCCAAATCAATGATAATCATTTTATCATCAGGTACATTGCTTAACAAGGCTTTAAGCGATTCTTTATCCCAGAATGAATGTTGATATCCGAATGTCCATCCCTGTGTAACCCAAACGGCATCCGGGTTTCCGGCTGCAATTGATTTATAGATCGTTTCTCCATACCCGGCCAATAACTTATATTTCGCTTCTTTATCTTCCTTATCGATAGGCAGCTCCATCTCATTAAAACTATCCGAGAGATAATACGTATTTTCTCCAAACTCTTTTTCCCACTCTTCGACAAACAGTTTGCCTATCTCTTCGAAAAAAGGTGAATCCGGTGGCAATACATAGGCGTTGTACTCTTCATCAAAACCACCCCACCGCATGTGCCGGAATTGTGTGTCGGGATGTTTCTGTGCGAATGCTTCCGGCACGAAACCTGCAAACGCAGGTGCTATGGGCTGCATACCCAACTCGCGCATACGGGTCAAGATTTGATGCTGCAAAGCGATTTGGTTCTGTTGCCATGCATCAGATAAGGGACCGTCCCACTTGTTCAGATTGCCCATGCGATGCCAGGGAAGGTGTGCAGGGGCAGTGAAAAACTCACGGGTTTCTTCTTTGTTCAATCCCATACGCAGCCATACCCGTTCCGCAATGGCTTCACTGGCCACGGTAGCCAAGGGCATATTTACACCATAAAGAGCCATCCTGTCAATTTCCTTTTCCCAACGCTCCCAGTCCCAGTAAGGAGTAGTGTAGCCGAATGTACAAACATTAAGGAAATAGCGCAACTCATAAGGGGACACCTGTTCATACAATTCATAATCGGGCCACGGCATCACCGACGTTATGTGTTCACCGCTCCATGTTTTCATACTCTTGCAGGCCTCTTTCATGTACGTATGAAAAGCGTAACAGATAGCAACGGAGCTACTTCCCCTTAGGGTAAGCCAGCCGTCGCTTGCTATCACTTCGAATATATCTTTACCGTCGGATGGTTCGATATATTCAAAGTGGATAGACTGTGCTCTTTCCCCAATCTGACGTTCTATTAACTGTTTGGCGGGGGTGATAATATCCGTCTTAGGCTTGTGGCATGAGCAGAAAAAAAGCGTTATTGAAATCAGTAAATACTTGATTATTGTATGTATCATAGAAAATCATAAATGTTATAAGTGAGTATCAATATTTTTTCTTCGATGCTTCTTTCACATATTCCAGTTCCGTAATAATCGGTAAATGGTCTGACAAAAGCGACTGAACAGTTTGTGTGCTAATCACACGCCATCCTTTTTGCGGGTAAGCAAACAAGTAATCAATCTTAATCACAGGTTTCCATGCCGGCATTCCAAAATCATCGTTGCTTGCAGCAAACCAGCTATCCATACCACGTATTGCCTCGGAGTAATGACGCGCGTTGAAATCACCTCCCAAAATTACAGGATATTTATAATTTTTGAAATGCCCGGTAATAAATTTTATTTGCTCCGCCCTTGTTTCTTGAGAGTTGACGTCCAGATGCGTAGAGGTAAAAACAATGGTATCATTACCCATTTCGAATAATCCCTCCAGCATGGCCCGTCTCTCATGCTCTTTGACCGGATGGGGCAGCATTATCTTTTGGACAGAAATATATGGATATTTACTTAACATCCCAATACCGTAATAACCGGTAGAATAATCAATCGTTTTTCCGTAAAGCCCAAACATCCCTGTATGATAGGCAAGTTCGGATATAAAATCCTTCCCCTTCTGATGCGGGGTACGCTTACGGTCTGTTTTGCTATCCACTTCCTGAAGCGCCACAAAATCAGGCTTGAAGGATTTGATGTGATGAGCAAGTTCCTCTAAAGATGCCAGTTCGCCAAATCTTAAATTATAGGTCATTACCCGCACCCGTAGAGTATCTTGCGCATAGGCAACACCCAAAGTCAGGCATAAAAACAATAATAAATATTTCTTCATTGAATACATGGTTTCTATTTTTAAATGATTACTTTTCCCAGCCCGGATTTTGTCCTAACAGAGGATTCTTCTGACGCTCGGGATTAGGCACGGGCCACAAATAATGTTTCGTTGCGTCGAAGTAGCGTGCTCCGCCTTCCGCGGTAGACTTTTCGTAGATAACATCACCAAACTCATCTACTCCGGTATCGGGATACGGGTTGGCGCCCAAATCATTCATACAAACTTTCAGGCTGGGACCGGTGATGGCACGTCCAAAGCGAAGTTCGCCTTCACGCCAGCGCATCACATCGGCGTATCTTGTTCCTTCACCTGCCAACTCAATGCGACGTTCTCTTCTCAATTCGGTTTCGAGATCCATCCCCCACGCGCTAAGTTCGTCAAGGTTCATACGATGCATATTCACACGATCTCTAAGTCTGTTGATGGAGTAATCAATCTGTGTTTGTGTCAGTTTCTTGCCTTGTAGTTCGAAAGTGGCTTCGGCATAAATCAGCAAGATTTCGGCAAAACGGATGACATTGAGATTCCCATGCCCACCCACACTTGAGCCGGCCAAATCAATATCGTTATACTTTTTCAGATAAAAACCAGTACGGCTATTTGCCCCTACACGATTATTATCTTGCAATGAAGCAAAACGAGGCAGATTAAATATCTCGTTGGCCTTATCCGTATCAGGATCACCGTCATCTCCTCCCGGCCATTTGTCACCCGGAGCATATAAAGTCATCTTCATTCTAGGATCTCTGTTCTGGAAATAATCCACATAATGCTCTTCAGGCGACTTGTATAACGATGAGGTCTGCACACCGGTCTTTTTATAATATTCCAATCCGGTTTTTGCCGGTTTACCGTCTGTACACAGATAAGCATCCACTAATGACTTCGTTGGATTGAGACGTATATAGTCTGTCGGGCTGCAAGTTTCATTGGGCAGACTTTGTGTACGGATTTCGGGTACAAAAAGGCTATATACGATAGCTTCGATATTTTTCGGATCATTCTCGACATCCCCTTCGTGATGAAATAGTTTTTCATATTCATACAGACCATAGGGACTGTTTTCGATGATATATTCACTCGTTTTTGCAGCCAGTTCCCACCTTTCGTTTTGCAAGGCAATACGTGCCAATATGGCTAAAGCGCCCCAGCGGTCGAGTCTTCCCAGTTTATCGCCTGTATACCTTTCTTCAGGCATACGCTCTGCCGCCCATTTCAAATCCTCGACGAGCTGGTCGATGACTTTCTCTCTGGGAGTACGTTCGATATATGCATCTTCGGGCTGGATGACTTCTCCTACCCAAGGTACATCACCCCAAAATGTCGTGAGGTAAAAGTACATAAGCGCCCGGATGGTTTTTACTTCTGCGGCATAAACGTCCTTCTTATTTTGAGCTACCTGCGCTTTATTATAGTTGTCCAGAAAATTATTGCAGCGATAAATATAGCTATACGCTCCTGTCCAATAGGTAGTGAAGGGGAAGCCGTCAGTATAAGAGTGCTTGCCTCCCGAAACCTTACTTAGTCCACTAGTAATATTCCCCCACATAACAGTTTCGGCCGTCGATTCGCTCCAATTCACGAGATAGTCTTTTTGTAAAGCTTCGTAACAGGGAGGCAAGGCATTTTTAAGCTGATCTTCATTCACCCAGAATGTCACATTGTCCGGCTCGTTAGGGTTCGTTCTATCCAGAAAATCGCTACATGAGGTAACTATACCAAATAAAGCAATGATTAAAAAGTATTTTGAGTATTTCATCTTTATAGTCGTTTAATAGGTTAGAATGTTATTGATAATCCAAAAACATAGGTTTTTACTTGCGGATAGACATCTCCGCTGGTGGTCCTCACTTCAGGGTCATAAGCCCCGAAGTAATCGGTTTTAGTAAACAAGTTATCTGCCGAAGCATACACTCTAAGGCTATTAATACCAAGAGGTGCCACCATCCGGGCAGGAAAACGATAACCTACCTGAATATTCTTCAGGCGCAAGTACGATGCATCTTCTTTCCAGTAGTCACTAAAGAGCCTGTTGTGCTCCTGCGACTGATAAAGTCTGGGATAAGAAGCATTTGGATTCATAGGTGTCCATCTGTCAAGATGCTCTTTTTTAGGGATTGAATAGTCATTGATAAATGCATGCCGAGCCTCATCCTCAAGGTAACCGGCAACTTTGCCTACGCCTTGCAAATAGAAACTGAAGTCAATGCCTTTCCATTCCAAACCACCCTTGATTGCATAGGTGTAATGGGGCTCTTTCTCGCCAAACACCACTTTGTCGTAGTCATCAATTACTCCGTCGGGAGCGCCGTCAGGACCACTGATGTCCCGATACTTAATATCTCCAGGCTGTACAATGCCGTTTTGTGATGCAACAAGAGGAAATTTTGGTTTCTGGTACTTACCTGTAGTTGTATTCACTGATTCGAAGTCATACACTTGCGCCAGCCCATCAGTCAGATAACCATAGAAAGCACCTATCGGATCACCTACCCGACGATACGAACCGGAAGCCGTACTGGTCAGCGACTCCGGAGTTCCACCCAAATCGGTAATCTTATTACGGGCGTCCGACAGATTGAACCCGAGATTGTAATTTACATTTCCGATCTTATCACGCCATGACAGATTAAGTTCCCATCCTTTGACATCAATCTTACCAAGATTGACATAACCTACGTTACTACTGGAAACCCCGACAATAGCCGGAACATCGGGACGAACCAATGCATCAATATTTTCTTTCTTATACCAATCAAAGTCCACATTCAGTCTATTGTTCAAAAAACTAAGGTCTACTCCGAAATTAAGCATGCGGATGGTTTCCCACTTGATGTCGGGATTACCGATTTTGTTTTGCCAAAGTCCCATAACAGGTGTATTAGAAGCTCCGATAGGATAAGACTCTTCTGTTATGATAGGTGACAAGTAGGGGTAGTAATTACCGGGAATGTTTTGATTTCCCAACTCACCCCAGGAAGCACGCAGCTTACCCGAGCTCAATACCGAAGTAGCAAACTCCATGAATTTTTCACGTGAAAAGTTCCATCCTGCCGAAAACGATGGAAAATATCCCCAACGATTGCCCTTGGCAAATCTTGAAGTTCCGTCGGCACGCAGGTTAGCTTCAAACAGGTATTTACCGTCAAAAGCATAGTTGACACGACCAAAGTAAGAACGCAAAGCCCACTCGTCTTTTGTTCCGCTATTCATAAAATTAATCATTCCGGCACTAATAACGTGAATATCCTCAACCATCACATTATCACGCGTAGCACCCAGTGTGCTTCTGTTTTCCCACTCTTGCGAAAATCCCATCAATGTTCCCAACTCGTGGCGTCCTATGGTCTTATTAAAGTTCAGGGTGAATTGCAACGTTTGGGTCATAACGTCGAGATGGCTTTGTGAGATATAGTCCTTGGCATCTTCATTTGCTTTCAACGGGCTACCGTCCGAGTAATAAGACAACATCTTCGGGTTAAACTCATCCACCTGGCGGGTATATATATTTGCAGAGTACTGCATACCTACGTTCAGTCCGTCTATAATTTTGAGATCTGCATTGAAAATACCATTGAGCACGCGTGTTTTCCGTTCTTCCATTCCCGACTCATAAGCTACCTGCAAGGGGTTACGTACCGAACCGTACGACCAGTTCTCACTATCTACCATCCGGCCATTCTCGTCAGGAATTTGCCACATGACGGGAAGTAACGGAGACATACGCTGTGACAGGCGGAATACTCCTGATGTGCCGCTATAACCCAAGTCCTTTTTATAGAAATCGACATAGCTCATCTGTCCGGTCAGTTTCAGACGATCATACACCTCCGTGTTTACACTGATACGCGCATTATGTCTTTTTGAACTATATCCGTCACCAACAACCAGCCCATCCTGATCCAGGAAACCATACGACATAAAAAATCCGGTTTTCTCGCTTCCACCCCGTGCACTCACATTATGCCCCGTCTGAAAAGCCCGGCTTTTGTATATTTCGTCAATCCAGTCAGTATTGGAATATTCGTTGGGATACAGTCCCGAATCATATTTATCGAAAGCCTCTTGTGTATAGGGCTTGGAAAATCCGGCAGCACTCATGGCTTCGTTGGAGAGTTCCATGTATTCCCTTCCGTTAACAAGTTCGGGCAATGCTGTGGGAGTCTGGAATCCGGCATATCCGTTATATTGGAATACTACACGTTCTTTCTTTTCTCCCTTTTTAGTCGTTACAAGAATAACACCGTTAGCGGCACGTGCTCCATAAATAGCTGATGAGGCGGCATCTTTCAGTACGGATACGCTTTCGATGTCCGAAGGATTCAATAAGTTAATGTCTCCCCCAGCTACTCCATCAATCAAGATCAAAGGTGCTGTACTACTGTTAATAGTTCCCGTACCACGAATGTTGATACTGGGCACAGCACCCGGCTGCCCCGAAGAAGAAACGATACTAACTCCAGGCAACAATCCTTGCAGCCCCGTAGTTACGTTAGTTATAGGCCTGTTCTCAATAGCCTCCGCTTTAACCATAGATACGGCACCTGTTACATTCACTTTCTTTTGCACACCATAGCCTACAACTACTACATCTTCCAGGCTGACAGCATTCTCTTTCATCACTACGTTTACTATCGTTGCTTTCGCTATGACGCTTTCTTCACGGTAGCCGACGTATGAGTACCGAAGTGTACTTCCATAGGGTACCTTGATGGAATACTGACCATTGATATCGGTGATTGTACCTGTAGTCGAGCCTTTTACTGATACGGTGGCTCCGATGATCGGTTCCGTATTCTCGTCAGTAACTTTACCTTTCACATATAGTTCCTTCTTCTCTCCTTGTGAATCAACAGGTTCAGTTTTATTTTGATATTCTTTATTATAAAATAAAATACTGTCATCCAGGAAACGGAACCCAATGTTAGTCCCTTTTAGCAAAAGAGTTAGTGCTTTGTTTACATCTGTGTCTTTTACCTCCAATGACACTTTCCTACTCGTATCCACAAATTCTTTACTATAGGCTACATTCATCGATGCCTTCTCTGCTATCTGACTGATAGCTTCTTTAAGAGGAAGCTCTTTGATACTAACCGATATTTTTTGCTGTTGTGCATAAACAAAAGCAGTGACAAATATGCACATTAGGGTTACAATACACCTTCTGCCGGTGGATGAAAAAGGAGAATCTTTTTCCATAATATTAGTCTTTAAAGTTAATAGTTCAATATCTATTAGCTAATACACAAGAGGTATTAAAAAGTATTACGGCAAATAAGTTAATGAATATTAATTTGAAATATATGAGAAAATTTACCGGAAATCAATCCATACTTGATAAAAAAGAAAGAAAACACTTCAAAGGTATCGTTTTTAATAGCAAAAATAGAAAGGGGTAGATAATATTTTCTCATTTAATGCATAAATTAGTGTCTTTACCTGAAATAATTAATACCTTTGAGTGCACGAATTAATTCATTTGACTATAGTGTTTCTTTCGATAGACTATAGTCGAATAAAAGAAGCACTATAGTCAACGATTTAAATGACTATAGTCAAACGAATAAAATCATGTAGCCGGAGACAATATTTACTGAATAACTAAAAACAAAATAAGACATGAGTGTTTATTATGATCTTTATGCCAGTGGCAACCCACAAAAAAAGGATGAGCAGCAACCACTTCACGCACGAGTGATTCCATCAGGAACTCTTGATGCTAAGAAGTTTATAGAATTAGTATCTAAAAGCAACGCCTTCAGTCAGGCTACCATTGAAGGATGCTTGCAAGCAGTCACCGATGAGTTACAACATTGGTTGAAACAAGGCTGGATTGTGGAAGTCGGAGAATTAGGTTATTTCTCCTTATCGCTGAAATGCGACCATCCGGTAATGGAGAAGAAAGAAATCCGCTCTCCTTCCATCCACCTGAATAAAGTAAACCTGCGCATCAACAAAAAATTCCGTGAGAACATGGAGCCATTACCGTTGGAACGCATGGAATCGCCTTACCGAAGCAATGGCAATCCCGATGAAGACAAATGCCGTAGCATCCTTATGCAACATCTGGATGAACAAGGTTGCATCACTTGTGTCGATTTCACGAGACTGGCCGGCATAAGCCGGTACAAGGCAACTATACTGTTAAATACCTATTTAGAAGAGGGAATTATACGAAAATACGGAGGAGGAAAGACGGTGGTATATTTAAAAAGATAATTGGCATTAACAGGTATGACGATCATCGGATTCGTAAAAGACTTCCGCTTGAAAAGAGTTGCACAATTACTTGTCAAAAATCAACTGGATATCAATAAAATCGGTTATATGGCGGACTATTCAGAACGATGCTATTTCAGCAATAATTTAAAGAGGTTCGGGCATAGCCCTAAAAAGTATATGGAACAACTCTTTCGGACAGTCGGAGTCAATAAAACATTTCCGGTACTAGAGGAAAGTTTTCACCACTATTTCCTTTAATTCAGGAAACAATCTCACATCTTTGTCATATGAAACAGGAAAGATTATGAAAAAAGATGCCATTAAGTCACTTATTGCTATCAAGCAAAGTGAAATTCCGTTTGATGTAATTGAACGAGATGTTAAGTTACCGATAAACCGTAAGAAGATAATTACGGTTCCGGGAGTACGTCGCTGTGGAAAGTCTACATTAATGGAAATAGCAATCAATAACCTTATTCGTGAAGGAATTCCCTCTAAAACATACTATGGTTGGGATTTGACGATGAACTTTTGACACATGCATTATTTACTATTCAAAGCGAACTTCAGAGATACCTACGGATTTTCCCTGTCGAGCATCTATATTCAAACGTATAGCCTCTACTTCAACAAGTGCCCTGTCATAATCATGGAGTCCAGTCAGTACGTCAACCTATGCCATAATCCTCATAAAAAAGGAGACCGAGCCTATGTAAACATTATAAAACACACAAGTACTTATCGCACAAAGTTTTACTTCAATATTTATTATTTTATTAACGCACTTCTTCAAAATCGCTTGCACAGCAAATTCCGATACCATATCTTTGCAACGTGATCACAAAATAATAACTAGATTTACTAACGATTAAAACTATTAAGAATTATGGCACTGAAATATGTAGTCAAGAAAACAACCTTTGGCTTTGATAAGGAAAAAGCCGAAAAATATGTAGCAAGACCATTCAACGTGGTTACTGTTGATTTTAAAATGCGATGCGATCAGGTAACAAAAGTAGGATTCGTTCCACGCGGTACTGTAAAATCAGTACTTGACGGATTGATAGATTCACTGATAACCTATATGGAAATTGGGGCTTCAGTAAGCCTTGGAGAATTCGGAACGTTTCGTCCATCTTTCGGGTGCAAAAGTCAGGATGATGAAAAAGAAGTGACTACGGACACATTAAAGAACCGTAAAATAATTTTAACTCCAGGAAGTATGTTTAAAGGCATGATAAAATCAATAAGTATCCAGAAATTGGATAGTTCTAAAACCAATAGTCCCATCACCCCTGATGATGGAAAGGGAGACGATAAAGGAGAAGGAGGTGGTAGCGGGGAAGCACCGGATCCGGCAGCATAAGTAACGCAACATCATTATTTTTTTGAGACAAATCCGGTTTAAACTCGTTTAAGCCGGATTTGTTAATTTCTAAAATAGCTTGTTTTTCTCACAGAAAATCCCGATTATTGCAGCCTAATACTAATTGAAAGGGCTTCCATGAAAAGAGTCGATTCTGTTATATCTCTTATATATTCTCTATCAAAATCAGAAAAAAAACACTTCTCCTTGCAAGTCATCAAAGACAAGGAGGAAAAAGACTATCTGGTGATTTATGACATTATTACTAAGAGTAAACAGCCAAATGGGAATATAGTAAAAGAGGAGTTTTATAAACGCTGCCCCAATGGTTCTTTTGAAGTGTCTATTCAATATCTATATGAAAAACTAGTAGATACTTTGCTCACTCTGCGCAAAAAGAAAGATGTTTATTATGATCTGCTGAACGATTTGTGCAAGGCTCGTATGCTATATGAACGTTCATTATTTGAAGAATGCTTCGAAATCTTATCCGATACAATAAAACAGGCGCAATTTTACGAGAACAATGAAATACTGACAATTGCACAAAAGTTAGAATTAGAATATTTGCTTCGACTAAACTTCCCCAACATGACGGAGCAGGAACTTTTCCATAAACATTTCATCCAAAACGAAGCACTAAAAAAGATCCGGAAAATCACAGAGCAATCTTCTTTACACAACTTATTAAAATATCGTCTTTCGCACATTGGCGCCATCCGAACAGCTAAACAAAAACAAGACATGAATGACCTGATGGTCAACGAACTTTATATAGCAGCTTCCTCCGAAGCGGAAGGGAACTTTGAATTGACACGAAATCATAAACTTTTTCAAGCAAATTATTTAATGGGAGCAGGGGACTATAGAGCTGCCCTGAACTCTTACAAAGAACTAAACCGTCTATTTGAACAGAATCAACAATTCTGGTCAAACCCACCCATTTATTATTTATCCGTACTTGAAGGAGTACTCGGAAGTCTACGATCAGTAGGCAACTATGATGAGATGCCCTACTTTATTGAAAAATTAAAAGAATTGATAGCAGAAGACTCGTCACTTGAGTTCAAAGTGAATGCTACCTGCCTGCTCTTTCAATACGAGCTGTTTCCTTATCTGGATAAAGGTGACTTCCTTAATTGTACAGAACTTATGAACCACTATCAGGAATCGCTCTACAATAAAGAAGCATGGTTAAGTCCCATACGTAAAAGTGAATTATTACTTTATACAACCCTCATACATATTGGTAACCAAAACTATAAAGCAGCAAAGAAATATATAAGTAACGCTATCATCGACCACAATATTAAATATCTACCACTGATGAGAACTATTCGCTTGGTTCGCCTCATCGCCTATTACGAAACACAAGAATACGAACTGATTAGGCACGAATCACGCTCCATCACCAGAAGTCTCTCCTCTCCTAAAGAGCAAACATTTAAAACCGAACGAATTATTCTATGGTTCCTGAATAAAAGGAATCTCCCTATTCTGCTTAAAGACCGGGAAGCTTTTTGGGAAAAGCTATCTCCGGAAATACAAGAATTATATAATGATAAATACGAAAACCAACTTTTACGTCTCTTCGATTTTACAGCATGGATAGAATCGAAAATCCGGAAAGAGAAACTGTCAGAAGTCCTTAGAAGGCATACAAATACTAAAGAAATTTAAAAGAACAAAGCCTACAATCCATATTCCCTATATAAAAAGCACTCATTCTATTTTCAGTTTTTCAATTTGAAATTATACAAAACTATACGATATTACAATTTATAATTCACTTATAAAAAAGAGAATTAAATACCATATACTCAATTTGTAATTATACAAATGAATTATTAATGTAAAAAACGAAGCATTATTATTTCTTTTATTTGCATCATCTTAATTTTAAATATTATGGAAACTATATCTAGTCATCGACCCAAAATCGTAGTCATTGGTAGTTGCAATACCGACATGGTTGTAAAGGCTAACAGGCTACCAGTCCCTGGAGAAACCATTTTAGGCGGGACCTTCTATATGAACCCCGGCGGCAAAGGAGCTAATCAAGCTATTGCAGCAGCCCGACTAGGCTCCGAAGTAACATTTATCTCTAAGATTGGTTATGACCTATTCGGTTTGCAAGCTTTAGAAATATACAGGTCAGAGAAAATCAATACCGAATTCATCTTTACCGATCAGAAAAGCCCGTCAGGTGTAGCACTTATTTCTGTCGATTCGTTTGGTGAAAACAGTATTATTGTAGCGCCGGGTGCCAGCCGATCACTCTCAATAGAAGATATCAACAAAGCTGAAGAGAAAATTAAGGAATCTGATATCATACTCATGCAACTTGAAGTTCCGATAGAAACAGTGGAGTATGCAGCTACTATTGCCTACAAATATGGTAAGAAAGTAATACTAAATCCGGCACCTGCGTCTACATTAAGTAATTTATTCTTAAAGAATGTACACACTATATTGCCTAACCGTATAGAAGCAGAGATGTTATCAGGAATTAAAGTGATGGATATCGAAAGCGCCCACCGAGCAGCTAAAGCCATTGGAGAGAAAGGAATAGAAAATGTTGTCATCACTTTAGGAAAAGACGGAGCCTATGTCAAAGAAAAAGATACATATACCATGGTTCCTGCCAAAGAAGTAGAAACCATCGACACAACAGGGGCAGGAGATGTCTTCTGTGGAGCATTCAGCGTTTATCTTTCGAAAGGGTATTCACTGGCAGAATCTGTAAGATTTGCGAATGCAGCAGCAGCTATTGCCGTAACACGCATCGGAGCTCAAAGTGCTATTCCATATAAAAGAGAAGTTATTTTATAAAACAAATAAAGCCTAGGTTAATCACATAAATCTGATTCAAATGAAAGTAGTAGTTATTGGAAGTTCAAACATCGACATGGTTGCACAAGTCAGCCATCTCCCGGCACCCGGCGAAACAGTCGGAGATGCAAATTTCATGCAGTCTCTCGGAGGCAAAGGAGCTAACCAAGCTGTGGCGGCAGCCAGGCTTGGTGGCTCTGTGACGTTTGTCACGTCTTTGGGGAATGACATGTATGCAGATATCTTAAAAAATCACTTTAAGAAAGAAGGTATTGCCACTGATTACATTATTGATGATGTCAATCATCCCACAGGAACCGCACTGATTTTTGTGGCCAACAGTGGTGAAAACTGTATTGCAGTAGCTCCCGGGGCTAACTATTCTTTATTGCCCGGTTCGATTACCCATTTCTCAGAAGTAATTGATGAGGCTGATATCATCGTCATGCAGGCTGAAATTCCTTATGAAACAATAAAAAAAATAGCTCTATCGTCAAAGCAAAAAGGTAAAAAGGTATTGTTTAATCCTGCACCCGCCTGTCTGATTGATGAAGAACTGATGAAAGCCATTGATATACTAGTTGTCAATGAACTGGAAGCAGCATTCATCTCAGGAATTGATTATACAGATAATAACCTCGAGGAAATTGCCAAAACATTGTTGAAAGCGGGTACAAGTAATGTAGTTATCACACTGGGAAGTCAAGGTGTGTACATGAAAAATAGAAAAGAAACAATTCAGCTTCCCGGTTGTAAAGTAAATGCGATTGATACTATTGCGGCTGGTGATACTTTTTGTGGAGCACTAGCTGTATTTTGCGCCCAAAGGGAAATAGATCGGGAAGCACTGAGTTTCGCCAATACCGCAGCCGCGATTGCTGTTACACGATCAGGTGCCCAACCATCTATCCCTACTCTCGACGAAGTAAAACACTTCATTTTAGAAAACGAATCAACCTTATTAAATTTAATGAATCATGAAAAACTACCCGAAACACCCTTTTAAACTATTAAAGGAAATGATTCTATTAGTTTCTGACTGCACTAAATATTATAAACTAATAGTAATTCTAGGCTACTTCATTATGCATACAATGAACATGTATGCACAGAATAATATATCCGGTTTCGTAAAAGACAGCGAAGGTGAACCATTAATTGGAGTATCTGTCGTTGTGAAAAAAGGAGATATTCAGAAAGGAGGTACCATAACCAATATAAATGGGTTCTATCAAATCAAAGCAACACCTGATGCATCTCTTGAATTTAGCTGTATCGGATATAAAACTCAAAAAACAGCCGTAAATGGAAAAGAAAAGATAAACATAACATTAGAAGCAGACAATCAATTACTTGATGAGGTTGTTGTCGTTGGTTTCGCAACCCAAAAGAAAGTAAACCTAACAGGTTCAGTCAGCACAGTCGGCTCTAAAGAATTAACATCAATGCCTGTACGAAATACAGTACTAGCATTACAAGGACAAGTTCCCGGGTTAACTATCAAGCAACAAAGCGGGCAGTTATACGGCAAGAATCCTAATATGCAGCTACGCGGGTTAACTACTATTGGTCAAGGTTCCAATGGAGATATGCTTGTACTTATTGACGGAATGGAAGGAGATCCCTATAGTATCAATCCACAAGATATTGAAAATATATCAGTCTTGAAAGATGCTGCCGCCTCTTCAATTTATGGTTCACGCGCTCCTTTCGGGGTTATCCTGATTACAACTAAAAAAGGAAAAGCCGGAAAAACGTCTATCAATTACAATAACAATTTTCGTTTCAACGTTCCCATTAATATGCCTAGTCAGGCTGATTCCTATTCATGGGCACTGTTTTTCAATGATGGAGCACATAATGATGGCAATGGAGATGATATCAGTCCGGCACGTTTACAACGAATCAAAGATTACATAGACGGAAAAATCTCTTATTCAACTATTCCTGTAGGAGACCAATGGGGAACAGCATACACGGAAGGTAATGACAATATAGACTACTATGATGTATTCTACAAAGATATGACTACCGGACAAGAGCATAATCTCAGTATCAATGGTGGAAATGAGAAAATGAACTATTTTATGTCTGCCAACTATTTGACAGAAGACGGAACGCTAAACTGGAATTTAGATGGTCTGAAAAGGCTAAACTTATTTGGGAAAATGGAAGTGAAACCATACAAATTCCTTACGTTGGGTTACAGTACCCGATATATTCGGGAAGATTATCACCAACCCCGAGTTATGAGTGATGAAATGTTCCAACTATTCGGACAATATTTATGGCCGGTAGCCCCCCTGTATGATCCGAACGGGAATCTTTTTAATGACACAGTACTCCGTTTTCGTGATGGAGGACAAATGAAAATTTCAAATACGACTCAAGTACACCAATTTAATGCGGTATTTGAACCAATCAAAGGGTGGAGAATTGTAGGAGACGTAAATTATCGCTACCGCTCTTATTTTAATCACACCGAAACAATACCTGTATCTCAAACTTGTATTGACGGTATAACTCCAGGCAGTGTATGGGATGAACACTCCGGAGTAGCAGAAGATGTAGGTAGAAATGAATATATAAATATAAACGCTTACTCAGACTATGAAAAGATATTTGCAGACCGGCATTATTTCAAGGTTATGGCAGGATTTCAAGCTGAACAATACAACACCAGAACTGTCTATGCCCAAAAGGAAGGACTTATTGTCCCGGATATACCTACCATCAACACCTCTTCAGGATTATTTAACGGTGAACAAGTTCCACCCAATGTAGCAGGTGACTATAATCGTTGGAGGACCGCCGGTTTCTTTGGACGTCTCAATTATAACTATATGGAAAAATACTTGTTAGAGGCTAACCTTAGATATGACGGTTCTTCCCGCTTCCGCTCCGACAATCGTTGGGGATTGTTCCCTTCATTTTCAATAGGATACAACATAGCAAAAGAAGCTTACTTTGAACCATTAAAACCGTATATCAACACGTTTAAGCTCCGTGCATCTTATGGTTCACTAGGAAATCAGAACACAAGTTCATATTACCCAACCTACCAAGCAATGGGATTTGCCAATGTCTCCGGTAGCTGGCTAATCAATGGTCAAAAAACCAATATAGCATGGCCACCTTCTCTTATAAGCAAAACACTTACTTGGGAAGAAATACGTTCATGGAATATAGGCTTGGACTTTAGCTTATTAAACAACAGATTAACAGGTTCTTTCGACTATTTCATACGAAAGACATTAAACATGATAGGACCAGCGGATGAACTGCCTGTCATATTAGGAACCAATGTACCCAATACAAATAATACAGACTTGCAGACTAAGGGTTTCGAACTTGAGATTGCGTGGAGAGACAGAGCGTTCAACAGCCTGAACTACGGTATTCGTTTCGTACTGTCAGACGCACAAGCTAAAATCACTCGCTACTCAAATCCATCCCGAACCTTAAACAAATACTATGCCGGCATGAAATGGGGACAAATATGGGGATATGAATCTATTGGTATTGCCCGCTCTGACGATCAAATGCTCGAACATTTGGCATCGCTGCCCAATGGTGGACAAAGCAGCTTAGGATCTGACTGGCAAGCTGGAGATATTATGTTTAAAGATGTGAACAAAGACGGACGTATAGATACTGGAGCAAATACAGTAGAAGATCATGGAGATCTTGTTGTTATAGGAAATACGACACCACGTTTTAATTACGGCATCGATATCACAGCCGATTGGAAAGGAATAGACTTTAGATTATTCTTACAAGGAGTTGGAAAACGTGATTATTTCCAACGAAGTAAATATTTCTTTGGTTCAATAGGAGGTAGCAAATGGGGGACAATGGTTTTGAAACAACATCTGAATTATTATCGCGATGATCCCGATCATCCACTCGGATTGAATACTAATAGTTATTATCCACGTCCTCACCTGGACAATGGCAAAAACTATCAGGTACAAAGTATGTATCTCCAAAATGCAGCTTATATGCGCATCAAGAACTTACAATTAGGATATACTCTGCCTTCCAGGATTACTAACAAAATAGGAATTACTAACTGCCGCATATTCGTTTCCGGAGAGAATTTATTCACTTTCACAAAAATGAAAGACCTGTTTGATCCTGAAACCATCGGTGAAAATGGTGAAGGGAATGTATATCCATTGACTAAAACCTATTCAATGGGATTGAGTGTAACATTTTAAATCTTACAATTATGAAAACCAAAATATTTCTAACTTGTATATCGCTGGCACTATTAACCGGTTGTAATAAATTCCTCGACCAGGAGCCGTTATCCCAACTTTCTCCTGAACAATATCTATCGACAGAAGAAAATATTGCAGCATATGCCACAGATTTATACAATACCTTCCCAGTACATGGTACAAATAGCTGGGGAAGATGGTCAGATGATAACAACACCGACAACATGGCTTACGTAACTCCTAGTGATATCTTCGCACCCGGATATTGGAGAGTAGGGCAAACCGGCGGTTCATACGAATTTACCACGATTTATCGTTGTAACTATTTTTTAGATTTTGTACTGCCACTCTACGAAAAAAGAAGTATAACAGGCACTGATCCCAACATTCGTCATTATATTGGAGAAGTTTATTTTTTCAGAGCCTGGCAATATTTTGCTAAGCTGAAAGCGTTAGGTGACTTCCCAATCATCACCAAGACTTTACCAGACAATCTTGAAGCACTTACTGCCGAAAGCAAACGCATGCCCCGTAATGAGGTTGCACGCTTCATCCTCTCCGATCTGGATAAAGCACTTGAATATATGCAAAATACTCCCCCGGTAGGTGGAACCAACAGACTTAGTCAAGACTGCGTTCATCTATTCAAATCAAGAGTTGCATTGTATGAAGGAACATGGCTGAAATATTTCAAAGGTACAGCATTTGTGCCAAATGGTCCGAACTGGCCAGGAAAAGATAAAGATTATAACAAAGATTACTCCTATCCTTTAGGTGGAATTGATCAAGAAATTGATTATTTTCTCACCCAAGCAATGGACGAGTCTAAGATTGTAGCGGATAAATATGGATTGGTAGATAACACCGGAGTATTCCAAAATACTGCTAACGAAGCTTCTAATTCCTATTTTGATATGTTCGGTGCCTCCGACATGAGTGCCTATCCGGAAGTACTGCTTTGGAAACAATATAGTCAAGCGGCAGGAGTCGTAAATTCCGTTGTCGAATTTGCTGCAGCTGCTAATCAAGGCTGGGGAATGACAAAAAGCATGCTTGACGCATTTGTAATGAACAATGGTAAACCTATTTATGCTACAGGCAGTGAATATAATGGAGATTCCAATCTTACTCAAATAACCCATGGAAGAGATTCACGTGCTGAAATTTTCTTTAAAAAGCCCGGCAATAGGAATCTACATTCATCACCGGGGCCGGAATCTTATGAAATAGAACCCTATCCGAATATCATAAACTCAACATCCTCTATGAAATATACTACAGGGTTAACAATACGTAAAGGATTGAATTTTAATGGAGCCTATTCGGTTCGTGACAGAAGTGTTGTTGGATGCATCATATTCAGAGCTGTAGAAGCTTACTTAAACTATATGGAATCATGTTATGAGAAATCCGGAACACTGGACGGTGATGCTAAAAAATATTGGAAAGCAATTCGAGATCGTTCAAAAATAGGAGATTACAATATTACAATTGATAACACTAACATGATTACGGAGAGCCAGACAGACTGGGGAGCCTATTCTGCCGGAAATTTAGTTGACCCGACTCTATTTAACATTCGTCGGGAACGCCGCTGCGAACTAATGGCAGAAGGGTTTCGCTCTGCAGACATCAGACGTTGGAGATCCATGGATCAGATGATAAATACCCCTTATCATATCTTAGGTATGAACCTGTGGGAAGAAATGGCTAATAATGCAGATTTCTTAAAATCCAATCAGGACGGATTGCAACAAAATAAAAATGTTTCACCACAATCTTTTAGCAAATATTTAGCTCCATTCCATATCATAGCCAATAACCGTGTTTATGACGGTTACCGTTGGAACATGGCTCATTATCTTGACCCGATAGCTATACAACATTTTTTGATTACCGGTGCTAGTGACATTTCAACATCACCATTATATCAAAACCCCGGTTGGCCGCAACAAGCAGGACAGGGAGCCCAATAAGAACTCTCTTAAGTTATTACAATAATAAATTTAAAATGAAAGAATCATGAGAAAACTCAAATTTTTATTATATTGTTTCTTGTCTACTCTCTTCGCCTGTAGTAATGCAAATGAGATAGATCCTAATAATACAATTGTAACCAAGCATCTGATGGTTAACGGAAAACCGTTCTTAATGTTAGGAGCTCAATTACGTACCGACTTCTTTTTACAACTTGATAAAAAGACCCCGGAGGAACTGGCACCTTATTTTGAATTAGCTGCCAACATGAATATATTAGTCGTACAAGTGCCAGTTGCGTGGAAAGATATTGAAGCTGAAAAGGACATTTATAATACTGAATTAGTAGAAAAATATATTGAATTATGCGATAGGTACCAACTAAAGTTGGAAATTCTATGGTTTGGTAGTTATATGTGCGGTTATTCTGTAGAAGGTTATATTCCCGACTATGTAATAAACAATACCTCAATTTACCCTGACCTTAAGCCTAGTGCAGCATTTGAAGGATGGTTAGGAAAACACTATTATCTGAAACCTAATACTCCAGCTTTAGTTGAACGCGAATCTAAAGCGTTGAAACAAATGATGGACGCCATTTATCATTATGACAATAACCATGGTCAGAAACACACTGTTATTGGTATTCAAGTAGAAAATGAGCCCGACATGTTAGCAACAAGACACAATCAGGAACATGGATATAGTCCAGAACAGTTATGGCCGGACTTGATCTCAATGCTGGACCAATTAGGGCAAGTTGTCAAAAACTCCGCATATGATTGCTACACACGAGTAAATCAAACAACAACATATTCAGATTATATGGAAAGAAGTGCAGAAATCGCAGCTACAGCAGGAATAGATTATGTAGGACTGGATCCTTATGAAAACAATATGTTAGGAATAGACAGCAAACTGAGAAGATTACGAAAAATAAAAGATAATTATGGCCACATTGCAGAAAATGGTGGTGAATACGCCAATAATGATCTTCTTACCTTAAAAGCAATAAGCCTTGGATGCGGATATGAAATATTCGAAGTTATTACCACTCCTCACCCTTATTTGGTAGACTGGACATTACGAGGAGTTTATAATCCGGATTTCACCCCCAAACCACATACACAGCGAATTGTAGATGCTTTCAAAATATTCAAAGGAGCATGGGTAGATTTGGCTTCCGCAGACGCCAAAGATATTATTGGTTTCAATTTGAAGTATGATGACGGACAAGAGCAAACTACAGAAAACCAGAATACTACTCATGCGGGCATCAAATGGAGCACTAGTTCCAGAGGAGTCGCTTTTGCAGTAGAGAGGAATAATTATCTAGTCGTTGCATCTACTCAAAACGATCAAATGACATTCAGAAATATACAAATAAAAAATATAGAAAAGGGGTATTATGACATTAATGGCAACTGGGTTTCTGATGAAAAAATGACACCAACAGGAAATCAACTCTCGCTGGAACCATGTATTGTTTATAAAATACAATTTTAAATTTATAAATCCAATGATATGAAAAAGAGTATTCTCATAATAGAAATATTATTTATGGCATTATTAGTCGGATGCCAGGATGATGACTCGCCCAATCTAATTATAGAAAAAGAAAGTATTCAAGCAGAATATAATGGTGGTACAATCAACATACCTATTTCTTGTAATATTGCATCTAAAGCAAATATTATTTATGAATCTGCAGAAGAAAATGGATGGATTTTTTTATTGCCAACTGTACTAAACGGAAACGGAGTATATTCACTAATGATAGAATCTTATAAGAACGTCTTGGATGACCGACATGCAACTCTTGTCATAACAGCCGGTAGTGAAACTAAAAAGGTCACAATTACCCAATTGGCAAAACCTTCGTTAGGTATTGATCCCGAAGCAATTATAGCTTCGGCACAAGCCAAAGAGTATACTGTTACTGTTACATGTAGAGCAGAATGGCAAGCAAGTGTCAATAAAGAAGCTATTTCCTGGTGTACATTAAGCAATGAAACGGGAACAGGAATCGGTAGTTTTACTATTCATGTCTCTGATTTAGGAAATGAAAAAGCACGAACCGCTGCTATTTCTATAACGTCCGGTGAACTTAATTACACGCTAAAGGTCAGCCAAGGTGAAGGCACAATAATCAACGGACTTGTTTGGGCTAATAGTGACGTCGCCGAACCTAACACTTTTACAGCCAGTCCGGATACACGCGGATTATTATACCAATATGATTCAAAAATAGGATATCCAAACAGCAGTCCTAACGAAGATCGAAACTGCCCTAAGGGATTTGAGACAGGATATTATGATACAGGATATAATACATGGAGGGACGAAAATAATCCATGCCCGCCAGGATGGAGAGTACCGACAATTGAAGAAATTAAAAATCTGGTAGGTACATCTTCAGAACCTAAATTCACATGGAAAGAACCCCAAGACAGCCACTTTGCAATACCTGGTGCCATTGTAGGAATTGCCCGAAGTGAAGGAGTACTTGCAACTAAAGAGGATATGAAAGGAGGAATTTTCTTACCACAATCGGGATACCGCCATAACGAAACAGGTTACCAAGAAACATGGTGGCCAGCAAATATCACTAGTATATCACGTCCCAACTCACCTCAAAACTGGGATAGACAAACCATTTGGATAGACGCTAATGGTAATATGGGAATTGATGAATATACTTCGAATAGAAAAGCTTATCCTGTTCGATGTGTAACAGATATAAAATAATTATAAATTACAGCATATGCATTACAAATTATTCAAGAACTGCTTTTTGCCAAAGTTAAACAAAAGTATCCTTTTGGCTATTCTCGTATTCTCGACCTTGTGCTCTTGCACAAGGCACGAAGAAAAAATGACTTGTATACCTGTTATATTTGATACTGATGCCGGCAATGATATTGACGACGTATTGGCCATGCAAATGTTATTCAATTATGAAAAAGCGGGTAAAATCGATTTATTAGGAATCACAATCAGTAAATCCAATCCTTATACTATAGAATATATTGACGGATACTGTCGCCTTAATGGGAGAAATGATATTCCGTTGGGATATGCATACAATGGAGTTAATCCTGAAGATGGTAATTATCTCCGCCAAACTATAGATACAATCATTGATGGAAATAAAATTCTATTCCCACAGAGGAGTATCAATAATAGTATACCGGAAGGATACAAACTATTACGTAAAATGTTAGCCGCACAAAAAGACAGTTCTGTCGTATTCATAGCCGTAGGACCGGAAACGAACCTGGCCAGATTGCTTACTTCCGAGCCAGATGAATATAGCACATTAAATGGTAAATCTCTCATCGCTCGCAAAGTTAAAGTTCTATCTGTCATGGCAGGGCGTTTTGATGAAAGAGTAGATCACCCGGAATGGAATATTCTCCAAGACCTGAATGCTGCCCAAACAACTTTTAAAGAATGGCCGACACCTATTATTGCCAGTGGTTGGGAAATAGGAACTAGCATCCTATATCCTCATCAAAGTATATTGAACGATTTTCCCGACAGCTATAAACATCCTCTCTGCGTTTCATATAAAATATATCAGAGAATGCCCTATGACCGGGAAACCTGGGATCTGACATCTGTATTACAGGCAATAGAACCGGAAAGTAATTATTTCAATTTATCGGAGAAAGGAATAATCACCATAGACAGCATCGGACAAAGTATTTTTTCTACTTCTGAAAATGGGAAACACCAATATCTCATAATGCAGAAAGAAGAAAATATCCAAACAATTATCAAAGCACTAGTCAATCAAGTGACTGGAAAAAAATAAAACTTTAAAAAGAATTCATTATGTATATAGTTAATAGTTATACACTAGCCGTCATCTTCTGTTTTATAACGATGATATGCTGGGGCTCTTGGGGAAATACCCAAAAAATGGCTAGCAAAAACTGGCGTTATGAGCTCTACTACTGGGATTATACCATTGGAATTTTACTATTTGCATTACTTCTGGTATTCACATTAGGAAGTTTCGGAAGCGGCGGTAGAAGTTTCTCTGAAGATATCCAACAACTAGATAACCAGTACATTATCAGCGCACTGATTGGTGGAGTAATCTTCAATGCGTCCAACATTTTACTTTCTGCTTCTGTATCCATGGCTGGAATGGCAGTCGCTTTCCCTTTAGGTGTCGGTTTAGCTTTAGTTTTAGGAGTATTTGTCAACTATTTCAGTGCTCCAAAAGGAGATCCTTTTTGGCTGTTTGGCGGAGTCATTTTAATTGTTATTGCCATTATATGCAATGGTATTGCGGCTGGAAAAAATAAAAAAGAAAATACTGGCAGCAATAAAAAAGGAATTATTTTAGCAGCTATCGCCGGTATACTCATGTCTTTCTTCTATCGTTTTGTAGCTGCAGCTATGGACCTGAACAACTTTGAGTCACCGACTCCAGGAATGGCAACACCCTATACTGCATTCTTTATTTTTGCTATTGGCATTTTCCTTAGCAACTTCTTCTTTAATACACTAGTAATGAAACATCCGTTTGTTGGTTCTTCCGTAAGTTACAAAGAATACTTTGCAGGGAAAATAAGTACTCATATGGTGGGAATCCTTGGCGGATGTATTTGGGGATTAGGTACAGCATTAAGTTATATTGCTGCAGAAAAAGCAGGAACAGCCATTTCGTACGCACTTGGACAAGGAGCTCCAATGATCGCTGCCTTATGGGGAGTATTTATTTGGAAAGAATTTATTGGTAGTTCTAAGTCGACAAATAGACTTCTTGGGGTTATGTTTATCCTGTTTGTCATAGGATTATCATTCATCGTTTTATCTGGAGGTAGTTAATAATATTATAGAAAAAGGGGGGGGGCAAAAGGGTACCCCCTTTTTCTATAATTTAATTCATATTCAAACTGTTATATCCAACAAAGTTTCTCCCTTCGTACTCAATACTTTTATTCTTAACACCTCTTTTTTCTTTTCCAGAATCATCACGGTAGCACTGTCCATCTTATACCCTCCACCAATAATGACCGGGTAATTGTTTCCCAACTCACCTTTCGGATGATAGGCATACGTATGAGTATGAGCATTCAGGCTCACATTGAAAGGTGCTTTTTCCAATAATTTAGTCCATAGATCTGCACAGAGATTCTTTCCATCATTACCATAAAGCGGAATATGATGAATAAGAACACGTTTCTTCGCTTTCTTGAAATCTTTGGCAGATAACTCCTTTTTCAGAAAATCAACCTGTTCATTACGCAATTGAGTAAAATCGTTCAAGCCATAATATACCCAATGGTCGTCCGGTTTATCTTCTCCACAATCCAACATGACGATACGGGTATCTCCCCAGTTAAAAGAGGCATAAGTTTTATCTCCCACATAATCAAAATGGTCACGCAAACCGATAGAATAGGCATTGCGGATTTCATGGTTGCCACGCATAAAGAAAGTCGGTATGCGATCGCCACACACTCCTTCGGTCAGTTCACTGATAAATGTGGTTGCCTGCTCGTGATCCACAGGATCATCCACACAGTCACCATTGAAAACAACAAAATCATACTTAACATCCTGTATTTGTTTACATAGAGTACGGAAAGTATTGGTATGTTGATGCAAATCATTAAAAACAATAGCGGTAAAAGACTCTGTATCAGCAACAGGAAGAGTAAATTCACTGAAGGTCGATTGTGCTGTATTTCCAAATACCTTTTTATATGCCTGATAAAGCAACATCTCTTGCGAACACACACGATAATAATATTTCTGTCCGGGCTGTAAGCCATCTATACGTATTTTATGCAGCTTGTTATTGCAGACCACCTGACCGTCAACAATCATACGCGCACGTTCCAGCCGGGTAGTATCTGTGCCATATTCCACCCAGCAATAAGAAGGAACGGTTGTTTCCCACATCACAGTAATGCCATTACCCACAGGATTCTGCAAATAAGGTTTAGTACGGAATATCTTGTCTGCCTTTTCAGCGGTACGCAATTCCACAAGTATGGGACGATGGTCGGAAGCCATTGGCTCATTAACTACTCTCGCAGATATGACAGCAAATCCGGTAGCGTTTTGCTTTGACGCGGCAATATAATCAATGGTCTCTTTTGGATCGGGAGCAGGATAAGTATGCTTTTCCGGATTGGAGAGTATTTGAAAATCCTTTTGCAATTCTTTGATGAAATCGGATTCAGGTTCAGCATTCATATCCCCGGCTAGAAAAAGAGGCTTTTTATAGGAAGCAATCAATGACTTCACTATTTTCAAAGATTTCATACGGTCTTCTTCCGTTAATGACAGATGAGTACAACAATAAATATAATCCTCAAATTCTGCCAGAATCAAGGTGCGGGCCTCTTCTCTACCAGGTAAAGGGATGGTTTGTAAACGTAGCGGAACTTGCTTTGTCAACAGTCCGATTCCATATTTACCTCCTTCAAACTCTATAGCAGGTGCAAAACAGGCATGCATCTGTGTACGTTCAGCTATTTCACCCAGCACATATTTCTGTCCGCTCCGACGGGTCATACTGTCTACCTCTTGTATAGCCACAACATCAGGAGAAGCATTATTTATCACATTGGCTACCCGTTGAAAATTACAAATATCATCCATGCCGTTCGCATTTTTAATATTATAAGTCATCAGTCTCAATGTATGTTGAGCCTGTACTGGAAAAATAAATAGGATGACGGAAATGAGTAAAAAGATCTTTTTCATGTTCTTCATTTTTGGGGGTTATGTTAAGTTCCCCCAAAGGTAAGAAAAAAATAAAAAGCCACAAAGATATGGATTCATACCTTTGCGGCCTCTTATTGTTAAGAATAACTTTTCTCTAAATGGGGGGATGAGAATAAAGCTATATTATTTACAAGGTCGATTTATTATCTTATTATTTCTTTTGCCACTTTGCGGTAGTATCCCACATTTGCGGATCTACGCTATTAAAGTGCCAAAAACCGATTTGAGAGATCCCCAGTTCATCAGCTAGTTCAAGTAGCGCTTCCGTACTTCTGGCATCACTTGCATAAAACATATGCCGATTACCATCAGTACCATCATACAGATACATGTTTACCTTTTCATAACATAACCAGGTAGGAGAAGGCAAAATTCCATTTATACTGTCAGGCACAGATTGGTAAATCTGCCTTCCTTTGATGCCGCCAGTTACAGCATAATCATTTGCATAAGCAGGCAGAGCCATCACTAATTTATCATTCGGAATGTGTTTCATCCAGAAAAGCATCGCCTCTTTAGTCCATAGATAATTAGACGTAGGTCCAATGCCCATACAATCATCCCTATGTTTGAGCTCGGGCTTATCTATCCCAGGTGCAAAATACATATCGTAACACATCACTCTAATTAAGTCGCAGGTAGTATTCAAAACTGCCGGATCGTGAAACATCTTAGTTTCGTTATCCTGATACAAAGCCGGATAAAAACTAACGCAATGGCTTAATTTCTTTCCAACAGCATGGAGTTCTTTTGAAGCAAGTTTCAGGAATTCGGTATATGCATCCTGAATATCAGGGCTCAAATGTTCGAGATCAAGATCTATTCCATCATATCCATTTGCATTGCAATCGCTTACATACTTCTCAACAAGTGCCTTTCTTTTCTGTGGCGTATCAATCGTTTCTTCATTCCCACCTACAGCCTGATATACTTCGATATGATTCTGATGACATTCATCGATAAATGATTTCGGAGGATTCCCGAAAACGCTAATGGAACTAATAATCTCTTTCACTGGCTCTATATCCTTAAAAGAGCTTCCATCTATATAGACATACCAAGGAGCTACTTTCTTCTCCTGGGTGGTGGAAGAGAGTGTTTCCTGCTTGCAGGAAACACTCGTCATTACCAACATTACACAGCATATAGCTGTTCCAATTATACTTAAATACCTCATTGAATGTAAAGTAAACTGTTATTCTTCATCATAGTTATACTTCTTATATTCTATATAGTCATACTTAGCTGTATACGTTTTTGCAGTAGGCTTATCTCCTTGCCAGCCACCGCCGTCAGCAAAGGTCATTATTGAGAATCCAAATTTGAACTGTGCCGGAGTATACCAGGTAGTGAATGTTTTCGCCACTTCACCGTCTATAATCCATGCCGCCCAATATGCACCATCTGCATTAAGTCTGAGGTCAATAGTCAGAGTATGTTTACCCGGATCAATAGGTACACCGTAAACTCCCATAGCTTCTGTATAACAACGTACCAGCATCTGGCCTGGAACAGGAGGAACCGTACAAGCCGCACGATCATTTTCAGTACCCGAGAAAACAAACATAGAGAATGACCTTTCTTCAGCGTTAGTTGCAGCGATATTACCACCTGCCAACCATTTTTCACCTACCCCTACCAAAGGAACATCTATTTCCCATGTATATTTTCCAGCTCCCACTTCCGGACTATAAACGAAGTTATTCCCGTTAGATAGATTCAAACTTCCATCCGCAATCGTTCCTCCATTGTTAGTCCATCCAACAGGAACAAAACCAGCTTCCTCAAAGTCCCACTTCACTGTTGTTCCCTCTGGTTCGGGAGGAAGCTGACCTTCGATAATCGGCTTCATTGAATAATCATAAGGAACATATTCAAGATAATCAAATAAGGCATAATTTTCTTGAGTTGCCGCATGATCGCCCATACCATAAAGATTCTCGACACTAGATATAGCACGGAAATAAGCCTCTTCACCATAATCTAATTGTGCCCTCTTTAAAACTTTACCATCAACCGACCACTCCGCCAGATATTTCTTATTTTCTAACTTCAAATCCAATACAAACGTATGCCAAGCATCCCCCTTAATAGGCGTGAATTCAGAGAAAAAAGGATTAGCCTGACTAGTCACAAGGCACAGCATATCATCTGGTCCGGCACTATGTGCTGCACGGTCTGCAGCTGTACCGGAACAAATTTCAAAATCCAATTCATGCCCATCGTCAAAATATAAAAATGCTCCAATACTGGCCCGGTCATTCATTCCGAATTTAGGGACATATATCCTCCATTCATAACGACCTGATCCGAATTGCGTTGTTGTCTGCACCTTGAAACGGTCCCCATTAGTACCTTCATACTCTTCACCTGCCCGGGTATAGATTCTTAACGCTTTTCCATCTTCACATTCGTCATTATCTACGATAGTGATCGGATTGATCCCTGCCACAAGCCCCGTCTTTTGCAATCCAGTAAAGTCACCGTAATTATAAATGGTTCCTTTATAGCCATCCTGAATAACTGTGATGGTTCGAAGTTCAGCACCTTTCGCCGCTATAGTCAAGGTTGCACTGCGTTTTGGGCCGTTATTCTTATCAGCAGAAATTGTTAGCGTACCATTACCAGTTCCTTCCAAAGGAGAAACTGTAAGCCAATCACCACCTGCCTGATCCACTGCAACTTCCCAAGCTGCTTCTGACGTAATATCTACAGTCTGAACTTCAGTAGAGGAGACTCCGAATGTTAAAGCATTTGTGGAGATTCCGCATGCAACAATCTCTGTTTTCTCTTTGAAGCTATCACCGCATGATACTAAAGAGGCATTACATAATACACCTATTGCTAAATATAAATATCTTAGTTTCATAATGATTGTTTTTATTGTTTCATTCAGTTCTTCAAATTCGGATTAATAGACGAATCTACAAAAGGACGGGGAAGATACATTTTACTGTCATTCCACGTACCAGATACGGAAACAGCTTCTTTCCTGAAGACTCCGGGAGCCACTTCAATCTCCGGATTTAATTTTCTGTATTCAAAATGATCTTTAATGCGATTCATGCGAAACATATCCCTTGCTCTAGTGGCAATATTTCCCCAATAATATCCGGCTATTTCCCAGCCATGTTCATTATAGGCAGCTTCTGCCAGATCATCATACGACATGGTTGTCTTATAGATATCCCGGTCTGCAACAACAGATCCATTGGCACGATTGCGTACCTCATTCAATAAGTTGACAGCTTCCGTGATACTGCCTGTTTTTGAACGACCTACGGCTTCGGCATACCAGCAATATACTTCTGCCAAGCGAATAATCTGATGCGTCTTTTCTCCATTCTGATTCATCGAAATCTTCGGATTCGTATAATCGAATTCTTCTCCAATGGTCGTTTCTACTTTCTTCATGAAACAGGGAGCAACAACCACACGCGGCGCTTCCGGATTGGGGTCTTCCCACCAATCACGCAACTTAGTTTCATTCTTCAATATGATTTTCGGGAAATAAGATGCATCTTTGCGTGAGCCTTCCGGGAAATCATACCAGAATTTAATTTCTCCGTTCGTATCTCCCCATCCACCGCCACCATAAGCATAGTCTGCCAGGAAATCAGCTAAAGGGGCATTGGTAAGTGCATCTATTCCCAAATTATAGTAAACGCCAAGCAACACTTCAGGATTATTCTTATTATACTCCATCGAATATACTTGCTTATAATCAGGTAATAACTTGTAGTAATAAGTACCTTTCTTCGAAGCATCGATTACTTCCTTTGCCTTTGCAGCGGCTAGTTGATAATATTCTGTTCCCTTGTTCAACGGCCATCCTGCCATTGCCATATACACATAAGCCAATGTTGCTTTTACAGCTCCTTGACTAACAGCAATGTTTACCCCGTTTCTTGCGTAGGGTTCTTTAGTATAATTAGCAGGCACCATTGTCTCTGCCTTTTTCAGGTCAGAAACAATCAGTTCGTAAATTTCAGAAACGGTTGCCAATGGCATGTTATAATTGATTTCATCTTTCACAACCATAGGTACCTCTCCCCAAGCCATTACAAAATAAAAGTAAGAATAGGCACGCCAATAATAAGCTTGTCCAATGGCCGCATCTTTCTCTTCCTGGCTCACTTCCGGAGTTCGTCCGGCATTATCTATAATGAAATTAGCCGCTTTTACCAATCTCCAACGAGCACCCCACAATTCAGTCACCCAAGTGTTGTTGTCCGAAACATTATAAGTATCTACCTCACGCAGCCCCTGCTTATTAGCTGCAGGGTGTGTAGAAATATCATCACCCATCACTGATTCGAAACCTGCCCAAATATTTGCATACATATCACTTGCAACTTTGGAATACATTCCATTCAGAGCCAAGTCCAGATCACCTTTTGAATTGAAGAAATTAGTTACCGCCAACTGCCCTTTAGGATCTTCTGTCAGTAAATCTTGGCAAGACACCATCCAAAGTGCTATCAATGCTAGTCCGACAGATTTGAATATTCTATATATTGTTTTCATATCCATGTATAGTTAAAAGATTAAAAGTTAAGTTTCATACCAAAAGTGAATGTTCTTGGAACAGGATAAGATCCCATATCCACACCATTAAAGCCATAATCGGATTCACTGTACACTTCTGGGTCCATACCTGTGTATTTCGTTAATGTAAACAGGTTTTGAGCACTGACCGACAGTTGAATATCGGCTACTTTCGTTATCTTCTTAGGAATATTATACGTAAGGCTTATATTTTTTAGTTTCACAAATGATGCATCTTCAAGCCAGAAATCGGAATCAGGATAGTTTCTATTATCTGAATTTTTATGACTTGCATACACAGCATCTGCTTTATTGGCTACTTTATCCCAACTTTTGTAATAAGCATCAGATAAAGAGATGAAACGATATACACCTGTCATAGATCCCATCGCATAGCGGCTTACATTCAGTCTATCTTGTCCTAATGCAGCATTGATAAAGAGATTGAGCGTCCAATTTTTCCAAGTAAATGTATTATTCCATCCGAAAGTCCAATTAGGCTCGGCCTGCCCTTTAGTAACCAGATCGTCAGCACCCGGATTGGTTGTCAAACTTCCATTAGATTGATGTTTATACAAGTTGGCGCCCTGGTCATTAAAGTTTGCCCATTCATAAAGATAGAAAGAACCAATCGGATACCCTACTTTTTTAATTTGAATGGGACCACCGCCAATACTTGTATAATTCTCCCCAACGATAAAATCACTACCTGCCAGATCGATTATCTTATTCTTTAAATAAGATGCATTCAGCGATGTTTCCCAACCAAATATATCTTTGTCTGTCAAAGGAGTAGCTGTAATGGTGAATTCAACACCAGAGTTTCTAACTTCACCTTGGTTGACCCAGAAAGAGCCACCTCCGTTATACTGAGGAGCAGGTTTGCGAAGCAACAAGTCCTTAGTATCTTTCCGGAACCATTCGGCTGTAAAACTCAAGCGACCGTCTAAAACACTGGCATCCAAACCTATGTTATACTGATAGGTGCTTTCCCAAGTTACATCCGGTGTAGCGAGATTTCCAGTCCAATAACCGGTATGGATTGCATCGCTACCATAACCGTCATAATTTGTAGGAGCCAACATACCCAATGTTGTGTAAGCACCGATACTTTGATTACCAACAACACCAAAACTGGCTCTTAGTTTCAATTGCTGGACAATGTTTTGTTTGCTCATAAAGTTTTCTTTAGCAACATCCCAAGCAACAGCTGCTGACGGAAAATATCCCCATTTATTATTCTTCTGAAACTTAGATGAACCGTCGGCACGGAAAGTACCTGTCAGCATATACTTCCCTTTGTAATTGTACATAATTCGACCAAGTCCGGACACAATAGCTTCTGCGGAATAGCCATTCTCTCCATCGCGTGTCTTTGCATTTTTTGCATTCCAATAACCAACAAACTCATTGGCTAAATCACTTCCGGTCAATTTTAGATTTCTGCCTTCGGCACCACTTGCTTCAAATACAGCTGTTGCAGTCAGATGATGATCGCCGAAACTTGTGTTATAAGTCACATTATTGGTATTCTGCCAGAATAGATTCATCCTGCTCGCATTTTCCATACCACTAATTTGTCCGGGTTTTGCTAACGACGAGGTGAAAGAGTAACTCGGAACATGAGAGTAATTAGCAGCACCCTGTACAGACAATGTCAACCCTTTCATTATTTTGAAAGTCAAATCCATATTAGTATTCAAAGCATACACGTATGAGTCACCATAATTTGCGACACGTGCACCATAAGGGTTTCCATTTACTGAATTATAAGGGTCCATATTATAAACGCCCGTTACCGGATCTTTCATTTCCATCGTAGGAGAATAGTTCAGGAAGTTCATAATGTCAATACCCCCATTATGACTGTGAGTACGTGAAGCATTAATTTTGGTAGAAAGTGTCAACCACTTGGTGAGTTCATTATCCAAATTTATCCGTAACTGTGCACGTTGATACTTGGTCGTGATGGTCATGGCTGTCATATTCAGTACATTGGCTGAAATAAGATACTTATTTTTAGCCGTTCCACCCGAAATGCCTAATTTATAGTCTTGACTAATACCGGTCTGCAACATCAAATTCTGCCAGTCAATGCCCTTGGAGCCATTCTTATAGGCTTCCATCTCATCATCTGCAAATGAGATACCATTATACTCCTTTAATGCAGTCGCATATTCATAAGCATTCAGTAAGTCATATTTTTTAAGGATGTTCGATACGCCTATAGCCACATCTGCATAAATCTGCACTTTACCTTCCACTCCTTTTTTAGTAGTTACCAATACCACACCATTAGCGCCGCGTGAGCCATAAATAGCCGTTGCCGAAGCATCCTTCAGAACTTCAATAGATTGAATGTCAGCTGGATTTACATCTAGTCCACCAGACATAATGCCATCGATGACATACAAGGGGTCATTGCTGGTATTAAGAGAAGTAGTACCACGAACACGAACTTTAACTGTACCACCAGGTAAACCATTTACGCTCGTCACTGCCACACCTGCAGTACGTCCTTGCAGAATATCTTCCACCCGCTTTACCGGCTGATCCTTAAATTGTTTGGAAGAAACAGAAGCCACAGCACCTGTTATATCTGATTTTTTCACTACACCATAGCCGATGACCACTACCTCACTCAATTGGTTCTGATCTTCCTGCATTGTAATCTTCAAACTGGTATTCGTTCCCAGTTTAACCTCTTTAGTCACGTATCCGATATAAGAGAATGATAGTGTAGAGCCAACAGGAGCACTAATCGAGAACTTTCCGGAAATATCCGTTACGGTACCAGTTTGTGCATCTTTAAGAGTTACGTTGACACCGATGATAGGTTCATTGCTGTCGGCATCCATAACAGTACCCGAATACTGCTTTGCAACCTGTGCATAAGTAGATGTAACTGCTGCAAAAAGAAATAGTAGCAAGCAGCCAAGCGTTTTTCTTAGATTATCCATATACTTTTCATTTAGTTAGAATATAATAATATTAGATTTTTAGGAATTTTAGATACAAGTCAAGGCATTCAAAATGTTCCCAACATTACTCCGCCACCTCTTCATTCTACAGTTTTAGGATGTATTCATAGTAAATAGTCTTTTTTTTAAGGTTTAATACTATTCCGTATTTAGTGTCAACTATGCAAATATAGGTGCAAAGCGTGGAAATAGAGATCAAATAACATCCATAATTAGTCCGCTACTGTTCAAAAGGAGTATTCTGAATATCCTTTCGAGCTATCTAATGAGCTTTGTGGACAAAAGAAGATGAAATCTATTGTACAGTTTCATAACTTCTTTTATATTTGCTCTATCAAAAGAACATAACTATGTCAAAAGCACACGTACTAAAGAGGTATTCTTTTCTAATCTGGATATTATTCTTTGTTCTTTCTACCAAGGCTGAACAACAAGACTACTACTTCAGACAAATTTCTTTGGAACAGGGATTGTCACAATCAAGAGTGCAGTGCATTTACAGAGATCATTTAGGAGTAATATGGATAGGTACCAAATGGGGATTAAATAGTTATGACCAATCTGAACTGAAAAGTTATTTTCATGACCGGGAGCAGCCCAACTCATTGCCCGACAATTTCATTCGTTTTATTACAGAGGATCGTTTAGGCGATTTATACGTTTCTACCAATAAAGGAATTGCCATCTACAATAAAGCAGAAAATCAATTTCAGCCATTGAAATATAACGGGAAGCCATTTAACGCTTGGTCTTATCTTCAAATAGGTGACAATTTCCTGTTTGGAGGAGAAGAAACTTTATACCAATACAATCTGACGGATAAAAGTATTACGACGATCTTCCCCGACATCGATGGAGACAAGTTAAAATGTATCAATCGCATTTTTCAGTGGAGTCCCGATGTGCTGATAACCAGCAGTAAAAAAGACGGGCTTTGGATGTACGACTTGACAAAAAAGAAAATGTATCGATGTCCATTTGTAAAAGAGCGCGAGATAAACACCATATTTGTTGACTCTCAAAACCGGCTTTGGGTATCATTCTATGGCAAAGGAATAGCCTGCTACTCGAAAGAGGGGAAAAGGCTTTTCAGTTTATCCACCAAAAATTCCGGGCTCAACAACGATATCATTTTTGATTTTCTTGAAAAAGACAACCAACTTTGGATAGCTACTGACGGAGGAGGTATCAACATACTTGACTTCCAGACTATGAAGTTCTCTCATCTTAAACATATTTCCGATGATGAACAATCCTTGCCGAATAACTCTATCTACCGGCTGTATAAAGATCAGATGGACAATATATGGATAGGCAGTATACACGGAGGATTATTCGCCATTAAGAAAGTGTTCATCAAAACCTATAAAGATGTTCCACTGAACAATCTCAATGGAATTAGCGAACGTACCGTGGTTAGCATCTTTGAAGATAAGGATACATTGCTTTGGATTGGAACAGACGGAGGAGGTATCAACTCATTTGACCAAAAAACGAATACATTTCATCATTACCCTACTACATACGGGGAGAAAGTTACCTCTATCACAGATTTTTCTGAAAATGAGCTCTTATTATCATGTTTTAATAAAGGGGTCTTTACCTTTAATAAGAGAACCGCACAGATGCAACCTTTTCCCATTATCAATGACTCTATTTCGAAAAGAGAATTTTCATCCGGTGATTTGGTAAATCTATATGCTACAAAAGATAATATTTACATATTAGGAGCAAAAGTCTATATCTACAACAAGCATACCCGGCAAACATCTATTCTCTACGCACCCCAAATAGACATTCAACGCCAAATAGCTATGCAGGCAATTTATTCCGACGATACGCATCTGTATCTAATGGGAACCAATAACCTGTTTAAACTAAACTTCAAAACCAACGAACTATCTTCATTAGTCAATATGAAAGAGGGAGATGATTTCACATCGGCCTGCCGGGATGATAAAGGTAACTTTTGGATAGGAAGTAATTTCGGACTGCTCTTCTATAATAAACAGACTGGAAAAACAGAAAAAATACATACCAACTTGTTCAACAGTGTATCCAGCCTTGCCTATGATAAAAAAGGAAAAGTCTGGATAGGAGCGCAGAATATGTTCTTTGCGTATATTATCAACGAAAAACGTTTTGTTATCCTGGACGAATCCGATGGAGTTCCTTCCAACGAATTGATATTTACCCCTATTCCTGCTCTTCGTACTCCCAATCTGTATATGGGAGGTACTATGGGACTGGTACGCATTAATACGGATATTATTTTCGAAAGTAATTCGTCTCCTATTCTCAAGCTACTTGAAGTAAAACTAAATGGTAAATCAACTCTGAAACAGGTTAATAATAACTGTATTTCGATTCCTTGGAATCATTCATCGTTCAACATTAAAGTGATTGCTGACGAAAAGAACTCCTTCCGAAAACACCTTTTCCGGTATGTCATCACAGGAAAAGACAAAATGGTGATCGAGAGTTATCTCCAGACACTCGAATTGGGTACATTAGCATCAGGAGAATATACCATCAGCGTATCCTGCGACAGCTCCAACGGTGAATGGAGCCAGCCGACAGAGATCTTAACTATTATAGTCTCACCTCCTTGGTGGAAATCTACCTGGTTTATTATACTATGCATTCTCTTTGCATTTCTAGTGGCAGGAGTGGTCTTCTTTAGTTTGATAAGAAAAAAAGAAAATCGGCTGAAGCGTGAGATGCGGGAACACGAGAAAAAGATATATGAAGAGAAAATACGCTTCTTAATCAATATCAGCCATGAGCTACGCACCCCTTTGACACTCATCTATGCTTCCCTGAAACGAATTCTCAATAAAGAGGTGAAGCAGGACGAGCTATCGGAATATCTACAGGGGGCATTCAAACAGGCGAATCAGATGAAAGATATTATCAACATTGTGCTTGATACACGCAAAATGGAGGTAGGACAGGAAGTGCTACACATCTCTTCGCATCCTTTGCACAAGTGGATACAGGAAGTGGCAGAAACATTTCAAACTGCATCTAAAGCCAAAGAAATTGAAATTACATACGACTTTGACGACAGTATACAATCTATCGCGTATGATGACACAAAATGCAAAGTTGTTCTTTCCAATCTGATTATGAATGCTTTGAAATATAGTCCTAATCAGACTCGTATTGTTATAAAAACCATCCGTACAAATGAAAGTATACAAGTACACGTACAAGACCAGGGAATTGGATTGGATAATGTAGATATAAAGAAGCTCTTTACCCGTTTCTACCAAGGCAAACATAATGAGGGAGGAAGTGGTATCGGTTTATCTTATGCTAAAATGTTGATTGACTTACATGGAGGCAGGATGGGCGCTTTCAATAATAAAGATAGAGGGGCCACATTCTTTTATGAAATACCGGCTAATCTACAAGAACAAGAAGTATCATGTCCTCAACATTCCTACCTCAACGAACTTTTAAGTTCTCCGGAAGAAGAAGAGAAAATAGAATCCGGTTCTTTCTCTCTACAAGGATATTCACTGTTGATTGTAGAAGATAAACAGGACTTAAGAGAATTCTTAAAAAATGCTCTTAAGGATAAATTCAAGAAGATCTATCAGGCAGAAAATGGATTGGTAGCGCTGGAAGTTATTAAGCAACAGCAACCGGACATTATAGTAAGTGATGTAATGATGCCACAAATGAATGGCTATCAGCTATGCAAGGAAATTAAAGAAAATCTGAATATTAGCCATATCCCTGTCATTCTGCTTACCGCCAGAGCCGATTCTGAAAGCCAGATGTTAGGATACAAATTAGGAGCCGACGCCTATCTACCTAAACCTTTTGAAATGGAAATGCTCCTCAGCGTGATCCAAAATCAGATGAGAAATCGTGAATATATTAAATCCAGATACAGGGGCAATCAATTCATCCTGTCTCCACAAGAGGCCACTTTCAGCAATGCAGATGAACAATTTATGATTAAATTGAATGAAATGATCGATCAGAATCTGTCTCAACCAGATTTGGATGTGAAATTCCTGACTGTCCAAATGGCAATGAGCCGGACATCCTTATATAATAAGATCAAGGAACTAACTGGCATGGGAGCAAATGATTATATCAATCGTAGAAGAATCGACAAAGCAATCATTCTTTTAATTCAGTCTGACATGAGCATTACTGAAATATCAGAGCAGGTAGGTTTCACTTATCAACGATATTTCAGTACGTTATTTAAAGAAATGAAAGGAATGACTCCTTCTCAATTCAGAGCGCAACACGGTTCTACCCAACAACAATCAGAGTAGATTCAGCACTTTAGTTTATCATTTATATAGAAATTATACTTCCCGAAACAGAGCGATTAAGATTTCCAGTGCAGATTTGGACGTTTCATGATTTGAAATGACTAAAATCTGATGAGTAGAATAAGGTATTCGACTACTTTTGCAGCAAGCAATTGATAGAAAACGAATACACTTAAATTCAATTATTATGAGAAACTACTATTTAACTCTGTTACTAATATGCATTTGCGGCCTTTGCTTTGCACAGCAACAGACCAATGACACCGTTACTAAAAATCCGCCAAACAAAGAATGGAACTTCAACAATCTGGATGGATGGGAATACGGACATCAGGATAACAACCCGGATAATCAATGCATATTAGAGAGTGGTTACTTACGGATCTTTACACGGGCTAACTCGGTGGATCGGAAAAAGGTTCACACTGTAGAACGGATTTATACAACAGGAAGATATACCTGGCGTACTCATATCCCGCAAATGGGAATAGGAGATCAATGTAGCGTGGGTTCGTGGATATACCATGACGACCAACATGAATTGGATTTTGAAGTCGGATATGGTAAAGATACAGTTCGCAAGGAGTTAAATGCAACTCCCGACGAAATGATTGCTTATATGACATCGCAGGCATATCCTTTTTCTTCCGTTCCTGTAGTAATCAAGACCGGATGGCATCTGTTCGAAATTGATCTGACATTAAAAAACGGGAACTATTACATCACCTGGTTAATAGACAACGAGCCCAAACATGAACTTCAACTGGAATTTGGGAAAGACATTGCATTCCATATTTTTTGCAGTGTAGAGAATCTTAAATTTATTGGAGACCAACCGGCACAGCAGGAAAATTCCGGATTGTTTGATTTCGTCAGATATACATATCATGACTAAATAAATGAACTTAGCACACATTTCTTAAAATCCCCCCAATTACATACCATGAGAACAACGTTCATTTCACTTTCTCGGATATTCATGAACATTTGTCCCAATGCGCAGGATAGAGCAGTTGATGAAGGTCATGCTCTCTAAATATAAAATAGCCCTCGCTACAAATCTGTAACGGGGGTATTTTTTAGAGGAGTCATTTCTCCTCTTGCTAATGTTTTGTTTATGTGCTTTTTATATCTGAATACATCAATCAGATAATCCCTCTCACTCTATCGTCAAATGCAGAAAGCGCAGCTTTCGCTCCTTCGCCCATAGAGATAATAATTTGCTTATAAGGAACCGTAGAAACATCTCCGGCTGCATAGATACCCGTCACATTCGTACGGCAATGTGCATCAATCATGATTTCGCCCGGACGGTTGGTTTCCACTATGTCGCGGAATACACTGCTATTCGCAGAAAGCCCGATTTGTACAAATACACCATCCAACTCAACCAAACGTTCTTCTTCCGTTTTGCGATCTTTGATGCGCAGGGCAGTCAGTTTATCACCATTTCCTATCACTTCCGTAGTCTGTGAACTTACAAACACTTCCACGTTCGGCAATGATTTAAGTCGATCTTGAAGTACACTGTCTGCTTTCAATTCATCCATAAATTCAAAAACAGTGACTTTGGAGCAGATACCAGCCAAGTCAATCGCTGCCTCAATGCCGGAATTTCCTCCACCTACTACTGCTACATGCTTTCCCTTATAAAACGGCCCATCACAATGAGGGCAGAAAGCAACACCACGACCGATATACTCCGCTTCTCCCGGAACATTCAGTTTACGCCAGCTTGCACCAGTTGCAATAATCAGTGCCGGAGCCAGGAATTTCTCCCCAACAGAGGTAGTGATCTGCTTTTGTTTTCCAACCACTTCTACTTTTTCTACTTTACGATGCTCCAGCAAATCCACCGGATAACGCAACAAGTGAGTTTTCAGATTATCGGCAAGTTCATTTCCTGTCGTTTCCGGAACAGAAATTAGATTTTCAATACCCACCGTTTCTTTTACCTGTCCGCCAACACGCTCGGCCACGATAGCTACACGGAGTCCTTTACGGGCAGAATAAATAGCTGCTGATACTCCTGCAGGTCCTCCACCGACTACAATCACATCATATTCTTTCACCTCTGCATTCGCTTTGGTTTCGTCAATACCATATTGATCTTCCAACTTGGCAAGCAATTCGCCAAATTCACCACGGCCTACATGAAGCAATTTTCCATCTGCAAAGACAGAGGGTACTCCTTGTATCTTCAGTGCATCTACTTCATCCTGATAAAGCGCACCGTCTACCATTTCATGCGTAATAGCCGGATTCAAAGTAGTCATTGCATTCAGAGCCTGCACTACGTCAGGGCAGTTCGTACAAGTCAACGAAACATAAGTGGTCAGATGTATCGGGCCTTTCAGTGCTTTCACACGGTTGCAAACGGCCTCATCGGGAAAGTTCTTTCCTTTGCCATCCAGATTCAGGACAGCCAAAAGCAATGACGTGAACTCATGTCCATTAGGAATACCCCGGAATGTAATTCCGGTGCGGTCGTCATTCTTCAGTAAAGTAAACTTCAATGCGTCTCCCTCATTCACTACACAAGTGATATGATCGGAACAATCCGCTACATCTCCCAGCAGCTCCAATAATTCTGTTTTGTTTTCGTGGCTGGATGATACGGATATATCAAAAGTAAAGTTTGCCTCCAGCCCAGCAAAAATACCCTTTAGTTGTTCTTTTAATGCAGATTCTAACATATCTTTTTTCCTTTCATTTTTTTAAAAGAAAGGCCGGCAGCGTCTCCCGTTACCGGCCTCCCATAATCACCATTATCAAGATCTATCAAATCTTACCTACCAGGTCAATGCTTGGTTTCAGGGTAGACTCACCCTTCTTCCATTTAGCCGGGCAAACTTCTCCGTCATGGCTGGCTACAAACTGTGCAGCTTCCACTTTACGAAGCAATTCACTTGCATCACGGCCAATATTGTTATCATTCAGTTCCACCACTTTAATCTTTCCTTCCGGATTGACAACGAATGTACCACGATAGGCCATACCCTCTTCTTCGATATATACACCTAGTGCACGGCTCAAAGCGCCAGTCGGGTCTGCCAACATCGGATATTGAATCTTGCGAATACTTTCAGAAGCATCATGCCAGGCTTTGTGCACGAAATGAGAGTCAGTACTTACCGAATAGATTTCTACACCCATCGCTTTGAACTGGTCGTACTTTTCAGCCATATCCACCAATTCAGTAGGACATACGAAAGTAAAGTCGGCAGGATAGAAAAAAAGAATCGCCCATTTACCTTTCAGGTCATTGTTGGTTACAGTCTTGAAAGCTCCGTTGTGAAAAGCCTGAACACTGAATTCAGGAAGTTGAGAATTTAAAATTGGTTCCATAATCTTTATTGCTTTTATTGTTATTAATTGATTTGACTTATAACATCAGAAACAACGTTTTGTTTTTTGTTTCTGATGCAAAGATAAAGGCAGAAACCCCGCCTTTGCAAAAAAAGCCCAATCGAATATTTCTATGCGGTGATAGATGAAATTAATAAAAGCATTTTATACCTTTGCAAGCATAAACAAAAATCTGGAAAAGATATACGATCATGGAACATCCTCTTGCCCAATTCTTATATTGCCCTGAATGTGGTTCCTCTCATTTTGAGGTCAACAACGAGAAATCTAAAAAATGTGCAGATTGCGGCTTTGTCTATTATTTCAATCCTTCTGCCGCCACAGTAGCACTCATCTTGAATGAGAAAAATGAACTGCTTGTCTGCAAACGTGCCAAAGAGCCAGCCAAAGGGACTCTCGATCTTCCCGGCGGATTCATCGATATGAATGAAACAGGCGAAGAAGGTGTTGCCCGCGAAGTACTGGAAGAAACAGGGCTGAAAGTTAAAAAAGCCGTTTACCAGTTCACACTTCCCAATATTTATGTTTATTCAGGTTTTCCTGTACACACACTTGATATGTTTTTTCTCTGCACCGTAGAAGACATGAGCCATTTCTCCGCCATGGATGATGTAGCAGATTCTTTCTTCCTACCTCTCTCCGAGATTCATCCGGAAGATTTTGGGTTGGATTCTATCCGTCGCGGACTTAGCTTGTTTCTAGCTCAATGCCGCTAAGATAATCTCATCAGCCTGATAGATTGAGAGTATTTCATCTATAGTTATGTCCCATTTTTAAGATATTCCTCCAAAACATCAGATAAAAAAATAATGATCTGGAGAATAAAATGCATAAAAACATGCAACTGTATGCAAAATCACAGGCTAATACCGTATAAATTCAAGTCGAATATGCATCTTTTTCTATCAAGAAAAGATTCGTTGGTTTAAAACCAAGGAGTTCTTCCCCACCGAGGAACGCTTCCTTTCTCACCGACGAAGCAGCTTTTGCTCGGTGAGGAAGACAAATAAGGGAAAATTAAGACCGTTTTTCTTCTATTTCATCACAAATATCGAAAAGGCAACAAACAACAAAATGCCAGTTTCTAACCACATTTCAGTTTACACAACAAGTGAAAAAGAAGAAAAGCATTACAATTTAATCGACAAACATCTCCTATAACAAAAAGAAAGAATTTCGTACCTACAAATCTTCTCTGCGTTTTTTTATATTTCTCAATCCTCCCAGTAATTACGCCTTTTATTCTCGTTTAAATATTCCTTTTCTTAAGATGGGCCATTTTTCAGTAGCCAATTGATGTATTTGTAAAATAGAAGTTCATCTCAACCAAATAGATCAAAGTAATTTATCACATAATCTTAAACAATCATATTATATTACTATAAATGAACAAAATACAACATATTGTGTTATCTTTGTAACCACCATTAATTTAATGGCCATTAAATTAACTGCCATTAAGATAGCAATAATATGAAGTTCTACGACCGAAAGAAAGAAATGGCGATACTGTATGCAGCTAAAAAGCAATCACAAACGAGCGCTTGCTTTACTGTAATGACCGGACGCCGACGAATCGGAAAAACAGCTCTACTCTTAGAGTCTGTCAAAGACACCCGATTCGTATATATATTTGTAGCAAGAAAGAGTGAAGTCCTGCTTTGCGCACAATATCAACCTGTCATTCAGGAAACGCTTGGCATTCGTATCTATGGAGAAATCAGAGAGTTCGCACAGCTCTTTGAACTGCTGATGCAACATTCCCAAAAGGAAAATTTCACATTAATCATTGACGAATTTCAAGAATTTCTCTATATCAATCCGTCTATCGTCAGTGACATACAACGTATTTGGGACCAATATCACGCGACTTCCAAAATCAATTTCATTGTATGCGGTTCCGTTTATTCAATGATGAAAAGAATATTCGAAGACCGCAAGGAGCCACTATACGGACGCCTTACCGCCCGAATTTCTCTGCATCCATTCACCACCACCGTTATCAAAGAGATTCTAGCAGACCATGCCCCTCAATTCACATCGGAAGATTTGCTTTGCTTGTATTTGCTGACAGGTGGAGTAGCCAAATACATCACCCTATTGATGGAAGCGAAAGCATTTAATAAAACTGCCATGATAAATTATGCGCTTTCCGAAGGCTCACCATTTCTGACAGAAGGCAAAGACATGTTGATTTCCGAGTTCGGGAAAGACTATGCCAATTATTTTTCTATCCTATCTCTCATTGCAGAAGGAAAAACAACACAACGAGAGATTGATTCCATCATCAATAAAAACACCGGTTCCTATTTAGCCAACCTTGAGGATGAATATTCATTAATCAAAAAAGTGAAACCGATGTTCGCTAAACCTAATAGTCGTGCTACCCGTTATTGCCTGCAAGACAATTTTCTACGATTCTGGTTTCGCTTTATTTTCTCAAACAACGCAGTACTAGAAATGGGGAAAAACCATTTACTGATAGAATATGTAGAAAAGAACTATGAACAATACAGCGGCCTACTGTTAGAAAAATATTTCCGTGAACTTATCGCTGAAGAAGAGGAAGTTACCGACGTAGGTAACTATTGGGACAAAAACGGAGAAAATGAAATAGACCTGATCGCCCTCAACCGGTTTAACAAAACAGCACTTATCGGAGAAGTAAAAAGAAATCCGAGAAAAATAAGTATCCCGGCATTGGAAAAGAAAGGAGAAACTTTACATAAAGAATTAAATGATTATAAAATAACTTTCAAAGGATTCTCATTGAAAGATATGTAGTACTTTTGCATAAACACCCGATTATGAAAAAAGAAATTACTAGACTCATTTGTGCCGCCATCTGCTGCACGCCCATTATAGGATTTGCCCAGACAGGTGATAAGTTCACTTCGACTGACAACCTTTATAAAGAAGGGAAAGAACTTTTCCAGGAAAAGAATTATGCAGCTGCTCTGCCGGCATTGAAAGCATTTGTAAAACAAAAGCCTGCAGCCAGCCTTCTTCAGGACGCAGAGTATATGCTAGTCAGTTCGGCTTACGAACTGAAAGACAAAAACCGCATCGAACTCCTCCGCAAATATCTCGACCGTTATCCTGATACTCCATACGCTAACCGCATTTATGCGCTGTTAGCCTCCTGCTATTTCTACGAAGGAAAATATGATGAAGCACTGGCACTCTTCAACTCTGCCGACCTCGATTTGTTAGGTAATGAAGAACGGGACGACTGCACCTACCAACTGGCTACCTGTTATCTGAAAACCGATAACCTACGAGAAGCAGCCATCTGGTTTGAAACTTTGCGTGCCAACAGCCCCAAATACGCCAAAGATTGTGATTACTATCTTTCCTACATCCGCTATACACAAAAACGCTATAGTGAAGCATTGAAAGGTTTCCTTCCCTTACAGGACGACTCGAAGTACAAAGCACTCGTCCCTTATTACATAGCCGAAATTTATGTGCAGCTTAAAAACTACGATAAAGCACAGATTGTAGCCCAAAACTATCTGTCAGCCTATCCGAATAATGAATACGCAGCAGAAATGTACCGTATTCAGGGAGATGTCTATTACCATTTCGGACAATATCACCAAGCCGTAGAAGCATTCAACAATTACTTGAATAAGGATCACTCGGCTCCCCGCCGGGATGCCCTTTATATGCTAGGACTCTCCTACTACCAAACAAAAGTCTACTCCAAAGCAGCCGAAACATTAGGTAAGGTGACAACTGACAACGATGCCCTTACCCAAAATGCATATCTTCACATGGGACTCTCTTATCTGCAACTGGCAGAGAAAAACAAAGCACGCATGGCTTTTGAACAGGCAGCCGCCTCCAATGCTAATATGCAAATCAAGGAACAGGCAGCTTACAATTACGCTCTTTGCCTGCACGAGACTTCTTTCTCCGCTTTCGGTGAATCAGTTACTGCCTTCGAGAAATTCCTGAATGAATTTCCGACTTCTCCTTATGCTGAAAAAGTCAGCAGCTACCTGGTAGAAGTTTACATGAATACACGTAGCTACGATGCAGCTTTGAAATCAATCGACCGGATTGCCAAACCAAGCGCGCAAATATTGGAAGCCAAACAGAAGATACTGTTCCAATTGGGAACTCAATCTTTCGCTAACGCCGACTTCGAACAAGCTCTGAAATATCTGAACCAATCCATTGCCATCGGACAATACAATCGTCAGACCAAGGCAGACGCTTACTATTGGTGTGGAGAATCCTATTACCGTCTAAACCGAATGGTAGAAGCTGCGCGTGATTTTAATGCTTATCTGCAACTCACCACCCAACCCAATAACGAAATGTATGCGCTTGCCAATTATAACTTAGGGTATATCGCTTTCCACCGGAAAGACTATACGCAAGCAAGCAATTATTTCCAAAAATACGTTCAATTGGAGAAAGGTGAAAATGCAACTGCACTTGCCGATGCATACAATCGTATTGGTGACTGCCACCTGCATGTACGTAACTTTGAAGAAGCCAAACAGTATTATTCGCAAGCCGAACAGATGAATACTTCTTCCGGAGACTATTCTTTCTATCAGCTGGCTCTTGTATCCGGTCTGCAGAAAGACTATACCGGTAAGATTACCTTGCTGAACCGTCTGGTAGGAAAGTACCCTGCTTCTCCTTATGCCGTAAACGCTATTTACGAGAAAGGGCGTTCCTATGTTTTGATGGACAACAACAATCAAGCCATTACCTCTTTCAAAGAATTGCTTACTAAATATCCTGAAAGCCCGGTCAGCCGGAAAGCTGCCGCCGAAATCGGATTATTATATTACCAAAAAGGAGATTACAACCAAGCAATTGAAGCCTACAAACAGGTTATCGAAAAATATCCGGGCAGTGAAGAAGCCCGCCTTGCCATGCGTGATTTGAAATCTATTTATGTAGACCTCAACCGTATCGACGAATTTGCTGCTTTAGCAAATGCCATGCCGGGACACATCCGTTTCGATGCTAACGAACAAGACTCGCTTACGTATGCCGCCGCAGAAAAGATTTATGCACGAGGCAGAATGGAAGAAGCCAAAACAAGTCTCAACAAATACCTGCAAACTTTCCCGGAAGGAGCCTTCAGCCTGAACGCACATTATTATCTCTGCCTGATCGGAAACGAGCAGAAGAATTATGATATGATTCTTCTCCATTCCGGTAAGTTGTTGGAATATCCAAACAATCCGTTTGCAGAAGAAGCACTGATCTTGCGTGCTGAAGTGCAATTCAACCAGCAAAATATGACTGAAGCATTGGCTAGCTACAAAATGCTGAAAGAAAAAGCAACCAACGTAGAGCGCCGCCAACTTGCTGAAACGGGTATTCTGCGTTGCGCCTTCCTATTGCGAGATGACATAGAAACCATCCATGCAGCTACCGACTTGCTTGCAGAGGCCAAACTTAGTCCGGAGCTAAGAAATGAAGCTCTTTATTACCGTGCTAAAGCCTACACCAAGCAAAAGGCTGACAAGAAAGCAATGGAAGACTATCGTGAACTGGCCAAAGACACACGTAACTCTTACGGTGCCGAAGCTAAATATCAGGTTGCACAATCCCTCTACGACGCAAAAGAATATGCCGCTGCAGAGAAAGAGTTGCTCAACTATATAGAACAGAGTACGCCACATGCTTATTGGCTAGCGCGCAGTTTTATCCTTCTATCCGACGTCTATCATGCTACGGGTAAAAATCTGGACGCACGCCAATATCTGCTAAGTCTGCAACAGAATTATCAAGGGAATGACGATATTGAAAGCATGATTGAAAGCAGACTTAGTAAATTGAAAGTTGAGAATTGAGAATAAAAAAATAGAAAAGTATGAAACGATCTCATTATATAATAGGAGGACTCGCATTGGCAATCTCAATGCCATCCTGCCTTCAAGCCCAAACCACCCAACCGAAGGATACAACAATGACCCGCACGGTCGTTGTGGAACAAGAATATAACCCGGACATTATGGACGCCTCGAAAGTAAACGTCCTGCCTAAAGTAGAAGAACCGACAGTGAGCAAGAAAGAAGTAGAGTATGCTACAACATTCTTTCCGGCCACTTCCGTTCCGGCAGGCCTGATGCGCCCCTATACCGGAAAAGAAGTTCAACCCGGCACTACCCCGGGATATGTACGTGCCGGATATGGTAATTATGGCAATTTGGATGTTCTCGCCAATTATCTATTCCGCCTGTCAAAAAAAGATAGGCTGAATGTTCGTTTCCAAATGGATGGAATGGATGGTAAGTTAACTCTTCCTTTCACAAATGGAGAGAAATGGAATGCTTTCTACTACCGCACACGTGCTAATGTGGATTATACGCATCAATTCGATAAGTTGGATTTAAATATTGCCGGAAACTTCGGATTGAGCAACTTCAACTTCCAACCGGAAAGCGTAAACAGCAAGCAGAAATTCACATCCGGTGACTTTCATGCGGGCATTCATTTCATTGATGAGACTGCACCACTGCGTTTCAATGCAGAAACAAACCTGTTGATGTATGAACGTCAGCATAACATGTTCAATGAATCTGAAGCCAATACAGGTATCAAGGAAACAATCATACGCACCAAAGGCGATGTCACGGGAGCTATCGGCGACCAACAATTAATAACTATCGCTTTGGAAATGAACAATCTTCTCTACAACGGATATACAAAGAATGTTTCCACCGGAGATGAATACTTCAAAAACTACACAACGCTTCTTTTAAATCCATATTACGAACTGGATAATGATGACTGGAAACTGCATATCGGAGCCAATGTAGATTTATCTTTCGGATTTGACAAGTCTTTCCGTATCTCACCCGATATCACTGCACAGTATATTTTTTCTGATAGCTACATTGTTTATGCAAAAGCAACCGGCGGTAAGCAATTGAATGATTTCCGCAGATTAGAAAGTATCTGTCCTTACGGTGAACTGCCGGAGGCAAATACCACTGCCACTTTGGGATACGTACAACGTCCTTATGATACTTACGAGCAAATCAACGGTAGTATCGGATTCAAAGCAAGCCCTTATCCGGGACTTTGGTTCAACGTGTTCGGTGGTTATCAAAATCTAAAGAACGACTTATCTTATTTAGGTTTTGACCCAAGTAATATTCATTCAGGTTCTTACCTTTCTTTTGCTCAAGATAATACAGAAAATCTCTACCTTGGCGGTGAAATCAGTTACGATTACAAAGATATCCTCGGAATATCAGCTAAATATACTTACCGTAATTGGGACAGCAAAACAGAGGAATATCTGTTGGCTGTGAAACCTGTCAGTGAAATGTCTTTCAATGTACGTATTCATCCGATCTCTGCTCTTAACATAAATCTGGGTTATGATTACATCAACCGGAAAGAAGTGAAAGAGTATGCAAAAATGACCGCAATTAATGATTTGCATATCGGAGCCAGCTATAATGTATTCAAAGGAGTATCCGTTTATGCGCAAGTACATAACCTGCTGAACAAGAAATATCAATATTATTTAGGTTATCCTACGGAAGGATTCAATTTCTTAGGAGGATTGAGTTTCCGGTTCTAAGGGAAATAGACAGAATATAATAAAAACACAATATGCCCATCCCGTACTATTCGAGATGGGCATATTGCATTAAATATCATCTTATTTCGTTTTAATATATACCACCGAACGTCCTGAACCATATTTCTTCAGGACCCCTCTTTCAATAAAAGCATTAATATCCTGCAATGCCTGTGTCTTTGTCTTTCCAACAAGTTGTGCATAGTCTTGCCGGTTGATACACGGATGTTCTTCTAAAAACTTTTCCAGCCGTTGTAGACACTTTTCTTCTGCTAATGGATTCTTCACACGAAAAGGCGAATGATAACGTTGTAATACCAATTCAGTCTCAATATCCTTCTTAAACTGACGGTTGATTCTCAAATTAATATCTTTAAGAGATACTGACGGTGAACGCAAGTCTTTTGAATCAGTCACTTCTTTGTTCACATTCAAAGAAAGAGTAAAATAACCAATATCACCCAATTCAACGGAAAATCCCTTCAAAAGCAAATGACGCAGTTCTTTCGAGATAGCTTCTATGACACCTACCACTTGCGCATGAGGCATATGCTGAAATGCAGTCACTTGTTCTACAAATTCTTCGGCTGTATAACTGCCCTTCAGTACGACACGTGCATGCAAAGGTAGTTCTTCTCCACTCTTATCAGGGTTGGGAGTCTCATAAAGGTCATAATTAACACTCATTACTTATTAGTTTTTCATTGGAAAAGATTAAATTCTCTCTTCCCATATATTATTTATTCAATTTACTATTCAGTTTTCGTTTGACAACTGTCAAGCGAACGCCTGACAACTGTTGAACTATCGCTTGACAACTGTCAAACGAAAACCAGCTTACTAATGAGACAAATGTACGTAGAATAAATGTATATTAATCTATGCCAACCAAGAATTAATTTTATCCTACCAACTATCTAAAGAATACCGTCCCGGACAAAATCTAAACTATTTTGGATAAATCCTAACTTACTTGTCTATTCTCAAAATACAATAAAACAATCCATAACCTCCATTCTTAGAATTAGCTATAATTTAGCAAAACAGTTTATCCTAACCGGATCACTTGTAAAAAACAGACGCAAAACATATCTAAAATTCTCTTATATGAAACAATATTGCACATCCTCAAGCATTTCAAAGAATCAAGTCTACAATTCAACAAAACAGTTCATATATTCACAGCTGATAACATTTCTAGCAATTTGTGTACCTAATATGGCGAATACTGCACGTCTATTTTACATTCGCTAACTAAATTTGCGTCAGTAAAATACATTATTAATCTACAAATTAAAACAGTAAACAGTAATGAGAAACACGTTTAATCTAAGATCCTGCTTTCTTGTCACGTTTCTTCTATTCCTATCTATAGGATATGCACTTCCACCGGAAGGCATTACTATCAAAGGTAGAATAATGGATGAAATACTGAAGGAACCAATTCCCGGAGCCAATGTAAAGGTAAAGGGGACTACTCTCGGGACAATCACTGACTTTAATGGTAATTTCAGCCTTGTTGTTCCAAACAAGAGTTCGGTTCTAGTCGTCTCCTTCATAGGATACGTAACTCAAGAAATTGTGGTTGGGAACCAAAAGACAATCAATGTCAATTTAAAAGAAGATGCGCAAAGTCTTGATGAAGTAGTAGTAATCGCTTATGGCAGCCAGGACAAAGGCTTGGTCACTAGTGCCATTTCTTCCATTGACAATAAGGAACTGATAAAATCTCCTGTAGCAAGTGTCAGTAATACGTTAGCAGGAGCTTTGCCCGGTATATCTTCTGTACAAACCAGCGGACAACCGGGAAATGATGCCGCAGACATCTATGTACGTGGTGTCGGAGGCTTGGATAATTCGATGTCAAAGCCACTGATTATGGTAGACGGGGTGGAGCGTGAATTTTCGCAGATTGACCCTAATGAAATCGAAAGTATCTCCATTCTGAAAGATGCTTCTTCGACTGCCGTATTCGGAGTACGGGGAGCGAATGGTGTAGTCCTGGTGACTACCCGAAGAGGCAAACAAGGGAAAGCCAAAGTTTCCGTCAGTACTTCATTAGGCTTGCAACAACCTATCTCATTGGTAGAACAGACCGGAAGCTACGAATACGCACGTTTTTGGAACATGAAGAACAGGCTGGACGGAGTCACAGAAGAGAAACAGTATTTTACACCGGAACAGATTGAAGCATACCGCACGGGGTCGGATCCAATTATGTATCCGAATATGAAATGGATGGATTACGTATTTAATAATGTTTTTCTCCAAAGCAAGAATAACGTAAATATATCGGGAGGAAGCGACAACGTAAAATATTTTATTTCAGTAGGCTACCTCTATCAAAACGGTATTCTAAAAGACCTTCCCGGACAAAATTACAGTAACAACTACCGTTATGATCGTTATAACTACCGTGCAAATATCGATGCCAAACTGACGAAAACAACAAATATGAAGTTGAATATCGGCGGTAACTTAGGAAAAACACAAGAACCGCTGACAATCGAAGGCGTGAAAAATGCATGGGTAGTCACCCAAATCTGGTCACATCCGTTTTCCGGTCCGGGATTTATCAACGGAGTCCGCACATTAATCCCAAAAGGCTTTATTCCAGTCAGTGACACCATGCGCGACGGTATGTTCGCATTCTACGGACAAGGTTATAAACAGAATTACAAAACAACATTGAATCTTGATGTGGACATCACGCAAAAACTGGATGTCCTGACAAAAGGCTTAAGTGCTTCGGTAAAAGGTGCCTATGATAACAATTTCAACTTGCTCAAGACTCGTCAGGGCGGAAGTGTAGAAAGCCAGATTGTATATTACCAATCTTATTTTGACACGAACGGTACAATGCCTCAGACCGATCCTGACTATGACAAGACCCATATCTTTGTACCCAATGGAAGCGACACGCCTTTAAGTTATGCAGAATCACAAGGGCGGGGACAAAAATGGTACATAGAAGGCCGCATCAATTACGACCGTACTTTTGGCGATCACAAAGTATCCGGTTTATTGCTTTACAACCAATCCCGTGAGTATTACCCGAAAAAATCAGATGGTTCGGATGCCCCATACCAATTCATACCACGCGGTTACGTAGGATTGGTGGGTCGCGCCACCTATGCTTATCGAAGCAAATATTTGTTTGATGCAAATATCGGCTATAACGGTTCGGAAAACTTTGCTCCTGGTAAAACCCGTTTCGGAGTCTTTCCTGCATTCTCAGCAGGTTGGGTGGCAAGCGCAGAGAAATTTATGGAAAACCAAAAAATCGTAGACTATCTTAAGTTCAGGGTTTCCTGGGGACGCGTAGGTAATGACAAAGGGGTAAATACTCGTTTCATGTATATGCCTTCCGTATGGCAGTCGTCCGGTAGTTACAGTTTTGGCGTCAACAACCCGACAGCGCAACAAGCCTTCGCTATGTCTCAAATGGGTAATCCGGAAGTAACCTGGGAGACGGCAGACAAGCAAAACTATGGTATTGATGCACATTTCCTGAATAACCGTTTGTCTTTCACATTCGATTATTTCATGGAACACCGAAAGGGTATCTTGATTTCTCCGCAATCTACCCCAAGCATTATCGCTACTTCTTTACCGAACTTGAACCTTGGCAAAGTTGATAACCGCGGATATGAAATCGCACTTGGCTGGAAAGACCGGATTGGAAAAGAATTCAACTATTATGTAGATGCCAATGTATCTTTTGCACGAAACAAGATCATCTTTAAGGATGAAGTTCCTAAATTATACGACTATATGAATGAAACCGGTGGTCCTACCGGACGACATACCGGGGTTTACAAGTATATTCGCCTGTATCAATACAGTGACTTTATTAAAGATGCCAACGGAGAATTGATACTGAATCCCGAACTCCCCCAACCTTACCAAAGAGTATATCCGGGCGATGCAATGTACCAAGATCTCAACGGTGACAATATTGTAGACGGAAACGACAAATGTGTGACGGGATATTCCAATCGACCGGAATATACATTCGGTTTGAATATGGGATTTAACTGGAAAGGGTTCAGCCTCTCTATGCAATGGACAGGAGCTACAAATGTTGATAAACAATACGAAATAGACTATCGTATCCCATTCACTAATGCCGGCAAACGCGGATTGTTGACTTATTTCTATGACGGCTGCTGGACACCGGAAAACCAATTGGGCGCCAAATACCCAAGAGCAGCGGAGACATCGGAAAGCTGGAACTCCGAACTCTCAACCCTATGGATAGAAGACGCTTCCTATCTTCGCCTGAAAAGCCTGAATATAGGATATACCATCTCTGGAAAAGAATTTCTCAAGAAAATAGGCATCAACTCTTTAGGAATCACTTTCAGTGGTTACAACCTGCTCACTTTTACACCGCTTAAATATATTGATCCGGAGGGAGTAACCAACAATTCAGGGACTTATCCGCTCGTAAAAGTGTACAGTTTTGGTTTAAATCTTAATTTTTAAAGAGACAAAATCATGAATAATATTATATCAAAAGGACTTGGAATAATACTCGGCTGCACATTCATCGCATCTTGTCAGGAACTCAGCTTCGGCAACAAGTTTCTGGACAAGCAACCAGAAAGTTCCGGTGCTACTATAGAAGAGATGTTCTCTTCACGAATCACCGCCGAAGAAGTACTTACAAAGGCCTATACCGGCTTACCCTACGGACTGCCTACCAGTTCATCCGGTGGTTATGACAAATTGGGAGGAAGTCTTCTTGAATATATCACAGACTTAGGTTGCAGTTTCCATGACAATATAAGTGACGGTCCCATCAAGATGTACTATAATGGAGCCTTAAGTCCTAATGTCGTAGACACCAAGGCAGCTTACCTATATGGCGGAGAATTAGACTGGACTACCATCCGCTACGCATGGCTCTATATTGAGAATGTCAACAAAGTACCTGATATGTCTGACGGAGATAAGAACGAGCGAATAGCCCAAGCCAAAATGTTGATAGCCCTTTCCTATTTTGAAATGCTCAGATATATAGGTGGGGTACCTTGGCTTGACCATGCCGTAGAAACTAATGAAACGATGAAATTCCCACGGATAACATTTGCCGAAAGTATCAGCAGGATAGTAGGGTTGCTCGACGAAGCTATCCCCTACCTGAATTGGAAGCAAGACGACGTGAACGACGGACGTATGAGCAGAGCCGGCGCAATGGCCCTGAAATTCAAGACGTTGCTATGGGCTGCCAGCCCGATGTTCAACTCCAATGAGAAATGGCATCCGGATGCTGACGAATATACCTGCTATGGTAACTACAGCGAGCAACGCTGGAAAGATGCGGCTGAAGCCGGAAAGGTATTCTTTGATGAGATAAAGAAATGGGGAGGATACGAACTCATCCAACCGGAAGAACCGACTCATGAAGCCAGAAGGCAGGCCTATCGGAAAGCTTACTATGACCGAGGTGGTACAGAGATATTGATTTCAACACGTAGAGGTTACGCAGTCTCAGTACACCAACTGTTTCTTGACAGACGTATCTATAATGGACCGACATTAAACTATGTAGACATGTTCCCTTGGGAAAATGGTGACGAATTTCCGAAAGATTTCGATTGGGTAAATCCGCCCAAACAACCTTTCTTCGTGTATTCGACAGCAGAAAAGACCTTGATCCCCACACGCGACCCTCGCTTGTACGAAAATGTGGCTTGTCCCGGTGATACCTATTACAATGGAACCACTGCCCCTGTATATACCAACCATGGGCTATATAGAATGGGAAGCGGATTCCTTACTATGAAATTCGTACTGCGGGAAAGTAGTGACAGGGCCAACCGACCAATACAATGGCCTCATACCCGCTTGCCGGAAATTATGTTAGGGTATGCGGAAGCGCTCAACGAAGCCAATGGCAGCCCGACAGATGAAGCCTACCGGATGATTAACGAAGTACGCGCCAGAGTCGGCTTATCGGAATTGTCCGATTTAAACCATGACCAGTTCATTGAAGCTGTATTAAAAGAAAGGGCACTGGAACTCGGATTCGAGGAAGTCCGTTGGTTCGATCTGGTACGTAGAAAGCGTCAGGCAGATTTTACGAAAACATTGTACGGACTACAAAGCAAAGGAGATGACCTTAACCATCCTACCGCCTTCACCTTCAAGAAAGTGGAATTGAGTGAACGGTACTGGAAACATAACTGGAATACGAAATGGTATCTGACTCCGATTCCGCAAAACGAAATCAACAAGAAATACGGAATGACTCAGAATCCAGGCTGGTAAATGATATGTTAACTAATATTGATTGATAAAATGAAGAAAATAAACTATATATTAACCGTACTACTTGTGGGAGGCTCTGTTTCCTTGAATGCACAGCGTCCGGAGATTGCGGCAGAGACGCAATTGCCTGACACGTTGAGCATCGGTTATCAGATGAACACATCTGCCCGGACAAGTAGTTATTCCATTAACGGAGTTAACGCCCGCTCATTCGAGAAATCTCCGTATATAGATATAAGCAAAGCGTTATACGGCAAAATCGCAGGACTGAATGTACGTCAGGATAACGGTGCATCTCCGGATAATGTTTGCGGGATTACCATACACGGAAACGCTCCTTTGGTTTTGGTCGATGGCTTCCCCCGTTCCATCAGTGACCTCACCTCACTGGAAATAGAATCATGTTACATTTTAAAAGACGCTGCCGCTGCCGCACTATATGGCATGCGGGGAGCAAACGGAATAATTATGATTACGACCAAACGCGGAACGAACAGCCGTTTGAAAGTCAACATAGACTATAATTTCGGTGTCAATACCCAGTTCCGCTCTCCGGAATTTGCCGATGCCTATACGTATGCCAATGCACTAAATACAGCATTGGGCAATGACGGACTGGCTGCACGATATACCACGCAAGAGCTACAGGCTTTCCGCAACGGCACTTATCCATACGAATACCCGAATGTAAACTGGTGGGATGAAACATTAAATAAAGCCGGATTCACTCACAACCTGAAAATGTCTTTCAATGGCGGAAACGATAAGTTCCGTTATCATACGGTAATTGACTATTACCGTGACCGCTCCATGTTGAAAGAAAACACGGAAGACGACCGATATAACACTAAACCGACCGACACACGTCTTTTACTCCGTACCAATCTTGACGTAAATATCACAAAAAGTACGTACATGAAAGCAGGAGTAGTAGGAAAGCTACAAGAACTCAACGGCACCCGTTATGGACGTTCCGCCATTTTCACACCCATCTATAATACTCCGTCTGCCGCATTCCCAATCCGTTATGAGAACGGAATTTATGGTGGCAGCACAGTTTATGGAGCTAAAAATCCGGTAGCCTTATTAAAGGATTACGGACATATAAGAAATATGTACGGTTCGCTTCTGGCAGACTTAAGTCTGCGTCAGGGACTCGACATACTGACCAAGGGACTGGCAGCCGAAGTAGCTATCTCATACGATAATATCGGGGGAATGAACGAAACCAGTAGCAAGGAATACCGCTATATGAACAGCTATGCAAGCATTACGGATGACGGCACCTTAGTGACCACTCCGGTGATTTATGGAAAAGACTCCGAAACGTTGGGACACAGCCAACCGTTCGAAAGTTTATTGATGCGCAGTGATTTTCAGGCAAAAATTGACTATAACCGTATTTTCGGCAAACACAATGTAAGTGGCGCGCTCATTTACGACATGCAGTCCATTGTTAAAAACGGCAGAAACAACAGCCGGAAAAATCTGTCGGTCATTGCGAACGCAACTTATACTTACGATAATCGTTATTCGATTAATGCGGTATTCAATCATTCCGGTTCTGCCTATCTGCCGGATGGAGACAAATTCGACAGCTATCCTGCCATATCTGCCGCATGGATTCTCTCCAATGAAGCTTTTATGAAAAATATCACTCCTATCAACTTCCTCAAGATCCGCGCTTCTTACGGATTATCCGGTTGGGACGGTAGCCTGTCACATGAACTATGGCGCCAAAGTTATGGTAGCAGTGGTACAGGTTATAACTTTGGGGCTAACGCAACCGGAACTGGCGGCAATAGCGAAGGAGCCCTTCCGGTAGTCGGATTGGTAGCAGAGAAATCTGAAAAAGCAACTATCGGACTCGACCTGACAGCTTTCAATAACCGTTTGAATATGACGATAGACGGGTTCTATGAAAAACGTTCGGACATGCTTGTCTCTGGTGCCAATTCAACTTCCGGTATCATTGGTATCACCGTAAGCCAGGTTAATGAGGGCGTCTATAAATATAAAGGATTTGACGCTTCTTTGAGCTGGAACGACAAAATCGGTGAAGTGAATTATAATATAGGAACCAGCATGTCTTACCTCACTACAGAGGTTGTCAATGTCAATCAGGCTTATCAAGAATACGACTATTTGTACACAAAAGGTAATCCGGTAGGACAAATGTATGGTTTGGAAGCAATCGGCTTCTTCAATAGCCAGCAAGAAATCAACAACAGCCCCCAACAAACTTTCTCGGACGTAGCTCCGGGCGATGTAAAATACAAAGACCAGAATGGAGATAACCGTATTGACAGCAAAGACGTTGTCAAGATGTTCGGTTCATCGCTTCCCCGCTTTTATTTCGGGTTCAACCTGAACCTGTCTTATAAGAGGTTTGAGTTCTCTGCAGACTTCCAGGGAATGACTGGCATAACAGTTTCATTGCTCAACAGTCCGCTATACAAGCCACTCACAGGTAATGGCAACATTTCAAAAACCTTTCTGGACGAGGAGATATGCTGGACACCGGAAAACAAGAGCAATGCGACAATGCCTAGGCTGACAACTTTGGATAACGCAAATAATTACCGTGCCAGTTCGTTGTGGTACCGCGACGGTTCATTCATAAAATTACGCAATCTGCTAGTTGCCTATACGTTCCCTAAATCGCAAACCCGCTTTGCCGACTTAAAAGTTTTTGTGCAAGGCACCAACCTCTTTTCATTAGACAATATCCATTTTGCCGATCCCGAACAACTTGGTATTGCCTATCCGTCGACAAGGAGTTATTGGGCAGGAGTCAAACTTAATTTTTAATGCAAAGTAACAAATGAATATCATGAGAACTAAATACTTTATTGCAACTGTTTTGTCTTCACTGACTTTCGTCTCATGCAATTATCTTGACTTCGACGAAACCAGCAATCTAAAAACTAAAGAAGACATATACAAATATTTTGATTCGTCCCAAAGCATGCTCACGCATGTCTATTCATTCATGCCGCAAGGATATCCGCTTTTCTCGACTTATGAGAATACAGGCGGAGAAACTTACTCCATGCGTGACTGCGCCAGTGATGACGGTGAATTCGGAGCTGTATCAGGCAATATCCAAAAAGTTAACAATGGTAACTGGTCACCAATCAGCACCTATGATGATTCTTGGAAACTGTACACAGGTATACGTGCGGCAAACAGTTTCATCGAAGATATTGCCAACGTCGACTTCTCACGCTACGAGCATCAGGCAAGTTATCAGAACTGGCTGAAAAAGTTGAAGTATTTCCCTTACGAAGCCAGAGTGCTGCGTGCATATTATTTCTTCGAATTGGCTCGTCGTTACGGAGATATCGCCATGCCACTGACCGCTTTAGACAAAGAAGGTGCCAACAGCATCGGCAAAACTGCTTTTAATGACGTGATAGACTTTATCGTCAGCGAATGTGACGATGCCGCTAAAGAAAACAATCTTCCGGAAAGTTACACAAAAGAACCGGATGCACAGATTGGCAGAATTACCAAAGGATTTGCCATGGCAGTAAAATCGAAAGCGCTGCTTTATGCGGCAAGCAAACTGCACAACCCTTCGATGAATACAGAATTATGGAAGAAATCCGCAAAAGCTGCATTAGACATTATAAATACAGGGCTCTACTCTCTCAACCCCCAGGAGAGTATGAACAATATCCAATCACCGGAAGTCGTATTGATGAGAATGAACGCAGAAAATACGCGTTTTGAGTTATACAATTTCCCGATTCGATATACAGAAGGAAAACGTACGTCAAACCTTGACCACGGCAATTATCCTTCACAAAACCTTGTAGACGCATTCGAAACAGTCAACGGTTACAAAGTAACCTTGGAAAACACAGGTTGGGTTTCGGAAGACCCTCAATTCGATCCGCAATCACCTTATGAGAACCGGGATCCACGTTTCTATCGCACAATTCTGGCGAATGGAATGAACTTCAAAGGAAGTGCGATAGAAACGTTTAAAGACGGGAAAGATTATACCGTCGTTTCACAAGGAGGAACTCCGACAGGATACTACTTGCGTAAATATATCCAGGAAACGACCAGTTTTACTCCCAACAGCACAGTATCCAACAAACATCATTGGGTGATTTACCGATACGCAGAAACATTGCTAACTTACGCAGAGTCTATGATTAACGCTTTCGGTGACGCTGACTATACAGATGAGACGTATAAGTATTCCGCCCTATGGGCTCTCAATGAAGTAAGAAAAAATGCCGGGATGCCGGTTATTCCTTCGTGCGGAAAGGATGAGTTCATCGAACGCCTGTACAACGAGTGGCGTGTAGAGTTTGCATTTGAGGATCATCGTTTCTGGGATATAAGAAGATGGCAAATCGGAGATACAACCCAACGCGAACTATATGGAATAAAAATCGAAAAACAACCGGACGGAACTCTGAAATACTATAAGAACCTTTATGAAACCCGTGCCTGGAAAGACTGTATGTATTTATATCCGATTCCTCAAAGTGAACTATACAAAAATCCGAATCTAAATCCTCAAAATACAGGATGGTAATTAATCTAACATTTAATTTATAAGTATATGAAAAAGTTATATAACAACATATTGATGCAGTTAGTACTTGCATTGTACGCTTTCAGTTTTACCGCATGCCAGCAGTTTGACATTGATTCCCAGCCGGAAGGTCCGTTGAATATCCAGATTGACGCTTTGGACACTTATACAGTATTGGCAACTTCACCCAGCAATGTAGTGTTCAACATCAGTTCTAATACTCCGTGGTCTGTGACAAGTAACCAGCAATGGTGCAAACCCAGTCCTGCAATGAGTGCCGCCAGTTCACTGGTTTCCGAGATTGTGGTAATAATAGAAGACAACCCGGATAAGGAATCTCGTACGGCAACCCTAACTATCAAGGCGGAAAATATCGAGAAAGAAAAAGTGATCACCATCACTCAGGCATCCAAAGAAGAGTTGGTGGTCATTCCTTATGGCGAGATAGTTTCGGCTAACGGAGAAGCCATCACATTTGATATTATTTCCAATAAGCCGTGGCAGGTCATACCTTCTTCTTCGCTTGTTTCAAACATAGACAAACAGTCGGGTGAAGGCAACGAAAATGGGGAAAAAGAATCCATTACCGTTACGATTCCTGCAAACTCCGGTATAAAAAGGACTGCCGATATTACCGTAAAGACTGCCTTTGAAGAAAAAACATTCACGATTACACAAGATGGAATTTCTATTGAGCCGGCAAATCCCGAAGAAACAAGCAATGAGTTTGACGGAGAAACTGCTGAAAAAACGATCACCATCAATGCCAATGTGGAATGGAATGTGAAAGTACCCGATGAATTTAAAGAATGGCTGGCCGCTGAAGCCAATGACAACCAACTAACATTGAAAACCATTGCAAACAGCAATGCAATTGTACCGAGAACCGGCCATGTGCTTTTGAGTCCCAAACAAACAATCGCCGGATTTGAAGATGTAGTCATTGAAGTAGTACAACAGTCCCTATTCACTATAACAGGTTCTTATAACATAATTGATGAAACAACTGGTTATACAAAAGTGATGAAATGTGATGTCGTATCCAGTTTCCTAACTCAAAAAGGGCATGTGACATTTGAGTTTGACGATATGAATATGACAGGATCATCTTATATCACATTCTATATGAAACCGTTGAAAGATAAAGGAGATGCCAACTTTTACTTCAAGTTGTGTCCGGACAACAAAACATCGACATTCCAATGTGGCGGTGGCTTCGCATGGGCTGCAAAAACACTCACACTATCCACAGAAGAGGTAAATGCAATACGCAAGATTGAATTTTATATAGAGGATGATCCTAACAATGCAGGAAAATTAAGATTAAGACTACTGATTAATGAGGTTGAGAAAATTGTCCTTGAAAAAAGGAATAATATTTATGAAACAGATCCGGACATGAACCCCGGGCTGACCATTAATCTCAATTCCCCCCAATTGGGTGCTGATGACTACTACATCATCAAAAGCGTGACTTATGAACCGGAGAAATAAACAACAGACTATAAAAAGCTAGAATTTATGAAATTCAATATACATAAAACAACATTATCGGGCTTCTTTTTCACGGCTTTCCTATTAGTAACATCCCTGTTACAAGGTTGCAGTGATGATGAAGAAACCAAGAAATGGGTAGACTTACGCTATAGGGTAGAAGACTCGTACTCATTAGAAGCCAAGAACCCGGAGCCTATTTCCTTTTTAGTGAAATCCACCGACCCATGGGAGGTTTTCGGCAAATATGATTGGCATATTATATCGCCCAACGCAGGGAAAGCGGAAGAAAAATATACGGTTACCATTACTTGTGAAGAAAATACCAATCTGGACGACCGTACAGATACCATCACAATTAAGAGCGATTATTGGGTGGGAAAACAGTTTGTGATTACGCAAAAAGGCATTGCCTACCTGAATACAGGAGAACCTGACATAATCCCACAAACTGGAGGAAAGACAGACTTTAACATACAGACTAACCAAAAATGGACAGCCGAAATAACCGAAGGAGAAAAGTGGTTGTCTATCCAAGGAAGTGCATCAGGCGAATTGGATGGAAAAATCACCATACAAGCTTCTATTAACAAAGGCGAGCAACGTACCGGTATAGTAACCATTTACGACCGTCACGGAAAAATTGCCCAAGAAGTAAGTTGCAGGCAAGAAGGTGTTATATTGGAACCTGAAATGCCAGCCAACGGCAAGTTCTATACTATCTTAGACGAGGCTCAACAATTCAAGATTCATATAGAATCTAATACAGAATGGGAAGTTAGCAAGCAAAATGAAAAAGAAGACGACTGGTATATCTTTGAAGAGACTTCCTTCAACGGCTCGGGTGATTTGACACTCAATGTAGAACGGCATGTCGGAACAAGTGTACGTACGGGAGTAATGGTTTTGTCAACCAAAGCTGGAGAAGGTACCGAACCGATTACCAAAATTATCCGGTTCAAACAAGCCAACCCGCCGACTGCCAAAGAGTTTGAATACAACAAGACATTCTCCACTTCACTCCAATACGGACCGGAAGGGCTTATGCCGGGCGAATACACTTTTTATTTCGAACCGTTAGGCAACACAGATCTCAAATTCTTCTTTTCCTGGAAAAAAGAAGGCGAACCGACACTCGAGATGCGTTTTCATATTATAGGCGGCATAACCACCTTGAGTACGACACCTTGGTGTGGCGACGTAGGTAGTGTCAAAGTTAAAGTCGATACCGGCAAGGAACTCCGGCTGGGCATCAACGTCAAGGAGGCTGTAGATAAGATTGACCCTACAAAGTCGTGGATCTATACCGAGTGGGTATTGAATGGTGAAGTAATAGCAAAGGCTACTGCTGACGGAGTAACTGAAACCGGCGGCACAGATTCTTGGATAGGTCCTTATGAAAGAACGGAAACCGGTGCTAGGTTCTTGTACCAAACCGGTGGCGGTACGGCCAAGATTACAAAGTACACCTATGTAGGGCCACCCGAGTGGGGAGAATAAACGAAGAATATAATCCGGAAAAGAGGAGCAATCCGTATCTGCTCCTCTTTTCTAAAACTTGAAAGTCCAATCTTAAAACAATAAAAAAAGACAAGATGAAAAAGAAAATATTATTTCTGATAAGTATGATGCTGATAGGAACATTCAGCACTGCATGCACTGATGATGAAACAAATAGCATCCCCACAAAAGAAAGATATCCATTGACGAGTTTTGCCGTGAAAATAGGTGACTCTTATTATCATGGCAAAATAGACCAATCTACCCATAGAGTAGAAATCGGTACAATCGAAAATGCAAATACGATCACTGATGTAGAATATACATTGATAAACAATGCGGCTACCATCACTCCCGACCCGCAAACATTTTTGGGAAAATGGAAAGATGAACAAATTGTAACAATCACGACTGAAGATAATAAAACAACTGATTATACAATTGCACTGACAAAATATAAAGAGCCTGTCGAGAATATACTTTTCATAGATAATTTTGATGTAGACGGAACACCGGATCCGACCAAATGGTCGCTCTGCAAAAAATCAACCTCTGACTGGTGCGACGAGATGTCAGAAAGTTATGATCAAGCATATATAAAAGATGGCAAACTGATACTGAAAGCAGAAAAAGTTAACGGTGTATATAAAGCCGGCGGTATCGAAACCAAGGACAAGTTCTCTTTCACTTATGGTAGAGTAGAAGTGCGTGCCCGTATCAGCCAATACCCGAACGGTGCTTTTCCGGCGATTTGGATGATGCCACAAAAAGCTGCTTATACCGGATGGCCGAAATGTGGAGAGATCGACATTATGGAACATATCAAACAAGAACCCCATATCCATCAAACAATACATACCAACTATACGTATAATCTGGGAATTAAAGACCCGGCAAGTTCTAAGAAAGTAACATGCAATTTTGAAGAATACAATCTCTATGCAGTGGAATGGACTAAGGATGCTATCACATTCTATGTTAATGGTCAACAGACTTTCTCCTACCCTAATCTGCGCTTAGCAGATGAAGCAGAGAAAATGCAATGGCCGTTTAATAAAGAATCCGCTTTCTACCTTATACTAAACATGGGCTTGGGAGGAAATAAAGCAGATTCATGGGCAGGTCCTATCGATGATAATAATCTACCGGCTACTATGGAAGTAGATTGGATAAAAGTAACCAAATTACCGGATACTGTAGTTAAGAGAGCTGTTATTGGCTATCTTTATGCACCAGGGCCTCATTACGACACTCAATTCCCTTCAATAGACTGGCAATATCTGACACATGTCAATGTTTGTTTTGCTTTAGTCAAGTCGGACGGAACGTTCGATCTTGCGCAAGTCACAAACAAAATAGACGAAATACGTGATATTGCCCACCGGAATAATGTAAAGGTACTTATCTCCATGCGTGAAAAGGCTAAAGGAGAAATCTCTAAGGCTATGGCAAACCCTACAACAAAGGCGCAGTTGATTAAAACAATCGTGGAATATACCCGCAATAAACAGCTAGATGGATTTGACTTCGATTACGAAGAGCATGACAACACAGCAAATAATGAAAGCTACCAAGTACTATTGAGCTTCGTAAAAGACCTGCATGCCGCCAAAGACCCGGATATGTTAATGACCTGTGCAGCCTACGGACGCTGGTTGTATTATGGAACTGAATGGGCGGATTATTTCGATTATATCAACCTTATGAGTTATGACCGAAATAATGCCAATCACTCCGAAACACCTGTTCAGCACGCTACACTGGAGGATCTTCAGAAGGACCTGGCAGACTGGGAAACAAGATGGAAAGCTCCTAAAAACAAAATTATCGGTGGAATTCCATTTTATGGCTACACTTGGAATCCAGAACTCCTGAAAATAACAAACGGCACCAAAACCGTCAGCTACTATGACATTCTTAATTTCTTTGGTGATGAGGCTGCAAAAATCGACTATATTGGCAATACCTACTACAATGGCATGGAAATGATGCGCAAAAAATGCGAATATATAAAAAATAATAACTATGGCGGAGTCATGATTTGGCAATTATTACACGATGCCAGCCCTGACAAAAAAGACTTAAGATTGCTGAAAGCCATAGGCGAAAGCATAAATTGACGGATAACCCAGTTTATATCTTTTTAATGCAAAAAGACCGTTTTCAGTTTTTCAAATAGAGGAATGAGGAGCAGAGCAGACTTTTTCTCTGTATTTTCATTCCTCTATTTATTACCAATAATCATTCATTATCAACATGATGCAGGTATTTAAATATTTATTATTAACTACAAGTATCTTACTTTCAAGTAGTATACAAGGTAAGAATATCAAAACAATCACTACTATAGTACCATAATTAATAAAACAAAATTTCATGAAACACGAAACTTTATATCTATTGCCTCCACTCATAACTTTAGTATCTTCATCCGTACATGCCCAGCAAACTCCGGAAGACACAAAAAAACAACCCAATGTAATTATCATTTTGGCAGATGACTTGGGTTATGGCGATCTTGAATGTTATGGAGCCAGCCGCGTACAGACCCCAAACGTAAACCGCCTGGCTGCCGAGGGGATTCGTTTCACTAATGTACACGCCACAGCTTCTACAAGTACTCCTTCACGCTACGCCCTACTGACCGGAGAGTATGCTTGGAGAAAAAAAGGAACAGGAGTAGCCGAAGGCAATGCCGGTATGATTATTCGTCCTGAACAGTATACTCTGGCAGATATGTTCAAATCTGCAGGATATGCGACAGGAGCAATAGGAAAATGGCATTTGGGATTAGGCGACAAAACGGCCTCACAGAATTGGAACGGTATCATATCTCCGGCACTTGAAGACCTGGGATTTGATTATTCATATATCATGGCAGCTACGGCCGACCGTGTTCCTTGTGTATACATAGAAAACGGAAAAGTTGCCAATTACGATCCGCAACACCCCATTTATGTAGATTACCACGAACCGTTCGAAGGAGAACCTTTGGGTAGCACACACACCGAACTACTTTACAACTTGCATCCAAGCCACGGGCACGACATGGCTATAGTGAACGGAATCTCTCGTATCGGCTACATGAAAGGAGGCGGGAAAGCTCTTTGGAAAGATGAGAATATAGCTGATACCATAACTAACCGTGCAATTCAGTTTATAGAGAAAAATAAGGAACATCCTTTTTTCCTTTATTTTGCAACAAATGACGTTCATGTTCCCCGCTTTCCACATGAACGCTTCAGGGGTAAAAACACTATGGGATTACGTGGCGATGCCATAGTACAATTCGACTGGAGCGTGGGAGAAATCATGAAGGTCCTAGATCGGTTGAAACTGACAGAAAATACATTGATCATTTTATCCAGTGATAATGGTCCTGTACTGGATGATGGTTATAAAGACCGTGCCGCAGAACTGGCAGGAACCCATAAACCTGGTGGTCCTTTCCGTGGAGGCAAATATGGTGCTTTTGAAGCAGGTACTTGTGTCCCGGCTATTGTTCGTTATCCCGCTCAAGTAAAAAAGAACCGTGTACTGAATACTTTGCTCAGCCAAGTGGATTGGTTTCGCTCGCTGGCTTCTTTAATTAACGTGTCAGTTCCGGAAGGAATGGCTCAAGATAGCTGGAATTATATGAACAGTTGGTTAGGGAAAAGCAAGAAAGACCGACATTGGGTTATTGAGGAATCTAATATATTGGCACTATCCGTACGCAAAGGGAAATGGAAATATATAGAACCATCCAATGGTTCACCTGTCATCACATGGGGACCTGCCATTGAAACAGGTTATGCTCCCTACGATCAGCTATTCAATATGGGAAAGTCTGACTTTGAAGATAATAATGTCGCCAAACAGTATCCTGTTATCGTACGGGAAATGAAAGAAATACTAAACAAAGAAAGAAAAGGTGCTTCATCATCTGACAAATATTAATTTACCAGTAAAGAGAAATATCAAAATCATCGTATACAATATAAAACAACTATGGTACGTAGAATATTTTTATTTTTAATTATAACCATCGCAATAAATACTCTTGCTTCGGAACATCATGGCCGGGTATTTATTGATAAAAACAAGAATGGAGTATGGGACGGAAATGAAAAAGGATTATCCGGCATCATGGTTTCCGACGGATTGAATGTAGTAAAAACAGCCAAAGACGGAACCTATATTCTACCGGGACATGTAAAAGAAAAGTTTATCTTCATCAGTACTCCTTCCGGTTATCGTCCTACCGACACATTCTACCAAAGTATTTCATCTGGAACAGAATCATATAATTTTCCAGTTCAAGTATATGAGAACAAGATAGAAAAAGATGGCAGCCATCTGTTTATTCACTTTTCAGATACAGAAATATTCGGAGGTTCTAACGCTCAACATACGGAATGGGTTCAAAACATCCGGGACTATGCAGCGAATGAAGGGGCAGCTTTCATTATGCATACAGGCGATATATGCTATGCGGACGGACTGAAAAACCATATAAAACTTATGAATTCAGACAATATGAATACACAAATGTTTTATGGTATCGGCAATCATGATCTGGTGAAAGGAGAGTATGCAGAGCAAATGTACGAACAATATTATGGTCCTACTTTTTATTCATTCAATGTAGGAAACGTACATTATATTATGACCCCGATGCTAAACGGCGATTATCATCCTTCATATACAAAAGAGGATGTGTACCATTGGCTAAAGAATGATCTTGCCCATCTGCCCAAAGGTGCTCCTATCATTATGTTCTGCCATAATCTGTTAACAACCGATGATTCTTTTATTTATGGCATCAATAAACATGAATGTATAGATTTAGATGAACATAATTTAAAAGCATGGATTTACGGACATTGGCATATCAACCATATCCATAAACATAAAAGTGCCTATAGTATATGTACTTCCAGCCCAATAGTAGGGGGCATTGACCATGCTACTGCTGCCTTCCGAATAATCAGAGTAGACCATGAAGGAAATATTTCTTCCGAACTACGTTATCCTTATCTCAACAAAACCCTGGAAATAGCTTCTATCAATAATCTGCATGTACCTGTACTGGATTCAGGAAAAATCCCTCTGTCTGTGAATTGTTATTCTACCATCTCTCCGGTGATTAAAGTCTCCTATGATTGCATTTACAAAGGAAAAAAGATAGCAAGCAATAAATCCTTAAAACAGAACACTAATTTTAATTGGTATACAGAGGTTTCCTTACCACAACAACTTGAAAGAGAACGTTTCACAATTACAGTCAAAGCTACATTCAAAAATGGAGAAACAGCACAAATCCGGAAATCATTTATATTCGATCCTCTCAAACCTGTTATTTCGGTAAAAGGTGACTGGAATAATTTTCGAAAAAACTCAGGACACACAGGCAATGCATCTGATTCTTTGACTATGCCGTTACAACTGGCATGGACTCAGAATATTGGTTCCAATATTTATATGACCTCTCCTGTTATTCACAAAGGTAATGTATTGGTGGCTTCCATGGATGAAAACAATACAGGAAAATCTTCCATTGTTTCAATAGATATACAAACGGGCAACATAAACTGGAGTTATGCGGTACGACATTCTATAAAAAACTCTATAGCTGCATCTGCCGGATTATTACTGGCACAAGATGTAGAAGGCTATCTTTATGCCATCCATACGGCAACAGGGAAATTAGCCTGGGAAAAGAAACTCAATGTAAAAAGAGTACATCCACCTCTTATTGAGGGAGTTGCCATCAATAATGATATCGTATATGCGGGCTCAGGTACAGGTCTTTGTGCTATTCGCCTGAAAGATGGAAAAGAATTATGGAGAAATGATACATGGCAACAAAATCATGGTTCTACAACTACGCTTTCTATAAGAAACAATGTATTGATAGCAAGTTCACACTGGGGAGAGTTATTTGCTCATGATGCCGTAAACGGAAAATTATTGTGGAGGGAGAGTAAGGATGGTATCCGTCATCGCTCATCTTCAGCTGTCATGCAGGGGAGTGTTCTTTATCTGACATCAGACAGTTCTTTATTCATCATCGAAGCACAAACCGGACGCATATTAGTCAGGAAAGAATTGCCGTATAATGTAAATGTAGCCTCCTCTCCCTTGGTTACTGAAAACGAAATTATATTCGGCACTGCCAAACACGGTGTTATCGCATTAGATCGCAAAACTCTTAATGAAAAATGGACATTCCGCACTGGAGATGCAATGATCTATACATCACCTTATGTTGGTAAGCCGGCAGGCAATATCGAATCAAGTCCTGTCATGGCAGGAAGTGCCATTTTGATAGGAGGTGCCGACGGGGTCATATATGCATTGGACAAGAATAAAGGTTCTTTGTTATGGAAACATGTAACCGGTGCTCCTGTTTTATCTTCTTTTGCCATTTCCGGGAATGTATTGTTAGCTACCGATTTCGGGGGAAGTGTATATGCATTTACTTCTTCTGTCGGAGTACAATAAACACTTGATAGCCTACTCTTTCAATAAACTAAAACACATATATATGAAAACCTCAAGAAGAAAATTCCTTAAAAAGGGATTAGCAGGAACACTGCTTTTAGGTGCTGCAGCCTTGCCTCAACCATTAATGGCTTTTGCTGGCATTTCTTCTGTTTCTGAAGTAAACAGAAGAAATGCCAAACGAATACTTTTAATAAGTTTGGATGGTATTTGTGTAGCTGGATTCAAACAAGCAAAGACGCCTAATCTGGACGCTTTGTTATCAGAAGGAGCCTTGTCGTCAGAAACCCGTGTAGTCATGCCTTCGGTCACTTTGCCTAACTGGACAAGCCACTTGACAGGCAGCGGGCCGGAACAACACGGTGTTGTAGATAATGATTGGAATATCTCCAAATACAAGCTACCGGCAATTGAAAAAGATGCTGACGGCTATTATCCTTCTGTATTTAAGGTCCTAAAAGAAGCAAATCCACAAATTAAGACAGCTTTCTATTATAATTGGCTCAACCTGATTTATCCTTATAACCAAAAGTATCTGGATGAAATCAACTTTTTAGAGAAAGATGCTTATATACCCAATTACGAAAAGGCTTTTAATTTCCTGTTGAAAAACAAAAAAGAGCCAACATTGGTATTTCTGTATTCGGTACACACCGATCATGCCGGACACAAGTATAAATGGATGTCACCGGAATACATACATTCCATTGAAGAAGCTGATATGGAAATAGGTAGACTTATCGACAAGATGAAACAGGAAGACATATATAATGACACACATTTCATGTTCCTGACCGATCATGGCGGTATCAATTACGGGCATGGAGGTGTTAGTACCGATGAAATGATTGTGCCTTGGGGAATAACAGGCCCCGGTATTGTGAAAGGGCTAAAAATGGTTGAGCCTAATAATACGGTAAATACCGCTTCCGTCATATTACATTTATTTCGGGTAAAACAACCACTTTGTTGGACAGGTGAAATTCCCATGTCTATTTTCAAATGAGCATTAACCATACCAATATGCCTAATTATCAATTCTATTGATCTTGTTTTCTATAATTGGAGGGAGTCTCTCCAATTATAGACTTGAATACTTTACTGAAATATCGCAAAGAAGAAAAGCCTACTACTTCCGATATTTCAGTAATATTCATTGATGTAGTGTTCATCAATACTATTGATTTATCAATGCGTTGCTTATTTACATAATCGACAATTCCCATTCCGGTAATAGTTTTTACCTTATTAAAGAGAAGAGAACGACTGATATACATATTAGTAGCCAAAAAGGTAACATCCAATTCCGGATTGCTCATATTATCCGAGATTAAAGCGTCCAATTTTAAAAGGAAAGTCTCGTCCGCATTACTGAAACTAACCTCTTTATAGGTAAGCAGATTATCTTCTTTATATCTTGACCGTATCTGTTCCCGTAATTTCAATTGATTATAGCATAATGCCAATAAACCATCCACCTCAAAAGGTTTAGGTAGAAAAGCATCTGCTCCAGTCTTATATCCTATATACATATTTTGGGAGTTATGATAAGCTGTTAATAGAATGAAAGGAATATGGCTGATTTCCAAATCAGTTTTTACCTGCCGACAAAGCTCAAATCCATTCATCCGAGGCATCATTACATCACTTATTATAATATCAGGAAGATGCAGTTTTATCTGTTCCACCCCATCCCTACCATCTTTAGCCACATACACCCGTGCAAAATAATGCCCAAGTGCTTCCTTCAAAAAGTTTCGTAAATCCGCAGTATCCTCAATTATTACTATTGAGAATTTCTCCAAATACGCATAATCAATACTAGCCACTTCCTGGCCTACATCCTCAATGGTCTTTTTAGATGACATTAGTTCGGAACTCTCATTTATTATTCCCGAAATCGGAAGTTCATAATAGAAAACAGCCCCCTTATCACAATTATTCAATGCACCGATTTTTCCTTTGTGAAGAGTTATCAGACTCTTTGCATAAGAAAGCCCGATACCTGTTCCGCCTTTCTCATGTGCACCTTGGTAAAAATTAGAAAATAAAGATTCTGTATCAACCATGCTTAACCCCATTCCCTCGTCTTTAACAGACACTCTTGCCCAATCATCTTCAGAAAGTTGGGTACTGATAATAGTAACAGTGTCCGGTTCACTGAACTTTAATGCATTCATTAAGAAATTTGAAAGAACAAACTCACATTTGTTTTTATCAAAAGGAACCTCTTTTATTCGTTCATCCAACTGGTATTGCAATTTTATCCTTTTCACCTCAAACTCGTGAACAAATTTCTCACCAACAGAACATACCCATTCGTTCAGGGAATATGGTAAAATATGCAGGATTTCTTTCCCTTCCTCCAACTTCCTGACATCTAACACCATATCAATGATATTCTTCATTTGGTAAGCCTGTTTATAGATCGGAAGCAAAAGCTTATCCATCTCCTTATTATCCGGCTTATGATCTATGATCCTCTTTAATGGCGCACAAATCAAAGTAAGAGGTGTACGAAGTTCATGACTGATGTTTGTCAAAAAGCTTATTTTCTCTTCATACATTTTGTTCTTCAATTGCACTATTTCTCGTTTTTGTTTTATCTTTTTCTTACGAAGCAAATAATAGACTATGCAATATACTAATAGAGCCAATATTAGACATACGCCCACATAAAACCACGAAGTCTTCCACCACGGAGGAGTAACCACAATATGAATTATTTTTTGTTTAGGACTCCATGCCCCATCTCGTGTATAGTATGAAGCAGTTATCGTATATTCACCTATCGGCAAATAATTAATGACTAAAGTATTGGAGCCAGATCGTTTTAATTCCTGATTTAGCTCTTTTACATCAAAACGAAACAGATTCTTACGAAAAACATCTTTTTCATTCAACAGCACTTTTAATTGTAAAGAAGAAAAATCCCAAGGGATTTTTACTATATTAATAGCTTCTCGCGAATCTTCTGATAATGAAACAGACAAGCCGTCTAATAAAACATCCAACAACTCTATTTTTTGTACCGTATCAGCATCAAAATGCACTGCCGAATTTACACAGGTCATTCCTGTAACACCTCCAATCAAAATATCTCCATTTTCCGCAAGAAGAGTAGCATGAGGTATATATTCATTAGGCAACACTCCATCCCCCTCATCTAAGGATATAAAACTCTGTTTTTGTGGAGAGTAGACATACAAATGGTGTCTGGTACCAACCCAAAGCCTATCTTGCCTATCAGATATTATAGAGGTCGCTTCTTGAAAAAGATTTGTTCTTATCCAGTTACATTCTCCCGACCTTGGATTATATTGTAACACCCCCTCTACAGACGCAAGCCAAAAAACTCCGTTCTGATCCACACAAGCATCATTTAACACACACTCACCTCGATAAATTGTCTTAAAAACAGTTGTAGCTGCATCATACTCACAAATACCTTTCAAATCAAGAAGATACGTTTTTGTACCTATTGTTTTAATGATCTGAGGAGAATTACGTTCATACTCTTTACCTTTAGTAGCAACCATTGCAAACTTCTTTGTTGTAATGTCATAAATGATAACATTCTGAGTAGTACTAAACAGAATGTTATTCTCATCTATATTTGATATATAGACAGAATAACCATTTATACAGCTATTGTCGTTAATTTCTTTATTAACTAGAACGAAAGGGTAAATCTTTTGTGCTTGTTTATTAAAAATAAACAATCCCTTATTAAAAGAATAAAACAACAATTCATTTGAAGAATACTCCGCAATAGAAACTATTTTCTCATGTTTAGTAATAATATAATGCTTGAATGTTCCGGTTTCCTGTTCGAAACGATTTAGTCCTCCACCATCCGTACCAATCCAAATCATTCCGTTATGATCTTGAAATATCCTGTTGATAGACTGATTACTTAATCCATACATATTGCCCCAAGGCATATTCCGAAATGAACGAGCATATACACTTTTTATCCCAATTAGTCCTCCGCGTATACTACCTGCCCACATATTATTACCAGCATCTAAATACAAATGATAAATGCTATTGGTAGGAAATGAATAAATATCATCATTTATCTGACAGATATTAGTAAATGAATAGTTGTCCAAAGAAATAACATTAATCCCTCCACCATCTGTCGCTACCCACAAAGAATTATCTTTTTCTGCAATATCATGAATAACATTATAAGTTAAAGGAGAATTATTCATTGTGAAATGCTTTAAAAGAGCACCATTTTGATAGCAATATAACCCATCACCATAAACGCCAACCCATAAACGTTTATAAGAATCAAGAAAAATACTACTATAGTGCTTCTCTGAGAAAGACTCAACCTTTTGCACTCTATTAGTTTTCAAATTAAAAGAATAAATACCATTCCGTTGAGTATTTAATAAGACTGATTCATCATCATAACGTATCATTTCCCATACTAAAAAATAAAACGAAAGAGAATCATTACATGTATCATACAAAACCTTTAATTGTCTTGTCGCATAAACATATTTATAGATACGCCCCGAACCAGCAAATAGGATTCCTCCTTCAACCATCAGATAAGAGGTTACAAAAATCGGTTTCCCATTATCTAGTAATGTTTCAAAATTATCGTTATCTCTATTATAAAGACAAATACCAATCGGATTAATTGTAGCTACCCATAGATTATGCAATGAATCCTCTGCGATAAAATTAATCCTATTGGATAAAAGAGTTTTATCATCCTCCGGACGATGAAAATATTGTTTGAAATGATCCCGATCATAACGATTGAGTCCGAATTCCGTCCCCACCCACAAATATCCTTTATGATCATTCAAAACGCACCGCACTTTTGATTGAGAAAGCCCCTCCTTGATACCCAGTGTTTTATAGTAGTAAAAGTTTGGTTGGGAATAAAGGTACTGTGCACTTCCAATATACAATAGAATAAAAAAATATACTTTAAACAGAATCTTACTCATTTGGTTAACATCGTAACATTTTTCGGTCGTAAATATAAGAAATTCCTTTCAATAAAAATCGTTTCCTTCCAAGATCTATTATCCGGTTGAGACATTTAACCAAGAATTCTGTTACAAACCAACAATATTCTTAATAACTAAAATACCTTTTTTCTAAAAAAACATTAGATTCTCCTTATAATATAAGGTAGGGAGAATCTTTTTTTTTACTTTTGTCCCCGAATATTGTGGTACAAGCCATTATAAAAGAAAGAATTATGCAGAAAAACCTTGTCATTGTCGAGTCTCCGGCAAAAGCAAAAACGATTGAAAAGTTTCTGGGGAAAGATTTCAAAGTCCTTTCTAGTTACGGACACATACGCGATCTGAAGAAAAAAGATTTCAGTATCGACGTAAATAATGATTTTAAACCCAGCTACGAAATCCCGGCAGACAAAAAGGCGCTGGTTAGCACACTGAAGACAGAAGCTAAAGAGGCAGAAACCGTATGGCTCGCATCCGATGAGGACCGCGAGGGAGAGGCGATTGCCTGGCATCTGTATGAGGTCTTGAAACTAAAACCGGAAAACACAAAACGAATCGTATTTCATGAAATTACGAAGAGCGCTATTTTAAAAGCGATTGAGCAACCACGCGACATTGACCTCAACCTCGTAAATGCACAGCAAGCACGACGGATTCTGGATCGTATCGTAGGTTTCGAACTCTCTCCCGTGCTTTGGAGAAAAGTGAAACCGGCACTTTCTGCCGGACGTGTTCAGTCTGTTGCTGTCCGCCTGATCGTTGAACGTGAACGTGAAATACATGCTTTCCAAACGGAAGCTGCTTATCGCATCACTGCCGTATTCCTCGTTCCGGACACGGACGGAAAACTGGTGGAAATGAAAGCTGAACTGGCTCGCCGTATTAAAACAAAAGAAGAAGCAAAAGCTTTCCTCAACGCATGTCAGGGAGCAAGCTTTGCTATCGACGATATTACTACCCGCCCGGTCAAGAAAACGCCTCCTGCTCCATTCACAACATCTACGTTGCAACAGGAAGCCGCACGCAAACTGGGATATACCGTAGCGCAGACCATGATGCTCGCGCAACGCTTATACGAATCGGGATTCATCACTTATATGCGTACGGACTCTGTCAACCTCTCGGAATTTGCAACAACAGGCAGTAAAGACGCTATCATCAAAATGATGGGTGACCGCTACGTACACCCCCGTCATTTCGAAACAAAGACTAAGGGTGCACAAGAAGCGCATGAGGCTATCCGTCCTACCTATATGGAAAACCAGTCCGTTGAAGGAACAGCACAGGAAAAGAAACTGTACGACTTGATATGGAAACGCACCATTGCCTCACAAATGGCAGATGCGGAACTGGAAAAGACAACTGCTACCATAACAATAAGTGGCAGCAGCGATGTATTTACAGCCATCGGCGAAGTGATTAAGTTCGACGGATTCTTGCGCGTATACCGTGAATCTTATGATGATGACAACGAACAAGAAGATGAGAGTCACCTGCTTCCTCCTCTGAAAAAAGGCCAAAAGTTGGAACATGGGCCTATTATCGCAACCGAACGTTTCACCCAACGTCCTCCACGCTATACGGAAGCAAGTCTTGTACGCAAATTGGAAGAACTGGGTATCGGACGTCCGTCTACGTATGCACCTACTATCTCTACCATCCAACAACGCGAATATGTGGAGAAAGGTAATAAAGACGGGGAAGAACGGCAGTTTAATGTCATGACATTGAAAGATTGTCAGATTAAGGATGAAAACCATACTGAAATTACCGGTGCAGAAAAGGCGAAGTTATTCCCAACGGATACCGGCACTGTGGTAAATGATTTCCTTACCGAATATTTCCCGGACATTCTGGATTTCAACTTTACCGCCAGTGTAGAAAAGGAATTTGACGAGATTGCAGAAGGAGAAGTGAAATGGACTTCTATCATGAAGAATTTCTATGATAAGTTCCACCCATCTGTAGAAAACACATTAGCTATCAAGACGGAACATAAAGTAGGCGAACGTATTCTGGGAGAAGAACCGGGAACAGGCAAGACTGTTTCTGTTAAGATTGGTCGCTTCGGTCCTGTTGTACAGATTGGTACTGTAGAAGATGAAGAAAAACCACGCTTCGCACAAATGAAGAAAGGTCAATCCATGGAAACCATCACTTTGGAAGAAGCACTGGAATTATTCAAATTACCTCGTACACTGGGCGAATATGAAGGAAAATCAGTCAGTGTAGGCGTAGGCCGTTTCGGTCCGTATGTCCTGCACAATAAGGTATATGTATCGCTCCCGAAAACACTTGATCCGATGGAAATTACTTTGGAAGAGGCAGAACAGCTGATTCTGGAGAAACGCCAGAAAGAAACGGAACGCCACATCAAGAAGTTTGAAGAGGAGCCGGAACTTGAGATTCTGAACGGACGTTACGGACCTTATATTACCTATAAGGGTTCCAATTATAAAATTCCTAAAGATATCGTCCCGCAGGATTTGAGTTTGGCTAGCTGTTTGGAACTCATCAAATTACAAGATGAAAAAGGACCAGCGACCACAAAAAAAGGACGATTCGCAAAAAAGAAATAAAAAAACTAGAAAAAGAGCAAATTATATAATTAAATGTATATATTTGCTCTTTATCTTTTAATACACAAACTTATGAAGCAAACAAATTTAAAGTATTTAATGATAGGAGTGCTTACCATAGCTTCCATCAGTTGTATGGACAAAGAGCGTGACTTATCTTGGGAGAGAAGGCATATGCCAAAAGAAGCATACTTCGACTTCAACATGACCCAAGCTGTTGCTTTGGATATCAATTATTGTTTTAAAAGCGAAAATTATCGTGTCCTTTTTGACATTTACGATCAAGATCCCATTGAATACTCGGCTGACGGCAGCGTGTTCCAAAAGGACATAGAGCCTATCTACCGTGCAGTTACAGACGAAAAAGGCAAATTCAGTGGAGAAATGAATATTCCGGCGGACCTCTCGGAAGTATGGTTATCATCGGATTATTTAGCCACCGTATCTCCTCTTAAACTAACGATTGACGACAGTCGTCAGCTTTCATTTAATCAAGATGCATATATCACTGCCTTACGTTCACAAACGACATCAAAAACCAGAGGAGTGACCGTGAACCAACATACCTATCTAAAAGAATGGCATGTTCTTCCCGATGCAGACTGGGATAACAACGGAAGACCAACCAATCTGGAGCCTAAAATAAACATACCTCCGGCAGACGTACTATACAACATCAAGTATGTTTTCAGAAAGGTTACAGTCAAAGATGAGAGCGGTAAAAGCAAGGTTATGAACATCAGTCAGAATTATCCGGAGTTTTTTGATGGTTCCATTAAAATGACTTCAGATATTCCAATTGTTAACCCGACCGAAGTGAGCCTCGTATTTATAACCAGCTCTGCTGCATGGTACAATACAGTTGGATATTACACCTATCCTACCAACAATCCGCCCCAGAGCACGAGTGATATAAAACAAATAATTGCATTCCCAAACACCTCTCCTGTTTACAAGACTTTAGGGGTAGGAGCATTAGTGTGTGGCGAAGAAATAAAACTCAAATATTGGAATGAAGAGACACAGGAATACGAAGACAAATTTCCTGCAGGAGTCACAATTGGCTGGTGCCTGCAAGGTATGGGATTCAAGAGTAAACTCACCTCAGAAACAGATAAAGACAAAGTGGGCGATATCATAAAAGGTATGGGGGCACGCTACTCCACCAGGAATCTAAACACGAATAATACACAAAGAACTGTATCTCTCCGTGATTCCAAGTCCGGGCAGATTGTAGCAGTAGGATTCGAAGATAATATTGACTTCGATTATGCAGATGCCATCTTCTATATTCATACGTCAGAAAAGAATGCTATTGACCCGACATTGCCTCCACTGCCTGAGGACCCCGAAGCAATCCCCGAGCAATATAAAATTTCTTATTCCGGTACACTGGCTTTTGAAGACTTATGGCCTAAGTTAGGTGATTACGATATGAATGACGTAATGGTAAAGTACACCAGTACGATGACCCGAAATGCTCTTGACAATCGCATTTACGAAATAGAAGACAAGTTTATCTTACAGCACTGTGGCGGTTATCTGCAAAACGGATTTGGATATCAATTACACAAGCTCTCAAACAGCAATGTCAAGAGTGTAAAAATAACGGGGCCTGATGCCAGTGGTTTATCAAGTTCTATATATATGGAAGGAAAAGAAACAGAGCCTGGACAGTCTCACCCAACCATATTGTTGTATGACGACATGACAAAATTCAAAAATATCACTGATGAATCAAAGAAAGAATATACTGTAACCATCACGCTTGATGGAGCTAGTGAGAAAGAGGTGGTACCTCCTTACAACCCGTTTATCTTCATCAGTTCCAACGAGGGTAGAGGCAAAGAATTACATCTGATAAATTATCCCCCGACTGACAAAGCCGACTTATCGTTACTGGGAACCGGAAAAGACATCTACAGACCAGAAGAAGGGATGTATTATGTTTCTGCAGACTTGATGCCGTTTGCTATCAATATGCCAGTAAGTAATCTCCCGGTTCCAGAGGAAGGGAAACGAATCGATCAATCATATCCCAAGTTCTCTGGATGGGTATCATCGAATGGGAAACAAAATAAAGATTGGTACAAATAAAGATTGATACGATTTAAATAAAAGCAGCCCGGATATTGTACGGAATCGCTATCGGGACTTCGCATTGCGAACCATCGATGAAAAAGACATAATAGACATCTGTTTAGAAAGGCGCGAATTACGCAGTTCACACAACTTCTCGAATACTCACCAAGAATTCGTGTGAACTGTGTTTTTATTTTAAGCCACAACATTATAGGATGTAAGTATTATCCGTTATGAATAGGCTTCCATCATTAAATCTTCGGCTCCCATTTTATCTTAAAACCTTTATTAGGGAATAGCATATCAAACACAATCACGAATATAAAAACAGATGTTACCAAGATATTCATCGTCAATAAAGAAATGTGATAAGGCCAGGGAAGCAGTAAAGCCAAAGCTATTACAGCAATAATATGTGATAAAGGAAGCATACGGCACGTGACATATTTATAGATACTATTTGCCAGAATATAAACGATTGGTCCGATAATCAGAACAAAAACAACTTCCGCTCTCATTTCTTGTTCGGGATGGGCAACAATCAGTTCGTCTCCTACCGCACAAATAATCAATGCTCCCACCAGTACGATATGAATTGCATTATAAATCAACCCCAGCTTTCCGGGATCTTTCACTTCCTGTATTTTCCGACTACCGGCTTCACTGCTCACATCAAAGTAAACCCACCACATAGCCAAACTACCAATAAAAGATATGACAGCAGAAATAATCACGAGAGGCGTCCATTCTTCTACTTCACTCAAAGAAGCTCCTGTCATCAATAGAGTTTCTCCAAAAGCAATAATCACAAACAACTGGCAACGTTCCACCAAATGATGCCCTTCAATAGTCCATTCCTTGCTACTGTCCGAACGTCCCAGACGAGGTAAAGCAAATCCGTGCATCGGGGCTGTATAATCACAGATGGCGGCTATAATCCACAGTAGAATTTGCCATTCTCCCTGCAATATGGCACCCGTAATCCAAAAGACGGCAGATATACAGAACCAGCCCATAATTCGCTTAAAATTAGCAGCCAGATGATGATCTCCTAACACCCCGATAATATAAAGTGTTCTCCCTGCCTGTATCAGAACATAGCAGACAGCAAATATCAATCCCCGGTAAGTAAAGGCATAAGGAATAGCAGCCGCCATCACCAGCCCCACCAGCATACTGATAAAAAGAAGAATACGTATCGGCCGGGTATCCGGGTTGAACCAGTTAGTCACCCAGATGGTATGTTGCCACAACATCCAGACTGCAAACCACAGGATTGTTTCTTTCAATAATCCTTCCCAAGTGAGATTATGAAGCAAATAATGTGAAAGTTGCGTGACCGAGAAAACATAAATCAGGTCAAACAGCAGTTCGGAATAAGAGACAGTAGCAGTTTCCGTTTCTCTCTTCCGAAGCAATGGATGGGGGGAGTAAAACATACGAGGTTCCTTTTATATATAAAAGAAACCCCGCAGAAGTCTATTTTGTTCAGAGAAAATCTTACATTCTGGAAGGAACTTCGATACCCAGCAAATTCATTCCCAAGCGAACAACTTTAGCTACATTAGCAGACAGAGCGATACGGAATACTTTCACAGCCTCATTCTCTTCGCGCAGAATACTATAGTCATGATAGAACTGATTGTATTCTTTCACCAAGTCATAAGTATAATTAGCAATAATAGACGGGCTGTAATCTTCACCGGCTTGTTTTACAACAGCAGCAAAGTCGGCAACCATCTGAATCAGCCCTTCTTCCTTTTCACTCAATTCAATACCAGCCGGAATCTGTTCAGGAATTACGATACCTGATTCGGCAGCTTTCCGAAGTACCGACTGAATACGTGCATAAGTATATTGGATAAATGGTCCTGTATTACCATTGAAGTCGATAGATTCTTTCGGATTGAATGTCATATTCTTACGGGCATCGACTTTCAGAATGAAATATTTCAATGCTCCCAGACCCACAATACGGGCAATATCATCAGCTTCTTCCTGTGTCAAACCATCCAGTTTGCCTAGTTCTTGTGAAGTTTCTTTAGCAGTGGCAATCATTTCCTCCATCAAGTCGTCAGCATCAACTACCGTACCCTCACGGGATTTCATCTTACCTTCCGGCAGTTCCACCATTCCGTAAGAGAAGTGTACCAGACTCTTACCCCATTCGAAACCAAGTTTATCGAGCAAGATAGAAAGCACCTGGAAGTGATAGTTCTGTTCGTTACCTACTACATAAATCATCTTATTAATCGGGTAATCGGCAAAACGAAGTTTAGCCGTACCGATATCCTGAGTCATGTAGACAGAAGTACCGTCACCACGGAGAAGGAGCTTATGATCCAGTCCTTCGGCAGTCAGGTCGGCCCATACGGAACCATCTTCTTTCTTGTAGAAGAAACCTTTTTCCAGACCTTCCATTACTTTTTCTTTTCCTTCGAGGTAAGTATTGGATTCATAATAGATCTTGTCAAAGCTAACCCCCATCTTCTTGTAGGTTTCGTCGAATCCTGCATATACCCAGTTGTTCATCATTTCCCACAATCCGCGTACTTCCGGATCACCGGCTTCCCACTTCACCAACATTTCGCGGGCTTCCTGCATCAATGGAGATTCAGCTTCAGCCTTTGCTTTCGCTTCATCGTCACTCATTCCCTGCGCTGTAAATTTAGCCATCAGCTCCTTTACTTCCGCTTTATAATGCTTATCGAAAGATACATAATAATCACCTACCAGGTGGTCACCCTTCTTACCCGAAGTTTCAGGAGTTTCACCGTTTCCGTATTTCTTCCATGCCAGCATGGACTTACAGATGTGGATACCACGGTCGTTTACAATATTTGTTTTGACTACCTTATTGCCGTTTGCCGCTACAATGTTAGCCAATGCGTTGCCTAAAAGGTTATTACGCACGTGTCCCAAGTGAAGCGGTTTATTTGTATTCGGAGAAGAATACTCAATCATCACCAATGGAGAAGCGTCAGTGACCTGCATTAAGCCGTACTGTTCATCCGCCTGAATCTCGTTCAGCAACTCAATCCATGTAGCCGATGCAATAGTCAGGTTCAAGAACCCTTTTATCACATTAAACGCTGCTACAGCCGGATCGTTTGCCTTCAGATATTCACCGATTTCCTGTGCCGTTTGCTCCGGTCCTTTTTTTGACATCTTCAGGAAAGGAAATACCACCAACGTCAAATGTCCTTCAAATTCTTTCTTCGTTTTTTGCAACTGCACCATCTTTTCAGGGACTTCCTGACCGTAAAGTGCTTTGAGTCCGCTGATAACGGACGCTACAAGTTTATCTTCTATCTTCATAATCAAGTTATTTCTTGCGCGCAAAGATACAAAAAAAGGAGACGCATCGCGTCTCCTCTCCTAATTTCTTTCAACTATCTATCTTATTCAACAGCTGCAGATAATTCAGCACCAGCTTTAAATTTAGCTACTTTCTTAGCAGGAATAGTAATAGTTGCCTTTGTAGAAGGGTTAATACCAGTTCTTTCAGCTCTTTCGCTTACAGAGAAAGTACCAAAACCTACGAGAGATACTTTGTCACCAGCTTTCATAGCATTAGTAACTGAAGTGATGAAAGCATCAAGTGCTTTTTTTGCATCGGCTTTGCTCATTTGAGCTTCAGCAGCCATTGCACTAATAAGATCAGACTTATTCATAATACGTAAAATGATTAATTAATATATTTGTTACACAAAAGATTATCCCACAATGGATTGATTCCACAAATATAGCCGAACAAAACAACATATCAAATAAAAACATAAAAAAAACGCAGCAAATTATTGAAAAAGAGCTAATAGGAAGCGTTTTTCATGCTTTAAAACAGAATTTATTCGTACTTTTGCGTCTATTATCTAAATATTCAGAAATAAAAATGATGCCAACTGTAACTAAAAACCTGATAATTATCAATGTACTAGTATTTTTCGGGACAATCGTAGCCCAACGTTACGGCCTGGATTTAACGAATTATCTGGGATTACATTTTTTCCTTGCAAGTGACTTTAATCCGGCACAGCTAATCACTTATATGTTCATGCACGGCGGATTCAGCCACATTTTCTTTAATATGTTTGCTGTTTTCATGTTCGGACCGATTCTCGAACAAACCTGGGGACCCAAACGTTTCCTCTTTTACTATATTCTCTGCGGTATCGGCGCGGGACTTATCCAGGAAGGGGTACAGTATATTCAATATGTAACGGAACTTAGCCACTACGCACAAGTGAATATAGGTACAGGTGTTATCCCAATGGAAGAGTATCTGAACATGATGACCACCGTAGGTGCTTCGGGAGCCGTTTACGCCATATTGCTGGCATTCGGTATGTTATTTCCCAACAACCGGTTGTTCATCTTTCCGCTGCCATTTCCTATCAAAGCGAAGTTCTTCGTTATAGGATACGCCGCGATTGAATTATGGTCAGGACTTGCCAATAGCGCCGGAGACAATGTCGCTCACTTTGCTCATCTGGGAGGAATGTTATTTGGATTGATCCTGATTTTGTATTGGAGAAAAAAAAGCAATAACAATGGGACATATTATAGCTGATTTAAAGGAGACATTCAGAAGAGGAAATATTTTCATCCAACTGATTTATATCAACGTAGGCATCTTTCTGATCGGCACGTTGATTAACGTTTTCTTGCGACTGTTTGAAGTAAGTACCCCCGATATATTCGGTATATTTGCCCTGCCGGCATCCTTTATCGGATTTATTCATCAGCCGTGGTCGTTATTTACTTATATGTTTATGCATGCCGGTATCCTGCATATTCTATTCAATATGCTTTGGCTGTATTGGTTCGGAAGTTTGTTTCTCTACTTTTTCTCGGCCAAGCATTTAAGAGGACTATATGTATTAGGTGGTATCTGTGGAGGTTTACTGTATATGGTTGCCTACAATGTATTTCCTTTATTCAGTTCGCAAGTGGCGGGTGCAACATTGGTAGGAGCGTCGGCTTCCGTATTAGCCATCGTAGCCGCTACGGCTTATCGTGAACCAAATTACAGGGTACAACTTTTTCTTTTCGGCGCTATCCGTCTCAAATACCTGGCACTGGTTGTTATCGGAATCGATGTATTATCCATCACCTCAAGTAATGCCGGAGGACATATCGCCCACCTGGGCGGTGCTCTTGCAGGACTTTGGTTTGCCGCCAGCCTAAGTAAAGGAACTGATTTGACTTCCTGGATCAACTGGATTCTGGATGGTTTCACCTCCTTGTTTCAAAAGAAAACATGGAAACGGAAACCGAAAATGAAGGTACACTATGGAAACAGTGCCACCGGTCGCGAGAAGGATTATGATTACAATGCCCACAAAAAAGCACAGTCTGATGAAGTGGACCGTATTTTGGAAAAACTAAAGAAATCCGGTTACGACAGTCTGACAACTGAAGAAAAGAAAAGCTTGTTCGACGCAAGCAAAAGATAAAAGAATGGAACATATTGGCAAATTTGTCGCATATCTGATACTTGCTGTCAACGCTCTCTTCGTGGGAACGTTGATATTAAGCGCTTATAGCCCTTACCTTAACCCGAAAATAAATCCACTTGCTTCCAGCTTGGGACTTGCATTTCCGATATTCCTGACGATTAATCTGATTTTTATCGGCTTCTGGGCATTTGTCAATTACCGCTATGCGCTCTTGCCTGCCATCGGTTTTCTAATTTGTATTCCGCAGATACGGACTTATATTCCTTTTAACTCCACCACTAAAACCATACCGGAAGGAAGCATCAAAATCCTATCCTACAACGTAATGAGTTTCAACAATTTGGAGAAGAAAGATGGAAAAAACCCGGTATTGTCTTATCTTGTAGATAGTAACGCCGATATTATCTGTCTGCAAGAATATAACACCGCTACCAACAAGAAATACCTGACGGAACAGGACATTAAAAAAGCATTGAAAGCCTATCCTTACCAATCCGTCCACCAACAAGGGAAAGGAGATGTGCAACTTGCCTGTTTCTCTAAGTTCCCCATACTCTCGATACATCCCATCGAATATGAAAGTAATTATAACGGCTCCATGAAATATGTACTGAATGTGAATAACGACACTCTTACATTAATCAACAACCACTTGGAATCCAACAAGCTCACCAAAGAAGACAGAGGGATGTATGAGGATATGATTAAAGACCCGAATGCCAAGAAAGTAAAAACCGGACTTAGGCAATTAATAAGAAAACTGGCGGAAGCATCGGCTATCCGGGCTACACAAGCAGATTCTGTGGCTAAAACCATTGCAGAAAGTAAATATCCGACAACCATAGTATGCGGCGATTTCAACGACGGTTCTATCTCATATACCCATCGCATCCTGACTCAAAAACTAGACGATGCATTCACACAGTCCGGTAAAGGATTGGGTATTTCCTACAATCAGAACAAGTTCTATTTCCGCATAGACAATATCTTGATCAGCCCCAACCTGAAAGCCTACAATTGCACGGTAGACCGGTCTATCAAGGCATCAGACCATTACCCGATCTGGTGCTATATCAGTAAACGATAAGAACTGAAAACTCTAATAAAAAACACTTATGATGATTAAAAAGACACTAACCATTTTAGCAGTAAGTTGTATGATGTACTCCTGTGCTACGAAAACAGAAAGCAATCCTTTCTTTACAGAGTTTCAAACCGAGTATGGTGTTCCTTCTTTCGACAAGATTAAATTAGAACACTATGAACCTGCCTTTCTAAAAGGTATAGAAGAACAAAATCAAAATATCGAAGCCATCATCGAAAGCCCGGAAATTCCGACATTCGAAAATACGATTGTGGCTTTGGATAACAGCGCACCCATCTTAGACCGGGTAAGCATCATTTTCTTCAATATGACAGATGCGGAAACTACTGATTCGCTGACCGCACTTTCCATCAAACTGGCACCGGTTCTTTCGGAACATAATGACAATATCTCCCTGAATGGGAAACTATTCAAACGGGTGAACGATGTCTACCAAAAGAAAGATTCATTGAACCTGACGTCGGAACAAGAACGTTTGCTGGACAAGACTTATAAAAGATTTATCCGTTCCGGAGCGAACCTTGGCGAAAAGGACCAAGCTCGCCTCCGCGAAATCAACAAGGAGCTTTCTACACTTGGCATCACTTTCAGCAACAATGTGCTGAATGAGAATAATGCCTTCCAACTTTTCGTTGACAAGGAAGAAGATCTGGCAGGATTGCCTGAATGGTTCCGCCAAAGTGCGGCCGAAGAAGCGAAAGCAGCCGGACAACCGGGAAAATGGTTGTTCACCCTGCACAATGCCAGCCGTCTGCCTTTCCTGCAATATTCTGAAAATCGCCCGCTCCGGGAGCAAATATACAAAGCTTATATCAACCGCGGCAACAACAACGACGGGAACGATAACAAGGAAAACATCCGCAAGATCGTTTCTCTCCGCCTGGAAAAAGCGAACTTATTAGGTTTCGACTGTTATGCAAACTTCGTCCTGGATGAAACCATGGCAAAGAACGCCAACAACGTAATGAGCCTTTTAAATAACCTCTGGAGCTACGCACTGCCAAAAGCAAAAGCAGAAGCTACCGAACTTCAGAAATTAATGGATAAGGAAGGAAAAGGAGAAAAACTGGAAGCATGGGACTGGTGGTATTATACCGAAAAACTGCGGAAAGAAAAATACAACCTGTCTGAAGAGGATACAAAACCTTACTTCAAACTGGAGAATGTACGCGATGGTGCTTTCGCCGTAGCCAACAAATTATATGGCATCACCCTAAGCAAACTGGAAGGCATACCAACTTATCACCCTGATGTAGAAGTCTTTGAAGTGAAAGACGCAGACGGTTCCCAGCTCGGTATCTTCTATGTAGACTATTTCCCACGTCCCGGGAAAAGCGGTGGTGCATGGATGAGCAACTATCGTGAGCAACACGGAACAACCCGTCCGTTGGTATGCAACGTTTGCAGCTTTACCAAGCCGGTAGGCGACACCCCCTCTTTATTGACCATGGATGAAGTGGAAACCCTGTTTCACGAATTTGGTCACGCTCTGCACGGACTGCTGACAAAATGTGAATACAAAGGAACATCGGGAACCAACGTGGTACGCGACTTTGTAGAACTTCCTTCTCAAATCAACGAACACTGGGCGACTGAACCCGAAGTGCTGAAAATGTATGCCAAACATTATCAGACAGGAGAAGTGATACCCGACGAAATCATCGAGAAGATACTGCAACAGAAAACTTTCAACCAGGGCTTCATGACCACCGAATTACTGGCTGCCGCCATCCTCGACATGAACCTGCACACGATAACAGATGTAAAGAATCTGGATATGCTTGCATTCGAAAAAGAAGCGATGGACAAGCTTAACTTGATTCCCGAAATAGCACCGCGTTATCGCGTGACTTACTTTAATCATATCATTGGCGGATACGCTGCCGGATACTATAGTTACCTATGGGCCAACGTATTGGACAATGATGCTTTCGAAGCTTTCAAAGAACATGGTATTTTTGATAAAAACACCGCCGACCTGTTCCGCCATAACGTATTGGAGAAGGGAGACAGCGAAGACCCGATGGTGCTTTATAAGAATTTCCGTGGAGCGGAACCAAGCCTGGAACCACTACTGAAAAACAGAGGAATGAAATAATTCAGCAAAAAAGCCCTTAAACATCAAATATTTGAGGGCTTATTACACATGAATGTGAAAAAAAAACTATATTTGCAGCCTTGTATGCGGCAAAAAGAACTTGTGTACGACAGAATTTAACTGAAAATTAAATTAAAAAAGTAATCATCATAAATTAAAAGTAAAATGCAAAACAAAGGATTTGTAAAGGTTTTTGCGGTATTACTCACACTGGTATGTGTGTTCTATCTCTCCTTCTCCTTCGTAACACGCCATTATACCAACAAGGCGAAAGAAATTGCGAACGGCGACCCGAAAGTGGAACAAGACTACCTCGACTCTCTCTCCAATGAGAAAGTGTGGTTGGGTAACTGGACGCTGAAACAATGTCGTGAGATGGAGATTAGTTTAGGTTTGGACCTAAAAGGTGGTATGAACGTTATCCTTGAAGTTTCTGTACCTGATGTTATCAAAGCACTGGCTGACAACAAGCCGGATGAAGCTTTCAACAATGCATTGGCAGAAGCTGCAAAACAGGCTGTAAACAGCCAGGATGATATCATCACGCTATTTGTCAGAGAATACCACAAAGCTGCTCCTAACGCAAAACTTTCCGAACTCTTCGCAACACAACAGTTGAAAGACAAAGTTAACCAGAAATCATCGGATGCAGAAGTTGAAAAAGTATTGAGAGCAGAAGTAAAAGCTGCTGTTGAAAACTCATATAACGTACTTCGTACACGTATCGACCGTTTCGGTGTTGTTCAGCCGAATATCCAGAGCCTGGAAGACAAAATGGGTCGTATCATGGTGGAATTGCCGGGTATCAAAGAGCCGGAACGTGTGAGAAAACTTCTCCAAGGTTCTGCTAACCTGGAATTCTGGGAAACTTATACAGCTAAAGAAGTTCTTCCTGCTATGCAATCTGCTGATGCTAAATTGCGCGCTGTATTAGCGCAGGAGACAGATGCAGACTCTACTGCTGTAGATTCCACTAAAGAAGCTCCGCTTGCAGAAGCTACTCCGGCCAAGAAAAACGTAAGTGCTGCCGACAGTCTTGCTGCTGCCCTGAAAGGAGATGCTACAACTACTGAAGATAATTCAACAGCTAACCTGGCAGAAATTAAAAAGCAATACCCTCTGTTGGCTATCCTGCAGTTGAACTCTAGCGGACAAGGTCCTGTGATCGGTTACGCTAACTACAAAGACACTGCTGATATCAACAAATATCTGGCTATGCCGGAAGTTAAAGCAGAACTCCCGAAAGACCTTCGTTTGAAATGGGGTGTTTCTCCTTCTGAATTTGACAAGAAAGGACAGACGTTCGAATTATATGCTATCAAGTCTACCGAACGCAACGGTAAAGCTCCGTTGGAAGGTGATGTAGTAACAGACGCGAAAGATGAATTCGACCAATACAGCAAACCGGCTGTCAGCATGACTATGAACTCTGACGGTGCACGTCGTTGGGCACAGCTGACCAAACAGAACATCGGTCGTTCTATCGCTATCGTTCTTGATAACTATGTATATTCTGCACCAAACGTAAACTCTGAAATCACAGGTGGACGTTCACAGATTACAGGTCATTTCACTCCTGAACAGGCAAAGGACTTAGCAAACGTATTGAAATCAGGTAAGATGCCGGCTCCGGCTCACATCGTACAGGAAGATATCGTTGGTCCGTCATTGGGTCAGGAATCTATCAATGCAGGTGTATTCTCATTCGTAGTGGCTCTGATTCTGTTGATGATCTATATGTGTATGATGTACGGCTTCATACCGGGTATGATTGCCAATGGTGCATTGTTCCTGAACTTCTTCTTCGTATTAGGTGTCCTCTCCTCCTTCCAGGCAGCATTGACAATGTCCGGTATTGCCGGTATGGTGTTGTCACTAGGTATGGCAGTGGATGCGAACGTACTTATCTACGAACGTACAAAAGAAGAACTTCGTGCCGGTAAAGGTGTGAAGAAAGCACTTGCTGACGGTTATTCCAACGCATTCTCCGCTATCTTCGACTCGAACCTGACATCCATCATCACAGGTATCATTCTGTTTAACTTCGGTACCGGTCCGATCCGTGGTTTTGCTACGACATTGATTATCGGTATTCTAGTATCCTTCTTCACCGCTGTGTTCATGACCCGTATAGTTTACGAACACTTCATGAACAAGGACAAACTATTGAACCTTACATTCACAACCCCTGTTTCAAGAAACTTGATGACCAACACACGTTTTGATTTTATGGGAACAAACAAAAAATCCCTTATCATCACTGTAGCCATCATCCTCGTTTGTATCGGTTCATTTGCCATGCGCGGTTTAAGCCAGAGTATCGACTTTACCGGTGGACGTAACTTCAAGGTACAGTTCGAGAATCCGGTAGAACCCGAACAGATTCGTGAATTGATCTCCAGCAAGTTCGGTGATGCTAACGTTAGTGTTATCGCTATCGGTACAGATAAGAAAACTGTACGTATCAGCACCAACTACCGTATTGAAGATGCAGGAAACGATGTTGACTCTCAAATCGAAGCATATTTATATGAGACTTTGAAACCTGTGCTGACTCAAAACATCACTCTAGCTACCTTTATCGACCGTGACAATCACACTGGTGGTAGTATTGTAAGTTCTCAAAAAGTGGGTCCGAGTATCGCAGACGATATCAAAACAGGTGCTATCTATTCCGTAGTACTGGCTTTGATCGCTATCGGTCTGTATATCTTAATCCGTTTCCGTAACATCGCATATAGTATTGGCTCTATCGTAGCTCTATCATGCGATACCATCATGATTATCGGTGCTTACTCATTGTTATGGGGTATCGTTCCATTCTCACTGGAAATTGACCAAACGTTTATCGGTGCTATCCTGACAGCTATCGGTTACTCTATCAATGACAAGGTGGTAATCTTCGACCGTGTACGTGAGTTCTTCGGCCTGTATCCGAAACGTGACAAACGTCAGTTGTTCAATGATTCATTGAATACTACACTTGCACGTACTATCAATACATCATTAAGTACATTGATCGTATTGCTGTGTATCTTCATCCTTGGCGGTGATTCAATCCGCAGCTTTGCATTCGCAATGATCTTGGGTGTTGTTATCGGTACATTGTCATCACTGTTCATTGCATCTCCGATTGCATACAACATGATGAAGAACAAAAAAGTCGTACCAGTAACTACGGAAGAATAATAAATTCCAGAAATAGAAAAAGCCTCTTCCGAACATTCGGTAGAGGCTTTTTCTATTGATTATTAAAACAAATAGAAGCTATAAGACGTTCATCTTAAAAGAAGCCATTGTTAAACTCAAAACCAGATACGATATGAAAGCAAAACAAAACAACTTCTCACAGATTCTTCGTAGTAGCCCCGAGGGGAATCGAACCCCTATCTAAAGTTTAGGAAACTTCTATTCTATCCGTTGAACTACAAGGCCGCTTCAAATTTGCTTGCAAAGATAACGGTTTCTGTCGATTTAACAAGAATAAAAATACAGGTTCCTTTCAAATATCTCAAATATTTAGCGTCAATAGGACAATAAAGTTCGATTTATTTTGATAATTCGATTAACTTTCCGACCTTTGCGCTCACAAATTGAAAGTAAAATCAGTTTTAAAATTAAATATAGTAATTAAAGTTATGGCAGACGAAATGATGGTTAAAGAATTGGAGGAAGTAGTAGTACGTTTCTCCGGCGACTCCGGTGACGGTATGCAGCTAGCCGGCAACATCTTCTCGAACGTGTCGGCTACGGTAGGAAATGACATCTGTACATTCCCCGACTATCCGGCAGACATCCGCGCCCCGCAAGGTTCACTGACCGGTGTTTCCGGTTTTCAGGTCCACATCGGTGCCGGACAGGTTTACACTCCCGGAGACCGTTGCCACGTATTAGTGGCTATGAATCCTTCCGCACTGAAAACACAAATCAAATTCTGTAAACCGCAAGGACTTATCATTACCGACTCCGACTCATTCGAAGCCAGAGATTTGGAAAAGGCACAATTCAAGACCGACAATCCTTTTGAAGAATTAGGCATAAAACAGGAAGTACTTGAAGTTCCCATCTCTTCCATGTGTAAAGAGAGCCTGAAAGACTCCGGACTAGACAATAAATCAGCACTCCGTTGTAAGAACATGTTCGCACTCGGACTGGTTTGCTGGTTGTTCAACCGTAACCTTGCCGCTGCTGAAAAAATGCTGCGTGAGAAATTCGCCAAAAAGCCCGAAATTGCAGAAGCTAATATTAAGGTATTAAACGATGGTTTCAACTATGGTGCCAACACACATGCTTCTGTCTCTACTTATAAGATTGAAAGTAAAGCTCCGAAATCAAAAGGACTTTATACAGATATCAACGGAAATAAAGCAACTGCTTATGGCTTGATTGCTGCTGCCGAGAAAGCAGGTCTGGAACTCTACCTGGGTTCTTATCCTATCACTCCGGCCACTGATATTCTGCACGAATTAGCTAAACATAAATCACTGGGAGTAAAAACCGTACAGTGCGAAGATGAAATCGCAGGTTGTGCTTCTGCCGTTGGTGCCGCTTTTGCCGGTGCTTTGGCTGTAACAACTACTTCCGGCCCCGGTGTTTGCTTGAAGAGTGAGGCCATGAACCTTGCTGTAATTGGCGAACTTCCATTGGTAATTGTGAATGTGCAACGTGGCGGTCCGTCAACAGGTTTGCCTACTAAATCAGAACAGACAGACTTATTGCAGGCTCTTTACGGACGCAATGGTGAAAGCCCGATGCCGGTGATTGCCGCAACTTCACCAACGAACTGTTTTGATGCCGCATACATGGCATGTAAGATTGCTCTGGAACACATGACTCCGGTTGTATTACTGACGGATGCTTTCGTAGCCAACGGCTCGGCAGCTTGGAAACTTCCTAACTTAAATGAATATCCTGCCATCAATCCTCCATACGTGACTCCGGACATGGCTGGTAACTGGACTCCATACCAACGCAATGAAGAAACCGGTGCACGTTACTGGGCAATTCCGGGAACTGAAGGATTCATGCACCGCATCGGTGGTCTTGAAAAGAGCAATGAAACAGGTGCGATCTCTACCGAACCAGAAAACCATAATAAGATGGTTCATCTCCGCCAAACTAAAGTAGATAAAATTGCAGACTATATCCCCGAATTCGAAGTACTGGGTGATGAAGATGCAGATTTACTGATTGTTGGCTGGGGCGGCACGTATGGGCATCTCCGTCTGGCTATGGACTTTATGCGCGATCATGGAAAGAAAGTGGCTTTCGCACACTTCCAATACATCAACCCGTTGCCGAAGAATACAGCCGATGTATTGCGTAAATACAAGAAGATCGTAGTAGCTGAACAGAATTTGGGACAATTCGCAGGTTATTTACGGATGAAGATACCCGGATTGAACATCAGCCAGTTCAACCAAGTGAAAGGACAGCCTTTCGTTACGAGAGAATTGATAGATGCATTCACTAAATTATTGGAGGAATAAAAGATGAGCGATAAAGTATATACCGTACAAGATTATAAATCAGGCCAACCTCGCTGGTGTCCGGGATGCGGTGACCACGCTTTCCTGAACTCACTGCACAAAGCTATGGCCGAACTGGGAGTAGCTCCGCACAATATTGCCGTCATTTCCGGTATCGGTTGTTCTTCCCGCCTGCCTTACTACGTAAATACGTATGGGTTCCACACTATTCACGGACGTGCCGCTGCTGTTGCAACAGGAGCAAAAGTAGCCAATCCAAATTTGACTATCTGGCAGATTTCCGGTGACGGTGACGGTTTGGCAATCGGTGGTAATCACTTCATCCATGCCGTTCGCCGCAACATTGACTTGAACATGATTCTGTTGAACAACCGTATCTATGGTTTGACAAAGGGACAATATTCACCGACTTCAGAACGCGGATTCGTCAGCAAATCATCTCCTTACGGAACAGTGGAAGACCCGTTCCATCCGGCAGAGCTGGCTTTCGGTGCCCGCGGACGTTTCTTCGCACGTTGTATTGCAGTAGATGGTGCCGCTTCCGTAGAAGTGTTGAAAGCAGCAGCTAATCACAAAGGTGCTTCTGTTGTAGAAGTTCTGCAAAACTGCGTGATCTTCAACGACGGAACTCACGCCAGTGTTGCTACCAAAGAAGGACGCGCTAAGAACGCTATCTACCTGGAACATGGCAAACCGATGTTATTTGGTGAAAATAAGGAATTCGGATTGATGCAGGAAGGCTTCGGGCTGAAAGTAGTGAAACTTGGTGAGAACGGTGTCACAGAAAAAGATATCCTTATCCACGACGCACACTGCCAGGACAATACGCTTCAATTGAAACTGGCTTTGATGGAAGGTCCTGACTTCCCGATTGCACTCGGTATAATCCGTGATGTAGATGCTCCAACTTACAATGATGCTGTCGCTGAACAAATCGAAGAAATCAAAGGCAAGAAAAAATATCATAATTTTCAGGAGCTGCTAATGACTAATGATACTTGGGAAGTGAAGTAATTCACTGCTCATCAATAATATAAGAGCTGGAGGAAGGATAAAACATCCCTTTCTCCAGCTTTCATTATAAATACACCTCAAGTTTGTTTAAAGGTCATCTTCAGTCATCCCACAGCATACTGGGCGGCACCCCACAAGCCGTGGTTTGTTTCATGCCATGAAACCATTTGTTTCTCACCGAGAAACGAAATGTTTCAAACAGGGAAACTATTAGTTTCAAAGGTTGAAACAAAGTGTTTCCCCATAAGAAAGCATACTTTTGTTAAAATCTAGTGTATAACCACCTTTTATACAAAAGTTACGACATTAAGGTTGGCTATTACGGAGATAAGGAAATTGATTTTATCGGAGAGAAGAATGGAGAAAAACTATATATACAGGTCGCTTTAAAAATAGATGGCGACACAGCAGAAAGAGAATTTGGAAACTTACTAAAGATACAGGACAACTATCCCAAAATAGTGGTAACAGAAGATACATTCAGCGGAAACAGCTACGAGGGTATACGCCATTGTCCTATACGCCAGTTCTTAATGGAGTAAACCATACAATATACGAAAAATAAATGCAGTACACCATCGGGTTGCCACGAGCAATCAAATCGCCTTTGGTGTGCTGCATTTACATTTGAATCAAGTCATCTATAATACCGTGGATTCTGCTGCAAGACGGGCGGCAATGTCCATTGTTAGTTAGTAATAGACAGATCGGTTACCTTATACGGATGTTTTACTGCTGCATGAGCAGCTTTCTGGGCAACAGCTTTCCTCGCCTCATCCAACCCTTCCGGGGCATAAGGATTCCCGACTACATTGTGTTTGAAGATGCGTTCGAACCAGGTACAGGCAGCGGTATAACGTCCAATCTTCACATCCAGATGATAGCCGTCCCGATTCAGGTGGTCGCCGATGAAAGAGGTGCGCGCATTTTGTATGGCAGTGCCCGAAGGGATGACAATCTTTATCTTATTCGCCTTAGCCGCTTTCTTCACTGCATCGGCAATAGCCTGATACATGGTGAGTTGATTGCAGTTGTAGTTTTTAAATCCACTATGCTTGGAAGTAGACGCATACGCCCAGGTTTGGTGCAGCATCAGCTTTGTTTTCTTTGGAAGGCGTACTTTTACATATTCTATGAGCTCGGGAAGAGAGGCTTCATACGTCTCATACATTCCCGAAAAAGGACTTGCCTGTTGCAGGCTGACGTAATCCCAGTCTTCATCTGCCAGCACCGCTTCCAAAGACATCTTGCCTTTTTCCCGTTTCTTTCCATCCGTACCGATTTTCCGGTAGGCATAGGCAGGAGCATTGTCACGGGCATTTTTCACATGACGTTCCAGGGAACAGCCGCCAATAAACATATTGCCGATTATGGTTGAAATGCCTTCGGCTTCAGCAAGTTCATGCAGATATTGCTCCACGGCATCTTGGGAGAAGCTGTTGCCGATGGCAAGTATCCTGACCGTTTTTTGCTGCGCATACACTCCTCCGGCAAGAAGAAGCAGTATGCACATACCAATCACTACAATCTTATATTGCTTCATCACATTCAAATATAGCTAAACTTATCGGTTATTTCTCTTTTTCATATAATAATCTCTCATCAGATACCACGCTTTCTTACGCATACCCTGGTCGGATATGAGCCCTTTGCGGTTCCAGCCATCCTGATTGGTGGGGTGGAAACGGAATGGGGAACGGAAGTCGAACAGAATCCAGGGAGATACGCCACGCAGGTTCGGGATATTGTCGAACATACGGATATTGTCTCTATACAGACGTGCCTGGTATTCTTCACTCCAAGAGCTGACTACATTCTCATCACCGGACTGACCGTACAATGCTTCGCCGCCAAATTCCGAGATAATCAACGGTTTGTCCGTCACTACTTCCCATATAGCGTCTTTCGGTTCCACAGGCCACGGATGATACCAGCCCATATATTTGTTGATAGCTACGACGTCCAGTTGGGAAGTAAAAGAATCTTCCATTACAAAACGCTGTTTTTCGCTATTGAAGTGCACAAGGTCGAAAGCGGCAACATACAAGCGGGTAGTGTCCAGCTGTTTTCCCGTTTCGAGCAGGGAAGTAAGGAATTCATTCCGTTCTTTGGAAGGCTGTGTTTCATTGGCGACACCCCAATAACCTACCGCGCAGCGGTTCTGATCACGCTTAATCATTTCAGAAAGCATCCTCTGCGCTTTCTTACGGGTATCATTGTCTGTAAAGTCAATGCCTTGCCAAATGGGAATCTCCTGCCAGAGAAGGAAGCCCATCTTTTCCGCCAGGCGTACCGTGTACTCATTCTGCGGATAATGAGCCAGGCGAATCATGTTCACGCCAAGCGCTTTCGCTTCATTCAGCAACATGGCCGCATCGGCTTCCGAGAAAGCACGTCCCATACGTTGCGGGATTTCTTCGTGAAAAGAGATACAGCACATAAATGTCGGCTTCCCGTTCAGGTAAATATCAGTTCCTTTCACGGTGATATTGCGGAAGCCGATTTGCTCTTCCACACGGTCGGCACTTGAAGATACAGTCACGCCATAGAGTTTCGGTTCTTCCGGCGACCAGCGTTGCAGCCTCTTCGCATTCAATATGGTTTCCGCCTTTCCTTCTGCGTCGGTGGTGAGCTCCGCGTTGATTTTGAGTTCGGGAATGGCAACTGTTACTTTCTCACCAGCCTTTTTATCAGAAAGATGCACGCGCGCGATGATGCGGTCTGGAGTGTTTTTATCCAATTGGATGAAATAATCTTTTATAAATGTCCGGGGAGTTTTCACCAGCAATACATCTCTTGTGATGCCGCCATAGTTCCACCAGTCGAATGCCATAGCAGGAATGGCGTCTTTGGTACGGCGGTTGTTCACTTCTACCGCCAGGAAGTTGTCACCGTCTTTCAACAGGTCTGTCACTTCCACTTGGAAAGGAGTAAAACCGCCTTCGTGCTCTGCTATCTCTTTTCCGTTCAGGTAGACTTTGCTACGATAGCTGACAGCACCGAAATAAAGGAACTGGCGTTTGTCTGCCAAGCGTTTGGCATCAAAGTGACGGGCATACCATACAGTGCCTTCGTAATACTTCAATTCGGGTGATTGAGAGTTCCAGTCTCCCGGAACATTAAGACGCAACCCGCCTTCAAACGCATATTCGTAGAAATCAATATTTCCTTCCGGTTGCCGGTTTTCATAGATTTTCATCCGTTGTCCCTGGTCATACAGGTCGATGATGGCATTCCATTTACCATTCAGCGAATGGATGTTGCGACCATATACATTCGTTATCAGCTCCTGTGCCGCAACGCTTCCGGCAAAAGCGATTAGCAACAATAGACATAGACTTAATTTCTCACCTGTTTTCATTTAAGTATGTTGTTATAATTAGTGTATATAATAAGTTCAGGCACGGATTACACGGCTTTTAGAATAGAATAGGTAAAACAACAGTGTTAATCCGTGTAATCCGTGCCTATTTCGATTTATTTTTTAAGAAATTCATTACCCAGTTCCAGGCTGCGCTCCACTGTTCGGCATAGGCATAGTGAGCGGTCGTTTCAGCTACAAACAGTTCTTTTGGAGCATTAATCACGTTGTAAGCGGAGTAAGTAGTAGTAGGCGGACAAACCATATCATTATAACCAAAAGTATAGAATCCCGGAACTTTGACCTGTCGGGCAAAGTTCACCACATCAAAATACTGAATGGTTTTCATCTTTTCCGGCGTCCGGTTCTTCGCATCCTTCAACATATGCGGCCAACCGCCTGCACGACCGTGGGTATAACCCGCCATATCACACAAGGCTGGATAGAAAGAAACCAATCCCTTGACACGGTCATCGAGTCCGGCAATCACAATGGAAAGCGCACCGCCCTGGCTTCCTCCAAAAGTCGCCAGATTACCGTTAAATTCGGGAAGTGTGTAAATGAAATCAATGGCTCTCACAGAGCCTATATAAACCCGTTTGTAATAGTACTTGTCCCGATTGTCCATATTGAACGAGTGGTAATTCTTCAAAGCACCGTTATAAAGCCGGTGATACACATCTCCCGTCAGGTTGACCGGAATGCCGTGGATACCGATTTCCAGAATAATAAAACCTTTTCCGGCACGTTCGGCTTCTCCGTTATAGGCACGGATACCTGCCCCCGGCACTTTCAGAATCGCCGGATATTTCCCGGAAGCCTTCGGAACACAAAGGATGCCGTACATACGGGACGCATAGTCATTGTTCGCGAAGGAGACATGATATACGTTCACCTTATCTGTGCACCTTTCCGGCAGTAAAGTCATTATCGGTTCCAGTGCCCACTTTTCTGCGGCTTCTTTGGTGCTTTTCCAAAATTCCAGAAAGTCGGCGGGCAACGGAGTGGTCGGTTGCAATTTCTCAGGAGAGAAGCCGACGGTAGCCACGCCTTCATACTCACGCCCTTGGCAAGTGACAAAAGCACGGCAACGCAGGAATCCTTCTTTTTTCATAGTCCCTGCGTTAATTTCAAGTTTTTCATTCTTCAAAGGCTGTTTGCCTGTCTGATGAGGTTTCATCATGTCTTCCGAAATCTCATAACGCACTTCCAGATTATCCTGCGGGATATTGCATTTCAATACCGCCACTTTGAATTTCACTTTTTCTCCCGGTTTATACAGCCAATTGGTGTGGTCGGGAGTGACCTGCACTTGAACCAGTCTTTCCTGCGGCTGTCCCCATGCAACTATCTGCATGGAGACAAATGCTATCAGGAGAAGAAGAAAACGTACACTTTTTACCATAGTTCCCTATTTTATTTCATTTGTCGTTGTTATATTAATATCCCATTTATCAGCTATTAATACTCATTGTCTCAAACTATTAATACCCATTATCTCAACTATTAATACCTATCCGCTCAGCTATTAATACCTGACAACTCAACTATTAACATCCAACAGCAGAGGTATTAATGCTTCTCTCCACCTAACATACTACTCTGTAAATCAGAAGTTAACACATCACTCGTTATTAGCGTAGAATGCAGATAGCCGCCTTTTTATGGTTTTACTTCGTATTGATAGAGTGCGAAAGAGTTCTTGTCATTTAGCTCGAAACTTACTCTACCCTGTGCGCCGACTTTTGCAGCAAACTTCTTGCCACTTCCCATCACAGGGATAAAATCCACTTTCTTGCCTTCAGGAAGCCAGGTGTCAATAGTCCCCCTAGCTTGCTCGTTGTCTTCACGGTAAACAACAAGATAACCTTGCGTGCCGGAGACGGTCGATTGGAATCCGGTCCACGAGCGTCCCGAGGGTTCTTCACCAATAGGCAGTATGACGCCTTGATGAAACCGGAGTTGCAAGGGTTGGTATTTCTTGAGCAGAGATGCCGTAATATAAGCCTCTTCGGGCAAGTTCGAAGCCTCCATCCAAGCCAACGGCTGTGCCGCCAAGGTGATAGCAAAGAGGTAATCGAAACTGTAACGGGTGGGGGCAAAAGGATCGGCAGCGTCATACTTGTCGGCATTGCGCCATTTATTAAGAAACTCTATCTGCATCTTCTCCGCCGGTACATAGCGAGACAGCATCCAGAGGTTGCGCAAGGTGCGATAAGGGTAATAGTTGCCCCAATCGGTATAGCGGTTTTCCAGGAAGATGTTGCCGTACTCGTTCATATAGTGATACCCGCCGCGACGACCGGCAGTGGCATCGAGGTTGAAAATCACTTCATAGTTGGTTTGCTCCAACACGGTATCAAACAGTCGGCGCAGATTCTGTTCGGCTGTCTTGGTAGGTATCTGCAGGCCGTCTATCTTGAAACAGCAGATGCCGTACTTCTTATAAAGTCCGATAATGGCTTGCGCATCTTTTTGCCAATCAGCAAAATCATTCTGTATGCTGGGGTTGAACCATAATCCGATGCGAATACCCAATTTCTTGCCTTTCTCTACAATAGGTTTCAGCCCATGAGGGAACTTTGTGGGGTTGGGCGTCCAGTAATCGGTATTCTTCCAAATATCCTTAAAACTACCTCCGGCAGTCTTCGAGTTAGGGCTTTTTCCGCTCTGCCAGCCATCGTCCAGTTGAAAGAGGGTGATGCCCATGCGTGCGGCACGGTCTAGTTCTGCCAGACAGAAAGCCTCATCTATTTTGGCATCCTGGCTACGGTCGCCCCAGGTATTGAGCATAATCATCTCATCCTGTGCGGCGGTATGATGACGCAGTTGTTTCTGATAGAGGCGCAAGGCAGTAAGCGCTTCTTGCTCGCCGCCGGTATAGATGCCGGTAACGCATCCATAAACGCGGGTCCAGCTATCCGGCTTTACATCATGAGACGCAATGCCCAGCCCCACTACCATAAAATCGCTAAAGTCCGCCACAAAGTCAGAACCCGGATAATGTAATTGGGTACTGCTGCTAGGAGCCTCCTTCAAAAAAAAGAAGCCTTGACGCGTAACTACGTCATGAGCAAAAAGCAAATTACCACGATACGTATTGCAACGGTAAGGAAGCCAGGTACGCCCGGTCACCAGATTGTCGTTCCAATCGGTGTAGTCGAAAAACTCTATTGTGCGGGCACTCCAATGATTGCCGGATAGTTGCAGCCTGTCGAGCGTGGGAGTTTTCACCCCCGTAGCCATATCGGCCGGGTGCTCTATATTTTTGCGGTCAGCGTTAGAGCGGTTATCCTCCTTATTCTGATAAAGTTCCACTTGCCCTTTCAGATAGGTGTCGCAAGCAATGGCGGGACAGTCTGCATAAATGCGATAGCGACGCTCTATATTCAGCGAACCGATAGTGCAAGCCACGGTAGCCTGCAGATAACTGGCGTGGATGCCGTTCGTCGGTATCTCGTTCACGGTAAGCGTGGCATCCGTAGGGATACCTTTCACAATCGAGAAATCGGGTTGTTTGCCCTGTGCCGGAATGGTTTTTCCGTGTTGCTTGTCAGTAAGGCTGATGGTAACAGGCGCACCGTTATTCCACAGCATGACGCGTTCCATATAGTTATTGCCCATACGTAGCGTGTCACCTTTCAGAAAAGCGTAATACTGTTGTCCCCCCCAAAGCGGCAAGGTACATATTGCCGATAGAAATATCGTGATAATATTTTTTTTGCTCATAGTTTGTCTACGGTTTGATGTAAGCTCCCGGAACTTCCAACAATTTGTTGGGTTCGTTGAAGCGTTGGTTATCGGGCACATCGCGTTTGCCCAGACCCGCTTGCATAAGTTGCTTCAGTTCCGGCAGGTGATGATGATAGATGTCGCGCGGCTCTACACTATGCTTGTGGCAGAGTCCGGCTGCCATACCTACTACTTCACCCATCATGCCGGTAGTACGCATCACACGTACCGTACCCAAAGCTACATGGGTGCAGCTCATATTGCGACCTGCCATAAAAAGGTTGTCCACATTGCGAGAATAGAGGCAGCGATAGGGAACGGCATAAGGATAAATCCAACGATGCACCGTAGCCGACTTGAATTCATTGCCGGGAAAGCGGACACTGTTCACGCTGTCGGGGAAGTGAAGGTCGATGCTCCAAGTTGTGGTAAACGAAGCATCCTCGTGCGCCACATTCTTATCAATATCGTCCTGTGACAGTACGTAGTCGCCCAAGAGACGGCGTGATTCGCGTTTGCCTGAAACATACGCCACCCAGTCGAGGGAACGGTTGGCATACTTCTTATGGTCTTTATAGTGATTCTTCAGATAGCTCCAGTTGGAATATATCACCAAAAGTCCATAGTCGCGTACACGTTCAGCTTCGCTGACTTGATTGCGGTTCATACCCGTTTCCCATTTCCACTCGCCCATAGTTACAGGCTCACAGTTTTCAGCGTCAAAGCGCACGCCATATTCAAAATGAGGGAATGAGGTTTTCTTCTTCATATCCTTACTATACCATTGTATAGAAGCCCCCATCACCAATGAGTCGGGTTGCTCGGGAGCAAGGCTCTCGCCATATTCATCGCGACCTTCACGCCCCATAGCCCAATCGGCACCGGCTAAATAGCCTATGGTAGCATCACCTGTGCAGTCGCTAAAGAGAGGAGCGGTAAGTTCGGTTTGTTCGCCCGTCTCAATGTGTTGGATAGTGACTGACGCAATGCGGTCTGCTTGCATCTTCACGGCTACCGCACGCTGAGAGGCATAAAGGGTAATGTTCTTTTCGGCCTCTATAAAGTCTTCCTTCTTCTGGTCTTCATAGTAGTCGCCCGGTTGGGCATTGCCGGAACGCTCATGGCCAAACTCACGTATCATACGACCCAATCCCTGATTAGGCCCCATTTCGATGATACCGCCGAGATGTACACGAATCTCTGACGAGTTATTGCCGCCCAATACAGGACGGTCGTTCACTAATGCCACCTTACAGCCTAACCGGGCAGCAGATGCGGCAGCACACATTCCGGCTATTCCCCCTCCTACTACCACAAAGTCGTATTGATGAGCGGGCACCGTCTGTTGTTGTCGCAAGCGGGCACGAAGTGCGGCTGTCTCTGCCGCATCCCAGGTAGCGGGCTGCGTGTTCGCATCGGTCGTAAGGTAAATGGCATCGCAACGACCGTCGAAACCGGTGAGATCTTTCAGGGCAAGGATAGTAGTCCCTGCTTTCAATACTGTCTTTCCGGCAAATTGCCATTGCCAGGAATTACCGGTATGTCCTAATGTAGCTTTCAGCAATTTGCCGCCTAAAGCCAGGCGGAACTTTCCGGGGCCCTCGGCATCGGTCCAAGGTGAAGTCCAGTTGTAAGTACGGGCATATACGTAGTAAGTGCCCGCCTGGGGAATATTGATTTCTGCCGTAGCATCCGCCACAGGGATGCCCATGCCATGTGCCATGAGATAGGGCGAACCCATTTGATCCATGAACTGCTGGTCGAGCACCCAGCCGCCTCGCTGGCTGAAGCTTTCTGCTTCGATGAGCAGTTCTTCGGCTACAGCCACAAGACTACAGGCTACGGCTATGCATGTCAATAAGAATTTTTTCATCACAGTACAGCGTTTTTATGATTATTGTCTACTATCTTCACAGAGGGAACAGATTATCTCGCCATTTTATAAATTTCATTGCCTGCCATCAAAAAAGCACCAACTCCATAAACCTCCGTCATGTCACGAGTCACTTTCTTCGGATCGGCACCGATTTGCTGCACATAACCCAGTTTCCCATTCGGTTCCACAGCCGAGACTAATGCATTCCAGCCTTTTATCATTACAGGAAGATAAATTTCCTTATCCAATAAACCTTCGTTTATTCCATAAGCAATGGAATAGACAATGAAAGTAGTGCAACTCGTTTCCGGTGATGGATAAGAGGCAGGATCCAAAAGACTGGCATGCCAGAAACCGTCCGGATGCTGCAATCCGGCAACACGTGTAGCCAGTTTTACAAATAATTCCTCATAGAATTTGCGGTTCTTATCTTTCTTGGGCAGTTCCTTTAATATTTCAACCAGACCACCAAGCACCCAACCGTTGCCACGTCCCCAAAAGACTTTCTTGCCATTGGCTTCGCACTTATCAAAATAACGCCAGTCACGGTAGAACAAGTTTTCTTCTTTATCGAACAGGTAATCATAAGTCGCTTTATACTCACGATTCATAAATTTGATATATTTTTTCTCTCCGGTCAGCATATACAGTTTGGCATATACAGGGGGAGCCATAAAGAGAGCATCACACCAAGTCCAACGTTCCAAGGTCTTTAAGTCTCCCTCCACCAGCTTGAAACTACCTTCGGATGGATGATTGACAATCCATTCCGTACGGGCGAGCGTAGGGATAATCATTGCTTCGTCTTTGTACTTGCGGTATAAATCCAAAAAGGACTGTGACACAGCGATGTCATCAGCATGATAAAACCGTTTGTCCGGCTGCCAGCAATTCCGTCGGCCTATACGGGTAAGCCACTTATAATATGTATCATCATTGTCTTCTTTTTCAGCCAATTCCGCCCAATCCACCATGCCGACATAAAGAGCACCTTGCGGCCAGTTCAAGTCGTCATGTTCAGGAGCGGGGTGTGGATTGGCAATCTGCCAATCCGCCACCTTTCGCATAATAGACTTTATTTCTGCTTTTTGAAAAGGAATCTCTGTTGCCATTATAAAAACGGAACATAACAGAGACGCTCCCAATAAAAGTGTTTTTTTCATTATATATTTATTTGTTTATCATTCGGTCATTACAGTTCAACCATAGCCTTTAAAGGCAATTGACTGGAAGCAGGACCGACTAAGATCTCAAAGTCTCCTTTTTCCACTACAAAGCGGTGTTGATTCATATCGTAAAAAGAGAATGCATCCTCATCCAGCACAACAGAAACCCGCTTCTTCTCCCCTTTCTTCAAGAATACCTTTTCATATCCTTTCAGTTCTTTCAACGGACGGGGAACAGAAGACTGTACATCATGCACATACACTTGTGCCACCTCCGAAGCATCCATCTTACCTGTATTCTCTATATCAAAGCTAACGGTAACCTGATGCTCACCCGTTTTCTCCGCAGCCATATTACTATAAGCGAAAGTAGTATAGGACAAACCGTAGCCAAACGGATAGAAAGGTTCTTTTCCCGAACGGTCGTATCCACGATAACCGACAAAGACACCTTCGGAATAGTCTACACGCTTAATCTCCGCCTTTAAGTTCTCGTAATAACTGCCGTGCACTGGATTATCTTCCCATTTCCGCTCGATAGAAATCGGTAGCTTTCCGCTTGGAGAAATCTTACCGGTCAGGATTTCAGCAATTGCCTGACCGCCTTCCTGCCCCGGATACCAGGCCATAAGAATCGCTTTTGCAGCATCATACCAGTTGGTGAAATCCACACCGCCACCGGCGTTCAGTACAACCACAACATTGGGATGCATAGACGCAATCTTCTTGATAAACAATTCCTGATAGCGAAGCAAGGCAAACGGACGGTCAAAGCCTTCGCCTTCGGTATTACTATTGAAACCTGTGCAGAACACAACATTATCCACCTTTGCCAATCCTTGACGAAGTTTCGCCTCATTAAGGCTATAAGCATTAAAACGAATGATGGCCGAAGAAATATTATCAAAGAATTCAATCCGGAAACGGTATTCCTTACCACCCTCAACCGGCAGTTCAACTTCACGGCTAGAGTATGAATGATTTCCCCAATCTCCTGTAATATGCTTGTCATTCACAAACAGACGATAACCGTCATCACCACCGATATGAAGTTTCAACTGCCCGTCAGTTTGTGGCATGTAACAGGCTGTCCAACGGACAGAGAATCCATCTGTCGGAAAGCCGTCCAAAGGTGCTCCATATCCCCAGTCATAATCAACAGAGGATTCCGTGCGTATTACTTCAGGCTGGCCCGAAAGGGTCTTGTTTTTAAAGTATTCAGCTTTGAAGCCTTTCATCTGACGATTAGCATCAGTATAAAACTCATGGACAATATCTTCATAAATCACATCATCCGTCAATAGTAACAGATTCTTTTTCTTCAATTCTTTCAAGCCTTGAGCCACTGAGACGGTAGAAAAAGGAGTGACAAAACCACTGCCGCCACCGGTAGGAATCAAATTTGCATTAGGCCCCATTACGGCTGTCTTTCCTTTCAGTGGGAGCAAGTTTCCTTCATTCTTCAACAGGACTACACCCTCGCGCGCCAGTTCTAAAGCTGTCTGGCGGGAGAAAGGATTATCCTCTGCGATGTTGCTGTCTTTCTGTTCCTTATCCAGCATACCATAAGCAATCAGAGTTTGCAGGATGTGTTGTACTTTCAGGTTGATGGTTTCTTCTGTCACTGTGCCGGCTTTGATAGCAGGCAACAGATTCTCCAAATTCATAAAACGTCCTTTCGGCATTTCGAGGTCAAGTCCGGCGTTAGCAGCGCCTACGGCGGAATATACAGAAGTCCAGTCAGACATCAGAATACCTTTGAAGCCCCAAAGATTGCGCAAGACATCAATATTCAACCATTTATGTTCGGTGGCATGGACACCGTTCAACAGATTGTAGCTGTTCATTACGGCGCCGACATTGGCTTCCTGTACTGCTTTCCGGAAAGCCGGGAAATAGATTTCCTGCAAAGTACGTTCGTCTATGTCAGAGCTGGCATGGTGGCGGCTCCATTCCTGGTTGTTGGCAGCAAAGTGTTTGATTGTAGCAATGACTCCTTCCGATTGTACTCCCAGGATATATTGTTTCGCCGTTTCACCTGTCAAGTAAGGGTCTTCACCGAAGTATTCAAAGTTACGGCCGCACAACGGAGCGCGATAGATATTCACGCCCGGACCAAGCAGAATATTAACTCCTCTTGCCTTGGCGTCCTGTCCCAAGCCTTGCCCTAACTTATAAAGTAATTCCCGGTTCCAAGTAGAAGCGGAAAGTATTCCGGAAGGATATAAAGTGCTCTTGGGAGCATGATTACGAATTCCCTGCGGCCCGTCAGCCAACTTGATTTCAGGTATTCCCAAACGGGGAATGGCACGCAGAGAAAAACTGGTATATCCGGAGATATACTCTATTTTCTCTTGCAAAGTCATTTTTGTTACAATGTCCTTCGCACGTTGTTCGGCTTGGGGAGTGATTGTCTGTGCACAGGTTAATATGCTCCATGCAAGCATACATAGACCTATGCCTCCTATTTTCTTTTTCATGGTGATTCTGTGTTAATATAGCATGTGTAAAAAACCAACTTAGCTATCAGCTCTTCACACACTTTTGTTCTTTACATTTTTAGTCTATCAGTTCTATTTTAACGGTCTGTCCTTGTACCAGAATATGATATTCGCCGGCTTCAAGGAAGCGTTTACCATCCTCATTGACAAAACCGAAATCACGTTCCAGGTCGATGTCGAAACGGAAAGTCTTCGTTTCGCCGGCTTTGATAAGTTGTTTCTCAAAGTGTTTCAGTTCTTTCACCGGACGGGTGATAGAGCAATAAGGATCGGAGATAAACCAATGAACAGTCTCTGCTCCGTCGCGGGCACCGGTGTTGGTGACGGTCACTTCTGCCGACAGTTTATCGCCGCGCTTCACCTTAGTAGCAGAAGGGGTAACAGTGTCATACTTAAATTCGGTATAACTTAATCCATGCCCGAACGGATATAACGGATCGCTTGTTATATCTTTATAAAATCCCTGATGTCCGCGTCCGCTCTTGCGGCGATTATAATAAATAGGAATTTGTCCTGTGGAATAAGGGAACGTCATGGCTAGTTTACCGGAAGGGTTGATACGTCCGGATAAAATACCTGCCATTGAACGTGCACCATTTATTCCCGGTTGCCATATCTCCAATATAGCATCACAAAGAGGTTCCATGCGATTTAACTCCAAGGGACGTCCATTAGAAAGCACCAATATAACAGGTTTACCAGCCTCCTTTAGCTCTTTCACCAATTCTTCCTGAATCTGTGGCAAAGCAATCGTAGAACGGGAAGCATTCTCACCACTCCAGGTAAGCATCTCACCCAAACAAACAATGACTACATCAGACCAACGAGCAACGTCCAATGCGCCAGCAAAACCTGAACGGTCATTGCCCTGCGGTTTGCATCCCATTGCATAACGTAATTCGGCGTCTCCTCCAAACTCGGCAGTCAACCCATCATAGAGCATTTCCACATCCGTATCTTTTCCATGTCCGCACCAGGAACCCAATAAGTCCCAACCATTTTTTGCCATTGGACCTACTACGGCAATCTTTTTTTTGTTTGTAAGTGGTAATATCTGATTGTCATTTTTCAACAGCACCATTGATTCTGCTGCCAGTTGAGCGGCCACAGCCATACTTTGCGGACGGAAAAAACGATCCTTCTCATTGGTAACCGGAGTATAAGGACGTTCGAACAAACCCAGACGGAATTTTACACGCAATACTCGACGGACTGATTCATCAACTTGTGCCATTGTTACCTTACCTTCCTCTACAAGCTCTTTCAGATGACGATCGTAGGCATGAGACATCATATCCATTTCAAGCCCCGCATTAAAAGCATACCGAGCAGCATCTTTCTTTGTAGCGGCTAATCCCTGATTTTTTAACTGTTCCACAGCCCCCCAGTCAGACACAATGAACCCGTCATGTTTCCAGCGTTTCTTTAATATCTCGGTCATGATATAAGGATTAGCTGACCCAGGTACTCCACTGATGTCATTGAAAGAACTCATCAAAGTGGCCGCACCAGCTTTCACCCCCATCTCATAGGGCAGTAGATAAGTATCCCAAAGAGTTTGAGCTGAAATTTCGGTATAAACATAATCTCGCCCAGCCTCCGAAGCACCATAACCTACATAGTGTTTCAAACAAGCAGCCATACGGTTCTCTGCTGACATATCATCTCCCTGATACCCACGCACCGAAGCAGCGGCAAACACTCCATTTGTATAAGGATCTTCACCATATCCTTCGGCTACACGTCCCCATCGAGGATCACGTGCCACGTCGATCATGGGAGAAAAAGTCCAATCAACCCCAGACATGCGGGCTTCTTGTGCAGATACCGCACATGCCTGTTCTACCAATCCCGGATTCCATGAACAGGCCTGCCCCAACGAAATAGGATATATGGTGCGAAATCCATGAATAGCATCGTAGCCAAAAATGATGGGAATGCCCAAACGAGATTCTTCCATCGCTTTTTTCTGCATACTATTACGCAACTCGGAATTTATATCAAAGTAAATCAAAGAACCAATCTCTGACGGTACTTTTTTCACTTCTTCGCCAACATTATTCACATTGTTATTTCGTCCCAATGTATATTGGTTTAGCTGCAAAACCTTTTCCTCCAATGTCATACGCGATATTAAATCATCAATACGTTTTTCAATTGGAGCTTTGGCATCCTTATACAAAGGAATACTCTTTTTATCTTTTGACGAAAGAGAATGTGTGACTCCCAATAGGCACAATCCCAAAATCAAAACTTTTTTTCTCATCAATGTTTTCGTCAGTTAATTATTATTTCTAGTTTTCAGATGTATATCAAGCAATACGTAAGCAGATACTTATTCCAGCCATTCCATGCACTTATCATTTAGCTAAGTACCAGACACTTACAATCAGTTCATTGGAGATATATACCCAACGAGCCGGAGAACTATGACCTGCTAATACATTCATTTCCAACAATTAATGTATCTCGTACCAATTGATTATGACTTACCGAGCGGTAACTTCAAATAATTTCAACCAGCCAGCAGATGTTACATTATTCTTCACAGCAAGGTGAATTCCAATCTCATTCTGCTTTGCCGTGTCAACAATACCAACAGCCCACATGTATTTACCTGCTCCCACGCCTTCAACCCGGGTCGTAAACGTATATGATTTAGCCGTACCTTTCACCCAATCACAAGCTTCCGGTTCTCCATCGACAAATACATACTTCGGTTTATCATTCTTGGTGTCCAATAAAGCAAAAGCTACTTTATATTTATTCTTCCACTGGGGAATATTTGTCGGACAATATCCCCAACCAAAATTATTCCAACGATGGGCTATTTCAATCTGTTTACCATTAGAGATAGTTGTAGGCAAAGAAATCCTGTCCGGAAATAAACGGTAGCTTCCTTCTGTACAGAATTGTTTAACTAATTGGAAAGCTTCATTAAACCATGAATAAGTTTCTCCATTACGAAAGTCTGAATTATAGCGTAAATCCATCATATTGACGCAAGCTGTTTTAGCCTCATCAAACTCACCTTGACGTACTTCTGCATAATTAGCATATCCATCTCCCAGAATCGAGTTTCCATGAGAATTTTTCACCCAGCCACCTTCCATTACTACAGGAACGAGATACTTCCACTTGGCTATAAAATTGCGTTCCCAAGTAGAATAGTAAGTTTTCATACCAAACGCATCGTGACGTAATGAATACCCTTTAGCTACTGCTTTTCCTATTAATCTTTCAGTATCTTTATCATAATTATTGCCGTCCCATTCCTTACTTGTACCTATCCAACGATGATAATTTACAAACACAGGAACTTTATCAAATACTTGAGAATATAAATCTGTCACCCAATCGAAAACAGCCTCACGAGTCGGCAGCTCCGGTTTTCCCAACTCACGCACCTGATAGTACCATACACTATGATACTCTCCCCATTTTCCAAATCCTGAACCACTTACAAACTGTACTTTGTCGGGATCATTAAAATCCTTAGCCAAAGCCCTGATAAATTTCTCATAATATTTCTGGAAAATAGGATCATCCGGATAGGGAGACCATACTTTTACTGAACCTGTTTGTGTTTCATATCCTTTCGCGCCAGCCTCTTTTACAAAATTCGGAGTAAAATTATAGTGCTTATCACGGCTATCCACCACAAAAGTAAAGGCCAATTTCATATTTCTTTGCTTAGCTCCCTCTATCAACATCTTCAGTCGCTTAGCCGAAGGGGTATCACAATCGGAATTCCATGCGTATTTTCCTTCTTCAGGATTAAAATCAGCCCAGGCACCACGAAGGTATAAGGTATTTGCATAATCAGAGACCTTTACAGTGCCTTCCGATGACGGGAAATTATCATAATCCTGCCAGAATGTGGAAGATAAACCATCACCAATACCCGCATATAATACCCATCCGGAAAGAGGATTATGCAAAATGATATTTCGATTCTGCTTTACCGTGACAATGCTGTTCCCAGGAATAGAAGTATCTTCTACCAAACCATCATCACCATTATCACCTCCTTCTTCATCATTATCACTGCCGCAAGCGACTAATGATATAGCCATAGAAAAAATAAGCCCGCAACTTATTTTTCTCAAACTGCACATATTTTGAAAATTAATCTTCATACCTATAGCTCTTATTTATTTATGCTTACTTTCGACAATTTTAACCAGCCCGAATCCAATATATCCCCTTTGGCGGCAATATCCAGCCCTACGAGATCTTTATTACTCCGGTCAACCACGCCCACAGCCCAAACATAAGTACCCGTTTCAACTTTGGACATATCCGGCTCAAATACATATTCAGCGGGACTTCCTTTTATCCACTTGGATAAATCTGTATCCGTATCCACAAATGTATATCGCACCTCATTCGTTTCAGAATCAAGCAAAGCGAAAGCTACTTTATATTTTTGATTCCATTGCGGAATATTAGTAGGACAGTACCCCCATCCCAGATTGTTCCAGCAATGTTTAATAGTCGGCGTTGTTTTTTTAGAGACTTCTAACGGCAAAGAGATTTCACTGGGATAGAGCCTATACCCGCCTTCCCGAAGGAATCGGCGTACTAAATCAAAAGCATCTTTAAACCAGGACTCTGTATCACCAAAACGAAAATCCATCATATTGACATGTGCCTCTTTGCTGTCATCAAACTCACCGCGTCTTACGTCCTCGTGTGAATCCTTGCGATATCCTCTAGGATCCTGCCAATAATTATGTGATTTGACAATCCAGCCACCTTCCATAATAATAGGGCATATATTACGATATTTTTCTGCAAACCTACGTTCCCAACTGCCATAATAGGTTGTCATACCAAATGCATCATGACGTAATGAATATCCTTTCTTGATTGCTTCTTCCAGCATTTCTTCACTGTCAGCAGCAAAATGTTCATCATCTACCCAATCTTTTCCCGCACCAATCCATCTATGGTAGTTAATTACTACCGGAACTTTATCAAAAGCTTGAGAATATATATCTGTCACCCAATCGAAAACAGCTTTCTTTGGAGTATCATCACCTGTTGAATAAATCATTGTATGATATTCTCCCCATTTCCCAAGTCCGAATCCATCTATAAATTCAACTTTCGAAGGATCGTTGAAATCTTTAGCCAGGGCCTTCACAAATTTAGTATAGTACTTCTGAAAAACAGGATCGTCAGAATAAGGTGACCATTTACCTTTATTCATAAATCCTTTTGCACCGGCATCTTTTACAAATTGAGGAGTAAATTCTGTTCTCTTATCACGACTGTCAACTACAACACGAAATGCCAAACGCATATTCCGCTGATAAGCTCCTTCAATATATGCTCTCAAATTAGAATCAATTTTCCAACCATATACATCTTCCTGTGGATTAAAATCTGTCCAACTAGCGCGAATATAAAGCGTATGAGCATAATCTGTCACACTAACATTGTGTCCTAGTTCAGGAATATACATATGGTCATACTGTGCCCAAAAATCTGCAGCATCCACTCCCATACTTGCATAGAGCACCCATCCTGTAAGCGGGTTATGAAGAATACGCAAAGAATCAGGCTGAATCGTAACTATGTTATTCTCCGGTAGTTCCTTATCAAATGAAACGGCTGAATTCTCGTCTCCGAAAACAGGAGATAAAAGGAACATAAACAGACAAAGAGACACAATTACTCTATAATAACTAATCTTTCTTATAACCATACTACTAATTGTTTTTTAAAGAGTGCTATATCATTGTTCTCTTTATTCATATAAAAATCACGAGATTGATATAGCACTCTTAATTTTATCCTGCTTGATTATCTCTTATCAAAGAATACTGTCAGTTCTTTAATATCTAATTCTATGTAATTAACTCCTACAGGTACACTAAAGAAAGCATAGCGGTTGTTAGCTTGGCCACCGACTACAGTCTGTTTCTGATTGTAGTCACTCTCTGCAATATCAAGGCAACCGTCATAAGATCCTCTGATGGCATCTGCTGTTGAACCAAAGGTATAGCAACCGGCACTTTGCGGTCCGACTTTAAAGTTCAATCCACCCGGATGTGCATTTCCATCTTTGTCTTTAATGGAATTCTTTCTGGGTAACTCCGCTCCTTTGTATATAAACAAATAAGGATTTGCCAAACTAGGTGTCATAGAATGAGCCATAGTGAATCCTGTATCACCAGTGCCATCTTTAGCCCATCCATCGTATGGTCCCCAAATAAAGACTCTTTCAATAGTGGTAGTCACCGTATTATTATTCCATGTCCACGAAACAACCATTGGTTTAGGATCTGTTTCGGGGGAGTAAATCGTAACCTTTTTAGTATTTATATTAATCACAACACGATAGACACCTGCAGTCTTAATATTCCAATGATAAGCAAGTGCAGCTGCTTCCGGGCTCATTGTCGAGATATTCATTGCTGTGCCATCTGTAAAATCGCCTGATTCTTCCGGAGCAATAGCCATATCTTTCTGTCCGTTAAACAAGATTGGGAAATAAATAGTACCTGGTTGCAGTTCTGCATGGAACGCATATTGATTTTCATCTTCTATAGTGCGAGTCATCTCTACATCTGCGCTAACACAAGTTCCGGCAATATAGATTTTATCAGCTTCTATAAAATTACTAGCCAAACCTATAGTAACGGTACGTGTTTCAAAATCTACCACTACACGATACTGCCCATCTTCAGGAATCACCCAATATCCAGCATTATCTGTTCCCTTAATTTTAGCTTCCATTGCTCCATCAGTAATCTGTTGTTCTGCAGTAACTGGTGAAATGGCATTAATCTTATTTTCATCTTTCCAAACAATCGGGAAGTGAAGGTTACCTGCCTTCAAGTCACAAATGGAAACATAACGCTTCGGCTGACTTTCCATTGGCAAGATTTCAATATCTTCACCATCAACAGCTGTGCCTGACATATAAAGATGGTCTGCTACAAAAGTCTTTTCAGAATACATCTTTACTTTTATAGTAACTGTAGAAACTTCCGGTTTTACAAACTTAGGCCCTTCTACAGAACCGATAATACGGGCTTGTAACTTTACTAAATCACCAGGCTGCTGCTTCCACTTTGACACCAATAAACTCTGCAATTCTTTATGAGTATAACTTTTAGAAAAATCATCATCAATATACTCCCTTATCATTGTGTTTGTTCCAAAACTGTTATTTTCCAGATCCATTTTATAAAGATAGGAAATATAATAGTCAGAGCCTATTGGGTCAGCTTCCGTCCAGTTTAACGTCAATGCAACCTCATCCGGGGTATCTTCCTTGAGTTCTATTTCATAATCAGAAGGAGTAAGAACTAAACTTGTACGATTGTCGAGCGAATTAGTAGCATCGTCATCATCATTGCATGCTACTATGAAACACGAAGCAAGTGTCAGGAAGAAGAACCGTAAAAGGTTCTTCTTAAATATATATCCGTTTTTCATATCTATATTCAATATATTAATATTATAACTATTTATTGGTTCCCGACGGTCCAGTCAGGAGTTTGTACCAAATTCCAATTCTTATCAATATCGTCCTGTGGAATAGGCCACCAATAGCTTATAAATTTACGTGTCTGATATACTGTACGAGTATAATATTTATTTCTATAGTCCGCATCGGATACTTTAATATAAGCATTCATGCCATAAAAATCACCATCCAATACTTTCTCGGCTAATTTCCAGCGACGCAGATCATTAAAACGAAGTCCAGATTCACAATTCAATTCCACACGCCTTTCTTGACGAATTAACTCGCGCATTTCTACAGGATCTGATGGGGCTGTTATCTTGCCTTCTTCAGCTGAAACACTATATTCGGGAATACCTGCACGCTCACGAATCAAATTGACATATTTCAAAATCTCATTTTGATTAGCAGTATAAGTCCCCTTCTCAATGCTATATTCATTTAACGCCTCAGCATAACTTAAATAGATCTCTGCCAAACGACATAGTGCACCATGACGATTTTTATAATCTCCACTGCCTTCTTTGGGATTTGCAGATGGGTCTACTCTCTTACGTACCAGATAGCCGCTCCACGGAGCGTCATGAGAAGGACCACCGTCTTTACCATCCATATAGAAATCAGTATTTCTCTTACCACCAATATGCCATTGTTCGTTATGCAGTACTGAAATATAAAAACGAGGTTCGCGGTCACAATACATTTTATAGGTATTGGCATCTACAACTACATTTTCATCTTTATTACGATCTCCTTCTGAAGACCCATACTGCCACTTTGTAGAATAAGTCTCTTTTTGCGTACTAAAGCCTGTCTCTGAATAATTAGCATCAGGGTTAACTTTAGGAGAACCATCCGAATTATAGCCTATAATAGGTCTTTGACCGTTTCTCATGAAAAAAGCATCAACCAAAGATTGGGTTATTCCGATCGCTCCCACTCCATTAATACCCAAACCACGTGGAATACAGTTTTTATCATACCATCCACCGGAATCCATTGTGCGAACAAACAGTAATTCTCTGTTAGCTTCGTTCCATCTCTTCATCACTGCATTCTGATAAGAAAGAAAAGGATCAATATCACCGTTATCCAAATATTCATAATGCAAATGATAGCCAGCGGCTTCCGCCTCATCGATAACCAGTTTACAAGCATCTACTGCTCTTTTCCATCGTTCCGGATCATGTGCAGAATTAAAGATAGGAGTTCCATCAATGTTTTTTATATTCGCCAATGCAGGATTGCCATTCACCAAGTCACTTGCAGCAAATAATAACATACGCGCACGCATTGCCAAACATCCAACAGAAGTCACACGACCATATTTCTTATCTTCAGTTTGAGTGGCAGGCAATTGTTTTGAAGCTTCCAGCATTTCTTGATCTGCCCAATCAATTACATTATAAAACGGCTCTTGTTTCAACATCAGATCATCAGCCGAAGTACTTTCACTAGCCTCGCGAATAATAGGAACTGAACCATAAGCTATAGCCATCATAGAATTATAATAAGCTATAAAGAAACGGCATTCAGCTTTCATAAAGTCTACTTCTTCAGCCGGTACAGCCTCCAATGGGTGAGCATGTTTTATAAACAAATAAGCAGAACGAATATATTTGGGATAAGTATTCCAATAAGCAATTACCCCGGGATTGTCTGCTGTCCAGTTACCTTTTTGATATTGAATGGCTTTAAATCCTTGCGCTTCCCAACCAACTGAAGGAATCAGTTCATCAGCTATGGCATCGGGACCATCATAAGTATAATATTCAGGCAGACCACGATAAATATATGCCAGCCAACGTTCCATATTCTTTTTATTCTCAAATACTGATTCTAAGTCCAACTGGTCATCCGGTTGCTTATCCAGATAATCAGAACAAGAAGAAAAAGTAAATGTCGTAATAATACTTAGTACTATAAATTTTAATATGCTATTTTTCATATGCGCTATTATTAGAATTTAATTTCAAAACCTGCAGATAACGATTTCATAATTGGGTACGCAGCCCCTGTAGTATTTTCGACTTCCGGATCCCACAAATCAAATTTTGAAAATGTCAAAAGATTTGTTCCTCTCACGAAAAGACGAATGCCTGATATAACTGTAGTATTTCTCCACAAATTCTTTGGTAAGGAATAACCAAGTTCAATGTTTTTTAAACGTAAAAAACTCATATTCCGCAGCCACCACGTAGAGGATTGGTTATTATTACTATTTATACCATCATCCAAACGCGGATAAAATACATTCTGACTTGGGTTGTCTACAGTCCAACGGTCATTTGCATTAGTAAACATATTGCCTGTCACTCCTCTATTGGCACCCGGAATAATACTCGATCCTAATATATTCCAACTACGACCTATGCCTTGGAAGAGAGCTCCAAAATCTAAATTCTTATATTTCATATTCAGTCCAAAGCCATATACTATCTCCGGATCTTTTGTTCCTCCGATTGGAGATTTATCAAATACGTCCACTTTACCATCACCATTGACATCCCTGTATCTGATATCCCCCGGACGTAATTTACCTACAAAACTTTGAGTCGGAATTCCTTCTTTCAGTTTACCTGTACTTACGTCTTCAAAGTCGTCTTCTGTAAACAAACCTTCTGCTATATAGCCAGTTAATTGCCCTACCGGATGTCCTGTTTCAGCACGGTTAGTACCAACTACTGCACTAGGTTCATCCTTTTCCGTTATTTCATTATGAGCATAGGTAAATGTTCCCATTAAGCTGACAAATAAATCCTTGCCAAACTGTTTATTAACATTTAAAGAAACTTCTACACCCTGATTAGTCACTTTTCCAAAATTCTTCCAAGGCTGCTTCATAAATCCAGCTGTCATTGGAACAGACTCACGTGGCATAAATATATCTTTACGGCGTTCATCGAAATAGTCTAATTGCAAATCAATCATACCATTCAGGAAACCTAGCTCAACCCCCAAATTCATCTTATTAACAATCTCCCATGTCAAATCTTGTACTGCAAACTCGCCTTCTGCCATACCAGTTAAGCCATAGCTGCTATCCAATCCCCATTTATACATGTTTAATGTCTCATAGTCATCGGTAATTGTAGAGAGGTATGCAAAACGGCGTCCACCTAAATTAGCATTACCTACCTGACCATAGGATGCACGCAATTTCAATTTAGATATGACTTTACGCAATGGTTGCATAAATGCCTCTTCCGATACAATCCAACCAATGGCTCCTGAAGGGAAAAAGCCATAGCGCTTGCCTTTGGCAAAATTTTCAGAACCATTATAGCCAAAATTAAATTCACCTACATACTTACCCGAATAGGTATAAGATGCACGTCCTGCCAATCCCTGATTACGGTAAGGCAACTTGCTTCCATCATCATAATTACGACGATTAAACAATAACATTGCAGCAACGGAATGTTTCTCGGCGAATGTACGGTCATAAGACAAAGTAGCTTCCATATATACGCTCTTATTTCCATAATCACCGCTTTTTGAGTAATCCAGGAAATTAGTACCATTGGATTTTGATGCTATAATCAAATTACCTTCATCATCACGTCCTGTAGCAGGCACATAATAATCCGGTGTCTTTCCACGAGAAACAGTACCCGAAGAAAACCTGTCAAATGAGAAGGTACCTTTTACTTTCAATCCCGGAAGCAGGAATTTCAAATCTTGTTCTACAGAAAACAGTGTTTCAATCTTACTGTCGCTTCTTCTTTTATATCCACTTTGAGTAGCCCATGCCCAAACGTTTGGCTCCTCTGTTGTCGGTATCTGCCCACTGGAATATTGTGCAGGGAAAGCATGAGGAACAGCAACAAACGCTTTCTGGAAAATTTGAGATATATCTTTCGTTGTAGAATTTCTATCTTGCAAATATCCACCAATATTAAAACGTAATTGCGTAGTAGGACTTAATTTCAAATCCACATTAGAACGAACGTTATAACGTTGCAATTTAATAGTAGGATCCCAATCATAACTTTTATCACGTTTCAAAATACCACGTTCATTATACGCAGCAGCAACAAAAGAATAACGTAATGTCTCTGTACCACCAGAAATATCTACTGTTACACGCTGATTCGAAGCATAATCATTTGCAATTGCATCCATCCAATTCACGTCCGGATATAAATCAGGATCATACCCTGCACGAGTTTTTGCAATACGATCTGTATATTTAGGTTGTTGTCCTGTATCCATCAAGATATCATCCAAAACCTGCATATAATCCGCTGCACCCAAATACTCAGGAAGTTTAACCGGCTGTGTAGCTGCAAATTCAGCCTTTACAGTCACACGAGGTTTACCAACTTGTCCGCGTTTCGTATTAATTAAAATAACACCATTAGCTCCCCGCACTCCATAAACAGCACTTGCAGCAGCATCTTTCAACACAGAAAAAGATTCTATCTCTTCAGGATCAATATTATTCAAATCGCGTTCTATACCATCAATCAAAACCAATGGGTTTTGTCCGGCATCCTGGAACGTACTAATACCACGAATCCAGAAAGAAGAGTTATCATATCCCGGTTCACCAGAACGTTGCACAGCTAATACACCGGCAACTGTACCTGCCAGATTATTACTTATTGAACGAGTAGTAGAAACCTTTAACTTAGCAGGTTCAATCGTTGTAATAGAACCAACAACAGACTCTTTCTTTTGTGCACCATAGGCAACCACTACAACCTCATCTAATTGACCAACATCTTCTACCATTTGTACATTAACAACCTTTCGATTATTAACAACCTCTTCTTTAGGAACAAAACCAATATAACGAAAAGAAAGTACAGATTTTCTTTCAGGAACAATAATACTATAATTACCATTCATGTCTGTCAATGCATGTACTGTAGAATCATTTTTCAAAATGATTGTTACACCAATCAAAGGCTCACCTTTTTCATCTGAAACGTTACCTGTTACCTTAATACCCTTTTGTTGTGCAGTTTGTTGTACTTTAGGAGCTTCTGGCACCGAAATAGTAATTTGTCTCCCCGACATCTTATAATTCAGTCCTGTCTCTGAGAACAACTCTTTTAATACAGCATCTATTTTCTTATTGGAAACTGAAATGGAGACTTTGTTATTCAGATTTTTCTGAACATTAGCAGAGTAAATAAAAATATACTTACTATGTTTTTCGATATAATCTAAAATATCTTTAACTGTAACATTCTCATACTGTACTGAGAATAGATCTTCTTCGGAATTCCAACTAATAGAATTAGTACCGAATGAAGAGAATGGAATCATAAAAAAGACGTTTATAATGCAAAAAAGCTTAAGTCTTTTCTTTAAGTGTAGAAAAATAGTTTTCTTTACCATAAAAATTTCTTTTTAGGTTAACAATTTTGGATTTATTGATTTAACTAGGGAATTACTATCGGGTAAATACGGCAATATTTATCCGATTTTTTTTGTCATAATAGCAGTCTGTTCTTCATAGGCAAACATATTAAAAGATTAATTAAAAAAATTATTTATTTAAATATATACTAGTATCACTTTTTTCGATCGTGAATGGCAGGGTTTGCTGAATACATTCAATCACCTCGTCTATATCATCTTTCAAATCTAATTTCCCATACACTTTTTCTTTACCAATAATTGGATCACATTGAATAGATATACCATAATAGATGCTTAGTCTTTGAATGATCTGCGACAAATCATTACCATTCAATAGCATGATCCCCTCTACCCAACTAATATACTCTGCTACATCAACTTGCTTCTGATAAGCAATTGTACCATTTGCTATATTCAATAGATCATTAGGATTCAAGCGTGCTTTCTTTTCATTCTTATCAGTAACTTCTACCGCACCTTCCACCAATACAATATTAGTTGCCCCCCCTTTATAATTCGAGATATTGAACTTCGTTCCTAACACTTGCAGTTTAAAATCATCAGACTCCACTATAAAAGGATGTTTCTTATCATGCGCAACTTCCAGAAAAACTTCTCCTTGGGCATAGATTTTACGAATGTCTCCTTTAAAACAACGAGGATAAATCACTTTTGACTGGGAGTTAACGACCAGCCGAGTCCCATCAGACAATTCTACTCTAGCCCTTCTCCCCGCAGGAACAAGTAGCTGATTATATTCTTGTTCCTCTTTGGTTTTCTCTTCTTTCTCTTTTATCACTTGTGAATTGACAGCAACTTTCCCCTCTTTCGAATACTTAATGAAAGCATCTTCATCCAAATTAAGCTGTTCCTTGGAAGTAATAAGAGTCACTTCCTCAACAGATTGGCTATCCATTTCTTCAGCAATAGCCTGGAAGTCTAAATTACCACTTCCATTCTGATTCAAAAAATAAATAGTTGAAATGCAAATCAAAAAGGAAGCAGCAATAGAAGCTGAAGCAACTAAGAAATATTTCTTTCTGCGCTTCATAGCATCTTTTCGCATCTTTCGTTGAGTCTTCTCTATGATAGAAGATGGATCAATCTTTTCCTGCGCACAATTTTGCCAAAAGAATTTCAATTTCTCTGCATCAGGCATAGAAGTAAAATCATCCTCAATATTTTCTTGAGAATTCAATTTACTAAATAAATCTGCGAGACGATGGTATTCTTTCAAGCTCATAATCCTTTTTTAATGTTGTTCTATAGATAAAGACGCAACTAAAAAAAAAATCTCCCAGTCAAAAATGATTTTTTTTCATTTTTCTTAGAAAACAAATAAAAGTAGGATTAGCTATGTGAAAAAATAAGGCATTAATAAGCAGGAGAGTAAAAACTTAGCTCTTGCGAGATTTCAGATTCAATCTTTTAGCAATTTCATCTAACGCAAAAGCAATATGGTTATTGATAGTCTTCACTGATATGTTCAACATATCTGCGATATCTTTATAAGGAAGTCCGTCTATTTTTGCTAAGAAAAAGACATGTTTACACTTGGGAGGAAGTTGTTGAATGGCGTCATTAATTTTAGCCATTTCTTCCTTACTAATCATCTCCTCGGCTGGAGATTGAACCGGCTCAAAAATAAAATCTTCGATATCATCAAATGACAATTCATACTTTCCAGTTTCCTTCCGCAAAAAAGAAATCGCTTTTCGATAGGTGATTGTCTGGATCCAAGCATTCATATTGCCAATTTCAGCCAGACTTTTTCTATTTTTCCAAACTTCAAAAAAAACATCACTCACAATCTCTTCAGCTGACTCCTTCTGGCCAAGTAGCGCAAATGTATAGTGATATAAACGCGAAGAATAATGCTCCATAAAACGATTGAAAGCAATTTCATCGCCGTCTACTATTCTACATATTTCATTATTCTCAAGTTTCACAGAAGTATTTATAGATTATTTCCAATTAACAAAATTGAGCCAAATATAGCAGTATCATATCAATTACGAAAATAAAACACCATAAAAAGGAATTAAAAGTTATCAATTATAGAAAAATGGCTATAATAAAAACATTACCATTTAGCTATAAAAGTCTCTTACTTAAATAATGTACAGGATACCATACAGAAAGGAATCCGACTGCCAAAACGGTGATAAAAATAAGTACCACATCCCAAGCATGAACGCTGACGGGATAGGCGTCTACAACAAAAGTACCACCACCGCCCCCCAATGAAATTATACCGAATTTCTGTTGGATAAAACATAGGATTAAGCCGAGGAGAATACCGGAAATAGCGCCAAAAAGAGAAATGAGACGTCCTTCAAAGAGGAATATTCGGGAGATGAGTTTATCACTAGCTCCAAGACTCCGCAAAGTTACTACATCATCCTTCTTATCCAGAATTAACATAGAAAGAGAACCTATCACATTAAAACAGGCTATCATTAAGATAAAAGTGAGAAACAAATAAGAGATTAGTTTCTCTATCTCCATAATACGGAAAACATCTGCCTGTTGCTGATAACGATTCTGAACAACAAAATCATCACCTAGTATGTTTTCTATTTTAGATTGTACCGATGAAGTATTTACATTAGACTTTAATTTCAATTCCATCGCAGAGACTTCTGTTGTATAATCCAGAAGCTCACGGAGGAAATCGAGAGAAGTCAGAATATATTTCCCGTCATATTCTTGCTGATTCACCACAAATACGACACCCGGAGAATACAGGTAATCACGATTAAAAGAAGCACCGGGATTTGCCATGTTCACTTTGGCATTTCGCTTGGGTAGATAAACCTGAAGAGGATCAACAAATTCCAAACCTGTGCCCAAAGTCGCAACCAGTTCCACTCCCATGACCCCGTAGTTCACAATAGAGTCATGAAGAAGAAATTCACCTGCGCCATAAAGTATGCTGTCTATGGCCGTCAGTTCTTCAAAATTATCCTCCACCCCTTTTAGTACAACCATAGCCTGACGGTCCTTGTATTGCACCATTGCATTCTCTTCGAGCGTCTCTGTAAACACCTCCACTTCAGGAAGCGCACAAACGGCACGAATCCGTTCATCTTGTGCATCAAAGACTTTTCCTTCACGGACCGTAATTTTCAACTGCGGATCAAAAGCCGTAAAAAAGCTAGCGACCATATCCTGAAAACCATTAAAAACGGAAAGAGTGCAAACCAAAGCAAGCGTAGCAAGGGCTACCCCACATACGGAAATACCGGATATGATATTAATAGCGTTATGCTTTTTTTTTGAGAAAAGATAACGCCTGGCTATATAAAAAGGAAAGTTCACCTCTGCAATGAATTATTTCACTTCAGCAATGAATCTATTTTCTCAATATAATCCAATGAATCATCCACAAAGAATTTCAGCTCGGGAATAATGCGCAACTGGTGACGCACACGAGTTCCAAGTTCATAGCGAATGGATTTCATATTGTTATTGATATTCTTCACCATCTCTTCCGCTTTCTCCGAAGGAAAAACACTGAGGTAAACACGGGCAATACTCATATCAGGACTGATACGAACTGCACTAACAGAGACCAATGTGCCCGGCATGGACTTTGTTTGAAGCAGGAATATCTCACTTAGCTCTTTCTGCAACAGGCGAGATATCTTATTCTGTCTGGTTGTTTCCATAAATCTACTCTTTTATCTTACTTTTTTCTTATAATCGTTAATCCGTCACGTAAAGGCAATATCACTTTTTCCACTCGCACATCTTCCGCCACCAAATCATTGAAGGCTTTAATACCAATCGTCTGTGCATCCGTGTTGCGAGGCTGTTCGAGAACATGACCGTCCCACAAAGTATTATCAGCAATGATATAACCGCCTGCAGATAAATGCGCCAACGTCATCTCGTAATATTCAATATACTTACGCTTATCACCATCAATAAAAGCCATATCAAAGGTAACACCTAAACACGGAACAAGTTCTAAAGCATCACCTATATAAAAACGAATTTTATCGGCAAATGGTGATTTTTCCAACCATGGACGGGTAAAATCCTCTTGTTCATCATTGATCTCAAACGTATGCAACATTCCACCTTCGGCCAGACCTTCTGCCAGACAAAGGGCAGAATAGCCACTATACGTTCCTATTTCCAATATCTGACGGGGCCGAATCATTTCTACAAACATTTTCAGCATCCGTCCCTGCAAATGCCCGGAAGCCATACGAGGACGGAGCAGTTTTACATGTGTGTCCCGGTAGAGCGACTTTAAATAATCGCTCTCGGGATCAATATGCTGCAAAATATATTCGTCTATCGATTCGGTTTCCTGCATAAAACAAATCTTTACGAATTACAGATAGCGGTTATTGTTAGGTAATACAGTCTCCTCTGCATGCTTCAAAGCATCTTCCACTACATTAATTTCGAGGAATGATGTTTTCGTTCCCGCCTTACCACTACTCAAATAACCAACCATATCAGAAGGCTGTAAACGACCTTCTTTCAACAAACGGCGCAATGCTGCAAAGTAATACTCCTGTCCGTTAGCCAATTCCGGCATATAGATAGCTTCCACACCATAAGACAATGCCAAATGGCGCATCGTCTTTTCTTTATAACAGATAGCCAACACCGGATACTTTCCACGGAAAGCTGCCAGATTGCGGGCAGTACGTCCGCTATAGCTATCAGTAATAATGGCACGTATTTTTAGTTTAGAAGTAGCCTTCACAGCCTGTTTAGCAAGGAATGCCGTAACATCATTACTATTCTCATCCAATGGAATACGGATATCATTTTCCTCCAATTTATCTTTTTCAGCCTGGGCAGCAATCTTAGTCATTGTTCTCACTGCCTCTACCGGATACTTACCATAAGCAGTTTCCCCACTCAACATCAATGCATCTGTACGATAGTAGATTGCATTAGCAATATCAGTCACTTCCGCACGAGTCGGACGAGGGTTATTTATCATCGTATGGAGCATCTGAGTAGCCACGATTACCGGCTTCTTTGCCAAAATACATTTGCGAATCAATACACGCTGGATTCCCGGGATACGTTCCTGCGGAACTTCAATACCCAAGTCACCACGGGCCACCATTACACCATCTGCCACTTCCAGAATTTCATCAATATTATCTACCCCTTCCTGATTCTCAATCTTAGCAATAATCTTAATATCACTATTATGAGCATCCAGAATTTCACGTATATCAAGCACATCCTGACGATTGCGTACAAAAGAATGAGCGATAAAATCAATATCCTTTTCAATAGCGTAAAGAATATTGTTACGGTCTTTTTCCGTTAATGACGGAAGATTAATGCGAACACCCGGAACATTTACGCTCTTACGGCTTCCCAAAGTAGCATCGTTCTTGACTTCACACAACAAATAATCGTTAGTCTTATCAATAACTTCCAGTTCCAGATCACCATCGTCAATCAGGATCATACCACCGATATTCAGATCGGACACAAAGTTCGGGTATGAAACAGCAATACATTCACGGGTTGTCTCCAAATCCGGATTACCTACAATCTTTACTTTATCACCTGTCTTATATGGAATTGGTTCTGCATTAGCCGTCGTACGAACTTCCGGACCTTTTGTATCCATCAAGATCGCAATACGGTTGGACACAGCACGTACATTTGCAATCAAAGCTTCAAAACCTTCACGGCTAGCGTGCGCTGTATTCATACGCACCACATTCATCCCAGCTTCAAACAACTGTTTTATAAAATCCACATCGCAACGTCTATCCGAGATGGAAGCCACAATTTTAGTCTGTTTCAATAACATAGTCTTTCTACCTATTATATATTATATTACCTTATTTATTATCTATATTTATTATCTATCTAACAAAGCTTCCAAGGCCAAACGGTACGAATTCAACCCAAAGCCACAAATCACTCCCTTGCAGGCACAAGCAATCATCGATACGTGTCGGAAAGACTCCCGATTATGCACATTGGAAATATGTACCTCAATCACCGGAGACGTCACAGAGCGAATAGCATCCTGCAAGGCTATGGAAGTATGTGTATACGCACCTGCATTCAGAATGATGCCATCCACATCAAATCCTACCCGCTGTATGCAGTCTATCATTTCACCCTCAATATTCGATTGAAAATAGTCGATCTCCACGTCAACGTATCTTTTGCGAAGATCAACCAAGTAATCTTCAAATGTAACGCTTCCGTAAATGGAAGGTTCACGCTTACCCAACAGATTAATATTCGGGCCATTAATAATTTGTATCTTCATCGCGCAATCCTGTTTTTTATATACCTTTGTATCCAAAGAACAATATTTCAAGGTGCAAAGGTAGAAAAAAGAAATGGAAATCAACGAAAAAAAGAAGAAGAAGGAACAACAAGAGGTGATAATCAGGAAGTATCAGCAGTATCTCAAACTGGAAAAGTCTTTATCTCCTAATACGCTGGATGCCTATCTTACGGATCTGTACAAACTGATAAACTTTTTGGAGCAGGAAAAGGTAGGGATACTAGACGTATGTTTATCTGATCTTCAACATTTTGCAGCCGGATTACACGATATTGGCATTCACCCCCGTTCACAGGCCCGCATCTTATCAGGAATCAAATCATTCTTCCGTTTTCTCATCATTGAAGACTACCTGGAAGCAGACCCCAGTGAGTTATTAGAAGGACCTAAAATAGGCTTTAAACTTCCTGAAGTACTGACCGTGGAGGAAATTGACCGGATCATCTCTGCCGTTGACCGCAGCAAAACCGAAGGACAGCGAAACAGAGCTATTTTAGAGACATTATACAGTTGCGGACTTCGCGTATCGGAGCTTGTCACCCTCAAGCTGTCCGACCTTTATTTTGATGAAGGTTTTATCAAAGTAGAAGGAAAAGGAAGCAAACAGCGCCTCGTCCCCATCTCTCCACGAGCCATTAATGAAATAAAACTTTACATACCAGACCGTAACCAAATTGAAGTAAAAAAAGGGCATGAGGATTTCGTTTTCGTCAGCCAACGGAGAGGCAAAGGCCTTTCCCGGATTATGATCTTTCACATGATAAAAGAATTAGCGGAAAAAGCAGGCATTACCAAAAACATCAGTCCGCACACTTTCCGGCATTCCTTCGCCACTCATTTACTGGAAGGTGGAGCCAATTTGCGAGCCATTCAATGCATGCTCGGACATGAATCTATTGCGACAACGGAAATCTATACACACATTGACCGCAACATGCTTCGTAGTGAGATTATTGAGCATCACCCGCGAAATATCAAGTACCGGAAAGAAAAAGAGGAGTTATTTCATTAAATTATGATAAAATCGCCCCCTTATCTATATAATTATATTAAGAATTAATATCTTTGCGTTACTTTTTCTGTGTGAGCAGAAGGAGGTTGGCAAATAGACGATATTTCAATTACAAACATTTAATTTATACCTAAAATGACTAAGAAGTTGTACTTGCCTTTACTCATGGCAATGGTTGTTGCATTATTCTCTTCTTGCAGCAAAAAAATGGGTGAATTATCAGCTGATTACTTCACTGTTACTCCGCAAGTGCTGGAGGCAGTAGGTGGTAAAGTTCCTGCGACCATCAATGGTAAATTTCCTGAAAAGTATTTCAACAAGAAAGCGGTTGTAGAAGTTACTCCGGTTTTGAAATGGAATGGCGGCGAAGCTAAAGGCCAACCAGCTACTTTCCAAGGCGAAAAAGTGGAAGGTAACGACCAGACTATCTCTTACAAGATGGGCGGTAGCTACACTATGAAAACGTCTTTCGACTATGTTCCGGAAATGGCTAAGTCTGAATTGTACCTGGAATTCAAAGCTACTATCGGTAAGAAAGTAGTTACTATTCCTGCTGTGAAAATTGCTGATGGTGTAATTTCTACTTCTGAATTAGTAAACAATACATTAGGTAACGCTAACCCTGCATTGGGCGAAGACGCTTTCCAACGTATCATCAAAGAAAAACACGATGCTAACATCATGTTCTTGATCCAACAGGCTAACATTCGTTCCAGCGAATTGAAGACTGCTAAAGAATTCAACAAAGAAGTAGCTAACGTAAACGAAGCTGCTAACAAGAAGATCAGCAACATCGAAGTTTCTGCATACGCTTCTCCTGATGGTGGTGTAAGCTTGAATACTACTCTTGCTGAAAACCGCGAAGACAACACTACTAAGATGTTGAGCAAAGACCTGAAGAAAGCAAAAATCGACGCTCCGATCGATGCTAAATATACTGCACAGGACTGGGAAGGTTTCCAAGAACTGGTTTCTAAATCTAACATCCAAGACAAAGAGTTGATCCTCCGCGTTATTGCAATGTACCAAGATCCTGCTCAAAGAGAAAGCGAAATCAAAAACATCTCCGCTGTATACAAAGAATTGGCTAACACTATTCTTCCTCAGTTGCGTCGTTCTCGTTTGACTTTGAACTATGAAATCATCGGTAAGTCTGACGAAGAAATCACTAAACTGGCTTCTTCTAATCCTTCTGAACTGAATGTAGAAGAATTGCTGTATGCTGCTACACTGACTAGCGATCCTGCTAAACAAGAAGCTATCTATACTCAAGCTACCAAACAATTCCCGAACGATTACCGTGGTTACAACAACTTGGGTAAATTAGCTTACCAGGCTGGTAACATTGACAAAGCTGAATCTTACTTCAAGAAAGCTGCCAGCGTTAATGCTACTCCTGAAGTTAACATGAACTTAGGTTTGGTTTCTTTGATGAAGGGTGACAAAACTGCTGCAGAAGCATACTTCGGTAAAGCTGCCGGAACAAAAGAACTTGGCGAATCTATGGGTAACCTGTACATCGCTCAAGGTCAATATGAAAGAGCAGTTAACTCATTCGGTGACTCTAAGACTAACAGTGCTGCTTTGGCTCAAATCCTTGCTAAGGACTACAACAAAGCTAAAAATACGTTGGCTAACGTAGAAAGACCTGATGCTTACACTGACTACCTGATGGCGGTTTTAGGTGCTAGAACTAACAATTCTTCTATGGTAACAAGCAGCTTGAAGAGCGCAGTTGCTAAAGATTCTTCATTAGCTAAGAAAGCAGCTACTGACCTGGAATTTGCAAAATACTTCACAAATGCAGATTTCATGAGCATCGTTAAATAAGAGAATTACCACTCTATTTTAAATATTAAGAATTGCCTGTCATTATAAATGACGGGCAATTCTTTTTTTTTATCCGTAAAAACCGTACTTTCGCAGAAAAGAATTCAAAGCAATGAAAAAGAGCAGCATTTTAATCCTTATAATCATCTGTCTGTGTGGTTGTGGCAAATCTTCTAAGAAAACAAGCATAACCGGGGAAATCAAGGGACTGGGTACAGATACGCTCTACCTGTACGGAATGGACGAATCCTTTGATCGGATAGATACTATTTTCGCGAACGGAGACAAATTCTCTTACACCACCTCCATAGACACCATAACTTCGGCCTATCTGCTGATTGATAACCAGATAGAATATCCAATCTTCCTCGATAAAGGAAACCAAATCAAGATAAAAGGAAATATAGACCACCTCGAATTTCTGGACATCAACGGGAATAAATATAATGAAGAGTTCACAGCCTTTCAGAAAGAACTGGGTAGTTTAAACAACCCTTCCGAAAAAGATTTAGAGCAAAAGGCAGAAGAATTCATCACGGCACATCATTCTTCTTTTGTCAGTCTTTACCTGTTGGATAAATACTTTGTGCAGAAAGACTCTCCTGATTTCAACAAGATAAAGAAATTAATTGAAGTCATGACAGGAATACTGCAAGACAAGCTATACATCGAGCAACTGAATGAAGCCATTTCCTTGTCCGAAAAGACAGAGATAGGCAAATATGCTCCGTTTTTCAGCCTTCCTAATATAAAAGGAGAGAAAATTACCCGTTCATCCGAAGATCTCAAAAAGAAGAATCTGTTAATCAACTTTTGGGCCTCATGGACAGATAGTATTTCCAATCATCAAAGCAATAGCGAATTAAAAGAACTTTATCAAAAGTACAAAAAGAACAAACACATCGCTATGCTCGGGGTCTCCTTTGACATGGACAAGAAAGAATGGCAGGATGCTATTAAACGTGATACGCTCAATTGGGAACAAGTCTGTGATTTTGGCGGGCTAAATTCCGAAGTTGCCAAACAATATGCCATCAAAGAAGTTCCCAGCAACATTCTTCTGTCGGCAGACGGTAAGATTCTAGCGAAAAACCTCAAAGGAGAACAGTTGAAAAAGAAGATTGAAGAAGCAGTTACAGCTGCTGAAGAAAAGGAAAAACAAGACAATAAGAAGAAAAAATAACCAGTAATCAAACGTGTTAATTAAAGTATTCGGAGCGGCTGTTCAAGGGATTGATGCAACACTCATCACAATCGAAGTCAACAGCTCGCGCGGCTGTATGTTCTATCTCGTCGGCCTTCCGGATTCTGCGGTCAAAGAAAGCCATCAACGCATCATCTCCGCATTACTGGTGAATGGTTATAAAATGCCCACCAGCAATATAGTAGTCAACATGGCACCTGCTGACATTCGAAAAGAGGGTTCAGCTTATGACTTGCCTCTTGCCATCGGATTATTAGGAGCTAGCGAAACAATCTCTTCCGAGAAGTTTTCCCGCTATTTGCTAATGGGCGAACTAAGTCTGGACGGAAGCATCCAACCTATCAAAGGTGCGCTTCCCATTGCTATCAAAGCTCGCGAGGATGGTTTCGAAGGACTAATCATTCCCCAACAAAACGCACGGGAAGCTGCTGTTGTCAATCAATTAAAAGTATATGGAGTCAGTAATATCAAGGAGGTCGTCGAGTTCTTCAATAATGAACGCGAATTAGAGCCGACTGTTGTCAATACACGGGAAGAATTCTATCAACAGCAGACCAACTGTGACCTGGATTTTGCAGACGTAAAAGGACAAGAGAATGTAAAAAGGGCACTAGAAGTTGCAGCAGCCGGAGGGCATAATTTAATAATGGTAGGCGCTCCGGGTAGCGGTAAATCAATGATGGCCAAACGCCTTCCTTCCATTCTTCCTCCTCTTTCACTGGGTGAAAGTTTAGAAACCACCAAGATACATTCAGTTGCCGGACAACTGAAACGCGGGTCCTCATTGATTTCCCAACGTCCATTCCGCGACCCACACCACACAATTTCCCAAGTGGCGATGGTTGGTGGAGGTAGTTTTCCACAACCGGGAGAAATCAGTCTGGCACATAATGGAGTACTTTTTTTAGATGAGTTACCGGAATTCAACCGAGGAGTGCTAGAAGTATTGCGCCAACCATTGGAGGACCGTCAAATCACCATTTCCCGCATCAAAAGCACTATCAGTTATCCGGCCAATCTGATGCTGATCGCATCCATGAACCCATGTCCCTGCGGATATTATAACCATCCGACAAAAGCGTGTGTATGCAGTCCCGGGCAAGTCCAAAAGTACTTGAATAAGATATCCGGTCCATTATTAGACCGGATTGATATTCAAATAGAGATCGTTCCTGTACCTTTTGATAAGATTTCCGATCAAAGGCAGGGAGAACCGAGCAATATCATCCGGCAACGAGTGATAAAAGCCCGTCAACTGCAGGAAAGACGATACACCGAATATGCCGGAATTTATTGCAATGCACAAATGAACAGCAAATTGCTTGCAATGTATGCTCAACCGAATGAGAAAGGACTCGCATTGCTAAAAAACGCAATGGAACGATTCAATTTGTCTGCCCGAGCCTATGACCGGATTTTAAAAGTTGCCCGTACAATCGCTGATTTGGAAGGAGTAGAACAAATACTTCCTAGTCATTTGGCAGAAGCCATCAGCTATCGGAATCTCGACAGAGAGAACTGGGCAGGATAATAATAATGAATAGAAACAGAATAGAATTATTTCATCGATAACACTATCTTTTTTCATATATTTGTTTTACATTTGTGACAAACAAATATGCAATAAATATGAAAACGTCGATAACAAGTCTTTTAATGATATTTTGTTTGAGCATAATGGCTTATGCGCAAACTCCCCAAGACAGAGCCACAGAACTAAAAAAACAAGCACAAAGCAGTCTTAATCAAAAAGATTACATCAAAGCACGTTACTTATTCAAAAAAGCATACGAAGCATTTGCAAGCCGCGAAAACTATCCACAAGCAATAGAATGTGGCGTTCAGGCTAATGCTTTATACGTCAGAGAGAACTTTTACAAAGAGGGATTCGAGCTTTGCCGTGACATGGAGCAGCTTCTATGGACCGGAGAACAGAATAAAAAGAAAGTCTTTTATGACCTGCGTTTCCTTATAAACAAGGAACGATTGCAGATGTACACCGCACTGAAAAATCCCGCACAAGCAAAGACTCAGTTGGACAAACTGGAAGAAATGGCTAATCTTGCAAAGAATGACTCCCTAACGGAGGTACTGTTGTATACAAAAGCCAATTATTACTATACTTTCAACCAAAGTACACAAGGCGATGCCTGTTTCCGCAAACTTATCAACCAATATAAGGAAAAGAAGGACTACGCCAAAGTGAGCGATTGCTACAAGAATCTTATCAATATTGCACGAAAAGGCAATAATGCTCCACTGATGGAACGCACTTACGAAAGTTTCATTGTCTGGACAGACTCGGTAAAAGCATTAACCGCACAAGACGAACTAAATGTACTGAAGAGAAAATATGACGAAAGCCAACTGACCATACAGGAAAAGGACGACTCACTATCTGCCAAGCAATATATAATCATAGGTCTCTGTGTGCTGGCAGTCATATTGGTAGCCGGCCTGGCAATACTGGCTGTGATATTGCTACGATTCATCGCCAACAATCGTAAATTAAAGAAAAGTGTAAAAATTGCCAATGAACACAACGAGCTAAAAACCAAATTCATACAGAATATATCTTCGCAAATGGAGCCTACCCTGAATACGCTGGCTACTTCAGCCGAAGAACTGTCACAAAAGGCTCCTCAAGAAGCGGCCCAAATGCAGGGACAAGTCGCAGCTTTGAAGAAATTCAGTGATGACATTCAAGAACTGTCATCTTTGGAAAACTCATTAACCGAGTTTTATGAACTAAGTGAAATCAACGTGGGAACTTTCTGTGAGAATGTGATGGATAAAGTTAAAGAATACATAAAACAGGATGTCACATCTTCAGTCAATGCACCAAAACTTCAGGTAAAGACAAACAAGGAACAATTGGAACGCATTCTTCTCTATTTACTGAAAAATGCCGCTTTCTACACCGATCAGGGTCGTATCAGTCTCGAATTCAAGAAACGGGGAGCGCACACGCACCAATTCATCGTTACGGATACAGGAACTGGAATTCCGGCAGAGCAACAGGAAAATCTCTTCAAACCTTTCACAGAAGTGAAAGACCTGACTACAGGAGATGGACTAGGATTACCGATCTGTTCACTAATTGCTGCCAAGATGAACGGAAGCCTGACACTGGATACGAATTATACGAAAGGAACACGGTTCGTTCTGGAACTTCATGTATAAATTTAGCCAACAGGAAAGCTATTGTTTCGTTTGATTACTTTTCGAATTGTAAAGTATAGTTATCTTCAACAAAGAATGTTCTAAACGCCAATTTAAGATTTTATAAAAAAACAAACAAATTTCCACATAAACAAATAGTACGTTTTTAATAAACTTTTGAGTAGTTTATTAAGAACGGTATCTGAGTTTATTAAAAACTCTGCCATTGGATTTCCGAGTTTATAAATCCATCTTTTACAACAAAAAGGCTGCAAATTTCATAAAATTTGCAGCCTTTTTGCCTATATCCGGTATATCCTTCCCAATATTTATTAGGAAACACGCCCAGATTTGTTATAATATTATATCGTTCAAGTCATCAATTTCATATTCTTTTATCTGTTATTTATTAAAGTAGATACCCACACTCATATTACAAAGATACAACATTTAAGAGCGTTTGTCAATAGCCTGACGAACTTCTATCAGAAAAATAAAAAGAAGCACCTTTCCCCACCGGGAAAGATGCTTTCACACAAACAAAACAAACAATAGTTACTATCTTCACAGACCGTATATTATAAAGTGACCCTTATAAGAATACACTTTATAATTTTATCAGATGCCTTGCATCTTAATTCTACTAGCGGGTTTATTTAATATGGGTTCATTTCAATTCACTCACCACAAATTTATTTAATCACTGTTATTACAGCACGGCTCACTCGGGGATCATCATAATACATATTATCCACCCCTCCCTCATAAGTCACTCTCAGCTGTGAAGTCGGAACTCCGAACTCTTTAACCAAACAGTTATAGACAGCCTCTGCACGGGCCTTGCTCAATCGCTGATTAAATTCCTTAGTACCTGTTCCTTTATCACAATAACCGATAATCGTATAAACCGCATTCTTATTCTTTTTCATCAATTCAGCCTGGAAGCCGAGATTGACACGAGCTTCATTGCTCAATATACTTCTTGATATTTGGAAAGTAACCAAACAAGGAGCTGCAAGAATACTGGTTTCCACCACTTTCTCCGGAGTTTTGTTGGAAGCCACCACCAGTTCGTCTTTCAAACGGCTGTTTTCTTCATTCATAGCATTCAACCGTTCACGCATACTGCGCAGTTCTTCATCACTAAACGTAATAGTCTTAACGGTACTACGTCCCCAAGTACGTTTCGGGAATTTATAAGTAATACCCAATGTCACAGATAATAATCCCTCTTCCTTACGCCCGCCGATTTCACCGTCAAATTCATCCTTAGTGGCAGTACCGCGTACATCCAGATTCAAGTCGAACGCAGAACTCAGGCGGAAAGAATTAATCACCCCCAGACTGGCATTAAAGTTACGTGCACGCGGAGTTTCCCAAGTAAGAATCCAACCCACACCAACATAAGGAGTCACAGACCAAAAGCGCTTCTCATTATAACCACAAAACAGATTAGACGCATTGAACATCACATCCCCGTGAATATTCATAAAGTCGAATTTCTGTTCGTCGAGCCATTGAGAGGCATCATAGACTTTGCCTGTAGAGTGACTTCCGTTTTGAGTGGCCCCTTTGATAGACAATCCACTATACATAGCCCGCACACCGATACCCGGCGTGAACCATTTTCCAAAAGCAATATCCAAAGCAGGACTAAGCCGGTCGCCAAACGCCATCTGCACATTATGGTCACCGAAATACATCTGTGCACCACCCCCGACACTAACAAACCAATTACTCCAGAACCGATTTGTCTCTACCTTATATTTATCAGCATTTTCAACGATTGTAGTTGTTGTTGTAGATTTTGAAAAGTCTTCCTGTGCATAAACGGTAATTCCCATTAACAACAATAAGACAGACATAAGAATATTTTTTTTCATAAATGAATCTTTGCTTTAATTTTCAATATAATCTGATATTCATCGCAAAGAACGAGCTTTTTTTCCATTTTCTCACTAGCAAAAAATGCGATAATACTCACACTTTATACAGAGAAATCCTAAAAATCAGCCGAATAGCCATGAAACAGTCAAAATGGCTCTCCCTGATGCGAATTTATAACATTACCTTTTCATCCTTTTTTTCATCCGGCTCCACCATCCGCTCTTTTCCACATCAATACCGTAGCCATATCCGTAACCATACCCGTAACCTCTGCTACCCTTCTTCGCACCATTCAATACAACTGCCAGATTATTCAATCTATGTTCCTGATACAAACGCTCCAGTTCCGGTAACTGGCGACGATCAAGCTTTCCTACACGTACGATAAACAGTGTCAGGTCGGAAATACGATTCACAACGGAAGCATCCGCCACTACTCCGATCGGTACATTATCCACGATGATATAATCATACCGTCGTCGAAGTTTGACAATCAACTCATCCAATCGTCTGTTCAATAATAATTCAGTCGGATTGGGAGCAATTACCCCGATAGGAATCAGGTCAAGTCCTTCGCCAAAGGCATCATGCAAGATTATGTCATCTGCACTAACCAACGGGTTAGAGAGATAGTGAGCCACACCTTTCACCCGTTTGGCATGAGCAAAATGGCTCAATCTTCCTTTCCGCAAATCCAAGTCAATCATGATAATTTTCTTCTCCGCCTGCACCAGGCTGGCAGCAAGGTTAACGGAAACAAATGTCTTACCCGCTCCCATATTGAAAGAAGCCAGTGTAATCACTTTTTGCTCCTGTGGTTGTGATATCATGAATCCCAGATTGGTACGAAGAATCCGGAATGCCTCGGACAATGGGTCAAGTCCCCGCGCACGTACCATCACTTCCTGTGCATCAGCTTCTGTCTTTGACACTTGTGGAATATCCGCCAAGAAAGGAGCACTGACAGAAGCTTCGATTTCTTTCCGGCTATGTACCCGGGTATCCAGCACTAAGATTAATAACAGAACAACAGTAGGAACAATCACTCCGCAACCCGCTCCCAACAGAACCTTATTATACTTATTGGGCGAGATCGGAATGTTACTTCCCGAAACCGGGTCCAGAATTCTCGCATTGTTATCCACCATCGCCTGATTCAAAGCATTCTCCTCCCGTTTGTTCAACAAAAACACATACAAGGATTCCTTAACTTTCTGCTGACGCTCTACAGACAGCATCTCCCGCTGCTTGCGGGGTACTGCCTGCACTTTCTGACGCACCCGGTTCTCCTGCACCGTATAATCATTCTTTTTCTGCTTCAGACTGGCAGACAGATTATCCAATGCCCGAAAAATATTCTGTCTCATCGTCTGCATGGACCGGTCCAACTCCTGCACGACGGGATTATTACTACTGCTGCCGCTAACCAACCGGTTCCGTCGCAACAATGTTTCATTGTAACGTGCAATTTGACTCTCTATATTGATGTCCGTCAGTCCGATATTACCGGGTATCAGTTCCTCCTCCTTACCGGAATCCTGTAAATACTGACGGATAAACGTTACCAACTGCAACTGGGTATCCAGCTCCTTTATCAACAATTCATATTGCCGGCTATCCTGTATATAAATGCCTGCAACCGTATTAATATCAACTCCGTTATTCGCTCTTTTCAAGTCTTCGATATCAGTTTCCACACTCCCCAGTTCATGCTCAATGATCTGCAGACGTTCTTTAATAAACTCCGCAGTATTCACTGCTATCCGATTTTTGTCCTTAATGGCCTCCTCATTATACACGGTAATCAACATATCCAGAATGTCAGCTGCACGAACCGGAGACCAATCATCCATAGTGATACGTAAAAGGGCTGCATCTCCACTCATTTGCCTGATTGTCAAGTTAGACAGCCAGAAAGACACCATATCTTCCTGCGGATGACTAATCACTTTGACAGCCCGTTCCATCCAGTCTCCTCCATAATTTTCGGCAGCAAAAACAACTAGTTTTCCTAATGCCGTATGAACAGTATCGTTCAGGTTTACCACCCGTCGCAATTCTGTTCCTTTCGAGAATTCTGCCAATTCCACTTGTTGCTGATTTTTAGGAATCACAGACAAAAAACACCTTTCACCCGGTATTGCATCCATAAAAGCCACGCGTATGGGAGCTTCTGTATATAGTTCCCTGGGACGTAAACCGTCATAAACCATATAACTCACATTCGCCTGCAGGCGATCAATCACTTTCCGCATCAGCTCTTTCGATTTAAACTGAAGGATTTCACTTGCCACATTAATCTGCCCCATAAAGTCATTGGAGCCATACAACTGCATCGCAGACCGCGAATTGGTCGGTGTCTTAATCATTACAATCGCCACGCGACTATATACAAACGGAGTCTTACAATAAAAGTACCAGAAACATCCCCCGAACAACAGAATAGAAAGAAAATACCATTTCCAGTGGGCAATCAGATACATAAAAACATCCACAATATTGACAGACTTTTCTTCCTCTGTCAGAGCCAGTTTCCTCTGTTTTTCCATATTTTATAATTGGTAATTACTTTAATAGAACGGCAATGGTTGTAAGCAGACTAAGAATAGACAGTCCGAATGAGTAGAACCCAAGTGTACGCCGTTCTTTCGTAGAAGCTTCCGCATACTTGGGATGCACATACACAATATCATTCTGCTGCAAATAAAAACAGGGAGAATAGAATATATCCGACGAGCGGACATCATGCATATACATCTTACGTTCATTGCCCTCTTCACGGATGACCGCCACCCTGTCTAAAAGTGCATTGGACGTTACTCCACCGGTTCTGGTGACAGCTTCCAACAAAGTAATCCGGCTATCGTCAATCCTCAAGACTTGCGGACTTTTCACTTCGCCCATGACGGTAATCTTTATATTCAAAATATCCACAAATACCAAAGGATCACTAATCAAATTCTCTTCAACCAAACGACTCTTTATTAAAGTACCCACCTGCTTGCAAGTCAAATCCACCACTTTCAGCTTTCCCAGAATCGGAAATTCGATATATCCATTCAAATCCACCGTATATCCTTTCTCCTGTTTCTGGTTATTACCGGTCACCGCCACATCTCCATTAGACGTCACTTGAAAATTGCCTACTGTCGAAATATTAAAAGGCACGGTCAGTTCCGGATTTCTCGAATTGACCACAATACTAATCCGGTCATCCCTCTGAATCCTCATTTCCGGTTGCTGATTCATCGGATAAGAAATATCTTCTTTCATATCTTCCAAATAAACGATTCTCTTGGTATTGATGCAGGAAGTCATCAACAGTGCTGCCAGAAACAACACTACATACATGTTCTTTTTCATACTATTATTTTGTTTTTCTTTATGGTTTCGTAGTGAGATGATATTGGTTCTCTATCCGGACATCATTGTTGCTCAATATCATCCGGTAAAGATTCAGGCAGAGTTCCGTCATCAGCTCTTTGGTAAACATCGTTTCATACCGCTGCCGGGCTCCCTGTGACAATCTTTCGTACAAATGACTATTGGAAAGAACGGTCGCTATCGCCTCGGCCAACGCCTCGGCATCTCCCGGTTTTACATTGATGCCGGAGAACCTGTCCATATTCACCCAATTGACTCCAGATTCAGGGATATTCATTGCAATCACCGGTTTGCCGCAGGACATTGCTTCAATCTGCACAATACCGAATGCTTCTGTTTTCCAGATAGAGCTTAGACAAAACAGGTCACAAGCACCAAAATAATCCGGCAAATGCTGATCGTCGATAAAGCCCAGCAACTTAACTTTATCCGCAACTCCCAGTTCGTTAATCAATGCCTGCAAGTTTTCCCATAATGGTCCTTTGCCTCCGATCAATATGACATAATCATCGGTTAACTGGCGAGCTGCCCGTATCAGATATTCGTAACCTTTATATTCTACCAGACGCCCCAACGAGAATATAATTTTCTTGCCGGCATATTTTTCCTTAACTTGCTCTACCCGTTCGGGAATGGGTTTCATCTTATCCACTCCAATAGGAATACTAGTCACTTTATATTGTATTTCTTCCAGAAAAGGAGATTCCCTTACGTAGACCGGTGTTGTACCGACAATCACTTCCGCTCTGCGCAACAGCCATTTTTGCAAAGGATCATATAATTTCAATAACATCTTCTGTTTCAATATATCACTATGCCAGTGCAATACTACCGGTCCTTTATAACCGGACAGGAATAATGCCAAACATGCCATCGGGTCGGGATGGTGAATGTGAATAATATCATATTCTTTCCGTATCTTACGCAAGCGGTAAATCATGGCCGGAGCCAGCATAGTAGCCGCCACTTTTTTCCACGTGGGTACACACAATATACGTGCATATTTATTCAGCAACAGACTTTTCGGTCGCTGTTGTTCTGCCGAAGCACACAGCATATCGCAATGGACCTGTCTCTGTGACAATCCCACCGTGATATCATACATCACTTTTTCCACTCCACCTCTGATCGGGTAGAACTTACCTATTTGTAGTATTTTCATTTTGATACAGATTTTATAAAGTCAAATAATTCTTGCCAAGACAAGGCACAAGAGAAACGTTCCCCGGAAGTACGAACACTAGCCAGAAAAGAGGTGTCACCTCTCCACAACCGCTTCATCTGTTCTTTCAGTAGTTCAGGAGCCGACAGACTAAAAAATGCAGTCCGCTCACTTCCGCTAGCTGTTTCGCGAGCATAAGGCAGATCAGCCAAAAGCATCGGTTTGCCAGTGAACATAAATTCGGAAATGGGCAATCCCCATGTTTCCACTCTGGAGGGAAACACCAAACAATCTACTGCATGATAGTAGCCGAAGAGTTTTTCCTTACTCATGAATCCGGCAAATTCTATTGAACTCACAGAGCTATACTTTCTATGCAGCCACTTTGAATATTTATTCTCCTGCCCATTAATGGTCAGGACAAGTTTGAATACATCTTTCCCAATTTCCTGTTCCAAGAGAGAAACAGCCTCACAAACGAATTCAAAATTCTTATGACAATCGGGGGTGGAAGCATAAAGGAACGTGAAACAAGATCGTTCTATTCTCTCCGCAACAACCCGACTTTCTTTATGTTCCGGTGGAGCCACTATGAATTTTTCTTCTTTTACCCTCAGTAACCGACTCAATCCGGAGCGTAGCCACTCTTGCTGCACAATCAGGAAATCATTCCGATGCACATTGATCCGATAAGCGAAACGGGTGAATAAAGCAAATAAGACAATTTTATAATCAAATCGGAAATCCCTCCAGTTCCACTTATAAAAAGGGAAAGAAGTCTGGCAGTACACAACCTGTCGTTCAGCTCTCACCCTCGGAGTCGTATCATGAAGAGAAATCCACAGATATACGGGCGCTATTCTCACGGAAATCCGGTTCATCGTCACATACTCACACCACAATCTCCGACTCCAGCCTTTGATAATATCCGGCATTTCAATGTACCGGATACCCGGATAGTCTGCCAGTTCCCTCTTATGCACCAACGCAATGATCCGGTAATGACCATCAACCGCCAGCGTAGAGAGATAACATAAACAATCCCGTAATATTGTCAGTGTCCCCCCTTTCCGCAAACTAACTGCCGAAACAACAATCGTTTTTTTCCCATCACTCATCTATTTATATTGTCAAATTATTGAACAAACCTATCCATCGCTGCATGATTTTCTCTTCCGAAAATGCTTTTGAATGATGATATGCACTTAGTCCCATACATCTGCGCAATTCATCGTCTTCCATTAGTCTCAACATCCTATCGGCTAACATTGGAATGTTTCCTTCTGAAACCAGAAAACCATTCTCTCCTTCAGTTATTACGTCTTTCGGACCACATTTACAAGTAAAAGAAACAGTAGGTAATCCGAATGACTGCGCTTCGAGCAATACCATAGGCAGTCCCTCATAACGGGATGACAGTACCAGTAAGGAGGCACGTCTGTACTCATCTTCGATATGCCGGGTAGGTGGTTTCAAAAAAACACAATGTTCCAATGCGTTTTCTTTAATCTGTTGTTGGAGACGGTTCATCCATTCTCCGTCTCCAATAATATCCAAGGTCCATTCAGGTTGGAAACTGTGAATAATTCTCCAAGCGTCTATCAGATAATCAAACCCTTTCTGATAACCATAGCGTCCAATGGCAATCACTCTCCGGGCTGTCAGAGATGATATATGAGATTGGGGAACAGAATAAGTCAGCGCATTCGGAATGACTGTAATATTGGATAGATTCCTCCAATATGACTGATCTTCGGCAGTCAGTACAACAAAACAGTCATACTTCTTCACTGTCCTTTCATCCATCCAACTTCTCCACCGGTCCACTAGTCTCCAGATTCCTTGGCGTCCATACTGCCGACGTTTGTAACGGGAAAAGTGAATTTCCAGGATTTTCCGACTGCCATCATTCATCTTCCATAATAAAGAGGCGTCATTGCAAAACATGGAGACCGCAATATCCGCATTTGTCTGCTTCAGGCATTCCGACAGTCTCTTTCGATGTTTCCATTGTTTGAAAGGATAATGAACCAGTTTATTCAAGAACGATTTTCCGTTATTTTCCTCATAGTTTATACCTAAATCGTGACATCTAATACGTCTGTCCAAATCGAAGAAAGGTTGTTTTCCACGTTGGTCAGTAGTGATAATAACGACTTCATATCCATGAACGGCCAAATAATTGGCTTTATTAGCCAACACTCGTTCCATTCCTCCGGAATTATAAGTCCCGGCTATGCAATAAACGATTTTCATTCACTTTCCTCCCAAGGTAACTCCTGTTTCCTTTGCCAATCCAAGCAATAAAATAAAGCGTAAATAAAGAAAAGATCAGTCGCTACTTTCATCCATATAATGAAGCTCAAGGCCAAAAGAAAAAAAGATAACAACCGGAAAAAAGGAAACTTGCAGGCAAATACCCAAGCATTATACACAAAAAAAGCGATGAATGTCCCGAATCCGATTAATCCGCAATACAAGATAAAACGACAATAACCGATGTCGGTACTATACACAAAATTGGCAAACAAACCTGTCCCTATCAGCCAACCCTTCAAATTTTCCGGCCAAATCCACATCACGGTGTTCAATTTATCGGTTGAATCGGTCCTCAATTCTCCTGTTTCCACCCAGTTGAAAAAAGCCTCAAAAGCAAATCGGATATTCCTGTAGAAAAAGGGATCATGCTCATATAGATAAACACCCAATATAATGAATGTAATCAGCATCCCTCCCAGAATAGAATAAAGCCTGAAATAACTCCGGCGGATAATCAGACGAAAGATCCCTGTGGAGCATATCAAATACGCAATTCCCAGTAATAGCCCGACAGATGTGGTGCGAGAAATCATGTTACCAATGACTGCTATCACAAAAAAAGCAAAGAGGTAAACAGAGACTTTCCACTTGGCCTGTTTCACATCTTCATTCTCACACAAAAGGTAAGCTATTAGAAGCAATACAATGGAGAAACGTACTCCGGCAGGATCCAGTGCAGCACCAATGCCATACAACCTCCTCACTTCCTGAAAAAATTCCTGTCCCTGGGAGACATAAGTATCTACTAAAAGTTGGAATGCCGGAAACCGGTCTATCAAAATAGCCAATATGCATTGAGAGACACATACAAATGTCAGATAGCCTGTTAACAGACTTAATGTTGCTTTACCATGAAGCATACGTATAGCAAAACAAACAACAAAGGCTCCTCCCAACCAGGTAAAAAAAGAAATAAAATAAGTCACATAGGAATAATCGTCTGTATGGTTATAGTCGGCAGCAATAAAACAGATAAAGGAAAAAACAAAAGCAAAGATTATAGCGCCCAGCAGTTCTTTCGAGAAGGAGATCTTATGCCTCCGGCATCCTTGAAGAACCACCAGAAAAACACCGGTCATTGCCAATGCCATTTTAGTGTTCAGTTGGGGTAAAACAGCAAAGCTGAATGGAAAGTAGTATCCGCTCACCACCATTGATATGAATAACATAGCTAAAACACGAGCCATAGTCCCACTATATTATTTATAAATAATACCATAAATGAATTTGAATACGATCCGATAATAAAATTGCAGCCCCCGGAAGCATCGCTTCACCGCCATCCATTGCAGTAAGCGTGTTCTCACAGGAAGTGTTTTGTTCTGCATTATATATCTATTAGCTTCAGGAAAACATTCCAGCCACTGCTCATAGCGCGATTTATCATCCGTGATGAGGAGAGGAAGCTTGATGTTCAACTTAAGGAAGGAGATACAGGATGGCAACACATCAGCATATAAAGAAGAATGAATATATTTTTCCACCTCATACACATTGCCGGCCACCTGTTCTATATGTTTCTGCGAGTAATTTTTTGTCAACGAACTCAAGTTACCTTGCCGGTAATGATAAAAGGGAATATGAATTATGCCCACTTTCTTTGCACATACAAATAATTTTATCATCACCATCATATCTTCCCCCATATTCATACCCTCTATAAAGCGGATTTTATTCTCCACATATAGAGAACGCCGGACCAAAAAAAGCCATAAGTTCCACCGCATAATCCCACACATCATATTCCGTAAAGCCTTTGCAGGAGTGGTATATGCAGGCTGTTCCATATATCGTTCATTGGACTCAAAAGTCAGATACCATTCGTGTCCTGTTATATCCCAGCCGTGCTCCTCTGCTTCATTCACTAAACACTCCAATGTATCCGGCTCTATAGAATCATCCGCATCTACATAATAGATATAATCCCCTGTTGCACGTTCCAAAGCTGTATTGCGTGCTGCCGCTACCCCCCGGTTTTCTTCATGGCGCAGGATACGGATTGTGAAATCCGGATTCGATTGCTGCTCTACATAGGACATTAGGATATGTAAACTTTCATCCGTACTACAATCGTCTACCAGTAGCAGCTCCAAGTTTCTGTAAGTCTGTCTGTCTAAAGACTCCAAACAGTGAAACAAGGTGGCTGAAGCATTGTACACAGGAATAATCACCGAAATAGTCATAAGTTGCAGTCTCTTATCCAATTCGTCTTTCATTTCACAATCTCATTTAAAATCCGGTTGACCACTCCAATATGTTTGCCGCCAAACTTCCGGGCAAACAAGGCATCCGAACTCATCAATTTTTCAAAATCCCGGTCCTGCCATTCTTCCAACCGGTTGTCTTTCCATCCGATCACCCGTAAACAGCCGCGCCCCTCATCATTGATGTTATAAATTCGGTCGCGAAAAGGTGAATTCCAGCAAATAGTCTGCACAAATATCTCATCCGAACAGAAAGTGTGGCTATAAATCCGCATGACTTCCTCTTGTTGCTGCAGCAAGTACCCGACCAGTTCGGAACTGATACTTAGCCACTGTGTCCCTTTCTTAAAATTAACGTCCTTGTTTCGCCGGATTCGCAACAGAAACTGCATACGAATCCATCCGGCACGCAAGACTTTCCTGCCGATAGACAAGCCTCCTAGTGTATCCTTAAAATGCTCCGGAAACAAATGCCATCTCCGGACCTTCCGATCAATTTCAGTCGTCATGTCTCCTTGATAATATCCGATAAACTCTTTTCCCTTGTTTTCTACAAAGAAACGATGAATATAGTCTTGCGATTTAAGAGGCATATCAACCCCCGACAACAAATGATAATAACTATATCTACCGGATTGGCAGGCCGCCTCAAACAATGCATATTCTGCTTTTACCACGCTTATATCTCCCCAACGGACATCAATACGCTCCGTCAAAATAAAGAGTCCGGCATGGAGCGGCTGAAAGACCGGATAATTTTCCAATTTTCCATCAAAATGGATATAGATGTCATTCCGTTCGTCATCAATAGCCTGTATCAATCGCTCCAGAATGACAAACTCATTATGAGCAAGAATTAAATAGGCATGTTTCATCCTTTCACATCCGCTAGTATATGATTCAATATCTTATTGACAATATCCATATCCATGTGACTGAACTTGCGGGCAAAGAGACAACCGGAGTTCACCAGTTCATCATAGTCCGCCAATGTATAAACACGCGGATTAGCCCCTCCCTCAAAATCACATTTCAATAATCTGTCATCATAGTATATCCGATCTTTCAAATATGAATTCTCCAGTTCCGAGGGGATAAAGAACTCATCACCACACAAAGTAAAACGATACTTCCGCAAAACATCCTTTTTAATCTGCAACAGATAGGTGACACAATGATGGGGTACACTTACCCAGTTGGAAGCATTTACATACTGTTGATTCCTGTTCCGAAAAATTCGCAATTCCCTCTGGATACAGATGGAAAATCGCCACAATAATTGATTCAACCTTCTTATAAATAAAACTTGATGCATGAAATTCTTCATAAAGAAGTTATACCGCCGGATTTTAAGTGTAGTCTGATAATCCGAATTAGGGACGTGCATCAACACTACTTTGTTTTTAAGTCTTAAAAAGTATTCGTGTATATCATTTTGAGACTTTAAGGGTAGGTGTACCCCCGAAAGTAAATGATAATAATGGTATTCATCACGTATACCGGCTGTTTCGAACAATAGATATTCCGCTTCAATCTGCGAACAATGTCCCCATCGAATATCAATTCTTTTTTCGAGTATATATAGATTCGAGTAGTGAGCAGTCAAAGATGGACAGTTTCTTACTTTCTTGTCAAAATGAATAAAGATATCATTCCGTTCATCATCAATAGCCTGAATCAACTTATTCAAAATATCAAATTCATGATGGGCTATTATCAGATAAGCATGTTTCATCGGACAATTATACATTCCGGTTCAATTTTAAGATGAGTTTCAAACGTGTCACAGCTGCATCGTCGAAATAAGCCATCTTGTGCATACTAGTTAGTTTCATTGCTTCCCCAAATGATATACTTTCATAATTCCCATTGATTTTAGTCTGTATAATATGCGGGATGCAGTCGTTTACTATAGGACAGTTCTCACTGGGACAATATTTAGTTATCAGTTCATGAAAAAGAATCTGAAAAAAGAAATAATCCGGCACTGAATCCTGTGTCTCCCAAAAATAAAGTAATAAATCTGACAAGATTGAAATAACCTTATTTTCTTTTTGAGCGAAGATTATACTATTCAATACCCTCACTTTGAAATCGGATTCCCAACCAAAATAATAGGCAAAGGCATTCTCCCAATAATCTTTATCTTTTTCATCATCAGACCGTTGAAACATAAAAAAATCGAGTTTCTCATACTTTCCCGGAAGCCTGTTTGTCAACAGAATAGTTGCATCCAACCATACACCGCCGTATGCCTTCAATAAAGCTACCCGAAGCAAATCAGAAAAAAATGTACGATTAAATTGTGCATTCTCCCGCTTTTGACGAACGAAGTCAGGAAAGTCCAGATACTCTGACAGGGTAGTATCCGTCAGACGAATAACCTGATAATCTGCTTTATGCTTGTCTACAGAATCAAAGCAGATTCGTACTATTTCAGGTAAATCATCACTGTCGAGACCCTGTCCCCAGTATTGCCAGATTACTTTCCTGGTATCTAATTCTTTTTTAGGCTTCAAGGCGTACCTTTCTATTGTTTCGTTGTGATAAGCGTCAATTATAGGTGTCCAGAAATCTGCCACTTTCTTGTGCTGTTTCAGGATAGACGTTTTACGCTGCACATTCCAGAGTTTTACAGGAATGAACCGTTTGGCTACTCTCATTAGAGTTCGTGCTTTCATCGATATTTCAATTTACGATACAATGACTGAAAGCCATTTATCATCAAAGTTCCCAAAGAAGTTCCATAAAGTCCGGATAAGAAACGAATCTTCTTGTTTATCTGCCACTCTTCTTTTATTTCCTCTGGTAATTGTTCATAATATTGCCACCATAACTGGAATTCCACAGTAAAATGATTCCAAGGTTTAGCTCCGGTATAATGTACCGTACCGTGCTGATGCACCTCTATCCAGTCCTGTTCCGTATACTTCTGTAGGAAGAATCGCTTATATTGTGGCAGATAAAAGGTTCTGATGCTATTACAATAAGGTGGCAAGCCTAATATGCGTTTTTTACAAAGCTGATTTAATACATCCTGATCGGGAAATTCGAGATAATCCGCTTTTGAGGCTTCTATAAATTTCGCCACCATATCGTCTCTTCGCATCAGTTCAAGGTTCATTATCAGAAAACCGGAATTAATATACTCCGACGGGGCACAACCTATCGCTTTCAAATGTTCGATTTGGAAGTCCGCAGGAGCTTCGAATACAGCGGCTAAATAATGTGTTCCTAATTCTGTGGAATAATAAAGCCGGGCTAAATCATTACGGACAATCACATCACAGTCTATATACATCACTTTCTCATATTCCGGTAGCAAGTCCGGAAGCAAAAGACGATAGGAAGCTGCTTCCGTGTATTTAGTATCGACATATATATCCTGTAATCTTCCTTTGAGATTTACAAAGGAGTAACAGGCACGTTCCCCACCTATCTGTTGAATCTTTTGTTTCAAACGTTCAGGCAATTCCTCGCTCAACAGACAGATGATGTGTAGTCGGACTTCCATTTGCATATTCTCAAATATGGAGTAGAGGCAAGTCGCGGCAGGAACAAAATAATTAGGAGTAAAAGCAACCACTAACGGAATCATACCGGTATTCATCTTACTATACTTATCTTACTTTATTTAGTTTAGTCTATTCAACTTAATCAGTTTCTTATGCTCTGTTTATCTCGGTTGTCTTCAATGAGTACTTACCAAGCGTTTAGTCAGAAATAGGAGTAAGCGGTATTTCCTGCTACCTACTTTTAACCTGTTCACCAAGTCCAGAAGTTCATCTGCCTCTATATATCCTAAATAACGGAACTCATTCAGCACTTCTCTCTTTTCGCTATCCGCGTTCTCATGATTGGATGAAATTCCATCGCATCCATAGTAGCAGACAGGCAAATCGACCTTTTTATAAGTCCGATGATTAACCACGATCTCATAGAATATCTGTTCATAATCGGCGACTATCTGAAAAGATTCATTATATGGACGTAATTGAAGCATGCTCGTACGAATAAACAAGGATTGATGGCATACAGAGAAACGTTGCATGAAGAACAAGACATCTACCGTTTGCGGTGCATCCCATTCCGCCATTCCACCCGCATACTTCAACACTGCATTGCCACAAACAAAATCCGTATCCAAGCAAGGAAGAACTTTCTTCAATGTATCCTTTTCATAAAAGGTATCTCCCGAGTTAAGAAAAAGACAATACTCCCCCCGAGCCACGGAAATTCCTTTATTCATAGCATTATATATGCCATTGTCTGCTTCACTAACCCAATAAGAAATATATTCCGAATATCTCCGGATCACGCAGGCACTACTATCAGTGCTTCCACCATCTATCACAATATATTCCACTTCTTCCTCAAAGGCATTCCCCAGCATCTTTGCATTACCCACAACCGACCGAATCGTCGCTTCGAGTTGCTTGCTATGATTATAGTTAATCGTTATGACAGAAACTTTCATCACTCTTTTTTATGATACGAGCCGGAACTCCGGCAACCACCACTCCGGGAATTAATACCGACTTTGTGACAACGGCCCCGGCACCAATTCTCACTCCATCTGCAATGGTTATCCTGCCCAGAATCTGTGCGTTCTGACCAATATCCACATTATCTCCAATAACAGGAGAGTCATCGGGTAGGACACCTTTACTTCCAATGCAGCAGTTACCATGTATGGTACAATTCCTGCCGATACGAGACTTTGGATTGACAATAATAGAACCATAATGATAAATCTTCAATCCCACACCAAAGCAACCCGCATCAATGAAAAAACCGAGACGGACACCCAGAATGTTTTTTTTCCGGAAGAAATAGTATCTCAATAGCTTATTTTTTTTATAATTCGTATAGTATTCCTCTTTCCGAAGCATGCGTACATATTTCCGAATCCAATATTGTTCCGTTCGCAAAAGGTAATCCAACAGATATCCTTTTGAAAAAGGGGAAAAATAATCCATTCGATCCGAAGCAAGATATTCTTTTAAAGTCATCATTATAGATAGCGTTTCCACAGTTTGACATAAAGAGCCAACATATTATACATGTCATGTGATACCATTCCATTGAACAGCCTCATCTTCTTTCCTTTCAAAAGGTATTTCTCATCATAAAAAAGATCTTCAATTAAAGGACTGGTACATGATTTTCTTAGTGCCTTTTTTATACCAGAGAAATTATCTTTTGCCAAATGCATGATATACCTGTGATAGAAATAAGCAATAGCACTAAGACGCGTACGAGTCAGATCTAAGGAATATCTTGTTTCAAGACTGGAATAGGTACTTACCAGACATTTCAGTGTGCGTTCTAAATGTTCATAAGAAATTGCCTTTTGAGACAAGTGTTCGCCCATGTGATGTACATAAACGTATCCGGCATAAGAGGAAGTCCTCACTGAGCGAACATACAATAGATACTGGCTTACCCACAAGGTGTCTTCTCCCGAGTACAAGCAGGTATCGAAAAACAAACGGTTCTCTCTTTGAATAGCTGACCGATACAATCGACCAAAAGGCACTGTAAGCTCCGGATAGATGTATTTTGACAAACATTGCCTTATTCCATGCTTCCCCACAAAATAACTATCATCAAATAGATAACTACTACCTGTCGGTTCGGCAAGAGTAGAACATTGAACCAAATCGCAGTCTCTGTACTTCATTAATTCTTCCAAATACTCGCTTTGCACATAATCATCCGAATCAATAAAAAGAAAATGAGTTCCATTATGTTTCTCAAGTCCCAGATTTCTGGCAGCACTGACACCCGAGTTCTCCTGATGAAAGACTCTCACCCGGTGGTCTATCTGAGCATAATCATCACAGATCGCTCCTGAAGCATCCTCACTTCCATCATTTATAAGGAGAAGTTCTAAATCTCTATACGATTGAACCAGAATACTATCAATGCATTTCCTTAGATATTGTGCCGAGTTGTATATGGGTACAATGACAGATACGAACGCCTTATTTTCCATGCTATTCAAGTTTATACAGTATAAAAAGCATTTTCTTTAATCACTTTTGCCGGAACTCCTGCTACAATCGCATGCGCCGGAACATCTCTAGTAACAACAGCACCCGCTGCAACAATAGCTCCTTCTCCGATGGTCACTCCTTTCAATATGATAGCAGACATACCAATCCAAACATTATCTTTTATAATGATCGGGGCGGACATCTTATTTCCTCCTATTATCTGATGATTATCCGAATCTCTGATGATTACATTCTCGGAAATTAGGACCTGATTCCCTACCTCAATGTGATGAAAACAATGTAGTTTGGAGTGAAAATTGATATATCCGGAACCTAGGATCAATCTGCCTCCCGGCAATACTTCCACAGTTGAGCCAACTACACCAAAATTTCCTTTCACTATTAACTCCGAACCGGTGTGAAGTATAAGCCGTCCTTTCTCCTGCGAAGGAATCTTTCCTGTCCATACTTTGCCGACCATCAATTTATGAAGAGGAGACACCTGATACTTACATCCTTTTTCACGATACAGAATTCCGTGCCTGGTGACATAAATACCAGGGTGGACGTATTCCTGGTATTTCCTGTATATTCCAACAATGAAACTAAGCATCATTTTCCATCCTTTCCTGATTGTTCCTTATTCTGTTTTTATAAAAATTCCCTAACATGTGCTTTATCAGCAGATACATCTCATCCCGCTTTATTTTTAATAATAACAGATAGATAAACAAACTCATCGAGCCTCCCAATATCATCTGCAGACCGGCAGATAAAGAACTATATGTCAGCAGATAAGCAGGTATATTAGCCAGAAGAGCTAGAAACAGGTAAGGAAGAAAATCTGTCAACTGTTCCCAATATCCGACATGAAACAGCTTTCCGGTATAATAGGTATTGATAAAAATAGCAATCTGAGTATATATCACCATTGCCCAGCACATTGCCATGATTCCCCACGAAGCACTGAACAAAATCATAGTAATGGAGATGATCTTTTTCACGACCTCTAGTTTTAAGAATAAATCTGATCGCCCCTTAACTTGTAAAAGGGATAAATTGATTGTATTCACAAAGGAAAACATGGAGGAAAAACATAAAACCATCATAATCGGGACACATGGCAGCCATTTATCTGTAAGCAAGAAAACAACCATAGGTTTGGCCAACGCAGCCAGAATGGCCATTCCACCGAATATAAAAGCCGCACAAATCCTGATGTATTTCCGGTAAATTTCAATCAATCGCTCATCTTCATTCTGCAATCTTGATAGAATAGGAAAAACGACCTGCTGTAATACTCCCATTATATTATCACTTGGAAAATTTACATAGCTTTGAGCTCTGGTGTAGTACCCCAGAGAGGCAGAAGAATGAAACTTCCCGATTATTAACGGGGATAACTGGGCATACATGGTATTCAACCAACCGGACAACATCAATTTACTCCCATAACCAAACAACTCCTTAAAAGAGTTCATGGAAAATACCCATAATGGCTTCCAGGAGGAAATCCGCCAAAGATAACCGCAATTCACCAAAGAAGCTACAATCCCCTGACATACCAGCGACCAGACTCCATAATCATTATAAGCCAAGAGTAGTCCTATACTGCCTGAAAGAATAGTAGCCAATATGTTACCTATAGCGATGTCCTTAAATCTTAACTGAAAGTATAGAATATTACTATGCACTGAACATAAAGCTCCTATCGGTATCGTCAGGCAGGCAATTCGAGTTACATCTGTCAATAAAGGCTGTTTATAAAAACCAGCAATAAAAGGTGCACAACAAAACAGAATGCCATATACCAGTAGACTCGTCACCAGATTATAATAGAATACGGTAGAACAATCAATTTCCGTGCGATTCAACTTACGTATCAGAGCTGAACCGAAACCACAATCGATAAAGGACCCTGTAAACGCAGTAAATACCCCAAGCATCCCTAGCATACCGTAATCCGACGGTAAGAGCAGCCGGGCCAGAATGAGTCCTAAAACAAAACTAATCCCTTGTGAAGAGAAGCGTCCGATCGAGGCCCATTTGACACCAGAAAATCCCAAAGAACGGATTTCGCTATTTGTTTCTGTCTTATTCTGCATAATGTCCTGTCCCCAGAATGGATTGAATCATATTTTCCGCTGCTGATTGCTGATGCGGAGGTACCAGATAGGATTCAAAGAAAGCCTTTCTTTTTTCCAATAGATAATCAGAGCCTCCCAAAACAATATTCTCAATAAAGTGCCGGATATCCTGAATATCCGCCCCTTTATAATGCAGCGCATAAGCCTCCTTTGCAAAGGAGTTCATCATTCCAGTATGCTCTTTTCCATTGATGAGATACATCACCGGTTTCAAAGTATGATGATATTCTATCGTAAAAGAGCCACAATCATGAATCATTGCGTCCGAAGTCATGAATAAGTCAACATACTCACCAATCTCCAATTGGGTGTTCGGCTGTTTTTCCCATTCCGAGTAATACCAGTCAGTCTTTTCTTTTCCCCAGGAGGAATAATCATACAGTTGGCTTTTCAAAAGCGGATGTGGTTTAAAAGCCATTTGAACTGGTAAAGAGGTCGTTTTCACAAAGTCCAGAATTTCTTCTGCTATGGATAAGAAAGTGGAATAATTCAAACATCCGCCATCAGATATGGAGAAATGAGGCGCCCAAATAATCCGCTTGTACTTTTCATCTGTTTTTTTCCATCTGTCTTCGTGATTTTCATTCAGAAACAAATCCGTAATAGGTAACCCGGTCACCACTATATTGGAAGCCGCTTCCGGATATTTCCTTTTCAAATCAGTAAAGGCTGATTCATTCTCATAATAGTTCTGCCACACCAGTTGAAAGAAGTCATTCTTATTAGCCCAGTCTGCCAGAAGACTGTGAAAAGCATAATTTGTATAGCAAAACAAGGCATTCAGATTTCTACGATATAGAAAACTTTCAGGATAATAGGTATAAGGCTTCTGATAGAAAATGATATCCGGATTCAGTGCTTTCCGAATGTTAATCAGTTTGCCATTTTCATAAGGATAGCTACAAGTATATCCTTTGTTACGAAAAAAATCAAAACAGGTATCCACTCCCTCCCGTTTTAAACTCTCTTCCTTTTGCTCATCCGGCAGGACCAGGATTAACGGTGTGAATCCGGGATGCATCAGCATCGCCCTATAAAGGCTATCATTTTTCCAAGTCGCACTCTCTGCTACAGCAAATAATACTCTTATCGTTTCTTTTCGTCTGATTTTACGGATCTTGTGGTTCAGAGTACACAGATAGAGGTATTTGAAGTACCCTCGCCTGCATGAAGACAGTAATCGATGAATTTTTCTCATCAAACAGTTTTTTAGGTCTCAACCAAAGTGTTAAGTGTATGCGAAATTCCCTCTTCCAAGCTCCATTGAGGATGCCATCCCAAGTCTTTTATCTTTTCAGTAGCAAAAAAAGCCTGTGATATGATGGGATTCTCCCTCGTTTGCTCAGGTAATTCAAATACAACCTCCAATCCACCTTTCGATGCGATCATTCCTGCAAACTCGCGGATGCTGACATTCGCTTGGCTATCAGCAATATTATAGGCATTCCCATTTTCTCCTTTCAACAAGACATGGAGAATAGCAAAAGCACAATCCACAACATAACACCAGGAACGTTGTTGCAATCCGGGACTTTTCAATACGATATTTTCTCCGGCTACTACATTCCGTATAAATTGTGCATAAGCACGATCATCCTTAGGGGTAAAAAAAGGACCATAAATATGACAGGGACGCACGATAGAAGTTTCTATCTGATATTGGGAGGCATAAGATACACATAACGTTTCAGCAGTCCGTTTTGCCGACGGATAGCATGCTCTTAAAGAAAACCAGTCAAAAGCACCACTATCCTCTTCACGGAAAGGAGTACCATTCCCTTCTCCGTAAACTTCACCGGAAGAGACATACAAAAGCTTCCGCAAATGATGTTGTATTCCATAAGAAAACAAATGATCGACTCCCCCAATATTCGCCGTGATAACCCCCACCGGATCATTCTTAAATGCGCTAGGAGCAGCATAACTCGCCGCATGGATGATATAATGAAAATCCATATCAAATGGCATCGGCATTACTACATCATAGGAAAGAATAGTAAAAGCAGCCTCATCCTTATACTCTGCAAAGCAATTCTGCGCATAAACTAAGTCACGTGCTCCTGCATAAAGATGAAAGTTTCTGTGCGGCAACTGCATCAGTACATCCACCAATGCTCTCCCTATTAATCCCGTAGCGCCGACAATCAGAATATTCGTCTCAGCCAGAGTTTTCCACGGTAAATCGAGGTCTTTCACTCCTCTGATATCTTCATAATAAGTACTCATTTCAGCCAATCCTCTTTTGATGTCTGCATCAGAACCTTAAATATCTCGAGGTCTTCCGTAGTGGTAATCTTGATATTTCGCTCTTCTCCCGGAACGATGTGCATTTCATATCCTCCCAATTCTGCCAGAAGAGTACACGAAGATACAGAGTTCCGTATTCCTTTTTGTCGTGCTTCCTCATGGGATTTTATGATGTTCGTTAATCGGAATGTCTGGGGGGTCTGTGTCCTAATTAACTTGTCACGAGGAATACTCGTTGTTGAATAAAAGCCATCATCACTCTCCAAAATAGCCTCCCGACATTGGATTCCGGTAATGGCATATCCATACTGTTTGCAAATAGCAATATTAGAGGATATGATACCTTGTGACACCAAAGGACGGACAGCATCGTGAATCAGAACCAGATCATCTTCTTTCACACCATTCTCCTTTAATCCATATATACCATTGGCTATTGATTCCTGCCCATTACCACCACCGGGAAATATCCAGTGCAATTTTGTCACATTATACTGATGGGCATACGAATGCAAAACTGTTTCCCATCCACCCAAACAAACAACTGCAATAGAAGTTATATCCGGATGTTTTTGAAAGGCCAGCATGGTATGTACAATGACAGGACAATTATTCACATGTATAAATTGTTTAGGAATATCCTGTCCCATCCTGTTACCGGAACCTCCTGCTATAATCAATGCTATATTCATCTTCCAGAAATTTGTTTTATTAGACACATACTACCTTCTTCTTTTTTTGCTTTTACTGAAATCTTCTATCTGATTCAACTCATTCACACATAATCTTTTATTCAGGAATAATCTGTTAAACCACATTCTCGATATACAGCATACTCCAAAATGACTGATGAGTATCTTCGTGAGTTTTACAAACAGACCGCATCTTTTTAGAATCACAGTTCGCCCCATCGGACGGGAGAACTGTGATAAAACGAATAATGCCGCTTCATCTGTCCGTTCAATATCATAAATTATTCTCCTCGCTTTTATAGAGAATAATCGCTGATTATTCATATCAAGACCAGACCATACCCCAGTATCATGTACCCTGTATACAGCCATTACATCAGGCATACAATATCCTTTCCCTTTTTTCAGGAGGGTATAGAATAAAATAGCATCGATGCTCATTGCATATTTTGAATATGCATCCAAATCCAGCACCGATTTCCGGAAAACAACGCTCAATGGATGGGCTACCCATCCTCCGCGCACCAGAAAAGATAAATCAAAAGAGATTCCATCTGACAAATGAGCGATAGGAGTAATTTCATCATTCATCCTCTGTTCTTGCTGAAAATAGATTCTGTATCGATGTGAACACATCACATAATCAGGATAGCTCTCCAGAAAATCCACCTGCTTTTGTAGTTTCTGCGGGTCTGTCCAGTAATCATCTCCTTCACAAAGTGCTATATATCTGCCCTCGGCACGAAAATAATTATAGGCTTCTACCATTTTTCCTTTCGAATACTGATTCTCTGCCTGATATTGGGGTTTTATAATATCCGGAAACTTTTCTTCATACTCCCGAATGATATCCTGTGTTCCATCCGTAGAGGCGTCATCATGAATCAATATCTCTATCGGAAAAGTTCTTTCCTGCATCATAAATCCATCCAGGCATTGACGGAGATAAGGAGCGTGGTTATAAGTCAGGCAACAAATACTGACTAATGGACTCGGTTTCATATCTGAAACTGCATCTAACGCAAACCGAAGTTGTTCTTCACGGATCTTTTTTACAGCTAACGGAAGTAACTTTATTTCTTCATTGAAAACTCTCCCTCCCAATTCCCAAGCCGATTCATTTTCTTGTACGTATATTCTTTTTTGAAATATGATTTCTCCGGTGTCTATCCCTGCATTTACATAATGAACCGTACATCCGGCGTACTTCTCACGATTCTTCAAAACTGCTTCCTGCACTTTAACCCCGTACATTCCCTTACCACCATATTCGGGCAACAATGATGGATGTGTATTGATTATTTTCCGCTCCCATTTATCACAAATGCATTGAGGAATAATAGGAAAGAAACCAGCCAGAACGATCAGATTGGTATCTGGAGGAATCGCTTTGGTGAACTCTTCAAAAAAGGAATCACCTAGGAATTTCTTTTCCAAAACAATACAGGGAATATTATTTTCATTCGCTACGTTGATAGCTTTGCATTCCCTGTCTACAATTAGCAATGAGATATGATAGTCATAACTCGACTGATGATTTATTAACGAACGAAAGTTTCCCCCTCCTCCGGAAGCACACACAACGATATTAAAAGATTTCATTCTTCTCAAGATCCAACTCGATAAACATCCAACAATCTATTCACATCGTCTTTTGTATTATTCATCAGTATATCTATCATCGATAAATTAGAAACAAAATCATTCACATGCAATTGAGGATATGGTTGGACTACCGGATACACAAAGTTTAATATAATACCCTGCTTCTTGAATTCTTCTTTATCATAAAGGTTCCGACCACCAATAGCGTTATAGTAAACGTCCGTACCTAGTATCTTACATATATGCATTATTTTATCTTTTCCTCTCAATGAATTGTCTTTAATAATACTTGAGGACATTAATAATTCTGTATCTATGGATAAATACTTCAATATTTCTTGAAAGCTATTGGATACAAACACCGCCAGTTGTTTATCTGGGAAAGATATAATTCTTTCCATCAATGTCATAGTCTCATCAAAGTTAATGGCTTTAGAGTAGTTCATTCGGAGCATCTTCATCAATTTCTCAAAATCATCACCTATCACTATCTCATTAAACAGCTTATTCTGGCTTGCTTTCTTCAAGGTAATCGTGAACATCCTTTTTTCTCCATTCACCAGTATATTGTTACGATTGACCCAACCACGCTTAATATAATTCACATCATCATAAACCACGTACCTATCAACGGCTTTCATTAACTGAAAATAGCCTATATAAGGCATAAAATAGGGTTGCATTATACCAAGTGTCATATTAATCTTTGTTCTCAATCACCCACAATATCCGTTCTATATCCTCCCCACTCAATCCAGAATACATGGGCAAACAGATTACCTGTTCCGCAAGTTTTGTTGCAACTGGCAGATTTTCTTTCCGCGCTGATTGTAAACTGCGATAAGTGGGAAAACTACTAATCAATGGATAAAAGTATCGCCGTCCCAATATATGATGTTTTTTCATTTTGAAGTAAAGCTCGTCGCGCGTCATCCCATATTTCTCTGCATCGACAAATATGGGAAAATAAGAATAATTATGCCGGACTCCTTCCACATCTTTCATAAAGGCAATTCCCTCTACCTTGCATAACGCTTTTCGATACATATCAGCGATATGCCGACGGTTGGAGATAGCAGCATCTACCTGCTTCAAATTTAACAGTCCATAAGCTGCTCTGATTTCATCCATCTTACCATTAATCCCCGGAGCAACGACCTCGGTTTCACCGGCAAAGCCAAAATTTTTCAGATGATCTATCTGTTTCTTGGTCTTTTCATCCCTCACAACAATAGCTCCCCCCTCAATTGTGTTATACACTTTTGTAGCATGAAAGCTTAATATACTCATATCACCAGCCTCCAATACAGACTTGCTATCCACTTCCACCCCAAATGCATGAGCCGCATCATAAATCACTTTCAAGTTATATTTATTGGCAATCGCCTGGATAGCTTCCGAATCGCAAGGCATCCCATATACATGCACCGGCATTATAGCAGTGGTCTTAGGAGTAATGGCAGCTTCTATTTTACCTGGATCCAGATTGCAGGTCACAGGGTTAACATCTACAAACACCGGTTGAATACCATTCCACCATAAAGAATGGGAAGTCGCTACAAAACTATATGGAGTGGTTATCACTTCACCGGTAATCCGTAACGCCTGTAAAGCAGTGATTAGAGGTAAAGTGCCATTTGTGAACAGACTGATATACGGGACTTTTAAATATTCAGCCAATGCTTTCTCCAACTGATCATGATAACAACCGTTATTCGTTATCCATTTGCGCTGCCATATATCTTGCAGATAGATATTGAATTCCTCCAATGAAGGCATCAAAGGTGACGTAACGGTTATTTGACTCTCATTCATAAAACTCATGCACTAATTATATATACTTCATCAACAAAAGCTGTTCCTTCAACTGTACAAAATGTATCAGGCAACCTACGCATCAAGCGTCATCATAACCTTTCTACAAAGCCGACCGGCACTTCTACCAGTGCAGCTCCCAACATATTGATTCTAACCGCCACTTTACTTTTCCCATCCATCGTCATCAATTCTCCAGTCAGCCCTGTAAGCGGACCTTTAATAACTTTCACCTGTTCTCCCGGCTGAAGATGTTCGGAACACATTTCAACTGCCTGCTCCGAATAATCGAGCATAAAACGAAAACGTTCCATTTGAGAATCCGGGATTAAAGCAGGAGTACTCTCTCCACGCAATACCATAAAGCGATTCACAGAAGGAAGCCGCAGAACCTGGATATATTCGGTAGAAGCCAACCGTGCAAAAACAACCATAGGAACAACTACCCGCTGTACTTTCTTGCTACGGTCACTCCAACGATGTATCTCTTCCTGCAAAGGAAGAAAAGCTTCGAAGCCCAGTGCCGTAAGACGCTCATAAGTCTTCTTCTCCCTGTTACTCTGTACACATACCACTAGCCAGTTCCTTACTTTTTCACCCATAATAACTATTTCAATTACAACGATTCATACCTGTAAAAAGGGGTAACCTCCAAGCGCGCTCCGCTCCCGCCAGTCACATAATGGATGGCTACCTCAAAAAAACATATATTTATATTCAGTCCTTTCCGCCTGTCTTTCAAGACGAAAAGTCCAATTTGTCAATCAATAACTTTTCTTATTCTCAAAACCAAATTCATATTGTAACGTACGGGTCAATCCCTCTTCCAATGTAAAAGTTGGTTTGAAGCCAGATTCCTGCAGCCTGACAGTATCAAATTGTGTTACTGCACAAAACTTTTTTACACGAACAGAACTCACCGATAGTTTTTTCCTTGTGATCCTAGCAAACAGATCGAAACCATAACCACCCAACACCCCCAGCCAATAAGGAAAACGCACAGTAGGAATATGCTTGTTCAACGCATTTCCAACATGATATATCAGATCATTCATTGTAAAATCCGGTTTGTCAATGTAGTTGAACACGTTATATCCCTGTCTGCTATTCTCAATCAGGAAAGTTATAAAAGAAACGACATTACCGACGTATGCCATTGATTTCCGATTTTCACCAGTACCTACCATCAGAAAGCGTCCTGAAGTTATCTGACGGAGCAGGTTATATACATTCCCTCTATTATCCTCTCCAAAAATGACCGTAGGACGCAGGATATTAATATTCCAATCCTGATGAGTAGTATACCACCGCTGCAATGCACACTCCGCCTGCCATTTACTATGACCATAGTCATTAAATGGATCAGTGGGATGCAATTCTGTAGGATTGCTCTTATTCAAACCATAAACGGCTACAGAACTGGTAAATATTAACCGGGAAATGCCATTACTTTTCATCGCATGAAGTGTATTATGCATTCCCTCCACATTTACCTTGTAATAAAGTGATGTAGGAGTCACATCATCCCGGTGTTCGGCAGCCAATAAAACAACTACTTCTATTCCCACCAGCAACTCCGTCAACTTCCGTACATCAAGTACATCTGCTATTTCTGTTATGTCCGGACAGAGCTTGCTCGGTTGCTTGTCAATATTCAGCAACTTACTATCGGGAATAGTCTGCAACAGACTTATTAAACGACTTCCCACAAATCCGGAACCACCAATAATAGCTATTCTCATATCACTTATCTTAATTATTTGCTATTCCATGTTTTGCACGAATCAACTCCAACCTGTCCATCCACAAATGAAAAGCAATCCATACTATAATGTCTATAAAAATCACGATATTATTACTTATGCACTGCACCGCAATAATATTGAAGAAGCTGAATAAAAGTGCCAGAATCAGAATAAGTATCATCGCAATATGATGAGATACGCCCAGTCTTAAAAACTTGTGATGTATATGATTCTGGTCGGGCATAAAAATAGGTTTATGATGACGATAACGTATCCAGACGACACGTACTACGTCAAAAAGAGGCACTATCAATGTAGCAAAAGACAATACGATCGCTCCTTCAGAGAAAGGTTTGATCAATGGATTATTCATCGCATAACTAATTGCTAAAAAAGCCATGGAAAGCCCTAATGTCAGACTACCCGTATCCCCCATAAAAATCCGCTGTTTACCTTTTGACTTACCGAACACATTATAATAAAAGAAAGGGCACAACACCCCTGCCGTGATAAAAGCAAAAGCTGCATGCAACCACGCACCACCATAAATAAACAAAAAGCCGAAAATAAGGGCACCTATCGCTACCAGTCCGGAACAAAGCCCGTCTATACCATCTATCAGGTTAATAGCATTTATTATAAAGACAGTCACAAATATCGTCAATGGAACACCAATCCAGGGAGACAAGAACGTAATCCCCAACAGACCGTATAAATCATTTATCCAAAGACCGGAAAGCGGGAAAAACGAAGCACTAATAATCTGAGCCATAAACTTCTTGCGATAGTCAATCCTTATCAAATCATCCACAATACCAACCATGGACAGAATCAGCAATCCAGCCATTAATAACAGGAACTGGAAAAGTATAGTAAATGGCTCCTGAACATAGACTGTTATACCTAACTTATATATGAAAAACATAGAGGCTACCAATAAACAACACTGTATCGGAGCAAACACAACTCCACCCAAACGAGGCACAACACCATTATGAACCTTACGACCACCTACAGAATCAAACAGACGTTTTCGAAAAGCTACCAGTAAGATTTGTGGAGTAATAACCCACCCCATAAAAACTGCAAAAATAAATAGTATCGCTATTAAAAAATAATTCATTCTTCTCTCTACTTTTCTCAACAAATAAATATCCTCAAATACCTATCCTTTATTAAATATTAAATATCTATTCAGGTATTTTCCTTATATACCTTTACCTATAGTCATCTAGTTAATCTATTAATAAATAGCATATTAAACCACATTCCGTTGCCCCAGACTATTCATCTCTATTTTGTAATAGAGATTAATGATATATAAAATAATAGTATTTATCTGATTTATAGCGATTTATATAAAGAAAAGTTCTTTATATAATGTTTCATACTACAAAAACAAACAATAGAATGAAAGCATTTAGATCATAATACTTTGAATACAATCATATTACATAATAATATACTGAACAAATTATGAAGCATATCAAACTGAAATCGCTTCTGTACCATTAAAAAGGGAGGATATGAAAACAAAACAATCAACCAATGGATTACTTTACTTTAGGGAGCATTTGTCATGCGAAAATTACATGACAGACACATCTGCCGGATTCAAATATATTAAATTTGATGAGGGAACAAACATAGAGGAAGAGTATGCTCATAAGAATTATCTTTTGTTTTTTTTGAAAGGTGATTTCTCTGTGTATTGTAATCAATACTGTAATCATACATTTCACAACAATGAGATGGTGATATTGCCCAAATCATCCATGGTAAAGATTTCTGCAAAAGCCAAGTCACAGATGTTGGCCATGGCGTTTGATATGCCCCAAAGTAACTGCGATAAGTTGTTGTTTCAGGGTTTAACTTCTATCTGTGCGGATATGGAGTATAATTTTGATCCTATTCCTATTCGTTATCCGTTAATGCCTTTTTTAGAGACAGTCATTCATTGTTTAAAAAATGAATTGAACTGTAAACATCTGCACGATGTAATACAACGTGAATTTTTCTTTTTGCTCAAAGGTTTCTATAAAAAAGAAGAAATAGGTACTCTTTTCCATCCTATTGTTGGAAAAGAATTAGAATTCAGGGATTTTGTCATGCAGAACTATACCAAAGTAAGCAATTTAGATGAACTGATTACACAATCTAATATAGGAAGAACCAGATTCTTCATCAAATTCAAAGAAGAGTTTGGAATGACTGCTAAGCAATGGATGATGAAACAACTAAATAAGCGTATCTTGGGGAAAGTCACAGAACCGGGTATATGCGTGAAACAACTAATAGAAGTATGTAATTTCGAATCAGAGGCTCAACTATATCGCTACTTCAAACAGCAGTTCCAATGTACTCCAAAACAACTAATAAAACGTCACCAGGCAGAAATATGTGATTTATGAGAAGAAAAATCAATACTGTATAAAAAGAGAATATTATCGTACTTTTTGATAGTGTTTATTTGCGATAAATGGCCTTATTTTGCAGTATCACTCTCATTAAATCACTGATATACTCTCTATTACAAAATAGATACGGTCCACAAATATAGATTATAAATATGAACTATGCAAAATTTAAAGAACAAATTTTCATTCTATATCATAACAAATTCGTAACAATACGATTCACCTTCGCCAGAGTCTCCTGATCGAAATCCTTCAGATATACCCTCGTCATCTCTTCTGAAGTATGCCCTAATCCAGCACTAATAATAGATATGGGGGCACCACTCTCCCTTGCCAACGTTGCCCAAGTGTGTCGGGCGGTATAAGTTGTCAGTCGAACATTCATATGCAACCGGGAAGCTATCTTTTTCAGATGCCGGTTCATTCTTCCTAAAGCCAGACGATATTGATCGTACACAGTCGTAGACGAAGAGGGGGTTATCACAGGGAATACATATTCACTGTCATTCGCATATTTATCAATCAGTACCTGCATTTGAGGAGTAATCACAACGTGAATCAACTGATTGGATTTATGCCGCTGATAGCTTAATATACCATCGTGTATATTCTTCTTTTTCAAAAACACAATATCGACAAAAGCCATTCCTTGAGCATAAAAGCCAAACAAATACAAATCGCGTGCAATATCCATCCCCGAATAAACGGGCAGAGATACCAAAGATAATTCCTTCATATCATCTTTATTAATAGCACGCTTTATGGTCTTACAAGGTTTAGTCTGAATATAAGCGAAAGGATTCTCATTTTTAGGTTTGTATCCCTGCCGTATGGCAGAATTATAGATAGTCCGGAAATTGCGCAAGTAGTAGTTGATTGTATTCCTTGCTAACCCTTGCGCATACAAACAATCTTCATATCCGGCAACAAACCGGCAATCCACCTTTTCCATTCCGATATCCGCTTTACGCGCCGAAACCATATTCAGATATTTCTTCAAAGAAACACCTGTACTATGATAAGCTGCCGCAATACCGTCTTTCCCTATCGCTTTTTTATATGCGATCTGCATATTTATATACTGAAGAAGATTGTAAGAGTAGCGACTTCTCTTCTTTTCTGATTCTATAATATCATCAACAGAATACAATTCACCTCTCTTTTCCAACTCCACAATCCTGTTTTTCAGCTTCTTATATTCACTCTTTAGCTCACGATTGATTTCTCTTATTTCTTTTATTGAATAGACAGAATACCCACAATATTCAACCTCCTTCGATTCATTATTAAACTCTTGCTGAAATACACGATATTTTGTATAGTGAAGTACTTTCCGTCTCCGATGAATTATTTGAAATACTAAAGGAAATCTACCATCATTAAGCATTCTCTGCTTATTAAGTAATAACTTTATAGATGCCATTTCTTTTTACCTTTACATTGTCTAAATTTTAACTCAAAACAGCGCAAAAATATAAAAAGTTCGGTAACAGCCAGATTCTTTAGAATTTAAAACGTTCCGTGTTCTTTTTAGGAACTAATAAAAGGAAAAATTAGCATAAAAACAGACTGCCCGATTAGTAAATGATTGGATATATTTATATACTAACCGGGCAGATATCTACTTTCATAAATGTTCATTTATAACAAATATTGTCCTTCTTCCTTTAATCTTTTGCGTAGAAAACCGACATCAATCTTATGAACATCATTCTTTGTTTGTTTGATAGCATGTACCGCAGCCATTCCGGCAGCTTCACCAGTCACCAGACAAGGTGGCATCACTCGTAAGCTTCCAAAAGCTTCTTCATCAGTAGAAATACAGCGTCCGGCGGTCAATAGATTCTTCATACCTTTAGGAGTCAAGCAACGATAAGGAATTCCATGAGATTCGCCTTTTTTGTAACGCGTCTCTTTATGCCCCGGTTTATGAACATCAATATAGTAACAGTTACGTCCGATCTCATCTTCAAACGTTTTGCGTTCCAGCCAGTCTTGGAAAGTAAACGTATAATCCCCTTCAATCCGACGACTATCTCTAACCCCCAACAAGGAGGCAGTCTTTACAACAAAAGCACTACCAAAAGTTTTAGGCTGAAGTTCTTTCAGTGCCTCCAAGTATTGTTCAGCGATTTGCCTACCGGTAGCCATCGCCCGCGTAGTAGCCCATGGGTCGGTCGAATCAACATTATCAATGTGTCCTGCATTAAATTGTACCACATCCGGACCGATCAGATTACTATTGAAATGTCTGCCTATCAATGGATATTTTCCGGACTTAATCGCGTCAAAGATAGGGCTATTTTTGTTACTCGTATGCAATGAAGGACCTATGAGATTGTAGTTATAGCTATCGACATTAGCAAACGAGAAACACAAAGTAGAACTTTGCAGTATACCATCCTCACCTCCCTTTTTAAATGAAGCACCTGCCCAGGTAGCCACATCTCCATCTCCCGTCGCATCAATAAAGACTTTTGCTTTGAATGCAACAAGCCCGGATTTATTTGCTACGATGATAGCATCTACCGTATCATCAGCTGACATCTCAACAGCAGCAACCCTCGAAAAGAAAAGGACTTTTGCCCCCGATTCAGCGACCATCCGATCGTAAACCTGCATCAAATATTCAGGATTTATATTCACCCAATTCAGTTTTTGCTTTCTCTCATGAGGCACTCCTTTTCTTGATGCCTCGAATATCTTTTCCGCCAAGCCTCGATAAATAATCTTTTCGCCGTCAGAAAACGGACACCATGCCGGAACCATACCTGCTGTTCCCATACCGCCAAGTTGTCCCATTGCCTCAATCAGCAAAGTTTTAGCTCCCTCCCGGGCCGCAGAAATCGCAGCAGTACATCCAGCAGGTCCTCCACCAATTACAATAACATCCCACCGATCATCCACTGCAATCTTGGTATTCTTTAAACGTATCTTGGATTGTGTGGTATTTCCATTCACATTAAGAGCGGGAACTGCAAAAGCAGCAGAAATCAACCCAGCTTTTTTAAGAAAATCTCTTCTTGATGTCATTACAAATTAATTTATTATATTACCTTTCCATAAAAATCTCGGCACGCCCAGGAGTAAATAATTCCCATAAAGAAGCAACAGTCCATCCGGGTGCGAAAATGTCATTATAATATCCTTTGCCATTCTTCCCGTAATCCCAACTGGTATGTTGAACAACTTCCGGATAGTAACCCACTTTGGCAATGCCACACATGTGTCCTTCATAAGGCAATAACTGCCGCATAGAGGTTGAAATCACTTCTGCGAAGTTCGAGAAACGGGATTCTTTATATTCGTTCGATAACCAACGAAGTACATCGGCAAATTCAAATACAAACACATCAATATGATTATTTTCTACCGAAACATTTCCCCAGCCACGTGTTTTCAAACCAATATCACCCAGCATCTGTCCGGGAGCAAAAGGAACATCCCACAAATAATACCACGATAATGCAAAATAAGCGGCTTGCTTCGTCAGATCAGCATAATGCTTATGTTCCTCCCCTTTAGTAACTAATGAAAGATAATAGGTAGCAGTTGCAGCATAAAGTGACGCTTCTTTATCTTCGCAATTCGCATCAAGAGTAGACGAGAAATAATCGGCCTTAGAAATCAGTTCTTTTTCCAAATAATCCGCAGTCCGCTTAGCACTATCCAAGTAACGTTTATCCTTAAAGTATTTATATCCCATGACTAAAGGTAATGTAGCCGAAGGAGTACTTCCTCCGCTTTTATCTACAATCGAGAAGTCATCACGGAACTTTCGTGGAAAACTACCATCAGCATTTTGCAATTGCAGAAACATGTTCAACATGTTTTTCAATCGCTGTTCCCATTCCGGATGCTTACGACCTTTTTCTTTTTCATAAGCCAGGAAATGAAAAATTGCATAAAGTCCTTCCGATTGACGACGGATACTATGAACAGGATCCTCAAAGTTCTTGTCATAATTTACCGATTCCTTGAGAAAGCCTGCTTCCGTGAAACCATTCTTCAAATAACTGTCGAATATTTTGGCGCTGTTAGCCTTCAAATCTTCCCGGTTACATTCCCAACCATATTCCCAGGCATTGAATGCATTCAGAAGAACACGCCCTATAAAACCGACTTCCGCCTGCCCATTACTTGTACACGCATCTGTTCTAAGATGTATACCCGAATTATATACCAACGGATATTTATCTACAAAACTACTTACAAAGAATTGGCTAAGAGTCTGCTTCATATATTCAATTGAATAGGGAGTATCTACAGGTTTAGGCAAATATGTATCATAACAATACTCCCAAGTATGGCGCACAAAATCAGAGTAATCCTTAGCTTCACCTTCAGTAATTTGCCAAGTCAACAAAATCGTCTCTCCTTTTTTAAGGTGCTGATAAGCCGTTACAGCCGGAGCTAATGTCAATTTACGGATATAACTTTTAGGAGCCTCCCGATAAGGAAAACCGAAAGAAAGAGTAGCAACCCCATCCTTATTTTCAAATCCGGTATATCCCAAAGAAGTTTTATCCGAGAGAATAATCTCACCTTCACGATGGGTAGCCAACGTGCTATTTACAAATTTATCCAGTCTGTTGACAGTCATAAAACGTTGTTTCTTCTCACAGAAAATCCCGGTGAGAGGCGCGCTTAACCTGTCTTCACTTACAATCCAACTGTCTGAAGTATGAAATGAAGGGGCTTCCTTGGGCGAACGCAGATTACGCCGATACCAGAACCCCGGCATATAGAATAGGCAATCGTTATGACGGAAATCTGTTGCCACCTGCTGACTGTAATTAAAGTAAATATCTTCCAATGCGGTAATAGACACACTAATACGTAACCCATCATCACCATCTACTATGTTTTGAGACACAGTCAACGGCATCTTTTCCGAATTCTCCAAATAATAAGTGCCGTTATTATTTTGAGACTTCTGAAAAGTCAATGGATAACGCTTTGCGTCATTCCCTGGAACTTTCAAGAAAATAGATGCAGAAATCGATTCCGGCACATTATTAAAAGCTCTAGCAATAGTAGCACATGCTACAAAAGCCATCCCACAAAGTAAATATTTCAAACTCATATAAAACATTAATGTGAATCAGCCCGCCTGATTCTATTTGTACTAAATTGTTAAGGCAAAGTTAAAGAACATCCTCCACATTGAATAAAACAAATTGGGCTATAAATAAAAAAAATTATCCAATTTGGCAAAAATTCCCTCCAAAGCCTCAACTAGAGCTCCATACAGAAACGATTATTTTTCCATAAGGGCAGCAGCACACCATAAATAAGGTCCCTGTCCATGAAAATCACCAGTGCGACGCGGACGGTCATAATAGTACTGTTTGCTATTCTTTTTATTCGTTCCTACACAGACATTGCCCACCTGATTTTTTTCATTGAGATATGGCACTAAAGCCATCCACGCCTTTCGGGTAGCCGGAGCATAAGCTTCTGCATCTAGCCATCCATTTTGAACACCCTTAATAAAGGCAAAAGTGAACATTGCTGAACCAGAAGTTTCAGTCCAACAATCAGACTTGTCAATCAATTGATTCCAAAGTCCTTCCGGATTCTGATACTTTTTAAGGCTCTCCATCATTTTGAGATAGCCTTCCATAATGCGTGCACGATCTCTATGTTTTTTAGGCAGGCACTGAAGCAACTCCGCCATACCGGCAGCCATCCAGCCATTTCCACGCCCCCAATAATAAGGCACATCCGGAGCATGATAGAAAAGACCATTCGGACGTTGTAATTCATCCAAGTACATCACCATCTCCTTAGCAGCACGGTCAATATATTTCTTATCCTTCGTTACTTTATAGGCACGTGTCTGTACAATGGTAATCATATACATATCATCAATCCATAAACGTGTTTGCCAAGAATAACCCTTTTCCGCCCATTCCTTTTCATGCGGTTTCGCATTTCTCGGAAGCTCCCACTGCGAATCGGCATAAGGCAAACCTAAATAACGATATTTCAGATCCTTCGTCACCAAATAGAATTCGAGAGGAAGACTACCGAACATATTCAAATCAACATGATTCATAATAGGTTGTAAAATCTTCTCTTCGGTAAACAAGAAATCAAACTTTTCTTGTAAACGTTGAATAAGCTCCTTGTCTTTCGCTCCATCAGCATATCGCAAGGCGCCACTCCAATAGAAGGTTTCCGGATAGCCAATCCATTTACCAACATGAAGCGCATGTTTTTCTGTTAAAAAGCGATATGCTATTCGTTTGCCTATCTCTTCTGGGGTATATCCTTCAGGAAAGTCCTTCAATAAACTTTTCTGGGCAAACATCAATTGAAAAGGAATCAAAAATAACAAAATCAAGAATTTCTTACTCATAATATTTTTCTTTATCTATTCAACAATATATCTTTCAGTTCAACATTATATCCATCTACCCGCAAAAGCAGTTTATCAACTCCTTCCTTACAATCTACCTGAAAACAAACTTCTTTAGATTCTCCCGGCATCAGATAAAAGTATCCATCATCAAAATAAGCCGGACGAACAGCCGCATCAGTTTTTGCATCCCTTAATGTCAATGCTATTGCAGCGGCCAGGTATTGTCCCGGATTTTTCACAATAAGCCTGCCTTCATAATGATTAGTCTTTTTCGTGAAGTTCTTCACCAAAACATTTACCGAAGAAACTGGTAAATTAGCCAAGACCTTTCCGTCCCATTCCTTCTGATTGAGCCAATAAACATTATCATCCAGCAACTTTCCGTTATTAGTTGTCAACACCAACTTTACCCAGCAGAAATCAGGAAGTCTTTTTATATCATCCAACTGTGTTACAGAAGTCAGCGCATTGGCTGTCACTTGTCCTACCTTATGTTGTAAAGAACGTATTTTTTTGCCTACTTTATCATAAACAGTAACTCCTACCTTCAAATCTCGATATTCTTTCAGTGTAGTATTAATAATATCCACTTTATGTTGACTATTAAGACTCATCTGAATATGAAGAGAACGACATGCTTTTTGCGTGCCATAATAAGCACCAGCTGTTTCCCCATTCGAACTGTAGTTCTGCCAAACCATACTGGGCCATGCAGGATGGCTCATCCACAATAATACCCCGGAAGCATCATTCCACATCTTGCTGTTCCATGCTTCAAAAATGGCCCGATGGCTTTCGTAATTAATCAATTGTGCTTTCTTGCAGAAATCATCCAAGTTATCAGAAGGTCCTAGTTTACGATCCATCCCTTCCTTATAAAGCTCACTAAAAGTCTTACTACCATATCTATGATTATGCCAGTCATGGTAATACCAAACATCACTAATGGGCCATGTATCCTCTTCCGCCATAAACTCACGAACAGTTTCAGCCGTAGGCAGAGAAGGAGTACCCACTTCCGAACGAAATCCTCCAGCTAAAGAACGGTAGTACCAGCCTGCATCAAACTGATAACGCCAAGGTCCGCTTCCTGAACTATTCAATGAACGGGAATTTCCTGTATAATGCCTGCTGCCATCTTCTTTAGCTAAAGTAGCGGCCAACATGTACTCAAGTTCATTCGGAGCAAAACCCTCATTACGTGCACACCATAAAGCGATGGAAGGGTGATTACGGAAACGACGTACCGTTTCAGTCACATTCTTTATGAACAGGCAGTTATCTAATGGATTAAGATTAAATCCGTCTGTTGAAAGCCAAAAATCATTCATCACTAACATTCCGTATTCATCGCAAAGCTCATAAAATACTTCTTCCGTACTCTCACCCGTCCAGTTACGAATCATATTATAATTCATATTCTTATGCAACTTCAAGGCAGGTTCCAGTCGTTCCCGGGAAACACGCTTCATACCATCATCCATCCCCCAGTTACCTCCTTTGCAATAAATCCGTTGTCCGTTCACCTTTATAACCATGTATTCTTTCATCAGTGAATCCTTTATCAACTCTATTCCCTGTGAAGAAACCGGTTTCAATAAATTTGGGACAAACTCTCCATCATAATTCGTATAGCGAACCTTACTATCCGTTTTTTTACGTTTCACAGCATCAAAAACGGGTTTTCCATCCTGCAAAGCAGCAGTTGGATTATAGTTCAACCGCACCACAGGAGCGTTATCCTCATACGCGGACAATTCATATTCCAACTCACGAATACCAATACGCATTTTTTTGACATCAAGAGTATCTTTATTGGGTGATATCAGGCTCAAAGATGCTTTATATAAATATTGTTCTCCATATCCATTCGGCCACCAAAGACGTGGACTCTTCATTTGCAGTTCCTTACATTCGTGAGGAGTAAGTTTAATCATCCTTTTTTCATTTGCATTCAAAGAAACCGGATAAACAGCAGACACATCTCCTATATTAAAATGTAAATTGGCAGTACAAGTCGTTTTAGAAGAATTATAAATCTCCGTCTGAACGATAAAATTGACTGATGTAGTGTCAGGTAAAGGCAGATCCGTAATTACATGCGTATCAACAATTTCCAGTTCATTTCCAAATTTGACTCTGACATCCTGCCAAATACCCATGTTTCGGTCGCGTATGCCGGGAATCCAATCCCAGCCTTCTGAAGAGATAAAAGTAGGACCGTCTAAGCACAATGCTCCACCATTGGGGCCGATTCCTTCTTTCTTATTTGCTTCGTGAGGAATACCGGGATTGTTAGGTGGAAGAATACGAATGGCCAACAGGTTCTTCTTATCATAATCCACCCAAGGAGTTATATCAAAAACACCTCTCTCAAAAGCACCAACCATTGTTCCTAATAGTTGATGATTGAACCAGATCTCCGCTTTATAATTGATTCCATTCAGAATCAACTTCACTTTTTCTCCCTTCTTACTACGAGGAATACTAAAAGAATTACGATACCACCAGTCCATCCGGCAAAGCGTATCAGGAATCAATAAATTGTTAAGCCCCCAATAGGGATCAGGGTATACGCCCTGATCCACCAACGTAGTTAATACTGTACCGGGAACTGTTGCCGAATACCATTCGCTTGTATCTAAATCTTGTGTAAATACCGATTTTTCAGCTGCTCTAGCTTTATATCCTTCTATCATTTCCCAGCCTTTGGAGAGTTGGTACTCCCAATCGGAAAGCGGACTCAATTCTCCGGGTTCTACCACTTTTTTTTTAGGCTTAGCTGTCTGAAATGAATGTTTTGAATGAGGTATCACTTCGGAACTCTGTTTACGAGATAAACCAAAATTCCATTTTAGTTTTTGTGGATAAATGCATTCTGTAGAAGCACACAGAAAAACAATTACACAAGCAAGATATGTATTCAGCCTTATTCTCATCGTCTTATAATCTACTATTTTGTTTTCAATTTCTTCACATCATCACATACCGCTACCGCCACCTGTGAATCCGCACAACCATAATAGAGGTATAGTTTCTTCTTGTGATAAACAAGTCCCTCGATAAATACTGTTCCGTCCTTGTATTGTCCGCTCTTCTCAAAAGGAGCTTCGGGAGCAAAGAAAGGCTTATCCAAACGGTCTAATACTTTATAGGGATCGTTACCATCCAATAAAAGCTGTCCGGCACAATAAGCATTGCCAGGATAGTTAGCATCTCCAGTTTTACCACTATTCTTACCATTATACATGAGAACAATGCCATGCTTGGTACGAATAGCCGGAGGGCCACATTCTGTCAACAAACTATCAAAATGTCCTTTACGAGGTTGTATGATTTTCATCAGTTCATTCTTCTCATCCAAAACCGGATACCAGTCAACCAGGTTATCGGAAGTAGCAGCATATACCGCATACTCACCCCAATACATCAAATACTTGCCATCAACTTTATCAATGACTAATTGATTTCCTTTCAATTTTGTTAAAATAGAACCCGATTTACAGAAAAGATCATTAAATCGACCGTTATATGCCTTATCAAAGGCAAGCCCATGTTTTGTCCAGTTCTTCAAATCTCGGGAAGTAGCTACGGCAAGGCGTGCTTTTTTCCGGTTCCATGCCGTGTAAAGCATCACATACAATCCGTCTTCGGTCATAGCCACACGAGGGTCTTCACAACCACCCGGCCAATCTTGATCTTTAAAATTATCTTCAGCAGGGAAAAGAACAGGATTACCAAGCCTCTTCATCTCAATCCCATCCTTGCTTTCAGCATAACCAACACGTGAGGTTCTTTTACCTATACCTTGGGCCGAATTATCTTCTGCACGATAAAGTACGACAATCTTTCCATCTTTTACAGTAGCAGCAGGGTTAAAAGTGTCACTTTCCTCCCACTTAACTTGCTGCTTACGCATCGGACAGTAAAACTCTGTAGGCTGCGGTGATATGACAGGATTAACTCCTTCAGGACGCAAGAATGGCCCGATCACCCAATTATTATCCTGTTTCTCCTGATTAGTATCTAAAGAAGGCGCATTGGTAAATCCACATGCAGATAATATACCAACTATGCCAATGATAAGTTTCAGTTTCATCTTAGTTCTCTTTTATAGTTAAAAATGTTTTTTATCACGTAATTGATTCTACACTCCTGATATAAAGAATGTAGAACCAATTCACAACCTTCTCTTATTACTTTAGTTTATATTCTTGCTTATTTATATTCCAACCTTTCAGTGCCAATACAACTCCATCTTTCAACTTTCCTTTTGCGGTTTCAATGGTTACCGTTTTCTTTTCACCCGGCATCAGGGAGAAGAAATTGTCTGTATAAAATGAAGGACGTATCGGACTCATTTTTGAATTCAGGAATTGCAACTGATTAAAGAATGCAATCTGCCCGGAGATATTTCTCAAAGTAATATCTACAAAGTAGTTGTTATCGTCTTCTCTTACTTTATAGGTAAGTTTCACCTTTGCCTGTTTTAGTTTACTCAAATCTTCAAAACCTGAAGCAGCCGGACCGGTCAAAGTCTTGCTTCCTTCATATTTGTCATTAGAACGCCAATAGAAATTGGAAGAAACATCTTTTCCCTTTTCATCTTTCAGAATCAGTTTAATAAAGTGAACTTGAGATATGTTTTCCGGGAAACGAATAGTCAACGCATCGTTTACCACTCCATCCGAAGGCAGATTAACCACTGCTGATTCCTCAAAAACTTTCTTGCTGTTAATATCGTAAACCTGTGCTATCACTTTATAATCCTTAAATTCACGATAATAATCATTCACTACAGACACTGTATTTTTCAGATAGTCAAACTGTACATGTAATGGTTCTAAAGAGTTGGCAGTATGATAAAGCGACGCTGTCGGTTCCAAAGACCAGTCCCACATACGAGAAGCCACTTGAGGCATAGAGCAGTTATGATACCAGAACAGAAGTCCAGAACAGAAACGATCACCATAATCCAGTTTATTATAGTTCCATACTTCCCAAATACTCTTCGAATTAATTGCTCCCAGCAGTTGTCCTTTCTGCGCAAACTCATCGATTGATGATGATTTTCCGTAGTTATTCACCAAGTCTGTATACATAGTACTCATCAGATGGAAACCATTTCCATCCAGATAATCCCATACTTCCTTATTGATAGGCCAAAGGTCTTTTTCATCCATCATTTCCCGAAGGATTTCCACAGTCGGAAGAGTAGGCGCACCATATTCCGGGTTAAATCCATCTACACGACTTCCTCTGGGAGATGCCGTATTTTCATAATGTTGCATCGGATTTACTTGTTTGTAAGGACTGCCATCATGTACCCCTTCACATTCGGACTGCATCTGGAATCCACGTGTGCCATCCAATTTATTCAGTAATTCAGGAGTACCTGTGACTTCCGTACTTTCATTGGAAGCAACGTAATAAGCCAAAGAAGGATGATTGCGAATGCGCTTTACTGTAGATTCTACATTGCTCATATAGACAGCCTTGTCATGCGGATGACGAGTATCGCCAGTCATCCAGAACTCTTGCCATACCAACAATCCTAATTCATCACATAACTGGAAGAAGTAATCGGATTCTGCGATACCACCTCCCCACATTCTCAAAAGGTTGACGCCCGACTGACGGGAATAACGTAATTCAGCATAGGTACGCTCATCCGAAGTTCTCAACATGGCTTCCGGTATCCAGTTGGTACCACGGATAAACAATCGTTTACCGTTCACATAAAAGACACGTGATTTATCGGGAGTCTTTCTATCCGAGACAATTTCACGAATACCAAATCTTGTTTTCACTGAATCACATTCTTTGCCATCAACTGATACTGTCAGCTTCAGGTCATATAAGTTTTGTGGTCCTTTATTGACAGGCCACCACAGTTTCGGAGAGTTAATAATCAGTTGCGGGAACTCTTCGGGAGAGAAGGTTGCTATTTTTTCTTCTCCACGCATCAGTCGGAAGGTCTTTTCGAAAGTGATATTTTCACCCACAATTTCACCCTTTACCTTGCAACTGATTACCCGGTTACTAGTTGATGGATTGATAATCTCAACCGATACAGTCTCACGAGCCTGGTCATAATCAGGTTTTCTCAATTCAGATTTAACGAAAGGATGGCGTAATGCTACTCTGCCTGTAGCATAGAGGGAAATATTTTTCCATATACCTGTGTTACGGTCGCGGATACCGTCCATAAAGGTAAAGTCCCAGCCTACTGTCATCAACATGGTAGTATTCAAACCAATATTGCCATTTCCACCATTATGGAACTCACCAGCTGCCCCCCAGGATTTCGGCTTCGCACTTCCGGGAACATCTACCGGATAAATCTTAATAGCCAATCCATTGCTTTCCCCAATTTTCACAAAATCCGTAACATCAATATAATCCTGAATGAACATGCCGTTTATCGTGCTCAACAAGTTACCATTCACCCATACTTCTGCCCGGTAGTTGATACCATCCAACTGCAACCAGACAGTTTTCCCCTTGAATGATTGAGGGACACTAAAATCTGTACGAAACCAGTATGTGTAAAAGTCACGTCCGGTTTCAGAGATATCCGGTATTAATTTAGATTCAATCTTATTATTGATTCCATAATAAGGCTCCGGGTATTTTTGGTTATGCACCAAAGAATTTAGAACTGTTCCGGGAACGATAGCCGGCATCCAATTTGCCGTTGCATAATTGGATAATGAAATCTTTTCTCCGGGGTCTGTTGCATCTCCAGCTTTTATCATTTTCCACTGGTAGTCGCCCTGATGACCAATTTCAGAATCAAGCCAGATGCGTTGCGCATTTCCGACATTGTTCTTCCCATTCTGTGCTGTCACTACTGCAGCAAAAAGTAATAATAAAATCGGGAAAAAGGTTTTAGCAATGTTGTGCATATTCGTACGTTACAATTTATTGGTTTATATAATCTTAAAAATCTAAAACGGATGAGGACAAAAATAGTGTTTTCTACCTGTCCGGTATGCTAAAAACAAGTCAATAAATAAAATTTCAGTCCCAAACTGCCATATATTGCCTATTTGAAAGTTATCTAGCAACAGACAAAAAGACATTGGTTAATCATTGGTTTATCCATTACAAATAGTTGGCATGTTAGCTATTAATAGCTGAATTCTCGGATATTAATACCTTACACGACAGGTATTAATACCCGAGACCTCAATAATTAACAGTCTGGAGACTCCCTAATTCCGGTACACCGTTCCGTCATTTCGTAAAGACAAATTCTGTCCGTAATCCCCGGTGATCGAATACATTTTCAAACGGCCCCCAATTAGAAAGAACAATATCTGACGTTTCTGTATTCTCTCCTATTACCTGGCAACTTTTCACCTCCGTGTTGGGAGACAAAGTATAAAGAGTGAGATCCAAACGATCCTTGGTGTCCTTCTCGCTCGGGCGCGGCGTCCACGTGAATCCCGGATGTGTCACAGGATCTGGATGTATCGTCCGGTAGGCATCACCTTTTATACCGCCTTCCCACAGAGAACGAGTAGTAGGCCACTGAACAACGTAGGGAGCAAGACCTGCCGACAGGGCACCTTCCGTCCAGTCAAGCCATGACGGTTCATTGAAGTCACCCGAAAGGCAAACAAAAGGAGTGGTAGACGAATTGAAGTCCTCCAGCAGCTTGTCCACCATGCCCTGACGGGCTTCTTTATTGACTTTTACTACATAGTCGACATCGTCCGTAGCTTCATATCCTTTATACTCGATACCGTTCAACTGATAAGGACCGTAAGGATAGAAAGCACCGTGACAGTTCATCACTAACACGATAATACCTTCACCCAAATCGATATAGACACCGTATTTGTTCGGTGTAATCCCCGAGAAAGGATAGCGCGATATAATGCTGCATTTCCCCTGTCCATTGTTGGAGTGAGTATGCACGTAAAGCCCCTGTGCTTGTATATCAGATTCGGAAAGTTTGCTGCATTCCTGTGCGCAAAGCACATCCACATCAATTTTATTGAAGTAATCCAATACAACGGAAGTGTTTTTTCCCCATAAGTTTTGCGTAGCAAGTTTCAGTGTCTTGGGTGCTACACGTGTTGCCCAAGTAGCAACAACTTTTCCGTTTGCATTAGCAGACATTTCAATATAGTAAGTCTTTCCACTACCTACATTCAGCGCAAGCCCCACTGGTACCGTTACCCGCACATCCTGTTCTCCAGAAATTGGATGAGTGATATGCAACGTAGCATTCACTCCAAAGGTTCCGGCACACATATCTGGAAGCATATAGCATACATCCTCTTGGGGCACATACTGATAGGTCTTTCGAATTACTACCGGAAGATTCTCATATTCACTGTAATACTGAGGTTCGATATGGGCATAAGGAACAGAAGAGGCGGCATCCGCAAAAGTCACGGAATTCACCGTAATATCCGAAGCAGTTTGCGAATCCTTTTGCAAAACGATCTTAGATGCACGCGGAGCAAGAGTAACCTGCACCGATGCAGACGCAGCAGCTACACGAAGTGTACCATCTTTTTCATTACCTCTACTGACAAGCATCGCCATCGGATCAGCTAACGGCAATTGAGGAACATATGCATCTAAATCCCAATAAGTCTTACCAGAAGTCAACTCTGGAAATTTATCGGCTGTAGTACACAAAAACAAGAATCGATAAACGATGCCTTTAGTTACAGAAACCTTTATTTCATTTGCTGCATCCCCTATACTTCCTGTCCTGTCAAACAGATAGTTATATTGGTCATCAAAACAGAATATTTTCCATTTCATTCCGTCCAAAGACACAGAAGACCTAGTGGGGAACATCGTTAACCCTCCCTCCATGTTCAGACTGAAACGTATTTCTTTTGTGTCATCCTCCTTCTGTACATCACTTACATATCCTTCAGCACAAGCCGTGAATAAGCTAGAAATCATTAGAAGAATCACAAATAAAGTATTCTTTAGCATTATCTTACAATTTAATCATTGAATATATATCCTTTCGAGAGCCCACACAGTTATTCCCAGCCAGCTTTATCACGAATACATCTGTAGGGGATTCCGTAATCCTTCTTCACATCCCAATTATTATAATCATAGAATGTCTTGTCTTTTATAGAGAGATCTTTCTCATTGATATTCAACCAAGCCACGCTTGGCCAAGTGCCATAACAAGCTAAATCTTTCACATTAGGAGTAGCTTTATTGTATGGATATCCCGCCAATATACGCAAATCGGTAGCCTCACCGTCTGCCTCGGACCAACAGTAAGTATATATAGACTCCATTACTTGTGACTTGAGATGCTCTCCTACCCACAAAATATACTCTTTGGCCTCTACATTGTTCAATGCTGTCCAGCCCTCGGGACAAAGATTCTTCGCCCCTTCATTACCCGTCTTACCTTTCATAGGAGTATCAAACGTAAACCCTTCATTTCCACAGAAATACGCCTTATCCACAGTGTTATGCACAAGATACGTAGACTGACGACAATGTACCGGTGAATAAAGTTTCTCCCCTCTTGACAAACAAGGCAGCGGAGTGCCCGGATACGGATCGACAAACCCGATGGCCAGCAGATTCTCGTCTGTAACAGCTCCGCTAAGATGTGTGATAGCAAACTGGCTTGTCTTCACAGGATGTGCAGTCACCGTATAAACAATCTCATGACGATAAAGACCACTACCTGCATTTTTAGTAGATGAAGAAATAGTAAGCCATGCAGGCAAACTTCCGTCATACGCAGCGTCCAATGCTGCTGAGCTATAATCTGTAACAACACGTTTTATAGTATATGGCATTGCAGCATCAGCTGCAATCTTTACATAAGTCCCTTTAATCTCTGTACCAGCAATGATAGTAGCTTTGTCATCCATTACGGAGATTCCGTCCTCAATCGTTACCCAATCAATTGAAGTTCCGTCTTTCCATTCTTCTACTGAAATATCAAAGCCTGTAGAACCAGCTATCTTTTTCGTATTAAGCTGATAGAGATAGTTAGCCTCCACATTAATATCAGCAGTAAGATTAAGATAAAGAGTCGGACCTTCTGTATTGGTATTGGCAAGTTTAGTGGTAGCCCATACTACTGTTTTTTCATTCTGCTCAAGAGTTGAAGTCAACTGAGTCGGATAAAGATAGAAACTTTTCCCATCATTAGCTAAATCAGCTACCGGTATTTCCAGAACATCAGCTGATATATTGCCTGCACTACCACTTACATCACCTATGAATCCTTGAGTGTATCTATTCTTAATATATACTTTATCGATCACTAATCCCGATTCTGTTGGATCATTCAGCAAATCAAATCTAGCTACACGTCTTTTAAGTTTTACATCAACCTGATTGTCGGAAGATTCTACATCGGTAACTGTTACATACTCCTTACCATCTGTTTTGACATTAGACATAACAAATGGAGGATTCAATTTACCACTCTCCGCAACAGTCTTACTATTTAGCAGTTCATCGATTGTATTTGCTCCACTCATATTAGGAAAGTTGTTCTCATCCTCACTCTCCACAATGATAAATCTCTTTTCTCCTCCAGTCGAAGAAGTTAATTCTACAGTATATGACCTTGTATCACCGTTTGCACCCACAGAAGCAGCTTCATAATTTAAGACATACCTTTGTTCATACTTACCTTCTTTGCTAAATTGATAAAAAGCTATTTTGTCATTAGTGCCTCCATTTTCGTCACCTACACCTACTGCCTTGGTAAGGAATGCAACCGGAGTATGCAAGTTAAATGTGATTTTTCCTTTGCCAGAAGGCTGGGGATCATCAGAGATCGGGGTTTCATCACTTTTCGAGCAACCGACTAATAAAACGGTTGAGAATAAAGCTAGACATATATAAATATTCTTTAGAATCGTTCGTTTTTTCATGATAATGCCATTTCAATCTAGTTCCAAATCTTTAAATTAATAGTTATAAAGAGGTTGATTCAAAGCACAATTTGAGCCAACCTCTTTATCATTTGTCAAGTATCACTTAATCCCATTGAATTTGTTGATCTTCATCCGGAATCAACGTATTCAGGTCACGTTGCATATTCAGGGTACCTTCCACTGTATATTTCAACCTATTGCCTGGGCTGAGTGTATAATCTTCAAATGTATAAGCTAAATAAAGTGTAATATAAATATGCTTTAAATACGGTTTTACAGCATCATATTCCTCTACTACAGTATAATAAGGCTGTTCATATTCAACATTTCCGATTTTACCATTTAATTCCTTAAAATTATTCCCCTCCGTTCCTCCATTATCTGTCCAAAGTCTCAATTTATATTTCAAAGGAGTAATTTTTTCCTTTGTAAACTCCATATACAATTTATAGCATTTGCGATCTATATAATCCACATCTCTAAGTCCCATATAGACAAATACCGTATTATCATCATGTACATAGGCCTTGTGATTAGTCACCGTAAAAGGGTCCTTTTGCCCTTCCAAAGTAATCTTAAATTGACTCCCATCATACGTGCCTGAATAATCATTGAATGGAATAACATTTAACAAAGCTTTCCGATAATGTAAGCGGTCATTCGATTGATAATCATATGAAGGATCATCTACTATTGTCAATGGCAAAATATATTTATCTGACATATCCAACGAATTAGCGTTATTTTCACCTCCTAAAGTGAAATTAATAGGTAAAGTAGCTACATACTCACCAGCAGGAATATCCACAGTTTCCGGCATCGTATAATACTGTTGATCTAACATCTGGTAATAAAGTTCCGAACGACGTTCACCAAAACGTTCCAGATTCAAGGTTTTCAGAGTATCCGGATCTAGAGCTACATGTACAGTTCTAACATTTGTATTCATTGTAGATCCACTAAGGAGTAATGGAAGATTATATGTAACCATACCATCTGGCTTATAACGTACATACGTAGAACTTACTCCCTCACCATTTATCGTAGCTTTAAAAGAGACCAGCTGCTTAAACTGTTCATCTTCCCATTCATTGTTGCACGAAGTACAGCATATCGCTAGCATTGCAACCAAAAATAAATTATATATCTTTTTCATTTTATACATATAAATAAGTTATGAGATTTATTCTGGGTCTCTCCATCCTGGATTCTGAGTCATCAACAGGTTCCGTTTCATTATATAATGATGAATCGGCCAGAACCACATTTTAGTAGAGAACATCGTTGGCATTGAAGTCGTTTCTACTGGAGTATGGAACCCTGCAGGATCTTCTTTACTGATATAAATATTACATCCATACATAGGAACTGATTCCTCTACCGGCGCATCACACCAACGACGAATATCAAAGAAACGATGCCCCTCCGCAAACAATTCAATCTGACGTTCCCGCTTAATCTTAATACGAAATTTATCAGGACTATCATACACATCATAATCTGGTAACCCTGCACGGATACGGATTGGTTGAACCCCTTTCTTCAATTCTTCTGTTGTACGTGTTATAGTATGCATTTTTTCTCCATTCCATGAAGGGATCTCATATGTACCTTGCACCTCATTCAGTGCTTCCGCATAATTCAGCAAAATCTCTGCATAACGGATATCCGGAGCATATTTAGCCTCAATGCGACTTGCATCGTATGCTTTATCTGCATCTGACAAGTCGTTTGGATGCACAAACTTTTTAATCCCAATACCAGTATTAAGCCAGTTAGTTCCTATTTTATAACCATCTGATTCGCCTCTGTAATAGAAAATCTGTACATCTTTTTCCTCCTTTTGGTTTATGTCGGCATTTAACATATGCCAAACACTTCCATTATAAGCTACCGATGCATAGAAACGAGGTTCGCGACCTGCATATTGTTTAGAAACGCCAACTCCTTTTGCCCCTAATTCTGGATACTTACTCAATTCGTCTTTCGTTACTACCTCAGTTGGTCGAGGATCATTGTTATAACGACTGGGGTCTGTATATCCTTCCATTCCTGCATACATTGAGTTCATACCTGGACAATCACTACCATCTTTCATATAATAGGCATCACATTGCTTCTGAGTCATGCCGTGACAATTGTATCCTCCCCCCTGTGAACGAGGTAATTGGTGGATAACCATCACTTTTATATTTTCCGCTCCCTGATTAGTCCCCCTAGTAAATATGATCTCAGAGTTTCCATAGGCAGAGACTTCTCCGTCAAACAATGCACGGTAGGATTTAAATGGGTCAATATTTTGCCAACCTTTAGGCCAAGGGTTAGAATGGAAAGTTCCTTCATCGTCCGGAGGAGTAATAGTTGCAGGGTCAGATAAACTTGAACCTCCTTCACTTTTATAAGCAACATACAGTTGATATTTGCCTAACTCTATTACATCTTTTGCAGCAGCTGCCGCTATAGCCCATTTCCGTTCATCATAAGTATCAGACAACAGTTTTTTTCCACTCTTGTCCACCAATGCAGCAATCACCTCTGCAGGAGCTTTTCCATTAAATAGGGGACTAGCAGCGTATAACAACACTCTGGAACGGAGACTCAAAGCTGCTCCACGAGTAGGACGTACTATATCTTGTGGACCTCGTGCCTCCTCTAGCAACATAGCAGCTTTTACTAATTCATTAGAAATGTAATCAACACATTCATCATATGAATTCCTCGGATAGGCAATCTCGTCATATTCTTTCGTATAGTCAATACCCTCATCTGGCAAAATAGGGACAGGACCAAACGAACGAATCAACATCCAATAACAATATGCCCGCAAAAAATGCGCTTGTCCTTTCATATCGGCAATTTCTGGTTCGGAAAACTCCTTATTCATGTCTATGTTATTAAGGAAAACAGACAAATGACGAATTCCTTGATAAGCAGGTTGCCAAATATATAGACTATTCCCAGTCCCCAATCCTTTTTCTGTATAATTACCACTCTTCCAATCTACATAATTCAAATCACCATAATACATGTCGTCTGCAAAATTGAAAGACGTATTTTTCTTACTATTCACCTGCTGGAGATAATCATGTTTCAAGTAAGTATAGCCACGCGCCAACCATTCATTTGTATAATCTTTACTCTGAAACACTTGTTCTATAGACATACGTTCATCAAAAATGTAGTCCGAATCCAAATAATCACGACATCCGACAATAGTGGTACCCAGCCCTACTACCAAACACAAAGTTATAATATATTTTTTCATATTTACATTGTTTATAAGTTAACAGATACACCCAATGAGAACGTTCTACTCAAAGGGTATTTCTTTCCATCAGAAACTCCTAATTCTGGATCCCAAAGTTTAAAATCAGAGAAAGTCAACAAATTAGTTCCGACAAAGAAAACACGTACTCTATTTAAGTGAATCTTATTCACCAAAGCTGTCGGAAGAGAATAACCGATATCTAAGGTTTTTAAACGTAGATAAGATCCATCTCTCAGCCAATAATCAGATTTCTGATAATTATTAGGATTCTGACCATAGGTTAAACGAGGAAATTCAGCATTAGGATCTTCATTTACTCCTAAGATCCAACGATTACCATTAGCCATCTCCTTCAATACATTTCCCCATCCATCACCACCACTAAACATCTGCACGGTAGTTCCATCAATAAAGAAAGTAGATTTACCTGATCCCTGAAAATGAACATTCACATCTAATCCTTTCCATTTAGCTGACATACCAAATCCATAAATCAAATTTGGTTTAGTCGTTGCTCCAATAGCGACTTTATCATTACCATCAATTATACCATCACCATTAATATCTTTATATTTAATATCTCCTGGCATGATTTCGTATATCTCACCTTCTGTATACCCATTCTGGGTTTTTGTATATTTGAATTCTTGTTTCGGACTATTTCTAATTTCTTCATAGTCCTTGAATAATCCCAAGGCAATAAACCCAGTTGCTTGATTCACACGATGCCCTTGATCAAGTTTATACTCATAAATAGTATTTTCTTCATCTCGTTCTATAATTTTATTCTTGCTATAAGTCATATTACCTCGCAAAGTGAAATCTACTTTTCCTATCTTTTGCTTCCAAGCAAAGTGTCCATCAAATCCTTTCGCCTCTACAATACCCACATTTGCCTTAGGATTACTTTCCAATCCGACTTCATAAGGAACAGATTTGCGTTCCATATAAATTCCCTCGCGTCGTTCATAGAAATAATCAATAGCACCTGACAATCGATCACTCAAAAAAGAAAAATCAATACCTAAATCTTGTTTCGTTGAAACTTCCCATGAAACATTGGGAGAAGCAATACTAGAATAATACTTTCCAGTCCAACTTTTGTCTCCCACAGATATATCAGCAAAGTTAAAAGTCCCTCCATCACCAATACTATACAAATAAGGGAAACGGACATTTTTACCTAGATTGTCATTACCTGTCTTTCCATAAGAGTAACGGATTTTAAGCATATTAACCCATTTTCCCGCCAGTTTCTTCATGAAAGGTTCTTCTGCCAAATTCCATGCACCAGAAATAGCCGGAAAAAAGCCAAAGCGATAGTCTTTGTGGAAATTTTCAGACCCAGTATATCCAAAATTAAAATCTACGAAATAACGATAATTCCAGTTGTAATTTACCCGACCAGCTAATCCCTGATTACGTTGAGCCATACCGGTCTTCAAGTCAGTTCCTAAATTTTGTGTAAAGACCTTGGACGATTGAGTGTACTTTAAAACACCCCCTACATGATGTTCCTTAAATCCACGATTATAATGCAATTCCCACTCAAAGAATTCTCTTCTATCACCCTCCGAGTTAGATGTCTGCGTCATAGGAACAGCTTCCCTTACCCGAGTAAAATTAAGCGTTCCATCTGGTTGACGATAACGATCGGCTCTATAAACTTCTGGACACTTATAGCGTTTAACCCAATTTGAATTATAAGTATCATATCCAAATCTGCCAATAAATCGTAATCCTTTTGTTATAAAATCCAACTTTTGTTCTAATGTTACATTGGTCTGAATATTATTCTTCCAACTCTCATTAAAACCTGTTTGAGTGGCTTGTACCCAAGGATTCATATTATCATCCTTATCAGACCAAGCAGGAAATTTTCCATCCGAATAAACTACAGGCATCATAATAGGGTTATATCCCATAAGCACCGACCAAAGATTATCCGTTCCACTTCCTGGATCATTCTGTTTACGTAATGAACCGGATAATCCCACTTTCAACAAAGTAGTCTTTGTAATATCAATATCCAGATTCATACGATATGTCCATTTTCTATAATTTGTATTGGTATTATAATCCTTTAGCGCTTTATCTACCTTATACATACCTTGTTGATTTTGATAACTACCAGACACAAAATAACGAGCTGTTCGACCACCACCACGCATATTCAGAGTAGCACGCGAACTCCAAGCACCATCACGCATCATCACATCCATCCAGTCTACATTAGGAAATCGATCTGGATCAAGCCCTGAACGGAATAATTCTAGTTCCGTTGGAGAATAAAGTGCCTCTTGATTTCGTGTCAATCTAGCCTCATTAGCCATAGAAGCATATGTATATCCATCTACAAACTCCGGTGCCTGAGTAAAAGTGCTATAAAATCCTTCTACTTTCGCATCAATATTAATCTTACTCTCTTTTCCTCGTTTTGTATTAATTAAAACGACACCATTTGCACCCTTACTTCCATAAATAGCAGTAGCAGAAGCATCTTTCAGTACAGTAAAAGATTCTATATCTTCTACATTTACTTCATCAATATCACGTTCAAATCCATCAACTAATACTAATGCAGCAGTATTAGCACCAAAGGTAGAAATACTACGAATCCAGAACTCTGACACACTACCCGGGCGACCAGAAGTCTGCATTGCCATTACTCCCGGAACCACACCAGCCAACCCATCTGCCACTGATGTAGAAGGAACAGATTTCAAAGCATCCACATCCACGTTAGTAATAGCACCTGTAACAGCTATTTTCTTCTGTGCACCTGTACCCGTAATCACAACTTCATCAATGACAGTAGCAGAAGCTTCTTTCATGACTACATTTATTACACGTTGTTCTTTCACCAATATATTCACTGTTTCATATCCGATGTATGAAAATACCAGTTTATTATAAGTAGAAGTCTTAATTTTATATCTACCATTTAGATCAGTAATCACACCTAATCCGGGCATATTCTCTATAGCAATATTCACACCAATCAGGGGTTCCTTATTCTGGTCAGTTACAATACCTGTTACTGTTACACTTTCTTGTGTCCATGCACTTATTGAGAAAAGTAACAACAATATACATATAAATATATTTTTTCTCATCATAAAATATGTGTTTATCATTTATTATTCTTCCTGGGCTATTTTACGAATGACAGCCTGTTTTGTTCCATCATGCTTTTCTCCTCTTTCACCCACATAAAAACATTTTCTTTTTTCATCATAAGCAATAGCCCATGGATGAAAGAAACGCGCCTCTGTACGTAATGCCCCATCCGCATATCCTCCTTCTGTACTTCCATTTCCACGTCCAGCAAATGTTGTTACCCTACCTGTAGGAGTTAATATTCGTATACAATGGTTATATTCATCGGTGAAATAGAAGTCATATTCATCCTCTGCACCTGTATAATCTTCATTTTTTACAAAAACGCCTTGTCCAGGCCCATTCACACGAGCATTTCCTCCTACTCCATCTACATATCCAGCTTTACTAGCATGACCGGCAATTATATAGGGCTCGGAAAATTTATCCAATACTTCATTATAATCCATTCGTGCAATATAGCTATTTTGCTGAGAAGAATACAAACGTAATAAATACGCATATTTCCCCGTAGGATGTACCACCATTCGTAAAGTTTCTTTAGTTCTCATATGACTGGCAAAAGTTGTAAATTCTTTTGTTGCAAAATCATATCGCCACATCGGTTGAGTTTCATATAATGTATAATAAAGAGTTCCAGTCTTGGGGTGTACAAAAGCACCGGTCACTCCTTTTTGTTTATGTTGACTGTCCTCTAACAAAGTTTTCGTTTTAAAACCTGAAGCACGAGAAAGAACGATATTTACAGCTCCATTATTAGATAAATCTCTAGACACAATCATATCTTGATTTTCATCCACTGTCCAATTTATAATAGTGGGTCGTTCTGTTTTATTCCCTAAATCAGGAAGCATGGTTACTGTCTTTTGCTCCAAATCAATCAAACGACACGAACCTACACCAGAGGCAGTCATATATAAATGATCAAAATTAGATTTTGGATCAAAGGAAAACCAAGTTGCCCCTTTAATACACCCACAGTCGTCAAAAGAGCCATCTTGTTCATATGCATCATTTTCATTTTGAAACCGTTGACCAGCCAATCTTGATACTAGCCATTGCTTTACATATGTAAACTTCTCTTCGGCTTCCGCATAGGCTATTTCTTCTCCCTCACCATCATAAACACTGATTTCTACATCTCCATCCACAGCCATTCGTGGAACGACACAATACAGTATTTGATTCTTAACATTAATGATATTAGCCTCTTTACCCCCAATAATAACCTTTAACTTGGTTGGATCATTACCGAAGTTATCACCATATAAAATCAAGTTATTACCAACACCTCCTTCTTTAGGCTCAAAATCAGTAATCACAATCGGCTTACTCGGATCAAAAGCCGCTTCTTCCGACTCATCGTCCTTACAACCTAGTACACAAAGGACTATCAACGGCATCATGATAGTAAACAATCTGATGTACCGGTCCTTCCAAAAACTTTTCTTTTTCATACATTAAATTTTAGTTCGCTATTTTTTTAATCTCAAAACTATATCCAACTAACATTTCAACCCTAATTATTAAATACGGGAAGAAAATCTGAAGTTGAAGGCACACAATTTTTTATATAGGGCCAACCATCTTCTGTCCACAATACCCGATCTAACATACCCAAACGTCCTCCAACCTCACCATTTTCTTTCACATAGCTATGGTATATCATCCAATCAGTACCGGCATCGTCTTGTACAATAATGGAGTTATGACCAGGACCAAAGAATTTCTGGCCATCTCCTTCCAATACCAACTCCCAAGCATTGTTAATCATATCTTTACCACTCTTATCAAGGTATGGTCCAAGTAAATCCTGTGAGCGGCCCACTACTACTTTATATCTACTTCTCTCGCCATCACAACAATTGTTTATAGATGCAAACAGATAATAATAGCCGTTCTTCTTATAAATATTGGTACCCTCAAAGGCTTTACCACAGACTTGCTTTTTAAGAGTTGGGGTACCATTCTCATTACGTTTCACAGAAAGTCCATCATCAGTAAGTTCAGTTACATAAATACCATTAAAACTACCGACAAACATATATTTTTTATTATCCTCCTCATAATAGAACTGATCAATACAATTGGACCCAAAATCTTCTTTCGTCAGCAACTCTTTACTATTCACAAAATCACCTAAAGGACTATCTGAAGTAGCAACTGCAGTGTAGCTAGCATCTCCATCTCCCCATTTTGCCCATGAAAAATAAAGTACATATTTACCATTAATATGACGGATTTCCGGAGCCCAAAATGCACCTCCACCAGGAATTTGCGGCTTTGTCGCATTTCGAAAAGCAGTTCTCTTAAATTCCCAATTCACTAAATCCTTAGAAAAATAAATAGGAACCCAATATTTATCTGTTTGAGTAGCATATAAATAGAAACCATCCTCTGTGCGAATAACAGTAGGATCGGCTGCACTTGAGAAGGTAATTACCGGGTTCGTGTAAGTTATACCTATTTTGAAGTAACAAATTTCATCACGAAGAGCAACACTTTCATGAGAACACTCCCCTAGCCGTACAGGCAACAAATATTTTACGGTCTCCATTCCTTCACGCTTAACTATAAACTCTCCAGCAGCCTCATTCTCCCCAGCTTTGAAAAATATCCCCGTTCCTAAATCATAGTTAGCCGCTGGAAGAAGCTGATAAGAAGTTTTATAGTTCTTATTATATTCAGCAACCAGTTCTTTCGCATTAGAGGGTACTTCCAATTTACACGAAAAGTTCCAAGGATTATTTTTTATTTCTCCATCTACCTTATAATTAAAAGTAGTATTAACAGAAATGGGCATCAACACTTTACTAATGCTAACCTCTTCTGAAGTAGTAGCCAAACTAACTATTGGATAATCAAACGAAATATGTAGTAGAAAATCACTCTGACTTTTACGAACCTTTACGGTAGTTGAGGTTAGTCTCAATGCTATCACATATTCAGCCCCATTTTTCTTGAATTCAGCAAATATTTTAGCTGGGTCAAATTTAACTTCTATTTCCTTTGAAGTAACTCCTTGTTCAAAAGCAAGCTGTGAGGTACTTATCGAATACAACGACGATGGCAATAATTTATAAGCAGTTTCTTCCTCCTTATTATATGCCTTCAAATCCTCCTCCTTCCACTCATCCAGTTCTGCTATAAAAGCTGTACTCGCACTGCCCCCCTTCAACTCCACAGAGAAAGGGTACACAACTTGTGTCACATCACTACTGGAAACCTTAATTACATTTAGTCCATTAGGCTGTACTTGTAAATACTGATTCGAATTTACATCCCCATCTTCACCAGAAACATCCTTAGTATCATCAGAACCACATGACAAAAAAAGCAGAAGTCCCGCACTAAGAAACATTAGCCCAATTTTTCGAATATTTTTTTTAATTGATTTGTAATTCATTACATATAGATTTAAGTAATACCCTGTGTTTTATCAAAAAACGTTATCCCTTGAACTATCTTTTTAACTGCATCTAAAACTAAATTCCGTATTATATAATAATGATCATTATCTCTCTATAAAGGTACTAGCACCCCTATCATCTGATACAAAAGTAGAAAATTGGAACTATTTAAGATATTAAATATAGGTCAATAAATGAAAAATTAGTCCCAAACTAATCTAAAGTATTCAAAGATTATACAGAGGAGTTTTTATTAGCAACCATCTGAACAATATCTTTCTTTTATTGGATAATTTCTTCTTCAACAATCCACTACTACTCAAACATTATTTGAAAACTAGAATATTTATGGTGTTGCTATATTTTAAACTAATAGCAACACCATTTCATCTAATTGCTTTCTTTATAACCGGACAAACTAAATCAGCATATCTCATCATACCTAAGTCTGTAAAATGAATGCCATCTACAGTAGCTTCTCCATCCTCTCCCAGCATATTTTTTGATGAAATAAGAATGATATTTTTCTCATTTATTTTCTTTAAACAATTAAATATCTCTTTCAACGTATCATTCTTTCGTCGCACCTCTTTAGCAACCTTTTCATCATAAAATGTGTGAGGAAAAATAGGATCCTCTATAAAAATAATTGGCGTATCCGGATGTTTACTACGAATGATACGATAAAATGTTTCCAACCGTTCTTTCATCTGTGCAACAGAAGCATTAGGTACAAAGTCCAAAACAAAAACACTTGCTTCTACTTCAGCTATTACTTTAGCTACTTCCAAATCTAGAAATGCATTTCCACTGAATCCTAAATTGATACATTCACGGTTCAATCTTCTCGATATAATATTGGTATGTGCCATTCCTGGACGTGAAGCACAACCTCCTTGAAGAATGCTGGTTCCATAAAAAACAACAGGATTCTTACGAATTGGATAATCCACTAACGGCTGACTAATAGTAGCCAAAGAATCAACTCCGATAGACAAAGAAACAAGACCATCATACAATGGCAAATAAAGCATGTATTCCCTTTCTTCAGGATGCATATTTTTTATAATGGTGACCTGATTTGTTTTTCCTTTCGGACGGGCACTATTGACAAAACGCCAGTCACCATTCTTCTGAAGACAGTAAAGATCTAAACCTTTTGCACCAGTATCAGTCATATGATTCATGTGGGTATTAAAAAGAGCCACCCATTTAGCTGCTATCGTAGTGGAATTACTACGGAAACGTATTGCCATTCCCGCAGAGTTACGGCTTAAATTCCATAATGGAGCACGAGAAATATTCTTTAATGAATCCGGGAACCTTTCATATCGTGCCCCAGCACTCTCTGTCGCTCTTCCTAATAGTGGAAAATTCGAAGCATCGCGGTATACTAATTGAGCATGTATATGAAACACTAAAAAAAGTACAATAAAAATACAAAATTCTCTTTTCATATTCAAGCATTATAATTTCAGACCCTTCAAAAATAAATATATGTTATGTTAAAAGCAACAATACACTATGAATAAAAAAACTCCATAGATCTGTATCCGGTCTTTTATTGTTTTATTTATTCAATAATGCATAAGCACACCATATTATCGGTGCCTGTCCATGATAATCACCGGCGATGCGGGGACGATCCATATAATATTGTTTACTGTTCTTCTTTCCGGTTCCAACACAAACCTCAGTAAGATCATTCTTGTCATTAATATAATTACATAAGCCAAGCCATGCACGGCGTGCCACTGGAGCATATTCCTCTTTATTCAACCAGCCGTTATTGACCCCCACAATCATGGCATAAGCAAACATTGCCGAACCAGATGTCTCTGTCCAAAAGTCCGGTTCGGTAATCAGCTGATTCCAAAGACCGTCCTTGTTCACATATTTTTTCAAGTTATCCATCATCAACAAGTAACCTTTCATGATACGTGCACGATTAGGATCCTTTTCCGGTAAGTTATAAAGTAACTCCGTCATACCGACAGCCATCCAACCATCACCACGTCCCCAATAATAAGGCACATCCGGTGCATGATAGAAAAGACCGTTGGGATGTTGCAATTCGTCCAAATACAGAACCATTTCTTTGGCAGCCCTATTTATGTACTTAGGATCACCAGTAGCTTTATAAGCCTCAGATTGCACAATAGTAATCATATACATATCATCAATCCAAAGACGAGTTTGCCAAGAATATCCCTTTTTATCCCATTTACGCTCCTCTTCATTCGCATTGGCAGGAAGTTCCCATTGAGTGTCAGCATAGGGCAGTCCCAGATCTAAATAACGCTTATCTTTCGTTATATTATAAAATCTTAGAGGTAAGCAACCAAACATATTTTGGTCTACGTGAATCGGTGGAGGTAGAAGTTCTTTTTCCAGATGAAACAATAATTCGAAACGGTTTCTTAACAGCTTTATCAATTCTTTATTATTTGTCAATTCTGCAAAACGAAGAGCTCCATACCATGTACACACCTCTGCATAATGTATTCCTCTATCAAAATACAGTTGATGTTTAGTTTCCATTAAACGTCTGCTCAATTTATTTCCAACCGTCTTTGGATCTGCCTTCACAGGAAAATCTCCAAAATAATTTTGAGCAGAAATCACATTTGAGCTCAAAAAAACAGTCATCAATAAGGCATAAATCAAATAATTCCTTTTCATAATCGTAGTGTTCTATATAATTAATTATTCAATATTAAATTCTCCGAATCATAACCCAGTCACCGGTATCCAACGTGCCGTACTTGTAGATGCAACATCACAAATGGCATCTAAAGAATTCCGCTTTGTAATAGAAAAATTGACAAGTACTTGCCCGGAAGTGATAGTCAATTTTGAACGTGGAATAGCAATTTCAGCAATATATCCATAATCATCTATAAGCCTCTCATTTGTTTCATTGCAAACATAAGTTTTGACCTGGGCATCTAATTGAGCTTCTTTCCATGATGCATCATATATTTCACAATTCTTCAGTCCATTCATTGTTACTTGTATGCAGCAAGCCCCTTTTGACAGCTTATTATTACTCACAGGAGATACGTATAAGGAAGCGTAATCAGAGGCTAACAAGTTTCGATCAAGTACTTCTAACAGGAAATAAATATTATCATCATCATACGAACAACGTAACGTTCCTTGTGCTTGTGACTTACTGCCCACAAAGAGTGCATGATCTGTATTTGCCCACTCTTTATTGTTACCATCTATTGTTACCTTTCTTTTCACGGCATCAATACGATGATTAAGTACAAACTGTGCCATCTGAACCGGTCCTTCTTTCGCTTTAATACTAGTTCCAACCAAAGTATGTGAATCAATAATACAAAATGATCCCCAATAACCACCAGAAAAAGGTTGATAAGCGCTACCGAAATTACGAGCAGTAGCATCTCCTATTTTAAGAGTATATTTACTTGACGATTCATACGAAAGGACGGTTTCTCCCGAAGGGAGCTGTCCCAAATATGGTCCCATACCGGAGAAAACACAATTATTACTATCGACAGGTCCTTCCTGGTCGGCAGCCAAATATTCCCATTTGTCTTTATCTGAATAACAAAGCGAAATATGATATCCTGAATTATTGGTTTCCACAGCAGCAGCTAATCCCTTATTATCATTGAGTCTCACAACAGAAGGCATCTGATGATTATAGCCGACAATGCCGTTTTTCTCCCACCTCATTCGCAATACATAATAAGGAGAAGAACTAAAGTCCGGTTTCCATGTCTTTCCTCCATCAGTAGAAACAACCATTGCCGTACCTGTATCTGTGCCATGTCCTTCCAAGCCAGTACGACTGCTATCTGTAAAGTAACAGTGTAATTCACCTGTAGGCAACTCCAACAAGAAAGGTTCCCAATTAACTCCCTGATAGATCTTGATAGGTTCACTCCAAGTAACACCATTATCCGTACTGCGCTTTAATTCAATTCCTGCATCTTCCGGCAAATCCCGATAACCGGAATTAGCTCTGCAAGATGCAACTGCCAATATATCTCCATTAGAGAGCACCAGCCCATCGCAATTAGCATAGCAATGTATATTCTTATTGCCTTTGCTATCGATAATGTCATAACTGTTAAATATTTCTCCTTTATTGCTCCAAGTTTTCAGATCCTTACTAAGCGCATAAACACAACGCCGACCAATATTATTATTAGCACTACCATTGTGATAGAACAAAATATAGTCACCATTCTTCATCTTTTTTATACGAGGATAGCGAGGATACGAAGATTCCATAGTCACAAGCATCCGATAGTTCATCATCAATGAAGAGCGTTTCGTAACATCTGCGTGGGAATTTATAATAGGTGTCCCCTGATTCAATTCCCCAATAGGTGTGATGCTACAAACCACAGGCTCCTGGGATTCGTCCTCCTTTGGTTTCTCCGTATTCCCGTTACCAGCTAGTAAATTCTCATCATTTTCACCACTGCCCCCGCACGCTATAAATGAGATAGCTATGGAGAAAAATAACATAAAAAAAGTGTTTTTCATAGCTCTAGTATATTTTATTCAGCTTGCTATTTTCCCTGTCTCGTCGGTTGCGGACCTAAATATGAGCGCTTCATTCCTCCGAAATCCAAGACAATCTTTTGCAATACAGTTCCGGCATCGCCACATATAATTTTCACTGTGTGTTTACCCGGTTTGTCGATATGCAAAGTGGTTTTGTTGATTCTACAGTTCTTCAACACACTTTCGTACCAAATTTGTGCATACTCAAAAGAAGAAGTGGAAGGATTCATCACAGGACCTTCGTCAATACATACTCCATATTTCGTTTCCACATTCGTTGCTTCATGTCCGGCATACCCACGGTCCTTACTTAATGTAAATGTAGGCAATACGTATGTGTAGACATCAACCGAACCTTGTTCGAATGTATAGAAATCATATTCCAGGCGAGGGGTACTGCGACCTGCTGTCCGCTGCGGGGCGGCTGTCGGGTCACCTAGTTGAATAGCTGTATTTTCTATTCCCAAGTTAGGAATCGTTCTCATTTGAATAGCTTTGTTCTCTACCTTCCGGTGAAAACCGGCAGCGTCAATAGAAACATATCCATTGTGCTCTACAAATAAAGTGTCCATTTCGGCTAATGAAGGAGAAGAAGGGTTGAAGACTGAAATATAAACATTCTCCTTCTCGCCACGGTCAGATGCGATTTCCAACGTTCCGAATACTTTCTCACCAGTCGGGACCTTAGCCCAGTCGATTGAGACTTCTATACGATTTTCCATGGCAGTTTCTCCGGCTTTCTGACTTAACAGAATCCAGTTATCTGAAACCGATGCTTTCCATTTCAGAGGAGTCGCTCCTTTATTGAAAACGTCTACGTAATAGGATTGGCGGAAGTATGTGTTGAAACATAGCAGGGAATGGAAACTCTTCTGCCCTTTCAAAATATCCTCTCCTTCGGCCAATATGCCCAAAGAGGCTGCAGGTGCCAGATTTACCTTCCGCAGAGCCGGGAGTTCAAAGTAGGCTGCGGCAAATCCCTGTTTCATGGTCATTACATGATCCCATTTACCTCCAAGTAATGAGTTATATCCTTTTGTTATTACTTCCAGACTGTCATAACAAGCCTTAGTCATTTTTTCCAGTTCTGCGGTAGTTGCCCTCTGTTGAATAGAGTACCAACGGTTTCTTTGTCCGTTGAGAATCATACGGTTCAATAGTTCACAACCTTTAACCGGATAATATAATGATTGATAATAACATGCTTTTTTATCTTCCGGTAAAGCTTTCAATATTTTTTCTGCCACATTTCCTATCCGCTGATATTCTGCCAGACGAGTATCCACTTCACGATAATTAGCAAGCGAGAAATCAGTATCCGTATTTCGCTCTCTTCCGTGTTTATCCGTAGCCCACTGATAACCCCATCCCATAAATTCAGGTTTACGGGCGAAAGCCAATTTATAGAAAGAGTTTATCACATCCTGATATTCGGTCCGATAGTCATCGCCCAACATACCGCACAACCATTCAGTGCGATAATTTGCCGCTCTTTCAAAATTGAATGAATCAATATCGAAAGCCATTGTCAGAAAATAGTCTACAGCAAATTCACAGGACTTGATATCTCCGGCGTTGAGTAGCCAAATACGGTCAGCCGTCATATCGTATGCCTTACGGAGTTCTTCATACATCAATGTAGGGGAAGTTGTGTTCATCCAAAGATGATCGTGAGGTTTACCGAGATAAGAAGAATGATAATATACTCCCGAACGGCCGGAACGTTTCTGCTCTTTCGGACTACTCAAACGTTTCATATATCCATAATTATCATCCGGCCAGATAATGGTCACATCATCCGGAAGTTCCAACCCCTGATCGTATACATCGAGCACTTCTTTATAAGGAGTAAAGGCTTGAGGAATGTCTTCTGCACGCTTACCGATGGCATCTACCAACATTTGTCTTTGTGCCATCAGTGCTTCCTGAAGCATTTTCTTTCTGTCATCCATGTTATTGCTTGCATTCATCGCCCGGTCGTGTAATCCACGCAAAGCCAGGGTATATACATTTTCGAACGGAGCACATTCATCTACGCGTGATTTCAACACCTTGTTGACACCCTCTTTATTATTGATATAATCCCATTCACCCATTTTATCACGTTTCCATTCGCTTGCTGTATTAAACAGTAATGGTTCGCAATGAGAAGACCCCATGACAATAGCAAAGCTATCCGCTACCAGCCGATTTTCAGGAATACGGTGGAATGCCATGGATGCGTCATGCATAGCCGGACAAAGGTAATTAGCCTGAAGACGAAGCAACAGTTCACACACTTTTGCATACGTTCTCGGTCCGAAGTTTCCACGTTCTTTTTCAAAATTGCGTTTCGACCAACGATAAAGTCCCCAGTCTTCATCATTGATAAAGATACCTCTGAATTTGACAGACGGTGTTTTAGAAATGAACTTATCGACTTTTACACTAACTTGTTTTTGCTGTTTGATTGGAGCGTCCGCCCACCAATACCAGGGAGATACTCCTATTGCTTTTGAAATAGAGAGAAGTCCGTAAGCCGTGCCACGCCTGTCACTTCCGGCTACAACAATTGCTTTCTTTATGCCCGGCACAGGATTGTTGACCACTTCTATCATATAGCGTTCCCAACCTCCGGCAATAGCTGCCGTATCTATTTTGTTTCTCGATACCAAAGCGTCAATCCACCCGCTTTCTCCTATAGTACCGGCAATAATCGCATACCGCGCAGATACTCTTCCAGGCTTGCTTTCATCCATCTTCAACTCTTGCCCCGTCACACGGCGAACATCATCTACAAAAAGAGAAGCACTTTTACGTACTACAGTTGCATCTTTTCCATCAAAACAAACGACTGCATTCGTTAATGAAGAAACAATAGGGAAACTATTCTTTCCGGTTCCTTTGTCGAGTAAAACTTGTGCTTTTGCCGAAATCAGGCTACAACAAAATAAGCCCAGCAATAAAATCTTATTTTTCATATAAACGTTAGATTGACAATTAATAACGCAAAGTAAGGCAAAAAGCAATAAAACGAATAAAAGAAACCGACCTATAAATAGCAGAATATGTTCAAAAAGGCCGTCAGATATAATTAGATAAGCATCGATGGATGTATACGAACTGTATGGTGGGTATATATGACTAGCACGGTGAGTATATATATTCAGCACAATGGATATATATATACACGACATTGTGCATATATACCCATCAAAGCTTTAGTTTGTTCACTGTCAGCAGCGAATAAAGCGGTAGACAGGATTTCTCCAATTGATCCATTAGCCGTTACTACAGCAATTTGTTTAACGCCTTCCACCAATTTTCCATTTTGGGGAGAAACGATGTGCCGACGATTGGGAGAGTCATTGCCGGAGGTTGTAAGGCATTCATTGTGGAGAAGTATATCATTAATTTTCCATCCCGAACCTACCGGATGATTACCCAAAGCAAGAATGGAACTGTTTCCCATATTTATCAATGCATTCTCTATCAGAGCCTCATTCAATATACCTCTGATTGTTTCCAAAGCGTATCCTTTGAGAAAGCCGGACAAGTTGATAGTTACTCCCGGCTGTGAAAAACAGATGCTATGATCTCCGGCAGATAAATGTACTGAATGTATGGTGTTCTGGTTGTAATTTTCCGAATGGACTGTGACATCAAAGCATCCCAAAGTCCTGCTGTTATATTCCAGACATAAATCGATCATTGAATAAAGTTCTTCGCTAAGAACAACGGGAGAAACAGAGGCTGTCCGGTTGACAATAGACAATTCGCTGGCCGGATCATAAAAGTTCGCCATCTTTTCCAGCCGGCACAATGCATCATAAATACGATTGACTACAAACAGCAACTCCCCTTCCGGTTTCCGGCTGCATAAGATAATATCCACCCGTGTATGCATGGAAAGAAACCAGGCATAAAACAAGGAATTACCATCATTTGACGGTTTGTATAGATGTTGAATAGTGGTCTGCATCGTATAAAACACAAATTAGGCACGGATTACACAGATTACGCGGTTTTTATTTCATTAGAGTAACCGTGAAACCCGTGTAATCCGTGCCTGAATAAAAATCATAAAGGAGTTTTGACGTGTCTCCTAATAACTAGAAAACGGAACTATTTCAGTTCTTTAATCTTCACGTTCTTGAACCATACTTCATCTCCGTGGTCCTGAAGAAGTATATTACCTTCCTCCGGATTTCCGAAATTAGGCCAGTTTTTATATTTACTGTATGCTACCAATGCATTCCACATATCATTGTTACGGTCATATTCAATCAACTTAACTCCGTTCAGCCAATGTTCTACGTGATTGTCTTTGACAATGATAGTAGCAGTATTGAATTCTTTCTTGTTGAAAGGTTTATCTTTCGGAGCCGGAATCAGGTCATACAACGAACCCAGCTTTCTGTTGCCTTTCACACCCAGTTTTGCATCAGGATGCTTGTCATCGTCAAGAATCTGGAATTCGCAGCCGATAGCAGAACCTTCACCTTTATTCATATCCGGGTTCACGAAATATTTAACTCCGCTATTTGCACCTTCAGTAATCTTAAAATCTACTTTCAGAATAAAGTTCTTATATTTACGGGTAGTCACAATATCACCGCCATTTGCAGATTCAGCTCCACCACTCTTCATTACTTTCAAAATACCATTTTCTATCTTCCAGCCTTTTGCAGGGAAAGTAGAAAGTTTAGCGCCTCTCCATCCGTCAGTAGTCTTTCCATCCCATAATAGAGCCCAGCCTTCTTTTGCTTCGCTCGGAGAAATCGTGTTGGCAATCAGATTCACTTCCGGTGCAGCTTGCGCTTCCGGTGTCTGATAGCGTTCTACGTCCGTCGTACAAATACGGATATCCTTCCAACGAACTGTTTTTCCTTCATCTGCCGCATTTCCAATAGCGTGCACTTGCAAAGCAATGAAACCTACAGGAGTCATATCATCCCAGATATTAGCACAAGGTACTCCGTTTATCCAGGTACGGATCGAATTACCAACAGCTTCAATACGGGCTTTATTCCATGCGTTATTCTTAAAAGCGGTTTTTGCCGACGGATTCAGTGTCAAAGGATAAAGCCAGTTTCTACGTGCCTCATCATAAATGCCACCCGACCAAGCGCGCTTCGAAGGATCAATCTCAAACTGATAACCGTGTACGCGGCCTTTCTTATAATCCTTCTTGCTTTCACTGCGAAGCTGTACGCCGGAATTTAAACCATCATCTATCTTGAAATCAAATTCAAGGATAAAGTCACCATAATTCTTTGTCGTTGCCAAGAATGTATTGGGAGTTCCCATCTTAGATACACCGACAATAGCGCCATCTACAATTTTATACTCGGCTTTGCCATTCAATTTCTTCCATCCTTTCAGGTTTTTCCCGTTGAAAAGAGGTTCCCAGTTTTGTGCGCCCAACGAAGCGGCACAAAATAAAAGTAAAGTTAATACAATATTTTTCATGATTATTTATTGGTCCTTCTCCATCCCCTTCTCCTAAAGAAAGGAATGGAAAAAGCTGTTTCTATTTATAATTTATAAAATTCATCCCAACCTTTACGCGGCGGAAGTCCCGCCAACATTGCATTAGCAAATTCATTATTTGTAATCTGTTTCGTGCGGCTGTCAAAGAACAGCTGTGTATTAAGCCGTTGAGCCATTACACCCAGTGAGAACACCTGACTCAAAACACCGTTGATTTCGAACGGTGAGCGCGTCTTTTCAATGCCGTTACATGCCAATAAGAAGTTCTCGAAGTGATTGGAAGGACTTTTAGGAACCTTCGGTAATTTGCCAGCCATCTCTTTCGCTTTCTCTTCCGGGATGATAGACAAAGTGCTTCCATGACTCCCCCCTTTAAAGATTAAATCTTTCGTATAGATAATCTTTCCCGGATTCAATTTAGCCGAAGGAGTATCTCCCTGATTCGTCGAAGGAATGTTCGGATCCAATCCCGAAACTCCATAACCGGCAGGAATAGGAGGAAGATTATCCAGACCGTCATACCAAGTAATGTCTACCGGTGGCATCCCTTTACGTTGCGGGAAACGGAAGAGAATCGTGGAAGAATAAGGGAAGAAATAATCATTATGACCATTTGCGTATTGCATGGTGACTTCATAAGGCAACCCCAGTTCCAGGAACTCGTGAGCCGTATCGAGGATATGCGCCCCCCAGTCGCCCAATGCACCCATACCAAAATCATACCAGCAACGCCATTGTCCTAAATGATAATCTTTATTATATTCGTGATAAGGGGTAACTCCGAGCCAGGTGTCCCAGTCCATATCTTTCGGCAGTTGCTGTCCCGAAGGAAGTTTATAGATATTAGTGTCCCATTTATGCCAACGGCGCGGGTTATTCATGTGGGCAGTGATAGCAGTTACGTCTTTGATAATTCCCGCATCCATCCAAGCTTTAAACTGGAAATAGTTTGCTTCAGAATGTCCCTGATTTCCTACCTGGGTAACCAAGTTAGGACGTTTAAGCGCAGCTTGCATCAACAATTCCGCTTCATAGAAAGTACGGGCCAGCGGTTTTTCTACATATACATGTTTTCCGGATGCCAATGCCAGCATACTGATCGGGAAATGTGAATGGTCGGGAGTAGCAATCGCCACAGCATCAAACTCATTACCGGCTTTATCAAACATCTGGCGGAAATCTCTAAACTGTTTTGCCTTCGGATATTTAGCCATAATCTTTTGCGTATGTTTGGCACCCATGTCCACATCACATAACGCTACCACTTCTACCATACCTGTCCGCGCAAAATCTTCAATAATCTGTTCACCGCGGTTACCAATGCCGATATAGGCTATCTTTACCTTGTCACCTCTTCCTTTCTTGGGTGAAATTGTTTGAGCATGCAGTAAGTCACTTGCCCCCAACGCCAATCCGGCAGAAGCCATTGACATCGTTTTCAGAAAATCTCTTCGTGTTACCATAAGTTATTTATTTTCATTGATATTGATTAAGTTCGTGAACGAGTAAACAATGCCCGTAGCCCATTAAACAAGAGACGCAAAATCCCCCAAAAAGCATAAAGCACAAAAGTAAATATGATGATATAAAAAATAGAAGTTATCATCTCCGTAAATGGCGCATGATAAGCTATAATTGCATAGAGGTGTATCAAATTGGATACTACGAAACAAACGAGTAAAGTAATTAACTCTATTTTCTTTCGTCGTGCGGTTACAATCGTGTCTTTCATACTGCTTCGGGTGTTTTTACAGATTGATGGTTCAGATAATCTATTTTATATTCATCGGGGAAGTAGAGCATCCGCTCTTCCTCCAGTGCCTGATGTCCCAGCAAACAAAGCATACTTGCATAGTATCCTTCTTCCGCTATTCTTTCCGGTTGTTTTTGTGTTATGACGGCTTCAACGAACGCTTCCAGCAACAAGGACGTACCGTCACTCTTAGGACGTTCTCCAATAATGAACTCTCCAGTGTTCTCATTTGCAGTTTCCGGAGCCCAACTCGTTCCGGCAAAAGGAAGAGAATCGAAAACTTTGTTTTCCCAATCATTCACCATCTGCAGGAAAGCCGGTGCAGGAGCCACATTCTCAAAGTAATATTTTCCCTTTTCCGGTTCTACCGTACCAAGGTTACCCATGATCTGTTCTTCCAGTCCATAGAATTTATTGGATATAACGGAGTCGAACGTCATCTTCACCCCATCATCAAAGACATATACACAACTCACATTATCATACACATCCCTGCCATCCTTCCAATAAGTAATGGCACCATGCCCCATCACCTTCTCGGGAATCTTACGCAAAGCCCAACTTCCGATCTGAAGCTGGTGGCAAGCGAGTTCCGTCATCAGTCCCTTCGAGAATTCCTTGTAAAGACGCCAGTTTATCAGGCGTTCCAGATTGGGTGAAGGTACCGAGCGTCTCCAATCGCCATTCCGGTTCCAAAAGGTACGGATTGCATTTATTTCACCAAAGGTACCCGCATGAATCATCTCCATCGCTTTGATGTAACGAGGGTCGAACAAACGCTGTTGACCAGTGAAGAAAATCTTTCCCGTGCTACGATGTTTCTGATACATACGGTAACACTCTTCCATCGTAAAACCTATCGACTTCTCACAAAATACATGCTTTCCTGCGTCGAAAGCATCCAAGACGATTTTACAATGCGAACTAAGAGGGGTAGCTACGAGTATGGCATCTATCGACTTATCTTCCAGCACTTCCCGGTAGTCACCATACACTTTGGCATTAGGCACAAGTTCCAATGCGCTCTCGATAGACGGTTTATAAATGTCGCACAATGCTACGATCTCGACTTTGGGGTTCTTAGCCAGAAATCCCATTAAAAAACGTCCCCGGGAACCAGGACCGATTATTGCCAGACGGCACTTTTCGTTTGAGGTGTTCGTCACCTCCGAAAAAGCAGAAAGCCAAGGGCTTGCTGCAAGAAGAGTGCCAGCCCCGGCTATGCCTAAATTCTTTAGAAAATCCCGCCTGCTAATAGGGGTATGTTTCATGCTTGTGGTATTTAAGATTATAATTAGTTTATTTGAAAATCAGTTATTAAATACAGGTGCTTTTTGTGTTTCGTAAGAAGGAGATTCTCCTTCTACATAAGGCCATCCTTCTTTATCCCATTTGATTTGGTCCAGCAACAGAATACGTCCGTTCTCCGGGATCGATCTTGAAAAACCATGATACAGAAGCCAGTCTTGTCCGGCATCATCCCGGATAATCTGCGAACCGTGCCCATTGCCTACAAAATGATCATTCGCACCTATCACCAAAGAATAACCATTCTTCAACATCGGTTTGCCCGACTTATCTTTGTAGGGTCCCCAGACTTTTTTAGAACGGCCCACTACAACTTTATAAGTACTCCTAATCCCCTCGCAACAACTTCCGATAGAGGCAAACATATAATAATAATCGCCGTGCTTATGAATATAGGCAGCTTCAAAAGCAGTTCCTGCTATTCTCTTTTTTTCCGCTCCCGGCTTCAATGACAGACCATCTTCAGTCAGCTCAATAACATATATTCCCCGGAAGCTGCCCCAAACCAGATAGTTTCTCCCTTCATATTGCAGGAAGCTGGGATCGATCGAGTTCTGTACACCGATCTCATTACTACGGAACATCTTACCATGATCTGTAAAAGGTCCCTGTGGAGAGTCGGCCGTAGCTACTCCAATTCCACACGCCTGTTCTCCTCCCCACACCGACATCGCATAATAAAGCACATATTTACCGCTAATATAATTAATGTCCGGTGCCCAAATTCCGGCTTTGGGTTCAAATCTGGGACGAGTTTTATTTGTGAATGCCGTGTTGCAATAAGTCCATTGCACCAAGTCTTTCGACTTCATGATCGGAACGTTTCTGGTAGATTCGGTAGCATACACATAAAAATAACCATCCGCAGCCTTAATTACCGTAGGGTCAGGCATGGCAATATCTACAACCGGATTCTTATAACTCACTGCAGATTTTGTCTGTGCTTTCCCCTGCGAAAAACAAGTACCAACCATGAAAACGAAAACGAACAAATTTACATATTTTTTCATCAAATCATTCTTTTAAGAGTTCCTTTTTACCTAATCTTTATAGCTATAAATTAATATTAACTTACAAAATCCTTTGGAAGCACTCCAAATTGTTTCTGGAAACACTTGGCAAAATAAGACGGAGAATTGAATCCTACCATGTAGCAAATCTCATTCACCCGGTTTTCTCCCTCTTTCAATAATTGAGCAGCTCTCTTCAAACGCTCCAGACGAAGATATTCATTCGGACTCAAATCCAGCACCCCTTTTATCTTCCGATAGAAATTGGAACGACTCATATTCAGACTATCCGCCATATCATCCATACTAAATTCCGGATTACTATAATTCACCTGAATCACCTCATTCAATTTCTTTATAAAATCTTCATCAGCCTTCGTCAACGCCATCGTATTGGCTGCCACAAAAGGAGACTGTGCAAAAGCCTTACGTAGTTTCTCTCTGTTCTGAATAAGACTGGAAGCGCAAGCCTGTAAGTATTCCACAGAGAAAGGCTTCTCCAGATAAGCATCGGCTCCCAACTCCATCCCTTCTATCTTAGACTGGATATTTGTCTTCGCAGTCAACAGGATGACGGGGATATGGCTATAATTCAAATCCGACTTAATCGTCTTGCACAGTTCAAAACCATCCATCACAGGCATCACTACATCACTAACCACCAAATTCACATAATTGCCATCCAACACTTGCAACGCTTCCACACCATTGGTAGCAGTCAGCACAGTATATTCTTTCGACAGCTGACGCACCACAAAGGCAAGCATATCCGGATTGTCTTCTACAACCAGCACTGTAGGACGGTTATCTTTCTTTTCCGTCTCCCCGGCAGGAACTCCACTCATCCTGTCTATTTCAACTTCCGGTTCCGGGGTTAAGGTTATTGTCATGTCCTGAACAATCGGCAAAATCAAACAGAAGGTATTATTTTCTTCCCCTTCTCCCATAGCTAAAGTCCCTTGATGCAGTTCAGCCAATGAACGGGAAAGAGCCAAGCCGATTCCTGTTCCGGTAGTCACCTTGCCGTCTTCTTTTTCATTGAAACGAACGAAAGGCTTGAATATTTCCTCCTTCATCTCATTGGGAATAATCACTCCATCATTCTCCGTACGAATACAGAATGAATTGTTGTCATCCGTTTCCGGCACTTCCAAAGATATGTGTACGTAGCTTTCAGCATACTTCACCCCATTATTCAACAGATTACTGATAATCTTCGTAAACGCCTCCCGGTTCACATGCGCATAGAAATCCTCCTCGGGCACTTGCAAAGTAAACTCCAAGCCTTTCTGTTTGGCAAGGGAAGTAAAACGCACATGAGTCTCTTTCAGCACCTCCGTTACATTACATTTCGCAAAATTCAGGCGGAATCCCTGACTTTCCGTTTTACGGAAATCAAGCAACTGGTTAGTCAGGTTCAACAACCGTTCCGTATTCTGCTTCATTACATTCAAGTCTTCCCTCGTTTCCGCATCGACCTGTTTCTTCAATATGATGTTTTCCAAAGGACCTTTAATCAGCGTCAACGGTGTACGTATCTCGTGGGCCACATTCGTAAAGAAATCAATCTTTGCATGATAAACTTCACGTTCCTTCTCCTGCTCGAATTTCTCCATCTGCCTGCGGTGTTTGCTGTTACTGCGTCTCTTGAAATACATAACCGTATACAGGGAGCAGCCGATAATCAGCAGAGCATACACACAATACGCCCATATAGAGAGATAAAAAGGAGGAAGAATATGTACCCCTAATGACACTTCGTCGTCACTCCATACACCGTCGCTATTAGCAACCTTTACCCGGAAGGTATAATCACCATAACGAAGATTGGAATAAGTAACGATAGGGCTTTCGCCAACCGTCAGCCAATCCGTATCAAAGCCCTCCAGTTTATACATAATTCGGCTCGTTTTCGGAGCCTGGAAATCCAACGCTGCTACACGGAAAGAAAAAGAATTCTGATTGGACTGGAGCACAAGCTGGTCGGAGAAAGTTATACTCTTCTCTAACGGAGATCCCGGTTCGCCGGCATATACCTCCTTACCAAACAGAAAGAAATCAGTAATGGCAACAGACGGAATGAACTTATTCTCCGAGAAATTCTTGGGATTAAAAGCAATAAAACCATCAATGCTACCCAGATAGATCGTACCATCTTCAGTCTCAAAGCTTGAACGATAATTAAACTGGTCGCCCAACAAGCCATTGGAGGTGGTATATACTTTCATCACGCCAGTGTTGGGTTGGAAGCAAACCAGACCGTTGTTGGTTGTCAACCACAAAAATCCGTCTTTATCCTCCACAATCTGATATACAACATCGTTCGGCAATCCGGCCGACAAATTATAATTGGCAAATGTGTCCGTATCCGGCTGAAAACGACAGAATCCTCCTCCTTGGGTAGTCAGCCAGATTTGCCGGTGAGAATCTTCAAAGATGCTCAAGACCTTGTCATACGGAAGGCTCTTCGGATTATTTTCATCGTGCAAATAGTTCTTCCATTTCTTTTCGCTCACATTGTAGCAATAAGCTCCATTTGCATAAGTTGCCAGCCATAGATTACCACCGGAATCTTCCTTTATATCATATACAAACCTGCCGTTCAGTTCCGGTATCCGGTCAAAATCATCAGATTGTCTGTTGTATCGCAGCAAACCGAATAAAGTACCCAGATAAATATCACCCGTCGTTGTGCGGCAAATAGAGAACACGCTATTGTCTATCAATGAACGGGGAGAGTCTGTTTTCTGATAGGTTTTCACGATAGCTCCCGTACGCGTATCTACTACTTTCACTCCTTTTGAGAAGGTTCCTACCCAAAGATGGTTATCAATCAAACACAGACCATGCACATTGGTAAAAGCACTGCTAGGGGTAAAAAAGGAAAAAGTCTTGGTCTTCGGGTTGAAACGGTTCAAACCGCCGTCTTCCGTACCAATCCACAGAATACCCTGATTATCCTGGCAAAACTCACGTACCCGTTTTCCATGCAAACCATTATCTGTTCCTTTGGGATAATATTTTTCAAAATACGTATAAAAACGCGGATAGTAGTTCACACCTCCAAAATAAGATCCAATCCAGATACCACCCTCTCGATCCTTACACAAGGAATAAATAGCATTATCGGACAAAGAATAAGGGTCGTTGATCGAACTGCGCAAATGAACATATTTACCCATTCGAAGATTATAAATATAGAGTCCCGATTCTGCACCAATCCACAATTCATTATCAGAAGCGACCAGCAGTTCGCGACAAAAAACAGACTCTCCATTTTCATCCTCTGAAAGTAAGTCATGTAGTTTGTTAGAGGTCAGGTTCAGTTCTTTTACTCCTCCCTTTAAAGAGCCTACATATAGACAATTATATGCTCCTTTCACCAGGCCTATCACGACATCATTCTCATAAGTTTTTTGATTGTCTACAGGCGAGACATAAGGATGAAGGGTTTGCAAACGGTCTTTCGAAAAGAAAAGTCCATCACCATAGCAACCAATCCAAAGAGTTCCGCTATTATCGAAAACAAAAGACTGAACATTGGTGGAGATAAAAGGAAAGTTCTTCAATGTATAATTCCGGAGCTTTCCTTCCTCCAAATCATAACAAAATAATCCCTGTGACTCTACCGCTACCCAGACACATCCCTTATTGTCTCCGGAAATTGCAGTTACGGTATGTTCAATTTTCGTATTTTCTACGCTCAATTCAGCAAAATGCCGGAAAGAATCTTTTTCCGGATGATAGATATAAAGTCCTACGTCCGTACCTACCCAGATATCTCCTTTCGCATCCTCATAAAGTGCTGTGATAAAATTATTGCCAATACTCCGCCGTGTGCGGTCATCATGTTTGAACTTGCGGAATGACAAACCGTCATATCTATTCAAGCCATCTTTGGTGCCGAACCACATAAAGCCTTGCCTGTCCTGCAAAATCGCATTGACCGTATTTTGGGATAACCCGTTCTGTACACTAAGATTTTTAAAATAGTAATGTTCGTCCGCCATCTGTGCATGGCAGCCTATCCGATAGCCTATTAAACAGATTAAAAGTATTAGAACTTTCTTCATAAACATACGTGTTTTCTATCCTTCCGTTTGAGTTACCAAATGTAGGCAAAATCATAGCGGAAAGATAGTAAATATGTCTCAATGAATGAAAGAATAGTCCTATTTTTCTATCCTGATACGCGCATCAACTGCTATAACGGCTTTTTGCGTAGCTAAAAGCGGATTTATATCCATTTCTTTGATTTCTGTAGCGAAGCGTAACAAAGTGGACAAACGAACAATAATTTCAGCAAACTTATCTTCATTGACTCCTTTTTGTCCCCGTGTTCCCTGAATGATTTTATAAGCACGCAGCGAATGAATCATTGAGTAGGCTTCTTCGTAGGAAAGTGGAGCCAAACCGGAAGACACATCTTTCAGCACCTCCACAAAAATACCTCCCAAACCGCAAAGCACTACATGACCGAACTTCTCTTCGTATTTCGCACCGATAAACAATTCCGTACCTTTCAACATCGGCTGTACCATAATTGCCCTAGCATCAGGAATCTGCATCATACGATCGAATTCCAGTGCCAGATGTTGCTCGCTTTTGATGTTCAGAACTACACCACCGACATCCGATTTATGCACTGGACCAACGACTTTGGCAACTACCGGGAATCCGCACCGACGGGCAAAGGCTACTATCTCCTCTTTATTATCGGAAACAAACTCATCTACCAGCGGAATACCGGCAGCATGCAGTAATGCTTGTACGTAATTGGGAGCAATATAACCATTCTCCGGAATAGAATCGATAATGCGACGAATCCTCGGAACGTCTACTCCGAACAGTTCTATTTCAGGAACTGCAGGTTTAGGAACATTGACAATGCGGGAAAGGGCAGTACCCAGGGTCACTTCATCTGCAAAATTCACGTGTCCTTTTGCCAGGAAGGCGGCAACCTCCGCTCCGGCTGTATTAATCGAAGGAAGTATAGGGAAAATCGGTTTCTTGCAAGTTTGCATCTTCTCGTGAAGCACGTCATACATTTCAAACATGGTAACCAATCCCGGAGTTCCGAAGATGGCCATCATGGCGTCTATATTGTCGAGTTTCTCCTCGCAGTAGTCGATGCAAAGACGCAGATGCTCCGGTGTTCCGGTAGCCAGAATATCAATAGGATTCCCAACGGCAGCACCGGGGAACAGTCGGGCTTTTAGTTCTTCGGCTATTTCTCCTTCCAGTTTAGGAACATTCAGTCCGCCTTTACTCAAGGCGTCTGTCAGCATCACTCCCGGACCTCCGGCATGGGTGATAATAGCAAAATTCTTCCCTTTCAATTCGGGCAGAGTAAACACACAACCTACAGTAGTCAATTCTTCACGAGAGAAACAACGTACAATCCCCGCTTTACGGAACAATGCTTCCACTGCCGAATCGGAACTGGCGATTGCGCCTGTATGGGAAGACGCCGCCCGGCTTCCGCTCTCCGAACTTCCGGCTTTGATTGCCGCAATCTTACATCCTTTTCTAATCAAAGACGAAGCATGGAATAACAACCTGTCCGGATTCTGAATACTTTCAATATAAAGCAGTTTTAGATGAGAGTCTTTTTCGGGATCGAAGTTCTCATCCATAAATTGCAATACATCTTCTACGCCAATCTGCTTGGCATTTCCCACCGACCAGACTGAATTGAACTGCAAACCTTTTGTAACGGCACTTTCGAGAATAAATACCGCCGTAGCACCGGAGCTGGAAATCAAGTCCACCCCTTTCAGATTTAAATTGGGAATTGGCTGGCTGAACACGCTATGATGCCATGTGTTCATCAATCCGATGCAATTAGGACCAATCAATGAGGCTCCGTATTTATTGACTGTTTCCAGAATACGCTCTTCCAACAGTGCTCCTTCGTGGGTTTCTTCACCAAAACCTGCAGAAAGTATGATAAATGCCCTGGTTTGCTTCTTGCTGGCCAATGTTTCCACAATATCGGGACACATTACAGCAGGTATAGCCAACACTGCCAGATCCGTATCCGGCAGGTCGCTCACATCCGCAAAAGCAGGAACTCCCTGTACTTCCTTCTCCTTCGGATTCACCGCCCGAAGTTCTCCCTGATAACCTCCATTTATCAAATTCTTTAATATTGCGCCACCCGGCTTATGTACATTATTCGATGCCCCTACTACAACAATGCTTTCAGGACGAAGCAACTGGGTTGTTATCATATCATGCTTTGGTTTTCGTTTAACTTAGGTACAAATATATCCTTTCTTATGAGAAAAAAGAAAGAAAAAGGGAAGAATTGTATATAGAAACAAACTGTAAAAAAGAAAAAGATTAAGATTACAAATAGGTTATACTAACTTTTTGAAAAATGAAGCCGTCATCTCTTCATGAAATTCTGATCATCAGGGATGAAATTATTTTTATGCAGAAAAAACGGATATAAAACTAATAAAGAATCTGAAATATACGCCACAAAGACCAAGATGTATCAAGAAAGGGAAAGAAAGACCATTTGTAAATTTCAAATTCACACGAAATAGAGATTAAAACGAATTAAATTAATAGCTCAAAAAGACTATATATAAAAAAGGATCAATTATCTCAATTCCACATTTCAAATTAACACTATTAGTATCTCACTATTTCAGGAGCAACCAGAAGAAAATTTGTACCTAAAAAAAACTTTTATCTCTTTGTTTAAAAGCAAAGACATGTTTCTCTCTAACCAATGAATCGTTCCTTTAAAAGCAACAGAAGCTTCCTTTAAAAGGAACGGTGTTCAATTCTGCCAATAATTATACATATTTACTTATTTATATTCAAATTCATATAGTTATTTCTGCATATTCTTACAACACCTTATACATTATTTATTTTATTAGGACGAAGTTTAGATACTAATATTTTGTTTTAATCTTAAAAACAGAACATGCGAGAATAAATCCAACATATCAGTAAATAGCTTTATGTTAGAATAGCTATCAAATTTACATCATTCTTATGAGACACCCCCGACTATGAGAATGAAAAATCTGTGTTAATCCGTGTAATCTGTGATGAAAAGTCACTATCTTTGCACATTACAAAGCTGAAAACAACAAAAATCACACTATATAATGGAAAAGAAATTCAAAAGAACCACCGTCACATCGGCACTTCCGTATGCGAACGGGCCTGTCCACATCGGTCACCTGGCGGGTGTATACGTACCGGCAGATATTTATGTGCGTTATCTGCGTCTGAAAAAAGAAGATGTATTATTCATCGGAGGTTCGGACGAACACGGAGTACCTATCACGATCCGTGCCAAAAAAGAAGGAATTACTCCGCAGGATGTAGTAGACCGTTACCATTCACTGATTAAAAAATCATTCGAAGAATTCGGTATCTCATTCGACGTGTATAGCCGCACCACTTCACCGACGCATCACCAACTGGCTTCGGATTTCTTCAAAACATTGTACAATAAAGGCGAATTCATCGAAAAAACGTCTGAACAATATTACGACGAGGAAGCAAAAACATTCCTTGCCGACCGTTATATCACTGGAGAATGTCCCCACTGCCATTCGGAAGGCGCTTACGGCGACCAATGCGAAAAGTGCGGAACCTCACTTTCTCCTACGGACCTTATCAATCCCAAAAGCGCCATCAGCGGCAGCAAACCGGTGATGAAAGAAACCAAGCACTGGTATCTTCCTCTCGACAAACACGAAGCATGGCTGCGCAAATGGATTCTGGAAGACCACAAAGAATGGCGTCCCAATGTATACGGCCAATGCAAAAGCTGGCTCGACATGGGGTTGCAGCCACGTGCCGTGAGCCGTGACCTCGACTGGGGAATCCCCGTTCCCGTAGAAGGAGCAGAAGGGAAAGTGCTCTACGTATGGTTTGACGCACCTATCGGCTACATCTCCAACACCAAAGAACTTCTCCCCGACAGCTGGGAAACTTGGTGGAAAGATCCCGAGACCCGCCTGATTCATTTCATCGGGAAAGACAACATCGTGTTCCACTGCATTGTATTCCCTGCCATGCTGAAAGCAGAAGGCAGCTATATCCTGCCGGACAACGTGCCAAGCAACGAATTCCTCAACCTCGAAGGAGACAAAATCTCCACTTCCCGCAACTGGGCCGTATGGTTGCACGAATATCTGGCTGACTTCCCGGGCAAACAGGACGTACTCCGCTACGTACTGACCGCCAACGCACCGGAAACGAAAGATAACGACTTCACCTGGAAAGACTTCCAGGCACGCAATAACAACGAACTGGTAGCCGTATACGGTAACTTCGTAAACCGCGCAATGGTATTGACCCAAAAATACTTCGACGGACGCGTACCTGCACAAGGTGAATTGACCGACTACGACAAGGAAACGCTGAAAGAATTTGCAGACGTAAAAGCGGAAGTGGAAAAACTGCTCGACGTATTCAAATTCCGCGACGCACAGAAAGAAGCCATGAACCTGGCACGTATCGGCAACAAATACCTGGCCGACACCGAACCGTGGAAACTGGCTAAGACAGATATGGAACGTGTAGGAACCATCCTCAACATTTCCCTGCAACTGGTTGCCAACCTTGCCATCGCCTTCGACCCGTTCCTGCCGTTCAGCTCGGAAAAACTCCGCAAAATGCTGAATATGGACACTTTCGAATGGTCTGAACTGGGAAAAGATAACCTGCTTCCTGTAGGCCATCAGTTAAACAAACCGGAGTTATTGTTCGAGAAGATCGAAGACGCTACTATCGAAGCACAGGTACAAAAGCTGCTCGATACAAAGAAGGCAAACGAAGAAGCCAACTACAAAGCTAATCCTATCCGCCCAAACATCGAATTCGACGACTTCACGAAACTGGATATCCGTGTAGGTACCATTCTCGAATGTCAAAAAGTTCCGAAAGCGGATAAATTGCTGCAATTCAAAATCGATGACGGACTGGAAACACGTACCATCGTATCAGGTATTGCCAAGCATTATCAACCGGAAGAGCTGGTAGGCAAACAAGTTTGCTTCATCGCTAATCTCGCTCCGCGCAAACTGAAAGGAATCGTCAGCGAAGGCATGATTCTTAGTGCCGAAAACAACGACGGCAGTCTGGCAGTTATCATGCCGGGACGTGAAGTGAAGCCGGGCAGCGAAGTAAAATAATAAAACTAGAATAGGGAATACATGAAAAGCTATCATCACGCATAGCCTTTTCATGTATTCTTTGCAAATAACATGAGCGAGAATCAGTCACTAAAAGAAAAGACGGCCAAAGGACTATTTTGGGGAGGATTCAGCAACGGCATACAGCAGTTGTTAAATCTGCTTTTCGGAATATTCCTCGCGCGGTTGCTCACTCCGTCAGATTATGGAATGGTGGGAATGTTGGCCATCTTCTCCCTCATTGCCAGTTCGATACAGGAAAGTGGTTTCACAGCTGCCCTTGTTAATAAGAAAGAAGTGACGCACAATGATTACAATGCCGTATTCTGGTTCAACGCGGCCATCAGTCTGTCGCTGTACCTGCTGTTATTCCTCTGTGCACCGCTTATCGCTGACTTTTACGATACTCCCGAACTGACACCACTGGCACGTTATTCTTTTATCGGCTTCTTCATTGCCAGTCTGGGAATATCCCACAGTGCCTATCTCCTGCGTAATCTGATGGTCAAACAGCGGGCATTGTCTTCGGTTATCGGACTCACCGTGTCCGGAATCACCGGAGTCACTCTTGCCTACTTTGGTTTCTCTTATTGGGGAATTGCTACGCAAAGCATCGTTTACGTAACCATCAACACAGCCTGTTACTGGCATTTCACCCGTTGGCGACCGAGCTTGCAGTTCAACTTCACCCCGATTAAGGAAATGTTCGGATTCAGTGGGAAACTACTGGTTACCAATGTATTCAATCACATCAATAACAATCTGTTTTCCGTGATACTGGGTAAATTCTACAGCGAAAAAGAAGTAGGATATTACAACCAAGCCAATAAATGGTGCGGCATGGGCCAACTCTTCATCTCCGGCATGATAAACGGAGTAGCGCAACCGGTACTCACCAAAGTGTCCGACGACCTTGAACGGCAAAAACGGGTATTTCGCAAAATGCTGCGTTTCACCGCTTTTGTCTCGTTTCCCGCCATGTTGGGATTGGGAATCGTATCGGAAGAGCTGATTATCATCACCATCACCGACAAGTGGTATTCCAGCATATTAATCATGCAAATACTGTGTATCAGCGGAGCCTTTGCTCCCATCGCATACCTCTATCAGCAGCTCATCATCAGCAAAGGGAAATCCCGCATCTATATGTGGAACACCATAGCGCTCGGCATAATTCTACTGTCAGGCGTTCTGTTAGTCCACTCACACGGTATCTATGCCATGCTCGCCGTCTATGTATCCACCAATATACTGTGGCTACTGACGTGGCACTACTTCGTATGGCAGGAAATCGGACTAAAGCTGCGCCATGCACTGATAGACATTCTTCCTTATGCTGTCATTGCAGCTACGGTAATGGCAATCACCTATTATTCCACCCGTTCCATCGAGAATATTTATCTCCGCTTGGCAAGCAAGATAGTGCTCGCAGCAGCACTCTACGTAGCCGCCATGTGGGGCAGCCGTTCGGTCACCTTTAAAGAAAGCATCCAGTATTTCATCAAAAAGAAGACACATGAACCCCAATGATCTTGCCACCAAATACCACCTTCTAAATCGTTCTTTCAAAAAGACGATGATCTATCACATAGGTATAGACGCCGGATTCTTTACCGAATATACCTATATGCTTCACGCAATGCTTTATTGCCTGCAACACAAAATACAGTTCAAGCTCTACTCCGACGACGCCAACTTCGGATGGGAAAAAGGTTGGGAAGATTGTTTCGCCCCCTTCTGCGAGCAAGTGCACGAACCGTTTCATCACACTTATAACACCCATCGCCTCCCCTCCTGGCAGGCATTGATGAAAGACAAAAAGCTGCCTAAGACGAAGTTACTGAAATGGAAACTGAAAGTAACCTGTAAGAACATCATCGGAAAAACGATTGCCTTTTTCACATACGGCAAACCGGTCTTGCTCAACTTTCAACTGACATTCAACCCCAATCAGCACTTCCATATTCCCGAACTGGGAATAGACGGCGACTATCTCCATACCTTCCAAAAACTGACGGAAATCACTTGGAAACTCAACGACACCACCGCACAGGAATGTCGCCAATGTGCCGCCGACCTGCAACTTCCACCCCAATACGCAGGATGCCAGATACGGGGAGGAGACAAGATCACCGAAACCAACCTGCTTCCACCGGAACATTACATACGGCTTATTAAAGAAAAGACCGCCCTACGCGACGTCTTTGTATTAACGGATGATTACCGCCTTTTCGAACAAGTACAAACCCTTGCCCCGGACATACACTGGTACACCCTTTGCAGCCCCGACGAAAAAGGATACGTCAACAGCGCTTTCACGCAGACCACCAAAGAGCTGAAACAAAGACAAATGGCACGTTTCCTTTCCTCGATACAGATATTGATGGACGCCTCCGTCTTTATAGGAAGCATCACCACCGGCCCCAGCCTGTTCCTATTGAAGAAATTCTATCCGGACATCAATCCGGCAGACTGTCTGCTCAAGGACTTTCCGCAAGCATCCGTCCTTCCCATACCGGGACGCGGACAAGTGGCCACCGAATTTATGCAAGGAAACTTAAAGTTATAGTAACTTAGCAATATAATTACTACTTTTGTAGCACAACGTGCATTAACCATTTCCGATGAACAAGAAATATACAGCCGAAGAGCTTGATTTATTACATGCCGAACTCTACGACATATTGGGAGAAACCATCCGGGTGTGTCAGAAGCACAACATTCCCTATTTTGTGATTGGCGGCACGGCAATCGGTGCACTCTACGACCAGGCGATTCTCCCCTGGGATGATGATATTGACATAGGCATGACGCGGGAGAACTACAACAAATTTCTGAAAGTAGCTCCCGAGGAACTGGGTCCTTCCTACTTCCTTTCATGGATAGAGACAGACCCTCATACTCCGTATTATTTTGCCAAAGTCAAGAAAAACGACACCCTTTTTGTAGAAGAAATGTTCAAGAATGTCCCGATGCATCCGGGCATTTTTGTCGATATATTCCCATTCGACAAAATTCCCGACAACAAGCTGCTGCGAAGAATACAATCCGAAGCACTCGGCTTCCTCAAATGCTGCCTGATGGGAAAAGAGATATGGATGTGGAAACACTTCGGTACATGTGAAATAGAGAACCCCACGAACCGGGGAGCCTTCTCCTGTTTCCTGAACAGGGTAGTCGACCTACTTTTCTCTAAAAAAGCAATCTACCGCATGCTGGTGTCAGTTCAAAGCTGTTTCAACTCACGAAACACCCGTTACTATAACAACGTAATGGCCACTGCCGACCACGTAACCGTAGAAAGCATCCGCCACCTGCAACCCGTGAAATTCGGCCCTCTCACAGTGACCGCCCCCGACGACCTGGAAGGATTTTTGCGTTACAACTATCCAACCCTGCATCGATTTACAGAAGAAGAGCAGGAAAAAGTGAACAACCACTATCCTGCCGCCCTGTCATTCAGTACAACCCCAAAACAAGAACTATGAATATGAAATCCGCTTTAGTAGACGTCCCGGTACTTATCCTGTTCTTCAACCGCCCGCAACAGTTGTCGCAAGTGTTCGAGCAAGTGAAGAAAGCGCGTCCGTCCCGCCTCTTCCTCTATCAGGACGGAGCACGAAACGAACGTGACCTGCCCGGAATAAAAGCCTGCCGTGAAATCGTATCACAGATAGACTGGGAATGTGAAGTAGAACGGCTTTATCAGGAAAAGAATTTCGGCTGCGACCCTTCGGAGTACATTTCGCAGAAATGGGCCTTTTCGAAAGTCGACAAGTGCATCGTATTGGAAGACGACGATGTGCCCGCCGTCTCCTTTTTCCAATTCTGCAAGGAGATGCTGGATAAATACGAACATGACACCCGCATCAGCATGATTGCCGGATTTAACCCCGAAGAAATCACCCAAGATATGCCCTACGACTATTTCTTTACCACCACCTTCTCTATCTGGGGATGGGCAAGCTGGAAACGGGTAGTCGACCAATGGGATGAGTTCTACAACTTCCTGGACGACTCCTTCAATATGCAACAACTGGAACAGCTTATCAAGGAACGCAAATTCCGGAGCGACTTTATCTACATGTGCCAGCGTCACCGGGAACAGCAGAAAGCCTTTTATGAAACGATCTTCCACGCCTCCATACTGTTCAACTCCGGGCTAAGCATCGTGCCTACCCGCAACATGATTAATAACTTGGGAGCAACGGCAGATTCCACCCATTTCGCCGGCTCGATTCATACCCTGCCCAAAGGTTACCGCCGCATCTTCACGATGAAGCGCTATGAGGTGGATTTTCCACTGAAACATCCCCGCTACGTCATCGAAAACGTTGCCTATAAAGAGAGCGTTTACCGCATCATGGGCTGGGATCATCCGTGGATCAAGATCGGACGTTCGTTCGAAGAACTGTTCCTCAACCTGAAATACGGCAATTTCTCCATCATTACGAAAGCTGTCAAAAACCGAATCAACAAATGGCTGAAAAGAAACAAGCACCACTAAATAAGTTGCTTACTATTTATTTTTACCATACCCGCCTCACACGGGAAAGCTACGAGGAATGGAAAGAATATAAATTCCCCGGACACATTTTATACGGACTTCCTTTACTGGAGAATTACGGAATACACTCCGTGATGCACAAATGCAAATATTTCTCCGGCCGTCTGAAACTCATGCTTTACGCCACCAAAGAGATTCTCTTCTGCAAGGAGAAATACGACGTCCTCTACGCCACCTCTTTCCGGGGTATAGAGCCCGTCATCTTCCTCCGTGCCCTGGGACTGTATCGCAAACCCATCGTGATCTGGCATCATACGGCAGTCGTGACCAATCCCAAACCGTGGCGCGAACAAATCTCCCGCCTTTTCTACAAAGGTATAGACCAAATGTTCCTGTTCAGTCGGAAACTGATTCAGGACTCGCAGAAAACCCGGAAAGCACCGTCCCACAAACTGAAACTCATCCATTGGGGACCGGATCTTCCTTTCTACGACCACCTGCTTGCAGAAATGCCCGACCGGAAGCCCGAAGGATTTATCTCCACCGGTAAAGAAAACCGGGACGTAGACACCTTGCTCCAGGCATTTGCCGCAACGAACGAGAAACTGGATTTGTACATTGCCGTCTCATGCGGTAACATCAACTATAAAAAGATCATCGACCCGTATGCATTGCCCGACTCCATTCGCATCCATTATACCGACGGAGTGATTCCCTACGAACTGGGGAAACTGGTGGCACGCAAAAGTTGTATCGTGATCTGCTGCCTGGACTTCCCCTATACCGTAGGACTGACCACGCTCGTGGAAGCATTCGCCCTCGGCATCCCCGTCATCTGTTCGCGCAACCCCAACTTCGAAATAGACATCGACAAGGAAGGAATAGGCATCACCGTAGAATATAACGACGTACAAGGCTGGATAGACGCTATCCGCTACATCGCCGACCACCCCGAAGAGGCACGGCGCATGGGAGAGAATGCCCGCAAACTGGCGGAAGAACGTTTCAACCTCGAAATCTTTTCACGCGAAATAGCAGAAAGCTTGCTGGAAATATCAAACATTTCCTCTAAAAACCGTACATTTGCATAAACTTTTGCCCATGAGAGTCCTGATTATAAATACATCTGAACGAATAGGAGGAGCAGCCATCGCAGCAAGCCGGTTGATGGAGTCACTGAAAAACAACGGCATCAAAGCCAAAATGCTGGTACGTGACAAACAGACCGACCAAATCAGTGTTGTCCGCTTAAAAAGTAACTGGTTGCAAGTGTGGAAGTTCATGTGGGAACGGATTGTGATCTGGAGTGCCAACCGTTTCCGGCGTTACCATTTGTTTGACGTAGACATCGCCAACACAGGTACAGACATCACCTCACTCCCGGAATTCCGCCAGGCCGACGTGATCCATCTGCATTGGATCAACCAGGGAATGCTCTCACTGAACGATATACGAAAGATACTGACCTCCGGCAAACCCGTAGTCTGGACCATGCACGATATGTGGCCATGCACCGGCATCTGCCATTACGCACGGGAGTGCAACAACTATCAGCAGGAATGTCACGACTGTCCGTACATCTACAAAGGCGGGGGACGAAAGGATTTATCCTATCGCACGTTCCGCAAAAAACAAAAGTTATACAGCTACGCTCCCATTCATTTCGTCACGTGCAGCCATTGGCTGAAGGAACAAGCCCAGACCAGTGCATTATTTGAAGGGAAAAGCGTGACCAATATTCCGAACGCTATTAATACCAACTTGTTCAAACCCATGAACAAGAAGGAAGCGCGTGCCAAATTCATGTTGCCGGAAGGTAAGAAACTAGTTTTGTTCGGCTCATTAAAGATCACCGATAAACGAAAAGGGGTCGACTATCTGATTGGGGCATGCAAACTGTTAGCAGAAAAGCATCCGGAATGGAAAGACTCACTGGGTGTAGTCGTATTCGGCAACCAGTCGCAGCAGTTACAGGAACAACTTCCTTTCCATGTATACCCGCTCCCTTATATCAAAAATGAGCATGAAGTAGTGAATATCTACAATGCCGTAGACCTCTTCGCCATCCCGTCTCTGGAAGAGAATCTTCCCAATATGATTATGGAAGCAATGGCCTGTGGAGTGCCTTGTGTCGGTTTTAATGTGGGAGGTATCCCCGAAATGATCGATCATCTGCACAACGGCTACGTGGCACAATACAAATCTTCCGAAGATTTTGCCAACGGCATACATTGGATATTGACGGAACCGGAATACAACGAACTCTCTGCACAGGCCTGCCGCAAGGTTCTGGGTAATTATTCGGAGAGTATCGTTGCAAAGAAATATACAGATGTCTACAATAAAATAACGGGGAAATATGCATAGTGTCCATCCTACTCCCAAGTTCTCTATCATTACGGTGACATACAATGCTGAAAAGGTATTGGAAGACACGATTCAAAGTGTTATTTCACAAACCTATCATCATATAGAATATATTATCGTGGATGGAGCTTCCAAGGATGGGACTCTCTCTATTATCAACCGTTACCGGTCACGCATACACACCGTCGTCAGCGAACCCGACAAAGGACTGTATGACGCCATGAATAAGGGCATCGCCCTTGCCAGCGGTGATTATCTCTGTTTCCTGAATGCAGGCGACTGTTTTCATGAGGATGATACGCTGCAACAAATGGTGCACACCATCAACGGCAATGAACTGCCCGATATACTTTACGGAGAAACCGCTATCGTAGACAAGGACAGGCATTTCCTGCGGATGCGCAGATTGTCCGCCCCTGAAACGCTCACCTGGAAAAGTTTCAAACAGGGAATGTTAGTCTGCCACCAGGCATTCTTCCCCCGCCACACGCTCGTAGAGCCATATAATCTGCAATATCGCTTTTCTGCAGATTTCGACTGGTGCATCCGCATCATGAAGAAAGCACGTACTTTGCACAATACCCACCTGACAATCATCGACTATCTGGAGGAGGGAATGACTACCCGGAATCAGAAAGCATCCCTCAAAGAAAGATTTCGGATCATGGCAAAGCATTACGGGCTGATTGGAACCGTGGCGCATCATGCATGGTTCGTGATCCGTGCAGTTACTCACCAGTAGGCGAAGGCATATAAAGCATCACCTGGTCTAATATCACTCCTTCGTCCAATGCCTTGATTACCAATTTGTGGGACTTCTTTCCGGATACCGGAAGTCGAACCGTTCGGATGGCTTGATTGCGCAGCACGTTCTCTTTCCATTCTTCACTCCGTCCTTTCGTTTCATAAGAGATCACTTCAGGCGCTGCATCGTCCAACGATATTGAGAAACGTAATTGATCTCCTCTCACAGGATGATTAGGCAACAAGCGGATGTCAACCTCTACCGAGTCTGTTTTCCAGTTGTCAAAAGAGAACATCAGTGCATCTCCCTTGTCAATGCCTGTCGCTTTGCTTTCATATCCCAGGCCCTCACAAATAGCAGAAGTTCCTTTCCGCGCATTCAAGGTCTTACTATTCGGGATATTCTTCCCATCCAAGCCGTTCCATTTATAGATAGCTACACGCTCTTTCATCATCGGAGAAGTAGCCGTTTTTCTTTCCACGCGATTGAATACGGGGAGTTTTCGGGGTTGGAAATCCATCATGCGGTTCCACTTTCCATCTTCCAGTGAGTTATACTGTTTTGTCAATACTACAATGCTGTCATAGGCAAGATCACTTTTCTCCCAGTCCGCTTTTCCGTGGCGGGCTAATTGGGCATATAGCAATTTCCGGTTCATCTGTGTAGCAGCTTGCACCGGGTATTTCACCAATTCAAAATAGGCACTTTGTCTGCCGGATGGGATTTTCAAAGCTGCCCGTTCCACTGTCTCCGACAATTTATCATAAGCCTGCAAACGTCCGTTGATTTCTTTTTCACTCCATGGGAGATCTTTGACAACACGATAAACAGGATCTTTCTCCTCTTCCCTCGTATTTCCCATAAATTCAGGTTTACGAATATGGGCCAGACGATAGTGTTCCTGCATCACAGGTAATACTGCCTTTGCGCACGAAGCTCCCAATTCCCGTTCCAGCCAGTGTTTCAGATGAGAGGTCACTCCTTCCGAGGCCACAGCTTCTATATTCCAGGCCATATCCATAAACAACTCTATCTGATACTCGGCAGGCTTGATATCTCCGACGTTCAGTATCCACATCTTCTGTATGCCTCGATCGTAAGCCAGCTTCATTTGTTGGAAAATCAGATACGGGCTCATCGTACTCAACCAGAGATGGTCGTGCGGACGTCCCCAATAAGAAACATGATAATAGACTCCATTCCCTCCTTTACGTGCGCATTCTTCGGCCGTAGGAAAATGGCGGATATAGCCATAGTTATCGTCACACCACATCAATGTTACATCATCGGGCACCTGTAATCCGGCATGATAAATGTCGAGTACCTCTTTATAAGGGATAAAAACCTGCGGGACTTTAGTTACATCCTTATCAACATATTTTTCAATCAACCCGCGTTGATCTGCAAACACACGATCTATTACGGCCTTCTGTTCTTCCACCGTCTTCGCTCCCTGCATCTTACCATCGTGTACACCACGCATACCCAACGTATAGAGTATTTCCTGATCTGCCACCTCTTTTACACGGTCTTCCCAGAATTTGTAAACAGCCGGAGCATTATTCACATAATCATAAGCCCCTTCCCCTCTTCGTTTCCACTCGCCGGCAGCGCTGCAAGCCATCGGTTCGCAATGGGAAGCACCGATGAAGATTCCATATTTCTTGGCAGCTTCCCGATTGCCTTTGGTCAGGAAGAAAGGAAGTGTACATTCGTGCATTGCAGGCCAATAGGTGTTGGCACGCAGACGAAGTAAGAGTTCAAAAATACGCTCGTTGGTACGCGGGCCTATCTCACCTTTCACTTTTGAAGGTTCATAGGTCCGACTGCTCCATGGCATCAAGCCCCAGTCTTCATCATTAATAAATATACCCCGATATTCCACCGAAGGAGCCTGAAGACTTTGGAATTTGGAAGATAGCTTAAAAAGTTTCTTCTTTTCCGGAGTTACGTCCGCCCACCATTCCCAGGGAGAGACACCTAACAAACGGGATATTTCGAGTATTCCATAAGCCGTACCATGTTTGTCACTGCCGGCTACGATCAATTTACCCTCCGGAGAAACAGATAATAGAAAAGCCTGCTTCTTGCCTTTTAGCGCAGAAACATCTATGCCGGTCCGGCTGATAAGCTCACTCTGCCCCACCGTTCCTATCACAATTTCACCTGTTTTCTCATTCGCTTGGGTAGTCGACGACAATACTGTCTGAATATCACGCCCCAGCATTTCCAATGCGGTTCGTACAACCAGTTCTTCAGAAGGGCTGCAAGCGATGACAACTGTTTGACCGGAAGTCAAAACAAAATCCTTACTACGAATCGGCAAAGCAACTATCAAAAAGATGAAAAAAGAAAACAGAAGTTTATGTCTCATAGGTTCTATTATTTATAGAAGACAAAATTACAGGTTTGCAGAAAATGTACTATAGAATAGTGTACAATTTCATAGAATTCTGTCCGGCCTATTTAAAATGTAGCAGGCAACGCAAGCAACTGATACATCAGCGTTCGTGCCATGCGTATCTGTCCTTTCGTGCTGGGATGCAAACGGTCATATCCCGCATCGTAGAAATAAATCAGTTGTTCTTCCACCATCGGATTCAATCCGGTTACCGCATTAAAATCAATCACGGGAACTCCCCACACATTGCCGGCTTCTTTAACAGCCTGCACGTAGGCATCCACATATTCGCCACAACTGTTCTGGTAGTTTTCATCCGGTTGCACATTCGTTTCTCCAAAATTGGCCAGTGAACGGTGCAACGGGGTCAGCAACACAATCTGCTTGTCCGGGAAGAGTTGTTTCAGTCTATTGATTCCTATGTTTATACGTCCCTTATACGTGCTTCCATCCATTATAGGAGTGCGTTTCTTACGGGTTTCCAGCTTTTGGGTTTGCCCACGGGCTGCCATCACTTGTTCTTCTGTTTCCGTAAACCATTCTCCAATAGGTACACCGTCATTAAAATCATTCGTACCCATCAAAATCACGATAGCATCTACTTCTCCACCGTGTTCTTTCTTCAGTTGCTCGGCTTGCCGGGGCACATCATTCCATTGCCTGCCACTGATACCATATACATAAGGAGTGATTCCCAGCCATTCCTGTAGAAAATCCCAGTATTTCTTTATCTTGTCACCATAACAGTTGGGATCTGTAATAGAGTCTCCCAAATATCCCACTCTTTTTCCTTGCCACGGGTGCCGGATGCATCCATTATTCGTTTCAACAGAGTTTGCCACTTTAGAAGATTGATTCTGTCCGCACAGAAAAGAGGAACAGAAAAACAGGATGGTACATGTGAGTAATAATTTGCTTTTCATCGGTATCATACATTAAATGAGAGATTTGTATTTAATATTCGACAAAAATAACTCAAAAAAATGTAGTTTCAATCAATTTGGACGATCAATCTCATCCATGCAACCGGATATATAAACATATTCCTATTTGACTATTCTTGCTAAAATACAGGTTTACAGTCTTTTTTCAATCAAGTTATCATTGAGTTTTGCAGCTAAAACCCTATCTTTGTCACAAACTAAAAGAAATAATTGGATGTTTAACTCATTTTCATTCCATAAGGATTCCGTTCTGTAAATAATCTGTAAGCCTTCCTCTCATTACAGATTATCCCTTATGTTTTCTGACATACTCTTGTCAGAGTTATTTTCTATATCTAAATTTTCAAACTATTTGTATGGTCAAATGGTTGCAAGCATCATTATATGCCTCCATTCGCCGTACAACTAAAACATTAAAACAATGAGTAACGATTTTAAATCAATCCACGAATTCGATTTTACACTGATATGTAATTACTTCAAGGCATTAAAACGTCAAGGTCCCGGAAGTCCTGAAGTCACACAAAAAGCCGTAAGCTTCATCAACGAACTGTCCGACAAGGCACGAATAGCCGACATTGGCTGTGGCACAGGCGGTCAGACAATGGCATTAGCCAACTATACGAAAGGACAAATTACAGGTATCGACCTTTTCCCCGACTTTATCGAGCTATTCAACAAAAATGCAATAGAAGCCCATTGTGAAGACAGAGTAAAGGGTATCGTCGGTTCCATGGACGCTCTGCCATTTCAAGAGGAAGAACTCGATCTGATCTGGTCCGAAGGCGCTATCTATAACATAGGATTCGAACGCGGCATGAACGAATGGAACAAATTCCTGAAAAAGAACGGATTTATCGCTGTAACGGAAGCCTCCTGGTTCACCCCGGAACGTCCCTCCGAAATAGAAGACTTCTGGATGGCCAATTACCCGGAAATCGATACGATTCCAAGAAAGATAATGCAAATGGAAAAAGCAGGATATATCCCGACAGCCCATTTCATTTTACCGGAAAATTGCTGGCTTGAGCATTTCTACGCTCCCCAGTTCCCTGTTCAGGAAGCTTTTTTGAAGGAATATGCAGGAAATGACGCAGCCGCAGACCTCATCACCGGGCAACGGTATGAAGAGAGCCTATATAATAAGTATAAAGAATACTACGGCTACGTATTCTATATAGGACAAAAAAAAGATTGATTATCTGCCGGAGAAGTTAGCAAGATAGGACAACTCTCCGGCATTTATTATCCTTTACTTTGCAGAAAACATGGAGACGAAAGATATCAATAAACAGGAATATCAGTTACGGATCAATAAAGTGACCGACTATATTCACAATCACATAGACCAGCCGTTATCATTACAGAAAATGGCAGGTATCGCCTGCTTTTCTCCTTTCCACTTCCATCGCGTATTTACAATCCTGACGGGCGAAACACCTACGGATTATATCAAACGCACCCGGATTGAAAAAGCAGCCCTATTATTAAAACGAAACAAGGAACTTTCCGCCACCGAAATCGCCCGTCTTTGCGGCTTTAGCAGCCTTTCACTTTTAAGTCGCAATTTCAGGTTACATTTCAGTATGACGATCCGGGAGTTCCGTTCATTAAAATAAAACCCTAAAGAATATGGAAAAAGAAAATAAGATTCTGATTTTTCGAACTTCTATCACCCAAAGGCGTGACATCAAGCGCATAGGAGAGCTTTTGGCAGAGTTCCCCCAAATAGACAAATGGAATGTGGACTTTGAGGACTGGGAGAAAATATTAAGAATCGAGTGCAGGGATATCTCTGCACTCGAAATATCGGAAGTACTCCGGAACAATCATATTTTTGCCACCGAACTGGAATAAAACCGGGAAAAGAAAACCTCTCAAACTCCCAACAACTGTTTCAATTCAGCCACTCCTTCAGAAGCTCCCTTCTGAATTACATGTATCGAACGGGAAGTATGCGTATCTACCGGTTTCGGATCAATCAGATACACCTCTGCTCCTCTCGGTACATAATGAAGCAGCCCCGCCGCAGGATATACGTTAAGCGACGTACCGATAATGACGAAAATATCCGCTTTCTCCACATATTGGATGGCGGTTTCAATTTCCGGCACAGCTTCTCCAAACCATACGATAAAAGGTCGCAATTGAGTGCCGTCGCCGGCCTTGTCTCCCATCTTCACTTCATATTCTTCCGGTTTCAGTTCTTTTATGTAGTGGGGATTATGAGGATCTCTGCTGGAACACACTTTCGTCAGTTCGCCATGCAGATGAATGATGTGGCTACTCCCGGCACGTTCGTGCAAGTTATCAATATTCTGTGTCACCACCGTCACATGGAAGTTTTTCTCCAGTTCCGCCAACAATTCATGTCCACGGTTCGGTTTCACCTCCAACAACTGTTTCCGGCGCTCATTATAGAAATTAATCACCAAAGCCGGGTCACGCTGATAACCTTCAGGAGTGGCCACCTGCTCCACTGGATATCTATCCCACAAACCGCCTGCATCGCGAAATGTACTAATCCCACTCTCGGCACTCATACCCGCACCCGTCAAAACTACCAGATTCTTCATTACTATTCCTCCTTCTTTTTTAATAGCCACACAAATGTAATCAGAATCATCGAATAAAAGAACACTTTCTCACGCTTAATATAATCCAATTTATGCAGAACTTTAAGATGAAAGATGCAGATAGTTAGCATCATTTATGGCAACAACTATTCGTCTGACTACTGTTATTCTTTCGTCTGACAGTTGTCAGACGAAAGAATAACAATTGTCAGACGCAAGTTCAACAGCTGTCAGACGATTAATTATCTACATAAACCAACCTAAATAATAAGAATAAGCCGATTAAATCCTACGAACAAAAAAACCAATTCTTTAAAGAAAAGCGATTAACTTTCACAGATATAAGAATTTTTAAATAGCAAATGCTAAATCATTCAAATAAAACACGTACTTTTGCGATTCATAAATTTGCAATTGATTGAAAGCTAAAACCATGATGGTGATACATTTCAATCGCCAACAAAAAACATTATATGGATAAATTCAGTTACGCTATTGGCCTCGGAATTGGTCAAAACTTATCAAGTATGGGAATCGGAAACCTTGCGGTAGATGATTTCGCACAAGCAATCAAAGACGTATTGGAAGGCAATCAGACGGCTATCAGCCACAATGAAGCCCGCGAAATAGTAAACAAGTATTTCGAAGAACTGGAAGCTAAAATGGGTGCCGTTGCTATCGAGCAAGGACAGGCTTTCCTCGAAGAAAACAAAAAAGGACCGGGCGTAGTTGTTCTTCCCAGCGGACTACAATATGAAATCATCAAAGAAGGTACAGGCAAAAAGCCGAAAGCTACCGACCAGGTAAGATGCCACTATGAAGGAACATTGATTGACGGCACACTGTTCGACAGCTCTATCCAACGCGGAGAACCGGCTGTATTCGGTGTCAACCAAGTAATACCGGGATGGGTGGAAGCTTTGCAGCTGATGCCGGAAGGGTCTAAATGGAAACTGTATATTCCGTCAGAACTTGGTTATGGCGCAAGAGGTGCCGGAGAAATGATCCCTCCTCATAGCACACTCATTTTTGAAGTAGAATTACTCGAAGTATTATAAATAAAAAATTTCAAAGCAAAATGAAAAAAGTTAGTATTTTTATGGCAATCGCCGCTGCTGCAAGCCTTGCTTCTTGTACAGCTCAAGCTCCTAAAGCAAATCTGAAATCAGACATCGACTCACTGTCTTATTCTATCGGTATGGCGCAGACTCAAGGTCTGAAAGGCTATCTGACAGGTCGTCTGGACGTTGATACTGCTTATATGGCAGACTTCATCAAAGGTTTGAATGAAGGTGCAAACAAGACTAGCAAAAAAGACATCGCTTACATGGCAGGTCTGCAAATCGGTCAGCAAATCAGCAACCAGATGATGAAAGGTATCAACCAGGAATTGTTTGGCACTGACTCTACTAAAACCATCAGCAAAGAAAACTTCCTGGCAGGTTTCATCGCAGGTACTTTGGAAAAAGGCGGTGTAATGACTATGGAAGCAGCTCAAGAATATACTCGTACAGCTATGGAAACTATCAAAGCAAAAGCTTTGGAAGAAAAATATGCTGACTATAAAGCTGAAAATGAAAAATTCCTTGCTGAAAACAAGACTAAAGACGGCGTAAAAACAACTGCAAGCGGTCTGCAATACAAAGTAATCACTGAAGGCAAAGGTGAAATTCCTGCTGACACTTGCAAAGTGAAAGTGAACTACAAAGGTACTTTGATTGACGGAACAGAATTCGACAGCTCTTACAAACGTAACGAACCGTCTACTTTCCGTGCCAACCAAGTAATCAAAGGTTGGACAGAAGCATTGACTATGATGCCTGTAGGTTCTAAATGGGAACTTTACATCCCGCAAGAACTTGCTTACGGTGCTAGAGAATCTGGCAATCAAATCAAACCGTTCTCTACTTTGATTTTCGAAGTTGAACTGTTGGGCATCGAAAAAGATAAGAAATAAGAAAGTTCTTTTCTAAATAGAAAAAGGAAAGAGGTGCAAAACGTTTGTACCTCTTTTTTTTGCTTTTTCCTATTTTTTTTCTCCGAAAAGAAGAATAATTAAAATAAATCTCTATATTTGCTTACTATTTGATAACAACAGGAAATTACAATTTATTATTATGGAAAGAATAGACAACCTCGACAGGCAGATCCTAGAGATTATCTCCCAGAATGCCCGCATCCCTTTTAAAGACGTAGCAGCCGAATGTGGAGTGTCACGCGCAGCTATCCATCAGCGTGTGCAAAGACTGATTGACCTAGGTGTCATTGTAGGCTCTGGTTACCATGTGAACCCGAAATCATTGGGATACAGAACTTGTACCTACGTGGGTATTAAACTGGAAAAAGGCTCCATGTACAAATCTGTCGTAGCGGAACTACAAAAGATTCCCGAAATTGTGGAATGTCATTTCACTACAGGTCCGTACACAATGCTGACAAAGCTTTATGCATGCGACAACGAACATCTGATGGATTTGCTGAATAACAAAATGCAAGAAATACCGGGTGTGGTAGCTACCGAGACATTGATTTCTCTGGAACAGAGTATCAAGAAAGAAATCCCCATCCGCGTTGAAAAATAATTGTGATGGAATTTCTAAATGAATATCACCTTGCGGGGTTATTCATCGGAATATGTACCTTTTTGATTATCGGCCTTTTTCACCCCGTCGTGGTAAAGGCCGAATACTATTGGGGTACAAAATGTTGGTGGATATTTCTGGTACTCGGCATAGCCGGTGTGGTCGCCTCATTAAGCATCGATAATGTGATTTTATCTTCTTTGCTTGGCGTGTTTGCGTTTTCTTCCTTCTGGACGATTAAAGAGGTCTTCGAACAGGAAGAACGGGTACAAAAAGGATGGTTCCCCAAGAACCCGAAGCGCAAATATAAGTTCTAAAAATAAAGTATCGTAGTTTTTTATCAAAAGGATTTGCATAATTCGAGGGAAAATACTACTTTTGTCACCGCATCCAACAAAGGATACATCGGACTTGTAGCTCAGTTGGTTAGAGCAACAGACTCATAATCTGGAGGTCCCTGGTTCAAGCCCAGGCTGGTCCACTGAAAAATTCCTGTAAGTGCTTCACTTGCAGGAATTTTTCCTTTTTATAGCCATCCTCCAACTAAAATAAAAGATAACTAATTGTTCCCAAACAGGTAAAAACAACAGCAACGGACAAAGCAGAAATGGCGAAGAATAAGCAATAGGGGAATAACACCTATAATATTAAGCTATAGAGTACCCAATATTAAATAATTCCAAAATGTTTCAGCGCTTTACAAAGCCCGTCATTCTCCACCGTATCAGTAACAAAATTGGCTGAAGCCTTGACTATCTCCGATGCATTTCCCATAGCCACTCCGATTCCGGCAACTTTCAACATAGGAATATCATTACCACCATCGCCGCAAGCCATTATTTCCGTCATTCCGATCCCATAATAATCAGCAAATACCGAAAGGCCGGTTGCTTTACTTATTCCTGCCACATTTACGTCAGCAAATAAAGGATGCCAGCGCGACAAGGAAAGATTAGGCAGAAACGACATCACTTTTTGTTCCATCTCATCATCGATATAAAAACAAAGTTGACAACACTCTTTCTTTTCAAACAGGTTTTCAATGTCTACAACGGTCGGGATAGGGTGTTCCACGATTTTAGCAATCTGTTCGACAGTCGGAGTCAGACGATTAACAAACACACCTTCATCCAATTCAATAGCGACTGCAAAATCAAAGGTCTTTGCTATTTCCATGGCTTTCTTAAAATCATCTTTCGGAATAAGGTGCTTTCTTATCACGGTGCCATCCCGCAAAACACAGTCGGCACCATTCAATGCAATAATTCCGTCATACGGAACATCAGCTATTTCATGAAGGTCGCCTGCCGCTCTACCGGTAGCAATGACTATTCGAATTCCACCGTCATGAATCTTCCTAAGGGCATCAACAGAGGATGGCAACACTTTATGAGTTTCAAAACTTACCAATGTTCCATCCACATCGAGCATGATCGCTTTTATCATAACATTTATATCTTTATTCATTCTTCGACAATTTAGAGAAGCAAATCGACTATCCTTGACTGATAAGTCAGAGCAGTCAATTAAACAGTGACAAAGTTACTGAAAAAATTCCCATAACAAATACAAACCTCCAACACATAAAATAAAAAAGGCAAAAGGAAACGAGATCCTTTTGCCCTATACCTATTGATACCAACTGAAAATTGATAGTAAACGTTTAGCGGAAGTCCTTTAATTCTTCCTGCAATTTCTGACGGGTAAAGAATATGCGGCTCTTTACAGTACCTAACGGAAGATTCAGCTTTTCTGCAATCTCACGGTACTTGAATCCTGAAACATGCATAGCAAACGGAACTCTGTATTCTTTCGGCAGAGCATTGACTACACGGTGCATTTCTTTTAAATCGTAAGCTCTTTCCGTACTTTCAAAACCTGAATCTTGCGGCAGGTTTAAGTGATAGAGGTTTTCAGTCTGATCGACAAATGTCTGATCGCGCACTACTTTGCGGTAATTATTAATAAAGATGTTCCGCATTATAGTATACATCCATCCTTTGAAATTTGTGTCGGGGGTATATTTGTCTTCGTTATCCAATGCTTTTAATGAGGTTTCCTGTAACAAATCGTTTGCTTCTTCACGATCGGTTGTCAGTTTATATGCAAAACGGAGTAATTCATCCTGTACTCCTATCAGATCTTTCCTGAAGCTTAAACTTTTCATATACGTTATTTTTAAATTGTGAGTATTCGTTATCATCATTTCGATGTTGCAAGTTTACGCGTTTTCAACAAATGTGGCAGGTGAAGAACAAACATTGTTTAGGGGAAAATCTATCAGTTGATAGAATTTAGGTCATTTCTGATAGTATTCAGGTGGTTTTGAGACTGTCCTTATAGCGAAAATCCCATTTTGAAGTCACACCTGACTCAAAATGGGATAACACAAACAAAACAAACAATATTAGCGATTTTCACAAACAGCTGTCTTTTTCATCTTTAAAAATTCATAAGACTTAATTTAGAATCTGTTACTAAAACATTCTAATTATGGGAACAAAAGTATTATTTTCCGGCAAAAAGGAACGTAGAAATTAAGAATAGTTATAAATAATAGTTGTTTTATGTATAAAAAATTGTGCCTGACTATAAAGAATTGTATTTAATATTTGCTGCCAAAAGAGGCATAAATGCTTCATTTGACGATATTTTATAATATCAGTATTCCAAAGCGATGTAAATTCTCCTACTTCTTTTTTTCACTAAGAATTAATTTCTATATTTGGAGAATATACAACCAAATTCAGATTTACTATCTATGACTGATACCATCTCTTACCAATATGCAGCTCCTTCCGCACTGCAACGGTCAGCCGATCAGGACGAACTGTTTCTTGCCAAATACAGCGAAATAGAAAAGAAAGAAACACCCTGTTTCTTTTGGGGAAAGTTGACACAACCCTACATGACAGCACGCTGCCTCATCGCATTATCCAATGTTGTGCAGTCCAGTTTTAATCTGACACCGTCACAGCTTTCCATGCTGAAAGATCCGATTGTAACCGCAGGAAATGACCGCCTGCGTTTTGAAGGATTCTCTAATTGTGCAGGTGTATATGCCAGAGTCGACGTGCTTCCTGACGGACACGACGGAGAATTTCTGGAAAACGGGACAACAAACGTAGATTTTAATCCCGGAATGATTTCTGCCTTAGGAGGAATAGGCAGACAGGAGAATATGGTAATGTCGGTCGGTCCCAAAGAGGTGGGACTTTATCATAAAGGTGAGAAAGTAATAGAACGAAAAGTACCTCTTCCCGTGAAATGGATAAAAGGGCTGACTACGGTACAGATTTATCAATCCGTTGCGGAACAGCTCTACTCCTTCAATCGCATACAAACCTTACAACTCTTCCAGACTCTTCCGAAAAGTAGTGTGAAATGCGACTATTATTTAGTGATGCGCGGTCAAAAACCCGCCTTTTCACCGGTGAAAAGCATGAATGCCGTCTGCATTGGAGGACTTCATCGCTTACGTCTGCTCGAGCCCTTGCTTCCATTTGCCGATGAGCTGAAAGTCTTTGCGCATCCCACCATGCAATCTACCATTTGGCAACTTTATTTCGGTCCGGTACGCTTCAGCCTTTCTCTTTCCCGCGAATGTTGGAGAGGATTTTCCGGAGAAGGCGCCGCACTGGAATCTCTGCTCGAAGATGTCCCCGAAAGATGGATAGAAGCAATGGATAAATACAGTTATGCCAACCAACAGTTCAACCCCACTCTTTTTGCCATAGAGGAACATATTGACCTGGAGAAGGTAGATTCCCTCGCGGCACGGCTGGCAGCCATGGGGTTATTAGGATTCGATTTGGATGAAAACAGCTTCTTCTACCGTCGCCTGCCTTTCAAAACCGAACGTATTTTAAGTCTCAATCCTCGAATGATAGCAGCAGAAAAACTACTGGAAGAAGAAAAAGTAGAAATCATATCGAATGACGAGAAACGGACAGAAGCACGCGTGGCAGGAAGCGGAGGTGTCAGGCATACGGTCATTCTCGACAGAGAGAGTGAGAAGGAGCGTTGCACTTGCACCTGGTTCAGCAGCAATCAGGGAGAACGGGGGGGGTGCAAACATATTCTAGCAGTAAAGAAACTAGTACAATGGAAGAACTAAAAAAAGAACTGGAGAAATTATCCAAAGCTTATGTGGATACTCCGGAGAATGAAGAGAAGATATTAATCCCTTTTGTCAAGAGATTACTGGAGTTACCAATGAAAGAAAGGCGGAAGCTGCTGCCGGTTATCCGGGATTTACAATGGATAAAAAGTAAGTTTGCCGGTTTCAGTAGTGAGACAACCTGCAGTGCGGCACGGGCACATTTTCTATCTGCTGTCCAGTTTGTCTGTGCCAACAAACGGGAGATGGATATGGCATGTCATGTGAAGTTTGATATGCTTTGCAAACTACTCCCGCTCTACTACCCCACCTGGCTGACTGATTTTATCAATGATGACAAAACTTGGTTTAATTTCAATCTCAATTACGAACAGCTGATGCAGCTCATGGATATGGGATACCTCAAAGAAATTGCTCCAAGCCGCATTGCACATGTACTCCCCTGGATTACCCGCATCAGAAATAAGGAACCTAAAGGAAACGATACTTTCAACAGTGAGTTATTACTCAAGCGGGACATCACCCTGAAAGAACATATCTGGACGATTTTCGAATACGAATCGTCCATCGGCTATCAAGATGATTGCGCCAAAGAGGCTTATAAAAAAGGAGTTACCGCACGGGATGAAAGTATCAGTGCCGCTCTCTACCGCTTTTCGCTGGACGGCCATCTGGATAGAGAACGCCTATTAAAAGCCACACTCGCCACCTTCCACCGGAGTTTCAAAAAAGATATGGCAGGATGGTTTGCCGGATTCTTCGAAACTCTGCAACCAACTACCGGAGAACTGTTATCCTTGCAAGAAGAGATGATGCAAATATTCACCTCTTCCTATACCAAACCGGTGAACGTGATGTTGCAACAGTTGAAAAATATTGCATCCGAAGAAGGATTCCGTTATCAGGAATTCATCGAACGTGCAACCACCCTTTTCTTCTCCAGCCCCAAAAACTCGCTGCTTACCATTTACGCCCTCTTTGAAAAGATCGTCGCACAACATCCCGAGATGAAAGAGCCCTGCTGCATCACTCTCTGCCAACTCTTCTTGAAGAAAGACGAAAGCCTTCAAAAGAAAGCCGCTAATTTTATATCAAAATATGGAGACGCCTCTTCATCCAATCTCCAGGAAACACTGCAATCTTATCAACCGGAGATGTTTCAAAGCGTGCATGCGATACTCTCTTCTTTCAAACCGCAGCCTACAGAAGAACCCCATGAGCCCGATGCAAGTGTGGGAGAAACGGTACACATCTGCAGGGAAGACAACCCTATTCCCTTCCCCGCCAACAAAGAAGATTTCCTGTTCCAGCTTAGTCGTTTGTTCGACATGGAGGAAAGTTGGGAGATAGAAACAACCATCGCCGCCATCATTGCTTTCCATCCCCAATTGGACAAAGAAGATCTCAACCGGATGGAACCTGTTTTCCAACGGGCTGCCACTATCGTTGCCAATAGCTGGGAGCCATACGAAGATCTTCTCGCTACCTTCCTACTGGAATATCAACGCTTATGGGCACAGAAAGATACCTCCAACACAGGATTTTTGAGAAATATGTTCACCCGACTGGAAGAAAGGCTGAAAGGAATAGATGAAAACAGAGGAGCTTATGACGAGCGCTCTTTCAAACGACTTGCCGACTGGAAACCCGGCTACAGCAACGCAACCTGTTTCACACCCATCAAACATTTATGGCTAAATGTGATCCGTAAAATAAAAGGAGGCAATGCCTTCCCCCTACTTTCTACTCCCACCCATACCCCGGCATACGTACAGGCTACCGAACTGGTACGCCGGCTTGCCGTATATCAGAAAGCAGAAACGAAACCCTGTCCATGGGATTTCCAGCTAGCTATTGCCCGATGTGCCATGGAAGACAAAGAAGAAGCCATCGCCACCGCCCGGCAACTGTTGCAAGATGAATACCTGCATCTCTTTCTGTTCCTGTTGGATGAAAACACGCTACCCGAACCGCCCTACAATCATCCAACCGCCTGGATGGCCGCCGGACTGGTAAAAGCACCGGAGACGGAATTCGAAGCATTCAAATCTTTCGCCTGTAACACATTACCTCACAACTATCTGACAGGAGACTACGAGTGGAAAGAGGTGAAACCCAAAGAGAAATCATACGAAACTGACAGGCGTCTGCTCCAACTCGAGTTCTACAAATGGCATACATATGCCGAATGCAACAGCCACCAGTTATGGCAGGAACATCTGATTATCAATAGTAAATATAACATGGATGATTCCTGTTACATGGAACCTTTGTTATGCTGCTTTCCCAACCGCCCGGAACCATTAATAGCCCAGATTATCACTTGCTACATGACTTTCGGCACTCCGCAGGAAGATAGTAAACGTACCCTCGCCTGTGCCTTGCGCATGCTGTTGTCTTTCCACTGCCCGCTCAAAGAGATGAGTTTGCTCCTACTAAGTGGTTCGCTGCTTTTTGTAGACAAAACAGTCCGTTCCTATGCAGCCGAATTATGGGTAGAAGGAATATCCACAGGAAGAATAAACAATCACCGGGTAGGAGAAATCCTGGCCCGCCTCATCCAGATGGAACTTGCTCCGCTAAAACGCTTCACCACACAAGTGTACGAAAGCATGTACAAACGAAGTACTTTCCACAACCAGCAACTGGAAGCACTGCTCACAGAATTTATAGGCGGATTGCCAGACAAACCCGTTACCGGACTCAAACAACTGCTCGAACTTTATCTGGAGCTATTAACCATCAACCACAGCAAGGTTACAGACGAACAACTCCTGCAACGCCTGCAAGAATGGGGCACAAACAGCAACCTGAAAAAAGTGACGACTTCACTCAACAACCTATAACAAATTCATGATTATGACCATAGAAGAACGCCTCAACGAGATAGTAGAAAAAGGACAAGGCGATGCCATCATCCCTTTTCTGCAAGGATTAACGCAGGAAGAACGAAAAACGCTTGTTCCCTGCCTTAACAAATTGGAAGAACACTACAATAAATTCGTGCAACTTAACGAGAACACATACGGTACACGCGGAACTCCCGAACAGCATCGTATCATCAATCTTACCGCCCTCGTCATCTATTCGCTAAAAGAATTCCGCAAACACGAATGGGGAATCTATACAGAACAGCTGAACGAATTGATTCCGTGGTATATTCCTTCCTGGCTCGACAGTTTCTTCAAAGAGGGTGAAAGCAGGAAATTTGGCGGTTTCTATGGAATGAATTACGAAACTCTGATGGATTGGATAGAACAGGGAGTACTCACCCTAACACCCTCTCCACAAACCATCGCCGGTTATCTGGTGAACTACATGAACAATACCGATTTCCTGCAAAAGCGGGCAATCACACTCAAAGAACATATCTGGTATCTGTTCCAATACGATTGCGGACAAAACTGGACGGATAATCGTACAGGCGGACAGCCTTATTTCTCTTTCAGATACTTCGTAGAACACGGTCAACTAGATCGTATGCGTGTATTAAAAGAATCTCTGCTTGCCGTCAACCGGAATCTGAACAAAAACCTAAGTAGTTGGTTTGCAGGCATGTTTACCGCACTTAACCCCAGCACAGAAGAACAACTGACACTACAACCGGAAATATTTGCCGTTCTGTCCGCCCCTCACAGCCGTCCGGTAAATATCATACTCGGACTGCTGAAGAACTTATGCACTCACCCACAATTCCAGGTTGAAGAGTTTCTAAGTCAGACTTCCGTGCTTTTTGCTTCGGACGTGAAAGCGATTCACCAAAACACACTGGCAATACTCCATAAGCTGGCAAAAGAAAGAAAAGAACATCGCGACACTATCTGTTGTGCAGCCGCACAAGGACTGATGAGCCGGGAAGAATCCACCCAAAGTAAGATAGTCAAACTTATTCAGACGTATGGAGAGACGGCATCTACTACATTAAAAGAGATACTTTCCATATATACGGAAACCATGTTGGCTAATACTAAAAAGGAGCTGAAAGCGTATTTGGAGAATAATGAGCCGGAAGATTCCGCCTCTTTCACGTATGAGCCAATACTCCCTATCATCCGTGAAGACAACCGGATACAGGAAATCACTTCCACTGAAGACCTGATATTTCTAGCCAGCCAAGTGCTCGACGTGAACGAGATCTATCACTTCGACCTGTTACTCGGAGCCTTAGTGAAATGGGACCGGCAACAGGAAGCAAAACAAATCTCTCAATGGACCCCTATTCTCCAACGTGCCTACAAATTGCTGATGAGCGGAGGAAGTTCCCGAAATGGTATATTAGACCAGTTAATGGCCACCTTCCTCCTTGACTATGCCAAACTGCTGATTAAACGTTTCCCTGAAGAAGCCCAAGAGTTAAACAACTTACATCTGAAAATGGTACAAAAAGACGAACTTCAAAAAGGCAAATGGGGGTATCGTAATCTGCAAAAACTCACCATTCGTGAAAAGACGAACAAAAAAATAAAGTTCCCCGTTCATAAGCAACTGTTATGCCGGACATTAGACCTTCTGGAAAGCAAGGAGAAACCTTTGCCCCTATTGTCCACTCCCACTCATACACCGATGTTTATCGCTCCGGAAACCCTGATAGAAAGGTTAAAACAATATCAGCAGGCAAATGCCGAACCGGACGATATGGATATGCAAACAGCACTTTCACGAGTGGCACTGGAAAGTTCGTCGCAAGAGCTTCCTCTGCTCCTCCGAAGTTTGAAAGGAGAATACCGGCACCTGCTCACTTTTTTGCTGGGAGAAAAAGACGTACTCCCCCAAGCACCTTTCAATCATCCTTCCTGGTGGATGATGGCAGGATTAATGAAATCACCGGAAACAATCTATGCTGAATTTAAAGATTTCTCCTATAATAAAAGTCCACGTGAATTTCTGACCGGAAACTTTAAATGGAGAACCTATCAGTATACTGACTCGTACACGGATTATAACAAAAAAACGGTAGAATGGATTTGTTCAACTCTTACTTTCGATATTCCGGAAAGCGAGAACTCTCATGTCATCAATAAAGACAAATATAATGAAAGAGTCAGTTACTATTCATACGATCCGCATCCGTTACTGGTTGAAATGTACCCACAGATAGAACGTTTTGACGACATACAGAACGACTTGCCACGTTTGGCATGGTTAACTCCCAATATACCGGAGCCACTATTGGTATGGTGCATCCGCAGCGCCATATACGACCCGACGTTAAATGAGGTAAGGGAAGCAGGTATCACCCAAGCTGCCATTGAAGCGCTTCATCAGTTAAGGCATACATGGCACGAAGTGTCTTACCTGCTGGAAGCCACTTGCATGCTGGTAGCCGATAAAACTTCCCGTTCCTATGCAGCCGAAATCTGGATAGAGCGTGTAGGTCAAGGCTCCATAGACAGTGGACGCATAGGCAGTATCTTAGGCTCGCATCAACATACCGGCTGGGGACCGCTGAAAAGACTCACTGATCTGATACAGCAACAAATGATAAACGTCAGTCCGCTGCATAACCGGGAATTGGAGAAACTAATCGTGGCAATGTTGGCCGGACTTCCAGAAAAGCCTGTCAAAGACTTAAAGAAATTACTGGAAATATATGCGGAGCTGTTATCCATCAACCATAGCAAAACCGAAGACGAACATGTTTTGCACCTGCTTGACGCATGGAAAGGAGTGGCCAATCTGAAGAAAGCAGCAGCTAATATCCAACGGTAAGAGAGGTAGCTTATTGGAGCTAAAGCCAAAAAGAAGTATCTTTGGCACACTAAATACAAAAGGTTGAATGATTATTCTAAAATATAGTTTAGCTATTTTCTGTTTACTGCTGACAGGATGCTCCTTCTTTTCCAGTCATAAGGAAAAGGAGAGCACTCCCCTCATGGAATACGAACAAACGACGGAGGATATACAACCACGCGAAGAATGTTCCACCGTTTCACCACCGGAGCGAAGCGAAATGGCTCTCTACATGGACTCATTAGGACTCGTCAATATAGCTGACCTGGATAGCAGTCTCGTTGTAAAACTGATGTATACACAGGCTGATAATTTCACAGGCGAAGTGCTTTACGACAACTTAACGGAAGCCTACCTGCATCCGGATGCGGCATACGCTCTGATAGAAGCACAAAAAGCCTTAAAGAGACTATACCCGTCTTATAGTCTTATCATTTACGATGCGGCACGTCCAATGTCGGTACAGAAAAAGATGTGGAACGTAGTGAAAGGAACGTCCAAATATAAATATGTCTCCAACCCCAACCGTGGAGGCGGGTTACACAACTACGGACTGGCAGTAGACATCAGTATCCAAGACTCTCTGGGACAGCCCCTACCGATGGGAACCAAAGTAGACCACTTAAGCATGGAAGCACACATCACAGACGAGATCGGATTGGTACATAATGGAAAAATGAGTGAAACAGAGCGTCAGAACCGATTACTGCTACGAAAAGTGATGAAAGAGGCCGGATTCCGTGCATTACCCAGCGAATGGTGGCATTTCAATTTTTGCAGCCGGGACGTAGCCAAACAGAAGTATAAGTTAATACCATAACCGACACTCAACAACCCCATAATCAGAGCTCAACGATTCATTGTAATATCCTATAACACAATAACATCATGATGCAAATCTCTCCTGAAATCCAACTTTTTATTCACGAACATTCATCGGACGATGTACGTGTGCTGGCTTTACAAGCTAAAAAGTACCCGGATATAGATATGCCAACTGCCATCACCCAAATTGCAGGAAGGAAGGTAGCGGCCGAAAAGATTCCCTCATGGTGGGAAATAGAAAAGATATGGTATCCGAAACATCTGTCGCTGGAACAATGCTCTTCAGAAATCACCGCCCGCTACAAAGCACGTCTTTTGCAGGGAGATTCTCTGACCGACCTCACCGGCGGATTCGGCATTGACTGTTCTTTTCTTGCCACCGGATTCAAATCCGCCACTTACGTAGAACGTCAGGAGGAACTCTGCGAAATAGCAGCACATAACTTTCCCGTACTGAATCTAAACCATATAAACATAAAAAACGAAGATGGAGTAACCTACTTGCAAGCAATGTCTCCCGTAGACTGCCTCTTCCTCGACCCTGCGCGCCGCAATGAGCACGGCGGAAAAACGGTTGCCATCTCCGACTGCGAACCAAACGTAGCCGAACTGGAAGAACTTTTACTTCAAAAAGCCAACCGCGTAATGATAAAACTCTCCCCCATGCTCGATCTTTCATTGGCACTGAAAGAACTGAAACAGACACAGGAAGTTCACATTCTGTCCGTCAACAACGAATGCAAGGAACTACTAATCCTACTCGGACAAACATCACCGGAAGAAATCTCCATTCATTGTGTGAACCTTTTCACAAAAGGAACTCAAAAAGAACAACACTTTGTATTCACCCGCGAACAGGAACAATGCAGCGAATGCACATATACGGATTCTTTAGAAACCTATCTTTACGAACCGAATGCCTCCCTTCTGAAAGCCGGTGCTTTCCGAAGCATTGCAGCAGCCTATCCTGTCCGCAAACTGCATCCCAATAGCCATCTTTATACTTCCGATACTTTCATTGAAAACTTCCCCGGAAGAATATTCCGTATTGTCAACCAGTGCAGTTTCAATAAAAAAGAAGTAAAAGAGAATCTGGCAGACCTGAAAAAAGCAAATGTAACTGTCCGTAACTTCCCCGCCACAGTAGCCGAACTCCGCAAACGAATCCATTTGGCTGAAGGAGGAGATACCTACTTATTTGCCAGTACATTAAATAATGGGCAAAAAGTTCTGATTCGCTGTGAGAAAGTCTGAACTATTTTCTATTTTTGCAAAAAAGAAACACAATCTAAACTAATCCAGATGAATCAAACACTCATAAAAGCGATTCTATTACTAATCGCATTCACCTTGTCCTGTCACACTCTACTTTTCTCACAGAGAGATTTTGAGCGACACGAGTTCTCTTTTCACGCGGGCTACGGTGTTATGTTCCATCACCCTCCTACACTCACGTTAAGTACCCATAGTTACCAACGTACACTCGCACAAGGCGTAAGCTGGGATGGACAATATAATTTCCGCCCTCTCAAACGTTTTGTCTTTGGAGGAATCTACTCCGGATTTTCTTCCAAAGGAAGTCATCCTGAAGGGAAGGACCATTTATGGGTTCATTTCATTGGTACTCAAATCGGAATGTGTAATGCCAACACCAAACATTGGCAAATCCGCGTAACAACTGGTCCTGGTGGAGTCATTCTACGGAACAACAGTGAGGTGTTCGGCAAAACACGGAAAGTGAAAGCCTTCACTATTGGTCTCCTGACCAATGCCAATCTTACCTATAAACTGAATCCCAATCTGGGAGTCAGTCTAGGAGTACAATATATGTATAGCGAACTGCTTAGAATTAGAACCCACTATCACGGAGAAAGGGTTATTGTAAAACTCGATGGCAATAATGATACCAACCTCACACGAATAAATTTCACTACGGGATTATCCTATTATTTCTAACATTCACTCAAAAAAAGCACTATGAAGAAATATATACTCATTCTTTTTTCCATTATCAGCTTTTGGAGCTGTACGGAAGATGAATCGATTGACATTACAGTTTTACCTTCTGTCACCACTACAGGTGCCAACACCTTTGGCTGTCTGATGGACGGATGGATTTATGTGGGAGGACGATACCTGAATTGGGGGCACTCGTATGTCTGGACGTATGATTCATTCCACTACTATCCGGAGGAGGACAAACTATCCGTCAATGTTTCCGTCAAACCTGACATCAACATACACTTCATCATTTTATCTCCCCAGGAAGGCAAAGAAGCAACTCTCACCGATATACGGTTCAGAGGAGAAGAACTGGAAGACGGAACAGCTTTTATAAGCCATTTCGACCCAGAATTGAATATTATCAGTGCAACCTTCGGCAACGGCAAACGTCTGACTAACGGACGTTTTGATATTCATTATACAACACAACAGCAATAATGGCGGCGACAGTAATAACTATTCAGATTTACTTTCTTCCCCCGCCTTATTGGAAGGATTGTTACTTTTCTGATACTCTTTGGGAGTGGTTGTCTCATTTCCATCCCGTACAGCCATATAGTGCGGCGACATAATTTCAATGCCGGCTTCATTAAATTTATCCTGAATATTCTGATGCAAATCCGAATAAATCTGTGCCATTTTATCTGCCTGTTTGATATAAGCATTAATTTGATAGACCGGATACCAGTCGCTCAAAGAAGTCTCTAACACAAACGGACGCGGATCATCCACCACTCCGGGAGTATTCAACGCAGCATCAATCAGTATCTGATTAACCTGTCGCCAGGGAATATCATAACCGATAGATACTTCCGAGTGAATAATCAGTCCATATTCACGTGCCGAAGTACTGTAGTTTACCGTATGAGACGACATGATAAATGAATTGGGAACAGTCACAACCTCATTTTTAGGAGTCCGAATACGTGTCACTAGAGGAGTCTTTTCGATGATATCTCCGGTGGTATCATTCAATTTGATCCGGTCACCCATCTTAAACGGACGCATATAAGTGATAACCAATCCAGCGATGATATTACCAATAACCGTACTTGATCCGAGCGAAACAATCAATCCGACAAATACCGAAATACCTTGGAACACTCCGGAATCGGAACCCGGGAGATAAGGATAAATCATCGCAATCATAAATGCATAGAGCAGGAAACGAGCGATATGGAAAGTCGGCATCGCCCAGTCCGGGTAGAAGCCGTTGATTTTGAGCCGTCCTGCTTCCACCTCACGTGCCAGATACAAGACGAGACGTACCAAGTATTTCACGGCATACCAGATAACGATGATAGTAAACAATTTGGGCACATAGTCGATAATACCCACAAAGATACCGCGAATCGGATTCCATATATATCCTAACAGTTGGTATGCCAGTCCTTCCGTCTGGGGGAAGATGATGAAAATCAACGGTACGGTAAACAGTAGTTGCAATCCCATCAATATATACCGCCCGATACTGGACAGGAATACCAACAGGTTCGCCTGTTTCTGCGCATCCAGCAATTCATACCCCTGGATGGATACCGGTTTTATCTTCGTATCTTTCAGGCGCAGGATACGCGCTTTCAGTTTACGGAACAACCAATTGGTCAAGCGGAACAGGAAATACTGTCCCACAATTACCAACACAAAATAGAGCACACGCTTTGCCATCCGCCAAAGTCCGTGCTCCGCTTTCATCTCATGCAGTTTGGTAATGACGTTCTGCTGTCTTTCCTTAGCTAACGAATCACGGGAAACTCCTTCCCACAAAGCATCCTGATCGGTAAGAGAAAGCAGGACTTTGCTGCCGTACATCAAATCGGAAACAATGTCCGAATGGTCGATAGACACAGAATCGGGTTGTAGATTAAAGCGTCTTCCTATCTCTTCAATCGCTGCACCGGTCATTTGGGCACGTTGCTGAGGAGTATATCCGCCTCGTTTGGTGAAAAGGTAGAATAAGGTATCATCGTCCGCCACTACCGGTATTCCCTTAGTGAACTGACGCAGAGAGTCGATACGCTGTCGCTGCTGTACATACTTGACGGAGTCGGCAGTAGCCATCTGGAGCTTCATCTGCTCCATTTCCATCCGCATATTCGCTTCATTGAGCCGGGCTTCTTCCAACGATTTCCGCATATCCGCCAGATGGATAGAGTCCGAATCCCGTTTCAAAGGAACATGTCCGTTCGTTATTGTATCTCCGGCAAATATCTTCTTAACCGCCTGTTCCAACTGTGCCTGCGCCCCGATTGCCAGAAAAGAAAGGAACAACACCAGTAACGACCGTTTTATTTTATTTATTTCCATACCTTATATCCCTTGATTATAATTAAGGTTAATCTAACTTTTCATAAAAAACAGAGCAAACATACGGATTGTTTTTGACATTACCATTTCCAAATTGATTATCTTTGCCACTAAAAGAGAAAAAGCATGAATATATTATTACTTATCGGGGGATTAATCCTCATTCTTCTAGGAGCTAACGGATTAACAGACGGTGCCGCCTCGGTAGCCAAGCGTTTCCGCATCCCTCCCATCGTGATCGGACTTACCATCGTTGCATTCGGTACTTCTGCCCCGGAACTGACGGTCAGTGTATCTTCTGCTCTCAAAGGAAGCGCGGATATTGCCATAGGCAACGTGGTGGGAAGTAACATTTTCAATACATTGATGATTGTAGGCTGCACGGCATTATTCGCCCCGATTGTCATCACCCGCAATACACTTAGAAAAGAGATTCCGCTCTGCATACTTTCTTCTATTGTCTTGCTGATTTGTGCCAATGATGTATTTTTGGATAAAGCTCCGGAGAATATCCTGAACAGAGTAGACGGCTTGTTGTTGCTTTGCTTCTTTGTCATTTTCATGGGCTACACTTTTGCCATCGCTTCCAAGCCGGTTACAATGGAACAACAAGCAGAACATCCGGTCATAGAAGAGGAAACAGAAATCAAATCACTGCCTTGGTGGCAATCCATTCTTTATATCATCGGAGGCTTGGCCGCCCTTATTTATGGAGGGCAGTTGTTTGTCGACGGTGCCACGGGCATCACCCGCAACCTGGGTGTCAGCGAATCGATTATCGGACTGACACTGGTTGCAGGAGGGACTTCTCTCCCGGAACTGGCTACGTCTATCGTTGCCGCATTAAAGAAAAATCCGGAAATTGCCATTGGAAATGTGATTGGTAGTAACCTCTTCAATATATTCTTTGTACTGGGATGCAGCGCGAGTATCACTCCTCTCCACCTTAGCGGAATCACCAATTTCGACTTGTTTACATTAGTAGGTTCCGGTATTCTGCTTTGGTTATTCGGGTTGTTCTTTGCCAAGAGAACGATTACAAGAATCGAAGGAGGGATTATGATACTTTGTTATGTGGCATACACAGTGGTATTGATTTATAATACATAAAAATAGAAAAAGGCTTCCGGCAGTAACACCGGAAGCCTTTTATTCCCACTAGCCAATTAAATTCTGATATTTATTTCACCTCCACAGTTGTCAGTATATTGACACCATATTTTCCATCGTCAGATGTCCACCAGGTAGTATTCCCATTCGCACAACGGATAGCATAACGGGGATTATACTTCAATCGATCTGAACCATCAGGTATCCACAAACCTAGTTTATACTCTCCGGCAGCCATTGAACCGGGTAATTGAACAACTTGTTCTACAGAATGTGTCAATGGTTTACATAATATATCACCCGGTTGGAAAGGTTGCCAATCCAACGGGTTGGTTTCCGTCAGGAACTCTGTGACTTTTCCTTTATCATCAATCAACACGAAGTAGACAGGATGTTCTCCAAAGACAGTGGCAAAACCTCTGTTCACCAGGTTCAGATTCAGTCGGTTTTCTTTTCCAGCTTGCAGATAATTCGGTAATTGAAGGGATTGCAATTCTATACGATAACCTAGATGATCGCGTATATAATCGAACATATTGCGTTTCACTTTCGTTCCGTCCTGTTTCCGGAAATAGCTGTCGGACACAGGCATGAGATGCTGGCGAAGAGAATCTTCCGTTATCATTGTCTTCTTCCAGACAATCATGGAGTATTCGGGAGGATTATTCTCATCAAATCTGTTATTAGGATGCTGTTCCTTATAATTATGGATAACGCTCAAGGAAGTGTAATGCTGGAGGAACAAACGTCTCGCTGCTTGCAGTCCGTCAATAATCCATCCGGCAGACGGACTGTCGGGATCGGCTCCTACGCTCCAGAATCCCCAGGGAAGTTCTCCGTCCACTACGAGATAAGGAGATTCTGCTACAATCTGATCGAATTTGGAAGTCCCTTCGTGCATGTCGGCATCCCATCTATCAGGTCGTATGACGATAAAATCATCGTGGAATGAAAGCCTTTTATACAGTTCCGGTTTATCTTTCAACAGGTTTTTAAACTCCGGAAGTCTCACCTGCACATTTCTGCCTTCGGGCACTACTGACAGTAATTTTTCCAATACCGCAGCCTTTGTCTCTTCCGAGTTCTCAAGCCCCTGAATAGAACTATGCCATTCGCCCCATGCACCAATCATTCCGGCTTGTACCACCAGAATCAAATCTTTATTCTTTTCCAGGAAAGGTTTCAACTGGTCCAGATGTTCCAAAATCTGTTCGCCGGTGGGACCAACGGCAGCTCTTCCCATGAAATCTCTTTCATAAGCAAAACGCAATACGGCTTTCTTTCCCTGCTTCTGTAATTCATCAAAATACGTCTGCATGGTCAGGAAATTTTCCTCCGATAGTTTTTCACCTATTAAATAGGTAAGATAAAAATAGCTTTGAGCCAGTGAAACACTATCCTCCACATATTTCTCCGACAATTCTACCAGCTCTTTAGTAGGGCTATCCTTCTCATGCAGTACATCTACCGCTGTCTCCAGCCGGAATCCTCTTCCAGGATTATAGAGCCCATTCTCACCGTGTAAATCATCGACACAGATTCCGCGAAACTCAACAGTCTGCCGGGATTCACCGCATCCACTTGCCAACAAGGCAAATAAAACAGCCATCACACTGCCATACATCCAATTCTTCTTCATAGTAATATATTATTTATCCACAAATATATAACAAATCGAAACACGGCAATCTGTTATCACTCATTTCGCACAGTAAAGTATCAGTTTGGGATAAATAATGCAAAAGTATTGGATAATGCTAAGATTGTATTTGTCCCACCGCCGGAATTGCCCTACCTTTGTCTGCATCTCAAAAATTAAGGTAATACATGAAAAAACAAAATTGGCTACTCTTACTTGTCATTCTTCTGCTTCCGGCAGAAAGTATGATTGCTAAAAAGAAAACAGAAAAAAGCGATAGAGAAATCTGGTGTGAAATTATGTACCGGATGGCGACCCCTGTATTAAAGAATATGAGTGATGGTCTGTTGAAACAGAATATGCTTGTAGAATTAAGCCCAACATGGGATGGTCGCAATAAAGAGGTCACTTACATGGAATGTTTCGGGCGACTGATGGCAGGGTTGGCCCCCTGGCTATCATTACCGGATGATGATACGGCAGAAGGCATACAGCGCGAGCAGCTACGGGAATGGGCTTTGAACAGCTATAAGCAGGCTGTTGACCCTGCAGCACCGGATTATCTGCTGTGGCGCCAAGAAGGACAGACTTTAGTTGATGCAGCATATATTGCAGAGAGTTTTTTAAGAGGGTACGATGCTTTATGGATGCCTTTAGACAGTGTTACCAAACAACGATATATCAACGAATTCACCCAGCTCAGGCGAGTGGACCCTTCATACAGCAACTGGTTATTGTTTAGCGCAACTGTCGAATCGTTTCTTCGAAAAGCAGGCGCACCTAGCGACACCTACCGTATCAGCTCCTCTTTACGAAAAATAGAAGAATGGTACGTAGGTGACGGCTGGTATTCCGACGGCCCTCATTTCGCATTCGATTATTATAATAGTTTTGTGATACACCCCATGTATATCGAAGCATTGGAAATTATCACCGAAGCCGGCAAACATAAAAAGATATGGAACATGCCCGGCTGTGATTACCACAAAGCGATCACGCGTGCACAGCGATTCGGAGTGATCCTTGAACGTCTCATCTCTCCGGAAGGAACACTACCCGTTGTCGGACGTTCCATCACTTACCGTACCGGTTCCCTGCAAACACTGGCATTACTCGCCTGGCGCAAATGGCTTCCCGAAGAATTGACAAACGGACAAGTACGTGCCGGCATGACTGCCGTCATCAACCGCATGTTTGGAAATAACCGCAATTTCAATAAGAAAGATTTTCTTACGCTAGGTTTCAACGGTTCCCAACCCGGTATTTCAGACTATTACACCAACAATGGTAGTTTATATATGGCTTCCCTTGCTTTTCTGCCGTTAGGCCTTCCTGCCGACGATCCCTTTTGGACAGATGCTTCACAGCCCTGGACTTCGAAAAAGGCATGGGATGGAGAGGATTTTCCAAGAGATCATTCTTACCATGAGGAATAATTGATAATCAGCATCATATAATAGCTTCCAGTAAGACTGAAAACTATTATCCATTACGAATGGAAACTATCATGTAACACAGCTCCTTGTTTTTATTTATTATAAGTAAGAAAATCAATAAATATCACTTTTTGTGTTGTGGACAAAACAAGTAAAGAAGAGAACAATTTAATAGTAGCCAAATCCTTGACTTCTCTTGTTTTATTTCGTATCTTTGAGAAAACAAAAAGAAGAAAAGCAAGATGAGACATACAAATATCAAGACATAAAGACGTATTATCAAACATATATTTCCATATATACAAGAATAAGAATGGGAGAAGATCAGCACTGATTTTCTCCCATTCTGTTTATATAATTTACAAACATTTCTGATATTCATCAAAAATAGTTTTTAATAAACTTGAATACCGTTTATAATAAACTCTTCAACTATTTATTAAAAACGATATTCTGGTTTATTATAGAACTGTAAATATATTATCTCTATAGAATAACCTCTCTTATTCAAATATGAATAAGAGAGGTTACTAAATAGTCAATATTACATACAAATTTCTCATAATATTTTTCTTACATATATTGATAATACATCTTTGTTTTTCTAAAAAAAACAGCTATCAAATGAGAAAATCAAAAAGCAAACCATATAGTTTCAAGGAAAATAGAAAAAAGTATTAGTATCTGCTAATATTATATTTGTCTCCCGTTCAAAATAGCCCTACCTTTGCTTATCGTCAATTACAACATCTCATTAAACAACGAATAAAACATTAACCCTTTAAATAAAAGTATCATGAATAGACAAAACCTTTTCACTTTATTTGCTACATTCGCATTACTCTTCTGTTTCACATATTCTTGTAATGCCAAAGGAAAAGACAAAGCCAAACACGTTGTCTTCATCGGTTTAGACGGTTGGGGCGCATACAGCCTTCCCAAGGCAGACATGCCCAATGTCAAAAAATTAATGGAAGACGGAGCCTATACATTAAAGAAACGCTCTGCACTTCCTTCGTCCAGTGCCATCAACTGGGCTTCTATGTTCATGGGAGCCGGACCGGAACTTCACGGATATACCGAGTGGGGGTCTAAAACTCCGGAACTTCCCTCACGAGTATTAAACCAGCATGGCATTTTCCCAACTGTTTTCCAATTGCTGCGTGATGCTCGTCCTGAAGCAGAAATCGGCTGTTTGTACGAATGGGAGGGAATCAAGTATTTGGTAGATACTCTTTCCATGAGCTACCATTATCACGTTGCTGATTGCAACAAAACTCCTAAAGAATTAGGAAATATGGCATCTGATTATATTAAAGAAAAACAACCGGCACTGGTTGCAATATGCTTTGACAGCCCCGATCACACAGGGCATACTGAAGGACATGACACCCCTGCATATTATACCAAATTAGCAGAATTGGATACATACATCGGACAAATAGTACAAGCTGTAAAAGATGCCGGAATACTTGATGATACTATTTTCATATTGACTGCCGATCATGGAGGTATTGACAAAGGACACGGAGGAAAAACAATGCAGGAAATGGAAACTCCGTTTATCATTTCTGGAAAGAATATCAAAAAAGGACTTAGATTTGATGATATAAGCATGATGCAATACGATGTAGCTTCTACAATAGCATCTATTTTCAATCTCGAACAACCACAAGTCTGGATAGGCAGACCAATGAAACTGGTTTTCAAATAATCACGTTGAAATTATATAATTCAGGCACGGATTACGCAGATTACACGGTTTCTGGAAATATGATTATATAAAACAGCCGTTTAATCTGTGTAATTCGTGTCCAAATAAAAATAAAACACTTTTTTACTTGGCTTCTATTGCATAATATTACACCTTTGCATGGCAATAAGAAATAAATCATGACCAAAGATGAGCTACTATCCCGTCTACAAGATATCGAATGGGATGATTTCGAGGTAAAAGAAGCCAAAAGCGAACTTCCCAAAAGTATTTGGGAAACAGTGAGTGCATTTTGCAACAGTCTTAGCGTTTTTCATTCCTTCATCTCCACAAAAACCTATTTATTTCAACACACCTACCAATACGTTTATCCGGTGTGGAAGTGGCGATCAACGTGCTACACATAGTGAAATATCAGCCATGTTCAGAGAACAATCGTTTGGTATTCGTTCAGAATTGACAATAGCCGAAACTCATATAGGATTATTAAATTCGGATTCCTTACGTAGCTACAGAAACTACATGAATATCTACAACCCTTTAGCAGCGTATTCCGATTATAATGATGAAGAATTCTGTAAGAAATTAGGTATCACAGATAATAGAGGGTTGTTGACTTATGCAGGTTTATTAATGCTGGGAAGAACAGAAATAATCCATCAATATATTCCTACTTTTTGGATAGATTATATCGAAATACCAGGAGATTCCATACAAGAAGCACAAACGCGATATACGTATCGGATTCCTGAACAAGAGAACTTATGGGAATATTATCACGTCATTATCAAACGGTTACGGTTATTTGCCGAAACACCCTTTTTGATGAATAAAGAAGGGATCGCCATAGATGATAATTCACAAATGAGTGTACTTCGCGAAGCTTTGGTTAACATGCTCATGCATACAGACCATTTTAGTTCTATACACTCCTGCATTCGTGTATTTACTAACAGACTTGAATTCATGAATGCGGGCAGCTTCCCAATATCCATAGAACGTTTATCCACCAGTATGATATCAAAGCCAAGAAATCCAACTATAGCCAAGTTGTTCCGCTTCGTCAAGTTAGCGGAGAATGCAGGTTTCGGCATAGATAAAATGAAAAGTTGGAAACAATTGACAGGAGACGAAGTTTCAATTCTAAATGAAATAGACTATGTGACAGTAACATTTAATATAAAAGGGCAAAACAGAAATCTCAGACCAGGTGGTCAAATAGGTGGTCAAATAGGTGTCAAATAGGTGGTCAAATGCCCAAAAATCGTATCGAGATATTACGCCTTGTCATTGAGAATAATTATATAACCCGCAAAGAGCTTACCCAAAAAGTAGGAATAGCCTCTTCCGCCATCCAAAAACATTTGGAAGTATTAGTGAATGAAGGCTATATAAAACGTGAGGGCAAAACAAAATCCAGTTATTGGGTTATATTAAAACAAATCGAATCAAGCGTACATAAAGAATGAATCAAAAGTAGATTATTACGAAAAGACAATACAGAAGCGTTCCTCTATCGAAATGAGATTCAAAAATTGATATAATGACACAATCGACATTCTTAATAAAGTACATCACCTCTTCCTGAAAAAAGCGGAGAATAAAACACATTTTATCTGCATATATTGCAGCATAACCATCTTTTTCCCTGCTCCTCTAGCTCCTTATGTCAATAAGTCTATCATTCTAAATTATTTCTCATAAAGAGATCGTGTAAACGACAGAGGTGTATCTTTTAAAACACTCATATAATAACATATTTTTCAGTTATCTGCATGAAATAAAAATATAGTATTAAAAGAAGTATATAAAATAATACCATAATGGGATAAAATAATACTTGTTTTCCACACCACCATAGCCTACTTTTGCATCATCCAATTAAAGATTGAAAACCATGGTTCAGTCTAACATTGAATAATATTAGTTTATGAAATCTAATACAACAAAATCATGAGAAAAAAAATTTATTATTTACTATTCTTATTTCTATGTTTCACATCAATACCCTTGATAGCACAAAATGTTGAGATAAACGGAATAATAATTGAAGCTACGACAAACAATCCTTTACCAGGAGTCACAGTACAAGTTAAAGGAAAAGACATCGGCACAGTTACAGACATAGATGGGAAATATTCCATCAAAGCAAACAAGGGAGATATCTTGACCTTCTCCATAATAGGTATGAAACCTGTAGAAAAATCTGTGACTTCAGGTTCTCCGATCAATGTTTCAATGGAAGAAGACAACATCGCCCTTGAACAAGTGGTAGTAATCGGCTATGGTACAGTAAAAAAAAGTCACTTATCTGGTGCTGTGAGTTCTGTTGGCACAAAAGAATTGAACGGTGCCGTTGCCACCAATGCAGGTACAGCACTCCAAGGTAAAATTGCAGGTGTATCCGTAACAAGTACTAGCGGTGACCCGAATGAAGGAATGACCATTAACGTACGTGGTATCAGTTCTCTCTCTAGCAATGATCCACTTTACGTCATTGACGGTTCTTTCGGAGACCTTAGCATGGTAGATCCATCAGATATTGCTTCCATTGAAGTGTTGAAGGATGCGGCTGCCGCCGCTATTTATGGTTCTCGCGCAGCCGGTGGTGTTGTATTAGTAACTACTAAAAGCGGTCGTAAAGACATGCCTACAAAGCTTGAGGTAAACTTTTTCACAGGTTTCAGCCAGACACCGAAAAAACTGAAAGTATTTAATGGTGAAGAATACAGCCGCTTCGCACGTTATTATAAACTGTCTGCTGATGGTTACGGTAATGAGGTCGATGCTGTTCCCTTTGTAGGTGAAGGTACTGATTGGCAAGAGGTAATGCTTCGCACCGCAATGACATACAAAGCAAACGCAAACATCAGTGGAGGTTCCAAGACAGGTTCATATAGTGCTTCCGCAAGCTATTTAAATAAGGAAGGAATTCTCCGTAACACTAGTCACGAATCTTACAATATCCGTTTAAAAAGCGACTATTCTTTTCTGGATAATCATTTGACTATTGGCGAATCAATGATTGTTCGCCTATCTAAAGGAGAAGGAAACATCAATCAAGATACAATGGGGGAGATCCTGCGTTTTCCCTCAGTAGTACCGGTATTCGACCCGACAAACTCTACAGGATGGGGTACTTCGGCCGATATAAACCTTCCGAACCCCTATGCGTATTATTCAACTGTGAACAAAAACAACGAGAAAACCCAAATCTTCCTTAATGCTTATATGCAAGCTGAAGTGATTAAAGGTTTGAAGTACAAATTGAATTTAGGACTTAGAAAAGACCACACCAAGAGTCGCACATATACAGGTATATACGATTTGGGATCTGCTGGTAAAAATAATGCTCCGGACCTAAGTGAGGGATCATCCGATTACGAATCGTGGGTTTTGGAGAATACGTTGAACTATGACAGGGTATTCGGTAAGCATAATATTTCTGCATTAGTTGGTTATTCTGCACAAAAAGACAAGAGTTATGGACTGAACGGCAGCAACACGGATATTCCTGAATTCATCTACACCATGACAGGTAACGTTAAGACAATGACAGCCTCTAGTTCATTGAAAGAATTAACCCTCGTATCGCTCTTCGGACGTGTGATGTATTCTTATGACGACCGCTATCTGTTTTCAGCATCTATCCGTCGTGACGGTTCTTCACGCTTCCAAAAAGGACATCGATTCGGTAGTTTCCCTTCAGTATCCATCGGATGGAATATCAATCGTGAGAAATTCTTCAAACCCCTGGAAAATGTTTTTGACCAATTCAAACTCCGTTTCAGCTATGGTAAACTAGGTAATCAACAAATGGACAACTACTATCCCACCATTAGCGTAGTATCCGACGGTATGAATTACCTGCAGGGAAATAATATATGGTTCGGTCAGTTACCCAACGTTACCGCAGTATCACCTACCAACCTGACTTGGGAAAGTACGGAAACTTTTAACGTGGGACTTGATTTAAGCATGCTGAACGGTAAATTGACATTGACCGCCGATGCTTATGTAAAAAACACAAATGACGTATTACTGCCCATTCCTGTTTCTGGTTCTGCCGGTATCAAGGGCCTTCCTATCCAAAATGCAGGACAAGTACGCAACAAAGGATTGGAACTATCTATAAACTGGCGCAGTAATATCGGTGATAATTTCAACTATTATATAGGTGCAAACGTCACTACAGAAAAAAATAAAGTAATGAAAATAACTGCAGGTGGCGATAATATGGGAATCTCAGGATATTCTGCTCACGCTGCAGGCGGGCAAGGCATTAACAGATTTGAAGAAGGACACTCAATGTCATTCTTTAATCTAATTGAAACAGACGGTATTTTCCGTACTCAAGACGAAATTGATAACTATAAAAACAAGGATGGCAGACAAATACAACCAGGTGCAGAACCAGGTGATATACGTTATAAAGATTGGAACGGCGACGGTATTATCAATGAAAATGACCAGCACGATGTAGGCAGTCCGTTCCCTGATTTAACTTTCGGTCTGCGTTTGGGAGGTGACTGGAAAGGATTAGACTTTAATCTGTTTTTTGATGGCATGACTGGCAACAAAATATATAATTATCAGCGTTATTGTCTCGAATCAGGTAAATTCAATGGTAACTACAGCACGAAGTTGGCTAACTCATGGAGACCGGACAATCAGAACACAGACATTCCTCGTTTCTCTAAAGCAGATGGAGCAGACAACGGACTTGCATATACTGACAGATGGTTGGAAGATGGTTCCTATTTCCGGTTAAAGACACTGGATATTGGTTATTCATTACCAAAGAGCCTATTGAAAAAGATAAAAATAGAAAATGTAAGAATCTATACATCAATGGAAAACCTGTTCACATTAAGTAAATATTCCGGCTATTCACCTGACCTCGGTGAAAGTGGCAGTGTAGATATCGGAGTGGGTTACAATGTATTCTCAAGAGGAATAGACCAAGGACGCTATCCACTCCCGCGTACTATCTCCTTTGGTATTCAGGTTAGTTTATGATACAATGATAAAATCCACTAATTGAATTAATAACATGAAAAAGAATTGGTTATCATATATATGCATGGCAACTCTCTTATCCGGAGCACTGACTTCATGCAACGAAAATAAATTTCTGGATCTGAAAGATCCTAATCACTTCACGGAAGAAAACTTCTGGAGAAATAAAGCGGATGCAGAAAGCGGTCTTGCCGCTGCTTATTCCCCCATAAAATATCAAATGTACGGTTATTACGGAGCATTTGACGGATGGTTAAATTTAAATAGTCGTGGTGATGATATTTTTACGGTTCTGAATGAAGAACCCTCTATGTGGGCCATCGCAACATTTCAAAACTCAACTACTACCGGAAATGATCCGTATGGAGCGCTTTATGCTGGTATCCAACGTGCAAATCTAGTATTAAAAAACATCGATAAAATTCCAGCAACAGGAATTAACGAGGACGACCGATCCATGATTAAAGGAGAGGCACTCTTTTTAAGAGGACTCCAATATTTCCTGTTAGTTCATAATTATAAAGAAGTTCCTCTACGTTTAATTCCGTCTAACGAAGACGAAAGCAATAAACCCGCGGCTAAAGAAGAACTAATTTGGAAGCAAGCAGAAGATGATCTAAAAAATGCTATAAACTGCAGTCTTCCTATTACTCGTTCCGGTGATGAAAAAGGACGCATTGAGAAAGGAGCAGCCATTGCTATGCTTGGAAAAGTATATTTATACCAACACAAGTATCCAGAAGCAAAAGCTCAACTGGAACTATTGATGAAAGCTCCTTATTATCCAGGACGTTACGACTTAATGGAAAACTTTGCCGAGAATTTTACTACAGCGAATGAGAACAATAAGGAATCTGTTTTCGAATTGCAATATAGTAGTGATGGTGAATTGACATGGGGTAACGAAAGCGGTATCAACCTAGGTAACTCACTTCCAACATTTGTAGGTCCGGTTGCTGCCAGTGGTTGGGCTAAGCTGATGCCTTCCAGCTTTGCCGTCGGCCAGTTTGTGAAAGAAGAACGTCCTGCCGGTTCGGATACGAAGTATGACAAACGCATGTATGCAAGCTTATTCTTCAATCCCGAAGCTATGGGAGATGTAGTGAAGAACGAAAAATGGTATGGAGGAAGCCGTTCTATGGAGCAACTTTGGGATGGCAATAGCGGTAAAATGAGTGGTGGTGCTCCATCTTACAGTCAAGGTGATGGTAAATTTCTGCTAAAAAAATACACTGCATATTTTGTAAATGCTCCTGATGCTGATACTATGGGGCATAAGGAAGGGAAAGCAAACAATTTACGAGCTATGCGATTCTCAGAAGTGCTGCTAATGTACGCCGAAGCTTGTGCCAAAACAAACGATGTAAACGGGGCAAACACCGCATTGAAGATCGTTCGCAAAAGAGCAGGATTAGCTGATAAGACATTTGCCCAATCGGACTTGATGTTAGAAATAGAGCACCAATGCTTGCTCGAGTTCTTTGGTGAAGGACATCGTTTTGACGACCTGAAACGCTGGTATACCACTGAAGAAATTAAAGATATTTTCACTGAAAATGAAAAACAGGGAGCAGAATACTTTCAAGAAAAACATAAATATTACCCTATCCCTTCTGGAGAGTTAAACAACAATGATGCCATGGTACAAACTGAACTATGGAGATAATATTTTTACAACCAATTTATACTTAGAATATATGAAGAAGATATACTCATTATTATTTGTAGCATTATTCCTATTCTTAGGATATTCATGTGACGATGGAAGTTTAGACCATAGTGATGTTTTTATTCCTGAACCTGTTGAAGAAAATTTTGACGATGACGGAATTGCACCGGAACCTACAACTACCGCTGTTATAAGAATGAAAATCGGAGAAGAAAACAAACATCAAGTAATTGATGGCTTCGGCTGTGCCTTCTGCGGGTGGTCACATCGTATCTGGAATACGATGCAGCGTGACGCAGTGATAGAGGATCTGTTTAGTGAAAACGGTTTGGATTTAAATATTTTCCGAGGCGAGATATTCCCGTCTTACGGTAATCCAACTACAGGAGATATTGAATTCAAAATGGACCGTAACTTTATGTTACAACCCGATGATCCTTCTATGATTAATAACTATTGGCGTAACTACAACGGTGAAGAATGTGGAGAACAAATGCAACTTGGCCAGATGTGGTTAGTTGACCTTATAAGTAGAAAATATAAAGATGTCAATTTCTTCTTTTCAGTTTGGTGTCCTCCTATCAAATGGAAAAGCAATAACAGACTTAATGGTGGAAGCCTCAAGCCGGAATATTACGATGAATATGCCCAATATCTATTGGATTTCGTCGATGCATATGAACAAAAATTCGGCATTGACATATATGCATTATCAGGATGGAATGAACCGGATAAACTTGCTAGTTTCGGTGGTTGGGCAACCTGTGCATGGACTGAAGAAGAAATGGCTAAATTTGTCCTCGAAAAACTTCGTCCAGCGATGAAGAAAAGAGGCCACAGTGATATGAAACTTGTTTATGCAGAAAATGCCCAGTGGAAATGGGCGGTCGATTTTATTAATAATAGTTTAAAAAAATATCCGGAACTGGTAGATCCAAATTTCATTGTAGCCGGTCATGGATATTCTACAAAAGATGAGAATGTCATTCCTTTTGAAGAGGCAGAGAAGCGCAATGTCCACATGTGGCAAACAGAACTTAGTGATGATAAAGGTCGCCAAGAGACATGGCCGGATGCAATGAAATGGGCTAAAACTTTTCATACTTATATGGCAAACGCCAATATGAGCGCCTTTGTATGGTGGTCAGGTGCACGTCCTTGCAGCACTACGGGCGAAAACCTAATTCAATTAGAAGAGGCATTACCTAGTACATACTATTACAGAGTTCCACGCTACTATACTTTTGGACAGTTCAGCAAATTTATTGAGCAAAATGCCGTACGTGTAGACGTAGAAGCTATTTCTTCAGAAACAGATAATCTCCCCGAAGACTTGTTGGTCTCTGCTTATGTGAAAGATGACACCTATACTATCGTACTGATCAATTTATCTGAAAAAGAATCTTTCACTACATTAATTGAAATTGAAGGAGTTGAATTCCAGAATATGAGAACATATACATCCAGTGAATATGTGAAGTGGAAACACAAAAAGATCAATCCGTCTCAGAGCGGTTTGCGTGCTGTTACTGTTCCGAAATATAGTGTGGTAACAGTGACTGGTAAAATGAAAAACCATAAAGCTGAATAACGAATTATAAATTAGAGAATATCATGAAAAGAAATATAATACACTTAACAGGAATCGTACTTTGTGCAATCGGATTATTTTCCGGTTGTGATAAAGACTTACCTAGTTACACAAATCTGACTGTAGATGCAGAGACATTGACAATTAATTTAGATGAGACAACCAAAGGGAGTTTTAATATTACCGGAGGCAATAGCGGGTACAAAGTGTCTAGTTCAAATGCGGCAGTAGCGACAGCAGTTGTTTCGGGCAATGAGGTGATTGTAACAGGCTTGGAATATGGCACTGCAACGTTAACCGTTATCGACTGGACTAAGAATTCGGCGAATGTGAAAGTAGTGGTAGCTCAGGAACAAGAGCTGGCAATAAAAACAAGTTCTACGACTATGTTCTTTGAAGAACACAAAACGCTCGAAATATATACTGGAAATGGAGGATATAGCATAACATCTTCCAATGAGTCAGTAGCAACTGCAAAAATCAGTGAAGATGGAAAAATAGAAATCACTTCTTCTACCGTTCCGGGTACTGCAATACTAACCGTGAAAGACAGTCACAACAAAACAGCCGAAATTGCTGTGAAAGTAATAAAAAGACTGGTAGTAGATAATAGTGAAGATATTACTTACCTAATAACAAGCGAACCCGTTACGATCAAAATCCTGGATGGAAATGGTGAATATACTTGCACTCCTCCCAACTACTCCTCATCCTATCTCAAATGTACGATAGCAGAAAATGGAACAGAAGTTACTATTGAAGGATTGAAAAGAAACTATCTCAACAAAGCAATTACCATCAAGGATAAAGAGGGGCAATCCATTGACATTCATATCAAAACTATTGATGAACCTTATTTAAAAAATCCAAGTTATCGTTACTTAATAGCAAGTTCTTATGCTTATCAGTCTCCTGGTACATCAAAAGTTGGTGAAGTTATTTATTCTAAAGAACTTAATATTTCACTATTAACAATAAAGAGTACAGGAAGTTATGCTTCCGGATTTGCAGTCCAATTTACCGGTAACCTTGAAGAAGGAGCAAAGACCAATGCTGTACTTTATAAAGTTACCAAAAATGCAGTAGATAAAAATGTTGCCTACCCAATAGAAGACTGTAAAATAGATAAAGTAGAAGATGGCTGGTATTGGGTTAGCTTCTTGGAACCTGGTTACACCGTTCGTTCTTACTTTATCACTAAGCAATAATTTATAAACTTGACATATCCGTTTAAAAGCACCCCCATACTTTTAGAATGATAAAATATAAAAAGAAACTGTTCGTACAACACAGCATGCATTTCATGTCTATCTGCATTGTGAACAGTTTCTTTTTATCTTGTCAAGAAGATACAAGGGAAATGGACAGCAAATCTTTATCTCTTAATATGTTGAATTGATATGAATAGATACAATAATAGACTTCACATTCTAAAAAAAGAACATGAGTCACTTATCTCACGTAAAAATAAGATAATATTTTCTGAAAATGGAATATTCGAGCGTTATAAATATCCTATCCTGACGGCTGCTCATACTCCTCTGGAATGGCGTTATGATTTGAATCCGGAAACAAATCCATACCTAATGGAACGAATCGGAGTAAATGCCACCATGAATTCGGGAGCTATCAAATGGAATGGAAAGTATCTGATGATAGTACGTGTAGAAGGAAACGACCGAAAATCATTCTTCGCCATTGCCGAAAGTCCGAATGGCATAGACAACTTCCGTTTTTGGGAATACCCGATACATTTGCCGGACACAGACCCAAGTGAAACAAACGTCTACGACATACGTCTGACAGCCCATGAAGACGGTTGGATATATGGCATTTTCTGTTCCGAAAGTCTTGACCCGAACGCTGCACCAGGCGACCTATCTTCCGCCATAGCCAAAGCAGGCATCGTGCGTACTAAAGACTTAAAAAGCTGGGAACGGCTGCCAAACCTGATTTCCCAAAGTCAGCAACGCAATGTTGTATTGCATCCGGAATTTGTTAATGGCAAATATGCACTGTACACCCGTCCACAGGATAACTTTATCGACGCCGGCAACGGAGGAGGTATTGGCTGGGCGCTTATAGATGACATTACCCATGCAGAAGTGAAAGAAGAAATCATTATAAACCACCGTCATTACCATACAATAAAAGAGGTAAAGAATGGCGAAGGTCCCCATCCTATCAAAACCCCCAAAGGATGGTTGCACCTCGCCCATGGAGTTCGTGTATGTGCTGCCGGTCTGCGTTATGTACTCTATCTGTATATGACATCTTTGGAAGATCCGACAAAAGTCATTGCCGAACCGGGTGGTTTCTTATTGGCCCCTATGGGAGAAGAGAGAATCGGCGACGTATCCAATGTACTTTTCTCTAACGGGTGGATTGCAGACGAGGACGGAACAGTGTATATCTATTATGCCTCTTCCGATACTCGTATGCATGTAGCAACTTCGACCATAGACAGGTTGGTAGATTACTGTCTCCACACTCCAGCAGATGAGTTCCGTTCTACTGCCTCTGTGAAGAACATTTGCAAGCTTGTAGAAGCAAACAAACTCGTTATGGCAGAACAGCTTTATTTTTAAAGCATCCAATAAATAAAGCGCAAAGTTGTCTGATTCAATACATAAAATCGGCAGCTTTGCGCTTTTCTTTTTTATATTAAAAGCCTATTCTCATCCCTCATTCGATACACATTTCATCAAATCGAATAAGCCCACTCGTTATAATTTCATGTATTAAGCTGCAAAATAGTATCATTTCCACAGATTAAATAATACCACCCTTCTCCCTTATAATACCATTGTTCCTTTTTCAAAAACAAGAAATAAGACATTAATATTCAACATACAGGATATACCAATGTAGCAAACAAGCCATTCACAGCCTAAAAGCAAGACATTTAAGCTCTATATGTAAAGTACGTCCTCACCATAAAAAAATAAATACATCACACAAAGACAGGCAAAATAATATCAGAACGTGCTAAGATAATATCTGCATAACATGACATAATCCTCTATTTTTGCATCATACAATTGTTGGTTGAAGTTTCCATGGATCAATTGACAGTTGCCCAGAGTTTATAAATCTAATGCAATAAATTATGAGAAGAAAAATTCATTTCTTACTATTCTTATTTCTCTGCATGACTAGCATCCCACTAGCGGCTCAAGACATTGAAGTAAAAGGAGTAGTAACAGAAGCTGCAACAAATGAACCTTTACCTGGAGTCACAGTCAGAATCAAAGGAAAAGACACCGGCACAGTAACAGACATGGATGGTAAATACTCCATCAAAGCGAACAAAGGGAGTACGCTGGTATTCTCTACAATAGGTATGAAACATATAGAGAGAGCAGTTACATCCGGTGCTCCGATCAATGTCTCAATGGAAGAAGATAATATTGCTCTTGAACAAGTAGTAGTTATCGGTTACGGTACAGTGAAGAAAAGTCATCTTTCGGGTGCTGTAAGTTCGGTCAGTGCCAAAGAGCTTAACGGACAGGTGGCTTCCAATGCCGCAGCAGCATTACAAGGAAAGATACCCGGAGTATCAGTGGCAAGCTCCAGCGGTGATCCGAATGGAACGATGACAATTAACGTACGCGGTATCAGTTCATTATCCAACAACAATCCACTGTATGTAATTGACGGTGCATTCGGCGACATCAGCATGGTCGATCCAAATGATATCTCTTCTATCGAGGTATTAAAAGACGCTGCCGCAGCAGCTATCTACGGTTCACGCGCAGCAGGTGGTGTAGTATTAATCACGACGAAAAGCGGTCGTAAAGATATGCCAACCAAATTGGATATCAATTTCTTCACAGGCATCAGCCAAACCCCTAAAACACTAAAAGTATTCAATGGAGAAGAATACAGTCGTTTCGCACGTTATTATCGTCTGGCGGGCGACGGTTACGGATCAGAAAACGGAGCAACTCCTTTTATCGGTGAGGGTACAGACTGGCAGGATGTAATGTTACGCACCGCTATGACCTACAAAGCCAATGCTACAATCAGCGGCGGTTCGAAAAATGGTTCTTACAGTTCATCCGTAAGTTATCTCAATAAAGAGGGTATATTGCGCAATACAGATCATGAATCTTATAATATCCGCCTGAAGAGCGATTATTCTTTCCTGAACAATCGATTAACCATAGGTGAATCGCTGATTGTAAACATGACAAAAGGAAGTGGCTACATTCATCAGGATACAATGTTCGACATCTTCCAGTTCCCCTCCGTTGTACCCGTCTATGACCCGACGAATTCAGGGGGCTGGGGTACCTCCAACGATATCAACTTACCCAACCCATTGGCAGAAATGACGGTCAATGATGAGCGAACTGAAACAACCAGAATTTTCCTCAATGCCTATTTGCAAGCGGAAATCATCAAAGGACTAAAATACAAACTCAACGTAGGTATCAGAAAAGAACATACTAAATGGCGCAAATATACAGACGCATACGATTTAGGTACATTTGGAAAGAATGACAAACCCGACCTGGAAGAAAAATCATCCACCTGGGAATCGTGGGTATTAGAGAATACTTTGAACTACGACCGTACATTCGGTAAGCACAACCTGTCACTTCTCGCCGGTTACTCTGCACAGAAAGACAAAAGCCATAGCTTGTATGGAAAGAATAGCGATATGGCCCAATTCATAGAAACAATGCCGGGCAATGTGGATCCTTCCAACCTGAAAGCATCCAGCAGCCTGAATGAATTGGCATTGGTATCCCTGTTCGGACGTGTCATGTATTCATTCGACGACCGCTATCTGTTTTCCGCCTCCATTCGTCGCGACGGTTCGTCACGTTTCAAGAAAGGGCATCAATATGGTGCGTTCCCATCCGCTTCTATCGGATGGAATATTAATCGCGAGAAGTTCTTCAAACCGTTGGAAAATGTATTCGACCAGTTGAAGTTACGCTTCAGCTACGGTAAACTCGGTAATCAGGAAATGACCAGCTACTATCCTACGCAAAGTGTAGTATCGGATGGAATGAACTATGTATCGAACAATTCACCCTGGTTTGGTTCCATGCCTTATGTACAGGCTATTTCACCGGCTAATCTGACATGGGAAAATACAGAAACATATAACATCGGTCTGGATGTCAGCCTGCTGAACGGAAAATTAACTTTCACTGCCGATGCTTATGTGAAAAACACGAATGACGTACTGCTGCCTATCCCCTCGACCGCATCTACCGGTATCAGCGGAAACTCGATCCAGAATGCAGGACAAGTACGAAATAAGGGATTTGAATTTGCCGTGAATTATCGGGGTTCTATCAAAGATAAGTTCACTTATTATATAGGTGCCAATATCGCTGCCGACAAGAATGAAGTAACGAAAATCACATTGGGCGGCCAGAATCTGATGATTTCCGGTTATAGCGCACACGGTGCCGGTGGTCGTGGTATCAATATGTTTGCCGAAGGACATTCCATGTCCTATTTCAATCTGATTGAAACAGACGGTTTATTCCGTTCGGCAGAAGAGATTGCCAATTACAAGAACAAAGACGGCGAACTCATTCAACCCGGAGCCCAGGTCGGCGATATCCGTTACAAGGACTGGAACGGTGATGGCAAGATTAATACAGACGACCAGCATGATGTAGGAAGCCCCTTCCCCGATTTCACTTTCGGCGTCAGACTGGGTGGTGAGTGGAACAACTTCGACTTCAACCTTTTCTTTGACGGTATGGTAGGTAACAAAATCTATAATTATCCGCGTTATCGCCTGGAATCAGGAAACTTCAACGGAAATATGAGCACCGTATTGGCAAACTCGTGGAGACCGGACAATCAAAATACCGATATTCCACGCTTCTCTAAAACAGATGGTGCAGACAACAAATGGGCATACTCCGACAGATGGCTCGAGAACGGTTCATATATGCGTCTGAAAACATTGGATATCGGCTATACATTACCCAAAAACCTGACCAAGAAAGTCAAACTTGAGAATGTAAGAATATACACTTCAATGGAAAATCTATTCACACTGACCAAATATTCGGGTTATACTCCGGATTTGGGTGAAAGTACTGTTGCCGGTGTTGACTACAACGTATTCTCAAGAGGTATCGACCAGGGACGTTATCCATTGCCCCGCACTATCTCATTCGGAATACAAGTTAACCTGTAATGCCTTAAATTAATATTAAACATTAAAAGTCTATAAACATGAAAAGAAATTGGTTATCATATATGTGCATGGCAGCTCTTCTTCCCGGAGCACTGACATCGTGCAACGAATCCAGCTTTTTGAATCTGTCGGACCCTAACCATTTCACTGAAAGCAACTTCTGGAAAGATAAAGCAGATGCGGAAAGTGCTTTGGCAGCCGCCTATTCCCCCATAAAAGGAGCCATGTACGGATACTTCGGTGCATTCGACGGCTGGCTGAACCTCAACGGTCGCGGCGATGATATCTTCACCATCAAAGGAGAAGAAGTTCCCATGTGGAATATTGCAAACTTCCTGAATTCACCGTCCACCGGCAACGATCCTTATGGAGCGCTTTATTCGGGTATCCAACGTGCCAATATCGTATTACGCTATATCGACCAGGTACCGGCTTCGGGCATTACGGAAGAAGATCGTTCGATGATTAAGGGCGAAGCGCTCTTTCTGCGCGGCTATCAATATTTTCTGTTAGTCAACAACTACAAAGAAGTCCCTTTGCGACTGATACCGTCTAACGAAGATGAAACCAATAAAGGTCCTGCCAGTGAAGCTGCATTATGGACACAAGTGGAAGAAGATTTGGGTAACGCGATCAAATGTAACCTGCCTGTTGAACGCACCACCGCAAAAGAACGGGTTACCAAAGGGGCTGCTATCGCAATGCTGGGTAAAGTATATGCCACCCAACATAGATATCCGGAAGCCAAGCAATTATTAGGAACATTATTAAAAGCTCCTTACTCTTATGAGTTGATTGACAACTTCGGTAAGAACTTCACGAATGAAGATGAGTTCAATAAAGAATCCGTGTACGAAATAGCATACAGTCCCGACGGAGAATACTCATGGAGCAACGAAAGTGGAATCTGCCTGGGTTGCTATATACCGCAGTTTACCGGTCCGGTAAAATCCGGCGGATGGGCCAAACTGATGCCGAATTCTTTCATCGTAGGAGAATTCACCAGAGAAACTCGCCCGAACGATGCAGATACCAAGTTTGACAGACGTATGTATGCCAGCCTTTTCTTTGATGCAGCCAACTATGGCGACAAAGTACCCAACGAAAAATGGTATGGAAACAATTACTCGATGGATGAGCTTTGGGAAGGTAATGAGGGTAAAATGGCAGGTGGAGCTCCCAGCTTCAATGTCAACGGAACGGCAGGTAAATTCCTAATCAAGAAAAATACCGCATACTATGTGGATGATAAAGCACCGGATAATATGGGTAATAAGGAGGGAAGGTCCAGCAACTTACGTGTGATGCGTTTTGCGGAAGTCTTGCTGCTTTATGCCGAGGCATGTGCCAAAACCAGCGATCCGGACGGTGCCAACTATGCTTTAAAACTAATCCGTAAAAGAGCAGGACTTCAGGAAAAGACTTTCGCGCAAGAGGAGCTTATGACTGAAATCGAACATCAATGTTTATTGGAATTCTTCGGAGAAGGTCACCGTTTTTATGATCTCAAACGTTGGTATTCCGTCAGCGAAATCCAACTGATTTTAAAGGCCAACGGAAAGCAGGGTGCAGAAAACTTCCAGGAAAAGCACCTTTACTATCCTATACCGACAAGTGAATTGAACAATAATACTGCCATGGTGCAAACCAGTCTATGGAAATAATGTCCAGACAAGATTAACTTAATAAAGAAACAATATGAAAAAGATATATTCATTATTATTCGTATCCCTCTTCCTATTTCTAGGATACTCTTGTGACGACGGAACTCTGAGTCACGGCGACGTCTACATTCCCGACCCGGTAGAAGAAACAGACGAAGACGACGGTTTCTCTGCCGAACCGACTACCGAAGCTGTCATTAAAGTACAGTTCGGGGAGGGACACGAGCATCAGATTATTGATGGTTTCGGATGTGCTTTTGCCGAATGGTCACACCGCATATGGAACCACATGCAACGTGAAGATGTAGTAAACGACTTGTTTGGTGAGAATGGTTTAAAACTGAACATCTTCCGGGGAGAAGTATTTCCGCACTATCAGAATCCTGTCACCAACGTTATCGACTTCGGCATTAACCGCACATTCAACCTGGCTCCGAACGATCCGTCCATGATTAATGATTATTGGAGAGACTTCAACGGTTCGGGGTGTGGCGAACAGGTGCAGTTGGGTCAAATGTGGCTGGTGGATATTCTTCAGAGAAAATACAAGAATGTAAAGTTCATGTTCTCTACATGGAGTCCTCCCGGAACGATGAAATCCAACGGAAAACCTTCTGGCGGTAGTTTGAAATCCGGCTCGGGAGAAGAATTCGCCGACTATCTGATAGACTTCATCAATACATATACGAATAAATTCGGTATTAAGATTTATGCCATTTCACCGTCCAATGAGCCGAACAGTAGCGGAACAGGATGGAACGGATGTAGCTGGACTTATGGTAATTTAGCCAATTTCTGCCAAGATAATCTTCGCCCGGCTTTAGACAAGGCTGGTTATCAGGATATGAAAATTATCTTCGGAGAGCACTCATGGTGGAAAGCGGGAGTCACCTTCCTTGAGAACGGTTTGAAGGCTCGCCCCGAATTAGCAAATTCTAATATTATTGCAGCCGCTCATGGATATACATTAATCGGTAACACTGAATTTGTGCAATCACCTCTCTGCGCAGAAAAGAACATCCATATATGGAACACAGAAACCAGTTCTACAGACACATACGATCCATCCTGGAAAAATGCGATGCAATGGGCCACAACTTTCCACAATTATCTGGCAGTCTCCAATCTGAATGCATTTGTCTGGTGGGCAGGCGCACGGCCTTGTACCAATAACGAAGCACTTATCAGACTGGAAGAAGCACTGCCCGGAACAAATTATGAAAGAGCTGCCCGCTATTATAGCTATGGACAGTTCACCAAGTTCATTCCAGAGGGAAGCCGTCGTGTAGACGTAAAAACGATTGCTCCTGAAAACGATGAAGAAGTTTTCCCCAAAGAACTGTTAATGACAGCCTATGTTAAAGACGACACTTATACCATCGTATTAGTGAATAACTCTACAAGCAAAGCTTTCGAAACTAAACTGGAGATCGAGGGAAAAGAATTCCAGACAATGATTTCATATACGTCGGACGAGGGAGTAAAATGGCAGCGTAAAAAAGTGAACCCGTCTCTTACCGGATTGCGTGCCATTACTGTTCCTAAGTTTAGCGTTGTAACCATCACCGGTAAAATGAAAGATATTGGAGCTGAATAATCATCCTAAATAAACAATGAATATCATGAAAAGAAATCTATTATATTTAGCAGGATTCCTGCTTGCAGCCGCTACTATTTTCTCCGGCTGTAACGATGACGATCCCTCCTATCACAATCTCGTGCCAGATACACAGGAGCTAATTATTAATTTTGATGAAACACCGCAAGGAACGATTCAGATGCTTCAGGGAAATGGCAACTACAAGATAGCCAGTTCTGATGAAGAAGTAGCCACTGCCGTCGCCGAGGGAAATATGATTAAAGTGACAGCTTTGAAGGCGGGCAGCACTAATCTGACAATCACCGACTGGGCACAAATGAGTACCAGTGTAAAAGTCATAGTAGATCAGTTAAGTGAGCTAGTTCTGGCTGTTTCATCCACAAAAATGTATCCGGGTGAAAATAAAACGATTAACATACATACAGGGAATAGAGGATACAAAGTGACAGTCGATAAAGAATCCATAGCCAAAGCTACGGTGGATGAAGAGGGACATATCCAAGTGGAATCCCTGGCACCGGGCATTGCGACCGTGACAGTTACCGACAGACTAAACAAAACCGCTGAACTTTCCGTAAAAGTTGTCAAACAGCTAATGCTCGACAACAGCGAAGAGATTGCTTATCTGACTATTGGCGAGCCTCTGACTCTCAAGATTTTGGACGGTAACGGAGAATATACCTGTGTCAATAATGGATCTGCCACTTATCTGAAATGTACAATGGCAGAGAATGGGACGGATGTCGTGGTCGAAGGTCTTAAAAGGTACCGTTTCAACAAGACGATAACCATCAGTGACCAAGAAGGGGAATCAATCAGCATCAATGTGGTATACATTGATGACCCTTATCTGGCAAACCCGTCTTATCGTTACTTTATAGCCGGTTCTGCTTCTTATCAAAGTCTATCTACTTCGGCAGTAGGCACAGTAACTCATGCAGCAGAGTTCAACATGTCCGAACTGGTTATAAAAGGAACAGGAACGTATGCCAGCGGTTTTGCCATCCAATTTACAGGAGACTTGACAGTGGGTGACAAGAGCAACGCCGTACTGTATAAGGTGACAAGAAATGCAATCGATAAAAGTGTGAAATATCCGGCTGAAGATTGCCGTATTGATAAAGTTGAAAACGACTGGTATTGGGTTAGTTTCGCGGAACCGAACTGTACAGCTCGTTCGTATTTTATTACTAAACAATAATTTGTAAACTTGACGCGTGTATTTTAAAAGTACCCCCATACTTTTGAAGTGACAAACATAAAAAGAGACTGTTCTTGCAACACAGTATATCCCTTGTATCTGTCTGTATTGTGGTCAGTCTCTTTTTATTAATTTTGAATAGATATGAATAGATATGATAACAGATTACGTGTTCTTATGGAAGAATACGAAACGCTCATCTCCCGTGAAAATGAAAAGATACTGCCAGGCAATGGAATATTCGAACGTTACAAATATCCCATATTAACAGCTGCCCACACTCCACTGGAATGGAGATACGACTTCAACCCCAAAACGAATCCGTATTTCATGGAACGCTTCGGTATTAATGCCGTATTCAATGCAGGAGCAATCAAGTTCGATGGGAAATATCTTGTAATGGGACGGGTAGAGGGGTATGATCGCAAATCATTCTTTGCCATTGCCGAAAGCCCTAACGGTATTGATCGTTTTCAATTCTGGGAGTATCCGGTTCAACTGCCGGATTTATATCCCGAAGAAACGAATGTATATGATATGCGCCTGACAGCCCATGAAGACGGCTGGATTTATGGAATTTTCTGCAGCGAAAGCCTTGATCCCAATGCTGCGCCGGGTGATCTGTCTTCTGCCGTAGCCAAAGCAGGTATCATACGTACCAAAGACCTGAAAAACTGGGAACGTCTTCCGAATCTGATTTCCAAAAGTCAGCAGCGCAATGTCGTACTGCATCCGGAATTTATAAATGGCCAATATGCTTTATATACCCGCCCACAAGATAACTTTATCAACGCCGGAAACGGTGGAGGTATCGGCTGGGCACTGATAGACGACATCACCCACGCAGAAATAAAAGAAGAAACCATTATAAACCACCGCCATTATCACACCATCAAAGAGGTGAAAAACGGCGAAGGGCCTCATCCTATCAAAACCTCCAAAGGATGGCTGCACCTGGCTCACGGAGTCCGTGCATGCGCTGCCGGCTTGCGTTATGTGCTCTATCTGTACATGACTTCTCTGGAAGATCCGACAAAGATCATTGCCGAGCCGGGTGGTTTCCTACTGGCACCCATGGGAGAAGAAAGGATAGGAGATGTATCCAATGTACTGTTCTCTAATGGATGGATTGCAGATGAAAATGGAACAGTGTATATCTATTATGCCTCTTCCGACACTCGTATGCATGTAGCAACCTCTACTATTGACAGACTGATAGACTATTGCTTCCACACACCTGCAGACGGTTTCCGTTCCGCTGCTTCTGTGAAGAACATTTGCAAGTCCGTAGAAGCCAACAAACTGATCTTGGCAGAACAGTTTCATTTTTAAGGTATTCAGACACAAAGCCGGAGTGTGTCAAAACGCAGATTAACGCAAATTATCGCAGAAATAATTTTATAAGTCGTTGATTAATATATCAATATAATTGGAATAATCTGCGATAATTTGCGTTAATCTGCGTTTTATTATTCATTATGACACACCTCCGTTCTTCTTTTTATATGAAGCTACTTCTACCCGTATCTCTGTATCTATCACTGAATATGTCAATACAAAAATAAAACTCCGGCGATATCAATATAGTATCAGAATGAGTTAAAATAATATTTGTTTCCTTACCACTTTCCGCCTACCTTTGCGACAAAGATCATAACATATAAATCGATTCAAACCTATAGTATGAAATTACACACTACCGACCTTCTCATCATTTGCGCTTACCTGATCGCTATGATTGTCATCGGACTTATTCTAAAAAAACGAGCTGCCCAAAATATGGACTCCTATTTTCTAGGAGGAAAATCACTGCCTTTTTATATGCTCGGACTGTCCAATGCTTCCGGAATGTTCGACATCACAGGCACGATGCTAATGGTATATTGGGCATTCGCCTACGGATTCAAGAGCCTCTGGATTCCCTGGTTATGGCCGGTATTCAATCAGATATTTCTAATGGTGTATCTGTCCGTGTGGCTCCGCCGTTCCAATGTACTTACCGGAGCGGAATGGATCAAGACGCGTTTCGGAAAAGGTAAAGGGTCCACCCTTTCACATACGATTGTTATCATCTTCGCACTATTGAGTGTCTTAGGTTTTCTAAGTTACGGTTTCATAGGTATTGGCAAGTTTATGGAGATATTCATCCCCTGGGAAGTAGTATCTCCTTACATTCCTTTCAATGTTCCGGCAGAATACGTCCCCCACGTATATGGAATCTTCTTTACCGCCATCGCCACATTCTACGTAATGCTCGGAGGTATGTTGAGTATTGTATGGACAGACGTGGTGCAATTCCTGATTATGACAATAGCAGGTATCGTGATCGTTGTTATCGGAATGCAAATGGTAGCGCCGGATATGATTCACTCCTTCGTTCCCGCCGGATGGGACTCCCCTTTCTTCGGATGGACACTGGACGTTGACTGGAGCAGCCGAATGAACCTCCTGACGGAACGCATGGCAAATGAACCATATAGCCTGATTAGTATCTTCGTCATGATGGCTTTACTCAAAGGTATATTTATGAGTATGGCAGGACCTGCGCCCAACTATGACATGCAGAAAATTCTATCCTGTAAATCCCCTAAAGAAGCGGCTATGATGAGCGGCTCCGTGTCGGTCGTACTGTTAATTCCCCGCTACCTGATGATTATGGGGTTTGCCCTGCTGGCTATCTACTTCTTTAAGGAAGATGGCGGCCTGACACAAATGGAAGTGACACGGACCGATTTTGAGACCATTCTCCCCCACCTAATCACACGTTACGTACCGGCAGGATTGGCAGGAATCTTATTAGCCGGACTACTGGCGGCTTTCATGTCAACCTTTGCATCCACAGTCAATGCCGCACCAGCCTATATCGTGAATGATATTTATTTGAAATATATCAATCCGAAAGCGAGTGTGAAAACACAGATACGCAGCAGCTATATCATTTCTGTTGCAGTGGTAGTTGTCAGCACTATCATCGGATTCTTCCTGAAAGACATCAATGAAATATTCCAATGGATTGTAGGCGCACTCTTCGGAGGATACATCGCAGCCAATGTATTGAAATGGCATTGGTGGCGCTTCAATGGCGAAGGTTACTTCTGGGGAATGACTGCCGGAGTCATAGCAGCCATTGTCATGAAGTTTACCGTTCCCGACGCATGGGTGCTCTACTTCTTCCCGGTACTGTTCGGTATCTCTCTGATAGGATGTATTGCCGGAACGTACAGTGCACCTCCGACAGACGAAGAAACATTAATCAGCTTCTACACCCGTGTACGTCCATGGGGATGGTGGAAACCTATTGAAGAAAAAGCATTGGCCCGTTACCCCCATATACAGCCCAACAAGAACTTCAAAAGAGATGCATTCAACGTGGTTATCGGTATTATCTGGCAATGCAGTCTCACCATCATTCCGATGTATCTCGTTGTCCGCGAACAACTGGGACTATGGAGTTCTATCGCACTACTTCTGGTTACGACACTGATACTAAGAAAAACCTGGTATAAACCCTTGTGTAAAGAAGAAGTAAGGTATAATGAAGAAATGAAACAACTAAAATAAGGAAAAAAGATTATTAGCTTAACACACTAAAAAACAGAGAACCGATCATGAAAAAACTATCCGTCATACTATTGTCATTGATGCTATGTCTCCCACTATGCGCTCAATTTAAAGGGACAGTCTATATCGACAGCAACCAATCGGGCATATTGGATAAAAGCGATAAGCCGCTGATGGGAGTCATGGTAACAGATGGATTGAATGTGGTAAAAACAGATAAAAAAGGTCGGTTCTCTTTACCCGGATTCGCAAAAACAAGATTTATCACTATTACCACCCCTGCCGGATTCGAAACGCAACAATTCTATTTGCCTACCCAAGAAAACAGAGAAACCTATGACTTCCTGCTGACAGAAAGTGAACGGACTCAATCCAAAGAGCACTCTTTCATCCAAATCACTGATACTGAAGCTACCGGAGGACTGGGCAGATGGGTGACAGATTTAAAAAATTACATCAACAGCGAAAAGCCCGCCTTTCTGATTCACACCGGAGATATTTGTTACGAACCGGGCTTGCAAATGCACAACCGGATAGTAAATGCACAGACCATGGACTGCCCTGTTTACTACTGCATAGGTAATCATGACCTTGTAAAAGGCAACTACGGCGAAGAACTTTATGAATCCATCTACGATCCGACCTGGTATTCATTTGATATCGGAAATATCCATTATGTAGTCACCCCCATCGACCACGGCGACAACCCGACCGATTACACTCTGCAAGATGTATATAACTGGCTGAAAAATGACCTCTCTTCCATGAAGAAAGATCAGGCCCTGATTATTTTCAATCATGACCTGCTCACCCCCAATGACACTTTCGTATTCAAAGCGGACGATCAGCACGTGCTCGATTTTCGCCCGTTCAACGCCAAAGCCCAAATATACGGGCACATGCACTACAACTATGTGCGCAATCAAAACGGAATCTACACCATTTGTACCGGCACACTGGACAAAGGCGGTATTGACCACTCCCCCTCCTCTTTCCGCGACATTAAAGTAGACGCAAACGACAACATCACTACACAGCTACGATATGCTTTCGTCGCCCCACAAACCACCATCGTTTTTCCAATGAAACAACAAAAAGTGGGAACCAATACTAACAGACAACTTACCATTTCTGTAAATGCATACAATTCGCAAGCAAAGACCCAACAAATCTCATATATATTGACTACTCCGGAAAGTAACGAAGAAGTAGCACAAGGCACTCTCGCACCGCTCACCGACTGGAATTGTACTGCTAATATTTCAATCCCCTCCGATAAAAACGGGAAAGAACTCAAACTGACGGTCACCTCCTCTTTCAATGACGGAAAGAAAGCGACAGACTCCTGTTCATTCATTTATGAGAATGACTTCAAACCATCCATCACTCCCGGAGAGAACTGGAATACCTTGCTCCAAAATGCCGCCCATACCGGAGGAATCAATCATTCCAACCTCCATCTCCCTCTGCAACTGGCTTGGACCTCCAATACCGGAAGCAACATTTTTATGACTTCCCCCCTCATAGCGGACGGTCAAGTATTTACAGCTACCACAGACGATAATGTTTCGCTAAACACCTATATTTGCGCATTCGACCTCAACTCCGGGAAGCCCGTATGGAAATACCGGACAGAAAACTCGATAAAGAACACCATTGCTTATGAAGATGGAATTATTGTAGCACAGGATGCCGCCTGCCATCTATATGCCATTGATGCAAAAACAGGTCAGCTGCTATGGAAACAACGAATCAACCTGGACAGCTATCCATATCTCACCGAGGGACTGACAACAGATAACGGAGTAGTCTACGCCGGAATCGGTGTAGGTTTATCTGCCTATGACCTGAAAACCGGACGCATTCTATGGACCAACAAAGACTGGCGCCAACGTGAAGGCTCCACCACCACATTAACCATTGCCGATGGCGTACTTATCAGTGGAACTCAATGGGGAGGACTATACGGCAACGACATCCATACAGGAAAACAACTTTGGAAACTCTCGGACAACGGGCTCAGCAATCGTGGCGCGTCTCCGGTTTACAAAGACGGCAAATTATGGATTATCTCTTCCAAAAGCCTGTTTACCATCGAGCCTAAAACCGGAACTGTACTTCAACAAAAAGATTTATCAATCAATCTGGATGCCACCTCTACCCCTCTGGTCACTGAAAACGAAATCATTTTCGGAACCGTAGAGCGCGGAGTGATGGCACTGGACAAGTCGACCCTTTTCAACAAATGGAAAGCTGAAACATTACCGTCTCTGGTGTACACTGCGCCTTACTCCACCACACCGCAAGCCGGAGTAGAAACCAGCCCTGTCGCTTCGCAAGGAACCGTGTTTATCGGTGCTTCCGACGGCTACCTTTACGCCATCGACCAGTCAACCGGTATCATAAAAGAAAAACTAAATCTTGGAGCACCCATATTCTCAACAGTTGCCGTATCTGGAAATTGTATGATTGTTTGCGATTATTCCGGCAATGTGCATTGTTTTACCCTCGCGCAGTTTTTGCCACCCTACGCGTTGTAATTTAAAGATTATCACGTATCTTTGCCTCCTCAAATCATAAATACGAGATATGGCTATTACAATCAAGAAAGTCTCCACAAAGAGAGAGCTTAAGAAATTTATCCGTTTCAATTACAGAATGTACAAGGGCAACCCTTACTCTGTGCCCGACCTCTATGACGACATGCTCAACACCTTCAACAAGAAGAAAAACGCAGCATTCGAATTCTGTGAAGCAGATTATTTCCTCGCATACCAGGACGATAAAATTGTAGGACGTGTAGCTGCAATTATCAATAATCAAGCGAACGAAAAGTGGGAAAGTAAGAACGTTCGTTTCGGATGGATAGACTTTATCGACGATCCCGAAGTATCGTCCGCACTCATCAAAGCAGTGGAAGACTGGGGAAAAGAACGGGGCATGACTCATATTGCCGGCCCTCTCGGATTTACCGATTTCGATGCGGAAGGAATGCTGATCGAAGGATTCGATCAACTTAGCACCATGGCCACTATCTACAACTACCCGTACTATCCGGTACACATGGAAAAGTTGGGCTTCGAGAAAGACGCCGACTGGGTGGAATACAAAATCTACATACCGGATGCCATTCCCGACAAACATAAGCGTATCTCCGAACTAATCCAACGAAAATACAACCTCAAGATAAAAAAATACTCCTCCGGAAGAAAGATAGCCAAAGACTACGGACAGAAGATTTTCGAACTGATGAATGAAGCATACAGCCCACTCTACGGCTATTCTCCATTGACACAGCGACAGATCGACCAGTACGTAAAAATGTATCTGCCGATCCTCGACTTACGGATGGTTACCCTTATCACTGACGCCAACGATGAACTGGTCTGCGTAGGCATCTCCATGCCCTCACTGGCCGAGGCTTTACAGAAATCAAACGGACGTTTGTTGCCGCTCGGATGGTTCTATCTATTAAAGGCACTATTCATGAAACGCCGTGCCAAAATGCTTGATCTACTACTCGTTGCAGTGAAGCCGGAATATCAGAATAAAGGTGTTAACGCTTTGTTATTTTCCGATTTAATTCCAGTTTATCAAAAATTAGGTTTTATCTTTGCGGAAAGCAACCCCGAACTGGAACTGAATGGAAAAGTTCAGGCACAATGGGATTACTTTGAGACTCAACAACATAAGCGCCGCCGTGCGTTCATCAAAGAGATAAAATAAAAAAACAGCTATGGAAGAGAACGAATTGATACCTGTAGACAACAACAATGCAGTAGAGTACACTGACGACAACATCCGCCACTTGAGTGACATGGAACATGTACGCACACGCCCCGGTATGTATATCGGAAGGCTGGGCGACGGTGCACATGCCGAAGATGGAATCTATGTCCTCCTGAAAGAAGTAATTGACAACAGTATTGACGAGTTCAAAATGCAAGCCGGTAAGAAAATCGAGATTACCGTTGAAGAAAACCTTCGTGTCAGTGTACGCGACTACGGACGAGGCATCCCACAGGGAAAACTCATCGAGGCTGTCAGCATGCTGAATACCGGTGGTAAATACGACAGCAAGGCATTTAAGAAAAGTGTCGGACTGAATGGTGTCGGTGTGAAAGCCGTCAACGCTTTAAGCTCCCGTTTCGAGGTACGCAGTTACCGCGACGGCAAAGTGCGTATCGCCACTTTCTCAAAAGGAAACTTACTGACCGATGAGACAAAGAATACCGAAGAAGAAAACGGAACTTACATCTTCTTTGAACCGGATAATACACTATTCCTGAATTACTGTTTCAAGCCCGAATTTATTGAGACAATGCTACGTAACTACACGTATCTCAATACGGGGCTTGCTATCATCTATAACGGACACCGTATCTTGTCGCGCAACGGTCTGGTAGACCTTTTGAACGACAACATGACGGCAACCGGGCTTTACCCGATCATCCACCTGAAAGGGGAAGACATCGAAATCGCCTTCACACATACCGGACAATACGGAGAAGAATATTATTCTTTCGTCAACGGTCAGCATACTACCCAAGGTGGTACACATCAAAGTGCCTTCAAAGAACACATTGCCCGTACCATCAAAGAGTTCTTCAACAAGAACATGGACTACACCGATATCCGTAACGGATTGGTTGCCGCCATTGCCGTCAATGTGGAAGAACCGATCTTCGAAAGTCAGACGAAAACTAAACTGGGTTCTACCAATATGGTTCCCGGTGGCGTAACGGTCAATAAGTATGTAGGCGACTTTATCAAACAGGAAGTGGACAACTTCCTGCACAAGAATGCGGACATAGCCGAAGCAATTCAACAAAAGATACAAGAATCTGAAAAGGAGCGTAAAGCCATTGCAGGGGTAACGAAACTTGCCCGTGAACGTGCCAAGAAAGCCAACCTGCACAACCGCAAACTACGTGACTGCCGCATACACCTCAACGATCCGAAAGGCAAAGGACTGGAGGAAGACTCCTGCATCTTTATCACCGAGGGAGACTCTGCAAGCGGTTCCATCACCAAAAGTCGTGATGTCAACACCCAAGCAGTATTCAGTCTCCGTGGTAAACCATTGAACTCTTTCGGACTGACCAAAAAAGTGGTTTACGAGAACGAGGAATTCAACCTGCTTCAAGCAGCCCTGAATATAGAAGATGGTATTGAAGGATTACGCTACAACAAAGTAATCGTAGCAACCGATGCCGATGTGGACGGTATGCACATCCGCCTGTTGCTGATTACTTTCTTCCTGCAATTCTTCCCTGATCTCATCAAGAAAGGACATGTATATATCCTGCAGACGCCTTTGTTCCGTGTACGCAACAAGAAAAAGACAAATTACTGCTACAGCGAGGAAGAACGCATCAATGCTATCAATGAACTAGGACCGAATCCAGAGATCACCCGATTTAAAGGTTTGGGAGAAATCTCACCGGATGAGTTCAAACATTTCATTGGTAAAGATATGCGTCTGGAGCAGGTGACACTGCGCAAAACGGATGCGGTAAAAGAACTACTCGAATTCTACATGGGCAAAAATACCATGGAACGACAGAACTTTATTATAGACAATCTGGTTATAGAAGAAGACTTGGCATCATGAGAAAAGCAATATTCCCGGGTACTTTCGACCCTTTCACCATCGGACATTACTCGGTAGTGGAACGTGCACTTACCTTTATGGACGAAATCGTGATAGGAATCGGTATCAATGAGAACAAGAATACCTACTTCCCCATTGAGAAAAGAGAAGAAATGATTCGGGAACTTTATAAAGACGAACCTCGTATCCAGGTGATGTCCTATGACTGTCTGACAATTGATTTTGCGCAGGAAGTAGAGGCCAGGTTCATTGTCCGCGGTATCCGTACGGTGAAGGATTTCGAGTATGAAGAGACCATTGCAGACATTAACCGCAAACTGGCAGGGATTGAAACCATCCTGCTCTTCACAGAACCGGAACTGACTTGCGTCAGCTCTACAATTGTACGCGAGTTATTAACCTATAATAAAGATATCAGCCTGTTTATTCCCAAAGGAATGAAAATGAGTGAATAACACTCGTTAGGGAATAGGCGGTGAGTCAGAAAAGATGATGAAGAAACTAACGATTATACTATCCGTTTGCTTGTGGGCAGTTGCCGCACAAGCCCAGAACTTCGGTTCCGAAGCCATGCGAAAGCTACAAATGGCAGAGTTTGCAATCTCCAATTTCTATGTGGACAAAGTAGATGAAGACAAGTTGGTAGAAGAAGCCATCATCAAGATGCTGGCACAACTTGATCCGCACTCTACTTACTCGGATGCAGAGGAAGTGAAGAAGATGAACGAACCGCTCCAAGGTAACTTCGAGGGTATCGGAGTACAATTCCAGATGATAGAAGACACCCTGTTGGTGGTACAGCCTGTCAGCAACGGACCTTCCGAGAAAGTCGGTATCCTTGCCGGTGACCGTATCATTGCCGTGAACGACAGCGCTATTGCCGGAGTGAAAATGAGTACGGAAGATATAATGAAGCGTCTTCGTGGCCCGAAAGGTTCGAAAGTCAATCTGACAATTGTTCGTCGCGGCGTAAAGGACCCTTTATTGTTTACAGTAAAGAGAGATAAGATACCTATCCTTAGCCTCGACGCCTCTTATATGATTCAACCTAAAACGGGTTATATCCGCATCAACCGCTTCGGAGCAACAACTGCTGAAGAGTTCAAGAAAGCAATGAAGGATCTCCAAAAGCAAGGTATGAAAGATATGATTCTTGACCTGCAAGGAAACGGAGGTGGTTATCTCAATGCAGCCATTGACCTTGCTAACGAATTCCTGGGACAAAAGGAGCTAATCGTATATACCGAAGGCCGGACTGCCAAGCGTAGTGATTTCTATGCCAAAGGTAACGGAGACTTCCGTAATGGCCGCCTCATCATATTGGTAGACGAGTATACAGCTTCCGCCAGCGAAATTGTCAGCGGTGCGGTACAGGATTGGGACAGAGGAATTATTGTAGGCCGCCGTTCTTTCGGCAAAGGCTTAGTGCAACGTCCTATCGATTTGCCGGATGGTTCCATGATTCGTTTAACTATCGCCCGTTATTATACTCCATCAGGGCGCTCGATCCAGAAACCATACGACAGCACTGTCGATTACAATAAAGACCTGATAGAGCGTTTCAACCACGGTGAACTAATGAATGCCGACAGCATCCATTTCCCGGATTCACTGAAAGTACAAACCAAGAAACTCGGACGTACCGTTTATGGTGGAGGTGGTATCATGCCTGATTATTTCGTGCCTATCGACACGACTCTTTATACGGATTACCACCGTAATCTGGTAGCTAAAGGAGCTGTGATTAAATTCACCATGCAGTTTATTGAAGGACACCGGAAAGAGTTGGCAAACAAATACAAGAAGTTCGAATCATTTGATGAGAAGTTCGTAGTCAATGATGATATGCTCGCCACTTTAAAGGAAATCGGAGAGAAAGAAGGGGTGAAGTTCAATGAAGAACAATATCAGAAATCACTTCCTCTTATCAAAACCCAGCTCAAAGCACTGATAGCCCGTGACCTTTGGGATATGAACGAATATTTCCGGGTAATGAATACCACGAATGAAAGTATACAAAAAGCTTTGGAAATACTGAATTCGGACGAGTATCAGAAGAAACTGAAATAGGGTATTCAATAAACAATCATAAGACATCGTCCTTCAGTTCGGTGGACATATATACTTATCGTAGTGGACATATAGATACACAATAGTGAGTATATATATCCACCGCGCTGTATCTATATGTCCACTAAACACGGTGTATTAACCTGTTAACTTCATCATTGGGTATACTCGAATGTCACCGTACCGCGAATATCAGAAGAAGAAGCGGCAATGTATGCCTTAAATTTACCAGGTTCTGCCACCCAAGTATGCTGTTTATCATCAAAGAATTGCAATGCTTCCGGTTTGATCGTAAACTTCACTTCTTTTTCTTCATTCGGAAGAAGCTGTACTTTCCGAAAGTCCTTCAACTCTTTTACCGGGCGAAGAACACTACACTCTTCGTCACCAATATATAACTGAACGATCTCTTTCCCTACCATTTCTCCTGTATTCTTAATTTTTACAGTAAGATCAATACTGCCATCAGCATTCATTGTTTTAGCCGATACTGCAGGCTTACTATATTCGAAAGCGGTATAACTCATACCATAGCCAAAAGGAAAGAGCGGTCGAATCTTCTTCGTATCATACCAGCGATAACCAACCAAAATATCTTCTTTATATTCCTGACGGATACTATCACCCGGGTAACTAATCTCACCGAAGAAGTGTGCCGGACAATCTTCCAGTTTCACCGGATAAGAAAAAGGTAACTTACCGCTGGGATTCACATCTCCGCTCAACACATCAGCCAGTGCCTCTCCGCCGACAGAGCCTAAATACCACGACTGAATAATAGAAGGTATCTCCTTCACCCAAGGCATTTCCACTGCATTTCCACTAACAATCACTGCTACCAGATTTTTATTTACTTTCAACAGAGCTTCTATCAATTCATTCTGTCCAAAAGGAAGTCCATACGACAGACGGTCACCCCCCTCACAATCCTGAAAATGATTCTTATTCAGTCCTCCGACAAAGATCACCAAGTCCGCATTCATTGCTTTTTTCACCGCGTCATTACGTAAAGAATCTACAGTTGTCTGTGGAATAACATCCGCCCGGCCATACATCGGGCGACCGCTTGTATAGCCTTGTGCATAAACCACATTCTCACCAAACTTCGCTTTTATACCATCCAATGGTGAAACTACCCTCTGAACTTTCAACTCCGAAGAGCCGCCGCCTAACATCAAATTACGGGTAGCATTATCTCCTACAACCAAAATACGTTTATATTTTCCTTGGGGAATAGGTAATAATGCAGGCTGTTTCTTACCTGTCCCATTTTTCAACAAGACAATACCCTCTGTTGCAACCTCATAAGCTGTACGATAGTGCTCTTCGCTGGTCAATGCACCGAACGGTTTCCGGCGATTCATCGCTGTACGGAAAATCAGACGTAACACACGTGCGGCCTTATCATTCACTACCTCCATCGGAATCTTACCTTCGCGAACCATTTTCAGATAAGACTTACCCAAATAATAATCATCAAAACCAAATTCCGATTCCGAAGTCAAACCATTTGTGTAAGATCCCATTTCAATGTCTAATCCGTACATGGCAGCTTCATAAGTATCATGTGCAGCTCCCCAGTCCGTGATGACGCATCCGTCGAAGTTCCATTCCCCTTTCAATATATCATTATTCAGCAATTTGTGATGGGTAGCATGAGTTCCACGCACTTTATTATAAGCTCCCATAACAGACCACGTTTTACCTCTTTCTACAGCAGCCTTGAAAGCGGGCAGATATATTTCATACAATGCACGGTCGCTTAGTTGCACATCGATATGTCCCCGCCATAATTCCTGATTGTTCAGTGCGTAATGTTTCACACAGGCGGCTACTCCATTCTTCTGCACTCCCTGAATATAAGGCACACAAAGCTCCGAGGCTAAATAAGGGTCTTCCCCCATATATTCAAAGTTACGTCCGTTGAGCGGGGTACGATAGATATTCACACCCGGTCCCAACAAAACATCCTTTTCACGATAACGGGCTTCTTCACCGATGGCATATCCATATTTCTCTGCCAATAGCGGATTCCAGCTAGCTGCCAGACAGGTCAGTGCAGGAAAAGCAGTGCAACTATCGTTCGTCCATCCGGCATATCCCCAATCATTCCAGTTAATTTCGGCACGTACGCCGTGAGGTCCGTCACTCATCCAAAGTTCAGGAATACCCAAACGGGGACAGCCAGGGGAGCTAAACTTCCCTTGTGCATAACTAAGACGAGTTTTCTCCTCCACAGTCATACGGTTCAGCGCATCCTGTACCCTAATCTCTATCGGCTGTGTATCATCCAGATACACCGGTGTTTGTTTCTTGTCTTGAGCAATCGCCACCATGCCTGTCTGAACAGACAGGAAACATATAGTCAATAAAAATATCTTCATTATTCCAATAATCATTTACAGTTTACAATCTTTTGCCGAGACCTTTACCACGGCTTGCCGAAGCCCTTCCGAAGTAGCTGTCAGCTCCGTTTTTCCCGGTTTCCCATCATTCTGAATTACAACAAGGCATTTTCCATAAAATGCTTTCCTCTTTTTATCCTTAAAGCGTTCCAACGATACCGGGTTTCCATTGTCCACTCCTGCGATGAAACCATTACCTTTCACTGTGAAATTCACCAAATTATCTGCATTCGGACAAAGATTCCCTTCTTCATCCAGCACCTCTACAGTGACGAAACACAAATCTTTTCCATCAGCAGCCAGAACTGGACGATCAGGAGTCAGGCGAATTTCTGCAGGCTTTCCGGCTGTACGAATTTCCTTTTCTGCTATCACTTCATCCTTTCTGCGTGCAACGACCTTCACCGTTCCCGGTTCAAACTTTACACGCCAAACAACATGCAGGTTATCAGCATCTTTACATTTCACTCCCTGCGACTTTCCATTCACAAACAATTCCACTTCATCAGCCTGATTATAGTAGCACCACATATCAATCTCCTGCCCCGGAGTCCAGTTCCAATGCGGGAAAAGATGCAATACTTGTTTATCTGTCCATTCCGACTGATATAGATAGTAGACATCTTTTGGGAAACCTGCCAGATCGACAATACCAAAGAATGAACTACGTGCAGGCCATCCGTAAGGAGTCGGTTCTCCGATATAATCAAATCCTGTCCATACATATTGCCCGCTGATAAAGTCGTTGTCTCTGACTAACTTCAGACTTTCTTCATGAGTGTTTCCCCAAGGCACATGACAGTTCTCATAAGATGAACAGGCAAAAGTAGAATCGGCAAAGGGTTTATCCCAACGCTCGGGCCAGATAAACATCCGGTCACTGGGCATACGGTAGTATCCACGTGTCATCAATGCCGAATTACTTTCAGTAATGATAAAGGGCTTGTCCGGAAAATTAGCCGGAACATGAGGAATATCTTTATTATGATAATTATAGCCAATCACATCCAGTGCACCGGAACGGAATAAATGATTGCCGGAATTCGGTTCATTGCATCCGGCAGTGACAGGACGGGTAGAATCAAGCCCTTTTACAAAGCTTACCAATTTCTTCGTCAGCAAAGAGTTGACACTCTCCTCTCCTTCTTTTGCCAACATTTCAGAAGAATGTCCAAAATTCAGGATCAAATTGGCCTCTTCCAGACTCAATGTATCCGCTTTAGCATCACTCCATTGTTCGAGGACTTCATTACCGATACTCCACATAAAGACAGAAGGATGATTGCGGTCACGCAAAATAAAGTCATTCAAATCGTGCTCGTGCCATTCATTGAAGTAACGGGCATAATCATGTGCTGTTTTTTTCTTCCGCCACATATCAAAAGCCTCATCCATCACGATAAATCCCATACGATCACAGAGATCAAGCAGTTCGGGTGCGGGAGGATTATGGGAACAACGTATGCCGTTGCATCCCATTTCTTTCAGAATCTGCAATTGCCGTTCAATGGCACGTGTGTTGACAGCTGCCCCCAGACAGCCCAGATCATGGTGCATACATACCCCGTTAATCTTGGTTTGCCTACCGTTCAATGTAAATCCTTTCCGGGCATCAAAACTGAAGGTACGGATACCGACAGGAGTCGTATACCTATCCATACATTCCTCGTTTCGCATCACTTTGGTAACCAATGTATACAAGTAAGGAGTATCAACATCCCACAGCTCCGGTTGTTTTACAGTCAATTGCTGGGTGAAAACAGCTTCTCTGCCAGTTTCCGTTTTTCCGGCCGACTGCGTTCTAGCAACTTCTCTGCCTTCAGCATCCTGTAAGGATGAGCAGACCGTGATATTTTCATTTGTATCACTTTCATTCACAATAGTAGTAACAAGATTCAGTACAGCCTCTCCCTTGTCAACCGATGATGTCGTGACATACGTTCCCCAATCGGCAACGTGTATCGGACCAGTCTTGCTTAGCCATACATTCCGGTAAATGCCACAACCCGAATACCAACGTGAATTGGGTTGTTCGGCATTATCTACACGCACAGCCAACACATTCGGTTCATCCCATTTCAGATAAGGGGTCAGATTATAGCTGAAACTAATATATCCATAAGGACGCACTCCTAACGAAACACCGTTGATGAATACTTCCGAATTCATATATACTCCGTCAAACTCAATGCGGAAGATCTTTCCTATATCTGCTTTGTCTACACTAAAAGTTTTGCGATACCATCCAACTCCACCCGGAAGCGCCCCTCCCCCTGTCCCGGAAGGATTTTCACGGCTAAAGTCTCCCTCAATCGCCCAATCATGAGGCAGATTCAATACCCGCCAGTCATTGTCGGCAAAACCGGGTTGTGCAGCTTGTAGTCCGTCTCCTAAGTGGAAACGCCAATCCGCATTAAAGTCAGACCGCTCGCGTGGAGAAATGGGGGAAGAACTGTTACATGCTCCCAACAGCATCAGACAGCTCCCCAGTATCAAATATTTCAGTTTCCCAATCATCATCGAATCCTATCATTCAACTTACAGTTTCAATGTCTGCTCGCTGCCATTATACTTCACAGTCACTCCTTTCGCATTCAAATCAAACGGTTGTGCTTTCTCCTTATTAACCGTAACTACAGTGAAAGTACGTTCCTTCAACATACCCGGAAATTCTCCCTGGCGTTCACCGATCACTAAAGTCTTAGTAGCCTCATCATACTTCATCGGTATCATGGCGTACATACCCTGTTCATAGTTATAATTCACCCCCTCATCTTCGTATAGCGTAAATTCTCCATCAGCTCCCTGATAAATATATAAACGGATATGATCCGCCGGTTTTTCATCCGTATACTGAATATCATCTCCGAACGGTACGATAGCGCCTGCACGCACATACAGCGGGATACGCTCATAAGGAGCCTCTATTACTTTCCTCTCTCCTCCGGGCTGGAATTTACCGGAATAAAAATCATACCAGCCTTCTGCCTGGGGGAAATAAATCTCACGACTACGGTCACCATAGCGATAAACCGGAGATACCATAAATGAAGGACCGAACATATACTGGTCACCAATATTATTCACTTGGGTATCCGCTGTAAAATCCATGACTAATGGACGCATGATTGTATAATCATTAAACCAGGTCATGCCTGCCAACGAATAAATATACGGCATCATATTGTAGCGTAGCTTGGTATAATAAACAACCGATTGATAGGCCGGATGCCCTTCCGGAGCAATCTCCCATATTTCACGGAACGGGTATTGTCCATGTGCACGATACAGAGGAACGAATGCACCGAATTGATACCAACGGGCATTTAATTCACGCCATTCTTTATAATCGGCATTTTCTGTCTTTGTCGCATTCCATTGCTTCTGTCCCGCTACATAACGGTTCTCTACACAAAAGCCGCCAATATCCATTGTCCAGTAAGGTATTCCACTCATGGCAAAATTCAGTCCGGCAGAAATCTGTGCCTTCATATCCTCCCAACGTGTACCGATATCTCCGCTCCATGTAGCTGTAGAATAACGCTGTAACCCGGCAAATCCCGAACGGGTCAATAAGAACACACGTTTATTATTATCCACTCCACGCTGACCGTCATAAATGGCTTCTGCATTCATCAGTGCATAAGCATTGAAAAATTCCGTAGAGGAACCCAACGCCGTAGGTCCGCACAAAGCCTTCCGATATTCCAAGTCGGTACAGTCACGTACATTCGGTTCGCTGGCATCCATCCACCAGGCATCGATACCCAACGGATAATAGTGCTCATACATCTGCTTCCAAAACAGTTTACGTGCATCCGGATCATAAGCGTCATAAAAACCATAATGGTAACCGGGACCTACCCAATCTTTCAAGCTATCCCTGACAGACTGCTGATACATCCACCCATTCTTGTCGAACTCCTTGAAATGTTCGGTAGTAACATAGAACTTAGGCCACACCGAAATCATCATACGCCCATGCATAGCATGAATGGAATCGACCATTGCTTTGGGATCCGGAAAGCGTGCCTTATCAAACTCATGACTTCCCCAGGCATTTTCCGGCCAGTGATTCCAATCCAGTACGATATTATCCACCGGGATTTTACGATCACGGAAACCTTTCAGTGCGCTCAACATTTCATCTTGTGTATTATATTTCTCCCGACTTTGCCAGAAACCCATTGCCCATTTCGGCATAACAGGTGACTTTCCGGTCAGAGTCCGATAGCCACTAATTACTTCATCCATATCCTCACCAACCACAAAATAATAATCAAGCTGCTTTGCCATCTCGCTCCACCATGACTGTTTCCCCTGTTCTGCTGGATCTACAGGAGTCAATGCCCGCAGCCCGCAATAAGACTGCCCGCCATCAGGCTGCCATTCGATTTTCAACGGCACACGCTTGCCTGCTTCCAGATGAACAGCAAACTTATAGCTATTTGGATTCCATGCAGTCCGCCAACGTTCCGGCACCACCGGCTCATTATTCAAATAAACCTTGACATATCCGGCGTAATAAAGAATAAACTTAAATTCTCCTGTTTGAGCAGGTTCTATTTCGCCTTCATAAGTGACCTTAGCCCCCATTAACGGCAATTTCTCCGGAAGATTCTGAATCGTTTTTAGATTCTCAAAATAAATGGAGTCTTCCCGGCGAACCAACGTCTCTCCTTTTTTCGGCACATAAGTACCGGTAAGCGCACCTTCCCGACCTGTCTTATCATAAAGCTTAAAGACCCGGTTCAATTGGGAGTAGTCATTCGGATTACCGAAACGGCACAATGAATAGCTATCCAGCAGCACACCATAATTCTTATTTGAAACAACGAATGGAACAGAGACTTTCGTATTGTACTGGAACAGTTCTTCGTTCTTACCCTTATAATTAAATTCATCCGCCTGATGCTGGCCTAATCCGTAAAACGCTTCATCTTCGGGAGATTCAAAAACCTGGCAGATCGTATATCCCTTTGTTCCTTCTACTTCGATTGGAGTAAACTTCTTTCCTCCTCCCTTGTTTTCCTGCAGGATTAACTTTCCGTCTTTATCCGCAAACCACACCTCTCCGGTACTGGCCAGTACGGACGCTTTCACTTCTTCTGTAGACACTGTAATCGTATCGCCATTCTGCATGACGGCAAATGGGATTTGTTTTTCCTGCGGAACAACAATCAAACTTTGCGGATCGGCAAACTTGCTGTCGGCAGTAGCAGAAACACGGATTAATTTATCTCCCATCACTTGCAGACGAACCAGTCGGGGACCTCCCGTTACTTCCTGTTGTACTTTAACTATCACGCTATCGCCTGTTTCCTCATAGACCTTATTGGCACATGCTCCGAAAAGAAGTCCCGGCAACAGGCAACAGAAAATGTTTTTCATATTCATAATCATACCTACCTTTAGGGTTCAACAATATATTTTCTCATATCGCAAAAGTAAGTACTATAAATGAAAAGTTCCCCTTCTAATGTTTTATAGAAGGGGAACTTTTAAACAGTGACCGGACGATATGTTTTTTTCAGAGGTATCATTTGTTATTTCCCTTCTTTTTCCTGGTAAACGGAGGGCAAAACACCAAATTCATCCTTGAAATAACGACTGAAATATTTAGGATTATTGAAGCCTACTTCGAAAGCCACTTCGGACACATGAAGCTGGCTTTCACGCAATAATTGCGCTGCCCGTTTCAAGCGAATCACGCGGATAAACTCAATAGGTGTCTTTCCTGTGATCTGAAGCAATTTCTTATACAGATGCACACGACTCATACCCAGTCCCCGGCTAAGTTCCTCTACCGAGAGTTCGGTACGCGACATATTATCTTCCACATACTTGATTGCTTTCTCTATCAATTTCTCATCCAATGAAGTAATCACAATCTCACTGGGAGCAGGGTCAATCATTCCCTGTGTGACACGATGATAGCGGCTTAATTCTATCAGTTTACGGATACGCAACACAAGGATAGTCATATTGAACGGCTTCGTCACATAATCGTCGGCTCCTGTCTGCAATCCTTCCAACTTCGCTTCGGTATTCTGGCGCGCTGTCAGCAAAATCACGGGGATATGCGCTGTACGCTTATCCTGCTTAATCAGGCGGCACAACTCATTGCCGTCCATTTGTGGCATCATCACATCACTGATGACCAGATCGGGTAATTCCTCCTGCATCATCTCCCATGCTTCCTTACCATTCACAGCCAGCCGAACACGATACTGCAACTCCAGGCTATAACGCATAAAGATACGGAAGTCTTCATTATCATCTACTATCAGCAACAAAGGGAAATCCTTGCGTTCCGCTTCCTCCTTGGTTTCCTCTTTTATCTCCTTATCTTCTTCCTCCCCGATCGATATACCTGTCTCTGGCGGCAATTGTACCTGTGTCTCCACATGCTTTACCGGAAACTGAATAACGAAAACGGAGCCTGTTCCTATATTATCAAAGACCTTCACTTCTCCTTCATGCAGAGTTACAAAGTCACGTACCAAACTCAAGCCGATACCATTTCCGGTAGTTTCCTCCACCCCCTTATGATCCGCCTGGTAGAAACGTTCGAAGATATGTTCCTTATCCACATCACTTATTCCTATTCCAGTATCGGCAATCTTAATCTCCAGCATATCGGGAGTTCCGGCCACATGCTCTATCATCACCGTCACCCGTCCTCCTTCGGGAGTAAACTTAAAAGCATTGGAAAGCAGATTCATGACAATCTTTCCCACCTTGTCAGCATCAAAAGCCATTGAGAATGTATCTATCCCCGAGAAGAAAGAGAACTGAATATGTTTCTTATCCGCCATCAACAGGAAAGAGTTGCAAACACTATGCACATACGAAATGATATCTCCTTCCGACAGAGACAACTGATGAGTGCTCATTTCTCCTTTACGAAAATCAAGCAGTTGATTAACCAGATGCAACAACCGCTGCGCATTGCGATACATCAATTGTAAACGTGTACTTTGCAATTCATCAGTCGTTTCTTTCAGCATGCCTTCCAAAGGAGAAATAATCAAAGTGAGCGGTGTACGCAATTCGTGGCTAACGTTCGTGAAGAAACGAAATTTCATATTATTGATTTCTTCATTCTTCGCCACCTCATTTTCTATCTGCTGAAGATGAAACTTCTCACGTTCACGTTTCAGCATCCGGTAGCGCGCCAGAAAAAGCACGACCACCAAACCGGCAGCATACAACAAATAAGCCCACCACGACATCCAGAAAGGAGGATTGACTACAATACCCAGCGTGGCTTCCTTTATGCCGACATAACCGTCGCTATTGATCGCTTTCACTCTCAAAACATACTTTCCTGGGGCAAGATTCGTAAAAGTCACATTGTGTACTCCTACCGGCAGGGTTAACCAGTCATTATTGAACCCTTCCAACTTATACATATATTGAGTTTTCTCCGGCAAATTATAGTTGTCCGAAGCAAAAGACACACTGAAAATGTTTTGCTTATAATCGAACTCTACATTTTCTACATCGTTCAACTCTTTTTTTATCAACACTCTTCCGCCATACGACTGCCCCACTTTCACTGCCTCATCAAACAACGAAAGACCTGTAAACATCACATTAGGCAGCATTTTATTATAGCGTATATGATCCGGAGCAAAAACATTGACTCCATACAAGCCACCAATCGCAATGATTCCATTGTGTAACGTTTTGATTGAACGCTGGTTAAAATCACAGTTCTGCAATCCGTCCTCACTATTGTAAGCCCTGGAATCAAAAAGGTAACTCCCTTTTCCATCGGAAGCCACTGTTACCCGAATCACCTTCCGGCTGGTCGATACCCACATATTACGCTCCTGATCTTCCGTAATTGCCGCTATAAAATTTCCTTTGGCCTCTGCAACAGGAGACAGATCCAGAAACATATGACGCCTCGTATCATACACATTCAATCCCTCACGGGTAGCAATCCATACCAATCCCCGGCTATCTTTATATACATGATTCACCGCATCGTTCGACAATTTCATACTACCGCTCTGACCTTGAATCTTTTTTATTTCTCGAGTACGCATATCCATCGTGCCTACTCCCTGACTGGCAGTTCCGAAAAACAATGTATTATCATCTACCCAACACAAAGAGGTTACATTATTCTCCAGCAGAGCCGAGTTGTTACTGGTATAAGTTTCAAAAGTACCGGATAACGGTTCCAAACATTGCAAACCGCCTCCCAAGGAAGCAATCCAGATTCTTCCCTTATCATCCTCCACCAATGCCCAGACATTATTACTCGCCAAAGCGTTTCCAGTACCTTCCCTATAAGAACGTACCTGGGAACCATTCATACAATACAAGCCCCCATTGAATGTCCCTACCCATAATTTGCCGTCTTTCGACTTCAACATAGACACGACGGGATTCGGCAATTGTCCTTCGGCGTCTCTCCAGAAAGGTTCCGCCTTTCCTGTAGAGCGATTCCACAAAAAAATCCCATGGTCGTTCGTTCCGAGCCACAGTCTATCTTCATCCGCCTGTTCTATGCAAGTTATATCTCCCCATTCATACATATTGAACTTAAAGATGCTTTCACTATAATAAGATACCCCCTTCTTATAAGTACCTACCCACATGACACCATCCCTGTCAGCATATAAGTCATAAATTGTATTATGAGGCAAGCTCCGTCCATTGTCATCGTGGGCAACAAGAGAAGTCACTTTCCCCGTTTCTTTCTCAAGCACGTCTATGCCGTCATAATCCTTTCCAACCCAAATCCTGCCTTCTATATCCTGTGCTACCGCATGAATAATTACGTCCGGACGTGACGACCAGATACCGGTCAAATCTGTCCGCCAACTTTTTGTTCCGCAATCATACACCCAGATTCCCATAAGACTGTATGCCCAGATGCAATTGTCTCTATCTACAAAGAGCGAAAGTTCTATCGTCTTTCCTCCCGGAATATATTTCTTAATTTCATCAGACTGCCATTTAATCGCCAATGTGGCACGATCCAGACAGACAAGCAGTCCCGTATTATAAATCAACAAGATTCCGTCACTACATTCCGCCATTTGTGTCACTCCATACTCCGGCAACGAATGTTCCGTATACGAAAAGAAGAGTCTCTTTCCACCCTCCTTGTAACGGTAACATCCTTCACCTGCCACACTAAGCCACGTATTCCCTTCCCGGTCTACAAAAACCTGTTCCGGAACTCCCCATGACTCCAGATTTTTCATAAATCCGGTAACATCAATGATAAAGTAATCCCGCTCCTTATCAAATAATACATACCCCCGGGCGGTATTTATCCAAAACCGTCCGTCAGGCATTTCCACAATATCGGTAATGTAATTATCCGGTAAAGATCCCGGCTCATTCTCGGCATGCTGGTAGATCTTGAAAGTATATCCGTCATAGCGGTTCAGTCCGGTAGTCGTACCGAACCACATGAACCCATCACGATCTTTATAAATAGTATTCACAGAATTATTAGACAATCCGTCCGACACTTCCAGATGCTTGAACAAGTATGATTGTGCAGACACAATCCACGAAGCGAGAAGTAAAGCTAACAATAAAAGGCTCTTTCTTATCATGTTTTTCAGATTTGTACAAAGGAAATAAAATATTATCAAACAGCCAAGAAAAAGAGCCTGCGGATTATTTGACAGAATAAACAGCAAGCGCATCCAACGAAGAAGCTAATGCAACCAAAGCAGCGTTCCAGTTAATGGCTACTTCATTGGAAGCATACGAATCTTCCGTATCTACATACGACTCATCCGGACTGGCAGTAGGATAAAAAGCCCCGTCCTGCTGTCCTGGGTTAGGTCCTCCAACAAGAAATCCGGGAATAGGGTCTTCTATGTCGTCCGAAGCCGAAAGGCGGTGATGAGGATGCTTCGGACTCTTCGTTCCAAGCCCTGTCACATAACAGAAACCCGTTGCATTTCGCCCCAATATATAATCCATGTTTCTATAGGCATTAGTCAAATAAACGTCTTTGCCAGTCAGGAGATAAGCGTACATCAACGATACACCCTGATTCATACATTTCTCCGCAAGGCATCCCCAAAAGAAATCTTTAGCATCATTACCATAAGGAGCATGAAATGGGGTCTGTTCGGCTCCTTCTATGACTTTATCCGCATATTTCAAAAGTTCCGTTTTCAATGAATCGGCAAAACGACGGTCGGCTTCATTTAACTCTTTGCCTGGTTGAAGCCATGCAAATATACCTAATGCAAACGTGTTGCCCCATCCCGGAGCTGTGTATATTTGGGGAGCCTTTTTTATTGCTTCTTCCCGGTATATCTCTTTTCCGGTTGAGAAATAGAGTTCGCTAGCCGCCCAGAAAAATTCATCGTCTGCATGTGTGTCACCATATTCTCCGGTAGCTATTGCCGGTTGATACTTCTGATTGAGCAGATTCTGATTATAATAGGCTCTCGGATATTTTTCCGCCCAGGCATAAGCCTTCTCCGCTGCCAGTAGAGCACGTTTGGAGAATCCCGGATAATCTTCTTCATAAGAGGCAAACAGACGGGAGGACTGTGCCATGACTGCTGCAAAATCTAAAGCGGCAGTGACTGATTTCTGCACGACATAGCGTTGTTGTTTACAGTCCACAGGTTTCACAAAGCCTTCAAAAAAGGGAGTGGTCAGTTTATGATATACTCCTCCATCTTCGGGATCTTGCATTGTTAACATCCAATCCAAGTTAAATTGCATTTCGTCCAGTAAGTCGGGGGTATGGTTATTGCTCTCCGGGATATTTATCTTTTGCCGGGAGAAGTAATCCGGAAACAACTGATAAATAGACTGCATCAAACCTATTGAATAACCAGAATTCACAATATACTTATTATAATCGCCGGCATCATACCAACCTTTGGAAGAAGAGACAATCGTTCCCGCAGGACGATTGGGGGAAGCAGCGCTGGGATGTATCAATACATGATTATCCGGATGCCCGGCCATTCTGTGCCACTGCCCTGCATATTGTTTTTCAATCGGCATTGCGGTACGCTGATAATAAAAAGACTTCAAAGCCGCGTCAGCCAGAGGAGATAATACACTGTCTTTTATTAGGAAAGTAACCGATGCTCCGTTCACCTTCAGCATATATTCCCCCGGAGTTGTTACAGCACTAAAATCCAGTGTTGTTCTTGTTTTATCGGACCATGCTGACTTTGCTGTATATAAAGATTTCCCGGCAAACACTTGTTCACCGGAAACAACATTCCATATTACAAACTCTTCAACTTTTCCGCTGTCTAGTACAGCTATTTTCTCTTGATTGGGATAATAACCCAGTTGATTCAATCGGATAGCATCGTTTAGTATCACACTTGTTGAAGGAGTGCACGCAACCGCCAACCCACTCAATATCCCAAACAGAGCAATGTATCTTACTATTCTCATACAGTTACTAAAAAAGTAGGAGAAGGCAAACAGTTCGTTCTACCCTCTCCTATATCATTCAATTCATTATTTTCTCACGATGCGGAAGTTATCGAAATAAACTTCTAAAGAAGCTTGACTACTACCTGGGTTTGTTGCATATACACCTATATGAGTAGAATTCCTGTTTAAAAACTCTTGATATGTAGCATCCGCAACAATAGTAGATAAAGATACAGAACATTGCATCCATTTTCCAGTCTCCATCTTTCCTGTAAAAGAGCTTATAGGAACATAGCCACTTAATGCAGCATCGAAGTTCTCACACATTGCAATCTGGAAAACAGGTCCGGTAAATACTTCTTTCACAAAACATTCAAACTGTAATTTCAAGTCACCAATTGGTGTATCTCCTGGAATAACACTTGTACTTACCCATTGAGCATTGGAGAAACTTTGCTTCCACCAATAATTGGATGCACTCACCGTTCCGGTAATGCCTAAGCAAGTTCCTGTAGAAACATAAGGAGCCGAAGAGCCGTCTGCCACTACAAAACTACACTCACCCCAAACATGACTACCGATTCCATCGTAATCCAGTATCACATTTTCCACAGGATAGAACACAGTAGCAAGCTCTCCTGTACCTCCACCGGTAGTTACCGAAATCTTTCCAGAACGAGTGGGTGCCTCCGGCAATACAAAGCTAAGTTCATCAAAGGCATCCGATACTGTAATATCCGCAGCCGGTATATCAAGCTCACCATTGATATTGATATTCGCAACTTGAATGAAGTTTTGTCCGGTAATAGTAACCCTGCTTCCCACAACCGGCATCGTAGAACTGATTCCTGTAAGTACAGGTTCAGGAATAGTGGTCTTGAATTCAATGACCGCACTACTCGTATAACATTCCACAACAAGATATCCTTCTTCAATCACATTGGCAGGAACCGTCAGCGTAATCCGGTCATAATTGTTAGTTACCTGATAATCGGTAACTTCCTGTACATTCGCCGGTCTTTTCCCATCATTAGACGGTTTCTCCGTAGAGAAATAAAGTCCCTGCACTTCATAGAAATTTCCACCGATAAGCACCAATTCATCTCCTACTTCTATCGGATAGGTAGCAGCAATACGAGTAATATAAGGAGCCGGAGATAAAACATGCATATTATATACCGCCACTCCATTATTTGTTTCTACGCGAAGCTCTCCTTTCAGTTCCGGATTCTCTCCTATTAATTCCAGTTCGGCAGGTACAGTCAATATGATATTTGTAGAGGTTACATAATTCCGGTTAAAGCTAACTTCCTGATCGTTGATATACACTTTTTGTGTTCCACCCAAATGCTCACCGACCACAACAATCATTGTTCCCGGATTTACATCGGTAAAAGTACTGTCTGCTTTAGCCGGATCTGTCACCCTCACATAATGGATTACCGGTATAGCATCGTCATCATTCTGACAGGAGACAATTGCCAAAAAGGGTAGGACTAACAATCCAATCAAGAACAATCTCGTGTCTAAATATTTATATATTGATTTCATAAGTTCTTCAGATTTATTCGTTAAACGTATAAGGAACCGGTGGTTCATTCAGTAACGGATTCTGGATTACATCAGATTCCGGATAAGGCAAGAAGATATCCTCTGCCTCAATGTTGATAGTAAATTCCGGAGCCGTGTAATATTCAGGACCTTCAAGGAAGGTGGTTCCATCCGTATCATACTTCCCAAAGTGCAACTTTCCATCCTCATCTTTGATTATAACATCCGCCCGGTATCCCCGCCACTGATTGTTAAAATAGGCAAGCATCTTGTCCGGTAAATAACGGAACCAAGTCACCATATCATACCAGTTCGAATATTCCATTCCGAACTCAACACGGCGTTCCCGGATAATGTCATCCAGTGTGATGGAAGACTTTTTATTAATCTTTGCACGCTCACGTACACGGTTGAAAAAGTAAAGACCACGCCCGTCACTCAATGTAGGGTTGTTGCCCAAACAAGCTTCCGCGTACGTCAGGTAGACATCTGCCAAACGCAAGATATAAGTATTGAGCGGTGAGTTCATTTGTTTCACTTTGCCGTCGTTATCATCATCCGGTCCTCCGGGAACTCCTTTTTTGATAGGAGAAACAGTACCTTCATAGGTATAACCGCCATCTTTAATGGAAATATAAGGGTAATAAGAACCTTTGGTAAAGAAGGTAGCGTTCCTGCGTAACGTATCTGCCAGTTCATACTGCTGAAGCATATCAATACTTCCATTATAACTGCTCCAGCAATTGACACCACCCGTCACTTCGGTGGAGAATGCCAAATCGGACAACAGTGTGTTACATTCATACCACTCACCCAATGGCACCCACTGCATAGCAAGCAGGGATTCCTGATTATTATTGTTCTTATACTTGAAGAGATCTTCGTAGTCCGTCATTAAGTCCAACCCGCTGTTCTCACACACATCACCGGCATATTGACGGGCAAGTTCCAAATCCCCTTCATCACGAGTACCACCATTGTTCCAGCCCGAACGTGCCAGATAAACCTTTGCCAATATCCCTTTTGCCGCCCACGACGTAGCCCGTCCTTTATCACTTTGCTCCGGCAAGTTATTATCAGCATAGTTCAAATCATTGATAATAAACTGAAACACATCTTCTTCACGATTGAGCGGACGAACGGGATTATCGACCAACTTCTGGTTATCCTCAATGAGAATCACCGGTCCCCAGATACGCAACATATAAAAGTATGCACATGCACGCATCAATCGGGCTTCTGCAATTGCCTTTGTTTTGGCAGCTTCACTCACACTACCCTGTGTCTGCGTCTCTACCGCATTGATTACAGAGTTCGCCATCGTCACCACCGAGTAGAATCCGCTCCATGCACCCGACAGATTTTCGTCCAAAGCCGTCACTTGGAAAGTAACAAACTGCGGATAGTTCCACGGACTATACATATCATTGGCACGCCCGCTACCAATAGGAACGATGGAACGTTGATTGTAATCAAACCATGCCCGGTTGTAAAGTGGAGCGGTGGCTGCTTCCAATGCTTCGTCAGAAGTATAGAATGTAGCGTCTACATATTGTCCTTCCGGAGCCCTGTCCAGAAAACTGTCACTGCATGCTGCAAGCAGCAGTGCGGTAGTTGCTATTGCTAATAATTTACTTTTCATAAATGTTCTCGTTATTTGTCAGGTTAGAAACTAAGGTTAAGTCCGAAAGTATAAATCCGCTGTGAAGGATACCGGGCATTATCAATGCCGCGTGTCAGTACGTCATAATTATAAGCACCCACTTCCGGATCATATCCTTTGTACTTCGTAAAGGTGAATGCATTCTGGACATTCATATACACCCGCAGATTATCAATATTAAGCTTACTGATCCACTTTTTGGGGAAGGTATAACCCAATGAGATATTCTTGATACGAAGATAGGAACCGTCTTCTATGAAACGGCTACTCATGCGGTTGTTGTCGTTGGCGTTGGCAGCAGTAATACGCTGTACCTGTGCTGAACCGGCATTCGAAACATAAACATTGGAGAGTGTAGCCGGTTGTGACGGGTCGATCAGTTCCACACGAGCTATGTTAACTGCCTCTTTCAGCATACCGCTGTTATTCATCGGATTGGTAAATTCTTTACGTAACATATTCACTACTTTGTTGCCATATACACCATTGATGAAAATATTCAAATCGAAGCCTTTATAAGAAAATGAGTTGCTGAAACCGTAAGAAAACTTCGGATCGGGATTGCCTAAATAAGTACGGTCTTTCTCATCAATAACGCCATTGTCGTCAATATCCTCATAAATATAATCACCTACCCATATCTCACTTTCAGAGATATTCTTCCCTTTCGGAATCGCCACTTTCACACGTTCACCATTCTTATCCAGAATATAATTGCCGTAAGAATCACGTTTGTAAAAGTCATCCTCCTTCGTAAACATACCTATTACGTTATATCCGTAGAACTGTCCTATTGGTTGCCCCACCTCTGAATAAGTATAGGTTTCGCTGTCGATAGTACCGGAAAGTCCTGCTGTCTCCGTGTAAAGTTTTGTAATCTCATTCCTGTTGAATGAGATAGTCAGTCCCGATCTCCACATGAAATCTTTTTTATTGATATTAACCGTATTCAAGGTAAACTCCATACCTTTATTAGTCATAGCACCCGCATTTACCCACGGTGAAGAAATAATCCCGTTCACATAAGAAGGTAATGAAGCCTTCATCAGCAAATTATCGGTATTCTTGTAATATCCATCAATGATTAATTCCACCCGATTACCAAAGAGATTGATGTCAAGTCCGGCATTCCATGCTTCAGTTTCTTCCCATTTCAGGTTATCGTTGCCATAATTCTCCGCATAATACCCACTCCCCCAAATGGTTGCAACACTTTTCATCTTTACACCATAAGCATAGTTCTCTGCTGCCTGATTACCGACTAGTCCCCAGCCCAAACGCAGTTTCAGGTTATCGAGCCAAGAAACATTTTTCAGGAATTTTTCGTTCTTCAGCTTCCATGCAAGAGCTGCCGAAGGAAATATACCCCAGCGATTGTTCGGAGCAAATGTAGAAGAGCCGTCACCACGTACAGTAAGTGTCAACAAATAACGGTCATCAAATCCATAGTTAATACGACCGAAGTAAGATTCAATAGCAGAAGAACCTTTGGAGCTGCTATTCTTCGCTGTGAGTGAACTACCCGCGTCCAGTTCATGGACAGAATTAAGGAAATAGTTACTTCTTGTACCGGAAAGTGACTCCCAATTATTCTCCTGTGCTTCATGCCCCGCCATAGCAGTTATCTGATGACGTCCGAATGTATTAGTATAAGTCAGATAAGTCTTTAATGTCCAGTTGCTACCATTGCTTGCGCTACGGCTACCTAATGACTCTTGAGTATAGAGACCATAATCATAAGATGGCGTATACTGGTAGCTATTGTTATAATAGTAATTACCTGCATATTCTGCCCGGAATATCAATCCCTTGTAGAGCGTAATATCAGCAAAAAAGTCGACATAGAGTTGCAGCCCCTTGTCATAATTCTCACGCATCAATGCTTCTGCTACCGGATTAGTAAAATAAGTACCGTACATATTTTCCGCCTGCATTCCCCATGAACCGTCAGGATTCTTCGCCGGTACTTCGGGCAACTGCTGTATCGCTGTACGAATGATATTACCATTGTCGATCGTATTGTTCTGCTGCGTCTTGGCAACAGAAGCACGCAACCCGGTAGAGAGCCAGTTCGTTATCTTATTATCCATGTTGACACGGGCAGAGAAACGTTCGAAGTTAGAACCGATACCAATACCATCCTGACTCAAATACCCCCCCGAAAGTGAATAAGTAGTTCCTTCATTTCCTCCGGAGATGTTAATCTGATGATTGTGCATGGATGCATTGCGGAAAATCTCATCCTGCCAGTTCGTTCCTTCTCCCAGTAAGCTGGGATCTTTAAACTCTTCACGATCTCCAAAACCTAGTACTTGAGCACGTAGATTCTGATACTCCGCATATTCGCGCAGGTTCAGCACATCCTGTTGTTTCGGTAATTGCTGCAAGCCATAATATCCCTCGTAAGAAACCTTCGTCTTACCGGCTTTTCCCTGATTAGTAGTAATCAGTACCACACCATTGGAAGCTCTCGAACCATAAATAGCTGTAGCCGAAGCATCTTTCAGGATTTCCATAGAAACGATGTCCGAAGGATTAATGGAAGACAGCACACTGGAGTTACCGTCCGTATTACCGGAAATCGCTACACCATCAATTACATACAGAGGTTCGTTGCCATTCAAGGAGTTGATACCACGAATACTCACAGAGATACCTCCACCCGGAGCTCCCGAGTTTTGTGTGACGGAAACACCTGCCGCACGCCCCTGCAAAGCTTGGTCTAACGAAGTGACAACAGACTTTTTTAGTTCATCTCCGGTCACGGAAACAACCGAACCCGTCAAGTCGCTTCGTTTCATGGTTCCATAGCCGACAACTACCACCTCATCCAACGTTTTAGTATCTTCTTTCAGGACTACGTTAATGACAGGTTTTGTTGCAACAACCTGCTGTTCCATAAAACCGATGTAGGAGAAGACCAGCGTCTGTCCGGTAGATACATTCAGCGTATACTTACCGTTCAAGTCTGTAATAGTTCCTGTCGACGTACCTTTCACTTGTACGCTTACCCCAATCAACGGTTCTCCGTCGGTAGCGGAAGTTACGATTCCCGATACCTTTAAGTTCTGTGAAGGAGCAGCCTCCAATATCGTTATTGGCAACCAAAGTAATATTGCCAACGCAAGACAGTACCAATGTACAAATGTACATTTTCCAAGAAAGTGTTTATTCATTGTACCTTATTTAAATGGTTAATATTCAATTTAATCCTTCCATAATCGCTGCTATGGATGCTGCATTATGTGGTTGTCCGGTAGTGCGGTCAAACAGTTTTTCGGTATAGCCGGCATCCCAGTACAAAGGAACGAGCTTATTCTTCACGCAGGTTTTCACTACATATTCGATATAGTCATTACGCGATTTCAAATGGTTCTCCAAAGCCTCTCCGGTCAACTGGTCTCTTAATGTCGGACCATATTCGCCGATGATTACAGGAACATTATTATTGATAAATACATTCAGCGAACTTAAAGTAGCTTCTATATCACCCTCCTGTCCGGTAGCAGATACATCTCCACCTGCAAACGCAGCTCCCCATTGACTCTTGAAGTTCTCATCGTTAGGCATGATCGTGAAATCATAAGGATCATAGTAATGACATTCCAGGAAAATACGATTTTGAACAATATCGAGCGGCATTGTGAAATGCGCTACCGCTTTCGCCACATCGGTATTATAAGCCTGCACAATCAGATGACGGTAATGATTACGTCCTCCGGTAGCTCTAACCGTATTGACAAACACCTGATTGAAACCATTCTGTACCCGGTAATTCTCCTCTGTAGGCTGCGCACCGTTAGCGTCATCATTATTCACCTCATTGGTTCCGGCAAAGAGCAGACGGTCGTCATAGTCCCTGAATCTTAAGGCGATCTGTTTCCACATCGCTTCCAATCTTTCATCCAAAGCTTCTTTATTGGCATCTACCGGATGGTTCAGCCAGCCACCTTCCCAGTGGATATTGATAATAACATAGAGACCGGCATCAAGCGCAGCTTTCACGGCAGCCTCCACCTTATCCATCCATGCACTCTTAATTTTATACGTTGCCGCATCTTCAAACTGATGAGAATAAGCTACCGGTATACGCACGACATCAAAGCCCGCTGCCTTGATACCCTCGAAAAGAACCTTGTTCGGTGTAGGATTTCCCCAACACGTTTCATCGCCGGAAAGACTTCCGTCATTTCCCACAATCACCGCCTCAAATGTATTCCCTACATTCACTCCAGCTTTCATCAATGCCGACAGTTGCATGGAAGTCAGATCACGCATCCCTGTATTATCAGGTGCAATGTATTCATCGTATGCAGGTACGCTATATAGAGACTGCTTTACATTGATAATAATATCAGGAGCGCCACTCGCCGAAACGGTGACGGTAGCCGTCCTCTCTTTCTGCGTATCATTAGGCTCTACTGCGATATTTACATATTGTTTTCCTTCACCGATGGTATGTGAACTCTTACACCAACTTTCCGAACTACTGATATGCCATTCGGCCGGACCGTCTATCTGAATAGTCTGCCTGCTTCCACGAGCGTCGAACTCCAGATTACGATATTCCTGTGCCACTTCCAGACTTCCTCCTTTTTCATCACTGTTGCTACATGATATAAAAGAGGTAGTGAGCAACACCAGCATAAATATGACTCGTTTAATACCCAATGGACTACATAATCCATCACTAAATGACTGTTTTTCCATATTCTTCTATACTATTAGATTAAATTTAAAACCGTTAACCTTGCCTCATCAAAACACATTTGTTTTCTACACTGCAAAATTATGTATTCGGCATGTAACTTCACCTCTGTAATGTTATTCATATAGGGAGCGTTTTGGAAACGATGGGGTGAATTTGTTTTATAAAAGGGATTCATTTGTTTTCTCCCTGTTTCCCTTTATACTTAAAGTACTCAAAATCAGCATACGCCTCCGAGTCTTTAGAAGCTGATGTAATGTAAAGCCCCAATACGACTCCGGTAAATCCGCCTGCTGTTTCAGTGCTTAGATAACGCGTGTTCATCTTACCCAGATCATGATATATTCCATTCACTTTATAACCAAAATAATAGTAATTGATATCCGACTTCACCACCAGTTCCACCTCACCATCCGTCGGTAGGGAAACTTCTTTGGCATAATGGGTAATCTCTCCCAGTTTATATCGCAAGCCAACAGAACGTTTCCGATCCTTATCCTGACGGACAAATAAATCGTAGTGAGAATGAAACTCCATAAAGACGGAAATTCCCGCTTCATCATTCACTCCCGCTTTCTGCAAGACTACCGGAGCGGATGCTTCCATATCAAAATGTTCCTGCCGCAAGGCGACAAAGGTAGGGCTTTTCCAATCGCTTAACGTAACGGGAGTCGCTATCAAACGAAGTTTTCCATCTTTGGTAAAAATATAATTCTTCGCTTCGGGATTCTGCAGATGAATCCATTCGGGAGAAAGCTTTCCTTCTTTAAAGTCTATTCGTTCCGGTCTGCCTTTCATTTCCTGTTGAGGCAGGGTAGGAGCGTCCATCTTCAAAGAAATGGTTCCATTGCTATTGACTACAGGCCAGGCGTCCTTATCCCACCGCACCGGAGCCAGATACGTTTCACGTCCCAATGTATGATGAGTTCCCGGCATAATTCTGTATGCCAGGCAAACCATCCACCAAGAACCATCGGTGCCTTCTACCAGATCAGCATGCCCTGTTCCCTGAATCGGACTGGATTGTCCCGATTCATTGGCATGGGTCAGAATAGGATTTGCCGGATTTCCCTGATAAGGCCCGTCTATGTAACGGCTGCGGGCAATGGTTACTTTATGTCCCAATTCCGTACCGCCCTCCGAAATCAGCAGATAGTACCAGCCGTCTTTCTTATAAATGTGCGGACCCTCGGCATATCTGCCTCCGGTGCCGTTCCATATTCGTTTGGAAGAAGAAAGCTGTTTGCCTGTCATGGGGTCAATCTCACACAGGTTGATGTATCCATCCGGATTACTGACCATAAAACATTTGCCATCCTCAAAATAAAGCGAAGGATCGATGCCTCCTTGCTCGAGCCAGACTGGTTCCGACCATTCACTACGGGGATCAGTAGTATGTACCAGGAAATTCCCCTTACCGGAGACATTAGTCGTAATCATGTAAAACACTCCATCATTGTAACGAATGGTAGGAGCAAAAATACCGCTTCCCGAATTAGCATTAGTCAGATCAAGCTGGGACGGACGGGTCAGACAGTTTCCTATCTGCTCCCAATGCACAAGGTCTTTACTGTGAAACAAAGGCACTCCGGGGAAATATTGAAAGCTGCTGTTGACTAAATAATAATCATCCCCTGCCTTGCAAACACTCGGATCGGGATGGAAACCGGGGATTACAGGATTACTGTAACCTTGAGCTGATGACTTGCATACGGAACAAAGCGAAATAAAAATAAGGAATAAAGCGTTTCGCATATTATATAATTTAAGAGTTAAACATCTTTTGCCAGCCGACGATACAAAAGTAGATGTTTTTCCCAAAGGAGATATGGTATTTCGTTCACACCCGGTCTGCCAAATGTTTTACCCATACGCACAGAATGTTTCCCTTTTGCGTATGATTTGTTTTCAACCCTCTTCAGCTTAGTCCAAGCAGCGAAAATCGAACCAGTCAAAGTCGGCCGGATTTGTATTTGCCTGCCCATTACCGGATGCATACATACCTATAAATACACCGGTAAATCCACCTACCACTTCATTGGAGACATCACGCGTGGAAGCTGTTCCCAATATAGCAGAAACGTGGGCTGCCTTTATCTTAAACGTATAGGTCGTCTCGGTGGCGGTGATGGATAAGATCACCTCTCCGGTAGCAGGAAGTTCTTTGTAAGTGGTATCGACCACTTTATCCTTCAAAGTTTTACGGAGCATGGCAACCCGCTGTCCGTTCCGCTTCGTTATCAGCAGGTCATAATGATTCTTATCATCCGCTCTTACTACCAGTCCCGCCTCTTCATTTTCCACTTTCGGAATAAAGTTGACTTTTGCAGATGCAGTCAGATTGAAAGCAGCCTGCCGGCGGCCGATAAAAGAAGGAGAATCATTCGTTGTGAAGTTGATTGCTGTTCCTTTCAGACGCAGCGAACCCGGCTTCTCCGTCAATGACCAGAACGAATGAGCAGGATTGCGGATAAAAGTCCAGTCCAACCCCAGCGTTTCCGCATCGAAATCATCACGAACCGGTTGTTCCATCCAAACGTGTGACGGCAGGTTGGGGAAGAGATATGTTTCCTGTACAACACCATCTTTACCCACCTTAGGCCAGCCGTCGGCATTCCACGTCACAGGTGCTAGGAAAGTTTCACGCCCTAAATGCTGGTACTTGCCGTTCACTGGTCTTATTCCCAGACAAATTGCCCACCAGCTTCCATCTTTCAGTTGGACGAGGTCGGCATGACCTATCGCCTGGAAAGGATGATCGGGACAGTTCATATTCGACAGGACAGGATTTACAGGACTGGGCTCATACGGTCCCCAAGGGGATTTACTCCGTTGTATGACTTCCCGGTGCTCGTAGCCCGTTCCTCCTTCGGCAGACATGATATAGTAATAATCACCTATTTTATAGAAATGAGGTCCTTCCGGTGAAGAGCCTCCCAGACCGGAAGCTACTTTTCGCAAAGGTTCCACAAACTTTCCGGTTTCGGGGTCCATCACTCCCAACAGGAAGCTGCCTTGATTATCCGGACTCAAAAAGTACATCTTTCCGTCGATAAACTCAATAGACGGATCTACATACCAGTTCCCCACCCATACCGGATCAGACCAGGGACCTGCAGGATTCTTCGCCGTCACATAGAATACTCCTTGCGAACCTTTTCCTCCATAGTTCGTGCCAATCACATAGAATGTACCGTCATGGTATCGTAACGTCGGAGCATACTGTCCGCCGGTGGAGGCATTGCATCCCATCAACGGATTATTTTCCGGGCGGGACAGGGCATGACCGATCAGTTTCCAATGAACAAGGTCTTTACTATGATAAACCGGCAGACCGGGAAAATATTCAAAGGTAGAAGTAACCAAGTAAAAATCATCTCCCACCCTGCAAATGCTCGGGTCGGGATTCATTCCTGTGATAATGGGGTTCCTGAATGTCTTTTGTGCGAGGGAGACATTAGCCATCCATAATCCGATTAAGATTAATAAAAGTCTGCAACTGTTCTTCATCATTCTTATTTTTAAAGTTTGTACTGATGGCAAAGTTCACCATAATCCGGCAGAAACAAGGTTCGTTATGTTTCAAGGTGCGGAACGTTTTCTTTCAGGATAGCGTTTTTCGTTTCAAATATAAGGCAATAATGTTACATTCGGAAAGTCTCGCAAGGCATAGAAGAGAATAGAATGTATTTTATTGGGGCATGATTTGTATTCAATTGCATTTCGCCCTTTCGGGTGACTGCAATTCTTCCTACATTTGTAATAGAATTAAAGTCTCACTCTAAAAATATCAACTCATGAAAAACATTAAGAAAATGGTATTAGTATCAGCCTTTGCCGGTACTTGTCTTACGCCTCATGCACAGACTGCCTCTCCTGTCATCCCGACCGATCCGGCTATTGAAACTCATATCCGGGAATGGCTTCAGAAAATGACTCTCGAACAAAAGATCGGTCAGATGTGTGAAATCACGATTGATGTGGTATCCGATCCTGAAACCAGTCGTAAGAAAGGATTCTGCCTTAGCGAGGCAATGCTCGACACGGTTATCGGTAAATATAAAGTAGGTTCACTGTTGAATGTACCTTTAGGGGTAGCACAGAAAAAGGAAAAGTGGGCGGAAGCCATCAAACAGATACAGGAGAAATCGATGAAGGAGATCGGTATTCCCTGCATCTATGGGGTAGATCAGATTCATGGAACGACCTACACACAGGACGGAACGATGTTTCCGCAAGGCATCAACATGGGAGCCACTTTCAACCGGGAACTGACCCGAAAAGGTGCTGAAATCTCTGCTTATGAAACCAAGGCTGGCTGCATCCCCTGGACGTTTGCTCCGGTAGTCGACTTAGGACGTGATCCGCGCTGGGCACGTATGTGGGAAAATTATGGTGAAGATTGTTATGTAAATGCAGAAATGGGCGTATCGGCCGTAAAGGGATTTCAGGGAGAAGATCCGAACTGCATCGGAGCATACCATGTAGCTGCCTGTATGAAGCATTATATGGGTTACGGTGTACCCGTTTCCGGGAAAGACCGTACTCCTTCTTCCATCTCACGCAGCGATATGCGTGAAAAACACTTCGCTCCTTTCCTGGCGGCCGTGCGTCATGGTGCATTGAGCGTGATGGTGAATTCTGGCGTTGACAACGGCCTGCCTTTTCATGCCAACCGTGAATTACTGACCGAATGGCTGAAAGAAGACTTGAACTGGGACGGTCTGATTGTAACAGACTGGGCGGACATAAACAATCTCTGCACACGGGATCATATTGCTGCCACCAAGAAAGAAGCTATCAAGATTGCCATCAATGCCGGAATCGACATGTCAATGGTTCCTTACGAAGTGAGTTTCTGCGATTATCTGAAAGAGTTGGTTGAAGAAGGAGAAGTATCTATGGAACGCATCGACGATGCAGTAGCCCGTGTGTTGCGTTTGAAATATCGTCTGGGATTATTCGACAATCCGTATTGGGACATTAAGAAGTATGACAAGTTCGGTTCTAAGGAATTTGCGGCCGTTGCCCTCCAGGCTGCCGAAGAATCGGAAGTGTTATTGAAGAATGACGCACATACCCTGCCGATAGCGAAAGGCAAAAAGATTCTGCTGACCGGGCCGAACGCAAACTCCATGCGTTGCCTGAATGGCGGATGGTCGTATAGCTGGCAGGGACACGTTGCCGATGATTACACGCAGGCATATCATACAATCTACGAGGCGTTGTGTGAGAAATACGGAAAAGAGAATATTATCTACGAACCGGGAGTCACCTATGCTCCTTACAAAAACGATAACTGGTGGGAAGAAAACAAACCGGAAATTGAAAAACCGATAGCAGCGGCAGCACAGGCAGATATTATCATCGCCTGCATTGGCGAAAACTCTTATTGCGAAACTCCCGGCAACCTGACGGATCTTACCTTATCGGAAAATCAGCGCAATCTGGTTAAGGCTCTGGCCGCTACGGGTAAACCTATCGTTTTGGTTCTGAACCAGGGACGTCCGCGTATTATCAATGACATAGAGCCTTTGGCAAAAGCTGTCGTCAACATCATGCTGCCAAGCAATTACGGTGGCGATGCACTTGCTAACTTATTGGCCGGTGATGCCAACTTCAGTGGAAAAATGCCGTTTACTTATCCCCGCCTAATCAACGCTTTGGCGACTTATGACTACAAGCCTTGTGAAAATATGGGGCAAATGGGAGGTAACTACAATTATGATTCGGTGATGGATATTCAATGGCCGTTCGGCTTCGGATTAAGCTATACCAATTATAAATATAATAACCTAAAAGTAAACAAACCGACTTTCAATGCCGATGATGAACTGATATTCACGATTGATGTAACCAATACGGGCAAAGTTGCCGGAAAAGAAAGTGTGTTGTTATTCTCTAAAGATCTGGTGGCAAGCAGTACACCGGACAATATCCGCCTGCGGAACTTTGAAAAGATCTCTTTGAAACCGGGAGAAACAAAGACTGTTACGTTGAAACTAAAAGGAAGCGATTTGGCATTTGTCGGGTATGACGGTAAATGGAGACTAGAAAAAGGAGATTTCAAGATCAAATGCGGTGACCAATGGATTGATATTGTATGCGATCAGACGAAAGTGTGGAATACTCCGAATAAAAATACTCTTCGCAAATAAGCTTCTTCTCATATATAAAAAATCACTTTTCTCTATCACCTATCACCAACGGCAATCAAATACCTTATTCATCGAGGTTTCCGGCGGTGATAGGTTGTTTTTCAACCTATCACCACATCTGTCACCTATCACCGCAAAAGCACTACTTTCATCACATTTTTGCAAAGACAACCTGAATAACTATGACTTAGAGAGCCATTTTTTTCTTTTCTTCACAGGAGCCATCACCAATTTAGTATGCAGTTCTTTGATTTCACATAAATCGAACCTTTCCTGTATATACACATACATGATGACCAAATGGATAAGTTCTTTATTCGGACATGAGAATTCATCTTTAGACAGCCCGTCTATCACTATATTCAATAAACAGAGAGAACACTGCAATTCAGCTTTTGACAATTGGTCTACGCTTTCAATATTTGCAAAGCTAGGCCAGTTTTCTTTCATAAAACTAAGCTTGTCGACGGAGCGTTCTAAATCGTGCTTCATCAGGCAGGAACAGGAACAAGTAAGGTCACTCATAACTATCATTTTTTAATTATGTGTTCCCGTTTGCCAATAAAAAAGGCGCGGAAACTATTACTGTACTATCCCCTAGAAGGCTCTGGTAAGCCCGTAATCGAATAATAAGCAATAGCTCCACGCCCGTTGGGGTATATAACAAATATATATATACGACATGGACGTGGAGACCAGTTACTTATTATCTGCGATTACCAAATTTACCAGATTTTCTAAGGCAGATAATAAAAACACTTTCTCCAATTCAAAAGTAAACGTATCTTCTCTCTGAAGACACGCTACAAATATAACTATATTTTTCAGACAATGCCACTGTTATCACAGTAAAATAGTTTAATTCTCCCTTGCCCTATATCTATCAAATAGAACAAGGCATATAAATACCTACAACAAGTAGGAATACTTTGCTTTTCTCCCTGATATAGTTTATCTTTGCTACCGATATAGTTACTTCGTCACAGCCGTGACGAATTCCTCCCACGGCCGTGGAAAGATCCTACCACAGCCATGAAGAGATCTCACCACGGCCGTGGGAGATTAATGATAAAGGCACTGTAAAGCAACTATACCTACACTTTAATCCAAGAATAAAGGCAGGACACTTATATAAAGCCGCTTGATAACAAACAAACAACAGCTATATAACAACAAATCCCCCCTAAGTCCAAAGATTGATTAGTTTTACAACAAAGAAAAACAACGCCCTTATAGGACTAACAACAGCAAATTATAAATACGTAGTCATATAAGGCAAAAACAAGTAAATAATGGCAATACAATTTGAATTGTACAAGACTCCCCGTCCCAAGGATGAGGAAAGCAAGGAAGTGTATCACGCACGTGTAATCAACTTCCAACACATTGACACAGACTATCTAGCCAAAGAAATCCAGATAGCCACTTCTCTAACTGAAGGGGATGTAAAGTCTGTTCTCGAATCTCTAAGTCATTTTATGGGGGATCGTCTTCGGGAAGGACAAAGCGTCCATCTGGATGGCATCGGTTATTTCCAGATAAAGCTGAATAGTCAAGAGCCTATCACTTCGCCCAAACTAAAAGCGAATCAGATAAAACTCAAAGCCAACATCAGCTTTAAAGCGGATGCCAAACTGAAAAGGTCAGTCAGTGTTGTTCATGTGGAGCGAAGTAAACTGAAACCCCATTCGGCTGTCCTTTCAAATGACGAGATAGACAAATTGCTGACAAACTACTTCAAGAGCAACCCTGTATTAACCCGTCGCGACTTTCAAGGATTGTGCGGCTTTACCCCTACCACTGCCGCACGGCAAATCAAACGGCTGAAAGAGGAGGAGAAGAAGTTGAAGAATATCAATACTTATTATAATCCGATTTATGTGCCGATGCCGGGATATTACGGTAAGGCGGAAATAAACACGAATCAAGAATACAATATAGAAAAGGAAAATTAAAAGGAGCGAGCATTCAGTTGTTGCAAAATTTGCAACAACTGAATGCTCTTACTATTTCTACCTAACTGATCCAGAAATTGCACAAATTGGTTATTATCCCCGTTTCATTCATTCCTTTCCACTTTCCAATTTCCTTCCTTTGTTATTTCAATCTTCAAATTATTCTTATTGGCAAGAGTAATCCAAACATTACTTTGATGAGTAGCATCCGTTTGAGCAGAAATAGCTTTCACTATGTCTTCAGCTTTCCATAAAGCAGTGTGAGGAACAATAATAGTTACGAACGTAACAGCAGAACCGGGGATTACCTTTTGTTTGGCAAAAGTTGTAACAGGCTTGACTGTATACTCCTGTTGTTGTGCCCCAAAATGACGCCCCTTCTGTTCCTCAAAGTAAACTAATAGTTGATTTGTTTCAATATCTTTCCCCGAACGATCTTTCCACTTTTTATTCTCTCCTGTGGAATTGAACCAATTCTTTCCGCTTTTATCCAACGAATAAAGTTGCCATAAACTGCCGGCGGTATAACCTTCAGTTCCTGCCCCAGGCAATAAATGATCCTGTATAACAAATACTCCTTCTTTTGTGAGCACCATATTCCGTTGTAGGACAGACCCATCCACACATTGGTCATCCAACACAATTCGGCCATAAGAATCTCCCTCCCGCGTTTCTGCCATAGCTTCTCTTACTGTGTTCGGATTAAACAATGTTCCTACTTTCTCGTGAATATATTCCTCACCCGGAAGAGAAACCTTATTATAGGCACGTATCATAAAATCTAATACCGATTTCTTTGCTCCACTTTTTGCCGTATGCTTCCAATCACAACCAATATACCGATAATCATTCAGACTAAAATCTGCGGCTACATCCAGATTCACAAAACAGACATTCTTGTCCAGAAGGACAACTTTCACAGCTTTTCCTTCTTTACCCAAGTCAACCAAGGTCACGTTTTTACTCCAATTCTCTAACGTGCTACAATCATGCAACAACCTGTTTCCTACCTTTCCAATCAACCTGACATTCTTAATATAAATCTCTTCACCCGGCTCTCCCTGAAAGCGGAATGTCATCTTTCTCATCCCACGCATTGCTGCATCGCCGGAAATCTCTGTGGACTGGCTGAAATCAACACAATCTGTAAACCAAACGTTAGTGAGCAACCGACTGCCCTTCTCATCAAACGGGAATCCATTCCCGTTCTCTTTCATTAAAACAACAGTGTTGCCATGACGCACATCAGTAGCATGCCTCTGTACACCATGAAACAGAGGGTTATCATCCACCTCAAAGTAATTAATCGTACCACGCAGGTTTGGATGCTGATGAGTGCCGGATGCATACAGGTCGCTCATTATAAACGGAGTTCCCGCTTCAGAAGAGGCTCGCAATAGCAGCTGGTCCGGTATATCCGTTTTTCCCCTCCGGTTTGTACGGGTGGTAACCAGAGAAGTACGAACAGGAGAGTCTGATTTTTCAAAAAAGGTAGGCAACAAGGCTACCTCTGCAAGAGCAGCCCAATCACAGGCCTGCCGAAGATTCCATCCCGGTTTGAAGTACTTAATATCTAAATTAGGATATCCGATAGTAAATAGCTTCCAGGCAGCTTTTCGAAAAGAAGCATCACCGGTCAGACGTGCCATCTTTTCAAATACCAGTATCCAGTTGTTATAGGCAAAGAAATAATCATCTCCATATTCGGGCATATAGCCACTGGGGGCTTGTTGGTCACGATAGCGTTCGAACCACCGTCTTATTTCCGGAGTCTTCAACAACGCCACTTTATCACTCTCAATGGCAATATTGATGAGGTCATTCAAATGAATGGAAGCATAGAGAGTCGCGGTTTCATCTACGTCTTTATTACGATACCAAAAGTGCCACATCTTATCAACATACTCTTTCCAATGGGAAACGCCCGGAGCATCGGGGAACAAATTACACATCCGTACAAACCCCAATGCACGTTCCTGTCCCTGATTATTATCAATTACAAAATCAGGATCAAAGTGAAGATCGGCAAAACGAATCATCACTTCATCAGCTCTCATTGGCAGACGGTCATTGTCCTGCAATATTTCATAGGCCAGCGCCAAGTTCTGCAATGCAAAGAAATCATCCTTGCCGTGCATCAGTTTCTCATTTTTCTTCCATTCACGAATGGCATTCCCAAACACCTGCTCTGACATATCCAGGTAACGCTTCTCGTGCGTTGCCTTATAGAAAACAGCAGATGCCGACATCAGATTAGTCACCCAACGGACATTTTTAGCCCTTATTTCTTTTACGATCCGTTCCTCACTGTATTTCTGCGTCAGCAAATCAAAAGCTGCAGAAGCCTTAGGGAGAAAATCCGCCCGGCATAACTCCTGTGCATAAACATTACATACCAGCAATAATCCGATAAGCAAAAAACAAGATTTCAGTTTCATAGCCTTCATAGCCGATCTATTAATTATTCACGAATTTATAAACTCTCCATTCCGAAAGACCGCACACAGCAAAGATGTCCGTGCAGCAAAGAATAGATTAAAACTATTCTAACTGTAAGTTTTCTGTTCCTGTTGCCGTATGGAATTGCACACTATTACTACCCGCCTTTTGTTGCATATAATCACTTTTGGATATGTATTCAGTATTTAAATCCACAGCCTTGCCGTTGACCTTATATTGTCCGTTATATGACATTTCCGGTGAAAAGAAAGTCAGCTCCAATACATCCCCTTGAATATTGGTGTAAGATATGGACGGGATATCACTCGTTTCATAGTCAGCAGAAAGCTGAAGTTTTACTTTTGTAGCAATGTCACCGGCAAACTTTTTCAATTCAGCATCCATATCACCTTGAGCATCTTTGTATCGTTCAGTAATCTCTGTTGTTTCCAACACCCAGGAGCCCCTACGGCGGTTAACATCTTTAAGCGTCAGTATATGGTGATCTTTGATACCATACTTATTATCTTGCAAGCCGAAATCCCAGTCTTCAGGAGTAGCAAAGGCAAACATCATCGAACCGGTATGGCATAACACCCACCGCATACCATTAATTTCTCTAATCATTTTCGTTTTAATCCCTTTACGAGTGAAAGGCACATACATCTGATAGAACTTAGGTTGGTCCATATAATCCTCCGCCACATTATACACCCCGATAGCACTTCTTTCATACCCTAACACCCTGTGATAAGGATTTTCCCCATATCCCGGTTTATTTGATACCGTCTGATAGCTTTGCGGACGTTCGGGATTATCATGGCACACACTGAATACGGAGGCTTCAGACAGATCAGACTGCCACACCAAATGCAGATTTTTAGTTTCCTTAAAAGCATAAGTATACTGGAAACCTTTCAACTTATTAGAAAAAGCCTCTATCGTTTGTGTGGATAAGCCATAGTTTTTACTTTGATACGTATATCTGCAACAGAAATGATCGTCGTTTATACGCAAAGCCTCAAAATGATAGGGGTATTGCTTACCGGCATTGAGCGACTGAAGGTAAGGGAGAGGTTTGACATTACGCTGGTAAGCCATCCAGAAATTGAAACAGGCAAAATTATCTTTACCGGCATCCAAACGAATCTTACGCTCATTCTGTCCTCCGTAAAACAGCCAGGCCAACTGCCCAATCTGCACGTCTACACTCAAATTTCCGGTACATAAATTCGCCCAGCCTTTACAACGGGAAGGATTGGCACAATAAAGTCCCTGATTCCAAGGTAACAGCAGCTGTGCCACCATGTGTTGATAAGTCGTCGCAGCGATTTTTCGAATTTCTTCATCCCGGCTAAATTCTGCAAGCATCCTCACATACTGAAGATTTATTCCCAAATAAGTAAAAGCGTCGGCTTCAGGGCAGTTGTCTGTGAAGAAAGATTTCAAGGTTTTCAGTATTCTGCCATGCAAATAGCTTTTTAGCTGGGAAGAAGTTTGCCCGTCCGCATCCACAAAATCAGACCATTCTTCAGCACAAAGGAAACCACTTGCCTGTCGCATCATCCTCATATTCAGCGTACCTTTATCAGTTGCATACTTCCCTAATTTCATGAAATCCTTTATCTTCTTCTGCAACTGTTCCGACATCCGGGTCTTCGTAAGCATATATCCATGCATAGTAGCATGCACAAAGAACTCCAAATCGGAATCTGAATGATAAACCTCATCGATATGTTCCAACTGATATTGATAGATTTCAATCAGTTTGGCCGTTGCTTCCGCCGTTTCATGATTACTCCACAGTCTGGCATAATAGAACGGAGCCAGATACTTGATACTGTAACCTTTACCCGGAGACACCCGGAGCATACAGTCGATAAGCGACTTTCCCCTTTCTTCATAAGTAGTCCCCCGCATAAAAGGACCAGCCTCTTCTACCTGCCCTTCCTCCGGAGTTGAAGGCAAAGGCTGATTACTGTTTTCCCTGGCATCGCTATCATTACAAGCCGAAGTGCAGAAGAACAACAACAGAGAGAGAACTATATATTGAAAAACTTTCGGTTTCATCTATTCTTTTATTATCAGGTTAATTAATATGTATACTAACAGGATGATTTAAATAATCGGCATACGTATCGACCAGACGAATAAATTCCTCACGTTTAGAGAAATCATCCACTCCTAGTTCCCAGCCGGCATACACCTGATAACGATATCCATTATTACCCGGTTTCAGTTTGGCACACCATGTTTTAAGAATTCCGTTTCCTTCATCGGGTGCATGAAACGTTTCCACTAATTGATCCTTAGGGATTAGCAATGCCATACCCAATTCGTAATCCTTATTCACCGTCTGTTTATCATGTGTAATCATGGAAACCCATTTTCCTGCATACTGCTTCTCTACAAATTCCTTCGTATTGTTATTGGCAACAAGTCCTGTTACCAATACCGCATTCTCCGGAAGCGGCGAAGTACGTATTTCTTCCTCATATCCGTTTTTACCTGCCCAGATAGTGACCGTTTCATGAACATCGACTTTTGTTCCCAACACATCCCATCTCGTAAAATCCAACCGGAAGACGGAACGTACAGGTCCTTCCGCTATCACCTCAAAATGAGAAGAATCAATGATGTCCACTGTATCTTTTTGCTCCACTCCCATCCGCAACAGCGTATCCTGCAACTGGATAGCAATTCCTCCCAGTCCGAAAGAATTCGCCACACTTAAAATATCACATCCCCATTCTCTCAACACCTGATAGGTATTGTCAGGATATCCATCTGCACGGAGACCTACCGTATCAAGTACCATTTCAGAAACTCTCTTACCAAATAAATCGCGACAGTTCCTACCGTCAAAATAATGGCGGAATCCCACTTTGTCATTCTCCCATACCGGTCCATCCATCTGATAAGGATAATTGACCGAACGGGGCAGATTCTGCTTTCCATGCGTATCGGAGGATAATTCTTCCACCTGTCCCGGAGAAGTCATCTTCCCATAGCGGATATTGGTACGTCGTTCAAAAACCGGATAATCGGCAGCCGACATCCAGTCCAGCAACAGCTCTACCGTTTCATGACCGCCCAAGGTATATACAAAAGCCAGCTCATCCCATAAACCATCCTGATCCATATCGTCCACCTGACAAGGAATATATGTTCCATCCGCTTTCTTCACCACAGGAAGTAATTCGTCTCCAACTGCCCTCAACTCCATACGCGAAAGTCTGAAGCTTTCATCCACACGCTCTTCATTTATAGGATTCTTCAACACAATAGAGGTAGCGGGCTTCTCCTTGCAAGAAGAAAGAACGAACACCAACACCCATAAAAAATATATTATTCTCATTTTATTTCTGTTATTTTAGACCCTACCGGGCATTTTAACCGGACATAAACCGGCACGTTATTAATCAGGATAATACTTCTCCGGCGACATATTCGCAGACATATATGGAGGCATCCAGAAAGCTGATTGACGTTTGAACTTCAATGTAACAGCCGGATACCAATTCTTCCACGAAGCGGGATCTGTATTTTCAACAGGCGACAAGGCTCCTTCGCCATTTCCGTTGACAGAGGCCACTGCATATTCATACACCTTCAAACCGTGCCTGTCCTGCAAGCGGTTATCCAATGAACCGGGCATTGCAAATGCCTTACAAACTCCTGCTGCTGTCTTATCAACAAAACAATTTGCTTTGCCTTCATATATCAGACGAAATTCCTGTTCCCCCTTTACTCTCCGATACAAACGGTATTTCTGTACTCCGAGCACTTTTCCCCATGATATTTCCACCTGGTTATCATCCAGTTTCATCCAGATTCCTTCCGGATAATGAGGAGCCTCACCGGTAACATAAACCGGATATTCCTTAGCGGATGAAGCTGCTCTTTTGCCATTCATAGCAACAGCACGGATATGTATTTTATCTTTATATCCATCTTTAGACAGCTTATAAGGAGAATGAAGAGTTGTCGTCACTGTTTCCCAATGTTTTCCACCATCCACAGAAACTTCCAGCCGGACGCTCTTCAACCGGTTCGGATTCTGCCAGTAAATCAAGAAATGATTCTTCTCATATTCCACATCTGTGATTTCAGCAGGCAATGGCATTGCTTTTCCGGCTGTGTATTCCAGACTATGTTGTCCCGCCGGAAGGGTTAGCACTGCCTGACCGGCTTTCACACGGACAGGTTGAGCCACTCCATCTATATAAAAAGTCCCTTTGGGCGTCACTCCGGTAAGAGTGACCTTTGTTACTTTCAGAGCCTTAAACGTACCGAATAAAGTTTCGTCAACGGCACGAGTCAAAGCAATCGCTGCCTCATCCCCGGCTTCCATCGACAGACCTAACCCGTCTGCAGCAATCTTAGTACCTCGAATCAAAGCCAACTGCAGACTGCCGTCTTTCATCCGTCGAATGACTCCTGCTTTGCCTTCAAAATCTTCCTGTTCCGTACGATATTCCAAGGTTTTTCCTGCACGAAATACCAAATCCTCACTTTGGGGAGCACGAATACCGATGACTCCTTCAGGATAAGCCCCTTCCTTTGCCGGAATAAAATCAGCTACCTCTTCAGTTCCCAATAAAGGAATATTTTTCAATTTTCCACGCAACGGAACCACTTCTCCCTTTTTATGCGAAACCAACGTAAGCAGCGAACCAAACGCATCCCGATAGAAGCCTCTGGAAGTAGCAGTTTCTGCCACAGTCCAATGGTCATCACGTGCTTTTTTAGATAGGAAAGTAATTTGGGGATATTCAAATCCTTTCCCGGTGAACCAGGAAAAACGATGTGCCGCTCTCCAATTAGTTCCTGTTTCATCAAAAATCAAATAGTAGTCCGTACCTACCAGCAAAATGCTACGCGACTGATATTCAGGCCAACTATATAAATCTTTTCCGGTGGCAGGCAGTAACTCCGCAAACTGTGCGACACCCAAGTCATACAAGGGAGCAGTCAACTCATTCATGCCGATGGTACGGAAGTCCCCGTTCTTCATGACACCGAAGTTAGTGACACCATCCAGATTATTGGTGATGTGATCTCCGGCATTCTCATTCTCATGCCCTGTAAAAATCTGTCCCTGCGCATAAAAGTAAATACCACCGGAATTTCCCTGTGCCTGATTTCCCCAACGATAATTGGGTCCCTTGTCCACCTGCTCCAAATGAATGGATAATTCTTCCGGCGTATCGACTCCCGCACGAAGCACAATGCCGTGTCCCACGTATTTACAGCTTTTCAGATGAGGATTTGTACCCCGGTTATCTACTGTATGAATTCGCTTATACACTTCAGCCCAGTCAGAGTCTTTCAGTTTATGCTCTAACTCTTTGCCAAATGTTCCTGCCCAGAATATATTCTCTGCTACTATCGGATCATAATTAAACAACCATTCACCCAATTCGAACAATGAACTGGGACGATCTACGGTTGTTCCCCCACCATGCGCACCATGAGCGGGATATTGACGGGTGAAAGATTTTTCATCCAAGGCATCTCCCGGCCTCCATCCTTCCGGATAGCCCGGCTGTGCTCCTTCCACATTTCTATAATTATACACGGGAGCGGTCAGCATATCCACCAGCCATTTTCCCCTCTCCGCCATATACGAACTGGCAAAACGGTTTTTCCCGTCATATAATTCACCTGCAATGTTAGAATGCCCTGTCGGACGAAGATAAGCCCAATTATAAACACCCAGGCTTTCTACCCAACGTCCGCCTTTACCTTCGAAAGTCCTTACTTCGGGACGTGTATAAAACACTCCGTATATCTCCAGACATTTCTCGAAAAAGTCCCCCCATTCTTTTGCCATCGGATGCTCCGGAAACAAATAGGCTGTCTGCATCGGGACACACCAACCATCAGCGGCCATATTAGCGGTACCTGCCAATGAATTCCGGATGGCATTCATCTCTTCAAGCATATTCACGTAGCCTCCGAGAATAAACAAAGCGTTCACTGTTTTCCGTTGCTTTTCCGTCAAACTCCGGGCATGAAACAAGTATCCTTCTACCAACTTGGAATATACCGGACGATGTTCTATCGAATGAATCCCCGGATAAAAATTCAGTCCCATCGGATAATAAGCAAAAGCGGACGAAATCATATTCTGATAGAAACTTTCCGCTGTCTGTCCGGTATGATCCTTTGTAAACAGGTTCTCCGGTTGTTTTTTGTCATTAGCATATTCAAGTTCCCAATCTTTTATCCTATCCAGGCTTAAAGAAGCATATTGCTGATGAAGCATCTGTGTATACCGATACGACAAAAACTCTGATTTATGCGCGCCTCCGGCTTTGGCTATCTCATCGATACGTTTATTAAAACCGACCACTGCTTTCCGTCCCTGTTCTTCGGAGAAAAAGGCGATTGCCGTAGAGCGGCTTCCATCGACAAGCGGATATTTAAAGTATAGTTTGTTATCATCATACCGGAAATAAATACTCAAATCAGGAGTAGGCTGCCAGATACCATACTGCCGGTCATCCCACTTTTGATGATCGTAAACAAAGACGCCCAATTCATCCGCATTCTTTCCCTCTTCCCAAAAAGACATGACAGGAGGCTGTTCCCTGACCGAATTTCCACCAAACGGGGAAATGCGGAAGATCATCTCTTTAGAAGGGTCTTCGATCCATCCCATTCCTGTCCAGTGCGGGTCTTCCTGAGAATAGCTGGTATGTACAGGCGTATCAATGCCTATCCATTGTGAAGCCTTGTCGAACACGCGGTCCCATTGTGTACCGAAGCGTTTGACCGGAGCAAAATTGTCCCAACACATATCCAGATATACCCAGTCTTCTTTTGATAATCCGTTCATCTCTTCTTCCAATATGACAAACGGATATCCTTGTACCACCTTTATCCATGCAGTATACGTAGCGTTTCCTGCCAGATAGTACTTCACCTGATATTTCACAAACAGTTCACCGACCTCCACCGGAAGCGTTTCAATCCGTTCTACATTCTTACGGTGGGCATACAACCTATTATTCCCTATCTTCCGGTCGCCTTTCTGCACAGACAACACCGGAGCCGGAGCTTTTCCGGCTTTTACAGACTGTGACGCGGGAATGTACACAGTCATATCTTTATTACCTATTGAAAACTGTCCATCTTCTGATACCACTGCTAAAGGGTTGTCAACAGTAACCGGCTTCCGCCCGGTTGCGACCAGTTCATACGCATATTTCCCCCCCTGTGGCAATGCGGCAAAGAAACTGACTCTGGCGCGTTGCAGGAATCCGTTTTTTACCACTTTCTCCGATAACTGAAAAGGAACAGGTACACCCTGGCTCTTATCCGTTAACGATAGCATTTCTTCTTTTACTCCTCCATCAAATACCACTACATAACTTATCAATGTACGCGGCCAGTTATATGTAGCAAGATCAATCACATCCTGTTTTTCGAACAAGACTGGTTGCCCGGCGACCATGCGGACCTGTGCCTGTATGCACGAAGCAACTATTATCAGGAAAAAGAATATGATACGTGTTTTCATGGATTTTTTTGTTTACTTATTTGTTTTAAAATCTGTCACCAAAGCATAAGCACACCAAAGTACGGGTGCCTGTCCGTGAAGATCACCTGTCAATGCCAAACGATTGATATAGTGCTCACGACTGTTTTTTATCATCGTGCCTTCGCATACCGCCTTCACATCACCCGCTTTATCAATATAGCTACATAAAGCAATCCATCCTTTGCGGGCAACTTCGCCATACTCTTTCGCATCCAGCCAACCTTTTTTTACTCCTACAATCATGGCATACGTAAACATTGCACTTCCTGATGTTTCTTCCCACAACTCCGGATCGTCTACCAGCTGTCTCCACATTCCTTTTTCATTCTGTGTCTCTTTCAGCGTTTTCATCATTTTCAGATAAGCAGCCATTATTTCCGCATAATCCGGATTCGTTTCCGGCAAGATACGTAACAATTCTGCCATACCCACAGCCATCCAGCCGTTGGCTCTTCCCCAACAATAAGGAGCAGAAGGAGCATGATAGAACAAACCGTTGTCCAACTGGAGGGAGTCCAGATACACTACCATTTCACGGGCAGCACGGGTAATATATTTCATATCCTGCGTAACCCGGTAGGCTTGCGCCTGAACGGCTGTTATCATAAACATATCATCCATCCACAAACGGGTTTGCCAGGAATATCCTTTGTCGGCCCATACTTTTTCTTCTTCGGTTAGTTCTTGCGTTGCAGGTGCATCCCACTGTGTATCTGCATATTTCATACCCATTGCCAGATACTTTTCATCTTTAGTCTGCATATATAATTCCAGAGGAACAGCACCAAACACATTATTATCCACATGATTGGCTTGCGGTTGCAGATAAGCCTCTGTCGTGAAGAGAGGTTGGAAGCGCGCTTCCAAGCGTTCCTCCAAGCCTCTGTTTTTTGTTGCCTGCGCGAACCACAATCCACCCAACCAAGTGCATACATCCGGATAAGTGATTTGTGTACGCGGTTCGTCTACACGTAGCGGACTGCCATACTGCGAATGCCATTGCTCCAAAAAACGATCGGCTATCTTGTTTCCAACCGTCACCGGATCAGCTTCTGCCGGAAAATCCGTCAACAAATAGTCAGCCTCTTTATGCCCTCTAAATGTGAAAGCACAAATCACCGCTACCCCGACAAACACGATCCCTATTATACCATACTTCTTCATTACTCTACCTATTAATATTCAATACCTTAAAACAAACACTTATTGTACATTCTCCAATTTAGGATGTACTAACCTGAAACCAATCAACTTATTACGTTTATCTACGGGAAAGGCAGCACGGGCAGAAACCCGGCAAGCACTCGTATTTGTATTCCATCCTCCACCACGACAGATTCGTTTTTGAGGCACATCCGACGGCAATGCGTCCGGACCTACCGGATCTACCTGATCTTCACCACTATATTCGTCGTACCAGTCGAGGCAGACTTCCGCTACATTGCCGGACATATCATAAAGTCCTAATTCGTTTGGTAATTTTTTTCCTACTTCTTCCGGCCAGAACTGCATACCAGTCTGTCCTTCCGGCAAACGGTAACAATTGGAAAGATTGTAGCCCACTTCATCAAAATTATTACTTCCGGCATAAACCGTTGAAGTTCTTTTCCTGCCTCCACGAGCCGCAAACTCCCATTGCGCCTCCGTAGGTAAGGTAAAATGTAATCCTGTTATCTCATTCAATTTATTACAGAATGTCTGCATTTCAGAGAAAAGACGATTATCCATCGGCAACCGGGTAGTAGCAAGATCTTTCCATGAGAAATTCTCCCATTTACCCATTACGTATGAATACATTTCCTGTGTTACCTCAAACCTGCAAATATAGAAATCGCTCACAGTTACTTTATGTACCGGAAGTTCGTCAATATGCACACCTTCTCCCTGTTCTGCCGTAGCTCCCATCAGGAACGTACCCCCATTGACAAATATCATATCTTCTTTCAGGAATTTCTCAAAAAACTTCACACGTTCCGGACGAATAACCGACGCCCATGTATCTCCCGGATCTAACGGATAGTATTCATCCAGGCCAGTATTCTTGTTCGAAGTGACCCGGGGAATCTTACTGGTATTTATGGTTGCGGCATCAAAGAGGGAAGGACCTTCTTCAACCGGTTCCGAACTGAAGTAGGAATCACCCGGCTCTACCGGACGTGAAGGATTGTCATATTCATCATTATCACTGCAAGAGGTCCCTGCCATAACCAGCACAGCACCCAACATCATATATCTCAATGTTTTTATCATCATAGCTTTCTTTTTTTGTGTTAACCAACGATTAATAACCATCATTCTGCCACATAATATCCTTATTTCCATAAGCTAATATATCCGACAGAGGAATAGGCGCCAATTTATTATATGACTTCATTGCATACGTAGGCTGTTCGGTCGTTTCATTATAACCTTCGTCTACCAGGGCAAAGTGTGTTGCCATCGCCTCTTCTGCTAAATCCCAACGAATCAAGTCCGGCCAGCGGATTCCTTCGAAAGAGAATTCTACAAAACGCTCTTTAACGAGATAGTCTAATACCGCTTGTTTATCGGCAAAATCACTTGACAATTTAGCAGACAGACCTGCTCTCTTTCTTACGTCATTGATAATTGGCAATATATCGGTAGATAGATAAGTAGCATAATCCAATTCGTTCAGTGCTTCCGCATACATCAACTTAACATCCGTATAACGCAGGATAGGAATATTATTTCCCCATTCGTCAACTGCCGTCGGCGCATTCTTAGTGGCTCTTAAGAACTTCCGCACCACATATACATCGGCCTGCGGAGCACTCTTGTCAAGATACAGGTTATTGACTATTGTCAAGTCTCTTCTCTTATCTCCTGTTTCATACACTCCGTCGCCCGCAATGGACATGGAAGCACGGATGGAGCTGGAAGCACCATTGAACGTAATGCCGTTCAACTTAGCATAGTCCCCTTTCTCTTTATTCAGCGTAGAAGGAATGAACCAACCACTAAAACTTTGACTTAATCCCAAAGCCTTACCAGTAGTACCACCCAGATATTGAACTTCCCAAACCCGTTCTTTACCATTATTATATTCGTCACTGAAACAATCTTCATATTTACCAGCCAGTTCATAAAGAGTGCCTTCCTGTTCAATGACTTTTCCCAAATATTCTGCCGCCTTCGTGTAATTATGCATATACATATAAGTACGTCCCAGCATACCGGCAGCAGCATATTTCGTCACCCGTCCTGCCTCACTGCTTGCCCAACTGTCAGGCAGCCTGTTAAACGCATCTTCAAAATCAGAAATCGCCTGTTTGTAAGTATCCTCCTGACTGGAACGTGCTACCTTATACACTTCTTCACGAGAAATTTCCTTAGTAATCAACGGAGCACCACCCCAACACCAGGCAAACTGAAGATAAGCCAGTCCGCGCAATGCATAAGCCTCTCCGGTAATATATGCTTTACGATCTTCATCGGTAAAAACCACTGCATCTATCCTGCTTAATAATTGATTGCAACGAAACACCAGTGTCCACCAAGCCGACCAGGGCTTTGACCATTTGCTCTCCATCGGGGTATCCATGAAACGTCCTATCGGGGTAGAGTTACGAACCTCGTCGGCACGAGTGACAATTGCTTCCATATAATTCTTATTATAGATAGTCTGCAATTGTGCATAACAACCATTAATCGCCGTTTCAAAATCCTGCGGCGTTTTATAATAGTTCTGGTCAGTATAAATAGAGGGTTGCTCCACATCTAGATATCCTTCACAGGAAGATAGTGCGAACAGACAACTTATACTTACTATTAATTTATAAAATGATTTCATAATGGCAATAGATTAAAATGTTAAGTTAACTCCGAATATATACTTTCTCGACTGCGGATAAGTGGTATAATCCGCACCACGCACCATCGGATTATCGGGCGAATAGCTATTTACATCCGGATTACCGATATAATCTGTAAACGTATACAGGTTTTCTGCCGTCACATAGACTTTAGCTGCCTGAATATGAGATTTTCTCAACCATTTTTTAGGCAATTTATAAGTCAGGCTGATGTTCTGTATCCGCAAGAAAGAAGCATTATAAATAGCCATGTCTGTCATGTGCATTTGACCGTCCTTATTAAGAGGAGAGTTGTTGCCAAGTCCGTAAGGTAATGGAGTCTTACCATCCCAGGACATGTCTACTCCCAGACTTGTCGGTATCGGATTTCCTCCGGCGTACTCTTCTTTATAAGCGTGTAGCCATCTTTTCAATCCATTGTAGTTTCCACGTCCCGTATCCAAACTACGACCAGCCAGATAAAGCACCTTACCACCGATTTGTCCACGAAGGAATACGCTTAATTCCAGGTTCTTATAAGAGAAACGATTGGTGAATCCGTATGTCAGATCCGGGTCGTTCGATCCATAAGGAACCATATCATCGGAATTGATTTCCCCATTTCCATCTATATCCACGTATTTCACATTTCCGGGAATCTGGTTGGTCAGGACAGGAACACGAGGACGGGATTTGTCATACTTACCATCAGGACCAAGTTCAAAGTCGTCGTTTGTTAACAAACCATCCGTACGGTAAACATAGAATTGTGAAATCGGACCTCCCACCTTTGTGATAAAACGAGCATCATAGGCTTCTGTAATTACATTATCATTTCCTCCCATATCGAGCACCTTATTCTTATTGGTTGCCAGATTGAGCGAGCTTGACCATTTAAATGCTTTAGTATGTACATTGACTGTCGTCAGGTCTATCTCCCATCCTTTGTTTTCAATAGATGCAAGATTGGTTTTTACTGTACTGAAACCGGTCGCAGCAGGCAACTTCGTAGAATAAAGCAAATCATCTGTCTTATTTATATAATAGTCTACATTCAACTGTACACGATTATTGAATAAAGAGAGGTCAAAACCAATATCAAATGCTTTGGTTGTCTCCCATTTAAGTTTGTCATTGGCTATATTCTTTGCATACACGCCCACTTGTGAAGTTCCTCCATACACGGTGTTAGTCACATCATAATTAGGAATATAATCGGCAGTACCAATACGGTCGTTACCGGACATACCCCAGGAAGCACGTAGTTTCAACAGGTTGATAACTTTGATATCTTTCATAAATTCCTCACCACTGATCTTCCATCCGGCTGATACGGACGGGAAAACAGCCCAACGATTTCCCGGACCGAAACGAGAAGAACCATCACGGCGCACTGATGCTGAAGCCAGATATTTATCTGCATAATTATAGTTCACACGTCCGAAAAGCGATGAAGTACGAACAATGGTTCTTGAACTGCTGGCTTCCGTAGGGGTAGCACCCATATTGAGAGTCGGTACACTTTCCAGCGGATAGTCCATTGCTCCCAAACTTGTCCTGAATTCATTACGTTCGTCAATACTTTGCCCCAACAGAATCTCTAAAGCATGCTTCTTATTCAGTGTTGTGTTATAAGTCAACGTATTCTGAATACCGGTACGGCTTATGCTAAGAGTAGAGGTAGTTCCTTGCGTAGTCGAGCCATTATTGGGCTGTACATTTGCCGGAAGGAAGTACTCATCAATTCTCATGTCCGAGTTATAGCTGAACAATGTTTTGAAAGTCAACCCTTTTATGATTTTTGCCTCCGCCCACAAAGAGGTATTGAAGGTTTTCTTTTCCCTCTTATCTACTACTGACATCAATCTTTCGTAAGGGTTCACGTTATTACGATAGCTTGCATTGAATCCATATTCACGGGTATTTTCATCCAAGCCAATGATAGGAGGCATGAGCAATGCATTCATTATCTGTTTATCCTTTCCTTCAGACTCTCCTTTATCCTGGTGAGAAATAGTAGGGGCAAACGTAGCGCCAGCCTTGATATATCTATTCAGATCTACCGAAGCATTCAAACGGAAGTTGAAACGTTCGAAACCTGTATTTTTAACAATACCTTCCTGATTCAGATAACCGGCAGAAAGATAGATAGAATATTTCTTTCCTTTACTGGAAACAGATACCTGGTGATTATGAGTCAGAGCATTTTGCATAATCTGATCAATCCAGTCGGTAGTCGGAATGTCATTTCTAAACGTCCAGTCGGCTACATCTGAATTAGGATTCACCAACCATTGTTCGTTGATCTGATCGCCGGAGGATCTTTTCTTATTAGGAACATACATACTATTCGTTCCTCCTTTATTCAAATACTTGGCATTGGTATACCATATATTATATGCCAGCCATTCTTTTGCTGTCATCATTTCGGGTAATCCCACCGCATTTTGTGTACCAATGTAGGATTCCCAGGTAATCACCGGTTTAGACCCACTTGCCTGCTTGGTTTCAATCAGCACAACTCCCGCCGAACCTCTGGCTCCATAAATAGAGGTAGCGGCAGCATCCTTCAATACCTGAATAGAAGCTACATCTGACGGATTTACATCACTCATGGATTCTGTAATTACACCGTCCACCACAATTAGCGGAGAAGAGGAACCATTAATGGAGCTTGCTCCTCTGACGAGAATCTGCATCTCTTCACCCGGAATACCACTTGATGTCTGTGTCTGTACACCTGCCAACTGGCCGGAAAGTGCGTCACTTAGGCTGGTAATGGGGCGTCCATCAATCGCATCGGAGGAAATTTTAGCAACTGAAGTAGTCAGATTCGACTTTTTCACTGAACCGTATCCTACCACGATCACTTCATCCAACGTTTTAGAATCTTCTTCCAGTTTAATGGTAAGCTGTGACCTGCCGTTTACTTTTACTCTTTTCTCTGTAAAACCTACATAAGTAATGACCAACGTTGCTTCTTTACTTACATTCAGGGTAAACTTACCATCGAGGTCGGTAATTGTACCTACAGTTTTATTCCCACTTTCCACCACATTGGCGCCAATAATGGGTTCCCCCATCATATCGACCACTGTCCCGGTGACTTTCATCTGCGCCCAAGCCATCGTGCTCAAGCATAACACAAAAAGAGTCGCCAGAAACCTTAGTTTTTCATAAGAACTCTTTTCTTGATTTTCTTTGTCGTTCATAAACTAAATTTTACAAGGTTAATAAATCATTTACTATTCCTTAGCGGTGCAAACATAGAGAATGTTCACCCGCTCGACTTGGAAAATAGTATCAAAGACCTGTAAAATAAGCCCAGAGCACTCCGTCTGGGACATTTTTACCAGAGAAACACGATTTTACATCCGTTGCTTCAGGTAATTGGCAGGTGCGATGTTATACGTAGATTTAAAAACTTTACTAAAATAAGAAGGGTCAGAATATCCGACATCATAAGCTACTTCAGAAACAGTATATTTACCTGTGGCCAATTTCTCGGCAGCCAGCTTCATGCGGACATTCAAAATAAGTTTATTAGGTGATACATCGGAAACAGCCTTTATTTTCCGGAAGAACTGCGAACGGCTCATGCCCAATTCTTCATGCAGATCGTTAACGGACAAGTTAGGATCATGTACTCTTTCACGGATTAGCTCCATCAGTTGTTGCATGAAACTATCCTGAGCACTAAGTTCAGCTACGGGAACTTCAATAGCATCCAGCTTTTCACAGAAAATCCGGCGAAGACGATTCCGATTTTTGATGAGACTATCCAGTTTTGCCAATAATACTTTCGGAGCAAATGGCTTTAATACATAATCATCTGCCATCACACTATAGCCCTCTTCAATATGCTCATTCAAGGCCTTTGCTGTCAACAAGACAACAGGTATATGGGCCGTAATCATCTCTTCTTTAATAGCCTTACATAACTCAAGCCCATCCATAACCGGCATCATCACGTCACTGACTATCAAATCGGGAATCTGTTCAACCGCTTCTTTCAATCCTTCCTTTCCATTGGAAGCTTCGTACACAATATACTGTTGGGATAGCAAAGACACAATATACTGGCGCATATCGTCATCATCTTCTACAACAAGTACACGATAACGGTTGTCATCTTCTACTGAAGCCGGTTTCTCTTCTTCGATAGGAGCAATACACTCCCTCCTTACTTTTTCCAGATAGGTATCTTCACGATTTTCAACAAACTCTACATTCGCCCCGGCAAAACACTCTTTTCCCAAGTTCAATTCCACCAAAAACTCGGCTCCATGTCCGGGTGTGCTTTCCACTGATATTTTCCCTTTATGCAGTCTCACTACATATTGCACCATATTCAACCCGATGCCACTACCAAACAGATCTGACTTGCTGCCTTGCTCTACCTGGAAAAACGGATCGAATATCTTCGACAAATTCTCCTCCGAGATTCCTTCCCCACAATCTTTCACCGAAATCACAACACTGCCAGCTTTCTCCACTGAACGAACTTTTATCTGCGTGCCTTTGGGAGAGTGTTTCACAGCATTCGATAACAGATTGAAAATAACTTTTTCCATCAGGTCTGTATCCATCCAAAGATTATCCCCATAATAATCATTGTCATATCCGATTGTCAGCTCCTTCTTATGTAATAAATCCGAGAAACTATCAATCTGGCTGGTAAGGAAAGTCCCTATATTGACACGACTCAACTTTAATGTCATAGCTCCATACTCTAACTTTCGGAAATCCATTAGTTGGTTGACAAGCAAAAGCAGGCGATTCGAATTTTTATAAATCTGCTTCATCGGGAAAAGGAATTTATGAGGCAGCGTCTCATCCTGCAAAATATCTTCCGCCGGGCCGGTAATCAAAGTCAGCGGAGTACGTAATTCATGTGAGAAGTTGGTGAAAAGTTCTATCTTCATCCGATAATTACGTTCAATATTCTCTTTTTCTATTTCTTCTATCCTCCGCTGATATTTATCCGATTTCCGCTTGTAGAAATAATACAGCACGCCTCCCACCAGCATCAGTGCCAGAAGCACATAGATCACTTTAGCCCATCCGGTGAGCCAGACAGGAGGATGAACCACGACATCGATACCTGTCGCATCCCCCCAAATGCCATCGCTGTTACATGCTTTTATATAAAAGGTATATTCCCCGGCTGGCAAATGCGAATAAATGACTTCATTACGTTCAATATAATTCCAATTCTGGTCAAGTCCCTCCATCCGGTAAGCATATTTATATCCTTTCGGAAAGATATAATCCAAAGGGGAATACTTGATGAGTACGGCGGCATTCTTATAGGATAATTCCACATGTTCCAGACTGCGTGTATTATCGTATTGTACCCGGTCGGCTCCTTCGTCGGAGTCGAGACTATTTACGGAAGATACATGTACTACAGGTAATAGTCTCTCTTGACCGGCGATAATTTCCCGGGGAGCAAACTCTGCTATACCATTGTTGCCACCTACATAAATCCTCCCATCCTCTACCTGTAACAGAGTATTCCGGGAAACCTCATTCAAAGGGAACCCCGTATCTTTGGTATAATTAACAATTCTGGAATCTTTCATTGACAGTTTGGAAAGTCCGATCACAGTAGATATCCAAAAATCTCCGGTTTCTTTATCTTCGAGTACACCGCAGACAGAATTGTGTATAAGCCCTTGTTCTATGCCGAAATGGTCGATAGTTCCTCTCTCCAAATGGCAACGATATACACCCATATTATATGTTCCCACCCAAAGGTAGTGCTGGCTATCCAAATAAAGCAGACTCACATTTTTATTTTTCAGTTCATCAAAATCAAGTTGGTTGCCTTTAAAGTAATGGGCTGCATTATTGAGATGATAAGGAAAACTCCACACTCCACTCGTACGCCCGCCTACCAACATACTGGAGCCATACGCTAACAAGTCCTGCGTCAGCATAAAACGTGTGTTTCCATCTTGATTTGTCGAAAAAGAACGGCTAAGTTTTTTTGTCTTGGGATTGTAGCAAGACAGTTCATCCTCTGCAATCCAGATATTTCCCTGTACATCTTTCGCCATAGCCCGTATCTGTGCATCCGGGGGGAACATATCCATCATTTCCTTACTAATAGAAAGATCTCGAAGATTCAGCGAGTATACTCCTTTATTGAGTACATAGAAAAGTATCTCATTCTCATTATTCTGAAACATATAGTATACTTCATCTTCACTAGCTCCTACTTTTCCTATTGGTAACCGGACTTCCTCCACTTTACCGTTAGCCAAGTTTAAAGTACATATCCCTCTATTATGACCGATCCATAATTTCCCCTGCGCCTCTATCAGTTTTCCGGTCACCCGTATCGGCTGATTTATATTCAAAGTCAGCGGATGATAACGGAATAGATATTGTCTGGCATTATAAAACAGAGCACCTTCATTGAAGGTCCCCAACCATAACGATCCCTGTTTGTCTTTGTAAAGACTCATCAAACGACGGTTAGCAAGCAGTCCGGAAGGAATACATTCTTCAAATGTCCGGCTAATAACATGTGTATGTTCATTCATCACGGCTAACCCATTATCTGTTGCTAATAGTAAAAGAGAATCGTTATACACCTTTATATCATGCACCTGTCCTTTCCATACACTCATATCAGCCGGGAAATTCACTTCAATTTTTGTTGCTGTACTGGTAACCGGATTATAAAGTTGTAAATTATCCAGAGAAGAGGCCAACCAGGTACGTTCTTTTTCGTCCTGAAAGATTTTCAGAAATGCCGGATAATCCGGGCCTTTCAGAATATACGAGAAACGGGAAGTTCGTGTATCCAGTCTAAGGATACCTTTGTTTGCTACATTCAAGAGAAGAGAATTATCTGCACTGGGTGCCATACTGTTTATATAAAGTCCTCTTAACGCTTCCAAACAAGTACATTTTCCATTCCGAAGGATATATACCCCCATTTTGGTAACCACCCATACTGCTCCGTCTGATGCTATCGACAGACCAACCACCACCCCACGAGGCAATTCGCAACCTTTATATAAAGTGGCTAAATCTATATATTTCTCCTCAAAGGGATCGAAAAGTGTAATTCCATTAAAAGTTCCAATCCACATTCTGCCTTGCCTGTCTCCTGTGATACTGACAATATCATTGGATTGTCTGACGGTCTCATCGGATTCATAAAAGAAATTTTTAATTTCATAACCATCCAAACGATTCAACCCGTCCTTTGTCCCTAACCATATATATCCCATCTCGTCCTGATAGATAGCTTTTACCGTACTGTTGGACAGTCCGTCTGCTACAGTATACGAACGGTAGGGATTATCGGCTAAAAGAATCAGGGTACTACTGAACAATGTAATCAACAAGAACGTAAACTTTTTCATCACCATGGTACAGACATATTCATATATGCAGGCAAAGATAATATGTCTTTTCATAAAATAATAGTCCGCATGAGGGTTTTAACTAAACTGATATATGGCATTTTCAGCTTTAACCCCTGTAACCCGAAGAAAGGATATAAAGACCAAAAAATTCCTCTATTGTCTATGAAAGACCTCTTCCTATACACTATGCCCGCCTATTACTTTTACAGCAATAGACGGGCACATAGATGTATTATTCTCCTCAAAAAAATAAAGAAAATAAAGCTGTTTTATTAGTAACTCTGAAGCGTTATAATAGAACGTGCCGGAATCTGAACAGTCTTTCCACTTTTCACTTTTTCTACCGGTAGCAAATTCTCCCCTTCTTTATCCGAAGTACGATAAACCTGCCATTGTGCATTCCCTACTTTTTCTTTATCAATAGAAAACTCTTTTTCTTCATTAGCATAGTTAATCACTACCATCACATACGTTCCGTCCACGTTTTTATAAGCAGAACACATCAATCCTTGCTGATCGGTGTCGCCATCAGGAATCAGAGCTCCTGTTTGATCGAAAGCCGAAACGGACAACCGGACTGCTCCCGGACGGATAAAACGACTATAATTACCTAAAGCCCACATCAGTTTGGAGTCTTCTACTCTGCCATCTAAGAAATTATTGTCCGTAGTATATTCGCGAATCAATCCATCTTTATAATCGCCGCCAATAGCACGCCACCACTGCCAGCTTTCAGCTCTGGCATACACAATATCGTGATGAATGATACGTGCCACATAGAGCGCTGTCTTCATCGTATGATCGAAACCATTTCCACCACCGATTTCTTCATCATTACCCATGATGCAAGTCTCTGTTTGCCAGAAACCAACTTGATGCTTATCTAATGTGTCCCGCAGCTGACAGCGAATATTACGCAATTCGCTTAACGGAGTTGTTGTCCAATAGCTATGACCGAGCATCAAACGGGGAACATTCGGAGTATCTCCCAAATATGTGTCCACACTATCCGGACAGAAGAAAGCCTGAATCTGATACCCCCGTTGCCAGTCCGTTTCGTGGGTACGGAACATACAACGATAATCGGAAGACTCATTAACCAAAATCTGTGTATCCATGTCCCGGTCTACAAACTCTTTGCTTAACAGACGAACCGTGCGGGCTACTTCCCTGTTTGTTGCCGGACAGCCTTCCTGCTTCGGACCGACCCAGTTCCAGTGTCCATCCGGTTCATTGAAAGGACAGATATAGTTGAACTTGATGCCATCATGTTCTTCTACGCCTTGTACTACATCTGCCAGAAAACGAGCGTACTTTTCATAACAATCCGGTTTCAGGTTCGCTGTCCCTCCACGTCCGGTGTTTGTAGCCAATCCGTTCTGCGTATAATATACGGGAGGCGAATTCAGAAAAGCCAGAAATTTGTTGACTCCCCGTTCTTTAGCCAGTTTCAGAAAGTTGCGTTGACCTTGTTGCTTGTTCCAGTCGTATGTCCCGTCGGGATTCAGGAAACATTCGGCACGCATCCAGGGAGAAGCAATCTGACTGTTCTCTCCTTGTTCCGTACTACCTGCTCCAACGTTAAAACGCCAAAGTGACAAGCCGATACCTTTCGGCTGTCCGTTGGCGTTATTCTCCGTGCTGAACAGCCAGTCGGCCACCTGGTTTTGTTTCTCCTGCGGCCAAAGCCCGATGAATTGCATACTCCAGGCATCGGAAGCACTGAAGTATGCCATCGTCTGACAGGGTTGGTCTGTTTCTATCTGATAACGTATATAGGGGGCAGGTTGGGAACATCCACCTGCCACACCGGCTATTGAGAAGAAGCCTAAAGCGGCTAAAATCTTTTTACCTTTCATTGTCTAGTCTAATACCTGTTGAAAACTGTTTTATTGAAGAGTATAAATAAAAGTGGATATACCTTTAGCAGGAACAACACCTTTATTATAGCTGGGTTCACGTTTCAAATCCTTTGCTTCAGAAGTAGTATACTGTTCAAATTCACCTACTTCTTTGCCCAATCCTTCAAATGTATTATTTATTTCCGCACGTTTATCAGTCATGTTAGTGTACACCACTACCAATTTATCTTTCTCCGGTGAAATATAGGCAGTAGCAAAGAAATCCTTTGTCTCTTCCTCCAGTTTCAAATCAACACGCTGATAACCCGGACGTACAAATGCACTATAATTACCCAGTACCCAAAGGTTCTTACTAGCTTTATAAGTGCCATTAGTAGCTAAATCCGCATAACTTTCGCCATCATTGCTATCAGGAGAAAGACGGATCAAATAAAAACGGCTTTTCTGACTCCAACGTTCACGGCTACAAGTAGTCCAGTATGACCAAGAACTTACATTAGCTGTTGCCAAATCCTGATGAATCACTTTTGCCATACTCAAAGCCAAGTCCATATAAGAAGCATCACCATAGCTGGCATAATCTTCATAGTTCTCACTCAACATACTCCACTCCGTCTGATATACCTTCAAACCATATTGGTCTGCTTTGGACTTAACAGAAGAACGGACAGAGTACATATTGCTCCAGTTCGTATCCAGATAATAGCTATGCCCGCAAATCAATTTAGGCAAATGCGTAAGATTACCAATATAAGTACTTGTATTATTGGGATTGAAAAAAGCCTCTATTACATTGCCACGGGCACTTCCCGCATCACCGTTTCCATATAGATAGTCCCACTTTCCTGCTTCAGCCAATAACATCTGGGTATTGGAAAGCCCTTTGGTTGTCAAACTCGCATCCAATGCTTTTGCTAACGTTGCCACTTCTGTATTCTGCCAGGCCGAACCTTCTTGTTCATTACCATTCCAGTTGTACTGCGGTTCGTTAACCGGACTAATATAACTAATATTATAGCCTTCATCAACAAAATGCTTGGCACAAGTAGCCAGGAAATCAGCAAAGTCACCATAATGTTCTGTCTTCAAATTACTGGATGACCCTTTATCCGAACGTGCTTGTCCGTTATAAGTATAGTATACAGGAGGTGTATTACTGAACAGTACAAACGACTCACAGCCATACTCTTTTGCCTTTTCCATAAAATATCTCCGTCCGGAAGATTTGGACCAATCATAACTTCCATTTGCACTTGTCAAAAAACAGTCGACACGTCGTTCCTTCTTATCTGAAACAATACCACTTGCATCTCCTTGTTCTTCCGAACCTCCTCCCAAATTAAACCGCCACATGGATAAACCGATGCCCTGCGAATTGCCTTTGTCATCAACTTCGCGGGAAAATAACAATTTTGCAATGGCTTCTTTATTGGAAGTACTCCAGTATTTGCCAACATATTCCATATCCCATGCATCGGAAGATGCAAAACCGTCGATAGTCTGATATACAGTTGAGGCATCAATTGTAACATTGATAGTGGTATCGGTCGGCAGTTTAACTTCATATTCCGGCACGAATGCATATTCATCATTACATGCGCAAAGCCCTGCCGCCATGCATGAAAGTCCTATAAATAAATTTCTGTGTTTCATAATCATTTAATTAATTATATCCGGGATTCTGTACTATACTACCATTACTCTGGCTAATCTCTGTGGTCGGAATCGGGTATACCAAGTCACGCTCTTCTTTGAAATTACGTCCCTTAGAGCTACTTTCCTTCTGATTTCCAAGCTCATACGTATCGGTAGATTCTTTTGTATTGTATATCACAAATGAACCGTTTGGTCCCATAATATCACCCATAACAGACTTTCCACTATCATTTTTCCAGCGACGAATATCAAACAGACGTTGGTTTTCCAATGCCAGTTCAAGACGACGTTCCTGACGTATCGCATCACGGAGTTCAGTACCGCTGAATTCTACCGGATCTAAATCTACACGTTCTCTGACTTTATTCAAAGCCCAGCGAGCCTGTCCGTCATCTTTCAACACATTTTCAACTTCAGCATACATCAACAATACATCCGCATAACGTAGAATACGATAGTTCAATGGATTATGAGAAGCATCGTATGGTTCAGGACGTTGGGCATAAGGAATGTATACTTTACGAGTCACACGACCTGACTTATGCGAATCGGTAGAAACCGAATAAGGTACGGTAGAAGACCAATGGGCATCACCCGGCACACTGGTTGCTTTGTCTTTAATAATAGTCCATTTCAAACGTATGTCATCTCCTACTGTCTTGAAAGCCGTCTCCAAATTACTTGTCGGCAAGCCCCATGCCCAGCCACCGTCATCACGGGAACCACATACAACAGGCATTCTAAGTCCTAAACTATAGGCTATATCACTATTAGTCTGTACTTCAAACAGTGATTCAACACTATTATTATGGGAAATACTCCACACATCTCCAAAATCATCCAACAAATCATACCCTTGTGATGCATGACCATTCAACCCCATCACTTGTTCCAGCATATCCTCCGCTTCCTCATATTTTTCTTGATAAAGATAAGCCTTTGCCAATAGACCTTGTGCTGCCCCTTTAGTAGCACGTCCTAAGTCGGCACTGGCATATTCACCTTTAACAGGTAATACATTAGCAGCATCTTTCAGGTCATTCTCAATCTGTGTGTACACCTCTGCTGTGGAAGCACGCTGAATTCCCTCTATCTCTGAAGGCATCTTCATCCCCAGTACCAATGGTACACCACCAAAGTATCTCACCAGATCAAAATATTGATAAGCACGTAAGAATTTAGCTTCAGCCACATAACGATCTCTCAACGATTCGTCCTCAAACTCTACACCTGGTATTCTCTCAATCGCAATGTTACACCGCAATATACCCTTGTAACGGTACTGCCAGAAGTTCTGACAACATTCTCCTCCACCGTATGCGTCACCTGTAAAAAATGCCAGATCTTCATAAGCAGCCTGATCTTCACCAGTATTACCAACCCACATATCATCTGTACACATATCACCGCACAAATAAAATTTCTGTACCTGCCACCAATCATCCCAGAATATGGATTGATAACATCCTGTAATCTGCTGCTTACACTGATCTTCATTCACAAAATACTCACTCAAGTCCTGCTGACCGAGTACAGGCGTATCCAGGAAATCCGAACAACCGGCTAATGACAATGTAGAAGCGGCTATAGTCAAGCCTAAAATATATTTTTTCATATTCTTATCTCTGTTAATAGCATTAGAAATTCATATTGATTCCAAAAAGGTATGTACGCGGGTTAGGATACCCTGCCCAATCAATACCCGACTCTGTTACTTTTCCTTCAGTACCTAAGGCAGCAGCTTCAGGGTCCATTCCTGAATAACCGGTAATAGTGAACGGATTCTGTGCCGAGAAAGACAGACGCAATGAAATTTTCTTCGTCCATTTCTTTGGCAACGTATATCCTATCTGCAACTGCTTGCAACGTAAATAAGAACCATCTTCCACATAAAAAGAAGAAACACGTGTCCAGTTCTGATTGGCATCATTGTACGACAGACGGGGTAAATCATAGCTTGTTCCCTCACCGTGCCAGGAAGCATTGTAGGTTCCGGCATATACATTCTCACCCGACACTCCCGAATAGCGTCCTTTAGTCGTGTTGTATACATCGTTTCCTATTGTACCATAGAAATTGGCTGCAAAGTCAATATTCTTCCATGCTAAACGGGCATTAATGCCAACCATAAGGTCAGGAAATGCATTTCCAATGAAAGTCTTATCATTATCATCCAGCTTACCATCATGGTTCAAATCCTTGAAACGAATATCTCCCGGTTGAGCATTGGGTTGAATGACTGTTCCATATTCATCGGTGTGTGCATTTACTTCGGTCTGATTCTGGAAAATACCATCAGCCACATATCCATAGAAACGGCTGATCTCACCACCTTCCTCATTACGTATAATATAATCTCCATTAAAACTTCCGGCATTAATCGGAGTAGACCCCAACAGTTTGATAGCTTTATTTTTAACTGATGACAGGTTCAAGCCAATTCCGTAATCAAAATCACCTTTGCGATCTTCCCAGTTAATAGAAAGTTCCCAACCTGTAGCTCTCATTTTACCTACATTCTCCCACATCTGCCCATTCCACATCGGGAACCCTAAAATCAGCATATTATCTTTTTTCAGCAGCATATCATGGGATTCCTTACGGAACCATTCTGCAGTCACCGACAAACGGTTTTTCAAAAATGCCATATCAATACCGATATTATAATCTTCTACAGTTTCCCATCGAATCAATGAGTTACCAATCGAACCTACCGCTGTACCAATCTCACGATTACCACCAAATACATAATCGGCAGCTCCAATAGTAGACTGATAAGCCGAATTGTCAATATTCTGATTACCCACACGTCCCCATCCTGCATGAATCTTCAAGTTATCAAAGATATGCTGTTTTTTCATGAATGGCTCTTCTGAAATACGCCATGCCGCAGATACTGCCGGAAAAGTAGCGTATTGATTATCTTTCATGAATTTAGAAGAACCATCTACACGGATAGAAGCAGTCAAATAGTAACGGTCGTTGTAATTATACATCACACGTCCCAGATAAGAGATCAATGAAGAATAGGCATTCACGCCTGCCGTCTGCGGATTCTGCGTACCGGCTGAAACATAGTGCAGGTTCTCTTCATTGGTAGGAGTACGTTCTTTTGACCCTTCCAGCCAATATTCCTGGAAACGTTCCATCGTATAACCAGCCATCACATTCAAATTGTGTTTATGATTAAAACTCTTAATCCAGTTTATTGTATTTGTCCAGTTCCAGTCCACCCAATTATCGGTTTTACGATATGCTTTGCTATAATCGGATTTCTCTAATGTATCGATATTGAAAGAAGGAGTAAACTCATCTGAAATACGGAAACGGGCATTGACACCAAACTGTGAACGAATAACCAAACCTTTAATCGGTTCAATATTTACATACGGATTGGCTAATAAACCATATTCATCACTATGTTTATCCATACGAGCTAATTGTGCAACCGGATTCCACACCAAGTTGTTGCTGGAACGGGCATAGTTGTCGTATTCATTTGTCGTCCATTCACTTTGAGGACGCATGATCGGAGTTGTGGGGTCCATAGCCATTATATTACCCAATAAATTGGGAGTATCTGTCCAATTTTCATATTTCGGGGTAAAGTCAATACCTGCTTTTACTATACTATTAAAAGTATATTCCATACTGAAACGAGCTGTCAGCTTTTGCCAGTTACCTACAGTGTATTGTGAGTCTTGTCCGAAATAACCAATATTAGCAGAGTAAAGCAACTTATCCGTACCTCCGGAAAAATTAAAATTATAGTTATGAATCAGTGCTGTCTTCTTCATGCTTTCATCCCACCAGTCAGTACCTTCCGCATCTATTATATTCTCCTTGCTGTTATAACGAGGCTCTGCATTATCATTAATATAACGCGCTTTGAATACATATTCATATTCGGAAGCTTTTGCCATCTCCGGTTTCTTCAACGTCTGAAAACCGGCAGAAGCTGAGAAACCGAATTGGGTAGCTCCCTTTTTACCTTTCTTGCTAGTAATAAGAACAACGCCGTTAGAACCACGTGTACCATAAATAGCTGCTGCAGAAGCATCTTTCAGCACTTGCATGGATTCAATATCGTTCTGGTCAAGAAAATTGATATTGGTTCCCACCGGCATTCCATCAACAACATACAACGGGTCAGAACCATTGACAGTAGATACCCCCCGAATAATAACACGAGGCGAAGTACCCGGACCGCCGCCACCGGTAATCTGCACACCATTAATCTTTCCCTGCAAAGCATTCATGGCATTACCGCCAGTCAGTTTTTTCAGTTCATCTCCTTTGATAGCAGATATAGAGCTTGTCAAGTCACTCTTCTTCACTGCACCATAACCGATAACAACTACTTCATCCAAAGCTTGTGTATCATCTTCCATGACTACATTAATGACATTCTTTCCATTGACTTTGACTTCTTGTGTCTTATATCCAATCATGGAAAATACAATAGTCGCATCTTTAGGAACATTAGTCAATGTGTAGTTTCCATCCAAATCTGTGACAGTACCATTTGTAGTACCCTTCACCAGAACGGTCAAACCAATCATTGGTTCTTTATCACTAGCTGCAATAGCAGTACCAGTCAGATTTCCCTGCTGAGCATAAAGGTTCAGCGCAAAGAACGATAATAATAAAAATAGATATCGTTTCATGTTTTTATGGTATTATTTTAATTATTTCTTCAGTAATTTAGACTGAACAAGATGTGTATCAAATATAAAGGTGTATTTACCTGCGGGTACCTTTTTAGATGAATCATTAGTATTAGTAGCAAATGATTCGTTTTTACCGTCAAAACGCCAACCGGGTTCCAACCAAGCACCATTTGCATCATAAGGAGTGATTGTCACGTCAAAAGAATCTTGTTTACTCCAAGTCAATTCTGCTGTGAGACAATGCGGATTGTCCGGATCTTGAGTCAATTCATAGACATTCTTAGGTCCGTCCCAGCCTTTGGCACCATCAAACCATCCACCAACGAATCCCATTTTAAGTCCGTCAATAATTGGTGTTCCCGGAGAATAAGCTTCTACTGTATAGGTTCCTTCTTCTGTATTAAAGTTTATTTCATAATAGCTCTTTTCAGGTAGAATAATCGGCTGTACATCTTCAGAAATGCCAGTTAGTTTTCCCGGATTATTTTTGTCATCACCAAAACAGATGCTAAAACTATATTTGCTTGTAATGAAACGGATCGGGGTATTTGGAGCAGGTGAATAACAACGAGCCTTATAGGTGAAATTCGTTACTCGTTCTATAGGCATTGGAACTCCCCATACGTCATTGCCTGTTAGCAATTTGCTGTCTGTTCCTTCAAAATCAACCAGATACATATTCTCATAATCTTTCACTCTGGAAACGAGTACTGAATAGTTCTTTTCCGCAACATTGCCAAAAGTATCAACAGCGCGTATAACCAACGTATAGGTCCCAGTCTTATCAGAAGGAAATACAACAGTAGTATTCAATGTTCCTTTTTTCTCTCCTTCTTCAATATCCAAACGTTCCAAGATTTCCAAATCAGGAACAGCCAATTCCAGATAATCCAATTCCTTATTATCTTGTGCAGTGAACCGGAATGTTTTAGAAGTGCCTTCAGACAACACTATATTAATATTATCACTTAAAAGACCAATAGACGGAGTCAAGACTGGTTCTGTATAATCACCATCCATCGTAATCAGGACATCGCTTGTTGCTGTACGCCCACCTAAATCTGTAACTGTTACCTTTATAGTAAAACTGTCACCTTTCGTTTTTTCAGGAATAGTGAAACCATAATTCAGATTATACTCATACAATGATTCTGAATAAAGAGTTGACAATTCAATTGTTTTGTCCAAGTAAAGCTCTGCACATTGTAGATTAATAGAACGAATACCATCTTTATCCACAATTTTACCTGCAATTTTGAATTCATAGCCTGTCAATGTACGGATATGATCAGATGTTAATTCAAGAGTTGGAGATTGTCCGTCTACATCTCTATAATCCTCATCGTCACTACATCCAACCAACAAGGTCGCTACTGAAAGGAAAGTCCACAAAACCGTGCTTTGCAACAATTTAGCTTTCATAATAATTAGTATTTAATGATTAATATTATCTCGGTACGACTTCTCAATATATAAAATATCGACAAATCGACATTACAAATGTAGACGATTCCAACTATATAAACCGACAAAAATCATGCAGAGAAGCTACATAAATCGTGCAATGCACGATTTACATACTCTAAATAAAATATTTATTCCTATTTTTGAGCTTGTAAATGAAACGAATAAGTACGAGTTATGAAGAAACACATTACTTCTATTTTCTTTCTGTGTCTGTTATCAGTTTCTCAATTGATAGCTCAATCCCATTCTATCAAACGATTGGGTATTGAGCAGGGATTATCTAATAATTATGTGATTAGTATCGCACAAGATAAACAAGGCTTCTTATGGTTTGCTACGGAAGAAGGACTTAATAAATTCGACGGGACCCGTTTCATGACCTATTATAAGAATGACTTATCGCAAAGTAGCCAGGGAATCACTGGCAATGAACTCAATCGGGTATATGCTGACAATAAACGTCCCATTATATGGATAGCGACTCAACGGGACGGATTAAATGCATATAATTACAACAAACAGGTATTTACAGCTTATTCACATAATCCGGATGACCCTCATAGCCTAATTACGAATGACGTAACGGACATCGCTCCTTCTGCTCAACATGAAGATGGCTTGTGGATCAGTACTTACTATAGAGGTATAGAATATCTCGACATTAACAGTGGGCAGTTCACTCATTATAACAAGAATACAGTGCCCGCCTTATCTTGTGAACAAACATGGACTGTGTTGGACGGAGGAGACGGGAATCTATACATCGGCCATGTCGGCCACGGATTCAGTATTCTTTCTCTCAAAGATAAAAGTGTAAAAAACTTCCAGAATCATTCGGACGACCCGAAGAGCCTGCCCGGTAATGATGTACGATGTCTCACAAAAGACACAAACGGTAATATATGGCTAGGGACAGATAAAGGCCTGGCTCTTTTCAATGCTACCGATCAAAGCTTTATCACTTTTAAGAATAACAAAAATGATAAATATGCTGCTTTATGCAATCGGATATTGGCTATTAAACAATTAAACGACGGTAAACTTTGGATTGCTTCCGAACTTAATGGCATTACTATACTGGATCTCAAACAAAGTATGTTTCTCTCACCCGAACAGATTTCCCTCGAATATATTCAGGAAGGTGATGATAGTCGAAGCCTTTCCAATGCAAGTGCCCGGTGTATATTCCAAGATTCTTTTGACAATATCTGGATAGGTACATGGGGAGGAGGAATCAACTTTATCAGCAGAAAGCCACCCTTATTCACAACATTAAGTTATTCTCCGATTCCCAACAATGAAAACAGTCTGAACAATAAAGTTGCAAGCAGTCTCTGTACCGACAGACAAGGACGTATATGGATTGGAACAGACGGAGGTGGTATCAATGTATTTGAAGGGGACAAGCGTATTGCTATTTATAAAAAAGAGACTGGAGACATCCCTTCCAATTTCATATTGACCTCTTTACAGGATTCAAAAGGAAATCTATGGTTCGGTTCTTTTCAAGGAGGAATCAGTTATTATGACACTCGGAATAAAAGGTTTCGTTCCATCTCCCTCATGGGACAGTACAATCAGGATGTCCGTACGATCTACGAAGATACTCAACATAATATCTGGGTAGGATATAGCGGAGGAATCATTGTATTGAATCCCCTCAACATGGAAATTATCCGACACTACAACACTGAAAACAGCGAACTACACAGTGATTTTGTACGTTCTATAGCTCAAGATGAGAAAGGGTGTTTCTGGATTGGGACCTTCGGAGACGGACTTGGCGTATACACGCCCGATCTACAACAAATCAAGACCTTTGTCCAAAGGGAGGGCTTCTGTTCCAATACCGTCAATCAGATCATACAGGATAAACACAAAAGAATGTGGATAGGGACAGGAGAAGGACTAGTCTGTTTTCCTTCAACCAATGTATTAACCTACAAAACATATCAACGAAAAGATGGTTTAACCAATACAAATATCTGTGCAATAACAGAAGACAAGAAAGGTAATATATGGTTTAGCAATAATAAAGGTGTCAGCTGCTACGTGACAGCCAAAGATTGTTTCTATCACTATGGTCATTCTGACGATGTTCCGGCGGGAAGTTTCTCAAGCGGTTGTGTAACGCAAAACAAGAACGGATGGATTTATTTCGGTTCTATCAATGGAGTATGTTGTTTTAATCCTGATATTACAATGAATGAACAACCTACTCCGGTAGCAGTTATCACGGAAATGAAAATACTGGGACGATTGAGCAATCTGGAAAATAACGACATGATTATCAACTTGTCCAAAGGACAGAATGTAGAATTAAGTCATGCGCAAAATAGCTTTGGACTTACATTTAATGTGCAAAACTACTCACTTGTCAACCAAGTGGAGTATGTTTATATGCTGAAAGGGCTTGAGAACTCATGGTACACCGTCAATGAGAACAACAGTGTCACTTTCCGAAACATTCCTCCGGGAAAATATGAGTTCCTCATCAAAGCACGAGTACATAACCAAGAATGGCCGGAAGAAGCTACTTCACTTACCATCCGTGTCAATCCCCCTCTTTGGCTGACGTGGTGGGCAAAGCTTATCTATATTTTAGTATCTATCAGCATCATTTATCTTATCTTGCATGCATATAAAAAGAAGCTGGATTTAGAAAGCCTCTATATTTTGGAAAAGAAAAACCATGAGCAGGAACAGGAATTGAATCAGGAACGTCTGCGGTTCTACACCAATATCACCCATGAACTACGTACACCGTTGACCTTAATCCTCGGTCCCTTGGAAGATATGCAAAAAGAAACCTCACTTCCGGCAAAACAAGCCCAGAAGTTATCTGTCATCCATCAAAGTGCGCTACGGCTGCTCAACTTGATTAACCAAATACTGGAATTCCGAAAGACAGAGACGCAAAATAAGAAATTGTGCGTCAGCAAAGGCAATATCGCTCCTTTGATTTATGAGATAGGACTTAAATACAAAGAACTAAATCAAAAGACCAAGATTGACTTCCAGATTCAAATAGAGAAAGAAGAAATGTTTCTTTTTTTCGATAAGGAAATCATTACCATTGTTTTGGATAATCTTATTTCCAACGCAATCAAATATACGGAACAAGGGCGCGTCACTCTAAGTTTGTATCAGACAATGCGTAATGAAGTAGCTTATACAGAGATAAAAGTAAGTGATACGGGATATGGAATTTCTGCTGAAGCCCTGCCACATATTTTTGACCGTTATTATCAGGAAAGCGGCAAGCATCAGGCATCCGGCACAGGCATTGGTTTGGCTTTGGTGAAGAATCTGGTCACCCTGCATGAAGGAGAAATCCGGGCAGAAAGCATACAAAACGAAGGAAGCTCATTCTATATCAGCTTATTGACGGATAATATCTATCCCAATGCCTTACACGCAGATTCTACAGAACCGGTTCAAGAGGAGACGAACCCGGAAGCAAGCCTTGAATATCCACAAGAAACCACACTGGATACCGGCAAACCAATCCTGTTGATTGTAGAAGACAATGAAGAGATACAGAAATATATCGCCGAGTCCTTTGTCGATTCGTTCGAAGTACTCACCGCCTACAATGGAGAAGAAGGGAAGCAACAAGCTCTTAGCCGCATCCCAGATATTGTAGTCAGCGATATTATGATGCCTGTCATAGACGGTATCACTCTCTGCCGGCAATTGAAAGAAGACGTACGAACCAGTCATATCCCTGTCATCCTATTGACAGCCAAAGATTCTCTGCAAGATAAAGAAGAAGGATACGAGGTAGGAGCCGATTCTTATCTGACAAAGCCTTTCAGTGCTTCTCTGCTACGCAGCCGTATCAATAATCTGCTGGAATCAAGAAAGAAACTGATAGCTCAATTCCAGACACAATCCGTTCCGGGCAATCAGGCAGATTTAAAAGAAAAACGTATCGTAATCGCCGAAGCTCTAAGCAAGCTGGATAATGAATTTATTGAAAAAATCACCCTTTTAATCGAAGAAAACCTCTCTTCGGAGAAGATTGATATTACCTATCTTTCAGACAAAATGTGTATGAGCGGCTCCACTCTCTACCGGAAAATGAAAGCACTAACGGGATTATCGACTAACGAATATATCCGGAAAGTGAAAATGCAGAATGCCGAACGTTTACTGCTTGAAGGAAAGTTCAATATCTCTGAAATCGCCTATAAAGTAGGAATGAACAGTACGGGATATTTCCGCCAATGCTTTAAAGAAGAATTCGGCGTCTCGCCTTCGGATTACCTGAAGCAGATTATACAATCATAAAAAGAGGGAAGCCGCTTACGTTTCATACGTTTTAAAAAACGAATTTTGCTCCTGCCCAAAAAGAAGTACCTCTTAAAAGTTTAATACAAAACTTTTAGGAGGCATTTTATAAATCTGATTTATATAAAGGAGAGGGGAATCTATTAAAACTGAATCCGTTAAATAGCATCTACAAAAAGAAAAGGTACAACCTGTGTCCGTGAGAGCTAAGTCATTTCCTCAATTCTTCAGTCATTGTTTTTAGTAATGACTTGCTGTCATTTAACGGCAAATCCGTAGCCAAATCCCAACTCATCATGCCTTTCAATTTTTGTTCTTTTGCATAATGGGTTTTGATACGAATGTTATCCTGACCATCAAACACATAAGTATCTCCCTGATATATCACCTCATTCTGTGAAGGACTCGTAATCAGTCCATCCTGTACAAAATTGAAATAGGCCTCCGTCTTCTTTGAATTATCTTTAGTCACACCATAAAAAGGAACCCCGGCTACCAGTTTTTCCTTCGGAATACCATACTCCAATACCATCTGTATATCCGAACAATATTTCTCTATTGGAAAGCGAACCGGTGAAGGGCCATAGCACTGAAGTGAAATAAAATCAACAGCTTCAATAGCTTTCTTACTAATCTTATAGCAAACAGGATGCAGAGATACACTGAAAAGATACTTATCTCCCAAGACTTCCCGCATCTTCAGGATAGCCAAACTATAGTCTTCATACTCTTTCTCATTCTCCGCCCATTCAAAGTCAAGGTCAATACCATCCAAATTATTCTTTTCCAGCACTTTCTTGATATTCTTCGCAAATGTAGTACGAGCAGCCTCATCAGCCACCATTGCTTTCCATTCACCACTGGAAGCACCCAAGCGTATTTTCGCTTTTGTCCCTTTTACTTTTCCACGAACCGACTTAATCAACCCTTCCCAAGTTGTCTCACCTTTTCCCTGAAAAGCACGGGGATTCTCAAATAAAAGCGATCCGTCTTTATTAGGGTGAACACTCAAAAAGATTAGATCGTCACTTGCCCGCAGGCTTTCTGTAGAAATACGCCCTCGATTGTAAAAATTACCCCGCACATAAGAACTGATCATATAGTCTTGTTGTGCAAATAATGATAATCCGACAAACAAAAAAAGGAAGAATACAATTTTTCTTAGCATTAGCATAATGATTGATAATTAATAAGTTTAGATCGCAAAAATACGCATGTCAAACGGAAATAGATGTTCAAAAACAACTATAATACTTCCAGAAATCAACATAAAGTCTTCCATTCAGACACAAAAACAGACAAATCTTGAAAAAAGAGTTAGAAAAAATAAAATAAAGTACGTTTCTTTGTAATTTCAGCTACTCAATTGGTAGCTGAAATATTGTCACAAACTCACGTTCAAAGAAATACAACAAATCTATATTTATGAATAAATTACTATTAACCGGATTTTTAACTGCCGGAGCAGCCATCCACAATTTAAGTGCCCAAACTACTGCCGGGCAAGGAAACCAACAAAAGGACGAACAGCGTCCCAATATCCTCTTTATCCTAAGTGACGACCACACCTCACAAGCATGGGGCATTTATGGTGGAGTGCTGGCAGATTATGCCTATAATAACAATATTCGCCGACTTGCCAATGAAGGCGTAGTCCTCGATAATTGTTTCTGTACTAATTCCATCTCCGCACCCAGCCGTGCCAGTATCCTTACAGGATTATATAGCCACCGGAACGGACTTTACACACTAGCCGATTCTTTGAACACTTCAATCCCCACCCTGGCTACCGTTCTACAATCACATGGATATAACACAGGGCTTGTCGGGAAATGGCATATCAAGTCACAGCCACAGGGCTTCAATTATTACTCTATCTTCTACGACCAGGGAGAATATCGTGATCCCACTTTTATCGAAAGTAGTGATCCCTGGCCGGGTAACCGACGATTTGGAGAACGCATACTTGGCTTTTCTACCGATCTCGTCACAGAAAAAGCAATCAACTGGATCAAGCAACAGGACGGCAAGCAACCTTTCCTGATGTGCTGCCACTTCAAAGCCACTCACGAACCCTACGATTATCCGATTCGTATGGAACATCTTTACGACGGTGTCACCTTCCCCGAACCGGAAAATCTTCTGGACTGGGGACCGGAAACCAACGGGCGTTCTTTCAAAGGGCAACCCTTAGAAGAGTTGGTACGCCGCTGGAAAATCGCCTCAAAAGATCCGGATAAGTGGTGGTGTCGTTATCCCGGTCTGCCGTTCAGTACGGAAGGAATGCAACGAACCACCGCCAGACGCGCAGCCTATCAAAAACTAATCCGCGATTATATGCGTTGCGGAGCCACTGTTGACGACAATATCGGCAAGCTCCTGAAAACTCTCGATGAAATGGGTATTGCTGATAATACAATAGTTGTCTACGTCTCCGATCAGGGATATTTCCTGGGCGAACATGGCTTCTTCGACAAACGTATGTTTTATGAAGAATCAGCCCGTATGCCTTTCGTTATCCGCTATCCCAAAAAGATCCCTGCTGGAGAACGCCTGAAAGACCTGATACTCAACGTCGATTTCGCACCAACTCTAGCCGAATTTGCCGGAGTAAAAATGGAGAATGTGCAAGGAACCAGTTTCGTCAACAACCTCGAAGGAAAGACTCCACCCGACTGGAGAAAGGAAATCTATTACCGATACTGGACCAATCATGCCATACGCCCGGCACATTTCGCCATCCGGTCCGATCGATACAAACTGATCTTCTATTACGCTCAAAATCTGGATATGACCGATACAGGAAACTTTGAATTCACTCCGTCATGGGACTTCTATGATTTACAAAACGACCCGCATGAAAATCATAATGCATACAATGATCCGAAGTACGCCCCTGTCATCAAACAGATGAAAAAGCAATTATTAAATCTCCGCAAGGAAGTAGGTGATACAGACGAGAAATATCCGGAGATGCAGGAATTACTCGAAAAGTATTATAATAAGGACATGCGGTAATCATACCGCCATACTCTCCTTGAAAACTTTTTATGTTGCTTTTCCATTCCTTATTTTCTCAAATAATTCTCACCGTGATGAGAAAAAATACTCATCGTGGTGAGAAAATTTTCTCATCGCATTGAGAATTATTTCTCATCACGGTGAGAATTATCTACTGTCTGAATAGGCTGGAACGATACAATATATTAGTTATAAATTCATTCCACTACATCAAAGATAATCATACAAAGATTTCTACTAAAACATAAATAAAAGAAAGAATTCCATTTTCCACAAAAAAAGTCTATCTTTGTTCCGTCAAGATAATAAATCATGAATAAAACTCATGCCAGGAGATTCATTTTGCATACAATATACCAACTGTACGGGATGCCCCAAAGCCACTGAGAATATCCTTGTATATAGAAATTTACCCAAAGGAGAGCATATCCCCAAGGATAAGTGTACGCAGAATTGTATGCTTTTTATGATAAAGGGTGAATTACTGATCAACAGCGAAGAATATCCCGGAAATACACTGCGCGAAAAACAGTTTATCCTGCAAGCTATCGGTTCCAAGGTTGAAATATTGGCACTGACAGATGTTGAATATGTTGTCTATTGGTTCAACGAACTACCTCTGCTCTGCGAAGAACGGTACAAAGAAATGATGGAACAGACAGGAGCCCCATTGACCTACACTCCGCTTGTCATGAGTGAAAGACTGTACCATCTTGTCACCAGTATGCCCGAATTCCTCGGTGAGGAAACCCCTTGCAGCAAGTATATCAACTTAAAATGCAAGGAATTAGTTTTCTTGATTACCAATTTCTACCCGCTACCCCAGCTAAGCTCATTCTTCTATCCAATCAGCACATATACGGAAAGTTTCCACTACTTCGTCATGCAAAACTACAGCAACGTGAAGAACGTAGAAGAATTTGCACACCTGGGAGGATATACGACCACTACTTTCCGCCGCCTCTTCAAAAACCTGTATGGTATGCCCGTATATGAATGGATACTGGAAAAGAAACGGGAAGGAATCCTGGAAGACCTGCAACACAGCAAAATGCGAATCACTGAAATCTGTAACAGATACGGATTCGACTCCCTGTCACATTTCGCACACTTCTGTAAAGACTCTTTCGGCGATACCCCACGCGCTTTACGCAAAAAAGCAGCCGGCGGTGAGAAAATCGGAAAGGTACAATAAACAGTCCCATCCTACGAATGTGCCAATCAGTTGCACCATGCGCGCATACTGGCTGGCATATTGACACATTGGCGTATTGATCCATTATTAAAGAATTATTTCTTTAATTCCTTGCTCAATCAATCTATTTCCCCTATTTTTGCAGTCCGTAAGAGGTGTAAAACGTCGAAATTTTAGTTCTAACAATTAAATAATTTAAATTCAATCATTTATGTGGTTAAGTAATTCATCTGTAGGAAGGAAAGTGGTGATGAGCGTTACCGGTATCGCCCTTGTCCTGTTTCTAACATTTCACATGGCGATGAACTTGGTTGCGATCATCTCGGCTGATGGTTACAACATGATTTGTGAGTTCCTGGGAGCAAACTGGTATGCATTAGTGGCTACCGCAGGACTGGCTGCTCTTTTCGTAATTCACATTATCTACGCATTCTGGCTGACAATGCAGAATCGCAAAGCGCGTGGTAGCGAACGCTATGCAGTGACAGACAAACCGAAAACTGTAGAATGGGCATCTCAAAACATGTTGGTGCTGGGTCTTATCGTTATCGTAGGTCTTGGTTTGCACCTCTTCAACTTCTGGGCAAAAATGCAGTTGCCGGAACTGATGCACAACATGGGCATGCACGCTGATACATTGACATTGGCTTATGCTGCTAACGGTGCATATCACATTCAGCAGACTTTCTCTTGTCCGGTTTACGTAGTTCTTTACCTTGTTTGGCTGTTTGCTTTGTGGTTCCACCTGACTCACGGTTTCTGGAGTTCAATGCAATCACTGGGATGGAACAACAAAGTATGGATTGATCGTTGGAAATGTATTTCTAACATCTATTCTACAATCGTTGTACTCGGTTTCGCACTGGTAGTAGTGGTATTCTTTGTGAAAACACTTATTTGTGGTGGTGCTTGCTAAATAGTAAATTGTAAATGATTAAATTGTAAATAATATTATGATCAAGATAGATTCAAAAATTCCAGAAGGCCCGGTGGCTGAGAAATGGACCAACTATAAAGCTCACCAGAAATTGGTGAACCCCGCTAATAAACGCCGTTTGGACATCATCGTTGTGGGTACGGGTCTGGCAGGTGCTTCTGCCGCTGCTTCACTCGGTGAAATGGGTTTCAGAGTATTCAATTTCTGTATTCAGGATTCTCCCCGTCGTGCACACTCTATCGCTGCACAGGGTGGTATCAATGCTGCAAAGAATTATCAAAATGACGGTGACTCCGTTTACCGTCTGTTCTACGATACTGTAAAAGGTGGTGACTATCGTGCCCGTGAAGCTAACGTATATCGTCTAGCTGAAGTGTCTAACGCTATCATCGACCAATGTGTAGCACAAGGTGTTCCTTTCGCTCGCGAATATGGTGGTACACTGGACAACCGTTCTTTCGGTGGTGCACAGGTATCCCGTACTTTCTACGCTAAAGGCCAGACTGGTCAGCAGTTGTTGCTGGGTGCTTACTCTGCATTGAGCCGTCAGGTAAACGTAGGTACTGTAAAACTGTACACTCGTTATGAAATGCAAGACGTGGTGATCGTTGACGGACGTGCTCGCGGTATCATCGCTAAAAATCTTGTAACAGGTGAACTGGAACGCTTTGCCGCTCACGCTGTAGTTATCGCTACCGGTGGTTATGGTAATGCTTACTTCCTATCTACCAACGCTATGGGATGTAACTGTACAGCTGCTATCTCTTGCTACCGCAAGGGTGCTGTATTCGCTAACCCTGCTTACGTTCAGATTCACCCGACTTGTATCCCGGTACACGGTGACAAGCAGTCTAAACTGACTTTGATGTCTGAATCTCTCCGTAACGACGGTCGTATTTGGGTTCCGAAGAAAAAAGAAGATGCTGTGAAACTTCAGAAAGGCGAAATCAAAGGAAGTGATATTCCTGAAGAAGACCGCGACTATTACTTGGAACGCCGCTATCCGGCATTCGGTAACCTGGTTCCGCGTGACGTTGCCAGCCGTGCTGCTAAAGAACGTTGCGACGCAGGTTTCGGTGTAAACAACACTGGTTTAGCCGTATTCCTTGACTTCTCTGAAGCTATCAACCGCTTGGGTATCGACATCGTTCTCCAACGTTATGGTAACCTCTTCGATATGTATGAAGAAATCACTGACGTTAATCCGGGAGAACTGGCAAAAGAAATTAATGGCGTAAAATATTATAATCCGATGATGATTTATCCGGCTATCCACTATACAATGGGTGGTATCTGGGTAGACTACGAACTGCAAACCACTATCAAGGGTCTGTTCGCTATCGGTGAATGTAACTTCTCCGACCACGGTGCAAACCGCCTCGGTGCTTCTGCATTGATGCAAGGTTTGGCTGACGGTTACTTCGTATTGCCTTATACAATCCAGAATTATCTGGCAGATCAAATCACTGTTCCTCGTTTCTCTACTGATCTTCCTGAATTTGCTGAAGCAGAAAAGGCAGTTCAAGCTAAGATCGACAAGTTCATGAGCATCCAGGGTAAAGAATCTGTTGATTCTATCCACAAGAAACTGGGTCATGTTATGTGGGAATATGTAGGTATGGGACGTACGGCAGAAGGCTTGAAGAAAGGTATTGCCGAACTGAAAGAAATCCGCAAGGAATTCGAAACGAATCTGTTTATCCCCGGTTCCAAAGAAGGTATGAACGTAGAGCTTGACAAAGCAATTCGTCTGTACGACTTCATCACAATGGGTGAGCTTGTTGCTTACGACGCATTGAACCGTAACGAAAGTTGTGGTGGTCACTTCCGTGAAGAATACCAGACTGAAGAAGGAGAAGCTAAACGTGATGACGAAAACTTCTTCTATGTAGCATGCTGGGAATATCAAGGTGACGATGAAAAAGCTCCGGTATTATACAAAGAGCCGTTGGTATACGAAGCTATCAAGGTTCAAACCCGTAACTACAAGAGCTAATCGGTGAAGTTAAACATTTAAAAGAATTAGAAGAAAATGGATAAAAATATATCATTTACACTGAAGGTATGGCGCCAAGCTGGTCCGAAGGCTAAAGGTGCTTTTGAAACCTACCAAATGAAAGATATCCCTGGCGATACTTCCTTCCTCGAAATGCTGGATATTCTGAACGAACAGCTCATCAGCGAAAGAAAAGAACCGGTAGTATTCGACCATGACTGCCGCGAAGGTATCTGCGGTATGTGTTCTCTTTACATCAACGGACACCCGCACGGTCCTGCAACAGGTGCTACTACTTGTCAGATCTATATGCGTCGTTTCCAGGATGGTGATACGATCACTGTTGAACCTTGGCGTTCGGCCGGTTTCCCAGTCATCAAGGACTTGATGGTAGACCGTACAGCTTATGACAAGATTATGCAAGCTGGTGGTTACGTGAGCGTACGCACAGGTGCTCCGCAGGATGCTAACGCTATCCTAATCGCAAAACCTATCGCTGACGAAGCTATGGATGCTGCTTCTTGTATCGGTTGCGGTGCTTGTGTAGCTGCATGTAAAAATGGCTCTGCTATGTTATTCGTCTCTGCAAAAGTTAGCCAGTTGAACTTGCTGCCGCAAGGTAAACCGGAAGCTTTGCGTCGTGCAAAAGCTATGTTGTCAAAGATGGATGAACTGGGATTCGGTAACTGTACAAACACACGTGCTTGTGAGGCTGAATGTCCGAAGAACATCTCTATCAGCAACATCGCCCGCTTGAACCGTGACTTTATCATCGCAAAATTAAAAGACTAGAAATTGCTAGATTTCGAGAGCGAGAGCTTAATTTGATTAATGACAGAATCCCCTGCCGGCTAGTTCGACAGGGGATTTCTTTTTATTATCTATGAATTGTCATTAATCACCACTATTATTAAGAAATTATTATGAAGCAATTTGTCTACGCAAATTACGTGGAGAGGCTCCAAAAGACTTTTTACAGAAATTGGAAAAATGCGGTAAGGATTCAAAGCCATATTTATAGCATATCTCCGAAATGCTATATTCAGAGTTATTCAAGTCGTCGAGAATGCCTTCTTTACGCCGTGCCAGCATCCATTCATAAACAGGTTCATGAAAGACGTTATTGAAGATACGACGGAATGTACTAAGAGTATATCCGCCTAATTGAGCGAGTTCTTCTACTGTCTTTACTTTCTTATAGTTTTGAATAACGAAGTATTGGAAACTGTTTACATATTTAGAGAGTGGATGCACCAAGCTCGAAAGATCATAATCGGAATAATAGTATCCCAACACAAACGCTAATTCTTTCCGTTTTAGAGACAACAAATCCCGACAGACTTTAGCCCCTTTCAGATAAGTGATAGACCCATTGAGGAAATATTGCAGTTCAGGTATTATTTTAAGTGGAGTATAAATAAGTGGAGGAGATACCTCCTTCATGATATGATTGAAACGGAAATCACAAAACAGTTCGGGCTGGATAAAACGATAATAAATACACTCACATTCAGTCATAGCAAGCATCTCAAACATAGAACCAATAGCTTGAAGGATAAATTCACCTCCCTTAAGCATTGTCCCTGCATATTCCTTACTATTGACCAGTATTTCTCCCTTCATCAAAAAAAGGATAAGATTTTCTTCACACTTTTGAGCTGGTTTATGAAAACCACGCTGATAAATCACATGAGTAATGGCATTACTCACCGCTTTTGGACATATTTGACAATCCCAGGTTCCTTGACAAATAGATGGCATACGCTGACTGTGTTTGTTTTTGTTTATGCTGCCAGCAAAAATATATGAAATCTTTCATATTGCCATAAAAAAAGAGAGAAAAGTGAAAAAGAGGTTGGAAGAGAAAAAGTAAACAAATATATCCCCAAACAAATCTTATTAATGAGTCCTGACTTTTCTCTTTCGAAAAGTTAGGACTCATTATAGACTTATGTATAGCACTTTATCCACCATAGTAAATAGACAACTGCTATTCTTTGTTTCTCAATATGTTATTTATCAACATTTGCATCACCATTTTTAGGAGTCCAATCGTCCTCCAATGTTCCTGAGACTTTGAGTTCGTCACCAGCTTTTAGTACTAAAGTATAAACATGTTTTTCACCCGAAAGCCATGTATCTGTGAGTTCTGCTGTTTTTATACCTGATTTAAATATTTCAACACCATCTTTCGTTGCAGAAAATGTCACTTCAACAGTTGCTTTTTCAAGCTCCTGTGGCATCAGAATCATCAGTTGATCTGCTGCTGTTAAAGTTTTGGCTGCATCATCACCTCCAACAAAAACATTATCTGTTGCAAGATTTATCGAATAATCAGCAGTTGGTGAAGCATCAGAAGTCCATTTCTGAGTCGCATAGCTATAAGTACCCGATGTTTTCAAAGCCTTGAAAGTAATATTGGTTACTGTATATTCTACATTTTTATCATCACCTTTTAATTTAAATATAACCTGAGTCAAAGCATGCTTAAACGTCAAAGAAACAGCATTAGCACTTTTAGTTTGACCTGTTAATTGAGTAACAAGAAAATCAACTTGACTCGCAATTGCATCGTTTACAGTATACGTAATAGTAGGATATCCTCCACCAGCCGGATAGGTATAGGTTTTCGAAGCAGGTAACTCTGATGGACTATATCCAAAGAAGGTAACCTTACCTTCAGAAGGCCAATAGAATTTTTTTGAATCTTTCTCTGCCCAATTGGTATGGTCAGTACTTGTAAAAGAACCATCAAGGATATTAGTACCTGCTGTTGCAGAGCCATATGCATCCTCTCCCTTATACGCATAGCCAAAAGCTCTAAACTCTGCAAAGTTATCAGTAACCATAGGTGTGGCCCTCGTCACTACAGATGTTCCTACCTTTATCTCTGCATTCTGTGCAGCATTCTCAAATTCTTCATTCTGTGAGCAACCTGTAATTGCCAAAGCAGCTGTAACTGCCAATAAAATCTTCTTCATAACTGTATTTTTTTAAGTTTATAATATTGTTATATTTTGTTTATAGCATCTATTTCAATTCATGGGTAACTCAACATTATCTTCGGGTCCCCATCCATCAACATTGCCGCCCATTCCTCCACCTCCATCAGGATTCGGTGGTGTTTCCGGCTTATCAACCTCAATCTTATCATCAGGCGGTAACTCAATCTCCGGTGGTGGGGTTGGCTTTCCATCTTCCCCTGTTCCAGCATTTTCAAGTGTACCTATTATTTCAGTAACATCAATTGTTGCTTCCTGAACTGTATTATCTGTTTTGATAAATTTCAATATTAATATTATAGCACCTTTCTCACTAGAAGTTTCTCTCTCTGATGTTGACATTCGCGTCGGCATTGTCATTTCCTTTACTTGTTTGAAAGCGGTGAAAAATGCCGTTACCTTATTATCTCCCTTCTTTACCTCAAAGTAGATAGGTTGTGAGCTACACACTCCACGACCTTTGCCTATACAGTAACAATCGGATAATCCATCAATGCTTCCTACCACTGTTGCAACATACTCCAAGCCTTTAGCCTCTACTGCAAAAGAATATTTCTTCAACACAGATTCCAACTTCCAGTTTAAGCGAAGCACTTCTTCACTCTTCTCTATTTTCAGCTCATCTATATTCAACACATACAATGAATCCGGTGACCAAACCATCTTTTCCGTTCCTTCAATCCCTAAACCATCGCAGTTTCCCGTATAGGCTTCTATCGTTTCATAGGACTCTTCGCCCCTGATTCGTATAGATTCCGTGTTATAGTTGTAGGCTACTACCGAATACCTCCCCGGAGGAACTTTCATTTCTCCACCTCGTACCGAAAGGTATTTATCTACTTTCCTGCCATCTCCGTTCTTCGGATAAAAAATCACCCGAACTCCCTCCGGCAGTTGATCTGTCACTCCATCCCAATCCAGCTTTATATCTACCCCACTTACGGGATAATCATCCAATATATCGCGACGGCTACATCCAGTTAGCATCAGCAGCGAGGACAAAAGCACAAGAAACCCGTATCTTGTATTTCGCATTACGCCCTCCTATCTCTTTGTTGTTATCAACCATACCAAAGAAACTTTCGCCTTGGTAGGGCCAATAAAGTTATAACGCCCACTATTTGTCCATACAATATCTCCCTCATAAGGAGTATATTTTTTATATTCTGTTGTCAAATACCCTATGCCAAGACTGAATTCAAGGGAAAAATGCCGTGCCAACTGCCGTGCATATCCATAAGTCACTCCCGCAGCTCCGTAATACTTACCTTGATAGCCGTCTCCACGCAGCTGGAAGTCATATATCCCACCTTCAGCATAAAGTCCGATAAAATGTCCGGTCAATCGGTCGCGTTTCTGACGGTTTCCCAGCCAACAACGTCCTTCCATCCCTCCCGAAAGGAGCTGATAGCAGAAATCATGTTTGCTATTCAGCCACCACGGACATTTATATTCAGTATTCAAAGACCACCTATTGCCTATCGGAATTTCTACTTCTATATTTGGCGCCAATGCCAAATTATATAACAGATTATTCTTCACTGCAAGTACAGTTTGGCTTTTCACCGGCCCTTCTGCCTCCGATATATCGACCTCACAGGCCTGTTTTTCTTCACTTTCTCCCACAGGCTTATCAGGTTGATCTTTCGGAAGCGCCTCTTCCTGCTTTAAAACAAACAACCCGGAGACAGAAGATACCGGTTCAAAAGCCTCTTTAGCTAATTTCGAAGTTTCTCCGACAATCGTAATAACCGATCTTCGCAGCTCCGGAAAGATATTGCGAACAATGTATCGGTAAGCAATTCCCCGATTCAATTTTCGCAACAGTTGTTTCCGTTTATTGACATCATTCTTATGATAATCAATCAACATCAGCACTTCTTCCCGATCTGGTAAATTGGAGTCGGATGCCACCAACTTACGAAACTCCGACCAATCCTCTCCCTCTGAAAAAAAATGAATCTTATCAACACTAACATCCGAATTATACCGTTGTAAGAATTCCTTTATCGAATCCTTTCTCCGAGCAGCCAAACTTCTATTATAAGATTCATCACCATCAGGAGAAACAAAAGTTTTCACATTAAGCGCTGTTATATATTTCGTATTCAAATTTCCGAGAAGCAAAGGATCTAAAATTGTAATTACCTGATTATTATCTTTATAACTAAGATTCACTTTCGCTTCATTCGCATCAAAATATATCGCCACCCGCCGGATTGTATCATTCGCAACAGCGAAAAATGGAATCGAAGCATACCCACTTTCTGGAAGGCTTAATAAAGCCATAAGAATAGTCAATATATAGATACCATGTTTCATTGTCGTTCGTTTCTGATGACAAATATAGAAGTTAGAAAACAAACCGAATCATACTTTTAGAACAAAAATCAAGACATGAAAGATTCTGTGAAACGATTGAAACGATTTTGCAAGTTTTGAGAGTTTAAGGTCAATAATAAACAGAAAAAATGCACAGATCACCAGCTATTAACTGGTTTTCTGTGCATTTTATTACTCCCAAACAGTTTTAGAACTCAATCAGGTTAATTGAATTATACTACTGAATCCGACGCTTTTCCATTACCGCCTTTAATATCATCGCCATAATCAAATTTGTGCTGATACACCTTTCAAAGACGCTTCGCAGGAGTACTATAGTTTATAATACTCTTCCCATCCCTTACGGGGCACCGCTCCCCAAAGAAGTTGGTTCGCAAGCGGATTATTCACGATCTGTTTTTTATCACGGTCGAAAATCAACCTCTCTGCCATCCACTGGCTAATCACGCCCAGACAGAACACCTGACTCAACGGACCTGATACAGAGAACGGAGAGCGGGTTTTCTCCTTGCCCATGCAAGCCAAAAGGAAATTAGCATAATGGTTCGACGTGCTTTCGGGTACTTCAGGCAGTTTGGCTTCCATTTCCCTGGCTTTTTCATCCGGAATGATAGAGAGAGTACTTCCATGAGAGCCACCTTTAAAAGTCAACGTTTCAGAATATATCTCCTTACCCGGATTCAGTTTGGCGGGTTTCAGTTTTCCTCCCGCTACGGCAGGAACATTCGGGTCGATTTCCGAAACTCCATATCCTTCGGGCACCTGCGGAATATTATCCAATCCATCATACCAAGTAATGTCTACCGCCGGCATGTTCTCCCGTTCGGGGAACTTGAACAGAATAGTAGACGACATCGGATAGAAAAATCTGTTGTGGTCTTTCAGATAAAGAGGATTGATTTCGATGGGCAAGCCCAAATGCAGAAACTCATGTATTGTATCCAGAATATGCGCTCCCCAGTCACCCAGCGCTCCCATTCCGAAGTCGTACCAACAACGCCATTGTCCGTTGTGGTAATCGCGATTATAATCATGATGATGGGATGCAGAGAGCCAAGTATTCCAATCCATATCAGTGGGGGCAGGTTCGGCTTTGGGATAGCTTACCATCTTGGGGTTCCACGAATGCCAGCGCCGTTCGTTGTTCATGTGGGCAGTCACCGCAGTAACATCTTTGATAATCCCCGCATCTTTCCATGCCTTAAACTGAAAATAGTTGGCTTCCGAATGTCCTTGGTTACCCATCTGCGTGATAACACCATACTTCTGTTCCGCCTGCATCAGCAGTTCGCATTCATAGAAAGTTCTGGCAAGCGGCTTTTCCACATACACATGGATGCCGAGCTTCATCGCCTCCATACAAATCGGGAAATGGCTATGATCGGGAGTCGCCACCATCACCGCGTCTATCTTGTCCGCCATCTTATCGAACATATTCCGGAAATCGCGGAACTGCGGAACGCCGGGAAACATACTTATCACCTCCTGCGTATGCGCTGCCCCCATATCAACATCACACAAAGCGATGACGTTACACAAACCGGTATCATGAAATTCTTTCACCACATCTTTTCCCCGGTTGCCGATGCCAATCATGGCAACATCCACTCTTCCGTTGGCTCCTATAATCCGTGCATCTCTTTTCTGTCGAGTAGAGCCGGAGCAACTGCTTCCCGTTCCCATTACCAATGAAGGAATTGCCAGAGCGGAAGAAAGCGCCGCTGCATTCGCGAGGAATTTTCTACGAGATATTTTATTGTCTGACATTTGATAAGTTATTATATGAAAGATGGTTATTTGAGTTCTTTTATTTTGATATTCTTAAAATACACTTCATCACCATGATCCTGAAGCAAAATGTGCCCGGTTTCAAAATTACCGAAATTCACCCAGTCTTTATACTTGCTATAATCGACAAAAGCATCCCACATTTGATTGTTACGTGTATATTCGATGATTTTCACATCGTTCAACCAATGCTCCACCTGATTTCCTTTTACAACAACCGTTGCCTTGTTGAAGAATCCCGGACGGAAAGGCTTGTCTGCCGGAGCCGGTATAAGATCATACAGAGAACCCAGTTTTCTATTGCCGTTCACACCCAACTTGGCGTCCGGATGCACATTGTCATCGAGAATCTGAAACTCGCATCCGATGGCCGATCCACCCGGTTCGTTATTAATATCCGGATTTACAAAATACTTCACCCCGCTATTGGCACCTCTCGTAATGCAGAACTCTACGGTAAGGACAAAATTCTTATATTTCTCCGTCGTAATGATATCACCGCCATTGCCGGATTCGGCTCCATCCGCTTTCTCCACTACCAATAGACCGTTTTCTATGTGCCAACCCTTTTCCGGGAATTTCGGTGCACGGTGACTCATCCATCCGTTGGTGGTTTTACCGTCCCACAGAAGTTTCCAGCCTTCTGCCGCTTCACGCTCGGAGATCGTATTGGGAATACAATTATGTTGGGCAATACTGCTTTGGGGAGATTTAGCGCTTTCAAGATTCGTTGTCAATATACGGATATTTCTCCAGGCAACCTGCTTTCCTGCCAGTTCTTCCTTGCCGATGGAGTGAACCTGCAAAGCAATGAATCCGGTAGCATCCTGTGCATCGAGAATATCAGCTGCCGGCACGCCGTTTATCCACGTACGTATGTTATTGCCAAAAGCTTCGATACGTGCCTTGTTCCAGTCATTATGCTTGAATGCCTTTTGAGCCTCCGCATTCGTAGTCAAAGGATAGAGCCATCCCAAACGAGCTTCATCATAGATGCCGCCGCTCCAGGCACGCGATGAGGGATCGATTTCATACTGATACCCGTGCACCCGTCCATCCTGATATTCCTTCTTCGAATTGCTTCTGAACTGAATACCCGAGTTCAACCCGTCATCCACCTTAAATTCCATCTCTAAGATAAAATCTCCATACTGCTTTTTCGTTGTCAGAAAAGTATTCGGGGTATTCATTCGGCTTGTACCGACAATAGCTCCATCCACCACTTTATATTCGGCTTCTCCGCCAATAATTTTCCATCCTTTCAAGTTCTTGCCATTAAAGAGCGACTGCCAACCGTCTTGGGCTGACATCGTGCCGGCAATACAACTCATCATTAAAATCAATAACTGCTTTTTCATGATATTACTATTATATTATTCAATAATTTGCAATCTGGGAACAAGATTTACTTCCTCCGGACGAATCTGGATACTGTTTCCCTGCTCCATTTGAGCAACGCTTACAGAAAAATTGTCTTCTGTAGAAAAAGTATGAATACCGGCCTCCTGTTTATAAAAGATTTCCGGTCTCTTCACCTTCTCACCCGACTTCACCACTTTCACGACCACACCAAACCAGTCCGCCTTTTCATTGAAAACATACTCTTTAAAATGTGCAGGGCGCGTATGATAGCGAGGACTTGTCTTTTCTCTCTGCCGGCATTCCATGGAACTTTGGTTTACTTTCCCATTCTCCAACTCGAACGGGAAAATATGAACGTCATATCCGTATGCCTTCAAGACAATTCTTTCTGATGTCTGTGAATCCTGCTTGAACTTATCCGTAAATCCGACACCAAACTCACCGAATGTCTCCCGATAATCAGCCAAATCACCTTTCCATTGAGTTAAATGCCACATGGTAGGCAGGCGATTAAACACACAAAGGGCAGAGAGTCCTTTCTGATCCGTAAATCCATTGATAGGAGTATACGAACCGGGAATAAAGAGGGTAGCCTTCTCCTTCTCGTCTTTCCCCATCGAAGCCATGCAGTATATCTGCTGCCAATAATAGTTTCCCCAGCCGCTCATCGAACCCATTGCCGCATGGGGGGTCTGATACGTCTTATAGACAAATGGCAACGCTCCGGTTCTCCCGGTAGCCTCAAAAGGATACTTTCGGTTTTTATTGATCTCTACAGCTTTTGCCGGAGGCGTATAATCTTCAACGTCGTATTGCAGAAACTCTACTCTCGCATCATTCTTTTTGGTAAACTCTCTGTAGTCACGGGCAATTCCCGATACCGGAAGTTTCAGAAGAGGATGTGTCACCGCCGATTGTTGCAGATAGAGAAAGTCCATCATTTCTTTGGCTTCAGCAGCAATTCTTTCTTCATGCCCGAAAGCTTTAATATCTTTCAACGCATCGAATATCACCTGATAATAGGTTGTAGACAAGAACTCGGATATCCCGTAGAACTTGAAATTATTGTAAAAGCGTCTCCATTGGATATTCGCTTTACGACGCAAACGGTCGCTGTCATAACGTTCGGCCGCCAGTGTCAAAGTCTGCACATAAAGGGCGAAAATATTACTGTATGCGACAATTTCGCGTCCCAGTTCAAATATCTCTTCATCATATCTGCGCTCGCACGCCACCAATATACGCTCACACGCCTTCAAAAACGCTTCGCGAGTCCGGGATGACATTTTGCCCTGCTCGTCCCAAAGCTTCACAAACATCAAGTGAGCATGAAACAACGGAACATTTTTGTCTTTGACGACCGAACCTACACTCCACGGCCATAAACCATAGTTACCGGATTCCAAGTCGTCCGAAACTTGAAAAGAGAGTGTCATATCCAGCATCTTGTCCGCTTTTGAAACGGACTCGGGAGTATTTTTCTGATAAAGCAGCCAAGTATATTGAAGGGCATTTCCGATATTCGCCTTCGCCATATTCGTCTCCAGCATATTCAACTTGTCCAACTTGTTAAATTTCTCCTCAAGAGTGTCCTGTCCGTAAGTAATGGAGGCCGAAAGGAAAAACAGGAACGTAAAAATGAGATATCTTGTTTTCATTGCTTATTCATTTATTCATGGAACGTAATTTATCAACCTGTATGGCGGCAATAATGACAGGAAACAATCCATGACAGTCATTCAATGCTGTGGGACGCTCCAGATAGTAATTAATATCAGTAGTGCCGTTAGTTCCCACCGTGATGCCGTGCACCTGGTATTGCTCATCTATCATAGTCTCTATCCCCGCCCATCCTTTTTCAGCGATCGGAGTATATTTCTTTCCGTTAAGCCACCCGTTCATAATACCCCGAGCTATGCAAAGCGTAAAGATAGCCGTACCGGAAGTTTCAAGATATGACTCGGGGACATTAAGCAAATTATGCCACAAGCCGCTTTTATCCTGCCATGCGGTAATACCCTCTACATGCTCCCGATAATGTTTTAATAACTTCTTATATAACGGATGATTCTTCGGCAATTCTGAAAGAATATTAGTAACTGCCCATAACGCCCATCCGTTTCCTCGCGACCAGAACGGCAGTTTCGCCGGCTTATCCGTAAACTGTGCGTGCTGATACAATCCGAGCTCCGGATGGTAAACATACTTATTGAATGCAAAAACCATCTCCGCCGCTTCGGTCAGTCTTTTCATCTTCATTTCCTTATCATTTGTCAAACGAGATGACTGTACCAAGAAAGGAAGTGACATATACATATCATCTACCCATACTGTATGTTTCACAGGATTAATACGATTGAAATTACCTTCCGGCGTACGAGTCTGTACGTGGTCCAGATAGTCTTGCATCTCATTGAACAAAGCTATATATTCCGGTTTTCTCTTTTCCGGCTCGGTGTTCAACAAAACTTCCGCATAAGGGAGCAAGGGAGCCGAAGTATAATCCAGCAAATAACCTTCCACTAATTTATGATCCCATGCGTTAAAAGCATTCACCACATATTTTTGATAAGCCATATACTTGCGTTTCTCGATAAAGAAATCGCAATAAGTGCGGCAATAACCGGAATAAGCATCCAGACCGGTATAGTTGCCCAGCATTTCCATAGCCATAGCCAAACCTGCCGCATGATAATTGAATGCGGTATATCCCTCACCCCAGGGCTGATGTATCTCGGCATTCGCAGCAACGATATCCAATCGTGGAATCATCCATGAAATCCATTCTCCGGCATATCCTTTATACATCTTTCCTGTGACAAACTCATTCTCAATAACTGTATTCTTACGAAAGTCATCTTCGGGGAAGGTCCCGATTATCAACCATTTCGAAACATCCGACAACGACTTTTCCACCTCTTTCAAACCAGTAAGCGTAAACTTGAACCCATGCGTACGCAAATGTACTTTCCACTTTCCGGACTGCGGAGCGAGTGACTTTATAAGAATCTTATTTATTCCTTTATTCAAGTGTAAATCAACTTCACCCTTCAATATAAAATCGCGTTCTATGTATCTGAAATCGCGTTCAGACATACCCGGATTATTCCAAACCGTCTTGCCATTTAAAATGATCTGACAAGCTCCATAATTGACAAGAGACAGCTTTACTGTCTTATCCACATCCGCCACAATTGTAGACATAGCATAAGCCGTACCTTTCTGACAGAAATTACGTGAGAAATCCACTGTTTCTACCACCCAATAATCTTTTTCTCCCGCCAACTTCAAGTTATAGTAAAAACGTACATCCTGAAGTACCCTGTCTGCCACTTTACATGCAGTTTCTACAGAAGAAACGACTTGTGCCATCATCATACATGATGGCAACAAGCACGCTATTAAAAATACCACTTTGAAAACTATTCTCATCTTTTTGCTCTTTCTATTGATATTAATTATTTTAGTTTAAACCGCTGCTCTTTAACATTCCACCCTTTGATTACCAAAGAATTTTCCGAGATCTTATTTATGGAAGTGTCGATCGTAATTTTATAAGATTCTCCTGGCAATAAAGAGAAAAAGTTATCTGTATAAAAACTGGGTCTGACCGGTTTATTGTCTGCACCCAAGAACTGTATTTGTGTGAAGAAAGCAATATTCCGCGAAGCATTTTTCAGTTCCACATCTATAAAGTAACTTCCATTTTCTGTCCGGGTTTTATATTTGGCAGACAGTTTTACCTCGGGCAGTTGATCGATAGACTCGAATCCGGAAGTAGCGGGCCCTGTCAAGGTTTTGGCACCTTCATATTTATCCCTCGACCTCCAATAAAAATTGCTGCCCACCTGCTTGCCTTTATCATCTAATAAACGTAATTTTATAAAATGTACCTGCGATAATTCTTCCGGGAAGTCAATCTTAAACACATCATTCACCACCCCATCTTCAGGGATATCAACAACTGCCGACTTCTGCCACACCTTACGGCTCTTTATATCATAAACCTCCGCCAACACCTTATACCCTTTGAAAGACTGATAATAGTCATTGTATACAGAAACCGTATTTTTCAAATAATCGAACTGCGGATGAAGAGGTTCGAGCGCATTCTGTGTATGATAAAGCGAAGCCGTCGGTTCAAGGGTGTAATCCCACATTCGGCCTGCCACCTGCGGAACAGGACATTGATGATACCAGAACAACAGACCGGAGGCATATCGGTCACCAAAGCCATACTTATTGTAATTCCAGCATTCCCATATCGACTTGGAGTTCATCGCTCCTACAAACTGTCCCTTTGTAGCAAATTCATCAATAGTAGACGACTGACCATATTTGTCCGTCAGTTCCTTATACATGGTAGACATCAAATGAAATCCGCCACCGTCATGATAATCCCAGACTTCCTTATTTATCGGCCACAAATCCTTTTCATCCATCATCTCGCGCAGTGTTTCCGCTAAAGGCAATGTAGGTGCCCCATATTCCGGATTAAATCCGTCTATTCTACTGCCCCTCTCCGATGCCGTATTCTCGTAATGCTGCATGGGATTCACCTGCTTATACGGGCTTCCGTCATGCACTCCGCAACATTCTGATTGCATCTGATAGCCACGTGTACCGTCGATCCGGTTGATAAGTGCCTCCGCACCGGGCATCTCGGTGCTTTCATTCGATGACACATAATAAGCAAGCGACGGATGATTGCGTATGCGTTTCACCGTAGATTCCATATTACCCAAATACACAGATTTATCATGTGGATGTTTGGTATCTCCCGTCATCCAAAACTCCTGCCATACGAGGAATCCCATTTCATCACACAGTTGATAAAAATAATCGGATTCGGCAATACCGCCTCCCCAGAAACGGATCAAATTTATACCCGACTGTTTCGTATAACGCAATTCGGCATACGTTCTTTCATCTGACATACGAAGCATGGCTTCGGGAATCCAGTTGGTACCTCTCACAAAAATCTTCTTGCCATTCACATAGAACTGACGCGAACGGTCCGGCGTATCCTGATTCGAAACAATTTCTCTGATACCAAAACGAGTTTTTACAGAGTCACAAACCATTCCGTCAATAGCGACATTCAATTTGAGCTCATACAATTCAGGCTTTCCCTTGAATAAAGGCCACCAAAGACGAGGATTCTGAATGACCAACTGCGGATATTCCTCCGGAGTGAAAACGACCTCTTGTGTCTCCCCTCTGAAAAGAGTTACATTTTTACTGAATTTAATTCCTTCACCCACTATCTCTCCGCTAACCACACAATTTACAGAAGCGGTCAGAGTACTCGGGTTAGTCACCTCCACGCTCACTGTTTCCCGAGCTACGTCATAGCCAGGGACAGACAATTCCGATTTCACGAACGGGTGCCTCACAATGGCGCCACCGGTGGCATACAAAGAAATACTTCTCCAAATGCCCGTATTACGATCACGAATACCGTCAAGAAAAGTAAAATCCCAGCCCACACTCATCAGCATCGTCGTATTCAGTCCGATATTACCATCACCTCCATTACGAAACTCACCCGGAGCTCCCCACCATTTCGAAGCTGTGGTACCGGGCATATCGACAGGATATACCTTTATAGCCAATGCATTAGATTCGCCAATACAAGCATATTCGGTGATATTAATGAAATCCTGCTTGAACATCCCGTTGATAGTACTAAGCAAATTACCATTCACCCATACTTCGGCACGATAGTTAATTCCGTCTACCTGCAGCCAAATCACTTTGTCTTTATAGTTGGCAGGAATATCAAAATCAGTCCTGAACCAGTACGTATAAAAATCCCGTCCTACTTTGGATATATCCGGAATAATTCCTTTTTCCAACTTATTATTTATCCCATAATAGGGTTCCGGATATACGCCATTGTGAACAAGAGAATTAAGTACCGTTCCCGGCACAATGGCAGGAAGCCATCGTGAATCATCGTAGGTTGTCCGGGATATTTTTTCAGCCTGTTCATCTACGTCACCGGCTTTCATCATGCGCCAATCAAGCTCTCCTCCCAAGCCATGTCGGGAATCAAGATAAATGCGATTGGCATCTATGTACCTATTGAGGGGCTGCCGGGCGAAAAGGCCTCCGCCCAGCAATAAAAAAGAGAGTAGAGTATATAAATATTTCATTAGCATAACTCTGAATTTATTTTCTAAGAAAAAACAGATCACTGATTATGAGAATACAGAGGTTGTAAACATGGGTCTTCCCGATCCTGGACGCTGACTCCATCCTTTTGTTTAATCTTCAATTCATGTCCCTCTTTAGTCGTGAATACCATAATTTCACCCTCTTTTTTGAAAGCTATCTCCGGATCGGCAACTGTTTCTCCCTTCTTGACAATCGTAATATATACTCCAAACCACTGAACTTTGGAAGGGAAAACCAACTCTTCGAATTTCAAATCAGTCACATGGTATTTCTCACTTGATTTAGTCCGTTGTACACTATTCAAACTACACGGTTTTATCTGATCGTTGTCCAACACATACGGGAACAAATATACTTGGTAATCTTTCTCCTTATCATGTTCCAATACGATTTTACCTTCTTCTGTTGAGACCTTCACCCACTGGCTGGACAAACCTACACCAAAGTCAAATAATGTACTGGAGATATCATTCTGATTTCCTCCCCATTGGTCGCGATGCCATAAAGTCGGCAACCTGTTATAAACACACAGAGTAGACAGCTTGATCTGGTCGGTAAAACCATTTGCATGAATATAAGACCCCGGAATCCAAAGCGTAGACCTTTTGCTTGTAGTTGATCCGACTGCTGCCATACAATGAACTTGCTGGCTATAATAGCTTCCCCATCCGGTCATGCTACCCATACCTGCCTTTGCCTCTTGATAAGACTTAAAAGTAAATGTATAAGAACCGGCTCTGCCATTAAACTCAAACGGAAAACTCCTGTTATTTTTGAGATTCGTTGCTTCTTCAGGCACTGTATATCCGACAGGTGTTTTATTAGGTTTTATAAATTCACTGCGAGCATCATTTCCGGCACTGTATTTACGATCATCACGACTGATACCCACTACCGGCGTATAAAGTTTTGTATGACAAACTGCGGTTTTCAGAATGTACACATGGTCCATCACCTCAATTATCTCTTTCTTTTGCTGCTCATCCGTTACAAATTGATGGATGCCCCAAAGAGCATTGAAAATAATATCATCATAATCGCGTGAAAGGAACTCATCTACACCATATTTCTTGAAATTATCATAAAATGCCTGCCATTCTTTTTTAGCAAGCCCCGCCAATTCACTATCTCCAAAACGAAGTCCGGCAAGAGTCAGCGTTTCTACATATAGACAATACGCATTGCTATAAGCTACTTTCCGACGGTTTGCCGCAAATTTTTCCACATCCCAACGACGCTTTGCATTATCAACCAAACGCTCACATGATGTCAGATAGGCAGTCTTCATACTTGGCAGCATTCTGTCCTGTAAATCCCACAACTCTCCCAACATCCGGCGTGCAAAGAAAAGAGGCGGATTTCGATCTCCTACCTCGTCATTGATTCCCCAAGGCCAGTTTCCGTAATGCTCGGTATTCTTATCTGTGACTTGCGCATCAATAATTGTTTTAAGAATAAGTTCAGCCCGTTGAACCGAAGCAGCCTCACCTTCTTTAAAGAGCAATACAACATACTCTAATGTAGAAAGATAAGTACCTCCCGAAAGAAGCTTTATATCAGGCTTATAACTTTTATCTAGTTCTTCTATCCGCTTTGCCTCACTTTCAGTCAAAAGAGAAGGATGGTCCGTATAGGCGGGATCCGGATCCGGTTCTTCTGTCGGAAGCGGGGGTGGCAGTTGATAGCCATCCCACATATTATCATTACATCCCACCAATGCCGTCAGCAACAGGCACGGTACCAATTTTTTGACTTTCAATATTGAACCTATATGTCTTATTATTGTTTTCATATACTTTACCAATTAAAATGTTCCTACTTAATTAATACCATCCTTCATTTTGTTCCTCTTCAAGTTTACCGGGAGGATCTAGACGGTCTATATGATTCTGCGGTATGGGACGCAATACATGATAAGGCTGTATATTATTGGCAGCCCCACCAATAGCATTGTATTTCTTAAACCGCTCAAGTAATTTCTCACAACGGTTAAGGTCATTCCAGCGATTGTCCTCACCAACCAGTTCTCTTCCTCTTTCATCAAGCATGAAGTCAACAAATTCATCGGGTGACATACTTCTTAAGTCTGTTTCGGAAACCGTCATGGCGGCTTCAGTAGATGTTTTTAGAATTTCTCCTTCTCCGTTTATCACATTCAGATTCGATCTCCATTCTCCGGCTTTATAAGCAGCACGCTTACGAATCACGTTCAAACGGTCGGCAGCTTTGTCATATATTCCCTGACGTCCATAAGCTTCCGCTGCTATCAGGTACGTTTCACCCAAACGATAGATGTTGAAATTCCGATGTCCTGGTTCATACATAATGTCCGGTCTGTCTCCATTCGCCCATTTCTCTAATACGGGCCAGAAGTTCATCACACTTTCAAGTCTTTCCATCGTCCACAAAGCATGATCTAACGAACCGAAGAGGATCAAAGAGTCCCGCTTGGTTTCAAATCCTCCATTTGTCAACGGAATACCTTTATAATAAAGAGGGCGCATAACGATACATGTATCACCTACTTCATATTTAGGTTTGCCTTTCAGCTTCGCGTCAGGAGACCATATCACAGTCGAACCATCCTTTATATCCGACCATGTGGGAATGTTATTCTTATTGTTGGAATACCATACCGATTTAAACGATTTCTCACCACGGGCATCGTTAGTATAATCAAACAACCCGTTATGTTTTGTCTTGTCTTTCATCACCCAGAATGTCTGACGGATACGCGACCAAGGTCTGCCGTTCGCAATATCCCGCATCATCCCCGGCTGATTCTCATAAGAACCTGTAGTATACATGTGCATCGGGTTTCCGTCTCCATTCCACATCTCATCTTTGGTGTAATTTACAGTCAGGATAACCTCTTTGCTATCTTTGTTATCAAGTAAAAAGATGTCGGCAAAGTTTTTTTCCAAATCATATTCGCTGCTGGCAATCACCATTTCGGCATATCGTGCGGCTTCCGCCAAATCCGTATCCTGTGTTCCGCGAGTCGTTTTTGCTTTCGCGCTGACAGCACTTCCACGTGTAAGATAAACTTTTGCCAACAGATGCTGTGCAGCCCCTATTCTGACACGACCACGTTCTGCGGTTACAGGCAAATAATTAAAATCGGCACAGAATTTCAAATCATCGATAATTTGCTCATATACCTTATCCACGGGTGTACGCGCAATGTATGTTTCAGCATCGAATACCGGTTCCAAAGGCACAGGAATCGCACCGAACTGCTGCATCAGGTCAAACAAGAAATAAGCTCTGAAAAAGCGCATCTCGGCCGTACGCAGATTTTTCCACCCGGCATCTTCATCCATATTCTCAATATAGTACAGACCCGTATTGCATGCGGCAATAGCTTCGTACCATTGAGTCCACCATGTATAAAGAAGGCTTGTCGTAGAATTTAGTGCAGTGGCCTGATACTGGTCCCATGCATTACCGTGTGTTCCTGTAGCAGTCATAAACAAATCTGTTCCGAACAATGCGTAATTGTGGAAACGCTCGCCACTATAAGGCCATCTCATCTTTGAATAAATGGAATTTACTACGGCATCTATACCTTCGGGAGTGTCATAATATGCCATTGTAGCTTTCGATACAACCTTTTCTTCCAGAAAGTCACTACAAGAAGAGTTTACAAGCAACAGGCAGCTTGTTATTATTGTTAATACATATTTATTCATAGTCATATTCATTTAATGTTAGAAACTTAGATTCAAACCAAACATATAAGTACGTACCATAGGATAATCATTACCATGTGCAGCTTCCGGATCCACACCCGAAAAACTGGTAATAACAAACGGATTCTGTACCGCAGCATACACACGGCAGCGTTCAATGAAAGCTTTACGAGTGAGATGTGCCGGTAGTGTATATCCTAATGTGATTTCACGCATACGCAGGAAAGAACCGTCTTCATAACGAAGAGGTGTAATGTAAGTAGACCCGGTCGTCGGACTCTCTGCATCCCGGTAAGGCTGCGGATATCTTCCATTCGGATTATTAGGTGTCCAATAATCATATCGAGGTTGATTAGCTCGTCCGTTAAAGCCCATATCTGCCTCATTCTTAATGGTACGTCCATAATCGGCATACAAAAGGAAAGATAAATCAAAGCCTTTGAAAGCGAAATTATTCATCATACTGGCCGTGAATTTAGGTCTCGGATTGCCTATGATTACGCGATCGTCCTCCGGAGTTAGTTTATTGTCTCCGTTCTGGTCTACAAGCTTGACGGTTCCGGGTACATAATTGGTATTACCCGCCTTATTCCATACCTCCATCAAAGCAAGGTCTTCTTCTGTATTACTCCAAATCCTGTCAAATTTATATCCATACCAAGTATTGATCGGCTCACCGATAAACCAGGAGTTACCTATATCATCATTTTTGCCATTATACAACTCTACGATTTTCTCTCTGTTCATAGAGAACACCCAGTCCGTAGTCCAACGGAATCCATTTTTAGAATCAATATTCACCGTATTCAATGCTAATTCAAAACCTTTATTTTCAGTTTTTCCTACATTAAACAAGATGCTGTTATATCCCAATGCCACAGGAAGTTGCCTATTCATCAACAAAGAATTGGTTTTTTGTACATAGAAATCCATACTACCGGAAATCCTTCCTTTCAGGAATCCGAAATCTATGCCGACATTTGTCTGGTTCGTATATTCCCAACCTAATTGTTTATTTGCCAGTTCGCTGGGACGGAATCCCACTGCAGGAGTCTCGTCTCCAAAAATGTATTTAGTATTTGCCAACAAACCTTGTGTCTTATAAGGAGAAACCGCCGAGTTTCCGGTACGTCCCCAACCTGCACGAATCTTCAGATTGGACAACCAATCACTGGTATTCTTCATAAAAGGTTCTTCCATAATTCTCCATGCTATGGCTGCACTGGGAAAAGCAGCCCATTTATGTCCGTCAGCCAAAACAGACGCACCGTCATAACGGAGCGATGCAGTCAGCAAATAACGATCTTTCAGACTGTATTGCACTCTTCCCAAAAATGAAGCTAAACGACGTTCGGTAAGATCACTTCCTACAGAAGTAACCTCGCTGGCAGAAGCTAGATTGTACCATTTCTGAGTATCAATAGGAATCCCTTTTGCATTAACAGAAGATGTTTCCGAGGTAGAGCCTTCAATAGACTGCACAACAGTAGCGGTAAGATTATGAATATTCGCAAAAGTCTTTGTATAAGTCAGCATATTATCCAATGTATAAGCATACGCTCTCCGGTTCGATACACTTGCCGTGTTATCTCCACCGGTGTTGGCCCTTGTCTTGGAAGCTCTGAAATCACCGTCCACATACATATCATAATCATAACTGAAACTTGAGCGGAACGACAGACCGTCGATGATTTTTGCTTCCAGATATACGTTCGCCAGTACACGGTCTCTCTTACGTTGACGCACTACTGCACCATCAATAAGGTCATATAATATATTATAATTTGTATTATCATTTCCCGGCAGATCTATATAGTTGCCATCTTCATCAAGCGGGAATGAAGCAGGCCACATCTTGGAAGCATTCGAATATAAACCAGTATCCATATCTTCCAGCGAATGTGAATACGAAAAAGTCAGTCCTGTCTTAAACCGGCTACTTATTTGCGTATCTATAGCAGAACGCGCGGTAATTCTTTCAAAACCACGATTTTTCACGACACCATCCGTATTCGTATAGGTTGCTCCAAAAGAATACTGTGTCTTCGCCGAACCGCCACGTACATTAATATTATGATTGTGAGTAAACCCATTTTGGGTAACAGCATCGATCCAGTCAAATCCCCTCACTTTGTTGGGATCCCAATACGTCCCGTCTGCATTCCATCCCATCATAACTGTACGTAACACATACGGGTCTTGATTAAATCTGTCCATGTTCATATCCTGTTCCCTGTCAGCAACCGGACTGTCATACTTCAGATTTCCCTTTGCCTGACGATGCGATTCACGCATATATTCAATCCATTCAGCCGCATTCATCATATCCAATTTCCGACCGATAGTCTGGAATCCGACATAACTGTTATACTCCACTTGCGGTTTACCTTCCTTCCCTCGTTTCGTGGTAACAATTACAACACCATTGGCACCTCGCGAACCATAAATAGCGGTAGCTGACGCGTCTTTCAGTACATCAATGCTTTCAATATCACCCGGGTCAAGGAAACTCAACCCCGTAGAAAGCATCATTCCATCCACTACATAAAGCGGATCGTTCGTAGCTTGAAATGAACGTGTACCACGTATACGTATTTCGAGCCCTCCACTTGGAGAGAAGTCTGTCTGGGTAACCTGAACTCCCGGAACACGCCCTTGCAACGCCAACTGTGGATTAGTAACCGTCACATCCTTCAACTGTTTGGCAGATACAGAACCGACAGCACCTGTCAGATCACTTTTCTTCACTGTACCATAGCCGATAACAACCACGTCATCAATCTCATACGACTGCGACTTCAAAGCGACATTGATTTGTTTTTGAGATCCTACCGGATGTATTACGGTCTTATACCCGACAAAACTGAATTCTAACTTTGCTCCATCTGATACTTTTATCGAATAATTACCGGAAACATCGGTTATTGTTCCTTGGGTAGTTCCCTGTACTTTTACAGTAACCCCAATTAGAGCCTCCTCCGTGTCTGCATCAGTGACACATCCGGTAATCACACCATTTTGTGCCCAAACGAGTGTTCCATAGGAATAAAACAAAAGCAAAGATACAACAGATAAGATCTTTCTTTTCCATGATTTAGCCAGATAACTTTTGAATTGATTTTCTTTCATTGGTTAACAATTTGATTTTAATAATCCTAATAATAAAGGCAACAACACTCTTGCCTGAACGCAAATGTGGTGATTAAAATCCTGAACTATGTTTCCATTTTTGCCTAATAAAGGCGCATTTTGGCAAGAGTGTTTTTTCTAGCAATTATGAATATTTGGGCTAAAAATACAATTTACTATGACTAAACAGACACAATTGAAATAAAAAATTGCATGACTGGATCTATTTTTGGCAAAAACAGATACATATTCAAAGCATTTGCTGTAGGTTTTAACGACTGCAATTGCTACTTTTGAAAAAAATAAAAAGTATGCAGAATCCCATAGTATATATCATGGTAATCATTACCTGTTTCTCAAGCTTGTCTGCTTATGCATACAATTTGAGACAAATCAACAGTATCAACGGGCTTTCCAACAGTTCAGTCATCTGTATTATGCAGGATGACGAAAGATTTCTTTGGATCGGCACTTACGATGGCTTGAATGTTTATGACGGACATAATATACATACCTACAAACCTGCAATCAATAACACCACAGGGCTCTCCAGCAATGTCATAAGAAAAATATTGGAAACTTCCACCAATTATATATGGTTAAGCACTAAGTGGGGATTGAATAAATTCAACCAACGAGGTAACAGCATAGAGGAATACTATGAAGAGTTCAATGAAGACTGCCATTTTGCTACCGATACAAACTCACATTTATACATTCTGGGGCACACAGGATTTTTGTCGTTCTATCAGGATAAACAAAAGAAATTCGTAAATCTGCCTATTGACCCTGAAATAACCAAAAGCAATGTATCCGGAATGGAAGTCGATAAAGACGGAACCATCTGGATTCTTTATAAAGGAACCTTAAAAAGATATAGCATCAATGAGTCCACTAATGGAGAACCCAGTATCATACCTCATTCAGACTTTGCATATAAAGATGCCATTAATTACCTGTTTAAAAGTGATGATAAGCTATTAATCGTAGATAAGACAGGGAATATTTCTGAAATAAAAGGCGATGAGCAACTATTCGTATGTAATATTGAACAACTAATGATTGAAAATGGAGGCATTTCTTCTATCATATATGATAATGAAGATCTTCTGATTGCATTCAATTCAAATGGCTTAATCAGACTGAACTATGATAAAGGCAATTATTTGCCGGAAAGAATAAGAATTGACTGCGGAGTATTTTCTTTATGGAAAGACCATGAACAAGACATTATCTGGATAGGAACCGACGGACAAGGAGTGTATGCAATGACGAAAGACGAATATACTTTCAATGGGATTAACCTAGCAGAACTCCCTATTGAGAAAAAACGTCCGGTAAGAGCTGTTTATGCGGATGATGACGATAATCTCTGGCTTGGGACGAAGGATAACGGAATCATATACATCAAAGATTATAAATCACAAAACTACTCACAAAAGAATGTAATACATTACACTACGGCTAATGGATTATCCAACAACGCCATCTTTGCTTTTGCTGCCCACCCAAACGGTTTACTATGGATTGGTTCTGACGGACCTGAACTAAACTACTATAATCAAGCTGACCATAAAATACACAAACTAGAAAACCGGACCGGGCTTCCTATAAAATATGTACATTCTATCTTGACAGATACCGATTCATTATTATGGGTAGGGGCAGGAAACGAAATCTTCAGAATCCATATACAAACGAACGGAAACAAACTATATACAGATGATATTGACCGATATACTTTTAACGTCAAAAACAAACATCGGTATAATCAGATTTACGCATTATGCTTTGAGAATGATTCTATTATGTGGGTAGGAATGCGGGGAAATGGAATCATACGATTTAATACACAAACCTCCAACAGCAAATATTTTAGTTTCGAAGATAACGGCATTGCGCCGATGAATGATGTACTTTGTTTCCATTACAATCATAAAGGATTCTTATGGATAGGAACAAGCTATGGGCTGATACGTATGTCATTAAACAGTGGAGAAAATTTTGCCTACGAGAATATCAACGAAACGCACGGACTACCCAATAATACAATTCACGGCATAACCGAAGACCACCTAGGCAAGCTTTGGCTAAGCAGTAATGCAGGACTTATCCTATTTGATCCCGAGAAAAGGACTTTCAGAAATTTCAATAACAAATCCGGAATAAAGGTGGTTGAATACAGTGATAATGCTTACTTCAAACGTTTCTCCGATTCCTCCTCCTTTTTTGGAGGAGTCAATGGTTTGGTTTGGATTGATAAAGGTAATGATTTTCAGAAAAAATATCAACCGGAAATATACTTTACCGGATTGAGAATTTTCAACAAACAATACAATATAAGCGACTTCGAGAAACCCTCCAATAAAGGCAGTCATTTAGTATTGAAACACCATCAGAATTTTTTCACTATTCAGTTCGTAGCCATGGACTTTATCAATGGGGAAAACGGAACATACTCATATAAACTCGAAAACTTCAACAATATTTGGATGAATGCCAAATCCAATGAAGCACAGTTTACCAACATCGGTCCGGGAGAGTATATATTACATGTGAAATATAATGACGGTCTAGGCACTGACATTCCGACTCATTGCATAGCTATACAAGTTCTTCCTCCATGGTACAATTCTATTTACGCCCAAATAATATATGGAATACTTATTGGAGGAGCAATCTGGGCAATGTATCTCTTTTTAAAAAGAAAATACAAACAACGCAAGGTTGCAGTAGCTCGACAGCTGACCGAGAAATATAAAGAGGAAATGTACGAAAGTAAACTACGTTTCTTCACCAATATTACACATGAATTCTGTACTCCTCTATCACTTATATATGGTCCTTGTATTAGAATTCTTGACAATAAAGAATCATCACCGTTAATAAAGAAATATGCCAATCTAATCAAGTCCAATACCGAACGCCTCAATGGACTTATACAAGAGATTATTGATTTCCGACGGATGGAAACCGGTAATAAGATATGCATAATCAAACAGTTGTCTCTTGGAAGGATTGCCAAAGATATGATAGAATCTTTCACAGATGTTGCCGAACGGAATAATATCAAGTTTGAGACTGAATTCGATCATGCCTTGATTTGGAACAGTGACGAAAGTTGTTTTGTTAAAATCGCAAACAATCTACTTTCAAATGCCTTTAAATACACTCCATCCGGTGGTACTATATGGGTCAAAATGTACATAACAGAGAATAAACTGATCTTTTCGGTTTATAATACCGGAAAAGGGATACCGGAAAAGGATATTTCCAACATTTTCAACAGATATACCATTTTAGATAATATATCGGAGAATTCGGTGAATGAATTATCTGCCCGTAACGGATTAGGATTAGCTATCGCCTATAGCATGGCCGAATTACTTAAAGGAAATATTGAAGTAGAGAGTATTGAAAATAATTATACTTGCTTTACAGTAACACTACCATATCTGGAAGTAGACAACCATGTAAAAGACATATCTGATGAGAAAAAACATACTATAGAACCAATGGTTTCTGTGAATGGTTTCACTGAAGACAATGATCTTGCAGTCTTATCTTCCCTGCCTGCTATTCTTGTTATCGATGATAATAAAGATATTTTATGGATGATAAAGGATATATTCCGGGAAGAATATACTGTTTTAACTGCCGAAAATGCAGAAGAGGGCATGAAAGCATTAAAGAAATACAGTCCTTCTCTTGTCATAACTGATATTATGATGCCTGGCATTGATGGAATAACATTAACCAGACAAATAAAGCAGAATCAGCATTTAATGCATATCCCTATTATCATCCTTTCGGCCAAAAATGATAATAGCGATAAGGTAGCAGGTGTCAACTCGGGCGCCGATATATACATAACCAAACCTTTTGATGTCAACTACCTAAAAACTGTCGTAACCAAACTTCTGGAAAAAAGCAAGAATCTGGAAACTTATTACTCGACATCAGCCAGCGCCTTTGAATTTATATCGGGACAGTTGGTCGACCGCGAAGATAAAGAGCTTATGGAAAAAGCGATGCGAATTATCGCAGAGAACATCAGTAATAATGAATTTACCCCCCAGGAACTTGCCAGCAGCTTACAAATCAGCATCCGCAATTTATATCGTAAATTCGAACAATTAAATCTGTCTCCACCAAAGAATTTCATAAAAGAACAACGAATCAACTTTGCGGCAAGACTTCTTGTGACAACTTCACTCACCATTGAAGAAATCATGTATCAAAGTGGATTTATGAATAGGTCCCATTTCTATAAAGAGTTTACAAAGCGAATGGGAATGGCACCGAAAGATTACCGTTTGCATAATAAGAAATAGAAAATATGCCTTAAAATCAAAATATACGTTTCCAACGGAACTCATATTATAAAAATACACAGACCACCGATTTTGAATAGCGGCAAATTATGTTCGAACAGATAAAAATTCTCATCATCGTCCTCACATTGAATCCATACAAGAATCGGGCTGCAACCTCATAAAAGATTGCAGCCCGATTTTTTATTGGAGAACCTCTATACCCTAGCTCTTATAAGAAGTCTCACGCAAAGATATCGCTCCGCAGAATATAACCGATAACATCTCCCTTACGTACGGTAGCGCCTTGTTGTGCACATATTTCCACCACACGTCCGGTAAATCCAGTCAGAATCTTTTCATATTCTCCCCATGGAGTAGAAAGATAACAAAAGACTTCGTCATGCTGATATTTACGTCCGATGAAAGGAGCAATGGATGGACCCTCTACGGAAACTTCCCAAAGTACCTGCCCGTTATCAGGAGCAATGACCGGGTCTGCCTTGGCACGTTTCAACTTCTTGATATCTTCCTCGGAATAACCACTCTTTGCCAAAGCTGCATCCTTAGCATGTTGCAACTCATCTTCAAAACGTTTCTTGGCAATGCCCGACTTATAATCGCGATACTGGCGATCGTGCATGGCCAATTCAAAAAGCTCTTCATCATCTTCGCCATACTCCCAACCATTCTTGTCCATTTCTATCCGATATTCATCCAGAGCATCCGGATAGTTCAACTGCGGATCAGTATCGACAAACTCATATCCTTTAGACTTCGCCAGCTCTACAATCTCCGGAGCCAGCTTACCCGGAAGACGTCCACTTTTACCCAGAATCATATCCCAAGTGTGGTTATCTATCATTGTCCAGCGTTCTTCTCCTTTTACCAGTTGCATGAGATTCATTAGCGCAACATTCTTCACATACTGACTGAAAGGAGTCACCAAAGGAGGATAACCCAACTTAGGCCACACATATTCCACTTCGTCGAAAAGCATTACCAGCAAATCGTCAAGACTAAGTTCTGGTTCGTTCTTACTCTTTAATATCATATTGATACCGGAATGCACTCCTTTCAAGTCTGCCATCATGGAACCCATCATACCACCCGGCAAACCACATTTCAATAAAAGCGAAGACATATATTTGTTGGTAGGATCCATGAAGTAACCCAGAAAGTCATCAATGAATTCCTGCGTCATCGCACGAGCCTTCATATATGCTTTCATATTAATATCCGGAACCTGAAAACCTAAATCTTTCAACATTGCCTGTACCGAGATTACGTCCGGATGCACTTTGCCCCAAGACATCGGCTCCATAGCTACATCAATGATATCCGCACCATTCTCGCAAACCTCAAGGATAGAAGCCATAGACAATCCCGGCCCACTATGACCATGATATTGAATCAATATATCCGGATGTTTCTCCTTGATAGTCCTGACCAATTGCCCCAACATACCCGGGCGACCGATACCTGCCATGTCTTTCAAACAAATTTCAGGTGCACCGGCCTCAATCAGCTGATCGGCAATTCGGGCATAATACTCAACGGTATGCACCGGAGAATACGTGATACAAAGAGTTGCCTGCGGAATCATACCTGCTTCCAAAGCATATTTAATAGAAGGAATGATATTTCTCGTTTCGTTCAGTCCACAGAAAATACGTGTGATGTCGACTCCTTGCGCATGCTTGACTTTATACATCAACTTACGCACATCTGCCGGAACCGGATACATGCGCAATGCATTCAAACCACGATCGAGCATATGCGTTTGAATACCCGCTTCTCTAAAAGGTACGGTAAAAGCACGGACGGCTTTATTAGGATTTTCGCCGTACAACAGATTCACTTGCTCAAAAGCACCGCCATTCGTTTCAACTCTGGCAAAACAGCCCATCTCAATAATCAAAGGAGCGATACGAACAAGCTGATCAACCCGAGGTTGATATTTACCGGAAGATTGCCACATGTCCCGATAAATAAGACTGAATTTAATTTCCTTTTTCATCATAGCCAATAATAAGTGATTTTTTCTTCGGTTAACTTCACATATACAAATATAACGGATTATTTTGACATATAGTCAACAAAACACCTTAACAAGCCTATTTAAAAAGATGTTTTATATCATAATGACAGAATAGAGCTATATTATGCATGTAACTATCATAAATAACAAATCAAATTGTTTTATGTTCGCATTTATTCTTTTAAGAAATGCTTTACTGACATATATACAATAAAAGATGCACAGATCACCGATCATAAATCGATTCTCTGTGCATCACTACTACTCTAAAGCCACTTTTAAGACAAAACTAACTAAATCATGCAGCCGGATCCGGTGCTTCCCCGTTATCTCCCTTACCATCATCGCCGGAATCAGGATTGTCACCATTATTACCACCGTTACTGCTTCCATCCGTATAATCCGTTTCAATCTCCACACGACGAGTGATACTCATATCTTCCAACGTATCCTTAAAGATTTTTCCCGGATAAAAAATAATCTTTCTTTGGACAATCGACTTGGACGAAACATCCTTCTCTTCATCCGCACTTTTGGCACGGATAGTAGGGCTGAAAATACCGAACTCACCCAACTGAACACTCTTTCCGTCGTCAATATCTTCAGCCATCTTATCTACCAGACCACTGACCACCAAATCGACCACCTTACGATGGACACCACAAAGCTGACTCACCTTGCGACACATCTTTGCAAAATTCACCTTACCGGAACGAACCGATTTTGCTACATACTTTTCGTTTTTGTCCTTGTCAAAACCGAACACTCTTTTTGTTACTACATACTCTAAAGCCATAATTGTTAAAGTTTAAATGGTTAAAAAAATAAAGGTTATCTGTTTGCCATTCTCTTTGTTTGAATGACTCTGCAAAGATATAACAAGGCGCAAACCGTCCAGTCCCCTTTTGTCTCCTTTACGTCTCCTTTTAATAACCAGAGCTTTACAATTACTTAAATATAAATCACTATGACACAGTGTATTATGTGAATTAATTATTTTTTCTGCAAATCAGCGTTCAACAAGATACTGAACCCACCAACAAACGGTACTCCTGTATCAGTCCGCATCTGCGGAACAGATTCGTCCGCCTGACGTCCTTTTTCAGGGCGTCCAAAAACGTATGACAGAATATGTATAATTTCAGGATGAGAAGCATCATGTTTCATATAGCCATTACTCATTATCCGGAATCCACATTCAGAGTTACTACGTTCAATCCAACGTGTTGCCTTCATTCCGGTTACGTCCGCACTTCCGGCCTCCCCTCCCCAAACACCAAGTATCGGGGCTGCCTTTTTATTGGGATAGGCATCGTAAGGGCCAAGACCTAACCAACGCAACTCTTTGAGTTCTGGGACAGTTTTAATTGTCATTCCAATTATAGGTATTTGAGGAATAGCTACATCGGTCAGAATCTCATAATTTACATCCAAACGCCCATCCACACCTATTGAATAACGATAGATAGTGGTAAAATGATTGGCAGAATCTACATGACAATCCACTTTTGCCCGAATAATAACTTCATCCGGTCTATCTTCTACACTCCATTCCTTGACAGATGTTGTATACTGATTCAAGTCAACAGCCTTACGGACATTCTCTTTTCCAAATGCAGATTTCTCACACGGATCAAGCGGAGACCATATTATAGGGCGTAAATCTGTAATCAACTGTTTGCCCTGTGCCTCTGCCGAAACCAATTGACCGGTTTGAGGACTAAAAACATAACGTATATTGCCAGTTTCTATCGTTACTGTTTCAGCTTGGCTTACTGATATTTTCCCGCAAGGCAACACTACTCCAATTTGCTCTACCGACGGGCAAAGTTCCACAGCATCCCGCGTAATCTCTTCACCAGTGACGTTCGTAAAGATAAACCAAGCATAGTAAGTCTTCCCTGCACGGACTGTTTTCAGAGCTTCCATCGGCAGTTTGAATGTAGATTCGGCGTGAGGTTGCCCGTTGATAGAGTTAGTACCGGATGCCAAAACCCTTTCATCCTCTCTGATAGACCAGTCGATCTTTACAGTAGTAAGATCCGTAAAATCAAAATCATTCTGAATAGGAATTCGCAAGGAATCCTGACCGGGAGTAAATGAAATCTTCTCTACAGCAGGATAAACCTGTGCATACACAGCCTTCGTTTCCCAATAATCACGGGTAAAATTACGATAGGAATCCACAATACCGTCCCATCCCGCATAATCAATCCGCAGATAATCATCTCCTGCATGTACATCTTTATTCTTTTTCTGAAGATTACGCACCGGAGTCCTTATACCCTGATCCGCCCACATCCAGATTGCCGCCCCCGTTCCTGACGGATGTTTGGTCAATGCTTTCCAACGGGCTTCCAATCCGCCAAATCCAGTATTACCATAAGCATGAGTATATTCCGTGGAAATTATAGGACGGTCAGAATAAGCAGCCAACCGGTCATATTCCTGCGGCTTCCAATAATGAGGAGCAAGAATATCAATTTCTTCCGGCAACCATTCCTCCGCTCTCCAAGGTAACAGGACAGGACGAGTGGGATCAAGCGCTTTCACCAGCTTCACAGATGCCAGATGTAATGAGGTCAACGGATCCTCATTGCCGACTGACCAATAAATAATCGACGGATGATTAATGTCCCGGACAACCGTTTCATACGAACGTTGCAGAGCAGCTCCGGAACAGGAAGGGTCATACATCAAATTTCCGGCGCCTCCTAATGAAACTTCATTACCTACATACATCCCCATCTCATCACACAATTCAATAAATCCTTTCGCCGGAGTATAATGGGAAAGACGGATATAATTGATATTCGCCGCTTTCATAAGAGTCAGATCCTGCAACCAATGTTCACGGGTAGTGGCACGACCTACATCCGGATGTTCATCATGGCGGTTTACGCCACGCAATTTGACAGCCTGCCCGTTGATTCTGAAAACACCACCTGCCGTTGAAATCTGCCGGAACCCGATTCGTTGCGTACGTGTATGTGTCACTTGCCCTTCTTCAACAAGCTCAACACGCAGATTATAAAGATAAGGATTCTCCGCATTCCAATGATGAGGTGACTGAATACGGAATGTCAGACCTATTTCCCGATCCGTAGAAATATGAGCGGGTACTGTCAGCTGCCGCCGGGCAACTTCCTTCCCTTCTTTATCTGTAAGGGTAAATCTAAGATCGTATGATGCACCCGGACTTGGATAATTACCCGGCACTGTACTTTTCTGTTTGTCACCAACCATAACACGCAGTTTCAAATCCGCATCTTCAAACCGATTATCGAAAAAGGTCTGTGCAACCACATTGTCTATCCAACGTTTACGTGGCATAGCTTCCAAAGTGACATCCCTGTAAATTCCGCCCAATGTCCAGTCGTCGAAAACATCAAATTTATACTCTTTAGTTATCTGCCTTACACGGACTGCCAACAGATTCGCCCCGTCTGTTTTCAGCTTGCCGCTGACATCAAACGCAAACGACGTATAACCGCTGTCATGCCTGCCCAGAAACTTCCCGTTCAGCCAGACCTCTGCCGATGACCACACCCCGCCGAAATGAAGCAATACACGCTTCCCATCCCAACCTTCAGGAGTATCGAATTTATGCAAGTAAAAGCCCTCACTAGCCTTGTTTTCCTTGAACCCTCTATATACAGGTTCCTCATATCCCAGAACAGCCCAATTGGACGGTACAGGGATCTTTGTGAATTTCTGACTACTGAATCCCGGAGAGCTGAAATTCTCCAGACGTTTAGCTTCCTGTTCAGTCTTTGCCAAGGCAAATTGCCATTCACCGTTCAAGCTGACATACTCTTGAGCATTTACACAGAAGCCTGATAACAGTAAAATAAATAAAATGATGATACGCGGATTCATAATATAATTTTTGTAGAAACAATTAGAACTCAATTCATTTTAGAAACTTTATACACAACCTATATTATATCCCCGTCAAACAATCCTTCAACGGGCAATCCGTATCTTTCAATCCCTCAACAATACTTTCCGCATTCAGGCGCGCACCTTTCAGAGAAGTATGGGTATGATCATTTTTGAAGAGTCCGTTCACTTTCTTTCTACCTTCCTTCTCCATTTTATCAGCTGATAATTTATTCAAGTCGATAAAACAGGCCCCCTTTGCTTCAGCCGCTTCACGCGCCCATCCTGCATAAGTATCAGTTCTTCTTTCTATCTTCCCTTCCTTCCAGATATTACGTGGAGTAGGACTTAAAATAACCGGAACAGCCCCCTTCTCCTGTACATCCATAATAAATTTCTTCAAATACCAGCCATAAGTATACACAGCCTCATAAATCCCAGTCTTTTCCACCATGACAACTTTGCTTTCGTCACCCGTTCCTTTCAGTTCACCACGCGCCTTTCCTTTTTGTATATCTCCGCCGTCATTATGTCCAAATTGAATCAACACAAAGTCACCCGGCTGCAAAGCATTATATATCCTGTCCCAACGTCCGGTATTCATAAAACTCCGGGCACTGCTTCCCGGTTTCCCCCAATTCTCCACTGATACTTTCTTCGGGTCAAAGAACTTAGCAATAACACTTCCCCATCCCCACAAACCATCCTCATCTTTATCCTGATTCTTTACCGTACTATCTCCTACCACAAAAACTACCGACCTTCCTTCCTTACGTGTGGCACCCGTTTTCACATCTTTCCGGACAGGCTTCAAATACTCCGCCAACTCCAAACCCGGACAATTCCGGATACCTTCTACAGCAGATTCAGCATTAATACGGGCTCCCAATGCTCCCGTATGAGTACGTTCCTTCAGCGGGGGATAGAACAGATAATTCACCTTATCCCTCCCGAACTTCTCATATTTACCTGCCGTAATATCATTCAAATCTATAAAAGGAACTTTCTCGGCTTCTGCCACCTGTTTCGCCCATAAACCGAAAGTTTTGTTTACACGTCCGACTTTGGTACCGTTTTCTTTCCATGAATTACGGGGAGTCAGAGAACAAAGGATGGGATGAGCTCCTTTCGCTCTCGTTTCACGAATAAAACGGCGCATATATTCACCATAAGTATAAACTGTTTCTTTTACACCTGTTTCCTTGATAGTGACTTTCAAACTGTCATACCCTATACCGGGTATGGAAGCACGCGCACGAATACTGTCATAAGGGCCGTTATCATTATGCCCAAGTTCAACAATCACCCAATCGCCTTTGCGTATCCCTTTCAATACATCCGGCCAAAAACGATTATAAAAGGTACGGCTACTCGTACCACCTAAAGCATGATTCTCGACTGTAATTTTATTCTCATCAAAATATTCAGGGGCAAAATATCCCCATCCCCACTGACCATTGCCGCCATTTCCTTTGGTTCCGGTACGCATCGTAGAGTTTCCTACCAAAAACAGTACGGGATTATCCCCCTTCCGGCTTTTCCCCGGAACCGGACGTGCCATGCGAACAATTTTCATACTATCCAACGTATTATCAACGGTATGAAATACATCTTCCACCGGAGGCGGAACCTGATTCTGTGCACTGCTATTTCCAACAAATACAAATAAACAGAGCAGACTTATACAGCCATTTACGAATACTTTTTTAAAACAATATACATCTTTCATTATCTAACATAATTAATAGTTTGTCAATCATGCTACAAATGAACCCACTTTCAGATAAAAAGACATGTAACCCTGTTCGTATAACTGTAAAACTATACAAAATCAAGTGATAAAGCTCCACCAATGCAAATTAACTTCAATTCTCCCGCGTCACCGATACCGATTTTTTTACTCTTCCCCCGCACTTTCTTCCGTATCGGATTTTCCCGTACTCTTTCTGTATTGCGAAGGCGATTTCCCGAATGTATTCTTAAAGCATTTGCTAAAATAGAAAGGATCATTGATACCGACCTGATAACCGGCTTCAGATATATTTATATCGGAAGTAATCAACAGTTCCGCCGCCCTCTTCATACGGAGCAGCCTCACATACTCATTGGGAGAGCAGCCGACAATACTCTTCAATTTACTGTAGAAAGTAGTACGTCCCAATCCCAATGCCGGAGCGTAAGTGTCCAGTTTGAACTCCGCATCTCCCATATTTCTTTCAATAATGGCATTTATCTTATCCAGGAATATTTTATCCCTGTCGGTAGTACTAATCAACGGTTGCAGGTTACCCGGTTCCGTAGCAAACTTCCGTTGCAACTTCTCCCGCTGCTCAATCAGCTTTACTACACGAGCCAAGAGATATTGTACACTGAAAGGCTTGGTGATATAAGAATCAGCCCCCAACTGGATGCCCTTCAACTGGTGTTCTTCCGAAGAATAAGCAGTCAACAGAATGACAGGAATATGGCTGATATTGAAATCATTTTTCAACCGTTTCGTAAACTCGAACCCATCCATTTCGGGCATCATCACATCGCAGACAACAATATCCGGCTGGTCTTCCGCCAACTTTTCCAGTCCTTCCGCTCCGTTGGAAGCCGTAGAAACCGTGAAATATTTCCCTAACTGGCTTTCTATAAGCGTGCGGACATCATCATCGTCATCAATCACCATCACCTTATATTCTTTGAATGGTTTGTTGACAGAAGTGCCCAGGATTTCCACCGCCTTTTCATCAGGCAAAGTCGCTCCGGTTGTTATTTCCTTAACCGCAACGTCCGGTTCGGATGCCGAAGACTGTACGATATCTGCCGGATCATAATTCTTATCCGACAACGGTATGGTCAGTGAAAAACAGGCTCCCCCCAAAGAAGAATCCGAATAAACTACATTACCTTTATGTACTTTGGCAAGTTCGGCAGTCAGGTGCAATCCGACACCCGTGCCGTCGGAAGCATAGTTAATCTGTTCGAATCTGACAAACAACATCTTACGTTTCTCTGCGGGAACTCCGGGGCCACTGTCTGATACACTTAATGTAAACGTATCATTTTCGGCAGAAGAGTCAAGCTTCATCACAATCTTTCCGCCTGCCGGAGTATTCTTGAAAGCATTGGACAAAAGATTATATGCAATCTTGTCCATCTTGCTCCGGTCGAGCAGCATCCTTCCCGTCGGATCGTTCGATTCAAAAAGATATTCTATCCGTTTCTTGGCCGCCATGTCTTTGAAAGTAAGATAAATGTCATAAAAGAAACGTTCGGCCACCGTCTCTTCCAATTTCAGCTCCATCTTGTTGTTCTGCAAACGGCGGAATTCTAGCAACTGGTCAATCAGACGCAACAGCCGGTTAGAACTTTTTGTCAGTAATCCCAATTGTTTATTGGCAGCAGGCGGCAAATCCTTCTGGTTAGACAAGTCCTCTATCGCGCCACGGATAATAGTCAATGGAGTACGGAACTCATGAGATATATTGGTGAAGAAACGCAGCTTATATTCTGTCAGTTGTTTCTCAACCTCAACAGCCATATTCAACCGGTGCATCTTCAAGGCAAGCCTGACTGCAAAATAAATAAGTATTCCTCCCACCAAAATATATAAAAGTACCGCTATCCACGATTTCCACCAAGGTGGAAGAATAATGACTTCCAGAGTAGTCTCCTCACTGCTCCACACACCGAAGCTATTACAACCTTTTACTTTGAACATATACCTTCCCGGGGGAACATTCCGATAAGTCGCCATGTTATTGCGCGAACCGAGATTCCAGTCTTTTTCAAATCCTTCCAGATAATACGCATATTGGTTGAGTTCCGCAGCATGAAAATTCAGCATCGTACATTCAAGGTTAAAAGAGTTCTGATTATGCTCCAAAACAATCTTCTTCGTATTCGTAATACTTTCCGTCAAAGGAGAGTCCTGTCCTTGCGGGCGCATCGGATTTCCGTTAATCCACAAACCCGTTACAAGCACGCGGGGAGCATACGTATCAAATTTAATCCCTGAAGGATTGAAAATATAGACACCATTGTAACTGCCGAACATCAATTCTCCGTTTTTCTTCTTCCAGCACGATAATTCGTTGAAAATAGCGGCATGACGGTTATTCGAGAAAATAAAATTCTCAAAACGTTCCGTCTGCAAGTTGAATTTGGAGATACCGCTCTCCGTACTTACCCATATATATCCTTCATTATCCTCCAGTATGGCCTGTACAGTCTCGTTAGCCAGACCATTATCTGCATTATAGTGCTTGAACCATGATTTTTCCAGTTGCTTCTCTCTGACCAGCAGATTCAATCCGCCACCGGTGGTGCCCAGCCAGATATTTCCCTTGCTATCCTCAAATACAACCTTTACCTCATTATGGCTTAACGATTGCTGATCCTCTTTGTGAAGATGCAGGGAGATATATTTATTCTTATCCTGAATCAATTCATCCGGATGAAAAACAATGACTCCATCGTTAGTTCCCACCCATATCAGTCCTGTCCGATCCTGAATCATCGCCCGCATCATACATTGATGCCTGTTGTCCATCACAAACTGGCGGAAAATCAGTTTACCCTGATGCCTTTCTCCCAAATGCAATCCTCCCCCAAAAGTGGCTATCCACATGCGATCTTTATTATCACGCATAATAGTAAATATATTGTTGCTTGATGAAGACTGCCACACCCAGTCATCCAAGGTGTGTTTTTCCACTATGGCATCTCCTTTGGGAGAAAGAAGCACCAATCCTCCCCCTTTCGTTCCCAGCCACTTATATCCAAGAGTATCTTCCGCAATCGAAAACGGTAGACCACCCTCAATCCGGAGATCATAAATCTGACGCAATGTAGAATCGCATACATGCAGGTTTCCATCCCGCGTCCCAAACCAGTACCGTCCGTCTTCATCTTCATAAATAAGCCGCACCGCATTGTCCCTGTCCGCATTTCCTCCCGGAGAGGGATAGAAGATATCAAACGGATAATTAGTCAGCGATATTTTACTGATCCCCCCTAATTCGGTTCCCACCCATATTTCGCCCGACCTGTCTTCCGTTACACAAAGCAGATAATTGGTCGTCAGGTCTTTATCAGCCGTATAATGAAAAGTCTTTCCGTTATTCTCGTCAATGGCAAACAGCCCGTTACCGAAAGTAGTAATCCAGATGATATTCCGCGAATCATGATAAATCTGATAACGTTCCTGACTAATCAGGGAAAGTATATCGGAAGGTATCAAATGCAACGGTTCGAAAGTATTGTCGGGACGATGCCGCCATAACGTACCGGACATATTGTACACCCATACATCCCCTTTGTTGTCGACACTAAAATTAGCATTAAGCAAATCGTTCCCTTGAAAGAACTTTGCCGACGGAATCCAGACCCGCTTATTCGTGTCAAAAGTATATGTTTTCTCATTGGTGGCAATCATCAGAATCCCTTCATTCAGCATATATGAACGGGAATGAGCCGAGGGATTTTCTTTATCGTAATAAATAACCGGTGAGAAAGAAAGGCGGGCACGGTCGAATATCACAATTCCTCCTCCACCTATAAAGTATAAGTCACTTCCCTCCTGCGCATTGAGAAAAGTCACCCCTTTCAGCATCGAGTCCACTTTACCGTCAGCAATCCTGAACAGTTCTTCATGAGCACCCATCCATACTTTATGCTCCGAATCCTCAAATACAAAGGATATTTTCTGGCTGCGCAGTTTTTCATCTTCCGGCTTCCATACTTCCATTTTTCCATTGACATACCGGACACGGCAACATCCCCTGTTTCCCCACATCCACACGTCACCATTGGAGAAGACTTCAATCTGTGTGAATATCTTCGCCTTATTCTGCGGGTCATAGTCAATCATCTTTTCAGTTCCCGGATCATAGCAAAACAAGGTATTCGAGAAAGTACGTATCCAGATAAATCCGTTCTTGTCCTCAACCATATAACGTATCCTGCTGTCGGGCAACAACGATGACCCCGGCAACTCGGGATGTACCACCACAAACTCTTTCCCGTTATATCGGTTCAGCCCGTTGATAGTTCCCATCCACATAAATCCGCGGCTGTCCTGCATCATACACCGGATGGTATTCTGTGACAAACCGTTACGATCGGTTATCGTACTGATATTCAATATATCAAAAGCAAATGCTTTGCTACAAAACAATAGGAAAAATAAAACTGGATATATCTGCCGCATGTGTTTTCGATTTAAAGATGCCACAAATATAAAAGATTAATTCTAAAAATCCTGCCATAGCCCACAAGAATATAGCTGTCTTGAACTGGCAGACATGTATCTGTACCAGCGTCAAGGTCGCTTTCACAAGAAAATTCCTGAAAAAATATGCATGTATGATAAAACGAAGAGTATCTATGTAGCATAGTTTTACTACTCCACCTGTGTAATATAACGAAATTTCGATTCGGCACATCCTGTGACACCGAAAATAACTTATCTTTTATTCTAAATCTCCGTCAACGTTTCTAATAAATTCTTGCATCGTTTATTATAAACGGTATCCAAGTTTATTATAAACTCTATCTTCCTCTTTTCGTAGAAAACAATCAAATATATGCAACAAAAAAGGCTGCAAACCTCTTAAAAGTTTGCAGCCTCAAGCTCATTGGCGGGTCAGTTATACCCTAATCCTCATAAGGATCACCTAGATGTTTTGTTATGATCTTATACTGTTTTGCAGTCAGATACCGATGATTATACGGCAAGTACCCTGTTGGCATAAGTTCTTTGACCAACGGGTTGCAGTCTTTAATCCATCGGCTCAGACAACGCACTGCATTTTTACTGGTTGCACATCCGGGGAAGTACATCACAGCGAGTACGGCAAAAGATAAGAATCGTTTCATTCGTTTTTAGTTTTTTATTCGTTGTTTTATGTTTCACGTCTACAAATATACAACATAAAAAAGCCTTTGTCAAGTCCTGAAAGACTATGAACGTGAATAAATGAATGATTCCACGTATAAACTCCTGTGTATTATCTCCTTACCAATAAAACTTCGCCTATGATGCCCGAAGGAACCAGCCTGTCTCCCGCTTTCACTATTTCGGGATAAGCATACGTGTAACGTTCCTCTTGTGGCAGGGAAGCATCACCGATCATACGGTTCGTCAACGAATTAACGACACGCAATTCCAGTGCATTATCACCTTCCTGCACGTAAGGAGTCAGATCAGCCTCCCAAGGCGAACACCAGATAGTCGAAACTTCCTTGCCATTGATAAAGACTTGTGCCATGGCTCCCAATCGGGGAATACGAAGCACGAGCTCTTCATCTTTATCCAACTTGTCTAGTGTGATTGTCTTTTTATAGACAGCCGTTCCCGAATAATAGCGGATCCGGTCATCCGCATTACGCGCCCAATCCGTCAGCTCCTCAAACACAACTTCCCCCGGGCCTCCCCATTTGGGATCAAAATATACATTCCAACTTCCTTCGACAGGAACAACCGCTTCAGGGCTTCCAATCATCCGTCGGGAGATACCTTCCGTCAACTGGCCGGACGCTACGATGAAACCGGATTCATTGGCTTGCAAAGTAATCGTTACCGCCAAGCCATCTTTTCCCGGAGTCGCAGGCAGGCTGAAACGCTTTCCGGTAGCAGGATCCCAGAATTCGGCATATCGGGCATCAGTACGTAAAGTCACTGTACTGTTAAATACATTCTTACTATGATTATTCAGGAAGTAAACTTCCGCGTCTGCCAACTGCCGGTGAGCGAAATACACTTTGTCCTTAGGAGTATTGCCGCTCTTCAACGCTATATCCGGACGGATTCCCGCCTGCGCCAAAGCTTCTTCAAGGGACATACCCCAATAAACCGTTCCTTTACCATAAGCATGAGAACCGGAAGCAGCCATCTCCCCGCCCCACAAGCTATCTGCCAGTTTAGCATATTCTTCCGCATTTCCGGCATCTTTCAACGAACCGGAACGAAGAGGTTTCGGGCCATATAACGGCACTCCCTGTTCCACCAGTGAAGCAATATGTCGCAAAGCTTCCAGAGTGACATCTCCGTTGCGCTGTACTACAAGCATCTGATAACTCATTCCGTCCGGCAATACAATACGTCCGTCACGGGCCTTCATGCGTTTTATCAACGCGTCTGCCGTACAGACATCAAAGTCATATCCTTCCGGTATTTCCGGCAAACGGTAAGTGAGCAATTTCACCGGAGCGTTATCACCTGCAAAGATACACAAGTCCACAACAGGTATTCCCTTTCTCATCAATCCCGCGCACCGTGCCTGATAATCCCAGAACGGGCGGCTATATTCCCAAAACGTATTATTACGGTTCAGGCAATAGTGTCTGCCGCCTCCCGTACTTCCCGGAATCTTATCCAGCCATGGCTGATAAGCGGATGCACACACCACAAACTCATTCACTCCGAAAGCATAGGCATAATCAGCCAGGTTCTTCATTTCAGCAAATGATTCGTCATACTTCACGTCCGTGAAAGCCTCTGCCGAAGCAATCAGCTTTCCATAGATATGCGCAGCAGATGCAGCTTCCTTTATATCATAGCTTCCATGTACATGATGCCCCCAAAACTCGCCCTGCGGTTTCTGCACCCGTCCTTTAGCCTGAAAGTTGTCAGCTACCAGATTCAATCCGTTACCGGAAGCCTGCGCTGTAAAATCAACACCTGCCTGCCGGCACAAGCTATCCAGTGTACCGTAATATTTCTCTGAAACCAGATCGGCTATCGTGCGACGCATATCATAGAAGAAACCGTCCGTCTCTTCGGGAGAACCGACAATATACCCCATCAGAGCCGGAAGATAGCGATGTATGTCATATCCTCTTCTCTGAAGGAATTCTTTCTCATAACCGGCTGTCCAGTTCTGTGATCCGGCTTCCTGGCTATCCATAGTCAAGCCTTTCAGCGGACATCCTGCCGCATTCAAAGTATCCAGAATCAATTTGAAATAATTATCAAACTGTGCTTTGGCTGCCACGGCAGAAAGCTTGTCACATTCCAGTCCTTTCATATTGGCACGTGAATGTTTGGTGACTCCTCCTGTCGGCACATGTCCGAATCTCAAAACCATCCATTCGCCCTCGGGCACATCCCATTGCAGCTCTCCATCCTTACTCATCCGGGCAGTCAAGTCGATTACCTGCTCCGGATTTATCACTTCCTCACCGGAATATTCGGGTGTCTCGTCCGGCAAAACATACTCGGAGTAAAGCCCGGCCTTTTCTTCCCATTTATCGGCTTTCGCCCGCGAAGAAAGCACCACATCACCCAGATACATCTGCGGTTTCTTATCTTTCGGATGACACCAGTCATGCAGGTTAAGACGGAAATATCTGCCCTTCACAGCTGGGAAAGAAACGGTTTTCTGATTCCAGTTGCCGGACGCAGCCGAATAAACCGGCTTCAAGTCACATACTTTCTGATAATTTATTCCATCTTCCGAAACTTCCAGTTGTCCCAAATCCGGTTGTTCGATGAATCCTTGAGCAACGAATTTCTCCGTCGGTTTTCCCGGTACATTCATGGCGCCGCCACGGCTTTTACCCCGTGTACCTACGCGATAGGTAATACTACGTGCTATGAAATCATCTCCAAAATCAAGGTTTACGAACACGGAATGCCCCGGTTCCTGTGGGGGGATTGTCGTCAATTTCCTGCTTTTGCCAAACAGGGATTCAACGGGCAGGCCTGCCAGGTTGGTCGACAGCTTCGGGTTACGGGTTTGGTTTGTTTCATAAAATCCTTTATGAATAGGGAAAGCCAGCACCGCTACGTCCGAAAAGGACTTGCTGTCCGGTTTAGGTAATACTCCTTTAAACGAAGACTTTCCTTTTATGATTGTTTCAGTAGCTGTAAGTCTCTGCATACCCAATTCGGGAGTGATCCACGGGCCACCTGCCACATAGCCGTTGGCTATGTTGGCCTCAAAGGACAAGCCGACTCTCTTCGCTTCCGAAGCCGCAAACCGGAGCATGTCCCACCATTCCTGCGACATGGCGGGAATGGCATTTTCTCCCTTTCCGTGTGCCTGGTCATAATAGACCACTCCGCCTACTCCACCACGTTTATACGCTTCCAAATCGGCGGTAATTCCCTCTCTGGTGGTTTCCGTTTCACCGTGAAACCACCACACTTTCGTGCGGGTAGAGTCTTGAGGATTGGCAAATTCTTTCCATGCCTGCTCTTTTGTCGTTTTATCGGGAGTATTTCCTATACAACTCTGCTGGGAGAATAACATTCCCATCCCCAATATTCCTATAACGATCTTTTTCACCATATACCTTTACCTTTTTATTTTAGAATGCTAAAGAGAAGCGGAAAAAGCCCGAGTCTCCTTTGGCATTTGATGCTGAATTCAGACCAAAAGTTTCATTTGTATAAAGAACCCGGTACATTGTTCTTCCGGTATTCGTAGATGTCTGATACCCTGTACCAGCAAAAGCTTCTATCCACAAAGCCGTTCCCCCGACATTAGCTAATGATGAATTAATGTCGTCTTTATTCTCGAAGATAATATCCAATTCCTCCACAGAAGGCAGATACCATCCGGAAGTAAGGCTCGGAGCAGGCATTAATTGCGAGTACGTAGATATATTACTAATCATATTCGTTGCTGCATTGCCATTTATCACATGCATTTCTTTCAATGCCTCCGTATTATTATATCCTAAAATACAACCATATTCAGGAACTTTGTTCCCGTTTCCCCAAAAATATCTGCTATCTAATCCATTATCCGTAAAATACTTAGCATAATCTAATTTTGAATTCGAGGCAACACTTGTCGCAGTGGCATTTGATTGATTTATTGCATAAACCAACCCATGCACACAGTTAGGATAATCACGTTTCAAGGCATCCTTTTCTTCAACTGCTTCAAGAGTTTCTTTATATAATACGGACGGTTGCGGATTTCCCACATAATATACAATACCAATACAGTCATCCGGCACTTCTTCCGGCGCGCAATCCCTGCTCACAAGATTTCCATCCGCACAATAGTAATCACCTACTTTTAGTTCATACTCTTTCACCACATTTCCACCGTCAACCATGAATCTTTTATACTTCCCGGCAGCAATAGCGGAGTTTACATTATACTTGCTGTCACCTAACACACCTACAATATCGGGAGCCACAGCCGGTTTCACCAACATACGGTACGAACCGTCGTCCGCACGATAAGGCTTTATCTCCTTGCCACTTGCAATTTCTTCCGTATAGAACGCAACGTCTCCGCCCGGCTTTATGGCATAAATTGTTCCTTTCAATTCCGGGTTAGTAAACTTGTACTCCGTTCCGGGTAAAGAAATTACCGCCAATGACATACGGTGAACCATATTAAACTGAATGAGAAATTCACCTTTATCCCCTCTATATACAGTACTTCCCGAAGAAGTCATCAGATCGGAATCCGCAAAGTTTTTTCTAGTCGACTGATCTTTTCCGATATTCCATCCCGCTGCCGTTGAAGCAAAGAAATCGGTTTCCACAGAATTGATACTCAAGTTTTCACTATACGGGAAATAGGCATAATAAGTAGCCTCTCTCAATGCTCCGTCATATTGCAGATCCGTAGCCGGCTGCCAGCCTTCCCTCGTAAGTTGCACTTTCAGATTATTTACATCACTCAAGATAGCATTATCCTTCACGGCAAAAAGTCCGATACAGTCTCCTACTTCAAAAGTCGTATTATAATTCAAGTCTGTTACAGCCCGTGATGCGGAAGATTCCGCATTTTCCATACCTTTATCACACACATTTATAACAAGCCCCTCCGTGCCGGACATTGCCGGCAGGCTTTCATCCTCATTCGAGCAACCGCTCCATGCCACCATTGCAGCCAAAAACAAAGCGGTAGATAAAAACTTATATTGCTTCATAATTAATTCCTTTATTCCAATTGTTCCTATATATCAATCACTATCAAGGATAACTCACGAAATCGGCGTAGTTTCTATGATTTCTTCTTCTTCATCCCCCCATTGCGTAGAGTTCTTTTCCACAGTAACAACAATCTTCTGATCGCCTACCGTAATATTGTAGACAGACTTAAACCCACCGGCCAGATTGGCATCTCCTTCTTCCGGGGTATAATAAAATGTTCTTCCGCCCATTTGGATCTTAATGAACTTCTTTCCTTTCATATCCTGGGGAATCAACAACGCATGACAAGAATAAACATACCCGTCGGATGAGATCACTTTTTTCGGAGTAATCACCTTGCTTTCCCCTTGGGAAACAGACAGGATGCCATCGGATATATTGCCCGAAAGAACCGAATTCTCAATTGTAACGACCGAGTTCGCCAATTCAGTCTCATTCTTGCCATTCCCTTTCAGGTTCACAATCACTTTGGCCGTCAAATGCTCGAACGGCAGTATCTTATTGCCCTGCAAAGAAACCTCTGCCATAGTGTACAATAAATCCGAGTACTGGAAACCGGCTCCGGACTGATCCGCCTGTACATTCCATGATGCAGGCAGATTATTCCCTTCGGTTGCAGGATACCAAGCCGTTACAACCTGTGGTTTTAAAGGCACGGACCAAAGCAAACGGTTTTCTTCATTTATGGGCTCCAACGTACCGGTTACATCCGTAACCTTGTAAGTCACCTTCTTTTCTCCCATATTCAGAGAAACCTGCTCGGTACCATCACCTGTCCATGAATTTTCAGAGCTGGCACGTGTTTTCACCTGATTCACCTGCGCTGTCAGTTCCATTATAAGATCGTTGCCAAGAATTTGCACTTCGCTCTCATTCGTGCAAGAAGAAAGACCAATTATCCCTAACAAGCATAATAACCGGAATCCTTTCTTACTGATAATATATCTCATATTCATATCTTTTTCTCTTAGTGATTATTAATACATTCCTCAATCCTCATAAGCAGAGCCGTTGTGCTCGCCTTCCTCCGGTTTCCAGTCACCAATATTACCGGGACCGACTTCCATACCTTCACCATTTAACAAATCTGAGCCAAGGTAGAATCCGGTATGAGTAGGCTGGTTATATCCCACATTCTCGTGAACAGCACTCAGCCGATAGATGTGGTCATACATCAGAGGACGGAAACGATACTTAGTTTCAAGGTTGGTAGTGAAAATACGCAGTTCCGTATAATCCGGAGTCACATAAACCATTTCTTCACGCCAGTCTCCCCAGAAATCTGCATAGAACACCGGATTATTCTTCGTTCCCTGACCGGTGGTCACATTATAATCACCTTTTGAGAACAGGACATTCGGTTCTCCACCTGTTCCATAATCCACAACAAAACCACGATCCAACAACTGCCGGTTCAAAGAGCCGCTCCACCAGATTCCCATATTATACGTCCAGTTATCTCCCCATTTATAACGGGGGGCTCTTTTTGCCAGCACTTCCCCTTTACATGAATAGAGCTTACCCGCTGGTTCTGATGCCCAAATTTCGCATCCCGGCGTTTCCGGATCAATATCAGCCACCATACATCGGCCGACGTCCTGTCCATTACCCGGAATGGCAACCAAGACTTCTCCGGTAGCGGCATCCCGCATTTCAGTACCGCAGTCACCATACATATCAGGACCTTCATGGCAAGTGACCACTTGTAATCCTTCACGGCTAGGATCAAATTTTCCCAAATGTAAAGCATCACCATGTCCCCGTCCTGTAGAATAAAGTCCGGTCCCATCATGGTCTATGGCACATGCTCCATACATAATCTCGTCCTTGCCATCATTATCCACATCGCCAACCGCCAAATTATGATTTCCCTGATGTACATACTCCTGATAGTTGGGATAAGTATCGAAATGCCAACGTTTAGTCAACTTACCATTAGCGTAATCAAGTGCTACAATCTGGAAATTTTTATAATATCCACGACACATTACAATACTGGGTGCACTGTTCGGAGAATCAAAATGTCCCGTTGCCATCAAGAAACGGTCGATACGGTTTCCATAATTATACCCATCTCCCCAATATCCGGTCCAAAGTAGTTTATCCCCCCGTGAAATATAATCTGTACGTGCCAATTCGGCTCCTGTGGTTCCATCAATAATAGACAAAAATTCCGGTCCGTCCAAAATCTTTCCATAAGCGCCGCTTTCCGGATTAGTATTTACATAATAAGTAATCCCGTCACCATCTACATCGCCAATCACGGTCCCGTCTCCAAATTTTGTCAATTCAGATGTACGGACAGCCAATTCAGCCTTTCCGTCGCCATCCAAATCATATACTATAAACGAAATATAATGAGTCCCCTGACGGATATTGGGACCTAGCTCCACTCTCCACATAAACGCACCATTATCCAACCGATAAGCTTCCAACAAGGCACTGCCCGGTGCAAATCCGGGACTCGCATTATCAATTGACATGGTCTGTCTTTTCACTACAATCTCATATTGCCCATCTCCGTCCAAATCTCCAATTGCCGCATCAGAAACCTTATATCCCATAACATCTTCACTTCCACTTTCATCTTCATCCTCATTTTCGCCCGGGACGCCTGTCGCCCCCAAAAGAGGCGGCAAGTTATTCATATTCAGATGAATGGATTTGTAGAAAGTCGCAGCCATTTCAGGAGTGAATTTATAAGAACCAAGAGCCTCGCCGGAACCGGAAAAACGTAATTCATAGGTATTTGTCTTTGATACGTCTACAGATAAGTCCTTATAATTTGTACTTTTAGAGATCGGCGCGGAATTCAATTTCTTAAACTCACCTCCATTCACACTCCGATAAATATCATACGATGCATCATTCGGATCGTCCTTCATCCATTTCCAACTGACCAATGCTCCCAGTTCACCATGAGCAGGATCATAACTCACCATCATCCCCCGGGTATCAAACATAGTGATATCGGGATATTCCACTACCGGAACTTCAGGAGTTACCGGTTCTGACGATACCACCTCGTCATCCGAACAAGAAGTCCAGAGAAGTATAGCTCCACAAACAAGAATGAATATTTTTCTCATATATATCTTTTTTATTATTAAACCTAACAAGTTATCATATTAATGGGAAGAAGACGTTTTACTTAAATCCCAAGGAACGAAATAAGCTCCCGCTTCTATTTTGCTCTCCACTTCAGCACGTTTGGCAGGATCTGTATACTTTTCACCTACATACTTGGAGATAATGCTATAATCATTCCAGCGTCTTGCTATACGGAGCATAATCGGATATGTCTTTCCCTCACAAGGAAATTCCAACAAGGCTTCTTTCAATATTTCAAGGTCATTATGCCTCTTTATGTCCATATCCGTCTCTCCATCGCCCTCACGCCACATATCACGGTCACCAAGATTTAAAATTCCCCGAATCCCTCTATCTTCATAAGTACGGTAACTTCCCTCGTCTGTCAGATTTTTCCCCCAATCGTTAGTGAAACCTGTGTTTTTCCACACCTTTTTATCCGCATCCGTAACTTTCGCCAATGCACCGTATGTAAGATAGAACCCTTGATTCATCAAGACATCGGCAATCTCATACCGTCCCAAATTATTCAATGCTTCAACCAGCATAAAATAAAGATCGGCAGTGTGATAAATATAGATTTGCACATCATCATGAGCTACCGTATGTCCTAGTTTACTACCCATACCCCGATATTTCTGGACTGAATATTCTACATCCTTTACAATTTCCTTAAAAGTCTTGGAACGGTTATCTGTCGTAAACTCATCATCCGGTTTTTGAGACGGATTATAAACAGGATCTTTAAACCGGTTCACTCCGGCTAATGATGCACGCAACAAATATTCTCCCGTAGTATCAAAATGTCTCAACAAAGAGTTTTTTTGATTATATTGATAATTATACATAATGACAGATTCGGTAGATTCGATTTCCGGACTGGCACTAGTAAACCAGCCTCCATATCCATTGCCATAACTACCATTACGCATGTATTTAGTTCGTGATTGTTTTTCACGATTCAACGCAAATACACGATTCATCTCCCTTAAAAGCACACTTACTGTATTCTGATAGTTTCCTTTCCATAAAGAGATTTCTGCTTGTAGGACAAAATAGCCCGGCACCATCATATTCCAATATTCATAAGTACTAATGACTTCACTATCTGTACCCGTAGGATCCAGCCAGGCTCTCCAGTCCATAGTATAAGTTCCGTTTACACCGTCAAAACCTGTAGACAAGAGATTTTCGCACGCATCCAGTATTCCATCCAAATCCTTTATCTCAAACTTGGAAAAATCGACAAAACTTTGCAAAGGATCATCAATCCAGGCTGCCTGTCCATAAATTTTTCCCAATGTGAGGTAAATCCACGTTTTCACTCTTAACGCACTACTAATCAACCCTCTATAGTGATCCATATCCACAGTGGTTTCATGGGCATTTTTATAAGCCTTTGCCTTCTGCATGAAATCATTGCATGAAATAATCACATCATAATATCTAGCCGGATCAGCATAAGAGTTGCCGCTCAAGTCATCATCGTAATTGTATAGGCTATATAATTCTCCCGGCGTGTGTTCTGTCGGTTCCAAAAGCTCGGCACGGGTATCTGTCAGATAAATGGCCTTGTCACCGACAGCCTGCATTTTGGTCACTATTCCCAAAAATCCTGAATAAAGTTCGCTGTTCTCACCCATATAGTCATTACCTCTCAAGATAGTATCGTTATTCGGCTCAAAGAAGTCAGTGCAGGAAGCACATGCCATCAATACCAGACCGAGTATCAGATTTCTCAACATATATATTCTTTTCATACTCTTTAGAAATTTAAATTAACACCCACTTTTACAGTCTTCGGCTGCATCAGTTTTGCATTATCGAAGCCTTGCATATTCTCTGCATACGAATAAGAAAACTCCGGATCCATGCCTAAATAGTTAGTGACAGTAAATAAATTCTCCCCTGTCACATAGATTGTTCCTGCACGGAAGAAATTCCAAAGTTTCTTTGTGAACGTATAACTTAAAGTCACATTCCTCATTCTAAGATAAGAAGCGTCTTCAATCCAACGGGATGAGAAGTAGTTATTACCCACAGGGTCATTCCATACGGCACGGGGAATATCCGTCACCTCTCCTTCCAATCCCCAACGGTTTACAACCGCGAAACTTTGGTTATTGGTCGTAGATACCGATTCCAATTGTTGTCTTACAGCATTGTAGGCCATATTGTCTTTTGAATAACTGAATTCCGCAGAAAGCGCAAATCCTTTATATTTCAATTGAGTATAGAATCCGCCAAAATAACGGGGTGAAGCATTACCTAACAACACACGGTCTTTATCATCAATCCTGTTATCCCCATTCTGGTCTACAAAACGAACATCACCCGCATTATATCGCATCCCGGTACGATTAGAGAGATTAGCTGCATCAGCTTCTGCCTGTGTTGAAAATACTCCATCGGCTTGGTAACCATAATATTGGTATGGTGATTCTCCTACCCGATGTACCATCTGCACTCCATTGTTATAATCCAGTACGATCTGGTCTTCACCGCCCAAAGATTTTATCTTATTCATAGCACGGGCAATATTACCTCCTACAATCCACTCAAGGTTACGGGTACGTACCAAAGAGGCCTGTACGGAAAGCTCGATTCCCTTGTTTTCCATCTTACCAATATTGGCATAATAGGCGGAAGAGCCGTATATGGAAGAAAGTGGCATGGCACTAATCATATCGCTCACCTGATTGTTGTAATAGTCAAAAGATACGTTCAAACGATTACGCAAGACTGACAAATCAATGCCTAAATTTAAAGATGCGTTTCTTTCCGGCTTCAAAGAAGTATTCGGCACATTGGTACGTACAATTGTGGATAATTGTTGATATGGAGCTGCCGAATAATTGAAACTTCCTAAAGTAGATGCAAAACGGGTATTGCCGGTCAGACTATACTCTGCACGTATATTGAACTTATTAATCCAAGTTGTATTCTGGAAAGGTTTCCATCCTTTACCCAGCCAAGTCAGTCCGACAGAAGGATACATATAGAAACGGTTTACGTCCGTACCGGTGGAAGAGGCTCCGTCTACGGCCATGTTTACAGACGCCTGTACCATATCATTATAAGTGTAATCCGCATGTGCATAAAAGTTCATCCAGTTCCAGTTATTCGTATAACCAAGAAAACGACGTCCGATAGCTTGAACACTCCCCAAAGTCTGATAAAAGTCATTACCTGTGTTGCGTCCTTCACCTGCATCGTATTCATTCTTAGACGTCAGCATCTGCCAGCCGGCAATTGCATTCAGCTTATGGACATAATTGAAAGTTTTTTGATAATTTCCATTCAGGTTCAGGAAAAAGTTCGTAGTCTCCGCTTCTCCTTCTTTCACCGCATTATTCCTGGTATCATACATATCGACTACAGGCAGGATTGTCGGGTCACTCTGTCCGGGAATAAAAAGATGCTCATTATTAAAGTTGTAATACAAGCCGACAATGCCGCTCACTGTAAGTCCCAAGAAAGGTTTGTATGAAATACCGGCTTTCATATTCAGATCATATTGGCGGTTGTGAGCATCCAACGTATTTATCAATGCCAACGGATTACTGACTCCATAAGCAGTTGTTCGGCTCTCACCATAACGATAAGAGGAATAAGTGGCAAGGACATTGCCATCCCGATCTTTATCATAAGGGCTTAATAAGGGGGAGCGAAAATATGCGGCTAGAATAGGATTCGTAGCTGCACTCATTCCTTGTTCCTGAAAATGCCCGTTCAGATATGCCAAACCCAAGTTGGCGAAAATATTCACTTTCTGGCTTACCAGGATATTGGTATTCAATTGAGTATGGAAACGCTCCATACTTGTATTATCCATTAACCCGTTATCGCGGCTATATCCCAATGAAAGGTCATATTTGGCGATAGCGTCACCACCCTCTACACGGAACAGATGATCTGTGGAAGTACTGTTCTTATAGATTAGTTCCTGCCAGTCAGTGTTATTATTATACAAGTAGGCATATCTTTTATCATTCGGATCTTTCATAAACGGAAAATTCTCATAGAAATCTTTCGGATATTCATAGATGGTCAAACCTACATCCGACAAATAAGACTTATAATCTTCCACTCCCAGCAACGGCATCCGTTTGTCATTCCAGTTCACTCCAAACGAACCGTAATAACTGATTTTGGTTTCCAGGTCATTGGATACAGCACCATCCGTCTGAATCAGAATAACTCCATTCGATCCCAATGAACCGTACATCGCTGCCTCCGCACCTTTCAGAACTGTTATATTCTGAATATCCTGCAAGTTATAAGACTGGAAGATGTCCCGTGTAAACCCGCCAATGACTGTTGAAGAAGTCTTGTCTGGCATATAAGGTATCCCGTTTATTACAATCAAAGGAGCATTATCGCCCGTCAATGAACGAATACCACGTAAATTATAATAACTCCCCTCACCCGGCATACCACTGCTGCGTTTTATTTCCAATCCGGCAATCTGTCCGGCTAAGGCACGGTCTATTTTAGTTCCTCCCAACAGGAAGTCCTTTTTCGTTATATTAGTGGCCGATGTACTATTTGAGAGTCTGGTATCTCCTTCTTCGCGGAAAGGCAATACGACCGATTCATTATATTTATACTGTCCCTCCGGAGTCATCATAATGACTACCTCCGAACGGCTGTTCAATTTCTGCTGTACTGGATAATAACCGGCAGCCCATACTGAAATTTCTTTTGCCTTTGAAGGATCCTTCAGTTCAAACTTGAACACTCCATCTCGTGAAGTAGTCACATTTACCGTATCTAACACCGTAACAATGGCCCCCTCAACCGGCTGATTCTTTGTCGAAAGAATCTTACCCGTCAGTTTATGGGCACTCTGTCCCCATATATTTGCTGCTCCCAGGAGCAATACAGACATACTAAGTATAGTTCTTATCTTTTTCATATCCTATCCTTATCAAGGTTAATAACAATTTTCTGTCGGACGGAAACACCAGTGGAATGGAGAGAGATTCTTATTATATCCTGCCGTAAACTCAATCTTGATTGTCAGTTCCACAGGTACATCACCTCCAATGGTTACAATTCCTATTTCTGCTCCATCACGGTCATAATTTGAGACTGTATTATAAATCTCATTAAAGCCACCACCGCCACGATCCCAATTTATACTATACATTTCAACTTCTGATATTTCTCTAACCTTCATGTCGTTCACGTAGAATGTCGCATTCACTCTACTATATTTCCCGTAGTGTCCCCAATAGAGATAATATTCACCCGGCGGAAGCGTATATGGAATCAAAGTATGAGTACCATCCACATGTTCCTGCATTTTAAAACACTTGAATTGCAGCACTCCTTTCTGCGTGTCATCAATCAACTGAAATCTCAATCCGCTATAATCTATCGCCGGCCAATTGGAATTGGGTTGGTTAACTCCTGCATAATTCTTCGTACCCGTACAAAGAATATTCATGCTTTCATTCTTATAATTTGTCGACCCTTCTTCTGGATAAAGATTATAATAGGCCAACTTCTCGCTATCTGTCAAAGGAGCATTCCAAGCAGGACAGAAGAACTCTTTGATTCTCCACAGCAGTACCGCATTGGTAGGAATCTTCAAAGAAGTAACATAATAAGCGATACCGTTACTCATCTTGACCGGATTGTCCAAATCCACCTTATTAACAGTCGTTCTCCATTGTTGATTAAAAATAGAGATCAAGTCCGGCTTTGCCGGGTTTCCAAAATCTTCTCTTTTGTATTCCACATCCTTATAAAATGCACTTTGGAATATCCAGTTATCCAGAATAGAATCCGCACGTTCCATATTCCAGGATCTCAATCTATCTTTAGCATCAGCCAACGCATTTTCCACTAATGTATTGGAAGGAATAAACATGGTCGCTTTCATATTTTCGGTATATAAGTCCATTCCCTTAGCCTCAAAATAAGCACTCTTGAAAGTAAATACCGAATCATAAACAGTATTTCCTGTCGGGTCTATCCCTGTCGGTGTACTGGCACTCTTATCAAAAACCCTGTCGACTCTTGCCATCACCATCCCCTTAAAGATTGAATAGTCATCGCCCAACCCTTCCACTACTTCCATCAAGGATTTAGGAGTGTTGATGTAATCCTCCAGTTCATAAATATAAGCATCGGCAGTTTTAATTACTTTTTTAACCACAGCACCGTTAAAAGCAATTCTATTTTGACCGGTCAACGCATCTTGTGTCGTGACTTCCACATTTTTCCCGTTCCACATCAACAGAAGTTGCCCTTCTTTCAAGTTACTTGGTGAAATAGCCGCGTCCGTTATATGGGCCTTGGCAAGGAAAATATCAGGATCTTCGGCCGTCTCCCCTTCAGTAGCCGTCCGGGTGGTATTTTCATTATTAACCACCATCATGGTATATAATGACTTCTTTTCGTCCAGCGTCTGAAAGATACCTGCTTTCTCAAACAACCCGTACATGGAACTGTAAGAAGCCTCATCCTTCAAATAGACTGATGCCGGTTTGTCTACAATTACAACATCTACATTATTGACTACAGGCTCTTTCCGGGTATAATGAGAATCCCACTCATCCGTACAAGAACATAATCCCGCCAATAGACATACGGACATTAATATATAATTGATTGTTTTCATCGCTTTACTTAATTTATAGGTTCGAACAATAGATAATCCAACTGCAGACGGAAATTCTTGTGTGTACTTGCCGCAGGATCCAAAACAACTAATTGTAATTTATGGGAACGGGTAGCAGTAAACTCCAGTTCGCTGAACAACTCTACCTTATAGCAATTCAGTTCATCTACGGGAACAGCCGCATAGATAGCTGTACTCACCGATTTGCCCAAATCATCATCAAAAGTAAATGATGTGCGCCCGCCATTACTTCCTTCAGACGGGACATCGCCTGCCAACCGCATGAAATTCATCGAACTGGCATAAGCAAATCCCAAGGTCACTTTATATCTCCCGGACAAAATTGTGGGAACATTCATTGTCAATGTTCCATTATAGCCAATATTAATACCTAAGACATCATAATGTAACAAATTCCACCAATTATACTCCGACTTACTATATGCGGTACGGTATTCCAAATATCCCCAACCGGAACTGATAGTGCCGGAAGGCCCCATTTGCATCTCATAACAAGAAACATACGAACCGGTATTGTTAGCCAACGACGTAACTCCTTCATTATCTCCGGCTTTCTGTTGATACAACTGCCCGTCCACTCCATAAGAAGTAATATAAGAAGCAACTTCAGGGAAATCACAAAAATCAAAATAATAAGGAATCGGTTTCAATGTTTCACACACAGGCAGATAGCCATCGATCTGATGAATATACCCATTCCTGGCTTGTTCATTAGATTTATCTTCAATGAATCCGGCCTTGTCATCACCACCATCAAAATTCAAATAATAATCACCATTTTCAGATGAAGTCATTATCAATGCATTTTCAGCTTTGGTATTCCATAATTTCCTGGATGTCTCTTCATTATCGAAAGATTTTAAAGCTGCGATTTTATAGTTTCCATCCAGAATATGATAAGCAACATATCTGTTCAACGCATTATTCTTGTCTGTATAATCGCTTCCCGCTCCCAAATGAGAGGCTAGTGCTTCTACTGTAGAAATTCCACAATCATTGTAAACATCATCTGATACAGCCAATACTGTGAAATATCTCCTCACTTCTGATGTGCTGCCCGGTACGGAAGGATTAATTCCGGACACAATACTCAATTCATCTTTCCAACCGGTCAACTCAACAGCAGCACGGAATATCCGGTTCTCCTCATGACCACACAGGCGCTCGTAGACTGTTTCTATGGCAGGACTCAAAACATCATCCAATACATAAACAAGACCGTTGGCTGTCGAAATCGCAAATTCTTTCACATGTGCCTCCTTATTGATATAAACAGAGTTAAATCCTCCCTCTCCGCTTTCGTCAAACGACACTTCCAGTACATCACCGGAAAGGGTCTTGACCGGCAACTCTCCTCCTGCCACAAAATCATCCCGCTGAATGGAATCATTCATAATATGATATTCCGCCAGACCGCGTGCATAAGTCTGCCCCAATTCTTCAATTGAAGAAACTCCTTTCTGCGTATAAAACTCGTACATAGCATCATTGGTCGGCGCAAGTACAGTGAATACATCAGTAGCCTGGTTTACCGCGTTAAATAAATCAGCATATTTCAAAACTTTAATCCATTCTGAAAACTCATCTGACCGACTTTCCAGATAAGATGCCGCCGGTTGTACGTTATAAACCTGAAATGTCTTATCCTTATAAGGGTCATCACAGGAATAACAGATTACCAACAACAGAAGACAATATTTTATAATATTTTTCATGGCAATATCAATTTGAAGTTATATCATAATAAGGGTTCTGTGTCAGAAGTGAATTCCGCTCAATATCACTCTGAGGAATCGGCAGATACCAAGCATACGTATTTTTCAATACCGAACGTAGCCATTGTGAACTGGCTGAAGCATTGTTTGCCACAATCAAATCAATGAATGCCGTCTGATATTTATAACCTTTCGACTTACCGAAACGAACCAAGTCATACCAGCGTTTCCCTTCCGCAGCCAACTCAATATCACGTTCTTCCAACACATATCTCAGCATAGATTCTTCCGTCACATCATTTATGTTCACATCCAGCTCTGCAACATTGGCACGGGTACGTACCCGGTTTATCAAATCTATGGCAGCCTGAAAATTAGCAGTTCCACCCTTCCACGCCAAAGCTTCCGCTTTCATCAGCAATACGTCCGCCATACGATAAAGAATCCAGTTGGCATCTTGTTGATCCCTGTAGCCCGTAGACATGTAACCATATCCCTGATATTTCCAGACACAGGAAGCCGCCCCTACTCCTAAGTCGTTATATGCTCCTCCGGACGCACGAACCGAACTCTCATTGCTGGTTCTGGTTTCATTCCATAAACGACCGTACATAGCCACTGAATATTGAAATGGTGCAGATGAAGAATGAGTAAAATAGGCAGACGGGCTATTATCGACAGGTTGATTATAAGTGAGCACATCAAAATTTATCTCAAAAACGGATTCATTACTATTTCCCGGATTAAAAATCGTGAACCATTGTTCAGGGTCAGCCATAAATGCCGGACGATGAGAGGAGTTAGCATTAATCAACAAATCCGTATATTCAATACAGCCTTCATAATCTTCACTCCAAAGACAAACATCTGCCATTAACGCATATAAAGCCCATTTAGTGATACGCCCTTTTGTAGCGCCCGCCCATGTGTCATCATCATAAAACTCTTTAGCCGCTCCGGAGTCCAATGCTGTCTTTATATCCTCTTTTATCTGAACGATAAATGTTTCTTCCGAAGACTTGCTCATATTGAACGGATAGGAATCCGTCACATAAGGTTCCAGTATTAAAGGAGCTTCCTTATAATTACGTACCAGTGTGAAATTAACCCATGCCCGCATAAAATAAGCTTCCGCCATATGTGAGTTCATGGCAGCTTCCGTATATGTCGCATCATGCCCATGTACTTCCGGTGCATATTTTATAATTGAATTGGCAATATTCAAGAGCTGATAGAAAGCCGACCAATTACACATCTTGGACGAAGCTGTCAATTGAAAGTTTTGCAATTTTTGTTGTTCCGAACCACTATATGCATAGACAGAGCCACCCCGGAGTTCGCCCCAATAGATCAAGTAAGGAACAGTGGTGCGCATATACGAGTAGCCTTGCGCAAGGACTTCTTCCACCTGTTCTTTTGTCTTCCAATAGTCAGGTGACACCTGCTCATTCTTAGGCAGCACATCCAACCAGTCATTACAGCCGGAACTTAACAAACCGACTCCGGCAATAGCCAAACATATTAATATCTTTTTCATATTACCTTGTATTAGAAATTCAGATTAATACCAAAAGCGAATCTCATAGAAACAGGAGTGGTAGCCTTATCCTCTGCCAAATCTGTAGGTTTAGTAGGAATTTCCACTTCCGGATCTTGTCCCGTATAATTTGTCCACGTAAATAAGTTATAGCCTGTTACAAAACAACTTAAAGTATTTATTCCCAATCGATTACATATCTTTTTAGGGAACAAATAATTCAATGTCAGAGTTTTCAGGCGAATAAATGAAGCATCTTCCACGAAACGGTCAGAACCTAAATAGTTGTATCCTTCCTTATACAAAGCACGTGGAATATCCGTTACATCCCCCTCATTTCTCCAACGTCTCAAAACAGCCGTACTCTGATTGTCATCACTGTACATTGATTCGTTATTCATACGAGCTGTATTTACAATTGATTGTCCGAAACGTCCATGGAAGAATGCACTCAAGGACACTTGTTTATACTTGACCGTTAATCCGGCACCACCAGTCAACACCGGATTGTAATTTCCCAAATACACGATGTCATATTGATTAATTACACCATCATGATTAATATCCTCATATATGGCATCTCCCGGCTGACAAGCCTTAGTCAGATTTTTCATAACGATTGGCTTACCGTGTACATCGTTCATTATATTGCCTGATGCGTCACGCGCATAAGTAGCATCCTTATCTTTATATACTCCCAAATAACGGTAACCATAAAAAGCTCCGACCGGTTGACCTACCTCTACACGTGCAGCATATTTACCATTATTGGCTTCATAAGTTTCCTGCGCCATATTGCCTGGTAATTCAGTAATACGGTTTTCATTGCGACTAAGGTTCACATAGCCGCTGATCTGCCAGTCTTTATTCTTCCAAAAGATTGCATCCGCACGAAATTCCCAACCTTTATTTTCCATTTTCCCGGAATTATAATATCTCATCGAACCAAAACCGGTGGATGAAGGGAGTTTATAGTCTTTTTGTAGCAAATCCTTGATGTATTTTTGATAATAGTCAAATGTAAACTTTAAACGACCACCGAATAACATGACATCCGCACCATAATTATATTCGGTAGAAGTCTCCCAATGCAAATCATCCAACTGCATACGTTCCGGTTTCGTACCGGACATATTCATATAGTTATCACCTTTAACATAAGCTCCCAGATAAATAGAAGTACCACTTGGAGCACGACCACTCTGCCCTACACTGACACGTATTTTAGCTTCATCCAACCAACGATCCCTCAGAGACTCCATAAAAGATTCATTCTGAAGATTCCATGCAATACCTGCGGCTGGAAAATATCCCATACGCTTATTACGTCCCATGGCAGAGTTGCCTTCGGCATTTAAAGAAGCATGAAATACATAACGATTTAATAATGTATAATTCATCAAACCGATAAATGACACAGTACGAGTTTCAGCCTCACTGGAATTCATCCCATTTTCTCCCCCCAAAACCGAAGTACCGACAGTAGGATCAGACAAGCCCGAAGAAGCATTACCATATGTAGCACTCAGATAATTGGTAGTAACTTGTTGAGAAGTACGAACCAACGCATTAGCGATTAAATTATGCTTATCATTCCAATTTTTAATATACATAAATTTATTTTCTGTCTGAAGTACTAGTTTATCAGAATAAGAGTCCACACTCTGATTGGCATACTCACTGTTTTGAGCTACTCCGGTTACAACCTGAGGCAAGAAACGATGAGCCTTGATCGTACGCATATTTATAGCCGCCCAACCTTTGTATGTAAATCCTGGCAAAATCGTATAATCAGCATTAAACGTAATCTTAGCTTCCCGCTGCATTGTATTATTCACCGCTTCATTTACCATAGCTACCGGATTAAAGTTTTGTGAATCTTTATTAACAGTACCTTTGAAAGAACCTTCAAAGTCCGGATCATGATACACAAAATAATCTCCCGTCATCAGTCCTGTCCTTCTGTCTATTGTATAAGGAGATTTATTCGGCATTTTACTCAATGCTTCCGAACGGACATTTTTTGCCCAGTTTGCATCCTGATCAGATTGTGAATAAGAAAAGTTCGCTCCAAATTTCAACTTATTAGAAAACTGGTAAGTTACATTCAATGATGTGTTCAACCGCTTCAACGATGTTCCGATAGTAGTCCCGTCATCACTCATATAGCCCAAAGAGAGACGATAAGTAGCTTTCTCACCACCACCACTCATAGAAAAGTTATTATCTGAAGTCAAAGCTGTCTGACGTACATAATCCAACCAGTTTACATCCTGATTATACTCATTAAAATGTTCGAATCCGGGAGTATATCCAATGACCGGGGTATTGAATAATAAATCCAAATAATGATTTGACGCGTTATCCAATCCTGTATATTTGGCTGAATTCCAAATCCCTTCCTGCATCAAAGCAGTGTATTCATCCCCATTAAGCATAGGGACATTTTTAGGCTCGGTCTTAAGAGTCCATTTAGATGAGAAAGAGAAACGGGTTTTTCCTACCGTACCTTTTTTAGTAGTAATAACCAAAACACCGTTTGCTCCCTGTGTTCCCCAGATAGCAGTAGCTGAAGCGTCTTTCAAAACTTCGACCGTTGCTATATCATTAGGAGAGATGTTCAAAAGAGCACCTAAATCTTCTTCATTAGCAGTAGAAAAATCAAAATCATCACTAATATCCGTCGGATAAGGTACACCGTCAATTACAATCAAAGGGTCGGCTGATGCATTCAATGTACCCGTACCACGGATACGAATGGAACTGCGAGTACCCGGATCACCACCTAACACAATATCAACACCACCCAACTGACCTTGCAACGCCTCTTCGACAGAGACAATAGGAGCGGCTGCTACCAAATCGTCCATATTCACCTTTTGAGTAGCTGATATCATCTCTTTGCTAGTAATACCCAAATCATTTCTCTCTATACGTTTGGCCGAAACAACCACCTCATCCACTGTTTTTGATTCGGATTCCATACGAATATTCAAGTTCGTCTGACCCGCATATTTAACGCGTTGAGTTTTCATCCCAATATAAGAGAATACAATTGTCAGATTACTCTCCCCCTCAGGAATCTTCACATTATACTGACCGTTCAGGTTAGTAATAGCTCCTCCCAAAGAACGATTCTGCGCATTAACGATATTCACATTTACTCCAACCAACGGTTCTGCCGCTTTTCCTATCAACTCTGTGATCGTACCCGACACAACCTTGTGCGTCTGAGCAACAGCCTCTCCCACACCACACAGAAGCAGAGCTATTGATACACATATTAATTTAAATTGTTTCATAATTTTAGATATTCAGTTTATTAAAAAACAGAGTCTATTAAATGGAATCCTCCATCATTGTATGCAAATGGAAAATAATAATAGGTTGGAACCACGGAACATACATGATCTGAGCCATCCAACTGGACAGACAAAAACTCTCCATTATCTGTATAGATTATATTCTTATAATTAGAATTGCGATAAGTGCCTGTTTTCCATGTAGGAGAACCAACATAGGGGCAACTGGTCACTTCCGGAGCATAGGTAGTAATCAAGAAATAATTTTTCAAATATGCCTTTAATACTTCCGGTTCAAATGTACCTTCCAAGGTTGGCTCCGCTTGAGACAAATCAATAGTTCCTCCCTCTACACCCGGAATCTTACCAGCCTTCATAGCTTCTACCAATGCTTCATTGGTCGGAATAAAGCTTATAATCCGGCTCTGAAAATCCGGTAAATCTTGCCCGGTAACCATATTGGCTTTTTTCAATAATTGCGCAAATACAAAATAGGGATATTTGGATTCATTGCAGGTTGCCAATACAGCTTTTATTCCTTTATAATTAGCATCGCCGGCATCTGCACCGTCTATATCAAATACTCCATACGTGTTTGATTTATACACATATGACTTTCCATTACTCCAAGCTTCTCCATTATTAGTAACTTCTTCAAAAGGTGAGAAAAGTGAGGAGAAATCATTTCCGGTCATTCCTAATGCCATATTAAAAATTGCATTGGTAGTAATCTTTCCATCTTTAACAAACCAATACGCTGATGCATTCTGACTGGTATATACCTTAGTACCGTTGAAAGGAAGAGTTTCTTCACCACTTACTGTATGTACATTGACCAACCGCTGCAATTTAGAAGACCCGACCGGCCCCATACCTGATTCAGTATCTGCGGGTTCCATCAATGCATACGTTCCGGAAGTTGTTTTCAACACTTCCATTTCACTTGCCTTGAAAGTCGCGTCATCAGGAATTAACAAGGTATATTTAGTAGCCAAAGAACTATAAGTCTTCAATAATCCTTCTGCACCGTCCAAAGCATACAAGAAACAACGATAATCTCTATGAGAAAAAGCCGGTCCGATTACCGAATTAAAAATAGGGGGAGTATCAATCTCATCCAATCCATAAAAACTTCCATTAACACAAATACTCTTATCTTTCACTGTATAAGGATCAAAATTATAGGAAGTACCATAATCATTGGTTATATTCTTTATTTCATCAGGAAAAACAATAGAGCCACCATATACATATTGCAGTAACAGGATCTTAACGACTAAAGGATCGACATTTTCCAAAAAATTATAACCATGTTCTTTCCAAAAACGAGTAAAGAATGCTTCCAAAGCTTCATTTGTAGGCGCAAATACACTATAAGAAACAGAAGCAAGCGTCGGAATCAGCCTAAAGTTGGAAACAGGCCATTCTAATGCGATATTGGGTAAGCCGCTAGCCTCATGCTTAAATAAATAGAGCTTGTCCACCCCCAAGCCTTTCGCAAAATCATTAGTCAACTGCTCATCATACGTAAAAGTACTATACGAATTATACAAATCCAGGAATTTTGAATATTGTTGTTTATCCTTCATGACCGTATAAATAGTCTCCAGGGGTTCAAGCACCTGATCTATTGCATAAATATAGCCATTATTAGCAATAATCTGATAATCCTTGACCGTTGCATTGGATACATTAAATCCTGCATCACCCGTCCAAATAGAGTTTGGATAAAAATATTCATAGTTCTTTTTGGCATCAATTCCCTTGGACGAAAACATGTAGTGAGAAAAAACAGGGACAAACCGTTCCAAATGATATACTGTCACCAAATCATTAGTAGTAGGATCAACTCCCAATGAAGTCGGGCTGGAACTCCGAGTCCTGAATTTATAATACATGCCGGGCAACACATCAGTATCCTCTTCATCGACAACATCACTCTGCGGACGGAAGTTTTCCAAGTCACTTTTATTATAGGAGTAATAAACCAAATGGAAACCAATCAGCTTTTTCAGCTCGTCCATCGGCATGTCTCTTACCGAAACATATCCTTCTTTCTCCAAATAAGCCATAAAGGCATCATTATCCGGTGCCATAACTGTAGCAAGTGCCTTACCTTCCAAAACAGGACGAAATCCGGCCAACTCTGCCGCCTCAAGAAAGATAGAGTATTTTCCTTCATACTCATTGGCAAGAACGTCCCATGCGCTCCCTTTCAACCACCCTGGCTTTTCATAATGCTCATCCATCTTATTCTCACACGAAAACAGAAAAGACGAAAGGAACAATAACAACAGCAAATACCGCATACTATTCATCACATTTCTCATAATATTAAATATATTAAATTAACCTATTGATAGTACTAAAACAGCACATATTCAATTAACACAATAAATTCACGATCAATTTTACTGGAACAAAGTTATACGATTGGTATATAAAGAACCTTAATTACTGTACATTTACATGTATTCTGATTCAAAAAGTATAATCAGTGATGTACAAACCCGCTTTCCGTACTACAATACAAATTATTGGCATATAAGTACATACAGGCTTATTTTCAAGAACAAAAAACTACGGGAGCCTCCCCGTAGTTTTTATTTATACAATTAACTTATTTAATGCAATACCATTCACAGGTATCCGAAAGAAGTCCTTTCCCATTTTTCCCTTCCACACAAATGATATTACGTCCATCATTTAATCGGATATCTTTCCAGATAACACGATTCATTTCATCCGGTTTCATCGTTCCTATTTTCCGGTTGTTGATATAAAGAGTAGCCTCCTTTAGATTTGTAAAGACTTTAATATCCGTCTTCGGATTATCTCTTTTAGTAAAACGGCGGCTTGTAATATAAATCATAGGTTCCGGATTCCAGTTAGCCTTATAAAAGTAAAAAGCATCTTTCTTCGTTTTTCTATCATGTGTCACCAAACCCTTATCATTATATCCATCCTTCTCTCCTTCCTGACGCATATAAGAAGGAAAATCGGCAAATACCCAGATGAATTTTGCCCATAGATAAGGACGTTTTGCAAATGATTCCCAGTTACCTTCGTGGCAGAATGTCTGGGCTTCTTCCGGATGAAAATGACTATCGGAACGGTCTTCCATAGCAAGCGGCCATTGATGGTGATTGATACTTGCCCCACCACCATATTCAGAAACACCAACCGGTATTCCTTTTGAGCTATCCCTACAATCATCAAAAAACTTGGATGCCGAAGGGGCGGCATCTTTGTACCAACCGAAATATTTATTCCAGGCAATCAAGTCCGAGCACCCCAGATAGTAAGACTGGTCTACACAAGTAGCCAATGCTGTAAGCCGGGAAGAATCAATTGATTTATAAATTCCGTTGAGTTCTTTAATAAAAGGAATAGGATTATCATACTCCACAAATCTTTTCCCATCACTTACCAGTATCTCATTACATATACCCCAAAAACAGATAGAAGGATGATTAAACTTCTGATAAACCAACTCTTTCACTGCCAACCGTGCATTATCCTTATATCCTTCGGTATCAACAAATCCGGTAAATGCCTGTCCACCAGGACCGCACATCGGTATCTCCGTCCAAAGAATAATCCCATTCTCATCCGACAAATCATACATTGGTTCTGCGTGAGGATAATGAGCAAGACGCATCGCTGTTGCTCCGGACTCTTTTATAAGTTCCATATCCATCCGGTAATCTTCCGGAAGCAAGGCACTGGCTCTACCTACTGCATCCTCATGACGGCAGAAGCCATAAAGGTTCAGATATTCACCATTCAGGAAGAAACCCTTTTCATGATCCACAGAGAAATAGCGGAATCCTGTACGCTGCACCATCCTGTCTTTCAATAGATTGCCATCATACAACTCGACAGTCACAGTATATAAATAAGGATTCTTCTTCCCGTCCCAAAGAATAGGACGATGAATCTTCATCGGCTGTTTTACAATCACATCAGAGACTTCCACCTCATTACTAGCTACGGTTTTATTATCCGCATCCGCCACAGTTGTTTTAAGCCTTAGCCCCTGTTTCTTGTTTTTTAATGAAAGATGTGTCTCCACATTCACATCAGCAACCGTTTTCGAGATATTTTCCTGATGGATAAATACTCCCGGAGAAGCATAAAATAAAGGAGAAATACAATCCTGTCCGGTTACAATCAAATGGCATGGACGATGAATACCTCCATTCACATTAAAATCACCGCTAACAGGCAAAATATCTGTACGATATGCATTGCTAGCCCAAACTTCCAGCAAGTTCTCTCCTTCTTTCACCTCGTCTGTAATTTCAATACAAAAAGCGGTATATCCACCCAAATGCTCACCAACCGTGCGACGATTCATAAACACCTGTGCAGCCGAATTCACTCCTTCAAAATACAGGAAAAGGCGTTTATTTTTCATTGCCTTCGTCACTACCAACGGACGCTGATATACCATCATTTTACGCTCATATAATGTAGTCCCTTCAATATAACTCGTATTCCAAGTATGAGGTATAGTCACTGGAGTGAATGGAGCTTTTCGGTTTACTGTTGTGATAGGCCTACACTCCCAACCCTCATTCAGCGAGAAGATGGTGCGGGGAGAAGTTTCCTGTGCAAATAGTCCAATATTAACCAGGCACAGACATACCAAGCATAAAATTATAATTCTGTTCTTCATGTGATTCTTATTTCTTTATTTCAATACCAATTTTATCTTTTAAAATATCTTTTTTATAACGAAGCAAAGCTTCCACATAATAGTAATCAGCGTAAGTCAACGGTACATCCACTTCTTTCTTTTTGGGCTTGTTACCTACAGAGTGTTTTAATATAAAATCACAGTTTGTCCCCGGTTCTGCCAAATACTTAGAAGACGACAAATTTCTTAGCTGTGTCTCCGCTACGGATAAACATTCCTTAGAAAAGCGTCCTTTGGTATATTGGCTCAACTCAATCAAAGCGGATGCAATCACCGCTCCGGCAGAAGCATCACGCGGTGTGTCAGGAATATCAGGATCATCAAAATCCCAATAAGGAATCTTATCCTCCGGCAATTGCGGATGATTTATGATAAATTTAGCTACTTGTATGGCATGTTCCAAATATTTCTTCTCTTTTGTTTCACGATACATCATTACATAACCATACAGTGCCCAACCTTGCCCGCGAGACCAGTCCGAATCATCGGCATATCCTTGATAAGTACCTTTGTGATCCGGCTTCCCAGTTATTGTATCATAAGATACGACATGATAACAACTATAATCCGGACGGAAATGATTCTTCATTGTAATATCCGCATGAGAACGTGCTATGGAAGCAAAATCCGAATGTTCCGAATTTTTAGATGCCCATAATAATAATTCCAGATTCATCATATTATCAATGATAACCGGATACTGCCAAGTTTTTCTATTCCAGGATTTAATACAACCAGTTACCGGATTAAAACGTGTACTTAACGACTGCGCCCCTTGTAACATTACCTGCTTATATTCTTCATTACCGGTCAAACGCCATCCATTACCATAACTGCAATAAAGAATAAAACCTACATCATGATTACTGGTAGTAAATTGTTGTTTTTCCAGCCGCCTGGTATAATCTTCAGCATACATCTTTAATGAGACATCACCATTCGCTTCATACAAATACCATAATACTCCAGGGAAAAAGCCACTTGTCCATGCCCCTGCATTCGATGTTATAAACGCTCCCCTTTTACCTATGGTACGAGGAAGTTCATCTTTCTGCCCTAGTAATTTCTCCGCCATCTGTTTAGACTGCACAATAGCCGTATTCAATCCTTTATCTATAATAGTACGCATTTCTTTTCTATTATCCTTACCCGAAACAGAGCTACACAAAGAAAAGAAAATAGCAAAAGTAACAATCAAAAATCTTATTCTCATAGTTCAATTTATTATTTTTATAGTTTACATAAGAGTTAATCTCTCAATGCATGGTCAATAGGAACTTCTGCATCACTACCCCATATTTTTAACGAAGTCCATTCTTCCGGCCCACTACTCCAGAATTCATCCATAGCATCAAGCCCTAAAGGCAAAAAAACTAAAGTGCACATATACAAACTTCCTGTAGAAACATACTTCTCCGCCAAACGAGGCTGATGACCACAAAACCCCAATGTAAGCCATCCGTCTTTATCATACGTTCCTTTCACGAGTTGTCGTTTCATTGCTTTTGTCAAAGCACAACGCACCTGTGCCGGTTTAATTTCCTTCGGCAATTTCTTCATCAATGAGACTTGTGCCAATGCATGAAATGCCCCTAAACGATAAGCGATAGAACGTCCGACAGGTGGATAAGTCCCGTCCGGGCCGATCATTCTTTCCTGTTGTTCAGCAAAACGCACAAAACGCCTCAACTGTGTATCATAAAAATCGGCACCTTCTGCTCCACGACGTTTCAATACATCCAATATATCCATCATCATCGGTTGAATGACAAAACTATTATAATAGTCCATATGCAAACGATGTCCATCACCATACCACCCATCACCTTTATACCACTCTTTATGTTTTTGTAAAGCATAGGTAACAGGTTTCATATTACATTCTCCTGTGAACTCTAATAAAGCAACCTCAATCATAGCCGAAAACATTAACCAATTCTTGTCCGGTGCCTTAAAATGCCGGGATGCCTTCAGTTCCTTTATCAACCGCTGCTTGGTGATAGTATCCAAGCGAGTCCAAACCTGATCTTTTGAACGAAGCAATCCTTCCGCTACGTATGCAGCATCAACTAACTTCTGACTGTAAGGTCTATCAAAAGGCATATAATCAGGAGATTCCGGATCAACAGCATTAGCCAAAGACTTAACTACCAAATCAATATATTTAAAACGCAACTTTCCCTCTTCCGTTTTATCAACCGGAAGATTAAGCCATGGTGCAATTCCAGCAAATGAACGTCCTAATGCTTCCAAATGAGTCACATCTTTTCTATCATTACCAGTATTCAACCCGTCACGCGTCTCTACTGGCATATTCTTTCTTAATGTATTCCGGCTCAGATTCGTATAAATGGGATCCACCATTTTAATCATTGTTTTCACCCAATATTCACGTTCTCCCCCCGGCTTAGAGAAGACCAAAAGCGGAAATAACAATAAACACAAAAGAAAAATTCTCCTATTCATAGTATAATAATATTTGGGATTACAGTTTCTTTTCTGACTTTCGACACCTATCTCTTACTCAAAATATGAGAAAGTATTTTTGACGCCACAATCTCCTGCCCGGGCTCTGCCATGTGTACACCATCTTTAGCATAATAATCAAGTACTCCCAACAGCGGCTGATGGATATTAACGACATCAAAGCCCTGCTTTAAGGCCATAGTCTCAAGTTCCGGAACCAAACGTGCCAATCTCTTACCTGAATCCTGATATTTGGGACTAACATTTTCATCCCTCAAAGGTGGTGGAGTCACATAAATAAATTTGGTCTTGCCACTCCTACACAACTTATGCTTCTTAATTTTAGCCAAAAGAACCTTTAGATTTTCTGAAACTTCTCTTTGCCTTGAATCAAACATTTTTTTAGAATCATTTGTACCCAAGCATACGATAATATAATCATAACGTTTCTTCTCAACCTGTGCCTTATCCAAATATGCATCTATATTTTTGAGTGCATTAAGACGTTCTCTTCCATTATTATCAAACCCAATAGTCCTACCACTCTCAGAGAGATTAACAATATTTGATTCAGGCATCATCTTTTTCAACTGATCGACCCATCCACCTTTATTTTGACCATTCGAGTCTCCAATAGCCAATATATTACATTTCAAATCCGTCACAGTATGATTATAAGGCAGCAAACTTAAAGCTTGAGAAATCTGCTCATGCCTTCCTTCAAAAACCGTCAATTGTATATTTTCATATTTACGAAGTAAATGAACTTTACGATCATATAACATCTGATTCTTCTCATATTCAGGATTCATGCGCTTTCCTAAAAGTCCAAGCATTTCTTCAGGGGATATCAGATCGGAGTCCGACAAAGATTTCTCCATAATTTCTTTCATATCCGAACTCCCATATTTCAACTCTCCAACCAGTCTATTATACATATTTAAAGAATGAGTGATGGGAACAGAACCTTTATAACCGTCATGGATACCTGTGTATATATACAATCTCGAATTCTTCCGCTTCTCTATCGGGAAATCTTGTCTCAAAGGCGAACGAAGAATAGCGGTTTCTTTATTAAAGGTCTTTTTATCAAGAGATACAACACTTAGAATATCTTCCGCATATCTTGATCCTCTTCCTACACATTCCCAATACCAGGCTTCAATATCTGAAATTGGAACCCATGCAGAGAATGATTTCACAGGGTATTCTATATTCATGAAAGCGGCTAACGTAGCAAAGCCACCTCCTGATACCCCTATTATATGTACCTCCTCTGGATTAGCATTAGTATGCTTCAATGCATACTGAATGGCATCTTCAATATCCCCCAAAGCCAACGGACTCCCCATTGACGAAGGTGTCCTGTTAGCTCCCCTGAAATCAGGATGAATATAATTCCAGTCACGCGCCAATATCTCTTTAGCTAAAGGATCAGTCTGATTGTAATAACCGCTCCAGGTATGCAGACTTACGATCAAAGGCTGTGATACCTTGCTAGTCGACTTGTACATAAATGCCTTCTGAACTTCTCCATCTTTAGTGGAAGGAATCTCTACCTTCTGAAATGCCGGATCCCATTTTCTTTTTGAGGTATTGTCCCAAGCCGGTTCTTTCTGCGCAAAGAGCAGAACAAAACAACTGGCACAAAAGAACAATGTAATTGCAATCTTTTTCATGGTTATCATATCTTTGAGATATTTTTATTTGGTCTATTATCGAATCAATATTCTACATGGCAAAAGTAGAGCTATTGAAGAATCCAAGTATGTAATCCAGTACAAATAAATAGAATTAAATCCTATCAAGAGCAAAAGCGTACAAGAAAATATGTTTTTGTACAGAGCTACAAATTTGAATCTATATAAACCTCTTTCTTTGCAACCAGAAATATTTTTAATTTTAATATCATGAGAATTTCGTATAAACCGTATTTACTTCCTACTCTGATATTCAGCTTTATGCTTCTATCTTGCCAATCAAATGCAGGATTAGAAACTATTATCACAGTTGAACAAGTCGGAGCAGCAGCCACACCGGACAAAATCGTACCTATTGAAGGAGCACCTTTTGAGATTCCACAACTGAAAAGACCCGTTTTCCCGGACTTTACTATTAACATAGAAGAGAAAGGGGCAAAAACAAACATTCCTATCACTTCTATTGTAAATCAAACAATTGAAGAAATTTCCCAAAAAGGTGGCGGAACCGTTATCATACCTAAAGGAAAATGGAAATCCGGACGCATCGTTCTAAAAAGTAATGTCAACCTGCACCTCGCAGAAGGTTCTGAAATCGAATTTCCGGGGAATGCAGAAGATTATCTGCCTGCCGTGTTCACCCGTCATGAAGGAATCGAGATCATGGGCTCCGGTTCATTCATCTATGCCAACGGTGAGGATAATATAGCCATTACAGGAAAAGGAGTTATTTACGGCCCTTCACTGGATGCCGAAATCAGACAGCGCCCTAATGGTAATACGGTAGTAGAAAAAGATATTCTGGATAATGCTCCGGTAGAAAAAAGAGTATTCGATGGTATGGACGGAAGAGGCTTCTATAAGCCTAAAACGATATCTCCGATTAACTGCACCAATGTTTTGATTGAAGGAATTACGATGGAACGCAGTACTTTCTGGAATGTTTGTCCGATTTATTGTGAAAATGTAATTATACGGGGAATTACCGTAAATTCAATAGGAATCCCCAGTGGTGACGGCATAGACATCGAATCCTGCAAGAATGTTCTTATAGAGTATTGCACGCTGAATTGCGGAGACGATTGCTTCACTTTGAAAGCAGGGCGGGCAGAGGATGGATTACGGGTTGGGAAGCCTACAGAAAACGTTGTAATCCGTTACTCCCTGGCTCAACAAGGGCATGGCGGAGTTACTTGCGGAAGCGAGACAGCCGGTGGTGTTAAGAATGTATATGTCCACGATTGTGTCTTTGACGGCACTCAAATCGGTATACGCTTTAAAACACGCCGTAACCGTGCAGGTGGAGTTAATGATGCTTTATACGAGAAAATCCGCATGATTAATGTAGGAGAAGCCTTTAAATGGGATTTACTGGGCAGCAAACGTTATGTAGGGGAACTCGCCGAACGCTATCCGCCAAGAGCTGTCAATAAGCTGACTCCGACTATCAAAGATATTCATATCAAGAATTTCATTGTAGAATCAGCCGAGAAAATTCTAAGTGTAAACGGGATTCCTGAAATTCCATGCAGTAATGTATTAATAGAAAACGGCAAGATTATCAGCAAAAAACTAATTGGCGCTTTAAACGATGTAGACGGATTCACTTTCAGAAATCTGGATATTTACGCAGAAGATAATAAAATCAATATATTGGACGGCCGGAATATTTTATTCGATGACGTAACCTTTGCTGTTCCACACGGGGAAATACTCACAAACATCAAAGGAGACAAATCTCAGAATATTTTTATTCAAAACGGAGAATCCCGGACAGAGTGTTCTATGGAGAAACCGATTAAAGTGGAAAAACTTAGCCAAGCTCTGCCAAAATCCAGGAAATAGATTCAATAGGTATTAATAATACAAAGGTTTTTGATTAGTTAGTTAAAAAAGGCTGTCTCAACAATGCAGAAAAAAATGAGACAGCCTTTTCTATTATGAGCTTATTCAAATTTTGCTCGATTTGAATCCTAAATAATATAAAAGAATAAATAATGTACAAGAAGATATATTTCTGTACTGAACTACATAATTAAATCTATATAAAACCACTTTCTTTGTAACTGGAAATGTTTTAATTCAAATACCATGAAAATAATCATTATAAAAAACATTATGAAATACCATTTCAGCACCCTGCTATTTTTACTCTTTACTTTCAGTATATCGGCACAACAGAAAGTTCCAGCAAATAACATTATTCCTATGGATCATAGTGTAAGGCCACAAGAGAAACTCACACTATGGTATGACCAGCCATCAGACAACTGGATGGATCTTTCACTTCCTATCGGTAACGGGCAACTGGGAGCTATGATCTTCGGTGGCATCGGATGCGACGAAATACAGTTTAATGAAAAAACCGTATGGACCGGACGTCCTAACGGCATTGAGAAAAAAGCCAACTACGGTGAATATCGTAACTTCGGCAACCTCTACATCAGCCATCGCGGAATTAAAACAGATACAAAGATCACCGACTACCGTCGCTGGCTGGATATACGTAATGCTGTAGCCGGTATGACTTACTCTATTGACGGAGTCCGATATGACCGCGAATACATAGCTTCATCTCCCGACGGAATGATTGCTGTGATGCTACGTGCTTCGGGAAAGGAGAAAATCAATGTAGATCTGCTACTGAAAGATGGCAATACCGATTACAACGGAACAGCATCGGGCACAAAAATCGACAAAGGAAACATGACTTTTAAAGGTAAACTAACCTATCTTTCCTATTATTGCCGGGTAGCAGTCACTCCATACGGCAAGAAAGCCAAAATGAGTATCAATGATTCGGCACTTACCATAACCAAAGCCGACTCCCTGCTCGTTTTGTTGTCAGGTGGTACTAACTACAGTACTGAAACTGCCAACTATCGCACCAATGAATCAGTACTCCATCAACGCATTGACGACATCATAAACAAAGCCTTAGCCAAAAACTATACCACACTGAAAACACGTCAGCAGAAAAGCCACCGTATGCTTTTCGACCGCTGCCAGTTGTCTATCACACCCGACGACTGTAACACCAAACCGACACCGCAGCTTGTAGCTGACTATAATAAGACAGATTCATCGTATCTGGATAACCACTTCCTCGAAGAGCTCTATTTCAATTATGGTCGTTACCTGCTTATAAGTTGCGCCCAAGGCATAGCTTTACCTAGCAATTTACAAGGCATATGGAACTATAGCAACAGCGCTGTATGGCACTGCGACATACATGCTAATATCAATGTACAGATGAACTACTGGCCCGCAGAAGTCACCAATCTCAGTGAACTGCACAACAATTTGCTCGACTATATCTATAACGAAGCCCTCATACATACACAATGGCGCGACAATGTAAATACCGTATTACGTTCAGCTAACAAAAATGAGAATCAGAAGCCGGGTGGATTCTTCTGTTCCACGGCTAACAACATTTTTGGTGGCGGCACAGAATGGAAGTTGCAGGAATATGCTGTAGTCAACGCCTGGTACTGCCTGCACTTCTACGAGCACTGGCTCTATACGGGGGATAAGACATTCCTTCGTGAAAAAGCATTACCCGTAATGCTTAGTGCTGTAGAGTTCTGGAAGAACCGTCTTGTACGTGATGAAAACGACGGCAAATGGATTTGTCCGCGAGAATTCAGTCCGGAACAAGGGCCGACGGGCAAGGTGACAGCCCATGCACAACAATTGGTAAAGTCCCTCTTTAGTAACACCTTGAAAGCTTGCAAAGCTTTGGACAAAGACTGTCCGCTGAGAGCAGAAGAGTTAGAAGTCATCAATGACTATCACAACAATATCGATGACGGCCTTTATACGGAAATCGTCAACAAAGCAGATGGGGAGTTGTTACTGAAAGAGTGGAAATATGCCGGTCAGGATTCTATCGGCAGTCTGACCCATCGACATGTATCGCACCTCTTTGCCCTCTATCCTTTAAATGAGATAGATAAGACGAGCAATGACAGTATTTATCAAGCCGCATTACGTTCACTGAAATGGCGCGGTCCGCAAGCTACCGGATGGGCTATCAGCTGGAAAATGAACTTATGGGCACGTGCACAAGATGGTGGCTATGCTCGCAGACTACTAAAAAGTGCCTTGCACCATAGTACCCATTACCAAATGAAAGCTTCAACAAGTAGTCCGGGCGGGATATATAACAACTTATTTGACGCCCATCCGCCATTTCAAATAGATGGTAACTTTGGTACTACGGCAGGTATTGCCGAAATGCTCATGCAAAGCCATGCCGGCTACATACATCTACTCCCCGCATTACCACCCGACTGGACAAAAGGTAGTGTAAAAGGACTGAAAGCACGCGGTGGTTATGAAATCTCAATAGACTGGAAAGACGGCAAAGTCACTCATACTACCATAAAGTCTCCAAAAGACGATGAAGTCGACATCCTGATAAACGGACAGCTTCATCACTTAGTTTTAAAAGCCGGAATTACCACCCAACTCTGATAGTTTTTGTCAAAGCATATATTTATCTTTTATAAAAGAGCCAAGAAAGTATCTAGTAATGAAACGCCCTCTAAAAGTTTATAATCTAACTTTTAGAGGGCACATTCTTTTCTCTATCAAATGGATATAAGTAATAAACGATTCTTATCACTAACTCTAAATTAGCGATTTATAGTTTCCAAGAACCCAACTTCAACAATTCTCAATTCATTATTCGTTTTTTCTCCATTTTTCGCTCTAAGCAAATCCAAATCACCTGCACTAGGTTCAACGACTTCCACAATCTGTTTAAAAGCATCTGCCTCTTTAGCCGCTCCTTTCAATCTAATAGTGATTTTATCACTTCTCACAGGCTTAACCGACAGATGAATATACCCCAGACTTTGTTCCGTATCACCGCTCCAAATCAATTCGTCATCCGCAAAAACTTCTAATGGGTAAGAACGCTTTCTCCATCCGGTTAGTTTAATACATATGTCGTCAATCTCCGCTTTCCGTTCCAACCGATACGTAATCCATGCCGTATTTAATCTACCGTCATTTTTCCATTCACTTAACTCATTACCGTCAAAGCTATTAACAGCCTCTTCACTGTTAACTCCCGCAAAGGCAGACTTAACTCTCACATCTACTTTTGAATTTTTATAAGAAGGAGTCAATGGCGTCTCACCGCGATCAAACCGACTGGCAAGCTTTTCACTAGGAAAAAATTTGCTTAATCCATTTTCCACTTTTACAGGAATAGAGGTAAGAGACACTTCATCTGAAACTAATCCGGATGCTTCTGCCTTTATTGTAATCTTTCCCGCCTTGCCTGTTGAACGAACCAATACTCTTGTAATACCACATTCCACAGGTAGCGCTTTTGCCAAAACATAATTGTCAGCAGCTTGTGCTATTCCACCTCTCCATTCTGCCGGACCTTGTAAATCGAAACTGATCTTATTATTGGCAAGCGGACAACGGTTTCCATTGCTATCGACAACTTCTACCTGTATCATTGCCAAATCGGCTCCATCGGCAAATAATCCCTCAGGACCATGTATTAAGGTTAATTTCAGTCTTTCAGGTTCTCCCACTGTCTTTATGGAATAACGACTTAGTTCCTTACCGAATTCATTATAGCTCACTGCTTCAATCATTCCTTCTTCCCACTGTATCTTCTCAAAGGTAAACAAGAATCGATAATCTTGTTTACCGAAACCTTTTGATTTACCATTTACAAACAATTCTACCTTATCTCCCGTAGAAACGACATAAACAGGCTTTACTACATCAGGGGAATAATTCCAATGTCCCATAATATAGGTATGTTCCTTCTCTGTATCAACCCATCCATCCCACATTACTTTATGGGCAAAAAAGCCATCCTTAGGTATTCTCAAAGGATCAACCACTCCGCTCCGACGATAATTTTCTTCTCCACGCCGATGGGTTTGAGTATCAGAAAAGATAATTTTTGCCCCACCGGAACTTACTCTTCTCCCTGTACCCGGACGTTCCCGCCAATAATCATACCATCGGCGGATAAGCTCTACAGCAAACATATCTTGATTATGATTATATATACTCGCATCCTGTCCTCTGTGTAAAGGGCCTGCTCCTTCTTTATGGAAAGGATAACTATATTCATCCCAATATTTACGTAAGCCTTCATCTCTGCAATATTCTGTGGCAAACATCGGATGATGTTCACTCTTATTGATATAAAGCATTTCTCCTCCCCATTCGGCTTCACGAATATCCAACATTTCACGAGACCCCATTGCTCTGCCACCATAAGGGTCATATTTGTCACGAATAGCGATCATTTCAAGCATATGCTCCTTACTGATAGATTCATTACCGGATTCATAAAATAAAATACTCGGATTATTTCTAAAGTAAATAATAGCATCACGCATCAGTTCAACACGCTGTCCCCACCAACGCCCTACCGCATCCTTTTCTGCATCTCCGGCGGGCATCACTTGAATCACTCCAACCCTGTCGCAAGACTCTACATCCTGTTTCCACGGCGTCACATGCATCCATCTGAAGAAGTTTGCATTATGATCAAGTAGCAAACCATTAGAAAAATCACTCATCCAAGGTGGTACCGACAATCCCACACCCGGCCATTCATTACTGGTACGTTGGGCATACCCTTTCATTTGTAACACACGGTCGTTCAGCCATATTTTTCCTTCTCCGAAACGTGTTTTCCTAAAACCAGTTCTGGTGGCAACTTCATCAATAATCTTATCGTTTACTATCAGTCTGGTTTTTACTTTATAGAGATAACCATATCCCCAACTCCAGAAATGAAGATTATCCAGTTTTTGAGAAGCTTTTACCGTCACCGTTGTTTTAGGGCTTACTACCATCGGTTCACCTCTGAAAGTACTTACCAGTTTATCGTCATAGTCGTATACACTGACTTCATAATTCACATTGAAAGGAGTATCGTATTCATTACGTATTTCTGATTCAGCATTTATAACAGCCTCGCGACTCTTGGTATGTATATCAGTCGCATAAACATAAACCCCTGTAGTCTGTAAGTTACTATATAAAGGTAAAGTTTGATATAGCTTGTCCGTAATATGCAACCATACATTTTTAGGTATGCCTCCATAATTAACATTGAAGTTTTTATCATTCCACTGATACCTGCTTCCTGTTGCTCTCTCTTTATAGTTCCAGTCATTGTCAGTCCGTACGGCAATCACGTTTTCGCCACCAAAATTCAAATAGGATGTCAAGTCGAAACCTACCGCCATCACCCCATTCTCATGCAGTCCGATATGATTACCATTCACATAAAAGTCAGCTCCCTGACGCACTCCTTCAAACTCAATAAACACTTTTTTTCCTTTTGCTGTCTTAGGCAATTTAAAGTGTTTACGATACCAAGATATGGTATCAGTCATGTTTTCAATGCCGACTTTAAAAGCTTCATCTTCATTAAAAGCATGTGGCAACGTTACCTTTTTCCAATCTTTATCAGAAAAGGAGTTCTTTTCTGCTCCCTGAATATCTCCTACGTGTAATAACCATTGGGAGTTAAAATTATATTTCTCCCTGTTGTTAGCTCTTGATCCAATTGTCACTAAAAGTAACAGAAGCATCAATTTTATTATCCTCGTTCTCATCATCATAATAAAAATAATAAATCTCAAAGGACCATTATATATAAGTCCTTTGAGGTTCTTATAATCAATCAAATATTGAATCTATCGTTGTAAAGTCTCCAGGAAATCAATCTCTATAATTCTCAATTCCTTATTCGTTTTTTCACCTCCTTTTACCCGAAGAAGATCCATATCTCCCGCATGAGGTTCAACCACTTCTATAATCTGCCCAAAGCCATCTGACTCTTGCGCAGCTCCCTTTAACCTGATAGTTATCTTATCTGTCTTAACCGGTTTGACCGATAAGTGAATATATCCCAGACTTTTTTCACTTTCTCCGCTCCAGATAAGTTCATCACCAGCAAAAATTTCCAATGGATAAGAACGGCGTCTCCAACCGGTTAGCTTAATGCAGATGTCATCTATCTCGGCACGTCTTTCTAACTGATATGTTATCCAAGCCGTACTTAACTTACCATCATTTCTCCATTCACTCAACTCATTATCATCATAGCTATTAGCTACTGTCTCATTGTTTGTACCTGCAACGGCTGATTTAACCCTGACAGAAATCTTCGAGTCTTTATATGACGGGGTAGAAGGTGTCTCTCCACGGTCAAAACGACTGGAAAGCTGACTGTCCGGGAAGAACTTGCTAAGTCCGTCTTTCACTTCCACGGGTATAGTAGTAAATGAAACCTCATTTGACTGCAATCCGGCAGTTTCAGCCTTCACTGTAACCTTACCGGCTTTATCGGTAGAACGGATCAATACTCTTGTTATACCACATTCTACCGGAAGTTCCTTAGCCAGAACATAGTTGTCATCAGCCTGTGCTATTCCACCCCGCCATTCAGCCGGACCTTTCAAATCAAATTTCACCATATTATTGGCAAGCGGACATCTGTCACCGTTTCTATCAACAACTTCCACTTGCAACATCGCCAAGTCGGCTCCATCAGCATAAACTCCCTTAGGACCATGCATTAATGTCAATTTCAACCGTTCGGGTTCTCCAACTGTTTTGATAGAATACCGGCTTAACTCTTTATTATCATCATCATAACTTACAGCTTCAATCACACCTTTCTCCCACTGTATGGCATCAAAAGTGAACAAAAAACGATACTCCTGTTGACCGAAGCCCTTTGATTTTCCGTTAACAAACAATTCTACCTTACTACCGGAAGAAACAACATATACCGGTTTAACGACATCAGAGGTATAATTCCAATGACCAATAATGTAAGTATGCTCTTTTTCAACATCTACCCAACCGTCCCACATTACTTTATGGGCAAAAAAGCCATCTTTAGGTATTCTCAAGGGATCGACCACTCCGCTCCGACGATAGTTTTCTGCGCCACGACCATAAGTTTGTGTATCAGAGAACACGATCTTTGCCCCTCCTGAACTTACCCTGTCGCCGGTTCCCGGACGTTCTCTCCAATAATCATACCATCTACGAATGAACTCTATTGCAAGCATATCTTGATTATGATTGTATGCACTGGCATCCTGCCCTTTGTGCAAGGGACCTGCGCCCTGTTTATGGAAAGGATAGCTATATTCATCCCAATTCTTACGTAAACCCTCATCACGGCAATACTCCGTCGCAAACATCGGGTGATGACTGCTCTTATTAATATAAAGCATCTCACCCCCATATTCAGCTTCACGAATATCCAACATCTCACGTGAACCAATTGCCCTGCCACCATAAGGATCATATTTATCACGGATAGCAATCATTTCAAGCATATGTTCACGACTTATGGATTCATTGCCGGATTCATAAAATAAAATACTCGGACTATTGCGGTTATAAATAATCGCATCACGCATCAATTCCACCCGTTGTCCCCACCAGCGTCCTACCGCATCTTTTTCCGCATCTCCGGCAGGCATCACCTGAATCACTCCCACTCTGTCACATGATTCTATATCCTGTTTCCACGGCGTAACATGCATCCACCGGTAAAAGTTGGCATTATGCTCAAGCATCAAACCATTAGAATAATCGCTCATCCAAGGGGGAACTGACATGCCTACCCCCGGCCATTCATTACTGGAACGTTGCGCATAGCCTTTCATTTGTATAACACGGTCATTCAACCAGATTTTTCCATTGCCGAAACTGGTCTTTCTAAAGCCTGTTCTGGTGACAACTTCATCAACGACCTTGTTATCAACTATCAACTTTGTTTTTACATCATAAAGGTATCCATATCCCCAACTCCAAAAATGAAGATTTTCCAATTCCCGGGCTGCTTTTACTGTCACTGTCTCTTTGGGATTTACCTGTATAGACTCGCTCCCAAAAGTACTCACCAAACGGCCGTCATAATCATATACACTCACCTCATAATTCACATTTAACGGTGTGTCATATTCATTACGTACTTCAGATTCCGCATTTATAATGGCTTTGCGGGTTTTGGTACGTATATCTGTCGCATAGATATATACACCGGTAGTCTGCAAATTGCTATACAGAGGAAGTGTTTGGTATAATTTATCAGTGATATGTAACCATACATTCTTAGGAATTCCTCCATAATTAGCGTTAAAGTTTATATCATTCCATTGAAAACGGCTTCCTGTAGCTTTCTCTTTATACAGCCAGTCATTATCCGCCCTTACTGCAAGGACATTTTCACCATCATAATTTATATAGGGAGTCAAATCAAATCCAAAGGCCATAACACCGTTCTCATGCCGTCCGATATGCTTTCCGTTCAAATAGAACTCGGCCCCTTGCCGCACTCCCTCAAATTCGATAAAAACTTTCTTTCCTTTGGCCGATTTAGGAAGCTTGAAATGCTTGCGATACCAAGCAATGGTATCAGTCATATATTTAATGTTCACCTTAAATGCTTCATCCTCATTGAAAGCATGCGGTAACGTAACCTGTTTCCATTTCTTATCAGAAAAAGAGCTTTTTTCCGCTCCTTGAACGTCCCCTACATGTAACAGCCATTGAGGGTTAAAGTTATATTTTTCCCTATTATTTGCTCCCAACGCCGCAGGAATCAATAAAAGGAATAATAACCATTTCATTGCTCTTTGTTTTTCCATATTATTAATAACTTAAATTATAATTGATATTTAATCTAATTTATACACTTCAGTACCCGCCAACAAAAAGCACCCTACCCCATAATCTTCAAAGTCAGGAACACTCTTATAAGTCACAGGCTGACTGTCTTTTGGCTCCTTGCCACTTCCCTGCACATATCCCAAAAAGCCATCGGGATGTATGCACTCTTTGACAATCGCATTCCAAGCTTTGAGGACCACAGGCAAATATTCCTGTTTATTCAAAATGCCGTTCCGTATTCCCCATGCCATACCATATATAAACAAGGAAGTTCCCGAAGTCTCTTTTCCACCATAGTTGGACTCATCATGCAAGCTCACATTCCAAAACCCATCTTCACGCTGACAAGCTTTTAAAGCTTTGCTCATTGCCAGAAAATCAGTTAAATAATTCTGTCGATGAGATTCATCAGCAGGAATCTCATTTAATACCCTTGTCAGGGCTGCATAGACCCATCCGTTTCCTCTGCTCCAGAAACAGTTCTTTCCATTGGGTTCTTTATACGGAGGAACAAAATTAGCATCTCTCCACCATAATCCCTCTTTTTGATTAAATAACCCATTACCACCGATATTATTCCGCGAACAGGAGTACATCTGCCACATCTTATCATAATATTTCTGTTCACCAGTCAGTCTACCCAATTGGGCAAAAATAGGCATTCCCATCTGGATGGCATCAATCCAAGTCCAGTCATTCACTTGCGGAGTGTTGACTAACATATCCATCGTTGCCTTTATATTTCTTATTTTCGCAGGATCGGGAGAAATCTTGTATAATTCGATATATGCCTGTCCACAACAGTGGTCATCCGCATTACGGGTGATATTACCACCACGCATTCCCCATTTATGGAAATCGGCCCAGTCGTAAGCATAATCATAATAATCCGAACGGGGATAGATAGTATGCAGAGCCATCAAACCCTCATAATAGACACCGCGTGTCCATATATTGCTGGGCCTGAATTTACCGACATAACTGGGACGGGTATAATCCGCATGCTTCTTCATGAAATAATCATTTACCTTGATAATGGTTTTCAACGTCTCTTTCCGATCGGGAAGAGATTGGGCCGGAAGTGAACTCCATCCGGACAAAAGTAACAAAACAACCAGTATTTGTTTTCTCATGGATATAAGTTTAATTATTGATAAATTTATTCTTTGATACAAAAGTAGGGGTAAGCTTCCATGTCTAAATAGAGAGCAGTACTAATCCATTGACTACAATTCAAATATGCCGGAAACAATAATATAGACAGCCCGGAAAGTAATATTTTCCATGTTTTTGTATATTTGTCCAGTTAATACTAATTATAAATGCCGTCCTTTGTGTGTCCTTTTATAATCGGGACATACATAAACATTAATAAAAAGGAAAATGAGAAACGCAGTATTTTATTCTATCCTCATCATAGGATTCCTCACTTCAGGAATGATTTTCGCGCAGGGAAAGCAACGCCAGATGGAAGCATTAGACAGAGGACTAGTAGCAGTAAAAACGGACGGCGGTGTCTTTATCAGCTGGCGCTTGTCAGGCAATGAAAGAGATGCAGCTTTCAATGTCTACAAAAACGGGAAACTGTTCAAATCCTTATCCGCCGGAGAAGCGACCAGCCTAACTGACAGTTCAGGAAAACCGAGTGATAAATATGTGGTGAGAACCATTGTGAATGGCAAAGAGACTTCTTCTTCTAAAGAAGTGACACCTTGGGCAGAAGAATTCCTGACCATCCGGATAAATCGTCCGCAAGGCGGAACAACTCCTCCGGGTGTCACTTATGTCAGGGCCAAACACCCGCCTGTGATACAGAAGTATCCGGAAGGGCAAGCATATACGTATGTTCCGGGTGATTGCAGCGTAGGTGATTTGGACGGAGACGGGGAATATGAAATCATTGTAAAATGGAACCCTTCCAACCAAGCCGACAACTCTTTCTCCGGTGTGACAGGGCCTGTATATCTGGATGCTTATAAACTAAACGGAAAACAATTATGGAGAATTGATTTAGGAAAAAATATCCGTGCCGGTTCCCACTACACCCAATTTATGGTATATGACTTTGATGGTGATGGTAAAGCAGAATTGGTTTGTAAAACAGCACCAGGAACAATGGACGGAAAAGGAAAAAAAATATTCCTCGGTACGGATGACCCGGAAAAAGACTGGAGAAATCTGGAAATGAACCATAAGACCTGCGGCTATATTCTTGAAGGACCGGAATATCTTACCATTTTCAGCGGTGAGACAGGGGAAGAACTTCACACTATACCTTATGAAGTAGAACGCGGAGAAGTCAGTTCGTGGGGGGACAGCTATGGTAATCGTGTAGACCGTTTTCTCGCCTGTGTAGCTTACCTGGACGGAGTGCACCCAAGTGTTGTCATGTGTCGCGGTTATTACGCAAAAACAACATTAGTGGCATATGATTTCATGAATGGCAAACTAGTCAAACGCTGGAAGCATATCTCTGATGTGAAAGGTAAAGGAGCATACGGACAGGGAAATCATAATCTGTCAGTAGCCGATGTAGACGGCGACGGTTGTGACGAAATTATTTATGGTTCCTGCGCTATCAATAACGACGGAACATTACTTTACCGCACCGGACTGGGACATGGTGATGCCATGCATATAGCCAATCTCGACCCTGACCGTCCGGGATATCAGGTGTGGGAAGTACATGAGGAAAAAGAGGCCTGCCAAACTTATGGTTATGAAATGCACGATGCACGAACCGGAGAAATCCTTTGGGGCGGTCCAACCAAAGGAGATAACGGACGCGGATTGGCAGCAGACATTGATCCCAATCACCGTGGATTTGAAATGTGGAGTTCCGGTGTGCCGGGAGTATATAATTGCAAAGGGGAAAAGATTTCAGATAATAAACCCGGCATCAGTTTCCGTGTATATTGGGATGGTGACTTACAGGATGAAATACTGAACGGTACGAACCTTTCCAAATGGAACGGGAATAAAGCAGTAACTATCCATACGTTTCCCGGCGCAATGCATTGTAACGGTACAAAACGGACTCCAAATGTCAGTGCCGACCTATTCGGTGACTGGCGGGAAGAAGTTGTCTTCTATGATGCTAATGACCCAAGCAAACTACGTATATATACCACAACTATTCCTACAGAACATCGTTTATATACATTAATGCATGATCCTATGTATCGCTTGGGAATTGCCTGGCAAAATACCGGATATAACCAACCACCGCATTTGGGGTTCTATATCGGAGATGGATTGAAAAATATTCCTTGGCCGGAGATGTACACACCAAGATCTGATCTGTTCGACCAATAAGTAATATCGACGAAAAACCAGAATTGTAAGATACAGATATACAACAATATATTCATTCACTTTTTTCCTTTTAAAGGAACGCATCGTTGGTTTAAAACCAAGGCATCGTTCCTTTTAAACCAACGGAGCGTTCCTTTTAAACCAAGAAAATACTTATATTCAGACCTTATTTTCTAATTTTCCTAGAAGCTGCAATAGTATTCAGGAAGACTTACTTTCCTCCCTATTACCTATCCCAAAAAGCATCCTACTTTAGCCATTAAGAACGCACCGTGTACGATAACAGTGAAAATCAGTGAAAGAATTTAAAAGAGAAACAAATACAACAGAATTATTTGGAGGTTAGTTTGCAAAGACATACATTTGTCATGTGATTTTTTTCATAGTATTAGATTTAAGGTTAACAAAGGTTGGAGCAAGGCGTTGCTCCTTTTTTTATATCCATATATGAGGTTAGTCTATACGAGTTAATTCAATAACTGATACATTCCTCCTGCCAATACACGAACTACTCCTTTCATTTCCAGTTCAAAAAGAATAGCATTTATCTTATGTACGGGAATATCTGCTTCTACTACCAGAGAATTAATCTGTAAATTCCCCTGTTTCTCCAGGATAGAGACAATCTTCTGTTCTTCTTCGGACAAGTCGAGAAAAAGACTACGTTGCACATTTACTTTTTCGGAAGAAGTTGTTGGTATATTCCATCCCATTGCCTGTACAAGATCTTCAGCAGATAATAATAAGGAAGCCTTATTATCTCTAATCAACCGATTACACCCCTTTGAATATTCATCATTTATCCGGCCGGGAAAAACAAAACAATCGCGATGATAGCCTTCAGCAAGTTCAGCAGTGATTAATGAGCCTCCTTTTTCTGCCGATTCAATGACAACCGTAGCATCACACATACCTGCGACAATGCGGTTACGACTGACGAAATTATGTTTGTCGGGATTCGTACCGGACAGAAATTCGGTCAATAGTCCTCCTTTTTCGAGCATATCAATGGCTGTTTTCCGATGGACATAAGGATAAATACGATCCAGACCGTGGGCAAGGACACCTACCGTAGGCAGATCATTGACCAGCGCTTCACGATGCGCATGAATATCGATTCCGTAAGCAAGTCCACTGACCACCAACACATCAGGACAAAGTGTTTTCAGATCGCGTAAGAAAGAGGCGCAAATCCGGGTACCATAATCAGTGGCATTACGGGTGCCTACCATATTTATTATATGCAGGGAATTCAAATCGGTATTTCCTTTAAAGAAAAGGACAATAGGAGCATCTTCACATTCCCGCAAACGAGAAGGATAAGCCTCGTCATGGAAAGTCAGGCAGGAGATCCGGTTCTTCCGGATAAATTCATATTCCTGTTCGGCACGGATCACAGCTTGTGGACAATCCAACGCATCTACCACCCGTTGACTCACTTCAGGAATACGTTCCGGTATTTCTTTACGCAGACGGAAGACATCAACAGCATTATTCATTCCGTCTATCAGATGTTTCGCCCCTATGTGCCCGATACCGGGCACCATTGTCAGGGCGATACTATAAATCTGTTCTTCCTCGGAACTGCTCATTTCAGGTAAGGGGCAAAGACGCTATCGAATAATTCGCTGTCACTCAAACGTCCGTTTACCACACATACCGTTTCAACAGTGGATTTCACTACTACTTTATTATCACTCTTACGGAAAATATCCTGATAGAATACATATTTGATACCTTCCTTCTTCATATAGAGTTTAGAGACAAACTCGTCTCCGCTTTTCAACGGCGTTTTGAATGCCATATTAATGCGTGCCACTACCGGATCGACTCCCTGTTCGTGGAGTGCAGCAAAACTGATGCCTACCGACGTCAGAAACTCATGGCGGGTATGTTCCAAATAATGCTGATAGTTCGCATTATTAACAATCCCTTGAAGGTCGCACTCGTAATCACGCACCTTCATTTCCAATTCATAGATATAGTTCATCAATTAAAAATTGAAGATTAAAAATTAAAAGTTGAGAAATAGCAGTTAGCCTCTTTTTTGCTCAATATCGAGTCCTTTGAACTTCTTCAGTTCTTCGGTTGATACCAGTTTATACAGCTTGTCACTGGGGCGTATCTTATCTGATTTCATGGAGAAGTGCTGGCCTTTCTTCACAGTCTGCACGGATTCCAAGTCAACACGGGCTTCTTCCAAAGTCATGAATAGAGCACCTGTGGTCGGTCCGGTAATGAGAAGTTTATCGCCTACGCTAACTTCCGCAGCCTCTACCAGAAATTCGGAAACTCCAATGTTAGAGAAGTATTTGATACCTTTACCTACATATATCTTACGTTCCGTAGCTGCCGAGCCATAGTTTCTGGTCCATTCGCCTAAACGTTGTCCCAAATAATAGCCATCCCAAAAGCCGCGGTTGAATACTGTTTTCAGACGTTCGTCCCAAGCTGCAATCTTTTCATCGGTAAATGTTCCTTCCAGATAAGCTTTGATAGCCTCTTTGTAACATTCTACCACTGTACGCACATATTCAGGTCCACGGGCACGGCCTTCAATTTTGAATACACGCACACCGGCATCCAACATCTTATTCATAAAGTGAATGGTCTTCAAATCTTTCGGTGACATGATATATTCGTTATCAATATCCAGTTCCACATCCGTCTCTTTGTCACGGACTGTATAGGAACGGCGACACACCTGCATACAAGCGCCGCGGTTGGCAGAATGGTTCATCTCATGCAAAGAGAGGTAACATTTACCCGATACAGCCATACAAAGCGCACCGTGACAGAACATCTCAATGCGAATCTGTTCACCGCTCGGACCACAAATATGTTCTTCCTGAATCTGGCGATAGATTTCGGCTACCTGCTCCAGATTCAACTCACGGGCCAATACTACCACATCTGCAAATTGTGCGTAGAATTTTAAAGCCTCTGCATTGGAGATGTTCAGTTGAGTGGAAAGGTGTACCTCCTGCCCTATCTGACGGGCATAGTTCATCACCGCCACATCAGCTGCAATCACCGCAGAGATTCCGGCTTCCTTGGCTGCATCGACAATGGTATGCATCAATGGAATATCTTTATCATAGATAATCGTGTTGACCGTCAAGTAACTTTTCATCCCGTGTTCATCACACGTACGGGCGATCTCCCGCAAATCATCAATCGTAAACGTATTGGCCGAACGGGCACGCATGTTCAGGTTTTCTATACCGAAATAGATAGAATCGGCACCTGCCTGAATAGCCGCAGCAAGAGATTCGCGCGAACCGACAGGAGCCATTATTTCAAAATCTTTCAAACTAAGACTCATAGAATATATACTTATTTGTATCAGTTAAGCAAATGAATGCGTACAAAGGTAGGCTTTTTTCCGTATTTTTGCAGCGAAAACAAGAAGTTACTTCAATCATAAACAGTAAATATCAGATTCATATATGAAGATAGGCCAAATAGATTTGGGTAAATATCCCATCTTACTTGCTCCGATGGAGGATGTGACTGATCCGGCTTTCCGCCTGATGTGCAAGAGGTTCGGAGCAGATATGGTATACACCGAATTTGTGTCGAGCGATGCGCTGATTCGCGCTGTCAGCAAGACTGCGCAGAAACTAAGTATCAGTGATGCCGAACGTCCCGTTGCCATCCAGATATACGGGAAAGATACGGAAACGATGGTGGAAGCTGCCAAGATTGTGGAACAGGCACAACCTGATATTCTGGATATCAATTTCGGATGCCCGGTAAAAAGAGTAGCCGGAAAAGGAGCAGGAGCAGGTATGTTACAGAATATCCCCAAGATGCTGGAGATCACCCGTGCGGTAGTAGATGCGGTGAAAATCCCCGTAACGGTCAAGACCCGCCTAGGATGGGATGCTAACAACAAAGTAATTGTAGAGCTAGCAGAACAGTTACAGGATTGTGGTATTGCTGCACTGACTATACATGGCCGCACCCGTGCACAAATGTATACCGGAGAAGCAGACTGGACATTAATAGGCGAAGTGAAGAATAATCCACGGATGCATATTCCTATTATCGGTAATGGTGACGTGACGACGCCTAAACGCTGCAAAGAGTGTTTTGACCGTTATGGAGTAGATGCTGTCATGATTGGTCGTGCCAGCTTTGGTCGTCCATGGATATTCAAAGAAGTGAAACACTATCTGGAGACTGGTGAAGAATTACCACCGCTAAGTTTCGACTGGTGCATGGAAGTTCTTCGCCAGGAAGTGGTCGACAGTGTAAATCTACTTGATGAGCGCAGAGGTATTCTGCACGTACGCCGTCATTTGGCTGCCAGTCCATTATTCAAAGGAATACCTAATTTCCGTAATACACGTATTGCCATGTTACGGGCAGAAACAAAGGAAGAGCTTTTCCGCATATTTGAAGAAATCACTTCCCAACGTAAAGAGAATCCGGAAATTTAATCCACCATAGATCATAATCTTCATCCGCAAACTCTGACTCCTGCGGATGGAGATTATCTGTTTCAAAATACAGAAGTATATTCCTATTTTCTACTTAAACATCGGTTGTGCAAACCACTTCTTAAACATCCAGGTCACAACCACATACAATAGGAATGCAGAGAAAAATCCTACAATGGCATCAATCACATAATGCGCCTGAATATATACGGTAGCCCCGCAAAGCAACATATAGAAAGGTATCAGACAAGCAAACAATTTCTTACTGCCACGCCATGCCATAATCATCAAAATAGTAGAAATACCGACGTGCGAACTGGGGAATGCTGCCGTAGGACGTTCGCCTACCTGCTGCGAACCTTCCACTAAGCTATAAAAGAATCCATGCTGATAACCCGGTCCGGGAAGTAACTCCTGATTATGATTAAAATAGTCACCGATAGCAGGAAAAAAACCTTTAGATACATTATCAATCCCGATAGCAGGGAAATAGAATTGAGGCCCTGCAACAGGAACGAATATATAAATCAGATAATAGATAAAGAAAGAAGTGACGAGAACAAAAGACATCTTTTCGAACCACTCAAACTTATAAATGAAATAAAACAATGCCACAATCAGCATCATAGGATAATAAAAGAAATATCCCATATTAAATGCTTCACTGACGATAAGATGCGGAAATGTATGGCAAAACCAGATAGCAGGCTGACCATTGAAAATAAACTCCTCGGCAGTTGCAAATACATGGTCTAAATTCGGAAAGAAACGATTGAACTCGAAAGTATCCGGATACCAGTAAGACAATAGACTCATCTGGATAACAATCCGTACAAACGCTGAAAACTTACAGGGGGCAAGACGATAAAGATACATCAACAAAAAAGTCATCGCCGCGATCATAGCCCTATCCAGCAACATGTGCCATGGATGATCCATTCGCTGAAACAGGAACAGAATCAATATGGAAGTCAACAGATTATAAATCAGTGTAATCTTTTCCACAGCAAACAACCCTTTCCGGGTTTCTACGCGCTTAAATAAGTCTAAAGCCATCCTTCATTTTTATACCAGGCAATGGTTTCACGAACTCCCTTTTCCAAATCATATTCGGGTACATACCCAAGTTCTTTCATCACCGGGGATATGTCGCATTGCCAGTTGCGTTGTTTCATTATCTTATATTTATCCGAATTCAGGGTACTGCTCCTCCCGGAACGTGTAGCAATGAATTCAGCGAACAAAGATATAACTTTTAGCACAATTAATGGACATTTCAAGTGAAGAACAAACGGATTACCCAATTCTTTTTGTATCAGATCCGAAAAGGCACGACTTTTATAGATTTTCCCATCTGTCAGGAAATACGCCTTTTGAACCACTTTTTTCTCCATTCCCAGAAAAATCGCCTGCACAATGTCCTTCACATAAACAAAAGTCAAGTCCTGACGTCGAAAACCGACCGAAAAGTCAACATGCTTCTGAATGGACTTGGCCATCAGGAAATAGTCTGACTCACGGGGACCATAAACTCCCGTAGGACGATAAATGACATAAGGAAAACCGGGAATACTCTGAATATATAATTCCGCTTTCAATTTACTCAATCCATAAGCCGTATTAGGCATCGGAGCATCTTCTCCGCTTATCGGAGTATAATCCTTCTCGCGTACAGGTCCGAATACGCTCAACGTACTAATATATATAAACTGCTTCGGAACCATATTCAATTCCTTCAGCGTGTCTATAAAATATTTAGTCTGAAGATAATTCACATAATCAAAAGTCTTTTTATCAGAACACTTTGTCACACCGGCGCAATGAATGATATAATCAAATTTGCTGTAAGTACCTTTATGCCCGGAGAGTTGGGCACGAAGCTCATTAGGATGTGCAAAATCCAATTCCAGAAAGTGAATTTTCCGGTTCTTTAAATACCGCTTGCTACTCGTGGGGCGAATTCCGGCCCACACACCAAACTTTCGTTTCAACGCTTCCTCCACGATGAAACTTCCTATAAAACCACTTGCACCTGTAATTAAAACACTCTCCATTATTACTTCCCAAGTTCTACATGAATATTCATTCAAAAAATATGATGCCACAAAGATACGATAAATATAAAATAAAAACCATTTTGCTTTTCTCAATTATTATTTGTTTATTTGCAACGCGATTTATTTACTATTCAACACTTTTAAAGCACGTGGAAGATAAGGCCGATTTTGATTTTCTTTTTAAGGAGTACTATCCTCAACTTTATTATTACGCATTTCATTTGATTAATAATATGGAGGCTAGTAAGGATATTGTCAGCGACGCCTTCGAATTTATTTGGGCCAATTATGCTAAAATAGATAAAGCCACAGCTAAATCTTATCTATATGTCTATGTCCGCAACAAAAGTATTGACTTTCTGCGACATCAGAGCACACATGAACAGTACGTACAAATCTATTCCGAACTGACCAAAAGTTATGTTGAGACGGAGTATCAGGAGCAGGACGAAAGAATGATGCATATCAGCAAGGCTATGGAAAAACTGACTCCACATACCAAACATATTCTTGAAGAATGCTATATTCAACGTAAGAAATATCAGGAAGTGGCAGAGGAGTTAAATATTAGTGTCAGTGCAGTCAGGAAGCATATTGTGAAAGCATTACAGGTGATACGTGAAGAATGTGCAAAAAAATCATAAAGCAGGTGTCTTTATTTTATGATTAAACGTAATATAAATAAGTATGATACAGTCAAACAGTGATGAATAAAGATATTGACAATATAGATAATACAGATAAATCTGTAGAGAAGGCCCTCGACATTATGGAGAGCTCTTCAGAAATAAACGTCGAACAACTGCAGGAAATGCTTAAAGATGAAGAAACCCTGCAGGCTTGTCGCGACATCATGGATAGTAGCCTCTTCCTACAACAAAAAAGCGGAATGGAACTACCCAATATAGAGATGGAGCTAGAACGATTCAAGAAAAAACAATACACGACAAGAATGCGTTCCAACTTCTGGAAAGTAAGTATGGGAATAGCCGCCATGATTGCCGTTCTATTTGGAACTTACTATCTTATCAACACCCTGACGACCCCTACTCTTGAACCAATCACTGTATTTACTGCTGATGCTGCCCCTCAACATATCACTCTGCAAAAAGATAACGGAGAAAAGATTGTATTAGACGAACCACAATCAAGCAATCAAACCTTGCCACAGAAAGTGATCTCAAAGTCCGAGAAAAAAGAACTGGATTACAGGCAAGTCATTTCAACGACCACTCAAACACATGTACTCACTGTTCCACGCGGTGAAAGTTTCAAGGTAGTGTTATGTGACGGCACGGAGGTCTGGCTCAATGCTAATAGTAACTTTGTCTATCCAACGGCCTTTATTGGCGACGAACGTATTGTCACTCTGGAGGGTGAGGCTTATTTTAAAGTGACCAAAGATCCGAAACGACCTTTCATCGTAAAAACCAAAACTGTGCAAACCCGTGTTCTCGGTACTGAATTTAACATACGCAGTTATACTCCCGAAGATACTCATGTAGTACTTATTAATGGAAAAGTAGAAGTCAGCAACACCAAAGGAGGATCATATACCAGACTCTACCCGGGAGAAGATGCACATCTGCAATCTGATGGCAACTTTATCTTGGCAGAAGTAGATCTAGACTCTTATGTTTATTGGAAAGACGGCTATTTCTACTTTGACAATGTCACATTGAAAGATATTATGCAAAATTTGGGACGTTGGTACAATGTAAACATAGAGTTCAGAAACAAAGAAGCGATGGAATATAAAATGCACTTTATATCCGATCGTACCAAAGACCTGGAACATACGATCTCATTACTTAATAGAATGAAAAAAGTGACAGTCACCTTGCAAGGCAATACGCTTACTGTAGACTAGATTTTTATTGCATAAGTATAACTAATCTATGCAAAACACAACAAAATATCACTTTTATTAAAAAATAAATCGCAAAAAGGGTATCCATTTTTTCTTCTCATACGCACTAGTTATATAAACATGTTCAAATAGTGTTATTAAAGACAAACGTATGAGAAATAATTGGAACCTACTTATTGTGTGTTTTCTATGCGTATTATGTTTCCGACCCTACCAAGTAAATGCTCAGGTGCAATCGCAAAAGAAAATCACGATTGAAATTAGCAACGAACGGTTGCCGTCCGTACTAAAACGTTTAGAAAAACTATCCGGATACAAGATCCTGTTTACGTATGACGATGTCAAGAAATTCACCGTTTCTGGCTCCGTCAAGGATAAGAGTATAGAGCAGACTCTCGATATAATCTTAGCCAATAAGCCACTGGAATATCATATTGAAGACCAATTTATCACAATTACTACCAAAGGTCCTTCCAAACAGGCGAAAGTATTCAATGTGAAAGGAGTGGTTATTTCCGGTGATGACGGACAGCCGCTCATTGGTGCAACCGTTGTCATCAAAGGAAGTAAGTCCGGTGTATTAACAGATATAGATGGAAAATTTTCGATAGAAAATGTATCCAATAAATCCCTGTTACAATTTTCCTATATAGGAATGAAACCGCAAGACCTAACTCCTGCTCCAAATATGAATGTTACACTAATGCCTGATGTACAAACATTATCTGAAGTAGTAGTAACAGGTATGCAGAAAATGGATAAACGTCTGTTTACAGGAGCAACCAAACAATTGTCCGCAGATGAGGTCAAACTAGATGGTTTGCCTGATATCAGCCGAGGACTTGAAGGACGTGCCGCAGGCGTATCTGTACAAAATGTTTCCGGTACATTTGGTACCGCCCCAAAAATCCGGGTACGTGGTGCTACATCTATTTTCGGTAGCTCAAAGCCACTATGGGTGGTAGATGGAGTCATCATGGAAGATGCTATTGACGTAGGTCCGGATGACCTATCCTCAGGAGATGCCGAAACATTGATCAGTTCAGCTATTGCCGGATTGAATTCAGATGATATCGAAAGCTTTCAAATATTGAAAGACGGATCAGCAACCTCTATCTATGGTGCGCGAGCCATGGCAGGGGTTATTGTAGTAACCACCAAAAAGGGAAAAGCCGGCGTCAGCAAAATCAGCTATACCGGTGAATTTACAACTCGTATGATTCCCAGTTATAAAGAATTCAATATCATGAATTCACAGGAACAAATGGGAATCTATAAAGAGATGGAACAAAAAGGATGGCTCAACAATAGCGATACTTACCGTGCAAAAGATAGCGGAGTGTATGGACGTATGTATCAGTTAATCAATCAATACAATCCGGTTACAGGACAATTCGGACTTGCCAACACTCCGGAAGCACGTAATGCTTACCTGCGTGAAGCGGAAATGAGAAATACCGATTGGTTTAATACTTTATTTTCTAACAATATCACACAAAATCATTCTGTCAGCATCACTTCCGGAACAGAAAAGTCTTCATTCTATGCTTCATTAAGTGCTATGTCCGACCCGGGCTGGTACAAGCAAAGTGAAGTAAAACGCTATACAGCTAATTTAAATACAACATATAATATATATAAGAATTTATCTATAAATTTAATATCCAGTGCTTCCTACCGTAAGCAGAAAGCGCCCGGAACACTAAGCTCTGAAGTGAATGCAGCTAGTGGAGAAGTCACCCGTCAATTTGACATCAATCCATATTCGTACGCACTAAACACATCACGCGCATTGGATCCGGCAGTCAACTATACAGCTAACTACGCACCATTCAATATCCTTCATGAATTGGATAACAATTATATGGACTTAAACGTAGTTGACGTTAAATTCCAAGGAGAAGTAAAATGGAAAGCACTTCCTGAATTAGAGCTTAGCGCATTAGGAGCAGTCAGATATCAAGCTTCTTCACAAGAACATAATATTAAAGACCACTCGAATCAGGCAACAGCATATCGCACAGGAATGGATGACGCCACTATTCGTGATAACAATAATTTACTCTACACCAACCCCGACAATCCTTATGCTTTACCCATCAGCATACTGCCGGAAGGCGGTATTTACCAGCGTAAGGACTATCGCATGCTGGGAGTAGACTTTCGTGCCACAGCATCCTGGAATCATTTATTTGCAGAAAAGCATATAACTAATCTTTTCGCTGGTATGGAGGTGAATGATTTAAAACGCATGCAGAATTATTTTCAAGGATGGGGAATGCAATATACAATGGGCGAAATTCCATCGTACGTATATGAATTTTTCAAGAAAGGTATTGAGTCCGGTGAAAATTATTATGGATTAAACCATACCACAACAAGGAGTGTAGCAGGTTTTGCCAATGCAACCTATTCGTATGATGGCCGTTATACAGTAAACGGAACATTCCGCTATGAAGGCACCAACCGCATGGGAAAAAGCCGCTCTTCCCGCTGGTTACCTACATGGAATATTTCAGGAGCATGGAATGTACATGAAGAAAATTTCTTCGAAACACTCAAGTCTATGCTGTCACATTTGACATTCAAAGCATCTTACTCTTTAACAGCTGACAGAGGTCCGGAATATGTAACAAATTCACATGCCATAATCACCAGCTATTCACCATTTCGCCCTTTCACCAGCGGACAGGAAACCGGACTTTATGTATCCGACCCCGAAAATAGCGAATTGACTTACGAAAAGAAGCATGAATTAAACATCGGTGCTGACATGGGATTCTTAGACAACCGGATCAATTTCTCAATCGACTGGTATAAACGCAACAACTATGACCTGATTGGTATAACTCCGACACAAGGAGTAGGTGGTTCTATTTATAAATATGCCAATATAGCCTCTATGAAGTCACATGGTATTGAATTCACCATCTCAAGCAAGAATATCCAATCGAAAGACTTCTCATGGAACACAGATTTCATCTTTTCCAAAGCAAAAAATGAAGTGACCGAGCTTAACGCCCGTTCCAGCGTGATGGATCTGGTTTCAGGCTATGGTTTTGCGCGTCAGGGCTACCCGGTACGTGGTTTGTTCTCTATCCCATTTGTCGGTCTAAGTTCAAATGGTATCCCAATGTATAATATCAATGGAAAAATAACCAGTACTGATATTGATTTCCAAACACGTGACAATATAGACTATCTAAAATATGAAGGTCCCACTGATCCTACTATAACAGGTAGCTTTGGTAATATCTTCACCTATAAAGCATTCAAGCTAAATGTATTTATCACCTATTCATTTGGTAATGTAGTACGTTTAAATCCGTGCTTCAACTATCAATACAGTGACTTATCCTCTATGCCCCGTGAATTCAAAAATCGCTGGACAGTTCCGGGTGATGAGAAACATACCAATATTCCTGCCATCATTTCCAAACGTCAATATGAAGATAATAAAGATTTGATGTATGCATATAATGCCTATAATTACTCTACAGAACGAATTGCCAAAGGAGACTTTATTCGTATGAAAGAAATTTCCTTGTCCTATGATTTTCCAAAATCATGGATTACATCAGCAAAGATATCCAATTTATCTTTGAAACTTCAGGCTACCAATTTATTCCTAATCTACGCAGATAAGAAGCTAAACGGACAGGACCCGGAATTCTTCAATACCGGTGGAGTTGCCTCACCTGTACCCCGTCAGTTCACATTAACTCTTAGATTAGGATTTTAACCATTCAGATAATTATAAAAATGATGAAATATAAAAACGTATTATATACAGCAGCCATTTCAACCTTATGCCTGGGAATAACCTCCTGTAGCGATTTTTTGGATGAAATGCCGGACAACCGAACTGAACTAACTACCGAAGAGAGCATTACCAAAGTATTGGTATCTGCATACCCAATGACCACCAACTGTCACATAGGCGAATTCTACAGTGACAACATTGATGAAAATAGTAAAGCATACAGCTATCTTTTCCGGTTAAACGAACACTTGTATCGCTGGCAGCAAACCACTGAAGAGAATCAAGACTCACCTCATGCCTTATGGAATGATTGTTATAACTCGATTGCATCGGCCAACCAAGCCCTGGCAGCCATCGAGCAAATGGGAAACCCTCAATCATTGTCAGCACAAAGAGGTGAAGCTCTATTATGTCGCGCATATAATCATTTCGTACTAGCTACCACATTCTGCAAAGCATATAGTACAAATGCAGATAAAGACCTAGGTATACCTTACATAAAGGAACCGGAAACATCTGTAAATCCACAATACTCACGCGGAACTGTTGCTGAAGTCTACCAAAATATCGCAGCCGATTTAGAAGAAGGATTGCCTCTAATCGACGACAATATTTACTCACGAGTGAAATACCATTTTAATAAAAAGGCTGCCTATGCATTTGCTGCCCGCTTTTATCTATATTACACACAGCCGGATTTTTCTAACTGCCAGAAGGTTATCAATTATGCCAATATAGTACTCGGCACGAATGCTTCCCAATATTTACGTGACTGGGCTGCATTAGGAGCTTTATCTCCCAACAAGAACATACAGCCGAACGCTTATGTAGATGCAGATAATCGGGCAAATCTACTGGTAATATCAGCAGCTTCATATTGGCCATTGGTTTCCGATCCGGGTTATGCCAACTGTGAAAGATACTGCATGAATAATATTACTGCCTCGGAAAGTTGTAAATCCGAAGGTCCATGGGGAGACCAGTCAAGCTACCACCAAATCCCATTTGCGCCTGGTGGCTCTATCAAGAACGGATTCCGCCGTTTAGTCATCTATCAGCAGTTCACATCAGGCAACAGCTGGGTCGGTTATATGCTGTATCCTGCTTTCACTACCGATGAAGCATTACTTTGCCGGGCTGAAGCTTACACATTACTAAAACGTTACGACGAAGCTGCAGCCGATATAGACGCCTGGCAGAAAGCCTTTACGAAAAATACACAAACCTTGTCCAAAGAGACAATCAATGATTTTTATGCTCAATTAAAATATTACACACCGGAAGCCCCGACAGTAAAAAAGGAATTGCATCCGGATTTTGTAATAGAAAAAGGAATGCAAGAGAATCTGATACACTGTATTCTACATGCGAGACGCCTGTTAACTTTAGAAGAGGGACTTAGATGGCAAGATATAAAGCGCTATGGCATTGTAATCTACCGCCGCTATTACGAAGGTTATACCTTGGTGAATATCACCGACAAGATGGACACGAATGACCCCAGACGTGCAATTCAGCTACCGGCCAGTGTCATTACGGCAGGTATGCAACCAAATCCAAGAAATGACTAAATAACTTTAGGAGGAAAAAAATATGAAGAAATACATCATATATAGTTTAATCATGACATTGACCTGTGGACTGGGTGCTTGCAACAATGACGAAGACGTAGACAAAGCAAACAGCATTTTCTCCACAGAAGAAGTAGATCGTAGCCCATTCGACAAGTGGATATTAGGCAATTATACCCATCCATACAACATTGCATTAAAATATCGCATGGAAGATAACGAGAGCGACATGACACACGTATTAGCACCTGCCGAATACAAAAAGTCCGTGGTACTGGCTAAAATTATCAAACATGTGTGGCTGGAAGCATACGATGAAGCAACAGGCAATCCGAACTTCTTACGCCAATATATTCCTAAGACAATCCACTTTATCGGTTCCCCCGCCTATGAAGACAATGGAACTATGGTATTAGGAACAGCTGAAGGCGGCATGAAAATTACATTATACAATGTAAATGACATCAATCCTGACCAAATAGATATTAACCTGTTAAACGACTACTATTTCCAGACAATGCACCATGAGTTCGCACATATTCTACATCAAACTAAAAACTACGATCCGGCCTTTGACCGTATTACGGAAAATGCCTACATCGGTAGCGACTGGTATATGGTGGGAGCCGACCGCAATGCATGGCAACAAGGATTTGTCACTCCTTACGCAATGAGTGAATCACGTGAAGATTTTGTGGAAAACATCGCAGTGTATGTCACAAATACCAAAGACTACTGGAATAACATGCTGCAGAATGCCGGTGAAAACGGCCGTGCACTCATAAAGCAAAAATTCGAAATAGTCTATAGTTATATGGAACAAACCTGGGGAATCAATCTGGACGAATTACGCGAGATTGTTCTACGACGCCAGGATGACATAGCAAACGGCTATGTAGACTTAAGTATTATTGAATAAAATATGAAAATTATGAAGAAATATCTATCCATATACACACTTCTGGCATTGGCCTGCATTGTTTTGCAATCTTGTCTTTTCTCCGAAGAAGAAATATTCGACGAATCATCTGCCAACAGAGCCACAGCCGATGTAATCAAATGCCAGGAGATTCTTAAAGATGTGCCGAACGGCTGGAAACTGGAATATTACATAGGAAGCAACTATTCTGCAGGTGCAATCACTTTACTAATGAAATTTGACGGGAAGCAAGTAGAAATGGCTTCGGAAACAGGTGCAGAAAGCTACAAACCGGGAACTATAACAACCTCCCTTTATCAAGTAAAATCGGAACAAAGCACAATGCTCACTTTCGATTCGTACAACCCACTGATCCATATGTTTTCAGGTCCTTTAGGTCTGAACATGAACCTAGGAGGGGATTACGAGTTTATTATAATGAGCGCAACTCCCGACAAGGTAATTCTGCAAGGAAAAAAATACAAAAACATAATGGAGATGACGCCTATGCCCAAAGATATACCATGGCGTATTCAGATTGAAGATATCATTAACATTGAGAAAGATGCTTTTCTAAATACATACCGCATGGAGAAAGGCGGACAGGTACTGAATTACTTTATACGCAACAATGGCACAATGGCTACATTCTCCGCTTACAGCGCCGATTATAGTAGTGCAAGAAGTTTACCCTACATCTATACAGAAAAAGGATTAAAGTTACAATCCCCGTACAATATCAACGGACTTGAAGTCCAAAACTTCAAATGGGATAGAAAGTCCAGACTATTTGTTTGTACCGACGCAGGAGCAACTGACATCGTACTTAAAGAATATTATCCCGAAAACTATCTACAATATGAAGACTATATCGGTACCTACACTGCAACGATTGACGATTATGACGAAGGGCCAACTTCGCAATCTGTAACCATCTCTCCTAAAGTCAGAGGAGAAAGTTATACACTAAAAAGTATTGGCGGATTCAACTTCACCCTCCAATATGACAAAGCCAGCGGAAAACTGGTCTTAGATTCACAAAGTATAAGTTCGACTTCTTCCTCGTCTTATTACTTTGCGTGCGCGGCAGGTGTGGAAGGCTATGCCCACACAGAATTAAGTCTGCCATCACGCCTACGCAACGGATTGGTAAATGTGACGGCAAACAGCAACCCTTTCACTTTTTACTTTGCGGATAAAGCAAGCCAGGAAAATACATCATTGATAATCTGGGCTTATTCATCTGATGAATATTCAACCTCCGGACTAATGGGTTACTGGAGCTGGTATAACTCAATCTTAATGGTAAAAGAAAACGAAAGTAATTAATACGATTATGAGAAAGTTTTTTAATATATTCTTATTTGTACTTTGCATCGTAGCAATAGCGGGATGCAATGATACGGAAAGCAGCGAATCCAAGTTAGAAATCAAAGCTGTAAATACTAATTTCCAAGCTACCGGCGGAAAAGGATACATACAACTTCAGTCAACAGGAAATATAACAGCAGATGTTGACGTCGATTGGTGTGTGCTGAAAGAAGTAAACCCCAATGAAGTAGTATTCGAAGTAAAAGAAAACACCGGATACTCTGGTAGAAATGCTTTATTGACAATCAGTAACGGAGTAGAAAAAAAGGCGTTCAATATCAATCAATCCGGAGCTGTTTTCATCTTCGGTAAAGACGAGTGGATGCTCCGCACCGACAATAAAGCAGCTACGCTACCTATAAAATTACAAAGTTCTTTCGATTATACAATAGACATACCCGCAGAAGCTCAAGAATGGTTGTCATTTGAACAGAATGCGAAGGGAATAAATTTCAAGGTAAAAGAAAATACCTCCGGAAAAATGAGAGGAGCTATTGTCAATGTGGCAGCAAAAGACAGATCGGCTTCTTATCAGGTAATACAATATGATGTTGACGAACTTACCGGAACATGGCAAGGCATGTTTTCAGACGGGCAAATGAATTACGGCTTGAAAGATGTCATCATTGAAAAACAGGAAGACGGAACATACCTGCTTTCAAACATTCTAACCGGATTGCCTTACAAACTGAAAGCAAAAGCCATAGACAATTGCCTGGCTTTTGGGGCCGGTCAAAACCTAGGAGTCTTCGAGGACAATTTATATCTCTCATTCGAAATTCTTAGCTCTGACCTATATTATGTAAAAGATCCTTCTGTAACAATCTCATTAGGCCCCGTAATGTTAACAGACGGAACATTCGTTTTCGCTTTTTCCGGAATAAAAGAGAGTGATCCTTTCGGTTTTGTTTTCCGGGTATATGAAGATGCAAAACTACAGAAGGTTATAGACAATCTGTCCATTTTTATTAATTGTATTCTATTTAAAGAAGACATAATCCAATAACATATGAAAAAGATACTATTAACTAGCTTTATCGTGGCATTAGGATTACTTGGTGCAAGCTGTAAAGATGACAACAGCACCGCAGGCGGAGGAGGAGAAATACTTCCAGACCAACAGGTAAGCTGTGAGATATTTATGCCGACTAACGGAGAAACCGTTATAATATCAGACAAACTGATTATCAGAGGAGAAGGAACGACTAACTATGGTAAAATTATCTCCGCTGAACTTAAAGTAGGAGGAGAAGTTATTACCGACATAAGTTCGGTTCCATTCTATTATGAATATACTTTCCCCAAGGAAGCTGAACCAGGAGAGTTGAAAATTGAATTAGCAGTCAAAGGAGATCATGAAGGCAGTGCTTTGGCAACTATTACTGTCACAACAGAACTCGGTGACAGACCTGCACCACCTCAATATGGAGAAGACCTCACAGATACACGTGATGGAAATGTATACAAGACGGTACAACTTGCAGAACAAATCTGGATGGCAGAGAATTTACGTTATTTACCGGAACAGAATTTTGATATATCTTCAACAGCGCCCAAATATTATGTTATGTTCGACAGTGATATCAAAACAGACTTGGGAAAAGCTTATTTAAAAGCTTATGGAGCCTACTATAACTTACCTGCAGCACTTCAAAGTGAAACAGCATTAGGAGAAGATGAAACACGGAATATAAAAGGTGTTTGTCCTGACGGATGGCATATTCCTTCACAAAAAGAATGGCAGACATTATCTAAATATGTTTTAGACTCCGGCATGGCCGCTATCATGAATGATGGTCAGATAGACGAAACAGCAATAGCAAAAGCTTTAGCTTCAACAACAATGTGGATGCTGCCGGAATATACAGAAATAGAACCTCAACCAACTTGGGTTGGCGTAGAAATGGAAAAGAATAATGCAACCTTATTCAACGGTCTACCCATCGGATTCCGTGCATGTGCAGGTGACGAAGACTGGATGCATTCCTGCTACAGTGCCGGCTGGTGGAGTTCGACAGCTGGAGTACAAATGGGACCTGAATTCGGTATCACCGTACGTTTATGGTCAGACCTCCACACATTTGTAACCAATGCAGAATTCAATCCGGGAGTAGGTCTTCCTGTCCGTTGCATCAAAGATTAACGATTATATTATTACTCACTAAATATAAATACATTTATGAAAAAATTTGGATTCTTTTTATTCGCAGTCTTAGGACTAATTGCTTGTGGTGACGACAACAACGATCCTACTCCCGAGCAACACGTTACATGCTCCATATCTGCACCTGCTGAAGGAGCTACGGTAAACATTGCAGAAAAAATGACAATCAAAGGAGAAGCTACGATTGACTTTGGTGAAATCTCAAACGTCACATTAAAAGTAGGAGGCAAAGCTATATCAGAAGTTACCGCAGTGCCTTTTAGCTATGATTATACATTTGAAGCTAACCAAACCGAAGGAGCATTAAAAATTGAATTAACTGTCAAAGGTGATCAAGGAACAATGGCTACAAACGAAGTTAACATCACTCTGACAAAGCCGGAACCCACTCCTGAACCAGGCGAAGGAGAAATGGTTGATTCACGTGACAACCATGTATACAAAACCGTAGAAATCGGTGAGCAGACATGGATGGCTGAAAATCTAGCTTATTTACCTAAAGTAAATAAACCTGCCGCTGCCGCTACTTGCGAAGGAGAACCTCTTTATTTCGTTTATGACTACGATGGTGAAGATGTAAATGCCGCAAAAAATACTGAAACATACAAAACATATGGAGTTCTATATAATTGGTATGCTGCAATGAATAAAGAAAATGAAGAAGGGAAGGACGCAGATGCTGTACCAAGTGGAGTACAAGGAATCTGTCCAAGTGGATGGCACCTACCTAGTAAAGCAGAGTGGAAAATATTAGAAAATTTTGTAGCTGAACAATTACCCCCTGTTGAAGGAGATGTATGGGAAGATGATTTTGGAGACAAACACTCCGATCCAAATTGCAAGAATGTTTGGTCAGCATTAGCAGGTCTTGAAGGATGGAGTGCTTCCGGAAACTCCGACATGAACCCTGACTTGGCAAATGGACCTCGTAATACTTACGGACTTACAATTATTCCTTCCGGGCAATGCTATCAAACAGGAAGCTTTGGCTGGTCAGAAAGTGGTGCTGATTTCTGGACCACAGAAATGCAAAGCCAAGGAGCAGGAAATATTACTTTTAGTAATAATAGCTATGGAATAACTTATTCTAAATATGGAATAACCCCCAAACGTGGTTTTCCTATACGCTGTATAAAAGACTAATTTAATAATATAAATCTCTCTTAAGTATACATAGAGGTGTGTCGGGATGACATGCCTCTTTTTCTGTTTATAAATAATCAAGCAATATTTCTCTATCGACTTAATACTTCACAGAAAAGCAAATCAAAAAATAAACAGACCTTGACAACAAACTAACCAAAAATTTGTTTACTTTGTATCCTATCAATGATTGAACTACTAATAAATTCCATATAATATGGCAAAAAAGAAAGAAAAGAAAGAGAAAAAGGCCGGCAAAAGAATGAGTAAGAAAGAGCTGGCAGCATTATTAATAGACTTTTTCCATGCCAAATCCAGCGAGACCTTGAGTATGAAATATATATTTTCAGAACTGCGTCTCACTACCCATCCGCAAAAAATGTTATGCGTCGATATATTACATGACCTTTTAGCTGACGATTATATTTCTGAAATAGAAAAAGGAAAATTCCGTCTCACCAATCATGGAACAGAGATGGTAGGCACTTTCCAACGGAAAAGCAATGGCAAAAATTCCTTTATTCCTGAAGGAGGAGGCGAGCCGATATTTGTAGCCGAACGCAATTCGGCACATGCCATGAACAATGACAAAGTAAAGATCACCTTCTATGCCAAACGGAAAAACAGAGAGGCAGAAGGAGAAGTGATAGAAATACTGGAGCGTGCAAACGATACTTTCGTCGGCACACTGGAAGTAGCTAAGTCATACGCATTTCTGGTGACAGAGAACCGTACATTAGCCAATGATATCTTCATCCCGAGAGATAAGCTGAAAGGCGGAAAGACCGGAGATAAAGCCATTGTGAAAGTAACCGAATGGCCGGACAAGGCAAAGAATCCTATCGGACAAGTAATAGATATATTAGGTCAGGCTGGCGACAACACCACAGAGATGCACGCAATTCTTGCGGAGTTCGGTCTGCCGTATGTATATCCGAAAGCAGTAGAGACAGCAGCGGACAAGATTCCTGCCGAGATTTCAGCAGAAGAGATCGCCAAACGCGAAGATTTCCGTAAGGTAACAACTTTCACCATCGACCCAAAAGACGCCAAAGATTTTGACGACGCACTCTCCATCCGTAAGCTAAAGGACGGATTGTGGGAAGTAGGCGTACACATTGCCGACGTGACACATTATGTAAAAGAAGGTAGCATCATCGACAAAGAAGCAGAAAAGCGGGCAACTTCCGTTTATCTGGTAGACCGTACCATCCCGATGCTTCCCGAACGGCTGTGTAACTTCATTTGTTCACTCCGCCCGAACGAAGAAAAACTAGCTTTCTCCGTTATCTTCGATATTACGGAAAAAGGAGAAGTCAGAGACTCACGTATCGTACATACGGTTATCAACTCCGACCGTCGCTTCACCTACGAGGAGGCACAACAAATCATAGAAACAAAAGAAGGAGACTTCAAAGAAGAAGTACTCACATTAGATACGATTGCCAAAGCACTGCGCGAAAAACGCTTCTCTGCAGGAGCCATCAACTTCGACCGCTACGAAGTGAAGTTCGAAATTGACGAAAAAGGAAAACCAATCAGCGTTTACTTCAAAGAGTCAAAAGATGCCAATAAACTGGTGGAAGAATTCATGTTGCTCGCTAACAAGACCGTAGCAGAAAAGATAGGATGTGTGCCGAAGAACAAGAAAGCCAAAGTGCTTCCTTACCGTATCCACGACCTGCCCGATCCGGAGAAGTTGGAGAACTTGTCACAGTTCATCGCCCGCTTCGGCTACAAAGTGCGTACAAGCGGAACGAAGACTGATATTTCAAAATCCATCAACCATTTATTGGACGACATACACGGAAAGAAAGAAGAGAACCTGATAGAAACCGTATCCATCCGCGCCATGCAGAAAGCACGTTACTCAACCCATAACATCGGTCACTACGGACTAGCTTTCGAATATTACACTCACTTTACTTCTCCCATCCGCCGTTTCCCGGACATGATGGTACACCGTTTGGTGACGAAGTATATGGACGGAGGACGTAGCGTATCCGAAGCCAAGTACGAAGACCTCTGCGACCACAGCTCGAACATGGAACAAATTGCAGCCAATGCCGAGCGTGCTTCCATCAAATATAAACAGGTGGAATTTATGAGCGAACGTCTGGGGCAGATTTACGACGGTGTAATCTCCGGCGTAACCGAGTGGGGACTTTATGTAGAACTGAACGAAAACAAATGTGAAGGTCTGGTCCCTGTTCGTGATCTGGATGATGACTACTACGAATTCGACGAGAAGAACTATTGTCTTCGCGGACGCCGCAAAAACAAAATATACAGTCTGGGAGACGCTATTACTGTTCGGGTAGCTCGTGCTAATCTGGAAAAGAAACAATTGGATTTTGAATTAATAGAAAAGTAAATTCACCACAGAGTACACTAAGAAATCAGGAAGTAAAAAGACTTCATGTACTCCGTGTCCTCTGTGGTAAGCCAAACAGCCATTATGAAAACTGTCATTATTGAAGATAAACAACGAATCGAATCCATTATTCTCCATTGCGATGCCTGTTTTGTAGGCATTACTGATTTGGAAGGTAATCCCTATGTAGTTCCGATGAACTTCGGTTATGAGAATGGCATCATATATCTTCATTCGGGTCCTGAAGGCAGCAAGTTGGAGATGCTGGAACATAATAATAATGTATGCATCACTTTCAGCGTTGGACATAAACTTGTCTACCAACACGAAAAGGTAGCCTGCAGTTACAGTATGCGTTCGGAAAGCGCGATGTGTCGGGGGCAAGTAGAATTCATCGAAGAAATAGATGAGAAACGCCGTGCATTGGATATTATCATGCGTCATTACACGGATAGTGAGTTCAACTATTCCGATCCTGCGGTACGTAATGTCAAAGTATGGCAAGTACGTATCGATCAGATGACAGGAAAAGTTTTCGGTCTGCGAGCCAACGAAAAGCCATGAAGCGGTTTTCCGGCTTTCGACAATACTTGAGTAGAGTATTCAACAAGCATTGTAGAGTATTTCCAAACTAATTTCTCTAAACAAAAGTTTAGATCACTTTTACCCTCACACCCTCACCATTGTCTGTATCTCTTTATCCATCGGCATTACAGGTGTGAGGGTAAAGGTGATTATAAAGACTATTCTATCCTCTCATATCAAAATCTTTTTGTATACTTGCAACATAAATAAAATAGATAAGTACTCTTGCAAAAAAATAGATTATGAAGAAACTGCTATGTCTCGCCCTGTTAGTATCTGCCGGAAGTATCTACTCCGGAAGTATCTCGGCAAACAACAAACCTACTGATAACAAATCCGGCAACAACTCAAAGGACATATACAAAAAGACCTGGATCGACTTCAATAAAAACGGTATAAAGGATGTATACGAAGATCCCTCCGCTCCTATCGAAGCCCGCATCGCGGATTTGCTTTCGCAAATGACACTGGAAGAGAAAACCTGTCAGATGGCTACTCTCTACGGTTCGGGACGGGTATTGAAAGATGCATGGCCTACTGCCGGATGGTCAGCGGAAATTTGGAAGGACGGTATCGGAAATATTGATGAGCAGGCGAACGGACTGGGTAAATTCGGTTCTGAAATCTCCTATCCGTATGCCAACAGCGTAAAGAACCGACACACCATTCAACGCTGGTTTGTGGAACAGACACGACTGGGTATTCCGGTGGACTTTACCAATGAAGGAATACGCGGATTATGTCACGACCGGGCTACCATGTTTCCCGCTCAATGCGGGCAAGGTGCCACGTGGAACAAAAAACTGATCCGGGAAATTGCGAAAGTCACTGCAGATGAGGCAAAAGCATTGGGATATACCAATATTTATTCTCCTATTCTGGATATAGCACAAGATCCTCGCTGGGGACGTGTGGTGGAAAGTTATGGCGAAGATCCTTATCTGGTGGGCGAATTGGGAAAACAGATGATTCTCGGTCTGCAAAATGAAGGTATCGTTGCTACTCCAAAACATTTTGCCGTTTACAGTATTCCGGTCGGTGGACGTGACGGCGGTACGCGTACTGATCCGCACGTGGCTCCGCGTGAGATGAAGACTCTTTATCTGGAGCCTTTCCGTAAAGGTATTCAGGAAGCGGGTGCTCTAGGAGTGATGAGTTCGTATAATGATTATGATGGGGAGCCTATTTCCGGAAGTTATCATTTCCTCACGGAGATTTTGCGTCAACAATGGGGATTCAAGGGATATGTAGTATCGGATAGTGAGGCGGTAGAGTTTCTGCACACCAAACATCGTATCACCCCGACTGAAGAAGAGATGGCGGCACAAGTGGTCAATGCAGGATTGAATATCCGTACTAACTTTACTCCGCCACAAGATTTCATTCTCCCGTTGCGCCGTGCTATCAACGAAGGTAAAGTCTCTTTGCATACGCTCGATCAACGTGTCAGTGAAATTCTCCGTGTCAAGTTTATGATGGGGCTTTTTGATAATCCGTATCCCGGTGATGACCGTCGTCCGGAGACAGTGGTACACAACGACGCTCATAAAGCAGTATCTATGAAAGCCGCTTTAGAGTCCATCGTTCTTTTGAAGAATGAGAATCAGATACTTCCGTTATCCAAGAACTTCAAAAAAATAGCTGTGATTGGTCCAAATGCGGAAGAAGTGAAGGAACTGACTTGCAGATATGGTCCCGCCAATGCGTCTATTAAGACTGTATATCAGGGAATCAAAGAATATCTGCCTAACTCGGAAGTTCGCTATGCTAAAGGCTGTGATATTATTGATAAGTATTTCCCGGAGAGCGAACTGTACAATGTTCCATTAGATACACAAGAGCAGGCGATGATTCATGAAGCGGTAGAATTAGCAAAGGCTTCGGATATCGCTATCCTTGTACTGGGTGGAAATGAAAAGACAGTTCGGGAAGAATTTTCACGTACCAATCTTGACCTCTGCGGACGTCAACAGCAATTATTGGAAGCGGTTTATGCAACAGGCAAACCAGTCGTTCTAGTGATGGTAGACGGAAGGGCAGCAACTATCAACTGGGCAAACAAATATGTTCCTGCCATTATCCATGCCTGGTTCCCCGGAGAATTTATGGGGGATGCCATCGCTAAAGTTCTTTTCGGAGACTATAATCCGGGAGGACGTCTGGCTGTTACTTTCCCGAAATCAGTGGGACAGATTCCTTTTGCATTCCCATTCAAGCCGGGCTCTGACTCTAAAGGGAAAGTCCGTGTAGACGGTGTACTTTATCCTTTCGGATATGGTTTAAGCTATACGACCTTCGGATATTCAGACTTGAAAATATCTAAACTGGTGATCGGTCCGCAGGAGAATATCACTCTTTCATGCACTGTGAAGAATACAGGAAAGAAAGCAGGGGACGAAGTAGTCCAACTTTATATCCGTGATGATTTCAGCAGCGTAACCACCTACGATAAAGTATTGCGTGGCTTTGAACGTATTCATTTGCAACCGGGTGAAGAACAAACTGTCAGCTTTACCCTTACTCCTCAAGACTTGGGATTATGGGACAAGAATAATCAGTTCACGGTAGAGCCGGGAAGTTTCTCGGTGATGGTGGGAGCTTCTTCACAGGATATACGGTTGAAGGGGAGTTTCGAGGTGCAATAAACTTGAAAAGACTAAAAAGTAACCACTAATAATTTTGTACCGGATGACTTAAAAAGAAAAGAGTATTTGAAAAACCTTGAATTTATAAAGCAACTTCTGATTTAAAATACTTATAAAAATATGGTCAAACAATAAATTGAGACTTCATTCTCTTTCTATCGTTTGACCATATTTGATGAATATACCTAGACTAACCTTAGTGAAAACGTCATTTTAGCATATATGTATTATTGCAAACTGAATTTCTTTGTTTGTACATCGCGGCTATTTCCACCAACCATCACTTCAAATTCTCCCGGTTCACATACCCAATTCAGCGCACTGTTATAGAATTTCAGTTGTTCTGCTGTGATATCGAAAGAGACAGTGCGGCTTTCCCCTTTCTTCAAATGGATACGTTCGAAGCCTTTCAATTCTTTCACCGGACGTGCTACACTCCCTACCATATCACGGATATACATTTGTACGATTTCGTCAGCATCATAGTTGCCCGTATTGGTGACGGTGACAGAAGCGGTTATCTTCCCCTTTTCATTCATTGAGTTATTGCTAAGTTGAAGATCACCGTAACGGAATGTGGTATATGACAATCCATATCCAAATGGATAAAGAGGATCATTGTCTATATCAAGATAGTTGCTACGGAATTTACTGAACCACTTTCCTGCCTCTAAAGGACGCCCTGTATTCAAATGGTTGTAATACAAAGGAATTTGTCCTACGTTCTTCGGGAAGGTCGTAGTCAGTTTTCCACTCGGAGAAACATCTCCGAATACTACATCACAAATCGCGTCGGCTGCTTCACTGCCTCCGAACCATACATTCAGTATAGCCGGGAAATTTTCCTGCTCCCAAGTCATCACAGTGCTGCGACCGGCAAAATAGACCAGTACAATCGGTTTGCCTGTCTTTTTCAATGCTGTCAGAAGATCACGCTGCGCATCCGGCATTTCAAGATTAGTACGGCTGCTAGATTCACCACTCATTTCAGACGATTCACCAACTGCCGCCACAATCACATCCGCTTGGGAAGCTACACTCAAAGCCTCATCAAGCAATTCCTGCGCACTACGCAGATCACGCATTTCACGACCGAACATGGTAGCTTCCGCCTCTCTTTGAGCATCATACATCAGATTTGAACCTTTGGCATAAAAAACTTCCGCTTTACCTGCCAATGATTGCTTCATGCTTTCATACAGGGAATTGTATTTGTCAGAAGTAGCTGCCACACTCCATGTACCCGGCATATTGGCCTTTGTATTGGCAAGCGGGCCGACAAGAGCTATTTTGCCTTTACACTGTAATGGAAGCAGGTTGTTTTCATTCTTCAAAAGCACAAATGTTTCAGTAGCTATTTTACGGGCTACGGCACGGTTTTCTGCCGTAAAGATATCTTTCTTTACACGGCTTGCATCACAATATTTATAAGGATCATCAAATAATCCGAGCTTGTATTTTGCTTCGAGAATACGACGGCAGGCTTTGTCTATTTCAGCCATTGTCACTTTTCCTTCTTTTAGAGATTTCTCCAAAGTAGTGAGGAACCCGTCTGCAACCATATCCATATCAGTTCCGGCACTAAGTGACATGGCAGATACCTGTTGAAGATCTCCCATTCCGTGAGCAATCATCTCGGAAATAGCTGTGTAGTCTGTCACTACAAAACCATCAAATCCCCAACGGTCACGCAAGACATCGGTCATCAGCCACTTGTTGCCGGTAGCAGGAATACCATCAACCACATTGAAAGAAGTCATCACACTACCCACACCAGCATCAATAGCTGCTTTATAAGGAGGAAAATAATTATTGAACATACTTAGATGACTCATGTCTACTGTGTTATAGTCACGACCACCTTCGGGTGCGCCATACAGGGCAAAGTGTTTCACACAAGCCATAATAGTGTTCTTATCTGTCAGATCATCACCTTGATAACCTTTTACCATGGCTGCCGAAATCTCCGAACCTAAATAAGGATCTTCGCCTCCGCCTTCAGCCATACGTCCCCAGCGGGGATCGCGACAAATATCGACCATAGGACTGAAAGTCCAGCAAATACCATCGGCACTGGATTCTTTTGCCGCTATACGGGCGGATTCTTTGATAGCCTCCATATCCCAACTACAGGAAAGTGCCAAAGGAATAGGAAAAACAGTCTCATATCCGTGAATGACATCCATACCAAACAACAAAGGAATTTTCAAACGGCTCTGCTCTACGGCAATCTTTTGAACTTCCCGAATATTCTCCACTCCTTTTACATTGAAAAGACCACCGACCTGACCTTTCCTTATCTTACCGGCCACATCACTGCTCTTAGCTTGTCCGGTAACAATTTCACCCGACACAGGAAGGTTGAGCTGACCGATCTTCTCCTGCAAAGTCATCTTCCTCATCAGGTTGTCAATAAACTGATCCATTTTACCTTTATCGGCTTGCGGGGCAGCCATAGCAGTGAAAGCAGACGCTGTAATCACTGCTGTTAGCAAAAATCTACTTATTCTCATATTCTGTTTTGTATTTATATTATTCTTTCTTCTGTTTTTATTTGGCTGTTGTAGAAATGACACCTAGCTTTTTCAGTCCGTCCTGAATTTCCGGACAACTCATGAATAACCGCCAAAGTAGTCCTGTACGGTGGTTCTCTATCATTGGCGCTATCGTACACTGGTCGATGGCGAGATAATGCGGAACAGTCCACTTTTCGTTCGGTGAGAATGCATCGTAGAATCCATATTTCCCCCAAATCCATGATCCTTGTTTATAGAAACCTTTCAAGGCGGCCATCGACTCTTCCGGTGTGTAAGGGAAAGAGGATAAAGCGGCAGTAGGAGTAATCACACCGAGATCATTGTCGGGCATATGGGCTGAATAACCATTTATGGAGTAACTCGCTGTAAGTCCCCAGCAATCAGGTCCATATCCTTTGTAGCCTTTCGGATTAGTGACACAATATTGATAATCACTCATCGCATGATTGCGTACCACATTCCAGTAGTTGGCATATTGATCGGTCAAGTTACGCGGGTCAAGACCGATGTAAGAGTAGTGTGCCCAAAATAAGGGACCGCCTTTCTCTTCTGCGCCATTATGCTTCAGTTCGAGCGGGTAACCGTAAGGTTTGGAAGCGCTTTTGATGCCACCGCTACGCGCCCACCCTTCATGGTAACAGGCTGCCGGAACGGAATGTGTAGGGGATGAGGCTGCAAGGATATAGGTAATCAGACATTCATTATAGCCCTCGAGCGGGAAGTTCATTTCCCAGCCATAGTTAGGAGACCAATGCCAGTATAATACATTCTGATCGCCGTTGCGATACCAGTCGAATTCCATCCCGTGCCACAGTTCGTCTATTTTAGCAGCCAGTGCTTTTTCTTTCTCGTTGCCATCCTTTACGTATTGCCGTACACACAGCAGGCTTTGCATAAGGAAGCTACTTTCTACCAGGTCGCCACCGTCATCTTTTGTTCCGAACGGTTTCACTTTGCCCGTAGGACCATGGAGCCAATGCGGCCATACTCCATGAAAACGATCGGCTTTTGCCAGATAGTCTACAATCTTTGTCAACCGGGCTACACCTTCTTCCCGGTTGATAAAGTTTCGTTCGATAGCCACCAACAAGCCGGCAATTCCAAATCCGCTACCTCCAATCGTAATTACATCCTGGTCCTGTTGTGGGTAAACGTTATCAAGATGTATACGTTCGCAGGCCAGTCCGGAAGTCTTTTCCGCACCTTCCCACATATAGTTGAAATGCGTCTTTTGAATATAGTCGAGTAGTTCATCGTCGTTCGCAAATGCCTCGGGGCGATCAGGCTCCGCATCGGTCACTGTCTTGTTCTTTTGTGTACATGCGCATACCACTACGAGTAGAGTAATAAATATGCCAGTTCTTGTCCATTCCATCATCTTATAAAGTATTTCTTCTGATTAATAATTATTGTTTCACGACTTTCGACAACGCCGACCGCCCCGATTCATTCAAAGCTTCAATGGCAAAGTAGTAAGTCGTACTAAGGTCGAGTCCCCGGAAGTCATAATGATCCGCACCGTTCACGGTGATGCAGTTATATAGCTTTTCGGGAGCAATGCCATAATAAATATTATAGCCGTAGGCATCGGATGAAGGATTCCACGAAATCATCGCATTGCGCTTATCCTGTTTGTCACGCACTACCTTGAAATTTCGTACGGGCAGAGGTTTCTCTCCATCAGCAAAACCAAACACCCGGAACTCCGAAAGACAAAAATTGCCGGATGGAACATGAATGTTTTCCAGTTTCAGATAGCGGGCATCCAGCGTCTCACCTAATTCGATGTAGTCATGAGGCACATCTTTATCGTTATCACTTTTATCTACCGCCAGTGTCCAGTCTGTCCCGTTATCACTGGAGTAGATACGATATTGATAGTATAAATCGTTTGCACGATTATGCTGCACACTTTTATGGTCATAGTAGTTGAGTTGGATCGCCTTTATGTGTTTCATGGCGCCAAGGTCAATTTCTATCCACTCACCCGGTTCCCCGGTTTTAGCAGCCCAATACGTACGCATATTTTCATCGGTAAGATTGGAAGCGGAATAGATGCTGTCGGTGCTGGATACTTTTACCGGTTTCTCATAAGAAAGAAGCATCCATCCGGTAAACCGGTCAGCCGGATTTTTAATATCGTAGTCGGCATTCCAGCAAGGATAATCGCCGAATGCTGTGGTAGAGTACATCACCCCATCCAGATCGAATGTTGTAGGATATAATCCGATACGTCTTTCAAACTTATATTTGAGGGATAACATACAAGTACCCACATGCCAGTAGTTTCCTTTCAAATCTTGAAAAGTACCACTGTGTCCTACTCCCTGTACAAATCCACCGGGCTTATAGCTCATCGGATTATGCTGCTGGTAAGTGAACGGTCCTAATGGCGAATCACTGACATATACTCCGTCGGCATATACCTTAAACTCCGTTCCCGGAGCACCGTACTGAAAATAATATTTTCCGTTATGCTTCGTCATATAAGCTCCTTCGGTAAACGGACGCAACGTCACTTCATCATCATTGTTCATGCCAAACCGTTCCCAGCCATGTTCTTCCGGACGAAGCATCATTATATCATAGATCTTACTGACCGGACGAAAATCATCACGACTGACTTGTACGCCTTTAAGAGGGTATTCATTACTCGAACCATAATAAAGATAGAGCTTACCGTCATCATCCAAAAATAAGCAAGGGTCCCATGAAGGTAATGTATTACGTTCGACAGCACGCTTAAAACGCCCGGATTTGGGAGACGTGCTATACCATACGGGCAATCCTTCATAAGTAGAACCGGTATAGAACAGCGTATCTCCGCTTACAAATGCTGCCGGAGCACACATATCGTCATCCGTAGGACGACGCTGGAAAGAGGCCGGAGCAAATTCCCAGTCACTTAGATTCTTTGAATAATGGAAGCCTCCCTGGTTCGTGGAAAACAGGAAATACTCATCTTTATAAGTTAATCCCATCGGATCGGCAGAAGATCTGAACGATCCGTTAGACTGAACATTGTTGTTATAAGGTTCATAGTTATAACTAATATTCATAGGATTACAATAGGTACGAGTGACAGGATGCGCAGGGTCATACCACCTTGTAGCTTGAGCAGGCTGACGCTGCACAGACTTATGCTTTCCTGATTGCATAACGATTTTCACTTGCCGGTCGTCAACAGCACGTTTTACATTGGCAAAAGATTTTCCCGGATAATAGGCATAAAGATGCACATCGTTATCAGTAGCCTTCAACGTATAACGGCCTTCTATGTTCGTGTTACAATGAACCGGACTCGAGAAAAACATAACGGTAGCCCCTTCAAGCGGATTACCCTGTTCATCTACAACCGTTCCGGTTATTTCGTATTGATTTACTACCGGGATATAGTAGTCGCTTACCTGTCCTTTTACCACTTTAATAGAATCTTCCGGTGGTAACGCGTTCCCTGCCAAGGCAGAGAACGCTATCCCAGAACTTAGTAATATCTTTTTTACTATTCCTGTCATTTCCTAATTTTATTTAGACATAATTACTCGTCAATCGGTTCGTTCGTCAGACTTGGGATATTAGATACCTGATCGAAAGGAAGCGGATAATAGGTTTTATCTTCAGTCCATCCTTTGGAACCAAGCACAGAAGCAGCCTTACCGGTACGAATCAAGTCATTGTAACGTTCTCCCCACTCACAAACAAGTTCCATACGGCGTTCATCAAGGATTTGGTCTACAGTCGCACCATCAATCTCGGACATTCCTGCACGATCACGTACAAGTTTCAATGACGCATCACCATCCTTACCCAAACGTACCTTAGCTTCTGCATTCATCAATAATACATCAGCGTAACGGAATATACGTACATTGTTATTTGCACCATATTTGGTACGACCTGGTGTCAACTGATTTGTCGGAGTATAAGCTTTTCCATTCCAGCAATCTGTTTGAGTAGAGTTCTGCAATTCACGAATCACATCACCGCTTGGAGTAGTTGTACCAGCCAACAGGAACGAAGTCGTAGCACGGATAGTCTCACCACGAGCCGCTGCCCAATCACGGAAATCTTTATATATACCGATAAATCCCCAGCCTGAAATATTTCCGTCGTTCGCCGGCCCTTGGAATACAAACCAGTTATCAGCATCTACCATATCACCTGACCCAAGACCAAAGTCAGTACATTGACATTCGAATAACGATTCATCACAAACCTTACCCGGAATCTTGAATAAATTATAGTAATCATCATAAAGCTTAAATTTCTTGCTACCGATAATATCATCTGTCAATGTTTCAACTTCTCCATAATTACCCTGATTCAGATGTATCTTTGCTGCAAGCATCTCTGCCGAGAAAGCAGTGACAGCACCATAATGAGCCATTTCATTCGGACGTAATCTTGGAGTATGGTCCATCGTATACTGTAGATCTTCAAGAACATATTTATATACAGCATTGATCGTTGAACGGGTCATGTCGGTTTGAGTATTACTACGCAAAATAGTTACCGGACCAAAAGCCTGTACAAGTCGGTAATAGGCATAAGCACGAAGGAACCTCACTTCACCACAGTAAGAGCGGTAATTAGTCATATCATCGTCCGACGTGATATTTTCTGCGTAGGAATCCAGCGATTCAAGAGCAGCATTGGCCACTTTTATGATACCATAATACTGATTCCACATCTCGTTGAGTCCCCAGAAAGAACTGTCGTAGTTGTAGTTACCCATATCAATAAGGGTTGCCTGGTCATCTATACGTCCGGACCAAACATCATCATCACGCACGACAGACAATGGCCATATCACCCAGTGCATACCGCCTGTTCTAACTTTAGCATATACTCCGGAAACCGCTTGATACATATTCTCAATTTGAGTAAAGTCTACATTCTCTTCCGGAACCTTATTTTCGGGCTCTTTATCAAGATAATCACATGATGTATTGCATAACATTAATGCTGGCAACGCATATATTAAGATATTCTTTAGTATTCTCATTTTCTTGTTCTTTTGTTAGATTAAAATTAATTTTTCCATTCCGGCTTAGAAATCAATCTGGATTCCAAAGCTATAAGTAGATGTCAAAGGATAAACTTCTGTATCCCATCCTTCAGCATCGCTCAACTCCGGAGTGAATGAATTCGCCTTAAATGTTGTGAACGGACGGTCTGCCGTCAATGAGAAACGGATACCCGGCAATGTGTAATTTCCCATCTTGATATTACGCAAACTATAACCGAGAGTTATGTTCTGAATACGGAAGAAATCCGCACTTTCTACAAAATAAGAGTTCACTCTTTGGTCAGATACATTCCAGCCCTTTACCAATGCTGCTGCAGACGGATGCGAGTTAGTAGAACCCGGTCCGGTCCAACGATTCTCATACTGTGCTTTATCAAAGTTATAATTAGACTGTGCATAACGCAAAGCACGTTTACGGTTGTATATCTGTCCGCCTGTTTGACCATACGTAGTCAATTCAAAATCCAGATTCTTCCAGTTCAAACCAAGATTAATGCCGTATGTAAAATTAGGTATGTAAGAGCCAAGTACTTGGCGGTCATCACCATCAATCACGTTATCACCGTTTACATCTTCATACTTGAAGTCACCCGGTACAAGATTGTTGGCTACGGCAATCGGATCTTCCGCACATTCTTCCAAAGTCTGATAAACTCCTACAACCTTATATCCATAGTATGAATTCATTTCTTTGCCTACCATATTAATGGTCTTTCCTCCCTTGATAGAGCTCAATCCTCCAAGGTCTTTCACCTTATTCTTCAAATATGAAAGGTTCACTCCCAAATTATATTTGAAGTCTCTTCCGATATTATCATTCCAGTTAAGTGATAAATCAAAACCCGAATTCAGAATCTTACCATAGTTTCCGGCAAGTACGTCATTGCTGAACGGTAAACGCGGAGATATAACAGCTCTTTTTGTCAGGCGATAGAAATAGTCCAAATCTACATTCAAACGATTCTTAAAAGTAGAGAAATTCAAACCGACGTTTGTTTCATCTACCAGCTCCCACTTCAAATAACTGAAATAAGTTGTATTTTGATAGCCTGGGAAAGTAGAGTTTCCAAATACACCGGATGCAGAATTACCTGTGGTAATTGAAGCAAAACCGTCACTTGCAGCTACGTGGTCATTACCCAAACGTCCCCAGCTGGCACGCAGTTTCAGGTAATCGAAGAACTTTTGATCTTTCATAAAATCTTCTTCACTGATAACCCATGCAGCACCAACGGATGGGAAATATCCCCAATGTTCCTGATATTTGGAAGAACCGTCCGCACGCATAGTGAATGTCAACAGGTATTTCCCTGCATAGTCATAACTTAAACGGGTGAAATAAGACTGACCGCGATAGCAGTAACCATCATCTCCAAGAGTTACACCTTCAGCATTTCCCTGACTCAAATAAAGCCATTCGTCTTTTCCTTCCGGTACATTATTAGCTTTTCCCCACATATATCTGTACTGTTGTTGCCGCATAGAGTAACCCAACATGGCTCCAAAGTTATGTTTTCCCCACTGATTATTATAGGTCAATATATTATCCCAAATGTAATTGTAATAGTTCGTATCTTTCTTTGTCAATTCTGAAACGGCCTGTTGTTGCCAGCTACTTACATAGTAGGGAGCTATATATTCACGACCACGAATGGCTGAATAATCATAACTATAACTCGTTCTGAAATTTAACTTCTCCGGCAAGAGTTGGAACTGTGCATAGAAGTTAGTCAATACCTGATAGTTCTCATTTTGTGAATCATAATAGTTGGCTGTTGCCACAGGATTGTAGAAGTTAGCAGTGAAACCAACTGCATCAGGTGATGCATACTTGTCGGGGAAAGTATTGTCATTTGCCGGATCATAAACCGGATAAATGCCCGGAGCATTAAATGCTTGCTGCCAAGCTTTATTTTGCGGCAAGACTTGGGTAGAGTTACTAAATACACCATTAAAACCTACCTTCAGCCAGTTGGTTGCTTCATAATCGAGTGCTGCACGGAAATTGAGACGTTTATAATTATTCTCCACATCCATTACACCATCCTGATACAGATAACTCATACCTACGGAATAAGTGCTTTTCTCTGTTCCACCACTAATTCCCAAACTGTGGTTAGTGATAAGTGCACTCCGCAGCAACTCCTTATACCAGTCTGTGTCTGAATCGAATTTCCAGTTATGAAAATCTGGATCGGAATAGTCACCGCCGAATTTATCAATAGAAGCCTTCATGGTAGATACATATGCATCATAATTAGCTTCGAGAAGCATAGTGGAATACTCTTGAGAGTTAGCCATTTCTAAAACGTTTGTAGCTTTCTGTACACCTATATATCCGTTATAGGTAATTTTAGCTTTTTGGTTACGCTGTCCTTTTTTGGTAGTGATAATAACAACACCATTAGCAGCACGTACACCATAAATAGCGGCTGCCGAAGCATCTTTCAACACAGACATATCCTGAATGTCATTACTATTGAGGAAATTGATATCATCATAGAACATACCGTCTACAACATAAAGAGGCGAACTGTTGGAAAATGATCCTTTACCACGAATAGCTACCTTCGGCCCTTCTCCCGGAGTACCGCTATTGGTAACGTTTACTCCGGCCACTTTCCCTTGCATAGCAGCCATAGGTGAAGAGGCGGGAGTAGAAAGTAACGCTTCTCCCTTGACTACCGTAATGGGAGAAGTCAAGTCCTTGGCTTTGGCTGAACCGTAACCGATCACGACCACTTCTTCCAGCTTCTGAACATCATCTTTTAATTGAACATTGATTACATTCTTCCCTTTTACAGCAATTTCTTGAGGTATCATTCCTATATAAGAGAAGGTGATAATAGCATCTTCGGGAACGTTTTCCAAAGTATAGTTACCATTAAGGTCCGAGATAGTACCAGTATAGGTACCTTTTACATGAGCAGACGCACCAATGATCGGTTCACTAAAGGAATCAACAATAGTACCTCTGATTGTTTTGTTTTGAGCAAGCAGTGTCTGTAAACACAACACTGCAACTACAAGAAAAGTAATCTTTCTCTTCATTTTTTTACGTATTAGTTGATAATAAGGTTGCTAAAAAATCGATGCAACAAAGGAATGGAGTTTTTAAAATTCTTGCAAAATAACGCATACTACGCTACTACTTTTATGCTGTACAACACTACGTTTTTAGTACGTTTATCGCTTGTAGACACTTATTTTGGCATGTTTTTTCGCTGATTTGGGATTTTTTAATTATTTGGTATTATATTTGAAATTATTTTTCATCACCATAATAGAGAGAGTATTCTATGAGACGCACTGATTTTATCTATTTATTATTTATTTTCATAGGAGGATGTTTATCCCCGGTAATAAGTCATGCATCTACATTTATGCCCATTGTGACCAACTATACAGCCAAAGACTACCAAGCGGGATTACAAAACTGGGCTTTAGCTCAAGGAAAGAATGGAGAGATGTACATTGGCAATAATACAGGACTATTATGTTTCGATGGCTATACGTGGAGTAAATATCAAATGCCCGGTAATCAGCTTGTGCGATCCATACTCATTGACGGTGACCGTATTTATGTGGGAACATACGAGGATTTCGGCTATTTCAGCCGCAACTCTCTTGGTATACTTGAATACACTTCCTTATGGAGCCAACTCAAGAATATCGAAACACACAATGATGAAATATGGAATATACTCAAAATAGGTGAATGTATTTATTTCCAATCATTCAGTTCTTGGTTTAAATATGACGGAAAGAAAGTAACCGCACACTATAACTCTCAACATTTGCCATTGTATTTTCATAAAGCGCATGGACAAATCTATGTACAGATGGTCAACGGTGATTTTTATCTTCTGGAAAATGATGAATATAAACTATTGATTAAACGTAAAGCATTAAAAGATGACTCTGTGGTTGCAGTCATTCCCACAGCAGGAGGAAAAATGATTCTATGTACCGAGTGGAACGGACTGTTTGACTATGACGGAAAGACACTTTCTCCCCACCCTACCGCTATCGATCAGGAATTAAAAAGTCAGCAGATGAATCGTGCCGTAATGATTCCATCAGATTCGACAATCGTACTCGGAACGATCCGCAATGGTATTTATGCCGTTGACAAAGAAGGAAAAGAGAAGTGGCATTATGATATGGAAAATCGTTTATATAACAATTCTGTATTACGGCTTTTCTGTGATCGGGATAATAATGTATGGGCGGCACTTGATATCGGCATTGCATTAATCCATACCGGTTCTCCCTATTCCATTCTGATACCTGACCGCAATTCACAGTCATTCGGAATGGTATATGGGGTCAATGCATTTAATAATAGTCTATATATTGCTACTAACCAGTCTGCCTGGTTGTACTCTTTTGCCGACCAAACAATTGTTCCTATCCAGGGTACCGAAGGACAGAACTGGCATATCAGTACATTTGATTCACAAATTCTGCTGGGAAACAATTTCGGAACTAAAATTATAACGGGAACTGTAGCCAGTAACATCCCTGAAACAGAAACCAGTAGCACGTGTCTGCGCAAATGTATAATTAATGGGCAGGAAGTTCTCATTGAGTCGTCTTATTATAACCTCCGAGTCTATCGTAAATATAATGGTAAATGGAGTTTTTCTCATTCCATTGATGGCTTCTGGAATCCGGTACGCCAGTTCGAGGTCGATCATAGTGGAAATATATGGGCTGCACATATGAGTCTCGGTATCTACAGGATAGAGCTTTCAAGGGATTTAAAAAAGGTGGAAAAGTGCACGTATATCAAATCATTGTCAGACGAAGAGAATAATGCAAGCCTAATGCATGTTATGAAGATACGTGGAAGAGTGGTATTGTCGGACAGCAAAAGAACGTATACTTATGATGATATTAACCAGCGTATCATACCTTTCGTACAACTTAACTCCATTCTCAAAAATGGGATTAATATGGCTATACCGGTAGATGATAACCTCTATTGGCTTACCGACTATCGTGGATACACCCTGATAAGATATGATAATGACAATTTCAGGATGGAACGCTTCATCCCTTCCTCTTTTTTCGGACTTGAATGCAATGAAAACAATAATAATGTATATGTAAACAATAACACCACTTATTTCTGTCTCAACAATGGTATAGGGCGTTTGGATATGAATCTGAAAAAAGACACTTTGCTGCAAAGGAATTCTTTACTCATTAGAAAAGCTACTTCTTTGTCGCAGGATTATCAATTGCATCTAATGCCTGTATCTGCCGAAAAGAAAGACAACAAGAAAATATGGGGGGATATAACTTTCCATTTGTCTTATCCTAATTTTAACTGCGAACCTCTCCGTTTTTGTTATCACCTCACGGGAAGTAGCTTGGATCTGATGTCAGAATCAGCCGATCCGGTGGTCACATTTGGTAGCTTAGGGTATGGAGATTATCATTTTACGGCTTCAGTGAAAAATGTCGATGGTCAGGTACTTAGTTCCGTAGAATATTATTTCAATAAACCACGCCCATTTTATCTGTCCATATATGCTTGGATAATATATGTGCTTCTTGCGAGTGTAATAGTATATTTATACTCTCGCTGGCATGCTGCCAAAATGCTAAGAAAACGTAATAGGGAGTTTGAGAAAGAGAAAATGAAACAAGACTTCAAGATGTTGGAGCAGGAACATATCATTGCGCAACAACGCGAGCAATTACTTGAAGCAGAATTACAGGTCAAAAGTAAGGAATTAGCCAGCCTGGCTCTCGATGCCGTAGTCCAGCGTAAAGCAGTTGAAAGCTTGAAAGAGGTTATGTCTGAACAAGAGCATAAAGGAATTATCAATCAACATGATATAGACACCATACTGAAGCAGATTAACGGAAACCTGAATGAGGAGGAATTCTGGGATATTTACCACAAGAATTTTGATATGATCCATAAGAATTTCTTCCGTAACCTGCGTAAACAATATCCCAGTCTCACAGCCAGTGACTTGAGATTTTGTGCACTGTTACGGCTAAATCTATCGACCAAAGATATTGCGCAGTTCACCAATCTTACTATTCGTGGAGTAGAAACAGCCCGTTACCGAATAAGAAAGAAACTTGCCATTCCCGGAAATATAAATCTTGTTGATTTTCTAATTGACTTTACATAGGAACATTTACTGAATATTCCTTCTAATTTCACACCCCTATTCTGTTGGGATTTTCTAAAGAAACTTTATCTTTGTAATGTCAACAATTAAAAGAATATGGTTCGTTTTAATCTTGTTATCACCTTACTACTAATGATAAATATGGCTGTCAAAGCCGAACTGACCAACCGGATGTTCGATGTCAGGCATGTAGGCTATGCAGAAGGCCTTAGTAGCCAACGCGTTTTTTCGATTGTCCAGGATGGAGACGGTGCTATGTGGATTGCTACAAAAACCGGAATAGACAGATACAACGGTCATACGGTAAAGAACTATGATTTGCCGGGCAGTTTCTATTATGGTGATCTTGCCGGACGCAGGCTTTACTTATTGTACGACGCACAACAAGGACTGTTCGCCTACGACCACACCGGACGAATCTACCGATATTCCACCATCCTGGATCATTTTGAACAAGTCCTCCACCTGGGACAATTGATTCAGGAAGAAGTCATCTTGAACAAACTCTGTTTGGATAGTGACGGAACCTGGTGGATGGGGGCGGATAAAGGACTATACAAGCAAGAAGCGGACCATCGTATAGTTGCCGTGTTGAAAGGACAATATGTCAACGACATCGCATTTGCCGGCGAGTCGCTTTTTGTGGGTACTTCTAACGGAGTCTGGCAACTGTCACACGCCCTGCCGGATAAGAAACGCCAGCTGCTGGAAGGGTGGAATGTACAAACATTGTTCTGCGACAAACCGAAAAAAGAACTCTGGATAGGCACATTTGGCAGCGGTTTGTCTGTGATGAACCTCGACACTTCCAAAGTGCTTGCGCTGGAGGGACAAGGGAGCACGTTCCTTCATCCGATACGGGCAATTACAGACTATGATGTGCATACCATACTCATAGGCGTGGACGGTGGCGGTGTGTATGCGATAGACAAAGACACCAAGAAAGCCCATTTACTGATGAATACCAAAGATGACACAGATACTTACCTGCGCGGAAACGGCGTATATGCCGTAACCAGAGACGACCAAGGCAACATCTGGATAGGTAGTTATACGGGAGGCGTATCCGTGGCTATCCTGCTGAAACATCCCATTTCGATATTAGCACACGAAAAGGGAAATACCCATTCTCTCATCAGCAACAACGTAAATGATATCGAAGAAAACCCGGATGGCAACCAATGGTTCGCTACCGATGATGGAATCAGCATCCGAAACACCCTGTCAGGCACTTGGAAACACGTGCTGAAAGAAATCGTAACCATTTCTCTTTGCACATCCGGAAATGGGAACGTATGGGTAGGAACGTACGGAGACGGAGTGTATCTACTGGATAACAACGGACGCGTGTTACGCCATCTCACCAAGCAACAAGGGCAATTGACCACCAATTATATTTTCTCCGTCAGACAAGACATGGAGGGAGACTTATGGATAGGAGGTCTGGACGGATGCCTGATCATGTTTGAAAAAGAAAAAGGCAGCAGACAGTCTTTCGACGTGAATTGGGTACAATCCATTGAACCTATCGACCGCAACCGGGTAGCGGTGGCTACCGTCAATGGTTTCTTCCTGGTGGACAAACATACAGGGAATATACAGCACTATGCCAATTCCCAGGAATTTCACAATCAGAATGTCAGTGCTTATATCATCTCTATGCTGTTCAATGACGACGGAACCGTGTGGCTGGGAACCGAAGGGGGAGGATTGAATCTATATGACATAAAAAACCGAACGGTAAAGACTTTCACTGTTCAAGAGGGATTGCCGTCCAACGATATATATAGTTTGCAGCGAGACGACAAGAAACGTTTGTGGGTCAGCACCGGAAAAGGAATTGCCTTGATAGACAGCCTGCGCGTGTCGAACCTCAACTATGCGGGCAATATAGACAAGGAATATAACAAATCCTCATTTGCCCGGTTGATGAACGGCGAGTTTGTGTATGGCAGCACGGATGGCGCTGTCTTTATCATGCCACTCGACATCTCAACCGTAGACTACTGGACGCTCCTGCGTTTCACTGGGCTGACAGTTGATTATCAAAACGTCCAGGAAGAAAAATCGTTGAGACCCGCCATCCATGATATGCTTGCCGACCGTGCGGTACGGCTCGGCTATAAATACAACTCGTTTACCGTTTCTTTTGAATCTATCAACTATCGTTTCCAGCGCGATATTGTCTATCAGCATATTTTAGAGGGGTATGACAATGACTGGAGCAAACCGTCTGCCGAGGGCAAGGCATCCTACACCAAGGTATCGCCGGGCACTTATCTTTTTAAGGTGCGCAGCCTGCGGCGCAGCGACGGAAAGACTATCTCCGAAAGCACCTTAGAAGTGAAAGTGAGCCAGCCATGGTGGAACTCGTGGTGGGCTTGGACTATTTACCTATTTATAATAGGCTTCGTTTTCTATTTCATCCTGCGCTATAAGAGCAACCAGCTCCAAAAGAAATACGACGAAGACAAAATACGTTTCTTCATCGACACGGCACACGACATTCGCACGCCGGTAACGCTTATCATGGCGCCTCTGGAGGATTTGAACCGGGAACAGGATCTCTCGGAAAAAGCCCGTTATTACCTGAATCTGGCCCATGAAAGTACCCAGAAACTCCATTCGCTCATCACACAGTTGCTCGAATTTGAAAAGGTAGACGCCCACAAGCCATCCTCTTCATCGGTTCCGCTTTGTCTGAATGAAGTTTTGCTGAAAGAAGCCTCCGTCTTCCGGTCTTTTTGCGAGAAGAAGCAGTTGACACTGAATCTGACCCAACCCGACGAATCCGTTTTCGTTTCGGCAGACAAACACCTGATAGAGATGTTACTCGACAATCTTCTTTCCAATGCCTGCAAATACACCATGCCTCAGGGAGAAATCAGTCTGGATTTGAAAGCCACGAAACGCAAAGCCATCCTTTCGTTGAAAGATAACGGAATAGGCATACCGAAGAAAGCGAAAAAGCATATCTTCTCCGATATTTACAGAGCCGAAAATGCCCGGCAGTCACAGGAAGAAGGAACCGGATTCGGACTGTTGCAGGTGCAACGCATTGTAAAGATGCTGCATGGAAAAATCACTTTCTGTTCCGAGGAGGGAAAGGGAACTACTTTCATCGTAACATTGCCGCGAACCACCACCGTAGCCGAACCCGTGTCGCACGAATCATCCCTCGAACACCTTGCCGGCACATCGGATAATAACAGCCCCGAAACGGATAAAATGAAAGATCCGGACGACCGGAATACATTGCTCATTGTAGAAGACCACGAAACTCTCCGTCACTACCTCCGCCAGACCTTTGAACACCTCTATCGGGTGATTGATGTTGCCGACGGACACGAAGCTATCGCCTGTCTCGCCAATGAATATCCGGACATCATCCTCTCCGACGTCATGATGCCCGGCATACGGGGTGACGAGCTTTGCAGAATGGTCAAGGAAAATCCTGACACATCAGGTATTCCGGTCGTTCTGCTGACGGCAAAGGCTAACCACGAAGCAATAGTGGAAGGATTGAAGAAAGGCGCGGATGATTACATCCCCAAACCATTCAGTACAGAGATACTGAAATTGAAAGTACAAGGATTGATTGACAATCGAAACAGGCAACGGCAGTTTTTCATGCGGCAAGCCATCGCTCAAGTAGAGGCGGGCGGCAAACGTGACGACAATGAAAGCAATGAAAACAATGAAAGTATCGACAACAAAAACGTAACGACAGCAAGCGAAACAATGGCCGAGGGCGACCGCCGGTTTATCATGCAAGCTACCCGGTTTGTTCTTGAACATTTGGATGAACCCGATTTCAACATCAATCTCTTATGCCATGAAATGGCAATGAGCCGAACACTATTCTACAGTCGCCTTAAATCACTGACGGGAAAAGGGCCGCAAGAGTTTATTCGTATCATCCGGCTACAAAAAGCTGCCGAACTGCTGAAAGAAGGTAAAAGCGTAACCGATGTCGCCGCCGAAACCGGATTTGTCAACACGAAGTATTTCAGTTCATTGTTCAAGAAACAATTCGGGATGCAGCCGAGTAAATATAGTGGTAAATAGACAAGTATTAAGGTATAGAAATGAGCTAAATGATCATTTGTTTTTAGACATAAGAACAAAAGAACATAAATGCTGCGCTTTGAAAATTATTTCTGTTGCTTATTGAACGGCTATTTTATTTTTTGTTCTTATGTTCTTATGTCTGAATTAAATTCCTAACTAAAAACCGCATGGTTTGGAATCAATTGCCACTAATGATTTTATTAGTTATTTTTAAGCAATCGTTTACCTATTGATAGTTATTTCATTGCCTAAGGAGTTTTCGTTTGACTATAGTCAAGCGATAGTTCAACATATGTCAAGCGTTCGTTCAACAACTGTCAAACGAAAACTCCTTAGGCAATTGAAAAAATAATATAAGCAAGAGAAAGAAATAAAAACTGCATATTGACGAGTTATTGTCAGCAATAGTATCTTGGGATCATTCCGTACAGCAACAATCTTCGAAAAAGAATGGGTAAGATAACGTCCGTTCGATAAAAATCAGCAGATTTGTCAGCAATCAAACCTAATATGTCAGCAATCTGACCATCGTTTCAGCCGGATATTAGCATCTTTGCACCAAGCTTTACAAGTATAAAGCACATATTACGTTTAACCTTTAAAATGCTAAAACGATGAAAAAAGTAGCACTATTCCTATTTTTATCCGTTTGCTTCGCGCAACAATCCTGTTCGTCGGATTCTGTTGGAACGGAACCGGAAGAAAATCCACAAGACATTCTTTTTAAAGACGATTTCAACTTTTTCGACGAAAAAGTATGGACGAAAGAAACTCATGAACCCGGTTGGACCAACCAAGAGCTACAGGCATACGATGCCGCTCATGTATCGGTAGGAAAAGACGGGGATAAATCGGTTCTGATTCTTACCGCCGAACGCAAAGGGAATAAAATCTATTCAGGCAGGATCAATTCAAAAGGAAAAAAGAGTTTCAAGTATCGCAAGATAGAAGCAAGCATCAAGCTTCCCAAGACTAACGGCGGACTATGGCCTGCTTTCTGGATGATGGGAGACAACGACAAACAGTGGCCGGCATGCGGGGAGATTGATATTATGGAAATGGGAGAACAGAGCGGAATGGCTGCGGGCGATTCGGAAAAACAAGTGAACACCGCCATTCACTATGGCCCCAGCGCAGCGGCTCACGAACAGCAATACTACAAAGCCAATGTTGCCAACAGCCTACAAGACGGCAATTATCACACCTACTCCCTGGATTGGGATGAAAACAACCTGACAATATCCATTGACAACGTCAAGTTTCATACGTTCGACATTAGCTCGAACACATACTTTCATGACAACTTCTACATCCTGTTCAACCTCGCCGTGGGAGGTGCGTTTACAGGAATTACCGATATTAATAAACTGACGGGCCTGAAAGACGGTCAGAAAGTGAATATGTACATCGACTGGGTGAAAATATTATAGGAATCTTAAATATACATGCTATGAATATGGAAAAATGTAAGTATCTACTGTTTTGCGGAACACTCGCCCTTTGGATGGCGGGAAGTTTCCAGCAAGTGTATGCAGCAACGGAACCAAGTTCCCAAGCTATTCAACAACAAAGCAACAAGGTAACCGGAAAAGTGAGCGATGCCACAGGTCCCATCATTGGGGCTTCCGTAGTGGAGAAAGGAACTGCCAACGGAACGATTACCGATCTGGATGGAAATTTCAGTTTGAATGTAAAAGCGGGAGCTACGCTCGTTGTCAGCTACGTGGGTTATAAATCCGAAGAAGTAAAAGCGGGAAGAGGTCCTTTGAACATCACCTTGAAAGAGGATGCCAAAGCATTGGATGAAGTGGTAGTTACCGCCCTTGGCATCAAGAGAGAGCGCAAAGCGTTGGGCTACGGCATTGATGAAGTGAAAGGTGAAGCCTTGACCAAAGCGAAAGAGACGAATCTCATCAACTCCATGGCAGGACGTGTGCCAGGCTTGGTAGTCAGCCAGACCGCCGGTGGTCCTTCCGGTTCTACGCGCGTTATTCTGCGAGGCAGTACCGAAATGACCGGCAATAACCAGCCTCTTTATGTAGTGGACGGTGTACCTTTGGACAACACTAATTTCGGCAGTGCCGGCACAAACGGAGGCTTCGACTTGGGCGACGGTATTTCGAGCATCAATGCCGATGACGTAGAAAACATGTCGGTATTGAAAGGCCCTGCGGCATCTGCACTTTATGGTAGCCGTGCCAGCCACGGTGTTATCTTGATTACAACCAAGCGAGCCAACAAGGATAAAATCAGCGTGGAATATAACGGAACGCTGACTTTCGACACCCAACTTGCCAAATGGGATGAAGTGCAACAGATATATGGTATGGGAAGCAACGGTACTTATAGCTATGATGCCATATCCAACACAAACAAAAGTTGGGGCCCCAAAGCGGACGGTTCAAACATGTTGAAGTATTTCGACGGCGTAGAACGCCCTTTCCTCATTGTCCCCGACAATACGTCCAACTTCTTCCGCACAGGTATCACCGCCACCAACTCCGCCATCATAGGTGTGAACAGCGGAAAAACCGGAATTCGCTTTACCTATACGGATATGCGCAATAAAGACATTGTTCCCCAGACGCACATGAGCCGTGACATTTTCAACCTGCGCGCCAATACGTCTGCAGGAAAGGTAGACTTGGATTTCAGTGTCAACTATACACGGGAAGACGTGAAGAACCGTCCGGCTCTGGGCGACAGCAAGTCCAATATCGGTAAAAACCTGATGACCCTTGCCACCACCTACGACCAGGAATGGTTGCAAACCTATCAGACTGCCGACGGCGAATATTCCAACTGGAACGGCATGGATCCCTACAACGTGAATCCGTACTGGGATATCTATAAGAACTTCAACAAATCCAAGAAAGACTTGTTCCGCATGAACGGCAAGGCCGTATGGAACATCGACCCACATCTGAAACTTCAGGCAACGCTGGGTGCCGAACTCAACTGGTTCACGTTCGATGATTACAAAGCACCTACCACTCCCGGATTCGAAGCCGGAAGACTTCAAAACAGTGCTTTCCGCAACCGCATGTACAACTTTGAAGCGTTGGCTCTCTACAACAACCATTGGGGTGATTTCGATTTCAATGCTACATTAGGCGGCAATGTATATAAGGTGAACAACCAGACCACCGTTACCACCGCTCAAGACATGAAGATACGCGATGTCCCTTCATTGACGAGCTTCAACGAGATCAGTGTAGTGCCCGGCAGTTACCGCAAGCAGATTAATTCGGTTTACGGAGCAGTGAACGTGGGATGGAAACACATGCTTTACCTCGATGCTACGTTGCGTGGCGACCAATCGTCTACCCTTCCCACTGGCAACAACATGTATGTGTATCCTTCTTTCTCCGGTAGCTTTGTATTCTCCGAGCTGACAAAACTGGGCGACCTCCTGCCTTACGGAAAGGTGCGTATGTCATGGGCCCAAGTAGGTAGCGATACCGATCCTTATCAATTGGGACTCGTCTATACGAAATCCAAATATGCTTATCCCGGATATACCATCGGATATATCGATAACGGAACCATCCCCAACAAAGACTTGAAACCAACCAAAACAAACTCCGTGGAAATGGGATTGGAATTGAAATTCCTGAAGAACCGTATCGGACTGGATTTCACCTACTATTCTCAAATCAGTAAAAACCAGATTATGGGAATGGCAAGTTCCTGGACAACCGGTTACAACTATCGCTTGATTAATGCCGGCAAGATAGAAAACAAAGGTATTGAGATTGCCCTTAGCACACGACCGATTCAAACACGCGATTTTTCCTGGGACATTAATCTGAACTTCTCCAAAAACAGCAACAAAGTAAAAGAACTGGATGGCGAATCAGATATGTTTGAACTGGAAAAGGCGTCTTGGCTCGACGTTCAGGTGGCCGCTAAGGTAGGCGAGAACTTTGGTTCTATTGTAGGCCCGGACTTCCAACGGAACGAAAAGGGAGATATTCTGATTGACCCGCAAACCGGTCTGCCGCAATATGACAAGAGCAACCATGTATTAGGTAATGCCTCTTGGGACTGGACAGGTGGATTACTCACCAACTTTACCTACAAGAATCTCTCGCTGGTAGCAGTATTCGATGTGAAAGTAGGCGCCGACCTCTATTCTATGTCTGCCCGTGCTGCTTACGAATCGGGTAAAAGTCCGGAAACATTGGCAGGACGCGACGCCTGGTATCGCTCGGAAGAAGAAAGATTGGCAGCCGGCATTGCAAAAGGAGCCGATAACTGGAAGCCGACAGGCGGATTCGTTGCTCCGGGTGTCATCGACAACGGTGATGGAACATATCGTCCCAACGACATCTACATCAATCCGGAAGACTACTGGATGAGCGTTTGCCGTAATGCACCTTCTATGTTTATTTACGACAACTCATACGTGAAATGCCGTGAGCTGACGTTGAGTTACAATGTACCCAAATCCTGGCTGAAGAATGTAGTAAGCGGACTGACCGTTTCGTTCGTTGCCCGCAATCCGTTCATCGTATGGAAGAATATCCCGAATATCGACCCGGATTCCAACTACAACAATACCACCGGTATGGGACTTGAATACGGTTCGTTGCCTTCACGCAGAAGCTATGGTTTTAATGTAAATGTGAAATTCTAAAAAGATATATCATGAGACAATCTAAATACATCACAATCATCACGATGGCATGTGCCCTGTTTTTCGCTTCTTGCAGCGATGAATACATGGAAAACATGAATACCGACCCTTCCAAGGCCGCTACCATCGACCCGAATGCGCAGCTCACCACTGCCCAACTGCAAACGTACGGAGACCTTAGTATGATGGAAATCTACCGTAACTACCATTATGCATTCACCCAACAACTGATGGGATGTTGGAACACCACCAACTACGGCGGACGCCATACGCTAGACAATAATGAAATGAGCCGTATCTGGACATCGTTCTACACTCAATCCCTGAAGAATATCATTGATGCTCAATATCGCACAGCCGAAGATGCAGAGAAAGTGAATATCAACTCTGTACTCCGCATTTATCGGGTTTATCTTATGTCTATCATCACCGACACTTACGGAGACGCTCCTTTCAGTGAAGCCGGCCTGGGATTCCTCGAAGGAAAGTTCAATCCGAAGTATGACAAACAGGAAGATATTTACAACGCTTTCTTTCTGGAGCTGGAAGATGCCGTCAATAAAATCGATCCGACCAAAGATAAAGTGACAGGTGACCTCATCTATGCCGGTGATGTAACTAAATGGCAACAACTGGCAAACTCGCTTCGCCTACGTTTTGCCATGCGAATATCCAGTGTCAATCCTACAAAGGCACAAACGGAATTTGAAAACGCTTTGGCTGCCAATGGGGGTGTGATAACGGACGCCTCAAGCGATGCGCTCATCAAATACATGACAATCGCATTTAGTTTCGGACAAGAAGCTTACTCTGATTATCGCGGAAATTCATTGTCACAGTTGTTGTTCGGCAACGACCCCGCTAATAATCCAAGTTACCTCTGTTCCACTTTCTTTAATCAGTTATACAATTCCGGTGACCCCCGTACATTCAAAATTTCCCGTTGTTATTATGACGGGCTGATGAGTGCCACCAGTCCCGACAATCGTGTCGACATCACCCAAGAGATGATTGAAAAAGGGATTGCTTTCAGTCCGCGCGACCCAGGTGCCTACTCGTGGGAACCATGGCCTACAGGGTACGACAGCGATATTTGTGCGGAATTAGCCGTTAACAACCCTTCCGTTACAGCAACCATGGCTCGTGAAGTGGAACCCAAACTTGCCAATAATTTCCTAAAAAGCGACAATCCGGGCGTAGTGATGACCTCTGCAGAAGTGAAGTTCCTGATGGCGGAAGCTACCGTGAAAAAATGGAATGTCGGCAGTGTGTCAGCAGAAGATCTTTACAAGCAAGGAGTACGTGCTGCTATTGATTTCCTGACAGACAACTACGGTTGCACGGCTACTACTGATGCAGAGTTTGATGCATTCATTCAAGATAAAGGGGCGTTCGGACATACGGACAATCAGAAACTTGAAGCTATCAATACACAGGCCTGGATTCTTCACTTCACCAATCCTGCCGAATGTTGGGCAAACGTGCGTCGTTCCGGTTATCCGAAGTTGAAATCACCGGCAGAATATGGGTTCGGACAATACCTCACCGGTGGAACGGAAATTCCGGTACGTCTATGCTATCCTGTATTGGAATCTTCCTATAATAAGAAAAGCTACAATGAAGCCATCGAGCGCATGGGAGGAACAGACAATTGGCACAGCCTTCTGTGGTGGGATACTGAAAACTAACTATTAAACAATCATCCATTATGAAAAAGATATATATTGCACTATTTGCCCTACTCGCTGTTGGCTCCACATTTACTGCATGCACCGAGGAAGAACCGTTCGCTACGGTGACGGAAAATGATGATCCGCATATCCTTGCCCCGGTATTCCCTGACAGAACGAACGGGCAATTGGCTACATTCGCCAACATCAGCCGGGATGCGAACTTATCCATCGCGCTGACCGTGACTCCGAAAGATTACACCACAGTAACCTGGTTCATTGATGGGCAGGAAGTGGAATCGGGTACCGACTCCGACAAGGAAATCAACCGTAGTCTGAAAGCCGGTACGTATAATTTGAAAATAGAAGTAGAAACTGTGAAAGGGAAGAAGACTTCCCGTGAAGGATTAGTGGTGGTCAACCCATTGGCTGATGACCCTCAATCTAAAGAAGTAGCCTTTGAGAGAATTGTATCTCCCGGTAAGACTGCCCGTTTATATGGCAGTAATCTACAAAACGTAACAGCTATCCTCTTGGGAGGAAACACGATCACCGATCCTACTTATGTTGAATCGGAAGACGAGAACTATCTGGAATACATCGTTCCGACAGGCGTAAGCGAAGGCGATTACCGTATCGTTCTGCAAGATGCCGCCGGCAATGAATATGGAGCCGACATGGTGAAAGTGACCAATGCTTCCCTTGTCATTTCGGGGGCTAACCGAGCTACTGCCAACGTGGACTGGACCATTTCCGGTATCAATCTTGAAAATATCGCTTCTCTAACTATCGGCGGACAGACGGTGTCTCAATTCAGCAATCAATCTTCTACGGAAGTTACGCTGACTTGTCCGGAGTTGTCTGATGGAAGCTATACGATGACAGGCAAAACTCGTAGCGGAGAGGCTGTGCAGTTCTTAAACGACAATGTTACAACTACCGAACAGACTGTTACCGTATCTACCGAAATAACACTTTGGTCAGGACACCATTACGTTTCGTGGGATAAGCCGGACGGTGATCCCAACAAAACTTTTGGTTTGATTCCAATGGATGTATTTGCCGGTATCACAGCCGGATCAACACTGAAAGTAGTCTACTCCATAGAACCTACTGCCGAATATCATAAAATGCAGCTTGCCACAGGCTATTGGACAGGCTTGGCGGGTGAGATGGAATTTACGGAAAACGGTGAATATACACTGATACTAACACAAGACATGTTGAATAAGATTCAAGCTGAAGCCGGATTCTTATGTGTAGGACATGGCTATTATGTAGATTTGGTAACCGTGAAATAATGTTCCTAAGTCAGTTTAAAAATCATTCATACCATAAGTATCTGTCATTCTTCGGGTTAAATCCCTCTGAATGACAGATTACATAAACGATGCTACTTAAAAACAAATCATAATGAAAGTAAGAAATATTATATTAATGACCGCATCTATCGCAATGACTGCCTGTTCCAAACAGGCAGTTCCCACTGCCATTCCTGAAGACGCAAAAATAGAACAACAAGTGGAAGAGCTTCTATCAAAAATGGATCTTGACGCCAAGATAGGGCAAATGACCGAGCTCGCTATTGATGTATTAGGAGAGACGATAAATGGAGAATTCCAATTGGACGAGGCAAAACTCCACAAAGCGATTGCTGAATACAAGGTAGGTTCGTTTCTCAATGCTCCCGGCCCGGTAGCACAAAGCCCTGAAAAGTGGAACGAGATTATCGGTCGAATACAAGAACTGTCGATGACGGAGATTGGTATTCCATGTATCTACGGTCTGGATCAGAATCATGGTACTACCTATACATTGGGCGGCACGCTCTTTCCTCAAAATATCAATATGGGTGCTGCCTTCAATCCGGATTTGACCTACGAAGCGGCACGTGTAACAGCTTACGAAACAAGGGCTAGTAATTGTCCCTGGACATACTCCCCCACCGTCGATATGGCACGTGATCCCCGTTGGCCACGTGTATGGGAAAATTATGGAGAAGACTGTTTAGTCAATGCCATTATGGGCAGCACTGCTGTCCGAGGCTTCCAAGGAGATGATCCTAACCATATTCCCACCGACCGAATCGCTACCTCCGTGAAACATTACATGGGATACAGCATGCCACGTACCGGTAAAGACCGCACACCGGCTTATATATCGGTTTCCGAACTACGTGAGAAATGTTTTGCACCGTTCAAGGCTTGTGTGGAAGCTGGTGCACTGACTATAATGGTCAACAGTGGTTCCATCAACGGAAAGCCTGTGCACGCCGACCGCGAACTCCTTACACAATGGCTGAAAGAAGACTTAGGATGGGACGGAATGTTAATCACCGACTGGGCGGACATCAACAATCTTTATACCCGCGAACATGTGGCGGCAAACAAAAAAGAAGCCATCGAAATGGCAATCAATGCAGGTATAGACATGGCTATGGAACCGTATGATCTCAATTATTGTACACTACTAAAAGAGTTAGTGCAAGAGAAGAAAATACCCATGAGCCGCATCGACGATGCCGTCCGCAGGGTGCTTAGACTTAAATTCCGTCTGGGTCTGTTCGATCATCCGAACACTTTATTGAAAGATTATCCTCTCTTCGGCAGCAAGGAGCATGCACTTATCGCACTTCATGCAGCCGAAGAATCGGAAGTATTGCTAAAAAATAAAGATAATATTCTTCCGCTTCCTCAAGGGAAAAAGCTACTGGTAACCGGTCCGAACGCCAACTCTATGCGTTGCTTGAACGGCGGTTGGAGCTATTCGTGGCAAGGACATCTGACCGACAGATTTGCCGACAAATATAACACCATTTACGAAGCAATCTGCAACAAATTCGGAGCCGATCATGTCCGTCTGGAACAGGGCGTAACCTACAAACCCGAAGGTGCTTACATGGAAGAAAATGAACCGGAAATTGAGAAAGCTGTGGCCGCCGCCCGCAACGTGGATATTATTATCGCCTGCATCGGTGAAAATTCATATTGCGAAACACCCGGTAATCTTTCCGAACTTGCCATCTCTGCCAACCAAAGCAAACTGGTAAAGGCACTTGCCACTACAGGAAAACCGATCATCCTGATACTCAATGAGGGTCGTCCCCGCATTATCAACGACCTAGAGCCATTGGCTGATGCTGTTATTGACATTCTATTACCCGGAAACTATGGTGGCGATGCATTAGCGAACATTCTGGCAGGAGACGTGAACCCCAGTGCCAAGATGCCTTACACATATCCGCGACACGAAGCAGCACTGACTACCTACGATTATCGGGTGAGTGAAGAGATGGACAAAATGGAAGGAGCTTATGACTACAATGCAGTAGTCTCCGTTCAATGGCCTTTCGGATACGGATTGAGCTACACCACTTTCGAATACAGCAACTTCCAAACGGACAAATCTTCGTTTACCACAGGAGATGATTTGCACTTTTCCATAGATGTAACTAATACCGGTAAATATGCCGGAAAAGAAGTTGTCATGCTATTCAGCAGTGATCTTGTGGCTTCGCTTACTCCCGAAAACCGCCGGTTACGAGCCTTCAAAAAGGTTGAATTGCAACCGGGCGAAACCCAAACTGTCACTCTATCCATCAAAGGCAGCGACTTGGCTTTTGTCAATTCCGATGGGCAATGGGTACTGGAACAAGGAGATTTCCGTATGCAATGCGGAAATCAAGTATTGACTATTACTTATAAGTAGGCATTTATAAGTGGGTATTTATAAATAAATGCGCATTATTAATGTATACACTCCCGACAATAACTCTATGAGACACTACGTTACTTTGTGGTGAACTCAAATTATCATCTAACCGGTTGAACAGCCGTTTGAGACTGTTCAACCAAATTTAAACAACCGCTCCTCTTGATCCAAACGACCGTATGTCTACAAAAAAAAGACAATCGTTTGAGCCCAAAGGAGCGGTTGTTTTTATCTGAAAGAAAGCGGCATTATTACAAAGGGTATTCCTCAAAAGCATACAAAATGGTAGATAAATAACGTTCACCTGTATCAGGTAATAATGCAACAATCATTTTCCCGGCATTTTCCGGTCGCTTCGCCAGTTCCGTAGCAGCATATACGGCTGCTCCTGAAGATATGCCTACCAACAAACCTTCCTGTTTGGCTAATTCACGACTCGTACGAATGGCATCGTCATTCTGCACCTGAATAATCTCATCTACGATAGAAGCCTTGTACGTTTTAGGAACAAACCCTGCACCGATTCCCTGAATCTTATGCGGACCTGGTTTTCCTCCCGAGAGTACCGGAGAATCAGAAGGTTCTACTGCCACGATCTTTATACTCGGATCACGCATCTTCAGCGCTTCACCTACACCGCTAACCGTCCCGCCAGTACCTACTCCGGCCACAAAGATATCGACTTTCCCCTCGGTATCTCTCCATATTTCCAGACCAGTAGTTCGTAAATGCATGGCGGGGTTAGCAGGATTCTCAAATTGTTGCAAGATGACAGCTCCCGGAGTGACCGCCTTCAGTTCTTCAGCTTTGGCAATGGCTCCCTTCATACCATCCGCACCAGGAGTCAATACTAATTCCGCCCCTAAAGCTTTCAGAAGATTACGCCGTTCGACACTCATGGTATCGGGCATCGTCAGAATCAGTTTATAGCCTTTAGCTGCCGAAACAAAAGCCAACCCCACGCCGGTATTCCCGCTGGTCGGTTCAATGATAGTTGCTCCGGGATGCAAAATTCCTTTCGTTTCTGCATCCTCAATCATAGCCAATGCTATGCGGTCCTTCACGCTTCCTGCCGGATTGAAAGATTCAATCTTTACAATCAGACGAGCTTTCAGGTCGTTACTTGTATTATAGTTACTAAGTTCCAATAACGGAGTATTACCCACCAAATCCGTCAATTTTCTTGCTATCTTTTCCATATATATCTGTTTTAAATTTCTCTTGTTTTAATATATGACAAAGATAGTGCGGATTCTGTTCAGGGTAAATACCATATATGTGGTAAATTCATACCACATATATCTGACTTCCTGCCAGATATTATATTAAGAAATCAGCTCTCATAGGGCTGAATGTATCAATCAATACACCTGCTTCCAGACAAACACATCCATGAGGCTGGTCAGGTTCCACATAATAACCATCACCTGTAGAAAGAATTTCTTTCCGATCTCCAATGGTCAATTCAAACTTACCGCTTGCAACATAAGTAGCCTGGCTATGATAATGTTGGTGCATAGAACCGACGGCACCTCTCTCAAATTCCACTTTCACCATCATCAGTTGCCCGTCATACCCCATTATCTGGCGACGGATTCCCGGAGCCGGTTTCTCCCAATCCAATTCTTTCTCAAACTGAAAAGCATCACTGCGTGTTTTCATCTTCCAATCTATTCTTATTTATAACTATATTATTTGAACCTCTTCACATAATCTGCAATCAGATAACATGCCGGGCCAAGTACTTGCCCATGATCGAATCCTTGCATTTCGTACAAAGTCACTTTCTTGTTACCTATACTTTTCAAGACAGCTTCCAGCAACGCATTTTCTTCATATCTTGCCGCCATCTCCAGATGCTTGTCCCCCGTAATCAACACGAGAGGAGCAGTTTCCTTGCGGGCCTTATTTACCGGAGCATACTCATCAACCACCGGAATACCGTCAGGCAAACCTCGTTCCTTGCGAATAGTGAAATGTGTCACCGTCTGACCACTCACCGGAAGATAAGCAGCTACACTATCGGCATTTGCTCCGTATGCTGCCATGTACTTTTTATCCATTGCCAGAATCAACGAAAGATAGCCTCCCGCAGAATGACCGGAAACAAAAATATGATCCCTACGACCACCATACTTTTCAATATTCTTGAAAACCCATGCCACAGCTTCAGCCGCATCTTCGATGTAAGCCGGATTCTTTGCTTTCGGACTCAAACGGTAATTCACCGTCACTACTGCAAACCCTTGTTCTCTCAATTCTTTTGGGACAAATTTATTTCCGCCTTCCATACCACCACCGTGAAACCAGACAATAGTTGAGAAATCCTTCTTGTTTTCAGGGTAATAAATATCCAGTTTACAACGTTCCAGACGATAGGTGTCCGTTTCGGAACCAGAGACATAAGATATATCTTTGTTTGTGCGATAAGCATTTTGTGCTTGAGCAATGCAAGCACAAAGCAAAAAGAGAAGAAGGCAAATCTTTTTCATGACTTTATTTATTTTCAATGGTTCAATATTATATTAACTATCAGCCTAAACAGTTCGTTCTTTTCTTCAGACGGGAACAAAGATAAGGCCTTATTCCAAAAACATAAGCAAAAAAGACTAAGAAAAGAAAGTTGTATTACCTGAAGCACTAACTATTGATTAAAAAGGAAAGTTCTTCCAACTTGAACAAACGCTATTCAATCTGCCACTTCAAAATGAAAAATCACTTATTGATATTGTTTATATAATTGCATTTCATCCATACTACATTATAAGCACCCACCGTCTTTAGCCGAACATTCAGCACCGAACGCCCTTCCATCAATAAGCGTCTTTTAAATAATTATACACTTGATAATATATACTTTCAATGTTCTATTTTTAATATTATACAAGGAAATGGCCAATTAGAAAATAACGAACCGGAAAATAAACTGCATAAATAAATGCATGAGCATACAAAAAGATGCCTAATATTGCATGAAAGCAAACAGGATATGCATCTTTCTCTATTCAGAAACCGCTCATTGCTTTAAAACCAACGAAGTGTTCCTCGGTGTGCATCGACTTGTTCCTCACCGGGGAAGCTATCGCTCCTCGGTGAAGAAGATAAAAATGGACTATTAAGAAACATTTTTATCTCTAGTTTACCATAATATATCGGAAAGGAAAAAACAATAAAATGATTAGTTATTCGGGCATCTGTTCTCCAAATAACAAAAATACATAAAAATCTATCGCAGCTTGATAGGCATATTTTCGAAACAGCAGAAAGGGAGAATCGTGTAATTACAAATGCAGGACATTTTCCTACTTTTCTTTACCAAACTGTAATTCACGTCCTTCTTCCAATGATTAAATATTCCTTTTTTAAGAATCATCGTTTTTTAAGAAGGTTACTAATTCCTTCAGAAGACTCTTTTAACTTTTATCCTTCAATAGCTCTTTTGTCTTATCTGCCAAAAACAGGGGGATATTAATCAAATTACCATCTTGTTTCAAATTCAGCATTGAATACCGAATCCGGTAAACGGGTTGGAAAAGCTTCTCATACTGAATCAGACTTTTACCTGTTACATTCTGGTCTGCTTTCACTTCTATCGGATAAATATGATTGTCGTATTGAAGCAGAAAATCTACTTCAGCCTTATTGCCGGAAGTCCAATACCGAAAAGATGCCTGGAACTGTGCCGTAAGACTCTGCAACACATAATTCTCTGCCAAAGCTCCCTTATATTCCATATAGCCGGGAGTAGACAGAAGCAAAACACTTGCGTCCAGCTCCGACAACTGCCTCAACAGTCCTACATCTAATGCGTAAAGTTTAAATGTACTCAAATCATCATACGCTTTCAATGGTAATTTGGGTGACTTGCTCAATACGACCTTATTGATAAGTCCTGCCTGCTCCAGCCACAAAATAGCATCTTCATACTCACGAGCACGGGCGCCGGGACGCACCAACTGATAAACAAACTTACGATTTTCCTTCGCCAATTGTGAAGGCAAGGAATTCCATACATAATTAATGCGGGGAGCCAATGCCGACGTAGTATGTTTTACAAAATCCAATGCATAGTCATTCAAGATATCCCGAAGTGCCGAATCCACCTTTTCCATATCATTGAAGTCAATCATTAGAGTAGCAGGTTCGGGCATACCGCCACAAATGGAATAGGCAACAAATGATTCACGCAACTTATCGAAAAATATTTGAGGAAGAGGAGCTATTTCTTTAATAGAACACAGATACTCATACATATTCGGGTCTTTTGTCTTCAGAAATTCCGTAAAAGTAAGCGGATACATAGACAAATGATTCACCTTTCCCACCGGAAAGGAATTGCCAATATGATTCAAATAAATACCTAATAAAGAACCTGCGCAAGCTACCGCATATTCGGGAGCTTCCTCACAAAAATATTTCAGTGCGTTTAGTGCTTCATTACACTCCTGAATCTCATCCAATATGAGTAAAGTCGTTTGAGGATTGATTTTCTTCCCATGCAAGAAAGACAATTGCTGAATAATCCGCCTAGGATCTTTAGTCGTTTTAAAGATATCGCAAAGCCCGCTTTCATCTTTATCCAAACTAAAATAGGCGACATCCTCAAAATATACCTTCCCGAAATACTTCAAAGCCCATGTCTTTCCTACTTGACGAGCCCCATGAATAACAAGTGGCTTCCTATTCACGTCCATTTTCCATGCCGACAATTGCCTGATAATATCTCTTTCAAACATAACAAATCACATTTTTAATATCAGAAATGTGATAATTTACACATTTTTGATATGAGTTTTGTGCGAATATACACATTATCCATATAAAACGAAAGAAAAATTCAGATATTAATACTTGGCAACTAATAAGTTATATCTGATAAATAAAATCCGCGGACAAATTTACAGACACGTATAATTAAAAAGAAATCCCTCCGAGGACGGAAGGATTTCCAGTTTAGATATGTATATCAGCACCTTTTATTTTAAGAACATAGGCAAAACAGCAAAGAAATCATCTTAAAACATAGGCAAGTCAATCTTTCATTGTATCAGCCTTTAGTTGATTTTTAGATTAAAAATGAGAAATATCTATAAAACCTAACAATCTAATCTTTTTTGAATTACATTTGTCAAAAACTCAACACAAAAAGATATGAAAAGAATTTTATTAGCAACATTAATTATCACTATTTTATATGGTTGTGAAAAAGAAAAAAGTGAATCAATCAACCCAACTATAACTATAGGGAAAGTCACACATTTAGACATATCAGGTGCTAAAGCTTTATATACTACAGTTAACAATATTAGCATAATACAAACTAGAGATTTAGGAACAAACAGTTCATATGCTTTATATAAAATACTTGCAGATGGAACAAGCTCAAAAATTAAAGTACAAGATGAAAACGGAAATAACATTGAGTTTTTCAACAGCAAAATATTTCCTGCTAATGATAATTTAATCGCTTTCAACTTCGAAACATCAGAAGGTCAATACGAATACTATATAAGAAAGACCGATGGAGCAGTATTTGAAATTCCAGAATCATTTTGGGGACAATATGATCATGAGTATTATATTCCTCCCTATGACAAATTCCAATACATATATGCAACAATCAATGAAAACAACAATCGTCCCATTTATAAAATTCAAGGTAATATCAATAACAAAATTATAGCAAACAGAATATCGGATAACTATATTGTCAATCAATATGATGTAGATTATAACGGAACTGTATATTGTCGAGTGGAAAGTACTGACCACTTACTATGCATCTTACCTGATGGAACAAAAGTTATTGGCGATAGAGATAATATGCCTTCAGGATTTACTTTAAAGAAATATGAAAATGGCGGTTTACTTTATTTTGAAGATGGAAAACTTAAACAAACATTAATTAACCCTGAAACTCAAGTCATAACCCATAATATTATATACGACCCCAATACACCGAATGATATTTATTTTTCAATACTAAGAAAAGATAATATGACTGTTGCATTCAATAAAGAGAAAGTATTAGTAATAAAAAGTCCAAACAATATTATTGATTATACTTGTGCGGTTAATTCTTATACAATTTATGATATACATTGTACTGAAAATTATCTTTATTGGGAAAAAGATGGTGATATTTTCCGCCTTAATCTAACAAATGGAACAAAAGAAATGATATTTAATGGAGCCGGGAATTACATTTTTTATGATTATCCAAACATAATATACTCGAAGATATATGTGCAATCTGATGATATAGTACATTTTAGAGCTCGAAAACTTTCTACTGGTGAATTGGTTGCTGCAAAAATTGATAAAGGCATATTTAGTGAGAATACAATCAATGAATCTAATAATAGTACTATTATATCATTTATACAAATAAACTAGCTTCCATTTTCAACAACAAAAACATAGGGTATCCTCGGTAAAATACCCTATGTTTTGTTGTAACACAACATCCACTCTTTCAATTAAGCTGCCGGATCAGGAGCTTCCCTTCCGCTATTGCCACCCGGATTCCCACCACTATCTGAATCTGAATCACCATTGCTATCGCTCGCTGACACCACTTCTAATGATATATATTTTGAGATGCTCATCTTATTCAACATGGGTTCCAACTTAATTTCCGAGTAGTAAATGCAATATTAAGGTTTAATAAAGAACAAAGAACTATATAATGATTATATTCAGGATAATATCATACTTAATTTATTATGAGATTATTATAAAGAAAGTATGATCAATTATCCTGAATAAAACATCTTGTTTATTTCACATCATCCCACGCATCCGTTCGAAAAGGGAATGCAGCTAATCCAAAAGTATTACGCAATGAAATATTTCCTACATAGTTACGAAAAGCATACCGCACAGCTATCGGTTGTTCTACTTGTTCACTCCAAACTCTCACTGTGGGTGTACGGTCTATAATTTGTGCTTGAGCCGGATAAAATTTCTTATCAGCCCCTGCAATCTCAAATCCTTTCAGGTTACAGAATGCTGGTGTCAATCCGGCAGAAGCATTATCAAAAGTGACAATTGCCTTACCTTCTGAGTAATTGACTTTCGTCATCGTTGGCCCGGTAGATGGAAGTCCACAAATGTTATATGTCTTAGTTAAAGCCAGAGTAGCCAAACGAAGTCCTACTACATCTTTTTGAGGAGGATGAATACAAAACTCATCACCAATGTCGGCAGTAGAAACCATGCCGGAGTTGGGTATTATTTCAAGAGCTTTTATCTGCGCTTCTCTTAATAAAGCCGCATCCGTATCCTGACTATCTTTATACTTATGAGGAGCAATCTGAACATAATAAAAAGGCATATTCGGTGCTTCCCAAACCTCTCTCCATAACTGAACCATAGCAGTCATCATAGGAGCATAACAGTAATAGTTAAAGATATTCGACTCTCCTTGATACCAAAGGAAACCACGTGCGGTAAAGTTCCTCACAGGCCACAACATTGTATCGTACATACACCCCAAGCGATGATGCATTTTTAATTTCGAACTTCTGGCAGCCTCTATATCTACTCCATCAATAGAAGCTAATGTTTTCTCATTCATCCATGATTCTATCCGTGAACCTCCCCAGCTACTAATGACCAGCCCTACCGGAATATCGAGCACTTCTGTGACTTGTTTTGCAAAGAAATAAGCAACCGCACTACAAGTCATGACCGCTTCCGGTGCCGATACCTCCCATTTTCTCCCTTCAAAATCAATCCGTTGCTGTGCATCTTTCGTTCTCGAAACAGCAATGAAGCGGATACGGTTACGATAATTACCAGCATGCAGAATCGTCTCCAATGAACGATCAATAGGTTGTCCCGTATTTCCCATCATACGCATATCCATATTAGATTGACCGGAACAAATCCAAACCTCCCCTATCAATATGTCTGAAAGGATAACATCCTCTCCATCACTAATTGTGATGGAATAAGGAGTATAACTTGCCCCAGGAGTATCCACCTTTACCAACCAAGCTCCGTTCTTATCCGTTAATACCTGATAAGTCTGATTATTCCAGGAGGTAGTAACAGTAACTTTCTTATTATCTGCCCATCCCCACAGCTTAACACTACTATTTTGCTGGAGTATCATGTGATCTCCCATCATAGCAGGTAATTTAACCTTTCCCTGTATAAAAGATGAAAAACAGAAGCATAAAATCAAAATACTTAGAAGCTTTTTCATATTGTTCATATAAAGTTTAGCCCAGGTCTACATTAAAATTGTATCCTGGGCCAAGATTCGTTCATATCCGTTAATTCATTACCAAACTCATATCGTCAAGGAACGGCTGTTGATGTCCATTTCTTCTCCAAACAATATATACATCTGTCTTATCGGCAGGCATAGTGAAAGTATAAGAAACTTTCTTATGCTCATCAGAACTGCTTAAAACTCCATCGGAAGCCGCAACAAATCCAAAAGTAACTTCCGGAGCCAATGGATTAGATAATGTCGGTATGTCTGTTTCATTGATCACCGCACCAAGCCTGATATTTCCGGTTTGAGGCATTTCCGCCGCTGAAGGAGTCTTAAACCAGAAAGAGAATGTATAAGACTTACCCGGAGTTAATCCTTTCACCTTTCTCCATAACCAGTCTAAAGAACTGCCCGTTTCGTTTTCACGCATACGTACAAATAAATAAGATGATCCGGTGTGAGGTATAGGCGAGTTTGCAGCAACCCGGACGGCAGTGGCACTTGCTCCAAATTTACCAATCCCCTGACTGTCCGATCCGCCCCATTCTCCAAGAGCCGGCCAATATTTGTTGGTAGTAATTCTCTCAAAGCTGTAATCTTCTTCAGGAGTATCCAATAAGTTCACTCCCCCCATTGCTTCAGTTTGCTGAACAATATCTACACTTTTAGTGATACCCTGAGCAGTAATAGTAACCTTTCCTTCCCGGATCACATCATCCCCATTCTTTTCCACTACAAAATTCAAGGTTCCATCCTCCAAGCCCGAAGTTTCACTGGTAAAACTAATCCACTCTACATCGGTTGAAGCCTCCCAATCGACATTACAAACGAAAGATATTGAGTTCCTTCCACCCTCAAAATCCAGTTTGATAGGACTTTTGGTAGTGATGTTTAACTGTGGCGTAGAAGTATCTCTGTATTTCTGATGGATATTCAATCTTTTTTCCAACTCACCAGCCACTATCTTAATCACACCAATTCTATCCGCCCCCTCATCATTTTTAGTAACCTTTGCATTTATGGTAGCACTCTGACTGCCCGCCTTAGTGTCCAAAGTGATCCAAGTGGCATCTGTTGATACCTGCCAGTCCAAGTTACAAAGGAATTCTACCGGTATAGTTCCCCCATAAGTACTAAGAGCTTCAATATCTTCCGTTACGATATAAAGAGTCGGTTTGTTCTGTATTTCATCATCATCGTCACATGATTGCAAAACTCCGGCAGACACTCCGAACAGCCCGATACCTATCATTATCATAAATGACTTTATCCAATGGTCTGAAATATATTTTCTCATAATCTATCACTTTTGAATTATTCGTTAATTTCTGCTGAAAGAAGCCGGGTATATCCCAATAAGTCCATATATGACGACTCTCTGTTGAATGTACCCGAATTTATCAATTGCCTGATGGGTTCACTATCCGGATAATATCGCAACCCCATTTCATACATACCCGGATTATCACCGGCTTTTGTCATACGTTCCGTTTCACCACAATAATATCCTGACTTTATACATGAATCCATAGACCGGTAGAAATCACTGTAATACTCAAAACAGTAACGTAAATTCTCTCCGGTCGGAGCTGTATATGCAAACAAATCCAACCCATTATTATAACACATACGAGCAGTTGTAGACAATAATGTGAGTGTGAGATGCGTATATTGTAATCCTTTTAATGGTCCTGTGTCGTGACGGTAACGGTCATAAATTTCTCCCTTCACAGGAGGAGCCGAACCAGCTTTTTCTCTTGAACACGGAGTATCGCCATCCATCAATATACAGCCGCTTAACAACTCTTTTACATCCCTTGGATTTGCAGGAGAATCGATAGCAAACTGAACCAATTCATCATTATCTGTAGCCAGTCCAAGCATCAGTATTCCCATTGAATGGGCTACAAGATGATTCTGATAATATTGCTTATTAAAGTAATCGTTATCTTCCCACAAATTGATACTAATCATCCCTTCCCTATATAACACCTGAAACCAATCTGTTATATTCTTCTTTGTCTCATCACTCATGATATTCTCCGAAATCAGCATGTCATAAGCACAAACCATTGGATACATACCTCTGGTAAGATACATCGCACTACCCGCATCAGCCACATAACTAATGTCTTTACACGCTTTCGCCCAAACCTCTATTATTTCAATTGATTTCCGGGCATATTTTTTATCTCCTGTAAACCAGTATGCCAAAGCCAGATCGCGGGAGTTTGATCCGGGAACATAACTCTCTTCAATAAACTTTGTAGGATCTTGTCCCGTATAAGGAGCCGCCGTATAAGTCAGTGCATTATTACAGCGCTTCATCAGATTGTTGTAAGTCGTTGTTATACTTGCCGAACTGTTGCCTTCAACCATTTGTTTTATATTCAACAATTCCTCTTTGGTATAAAGGATAGAAGGGTGTTTATATTCTATATCAATCGTTTTTACAGATTGCCTGATCTCTATTATCTTTATGTTACCTCCACAAGTAATAGAGAGCTTTCCTGTACGATCCCCTCCAGATGTATTTTTCTCTATATGAATCTTTATGATTGCATTGCCGCTACCCTCTGTCGGCCCCCCAAATGTTATCCACGACACATCTGATGAAATTGTCCAGTTATCGTAGCAAATGAACTTAATCAGTTCTTCCCCGCCACCATATCCAATATTAACAGCATCATCTGAAACTAAAGCTATTTCCGTATTCTTCGCATTATCATTACACGCCATAAGCATCTGTGCTAACAACAGCAAAGTCAGGATGATCGAATGTTTATATTCTAATTTCATATTAATTTCGTTTAATAGTTAATGTTCTTATTCCATATAAAAAACTTCTTCCAATGGAATACTGACAGGTGAATTATCCGGATTAACTGCCATGATATCTGCCATATAGTCCCACCATTTTTTCACGATTTCATTATCGCCCATATCTTGCGAGCCTGCACCATCATTCTTCTGCACAGCATACAACACATTCGTTTCCTTATCCCAGAATATAGAATAATCGGACACTCCGTTCGCCTTCAAAAGCTTTACCAATTCAGGCCATATTTCGCTATGCCGCTTTTGATATTCTTTTTCAAAACCGGGTTTCAGATACATTTTAAAAGCTTCTCTTTTCATTGTTCACCTCCATTTGTTTACTAAGTACATACAAAAAACAGACAAGTTACCATCCCGGATTATTAGGTTTCAGAGCCGGATTCCGCTGAATTTCTTCACTTGGGATCGGCCATAGATAATCTCTTTCCGTAAACTTACGGGTAAAGCGAATCTCTCCGGTAAAGTCTTTCTCCTGACGATTATTCAGATATTGCACAGCCACCCCCCAACGTCTTAAATCACTAAAACGGTGTCCTTCACCAACAAGTTCCACAGCCCGCTCGTGCATAATACGTTCGAACATATCCTCTTTATCTGAAACCTGTAACCAGACCGGTCCACTATTTAATGCCGGCATACTCGTTGACTGTCTTTTTCTTACCTTATTCAGTTCAGCGACAGCCTTGTCCAATTGGTTATCTTCATTATAAGCTTCAGCCAGCATCAATAACACATCTGCAAAACGAATGATAGGGAAGTTGATAGGAGTGTGATTACGATTGGTGATGGCACCACCCATATCTTCAATCGGAACAAACTTCCGGTAGAAATACACATTCCATCCTCTGTCATTCTGAATAAAACCATTGGCCACCGTAGTACCTGCCGCAATCGCATACAATTGCTTTTTAGCCCCTGTTCCCACTATATAGCCATTATAATAAGAGTAAGGAACAATCAATGATTGCATCATTCTCGGATCTCTCCCTCTGTAAATCTCACCTAATAAAGTGGTATCAGGGATTGCTTCCAATTTCTGTTTGGTCGAATTCAAGGTTGCCTGAAACGCTTTTTTCTTCACAGCATCACTTTCATTATATCCGGGAATATAATTATTCCAGTTAAACTTCTGTCCATCCTTCTCTTCATACATATCCGCTAAAGTTACCGACGGCATACAAGTAGCACGGCCACCACCATAAGAGCCGCGTGTTCCATACAAAGTACAAAGCGGCATACCATACAAATTGTCAGTAGTACCCTTATTTTGAATGGCAAATACCGTTTCATTATCATTAGGAACCGGTCCTGCCGAAGTGAACAAAGTCAGATAATCGGGATACAATTGATAACCATACTGATTAGTTTTGTTATATACAATTTCCTCAAAATCAGCAATCGCTTCAGACCAATTCTTTGTATACAGATGCGCCTTTCCACGTAATGCATAAGCCGCTCCCTTTGTCGCCCTTCCATAATCGGATACCGCCCATTTGAGAGGAAGGTTTGCAATTGCAAAAGTCAGATCTTTAATAATGAAATTCCAAACCTCCTCTCTTGAATTACGAGGCAATAACATTTCATTGAAAGATTCGGAAACTTCCCAACTCTCATCATAGATAGGCACTCCGCCAAAAAAATCAGCTAAATGAAAATAATACAAAGCCCGCAGAAAATGAGCTTCTCCCAAGACATTATTTTTCACCTGATCGTCAATTGACATGCTTGATACATTCTTAATAACGGTATTGGCACGCTGCACACCATCATAAGTGTCTTGCCAGTTTTGCACCAGGAAATCATATGCACCGTTATATGTACCCTGTTCAACAGGTCCACCCGGTCCGTGACCTATATCCGAGTAAGTGTCGAAAAGAGGCATATAACCATAAGCACCGTAATCTTTCAGTTGGGCATATACCCCCATAACTCCCGATTTGGCATCGGCTTCCGTTTTCCAATAGTTATTTTGAGCGACCTTATCATACGGAGCCACATCCAGATCATAACAACCGCTGAATCCCAGTGTCACTACAACCGCTACCATAATATAATTGACTGTTTTCATAATCGTATTTTTTAAAAGACTACATTTACACCTACCGTTATCTGCTTCATCGTCGGATAAGTTGTACCACTTATCTCCGGATCAATCCCTTTATAGGAAGTAAAGGTTAACATATTCTCCAAACTTGTGTATAGTCGAAGTTGGGATATATCCAGCTTTTGAAGAAGTTTCTTAGGAATCTTGTATCCTATCTGAACGTTCTTTAATCGTAAATATGACTTATTCTGAACCCAAAAATCACTCGGTTGAGCATTTAACGTATTCAAACCGGTCAGCAATCTGGGATAAGTAGCATTTGTACGCCCTTCCCGCCAGGCACCTTCGGCTATTTCTTTGTTGATTACATCTCCATAATTAATATATCCCATATAAAATTTATCCTGCCAATATACTTGCAAACCAGCATTTCCCTGGAACAAACAAGAGAAGTCGAACCCATTCCATTCTGCCCCTAATGAGAAGCCATACGTCAAACGGGGAGCAAGTCCATGCCCTACTGCATATTTATCATTATCGTCGATGACACCGTCACCATTCAAATCTTTATATAAGAAATCACCTTTCTTCGGAGTTCCATAAGAAGCAAATGGGTTAACACGTTGTCCGGTGGTAGGATCGAGCGGTGCGTCTTTAATCATCTTTTCAACAAACAACATGTCTTCGTCCGTTTGAAGAATCCGGTCTACCGCCAATACATATTGAATATTGATAGGATAGCCTTCTTGAATCATGTTCGTCCCCGAAATCGACCTTTCCTCTCCTTTAAACCGGGTTACTTCATTGTCTATGAAAGTAAAATTACCACCCACAAAATAGTTTACTTTACCAATCCTATGATTCCACTTCAGATTCATTTCCACACCTCTATTCCGCACTCTTGCTGCATTTTGAGTAGGGATAGACGCATTACCAACAAGCAATGGTGCTGGTAAATCGATAAGAATATCATGCGTATCTTTATTAAAAAGTTCTATTGTTCCATCCAGCTTTGAACCAAAAAGACTGAAGTCTAGTCCGATATTGGTGACATAGGTCGTTTCCCATGAAACCATTGCATTAGCCAGCTGTATCTGTGCCAATCCCGGCACAACAGAGTTTCCTAAAACATAATTATCTTTATTGTACACAGACTGGTATTCATAATTATCTACCGCATTATTACCCAATGCACCCCATGAGAGCCTCAACTTCAACATATCCAGCCATTTAATTGACTTCATAAAGTTCTCTTCCGACATACGCCATCCCAAGGAGAAAGAAGGGAACGTCCCCCATCGATGATCCTTATGGAAGCGGGAAGAACCGTCCCGGCGAATATTCCCTTCAAACAGATATTTGTCCGCCCATGACAGGTTTATTCGTCCGAAATAAGAACGCATCACCCAGTCTGTTGCAGCCCCACTTGTTTCAGAATCTCCGGTAGCACCATTAATGACAGACAAATTATCTGCAAGAAGATCATATCTCTTCGCCTCAAACCATTTTACATTATCCTTTTCCTGACTAGCTCCCGCCAATATACCTACATCCAACTTATCAAAAAATGTCTTCTGATAACGAGCTACCACATCAGCTACGTGATGCGTATTAGTCCAATTCTTATTCCTTACAAACGTTCTACCGGCTGCCATCTGGGTTATTGTGTTAGATTGAAAACTCCAACGGTCAGCATAAACCGGAGTCTCTTCCTCTTGCGAATTATTACGGCGATACGTGTAAGATGCTTCTATATTTAAACCTTTGAAAACCTTTATATTCGTCCAAAAGCGGGAAGTGAAGTTATTAACTTCAATATCTCCTTGATACATATTCAGATGATAGAGAGGACTTTGCACTTGCTGATTCTCTTCCGGATTCTCGGCAGATCCATACCTGCCATCCGGATGCCGGTAGACAATACCGGGGCTGGAGATGTTACTAAAAAGCGAACTCATGTATTTGGAACCCATCTCGGCATTTGATTTCAGACCGCTAATATTCATCCCCATTGTAATCCAAGGCTTTAGTTCGGCATTCACATTCAAACGGGCAGTAAATCTTTCATAAGCCGAATTCTCCACAATACCCGGATTGTTCAGATAAGCTACAGATCCAAATGCTTTCAGTTTCTGGTTTCCGACAGAGAATGATAAATTATGATTAGTAGACACCCCTGTTGAAAAAACTTCATCCTCCCACTTTGTATTCGGATACAAGTAAGGTTCATTGGGGTGAACTCTCCATTCCGCTATTTTCCGTTCCGAATATACCGGCATTGCTGTCGGGTCAACATTATAAGCCGCTTCGTTATAATACTCCATATAATCGGCATAGTTGTATACAGTTTCAATTGTATTCGAAGGTTTCTGGAAAGAAACATACCCATTATAGGAAATCGACGCTTTGCCTTCCGAGCCTTTCTTGGTCGTTATCAAGATAACCCCATTGGCGGCTCTTGAACCATAGATAGCAGAAGATGACGCATCTTTCAGTACAGAAACAGATTCTACATCCTGTGGGTTAACCTCATTTATATTTCCTTCTGCTCCATCAATAATAATCAATGGCGAAGAATTATTCAGAGTTCCCTGTCCCCTGATAAGCAGGGTGGCTCCATCGTTATTAGGACGGGCTGATCCCTGATTGACATACAGTCCCGAACTTAATCCTGCCAATCCAGTTGAAAGACTGGTCATCGGGCGGCTTTCAGCCTGTTCAGTCAGGTTCACCGTAGATACCGAGCCTGTCAAATTCACTTTTTTCTGGGTAGCGTATCCTACTACCACCACTTCTTCCAATGTTTTCCCATCCTCAACCAAAGTGATAGTCGCTCCATTAGCCTTTGATGCAATCATTTCCTGAGAAGTATATCCCATATAAGAGATGACAAGTATATCTTTTGCCTGAACCTTGACAGAAAACCGCCCCTCTATATTAGTAATGGTCCCTGTTTGCTTCCCTTTTACCTGAACGGTAGCTCCAATCAGGGGCTCATTGTTCACATCTACGACTTTACCGCTTATGTTTAACGGATCTTGCGCCCACAGATCTCCTATCGGGATCATGAGCATGAACATAATCACATATAATGAATATATTCCTTTACTGATGTTTCTCTGTTTCATAGATATTAATTATTAAAGATTATTTTATTCAATACAGCGTCCGTGAGTCAGAATCACCGGACCTAACAAATGCAGGTTATGAGCTGTACGATCATTGGTACGCAAAACCTCATTAAAGATTTTCTCCTCCGGATAACGGACATGCCCTACCTCCCACAATGTAAATACTGATTGATCGTTGTAGTTAATCCAAGAGTCTTCACCTGTATAAAATCCTCCCTTAATAGAAGCATCTTTAGTGATATAAAAATCAGCATAGAAGAGCAAAGGTAATTTAATACTCTCACCGGTAGGAGCTACATAATGATGAAGATCCAGACCGTTCAAACGTCCCATCTCTGCTGCTATCATTAGCAAATTAGTCGACAATCCCGCATACTGTAAGGCTCTGTTCGGCTTTGTAGTCTGTCCGTAATGAGTCAATGCAAAATGTCTGTAACGATCCATAATCTCTCCATCCTGTGTTGGCCATGAGCCGGGCTCACCACAGTAAGGCGGTTGTCCTTTCATCAAAATGATACCCTCAATTACCTTCTTTATATTATGTGGATTTGTTTCTCCGTCATATACATAATTCACCAACTCATTATCACGTAAAATAATGCCAATAGACATCAACCCCACAACTTCTGCAACTATATGATTCTGAAAATATTGTTTTCCAAAGTAGTCATTCTCCACCCAGCGTTTCACGCCTTCTTCTATATGAGGAAGCAATATCCGGAGCCATGCCTCAAATTGTTTCTGCTTACTTTTTCCTATCAAGTTATCCGCGCAAAGCAAATCATAGGCATAAAGGAATGCAAATACGCCACGTGAAACCAACATACCGGTATTAGGATAGAATTTATCCGGATCGAAATAAGTGCCCGGAGCATTTTTAGGAGAAGACCATTCATTGATTATTTCAATGGCTTTGTGCGCATAACGTTTATCTTTAGTGATCTGATAGCCTATTGCCAAATCTCTTGCAGCCGACCCGTCACGTATGGCGGCTTTATAGAAAGACATACTGGCATCTCCCCGATATACATTCGATTTCCATTTCTCATCTGCATAACCGTCTATCTCACTTTCCAGTTTTTTCCAAGCTGTTTTCCAAGGCTCAATGCCCGAAAGAGCATTTCCCCGCATCAACTCAATGTCCGTACTCGACAGAATCAGGCGGGGATGTTCCGCTTTAATTCTAACCGGTTGGTTTTGAGAAAGTGACTTGCCTGCGATGAGAGCCATCAAAAACAGTAACAACGATACCTTCATCAACTTGTTTTTCATATAGTAATGATTTTAGTTAGTAACTCTATTCTTTCAAGTGCATAGCTCTATACCTCATTAATGCTTCTACAAAATAATAATCTGCATAAGTCAGGGGGACATCCACTTCGCTATTCTGTGGTAAAAAGCCTACGCTGTGTTTAAGTATGAAATTGCAGTTTTCTCCCGGCTTTGCCAGATACTCATCCGAAGCCAATGTTCTAAGCTGTGTTTCGGCAACAGTGATATATCCTTGTCCGGTTACCTTGTCTACATAACCCGACAATTCCAGTAAAGCAGAAGCCATAATGGCAGCAGCTGAAGCATCTCTCAAGGCATCCGGAACTTTTGGATCGTCAAAGTCCCAATAAGGAATCTTATCCTGAGGCATCTTCGGATGATTAAGAAGGAAGCTGGCAATATGCTTTGCCTGTTCCAGATAACGTGGTTGTTTCGTTTCCCGATACATCATAGTATATCCATACAATGCCCAAGACTGTCCCCTGCTCCATACCGATTCGTCACTATACCCTTGCCATGTACATTTCTGAAGTGCATGGCCGCTAATTGTATCATAATTCACCACGTGATAACAACTATAATCCGGTCTGAAATGATTCTCCATTGTTTTATCAGCATGAGAAATTGCCATATCATAGAAACGTTTATCACCAGAGAACTCCGTTGCCCGACAAAGTAATTCAAGGTTCATCATATTGTCAATGATTACAGGAAACTGCCAATGCAAAGTGCCCGGATGACTCCATGAACGTGTGCATCCTACAGCAGAACGGTAACGCGTAGATAATGACCGGGCTGTAGTAGTGATTATATCCCGGCAGGAAGTATCGCCCAATAGCCGGTATTTATTTCCGAAAGAACAGTTTATCATAAAACCGACATCATGATTATCTTTATTATACTTCTGGATCTCGACTCTATCACTCATCTTGGAAGCCATCTCCTTGAGCTGCTCATCTCCGGTATATTCATACAAATACCAAAGAGTCCCGGGATAAAAGCCACTCGTCCAGAAATAAGAATCCGAGGTTTCAAGCGCGCCATTCTTATCTATCGAACGGGGTAACATCTCCGGAATAGAATCCATGACAGAGTACATATACTTATATTGTTCTACCGCCCGGTTCAGGGCATCATCGACCATGCGTTCCATAGAAGGTTCCAAGGTTTTCGTACATCCTGATACCATCAATGAGAGCAGACATATCGCCACATAATTTTTCATATTTTCTTTGCTTATAATTTGAGATATATTAAAAATTTAAAGATCCATGCAAAGGTTTTCTCCCGATAGCAAGAGCAAAAGTAGGAGATTACGGGAAGCAGCATTGGATAAAAAAGTTCCAAAGGTTCCATAATTTTGTTCATATCCCTATTACAAACCGTTTTTTGTTTCATTATCTCAAAAAATAACGATACATTTGTGATTATCGAACCTGCTATCAGATATAAGATATATAATAATAGTCCCCCATTATATGAATCCCTAAGATTAATACCAAAACTAAATATAAGAAGTTTTGGAAACAATAGAAACTTAATTAACGCTTTTAATATATGCCTGAACATAACAGACTAGTCGCTATTATATTTATGCTGGTTTCATGCGTCTCATCCATCACTGGATTCGAGACGGTAAACTTCCAGCATTTATCACTCAATTCCATGTTTCCCCAAATTACGATTAACGGACTTTATCAGGATGAATCGGGTATCTTATGGATTGGAACTAAAGACGGTGTGAAGAAATATAATGGAAATTATATTGAGTCAGTCAACTTCATGGGAATAAACAACTGGATACAGTCCAACCTTGTTCCGACAATCTGTGGAGACAAGAAAGGGCACCTATATGTCAATACGGATTACAGCATCATTGAATATGACCTGATAAAAGAGGAAAGCCGTATCATATTCAGCCAGCCAAACACACAGATATTGCCGTCCATTGCCTTCAATTATGGTACCAACTCATTATGGATCGGTTTATTGGATAGTGTCTATAATTATAAAGAAGGTATATGCCAGGCCAAATACAAAATTGATGGCAACAACCTAAGCATCTCATCGCTGAAAGAAACGTCCGGCAAATTATTATATATCGGCACCAAACATGACGGGGTATTTACTATTGATCTATCAGGCAGGCAACAGAAAGTACTGACTACCCGCAGTGAAATTATATCGATAAACGAAGATAGCCGGAACAACATCTGGGTGAGCACCCTGAATGAAGGATTATTCAAACTAACTCCATCGGGCGACGTTATCCAATACACGGAACCTACCTTAGCCAGCAATTATGTAAGAACAGTATGTGAAGATAATAACGGAAATATCTGGATAGGAACCATGTTAGGATTGAATGTTATCAACTCGCAAACAGGTGATATCAGTTTTTATGGTCTGGAAAAAGAGGGTAGTGCGGGACTAAGCAACCTCTCTGTCTGGATTATTATGAAAGACGATCAAGGCACAATGTGGTTCGGTACCTACTATGGAGGCTTGGATTACTACAATCCGCATACTGACATCTTTGAATATAATAATCTGAAACTGGGGCACGCCGGTATCGGACCCGTAATCAGCAAGATTATAGAAGACAAGACAGGACGGCTATGGATCAGTACAGAAGGAGACGGGTTGGTATCCTATCTACCCGAGACAGATTCATATACATACTATACGAAAGAGAACAATACAATATCCCACAATAATATCAAGACCTTATATTATGATGATACATCCAGTACAGTATGGATTGGGACTCATCTCGGCGGACTTTGCAGTTACTCGATTGATAAAAAAGAATTCAAACATTTCACTATCGACCCGTCCGACCATACGAAACGGTCGGAAATAGTTCAGGCTATCATCCGTCATAAAGATATCTTATATCTGGGTACGCTTTCGGGGGTATATTATATGAACCTGGAAGATTACAGCATTCAAAAGCTACACCTTCTCGACAAATACATCTATGCTGTAAACTCATTGATGATAGACAAGCAGGACAACTTGTGGATTGGAGGGAATAACCTGTGCTATTACAGTATCAAACAGAATTATGTACGCAGTCTTGACAAATATCTTGCTAAAATCACCGCTTCTTCTAAGAATACCATTACGTCTCTTATTCAGGATAATAGCAATCGTATCATAGCCACCACATTAGGTGCAGGTATTCTTATTTATCATCCTACTCAAGATAGGCTCGAACAAATAAACTGCAAAAACAGTAACCTCGATAGTGATTATCTAAGTGCCGTTTATCCTCTGTCCGATCATCAACTTTTGGTCACCAGTGCAAACGGCTTATCCTATATCGATCTCAAAACAAAAAGAAGCTATAATTATAAATCACAAAACAAATTCGTCTTGCCGTCGATGATTCCGGGTGACATAATGAAAAGCAGTGATAGCCGTATCATCATGGGAGGAATAAACGGCCTTGCCATGATTTCTGAAAATAATTTGTTTCCAGAAAGTCTACCCACTAAAATGTTCTTTTCCAAACTATTTGTTAATAACAAAGAAGTGTCGGCAAATGATTCTTCTCGGATATTGCCTCGTTCTCTTTTTGCAACAGATCATATCAAATTGAAACATTATGAGAATAATATATCTGTCGAAATCGGAATCAATGACTTCGTAAATCTCGGACAATCCAAATATCAATATAAACTGGATGGGTATAACAATAGCTGGATTGAATTTCATCCCCAAAAATCAATCAACTACATGAACTTACCTTATGGAGACTATAAGTTAAAAGTAAGAAACATTTCCTTTAAAGATGAAACCGAACTTAATGAAATCAGTCTGGGGATCACGATTATCCCTCCTGTTTATGCCACCTGGTACGCTTATCTATTATATACGTTGCTAATATTAGCCATCATTATCAGCATTGCCTATTTCTACCGATCCAAGTTATTGTTAAGAAATTCACTGGAACTTGAAAGACGGGATAAACTACAAAAAGACGCGATAAATGAGTCCAAAATGCGTTTCCTCGGGAATATATCACATGAGTTAAAAACACCGATCGCATTAATATCCGGACAACTGGAACTTATTCTTATGTCAAATTACTCATTGTCTACTATCCAGAACAGCTTGCGTGAGGTACATAACAGGGCTGCCAAAATGGGTACTTTAATCAATGAACTACTCGACTTCTTGAAATACAACAAAGAAAATTTCACGTTAACAGTCAAACAGCAGGATATAATTCTATTCACGCAGGAAATATATGATTCGTTCGTTAGCTATGCCGAACTAAAGAATATTCATTTCAATTTTGTGTTCGACCAAAAAAGCCAGTGCACGTGGTTTGATGAAGTACAACTACAAAAGGTTTTCAATAACATTCTATCGAATGCTTTCAAATTCACTCCGGAAAATGGAACAGTCGAGATCAAAATAACGACTTCTGCGTCTTCCGTAATTATAACATTTAATGATTCCGGCATTGGGATACCTAAAGACATGACAGAACGAATCTTTGAACGTTTCTTTCAAGTAAACAACTCTGTAAACAGCGAACTATCCAACACCGGAACAGGGATAGGCTTATCACTGTCACTCAATATTGTAAAGGCACATCATGGACAAATAACGGTTGAAAGTGAAGTAGGAAAAGGTAGTTCATTCATTGTCGAATTACCAATCGGTAATGAGCACTTTAAAGAAGATAAGAATATCACCATCATAGAGAATGAAAAGAACACAGGGATAATCAATAACCCGATTAGTATAGAGAATGAAGAAGAGAGCTTGGAAAATCTGGAAGATTTCATCATACAGCAAAAGAAGGATTTCGATCATTCATCGACTTTACTTATCGTTGAGGATGACGATGAATTGAGGAAATTACTCATAGAGATATTTGAGCCCATTTTTGAAATCTATGAAGCAAAGAATGGTGAAGATGCATTCAAAATCGCACAGCTCAATTCACCGGATCTTATTTTATCAGATGTGATGATGCCCGGCATCTCCGGTATAAATCTATGTGCGAGGATAAAGTCTCATTTTGACACTAGCCATATTCCGGTCATTCTGCTCACGGCACTTAGTAGTGTGGAACACAATATTAAAGGACTCAATTGTGGAGCCGATGATTATATCACCAAACCATTTAATATCAGAATTCTGATCGCAAAATGCATTAACCTACTAAATAACAGACGAAAATTACAGGAACGATACAAAACTTTAGAAAACAGTAGTGCAGAGCAACTGACCAGCAATAAGCTCGACCAAGATTTCATCGATCATATAATAAGAATTGTACAAACCAAGTTGGAAGAAGGAAACGGAGATATTAACGTCACCCTGTTATGTTCAGAATTAGGACTAAGCCGGACAAAGCTATTCCTGAAAATGAAAAAGATAACAGGGGAATCTCCTCATTATTTTATTCAAAATATAAAACTGAAAACTGCTGCAAAAATGCTTCGGGAAAATGAAGAATATAACATTAGCGACATCAGTTTCCAGCTGGGGTTCAGCTCATTAAACTATTTTGGAAAAAGCTTTAAGGAGTATTTCGGAATGTCTCCTACTGCCTATCGTAAGTTTCACCAAGAACAAAAAGATAATCACTCAATATAGTAATATGGATGCGTGCAAGACAAAAGTACCTTGCACGCTTCACCACTTATTTAAAAGCAATCATAATCTGCTCATTACCTCCCTTATCAGGCATTCGCACACTACATACACCAGTTTCTTTATCCCAACTCCATACCACAGTTTCAGTGTCATTCTCCAGATTTTCTTCCAAACGTTCCGGTTTAGTTTTCTTTATCTTCTTTCCTTTGACAGTTACCTCTTTCGGGGCTTTCGCAAAATAAATACGGAACAACAGATTTCTCGGACCGGGGACAGTGTATCCTTTTCCTTCACGAGCAGAGACAGTCAGTTCATATCCATTTGCCAGAGTATTGCAAACAATCGGTGTTTTGACAAATTCATCACGCTGGTACCCTAAGTTTTCTCCTTCATCTTCGTAAAGAGTAAAGGCTGCCTGTGCATCTTCCTGTGCGGGGAAGATTTCAAAAGTAAGTGGATATACCGGTTTCTCATGGGTGTAGTTCATCACCGGCATGGTAGGGATGATGGAACCTTGCTTCACAAACATGGGAATAGAAGACAAGGGAGCGTCAACAGTAGTCCATTGCTCTCCGGTGTAGACCGTCTGCTTGTTGTTGTAGTCTATCCATGTACCTTCGGGAAGGTACACGTTCTTTGTGCGGGCACCTTTCTTCACCACGGGGGCTACCAACAATTCACGACCGAACAAGAATTGGGCATCCGTAGAAAACGTTTCCATATCCATTGGATATTCGAGAAACAGAGGCCGCATGATAGGCAATCCTGTATCATACGCTTCGCGGGCGTAAGTGTAGATATACGGTAACAAACGATATTTCAGTTCGATAGCCGCTTTCGCGTTCTTTTCCGCTTCCGGTCCGAAAAGCCACGGTTCCACCGGATTATCTCCCTCGTGGTGAATACGGCTCAAAGGATTAAATGCTCCGAACTGTACCCAACGGGTATAGAGTTCCGCCATAGCCGGATAATCCTCAATATCCCCACAGTAACCGGTAATATCACAGGAAGAAAATGGGATTAATCCCAATCCGGCGGAAAGCATTACAGGAATCTGATTAGCCAACTGTCCCCACCCTTGCAGTACATCGTCTCCGTTTCCGCTATCACCCGTCCAACCGAACGTATAACGTTGCAATCCGGCATAAGCAGCACGAGTCATCTGGAAAACACGACGGTCCGGATTCCTCTTTTCAAATTGCTCCTTTACCACTTTATCCCAGGTCAGGCCATAGACATTATGGATTTCATCGTGCATACCAAGATGGTGCTTCATCACCAGGCGTTCCGTCTGTTCTTCGTTACTCCAGGCAGGTTCGCCCATGTCTGTCCAGAAGCCGGAGACACCATCGTCAATAGGTTTCTGCTGATAGGTTCCCCACCAGTCGGCTACGGCAGGCAAGGTAAAGTCCACCACTCCGCAGTTTCCACCCCACGGCCAGGGCATATCGTAGCTTTTACCGTTCGTATTGTCCTTTACAAAATAGCCCAGACGGTCTGCTTCTTCCCATTGTTTTTTGTTGGCTTGTGCAATTACCGGGTCTTGAGATACAACTACCTTAAAACCCATCTCTTTCAAATCCGAAAGCATCTTTTTGGGGTTTTCATAGTTTCCTTTGCGCCATTCGAAATCCTGCAAATATTCTGTCCAGCCGATATCCTGATAGATAATATCACAAGGGATTCCCCGTTTCCGGTAGCCTTCGGCTATCTCACGACTTAGCTTTTCACTAGTCAACAGACCGCGGCATTGAGCAAAACCCAACGCCCATTTCGGCGGCATAATAGGTTTTCCCGTCAGTCCGACGTATTGGCTGATGATTTCTTTATAGTCTTTACCGAAGATAAAGTAATATACCATTTCCCCGTTCGGCGCTTCAAAGCTGTAATAATCACGGCTTTCCGTTCCGAATTTGAATTCCGTCTTATAGGTGTTATCAAGGAAAATACCATATCGGTAATTGCTCATAAAGAAAGGAATACTCTTGTAAAGAGGATCTTCTACCACACTATAACAAGGTTTGTCACTATTCCACATCTTATAAGACTCGCCACGACGGTCCATCTTTCCCGCTTTCTCACCAAGTCCGAAGAAGTGCTCGTCACGACGAAGCACTTTATATTCCACCTTCTTCGTTCCTTCACTGACATGGCCTTTATCGGCATAATCACTAAACAGGAGTTTCTGATATTTATCGAATATCTGAAGACTCATCGGAGATTTATTCACCCGGATACGCAACTTCGGAGTAAATATCTCATAACAGGCCGCCTGTTCATCCACATGAATAGTTCCGACCTCTTCCAGTTCTTCATTAATCACTGCAAACGAAGCATTTCTTCGCTGCAATTGCCCGTCGGGTGAGAACCAGATTTTCACGACGGAAGAGCTGCAAAGTTGCAATTGTAAGGCGGCACTGTCCGCCAGGTGAAAAGTCACCTGACGTCCCTGCTGTGTAAAAGAAGCGCATGTATGTGTCGTATTTTCCGCCCAAACCCATGTTGGAAATACCAGGCACAACACCCATACCCATAATCTATATCTAATCATCATACCTATCATTTTAGTTATTCTGTAGCAGCCGCTTTATTCAACCACAATCATCGTCCAATATTTCAGGGAAGGCAATGTGAATGAGACAACCCCGTTCTCCTGTGTAAAGGCCAACTCCTGCAAAGCCCCTCCGTGTGCATCCGGCGACGCTACCCACAACTTATTCACTTTTGCCGACAGATTCATTTGCAAAGCTGCTTTTGTAATCAGAGCCGGTTCCGGCATCGTACCGTCCACATCTCTCCAGCTAAGGCTGTTCGCTTGCGAAAAGTTAAGAAGATGTATCACTTGCTTGCCACCTACCTGCTTGGCATAAGTAGTAACTGATCCCTGTTGAGGAGGCCAGCTATTCAATCTCATTTCGCCATTGGTACAATTCATGGAAACACTATTCTCCGTACCACCGTCACGAAGCAGGTTTTGATAAGAAGTCAGGAAGTCATAGTAATGAACCATCGCTGTTTTCAATTCTTCGCTCATTGTCAGGTTCTCATTCGGAAAGTACTCTTTGCACAACATGTGATCGCCTCCCAACTCAAGGTGCGAACCACCCAAAGCAAACATGACAGCATCCGTCAGCAGAATACCCGGCGTATTAAATTCTCCCCGGTTATCCGCTTTATTATAATTCATATAAGCTGCAAAAACCGTATTCAACTGATAATTGCCATAGACTCCATTTTCATAAAGAATGGCTTTCAGATTGGTAAAATCAGCCTCATCCGCCCACACTTCATTATAGAAGAAATCAACTTTACCTGTCTCCCCTATCTGACGGGCACCGTAACGACTGACCGCATTCATCACCAAACTCTTGTCCGGATGAGCCTGCTTCGTCGCTTCAATAAAAGAAGCATATCCCTCACGCAGATTGACCGGAATACCGTTGTAATTGTAAAGCGTGCTGCGTCGTCCCAACTGGTCTATCTGATAGCCGTCGAAGGCAAAGTTCGCATATACATCATCATTCCTTTCGTTCAAATATTTCTGCCATTCCTTATTAGAAGGATCTACCAGATAAATATTACTTTTCCATCCGCCCGGCAGATCATGACTGTCTTTAGTAGTGTGAGAAGCATCCTTAAACAAATACCATTCCTCCTTCACCCCGTCCGTAGCAGCATCCTTCAACGCTCCGAAACAAAGATTGTAAAACATAGACTTCATACCGAAACGATGCTGCGCTTCAATGTAATTTTTCACCGAACTTGTATAAACCTCCCGGTTAGCGATGTCCATATATACTTCGTCCAACTGTGTGCGTGTACCGCCCAACGGCCAGTGATGCTTATTATGCCAGTCCTGAAACTGTACCCAATTGATGTGATGACGATTCAGATACGCCATCTCTTCCTGTGTCTTTTCAGCCGTCTTCTCCCGACTGAAATCAGCGACAAAACCATAACGTGGAAAACGTGCCGGATCACTGGATACATCTACCGCAATCGTACCGACAATCACATCTGTACCATTCTCCTGACGGTACAGTTCCGCCATATATCCTTTGAAATCAGTAGTAGGCGGTTGCCATGTCCAACTGGTACCATTTACCACCGACTCTTCTCCGACAACCTCCCCTAAAAGATGATAACGAACTTTAGTTCCGGCAGGCAACGCGTCTTCTGCTGTAAATACCACTTTCTCCCCCGGTTTATAGAAAGCCTTATCCGTAGACAGGTCCACACTTAAATCCGATGTTACCGGAGTCACTTCGGTAACACTGCCCGAAGCTCCTCCATTCTCCTGATTCGGCCCATGATCGTCACTGCAAGCCATACACAGAAAAGCAGCCACCCAATATATTATTTTCTTCATCTTGAATTCTTGTTTTATTGTTTCACAATCGAAATCGTCTCTTTCAACTGGTCTATCGTAATCCGATAAGAACCGGCTTCCTGAATATTCCACTTATAATCCAAACTACCCAAATCTGCATCCGGATACATACTGCTCAACTCCGCATCCGACTTAGCAACAAACAATGCCGTTTCTACTTCTCCCGTCGGAGCCTTGTTGCTCTTATCCGCCATAAACCAATCCCCGTTCCAGTCTGATTGCTTGTCGCAGGAAATCTTCATCTCACCTGTTTTCAGTGTGCCGCTCCAGGTAAAGATGTAAGGACTGTCGGCACTCTTCGTCATCGGAGTAGCATTGCCTAAATCCCATCCGTTCGGAGTTGCCTCACCCACCAGATACAGTCCTTCGTAAGGAGTGAACGGACGCATCAGCATCTTTTCTTTTCCCTTTCCTGTGTAGAACCATACTTTATAAGGCTTGCCACATTCGGCTTCCTTCATCTGCCATTTATTATCGTCACCTCCAAGCACTACTGATGTCGAAGTGTACGGAGCATTAGCCACAGTAGGATGGAAGAAAGCATCCGCCTGACCGAAATCTGTCACAGAAGCGAATTTAAATTCTCCGTCCGCCTTCCAGGGAATCACGGCTCCATAATGGAACAGGTTCATCTGAACAGCATCTTTAGACAGTGCTTCAAATCCCCAACCATTGTTACCCGTAAACGAACCGACAATGAAAAATTCTTCATATCTCCAGCCAATATCTTCTGTTTCAGTAAGTGTCAACGTCAAGTCGAGCAGGTTTGCTTTTACGATATAAGTTGCTTCTTTACTGATTGTGAACTGTTCGTCCGGTTGGTCACCCGATGTACGATAGGTCAGTTTGAGTCCTTCTCCGGCAGTAGCATCACGGTTGTACGACGGCAGGAATTCTCCTAAGGTCGTTATAAACTTAAACGATCCGGTATTCAGCTTTCCTGTCCATGTAAACTGTCCGTTATCCGTGCGCTCCATTGCCGTTGCGTTATCGGCACTCCATCCGTTCGGAGTAGCATCACCAATCAGGTAAAGCGTCGTAGTAACCGGCTGGTAAGTAGTCAACGTAAAGGCAGTCGTCGCAATCTGCTTCTGATCTTCCATTCCGGCAACGACGGCTGTGATACGTGCTTCCAGCTCTGCCTTCACGTCATAACCGATACCGAACTGCGTATGCAGAAATTGGTTAAGTTCTTCCACTTTCTTAGTCCATTGATACGTTCCCGTACCCAAATCCACCGAATAAGCATTCGCAAAGTCCGTTCCGGCTTTCGCCAGTTCAAGCGTATAAGAGATACGGTTACCGCTTCCATAATTCGTTCCGGTAGTCCATGAAAGCGCCAGCGCCTCCTGACTATGGTTCTTTTCGTTCAACACCAACTCCTGCTGATTCACCGAAAGGGTGAGGGTATCATGTCCTTTATCTGTCTCCATATAATCCTCGGTACAAGCAACCATCGTTGCGCCGATGAAAAGAGAGCATAACAACTGATATATATATTTTTTCATCATATTATTTGTCTAAATGAATGATTATAAAACGGATTAATAACCGGGATTTTGAGTCATCAGGTGATTGGAGTCCATCTCCGTTTGCGGAATAGGCAACAAGAGACGTTCTTTGGTCACATTATTCTTACCGATAGATTTCAGGAATGTCAATGCATAATTTCCATTATCAACCCGGATCATATCGAACCAGCGATGTCCCTCAAAAGCAAGTTCCATCCGACGTTCGTGAATAATCTTTTCTCTCATTTCGGTCTGCGTCAGAGTGGTCGGCAACCCTGTCAGTCCGGCACGCTTACGAACGATATTCAATGGTTCGGCAGCCTGATCCGGATGTCCCTGTTCATTCAAGGCTTCCGCTTTCTTCAGTAAGACATCCGCATAACGGTATACTACAAAGTTGTTGGGGTTGGTATTATACTCCGGAGAGACAGTTTTCGACACAAGGAACTTACGTACGTTATAACCCGTATTCGACCAGGAACGTCTGTATTCCATACCGTCAAAAGCAGGACAACCCTGATACAACACAGTGATGTCTTTCCGCAAATCACCGTCCTCGTATTGCTTGACAAACTCTTCCGTAGGCAAGTTCCATCCATAAGCACCGGCTACCATACCCGAATTACGAGGCCCCATGAAGGTAGACAACCAGGATGCTTGATTATCGCCGCCCCAGAAGTCATATTCCGTACTACCGGAGTATTGCACTTCGAAGAGAGATTCTGCACCATTATTGATCGTCGCATTAAAGTTATCAGCATAATTGCATTGAGTCAGATCATATCCCATGGCAGCAATGTTATTGCACAAGGTCACTACTTCATTATAATAGTCGCGATGGTTGGGAGCCAGTGTCAGGTAAATATCCGCCAGCATCGCCATTGCAGCCTCTTTGCAGGCACGTCCCCTGTCAGCATCTCCATAACTGCTTTTCGGAGGAAGCATATTCACTGCATTTTTGCAGTCGGAAAGAATTTGAGCATATACCTCATCTACCGTATTACGGGCAATATCCGCAGATTCTCCCGGTTCAAACGGCTCCAAGCGCAAAGGCACCCCTCCGTACAAACGAACCAGAATATAATAATAATGTGCACGCAGAAAATAAGCCTCACCCATGCAACGGGTCTTTATCTCATTGGAGACAGATGCTGAAGGCAAATTGGAAAGCACGATGTTGCAACGTCCGATCCCTACCCACGGAGAACGCCATACATACAAGGCAAAGCCGTTATCGCTCTGGGCAATGAAATTGGAAGCCTGAACAGTTTCCAAACCGTCAGTACCTCCTCCGGCTCCTACTTCACTGTTACCTGCGATGATGTCGAGGCTCCAAATACGCTGGTTATACATATTAGATGACTGAAGAGTCTTGTAGCAGGCAGTAGTCAGTGCCACAGCAATCTCATTCGTCACTTCCGACTCGGGATCGACGCCATATTTGGGATATTTATCTAAGAAATCGTTGCACGATGTCAATGCCAGCACGGCAGACATAAATACCAAAGTTATTATCTTTTTCATATTCTTTCTCCTGATTTAAAAGTTAAAGTTCAAGCCCATACTGAAGGTACGTGAAATCGGGTAACGGCTGCTGTCGATGCCATTAATATCAACTTCCGGGTCAAAGCCGGAATATCCGGTAATAGTTGCCACATTCTCGCAAGAGAAAGAGATGCGGGCATTTTCCAGTTGAATCTTTTGCATCCACTTTTTAGGCAGTGTATACGAAAGCGTGATATTCTTCAGACGGAGATAGGAACCGTTCTCCACAAATCTGTCGGATACACGGCAGTTCTGGTTCGGATCTCCCCAAATGGCGCGGGGCATAGAGTTGCTGGTTCCTTCACCCGTCCAGCGGTTCAATACCGCTGTGGTTTGGTTGTAAGCGGCTGCCATTCCTTCGTTGTCAACATTGTTGGCGTTATAAATCTTGTTTCCCGATACACCTTGCAGGAAAACGGAGAGTTCCCATCCCTTATAAGAGAAATTATTGCTTAAAGAGAAGAACCAGTTCGGATTCGGGTTACCGATAACGGTACGGTCTTCATCGTTGATGACTCCATCGTTATTCAAGTCCCGGAAACGGATATCCCCCGGAGCTGCTCCCGGTTGGGTGGCGTGACGGTTTACTTCCTCCCAGTTTTGGAAAAGTCCGTCGGTCACGTATCCGTAGAATACATTGATCGGATAACCGGCTCTAAGCATAGTCACGTATGAGTTACCCATCTGATTGATAAACATCGGAGTTTCGCTGTTCAGGTCCAGAATTTCATTCTTGTTATAGGTAGCCGTTAAAGCAGATTCCCAAGAGAAAAGACCTTTCAGGTTGATGGTGCGCAGGGTCATTTCCACTCCTTTGTTGCGCATTTTGCCGGCATTGGTAAAGGTTTCAGTAGTATCTTCAAAACCGGAGGTGATAGGGATGGAAGCTTTCACCAACATGTCTGCCGTCTTCTTGATGTAGGCATCCAGCGAAAGGTTGACACGTGAATTGAACAGGCTCATATCCACACCGAAGTTGGTCTGGCGTACCTCTTCCCAATGAATATTCGGATTGGAAAGGGTGGTAGATACCAAAGCGGTGGAGTTGTTGTTGCCGAAAGGATAGACTCCTGTATTATAGGAAGCCACAAAGCCGTAGTTACCGATTTCCTGATTACCGGTCACACCGTATCCGATACGCAGTTTGAGGTCATTCACCGGAGAGTTGTCTTTCGGGAACCATTCTTCCTGCGAAATACGCCATGCCAGAGAAACGGAAGGGAATGTTCCCCAACGGTTGTTCTTACCGAAGCGGGAGGAACCGTCACGGCGCACAGTGGCTGTAAGCAGGTATTTATCTTCGTAAGAATAGTTGAGACGTGCCATCAGAGAAAGCAGTGCCCAGTCGCTCTGGCTGCCACCGATACTGTACATCTTCTCGCCGTTGTCCATTTCATGGATATTATCAAACATGAAGATATTCTTTTGAGCATTCAGGTAATCATAGTTGTTCCACTGGGCGGAAGAACCTGCCATCACACCTACACGATGTTTTTGGGCGAAAGTATGGTCGAATACAAAATAATTATCCCACAGGTAGGTAAATGATTTGTTGTCACTCTTATAGCGGGAAGATTCTTCTACCGGATTCGGTTTCCAGTCGTAAGCCGGAGTAAAGTTGTCGACAAACCAAAATTTGGCGTCATAACCGAAGGTGCTTTTCAACTTCAGCCATTTGGTAAAGGCAATCTCTCCGGTAATGTTTGCCAGAAAGTTATATCCTTTTGTCTCGTTCGTCATCATATACAACGTACCGATCGGATTGCGGACACTTCCATACCATTGCGCTTCCTGTCCGGGACCGCTCCAGCTACCGTCTTCATTCTTCACCGGTTGGGTGGGAAGTGCTTTCATCGCATCTCCGATGCTATAGCTTCCTCCCTCTTTCACGTCCGTACTGAATGTCAGATTGGTAGTGAACTTCAACCATTTATTGACCTGGGCATCACTATTTGCCTGGAAATTGAAACGACGGTAATTAACGCTTTCCACGATACCGGACTGGTCGAGGAAACCGCCGGATACATAGTAATGTGCCTTTTCCGTACCACCGGAATAGCTAACCGAATAGCTTTGTTTCACTCCCGTACGTAGCATCTCATCCAGCCAGTTCGTTCCTGTTCCCAATAAAGAAGGATCTGCCCAATAAGGGTTTGTATTATCATCATTATTAGACAGCATATCATTGCTCAAGGCGGCATATTGCGCAGCATTCAGCATATCGGGCACTTTAGTAGCGTTCTGAATAGCCCAGTTTGCGTTTACCGTTACTTTTCCGGCACCTTCGGCACCACGTTTGCTGGTAATCATCACCACACCGTTGGCACCACGGGAACCATAGATAGCTGTTGCCGAAGCATCCTTCAATACGTCTACCCGTTCCACATCAGCCATATTCAAAGAAGACAATCCCAAGTCGGTAGGAATTCCGTCAATGACAATCAGCGGGTTACTGTTATTGATCGTACCCAAACCGCGAATTTTAATAGTGACATTATCACCCGGCTTACCGGCATCGATTATCTGCACGCCGGATACTTTTCCCTGCATTGCCTGACCGATATTAGCTACCGGAGAGTCTTTGATGTCCTTCACTCCGACAGAAGATACGGCACCAGTCAAATCGCTCTTTTTCATTGTTCCGTAACCTACCACTACTACTTCGTCCAATACTTCCGTATCTTCCTGCAAGGTTACTTTCAACGAGTTTTTCCCGTTCACCGGAACAGTCTGCGTTTTATAGCCGACAAAAGAGATAGTCAGCGTGCTGTTAGCCGGAACGCTTAATGAGAAATTACCGTCTACATCGGTTATCGTACCATTCGTTGTACGTCCTTCTACCACACTGGCACCGATCACCGGTTCACCCGTGGCATCTACTACATGTCCTTTTATTGAAATCTGTTGTGCGAATGCACTAAGAGATAGGAACAAGCCCCACATTATTAATAAGAGGCGGCGTTCAAAGCCTTTCGACTTCATACTCTGTTTCATGTACATTAATTTAAAGTTAATATTAGGGTTACTTTTGTTTTCGTTCTCTGTGTCATTGCTGAAATGACCGTGAAACAAAAGTATCCACATTTCATACTGCTTCTTAAAGCAGATAGCAAAAATATAGTGATTTATACAGTATCTCACAGCATAAACCACTAAATATAAGAACGTTATAAAATAGAAGTCAGACTAAAAAAGTAGTGATTTTCTTATTCTTCCACCTTCCCTATTTGCATTACTTTAGTCTCAAATTCATCTCTTTCTCCCAAAGCTTTGTTACGGACACGGGTCCGGTAATTATAAATAGTAGTCACGGAATAACGGAGGAATTGCGCTATCTTGGTACTGTCCGTAATCCCCAGCCGGATAAGGGCAAAGATACGGAGTTCGGTGTTCAACAGTTCTCCCGGTTTGGGTTGCATGGGTTCTGTGAGCAGCGCATTAAATTCCTCCACAAAATTGGGGAAGAGTTGCAGGAAAGTCATGTCGAAATTTGCATAAAACTCTTTCAGTTCTTCGTCAAGGAATTGAGAAGATTTAATGGCTTTATATAGTTCTTCCACTCTTCCGGCAGCGGCAATTTTATTTAGGGAACGACGGTATAAATCCATCTTGTCGAGATAAGTGGAGCATTGGTCCATATATCGGCCGATATATTCCTCCTTGATATAGTTGGCTTCCGAAAGCGTATGGTTCATCTCTTTCAGTTGCGAATTAGAGTCGTGAAGTTCTTCGTTCAGTTCTTGCAACAACGTATTAGTATCAACCACTTCGCGACGTGCGGCAGCAACCTTTTTCATCTGCTTGTAAACGAAGAAAATGGCAACCAACAAAAATACGGAAAGCAAACTGATACAAATCAATGATACTTTCATCTCCTGCTGCTGCCGTTTGGTTTTCAATTGGTAAGCCTGGTCAATGATAGGAAAGACTTGCGAGATTTCTAACGTACGAAGGCGGGCATTACAAAGAGTGGCATCCTCTAAGGAGCATTTCAGGTAATTGTAGGCACGGTCAATATCCCCTTCATCGTAGACAAGAGAAGCGAGTTTGCGCAAAGATACATATTCCTTTACTGCCGATTTCAGGTCGGCAATAGCCGAAAGGGCCAGGTAATGCTTTTGCCCCTGTTTGTCGCCTTTCAACCGGTAACCCTCGGAGAGAGTATAAGTAAGCATTGCTTTTGAATGGTCATCCAAAGAAGGTTTGTTGTAATATTCCATCAGCATACGGATGGCTTCATCGTATTGAGCATGTACGATACACTTATCCGCCATCACCAATACGTGCCCCAAAGAGTCGGAAGCGTTGACCTGCAGAAGAGAGTCACGATACAGATCCGTCATTCGATAATACTCTTTCTTGACTTTCTCCGTAACGGCATAATCTCCCATCAATCCGTAAATAGTGCGATACAGATGATAATAGTAACCATAGAGATAATCGGGCAGCGTTTTCTTATCAATCTGCCCCAATAGTTCCAACGCTTCTTTATACATCCCGGTAGTTCCCATCACTTCCGCCATATTCATGGCAGCATCATCCAGATAATCCAGTTTATCCATGCGATGCGCCAGTTCCTCTTTCCGTTGAGCATAAACAAAAGACGAATCCAGATTATAAGCCCGGTATTCATCGAAAAGACGTCCGCAAAAACCATATCGTTGTTCATCGGAAGTAGCCTCCGCCAACAATTTCTTCAGGTCAGCGATACGCGCCTCCTTTTCCGCTCCATAGGCCTGACGGTTTTTAATGATACCATCAATCTCACGAAGTAACGCATCGGTACTCTTATTATCTTTTGCATAAAGCAGACCGGAAAGGACGATTGTCACAAAAATCAGAATCACTTTTTTCATAGTGCCGTATGTATTATAGTTGCAAAGATAAAAGTCTTTCAGAAACTTCCGGCTTTCAGGAGAAAATTATTGCAGACGGAATGAACAATCTTATTCTTCAAGAGGGCTTATATTCATCACTCTGGTGCGGCAACATCCCCAACTTTCTTTCCCTTTCTTTGTTCTTTCTGCGGGAATATGCTACTTTTGCATTATCTCATAAATATTGAGAACTAAAGAAAGGAACAAATTATGGAAGAAGTAAAAAGAATCCCTTACGGAGTTTCCAACTTTGTGGAAGTGGTGGAACAGAATCAATATTACGTGGATAAGACTATGTATCTGCCGTTGTTGGAAAAACAACCTAGTAATTTGTTCTTTATCCGCCCCCGCCGTTTCGGCAAGAGCATCTTTCTGAGTATGCTCCGAACTTATTATGACATCGCTCAAAAAGAAAAGTTCGAAAAACGTTTCAGCAATTTATGGATAGGCAGTCGTCCTACACAGTTGCAAGGGACTTTCCAAATACTCTTTCTTGATTTCTCCAGAGTGGGAGGGCTCGACAGAACGCTTGCCGAGAACTTTGATGATTACTGTTGCGGCGGACTGGATGATTTCGCTTCTATCTATGAACCCTATTATTATCCCGGCTTTGAAGAGGAAATGAAAGCCCAATACGGCACTACCAACAAACTGAATTTCCTCGATCGCAAGGCACGCAACAACGGCTCCAAGCTTTATCTGATAGTGGATGAATATGATAATTTCACGAATGTGGTGCTAAACGAGCAAGGCGACAAAGTCTATCACGCCCTAACCCATGCCAGTGGCTTCTACCGCGAAATCTTCAAGAAGTTCAAAGGCATGTTCGAACGCATCTTCATGACCGGTGTCAGCCCCGTAACGCTGGACGACCTGACTAGCGGATTCAATATCGGCTGGAATATCAGCACCAAGCACCAGTTTAACATGATGTTGGGATTCAGCGAGACCGATGTACGCGAAATGCTCCAATACTATAAGGATGCCGGGCAGTTGCCGGGCAATACGAATATAGATGCGATGATAGAGGAAATGCGACCGTGGTATGACAATTATTGCTTTGCCGAAGAAAGTTTGGAGCGTGACCCGAAGATGTTCAACTGTGACATGGTACTCTATTATCTACGCAACTATATGGATTTGGGCAAATCCCCCAAAGAAATGATAGACCCTAATACCCGCACGGACTATAATAAGATGAAAAAACTTATCCGGCTGGACAAGTTGGACGGTAACCGCAAAGGAGTGTTACGTAAAATCACCGAAGATGGGCAGATTGTCACCACGTTAACAACTACCTTTCCCGCTACCGATATTACCAAACCTGAGATTTTCCCCAGTCTGCTTTTTTATTATGGTATGCTTACCATTACTGCCACTCGCGGCAACTATCTGGTGTTAAGTATTCCCAATAATAACGTGCGTAAACAGTATTACGAATTCTTGTTGGAAGAATATCAGGACAATCGACATATTAATCTGAACGACCTTGGCCTGATGTATTACGAAATGGCTTACGACGGCCATTGGCGTGAAACGCTGGAATTTATCGCCCATGCCTACAAGGAAAACTCTTCCGTGCGCAGTGCTATTGAGGGAGAGCGCAACCTGCAAGGCTTCTTTACTGCTTACCTAAGTACGAATGCATATTACCTGATAGCCCCGGAAGTAGAATTGAACCACGGTTATTGTGATCTGTTCCTGATGCCCGACCTGATACGCTATGACGTGAAGCACAGTTATATCATCGAACTAAAATATCTCTCTGTCAAAGACTCGGAAGCGAAAGCCGAAGCCCAATGGAAAGAAGCTGTAGAGCAGATAAAAGGTTATGCTGCCGGTCCCAAGGTACGCAGGATGATATACAACACCGAATTGCATTGCATCGTCATGCAGTTTCGCGGATGGGAGTTGGAACGGATGGAAGAAGTCATATAGAAGCTCTGCTTGATATAATTATTCTGAATACACAAATGTTCATTTCTCATAGTGTCTTTCCAGTCAACCTATAACAAGAATAAAAAAACAACTAGTCAATCATTATCAGGGAAGTACATGTTCTTTTTGTCCCATATATTGTGGGAAAGTATTCCCTACTAACTGGGAAAAGATTCCCTCATTTTGTGGGAACAAATTCCCATAATATGAGGGAATACTTTCCCACAATATATGGGACGATCGGAACTAGTTTATCTTCAACTAGAAAAAGGAAGAAGACAGTATCTTGACTATGAGAAATACCTTGAAATACTATGAGAACAAGGTGAATTTTAAGCTAAAATAGAGGGTACGTTATGAGAAATACCATGTTAGAAAGTATTTCTCATAACATACTTATTTGATTCTTTGTTGTTTATCAGTCATCAATGAGAATATGAGAAATAAAAATGAAAAATCGTTTGCAGGGCTTGCTGAATTTTTAATTGATGTACTCATGACTGCACCGTTCTTAGTTAAATGGAAATTTAGGGGCGCTATGCCCCTAAATTTCCATGTGGGAGTTGGCATTTGCCTCATTTCCATATCTTTGTAAACCAATTCAATTTTATTCTTTTGATTCTCATACACCACTTTTTTAACCGGCATTTATAACAGTTGAACTGTCCCAATTCAAGTTCTATTTCTAAATCCCGTACCCGTTCGTTTTGTTCCATCCACATGCCCCGTAACGCATCCCGCTGTGATTTAGCTTCCCTATATATCTCAAGCTCTTTGTCGCGTGCCCCTAAGAGGAAAGCATATATCAAGCACGTCTCGGATTTACTGATACAGAATTGTTCCAATGCTTTCACATATTCCGGATCAATGCCTTTCTCCCTGGTTTTCAGGAATCCACGGAGACTTTCATCGTTTACAACCGTTTTGTAATCCTTGAAATATGCCATAATTAACTGCATATCCACCCAAAGTTGGATATATTCTTTTTTAAGATTGTATTTCTTAGCCGCTTCTTCTACGCTAATCCATTCTGACATAATGTTCGTTTTTTTATGTGTGATACAATGAAAGAGGGATACTCTTTTTATTATATTAGCACAACGGGCATCTACGCTTCCTGCAGTCCGGTGGGCGGGGATTGGTTAGGTTATATTGGGGTATTATGAATAAACCGACCGGATACAAGAAAGGCGTAGATGCTGTTGCACCATTATCCGCTCATGAGGCTTAGCAAGACCTTTCCAAAGGATAATGATAACAACAGACACCCACGCCAATCGTTTATATATAACACATTCCTGACGGATATGTTGATATACACCGTTCACGTGGAGTATCTGCTGAATCATCTCTCTTTGGTCGAAAGTTGCTAATTTTCATGAGCGAGAGATAATACGCTTTTACTCTATTAAGAAATAAAACCACTTTCCACCAGTTCCATCACGCTGATGGGCGGAAAGCGTGTGACAAAGATAAATGATTTATTTGGAATATATTTGGAAATAAGGTAATAAATACAAGAAGTTTTGTAGCTCCCCCTGTCATTGATTATCAGATTTAGTTTGATTCCGAAGACAGTGTTCATAATTGCTGAATAAATTCGCTTGGTGTGATACCAAATTGTTTCTTAAATACTTTTGCAAAATAGTTGGGATTAGAATAGCCGGCGCTGTAGGCTGTTTCGCTAACATTACAGCCCTTAATCATCAATTGTTTGGCATACTCAAGACGCTTGTCACGGATGAAGTCGGAGATAGATGTGCCGAAAAGGCTCTTCATCTTGACATGTAACACCGTACGGCTGATACCGAACTCACGGGTTATGTCAGCTACTACAAACTCCGAGTTCTCAATATTCTCTTCCACGAAGCGGTTGATGTGAGTGATGAAGTCCTTATCGAAGTCGTTGAGCGACGGAGCCTCCTCAGAGTTTGTCAGGTTCAGGGCGCTGTCGGTAACATCCTGCTCCAGTTCATCAGACGGATGGAGTATCTGACGGAGCAGCTGATTGCGGGCTCGGATAATGTTCTTCACGCGAAGTTCCAAAATCTGTGGGTCGAAAGGCTTTGTAACGTAAGCCTCGGCACCGACCTCAAAACCCTTCCTCACGGTTTCCTGATCGTTCTTCGCAGTGAGAAGTATCACCGGAATATGGGATGTGGAAATGTCGTTCTTCAGATGTTCACACAACTGAATACCATCCATCTCGGGCATCATTACATCCGAGACTATCACATCAATAGGATATTTCTCTGTGATTTTGAGAGCCTCCACACCATTGATGGCAGTATAAACATTGTAAGTTTTCTTAAATGTATCGGCAAGGAATTGCAGAAGATCCTGATTGTCCTCAACAACAAGGATGGAAGTACGGTCGTTGGAATTAGCTTCACTATTGAATATGGCATTGGATGACATAGCCGTCATGCTGACAGTCCGGCGATAGGATGGATCCGATTGAGTACCTGCGTCCGGGGAGATGCGGCATGAGGTATTAAAAGCATCCTCTGATACATTGAGCATTACAACGAAAGCGCTACCCTCGCCAATCACGCTGCTGACCGAAATAGTCCCTTTATGAGTCTCAACAAGTTTACGCACTGTGGCCAAACCGATACCCCAGCCGCTGTGGTTGGTGTTATAGCCACGTTTGGTCTGATAATACTTTTTGAAAATGTTTTCAAGTTCTTCCTTAGCTATACCAATGCCGTTGTCGCGAACTTCAAGTTTGAGAAAGATATTATCCGCCTCGCCCTCCTCAATAGAAGCGAGGACGTCAATCTTTCCACCATCGTGGGTATATTTTATGGCGTTCGACAACAGATTGTTGAGTATGCGCTCAAGATAAGTTGCCGAGAACCATACATTTTCACCGTTGTTTTGAGAGAATGTCTGAATGGTGATACCCTTTTCCTGCGCAGTTTCATAGAAATACTGTGTCATTATCTCTATGAAAGTCAGAGGATTATCATATTGCAGGAACAACTGGAAATTACCGGATTCGATACGATTGAAAGTTACCAGTTCGTCGATAAGGCCGATCATCCGATTGGTATTTGTGATTGCCACTCCGAGGTGCTTATTTGATTCCTCGGTCAACGGTTGATGTAGGGAGATGGATTTGAGAGGCGCAAGGATAAGACTAAGCGGCGTTTTAAGTTCATGGGAGATGTTGGTGAAGAACTCCAGCTTTTCACGGTTAAGCTCATCACTCTTTTCCTTTTCCATACGCGATATTTTCATTGCATTACGCTCATTGATACGTATCTTGGTGAAACGATAGACAAGCCAGGTCACAACAATCAACAATACGAAATAGGCGAAAAAAGCCCAATACGACAGATAGAAAGGCGGTTCTATCTTTATCACAAGAAGATGCACCAGGGCATCATCCCATGAGTCGGGCTCCTTCGAGGCGCGAACTTGCAATTGATAGGTGCCGGGGGCAAAGCCCATTGCAGTGAAAGTACGTTGAGTACCTACATCCCGCCAATCCTCATCAATTCCGCTGACCAGCACCTGATATAACGTAGATTTTACTCCAGCCGGAGCGACAACGCCATAATCTATCCTAAACATACGTGATTGCTCATAGGACAAGACGATTTTTTCAGTCACATCGAGCGGTTCATTTAGCGGAGAATCTTCATCGCCAACCATGACTGGGAGATTGTTGAGAGAAAGGTTCCAGAAATGCGTTACCGGTGCCGACTGGCGTGAGCTTTTCAGTTCCGGAACAAAGGATACAAGCCCCGCGACTGTGCCGAAATACATACGCCCGTCACTGGCTTGCATTGCTGATGAAAAATTGAATTGATTTTCAGGCAGCCCCTCGGCTGTAGTGAAATGGTGAACTTTAAATGATTGCGAGTCAATCTTAAAAAGGCCATTAGAAGAGCTTACCCAAACATGACCTATATTATCACCTATGATACTGCATATAGTACCGGTGCGAATACCGTCGCTACTGACACTGGAAACTGTTGACTTTCCGGCTTTGATTACATGAAGGCCACCTGTGTTGGTTCCTATAAAAATATTGTGCAATGCGTCTTCGTAGATTGCTGTGATATAATTGTCACCCAATGCCCCTGACACGGTGTCTTCGCTGATTTTCCATCCATCAATTTTCCCATCGTTGGCAGCGATGCGGAATAGACCGTTATTTAGCGTGCCCACCCAAAGGTTGTTTTTATGATCGACCAATTGGCAGAAAATGAAATCAGCATCCAAAATGCCATGATCGATTTTCCGGAACGTGTCGGTCGACGGATCATAATATCTTAATCCAAAAGTCGTCCCGACCCAAATACGGATGCCATCGGCCGTCGGTTGGCCTGCAATACTGAAAATCGAATTCGACTCCAGACCAAAACCACCATTCTCGTAGTGCACATAAGCACTGGACGACAGATTATAGCGGTAAAGCCCATCCCGGAAACATCCTATCCACAAATCGTTGGTGTGTTTGTTGAAAAGTAATTCGTGAACATTCGATCCGATGCCGGGAATCTTATCCCAACGGGAGACCTCACCGCTTTTGAGATTAAGCAAATTAACACCGGCATCTTCTGTAGCCATCCACAGGGTACCGGGAGTGGGTTCAATGATGCGTCGCACCACTTTTCCACGTATCGAATGTGAGTCATAGCCGGGAGAAATCCAGCGGAACTTGTTACCGTCTTTGCGCATCAGGTTGACGCCGGCAAAATAAGTGCCTATCCACATATTGCCATAGCTGTCGGGAGTCATGCAATAAATAGCCTTATCGCCCAAGCGGCGGTTATTGAAAAAATCAGGCAATACCATGTCAACATCATCAGAGTCGGGATTCAGAATTGAAATACCCATTTCGGTGCCAAGCCAAATCCTGCCATCACTGTCTTGCGTGATGGCTCTGACAATGCCATTGGACAGCATAGAGGCTTCATAAAACTTGGTTTGCCAAGAATTAGTGTCAATCCTCACTACCCCTTTACCATTGCGTCCAATCCATAGATAGCCATCTTTGTCGAAAAACATCGGCACGATGTCATCAATCCCTTTAAGGAAATCAGCATAAATGTCGCGGTCAAGGAATGAACATTTACTGAAATCCGAGTTATATTGGCAGATACTGTGATCTGAAATAACGAAGACCTCATTGTCGGGAGAAACCGTCAGACCAATGACAAAGCTATTGTCTTGTCGTTGAACATCGGAAAATGAAGAAGCACCTTCGGGCAATTTCCATAGTTTATAGTCGCCGCAAAGTATAGTTCCCTCGTGGGTTTCAGCGATATATCTGATACGGACACCACCAAAATCATAATTTATAAAACTGTCAGTATCCGGGCAATAAAGCGAAAGGCCCTTTTCAGTTCCTACCCAAATACGTTGTTTGGAGTCGCAAAAGAGCTTGATTACAAAATTATGCGCCAATGATCCCGAATCGGCCGGGTCGTGAAAAAATGTGCGGAATGAATAGCCGTCATAAAAAGCCAAACCGTTGCGGGTGCCAACCCACAAACGTCCAAAACCGTCGAACACCATAGTTTCCACCTGCTGATGAGGCAAACCATCCTTACTTGTAAGGTGCGTAAACACATAATCGGAGTTTACGACTTTGGGGGTGGCTAAACCAGTGACCCAAAACATCAGAATCGATAACAATATAAACAGATAGCGCATTGACAGACTTGTATTTCGATGATATATAACCCTATTAACGTTCTAGGAATGTAAAATTAGGCAAATTAAGCGAGATGGAAAAGGTTTTAAGTGTTAAGATTGAGAAGACGCCCCATGATTTTTACATCACAGGACGCCCTTCCATTTTATCTTATCTTGAAGATTGAAATTATTTCCATTGAGGCGATTGAACCATATTGGGGTTAATCTGGATTTCTTTCTCGGGAATAGGCCAAGAATAATACTGGTCGCCACCATATATATAGTTATAGGTTGGTGAACCCCATACCTGACGCATACCGTTCATCTGACCTTGAGAGTCTCTATAGAACTTACGATTTTCCCATGTACCCCAGCGAAGTTCGTCAAAATAGATACTTTCCTCACCACCGAGTTCAAAATAGTGCTCGTTTTGGATGCGGATGCGCATATCGTCAACGCCATTAACTGTAGTATGAGAATTGGAGTTCAGCAATCCGGCCCCACAACGACCGCGGACCTTGTTAACCAATTTGACAGCACCAAGATAGTCACCCTGTTCATTAAGACATTCGGCCCAGTCGAGAAGAACTTCCGCGAAACGAATCAAAGGAACGTCAATGTAGCTGTAATAAGCCGATGTACCTTCCAAACCCTCTTTGACAAACTTGCGTTCGAGGTAATAGAACATCGAGGAGATGTCGGTCTTGAGGTCACCGCTGGCTTCGTCACGGAAGGGGAAACGTGAAGTGAAGTCTTCAGCCACCCCTCGGGCACCACCAAGGAAAGTGTCATAAGGAGTAACAACACATTGATTCAAACGAGGGTCACGATTCTCATAAGCCTTACGGATTCGAGCCTCGTTGTTGTTGACAAGATACTTACCCATGTCGGCACCGGCAGCCTGACTTGCCTGATATTCGGGATCCGTCAGGTTGTTGCGCAGGAAGTAAACTCGACGGGCGTTGGTGTTCATCGAGTTATAACCGGGAATAATGTCATCCCAGTTGAATTTAGAACCGTCGGCATTTTCAAACAGATCAACGTATGCAGGGTTTATGATAAAGTTGGTCCAGCCATCACCCCCCATTACCGAGCGGGGAGCGTAGGCTCTGTGCAAAGCGTTACCATACGAAGTGGCAGCGGGCGAGAAGCAGACAGAGAAAATCATCTCGTCGCAATCCTCGTTGTCCTCTTTAAAAAGCATTTTAAAAGGCTGCTCACCCTCGGTGAAGAGCTTGTGACCGCATTTTTCTACAGCCTGGAAGTCATCGGCAGCCTTCTTCCATTCTTTCTGCCACATGTAGACCTTTCCGCGAAGCGCATAAGCACAACTTTTTGTAATATGTCCCCAATCGGATGCCCCTTTGGCATACTTATCGGGGAGGCTGGGACAATCAATTACTTCCTGAAGATCAATGAGGATTTCTTTCCACACCTGATCCATAGTAAGACGCGGCAAATTAGCATCATCAGGGTCCTTGATATCCTGACGAATGTAAGGAACACCTTGAAAGAGCACGTTAAGTTGGTAATGCCAAAAGCAACGCAAGAATTTACATTCGGCAATAAGGCGAAGACGCTGATTTTCATCCATACCTTGAACCGATTGCAGAACAGCGATAGCATTGTTGGCTTTAATGGCATACTCGAAGTTTGAACTCCAGGCATCCAGCACCTTGCCGTCGCTCGAGGTGATACGGGCAAACATGTGATTGAGGTCAAGCCAGTTGGCATCACGGTCAATCACACTGCTATAAGGTTGCCACATGAGGTTAGCCGACTCCTGAAAGCGATATTGCAAGCCGCGGTATGTACCGTTGGCAACCTGAGCCGCCATGGTAGGACTTACTGACACCAACGATTCTGAAGGCTCGTTGGTGGGGGTGAGATCCATGTTGACACAGCCGGTGAATATAGCTGCACCACACAGGATTGTTGCCATCGCTCTTATTGGCCGTATCGTTATATTTGTTTTTGTTCTTTTCATATTGTTATGTTTTAGAAAGTAACATTAAGACCAAAGGCATACGAACGCATGGGTGCATAACCATCGCCCGACATCATTTCGGGGTCAAGACCTTTGAACTTGGTGATAGTACAAAGGTTTTCAAACGATGCATAAACACGCACATTTTGCATAAATACCTTTGAGGTCCATACTTTAGGGAATGTATAGCCAACAGTCAGGTTTCTCAACTTGAGATAGTCACCTTTCTGAAGATGGTATTCGCTTTCAGCCATCTGCTGGCCGGCGCTTGCGCCTACCACAAAACGAGGATTCTTTGAGGTGGTATTTGTGCGGGGATCTTGGGGATTGGCAGGATCATAGAAATAATGGTCGTAACCAACCTCCTTGCCGATGCCATAACCGTGAATGACATTGGTAGAATTTTTCGATACCTCATAGTAGTTGATTTTAAAACCGGCTGCACCTGACCATGTCATTGAAAGGTCGATGCCCTTCCATGTCACACCACCCTGAAGGCCGAAATAAATCTTTGGCATGTTAGAACATCCCTGGAATTTACGGTCATTGTCGTCACCATAAATACCGTCACCGTTTTCATCGGCATAGATATAGTCGCCATACCAAATCTGCCCCTTGCCAATACCCTGTGAGGGGAAGAAGCGATAGCCGCTCAACATCATAGCCTCAAGCCAGCGCATATCCTGCTCAGTACGGATCATACCATCTTTCGGACCACCGTGAATGTTGACCGAACCGTCGGCGTTGAAAGCATTACCGTTACCATGGTAACGGTTGAGCATATAGTACTCATTCATCTCGTGACCTTCAACCACACGGGTACCACCGCCGGCGGAAACGTCGCCAATATTGTTTACCCATACCAAATGCCCGTTTTGATCGGTTTGCCATTCACGCACAAGCGGTCCTTTGTATTTGGTGACGCGGTTTCGGTTGAACGACACATTGCCCGAAATGTTGTAGTTGAACGCACCTGCACGGTCGCTCCATGTGAGAGTAATTTCAGCTCCCTTGTTGTTCACTTCGGCAAGGTTTTGAAGCGGAGCAGTGAAATTCTGAAGAGTTGCCGAAAGAGTAGGACGATAGAGAATACCATCAGTATCTTTGTTGTAAATGTCGACGGTACCATTCAGCCGGCTGTTGAACAGGCTAAAATCCAGACCAATATTAGTGATCTTTGTCGATTCCCAAGAAAGGGCCGCATTGGCAAACTTGTACATTCGCAGCCCGCTGGTGAGCTCATCACCAAACGAAACTTTGGCATCAGTACTGTAAAGAGACTGCCATTCGTAATTACCGATGGAGTTGTTGCCAAGTTTACCGTAAGAGACGCGGAGTTTCAAGTTATTAAGCCAATTGATATCTTTCATGAACTCCTCTTGAGTCAAACGCCATGCAGCCGATGCCGAGGGAAAGAAACCCCAGCGATTTTCCGGTGAGAAGCGTGACGAACCGTCGTAGCGCATATTGACCTCGAAGAGGTAACGGTTGTCGTAAGCATAGTTGACACGACCGAACCATGAACGCGAGGAGTATTCCCAATTATAGCCGTTAATATAATCGGCCGTGGTCATTGAATTGAAGTCAGTGAGAGAAATATCATTCATACCTTTCTTCTTGATGTCAATCTCACCACCCCATTTTCGGTATTCTTCGTAACCGGCAAGAGCCGTAATGTCGTTAGCCCCGTATGAATGATTCCACGTGAGGACATTTGATGTCTTCCAGCTGCGGTCAAAGCCCTGCCAGAAGTAAACGGCCTCATCCTTCATGTTAGCTTCGGTACGGTCGTAGTTAAGATATATTCGACGGTTAAAGCTTACTTGCTGCTTGAATTCCGAAGGTTGCCACTTATGCTCATTGTTGAAGCGGTCATAGTAGAAGTTGGAAGTAAACCGGAAACCGTAAGGAAGGTCAAGCTCGATGTAAGGATTGACATAAATCTTATCCTGTTTATAGTAACCGTGGTCACCTGAAATATTCATAAGAATATTGGAGGTCGACCCGTCTTCCTCTGTCGTCTCAATACCGCCGTAATAGCCTTTAAAATAGGGGTAAACACCCGGTGTGGACTTTCTCATCTGCACATCCCAAATTTGATCCATATCATCGCGGTGCTGGTCGGTATGATAGCCCCATGCGCGTATACCTACTCCGAGAAACTTGGTAACATGGGAAAGGATATTTGCGCGAAGATAGTATTTGTTGGTGCTACCGGTATTAACAATTACACCGGGGTTGTGTAGGAATGTACCTGAGATGGCATACTCCGTGCGGGTATCCTGTCCGGTGACTGACACGGTATGTTCCTGCATCCACTGCTTTTTGTAAATGGTATCATACCAATCGGTATTGGGATGTGTAACAAAATTGGGAGTACCGTATTCATCAACAGCATTAGGATTAGCTGATGCTTCACGCCATTCCTGAATGGTAGCATCGGAGAACTTAGCTACCTGTCCGTTACCCTCGTATGCTTCATTAATCATCTCCATGTAATCGGCGTAGTTCGACACTTGGCGAATAATTTTCTGAGGCGTATTGAGGATAAATTTACCTGAATAGGTCACGTTGATTTTACCATCGGTACCCTTCTTGGTAGTGATAAGGATTACACCATTGGCACCGCGGTTACCATAAATGGCACAAGATGCAGCATCTTTAAGGATTGACACACTGGCAACATCGTTAGGATTGACCTGATTGAGGTCGGCTTCCATACCATCAATCAAAATCAACGGTCCTGAATTGTTTAAGGTGCCTAAACCACGAATACTGATGTTTTGCCCCTCAGAGTTGGGTTTGGAGCCTGTCTGCATCACGTTCAGACCGGCAGCCATACCGGAGAGAGCGGCCGCCATGGTGGTCATGGGACGCGAGGTTTTCGACTTGTCAAAGTCCACGCTGGAGACGGCACCGGTAAGATTTACTTTCTTTTGAGCGGCATAACCTACAACAACTACTTCGTCAAGAACTTGGGTTTCCTCAGCCAAGCTGATTTTAATATTTGTGCGGCCATTAACCTTGACTGTTTGAGTTACAAAGCCAGCGTATGATATCTTGAGTTCGGCATTGACAGGAACATTGATGGAAAAGTGACCGTCAATGTCAGTAGTAGTACCGGTGGTAGTACCTACTTCAATCACGGTAGCACCGATGACGGGCTCACCCGTTCCGGCCTCAAGGATCGTACCGTTCACCGTGATTTTGGCTATCTGGCTTACCTGCTGGATAGACGCTTGACCGATACTTCCGGTCGGCGTAGCCATGAGGTCGGCTGACAAAAGCATTGTTGAAACAGCCATCGCCGACAGACAACTGATGCGTAGCGCCAAAACGCTATGGCATCGTCTTGTATTTGAATTTCGCTTCATAAAGCTATAATTTAAAATTAAAAAATGTAGCACCACCCGATTATTTATTCACGACAGCCTTGATAACATCGGCAGCTGAAATCTGCATCAGAGGAGTAGCATGATCAGTGAAATTAACCGTGGAAATGTACATTTCACGGGGATCACCTTGTCCCGGAACCTTGTGGGCGTGGAATACAATGCGAAGATTTCCTTCCTTGTCGGTGAACATTCCACAATGGCCTACTCCTGAGAGGCGACCGTAATTGATAGTCTGGGGAAATTGGAAAATCGGATTACCTGCATATTTTGTCCACGGACCCATCGGTGACTTGGCGGTAGCGAGACCAATGCCGTATTCGGGGTTGGTATAACCGTTACCCGAATAGGTCATGTAGTAGGTGTCACCATGCTTAATGACACATGGTCCTTCGTTTACGCCTTCAAATTCCCACGGCTGACTTTGCTTGATGCAATGGGTCATTGTCGATTCATCGATAGTCAAAAGGTCATCGTTGAGTTTAGCTACCCACACGTTGATACCATCATTAAAGCGGTCAAAGAATAGATAGGGAGTACCGTCGGTGTCAATGAAAAGGGTATTGTCGATAGCCTTTTCGTTGGGAAGCATTGACACTTTCTCTTTTTGAACGAACGGACCGATAGGTGATGTACCTTCGGCAACGCAAATATGTTCATTTGCCGAATAATACATCAGATAACGGTTACCGACTTTGTAGACTTCAGGGGCCCAGAACCATTGATCAGCGTATGAATCGTAATTGTGAAGAGCAAGACCGCGAGCATTCCAGTGCACGAGGTCATCGGAGCTGTAGCAGGCGATGCCGTTGTCGCTTTTGGTGCCATAGGCATAATAGGTGTCCCCGTCTAGCATAATGAACGGGTCGGCGAACTCAACCCCCAATTCAACCTCATTGGGAACATATTCAATAACGCGGGCCTTGTCATCGTCAGAGCACGATGTGCAGAGAGTAGCCCCGAGAGCAGCAAGTGCGAAGATATTTATCATTAGTTTCATCTGTTATAGTAATCATTTATTTGATGTGGTTGTATAACCACCTTTCTTAAACTGTATATAGCTATGGTCAACGGAGAAGAATACATTGACGGGCTTACCGGGTTCACCACAATCGTTGAGTGTAAGGTTTGATTTATAAACCTTGCCGTTGCGTCCTGTATTGACAGCGTTGATAACAGCTGTCGAGCCGTTGCGTATGATAGTGACGGTACATACAGCACCGTTCATTTCGCGCTTGAATTCAGGTATCCAATCACCATCGAAGCCTTCGCTCTCCCATGTTCCGACTGCGCCTTCGTTTCCCCTCCAAGCGTTAGGGTCGGCACGACGCACTACATATTCGCTATAGCCATCGGTCCATCGGTCAGCTACTGTGGTTACCGCCATCAGCCAATTGTTCCATTCGCCTTCGCCGTTAGTGGTGTTGAAGAAAGTCCAACTTGTGGTGGTGCCGTCTTCAATCTGATAGTAAGGCGAAAACTCTGTGAGGAAATTAGAAGTGCATTCAGGATTACCGACTGTGCCGTCCACATCAAAGGGAACTATCAAAGGAGTGTTGTCCTCCGGCTCGTCGGGGTTTGGAAAAGCCAGTTCCATTCCCGCTATATCGATTTCAAGATAGCAGTGGTCAACGGTGAGGCAGACGTTGATATTTTGCTCGGAGTTGCCGTGGGTAACACCTGAATATTTTGCCTTGTAGACAGTACCATCGGGACAGGTCGAAACCATGTTTACCACGATGTTCTCGCCTTCGCGGCTAATGGTCGCGTCTACTACAGCGCCATTCATATTGTTGCTCCATGCATTCCAATTATCGGTAGAGTAATCGAAGCCTTCGCCCGACCAGCCATTTTTGTCATAATGACTATCACCCCAACCGATACAGTCGGGACGAACGACAAAGTACTCTGAGCTACTGGTTGAGTTCTTGACTACCAGCAAGAAGTTGTAGTCATGACGCAACGTTCCGTCGGCATCATAGACAGCCGAATGATTGATGAAACGGATATGCCCCTCGTTATTGGCTGAGATGGCATAGTCACGTGAAGTCGCGCTGTAGAAAGTTGACGAGTTGTCAGCATAACCTACTGTTGAACCGATTTTGAAGTTAGCAGCAGGATTATCGGAGTTACCCGAGTCAGCTGTTTTGGGGACGAAGGTCCAATCAGGATAATCATCACTGCTGGAGCAGGATGTGCATAAGATAACTACAAAAGTCACAAATGCCAAAAGATTTAGTTTTTTCATATAGTATATTGATTAAATGATTCATTCTTTGGAAATTTTTGGCCGTTTGGTGAAAATGCTACGGATGCGATTCATGTCAAACTTAGGTGAACGATCGTAAAAATAGATACCGTTTTGCTCCTGCTCTACGTCAGTAAGCTGAGTGTAGCAATATCCCCAAACGTTGTCTGAAATGCTTATCAAAGCGTCTATCTGACCTTCAAGACGGCTATAGAATTCCTCAAGGGAGTGAGGCGGTTCGCCATAACCCCACGATTGATTCACATTATTACTAGTCCGATCGTCTTGACCTTTGATCCACTTGATACCACCGAACTCATCAAGCAAGTAAGGCATATTAGCAGAGTCGTAGGTCGGGAAATGATAGATATTATTTTCCTTAGCACGATTGAAACCAGTATTAACGCGAGGAATGTCGATAGCTTCGTGGGGTGACTGATGCCAACGGGAACCATTAAAGATGGCATCTTTGAGTTTGGCGGGATCTTGTTCGTAATTGTGGGTTGTCCAAATATCGGTCTTGACATGGACACCACCACTTACGTCACATACGGGACGCGAGGGATCAAGAGCTTTGGTGATGTCGTAAACATCACTGACAAAGCGTGGGAATTGTATTGGATCTGGCCACCACTCTTCGTTCATAGGTGCCCATGTTACAATCGAGGGGTGATTACGATCGCGAATGATTTCTTCACTCCATTCGGAAATAAAATTGCGTGCCACTTCGGGGTCATTGGCATTCATACCCCACGACGGAGCTTCGCCCCATGTGATATAACCGAGCTTATCGGCCCAATAGTGGAATCGTTCTTCAAAAACTTTCTGATGAAGACGTGCACCGTTGAAACCGGCTTTCATTGACAACTCGATATCTTGACGCAAGGCGTCGTCTGAGGGAGCAGTCCAAATGCCGTCGGGATAATAACCTTGGTCGAGAACCAAGCGCTGATAAAAAGGCTCGTTATTGAGATATATTTTATTACCTTCAACGTGTATTTTACGCATACCAACGTAAGAGTTAACGCGGTCAACTATCTTGCCGTTTACGTCTTTCACTTCATAAACAAGATCATAAAGGAACGGATTGGAAGGACTCCAAAGTTTTGGCTTCTTTATAGGCAGCACGGCCATTACGCCATCGTACGCCTTGACTGTAGCGGAAGCGACGGTTTTGTTACCGTCTTTTACGGTGACAGTGAATGTACCATTGCCGGGAGTGTAGAATTTCGGCGAAACGGTAATAAGATTTTGGTCGATGTCAGTGGTTACGTGAGTGCGTTCCAAAGCTATATCAGTTACCGGCTCCATCCATACGGTCTGCCAAATACCGGTGTTGCGGGTGTACATACATTCAAATGGATCAAGGCGCATATTCTGCTTGCCCGCAGATTGTTTGCCAGTGCGTGTATCGCTGTAAGCATGAACCACTAAAGAATGCGTGCCGCCATCTTTTAGAAATTCAGTGACATCTATCGAAAAAGGCGTGCTGCCACCGAAATGGCGGGCGGCCAACTTCCCGTCGATGTATACGACCGAATTATAATATACAGCGCCAAAGTTCAGACGAACGTTGCGGTCTGCCCAATTTTGAGGCATGCTGATTTCGCGCTGATACCATATATTATTGATGAAGTCAGTATACTCAACCCCCGATAGTTTGCTTTCAGGTACGAAGGGGACAATGATTGTACCCTCAAATCCTTTGCTCTGGTTGAGGTTACGTTCCATTCCGGAACCTACAAAATCAAAAGTATAGCTCCATGGGCCGTTGAGATTAACCCAATCTCGACGTTCAAATTGCGGACGGGGATATTCCGGACGAGGTTGCTGGGCAAAAGCATATCCGAAAGATAAAAGGGTCATTATCCCCCAAAGTAATTGTTTTTTCATGTAACAATGATTTAAAATTCTCGCTACAAAATTACTATTGCAATCTTTCTTTGGCGAATAAAAATGTTCGGATATTAGATAAGATTGTTCGGACATCGTTTATTTTCCACACGATTAACAATATTACCATACTAAAAAAAACAATATTACCCTTCAGGCAAAAGTTCTTATCATAACTTTGTAAGTGAAATCTAAAACTAATCAAAATGAAACATTTCTTACTATTGGTATTTACACTTGCATATACTATGAATGGTTTAGCAAAGGTAACACTCTCACATCTTGAAATCGAAATGCAGGAATCACCTATCGGCATTACGACACTATCGCCACGTTTCTCATGGCACATCCTATCCGACAGAAACAATGTAACGCAAAAATCATATCAGTTACAACTATCGACCGACTCGGTCCTTCTCTCCAAAGGAAAGGAGTTGGTGTGGGATAGCGGCACTATCAAGAGCGACAAGTCGGTGCTTGTTCCTTATGAAGGCGATGGACTGAAATCGCGGACAGAGTATTATTGGCGTGTCAAGGTGGCAACTACTGCCGGAAAATCACACTGGAGCCCCATTTGCAAATTTTCCACTACCATTGTTTCACCAGATGAATGGAAAGCAAAATGGATTGGGCAAAACACAGCGACAAATCCGGGAGAAGATGTGAAAACCGAGCATACCCGACTTGCCGCCCGATACTTGAGAAACGACTTCTCAATCAAATCAAAAGTTAGACGTGCCACATTATATATATGCGGACTAGGAGTGTACGAAGCCTCAATCAATGGCAAACGCGTTGGCAGTGACATCATGGCTCCGGCTGTCTCATGGTATGAGGAAACTGCCTATTTCAACACCTATGATGTCACCGGATTAATTTCTTCAGGCGCTAATGCCATCGGTATCACATTGGGCAATGGCCGCTACCAAACTCCGAGATATCCCGGGTTCATCGGCTTTGGTTTACCAAGGGTTATCGCTCAACTTGAGATCGAGTATGCTGACGGCACTTCCGGAATCATAGCTACCGATGAGTCGTGGCGCATTACCTCCAACGGCCCCATAGTGGCCAATAACGAATTTGACGGTGAGGAATATGACGCCCGTAAATCGCTTGGCAAATGGGAACTGCCAGGTTATGACGATTCGATGTGGAATGAGGCTGATATTATGTCTACCCCTTGTCGCAATCTCCGCCCGCAACCCATTCCGGGCATAAAAGTAATGGATACGGTGAAACCAATATCAGTCAGAAAAGTAGGTGATAAACGCTATATCGTCGATATGGGGCAAAATATGGTGGGCCGTCTTGCCGTAAATCTGGAAGGTAAAGCCAATCAGCCTGTATCGTTGAGGTTTGCAGAGCGGCTTGCTAACGACAGCATGCTATATATGGCCAATCTCCGGTCGGCTCTTTGTCATGATATATACACTCCCGCTGCCGACGGCCGCTTCTCATGGACTCCGCAACTAACATTCCACGGGTTCCAATACGTTGAGATTGAGAATGTTGAGAAAGCTCCTACCCTTAGTGATTTCACAGGAGAAGTGCTCTACGACAACATGGCAACGCTCGGCAAATTCTCCACTTCTGACACAACCATAAACCAAATCTACAAAAATGCCTTCTGGGGTATTCGGGGCAACTATCGCAGCATACCGACAGACTGTCCTCAACGCGACGAGCGCAATGGCTGGCTGGGCGACCGTGCCACAGGCTGCTATGGCGAGGCTTTTGTTTTTGACAATGCTCTGCTTTATAGTAAATGGCTTCAGGATATTGAAGAGTCACAGCATGAAAATGGTAATATTTCAGCGGTTTCACCTCGCTATTGGACGATTTGGGAAGGGGAAGTGACTTGGTCGTCGGCCTACTTTAACGGTGCAGATATGCTCTATCGCCAGTTTGGCGACGACTCGGCCATTAAAAGCCATTATCCTTCGATGAAACGTTGGGTGGAATTCATTTTGGCCAATTCAATGCGCAACGGAGTGGTCGTCAAAGACACTTGGGGTGACTGGTGCATGCCTCCCGAATCGGACGAGCTGATACACTCCAACGATCCGATGCGCAAGACATACCCCGAAATCCTCGCATCGACAACATTCTACTATTTGCTCAACAAGATGTGTGAGTATGCCGAGATTTCCGGACATCAAGAAGACATCATATTCTATAAAGAAGAGGCACAGAAGCTGAAAAAGAATTATAATGACCTGTTCTTCGATTCTAAAACAGCTTCTTATGGCAACAATACTGTAACCGGAAATCTTCTGTCACTTCGTCATGGTCTTGTCCCAAAGGGATTTGAGAATAAAGTGTTTGATAATATTGTGAAGAAAACCGAAGGCGATTGCAAAGGACATGTCAGTACCGGAGTAGTGGGCATACAGCATCTTATGCGTGGTCTTACCGAACATGACCGCGAAGATATAGCCCTACGATTGACAACTCAGCGCGATTTTCCAAGCTGGGGATTCATGATTGAAAACGGAGCCACCACCATTTGGGAGTTATGGAACGGTGCAACTGCCGATCCGTCCATGAACTCTTGCAACCATGTTATGCTCTTAGGCGACCTGATAATCTGGTATTACGAAAATCTCGCCGGCATCAAGAACGCTGAAGGTTCAACTGCCTTTAAGCATATTGACATGGCACCATGTTTCCCTGATGGCCTTGACCACGTTGAAGCTGAGTATTTATCGCCTTATGGCAAAATCAAAAGTGATTGGACTCGTACCCAAACCTCTCTGAACTGGGAAATTGAAATTCCAGCCAATACCACAGCGACAATCACAATCCCGAAATCTAAATTAGGATATGCATCTGATGAGGCGTGGAAACATACATACGGCTCCGGGAAACATAAAATCACAATAGATAAGCTCGCAGGTTTAGAAGATTTTTAAAATTCGAGCTTAATTATCATCTACACAATAGGATAGTTCATTAAGGTAATTAAGATTGTTTCAGGTTTGACTGTCGGCTGCACATTCCGTCGGTCAATTTTCAGAAATCAACACAAACAACCATATATGTATTAAATCAAACATCCAAGTTTATTAACATGATATGACCAAAGTCCTAATAATGTGCCAGTGAAGATGCCATACATAACATCAAGCAAAAATTTCAGTAAACAAAACATATATAAATGGATCCCTCAAAGCCCTAAGAAGCAAAAGATAAAGGTGAATCACTTGCCGTGATTCACCTTTATCAAACTCCTGATCTTCAATCTGATAATTAGCTCAATTTAACTATAACCACTTTGTAGAATAGGAAATGGAAAACAATTCTGTTAATAAGCCCTCAACCCATAATCAAACCTCATCTTCTTGCTATCTTTCACTTCAATTCTCAACAAATTACTTCCTTTCCGCAAGTAACGGCTGTAATCACTGATATTGTATTGATTATATTGCCTGGTCTGCTTTGCCTCCTGCGCAAAGACTTCCACTCCATTCAGCCAAACTTTGGCTTCTCCGGCAACATTCAGCCATAAAGACAGATGATTGAAATCCTTATCCACCTTAAAAGTAGCTTCTGATACTACCGTAGAACGAGGAGGACAGTCGAAAGGCAAAGAAGTCATTTTCAGCTCCTGACCGTTCAGACTGACAAGGCGGGTATTCTTGCTTCCGTTCTGACTGTCTGCAATCAAAGTAACAGCTTTCGCAGGGGTGATTTCATACAAACGGTTGTGCATCAGGTGTAACAAGCCTTCCGGTATTTTAGTTACTTTCCGGTCGTAAGTAATCAGGCCGTTTACTTCTCCCTCCACATCTGTGGTTTGTGTATAAACAGCCGCACTCAACCCTTGGGCAATCAGCGTTTCCAAATCATATACCAGACGGCCATAACTATCAATCAGAGCCATTGCTCCGTCTATATTCTTATACCCCCAGTTCCTCATATTCGGATTCCAGATATGTTCCTTGATCGCCCAGCCATAGCCGCCGAATTCTCCCAGTACGGAAATGCGGTTACCGTTGTTCTCCGGCAGAATCATGGAAGTGACAGGATAATTATGTACGTCGTACATATCGCCTACGCCTCTGTCCGTCCAGCCGGTCACTCCGTTTATCAGGCGTGTATCGTCGTATTTTATCACTTTATTTACGATTTCCACCGTGTTATGCTGTCCCCATCCTTCATTGAAAACCACCCAAGTAGTGATACAGGGATAGAAACGGAGACGGTCAATCATCTCGAACATTTCTTTTTGCCATTGGCGGGTGTGTTCTTCGGGAGCGTTCCAATCAGTAGTAGCCAACGGATTGACGTGTTCCTCCTTCTTCCTTGACGTAGCAAAACCGGAAACCATGTCTTGCCACATCATCAATCCCAGAGAATCGGCGTAATAATAATATTGCTCCGGTTCTACTTTGATATGTTTACGGATCATATTGAATCCCATCTTCTTCAACTGCACCATGTCCCACAACATCGCTTCCTCGGAAGGAGGAGTCAACAATCCATCGGGCCACCAGCCTTGATCCAGCGGACCGTATTGGAAGATGGGTTGGTTATTCAGGCAAATACGGTTATATCCACATTCATCTTTACGGGCATCTACTTTTCTCAAGGCAAAGTAACTCTTTACCCGGTCTAAAACACGTCCTCCATTGGATAAGACAATATTCAAATGATACAGTTTCGGAGATTCGGGAGACCATAAGACAGCGTTCGGAACGTCTATCTCCATCGCATTAGTCAACTTCTGTTCCACCGTCTTGATTACTTTGCCATCATCCAACACTTCTATTTTCACTTCTTCATTGCCTTTGGCTCCGATTATATCGAAAGCCAGCTTCACGGATTTTCTTTCAATATCAGTGGAAGGAAGTACCTGACGGATATAGGTTTTATTCACCGCTTCCAGCCACACAGTTTGCCAAATGCCCGATACAGGCGTGTACCAGATACCTTCCTGATTAAGTTGTTGTTTCCCTCGGGAAATAGATTCCGTGTCCGTCGGGTCGGTGACGGCTACTTCAATGCTTTGAGGACCACTCTTCTTCAGATATTTAGTAATATCGAACGAGAACGGGTTGTTTCCTCCTTTATGCGTACCGACCAACCGGTTATTCACCCATACTTGACATTCATAATCCACTGCTCCGAAATGCAGGATAGTAGACTTATTCTTCCAGGAAGGATCTAAAGTGAACTCACGTTGATACCATAATCTATCCGTAGGAAGAAATGTTTTCTGCACTCCGGACAGAGATGATTCAATCGCAAACGGGACCAGGATTTCCCCTTCAAAGGAAACATTCTTCCGAGGCGTGTTCTGATCCGTTACGGCATACTTCCACAATCCGTTCAGATTGATCCATTCTGCCCGTTGCAACTGTGGTCTGGGATAACTTTGCCACACATTTTCCGGCGTCACCTGTTCAGCCCATACTGTTTTTATTTTATCTCCTTTAGGCTCCCATGCATGGGTAAACACCTGCGACATGGCTCCTAAAGCCAGAGTAAGTAAGATTCTCTTATCCATAAGCATTAGCGGGTTTTATATTCTTTAAAATCTTTCCGTCGATTCTTATTGTAGGTATTCCACATTTTCTGGAAATACAAGACATCACTCTTGTCCGCCCATTCGAAATAGGCTGTTTCCAATTCTTTTGCCATTTCAGGATATTTACCGATCAGGTTGTGCTGTTCGGTACGGTCTTCCTTGATGTTGTACAATTCCCATTCATCTCCTTTGAAGTTGGCGGAAACCAGCTTCCAATCACCTTTACGCACCATGCGGTTGCCTTCATGTTCCGCATAGATGTATCTTTCGGGCATCTTCTTTCCTTTCACAATCGGAAGGATAGACTGACCTGCCGTAGGCAGAATCGCTCTTCCCTGATATTCTTTCGGATAAGTGGCTCCCGCCAGTTCCACACAAGTAGACATGATATCGGAGAATTGTGCAGGCTGATGATTCAGTCCACCTTTGTTCTTCACATGATTACCCCAGGAAATAATACACGGCGTGGAAATACCTCCTTCATGTGCATAATGTTTATAGAGCGTGAACGGCGTGCAGCAGACATTTGCCCAGCCTGTACCGTAATGATGATAGGTTCCGGGCAAACCCATCTGGTCGAGTTCTTCTCCGGTATGGGTATGGTATTCGACTCCGGTCTGTTTGTCGAAGCCAAATTCGTGCCATTCGGCACAGGCTCCGTTATCGGACATAAACATGATAAACGTATTGTCCAACTCACCGTTCTTCTTTAATTCATCTACCACCCGGCCGATGTTCGTGTCCATCACATCTACCATAGCGGCAAAAATAGACATACGCCGTGCGAGGTCGGTCTGCTGATCTTTCGTCAATGAGTCCCATGCCGGTAGCGGATGCGTTTCATCTTCAAACAGACTTTCGGGAACCACACCACGTGGACTAAGTGCCGGTTTGCCTTGCATGAGTTTCAGGTCAACAATCCGTTTCCAGCGGGCGTCACGAATCTTGTCCCATCCCTGCATATAGAGAGACATATATTTATCGGTCACTTCTTTCGGCGCGTGCAAAGGGAAATGGGGAGCATTATAAGCCAGATACAGGAACAACGGTTTCTTCTCCTGATGTGCCTGGTCGATAAAGTCAATCGCATAATCCGTTATCACATTGGTAGCGTAGAAAGTTCCTTCCTCATAGTGTCTGGGCGTACGGTCTTTCGGCAAACGGGTATATACCGCCGGATTCCAGAAAGAGTTGAATCCGCCCAACAAACCGTAATACTCCTGGAAACCACGAAGAATAGGATTCGACTTATTCCCCAGATGCCACTTTCCTGACATCGCCGTAAAATATCCGGCATCTTTCAGGACTTCTGCAATCGTGACGTTATCCGAATTGGAACGGAAACCGGAATATCCTTTCGGCCAGGCAGGATGACTGCCGTCCATGTGTCCCAATCCCGTCTGATGCGGATAAAGTCCCGTCAACAGGTTGGCACGCGACGGGCAACTGCGTGCACTGTTATACATCTGCGTCATACGGACGCCATTTTTTGCTAGTTTATCCAGTACTGGCGTATGAATCTCACCACCGAAGCAGCCGAGATCGGAAAATCCCAAATCGTCTGCCAGTATGATAATAATATTCGGCTTGTCCTGCGCATACGTCATCGGGACCAGAGCCAGGCTGCCTGCTATCAATAAAGAAGTTTTCATTTGGTATTATAATTAAAGTTGGGTTTGAATTTACCATTCTCATAGATCATCGGAATTAATCCGGGACGGCACGTCACTTTATATTCCGCCGCCTGTGCCCCACGCGGATTGAAGAACATGGTAGCCCACCAGTTTCCATCCTTATCCTGGAAAAGGTTGTTGTGTCCTCCTCCCGTGATGGCATTGTAGCGTTCGCTATAGGGACCATACACATTATCGGCTGTCGAGATGATGCAGTCGTAACTATAACGTGTCTTCGGCGAGGTTACTCCCTTTTTCTCGATATAGGTATCTCCCTCCGACGTACGGTGCGACCATATAGCCTGTACGAGGTGATATTTGTTATCATATTTGAAGATAAACGCTCCTTCAATATACGGTTCCGGATTATATTTTTTCTCTTTCAATGTTTTCAGTTCCTCGGCAAATCCGCTCATATCCGGTTTCATACGGGCGATATAATGGTTGTGCCCGACAAAGTAGACAGTGCCGTCCGTATCTTCGAACAAACTTCCGTCGATATTCGGGAAGATGGCTTTGTCTTTATTACCTTCGATATTCTCGTACGGTCCTTCCGGCTTTCCGGTCTTGCTCCGCAAAATGAAAGAACCTCTCCCACCTGCCGACTCATTCATGCAGGCAACGATAAACCAGTTCTTCGCACTTTTGATATAATGCATTTCCGGAGCCCACACTGCATGAAAGCGGTTGTCCATCGGATCACTGTTGATGGATTTCTTCTGATATTTCTCTCCTGCTTTATATACTTTCGGCTTCTTTTGCCAGGTTCCGTCTTTTTCCATCGACCATATTTGTCCTCTGGCTTCCCAGGACTTCATATCTTTGGAACGCCACAGGTACAAACCGTCGTTCCAGTCCCAGCAATGCCTCTGTCCCGGAAAGTAACGGTCGGGGGTAGAGGTCGTTCCTGTGATATAATAATAACCGTCGGGACCCAGCGTAGCCCAAGTGTCCCTCATCCAATAATCAAATGCCGGCTTTACAGATGTCGGAACACGTAGTTCCGGAGCGTTTGTATCTGCCGTTCCATATAACTGTGCTGATGCTGTAGAGATGGAAATAAATCCTGTAAACAAGATCAATCCTAATCGCAAAATCAATTTCATATATTTCTGTTTTATGTTTACGTATTCTTCCTATTTAAGATAGTTAAATGGATTCTGTTTAAAATGATAGCGTCTTTGCGGAAGAGGTAGTGGGTCCTGCAAACGTAATTCCCATGCCAGCAACCGGGTCAGAAGTTCCGTTTGAATTTCGCTATATTTCTTCTCACCAAACAGATTATGAACTTCCGAAGGGTCTTTCTTCAAGTTATAAAGTTCACCGTTTCCATAATGATTCATTACCAGTTTCCAGTCATCCTTTCTTATCATGCGTGAAGTGCCACTTTGTGTCCAGGTGTTCAGTTCGTCAAAGTGGGCTATTTTGCCGGGAGTCAATGCTCCTTCCTGTTCGAAAGTCAGGGAAGCATCCAGTCCGACGTCAGCTCCACCGAAGCCTTGTTGAACCACCATGCTGGAGAATTCTTCTTTGGGATAAGCCTTCCCGGTCAACATCGGCCACAAGCTACGTCCCTGAACGCCTGCCGGTATTTCGGCACCGATGGCAGAGCAGAATGTAGGGAAAAGGTCGGCTATCGACACGTGGCCATCCATAGGTGCAGGCTGATTCTTGATCTGATAGCCCGCCCATACCATCGGAATACGTGCCAGGCTTTCGGAAAGTCCGGCTCCTTTACGGATTAATCCGTATTCTCCCCAATAATCACCGTGGTCGGAGAGTACAACAAAGATGGTATTTTCATATTGTCCGCTGGCTTTCAATGATTCGATCAACCTTTTGATCTGATCGTCTATCAACCGGATCATTCCGATATAGTTGGCACGGATTCGGGGCAGGTCCTGTTCCAGGTTGGGGCAGGATGCATCTTCCAGTTCTGCCAGAATACGGTATTTCTCTCCTTTCTTTGCCAAGTCCTTGCGTGATGTCTTCAATACGGGAAGTTTGTCGGGCGAGAACATGGAGTAATAGGGTTCGCATACCTGATAAGGGTTGTGAGGTTCCGGAAAGGATACCCATACGAAGAAAGGATTTTCTTTCTGTTTCTCAATCCATGCCAGTGCTTCGTTCACGATTTTGGTGGGATGCTGCTCTTCCAGGAAGATTGGAGAGGGTTCCAGCCATTGGCCTCTGGCTTGCTGATTCAGGAAACGGGCAGTTTCTTTCTCGGCGGGAGTCGCCTTTTTGTTCTTTCCCCAGTGTCCGTATTCAGACCAAAAGTCCAAGTCGGCAGGTTTCAGGTAAGCATGATTCTTGCCCACCAATGCTGTCTGATATCCGTTTTCTTTCAATACTCCTACCAAATCCTGTTGATAGAAGATGTCGGGAATATTGTGGTTCGTACGTACGTGAGTGGCAGAAGGGAAACGTCCGGTGAACATGGAACAACGGGCCGGAGAACTGGCCGGCATCACAGTATATGCCTTGTTGAACCATACATTCTCCTGCGCTAGTTGGTCTACATAAGGAGTCACTTCCAAAGGAAAACCCTCCCTGCCGCACAAGTCGGCACGTTGCTGGTCGGTCATAATGACCACAATATTCGGTTTGTCGGTTTGTGCCGCGGCTGACATAGCCAACCCCTGTATGGCAAGTCCTGTAATACAAAAGAGTGTATTTTTCATTTTTGCTTCTTTTAATTTCCTATTTATGTAAACCTCATATTCTTTTGTTTAAATCTCTTATATCCGCTTATTGAATCTTATGGTTCTCCTATTTAAAACGGTACACAGTCATAGAAGCGGCCTCCAGTTCGAGCGGTTTGTTCAGGTCCAGTCCGACTTCAGTCTCCACCGGTTCGACTTCATTCGGAGTAGCCGGTGTGTTTTCTTTTCCCGGAACCAGTACCAGGCTTGTCTTATGAGCCTTGACCGGACGTTTGAAACCGGAGACTTCCGGTTGCAAGGTGACTTTCTTATCCTGCAGGTTTATCAGTTTCAGGATATATTGCTTACTGCCCGTATCATATCCCATTGTTACAAAGATATTCTGCATACCTTCCATATCTTTAATCGCTGCATCCAGGCACACATCAAACGTGTGATCCCTGAACATCTTCGCCAGATAGAAGAAAGAAGTCTTTACGCTACTGTCCACTCCGTTAATCAACATCGGCAGGAAAATACGGTGTTCCAGGAAATCCCAATGCCTCATCACCGGACGTTCGGCAAACAGAGGATTCAAATCGCCGTTACGCTCTATTGACATACGGATTGCCCCGGTAGCCAGCAAGTTATAAGGATATTTTCCGCTGATTCCCAATTCGCCGATAAATAAATCGGCAACACCCCGTTTGTAATTATCAAAGCGATAATGCTGTTCGCAAGCCCATTCAATCGAGTTATAATAATGTTCATCGAACACTTTGACATTCTTCGGGTTGACAAAATTGGGAATATCTTTCCGTTTGTCGTCATTCTCCCTCCCCACTACCCGGATAACGCTATTAGCGATATAAATCAAATCCGGATATTTAGTGGACAATGCCTGATAGATCTTTTCATAACGTTCCCAATATACAGGTCCGAAATCTTCATTTCCAATCTCGATATATTTTAATGGGAAAGGGGCGGGATGACCGTTCTTTGCACGTTCGGCTCCCCACTTCGTAGTCGTATCGCCAATAGCATACTCTATGGCATCCAACGCATCCTGAATATACGCATCCAAATCGACGTCAATATGCCTGAAGTTCCATTGCGGACTTTGCTTTACCCAACCGCTGCAAATCATGCCCGTAGGCATGACATACATCGCATCGGCCCCCACATATTCGCACAATTCATAAAACTCATGATAACCGATTCCGTCCGTACGGTAATAAGGCGCCCATTTACTCCACTGTCCCGGACGGTTTTCGATCGGTCCGAGCGTCTTCTTCCAGTGATACATCGTTTCTTCATTGACTCCGTGTACGATGCATCCGCCCGGAAAACGAATGAAACTGGGAGCAAACTCTTTCAGATTTTGAACAATATCTTTACGGAATACGGATTTCCCCTCATTCCAGGTATCAGAGGGAAACAGGGAAACGACATCTATCTGAAATTGTCCTTTCGACATAGGCTGAATAGCAAGCATTCCGCGCTGGACGTTCTTTTTCGGTTTCAGTTCGCCCGTATATTTTGTCCAGTCCCGATTCTCTATATTCACTTCGATCACATTGCTCACCCGCTGTCCCAGTTCGTCAACTAGAAATACACGCAACGGGGCGGAATAATTCCTGCTTTTCAGAAACAGGGAAAGGCGATAAGACGTATCTGTTTTCAGATTCATTCCATAATATCCATGGTTGAGAATCAGAGCATCCGGGTGATTCGCAATATCTTCCGTAACATTCACCAGCATCGAATACTTGTTTTCCTCACTCATCGGATTTTCCTCCGTGCGACTGATAAATACAGGAGTATAAGATAGCGGATAAGTCGCCCATCCAATCAGCGGATCGGCCTGAAACACTTTCTTCTCTTTAACACGGGGAGCCGGAACATTTTCATACAGCCCGTTCTTTACTGATAATCCGGCAGGCGGTGTTGCTTCTTCAAACGAACGGTTACGTATCAGTTCGGCGTGCAGGGCGCCCTCACCCATCATTCCTATTTCCTCATAATGGAAACCGTACTTTACGGGAGCTACTTTACGGGTTTTCGATTTATTGATATACAATGTTCCATCGGATAAAGACGGAAAAGAACTATTCGCATATACCAGAGGTAATGTGAAAAACAGACCGATACCCAACGTAAGGGATTTTAATGTCGGATGATTCATAGCATTGTGTTTTTAGAGTTTCACATTGCAAATGTGGTCTTTTCTATCCAAGAAAAACAGAAAAATAATGCTTAATACCTGCAATCATGTATAAAAATCAGCTGCCGGACAGCAAACTGAACATGAGTGCTGTCCGTTTGAACAATTCTACGACTGTTCCAAACAAAAAAAGACGTATCTTTGGTCATGAAATTAAATCCGTAAAGCCATGAGAACCACTGCCCTTAAAATCGTCCTCTCCTTTAGTCTCGTGCTCTTAAACGCCAGCCTGTCGACAGGACAGATACAATATAATAATATACGCTTCAAACAACTAAGCATAGCCGAAGGACTCCCGCATAATACTATCAATGCGATTACCCAAGACAATCACGGATTCATCTGGTTCGGCACACGCAACGGCTTGTGCCGCTTCGACGGTTATAATATTAACCTGTTTGCACACAATGAGGCCGACAGCACCTCGCTCTGCCACGACTTTATCACCCGTCTGTATAACGATTCACTCCGCAACGTTCTATGGATCTCCACCGATCAGGGTATCTGCAGCTACGACTACCGGACGGAAGATTTTACCCGTTACCGGATTAAAGGAAATACCAAAGATGATGTTTATTTCCTGAACACCAGTGACGGGATGCTCTTGGCGGCCTGTAGTAACGGGCTCTACCGCTACAATGAACAGGACAGCCTGTTCGTTCTTTTCCTTCTCAATGAAGAGAAACCGCATGTGAGATATTTTGCAGAAGACGGAGATAAAACCCTATGGATTGACACCAACAAAGGATTGATGCGATACAGTCTGGAGAAGAAACAGTTCGTTTCGCTCCCTACCCTAATCCAGCCTTTTGCACAGCAATGTAACAATGCCGTGTTGATCTCGTCCAACCAGCTTTTATTCAATACCAATAATGACTTCTTCGTTTACCACATACAAAGCAATACTCTGTGCAATCTCTCCAAAGATCTGGAAGTAAAAGATTTCCGGTGTGCGTCAACCGACCATACCGGGAATATATGGGTAGGAACGGAGTATGGCATCTTCGTGTTCAACAAACTCTACCAACTGATTGCACACTACGAACAATCCGAACGGGATTTAAGTGCCCTGAACGATTCGCCCATTTACAGTCTTTATCAGGATAAGGCCCACAACATGTGGGTGGGAACCTATTTCGGAGGAGTCAACTATTATATATTCGGCTCCGACCAGTTCCGGATATATCCATACGGAGGTAGTTTCAATCATTTGAGCGGAAAAGCAGTCCGCCAGATTATCAATGCGCCGGACAACGGATTGTACATCGCTACGGAGGATGGCGGATTGAATTACCTGAACAGTAAAAAAGAGATTACCCGTGCCGAACGGCTTCACAAACAGATGCAAATCTACGCCAAGAACATACACTCTCTATGGCTCGACAAAGACAACAGCCTATGGCTCGGACTGTTCCTGAAAGGAGCTCTTCACTATATACCGCATTTAAACCGTACGGTAGACTATAATCTATTGTCGGAAGAGGTTTCGTCCGGCTTCTGCATCATCGAAGACAAGAACGACCACGTTTGGTACGGAGGCCCTTCTGGCTTATTCCTGATCGACAAGAAAAAAGCCAATGCCCGTCCGGAAAAGATTTCACCGCTCCGTATTTTCAACCTGGTACAATTCAATGACAGCATACTTTGGGCAGGAACCCGGAAAGGCAGTATGTTCCAGATAAATACCCGTACGCTGAAAGTTACCTCACTCCCTATCTTGCCGCACACCGATCTCTATGTAACCTATATCTACCCTGATTCACACCAACGGATATGGATAGGGACAGACAACAACGGGCTTTATGTATCAGACCGCAACGGAAGCATCATCGCTTCTTACAGCAAAGAGCAGCTGGGCTCGAATGCCATTAAAGGCATCATAGAAGATGAAATGAACAACATCTGGGTAGGAACCGGAAGCGGGCTCTGCTGCATCAATCCACAGACGGAAAATATCGACCGTTATACCACAGCCGACGGACTGCCGATTAACCAGTTCAACTACTCCTCCGCCTGTAAGAAGCCCGACGGAGAGCTGTATTTCGGAACCATCAACGGCATGATTTCTTTTTATCCGGAACAGGTACGCTCCGTCAATCCTCATTTCAACATTGCCCTGACTGCTATATGGAGCAACAGCGAATATATGTCGCCCAACAATGAGAAAGCGTCCATCCCCTCCTCCATCTCCGAACTGACAGAGATTACCCTGACGCACGACCAGGCCCAATCCCTGCGTCTCGAATACTCCGGACTGAATTATCAATATACCTACAACACTCAATATGCCATGAAAATGGAAGGTATCGACAAGGACTGGCAGTTTGTGGGCAACCAGCATCAGGTACGCTTTTCAAACCTACCTTCAGGAAGGTATATTTTAAAGATCAAAGCCAGCAAAGACGGTATTCACTGGGACGAAACGGGACAAAAGGACCTTGCCATCAGAATCCTCCCACCCTGGTGGCTATCGCCGGGAGCGTATTTTGTATATGCATTGCTCTCCTTATTAATCATCTACGCCGCCTACCGATATACCAGAACGCGTATTATCCTGCTCATGCGACTGAAAACGGAACATGAACAGCGTGTCAACATGGAGAACATGAATCAACAGAAAATAAATTTCTTCACATACATCTCCCATGATCTGAAAACACCGTTAACCCTGATTCTATCACCTCTACAACGATTAATCCAGCAGCCGCAGATTAGTAACAACGACAAGGAGAAACTGGAAGTTATCTACCGCAACGCCAACCGGATGAATTATCTGATTAACGAACTATTGACATTCAGTAAAATCGAAATGAAACAGATGCATATCAGCGTCCGTAAAGGAGATATCATGCACTTTCTGGAGGAACTCTCCCATATCTTCGACATCGTAGCCGGAGAACGGGAAATCGACTTTATCGTCAGTCTGGAAGATACCAAAGAGGAAGTCTGGTTCTCGCCTTCCAAACTGGAACGGATTCTTTATAATTTGCTCTCGAACGCATTTAAATACACACAACCCGGCGGATACGTCAGATTGAGCGCCAAACTGATTAAAGAGGAGAAAGAAACCATGGTTCAAATCTCCGTCAAGGACAGCGGCAGAGGAATTCCCAAAGACGTTCAGGAACAAATATTCGAGAGCTACTACCAGGTCGAAAAACGCGACCACCGCGAGGGATTCGGCTTGGGACTTTCGCTCACCCGTTCGCTCATCCACATGCATAAAGGAGAAATACGGGTAGAGAGCGAGGTCAACAAAGGTTCGGACTTTATCGTCACCCTGAACGTATCGGAGGATGCCTACGCACCCGACGAACGCTCTTCCGAAAACATCACGACAGAAGAAATACAAAAATACAACCAGCGAATCAAAGAGACAATCGAACTCATCCCCGAAAAGCTGACCAACAAAGAGAAAGACTCCGGCAGAGAATCTATCATGATTGTGGAGGATAATAAAGAGATGAATGATTACCTCGCCAGTATATTCGGTGAGAAATATGACATCATACGTGCCTACAACGGAGCGGAAGCCTGCAAGAAGATAGCCAGACAACTGCCGAATCTGATTATATCGGACTTAATGATGCCGGTGATGGACGGACTGGAATTCACGGAACGCGTCAAGCAAGATGTAACGACCAGCCATATCCCCGTTATCCTCCTGACTGCCAAAACAGATGAGAACGACCATACAGAAGGCTATCTGCGGGGAGCGGACGCCTATATCACTAAACCTTTCAACGCCAAGAACCTGGAGTTGCTGGTACAGAATATCCAAAAGAGCCGAAAACAGAATATCGAGCACTTCAAACAGGCGGAAGAACTGAACATCAAGCAAATCACCAACAATCCACGGGATGAGGTATTTATGAAAGAACTGGTAGAACTGATTATGGCGAACCTCACCAAGGAAGATTTTGGAGTAACTGAAATCACAGCCCATCTCCGCATCAGCCGTAGTCTGCTGCACATGAAACTGAAATCACTCACGGGATGCTCCATCACACAGTTTATACGGACCATCAAGATGAAGGAAGCCAAAACCCATTTACTGAATGGCATGAATGTTTCCGAAGCCTCATTCGCTGTCGGTATATCAGACCCGAATTACTTTACAAAATGTTTCAAAAAGGAATTTAATATCACTCCGACAGAGTTTCTCAAGCAATTGAAGTAATTCGCCGGAACTGGCACTTGTAAATCTCCTTATACTCTACAAAGTTTGAAAAAGAATACGTAACTTTGTAGTAATTATGAGTGAAAGTCAGAATATTGAATATAAGGAATCGTGGAGAGACGAATATCTAAAGTGGATTTGTGGTTTTGCAAATGCACAAGGTGGACGTATCTATATCGGTATAGACGATAACCAACAAGTGGTTGGTGTAGCAGACACCAAACGACTGATGGAAGACATTCCTAATAAGATTGTTAACTATCTGGGCATTGTAGCTGATGTAAATCTTTTGCATAAAGAGGATAAAGACTACATCGAGATTGCCGTGCAACCGTGTAATTTGCCTATCGCTTATCACGGTATATATCATTATCGTAGCGGTTCTACCAAACAGGAGTTGAAAGGTGCAGCCTTGCAACAGTTTTTGCTTCGCAAAATGGGGCATTCGTGGGATGATATTGAAAACGAAAGAGCTACATTGGATGACATCGACCGCCAAGCTATTGATTTCTTTTTGCGTAAAGCCGTCGATGCCGGACGTATGCCTGTAGATTCATTGAATGAAACTACGGAAAAAGTACTCTCTAATCTGAATCTTATCGGTGGGGAAGGTAAGTTGCGCAATGCTGCTTTACTTCTATTCGGCAAAAATCCTGCAAAGTTTTTCACCAGTGTGCAATTTCGTATTGGGAGGTTTGGTCGTGATGAAGCCGACCTGATGTTTCAAGATGTAGTGGATGGAAATATCATTCAGATGACCGATCGCGTGATAGAAGTATTGAAATCCAAGAATGATGACCCTTTAAATGACCCTTTAAATGACCCTTTAAAACTATCATCATTAGAAAAAGATATATTAAAATTGATAGTAAAAGATAATCAGTCAACATATGATAATCTAGCCATATCTTTATCTGTTTCCAGTGCTACGATCAAGAGAGCATTTCGCAACTTAAAAGTGAATGGCTGCATTATTCGAAAAGGCTCGAAAAAGATAGGTTATTGGATGATAACAGAAAAAGGAAAATCTATTCTAAAGTAGATCGTAAGCTAATTTAAGCGATATAAACCTAACAGAATGTCTAAAAAACATCACCGGTAATCAGCCTGCAACATCGTTGATTCAGCTAATTACCGGCGACAGATAGACACCTATAATCGACTAATACCTATTCTACCATTCCTGGAAGCGTAAATCAGCTTCCGGATTCTGACGACGAATCAGTTCCTCGTCAACCTGATAAGTGACGCCACCTTTCGTGTACTTATAAGAAAGCGTAAACTTTGGCTGCTTTCCTACAAATTCCAACGATTCGGCTGCAGGATCTAATGAGGCGGACGCATCTATGATAGCAACACTTCCTCCGGCTTCGATAGTAACGCTTCCGTCCGGATTGACTGTCAGATTTACCGACTCATTATTTTCCAATGTGTTTCCGAAACCCGGTCTGCGTACTTTGTTTCTACCTAACGAAACAAAGTCGCGGGTCATATTCTGACTCAAATCCTTGTTATTGTATTCAGTCACCTGCTGGGTGGATAAGTTAGTAACTTTCCCTTTCACAAAGTATGTCCCATGATACTGGCTGACGAACTTGACAACTACAATGCTGTAATCCTTCAACTGACCGTTCACGTCGGTACTTACTTCATCCTGATTATGATCGACCAGCCGGAAAGGGATGGCATAATGCTTATCCAAAGCGGCATCGTCATTATAGAAAGCATCGGAGAAAGTCACTTTCACATCTGCTATTGCCAGATTCGGATTGCTAATTGTCATCTTGTTCGGATTAGCCAACTGATAATAGTTTTCCGGCATCAGTGTCAAGCCCGTACCATCCAGTAAAGACGGATCGATCTCAAACGTAGCCCAATCATCGGTATGCACCTCTCTTTTACCGCCAATAGCCACTCCTACCTTTATCGACATATCTGTATCGGCTACCAGTGTCCGCAAAGGTTTTTGCGAAGCAAAGTACACAGAACTCTTATCGTAGTCCTTTTCATAATCGTCATAACAAGCAGTCATCAGAACGCTTATCAGCCCTATCCATAATATATTTAGTCTTTTCATTGTAAATAAGTATTTATATCAACAGCACGTTATTCCCAACCCTGATTATTCATTAGATTCTTATTCTTTTCCAGCTCTGCATACGGTAATGGCATGAAATAGTTTTTCACTTCATATTTCCGTTGTTCCACTTTCTGTACTTTGAAGCTGAATGTGCCATCTTCATTGCGGGTAACGGCAACACCCTCCACCTCTTCGTTCAACGGTAATACCCAACGACGCATATCAAAATAACGATGATTCTCGAAAGTAAATTCCAAGCGACGTTCGTTCTGAATCAGCTTTCTGAACGAGTCTTTACTTTGAGCCATTTCATCCAGATAAAGATCAAAGTTGATACCCCCGGCTTGCGAACGGATTGTTTTCAATATTTCGTATGCAGAATACAGGCATCCTTCGGCTTTCACCGTCGGGTTGCCCCAAGCCTCATTGGCTGCTTCGGCAAAGTTAAGAAGAACTTCCGATTTCCGTAACAAAGGATTGTAATGAACCGAGTTTAAGGTCTGAATCGGATTCAGCATAGCCGATTTCTTAGAAACGAATTTAGCCAGATAATAACCCGTACGTGTAGCATTCTCACTAAACGAAGGAGAATCTTTTCCACCCTCGGATATATCCAACGGCTGACCGGAATCGCCAAATGTAGCACTATGATAGTAGACATTCAGTGCAAAGCGATTATCCAGTACGGCATAAAGCTGCGTCAGATCGAAATCAGGATCAGACAGATCGACACCGGAACGGACATCGGTTGCCGGATAACCATTCTTCGCATAAAAAGCCTTTACCAGATTATGAGAAGGAGTGGCACGGGCACTTCCGTAGTAGAATGGCGGGAAATGGTAACCTTCCAATAGGTTATTATTAAAATATCTGCGGAAAGCATAATCGGAACTTTCCGTCTGAACATCGGCAATGGAAGAAGCCGTAACAGGAACATAAGTTCCGAAACCTTCCATGCCCAGAATTTTATTGATCTCTTTGGCTACCGCTTCCCATTTTGCCTGATAAACCGTAGGGTTCAGGATTTCGAATTGTCCCATGCCGGTGATCTTCGTCACATCATCATCCTGCATGGCAGGGCTTGCGCTATATAAAAGCGCACGACTTTTCAGAACAGCTGCCGCCGCTTTCGTGGCACGACCGATTTGTGTATTACCAAACTCCAGGTCATCTCCCTGATACACATTCGGTAATAACTCGATGGCATTATCCAAATCGTTAACGATAAAATCGACTGTTGCCTGATAAGTAGGACGAAGAAATTCACCATTCTGCGCGGCCTCATCCTGCGAAATAAAATGATCTGCCAACGGAATACCCAACGCTTTTCCATTCTTCGCCTTTCCGCCGTACATCTTCAATAGCTCAAAATGCCACCATGCACGCAGGAAATACGATTCACCTTCCAGACGCAGCTTGATTTGCTTGTCCACTTCCGGGTCGGTACGGTTGTACTGCACCTGGTCGGTCAAGCCGTTTTCGAGGAAAGAGTTTACATAGTTCAGCATGTTGTACGCATTGCTCCAATTTCCGATCGGGTTGTTAAACGCTGTCATCCCACCCATATTTAATTTATAGACAGAAGAGCTGCGCAGATTAGTCACTGCATTATCGGTAGCACAATCCAGAAAGTTATCTTCAAAACAATCCGGACGGTTGGCTATGCCATTATAAGCTTTATATAGTACGCCTTGAGCAAGTTCCGGCACTCTCCAGGTATCAGAGTCTCCGATCTGCCATGTCACCTTTGTATCCAATGTGTCGTCACAAGCACAAAAGAGAAACAGACCTGCTAAAACGCAACTTCCTAATATATGTTTCATATTGCCATCTATTAATTGTTCAAAATTAAAATACAAAAGAGACTCCGCCTGTAAAAGTACGTGTCACCGGGTAGTTTGTCACACCAGCATTCAGCAATTCAGGATCCAGATCTTTCACGGAAGAAAGCACAAACAAGTTTGCACCACGAGCGAAAACCTTCATCTTCTTCACTACCGAACTTGGGGAGAACTGATTGAACGTGTAGCTCAATTCAACATTCTTCATACGGAAGAAGCTTGTATTCTTCAACCAGAAAGAAGAATTGCGGAAATTGTTCTCACCGGCAGTGGTTGTCAGGCGCGGATAACTTCCGGTCGGATTGTTTGCCGGATGATAACGGTCTAATGCCAGTTTGGAGTATTTACCTTCTCCATTATTCCAGTAATAAGCATTTGTTGCCCAGGTGTGAACACCCAGTTCGGAATATCCCTGAAGATACAATCCCCAGCCTTTGTAACTTACATTGAAATCGATGCCCAATGTGGTACGTGGGAATGAATTTCCGAGTTCCTTTACGTCACGACCATCAATGATCTTATCGCCGTTCAGGTCTTTGTAGGCGATGTCGCCTTCCTGATAATCGGCAAACGTCTGGGGGGCATGTCCATTGATGGCTACATCTTTGCCAAATAATCCTTCGGCAACCAGTCCCATCATAGCATCGGTAGAACGCCCCACTGTATAACGGTATTCTTCACCATGTTTCACCTGGTTCCATTTCAATACTTTATTCTTTGACCATACGAAATTGGCTCCTACCGAATAAGACCAGTCGTTGATACGGTCGCTCCAGGTGAACATTCCTTCTATACCATGATTCAAGACGGAGCCCATGTTATCCTGGTAGGTAAAGTTGCCAGTATAATCCCCGTAAGAGGCATCAACAGAACCAATGATGTCCGTATGTTTCTCACGGAAATAGTTTATTTCGGTATATAAGCGGTTGTTCAGGAACAGGCCTTCCACACCGATGTTCCATTCTGCTGCCTTTTCCCATTTCAGGTTCGGATTGCCCGCACGGACAAAAGTGGAATAGTAAGCCGTAGCACCGTTGTTCGTTGTTCCGAACCGGAAGCTGCCGTCTTGCGACCAGGCACGTTCATACAATAAATGTTCGGTGCTTCTGTCATATCCCAGGATACCGGCGCTGGTTTTCAGTTTCAGGAAGTTCACGTATTCATTATCTTTCAGGAAATCTTCATTGCTTAGAATCCAGGCAAGGCCACCCGCAGTCGAGAAGAAGTATTTATCTCCCGATTTGAAACGGTTGCTTCCCATCAATGCCATATCTGCTTCCACAGCATAGCGGCGGTCATACATATAGTTCAGACGCAATGCGTAGTTTGCATTGATGATGTCCTGGGTCACTCCCTGATTCGTTGTTTTCGAGTACATATAAGTCAGGCGTGCCGATACATCGTGTTTTTGGTTGAATGTATTCTCATAACCGGCAAAAGCATTCCAACCCAATGTCTGTTGCAAGGTAGTCGACTTCCGGCTTTGTGAAGTGGCTACATCTGTTTTCTTCATCTGGGTGTACATAATTTGTTCCTCACCGGCAAAGTCACGATATGTCTTGATGGCATACGTCGGATAGACTTTGCTCAAAGAGAGTTGCAGGTAATCATAGTTGTCGAAAGAAAGGAAAGCACCGGCTTTCAATCCTTTTGTCAGCATATCAAGATCAAATTTCAAACCGATATTGGTCTGGCTGCGTGTATAACGCTCATCCGTATATCCTCCGTACATCGTTTCCGCGTATGCATTCATCGGACGAAGCAGACTTGCGCCAAACAAAGGAATTCCGTCCGAGCTAGCCAGTCCGGTTTCTTCCGGTGACATAGTCAGCGGGTATTCATTCGGACGATGCGTAGACAAGGCCGTAAATACCTGACCACAGTCCAATTGTCCCCATTTACGCATTTCCATACGTCCGGCAACGTCTGCGGATATAGTCAGGAAATCCGTTACATTAAAATCGAGGTTTCCGCGGAGAGTCAGGCGATGTAACTGCGGAGTATAGGTGACATCTTCAAATCCGCTACCTCCTACATATCCGGCAATCAGAGCATAACGCACTCTGTCGGTACCTCCCGTCATATCGAACGATACTTTCCGGTAGTTGGCATTTTTGTTCAATAGCTGATCGTACAGATCGACGTTCGGATACAATAGGTCATTGGCTCCTTTGGAGTTTTTATATCCTTCCAGTTGTTTCTGATTATAATAAGGAGTCAGTCCGTCGTTTGCACGCGCTTCATTATACAGATTAGCATATTGATAAGAATTCAGGAAATCAGGAGTACGCGTCATCTGTACCACACCTGCTTCGGCGGTTGCGTTATAAATGCGGCGGTTGGCCTTTCCTCTGCGGGTAGTCACCCAAAGTACGCCATTCGCAGCACGTGCCCCATAAAGAATCTTGGCGGTGGCATCTTTCAGCAACTCGATACGTTCGATTTCTTCAGGAATCAAATCCGCTGCCGGGCGTTCCACACCGTCGATAATAACGATAGCCGTATTCTCCGACATACCATGCTGGCCACGGATAAATAAATCAGGCGTATTGTTTCCCAATCCGCTGACCGTGGAGCGAACTTGCAGACCTAACATTTTACCTTGCAGCATATTCGTCAGCGTCAAATCAGGGAAGGTTCCGAACTGTCCGTTCTCCAGTACGCTCGTTGCGCCTACTTCATTCCCTTTATACGTCTTGCCACCATCGGCTCTATTCACCAGCGATTCTTCGGTCAGAAACAGAGGCTCTTTCTTCAATACAATCTTTTCAGGAACGATATTGCTGCCTGTCAGCTTATACACTTTATCTTCATATCCCAAAGCCTCCACCATAACGGTTGCGTCATTCTCGACCTTCGTCTGAAAACGTCCCTTTGCATCTGTATATAGAACGACTGCGCCTTCTCCACAAATGATAGAAACATTCTTCAACGGGCTACCTTTCTCGTCGGTAACAATAGAAACGACTTCCACCAAAGGCTTCTTCGCCGACTTTCTCTTTGATTTATTTTGTGCGAAAGTCAGGCTAGAGCCAACGATAAGGACAAATATGAGCCCTATCAGTCTTATATATCTAATCTTGTTTCTCATATACTTTTCTTTATTTATAGGTATCACCATCCGGGGTTCTGTTGAAGATTATCCAAAGCCGCCACTTCATCCATCGGCAGCGGATACCAATAATTACGCTTGTTAAACGTCCGCACGGCTGTCCTCACCGGAACATACTCGTAAGTAAAGTCGGTCAACTTATAAGTGCAGGCTTTTTCCACTTTCAACTGGTCGGCCGTATAAGAATGATTGATCGGGGTTGCTTTGACGCCCATGATCGGATATTCACCCTTAAACAGGTCTTCAGCAATCATCCAACGGCGGATATCATACCAGCGATGTCCTTCGAACATCAATTCCACACCACGTTCCCGACGATAAGCTTCTCTAAAGTCAACTCCATCCGGTAGTTCGCCAATTCCGGCTCTTACACGGATTTTATTCAAAGCCTGACGGGCCGACATCGTACAACCCGTAACGACTGCATCCGGATCACCTGTCGCCTCGTATGAAGCCTCTGCCATATCCAGATAAACTTGCGAAACACGAATGTACACAGCCACCAAACGATATAATTGGAAACCAGCTTCGCCAAACAAAGGCACACTTGCTTCGGGCCAAATGAACTTCTTGCACATATATCCGGTCTGTTGAGAGCCTCTCGTAAACTGATTGGTAGAAATGAAGTTCTCGGAGTAACCGCCCGAATAAGTAGTCAGATAATAGGGAACACCCTGTAAATTCTTCCCCCATTGCTCACCGGGCACGAGGATATTATTCGTGAAGCGAGGGTCTCTATCCGAGTAAGGATTGGTAGTCTTTACCGCATCATAACCGGAACGCGGATCAGTGATCGGATAGTAGTTGCCGTCAGCTCCCTTACGTTCGTACATATCTACCGCATTTTGTGTCGGAGCATTATAAGGAGTACCTTCGGCACCGGTTTTATTATCGTATGGTTGTGTCAGCCATTGCGCTCTGACGAAAGCAGACCAGTTGCCATGATGCCAACGCAGGAACCATAAATATTCCGGCTGTGCGAATTGATTGGAATTAGGCATTAGCTGAATACTACGATATTCGTCATGATTCATCAGGCGATAATATTCGTGACTTTCAATAGCATTGATCGCCTTTTGCGCACTACGGGCAGCTTCAGCAGCCATCTCTTTTCCATATCCTTTGTTTTCAATAGAATTCAGGTCATTCTGCATCAAAGGGCTGGCAGCATACAGCTGTGTCATCGCTTTTAATGCCATGGCGCTTACTCTGTCAGGCCGTCCATGTTCCTCGTCAGGCCAGCTTATAGGTAAATATTCAATGGCTTTATCCAAGTCAGTCTGCATCCAAGCATTGGATTCCTGATAAGTTTTACGGGGAAAGTCAAAGTCGTCCGATGCTCCCCAAAGCTGGTCAAAGATGGGCATTCCGCCATATCGTTTGATAATCTCAAAATAGAAGTAGGCACGCAGGAAATGAGCCTGTCCCAACAGTTTTCTCCTTTGGTCGTCTGTGATGGATTTCACTTGATCTACTCCACTAATTACACGGTTCACGATACGAAGTCCGGTATAAGCACGAGAAATAGCACTTTTGAAATTCGCTCCATCACTTTTACTTCCGATTTCGAAACGTGTACTAGCATTCTCCAGCCAGTTACCTGCATTGACAAACTTCGACGGATCATTATCGCGGACGGATGCATATTCATCCGACAAATTGCCTACCGTTACATATGTATTCGAATAAGAGTTGATACCATGTGTAAAGATTAATATATCACCATTTTGAAAGATACGGTCCATGAACCCTAACAAACTGCTATAATCTTTATAAACATCATCTTCGGAAAGTCCGTCATCGGGAGAGCGGTCCAGATAGTCCTCACAGCTTCCTACAAACAGACCCAACAGAATGATCCATATCCAATTCAACTTATGTCTTCTCATATCAGTAAATTTAAAGTGTCTCATAATCCTAATCTAAAACCAATGTTATAACGTCTCACCATCGGATAAACATTCTGTCCCGAATGTTCGGGGTCACGACGGGAATCTCCTTTTGAGAACGTCAGCAAATTGCTGCCGTTGACATATACTTGCAGTTTTGTCAGACGTAAAGGCTGCAACCAACGTTTCGGAATCTGATAATTCACTTCCAGGTTCTTCAAACGAAGATAAGCATGGTTGGTATATGTGTATGTACTGGCCACCGAATTATAACTTCTCTGCACATGAATACTGGGGCGAACCGGACCGCTTTGAATCGGAGCATCGGCTGTCCATGTATTCAATGTATTCGGTTGAGCCTTGATATTACCTTCCGGGAAATCCCATAAGTAAGATGGTATTGCTTCTTTATAAACATCCATAGCACTGTACCACAACATATTGAATCCGATTCCTTTGTAAGAACCTCCCAATGTAAATCCGAGGGTAGTGGTCGGATAGTTCAGGTTTTTCATCGGAACCATATCCTTAGCATCAATCATACCGTCTCCATTATAATCGATGTAGTACAAGTCTCCCGGAATCAATGTGTTGTGTGCACCATTGGCAATAGTGGACTGTGCCGAGTTATAAATATCGTCCAACGACTGGAAGTTTCCCGTTGCCAGATATTTATTCACGTATCCGATTGATTTTCCGGCTTGTTTCAGATATTCGCTCTGATTTTTCGGATCATCAATAAAGACAATACGATTCTCACTGGTTGCAAAATTAAACTTCGCGTAATAATTAAATTTTCCAATACGGTCATTCCAAGTAACATCCAACTCAAGACCGTGATTTTTAGTCTTACCCAAGTTTACTTGCGGGAAAGCAATACCACTATCGGCCCATGACGGAATCGTGTTACGCGTCATCAGAATGTTATTACGCTTTTCATCGAACAAATCCACAGTAAAGTTCAGTTTACCCCACAAACCTATTTCGATACCGATATTCTGTTTAACAGACTCTTCCCAAGTAGCATCAGGGTCGGCCAGCTTTCCTTCTTTGTACAGAGGTCCCCAGTTACTGGTCTGATATTTACCAAACTCTGCATTGGCAGATAATTGCTCAAACTTCTGAATATAATTGAAACGTGTGGCACCTTTATCATTACCAACTACCCCATACGAATAACGTACTTTCAAATTAGTCAGTACTCCTTTGGTCAGTTTCTTTACCCAAGGCTCTTCACTGATACGCCAACCGATAGAAGCGGACGGGAAGAAACCAAAACGACGTCCTGGAGCAAACTTCTCCGAACCGGTATAGGCACCGTTAAACTCGGCAAGATAACGCTCTTTGAAGTTGTAAGTGACACGACCTACCCAATCTTCTTCGTAAGCCGGGAAGTTCATCACATTCTGATTGGTCGATTCGTTCATCTTACGGTTAAACACAAACAAGGCACTTACATCGTGATCGCCAAACTGGCGGTTGTAATTCAATGCTAATTCGTAATAAAGTTTACGCCCGTAAGCCTTGAAGCCGTCATAAACACCACCAACAGGCAAATCTCCGGGAGCATTCTCATCCGGATAACGTTTCTCGGTATAATTATAAGTAATTGTTCCATCAGCATTATAAATAGGATTGGCGTAATCATACACACGATTCATACGAATATGCGTACGTTGGGCAACCAAATCGTCTTTACCTAAAATCTTACCCGGCATGATCTGGGTGGTCCATGATGAAGAAGTAGTGTAAGACAACGATGCTTTCAATGATAACCCCTTTGTAATGAAGTCCAGCTTTTGATTCAGGATTACATCGTAAAAACCTTGATGCTGTTTAATATTACGACTACCTCCTTCATTCATCAGACAGGCTATATTCTGATCGGAGCTTAACCCGTCTCCCCATATTCCATTACTATATTTAATCGGAAATTCATTACTTGGAGCCGTGAAAAACGTTTTAAAAAAGCGTTCATCCGGAGAATCGACATTCTCATAATAAGACGGCTGATTCTGATAACCCATCTTACCGGCCACATTGAACGAAAGCTTAGTAGTACTTGTGATATTGAAGTCGAAATTACTACGCCAGTTATAGCGACGGTAGGAGAAGGAAGGATCGAAATCCTCTTGTTTGGTAGTATTAAAAATATCTCCGTCATGCAAATAACCCAAGGATACGAAATAACTCATTTTCTTCGTACCACCGCGTACATTAAGATTATAAGCCTGTTCATAACCTACATTCTTTACCAGTTCTTTCCACCAGTCCACTTCGGGAAAGACATCGTTATACGGACCGTAATTTCCGGTAGCATACGCATTTTCCCATGCGGCAATGGTAGACTCGGGAACCATTGCTCCCCAGTTACCATCATTAGCCTGTGCTCTGTTATACTGTTTCATAGAGGTCACATAGTCAGACCATTCAGGAGCGGCAGAAGGTTGTTTAAAACCGAAGTTAGCAGTGAATGAGATTTCCGGTTTCTGTTCGAGTCCGCGTTTGGTTGTCAGCAAGATAACGCCGTTCGCACCTTTCACACCGTAAACCGCAGTTGCCGAAGCGTCTTTCAGTACGGAAATAGATTCAATTTCGTTCACATCGACATCGTTGAAGTCACGTTCGATACCGTCCACCAATACTAACGGAGCAGCTTCTCCCCAGGTAGACTTACCACGAATCAATAAAGAAGCCTTATCGGCTCCCGGCTTTGAAGTGGAATTGATGGCAACCACACCGGGCATCTGGCCTTGCAAAGCTTCGGAAACGGAGTTCACGCTACCTATCTTTAATAAATCATCTCCTTTTGCAGTGGCAATGGAACCGACACTGGACACCTTTTTCTGTACACCGTATCCAACCACTACCACTTCTTCCAGGGTCTCCGTATCTTCTCCTAAAGAGATTACGCCTAAAGTCGTTTTATTCTTTAAATCCAGTTCCAGAGTTTTATAACCCACATAAGAAATGACAAGTATGTCTCCTTTTGATGCCTTCACAGTAAAATTACCGTCAAAATCAGTAATCGTACCGCTTCCCGTACCTTTCACGCGAACACTGACGCCAATCATCGGTTCACCGGATACTGCATCCTTCACTTGTCCCTTCCAATAGTCTTGTTGTGCCTGCACGTCCAGCGCACAAAACAAAAAGCAACAAAGACATAAGAAAGAAAAATAAAGTCTGTCTCTTTTCATAAACATTATTTTTAACTGTTAACAAATTCTTTATCTCAAGACACAAATTAAGCGGGAAAATCTTCAAATGAAAGGGAAGAATCTCCTTAAAACCCGTACAAATGTGCAAAATAGATTTCTCTACTACATTTCTGAACAAATCATTTCCACATTGGCTTTATGACGTGCTCTTTGTCTACGGTGATGTTGTATATGCCATCGTTTCCTTTCTTCAGGATGAGCGGAACAATACGTGTTTTACGAGGAGACACGGTGGAATCCGAACGATGAACATGGTAAACATAATAATATTTTCCATCCAGACCTTTAAATACATCTCCATGTCCTGATCCGTTTTCTCCTACGAGGCTGCGATGAATGATCGGACTGTTCGGGTGCTTCTTCCACGGACCGAAAGGGGAAGAAGCAGTGGCATAACCTACCGAATAGTCGATATTCATAAAATGATTGGCAGAATAGAAGAGGTAATATACCCCGTCCCACTTCATAACAGTCGGTCCTTCCATCACCGGTGCAGACTTATAGTTCGGAGTCTTTTCCCAAGGCTCCGTACAATCCATACATTGTTTCAATGTTTCCGGTTTGATACTTCCTTTCTTTATGTCAAACTCGGCTACCCAAAGATAATTGCCTTTATTAAAGCGGACATGATATAGGTAGTATTTCCCATCATCATCCTTAAATAGGAAAGAGTCTATATTCTTAGCGGAAGCGTCTATCGGCTTGACTTCCTTCTGACGAAAAGGTCCGAATACCGATTTTGAGGAAGCAATTACTGTTTGCTCATTAGCGGTATAAGTGAAATAATAAGTTCTTTTATCCTTAAAGTATTGAGGTGCCCAGAAGCCTTTTTCACCATACGTTTGATCTCCTTTCCGCAGAATCAGTTGTAGAGAAGTGCCATCAGGCACCGTCCAATGCTCCAGATCGGTCGATTCGAGGATAGCAAAGCCCTGTGGTTCCTGATTGCGTGTGCCGGTGAGGTAATACTTTCCGTTTTCCACAAAGATAGTGGGATCGGCATACATAATTTCTTTCCAATCATCAGCATACAATTGGAAGGCAGACATAAATGTCACTCCCAGAACAAGTGTTACTCGTGATAAGATTTTATTGAATGTATTCATCAGTCTGTATCTTAATTGTTATACCATTTTTATCAATTCAGTTCCCATGCCAGACGAGGTTGTTCACCGTTAAGATTCCAGATAGAGGTATCCCAGTCGAGAGCACGAATGGCTTCCATCAGGTTATTGATGGTAGTCAGACCGTTATAACGATCTACCGTAGTGATTGTACCTACGTTTACACTGGCCTGGTCAGGCAGTGCAGGATTGTTCGGGAACACACATTCCATAGCCGGGTTAGCGTAACAGGAATAAGCCACATTCTGACTGTACCGTCCACATACCCTACCCGATTTGGGTGCAGCTTGAGAGAACAAATATGTGTTCCATGCTACACAGTGATGAACAGTAATACCAGACCCTGTTGTGTTATTGGCGTTACCCATGATACCTCCCACCTGATTTTGTGCAGATACATCGCAGTCGCTCCAGCAATAGGATATGGCAGAAGTAGTAGAAGCACCGGAAATAGGTTGTACCCATCCGGCAATACCACCGCCCGGATTAGCCACAACCATAGGAACTGCTTTCATCACTCCATGAGAATAACAATGAGAAATGGTGCTTCCAAGCAACCGGCTGGCAATACCGCCGACGCACGACTGGGTAGTAATATCACCTACATGATAGCATTGCTCTATAGAAGCTCCTTCACGCACTTCACCGCAGATACCACCTGCCGACCACAATGCAGTAATCTTCGTTTCCGAACCACATTGATAAATCTTGCTGTCTGCCCCGTGAAGTCGCCCACAGATGCCGCCCGCTTGACCGTCATCCCATGCAGCATTGCCCGAAGTCAAACTGATAGTACCCGATACCCGAACATTCTCCACGATACCCGCACCGGAAACATTACCTGCCTGACCGGCGACAATACCCGTAAGTTTTTTATTGGCAGTGACTTGTGCATTTGTAAAAGTAACATTGGCACATCGTCCCGTCAACATACCGAAAAAACCTTGATAAGTAGATGAAGACGAAGTTATTTTCAGATTACTAATGGCGTGTCCACAACCATCAAAGTCCACCGGTTTGGCGGCAGTGGCTTCCACAGGAGTCCAATCCATGCCTTGCAGATCGATATCTGCACCCAGACGCACATAGGTAGTCTGCCCATCCTTGAGATATTCACCGAGCTTGGCCAAATCTTTGGCCGCAGTAATGATATACGGATTACCGATACCACCCTGCTTTTGTTGCAGATAGAAGGTCATAGTACTCTTCTCTTCGTTGACGGCTAGGTTATCGGACTTCAGTTTCAGACCAAGCACATATTTTTTGGTATTGTCCAGTGTAGTAAGATCGTGGAAACGCAGACCGACAGTGTGCAACACATCGTCACCCTTGAAATTGAGACTATTGACATCAAGGTCGTAGTTAGCCGCGGGCAATAGTGTGTATTCCTCGCCAAATGAGTGAGCATCAACTACTGCAAATTCCGCTTTCGCTTCCTTTTCACAATGGCTCTTTTCTACCATAATGGTATATTCATATTCCGGCTCATCCAGATACAACTCATACTTACCTGTTTGATAAAGTGACAAGGTTATATCCGAATAGGTAACTTCAGCCTTTTCCGGCTGTGTCAGGTCCATGACTTCTCCACATGAAATCAACGAAAACGCCATTAACGACAGGGCAATAGGAATATATCTTTTCATAATTCAATTCTTTTAATGATTAAAAAGCAGGAACAATCACACCCACATTGTCTCCTGACAACCAAACTTTATCTCCGTCTATACGAACTACTTCCATCTCCATCCCTTCTTTGAGGAAAGAAACTCCTTGGAATAAGAATTCAGTTTTTATCTTTTGACCAACAGCTGTGGGCTTCCCGTCAAACTTCACATGAATGTATTTGCTTTGATCCGAATTTTGCAGGCGATAAGTCAACCGTTTAGGATTAATTGCAGCCTGAAGTTGTTCCTGCTCTGTAAAAGTACAAATTCCATCCAAACTATAAAACCCAACTTCGGTATATCCCGTTATATTCTTTTTATCAACCCCGTTTTCGGCATATTCCGTCTCCGCACAAGAGGCGAAAACCAACAAACATACCAACACTACATATATTACTTTCATAAGCGAATAAATTTAAGATAATTACTTTCTAATAGTTGTCGACAACATTTCTACCGATCCATCCTTATAAGTCACTTCAGCGGTAAGTATTTGTCCGTTCAGATTCTTATTCACTATATTGATTTCCTGTCCATCCAGCTTTACTTTATAAGATGAGACATCAGCCGGCAAATTTAATAGTTGTACCAACATATATCCATCCACTTGTTGATATTTCAACAAAGGAAACTCTCCTGTTACAGACTTGGTCTTAACATCATCCTTCCACAATACGGCATCATCCGATTTCAGCAATGCTACATGATAAGTCGTTCCGGGAACAAGATTTTCAACCAATGTATAGTCATTCTCCGAATCAAGCGATCGACGCACCACCTCTGTTCCCTCTTCATCTGTTACTGACAATATACCTGTTTTATCGGCTCCATTACCCCAACTTATGAACAATTCCCGTTGTCCTCCGACAAGGCTGGAAACTGCCAATCCATCCCGGGCAGCAATAAAATCAGGATATAACAATGGATTGGGATTGTAGAATCCGTCTGCATCAAGTCCTAAATAACGGGAAAAATAAATTCCTCCAAGTTCCCACATTTCAGTATTCGCATCATAAACAGCCCTCGCCCCACCAGGAACCACACTAAAACGTCCGGTAATGGCATACGTATCATATTTCTTGAATACTTCATAAAAAGTCTTATACCAATTCTTCGGATACCAGGAATAACTCTCAAAAAGGCTCTTGAACTCGGTTGCACTCACCGGTGTACCGGCGTTAGCTTTTTCGGCTATCAGATTAAGATATTCGTAAATTTTCATCCCGGCCGTATAACCATGCTTGGTTCCCCATTCTCCCAGCGCATCCGCCACATGAGGATTTAAAGCACGCACCATAGAGAATTCCGTGCAAATCAGTTTCTTTGTTACACCATATTTATCGCGGATAATACGGAAATCATCTTCCGCCTGATTGATTTTCAATGCGTGAACGTGCAAGTCGAGCCCTACAACATTAGGATTGTTATTAACCACAGAGACTACTGCAGGTACCGTTTCGCTCTTCGGCAACTCGGAAACACGGTTCAATGCTCCGGCATAAATATCAAATGTCCAGCCATTAGCCTGTTTCCAGGTAGTCAGCCGATTGGCAAACTCATTCAGAAATGCCCGATAATCTTCACCATCCGCATGGCAGAGATCGGTATCCAATGCATTCTCCCATTCCGGCTCGTTACCCATGACAAGTATTTCAATATTCTTCGCCATATCATAGGTTTTCAGTAATATTTCCGTTGCCTGAAATATGTACTCCATCTCCTTAGTTCCTACTTTGGGAACCGTATCGGTATATAATTCAAAAGGTATTTTCAGACTCAAGATGAATTTCACACGGTCGCCCAACGCTTTCTTGGCCTGAATAAATTTCAATGTAGGAATATGTGTCCTGATGGCATTTTCTTTCACACCAACAATCTTCCCGTTTTCATTCTGAAGAAACAGATTGGGGATATTGATAAATCCTCTCACCCAACTCACTTTCGACTGTTTCAACATCTCTATTTCCGTAATCGGGTAATCTATATTTTCATTATAGTTCGCCCCCAAATCCTGCGCCTTTGTTCCCATCGAACATAAGAATAGCAATACAAACATTAAAAAAGCTTTCATTTTCATATACATACTTCAAGGTTAATTGTCCGACATCGAACAGAACAAAGGTAGAGAAATAAATCCCGGTAGAATAGAACGATTGTTTTATCAACGGGATTTATGTTCAGAATAAACATTTGACCTTATTTTAATGGTTCTTCTTCTACTTCGCTGCGATAATAACCGTCCACTTCAGCAAAGAAATTCTGCTTCAGGGAGTCCAGAAGTTCGGGCTGTTGTGCCGCCACATTCTGATGTTGAGTCCGGTCGGCTTTTACATTGAATAATCCGTATTCACCCAGATTACCTAATTCATTTCCGGTCAGATTTCGTTCGGAACCTTTATAAGGAGGCATCATAATCCAGTCGCCTGAACGATAAGCCATACGTCCCTGCGCTTCCAACACTACATCCTTGCGGGCAGTCTGCTCTTTTCCGAAGAAAGCATCCAGATAGTTCCGACTATCCAAACCTTCCGGCAAATCGGCATGTATCATCGACCCCAGAGAAGCAAGAATATCTACCTGGCAAACCAGTGCATCGGACACAACCGGCTGAATCTTTCCTTTCCAATAAACAAACAAAGGAATATGCGTACCACCGTCGAACAAACTATATTTACCTCCGCGCAGACCTCCTGCAGGAAGGTGATCGCCTGCCAATTCGGGAGCTCCGTCTTTGTAACCGTCATTCAGAACCGGCCCGTTATCACTGGAGAAGATAATCAGTGTCTTTTCCAACAATCCTTCTTTCTTCAAGTGGGCAAGCAGTTCGCCGACACACCAGTCTGCCTCAACGATGGCATCGCCACGAGGCCCCATCGTTGTTTTGCCCACAAAGCGCTGGTGGGGAGCACGAGGTACGTGAGGTTCGTGCAAGCCATAATACAAGAAGAAAGGAGTATTTTTGTGTTCAGTCACAAAGTTCTTTACCTTATCTACAAAATAGTCGGCCATATCCTCGTCTTTCCAACGGGCTTTCTGACCGCCTTTCATATATCCGATACGGGGAATTCCGTTTACTATAGAGTTATTGTGTCCGTGTGCCCACTGCATTTTCAACATCTCCGGATGAGAAATGGCAGTCGGTTCGCCTTCAAAATTATGCTCGTAACTCACTTCGATGGGATCGGCCGGATCGAGTCCTACTACATCGCCGTTTTCCACATAAACTGTCGGGACACGATCGTTGGTTGCTGCAATCAGGCAAGAGTAGTCGAAACCGATTTCTTTGGCACCCGGTTTGACGGTTTCGTTCCAGTTGACATTGCCGTCTCCCATCCCCAAATGCCACTTTCCGATAGCTCCGGTCACATAACCGCATTGCTGCATCATCTTCGGCAAAGTAAACTGATTTTCATTAATGATAAGAGGAGCATCTCCCGGCAGGATTTTTGCATCCTTATTTTTCCACGGATACATTCCGGTCATCAAAGCGTAACGACTGGGAGTGGAAGTTGCCGAAGTGGCATATCCGTTCATGAAACAAACTCCGCCATGAGCCAGACTGTCAATATTCGGAGTATGAATCGTAGTAGAGCCGTAAGCGCTGACATCACCAAATCCCAGATCATCGGCAAGAATCACAATCACATTCGGCTTTTCTTCTACGTGCTGTGAGGTACAACCTACTAAAGACAACGTAGGAACTAGATAGATTATCTTTTTCATAATATTATGTAGTTAATAACGATGCAAATTTAGCCACCACTTATTTATTTATGTAGAACAAATGTTTAATAATGGGGAGAAATGTCCATCCTGCAACTATTCCAGAGAAATAAGGTATGAAAATGCGTGTGATGAATTAACTCGAAATAATAGCATAGGCCTGTCAATGTTCTACTTTTAATATTCTACAGGAAAATAGCCAGTTAGAAAGTAGCAAACTAGAAAATAAACTGTATAAATAAACGCATGAGCATACAAAAAACAGTCTAATATTGCATAAAGCCAAACAAGATATACATCTTTCTCTATTCGGGAACCGTTCATTGCCTTAAAACCAACGAAGTGTTCCTCGGTGTGCATCGACTTATTCCTCACCGAGGAAGCTATCGTTCCCCGGTAAAGAAGATAAAAATGGACTATTAAGAAATATTTTCTCCTTAGTTTATCATAATATATTGGAAAGGAGAAAATAATAAAATGATTGGTTATTCAGGTATCTACTCTCCAAATAACAAAAAGAATCAAGAATCTATCACAATTCGATTAGTATATTCTCAAAACAGCGAAAATAGAGAATCATGTAATTACAAATGCATGGCATTTTCCGGCTTTCCTTTACCAAACTGCGATTTATGTCCTTCTCCGATGATTAAATATTCCTTTTTTAAGAATCATCGTTTTTTAAGGGAGGCTATATAGTTTGGAATAGAGGTTGTGCTTAACAATAAAAACTGTAATAGTATACAGGAACAGCCAAATAAGATATTACCGGATTCTGACAAGATTAGGTAATGTCTTATTTTTATAATGAGGAAAATTGTTACCTTTGTATATATCTTATATTTACAATTAAGATTAAACCTAATTTTTCGCTTATGAAAATAGTTAAGGCTAGCTGCATCGTTATATTCATTACCGGACTATTAGCCGGAGTGTTCTTCTCATCCTCTGTTTCCGCCCAAGATATTTCGGGAGCCTGGCACGGAAAACTTTCCCTTCCCACCGGTTCATTGACTATTGTATTCCACATCAGTCAAACGGAACAAGGCGCTTATGTGACCACACTGGACAGTCCCGACCAGGGAGCCAACGGTATCAAGACACAGACTACTTCTTTCAATGATTCTACTTTAATTATCCAGATACCTGTGATTCATGCTTCGTACAAAGGAAAGCTGAACAGTGATAACACAATCAACGGAACATTTACACAAGGGATGCCCCTTCCGTTGAATTTGAAAAAGGGAGAAGCCAGCCGCCCCAAGCGTCCGCAGGAGCCTCAACCGCCTTTCCCTTACAGAAGTGAAGAAGTCACCGTGAGGAATGAACGCGATGGTATTAACCTTGCCGGAACATTGACTCTTCCCGAAAAAGGAACTAAATTTCCGGCAGTGGTAATGGTGACGGGAAGCGGTGCGCAGAACCGGGATGAGGAAATCATGGGACACAAACCTTTCTTTGTCATCGCCGATTATCTGACCCGAAACGGAATTGCTGTGCTTAGATGTGATGACAGGGGTACTGCCGCTTCACAAGGTACTCACGCAACAGCTACCAATGAGGATTTTGCCACAGATACGGAAGCAATGGTGAATTATCTGCGCAGCAGAAAAGAAATAAATGCAAAGAAAATCGGAATTATCGGACATAGTGCAGGCGGAATCATTGCATTCATCGTTGCCAAAAAGGACCCATCCATTGCATTTGTCGTTTCATTGGCAGGAGCCGGCGTGAGAGGCGACAGTCTGATGCTGAAGCAGGTAGAGTTAATCTCTAAATCCCAAGGAATGCCGGATGCCGTCTGGCAAGGGATGAAGCCTTCGATACGGAACAGATATGCCATACTGCAACAAACAGACAAAACTCCCGAAGAGTTGCAGAAAGAACTGTATGCAGACGTTACAAAAACAATGTCTCCCGAACAATTGAAAGACCTGAATACCATCCAACAACTATCCGCACAAATCAGTTCGATGACTTCTCCGTGGTATCTTCATTTTATGAGATATGACCCGGCCCAGGATTTGAAGAAACTAAAATGTCCGGTTCTGGCTCTGAACGGAGAAAAGGATATTCAAGTGGATGCCGCCATGAACCTGACTGCCATCCAGGAAAGAATCACTGGAAATGGAAACAAAAATGTAACAGTCAAAGCCTATCCGAACTTAAATCACCTGTTTCAGACTTGCAAAAAAGGAACATTGGCCGAATACGGGCAGTTGGAAGAAACAATCAATCCGGAAGTCTTGAAAGATATCATTGAATGGATAAGGAAACAATAAGTCTATTAATGATATTACTTAGCAAGTACACATTTCTCAATATCACATTCTTTTCTTGCTAATTCTTGCAAATTCTTCAAATATTTGCAAGAATTGGAAAGAAAGTAAATGGCTACAATTTACATATACTACATAAATCTCCCGTCATCAGCTTCCACCAACATTGTCTAATTTGATTTAAATCAAAATCTATCTCATCGAACTCACCCTGAAAGATTTTGTTTTACCTTTGCAGCCGAAATAAATAAGCGGCAAATAATAGTAAGGTAAAAAGGTAACAGGTATTAAGGTTAAGTTTTGTATGAAGAAGAGTCTTATTGCATTGGCGTTCGGCACACTGGGATTAGGTATTGCCGAATTTGTAATGATGGGAATTTTGCCCGATGTGGCAAAAGATTTAGGTATTAGTATTCCTACCGCAGGGCATTTCATTTCTGCTTATGCATTAGGCGTCTGTGTCGGTGCACCTGTATTGACATTGGCTCGCAAATATCCGCTAAAACATATTCTGTTAGTATTAGTTACCTTAATTATGATAGGTAATATCTGTGCGGCTATGGCTCCCAATTACTGGGTGTTGCTCGCTGCCCGTTTTATCTCCGGCTTGCCTCATGGTGCATACTTCGGAGTAGGCTCTATTGTTGCAGAGAAACTAGCCGACAAGGGTAAAGGTTCGGAAGCTGTCTCCATCATGATTGCAGGAATGACCATTGCCAACCTGTTTGGTGTACCTTTGGGCACTTCCCTAAGTACCATGCTTTCCTGGCGTGCCACTTTCTTGCTGGTCGGTATCTGGGGAATTGTTATCCTATATTATATCTGGCGATGGGTTCCGCATGTAGAAGGCTTAAAGGATACCGGCTTTAAAGGACAATTCCGCTTTCTTAGAACTCCGGCTCCGTGGCTGATTCTCGGTGCTACGGCACTAGGTAATGGCGGTGTATTCTGCTGGTATAGCTACATCAATCCGATGCTTACCAATGTGTCCGGCTTCTCCGCAGAAAGCATTACGCCTTTAATGATCCTTGCCGGCTTCGGTATGGTAGTGGGAAACCTGATTAGCGGACGTCTCTCCGACCGCTACACCCCCGGAAAAATAGGGACTGCCGCTCAAGCACTTATCTGTATTATGTTATTGCTCATTTTCTTCCTTTCTCCCTATAAATGGGCAGCAGCCCTGTTGATGTGTCTTTGTACGGCAGGACTGTTCGCAGTATCCAGTCCGGAGCAGATATTAATTATCCGCGTATCAAAGGGAGGAGAAATGCTGGGAGCAGCCTGCGTGCAGGTTGCATTCAATCTCGGAAATGCCATCGGTGCTTATGCAGGCGGACTGGCTGTTAGTGGTGGCTACCGTTATCCGGCTCTGGCGGGTGTACCATTTGCTCTAATTGGATTTACTTTATTCCTGATTTTCTATAAGAAATATCAGGCAAAATACTAAAGAGAATATTACTTGATTGAAATTATTGCCATACAAAGGAACTATTGGAATATATTCATTACATTTGCGCACATTCATTATAAACGATATTGCATTGTCTAAACAAACAAGTATTCTAATAGAAAAACGATTATGGCTTCAAATTCTGAATCACCCAAATACAATAAAATAGAAAGTAAAAAACTCGGTTATGGCTTCACTTTTGTGTTAATCGGCCTACTCGTATTAGTAACTGGAATTATTATACTTTCGATAGAAGTAATAACTGGTGCCATAGTTGGAATTATTATTGGTTTCATAATAATGTCTACAAGCAAAATAACAATTCCCCCCAAGAATACTTTGGAAAAGCAGCCCATACAAACAACCGCTACATTCAATGGAATCGATCAACCTTATTTTAATATTGTTCAAGACCATGGAGATAAACTATTTCTGTTTATTCAGAAACTAAACGATAATCCACGTCTAAAAGAAGAGGTTGACAACGCGATACATTTCCATTCTACCGGCAAACCCGCTGAAATACCATTTCCAGACTTGATTAATATGTTGATAAGCGCAGATTTATTAAAGGTTTATCAGCAACTAGGTTATCGATTTGGAATAGATAAAAAGGAGAGCTTTGCCATCATCTATCTGTTTGCCCGCATATATGGCTTACAGAAAATCACATTCTCTGAATTGCCTGTTGCCTATGACCGTATTTCTAATAGTATTGCCGATTACCTCCCTCTCATTGAAAAAATAAATGCGGACAATATCAAATCGGACACTTTATTCATATTAGGTGCAATCATCAACAATATGGATAATGAAATAGGAAAACAATACCATTTACTTTTATATCGTTATGCATCTATTATTGCCAAAGCAGATGGAACCATTACAACAAAAGAAACCGATTTCCTGAAAAGCATCATGTCTCCCTGGAATAATGAAATCAGTAAAAGTGAGCTAGAATCTAATACGGCTACATACGTCAGCACACCCGAAAAGCAAGGAGGAATGGAGCAGCTAACTCAGTTGACCGGACTTGAACTAGTAAAAAATGATGTGGCTACATTAGTCAATTTTATCAAAATTCAGAAGGTACGTGCATCAAAAGGAATGAAAGCTCCCCCACTTTCATATCATTGTGTATTTATAGGGAATCCTGGAACAGGAAAGACTACCGTTGCACGAATTTTAGCCTGCATTTATAAAGAACTGGGTATCTTGGAGAAAGGACATTTAGTTGAAACCGATCGCTCTGGCCTGGTCGCAGAATATGTAGGACAAACCGCTGTCAAAACGAATAAAATTATAGACTCTGCCATGGGTGGAATACTGTTTATTGATGAAGCTTATTCTTTGGTTACAAATTCAAGCAATGATTATGGAAAAGAAGCAATAGCAACACTGCTAAAACGAATGGAAGATGACAGAGAACGCCTGGTTGTTATTCTTGCCGGTTACACGCAAGAGATGAAAGAATTCATAGACTCAAATCCCGGACTACAATCGCGCTTCAACCGCTACATTGAGTTTAAGGATTACTCAGCAGAAGAACTATTACAGATATACCTTGGTAATCTGAAAAAGTATGAATATGTAATCACCGATGGAGCCATAGAGAAAATGAAACGGGTGATTAATAAAGCTATTATCAATAAAGACCACAATTTTGGAAATGCCCGTTGGGTTCGCAACATTTTTGAAAAAACATTGGAAATTCAAGCGAACCGTTTAGCGACGGACGGAAACATATCAAATGAATCGTTGACTACTATTACAGAGGATGATATAATTGAAAACGATTGAAACTTTTCACTAAGCCCAAAAATCGAAAGCGGGCATTTGATTCTTTATTGCATAAAAGAATCACCCTAATATAAATTTATTTTCAGTCGGCTTATAACAAAGCAAAACAGCTGACGCAATAGATATCGGAAGAAATGAACCAGCCCTATTTCTTTTTCTTTCGATACCGCAAAGGTATTATATCACAAGGGATTGAAATGACGTACTTTGTCCCAGATTAGCTTACTTTGTCTTACTTTCATCTAAAATATATTTACTTTCATCTAGAATGATTTTACTTATGCACCGGACGATTTATCGTATATTTGGGATACGATAAGCATCTCAATGAGCCATGAGTCTCTTGATAGCAAGTGCTGATTAGCTATAATGAAAATAAAAGCAGCTATAGTGGGATTCCGTGCTATACATAGCATAGGAAGATAAACTGGCTGTGAGTTTTCTTTTTAATAGTGTACACGTGCGCAGACGCGAAAGAATATTCTTTTTATATGAAAAAAGCGTGTAATTGAGGTGGAGGGGGACCACCTCAATTACGCGCTTTTTCTAATATAATTAATTATATAAAGAGAATAAATATCATAAGTAAATGATAAAGACAAAACAAATGAGCCTTTACATCTTTTTAAAACAACATTTAGCTGGCTCATTACTAAAAAAACAGATGAAGTCTACATTGGAAGAGACATTGATATCGTTTTTATCTGTTTTTTAAATACAGAAAGCACACCACGTTTTCTTCGTTAGCTTAAAAATTGATTTTTAATGGACAAACTTATTTTGTTCTACGAAATTGGGGTAATTTCAATTAGTAAGTATTATCTTTGCAAACTACAATGAGCAGCCCGGCAACAAATACTCTTTATTTATCCGGACATTGTTGCCAAATCGTTGTTCATTTGTATAAATCACTGATAATAAAAGAAATAATAGATTAATATGGCATTGCAATGTGGTATTGTAGGACTACCGAACGTGGGTAAGTCGACACTTTTCAACTGTTTGTCGAATGCGAAAGCACAGGCGGCAAATTTCCCTTTCTGTACAATTGAACCCAATGTAGGTGTAATCACTGTTCCTGACGAACGTCTGAACGCACTCGCTGAATTGGTGCACCCCCAACGAATTGTTCCTACAACTGTAGAAATCGTAGATATCGCCGGACTGGTGAAAGGCGCAAGCAAAGGTGAAGGACTAGGAAACAAGTTCCTTGCCAATATCCGTGAAACAGACGCAATTATCCACGTACTCCGTTGCTTCGATGACGACAATGTGACACACGTAGACGGAAGCGTAAATCCCGTCCGCGACAAAGAAATCATTGATTACGAACTTCAATTGAAAGACCTGGAAACCATCGAAAGCCGTATCCAGAAAGTACAGAAACAAGCACAGACGGGCGGAGACAAAGCTGCAAAGTTAGCTTACGATGTACTCGTTCAATATAAAGACGCACTGGAACAAGGAAAATCTGCACGTACAGTGACTTTTGAAACAAAAGACGAACAAAAGATTGCTCACGAACTGTTCTTATTGACCAGCAAGCCGGTAATGTATGTCTGCAATGTTGATGAAGCAAGCGCAGTAAACGGAAATAAATACGTAGATATGGTACGCGAAGCCGTAAAAGACGAGAATGCTCAAATCCTGATTGTCGCAGCCAAAACAGAAGCGGACATCGCCGAACTGGAAACGTACGAAGACCGTCAAATGTTCCTTGCCGAAGTAGGCTTGGAAGAATCGGGCGTAGCACGTCTTATCAAATCTGCTTACAAACTCCTGAATCTTGAAACATATTTCACTGCCGGTGTACAAGAAGTACGTGCCTGGACATACGAAAAAGGATGGAAAGCTCCTCAATGTGCCGGAGTGATCCACACCGATTTTGAAAAAGGCTTTATCCGTGCCGAAGTTATCAAATACGATGATTATATCAAATACGGCTCGGAAGCAGCCGTGAAAGAAGCCGGAAAACTGGGTGTGGAAGGAAAAGAATATGTGGTGCAGGATGGCGACATCATGCATTTCCGTTTCAACGTGTGATTATCGGTTACCACCGACGACTTATTAATTACTAATTCGCTAACAATATGAAATATCTCATTGCAGGAACGGGAGGTGTAGGCGGCAGTATCGCAGGATTCTTGTCGCTGGCAGGCAAAGATGTAACCTGTATTGCCCGTGGAGCTCATTTGCAGTCGATTCAAACGAACGGTTTGAAACTGAAATCGGATTTGAAGGGCGAACATACGCTCCGGATTCCGGCTACTACCGCTGAAGAATTCAATGGAAAAGCAGATGTGATATTTGTATGCGTAAAAGGTTATTCGGTCGATTCTATCGTAGAACTGATAAAAAGAGCAGCACACAAAGACACGGTTGTCATCCCTATTCTGAATGTATATGGCACAGGGCCGCGCATACAGAAGCTAGTTCCGGAAGTCACCGTTCTCGACGGCTGCATCTATATCGTAGGCTTCGTATCCGGCACCGGAGAAATCACCCAAATGGGAAAGATATTCCGGTTGGTATACGGCGCTCATCGCGGCACAGTTGTAAAACCCGGATTACTGGAAGCTATCCAACAAGACTTGCAGGAAGCAGGCATAAAGGTAGACCTCTCACCGGACATCAACCGGGATACGTTTATCAAATGGTCGTTTATCTCCGCAATGGCTGTGACGGGTGCTTACTACGACGTTCCGATGGGAGAAGTGCAGAAACCGGGAAAGATACGGGATACATTTATCGGACTTTCTACGGAAAGCGCTGCCTTAGGAAAGAAACTGGGCGTCGAATTTCCCGAAGACCCAGTCAGCTACAACCTAAAAGTGATTGACAAGCTCGACCCCGAAAGTACCGCTTCTATGCAAAAAGACCTGGCACGCGGACACGACTCGGAAATACAAGGATTGCTCTTCGACATGATTGCAGCAGCCGAAGAACAGGGAATAGATATACCGACCTACCGGATGGTTGCGGAGAAATTCAAAGAATCTAATCATTAACATTAATCCAATATAGAATGAATACCATGCTATTATCCATCAACTGGAACCCGAATCCCGAACTATTCAACCTGTTCGGCATTTCTATCCGTTATTACGGATTACTGTGGGCAGTAGGAATATTCTTTGCTTATGTGGTTGTTCACTACCAGTACCGGGATAAAAAGATAGAGGAAAAGAAGTTTGACCCTCTTTTCTTTTACTGTTTCTTTGGTATTCTAATCGGTGCCCGCCTAGGACACTGCCTGTTCTATGACCCGGGATACTACCTGTCTCATTTTTGGGAAATGATTCTTCCTATCAAGTTCATGCCGGACGGAAACTGGAAATTTACCGGATATGAAGGACTTGCCAGCCACGGCGGTACATTAGGACTGATAATCGCCCTTTGGCTGTATTGCCGCAAGACGAAGCTCCATTATATGGACGTGCTGGATATGATTGCCGTAGCTACTCCAATCACCGCCTGCTTCATCCGCCTTGCCAACCTGATGAACTCCGAAATCATCGGCAAACCGTCTGATGTGCCTTGGGCATTCGTTTTCGAACGTGTAGATATGCTCCCCCGTCATCCGGGACAGCTCTACGAAGCCATCGCTTATCTTATCCTGTTCTTCATCATGATTTACCTGTATAAGAATTACAGCAAGAAACTGCACCGTGGCTTCTTCTTCGGGCTCTGCCTGACTTACATCTTCACCTTCCGCTTTTTCATCGAATTCCTAAAAGAAAATCAGGAAGATTTTGAAAACAGCATGATGTTCAATATGGGGCAATGGCTAAGCGTTCCGTTTATCATAATAGGCGTCTATTTCATGTTCTTCTATGACAAGAAGAAAAAGAAAATAGCCTAAATCAAAAAAAGAGGGATTAGCGGTTCAAACATCACTAATCCCTCTTTTTTATCAATAAAACAAATGCCATTTCCCTAATGTCAGGACAACAATCGAAAACATATCCTAAGACATTATATACATTTTCAGCTTATTTCCCCCTGACTATCTTCTTAATATCATTCAGTTTATTCAGCGCTTCAATAGGAGTAAGATTATTCACATCAAGATTCAATATCTCATCGCGAATCTGACAGAGAATCGGATCGTCCAACTGGAAGAAGCTTAACTGCATACCTCCACGATTCTCGCTCACTTCTGCCAACGGTTTACCTGCTATGCCCTGTTGGCGATTATCAGATTCAAGCTGTTTCAATATCTCATTTGCACGTTTCACAATGCTTTTCGGCATACCGGCCATCTTTGCCACATGAATACCGAAAGAGTGTTCACTACCGCCACGTTCCAGTTTACGAAGGAAGATTACTTTATTATCAACTTCTTTCACCGATACATTATAATTCTTGATGCGCTTGAAAGATTTCTCCATCTCATTCAATTCATGATAATGCGTAGCAAATAATGTACGTGCTTTTGCTTTCGGATGTTCATGGATATACTCTACAATTGCCCAGGCAATGGAAATACCATCATAAGTAGAAGTACCACGACCCAATTCGTCAAATAATACCAGACTCCGGGAAGAAACATTATTCAGGATATCAGCCGCTTCATTCATCTCTACCATAAATGTAGATTCACCGACTGATATATTATCGCTCGCTCCTACACGGGTAAATATCTTATCAACTAAACCGATATGCGCACTTTCCGCAGGAACAAACGAGCCGATTTGAGCCAATAGCGTAATCAACGCCGTCTGACGCAAGAGTGCCGACTTACCGGCCATGTTCGGACCTGTAATAATAATAATCTGCTGTGTATCGCTGTCCAGCATTACATCATTGGCAATATACTTCTCACCTATCGGAAGTTGTTTTTCTATTACCGGGTGACGTCCCTGACGAATATCCAATACGTCATTATCCTCAATAATCGGACGGATATAACGATTCTCACGAGCCACATTGGCAAATGACAACAGACAGTCCAGACGTGCAATCTGATTCGCATTAATCTGTATCTGTGGAATAAACTCCATCAATGCCTGTACTAAGTCCGTATATAGCTGCGTTTCCAGAATCAGAATCTTATCTTCCGCTCCCAAAATCTTTTCTTCATATTCCTTTAGTTCCTGCGTGATATAACGTTCCGCATTAACCAGCGTCTGTTTACGAATCCACTCTTTAGGAACTTTATCTTTATGGACATTACGGACTTCGATATAATAACCGAATACGTTATTATAAGCCACTTTCAAACTCGGAATACCCGTCTCTTCGCTCTCCCGCTGTTGTATCTTTAGCAGATAATCTTTTCCTGAATAGGAGATTTGCCGCAATTCATCCAAGTCTGCGTTCACACCATCTTGAATCACTCCACCTTTATTTATCAGTAAAGGAGGATCATTTTTAATCTCTTTGGCAATCCGGTCACGAATAGAAATACAAAGATTCAGCTGTTCGCCAATACGATTCAAACTCGCATTATCAGCTTCCATACATGCCTGTTTTATCGGCTCAATAGCTTGTAAAGCTACCTTCAACTGAACGACTTCACGGGGCGACACACGTCCTACAGCCACTTTGGAAATAATACGTTCCAAATCTCCTATTAAATGCAACTGTTCTTCAATCAGTTCCTTAAAATCAGGTTGGCGGAAGAAATATTCCACTACATTCAAGCGTTCATTGATCGGTTTCTCATCCTTTAAGGGAAAAACCATCCAGCGTTTCAACAGACGAGCTCCCATTGGGCTGATTGTTCTGTCGATCACATTGAGCAGGCTACTTCCGCCATCATTCATATTACCAATCAACTCAAGGCTACGCACCGTAAACTTATCCAGACGGACGTATTTATCTTCTTCAATACGCGCCAATGAAGTGATGTGACCAATTTGCGTATGCTGCGTCATTGTCAGATACTGCAGAATAGCACCGGAAGCAATGATACCGTTCTTCAAATGCTCCACTCCGAAACCTTTCAGATTCTTCGTTTCAAAGTGTTTCAGCAATTTCTCACGAGCCGTCGTTTCTGTAAACACCCAATCATCCAGCTCGAACATGAAAAACTTACTGCCGAAATTACCTTCAAACATCAAACGTTTGCCACGTTCAAAAAGAATTTCCTTCGGGGCGAAGTTGTTCAACAGTTTATCAATATAATCAAAAGGTCCTTCTGCAGTTAGGAATTCACCGGTAGAAATATCAAGAAAGGCAACCCCACAGGAAGCTTTCCCGAAATGAACGGCAGCAAGGAAGTTATTTTCTTTATAATTCAGGACATTATCATTGATAGAAACACCGGGAGTCACCAGTTCGGTAATGCCACGTTTCACCAACTTTTTCGTCATTTTCGGATCTTCCAACTGGTCACAGATAGCGACACGCTTTCCGGCACGAACCAATTTCGGAAGATAAGTGTCGAGAGCATGATGCGGGAATCCCGCCATCTCAACAGTCTTTCCTTTCCCGTTAGCACGTTTTGTCAGTGTGATTCCTAATATTTCCGATGCAACGATGGCATCCGTAGAATATGTTTCATAAAAGTCACCGCAACGAAACAGCATCACTGCATCCGGATGTTTTGCTTTCAAATCCAGAAACTGTTTCATCATCGGGGTGAGGACGATTTCTTCTTCGTTCACGGTTCTCTCCTTTTCTTTTTTATTTAGGGTAAACAATTGCAATATCTTTGCAAAGATAACGGTTTTTCGGCAGAGAATCAACGGTATCCTCCAATTCAATTTTCACAATTAGTGTTGCATTCCATCAAAAAAAGAGGGCTTATTTCTTAACAAGTAGGAGAAAAATATTAAAACGTGTTATAAAACATACTATTTTTCTTGGATAATTTGCTAATTTCCCAATAGTCCGTATCTTTGCAATGTGTTTTTCATAGTATTAGATTTAAGGTTAACAAAGGTTGGAGCAAGGCGTTGCTCCTTTTTTTATGTCCATAGGTTTCTTCCCTATTTAAATTAGAAGCAGAAAACGCTTGCTTCCAATGATAAAATACTTCTTTCCTTTCCTCTCCACAACCCAATCCTACACATACATTATAAATCATTAGAGCAATGCAAAGAGCCAGCTACAATACAACGCAAACCTAAATTCTATACTTTTATAAAAAAATAATAAACTTCAATTAATACTTGTCCAGACAGAAATTCATATTCTGCATACAAATATTAGCATTTTTCTTGTTTATATCGGCCAAGAATAATACATTTGCATCTATACAAACCAAATTAATATAATTATGAATAAAATTCCCATTTTTTCATTGACACTACTTTTTGCTTTAATTTTACCATTATTTGCAAATGCACAGGTAACAGTAAAGGGTATTGTAACTGACGAAAGTGGGGTACCATTAGTTGGCGTTTCCGTCCGCTATAAGGAAGTCCCCCAAGTTGGTGTTACCACAGATATCGATGGTAAGTTTTCCATCAAGGAAGTAAAAGAAGGGAAAACGCTTGTTTTTTCCTATATTGGTATGAAAAATGCAGAGCGTTTACTAAAAGGGACAACCTCTTTCATCAAAATACAAATGGAGGCAGAAACAAGTGAACTCGATCAGGTTGTTATCACTGGTTATACTCAAACCACATTTAAAAAGATGACAGGTTCAGTAGGCATCATTACCGCCGATCAGCTAAAAGATCAGGCTCAACCTACTGTCGATGCTTTAATGCAAGGTAAAATTGCAGGTGTAGCCGTATCAGCTGTAACCGGACAGCCCGGTAGTACACAGAAAATACGAATCAGAGGTACCAATACTGTTACCGGAGACGGTGAGCCACTATGGGTAATTGACGGAGTTCCTATGCAGGGAAGTACAGCAGACATGCCCAATAGTTCTGAAATAAAATCGGGCCAGTTTGATGATTTATTCATGAATGGTGTTGCAGGGATCAATCCGAGTGATATTGAAAGTATCACTATCTTAAAAGATGCCTCCGCCACAGCAATTTACGGTTCACGAGCCGCAGGTGGTGTAATTGTCGTTACTACCAAAAAAGGAAAACAAGGAAAAACCAGAGTTAACTATTCTGGTAATGTTTCCGTCACTTTGTCACCCCAACGAGATTATTCTTTGATGAATTCAAAAGAAAAGCTTGCATATGAGCAAGGATTATGGGATGAATTTTCTGCTCCCGGCTTTGAAGCAGGAAAAACAGATTATCCTGTCGTAGGTATAGTAGGCATTATTAGATCCGGAAAAGGTCGTTTTGAAGGATGGAATAAAGAACAACAGGATAGCTATATTAACGAATTAGGACAAACAAACACTAATTGGTACGATGAACTATTTCGCAATGGCGTATCCACCACGCACAATCTATCCATTAGTGGAGGAGGAGAAAAATATACTTACTATACATCATTATCATATACACGCAATGCCGGTTTATTAAAAAATAATGACTACGATCGTTATAATATAACTGCTAACCTTTCTATGAACCCCAACCAAAAAGTAAAATTGGATTTTGGGGCATCAATGTCATATCAATACTCTAAATCGCCAGCACTAAATAACATCAATCCATTTACTTATGCTTACTTTGCTAATCCATACGAAAGTCCATATAATACAGATGGTAGCTACAGAGCAGATGAAACCTATTATTCATTAGGAGAATATAATAATAAAAAAACATCCAGAAAAACTGTTCCCGAAAGTGGCTTCAATATCATGCGCGAGATGAATGAAACTTCTTCACGCACAAAAAATGTCAATACTACCGTACGGACAGGGATCGATTATAGTATTATTAGCAAATTACGTTTTGTCGGATTAGCTTCGTTCACTTATTCCACTAACCGTTTAAAAGAGATCTACAACAGTGATACGAAAGCTGCTTTGGACAATCGTTTATCAGTAGATGGGTTAAGTCAGAAAGAGTACGCCTCTATATTACAACGCAATATTGATAACGAAAGTTATATGGTACGCGGACACTTCGCTTATGACGATCAATTCGGAAGTGACCACTCTATTTCCCTTATCGCTGGTGCCGAGCTCCGTGGAAGTAAATCAAACAGTCTGTATAGCAAACGATATGGCTATGATGCAATAACAGGCAATACAATTACCCCGTTGCCGTCAACCACGGAAGGTATCGGATATGCACAATTAAAAGAGTATTTGGCAGCCCTCGATGCCTCTACCGGAGAAACATGGAATGAACAACGTTTTGCTTCCTTCTACGCTTCCGCCGACTATTATTATAAAAATAAATATGTGCTGAATGCTTCTTTCCGCACTGATGGTAGTTCCAATTTTGGTAGTGATAAACAATTCAATCCAAACTGGGCTGCAGGTGCTGCGTGGAATATCAGTGAAGAAAACTTTATGCAATCTCTCAAACCGGTATTAAACCGGTTAACCCTCCGTCTGGCAACCGGATTCACTGGTAATATCAACCGTAGTGTAAGTCCACAAATCATCATCAACTACTTTGATGATTACCGCAATGTATCAAATAATGTTTTTCATATTGGCAGTATCACCACACCACCTAATCCGGACTTACGCTGGGAAAAGACCCAAGATGTAAAATTAGCCTTAGATTTCGGACTATTTAATGACCGTCTAAATGGTATCATTGAAGGATATTACCGAAAAAGTTCCGATATAGTAACGAGTGTGCAAGTATTATCAACTACCGGATATACCAGTCAAAGATACAATACGGCAGAGCTAGAGAACAAAGGTATTGAAATCACCCTAAATGGAACCCCTGTAAAAAGTAGAGACTTCACATTGACTTTATCTGCCAATCTTGCCTACAACTTGAATAAAGTAACGAAATATGATGCATCTTATAAATCTATGGGATATGCCAATCTATGGGAAGGCTATCCTGTAGGCGCTATTTACAGCGGCAGATTTACAGGTATAGACCCTGATACAGGACTTTATACCTTCCAATTACGCCCGGATGCAGAAATACATACCGCCACAGATTTGAATAAATCAGATAACTATCGTTATTATCTAGGAACAGACGAAGCTCCTGTAACCGGAGGTTTCAATGTAACAGCAGAGTATAAAGGTATTAGATTGAGTGTTAATGGTACTTTTGCAACAGGAGCTAAACAGTTTGAGTACATTGAATCCCCCGCCTCATACCAAAACACAGGGGGAGGAGTACAAAATCAATCAACACAAGTCTTCCAAAACGATTTATTCGCCCAACATTTAAATGTTCCCAAGATTGCTGCCGACCGGTGGACGACTACTAATACCGATGGTACCTATCCCCGAGTTTGGAATGTATTTGGTGAAGCATATGGTTTTAACTATTACAATCCTATGAGCAAAGAAATAACTCGAGGAGCTTTTCTTACAAATCTATCATATATGCGTATCAAAAGCATAATTTTAGGTTATACACTGCCCAAAAAACTACTGAAACAAACCAATCTTTCAAATGTAGATTTTTCGATGGCACTCAACAATTTTATAACTGTCACAAGTTATAAAGGTATGGATCCGGAAACACCAGGAGCAACCTATCCTGTAAGCCGGTCTGTTATGTTTAGCGTAAATGTAGGATTCTAAAAAAAAGACAATGAAAAGAAAACTATTTATATTTATATGTTGCAGTTTGTGTATCGCACTCACCTCATGTACTAAATACCTGGATGTAAAACCCAAAGGTAAGGTTATACCCAAAACTGCTGAAGAATTTTCTTCTATTCTTCATTATTGGTTAGATGACATTGAAAAAGGTACAGATGATGTTATCGTTCTTTCACCTGAACGAACTGCTGATTTAGAACTTTTTGCAGAAGATCTGGACGGCACCTTAGCTAGTAGCTATGGAGTTATAGATTTATATGCAGGAACTAGTATCAACAGAAATCAAAAATACTATTCAACATTATATTCCGCTATCAAAGATTGCAACATAATCATTGGAGAGATGGAAGATACAGAATCAGAAACGGCCAAAACCTTATTAGGAACCGCATGGAGCATCCGTTCTGTTTGCTACTATAATTTAATGATACGTTATTGTGAACCTTATCAATTACAAACAGCTTCTGAAACACTAGGATTACCTCTCGTGGACGAATTTGATATCGAAGCCAAGCCAAGCCGGTCCACTCTTAAAGAAACAGCCGATTTTATATTGAAAGGATTCCAACATGCGCTATCATACAACTCAACAGATAAAAACTATATTTTTACTGCACCAATAACTAAAGCCTATATGGCACGCTTCTTCTTTTGGACACAAGACTGGAATAATGCCATTATTTATGCTAAAGAAGTTTTAGATAAATATCCAATGCTTGAAGCTGACGAGTATGTTAACGCTATAAATCAAAAACTAGAGCCAACTAAGAACGTCATTATACGTTCATATACAAATGAGAATGATGTTGCAAGCATGGGATATCTGGCTGCTCAAACAAATGTCCAGAAACGCCCTGTATGCAAAAACTTAGTAGATCTCTTCAGCAATACCCCAAATGATATCCGTAATTCAGGGTTTAATACCAAACGAATAACAACTAAAGTCGTTACCACAAAATTCCGCAGTGAAGAGTTATGTCTCATCATTGCTGAAGCATACGCACATTTAGGTAAAGAGCCTGAAGCATTAGAATATTTAAATTTATTACGTTCCAAACGGATTACGGAAAATTATGTAGCTTATACAATGGATAACCTCCCTGAAGTTTTTAAACAGAATATTACGACAGATGCAACAGGGACACCACTTACCAAATTAATGTCAGCTATCCTTTGTGAACGTAGGAAAGAACTATTTTTGGAAGGTGATCGTTGGTTTGAGCTAAAACGTAATGGACGTCCAGAATTCTGGATTGCCGCTAATGGGAAAAAATATGTAACGGAAAAATATTTATATACTTTCCCTATTCCCAAATCTGATGTGAACCTATTTCCTGGACTTATCATACAAAACCCGGGATATATTGAATAACCATTAATACACTAGAACAATGAAAAAGCTATTATATACAATATTTATATTCATCATATCCTTTAGTACTTTTTCAGCCTGTGACGAATCTGAAGAGTTAACTCCTAAAGTAGATGATACAACAAGTGATTATTTACTTCCAACCGGAGTAATTCTCACCGCTCAAGAACGGGAAGAAGTCCAAGAACGTTGGAATGAATATAATACTGCCATTAATCAGTAAAATTAAAGAAAGATGAAAACTATAATAAAGGAAATAACTAAAATTCTGACAATAACATTATTGGCAATGATGGTTACTTCATGCAATAATGATGATGATGCAGGGGCAAATCTCTCCTTTAGCCGCTCTATCTATGTTCTACCGGCTACTGGAAGTTTAAATATAGAACTAAAAGCCTCTGTAGCTCCAGAAAATGATCTGATAGTTCCTATAACCATCGATGGTTCAGCAGTGTTAGATGATGAATACGAAATATCAGCTAAAGAATTTATAATAAAGGCAGGAGAAACAAATGCCCAAATAACAATAACCCCCAAAAATAATCTAGCCCAAGGAAAAGAAATCCGTTTGTCTATCAATCCGGTAGCAGGATATAGCTTAGGAGATAAGAATGTGGCTATCATTCCGATAGAAACCAAAGAACGTATTATGTACTCATTCACCACTTCTTATTCCCGCATTCTTAGTTCTATCCAAATATGGGTTGAAATACAAGGTGAAATTAGTGGACGAAGCTATATCCCTCAAACAGACATTGTACTTCCATTAAAAATATCTTCTTCCAGTACTGCAGAATTGGATACTGATTTTGAAATCGAGAATCACTCAACTTCTATAACTATTCCGAAAGGTACGCGACAAGTCAACTTCAGCGTTAATATAGTAGAAGGAGCAGAAGATTATGCTGGAAAAGAAGCCATCCTTGAATTGAAAGCCCCGGAAGGAGAAGATCCTGATTTATATTATGCAGGTTCATTCACTACCTTCACTGTAAAATTGGATCAATTAAAATTTATCGACTTATTAGGCAAATGGAAACCTGTTGAGCTTAGCAACGAAGATGGTTTTTATGTATGGGGTGAGGAAGAACTCCCCAGTAACGATTTTGAAGGAAAATTACCTAAAGATTTTGCTGCTGGTGACTATTTGGAATTTACTAACGAAGGCGGAGTCGATAGAATTATTCCCCACATGACTGGAGGTTTGAAAAAATATTTCTGTGGACCAGAACACAAGGTTACATTCGATCATATAAACAAAGAGTTCCTTGATGCTTCTATATTTGACTATATAATGGTCCCCTATTTTAAAATAACCAATATAAACAAACTCTTTTCTACAAAAACAGAAATTGGTGATGCCCTTTTGGGATTAGATAAAATAGACGATAACAATATTTATGTCTATATCCACGACTATATTCCAACCGATTTCTTTACGTATTCCTATGAACAATGGGGAGGATTTGATGCTGAAATGTTTGGTATTACATATAAATTCACACGAGTAGAAGAAGAATAAAAAATTAAGGATGCCCGTATGGCTCGGGCATCCTTAATTCAAATTATACATATCTTATTTTCTCAACGCCTTCTCAATTATAAACAACCGATAATCATAATCCTCTCTTAACTTATTCGTCGGTGCCATTGCCTTGGCTTTGACATATTCCTGTTTCAAATCCATCAGACATCCATACCAAAAATGAGCTCTTGCCGGAACAGACAGATATGAAATGCTTTCAATTGGCTCCATTCCCCAATGAGAATTAGTTTCTCCAATCGCAAAGCTAGAAGAACCGGATGATGAACCTTTTTCTTTTACCGGACTTACATCCGACCATGAAATAACAGCATTCAAGAATTGTCCTTGCATAAAACGCTTAAAATCAGCAGAACTCTTACCCATTCTGGCTTCTTTGAACAAGAAGCTTATCAAATCTGAAATAGCCTGCTGTTGCGTATAAGGATCATTCGATTTACTTTCACTAAGCCAGATATTACTCAACTGCACTAATACCAAGTTTCCCAGAAATTTTTGAGAATAATCGGCAACACTCCCTGTTAAGGCACAATGATTCAGCAATTCCTTATCATCCATCCATGTCATCTTTTCAATCGCATCCAGCATCCACAAAAAAGATTGGCGCTGGACCTCTTTGGGCACTGATTGAAAAGAAGGATAAACATCTCCATAGTAACTATCATTCAAATAAATACCACCCACTTGTTGCAATACATGCTTCATATATTCATTCACCTGCTTGATGATATGACCATATAAAACAGCACGCAGCTCATAGTCCACATCCTCCTTGTCCAGCCACTGGTTGGCATTCTTTATTACTTTCGCTATATTCTCACAAGCTATTGTTGCCGAACGAATCGCATCATTCCCTAAATCCCTTTCCATTCCACGAGGGTCATAATACGCTTTCCTGTTTTGCGGCCCTTTAAACAACAATAACGGATTGTGGTTACGTTCAGATATCAACGATTGCAAACCGGATAATTCCTCCTGCGGCGTATTCTTTTTCATAGGTTGATACAAATAACGAATTACCCAATCATCATATACCCCTAACACCGACTGTACCAAAGGCATTCCTTCACTATAACTATTATCAGAAAGCAAATAGTTCATGGGGAGCTTGTCCATAACGGAAGCAGATAGCCCATGCTGCTTAACAAACTCCTTCGACCGAAGCGAATCAACAGGATAAGCAATAGACCCTGCCATATTATCACTCAACCCCAAACAATGTCCCCAATGCCTCAATAATAAAGACGTTAACGCTTCCTCAACCAAGCCCTCATCGGGCAGCAACGTACGAGCCTTCTCATTAAAAGAAGATGTTTGCAGAAAATAATCCAACTGGATTTTCGATGCCAAGTTGTGCGGAATGTAAATATTGGCACTTATAATCTCTCCTGTCAACGGATCACTCCAACAGTTGTCTGTAATCTGGTTAGACGGTGAAATGACATAACGAATACAGGATTTAGTAATATTATTGGCATCAAACACCGTACCGTCTTTAGGATAAGGCTTCACTACCAGCGCATTGGGAAAACCAATCTTCTGAAAAGACTTGTTCCATATATCAGCACTACGATATACACAGCGCTGCCAGCTTTCGGGCAACAGAGTATCTACATAAAAAACAATAGGTTTTTCCTCTGTCAAATTCCAACGATTCACCCAATACTGCACTTCACTTCCTTGCGCTTCATCCGAAAAGCTAACTTTGTCACTCCATAGAGTACCAACACGAGGATCTGCCAAACGGGGAAGATAATCTTCATCCTCCGGTAATAACATAAATGTACGCTTCACAACCGCACTGAAAGGAATATCGTCTGCTATCGGGAAAAGCCCGAACAAGGACATGGAAAGACTATAACTCATATTGCATGAAATAGATACATTATCCGAGTAAGAGGCAATCCCGGATATCATCGACCGGTCTTGTTTAAAAGTAGCCTTCCTTTTCACCCAGCCATCCATTGTATTATATGCTTTCGGATCTATCGGATTCATGTATTCGTCATCTTTAAACACATAAGAAGTGACATCAATCACCAAAGCACTATCAGGAGAATAAGCCTTGATTGGAAACTGCTCCAGAACAATATCACTAAAACTCTTTTTCAATGCATCGCCGATACGAGAGTCATCACCGGTAATCGGACGATTGGCAACCCGATAAAGTCTGACCAATGAATCAGATTGGCAAAATCTTACCTGCAAAGAAGTGGCAGGGCGAAATCCCACGGACGATTCCTGTGGATTACTGACTTTATCAACCACCCCTCCCATCAACAGACGTTTACCTAAAACAGCCTTAGGTATTTCCATATATATCTTATTCTCAATCCAATAAAGATTCATTAATCCCTTGGACTCCATGCTATTGGATTTACCTTTCAATAGCTTTTCATAATCACTCTTCGATTTTACCTGCTCTGTTTTTTTCTTTTTCTTAGCTGCCCCTTCCAAAGGATAAGAAACGGACAGACCAAAGACCGACAAAAAAAGTAAAAGGATATATTTATTCTTCATAATCATCTGTTTAACGCATTATTCATTTGATGAAGCAATAATTGATAGTGAAGTCGAGTATCTTTATCGACATGTTGCTTTTGATTATTCAATAAGTCGCGCACCCGCAAGAAATAACCATAACACATACTCTCCTGATTTCTGGGGACAAAGTACTCGGCCATTGGTTCTTCAAATCCGGCTACAGGATTAAACATACGTTCCAAGTCCGACACACAACATCCTTTGTGTCCTTCCCCTATCTTATGATGAAGCGTGGTTAACGATTCCCAAACATCCTCATCTGCCAATGATTTCGAATCTTTATTCCAATTAATCTTTGCCGTTGAAGCTAACTGTTTAATAAATAAATTCTGCAACTTCATTTGAGTAGAGGTTAGTTTACGCCCTTTCAAAGTAGGACTCCAGATGTATTCATAAATGTCATTCATACATTCGTCAACATCATATTTATCGCCTTCAGCTTTCAGTGCCGAAAATTCCACACGGGCAGGAGCCGCCATCAATAATTTCATCAGCACATTACGCAAAGCATCAGAAGGTTTACCAACCATAGGCAACTTATCCAATACATCGCTGTTATCTAACCAATCCATCGTTTCCAGCTGTTCCAGAAAATAACTCATTGCCTCTTTTTGCTTCTCCTTCGGTTCACTTTCCAGAGCTTCCACTTTATCACCGACCAGTTTTTCATGCAGATAAATGCCACCGATATTATGATAAACATGCAACATATAAGTCAAATACTGCATTATAATACCATCATAAATAGCAGATCGGTGTTTATAATCATTATCTTCCTTATCCAGCCATTGGTTCAGATTAGCCAAGATATACTTCAGGTTTTTCACACCATATTGAGTTGCTTTTACCGCATCATCTCCCAGATCTTCCGTTTGAGAACGAGGGTCAAGTATATCCGACTGTTGTTTTCCATACCGATATACAGGATCACCGGATAAATCCGTAATCCACTTTGAAGTAATCGCATACTCTTCTTCCTCTGTTTTGGCTTCCGGTACCGGTGTATAATTCCAACGAATCAAATAATCATCATACAGCCCAAAGCGGGGAGGCATCATACGAACTCCACGCTCCATATCACCGGGTTGTGCCACATAATTAAAACGTGCATAATCCATTATAGAGGTAGTAGTACCATGTTTCTGTGTAAACGAAGGAGAACGCAGAGAGTCGACCGGAATGACGGAAGAAGCACTCATATTGTGCATAAATCCGAGACAATGTCCTACTTCGTGTGAAACGACATAACGTAAAGCATCATCCATCACTTCCCTTGGAATAATTTTATGACGGACACGTTTGTCAGCTTGAGCAGTCTGAATAAAAATCCAATTATTCAACAGCTTTATAACATCATGATACAGATATACAGAAGCATTCAGTATTTCTCCACTGCGCGGATCTACCCAAGAGGGACCCATTGCATTTTCAATAGCAATCGGCGCATAACGAATACAAGAGTATTTCAAATTATCCGCATCAAATTCCGGATCATCTTTCGGAAATTCTTTAGCCTGGATAGCTTGTATAAAACCTATTTTTTCAAATGGCTCATTCCATTGGTTGACAGCTTCAAATATAGATGCTTTCCAACTATCAGGGAAACAACTATCTACATAAAAAACAATCGGCTTCACAGGTGTCACCTTTTTACCCTCTACATAACTTTTTAAATCAGAAGGCTCCAAACGCCAGCGATTTGCATAATAGATTGCCCGCATCGTCTGTTTGGTTGCCGAATATTCTTTTTTTATAGTCGGGAAAATACCAATCCGGCTATCCATCAATCGGGGACGGTAAGGAACAGAATCCAATAACAGGATAGAACGTGTCACCTTTGCAGTCAGAGGTTCGTCCTTAATGTCTTTTCCACTACCTCCGGTCAACGAATAAGTATAACTTAGGCAACTCCGGACAGATATATTGTCCTTAAAAGCCTTAAAACCATCAACAAACGACTTGCTACTTTGGAAAGAAGTGGAACGCTTACGTCCTCTCGACATATTTGCACTATATTTATCAAAAGGATCCATTAGCTTATTGTCACCCACAAAAAAACCGGTAACATCAAACACAACAGCCGTACTATCATTATTATAGGCAGAAATATCAAAAGCTTGCAATATGGCATCCATGTTACTTAATGCAATAGCCGTCTTCAATCGATTGTCATTATCACCACTCACATTATCTGTTTGAATAGCAGACAGACAGATTTTGTTATTCAGTTTTTCAAAACGAAAATGAATAGGTTCGGTAGGTTTTGATCCTATAATGGCATTTCTATTATCACTGATTTCTGTAACTGCAGAGCCCAACAACATATCACGTTTCAACAACGATAATGGAAGTTCAAAATAAACTTTTTCTTTCACTTTGTGTACAGTGATGAAACCTTCTGCTTTCGAATGATTAGATGAGAACAGTTTATCATAAGCAGTTTTTTCTTTCTCAACAGATTCTTTCTTTTTTGTCTTTTTACGTTTAAAAGAAATAGCATTTGCTGATACAGCTCCTCCCAACATAGAAAATACTAAAAGAGCCACCCAAATTCTTTTCATTTTGATAATAGTGTTAATTCATACTCTAGTAATAGAGTACAAATCTAAGAATTATAAAGAATTATCTCCAATAAAATCTACTTTTTTCCTTCAGAGACACTATACAATACGACACTTTATTAGTTATTTACTTCTCTTACCCAGACACAAACCGCCTTTTAATGAATCAGGCCACCCCTATAGCAATCATAAGATTACATACTATTTCTCACTTATAAACTGCTCAAAACTATATTTAAAATCCTCATTCAATATTAGCTTATACTCCTTGGTGAATTGATCAAACGTAGTATATGCCATTCCCATGCGTTTCAAATCCACTAAAGCACGGCACTTAACGCGAACAGACTCTTCATCTAACGAATCAAATCGCAGAATACAATTTGAGATTTGTATTCTCAAGTTATCATTTCCTACAAATTGCTTGCTATCTCTTAATCTACTAAGAAGATCAATCATTGAATCGGAATAATCTGCTTTAAAACTATCTACCCAATCAAATTGCATGTTAGGAAGTAATTGACCAAATGAAGCCAGACTCAATAATTTTTCCAGATCTTCCTTATGGACCACATCTAAAGGCGCCATCTTTTGCATCAATTGATTTGCTATAGTATAGTCATTATATACATGCCCCTTATTAAGAAAGTACCAATAACCGTTTGCTGATGATATCTCCGTATCTCCCACCTCTTCCAACAAAAGACGTATCTTACGTATATTTACACTACGGTTATTAGAGAAACTCTCTTCTGACTTATCATACCACAACAATTCTTTTAACTTGATATTAGAAATCCCCTTATTATTCTGATTGGAATAAAGAATAATAACAGATAATAACTGACGCATAATAGGTGTAAATTTTCCGGTAATGTCTTTTAAATCCCGATTAATTACCTGAAATCCGTTTAGCATATAAATTCCTGGTGTGGTGTTCAATACAGGAGCTTCAAACGAGGAATATAGGTGGTCATTTTCTTGAATTTCTTTTTCACTATTTATATCTAAAACGCCCCCTTCTTCTTTCTCACAAATATCTTGTTGCGAAATAGATATAACTTCTTTCTTATCATGCTTTCTGCTATTCCGCAATCTCCACCCAATTCCCCCTAAACCTGCTACACAAATACATATAAACAGTAATTTCCACCAAGTCCCCTTGCTTTCCTGTACTGTCATATTTTGAATAGGCAACACAGGAGATGCAATAGAATAAATATTAGCTTCATAATTATTCCCCTCTACCTGGTGAACTGTTACAGCATAATAACATTTTTCTGAAGCAAGATAAATTAAATCTGCATGAGAATTAACATCTAAGAAAGTATAAGGTATTGTATCACCTAAAACAGTTTCTTGTCCATTCTCCAAATTTAAATCTTTCAAAACTAGAGAAGATAGAAAACGACCTGAAGAAAAAAACAATCCTTTTGCATGTTCACCTTTTTCTACTTCATCAACTATCAACGTAGAAGCAGCTACCTCATCACAAAGATTCTCCGGTATAGCCCACTTTTTTTCCAAAGAATAATCATTCAAGTTCAATTTATACAAATCCTTATAATGAACGACCCCATACTCCTGTTTGCCCAAGTCATTTCCCAATCCTCCATAAATATAAACCAGCGAATCGGTCTTCCCTATGGCACTCAAATAGCGAGGAGTAATCACATCCGGCAACTCTCCCTTTATCACTTCACCCGACAGAGATATTCTATTCAACTCACGGGTATACAAATGAAATCCATATCCCAGAATTTGTACAATCGATGAATCTTTTGGATTGAAAAACCGATTATGTTGTGTATAAGAAGACTGCCTTTTCCGTTGGATAGGAATAGACCAACTTTTTGTTTGAAAATTGAAAAAAGACAAATTCTCCCCATCAGGCTTCTCAAAGTCATAATAAACCAACTGGCTACCTTTATCTTTCAAAGGAACAAAAAGAAACTGGTTAGTGATCCGATTTACATCAATCAATGGCGAGAAAACATATTCTTTAGTTGTACTCCGTATTAAATCATATTTGACAATACGATCTTTTGCAATAAAATAACATGCCGACTGATCTTCACACGGGACAGGAAAAGTCTTGGATGAAAAAGATAACGTTTTCCTATGTTTCCAATACATATGACTATTAATAATCCATTCCGGATTTGATATAAAAGCTGTCATCTGCCGAAACTTGTCCTGAAGCAAAGTGTCAGATACTGCTTGCTCCAACGACCATTCATATTTTATGCTCCCAGGTTCCAGACCAATCTGTACATCCTTCAAAATAATAGGTGCCACGTCCGAAGTTGTGTAAGAAGCTAATTTATTAGCACCAAAGCAGACTTTAACAGAATGATTATCCGGGGCAGTAACTTTCTCTTTAGAAATAAGAGAACCATTATTTCTGACATATAACGTATCATTTTTATACTCCAATTCTATCTTTATCCTATTCCACTCATGAATATCGATAGTCGCAGAAGAATGTATCTTTCCTAAATATTGCTGGTCTTTAATCAAACACAAATAAGGCTCTTCGTTCACAGGATTAACCAATATCAGATTGAGGCTATTTCTATTGTCAACAATCATACGGCATACATAACCAAAATGCTCGCCTTTTTCCCTAATCTTCAAATCAAAAGAAACAGATAAATAATCTTTGAATCTCACTCCCTGATTGCCGGACGGTATGATGAATGAAGTACGTTCATCTTTTGAATATTCATAAGCACGAAAAGAAAGGCCTCCGATATTTTCACCACCCCAAGTGACTATAGTCTTCGAGATAAATAAAATATAAAATAACAGTCGGATATATTTCATAGCAAAAGCTTATTTGAAGCAAAGATATAAAAAATATGTTTTTTCAATCTTAGGATATTAAAATAATATAGTTACTCTGCACCAATAACGAAATATATCCGGCTATTATACTCCACATCCCTATCGAACCGGCATCCGGGATGGACGCAGTTCTCCTCTCAAATACTTAGCAGCTTCACCTGCCAGCCAAAGATAATGATCGGGTGCTTCTCCTTCATAAGTTATAAAAGAACTTTCACCCACCGGAGGTGTATTTGTACATTTAAAGAAAGCTGTCCCCTCATCTATCTCATCAAACATTGCCAAATAAAGGCTTTCTGCTCCTGCATCTACAGCACCTTTCACCTGTTTCCAGAAGAAACGTCCCCCTAATCTCGGAATCATGTTTTGCGGAGCATCCTTTTTCATGTTATGCCAACTAAAGCCCGGAAACAACACCGGCATATAATCTTTACCATTCGCTTTGCACCACTTTATATCTTCCTCTATCGATTTACGATATGGCTCATACGTATTATTATCAAAACGTCCTACCAACCATGGATGAACAATATCCGCCTGTTTTACCAGTTCAAGCAATCGCGTATCAGAAACAGCATCTATCGTTAATGTCCGCCAATGAGTAGGTACACCTACCAATATAGAACAACCTTCACTCTTCAGGAAATCAATGATTTTCTTTACCTGCTCATATCCATATTTACGGCGATCATTGAACCCTATTCCCCAAACAGCAACTAACGGTTTACCATGATGATAAACATAATGATTGTTGTTCCGGGAAACTAGTTTATACTTCTCACACAGCTCTTTCCAGTCACGTATCAATATATCTTCTTCACCGGCTTCCATACCGGAAAGGTCATACATCAGGCAAATTGCCCGGTCATACTTTTCTGCCGAAAGAACAGCATTATTCAGTATCTTATTATAATTATCCTTCCCTTTCTGATTTCGTATAGAAACAACAAAACGTTGCATAAATACCCCATCAATTCCATATTGCTTCATCCATTTAAAATGCAGATCTGTAGTAGAAGCATCATACGAACTAAAAACCTTTGCTGGTGTCTCATCAGGTAACTTAAAAGCCGTTTCATAGGTTTTCTCATATTCAGAAACATCCGGCCAAAGATCAATGGTACACTTGCCCGGTTTGAACTCTTTTTCTTTTTCAAAATGTTTCCAACCCAAACCAGCACCGTCTTCAGGAGTATTAAACCACCCCTGATACCCTGCCATCACTAAATTCCTTATTGATTTAAAACGGACACGACTCATTGACTCCGTCGTTTTTGTCGCCGGATCAGACATCACCACCTCTTTCGGAAACTGATTTAAGGCAATAAATTCACTGATAAACCGATCCGGATATACTTTCACAAGATTCATCCCTTGATACCCTGTCCCCAGCACCTTTCCTACCGGACCTATCGTTATCATTTCCATATTGCCAACCTTTCCATAAGCATTGTTATGTAAATGCCCTGCAAATATTGCGTTTACTCCATATTTCTGAAACAAACGCACATATTTCTCTCGCATAGGCAAAGAGAAATTCGAATAATTCACAGGTTCATCCATCCGCTTTAGAAAAACAGAGCAATGAGTAAAAACAAACTTGAATCTGGCATCCTTCGTTTTCTGTAATTCCTGTTCCAGCCACTTAAATTGAACTTCTTCCCTCTCCTTGTCCTCTTCTTTTATTATATTTGAATCAATACCTATAAATGCACAATCACCATACGTGAATGAAAAATGGGTTTCTCCGTAGTTTTTTTTATAATTATCTATAGAAGCCCGGCTGACCTTACCTATATCGTGATTTCCCGGAATCATATAAACCTTTACTGAAGAATCTATTTGAGCAATCATCGACTTATAAGCAGCAATCTGTTCCTTACTCTTCGAATTATTTACAAAATCACCGGTTATCACCACAAACGGAGGTTTTAACTGATTTATAGCTGTCACAGCCTTATTCATAGCCTCTGTTTCTGCCGAAATACTCTTATTATTATCCATGAAGCCAAATTGGGGATCACTTAATTGCAAAAAGAAAAAGGGAGCAGAATCCGCAGCTATCCCATGAGATACAAAAACAGCCAAGAGAAAACAAACGACCGATATTATTTTCTTTCTCATAAATTATTTATTGTTATCACGAGATACGACGATCTGCCTGATGCATCGTATCCCGTTATTAATAACTATTACTTCTTAAATTGATTTCTGGTTATCTTCAGAAATTCGGATTTGTTTTCCTCCGTCGGTTCCAAATTCGTTCCTTTCTGGTAATTATTCCATGAATTGACTAACACAATGTTTTTACTTCCGATATTCCGTTTAGCTACATTACAGAAATTAATATAATCAGCAGTCTCTCCATCTTGCCCGAAAGTATATTTATAACTTGAAGTTGAATTGATACGGTCATTATAAGAAGGAAAGATACAAGGGACAAAGTCTGTATTCCATTTGGCTATTGTAGTCTTCCAATTGGCCCAATTCAAATCAACAAAACTGAAAAAGGCATAATAACGGTCGTACATATTCGTTGACCAATCGTTCACTGTCACTCCATCAAAAGAAGCAATCTGATGTTCCTCATAATTCACCGGAGCTACCCAACCGGTAGTAAATTCTCCAATCGTATAAAGATCATACCCCAATTCTGATACAGCCTTCTTTAATGCCGGGATGACCAAAGAATAATCAATACTCTTTAATGCAGAAGAAGAAAGGTTAGACGGAGTTATTAGAATAACCGGTCTTCCGTTCATTTTATAATAGGCCTCATCATTAAATAAAGGCACTAAAGTATTCGTAAAGTCATTGATCATCTTATTCAAATTCTCTTCCTCTTGAAGCGGTTTGTCATTAGATACTTTCAGATGTTTGGTGTTATAATTGATCACCAAGCGGACTTTTGCATTGGTTGCCGTACGTACAGACTTAAAGTTTGTAATCAATGTATTATCTGCTGAAGCAGCATCCCAAGTTACTATCAGAAAGTCCAAGGCAGCCTCATCCGCCCAAGCAAGCTGTTGCTGTAACACGCCACTGGTTGTAGACAAATATTCACCCAACAAAGGAGTACCGGCATATATTTTCTTACCGGATTTTAACCAATTGGAAGAGGAAGTTATATTGGTATAATAAGCACCGACTATCGCATCCACAGGTAAATCCGTCTGTGGTATATCATACACATATTTGCTCTTATCAGGAGCCAAATGATCGTCTTTATCACAAGATACAGCTAACAAAGCGATGAATCCGAGCAATATAATAGTTATCTTTTTCATATCCTTCATTTTTTAATTATTCGTCAAATAAGGGTTAGTCTTAGTGGGCAATGCAAACCATAACTTAGTCGACATTGCATCCTGTCCACCATCGAGATTTGCAATACCTTTCGTCAATTCATATTCATTGTTTGTTTTCTCGCTATCGGGATATACCAATCGCTGTGGAATATAAGCATAAGGATTATCCTTGGTGCCGGCATTCACAGCGCCATATCCGGTTTCCGGCGAGAAATGCGGCGGGAATTCCAATACTTGGCTACGGCGAATCAGTGTCCACGCATCCAACGATTGATAAAACATAGCTATATATTGCTGCATGATAATCTGACGATAAATCGGATCAGGTTCATCAGAGGTAATAGCAGAAGATACAATGCCGATAAAATCTTTATAATAATCTTCACCTTCTTCTGTGACTGTTAGATCTGTCAATGTATTCCATTTAATTCCCGGAGTCTGAAGATAATTATTTACTTTTCCACCGTCTACGCCATATTGAGCCATTGAAGCGTTCACACCGGCATTGTAATAAGCCTCGGCTGTTTGCGAACCACTTCCCAAACCTTTATGAACCAATTCACTTTTCAACAGGCACACTTCTGCATAATTCATAATTACTTCTGCATAGCTTTGCTCTATGAATTTGTCCTGTAATTGAGAGTAATCATCAGCCGTCTTTCCACTATGCGGATTGGGAGACAAACTTACACTCGGAGGCAAGTTATAAACTTTCGGTTGTCCCCAATAAGGTGCCCAATGGAAGTTATCAGGCATAGAAGCAGCATTGGCAGGAGTGAAAAACTTCTCCAACCGCGGATCAGCATAGGGAGCCATATACATCAGGATTGATTCACCGGCAGAATGAAGCTTATCCAGATTACTTTCACGATTAATGACTAAATAATCATAGAAATAGTTTCTTGTATCTGCATTAGTTCCCCATCGCAAAAGACAATTATCTTCATTACTTGTCATCAAGTTCTGTTCATTTTCCATAAGTTCATCAATCACTTCAGTCGCTTTCGAACGGTCAGCATTACAAATACGAACGGCCAAACGCAAACATAGTGAATTGGCAAACTTCTTCCATTTCAATAAATCGCTGGATTTCTGTCCTGAAGGAAAAATAGGGTCTGCTTTATAAACATCTCCATCCATCTTCAACCCGTCGGCACATGCTTTCAAATCATACAGCATAGCATAATAAATATCCGATTCTTTATCGTAAGGCACTCTCTCGCCGGCATTAAAAGCCTGACTTTTAGGAATACCTCCCCAAATAGAAACTGCTTGTGAGAAAAGATAGTTTTCCCATATTTTAGCAATAAGTACACGATTGTGATATTGCTCGTCATTTTCCATTTGCGTTTGTATAAAGTGAACAGGAAAAATAGCATAGTTATATACATTCTTCCAATATGAATCATTGGTTGAACCTTGATTTCCATACCGTTGTACCTGTCCACCGGCAGCTCCACCATAATAATGGCTATAGTTGGCCAACAACACTTTTTTCATGCTTCCGCAAAAAGCATTCAGCGTATAATAAGAACTCGTATTGAACAAATATTCAGGATTAATTTCATTAAGTTCATTGGGATTGGCATTGGCAGATTCAAAGTCATTCGTACACGAAACGAAAGAAATGGCCATTGCAGCAAAACCGGCTAATAATATTTTAATCTGTTTCATAATATTCTATCTTTAGAAGGTTAGTTTAATATCAAATCCGACAGAAGATACGGGCGGCATTCCTCCATATTCTATACCTTGAGCATTTCCTGATGAAGAAGAAGCCTCCGGATCTATGCCTTTAGGAGTATTTTGATGAAGAATAGCCAAATTACGTCCTACCACAGCCAGTCGTAGACCACTAATCGGCAATTTCTTTAGGATAGACTTCGGAAGACTGTAGGCAACAGAGAGTTCACGGAATTTAATATAGGAAGCATCAAATACAGATCTTTCATCAAAACTGGCATAGCGGTTATTAGGTTTGACAAACAAGAGACAAGGCGTTCCGTCTTCAAAATAAGCGTCCGGATATTGATAACCGGAAGTTGCCTTTGCACTACTCTCACCATAAATCACATTACTCAAATAATATCCTTCACGTCCTTCGGCAGATTCGGCAACAACACCGGCTGTTGTCGCTCTATTCCATGTTCCCGAATAAAGAGTTCCTCCAATACGTGCATCAAACAGGAAACTAACTGTAAAATTCTGGATTCTGAAATTGCTTCCAAAACTTCCCGTCCATTTCGGCTCGGCACAGCCTAAATATTGCGTATTATCCGTTACCAATATTTTACCTGAAGAATCGACTAATTTACGTCCCTGGTCATCACGTTTCCAGGCACGTCCCCGAATGACTCCATAAGGCATACCTTCTTCCAACATGATACTGACATTGCTTGATTTCAATAATTGCACATTAGGATTTCCGTCCACTACCTTAATCACTTCCGACCGATTACGCGCCCAGTTAATATTCGCATTCCATTCAAACAATTTGGTCTTGACCGGAGTAGCAGACAACACAACTTCCCATCCTTGATTACGTACATGACCTGTATTCAAGAATTTAAAACTATAACCGCTAGGCACCGGCAAAGCGACTTTCGTTATCAAGTCATAGGCATCAGAACGATAATAAGTTACATCTACACCCAAACGATTATGGAAAAAGCGGAGATCAGCTCCAAGTTCCAAAGAACGGTTACGTTCCGGCAAAAGTTGATCATTATTTAAAGTTGTACTAATGGTTTGCAAAGGTGAACCATTATAAATGCTACCCAACTTATAGGTTTGATTAATCCGATATGGATCTGTGTCAGAACCGGCATAAGCAAAAGAAGCACGAATCTTACCGAACGACAAGATAGGTGATTTGATCTTAAATGCATCGGTAAAAATAAACGTAGCACCAAAAGAAGGATAAAAATAAGAGCAATTATCCAGTGGTAAAGTAGACGACCAGTCATTGCGGGCCGTTACATCTAAATAAACATAACTATTGTAACCTAATGACACCGAGCCGTAAGCAGAACGGATTATCTTCTTAGATTGCAGTTGAGTGGCACTAGGATACTCATTCGAGTTAGAAATATTCTTGAAATCAGGAACCAATATACTATTCACACTTTCCGTTCTTTTCTCCGAGTTGCGTTCATATCGGCTAATACCGGCAATGGCATTGACTGATATTTTATGAAATGTTTTATTATACATCAATAAAGCTTCAAAGTTAGTAGAAGTACTGTTATTAATCCAGTTCTTCATACCACCGTCCACATCACTACGTGCACCCAGATTAAAGAACTCCATTCCTTTCCACCAATAAGCATCCAGTCCGGCTTTACCTACCGCCTTCAAGCCCGGAAGTAATTTTACTTCCAGATTCATCGATCCACTCACCCTGTCACGCGTGTCAGAGTTCGTATTTTCATAAATATTCCAATACGGATTATAACCACGTTCACCAATCGGAATCATTTCATTTCCATTTTCATCCTTATAATGTTTCAATACATCAATAGAAAGCGAACGAGGAAGAGTAACAAACGCATATATAGGATTCTTATCCGAACCATTCATATATTGACGGTTGTCTACCTTTTCATGTGAGTAAGTCATTTTAGAATCTAAAGTCATCCATTTGGTAATCGTATTCATCAACCGGAGATTGAATATATCTTTAAAGCTTTCATTGATACCGTGTACTACACTATTACCCTTACTTCTCGTATACGATACGCGATAATTATTCTTTTTCGAACCACCTTCCACAGCCAATGTATGTGTGTACCGATGGGCGGTTTCGTAGAAATCCTTCACATTGTCCGGATGTGAAGAATGAGTAGTAAGTACACCGTCATGTCCATAGATAACCTGATCCCACAAAGGTGCTCCCCAGCTACGCAATTTAGCACCTGCAGAAGAATTATAACCACTGAAATTCGGTAAATCTGTTTGCAACCTGTTACCATTAGGTTGAAGTGTCAGTTTATGGTCAAGCAAATAAGAGTTCTCTCCTGTTCCCCAACCATTCTGATAATCTAAAAACTGGTTCACTTTTTCAAATTGAAAATTTCCGCTATAAGATACTTTTGTTTTTTCGAATGTGCTCGAACGTTTAGTGGTTACCAATACAACTCCCTGTGCTGCACGCGAACCATAAAGTGCAGCTGCATTCGGTCCTTTCAGGATTTCAATGCTTTCAATATCATCCGGATTGATATCCGCCACCGGATTACCAAGGTCGGTAGAACCTGTACCACCATCAACGGTCACACTTGTATCACCCGGTTCGTTTTCAATAATCATACCATCAATCACGAATACGGGCTGTGAGTTTTCAGTCAGTGAGCTTGTTCCGCGAATGACAATACGCGCACTACCATTGCTCGTTCCCGGAGGAGTAATGGTAACCCCCGCCACCTTACCGGAAAGAGAAGATATCAGATTGCCACTACTATTTTCTGCCAAGGCTTCCGCATTTACACTCTGCCGTGAATAATTAAGACTCTTAGCTTCACGCGTCACTCCGAGAGCGGTAACAACCACTTCATCAAGAGCCTTCGCCGTGCTAGCCAAAGATACATTGATATGAGTCAAACCGGTAATTTTAGCCGTTTTTGTCTCCATTCCGACATACGAAAATTTCAATTCTTGACATCCATTAGGCACATTAAGTGTAAACGTACCATTTATATCGGTAATTGTACCTACCGATTTAGCGTTCGTCTTACCATCCGGATCAACAGCTACCACCGTAGCTCCTATGATAGGCATTCCATCCGCAGCATCTGTCACTTTACCCGTTATACGCTTTCCTTGCGCATAACCCGATACACTTATTACTAAAAAGAATAAGAATAGGAAGTAGTTTTTCATAATACTTAATTATTAAATTAAAGAATACAGTATTGATTAATGCATTAAAGATGAACCAAAGATATTTTATGGTGATTAATATTAGATTAATATTCTCTTAATGGCGGGACTTTACAAAAAAAATATTTGTAGAAGATAGATTTTAAGGTTACATTAAGTTTTCATTAATCAAACCATCCTATATTTACAGCAAATCTAATTAAAACCATCGAAAAATAAAAAAATCTGTTTATGTACAAGAGAAAATTCATTCCGTTAGTACTGTTAATGATTTTAATCGTCAATGGATGCAGCAACAAGCAAGAGGTAGTGTTAACTCCGGTTGACTATGTAAATCCTTATATGGGGAATATCAGCCATTTGTTAGTTCCTACTTACCCAACTGTCCATCTTCCCAATAGTATGCTCCGCATCTATCCGGAAAGAGCAGATTACACCTCTGATAAAGTAAAAGGCTTACCGGTCATTGTCACCTCGCATCGGGGAAAGTCTGCATTCAGCCTGTCTTTCTATCAGGGAGCAGAGAGCGGATTACAACCGGTATATTACTATTGTTATGATAATGAAGTGATAAAACCCTATTCCTATTCTTCCTATTTTGAAGAAGAAGAGGTTTCCACTAAATTTGCTCCCTCCCACCAGGCAGGAATCTATGAACTAAGTTTCCGGAAAAACGATGCTCCATATTTAATACTTAGTACTACCAATGGTGAGCTCAAAACTACGGAGAATACCATTTCCGGTTATCAGAACATAGATCATCAAACCAAAGTATATGTTTATATGGAGACTTCCGCACTACCGGAAAAAACGATGACTGTCAGCAAAGAAGAAATAAATCACAGCCACACTGCCATAAAAGGCAAGAACGTGGGTATCGCTCTCTTATATTCAACAGATATAAAAACAATCAAAGTTCGCTACGGCATTTCCTTCATTGATGAAAAGCAAGCAAAAGCCAACCTACAGCGGGAAATAAAAGATTATGATGTGGAAAACCAGATGAACATTGCCAAAAACATTTGGAACCAAACATTAAGTAAAATCAAAGTGGAAGGAATAGACGAAAATGCAAAAACAATATTCTATACTTCTCTCTACCGGACTTACGAACGGATGATTTGCCTTTCGGAAGACAACCGCTATTACAGTGCTTTCGACAACAGTATCCACAAAGATTCTGTCCCATTTTATACCGACGATTGGATTTGGGACACGTATAGAGCAGTCCACCCCTTACGTGTCATCATCGAACCACAAATGGAAGCTGACATGATTCAGTCTTTTATCAGAATGGCACAACAAATGGAACATAACTGGATGCCTACATTTCCTGAAGTTACGGGAGACAGTCGTAGAATGAATTCCAATCACGGTGTAGCCACTGTTATTGATTCATATATAAAAGGAATCCGTAACTTTGATTTATCAGCTGCTTACGAAGCCTGCAAACTTGGTATTACAGAAAAAACGTTAGCCCCGTGGTCAGGCATAAAGGGAGGTAAAATCACAAAATTCTATTGGGAAAACGGATATTTACCGGCATTGGCACCGGGAGAACAAGAAACAGCTGACGAAGTACACCCATTTGAAAAACGCCAACCGGTAGCCGTCACTCTAGGTACGTCTTACGATGAATGGTGCCTGGCACAAATAGCCAAACAACTTGGGTATGAGAAAGACTATAACTACTTTCTACAAGGGAGTAAAAACTATCGGAATATTTTCAATCCTGAAACAAAATTCTTCCATCCCAAAAATGCAAAAGGCGAATTCATAGAACCCTTTGATTATGCCACTGCCGGTGGATTAGGTGCTCGTGAAGCATACGGCGAGAATAACGGTTGGATATACCGATGGGATGTTCCCCATAATATTGCTGATTTAATTGAACTGATGGGAGGGAAAGAAGCATTCAGAAATAATCTTGAAACGATGTATAACACCCCATTAGGCGAAGCCAAATATGTATTTTATGCACAATTACCGGATCATACGGGTAATGTAGGTCAATTTTCAATGGCTAACGAACCCAGTATGCACATTCCTTATCTGTACAACTATATAGGAGAGCCCTGGAGAACTCAAAAAAGAGTAAGGACATTGCTCGATGAATGGTTTAGAAATGACCTGATGGGACTCCCGGGCGACGAAGATGGCGGAGGAATGTCAGCATTTGTAGTCTTCTCCATGCTAGGTTTCTATCCTATTACTCCTGGTTTGCCTATTTATGTCATCGGAACTCCTATGTTCGAAAGAGCAGTTATTGAAACAGGAGCCGGCAAATCATTCGAAGTCATTGCGCACAACTATTCGCCGACAAATAAATATATCCAATCAGCCAAATTAAATGGCAAAGATTGGAACCAGTCCTGGTTCGAACATAAAGAACTGATGAATGGCGGCAAACTGGAATTTACAATGGGAAACACTCCCAATAAGAATTGGGCGGCAGACAGTGTGCCCCCTTCTTTTGAAATGAATAAATAACAGAATATGAATAAAATATTATTTGTCCTTTTATCGCTTTTGATTTCTCTGCAATCATACTCCCAAGAGCAAAATGAAAAAGAAGTTTCATTTCTCTTGTTGGGAGATATACACTATGATTTATTGGAAGATCACGATATGGAATGGTTATCCACCAAACCGGATGATCTGCGCCAAGTTACCAAAGAATATTCAGTATTCACGAAAAATACATGGCCGGAATTCTCCCGGATAATCAGCGGGCAAGTTCAAAAACACCAGCCGTCAATAAAAGCCGTTCTGCAAATGGGGGACTTGTCAGAAGGATTGGCCGGTTCTCCACAAAAAGCAATACAGATGGCTAACAGTGCCTTTAAAGCTGTCAACAAAATGAATCTGAAAGTACCTTTCATTATGACTAAAGGTAATCATGATATCACAGGGCCAGGGGCTAAAGAAGCTTTTGAAAAAGTATACTTACCCAATATGGCAAGATTGGCAGGACATCCATCCTTACAGTCAGCCAATTACACTACTACTCTTGATGATGTATTATTTGTGTGTTATGATCCATGGGATCGGAATCCGGAAGGGCTACAACAATTAGAAAAGTCACTAGCCGATTCGAAGGCAACTTACAAGTTTGTCATGTTACACGAGCCTGTGATTCCGGTAAACGAAAGATGCTGGCATGTATTCCGACAAGACAATGCCAAGAGGGAACAATTACTGCAAATCATCGCCAGTCAACAAGCAATCGTACTCTGTGCACATCTGCATCTATACTCCGTTATCTGTCGGGACACTCCTTGGGGACCTATCGTTCAGATTCTCGTCAACAGTGTCATCAAAGATAAAAATATGCTGATTCCGAAAAATGTAGTTACAGACTATAGTCCTAAATTAGTAACGGCACACCCACAATGGCAACCTTCTACTCTACAACAGCGTATGGAATGGATTGATAAAGAAACTCCCCATATCCGTTTTTTCAAACAAATGGATTTACCGGGCTACGGCATCCTTTCTATTGACAAAGAAAACAACCAGATGCAATTAGAATATTATGCCGCATTTGGAGAAAAGCCATACGATACAGTCAACATATCCGAATTACTTACTTCTAATTAAAAACATATTAGTCATGAATGTAAAATTTAAAGCTCATTTATTTATTCTCTCCTTATTCTTTTGCTATAATCTATCAGCACAAGAAATCGTCAAAGGAGATTTTAAGAACGAAAATCCACAAAGTTCGTATGTTCCTTCATTTGACATGGATGCTACCGACAAACCGGTGAAGAATGTCATCTTAATGATAGGTGACGGCATGGGACTGGCACATATCTGTTCAGGAATGTATGCCAATCAAGGACAGCTTACTATCACTAATTTAAAAACATGCGGTTTCGTCAGAACGCAATCCGCCAACAAGTTTACAACAGATTCAGCTGCTTCCGGAACCGCTTACTCAACCGGAAAAAAAACTAAAAACGGAGCGCTCGGAATGGATGAAAATAACCAAGTTATTCCAAACTTACCGGAGAAGTTATCCGGCTATGGCTACATTTCAGGAATTGTTACCACTGACAATCTCGACGGAGCTACTCCTGCTGCTTTCTTTGCTCACCAACCGGAGCGTGGAATGTCTAAAGAAATTTGGGCGGATCTTCCTAACAGTAAGCTGACATTCTTTTCTGCCGGTAGTTATGAACTATTTGAAAAACAAGCACCAAACGTTCAAAAGGAAATCAAAAAAGAGTTTACCATCATAGAGGAACCGAATGACAAAGCTATCAAGAAATCTAAAAAACTGGGATACTTACCCACAAAGAGCAAAACAGCTTCTGTAAACGAAAACCGGGGAGATTTCCTTCCGTCTACCACCCAAATGGCTATTGACTATCTTTCGAGCAGGAGTACTAACGGTTTCTTCTTAATGGTAGAAGGTGCCCGAATAGATAAAAGTGCGCACAGTAATGATTATTCGGCAGTTGTCCGTGAAGTATTGGACTTTGACAAGGCGGTAGAAGCTGCTATCAGATTTGCAGAAAAAGATGGAAATACATTAGTGATTATTTCAGCTGATCATGAAACCGGAGCATTAGCTTTACGTGACGGAAACATAAAAGAAGGCAAAATGAAAGCAATGTTTGTATCTAAAGGACATACACCAATCATGGTTCCACTGTTTGCATACGGTCCACAATCCAAGCTTTTTGGCGGTGTTCAGGAAAACAGCGATGTAAGCAATAAAATATTCCAATTACTCGCTAAATAAGAAATAAAACATATCCGTCATTCAAACTGAAATAAGAAAGAGTTTCTTCTATATGAAAATAAGAAATTCTTTCTTATTTTTTCTCTGCCTGATAGACTCCAAAAATAATGCAACCTGCTCCCAATAATGTAATCCATGTGATTTGTTCGTGAAGAATGATTATGGATGCCACCATTGTTACCAACGGATTGAGATAGATATAATTGGAGGCTCTAACGGTTCCCAACTGTTTCAATACCACATTCCAGAGGACATAACAAACCAAGGATGCCAGGACGGCCAAAAATAAGAGATTGGATAATACAACCGGTTTTAAAAGTACATCGAAATCAGGTTGTAACGGATGAAGAAGAAAGGCGGGAAGTATGGTCAATACTCCATAAAAGAATATTTTGCGGGTGATAAATACAGTGGGGTAACGCCCTGTCATTTTCTTTATCACCAAACTATAAAATGCCCACGACAGGGCGGCAAGCAAAGTAAGCAAATCCCCTACCGGAGATAATTTGAGTACAAAACTACCGTTGAAGACCACCAGTCCCACCCCGATTAAAGCTAATATGGAACCGTAAATCAAACCTTTGGTGGCTTTTTCACTCTTATAAAAGAGAAGGGAAAGAATGGTAGTAAGCAGGGGAGCTGTGCAAATGATGAAAGCGACATTGGATGCTTGCGTAATTCCCAAAGCTGTATTCTCTGTAAAAAAATAGAGTGAACCACCAAAGAAACCTCCTGCCATCAACCAAAGTTCGTCTTTCCAATTACTCGTAAACAGACGTTTGGGAGAAATCACCCAAATGCCCAGATAAGCAATGAAAAAACGATAGAAGAATATCTCCTGAGGGGTCAATCCGTGATTAATCAATACTTTGGTTGATATGAAAGTCAATCCCCAGATAGCAACTACAAGTATCGCAATCAGATGGTAATATCCATGCTTCAATTCCATAATGGTGGTGATGTTTGTTTAATAGAGTGCAAAGATAGCGAGAAGTTATGGAATGTTTGTTTGGAGAAGTAACAAAAAGCCCGTACCTTTGTTTATGTTCAAAGAAAGCTCCTAAAATAAGGTATAAGTTATGGAAAAATATATAGCACCGGACAGAAAACGTATCCCCTATGGTATGATGAACTTTGCAGTAATCCGCCGCGACGACTGTTATTATGTGGACAAAACCCGGTTTATACCCATGATAGAAGAAGCGGACAAGTTTTTCTTCTTTATTCGTCCGCGCCGTTTCGGCAAAAGCCTCACTGTAAATATGTTGCAGCACTATTATGATATACTTGCCAAGGATAAGTTCGAAGCGCTGTTTGGCGACCTTTACATCGGAAAGCACCCTACGCGCGACCGGAACAGCTATCTGGTACTATACCTCAACTTCTCCGGAATAGTAGGCGAACTGCACAACTATCGCAAGGGGCTGGACGCGCATTGCCAAACAATGTTCGACTACTTCTGTGACATTTACGCCGACTATCTCCCCAAAGGTATCAAGGAAGAACTCGACAAAAAAGAAGGAGCTGTCGAACAATTTGAATACCTGTTCACAGAATGTAATAAGACCAACCAACGTATTTACCTCTTTATCGACGAATACGACCATTTCACCAATGCCATCCTCTCGGATATAGAAAGCCTGCACCGCTATACGGACGAAACACATGGCGAAGGTTATCTGCGCGCTTTTTTCAATAAAATCAAAGCCGGAACCTATTCCAGCATCGAGCGTTGTTTCATTACCGGCGTAAGCCCCGTGACAATGGACGACCTCACAAGTGGTTTCAATATCGGAACCAACTACTCGCTCACACCGGAATTCAACGAGATGATAGGTTTCACGGAAGAAGAAGTTCGCCAAATGCTCACTTATTATTCCACCACCAGTCCATTCAACCACAGTGTGGACGAACTGATAGAAATAATGAAACCTTGGTATGACAACTACTGCTTTGCGGAAGAATGTTATGGTGAAACCACTATGTACAACTCTAACATGGTACTCTACTTCGTCAAGAATTATATTCAACGAGGCAAAGCCCCCCGGGATATGGTAGAAGACAATATCCGTATCGACTACGAAAAATTACGTATGCTCATCCGGAAGGACAAAGAGTTTGCTCATGATGCCTCCATCATACAAACATTGGTGAGCGAAGGCTACGTCACCGGAGAACTGAAAAAAGGTTTTCCTGCCGTCAATATCACCAACCCCGACAACTTTGTGAGCTTGCTCTACTATTTCGGTATGCTCACCATTAGCGGCACGTATGAAGGAAGGACCAAACTCACCATCCCTAATCAGGTAGTCCGCGAACAAATCTACACTTATCTGCTAAGTACCTATAACGAAGCCGAACTCAATTTCAGTAGTTACGAGAAAAATGAACTTGCCAGCGGCCTTGCCTACCGAGGCGACTGGAAAGCCTATTTCGGTTATATTGCTGACTGCCTGAAACGTTACACCTCCCAGCGTGACAAGCAGAAAGGTGAATTTTTTGTTCACGGCTTTACGCTTGCCATGACGGCACAAAACCGTTTCTACCGTCCCATTTCCGAACAGGACACACAGGCAGGCTATGTCGACATTTTCCTCTGTCCGCTACTGGATATCTATTCAGACATGAAGCACAGCTACATTGTAGAACTGAAGTATGCCAAGTATAAAGACCCCGAAAGCCGCGTGGAAGAACTGCGACAGGAAGCTATTGCCCAAGCCAATCGCTATGCTGACACTGATACGGTGAAAAGAGCAATAGGCACTACACAGCTTCATAAGATTGTGGTGGTGTACAAAGGAATGGATATGCCGGTATGTGAAGAGGTTTAACAGATAGGCTAACAATATGAAAAGATCAATAAAACGTTTGCCCAAACGCACGCAAGAAGAGTTGGCGGTGTTGCAAGAGCTGATATTGTCGAATCTTACGAATGTGCGTATGATTATCTTGTATGGAAGTTATGCGCGGGGAAAATATGTCATCTGGGATGAAACATACGACGAACGTGGAGTAACTACTTACTACCAAAGTGACTTGGATGTTCTGGTGATATGTGATACGAGAGACGCAAATAAAGCAGAGAGGCATGCGCGCGAGGTGATCGTTCCTAAATATGATACAAGAATGGAAGGAAAGCGGCATCCGGCACCGCCTAATATTATTGTAGAAACTCCAGTGACTATTAATAGAGCTATAAGAAGGAAGCATTATTTCTTTTATGAAATTATAAAAGACGGAATTCTATTGTATGACAATGGTACGTTTCAGATTGGTAAACCTGAGAAGTTGCCGTATCGGGAGATTAAGCAATATGCAGAGGAAGAATATGAAGAATGTTTCTACATGGGAGAATGTTTTCTAGATTCGGGGCATACTGCTTACGAAAAAGGTAATTTTAAATATGGCTCTTTCTTATTACATCAAGCCTGCGAACGTTACTACAAAACGTTTACTCTTGTGTATAGCGGTATTCGCCCTAAATCTCATGAATTGAAAGTACTGGGAGCGATGGTCAGAAGCTGTTCACGAGGATTTGCTAATGTGTTTCCTACCAATACTCCCGAAGAAAATAAAGCGTTTGATAAATTATGCAGGGCATATATCGAAGCGCGATACAACCGGCTGTTCACCGTTAACAAAGAAGAATACGAGTATATGCTGGCACGAACAGAGGTGCTGCGCGAAGTGACTATCCGGGAATGTGCTGCACGCATGACGTATTACGACGAGATGATAGAAAAAGAAGAGAAAGACAAGATATAACCATATATTGTAAAAATGAAGAATTACCCTCATCACAGCTATTTGTAATGAGGGTAATCACGTTAAAAGAGAGTTTCGATACATCTCCTTACTATCAAATTCTTATATGAAAAACTATTTGGTCACCTTGTAAGTTCCACTTCCATAATCTTTTGACTTCATCTCTCCGGGAAGGGTTACGGTAGCGGTAACACCCTTAGGAATGGTGAATTCCCAAATCCAAGTGTCACCCTCGTATTTCCATGCGCTCTTAATGAGTCCGGCGGCAGAACGGTATTCGGCAGTTACGTGTCCCAATCGCTTGTCTGGAATGGGCTTCATAATGATGTGCTTGAAGCCGGGAGTAGCAGGATCGGCTGCAATGCCGGCAACGGTTTCCCAAATCCATTCACATACGCATCCGTAGGCATAATGATTGAAGCTGTTCATGCCGCGTGGTCCCATTCCTTTGTCTATCATATAGCTGTTCCACCGTTCCCAAATGGTGGTGGCTCCATTGTCCACAGAATACAGCCAGCTTGGGTTCTTACGTTGAAAGAGTAGTTCATAGGCAATGTCTTCCATGCCATTCTCCGTGAGGGTAGCCATGAGAATGGATGTGCCCAAGAATCCGGTCTGCAAGCAAAGATCGTGCTGTGCGAAGTTTTCACGCAGGCGGTCTATCATCTTCGCTTTGGGTTCGCCTTCCAAAAGCTGGTTCTTTAGGGCAAACAAGGCAGGAGTTTGCATGGTGTTGAGGATGGCGGTTTTGAAGGTGCCGTCCTCGTTGAGGAAGTTCTTTTTGATGTATGCCTTTGCCGAATCGGCCATTTGCTGGTACTTGGCGGCATCGCGACCGGTGGCGGCAGCCATATCCCGCATCATGAAAGCATCTATCACCCAGTAGGAAGCGCTCAAATAGTTCCAATAGCTGACGGCATCAGGAAGCGGACCTTGGGGAGAGAAAGCCAGTCCGCTACAACTTTCCAGCGGTTCGTAGCTCAACCAGTCAGCCCATTGGTAGTTGCCGTTCTCACCGCAGAGGGTCTCGTGTTTATATTTGGTGTCGTTGATGTGGTTCATAAACAGGTCCATGGCGTTCCAGCTCTCCTCAATAATTTGCGTATCACCGAATTGCTTCCATACCGTCCAGGGCACGATGATTCCGGCATCGGCCCAACCCAAACGCATTTTCTCATCACCGTATTGTGCCAAGGGAGCCACTCCGGGGAATCCGCCCAAACTGTTTTGGGTGTCGCGCATGTCACGCATCCACTTGTGGAAGAACTTCATGGTGTTAGCAAAGAACGTACCGGTTTCGGCAAACACTTGTGTGTCTGCTGTCCAGCCCAAGCGCTCGTCGCGCTGCGGACAGTCGGTAGGTATGGAGAGGTAGTTGGATAGCTGCCCCCAATAGGTGTTGGAAATGAGCTTGTTCACAAGGTCGTTGCCTGTGGTGATAGTGCCGGTCTCCAGTTCCTTTGTGATAGAAGTAACGGGGATGGACTTCAACGACTTGATAGAGACATTTCCGGTGGCAGTTATGGAGACGTAGCGGTAGCCGAAGAAGGTGCAATGAGGGTAATAGGTCACATAATTATCTCCGGCAGCAAAGGTGTAATCCAGGCGGATACCAGTGTGGGGAATGCGCAGGTTTTCGCGGTGGCAACTTCCTTCCGGACCGTCCATGCCACGAATCTTAGCACCGTTGCCGTCATTGAGCAACTCTGCGGGAAGGCAGGTCAACACTGTTCCCTCGGCAGCTTTAAATACGAAAGAGGGTACACCGGCACAGTTTTGCCCGAAGTCCACCACTAACGTCTCTCCCGGACTTACGGTCATCTCCTTGCCCGATGCGAACTCACGGGCGATAATCACCTTACCGAACTCGTTCTCTTTCGCTCCTTCTATATTCTTCCAAATATATGCTCTGATAGGAGCAAGAGCAAGATCTGTACGCAGATAGACTTCCGCTCCGTCCGAAGGCAGAATGTCGCCAGAAAATTCGGTGTTCTCTTCGGGTATGGAGAGTTTGTCCACACATTCGAAGCCCATCGGTTCGCGTGCATCGTACTCTTCTCCGTCAAAGATACCGGCATGTTTCACCGGACCGGCAATTCCGGCTTTCCAGTTTTCGAGATCGGTACCGTAGCACTTCTTGCTTCCGTCAGAAAAAGTCAATTCCAGTACACCACGGAAGGCACATTTCTTGCCTATCATGCCGTCATATCCTCCGGGAGTTATGATTTTGTCACCCCACCATCCTGGCGTCACCTGTACGGAAAGCATGTTCTCGGCGTTTGGCTTGGTACGGATGATGTCTGTAATATCATAGGTGAAAGAACGTTTGGTCTTGGCATAGTGTGTGAAGCCCGGTTTCAGAAATTCCCCGCCTACGGGTTTCCCATTCACATACAACTCGTAAACTCCCAGTCCAGCAGTCATCCACTTGGCAGAGACAATTTTCTGTTCGTTTTTCACGGTGGACACGAACCAACTCGCGCCATCGGCTGCACGACCGTTGTTATGTCCTTTCACTACAGGGGCGTCTACTGCGGAAATCCATTGAGAGTCGTTCCAGGCTGATGCTTCCAATGCGTCAGTACGTTTTCCGACTTCGGTTGCGTTTATCAGTCCGCTATTCGAGAAAAGCGCGAGAATCATTATCGGGATAAGATTCGCAAAACAATGAAGATTCATTTTCATACTTATATGTATTTTTTAGTATTAAAAGATTAACTTGGAAATGCTGTTTAGTTTTACAGGGCTTGCACAACAAAATTACAGAATTATATGATATGACAGACGATTTCTGCATTTTTTTTGACTCAATGCTGGTTTCTATTCAATCCGGAACTGACTCATAAGTCCGATCTGATTGAACAGACGACAGGAGCTTTGTACATTGAATGATCGATTATCAAGCAAAACAATGACATATTGTAAAATAATATAACCAATACACTCATCCAGTATATTGTAGAAATTATTTATTAAAGAAGAAAAGAAGATGCCGGTTATTCATTGCAATCATTCTTTCTTCTTTACACTAAATCCTCGAAATCGAATAAACTCTATTCAAGTTTTTAATAAATAACGAAGAGGTTTATTATAAACGGTATCCAAGTTTATTATAAACTCTTTTTTGACACTTTCAATACCTAAAATAGAATTATTGCAACAAAAATGGGCAAGAACCTTCACAGTTTCTTGCCCATTCGTTATCCTCGTTATGCAATTCGCATATTAACCTATTGAACTTTATGTAATAAAATTTATATATTTCATTGTTATTTCTTTATTATTATTGACCTCAAATATACAAAATAAAAAGAAGAAAGTCAATAGGGAAAGCGTGGTTATCTGAAAATAAACACGTAAATTTGTGCCTCGAATTAGAAATAACAGTATAAATCACTATAAATAAAAACTTTATCACTATGGAGTACAATTTCAGAGAAATTGAAAAGAAGTGGCAGAAAAGGTGGGTAGAAGAGAAAACCTACCAAGTTACGGAAGATGATTCGAAGCAAAAATTTTATGTACTAAACATGTTTCCTTACCCATCAGGAGCTGGTCTACACGTAGGTCATCCGCTGGGATACATTGCTTCGGATATTTACGCCCGTTACAAACGACTGCAGGGCTTCAATGTACTCAACCCGATGGGATATGACGCTTACGGTCTGCCGGCAGAACAATATGCTATCCAAACCGGACAGCATCCTGCTATCACTACCGTCAACAATATCGACCGCTATCGCGAGCAGTTGGACAAAATAGGTTTCTCTTTCGATTGGAACCGTGAAATCCGCACGTGCGACCCGGAATATTATCACTGGACGCAATGGGCCTTCCAAAAAATGTTCAATAGCTATTATTGTAACGATGAACAGGAAGCCCGTCCTATCGAAGAACTGGAAAAAGCCTTCGCCATCTACGGAAACGAAGGACTCAATGCCGCTTGCAGCGAAGATATCAGCTTTACTGCCGAAGAGTGGAACGCCAAAAGCGAAAAAGAAAAGCAGGAAATCCTGATGAACTATCGTATCGCTTATCTGGGTGAAACAATGGTAAACTGGTGTGCCGAATTAGGAACTGTACTGGCTAACGACGAGGTAGTAGACGGAGTCAGCGAACGTGGCGGTTTTCCTGTTATCCAGAAGAAAATGCGCCAATGGTGTCTGCGTGTATCCGCTTACGCACAACGCTTGCTTGATGGATTGGACACGATCGAATGGACAGATTCTCTGAAAGAAACCCAAAGAAACTGGATCGGACGTTCGGAAGGTGCTGAAGTGCAATTCAAAGTAAAAGACAGTGACCTTGAATTCACTATTTTTACCACTCGTGCAGATACCATGTTCGGTGTTACCTTTATGGTATTGGCTCCGGAAAGTGAATTGGTGGCACAGTTAACGACTCCTGAACAAAAAGCAGAAGTAGACGCCTACCTTGATCGTACCAAAAAACGTACGGAACGCGAACGTATTGCCGACCGTAGTGTTACCGGTGTGTTCAGTGGTTCGTATGCCATCAATCCGTTCACAGGTGAAGCAGTGCCTGTATGGATCAGCGATTACGTACTGGCCGGATACGGAACAGGAGCTATTATGGCTGTACCTGCTCATGATAGCCGCGACTACGCATTTGCCAAACATTTCGGATTGGAAATCCGCCCGTTGGTAGAAGGCTGTGATGTAAGCGAAGAAAGTTTCGATGCAAAAGAAGGCATTGTTTGCAACTCTCCGCGTCTTGATGTCACTCCTTACTGTGATCTTTCATTGAACGGACTGACCATCAAAGAAGCGATAGAGACAACCAAGAAATATGTAAAAGAGCACAATCTGGGCCGTGTGAAAGTGAACTACCGTCTGCGTGACGCTATTTTCTCTCGCCAACGTTACTGGGGTGAGCCGTTCCCTGTTTACTACAAAGACGGAATGCCCTATATGATTGACGAAGCCAGCCTGCCGCTGGAACTTCCGGAAGTCGCTAAATTCCTGCCTACCGAAACAGGTGAGCCTCCATTGGGACACGCAACTAAATGGGCTTGGGATACAGTAAACAAATGTGTCGTAGAAAATGAGAAGATTGACCATGTAACCGTCTTCCCGCTGGAACTGAACACCATGCCGGGATTCGCCGGTTCTTCGGCTTATTATCTCCGCTACATGGACCCGCATAATCATCAGGCATTAGTTGATCCGAAAATTGACCAGTACTGGAAAAATGTAGACCTATATGTAGGTGGTACCGAACATGCAACAGGCCACTTGATTTATTCTCGTTTTTGGAATAAATTCCTGTATGACATGGGTGTGTCTGTAATGGAAGAGCCATTCCAAAAGTTAGTAAACCAAGGAATGATTCAAGGTCGCAGTAACTTTGTATATCGTATCAAAGACACCAATACTTTCGTTTCACTGAACCTGAAAGATCAGTACGAAGTTACTCCTATCCATGTAGACGTAAATATCGTATCTAATGATATTTTGGATTTGGAAGCATTCAAAGCATGGCGTCCTGAATATAAAACAGCCGAATTTATCCTCGAAGACGGAAAATATGTCTGCGGATGGGCAGTTGAAAAGATGAGTAAATCTATGTTCAATGTAGTCAATCCGGATATGATTGTTGAGAAATACGGTGCAGATACACTTCGTATGTACGAAATGTTCCTCGGCCCGGTAGAACAGTCCAAACCATGGGATACAAACGGAATCGACGGTGTACACCGTTTTATCCGTAAATTCTGGTCGTTGTTCTACAGCCGTACGGACGAATATCTGGTAACGGACGAACCTGCAACGAAAGAAGAGTTGAAGAGCCTTCATAAATTGATTAAGAAAGTGACAGGTGATATTGAACAGTTCTCTTACAATACATCTATCAGCGCATTCATGATTTGCGTAAACGAACTCTTCAACCTGAAATGCAGCAAGAAAGAGATTCTGGAACAGCTCGTTATCACGCTCGCTCCTTTCGCTCCGCATGTCTGCGAAGAGTTGTGGGACGTATTGGGACACGAGACTTCCGTATGCGACGCCCAATGGCCTGCATACAATGAAGAATATCTGAAAGAAGATACTGTCAACTATACCATCTCTTTCAACGGAAAGGCACGTTTCAATATGGAATTTGCAGCAGATGAAGCTTCGGACGCTATTCAGGCGGCGGTATTGGCCGACGAACGTTCGCAGAAGTGGATTGACGGCAAGACTCCAAAGAAAATCATTGTCGTTCCGAAGAAGATTGTAAACGTTGTAATTTAAAGTATTAAGTAATAAGTATTAAGTATTATCCGTAGCCGCTATCCCAATATATCCGCCAGGTTAATACTTAATACTTTATACCTAATACTTTAAAAATCCTATTACTTAAAATCCTATGCATAAACTATCAAAAGCAGAAGTAATGAGAGAAGTGAAAGATTATATCTACATCACTCTCGGATTGATAAGCTATTCTTTGGGATGGGCTGCATTCCTGTTACCTTATCAGATAACTACCGGAGGAACTACCGGTATCGGAGCTATTATCTATTATGCAACGGGATTTCCAATCCAATGGTCATACTTCATTATTAATGCAGTTCTGATGACCTTTGCCATCCGGGTATTAGGTCCAAGATTTAGTATAAAAACCACTTATGCTATTTTTACACTGACTTTTCTGCTTTGGTTATTCCAGTTGGTGGTGAACAATTATGTAGAAGCGCCGGATATGACGCCGGACGGTAAACCGTTGTTACTCGGTACAGGGCAGGATTTCATGGCCTGCATTATCGGTGCAGCCATGTGCGGTGTAGGTCTGGGTATCACTTTCAACTACAATGGAAGTACGGGTGGAACAGATATTATCGCCGCTATCGTCAATAAATACAAAGATGTATCACTCGGACGAATGATTATGATTTGTGATGTATTCATTATCAGTTCCTGTTACTTTATATTTCATGACTGGCGCCGGGTTATTTTCGGTTTTGTCACTCTGTTTATCATCGGCGTTGTGCTCGACTGGATTATCAACAGTGCCCGTCAATCGGTTCAATTCTTCATCTTCTCCAAGAAATATGATGAAATAGCCGACCGGATTATTAAAGATGCCGACCGGGGAGTAACAGTACTCGACGGTACGGGATGGTACAGTAAAAACAATGTGAAAGTATTGGTAGTACTTGCCAAGAAACGTCAGTCACTCGACATCTTCCGTTTGGTAAAACGCATTGATCCGAATGCTTTTATCTCTCAAAGTTCTGTTATCGGCGTGTATGGCGAAGGATTCGATAAGCTAAAAGTGAAATAATAACTGGCTGAAAAGTATTGAACAACCTTGTTAAAACAAAAAATAAGATGATGAAACGCAAACTTGTATTTGCTACCAATAACGCTCATAAACTGGAAGAAGTAGCCGCTATCTTAGGAGATCAAGTGGAATTACTAAGTCTCAATGATATCAGTTGCCAAACAGATATTCCCGAAACAGCTGAAACACTGGAAGGAAATGCGCTATTAAAATCTTCCTATATCTATAAAAACTATCATCTGGATTGTTTTGCCGATGATACAGGATTGGAAGTGGAAGCCTTGAACGGAGCTCCCGGAGTTTATTCCGCCCGCTATGCAGGAGGTGAAGGACATGACGCCCAGGCTAATATGCTCAAACTCCTTCACGAACTGGAAGGAAAGAAAAACCGTAAAGCGCAATTCCGCACCGCTATTTCGTTGATATTGGACGGAAAGGAGTATCTCTTTGAAGGAGTGATAAAAGGCGAAATTATCAAAGAAAAACGCGGTGATTCCGGATTTGGCTACGATCCTATATTTAAGCCTGAAGGCTACGACCGGACTTTTGCCGAATTGGGAAATGATATAAAAAACCAAATCAGCCATCGTGCACTGGCTGTACAGAAACTTTGTGAGTTTCTGCAAAGCTAATTATACATACCCACTTAAAATATAAAACACAATGAAGAAAATTACTTTATTTACTTTACTTACGTTACTGTTATGTACTTCATGTGTAACAAAAAAGAAGTTCATGCAGGCAGAAATGGCAGCTACTATAAGCAAAGATAGTTTGCAAGGATTATTGACCGACTGCCGAAATATAAACGCGCAAATGTCGGCACAAATCAAGAACCTTTTGCGTGATACGACCAAAATGGGAAACAGTATCCGTCAGTATCAAAGCATGCTGAACGTGAATATGACCGAACAGGAAAAGCTGAATGCCCTGTTGAGCCAAAAGAAAAACGAGCTAAACGAAAGAGAACGTACCATCAATGAGTTGCAGGATATGATTAAAGCGCAAAACGATAAGGTACAGAATCTTTTGAGCAATGTAAAAGATGCCTTACTTGGTTTCAGTACCGACGAGCTGACCGTTCGTGAGAAAGACGGAAAAGTATATGTAGCTATGTCCGATAAACTATTATTCCAATCAGGAAGTGCCCGCCTGGATAAACGCGGAGAGGAAGCTCTCGGCAAACTGGCTGAAGTACTAAACAAGCAGACGGACATTGATGTATTTATTGAAGGTCATACGGATAACAAACCAATCAATACTGTACAATTCAAAGATAACTGGGATTTAAGTGTGATCCGTGCCACTTCCGTAGTTCGTATCCTCATCAAGAATTACAATGTAAATCCTTTGCAGATTCAGCCTAGTGGTCGCGGTGAATATATGCCTGTGGATGATAATGAAACAGCCGAAGGCAGAAGTAAGAACCGCCGTACGGAGATTATCATGGCTCCGAAACTGGATAAGTTGTTCCAGATGCTTCAAAGTTCGGAAGGACAAAACTAAGAATTTCATATTGAAAAAAGGAAGATGCAGATTCAAAACGCTGTATCTTCCCTTTGCTTTCTACTATTCAACGAAATAATTTCATCCTTATCTCGATATCAACTTTATACGTGTAATCAAAATGAAAAAAAATACATATTTTCTTTTCACCAAGATAGTGGCACTCGTAATGATGTTAGGTATTGCAGTGAATTGTGTCGCTTTTTCTACACTTCCGGAATCAGAGCTTGTCTGGAAGAATGTTTCCGGCATCGGAAAGAAAATGTCTGTATATTGCATTTTTACTGACAGTAGGGGGATAGTATGGTTAGGGACAAATAATGGCTTATTCTTCTACGACGGCGTGACGACTCACGCAGTAAGTGAGACGGAAATAGGAAGAAATCCTATATACTCCATTATTGAAAATGACGGCGTATTATTGTTGGGTACGAATAAGGGGCTTATGACGTTTTCCTTTTACAGAAACACACTCGAATATTATACAACTGATTCTCCCAAAGAAATAAGATGTATGCTGTTGATTGATGACATACTTTGGGTTGGTAGCATATACGGAATGTATACTTTCAATCTAAATACAAAAGAAATCAAAAATGTTTCTGAAGGATTGCCGCACAAGTCAGTATATTCAATTCTAAGAGATTGTAGAGGAATATTATATGCAGGGACGTATGACGGTCTCGCAAGATGGGATTCGAGTGATAAAGTATTCAAGGAAGTGAATATTCCGGAATATGAGAAAACCTCAAACAATCTGTTTGTCAACTGTTTGCTCGAAACGTCTGACCACCAATATATTTATGTAGGAACCGAGGGAACATTGTACTGCTACACTCCTATGACAGGGGCTTGGGAGAAAAATGCCCATGTGAATGGAAACAACATCAAGAGCCTCACACAATCAGACAACGGGCACCTTCTCGTTGGAACCGACAATGGCGTATTTGATCTTTCCGGTAATAACGTCAAACAATACTTCCACGACTCGCGACAAGAACAGACGCTTTCAAACAATGAAATATGGTGTATTCATTCCGATAATACAAATAATGTATGGGTAGGACATGAGGTAGGATTTTCCATAGCTTCAAGTTCTAATGCCATACGTATTGTCAAGTTAAGTACTCTCACTCTTTCAGGCGAAGGAAACGACATACATTCAATTTATAGAGACAGGCAAGGAGTTTTGTGGATCAGTGGAACCAATGGCATTATAAAACTTGCTGAAAACGAACCGGCAAAGTGGTATCGACCTTCGAAAAAGCCACATTCCCTATCCCACAATCACATAAGGGCTATAAAGGAGGATTCTGACGGGAATATCTGGTTTGCCACTGATGGAGGACTAAATCGCTACAACGCCGTGGCAGACAATTTTGATGTATTCCACATAGTCGACAAAGATGGCAAACATTCTTCAAACTGGGTTTATGCCTTAGAGGAAGACGGTGCCAATTATATGATTGGTAGCTATCTGGGAGGACTCCATTATGTGTCAAAATCCAAGTTCGATTCTTCGGGAGGGGTAATTGTCTCCGACAATTCGATTAATGTCAGCTCACCGATTTTTAAGAATCTGAATTTAAAGTTGAATAATGACCTTATAAACAAAGTCATAAAAGATCCTTCCGGCAATATTTGGATATTGTGCTTCAGCGATAACATATTGACGGAAGTTACGCCCGACGGACGTGTAGAAAGATACAATATAGAAGAGATGACCGGTAATTATCCCACTCTTCTTGCTTTGGACGAACAAGGAAGATTATGGTGTGCTTTTAAAGGCGGTGCAGTTGTCTTCAATAAGGACAATTCCCATCATATTATCAAATTCCCAAAAACCGATGGCGATGAAAGCATATTGGCTATTGGAAAAGTTGGAGAGGGCATGTGGATATCGACTGTGACCAATGTATGGAACATCGATGGCAAAACCTTTGAGGTAAATCTCTTGCCGATACCGCAAAAGTCATATAAATCCATCTTCGCCGATTCTGTAACCCAAAAAGTTTATTTAGGTGGAATTGATGAGATTACTGAAGTTGACCCCCGTATCATAGACGATGGGACTGATAAGGCAAAGATTAAGATGATTCTGACAAGTGTGAATGACGGTATTTTTGATTTGTCCCGGCTGAATCCCGAGGAGAAAGGATTGACTATTCCCTACGGTGGAAATTTGACGCTTGTTGTCAGCAACCTCGACTATTCTCCCGATGCATTGCAACGGTATATATATAAGTTAGCCAAATCGCAGACCGACACCATCGGCAGATGGATTATAATGCCTGAAGATTTCAACACCATTTCGTTGTCCGAACTGAAGATGGGCGACTATTTCATACTGCTGAAAACAGTGGGTACGTTGGGGCCTGCATTTTCATTGCCGTTGAACGTACAAGCGCCCTGGCCTCTGTCCTGGTGGGCTTTCTGCCTGTATTTCTTAATGATTCTTGCCATTATAGCGTGTGTCATATTATATATGCGTAAACGCAATGCCCGACTTATTCAGGAAGAGGACAGACGCAAATCCCTTGAGAATGTAGAACGAAAACTGACTTTCCTTTCCAGCATCTCTCATGACCTGAAGACACCGCTTTCAATGATTATGGGGCCGGTAAGCGTGCTCAAAGAAAAAGTGAAGGACAAAGAAATGCTGAAAAGTCTCGAAACTGTCTATGAAAATGCTGTCAAGCTAAACAATATGATACACCGTACGCTTGAAATCAATCATTTGGAAGACGGGGGAGAAAACTTATTGATACTTTCTACATTCAATGCAGTTGATTTCTGCAAAAGCATTTTTGAAACATTCAAGGAGAATCATCCGCAAAAGAAATTCGTATTCCATTCCTCGGTGCCCCAGCTTTTAATAGAAGCTGATGCAGTTAAGTTTGAATCTATCATCACCAATCTCATGTCAAATGCCTGCAAGTATTCTGAAGATGATTCTACCATCTCATGCGGCATAAGCCGTGTTGACCGGAATATTCATATCGTGGTGTCGGATGACGGCATCGGTATAGCCGAAATAGACCAGCCTCTGATATTCCAACGTATGTTCCGTGCACCTTCTACATCCAAGATGCGTGAGGGTACCGGTATCGGTCTGTACCTTATCAAAAAATACATCGAACTGATGAAAGGCAAGATTGAGCTTTACAGTGAAAAAGGTCAAGGCACATCGTTCATTGTTACCTTACCTTTGTCAGAGAAATCCATAATCGAGCATAATACAGATATGGATAATGCTGATTATAAGAAACCCAAAATTCTGATAGTCGAAGATAACCGGCAAATATCAGAGTTCATATATGATTTGTTAAAGAAGGACTATATATGCTTGTCGGCGGAAAATGGACGCGCCGGACTCTCTATCGCGCAATCTTTCATTCCCGATTTGATTATATCGGACGAATTGATGCCTGTAATGAAAGGATTGGAAATGATACAACGCTTAAAACAAAATACCCGTCTGGCGAATATACCTATTATAATGCTTACCGCAAAAACAGATAATAGTACGGAGAATGAAAGCGTCAAACTAGGTATTGACATCTTTATGTCGAAACCTTTTGAACCTTCGGTGTTATTGGGCAGGGTCAAGCATCTGCTGCAATCGCGTGCCAAGTTGCAAGAGGCCATTCGTATCGAGGCCATTACCGAGGTAAAACCCATTGAGGCGGAGTCTGTGTCGGAAAAACAACTGGCCAGGATTTCAAAAGTCATAGAAGATAACATTTCCGACCCGGATCTGAATGTCAATTTTGTCTGTGAGAAGTGTGAGATGCCCAATAAACAGTTGTATCGTATCATTAAAAAATACATGGGTGTCGGGCCTCTGGATTATATCCGCAATGTAAGACTTCAGAAAGCCGCCATGCTATTAAGCCAGAAAAGATTTACCGTGTCCGAAATCTGCTATATGGTGGGATTTAAAACGCCGTCATATTTTGCCAAATGTTTCCAGGAACGGTTTGGTGTGAAACCGAGCCAGTACCAGTCTGATGACAAATCCGTGATATGATTTCAGACATAAATATCAAATATTTCGTTTAATCGGCGTGATGTCTGAACTGTTGCATCAATTGTCCGATTATTGACCCGAATCCTTTTTTTAATCACATACCTTTGTTCCCAGAAGTAGATATCGAATGGATTATCCCCCCGTTTGATAGCCTTAAATTATTTTATTAATTAATATCATGTTGATCTATGGTTAATGCTTATGGAGCTTCCGAAGTAAAGACTTGGTTAATGGGAGTATTACTCTCCATCCTACTGTTGCCCGCTTCGGTATACGCTCAAACACAAAGGACGGTTACGGGCACCGTCGTCGATGAAATGGGAGAATCTATTATTGGAGCTTCTGTCAAAGTTGCCAATGCTCCTGTTGGAGTAATCACTGATTTTGATGGCAAATTTACGCTAAAGGTTCCTTCCAAGACCAAACAACTTATCATTTCCTATGTAGGATATATTACGCAGACGGTCGACATCACATCTGATGTGATTTATGTGAAAATGCGAACCGACAACCAGCTTCTCGAAGAAGTGGTCGTAGTTGGTTATGGTGTGACCCGCAAGAGTGACTTGACCGGTTCCGTCAGTACGGTAAAGGCTGATGATTTCAATGGAGGTATCGTCAATTCTGCCGAACAGCTCATTAACGGTAAAGTATCAGGTGTCCAAATTATGAGTTCAGGAGGTTCCCCGTCAGCAGGCAACACGATCCGTATTCGTGGCGGAGCATCTCTGAATGCTTCCAACGACCCTCTTATTGTTGTCGACGGTGTGCCTCTTGAAAGCGGCGGTATCACCGGTAGCGGTAACTTTATGAGTATGATTAATCCTGCGGACATTGAAAGCATGACTGTGCTAAAGGATGCTTCGTCGACAGCCATTTACGGTTCGCGCGCATCAAACGGTGTATTGCTTATCACGACAAAGAAGGGTGGAAAAGACCGCTTAAAGGTCAGCTTCGTAACCAACAATTCACTTTCAACAAAGACCAAAGTCAGCGATGTGCTCGATGCCGACCAGTTTAAATCCGTTATCACGACACAAGGTACCAATACTCAAAAATCACTGCTTGGAGATGCCAGGACTAACTGGACTGATGAGATCTTCCACACCGCCTTTGCTACCGACAATAATGTCAGCGTATCCGGTCGGGTCGGTATGTTGCCTTTCCGTGTGTCAGTTGGTTATTTAAACCAGGAAGGTATCCTTCAATCAGACAGAGTGGAACGTTACACGGGCAGCCTTGTCCTTAATCCCTCATTTTTTGACGATCATCTGAAACTCACGCTTAACGCCAAAGGGTCTGTAAGCGAAACCCGTTTTGCCGATTCCGGTGCGATCTATGGCGCGGCTTCATTCAATCCGACCATGCCTGTCCATTCTGCGAACGGGTCATTCGGTGGTTATTTTGAGTCTGTCAGCCCGGGCGGTGTTCCCGACGCGACACTCAATCCTGTAGGCAGACTTGATTACATCAGTCACAAAGCAGAGGTCAAGCGTATGATCGGCAACTTTGACGTCGACTATAAATTCCACTTCCTGCCCGAGCTGAAAGCTCATGTTTCACTCGGTCTTGACTATGCTGAAGGATGGGGTGTTTATTACTGTCCGGAAGGTGTAGGCCTGAACTATGAAATTGGAGGTACAAACAACAAATATGGCCCTCAGACCAATACGAATAAACTTTTTACCGCTTATCTCAATTACAACAAGAACGTCGAGAGCATCAAGAGCAACTTTGATATCACAGCCGGTTACGACTACCAATATTGGAAGTCCAAAACTGCAGAATATGATGAATATAACGTATATGGAGAAGTACAGAAGTCTGTTGCCCCTACAGATCAGCGTCACTTATTAATATCATGGTATGGCCGCTTGAATTACTCATTTGACAGCCGCTACCTGTTGACAGCGACCATGCGTTCCGATGGTACATCAAGATTTTCTCCTGATAACCGCTGGGGTTATTTTCCATCGGTTGGTCTTGGCTGGAGAGTTGACGAGGAAAAGTTCATGAAAGGAATTTCATGGTTAGACAATCTCAAATTGCGTGTAAGCTATGGTGAGACGGGTCAGCAGGATATTAATAACAATTATGGCTACATGCCGGTATACAACATCAGTAATCCCGGAGCATACTATCTTATGGGGGGCGAATATATCCCCATGTATCGTCCTCAAGGCTATATCGGTGACTTGAAATGGGAGACAACCACCTCGTGGAATTATGGTTTTGATTTTTCTGTATTGGACAACCGCCTCAGCGGTAGCTTTGATTACTATACCCGCAAGACCAAAGATTTGCTGGCTGAAGTGCCGGTTCCGGCAGGCGCCAATTTTAACTCGCGCATGACTACCAATGTAGGCAATGTTGATAGCAGGGGAGTGGAATTAAACATAAATGCGACTCCTATTGCCACTAAAGACTTCAACTGGGATGTAAGTTTCAACGCTACATGGCAGACCATGAAGGTTAAGAATCTGTCGCTTGCTCCCGGAACAACGACCGTAAATACTCTCACAGGACCTACTTTCGACTCTTATTCCATACAAGTGCTTTCCGAGGGTTATGAACCATATATGTTCTATCTCTACCATCAACTTTATGATGATAACGGCAAGCCTATTGAAGGAATGTATGCTGATATCACCGGTGATGGCGTGATTGACAATAATGACCGCTATCGCTGCAAGTCTCCTACTCCGGATTGGATTCTCGGCTTCAGTACCAACCTGACATGGAAAAAGTGGACTTTGGGCTTCGGTTTACGAGCCAATATCGGCAACTATGTTTATAACGGCAATGCTATGAATATGGGTGCCTGGGAGACTGTAAGTTTCAACACATACCAGATCAATAATCTCAACCGCAGTTATCTTGAAACCGGATTCCAGCATCGGCAGCGGTTATCCGATTATTATTTGGAGAATGCCTCGTTCCTTAAGATGGACAACATTTCACTTCGCTACACATTCGGTAAACTTGCTTCCTGGTGCAGTAACCTATACGTAAGCGCAATGATACAGAATGTATTTACCATAACAAAATACAGCGGCGTTGATCCGGAAGTGCCCAATGGATGCGACAATTCGTTCTATCCACGCCCGCGTACCTATTCAGTTTCTGTCGGTATCGACTTTTAATTATTCACAATCATAGATAAATTGATTATACAATGAAAACTTCAAAATATATCACAGGGTTGCTGATGGCAATAATGATGAGTGTTGTGAGTAGCTGCTTCGATGATCTTGACCAATATCCTCATATTGAGCAGACTCCCAAGGATATCTACACCTCAGTCCCCAATTACAGGCAAGTACTTGCCAAACTTTATGGTTCGTATGTCCTTGCAGGTCAGGATAAGGGCGGTGGTAACACCGATATCAGCGGCAGCCGCGGATTCGACTATATGCGTTGCTATTTCAATTTGCAGGAAATCGGGACTGACGAGACGGCTATGCTTTCGTACGCTTCTGACAACCAGACCGGACTTACATTCCTTTCATGGGATTCCAATGATGTATGGGTTTACGACACTTATTACCGGATCTATTATACCATAGCACTTTGTAATGAGTTTATCCGTTATTCGAGTGACGACGCTTTAGCTAAATTTAGCGAGGATGAACAGGTTGAACTCCGGAAAATGAAAGCAGAAGCACGTTTCCTGCGCTCACTCGCCTATTCCCATGCGCTTGACCTTTTTCGGGATATACCCTTTGTGGATGAGAATTCTCCTGTCGGAACTTTCCTTCCACCCAAATACACCGCACAACAGATATTTGACTATATAGTCCGGGAGCTTGAAGAAGTATCCCTTCAGCTTCCTGATCATCCTGAATATCCACGCGCCGGCGCAGCTGCCGCCTATGGTATTTTGGCACGGGTTTATCTCAATGCCGAAACTTATGGCTGTGGCAATCACTATGATGACTGTGTGAAAGCCTGCAAGTCGCTGATTAACTTGGGTTATGATACGCTTGAACCGAAATTCACCAGACTTTTCGGTGCCGACAACCACAAATGCACCAATGAAATTCTTTTTGCATTCGCTGTAGACAACGAACAAAGCGTATCATGGGGCGCAAGCACCTATATCGTCTGTGCACAAACAAGCTCTTTGTACGGTGCGGAAATGGGTGTCGGGACACAATCTTGGGGAATGTTCCGTTGCCGCAGCCAGATTCCTCCGCTTTACGAGACAAATGACAAGCGCAATCTTTTCTACACTACCGACCGTGATCCGAAAATCACCGATGTCGGTGACGAAAACGTCGGCTATTTCTATAAGAAATGGAACAACTTGACTGATGAAGGAAAGGCACCTGCCAAGACCACTGACGGTGTTTGTACCGACCTTCCTATCATACGCTTGGCTGATGTATATCTGATGCTTGCCGAGTCGTATCTGCGTGGTGCAACAAACATTACATTAACAGAGGCTTTAGGTTACGTAAACAAAGTAAGAGAACGGGCCTTTGGCAATTCTACCGGCAATATCCAAGCCGCAGACCTTACACTCGACTTCATTCTTGACGAACGAGCACGGGAATTATCGATAGAGATGGTCAGACGCACAGATCTTGTCCGTTTTGACTGCTTTACTACCGACAAATATCTTTGGGACTTTAAAGGCGGACAGCCTGACGGTACGGCAGTGGATAGCAAATATAACATCTATCCCATACCTTATGCTGAACAAACCGCCAATCCAAACATGAAACAAGATTATTAAAACCATAGTATCCAATGAAAGCATTATATAAATTCTTAACGGCAGCCGTTATGGCCGGAAGTTTTGCTTCCTGTTCAACGGATATCGAGATGCCGAAACTCCAGGGATTTGACAACCTTGCCCCCAAGGAACTCATCGCATCGACAAACGAAGTGGTAATGGAAGGAGTGAACGAAAGTAACGAAGCGGTGACACTTACATGGGGAGATTATCAACTATCCGTCGATAACCCTTCTTATGCCGTTCCGGATGGAAGCGTCAAGAACTATCTGGAAATGTCACCAACTTCAGACTTTTCACTCATTGAATTCGTGTCAGTGGAAGGCCTTACGAAAACTTTTACAGAGAAGGAATTAAACCCGATTCTTATCCGTCTCGGCTATCAACCCTGGCAGAAAGCACCTTTACATATCAGAGTGAGATATGTAGTTGCCGAAAATGTCGCATATCAGTATAGTATGCCTATTGAAATCAATGTATCGCCTTATGGCCTACGTATGAATCGAATGGATGTACTCGCTACAGACAAGACAACGGTATTGGCAGCCCTTTATTCACCGTCAGAAAATGGCATCTATACAGGGTATGTGGCTGCTTCCGGTTGGATGAACTTCTACCTTCAAGAACGCGACAATACGATTTGGGGCAGTCAGCCCGGCTCGGCATTCACGATGAGCAAAGATGGAGTTACATTCTATAATTTATGGTTTCCCGGAGATGCCGGTTCTTATCGTGTGACTGCCGACACTAACGCAAAAAAATGGACTGCAGAGTATCTCAACAGCATGACGCTCACTTCAGCTGCAGGTACGAATACTGAAATGAAATTCAAGCAGTCTACCAATTCATGGTCGGCCAAGGTAACAACCACCGGAGCTGAAACCTTCTCTGCAAAAGCTACTACCAAGAAATACAACATAGAGAACGAAGGTGGTATTGATAGTGATCCGATTGACTTCGGTCAGCTCCTGTCAATTTCAGAAGCAGGTAACTGGATTGTAACCATTAACATGTCGGGAGAGAATCCAACTGCGACCTATGAAGTAGACGAGACTCCGGTCGTAACATACGATCCTTATCTTGAGATGATAAACATCGAGAATCATAGCGATGTGAAATGCCGCTTGTTCTCTTCGAAAAGCAATGGTGAGTACATGGGCTTCTATTACGCCGGCGAATGGGAGAATTATAAGTTTGCAACAGTGGGTAGAGAAACTGTTTACGGTTCAAACCCGCAGTCTCTTCAAGAACTTGATTCGTCAAATAAGGCATATAATATATATGTGGATGGTGGAAAAGAAGGTCTCTACCTCTACTATGTGAATCTTCCTGAAAACTATTGGAATGCGAAAGAAATCCAGTCTTTGACGGTATTCGGAGATCATGATTTGAAGAGTGCCATGACCTATGACAAGGAAACGAAAGTCTGGACTGCGGAATTAGATATTCAAGAAGTGGGATGGGGTATGCAGATTCTCATTGATGAAGATTGGAGCAACCATTTCAAGTCTAAGGGCGACGGCGTACTCGGCTATCTTGAAGGTGACAATATTGTACCTCCCGGATCCGGCAAATACCTTCTGACTATCAACCTCTATGATATGGGTAATATGACTTACACCTTTACAGCTTTATAATCAATTATAAATATACGATCATGAAAAGAATAAATATAGCATTACTTTCTGTGATTTTAGCTATCACCATTACATCTTGTCTGGACGAGCATGAGTTCAAGGAACGTCCAACGGTCGACCCGCCTGCTCCTACCGAGCATTTCGCATCAGGTGCTGACATTAGTGGAGTAACAGAATTTGAAGCCAAAGGAGTGAAATTCTATAACAAAGCCGGGGAAGAACGCGAATGTACGGCCCTGATGAAAGAATTGGGGATGAATACCATCCGTCTTCGTGTATTCGTGGATCATGCTCTTGATTTGTGCGAAAAGGAAGATGTACTTGTGAAGGCTAAACGTGTACAGGCTCTCGGAATGCGCCTGATGATAGATTTCCACTATAGTGATGATTTTGCTGACCCGGGAACTCAAGACATACCTGCAGCCTGGATAGACTACGATTTGAATCAGATGAAACAAGCCGTGGCAGATCATACGGTAGATGTTCTTTCAACACTCAAAGAGAATGGCATTGATGTGGAATGGGTGCAGGTCGGCAACGAGACAACCGGCGGCATGTTATGGCCTATGGGGAATGTGGATAAGAATATGGGCAACTATGCTGTCTTGACACAGGCCGGTTATGATGCTGTCAAGTCAGTTTATCCCGACGCCCAAGTGATTGTTCATCTGGATCGCGGCAATCTGCTCGATATCTATACCCGCATATTCAACGGTTTAAAGCTGAACAATACTAAATGGGACATCATCGGCATGTCGTTCTATCCCGATGCCGGCGACTGGCAGAAGCAAACCGATGCGTTGACAGACAACATCATAACCCTGTCCGAAAAATACGGTACTCCTTGCATGGTCGTAGAGACAGGTATGTTACGTAATGATCCTGGTACGGCACGGGAATACTTTGAATATCTTTTCGATAAAATGATGAACGATACCAAAGGATACTGTAGAGGCATCTTATATTGGGAACCGGAGACTTATAGGGAATCAGGCTATGATAAAGGCGCTTTCAGCGACGATGGCAAGCCCACAGAAGCTCTTGAACCTTTTAACATGAGTCAATATGAATAAGAAGTGTCAGATATGGATGGCTGCTGTACTGGCAGCCATCACACTCCCCGCATCCGCCCAACGTACAGAAACCAAACTTACCGACGGATGGGAATTCCGCCGGGACGGACTTGAATCCGACAAGACATGGAAGGCGGTAACAATCCCGCATGATTGGGCTATTTATGGCCCGTTCTCCCGTGAGAACGACCTGCAACACGTCACAGTCGAACAAAATGGAGAAACGGAAGATACCTGGAAAACAGGACGTACCGGCGGACTCCCTTTCATTGGCAAAGGTGCTTATAAACGTATCATTGAAATACCCGACACAACAGATTGCAGCTATACCCTCGTTTTTGACGGCGCCATGAGCAATGCCAATGTAAGTATTAACGGCAAGCATGCCATTGCCTGGCCCTATGGATATAATTCATTTTATACAGTTATCGATTCATTGATCCGACCGGGAAAAAATGAACTGATTGTAGAACTTGAGAACAAGGTAAAGCAATCGCGCTGGTATCCCGGTGCCGGACTATACCGGAATGTCCACCTTGTCAAGACTGATAAAATCCATATTCCCACGTGGGGTACATACATCACTACTCCCACAATAACTCCCGAATACGCGTCCGTCAAACTTCAGACGGAGATTGACGGAGCCGGAAAAGGAAAGTGGGTGGACGTCATCACCGAGATAAAGAGTCCGGACGGAACAGTGGTCGCTACATCCAAAACTACTTATGTCAGCCATGGTCAGCCCTTGATTCAGAATTTCATTGTAAACAATCCCATTCTCTGGTCGCCCGAAAAGCCTGACCTTTATACAGCATCCATCCGCCTGATTGTTGAAGGAAAAAATGTGGATACCTATGACACTTGTTTTGGAATACGCAAGATAGAATATATTCCGGAGAAAGGTTTCTTTTTAAACGGAAAAGTAACAAAATTCAAGGGAGTCTGCAACCACCACGATCTCGGCCCGCTCGGTGCAGCCGTAAACGAAGCCGCTCTTCGTCATCAGGTTGAACTTTTGAAGGATATGGGAGCCAATGCGATACGTACCGCTCACAATATGCCGGCACCTGAACTCGTTAAAATTTGCGATGAAATGGGTATGATGCTTATGATTGAACCTTTTGATGATTGGGGGTTCCGTCCAAAGTCAGAGAATGGTTATGGAAAAATATTCAATGACTGGGCCGAATGTGATATCACCAACATGATAAAGCAATATCGCTCCAATCCGTCAGTCGTGATGTGGTCTATCGGTAATGAAGTCCCTTCGCAATGGGGGCCTGATGGAATTTCAGAACTGATGATGCTTCAAGATCTGATACATCAGCTTGACCCTACACGCCCTGTCACATGTGGTATGGATCAGATTGGCGCTGTCCTTGAAAATGGTTTTGCTGCCGCTCTCGATATTCCGGGCTTCAATTATAAACCTCAACACTACGACAAGGCTTATGAGAAACTTCCGCAAAAAATGATACTTGGCGCCGAGACAGCATCCACTTTCTCTTCACGCGGCATCTATTATTGGCCTGTTATATATCGCGGCCAAGTATTAGTATATCATCCCGAGAATCAGAGCAACAGCTATGACAATGAAAATGCATCATGGTCTAATGTTCCGGATCTTGATTTCATTATGGATGATGATAAAGAATGGATGATAGGGCAGTTTGTATGGACTGGATTCGATTACCTTGGAGAACCGACTCCGTATGATACGGACGCCTGGCCTTCACATAGCTCTGTATTTGGAATATTTGACTTGGCCAGTCTTCCGAAAGACCGCTTTTACCTTTATAGAAGCCTTTGGAACAAGGAAGACCATACCCTGCATGTTCTCCCCCATTGGAATCTTGAAGGTCGGGAAGGTAAAAAGGTTCCTGTTTACGTCTATACCGACTATCCGGAAGCTGAATTGTTTATCAACGGTGTGAGTCAAGGTCGTCAACGCAAGTTAACCCGTACTGAATATGAGTCGTCAACAGATTCGCTTGCTCTTCAGAAACGTTATCGCTTGATGTGGAATGATGTTATATATCAGCCAGGGGAAGTTAAAGTGACAGCATATGACGAGAATGGAAATCCGGCAGACGAAAAGATAATCAAGACAGCCGGTAAACCTCACCATCTCGTACTTTCGTCCAATCGTACTTCTATGAAGGCCGACGGTGAAGATTTAGTTTATATAACAGTTCAAGTAGCTGACAAAAATGGAAATCTGGTACCGACAGATACACGAAAAGTAAACTTCAAAGTTTCAGGAGCCGGCAAATTTCGCGCTGCTGCAAACGGTGACCCTACGTGTACCGAACTGTTCCATGAACCGGACATGACATTGTTCAGCGGTGCTTTGACTGCTATTATCCAAAGTTCTGAAGAATCCGGTAAAATAGTTTTTGAGGCTTATGCAAAGGGGGTTAAACCCGCAAAAATAATTTTGAATGTAGAGTAATTAGTGTTTTTTTAATAGGTATTGATAATGAAATATAGTTTTATGCATAAGATCTTTTTTGCTCTGATTACTGTTGCTAATGTCGTTTCGGCAGCAGCAACGGTAATCAGTCCCCCTGTTATCCCCGGTGATGAGGATATGGAAGCAGAGATTAAGCGCTGTGTTGCATCAATGACCATTGAGGAAAAAGTGGGTCAGATGTGCGAACTTACGCTTAGTGTTATCAGTTCGGCAGATCCGCGTTGGAATCCTACGCTCACACTTGACAAGACGAAACTCAATCATGTGATTTCCCGGAAGAAAGTCGGTTCTATTCTCAATACGGCCGATATTGCCATTACTCCCGAGCAGTGGTATCGTGTTGTCAAGCAAGTACAGGATGAATCAATGAAAGGCATCGGTATACCATGTATATATGGACTTGATATGAATCACGGCGCAAGCTATACTATGGGGGCGACACTTTTCCCGCAGAATATAAATATGGCTGCCACGTTCAACCCGAATCTTGCATTTAGTGGCGGAGAGATTACGGCCTATGAGACTCGTGCCTGCAATGTTCCATGGACATATAATCCCACTGTCGACCTTGCGCGAAATCCCCTCTGGCCGCGTTTCTGGGAGAACTATGGAGAGGATGCCTATCTTTCTTCGGTTATGGCAACTGCTACTGTCAGAGGCATGCAGGGCACCAATCCCAATAAGATAGACCGTTTCCATATTGCTGCCAACATTAAACATTATATGGGCTATGGATCACCTGTCAGTGGCAAAGACCGTACACATTCCTCTATCAGTGAGCAGGAGATGCGCGAAAAACATTTTGCTCCTTATCTCGAAGCCATCGTTAAGGGTGGCGCATTGTCGATAATGGTCAACTCAACGACTAACAATGGTATTCCCTTTCATGCCAATGCCCGTTATCTTAACCAGTGGCTGAAAGAAGAACTTGATTGGGATGGACTTATCGTGACCGACTGGGCCGATATCAACAACCTCTATCAGCGTGAATATGTAGCTGCCAACAAAAAGGAAGCGATAGCCATGGCCATAAATGCCGGCATAGACATGGCAATGGAGCCTTACGACACTGATTTCTGTGATTTGTTGATTGAGTGTGTTAATGAGGGTTTAGTGCCAATGAGCCGTATTGATGATGCTGTTAGTCGTGTGCTCCGCATGAAATACCGGCTCAATCTCTTCAAGGTGCCTAACACCAAGTACACCGATTATCCTAAATTTGCAAGTAAGGAATTTGCCGATGTATCCCGGCAAGCCGCTGTCGAATCAATGGTACTATTGAAGAATGATGACCATATACTTCCTATTAAGAAAGATATGAAAATACTGGTCACCGGACCGAACGCTAATTCTATGCGGTGTCTTAACGGAGGATGGACTTACTTATGGCAAGGCCACATGACTGATGAACTTCCCATATCGAAGAACTACAAGACTATTCTTGCTGCCATGGAGGATCGTTTCGGCAAAGATAATGTTGTCTATGAACCTGGCATGACCTATGGTCTTACCGATCAGTGGGTCGGTAACTGGGGTGTGGAACATGTCGGGGATTTCGACAAGGTTATAGCTGCCACCAAGGATATTGACATTGTCGTAGCTTGTATCGGTGAAACCAGTTACTGCGAGACTCAAGGGAATATCAACGACCTCAACCTGTCTCCTAATCAGATAGATTTGGTGAACCGCCTTTATGCTACCGGTAAACCTGTTGTATTGATTCTCAACGAAGGTCGTCCGAGGCTTATTAACTCTATAGTTCCGGGAGCAAAGGCTATTGTCAACATTATGCTTCCTTCCAACTATGGTGGTGAGGCACTTGCAAGCCTGTTGGCAGGCGATGAGAACTTCAGTGGTCGTCTGCCGTTCACCTATCCCAAACATCATGGAGCTCTTGTCACATACGATTATAAGAAAGGAGAAGTTTCAGCTACTATGGCCGGTGTCTATAACTACGAAGCAACTATAGATGTACAGTGGCTCTTCGGCTATGGCCTTAGTTATACTACTTTCAAATACTCCAACCTGTGTGTCAACCGTAAAGAATTCACCCATAAGGATACGCTTTCTTTCTCGGTTGATGTCACCAATACCGGCTCTCGCAAAGGTATGGAAAGCGTACTTCTCTTTTCCAGCGATCTTGTGGCTACTACTTCTCCGGATATAAGACGCCTGCGCGCATTTGACAAGATAAGTTTGAAACCTGGCGAAACGAAAACGGTGACATTAAAACTTCCCGCAAGCGACCTTGCTTACGTTGGTTACGATGAACACTGGATTCTTGAAGCTGGCGATTTTCGTATTACAACAAGAGATCAAGCTATAAATATCAAAGCCACCGAAACTTATCGTTGGACTACTCCAAATCGTTAAAATACAGATAGAAAATGATGAAAAATATTATTTTAACAATGGCTGTAGCTGCATTTTCTACAGCATCATTGGCACAAGCGCCTCAGCTTCGTACCGACAATATCGATGAAATTCTCAATGCGATGACACTGCGTGAGAAGGCAACACTGCTGGTTGGTGAGCTGGCTGCTAATCAAAATGCCCAAGGTACTCAAATAGGCAATACGGAGAAATACATACCCGGTGCGGCAGGAAATACTTATAGTATTCCGCGTCTGGGAATACCACCGACGGTAATGGCCGACGGACCTGCAGGTCTGCGTATCTATACCAAGCGTAATTACGATAGTAATACTTACAATTGTACAGGTTTTCCTATCGGGACAAGTCTTGCAGCATCTTGGAATGAAGACATTGTATATCGTGCCACTAAGGCCATGGGAAACGAAGTACTCGAATATGGTGTGGATGTACTTTTGGCTCCCGGTAACAATATCCAACGAAATCCTCTCTGCGGCCGCAACTTCGAGTATTTCTCCGAAGATCCTGTCCTTAGCGGAAATATAGCAGCCGCTTATATCAATGGTATTCAAAGTAATGGTGTAGGTACTTCACTCAAGCACTACGCTTTTAATAATCAAGAAACACGCCGTTTAGGTAATGATGCCAGAGTGTCACAACGGGCAGCTCGCGAGATTTATCTTAAACCATTTGAAATTGCAGTGAAAAAATCACAGCCATGGACAGTGATGAGTTCTTACAACAAGGTTAACGGTGAGTATACCAACTCACGTCGTGACCTGCTCACCGACATTCTTCGTAACGACTGGGGATACAACGGCATAGTGGTGACTGACTGGGGTGGATACTTTGACGCGGTTAAATGTATTACTGCCGGTAATGACCTTGTAGAACCAGGCTCACCTAAATTTATCAATGAGATAGTGGAAGCTGTGGAAAGTGGCAAACTCGACCAAAAGTATGTTGACGCCTGTGTGCGTCGCATGTTAGCATATATCGTTAAGACTCCACGCTTCAATAAATATAAATTCAGCAGTAATCCCAATCTAAAGGCTCATGCTCAGATAGTGCGTGAGGCTGCTGCCGAAGGTACAGTCTTACTGAAGAACAATGAAAATCTGCTACCACTTAATCATATGGAAAATGTAGCTCTCTTCGGTTGCGGCTCTTATAGACCCATTGCCGGAGGTACCGGTTCTGGTGATGTAAATAAGGCTTATATCGTGTCGCTTGTCGAGGGGATGCGCAATGCCGGTTTTAATGTTGACAATAATCTAGTGTCTGAATATACCAAATACCTATGGGCTTACGATGAAAAGATGGCAAAGCTGGAGTGGTGGCAAAGAAATCCTGTAGCCCCGGAATTTATTCCGGATGCTTTGGCAGATGCTGTCAAGAATAACGATATTGCCATCGTCACCATCCAACGTCAATCAGGTGAAGGCCGTGACCGTCCGGCAGCTGACTTCGAGCTTGATGCCGATGATAAAGCACTGCTTACTCAGGTGGCTGATGCGTTCCACAAGGCAGAAAAGAAGGTTGTGGTAGTGCTCAATGTAGGAGGAGCTATAGAGACCGCTTCATGGAAAGATATTCCCGATGCTATCCTGTTGCCATGGCAGTGTGGACAGGAAATTGGACACAGCATCGCCGATATGCTGACAGGCAAGGTAGCGCCGTCAGGACATTTGCCCATGACATTACCCGAGAAATTAAGTGACCATGCTTCTACGAAAAATTTCCCGCTTGATTCTCCCGATATAAGCGGATGGGGCGATGAAAATAAGAATGACCGTAAAAACATAGATTATACAGAATATGAGGAAGATATATATGTAGGCTACCGTTGGTTTGACAAGCAGAGACTGAACGTATCTTATCCATTCGGATACGGGCTTACATATACCACATTTGAGTTTGAGGGACTAAAGTTAAACGTAAGGAATGGGGATACACATTCTGACGATACCATAGAGGTTAGTGTCAACGTTAAAAACATAGGTGCCACCACTGGCAAACAAGTTGTTCAGGTCTATGTGGTTGCCCCTAAAGGAAATCAGGACAAACCGGAACAGGAACTGAAAGGCTTTGCCAAAACGCGTTTATTGAAACCGGGCGAGAGTCAGTTGCTCACTATCTGTATTCCAAAGATAAACCTGGCATCCTTCTATGCCAAGAAATCAGCCTGGATTGTTGATGGCGGCACATACGTTTTCCGTATCGGCGATAATAGTCGCAACATCCTTTGTGAAGGCAAAATGAAGATTAAAAAGCAACAGGAGAAAGTCAGTGTCAGCTTATAAAATGTTCTTATTGCTGTTCACTAAAAAAATAGATAGCAATGCTTAAAACTGCAATAAAAGAGGGTGCTCTGGAAAGAACACCCTCTTTGCTATAAAAACAAACCTTAATTTAATGTAAATTCCGTGATATAAAACTCACCTTATTTACTTTCCCCAGTCCGATGGTTTCTTTCCCATCTTAAACACCATCATACCACCATTTGTGATATCCGTATGAGTAATAAAGTAATCCTTGTATTTCTTCCCGTTCAAAGTCACCGACTGAATATAAATATCTTCAGGTGATTTACGTATCGTCTGAATACGAAACTCTTTATTACCGGCAAGTTTCAACGTACATTCATCAAAAACAGGAGTACCGATAATATATCGGCCGTCAGCAGGATTCACCGGATAAAATCCCATGGCACTGAACACATACCATGCCGACATCTCTCCGCAGTCATCATTACCCGCATACCCGGAAGAAGTGTTGTCATACAGGTTATTTACGATATGACTAACATATTTTTGGGTCTTCCATGGTTGTCCCGCATAATTATAAAGATAAGCAACATGATGACTAGGTTCGTTACCATGAGCATACTGGCCTACAAATCCGGAAGCATTGTCATTCAATTCGCCACTCTGATGATGAGTAGTAAAGAAGGTATCCAGCTTTTGTTCAAAAGCCTTAGCTCCACCTGTCAGTTCAATTAATCCTGTGACATTGTGCGGTACATACCAAAAATATTGCCATGCGTTTCCTTCTGTAAACGGATAGCCTCCGTTCGCGCCATATTTATAAGGATCGAAAGGCTCTATCCATTCCCCTTTATCATTCTTCGACTGGAAAAAACGGGTTGCCGGATTGAAAAGATTCCGATAATATTCAGAACGCTTGTAGAAACGTTGATAGTCGGCATCCTTATTCAGTTTTGCAGCCAGTTGAGCTACACACCAGTCATCAAATGCCTGTTCTAAGGTAATGGAAACCGATTGAGTCTGAATATTTTCAGGCATATAGCCATACTTTTCCCATACTTCAAAAGGAGAATTCGGATGCGAAGTGACCGAACTGTTATATACCGCTTCATAGGCTTTTTCCACATCAATTCCGGGGATACCTTTCATGATTGCGTCTACAATCACAGGAATCGAATGGTTACCAATCATACAATAATTATCTTGTCCCCATAGTTGCCAGATGGGCAGATAACCGTAATATTCATATTGGCGAATCATGCTCTTCACAAAATCAGTCACCCGTTCAGGCTCCAACAAAGTATAAAGCGGATGTGCCCCACGGAAAGTATCCCAAAGTGAGAATGTAGTATAATGTGTCTCTTTACTACCAACTTTCCGGGTTGTATAGTCCGCAGCCATGTACTCACCATTCACGTCAGACATTGTATTAGGCTGAATCATTGTATGGTAAAGAGCGGTATAGAATATCTCTTTCTGCAAATCGGTTCCTTTCACTTCAATCTTTCCCAACTGCTGCTCCCAATCAGCATCTGCTGCTGATACATATCGCTCAAAGTCCCAGTGTGGAGCTTCTTGCTCCATATTCTGACGGGCATTCTCCATCGACACAGATGAAAGAGCGACTTTACAAGTAAGCGGTTTGCCTTTCAATCTGCCAAAACGGAAATTTCCATGAAGGTTCGTACCATTAATCACTGCCGTATAATCATGCACACGTCCGCCGTCCCTCAACGTGGCAGAAAGAATCGGACTGGAAAACTCCATATAGAAGTAGATCTTCCGTAATTTCGCCCATCCGGTAATGATACGGTAACCCTCTACTGCATGATCGTTAAGAATACGAATTTGAGAATTAATAATCCGACGTCCCCAACTACCTTTATTAGCCGAATGATCCAGATCTAAAAGAATCTCCGCCTCTTTATCTGCCGGATATTGATAACGATGAATACCGGTTCTCGGAGTCGTTGTAAGTTCAGCATTGATATTTTCATCTTTCAGCATTACCTGATAATAGCCGGGGCTGGCTTTTTCTTCTTCATGAGCAAATGTGGAGAAAGTACGTCCGCTACTTGTCGGCATAACAAGAATATCAATCAGATCGGCAGCCCCCGTACCACTCAAGCGAGTGTGACTGAAGCCATAAATGGTACGTTTATTATAATCGTAGCCCGAAGCATCTCCCCAGTCAGGAGCTTCATTTGTATCCGGTGAAAGCTGTATCATACCGAACGGTGAAGTCGCTCCCGGATAATTATTGCCGGAAAGTCCTCCGTTAATGGCTCCTGTACCAATGAAAGGGCTTACATATTTAGTAGTCTCCCCTGCCTGCAAAGTGACAAAAGCCAATGAAAATGCACAGATTCCTGTTATAAGCCTATTCATAGCTGTTGATTTATTCAGCAGTGATTTCTACAATCCGGCTGTTCAGTTGTTGGGTTGTAAACACTTCCAGTCCCACATTCATCAGATACTCTCCTGAATATAGTTGATTGTTACCTTGAAGCGAAGAATTGCTACCCGGCATCAAATTAATTTCCTTCACACGATACATTCTGTCAGCATCCAATCCCTGCAAACGTACCGGTAATAATTTTTCTGCATAACGCGGATGAATATCAAATGCATACAATACAGCTTTATTCTTACCTTTATTTACATACATAGAAGAGGTATGGTTACTGCCATAAGGAGAAACCAAACGATACAGATCGCCATCAAGGATAACAGGTTTCAAACGATTATAATTTTCTACCGCCTGATTGCAATAGATATGGTCATTCTCGTTCATATCATCCAGTTTGATGTCAAAGCCCAGTTTACACATCATAGCTACATCAGTACGGAACTTAATGCTGGTTCCCCGATTCCAAGTCGTAACATGTGCACACATCGTCTTACTAGGAAATATTTGTGAGAATCCCCATTGAATAAATAAACGTTCGATAGGGTCAGTATTGTCACTAGGCCAGAATTCCGTAAAATATTTCAATGCTTCAAAGTCAGAGCGTCCGCCACCACCGGCACAAAGCATCATCGGTAAATCCGGATATTTATTTTTCACACGCTCCAACACTTTATACAGCCCGCGCACATATTCGATATACAGATGCGACTGTTTATCCTTCAGATAAGAAGAATAGATATTGGTGATAGGACTGTTACAATCCCACTTAAAGAAAGCAATGCCCGGATAGTTTGTCATCAATTTATCTACCACACCGAATACATGATCCTGCACTGCCGGGTTACTCAAATCAAGCACCAACTGATTTCTGAAATAATATTCATCCCGATTAGGCAGATGAATCACCCAGTCTTTATGCTTTTCATACAGTTCACTTTTCGGATTCACCATTTCAGGCTCTATCCATATTCCAAATTTAATACCTTTCTTTTGCGCCTCCTCTACCAAACGTCCTACACCATTCGGCAGTTTATCCGCCGTTTCTTTCCAATCACCCAACCCTTGATGATCGCCGCTACGCGGATATTTATTACCAAACCATCCATCGTCGAGTAGAAACATATCCACTCCCAGTTTGACAGCCTCATCCATCAATCCAACCAACTTATTCTCATCAAAATCAAAATAAGTAGCTTCCCAGTTATTGAGCAGTGTCATACGGGTCTGGTCACCCTTCTTAATCTGATACTTACGCGCCCAATCATGAAAGTTGCGGCTAGCTTCTCCCTTACCGTTCAAGCTATAAGTGAAATAAAAGTCCGGGGTGCGAAAGGTTTCTTTAGCAGGAAGGCTATATTCCGAAGCGTACGGATTAATACCGGAAATGACACGAAGTTCATTCTTGTTATCCACTTCAAAGGTAAAACGGAAGTTACCTGTCCACCCCAAAGTACCGACTAATACCTCTCCTGAATTTTCCTCCGACGGAGCACCCAGAGACAACTGGAAAAATGGAGAAACAAACATATTGGCACGCGCACCCAACTTGGTATCAATCGTTTTTTTACCAAATGCCAGTTCACGCTCGGCTATGTTGACCTCATGTGCCCAGTCACCGGAAAACTCCGTGAGAAAATACTTATCACGGTTAAAGTGAAGCATAGAAGAAGCATATTTGCTCAATACAATAGGTTTCTTTTCCTGATGATTGATTTCAGTGAATGTCTTGATGATATTTTCCGCAGCATACGTTATATAGTGCAATTTCACAGTCACAGGATATTTGTCATCCTTTAAGGTAATCACCGTTTCTACACTTCCGTCATTTTGTCGGCTACTGCTATGTTCTACGTATTTCAACAATAAAGATGGATTTCCATCATTATGAAGCACTTGAATAGCCGGCTCGAAATAATCCTCTGCCCCATGTGTAATATAAACTTCGGTTCCCTGCGGCAAGTAGACAAAGTCTGATTCATGATTCAGTTTTTTACCCAGATAACGCTGGTATAGACGACCGTTGTCTCCCACCTGGAAAATCAGGCTTGTGCAATCTGTTTCAATCTTAATAATAGGTTTGTCAGCTGCCTTCAACATACAGGAGATGCCCAAAAGACAGAATAAAAAAATAACTTTTACTTTCACGGTATATTTATTTAATGTTATTACAATCATTTCTTATTTATCAGTACGGAACGGAGCAACCGGAAGTCCGGCAGTTCCATAAAGATTACACTCCGGATTATCCGCCCATCCGTAACGTGCCGCAATAGGTATTTCCACTTCCGGCGATTCAAGGATAACCTCTTTTCCCTGGATAGTAGCAGTTGCCTGATAGAACACCTGATCTGGTCCGGCAATAATGAATCCTTTGGGTTCGCCTGTCGCAGTCTTCACCTCACAATCGAAGCTAAGTATCAGTTTATTTCCCGAAATACGGTATTCCAGAAAAGCCGGTACATCATACGTGCCCCTCTGATAAGTATTTGCTAACGACAGGAGAGCCAGCCGTCTTCCCACTTCCTGTTTGTTTTTTGGGTGAATATCATGCGCTACACCAAGATCAATAGCCGATACCATACCCGTGCCTTCCATAGAAAGTGCATCAGACTGTGCTTCACGCAATGCAGCCCATTTCGAATCGGGTTGTATCTCCTGACTACGCAAGTAATTTGCCAACTGCACAAAATAGAAAGGTAACTCCTGTTTCCATTGTTTCCGCCAGTCGGCTATCAGCGACTGAAAAAGAAGGGAATACTGACGGGCACGGCCTACATTAGCTTCGCCCTGATACCATATAACACCCTTAACTGGAAAAATCGTAAAAGGATGAACCATTCCGTTATACAATACAGACAGATAACTGGAACCCTCCGGTGACATGGGCGCAGATGGTAATTCATCCAAAGTTAATCCGATGTGATGGTTCCAGATTCCGGCCAATGATATTTTCTGTCCACCCATTTCCGCATACAAAGTTTCCGGTTTTCCATGAATACCACCTTCTCCCCCGAAATCAGATACACGAACTGTGATAATACCTTTGCCGGGTTTAACTTCCCCAGCCGGAATCGTATACTTCCGGAGGGTGGCAAACCCCGATCCTCTGGCTATTTCCTTACCATTATAATAAGTAATATCTTCATCATCTATCATTCCCAGACTAAGAGTTACCTCCTTTCCTGCCCATTCGGCAGGAATATCTATCTCCTTTTGAAACCAGACAATACCGTCAAGCCCATCCAGTCCTTTTTCTTCCCAATAACCGGGTAACTCCATAGGCTTCCACTCTTTCCCAGTCTGTAAAGCCGAAATCCATTGCGGAGTCCCTTGAGTAAAACCAGCATCCCGGATAATAAATTGTTCACGCCAGTCCTTCATCTCCTGTTGATAAACAGCAGAAAGAGCTTCTTTATTAAAATCCAGTCTTTTCATTTTAGCTGTTTCTTCCTGGAAACCCATCACCTGTTGCAAGGTACCGAAGCTTGTCCACGCTTCGGCCGGAGTGCCACCCCAGGTACAATCTATCACACCAACAGGTACATTTAATTCTTTCCACAATTGGCGGGCATAGAAATAAGCGACAGATGAAAACTCCGGAACAGAGGAAGGGCTACATTCCTGCCAACCCCCTCCGTTCATTTCTACGTTATCCTGCGGAGTTAAAGATACAGTCTTTTTTACCTGTAATAGACGAATAAACGGATAATTGGCTTCTGCCACCTCCCGCTCATAATTCATAACCTTGCCCCATCCGGCAACTGGCATTTCCATATTGGATTGTCCGGAACAAAACCAGACTTCTCCCACCATTATATTCCGCAAAGTCAGTATTTCGCCGTCTGAAAGCTCAATCTGGTAAGGACCTCCGGCAGCAGGAGTAGGTAACTGCAAAGTAAAACTTCCATCCACTCCCGCTTTAACTGTATATTTTCGGTTATCCCAACTCGTTTTTACTGTGACTTGCTTGCCGGCTTTTGCTTTTCCGGGCAATATCAACGTACTCTTTTGTTGTATCACCATATTATCGGTGAAAAACGATGGTAAAGTTACCTTAGCCTGTGTACAAATAGCCATGCACAGGGCCATAAGAGTAATTCTATATTTATTCATTTTTTCGGTTAGTTTATTGATTATCGGCTATTAGTTGAATTCCAGCACTTTCACATCCTTGGCAGGTATAGTAACCTCTATCTTATTTTTGGCAGTAGTCCGGCTGCCACTCCATAATTCTTTCACCTGATAACTGTGTGTTTGCTCCAGCCCTATTCTATCCAACGAAAGTGTCACTGTCTGTTCCTGTTCCGAATAATTGAAAAGTGCGCAATGAAAAGTTCCATCTTTCTCCTTTCTTACAAAGATCTGTTCCGACTGAGCTCCATTCCCTTCTACCGGACGGAATACTTCACCTGTAGCAAGAGCATTGATGTCAGGATTCGTCAGATATTTCAACGCTTTTTCTTTTCCATCTTTTCCTCCGGCAGCACTGAAATCATCTCCACCAATATAGATACCTGTAATAACTCCGGAAGTGATACGCGCCCGATTTTCACCATCTGTAGCATCTCTCAACACAATATGGTCTGCATCATTGAATTGATAGATATACTTCTGCCACCATCCATAAGACAATGCATTCAGTGTGTATTCGGTATCCTTGATTTTATTCCATGCATCGCAGGCAATTCTACGCGACTGTGCATATTGTGCCGGAAATACCGGAGAAATAGAAAGATTGATATACATATCCCCAAAGTATTTATCCAGCAACTGCATCCCATAATTATATCCCTGGATACCCGTTGTCACTTCAGAAAGATACCATTTATCAGCCTCCATCGCTCCATGGGTCATAAAATCCATTTTCACATACTCGAATCCTGTTCGGTGAAACAAGCTAGACGTCTTTTTCATCATTGCCTCTACAGCAGGATGAGTAGGATCAATGGCATAAGCACCATCCAGTTCCTGTGGTTTTCCGTTAGCATAAAGGTAGATATCCTTGTATTTATATTCAGGAGCAGCATCCACCGTTCTTTCGGGGTCACGCGCCCAGTCGGTAAACGGAGTCCAGTAAATCCCCCCAATCTGGCCGTTCGATTTACATTTTGCAATGAATGACTTCAATTGTTCTTCATTCATACAGTCCCAACCGGAATCCAATCCGACATAAACCGTGTGATCCGGATTGACAAAATGATTATTTTGAAGATTTTGTTTGATAAAGTCCGAAACCTCCATCGCTTTTTCATAAGTCAGGTTGAATTGCAAAGCTCCCCAACTGTTCCAACCGAATGGAACCGCTTTTCCCCACTCTTTCGGAGGTGATATGATTGCATTAACTTTTGCATAAGTTTCCAATCCGTCGCACCAGTTTTCAAAGAATCCCAGTAATATTTTGGGCGACTTGATCTTCTTGCCTTTCAATGCTCCGTGAGGTTTCACATCCCGCGTCAATTCATCAGCTACTCCACCGTAACAAGTCAAAGAGCCGATGTTTCTATGGTCTCCTTTACCTAACATTACAGCCGTTTTCCAATTGTCATGCTCCACAGAACCTACAACAAGTCCGCTACGCCCTTCATTATTAAAAACAGCCGTTACCTCATAACTGGTCAATGTGTCGAAATTAAGTGCATGAGACTGGTATCTGATCCATTTATCATTATCAAAAGGCATAAATAAAGCACGATTGTCACCTGCCGGAAGTAATTCAGCCATGCGGTCTACATTCACAGGTGCCATCCGATTGGAAGCGACATTATTCTTTCCTTCTATACTAAACTCCGTCAATATATACTCTTTATCCGGATAAAGATAAAAGTACTGTGTCAACTTAGGCAAAGATTTATCTGTATGTTCAATCTTATAAAGAGTTCCTTTACCGAAAGCATCTGATATTTTTCGAATACTAACCTTATGGCGTGCATAGTCACGCGTAGTAACCGTCTGCTCTCCCCATAGGTAAGAAGCATATAGTCCTTCACAAATATTTTTTGACTTTTTATAAAGTGAAACTCCCCCTTTCTGATCATCGAAGCGGATTTGCCAGCCGCCCGTCGTCAGACCTTTATATCCGGCAGCATATCCGGATAAAGTGAATAACAGGAACATAGTTCCGAAAATGATTTTAAACTGTCGAAGTCTGTTTTTCATATGGCACAATGAATATGGTTTTAAATAGAATAAAAGTGTTCCCCAAAGATAGGCATTGCCGGAAGTATGGCTTGGCGTAAACAAGTCAAAAAATGAAAGATTTACGGCAATATGCTTCACAATCTCTCTGAATCCGCAAATTTTCTATTTATCCGCATCATTTATAGTATCCGTATTCCTTATATCCTGTGGAATGATTGTTTGTTTTCCACTTTGATACTGTTTCTCGAAATCTTTCGGAGTCATACCAAACTGTTTCAAGAATAACTTGCTGAAATAAGACGGAGAATTAATGCCCACCATATAGCAGATATCTCCAATCCGGTATTTGCCTTCCTGAATATATTCCGCCGCTTTCTTCAGGCGAATCAGGCGAATGAAGTCGAGTGGGGAGAGATTAAATATCGTTTTGATTTTTCTCAACAAACTAGAGCGGCTCATACAGAGAATATCCGCCATTTTCTCTACTCCGAAATTATCATCGGTTATATTGTCTTCAATAATCCGGATCACTTTATTCATAAACTCCTCATCCGCTTTGTTCATCTGCATATTATCTACCGAGAAGAACGGACGTTTCGAGAATGCCTCTCTCTCCCGTCGACGGTTATTGAGTAATGATAATATCTGTTCTTTGAGATAACCGAACGAGAAAGGCTTCTCCACATAGGCTTCCGCCCCATACTTCAAGCCATTGATTTTACTGTCAATATCATTCTTGGCAGTCAGGAAGATAACAGGGATATGAGAAAGCTCAAGATCTGATTTGATTTCCTTACACAACTGATAGCCATTCATCACCGGCATCATAATATCACTAATGATCAAATCGACATGACTGCTTCTCAATATTTCGATTGCTTCCGCACCATTCTTCGCCGTCTCCACAGTGAAACACTCACATAACCTTTCAGAGATAAAGGCCAGCATACTTTCATTATCTTCTACTAACAACAGAGTGTATCCGTGCATATCTGTTTCAACAGAAGTTTCCTCCTCCAACTCAACTATATCTTTTTGTACCGCTTTGCTATTCTCCAGACTAATACCTTCCTTATTTAAAGGAATGGTCAGAATAAAGACATTATCCTTTTCTCTTGTAGTATCCAAGGTAAGTGTCCCTTTGTGAAGAGATGCCAGCGAACGTGCTAATGAAAGCCCGATACCTACTCCGTTCTTAGGTGCTTCTTTCTTTTCCATTTGATAAAAAGGTTCAAAGATATATTGGCTCGCTTCTTCCGGAATCTTATTTCCGTCACTAATAACCCGAATCGTGAAATAAAGATCGTCTTTCTCCAGTTCCACTTGTATATGCTGCCAGGCATACTTCAATGCATTATTAAGCAAATTGCTCACAATCTTAGTTATTGCTTCTTTATCTACTGCCGCCCATATTTCCTCTTCAGTCAATTTCAGAACCAGTTCTTTGTTATTCAAATTGAAAGTTACTTCAAAACGAGCTACGATTCCTTTCAGAAGTGCCGTAATGTCAACACTTTCAAATTTCATGGAAAGCTTGTTGGCACCAATCTTCTGGAAATCGAGAAGTTGTCCTGTCAGTTCCAACAGCCGCTTCGTATTCTGTACTATTACATTAATATACTTCTTCTTTTTAGATTCCGGAAGATTCTCCTCCTGAATAGCCTCAAGCGGACCATTAATCAACGTCAGCGGAGTACGTACTTCATGAGCTATCTCCGTAAAGAAATCAACCTTCGATTCATACAATTCCTTTTCTTTCTCTATTTCAAAAAGTTTCTGACGTTCTTCCATCTGCCGCTCCTTACGATGCTTGTACCATAAAAACCAACAGAATACAAACAAGATAATAGCCAGTGCATAAACAATATAAGCCCATACGGACTGCCACCAAGGCGGCAAAATAACAATCGTCAACGAACGGGTTGAAGGATCGGATTTGCTCGCATGATGAGTTGCCTTTATTTGAAAAGTATATTTACCCGGAGGCAATTTAGCATACGATATATTCTTGTTGCTGGCAGCACGTATCCACTCTTTATCAAGCGGTACCATACGATAATAATATTGATTGGTCTCCGCAGTAGAATAACTAAGCATAGCTATATCAAAACTGATATTTGACTGATTATAAGGAAGTTCTATTTCATTGGTATGTACAATGCACTGTTTCAAAGGCGAATTCGGAGTATGCACAGTGATTTCCTTATTATAAATGCTGAATTTGGAAATATAAACCGGAGGCAGCGATCCGCTTTCATCCTGAGTATTGGGATCGAAAGCAATCAGTCCGTCCACCCCTCCGAAATAAAACTTACCATCGCGTGCTTTAAGCGCCGAATTATAATTGAACTGGTTCCCTAATAATCCGTCTTTATTGGTGAATACGCTTACATCTCCACTTTCCGGATTAAAACGTACCAGTCCTTTATTAGTCCCAAACCATAAATTAGAATGTTCATCCTCCAGAATATCATAGCAGACATCGTCCGGCAATCCTTCATTAATTCCAAAAGAGGTAAAGTTATCCTGTACTTCATTATAGCGACAGATTCCGCCGCGATCAGTAGAGAACCATATATTGCCCTTACTGTCCTGCATAATGAAACTGACGGAATTGGAACTAAGCGTATTTTTCTTACCTGCCTCGTAGGCGTAGTTCTGATAGATCCCTGATTCGGGTCTGCATTTCCAGACTCCGTTTCCCATAGATGCCACCCAAATTGTACCATCTTTCGCCTCCATGATATTAAAGGCCCAGTTGTAACCGATAGCATCTACCCTGTGATACTCCTTTTCATTCGGTCCGGACATATAAAGTCCCCATCCGGTTCCTATCCATTTACGCCCTTTACTATCTATCATAAAGTCGTACACACTGCCTTCATCAATGCCTAACTCCCCTTCTGACAAACACCGGATCCGTTCATCAGGCAGACGGATTTCATTCATCCCCTGCTTGAATAATCCACAATAAATATGATTATTATAATGTCTTACGCATAAAGTGATAAGATGCCCCGGTACATTATCATACACTTGGTGTACTTCTCCGGTCTGAGGATTCAACACATTAATTCCGTTATCTTCAGTTCCAATCCAAATACATCCGTTATCATCTTCCGCTAATCCACGGATGCGTTTGGTATTCAAAGAATGTCCGTCGCTTCCGGGGACATATTTATCAAATACAAGGCGGTGTTTAGGCAGATAATTAACCCCTCCGAACATTGTCCCAATCCAGATACCTCCTTTGGTATCTTTATAAATTGAATAGACAATGTTATCCGACAAACTGAACGAACGCATCAAATCTTCTTTAAGATGCAATGTGCTGTTTTTCTTCTCATTAATAATAAAAAGCCCATGATGAGAACCTACCCAAAGTTCATCTCCGAAACAGACCACATCACGTAAAAAAGTTTTCCGTTCTCCGGGGAAAGGAATAGTACCAAGCTCACGGGACTGTGTATTATATTTCAATAATTCTCCTTCATGAATGGCAAGAATAGCGGTATCATCGTCCCGAAAACACATACTCATAATATTCTTATTAGCCAACGAATGTCCGTTACGGTCTTCCAGATACTGTTCAAACGCATCTTTCTGCGGATTATATTTAAATAATCCTACTCCGGAAGTTCCTACCCATACTCCACCTTTTTTGTCAATGGCAATACATTCGGGACTTTCATTTTTAAAATTACTTTTTCCCGTGATAGGATAATGGCTGACTTTCTTCGTTCCTTCAAAACGAAATAGTCCCTGGTCAGGAATAAGCACCCATACATTACCGACAGAATCAGCAAGTATTTCCGCCACCCAATTATCAGGTGTGATTTTATCCGGTGACTCTGGATTCAGGCGGGTAAAAATATCCATTGTGGGATCATACACATAAATTCCCCGGTCGGTTCCCACCCAAAGTTTACGTTCCTTGTCTTCGTAAAGAGCACTGATATTATGATTTCCGATTCCTGCTTTCAGGTCGTCACAGTTAAGTTGAAGAATAGACGTACCATCATAACGATTCAATCCGTTCTTAGTGCCAAACCACATGAATCCATAGCTATCCTGCAAGATTGCCTTGACATTACTTGCCGACAAGCCATTTTCACCATTAATATGAGTAAAGTAAAATTGAGAATATGCCTGTGCTCTGACAAATGTTGCGGAAAGTATCAAACTACACACTACCGACAATATGAGTATAGATCTTTTCATAGTATGGATAATATTATTCGTTACATACGCAAAGATACACGAATTTTCTTATATCGAACGAACGTCATAATATTATATATAAAATGAAATATATCAATCAGCAATTCCCCATTTCTTATTCGGAACATTTCCCAACCATAATTCGAGTACCCCGCCTTGAGCAAAATCAATGTGCGGGATTTGATAAGAATCATATTCTTTGCCATTTAGACAGGTACGCTGTATATAACAATTCTCTGTCGAATTATTATAAGTTTTTATCCTGAACTCTTTACCTTTATAATAAACTGAATCCAATTTTATAATAACCTCGTCAAATACCGGGCTTGTTATATCGTAAGCCGGATCACGTTTTGCACCACCGTCCAAACTGAAAAGTCCGATTGCCATCAAGGTACTTACACCTCCCATCTGCCCTTGATCTTCATCGTGCCCGCCATATCCCTTATCCGGTGTTATTGCTCCATAAGCTTGTTCCTTCACACGACGTACCCAATATTGAGTCAACCAAGGCTTACCCGCATGAGTGAAAACATGTGCATTAGAACATCCCGGCTGATTGGCATAACTCACATATCCACCACCGTAACCATAAATAAAATCTGTTGATCTGGATTGCTCAAAAGCATTATTCAACATATAGCATAAACTATCGCTACCACCCATAAGCTCCGCCAATTTAGGTATATCATGGGATAACCCGAATGTAGCTTGCCAGGCATTAGCTTCCACATATCCCGCACCATTCAAAGGATCGGTATGAAGCCAGCTTCCATCTTTTCTTCTAGGTAGGATAAGATTTACTTGTTTATTAAAAGATTCCGTCCAACCTGTCGACCTTTTATGAAAATAGATATAATCTTTCCGTTTACCCATTTTAGCAGCCATTTCTGCTAAAGCCCAGTCTTCAAAGGCCCACTGAATCGTCAATCCCGCATTATCAGGGCAATATCCGTTTTGAATATAAAAATCAAGTTCGTTATCCATATCCAACGCCAGCATACCTCCCTTGGCATGGTTTCTTTTCATCGCTTCATAACCTGCCGTTGGCGACCACTTTTTGGTTATGCCCCTTTGATATGCACTAGTGATAAGTGATGTGGCAGGACACCCAGTCATAATATATGAATATCCTCCGGCACAAGGACCACGGGGCAATAAACCACCATTGACATCGTATTGTATCAAAGACGCTGCAAAATCATCCAATACGGAAGGATATGCAAGTCCCCACAAAGTATTCAGATTCCATTGGGTCAACCAAAATGCGTCTGAATTATACATGTGATGAATCGGCTTACCGCGACTGTCTTTCTTCAATTTCCCAACCGCCAGTTTTGCATTTACCGTATGTGATCCTTGCCGTATTCCGCCTTTTGTATAATCCGGATATTCGCCATTATAATCATCCAGTTTATGACGTCCCAGCAAAGTATGCCACAAGTCTGTATATAATTTGATTCTTTGAGCATTCGTCCCTCCTTTTACTTCGATTCTACCCAGCCATTGATTCCATTCATCTTGTGACTCCCGGCGAACTTGATTAAAATCCCAATGATTACAATCTTCTTTCAGATTCTCTTTCGCATTAGCAATACTTACATACGAAATTGCCATTTTAACATTTATCTGATCTCCCGCCCGGACTTCATATTTTGCACTGACTCCTGATGTGGGAGCATCATGATAACTCCATCCCGAACTTATCCGTGGCGTACTTTCTGTAGTTCCTTGAAACTCCTCAATATCAGAAAAATAGTCTTTATCAGCCCAACCATCAAGAGAGTCAAAAGGCTTGTCAAAATGAGCTACAAAAAATATTCTCACAATATCCGGTCCGCCCCACAAACGTCCCTTTGTATCAAAATATCCGGTAATCTCATTATTGCCTGTTTTATACACTTTGGAATTAACCATAGTGGAAGTGCCAACATACCCTCCCAGATTAAACAATATATTTGCTGATGCATGTTCGGTATATGTCAACCTGTAAAAACTAACCCGGTCTGTTGCAGTTTGCTCCACCCACATATTATAATTCTCCAGATATAACCGGTGATAACCCGGTTGTACAATCTCTCCATCGTGTGTAAAGTGAGATTTCCAATGTTGTTCACCTAATGTCGGGTTCACATTTCCAGTGGTAGGCATGAGTGATAAACCGGACAACATCCAACAATGTATCTGGGGAAAACCGAGTATATCGGTAGAGTTATAATTATATCCCCCGCCATATTGATTTTTATTCCGGGTTAAAGGAGCAGCACCTATCATCCCGAATGGCTGACTCCCCGTGACAAAAAAGAAATATCTCCCTCTTGCCGACTCGATATAGGGATCTACCCACGACACATAATCAGAATAATCTTCAGGAGCCGGAAAAACCTCAATTTCTGATAAGCCGAGATTCACCCCATCTCCGTCAGTTACCTCAAAACGGATCCATTTTGTCTTTCTTGCAGGAAATTCAACTACTTTCGGGCTACCATTATTAGGTATTTGGCACACATTTATACAACTCCCATCACTAAAATGCAATATACCGCCTGCGATATGTGTTTTTTCATCGGGACGGTCATACAAAACAACCTTGTTAACACATACCGGATTATCCCAGTCTAATTGTATCCAGGGATAATCAATCTGCCCCCAAAACGTCATAGTGCTTTTAGAAGCCCATTCTCCTTTGTCCGGTACACGGATTATCCGGTCAGTAACATTAGATGCTTCATACGATTCATTTAATGTAGACGAGGCCGATACACGACTATCAGGCGCAATATTATATGGAGAAGCGGATACTAGGCTAAAAGACAATAAAGCAATTAAACTTGTTAACAGGCGGTATGGTTTCATCTGGTTTCTATTAATTATTACATTAACAAATGTAGTATTCTCCAATGAGAAACACTATATTTCTCATTGGAGAATAAAAGTTTACCAACCCGTAGGTTGACTTATATTAGGATTAGAAGTATCTTCCTTCTGCGGAATCGGCCATGAATCAAACTTCGGGAATGTACAGCGACGTTCTTCAAGTTTAATAAACGATTGTGTATCAGGATTCCATGCTCCATAAATAGGACCGTTCATTACATCATTTCCAATTCCCCAACGACGTATATCATCATAACGTTTGCCTTCGAAACAAAGTTCTACACGTCGTTCACGACGATATAATTCACGTACCTTTTCCTCTGAATTATAAACCGTTTGGTCCATTTTTGGCATTCCGCTACGAACACGAATAGCATCAATATATTCCTTCACTTTCGGATCATCCCAATCACCGGTTTCAACCAAACATTCAACATAATCCAATAATACTTCCGCATAACGGTAAATAACGAAATCAAGACTGCCTTGTCCATTGTTGCCACGATCATCTTCAGTCATAAATTTCTTCACCATATAACCGCTGCGAATACCATCGTTCCTGCCAATATAATCACCACAATCCGGATTGAAAGGACTAAATGTATAATTGGAGAGTCCTGTATTATCACCCGGTACAAAAACGCTGACATTCAAACGAGGATCTCTTGCTCCATGATACGGATCTTTTTCATAAGCCTCTCTTTCAGAAGTGGATAAAGATTGAATTGTTTGTCCGTCTATCGTTTCATAAGTATCTATAAACGATTTCAATACATTCATTACTCCTTGTCCGCCAAAACTTCCTGACATACAACGGGAAAATATACCGCTCGAACCGCCTCCCTTATATAAAATACGTTCTTTATTCTGCTTGCCCACATATGTAAATAGATCGCGGTAATTCTTACCCGGATTATTGTCGGTAGCAGTAGAATAATACAACTCAAATTCTCCACTCTTTATCAATTCCCATGCAGCCGCTTTAGCTATATCATATCGTTTGAATTGGAGATTTACATCCATTTTCAAAGTCAGGGCAATAGAGCGGGACATACGGTCACGTCTTCCTTCATCCCAAATAAACGGGAGAGCTTCCGAATTGATTACTTCGTCCAACTCCGCATTAATTCTATCCAGACATTCATTAACCGGAGTGCGTGCCATATAAATCTCCGAAGGCAACAAAGCCTTGTCTACATACGGAATACCATCATTTCTACCATACCAGTTTAATAAACGAATATGATACCATGCCCGCCATACTTTCGCTTCCGCTTTCATACGGTCACGTTCAGACTCATTCGTAAAATAGGCATTATCAATATTATCGAGTAGTCGACAGCAATTGCGGATTTTCCGGTAACATTGGTTCCAGGTGTAAAACTGATATTCCCATGGACCGGGATTATTATTGTCGGCCGGAGGCACTAAAGAACCATTTCCCAACTGCTGGATACGCACGTCAAAGTTTCCTGTAAAATAAACGTTGTCTGACGCTCCATCCTGAAAAACCATACCTATCTCATCTCCACCCCAATCACCTCTCAACCACAACTTGCAAGTACCAAGTGCCGATTCACATTCCTGTTGTGTTTTCCAGAAATCATTATCTGTCGAAGCATTCGGTTTATCTCTCGTCAGAAAGTCTTCACAACTACTGAATAAGCCAATGAGTCCGGCCAGAAACAAACCTTTAAAAATTATTTTATTATATCGTTTCATAATATGTCTATATTTTAATGATTAGAAGTTCAAACTAAGACCTACAGAATAAGTTTTCACCAATGGATAAGAACCCATCTGACCGCGGTTCTCAGGATCAATCATACTTTCTTTGGCAAAAGTAAACGGATTCTGGGCATTCAAATATACGCGGATGCTTGAAATACCTACTTTCTTCAATGACATCTGATCGAATGTATATCCCACCTGAATGTATTTTACACGGCAATAGCTTGCGTCAAAATGCCAGTAATCGGACGCATGATGATTATTACCGTAATCAGGAGACGGCGTCAGTCTCGGATAACGTGCGCCCGGATTCTCCGGCGTCCAATAATCTAATTGTGCTTTCATAGGCGTCAAACCGTCTCCTGTCAAGTTCAGCCCGTTAGAAAAAGGCGCACTATAATAAGCATCCACACCTGTCACTCCCTGGAATAGAACTTCAAAACTCCATTTCTTGTAATTAAAAGAAAGATTTGCAAAATAGTTCAGGTCAGGCTGGTCATTTCCACGTATTACGCGGTCGTCAGTAGTAATCTTATTATCAGGAGTACCATCGGGACCGGAAACATCCAAATACTTGATGTCACCCGGTTGTTGTCCATCAAAAATAACTACTCCCTCTTTGGGTATCCATTTGCCTGAATCATCTTTCGTAAAGTCACTTTCCTGCAATAAACCATCAGTAGGATAAACATAATAACTATTTAACGCATAACCTATTTGGTTGATTGTAGACCCGTTATCATAAGGTGCTCCAAACAAATCTATGATTTTATTTTTATTTTGAGACAGGCCGCCATGAATACTGAAGCCAAAGTCTTTAAACTGTTTGTCGTAATTTGCACTAAATTCCCAACCTCTGTTACGTACTTTTCCAGAGTTAATAGCAGTTGCCCAAGTACCACCGATAGAAGAAATAGGAGGAGTAATAAGCATTCCTGAAGTCGTTTTTTCGTACCAGTCGAAAGTCAGGCTCAAATCTTTGAACAGGCGAATATCTGCACCGATATTCAGCATTTTCACCTTTTCCCAGGTAATTTCAGGGTTACCATATTCTTTTTCCTCCCCATTACCCATATCAATAAAAGTCTGATACTTATATAATCCGATATTTTCGTTTCCAAGTAAACCATAAGAAGCTCTCAACTTCAATTCATTGATTTCGTTCTTTAATGATTTCATGAATTTTTCTTCATGCACATTCCAACCTGCAGCAATAGAAGGAAATACTCCGAACTTTTCACCGTCTCCAAAACGTGAAGAACCGTCACGACGCACAGTACCTTCAATAAGATAACGTCGATCATACGTATAGTTAGCTTTAGCAAACATGGAAATCATTGAATAACTGTCCCAACTGTTCTGATGAGTCAGCTCCTGATTGTAACCTCCTATGACAAACAGACGATGATCGCCTTTATCATACGTATATTCAGCAGTACCACCCAGATAATAATAGGTATCATGATCTCTATAATCTGAAAAATCTGCTCCCCAAGTATTCAGTAAAGCATCTGTATCATAATCAAAGAAATTATATGCTTCCCGTTTGCTCTTACCTCCGCGACTACTGATACGATAAGAATACTGACCTTTCAGTACCAGATTTGGCAATACTTCCCAACGAGGAGAAATATTCACACTGATATTATCCTCATAATCTTCACGTATTCCCGCACGATCGATATAAGCTGCCGGATTAGTCATATTAGGTCTGTTGCCATAATAAGTAAAATCACTACCTGCCTTTTTCGGATAACGAGTTACGGTATTGGGCGGTGTCTTATACATCCATTCAAACAATGACTTATCAGCAGCGTCTGTTTTCGGTTGCTTCCGGTTGGTACGGTAAGCATTGAAGTCCATGTTTACAGACAGGTTATCCCACAAACTGACAGTAGTATTGGCACGGATATTCAAACGGTCAGAACTTGTATGCTCTGTCAATCCCTCATTCTGCATATAGTTTACACTCAAAGCGAAACGTGCCAGACTACCACCACCCGAAACGGCCACTGAATGGTTTTGTACATATCCTGTGCCAAATAAGAAATCTGCCCAGTCTGTATCCGGATATTTATAAGGATCGGTACCGGCAATTGTATTTTTGATTAACTCGCCATCATACAACTCATCACCGCCAATATTCTTTTGGGCAATATTAGCCATAGTCATATATTCTGCCGCATTCACAAAATCAGGAAGATAAGTAGCTTTCTGAATACCAAAGTAACCATCATAAGAAACATTAATCTTTCCTACCGTACCACGCTTCGTTTTCACCACAATTACACCATTGGCTGCACGTGCACCATAAATAGCGGCTGCGGCAGCATCCTTTAAAATAGTAACGCTTTCAATTGTATTCGGATCCAATTGGTTCATATCCATTGGAATACCATCAACCAGAACCAACGGGTCATTATTGGTGTGTAATGAAGAAATACCGCGAATCTTGATAGAAGCTCCGTCTCCCCCCGGCATACCGGAGCTTTGGGTAACAGTCAGACCTGTGACACCTCCCTGCAAAGATTGCGAAATAGAAGTGATAGGCTTGGAATTCAGATTTTTCGCAATATCTAATGTAGATACGGAAGATATTGAATTTAGTTTCTTTTCTTCCGAAAAACCGGTAATTATCACTTCATCCAATGCTTCAGAATCTTCGGATAAGGAAACACTCAAGTTACTGATAGCACGGGATACTACAAATTCATAAGGTCGGAACCCAAGATAAGTGAACACAATAACATCTCCTTTTTGAGCTTTAATGGAGAAATATCCGTTCGTATCACTTATAGTACCAATCGTAGTACCTTTAATAAGAACATTAACACCTGCAATAGGAAGAGGCTGTACCGAGTTTTCAAGTATTTGTCCCTGGATAGTCCAGTTTCGCTCCTTCGTGTCATTAGCAATAGCAGATGTTGGTTCCAAAGCTAAAGACTTTGTTGGAGTTCCCAACAATAAACAGGCAAATAATAAAGAGATTACCGCCTTCGAGCTTCTTTTCATGTAGTTTGAATTTATAGGTAAAACAAAATTGTATTTAATGAATCTCATGTTTTTTATTAGATCTAATATTTATCTTTAAACGCAATGCAAATATACCCGATATGTAGCAAGTAATTGAGTTATGAACGCTGCAAAAAATAGAATATTTGATTCAAATATCGCCCAGGGTTCTTGCAGGACGTATTCTTTCTATTTTATGAATCATTTGTATAGAGCAGATAAAATCACGATGGACTAATTTTGTCCTATAATAAAAAAACAACTCCTATTCATATATTAATCATTTAATTATATTTGAGCCATGAAAATTAAAACCATTAGTTTTTCTCTAGCCATTATGATGATATCCCTTTCCGGATGTACGAATCTGGAAGCAAAGGATAAAATTGAACTATGGTACGAACAACCCGCAAAAGAATGGATGAGTTCTGTACCAATAGGCAACGGACGTATCGGAGCGATGGTATTCGGAGGTATCGAAGAAGAAACCATCGCATTGAATGAATCAAGCATGTGGTCAGGACAATATGACGAGAATCAGGAAATTCCTTTCGGAAAAGAAAGAATGAATGAATTAAGAAAACTCTTTTTCGAAGGAAAAATACAAGAAGGAAATCAAATTGCCGGAGAATTTCTACATGGTAATGGACATTCTTTTGGTACACACCTTCCTATTGGTGACTTGAAACTCACTTTCAATTATCCGGAAAATACAGTCAGTAACTACCGTCGTTCTCTCGACTTAGGTACAGCTATCAGTACAACCAATTATACAATAGGCGACGTTAATTACGTGCGCGAATGTTTTGCAACCAATCCGGACGACGTTCTTGTATTACGAATGTCCGCCAGTAAGAAGAAAGCTATTAATGCAAAACTATCATTAAGTATGCTGCGGGAATCTGAAATTTCAACCGATGGTAATCAATTGATCTTTGAAGGAACAGTTAATTTTCCTAAGCAAGGTCCCGGTGGTGTCAGCTTTCAAGGCCGTATTGCAATATCCGCGCCTAATGGAACACTACAAGCTGAAGATTCTTCCATATCAGTGAATGATGCTGATATGCTGACTATTGTAATAGATGTACGCACGAATTATAAGAATGACGCTTATAAATCTCTTTGCAAAGAAACTGTTGTAAAAGCAGAAAAGAAGACTTATGAAAAACTGAAGAAAACTCATCTCAACGATTATACTCCTCTGTTCGACCGTGTTTCCCTACAACTGGGAACAGGAGAATATACCGGTCTGCCAACTGACAAAAGATGGGAACAAGTAAAAAAAGGCGGATATGATCCCGGCCTTGATGTATTGCTTTTCCAATACGGACGCTATTTATTACTAGCCTCATCGCGAGAAAATTCACCTCTTCCAGCCGCCCTGCAAGGTTTCTTTAATGATAATTTAGCATGTAACATGGGGTGGACAAATGATTATCACCTGGACATCAATACACAGCAAAACTACTGGATTGCAAACGTAGGTAACCTGGCAGAGTGTCATCTTCCCCTTTTCAAATATATTGAAGATTTATCTGTTCATGGAGCGAAAACTGCTCAAAAGATATATGGATGCAAAGGATGGACAGCTCACACTACAGCCAATATATGGGGATACACAGCTCCTTCAGGAAGCATCCTATGGGGATTATTTCCCACAGCAAGCAGTTGGATTGCCTCTCATCTCTGGACTCAATACGAATATACACGTGACAAAGATTATCTGGCAAAAACCGCTTACCCTCTATTAAAAGGAAATGCGGAATTCCTTCTCGATTATATGGTCGAAGATCCCAATACAGGTTATATGGTAACAGGACCAAGTATTTCACCGGAAAATTCTTTCCTTTACCAAGGCAACAACTTGTGTGCATCAATGATGCCCACCTGTGACCGTGTATTAGCTTATGAAATATTCAATGCTTGTATTCAATCAGCTCAAATCCTGAACATTGATAAGGAGTTCAGTGATAGTTTACAACAAGCCATCAAGAAATTCCCTCCCATCCGTCTGCGTGCTAACGGAGGTGTACGAGAATGGTTGGAAGATTACGACGAAGCACACCCTAATCATCGCCATACTTCACATTTACTGGCTCTTTATCCTTACGAACAGATTACCCTTGATAAAACTCCCGAACTCGCCGCAGGTGCACGCAAAACAATCGAAGACCGCCTGGCTGCGGAAGGTTGGGAAGACACGGAATGGAGTCGCGCCAATATGATTTGTTTCTATGCCCGACTGAAAGATACCAAACAAGCTTATCAAAGTGTCCTTACTCTTGAGAGTATATTCACACGTGAGAACCTGTTGAGCATTTCTCCTGCCGGTATTGCAGGAGCACCCTATGATATTTTTATTCTTGACGGAAATACAGCCGGAGCGGCCGGAATAGCAGAAATGCTGGTACAAGGACACGAAGGATATATTGAATTCCTACCCTGTCTGCCCGAACAATGGAACGTAGGAAATTATAAAGGCCTGTGTGTGAAAGGAGGAGCGGAAGTTTCAGCAGCCTGGAATCAGTCGTTGATTAACGAAGCAACTTTAAAAGCTACTGCTGACAATACATTTACAGTAAAAGTTCCACAAGGGAAAAATTACACTATCATGCTGAATAATAAACGAATCAACCCAGTGATAAACAACGGACTGATTACCGTATCCATGAAAGCTAAAGATATATTAAAATTCAAATAAGTAAACTTATGTACAGAATCATTATTTTCTTCCTTTTCCAAGTAAGTGTATTCAGCATATTGTCGGCACAAGAAACTATTTATGTGAAAGCGCAACCCGGTGATGCAACTCCACGCCTACAAAATGCCATAGAACAAGCACGTCATTTGAAAGGGAAGAAAGTAGTGATTCAACTTGAACAAGGAAACTATGATCTATACCGCAACAGTAGTTCCAAGCAAGTTTATTTTATATCCAACACTGCCTCTAAAGAAGAAAATCCCGACCCTACCAAACACATTGGCCTTTGGATAAAGGATATGAAAAACTTAATTATTGATGGTGGTGGCGCACATCTGATTACACACGGAGAAATGACTTCTTTTGTTATAGACAAAAGTGAAAATATAACACTCCGCAATTTTACTTTGAAAGCTGCCGATCCTTCGGTTACGGAAATGAAAGTTATTGATACAACAGCTTATACGGCAACTTTCAGAATTCACCCCAAAGACCGGTATGAAATTGCAGATAAACAGATAAAATGGATAGGAACAGAATGGAGTTTTACCGGTGGCATTGCCCAAACTTTTAATCTACATACCAATATAACAAACCGTTGTAATCTGCCTACCGACCATGTCGTTTCTCTTACCGACATCGGAAATCATCAGATACACGCAACATACGACAAGAAAGTAACTTTATATCCGGGAGAAATATTTCAGATGCGGGATGCCATCCGAGATGAAGCATGTGGATTTATTCATTTGAGCAAAAACATTATACTCGAACATTTAAACCTGCATTTTCTAGGAAACTTTGGAATTGTCGGCCAATATTCCGAAAATCTGACTTACAAATATTTAAACTGTGAACCGGAGTATGGCAGTGGTCGTACCTGTGCCGGTTTTGCTGACTTTGTGCAAATGTCCGGATGCAAAGGAAAAATCCGTATCATCAACTCTCGTTTTGAAGGAGCACAAGATGATCCAATCAATGTGCACGGAACTCACCTGAAAGTTATTGCTTACGAACCGGGAAATAAAATAGTAGTTCGTTTCATGCATCCTCAATCTTACGGATTTGAAGCTTTCTTTCCTGAAGATGAAGTTGAATTTACAGAAATACATTCGTTACAATGTCTGCATAAAACATCAGTACTCAAAGTGGAGAGAATAAACGACTACGATTGTAAACTTACACTGAATGGTTCCGTTCCTTCTATCCTACCACAACAGGAAGTAGTAATAGAAAATATCACTTGGACACCGGAAGTAGAAATCCGCAATAACTATTTTGCCCGGACACCGACAAGAGGAATACTTGTTACGACACGCCGGAAAGTTATAATCGAAAATAACGTATTTTATCGTACACCAATGAGTGCTATTGCTGTCTCAAATGATGCTCGCAGTTGGTATGAGTCAGGCCCCGTACATGACCTTACCATCCGAAACAACCATTTCATAGAATGTGGAAGCCCGGTTATCAATATTGCTCCCGAAAATAACCGTCCGAACGGAACTGTTCATAAAGGGATCCGTATCGAAAATAATCGTTTTACACTGACACTGAAAGATAAACAGGCAATCTATGCCCGTTGGACAGATAATATCCGAATTTCAGGAAACTATTTTGATGGGATTTACCCTATCTCCACAAAAGAATCTGTTTTATTGGAACATTGTACAAATGTGGAGAATGAGTAAAATTACCATAGGATTCCAACCAGTGAAATAGTTCTGTGCTGTATTATCTTATTGATTAGATTGTCCGGATGATAGATTTCCTTTCAGTTGTTTATTAGGATATTTCCCCATTACAAATTCCAATACTCCTCCTTGAGTTATTTCCTGATGAGTAATCCATAAACGGTTTATTTTCTTGCCATTCAAAGTTATAGATTGTATATATACATTTTCTTCCGAATTATTCCGAGCTATGACGGTAAAACGTTTTCCTTTATAATAACGATTGTCTAATTCAATCGTAGCTTTATTAACAAGCGGTGATGTGAGTTCATATGTATTATTTCCGGGACAAATAGGATGCATCCCCATCGCCGCCAATATGTACCAAGCAGACATTTGTCCCACATCTTCATTTCCACAAAGTCCGTTAACTGTGTTATTATAAGCATTGCGGCATATCTTCCGTGTCCAATATTGAGTAAGCCAAGGTTGTGAAGTATAATTCAACAAGAAAGGTACATGATGATTAGGTTCATTAGGATGATTGTAATAGTCTCCCCATTTAAAATCATCATCCGCCCCATTGAAGAATTCGATTAATTCCTCTTCAAAATATTTCTTTCCCATTAACTGTATCATACCTTCAATATCCTGCGGAACGAACCATCCTTGCTGATAGTTATTACTTTCTATACAACCCTGCCAATGTACTTTTTTCCCTTTCCAAGGCAACCATTCTTCTTTTGACAGGCGTGCTCTGAACCACTTTACACTGTCACACCATACATTACGGTAAGCCTTTGATTTCTTCAAATAAATATCTGCTTCCTGAACACGATTTTGAGAACGAAGCAAAGTACCGACACACCAGTCGGAATAAGCATACTCTAACGTTTTAGATAAATCTCCGGGATCATATCCATCTTCATTATTGCCAAATGTCCGTACAGTGTTGATAGCATACTGAATGGATTTATCTACCGGATAATTTTGTATTCCTTTCTGATAAGCATCAGTCAAAACAGATACAGCCGGATTGCCTACCATACAGCCGGAGTAAGCATTCAAAAACTCCCACCGGGGATAATACCCCTTCCCACTTTTCTCCGCTATCTGTATCAATGAATTAATTTCATCATTCACTAAATCCGGATTAATTATCGTTTGCAAAGGAAACTGGCTGCGAAACACATCCCAACCACTAAAAATAGTCCGGTATGTAAACGTAGAAGTCTGATAAACGTTATTGTCAGCTCCTATATACTTTCCGTCTATATCCGAAAAACAACGCGGATCAATCATCGTGTGATACAACGCAGTGTAAAAAGTAGTCTTATCTGATTCGTTTCCCTCTATTTTTATCTTAGATAATGCATCATTCCACATCTTCCGCGTGCACACAGAAACTTTGTTGAAATCCCAATCCGGTATATCATGTTCCAAATTCTTTTGTGCGCCTTCCATACTGACAAAAGATATACCGCATTTCATCAGAACCTGTTCATCTTTCCTGGTTGGAAATTGAGTATAAAATCCCAAATGTTTACCTTGCATCACTTTTGCCTGTGGATGAATAACAGCATTTCTGACATACTGATAATAATTCTCGTCATCATTCGATTCATTCTTGCGAGAAATACCTTCGGGAATGTCCGCACTCCAAATACCAAAATCCACTAAAGGACGGCTGAACAAACAATAGAAATAAATGGTATAATTTGCCTGGCCTGCACCATTTCCCCAGCCACCGTTTTCGGGTGTGCATTTCATCCATCCCCGAATTATATGATTATCAACAACTTCCACAAATTGTTCGGTAGAAGTCCCCCCTATACGACGTGCCAAGTCAATCTGGATACGCGATTCTTCATGTTCGGGGTAAGTGAAGCGTATCATTCCCGAACGCGGTGCAGCAGTCAATTCCACCTTGATATCGTAGTCATCAAGTTTCACTTCATATTTATCAATATGTGCCGACTCCGTTTCATGAGAAAATCTGGAACGATAGCCTTCATCCGGATTTTCCTCTGTTCCTTTAAAAGTATGAAGTTTACCGGTAGTCGGCATGACCAGAAAATTGCCCAAATCGCCATACCAACCAATACCACTCATGTGAGTAAAGCTAAATCCCTCAATAGTTATATGATGATAAGAATATCCCGACCCATTATCTCCACCGGTTTTCGTATCCGGACTTAACTGTACCAAACCGAAAGGGGTACATACACCCGGAAAAGTTTTGCCTAACCCAAGATCTGTATTTCCTATGTTATCCAAAGTCGTCGCGCCAATCATTGGGTTCACATAATCAACTAGTTCATGAGCATTAGATAAAAAAATACGAATCGAGAATAATAGTACTAATACAAGTCGGTTTATTGTTTTCATCATTCTATATTTAAAAGGTTGTTATAGTTATTTCATCATCTACATTCATTGAAATATGAATAAAATCATCTTGCCCTATTATTTATGTTTTCCATATTACAATTATTAATAGCACAAAGATAGAGAAGAAGTGATGTCTACTAAAACACAAATACGCCTATTACTGATACAAATGCGTCATCATTATCTCTTTTACATAATAGTTTGCCAAAAATTAAGGCTGTTCCAAGCATCTTTGAAACAGCCTTAATTATAGATTATATATTCTCAAAGTTTATAATCCCAACTTAGCCGAAATATCCAGCATCCGTTGAATCGGCTTCACTGCCTTCTCCGCCACCTCCGGATCTACCGTAATTTCCGGTGACTCATTCTTCAGACACTCATAGAGCTTCTCTAACGTATTCAATCGCATGAAGCTACACTCGTTACATCCGCACGTACTATCGTTCGGTGGAGCAGGGATAAACGTCGTCTGCGGACACTTCTTCTGCATCTCATGCAAGATACCCGATTCGGTAGCCACAATATAGGTGTTTTCCGGATGATTCACTGCATACTTCAACAATGCTGCCGTAGACCCTACCACATCCGCCAGTTTCAAAACCGTACTCTTACATTCGGGATGTGCCAGCACCAATGCTTCGGGATGCTGCGTCTTCAATTCCACAATCTTTTCAACAGAGAACTGTTCATGCACATGACAGGCACCGTCCCAAAGCAACATATTCCGGTTCGTAACTGAGTTGATATAATTCCCCAGATTCCGGTCCGGACCAAAGATTATTTTCTCATCTTTGGGGAAGCTTTCCACGATCTGCTTCGCATTGGTGGAAGTCACTACCACATCCGTTACCGCTTTCACCGCAGCTGTTGTATTGACATAAGAAATAACGGTGTATCCCGGATGCTCTTTGACAAACTGTGCAAACTGATCCGCCGGACAACTATCCGCCAACGAACAACCTGCCGCCATATCGGGCACCAGCACTTTCTTGTCCGGACAAAGCACTTTTGCCGTTTCCCCCATAAAGTGAACGCCACACATCACAATAATGTCCGCTTCCGTTTTGGCTGCCCATTGAGCCAATGCCAAACTGTCGCCAACATAATCGGCGATGTCTTGTATTTCCCCCTTCTGGTAGTAGTGTCCCAGAATGATTGCATTCTTTTCTTTCTTTAGCTCGTTAATAGCCTTTATGAGTTCATTCATAATAATATTCTTATTTCTTTCCTTTTAAAAAAAATCCTTTGTTAGTGATGATAGCCTGTTAATAATGTTAGCAAATAAATATGATTTTTCTTGCCGGATAAGTTATTAGTCCATACTTCTATTTTATGAGTTGGTTATGAACTGATGTAAAGGACAAGATATTCTATCCTACTTGCTTCATTATCAATGAAAGCATCGTTAAATGCCGTCAAATAGGAGTTTGCTATTAACTCCCTGTTGATAAAGTGCAAAGTTAAAAACTTTATGGATATAAACAGGCAGATAAGTGCTGAAAAATATGTTTATGTCTGTGTAGAAAGTTTTGGGTTAGTTTTTTGGAATGTTCATAACGAAGGCCTCTTATACCTTCTTTTGAATAATGCAAGAATTATTTTTCAAAATCTTTGCCGATAGTTTTGACAGGTTTTAAACCGTTATCAACACCTTGTTAACTGAAAAGAATTACCTTTGTGGACAAGAACATAATAAAAGAAAAGACGTATGCGTAAACTGAAAATAACAGAACTGAACCGTATCAGTGCCGAAGAGTTTAAACAGGTTGAAAAACTGCCCCTGGTGGTAGTGCTGGACGATATTCGTAGTTTGCACAATATAGGTTCTGTGTTCCGCACTTCGGATGCTTTCCGTATTGAATGTATCTATCTGTGTGGTATAACGGCCACTCCTCCACACCCTGAAATGCATAAGACTGCACTGGGTGCAGAATTCACTGTCGACTGGAAGTATGTTAATAACGCTGTTGATGCTGTTGATAACCTCAAAAACGAAGGGTATATCGTTTATTCTGTAGAACAGGCGGAAGGAAGCATTATGTTGGACGAACTGGAACTGGATAAGACTAGAAAATATGCTATCGTAATGGGAAACGAGGTGAAAGGGGTACAACAAGAGGTTATTGACCATTCGGATGGTTGTATAGAGATTCCTCAATACGGAACGAAACACTCTTTGAATGTTTCCGTAACAACCGGTATTGTGATTTGGGATTTGTTCAAAAAGTTACGTTAATAGCCATAATATAGGATTGGTTAATAAGTTGTTTATAACGAGTTAATAGCTTAGTTAATTCATTTATAATCAATAACTATGTATTGTTTATAACTATATGGAGCCATGTTGATTCTATGGGTATTGGGTAGTTATTATTATAGTTGTTGATAGTGCGTTTTCAGGCTGTTAATACTTGAGTTGTCAGGTATTAACAGCCTATATGATAAGTATTAATAGCTGGGAACTCAAGTATTAACTTCTGAGAAAACAGAAATTAATACCTTGCAGGAAGCTTGTTAATTCTTGAAATGATAACTAGTAGGGTTGAGTAGTTGATAAATTGGCTTATAAGGTTGATAAACTTATAAGCCGATTGATTTTAGATCTGTCCGTTCTCTACCATCAACACCACACGTTCCGTTAGTTTGTCTTCACCTTGCGGATCATATTCTTTTTTTAAACTGGCTCCGAACAATGCAGCAAAAGTCTGATAGAATCCCGCTTTGAAAGGTCCCATAAATGCTTTCACCAGTTCATAGCTGGTAGAATTGCTTTGGCGGTCTATTAATTTAATCAACAGTTTTCCCTGTGCAAAAGAAAGTTTCTTCATTCGGGGAGTATATTGCTCTTTCAATCCTTTTTCAACCCGTTTGATATGTTTCTGGCGGGCTTTCTCATTGGGTAGCGTCTGGAGGTATTCGTAAGTTTCGATGATAGCCTGGTTAATTTCCCTGGAGATAGGATATACCTTTTTCACGTTACGAATCAGCCGGTAATATTCCTGGCGTTCTTTTTCATTCTTGAATTTCAACGGACGGAAAATATACACAGTTCTTAACTGGACACATGGAATGGTATCTCCATTGTAGATACACATCGGAACCAAATATCCATTGATGCTTTGTTTTTCTTGAGCTTGCAGGCGCAACGAACAACAAACAATAGCAAACAGCGTCATTACTACTATGTTAAGCCTCCTTTTCACGATACAAAAATAGAATTAAAATTTTATTATTCAGACATTTCTCTTCGATGTTAACCTATTTAAAGTATCTTTGCGCCCTTATCTGTTAAAAAGCAGGAAGAATAAACCATTTTATTGATGAAAACGATTCAACTTTTACGGTTGATAAGTATTATAAACAGCCTGTTAATAATTCCTGCTTGTAGTGCTCAAAACCCTTCTGAAAGTCTTTTAGAAGATGTTCTTGAAGATTTATCTGTTAATAACGGAACTGATAACTCTGTTAATACTCCTAATTGGGAAAATGAATTGGAAGAACTTTCCAATCGTATGCAAGAACCAGTAAATTTGAATGTTGCTACCCGTGAACAACTCGAACAGTTTCCTTTCCTTAGTGATATTCAGATTGAACATCTGTTGGCCTACATCTATATACATGGACAGATGAAAACCATCTATGAACTTCAACTGGTAGAAGAGATGGATAAGCAAACAATCCAGTATTTACTGCCTTTCGTCTGTATAAAAGCTATTAACAATAAACCTGCTTTCCGGTGGAAAAGCCTGTTGAAAAACGCAGCGAAGTATGGAAAGAATGAACTGTTAACTCGCTTTGATATACCATTTTATAAGCGAAAAGGTTATGAACATACCTATTTAGGACCTTCTGTTTATAACTCTGTGAAATACAGTTTCCGATACAGTGACCGGCTCTATGCAGGAGTCGTTGCTGAAAAAGATGCTGGAGAACCTTTTGGAGCTTTACATAATCGCTACGGCTATGATTATTATTCCTTTTATCTGTTATTAAAAGATTGTGGACGATTAAAAGCATTAGCTGTTGGTAACTATCGGCTTAGTTTCGGACAAGGTCTGGTGATTAGTACTGATTATTTGATGGGAAAAACAGTTTACGCTTCTTCTTTCAATAACCGTAATAGCGGGATAAAGAAACATTCTTCTGCTGACGAATACAACTATTTTCGAGGAGTAGCTGCCACTGTTTCTTTGACAAAAGATTGGGATATTTCTGGTTTCTATTCACACCGTTCTCTGGATGGAGTAATCACTGATGGAACAATCACTTCTATCTACAAAACCGGGCTGCATCGAAGTCAAAAGGAAGCGGATAAAAAGAACCTGTTCACCATGCAATTAACAGGTGGACACGTGAGTTATCAACACAACCGTATCCGATTGGGTATCACCGGTATTTACTACCTTTTCAACCGACCATACGAACCGGAATTAACAGGTTATTCCAAATACAATCTTCATGGAAATAACTTCTATAATCTGGGAATAGATTATGCTTACCGATGGCATCGTTTTTCTTTTCAGGGAGAGACGGCAATCGGAAAACAAGGTTGGGCTTCTTTGAATCGTTTGCAATATTCACCGGTTCAAAACACTCAAATCATGTTGATACATCGGTTTTATTCTTATAACTATTGGGCTATGTTTGCCCATTCATTCGGTGAAGGAAGTACGACACAAAATGAACAGGGATATTATATCGGCTTGGAAACTTCTCCTTTTGCTTATTGGAAGTTTTTCGCCTCATTCGATTTATTTTCCTTTCCGTGGAAAAAATACAGAGTGAATAAACCCTCCCGCGGAACAGATGGTCTGTTCCAAAGCACTTTTACTCCATACAGCAATTTATCCATGTATCTAAGGTATCGTTATAAACAAAAAGAGCGTGACTGGACAGGTAGTAAAGGAACACTAACACTTCCTATTTTTCACCATCAACTTCGCTATCGTTTGAACTATTCTTTAGGAGATGTGTTAAGCAGTCGTACAACTTTAGATTATAATCATTTTCATTCTCAGGACAGAGCTGCTAATAAAGGATATCAGGTTACACAAATGATATCCTCCCAACTGCCTTGGGCCAGGCTGTTTGCTGACGTTCAGGGCAGTTACTTTTTTACAGACGATTATGACTCGCGTGTATATGCTTCGGAAAGCGGATTGCTTTATACGTTTTATACTCCGTCTTTTCAAGGTCGTGGATTCCGGTGTAGTATCCGTTTGAGATATGAACTGAACAAACACTTTCTATTGATAACCAAGTTTGGAGAAACCATTTATTTAGACCGGAATGAGATTGGTTCCGGCAATGATTTAATCTATGGAAATAAAAAAGCAGATGTACAAATGCAACTACGTATTAAGTTTTAATGTATATTTGTCTGCCAGAAATAACAGAAGAATACGATATTAAATGGATGACAGGGCTACTTTTGACAAAATGTTTAATGAATGGTATGCACAGTTTGTATATTTTGCATACTATTTCATAAATGATGCTGAAGTATGCAGGGATATCGTAAGTGATGCTTTTGAGTATTTGTGGCGTAATTATGAAAAGATAGAAGAAGCAACGGCGAAAACTTATCTTTATACAATCATCCGTACACGTTGCATAGATTACCTTCGCAAGCAAAATATTCATGAAGAATATGTAGAGTTTACTGCGCAATTGACTGATAAAATGATAGAAGGCGATTCGCAAAATTCTGATTCTCGTGTTTTGCGTATTCGTGAAGCTATGAAGAAGTTGACTCCTTATAATTATCATATTTTGGAAGCATGCTATATTCATAATAAGAAATATAAGGAAGTGGCCGAAGAATTAAATGTAAGTGTCGCGGCCGTTCATAAGAATATAGTGAAGGCTTTACGCATTCTTCGCGAAGAATTAGGCCAAAAGGGTAACCGGAATTGACTTTAAAACGTAAATATATATATTGAATACACTATTTATGGATGAAAAGAATATAAATATAAGCAAGTCGGAAGAAGAACTCCTGGAAATTATGGAGAATCGTTCGCATATAACTGCTGGTCAATTGCATAATTTGGAAGAAGATGAGGAATGTTTGCAAGCATGTTCTGATTTGGCAGAAATTGTGATAGAGATGCAGAAAGAGCAAAATTTACTGGCAATTGATGTCCGGAAAGAACTGGCAGATTTTCGTAATAAACATTCTAAGAATGATCGAAGAAAAAATACACGCATACTGTGGGCTAGTGTCACAGGTGTAGCGGCGGCTGTTGCCATCATTTTAGTTTTGCGTGCAATGATGATTTCCTCACAACCGGAAATTATTAAAGTGTTTCAAGCCAATCATATTGCCCAGGAAGTCACTTTACAAGTGAATGATGAGAAAGAAATAAAGCCATTGAAAGAAGTGGTAGAATCTCTTTCGTCTTACTCTACTGCGCAGTTGTCTTCTAAGGAAATAGATTATAGTCGTGCTCTCCTTCAGACAGAAACCAAGGAAGTAGGAAAACAGAAAGTACAGATACATAGATTAAGTATTCCTAGAGGAGAGACATTTAAAGTTGTTTTATCCGAGGGGACTGAAGTATTCTTGAATTCAGACAGTCGTTTGGCTTATCCTACTGTTTTCAAAGGAAAAGAACGAGTCGTCTCTTTGGAAGGTGAAGCCTATTTTAAAGTTGCTAAAGATGCAGCACATCCTTTTATCGTGAAAAGTGGAAATCTGCAGATTTGTGTATTGGGAACGGAATTTAATGTACGTAGCTACTCTCCTACTGATGTCCGTGTTACGCTCATTACAGGAAAAGTGGCTGTGAGCGATACTTGTGGAGTCCATAGTGTTGAAATGGTGCCAGGACAAAGCGTACAACTTTCTTCTGACGGAACATTTGCCGTGAATGAGGTGGATATTGAATCATTTTTGTATTGGAAGGAAGGATTTTTCTATTTTGACGATGTTGCTCTGGTTGACATGATGAAAGAAATAGGACGTTGGTATAATATAGATATTGAGTTCCGCAATAGCAAAATCATGGATCTTCGTATGCATTTCTTTGCAAATCGTCATCAGGACATCTTTCACTTGATTGAATTATTGAATCGAATGGAGAGAATACATGCTTATTTTGAAGCAGGAAAACTAATTATCGAATAAAAAGCAAGCAAAAAGATATAAATCTGAATAGAAAAATATATTTCTGAAAAAAAACTATTTTAAGGGTAACCATTCTTTTTTAAACTTCGTATACAATTAAAAGAATGAAATATTATTTAACTATTCAGGCTTATGAAAAGAAATCAGGCACAGAAGTTCATTGTTTTATTCTTGCTTTTCCTTTTTGCCTATTCATGGCGTGTAGAAGCACAGACAGGTAAAGAAAAGCAAATAACAATGGAGTTTAAAAATGAAGGGTTACCCTCTATTTTTAAACGTTTTGAAAAAGTATCGAGGTATAAAGTTCTTTTTATCTATGATGAAATTAGCTCTTATACTTCTACCGGAAAAGTAGAAAAAGCTACAGTTGATGAAGCGTTGAAGGTGATTATTGGAAAAAATCCGTTGAAATATCACATTGACGGACAATTCATCAATATCACACAAAAGGATTCTAAAAAGTTTTTCTCACAAGTAAAAGGAAAAGTGCTTTCCGAAGAAGACGGGCTTCCGGTGGTTGGTGCCACTATTATAGTGGAAGATCCTAGTAATATCCGTACTATCACAGACAATAATGGTAATTTTCAGCTTTCTGATGTTCCAAAAGATAGCCGTGTCAGAATATCGTATGTAGGTTTGGAAACCCAGTTCTTGCATCCTTCATCTTATATGTCGGTAGTGATGAAATCTGATACAAGGGCGCTGGATGAAGTAGTGGTGACAGGTATGTTTAACAGAAAGAAAGAAGGATTTACCGGTTCGGCTGTTACTATCAAAGGTGAGGATCTGAAGAAATATAGTACGAACAATGTGGCTAAAGCGATAGCCGCTGTCGCTCCCGGACTTCGTATTGTGGATAATATCAATATGGGATCTAATCCGAATGGTTTGCCTGATATGCGTATGCGTGGTAGTGCAAATATGGATATGGGCACACAATCTGTAGATTTTAATTCTACCAGTAATGATGTGCTGGCAGTTCAGGGCGAGTATGAGACGTATGCCAACCAACCGTTGCTTATCATGGACGGATTTGAAATCAGTATACAGACACTTGCCGATATGGATCCCGATCGTGTTGCTTCTATCGTTTTGTTGAAAGATGCGGCAGCTACGGCTATCTACGGTTCACGTGCGGCAAATGGAGTAATTGTTATCGAAAGCAAGACGCCCAAACCGGGACGGATCTGGGTGACTTATGGTGGGGAACTTCGTATTGAAGCTCCGGATATGACCGGATATAACTTGATGAATGCAAGAGAGAAGATAGATGCAGAGTTAAAAAGCGGACTTTATACATACGGTGGCGAGACTGTTGAAAAATGGCAGCTCTATCAGTCTAAATTGCGTGAAGTATTGGCGGGAGTAAATACGTACTGGTTGGACAAACCTTTGCAAACAGCTTTCCAACAACGGCATACCGTTACATTGGAAGGTGGTGATGAAGCCTTGCGTTATCGGATGTATGTAGGATACAATAGTTCTCCGGGTGTGATGAAAGACAGTAAGCGTGATGTATTGACCGGATCGCTTGATTTTCAGTATCGTCTGAAAAAAGTGTTATTAAAGAATAGCATTACGTTGGATAATTCGGTAGCTAATGAGTCTCCGTGGGGAAGTTTCAGTGAATATACCCGCTTGAATCCTTATTTGCGTCCGTATGGAGAGAACGGGGAGATACAGAAACGGCTTGATAATTTTGAAGGAGTAGGCGGTGAATCGAGTTATCTGAATCCGATGTACAATACGACATTCAACAGTAAAGACCAAAGCAAGAACTTTACAGTACGTGAACTTTTCAAGGTGGAATATAATCCTACTAATGAATTGCGGTTTGAAGGAGCTTTCAATTTATCTAAGAGTGTAGGACATCGTGATATTTTCCGTCCTGCACAACATACGCTTTTTGATAATGTGACCGATCCTACCTTAAGAGGTGATTACCGCAGAAGCCAGAGTGAAGCTGTCAGTTGGGGAATCGATTTGACAGGAAGCTGGAACAAGCAATTGAAAGACCATTATCTGACTGCTAATGCACGCATGAGTGTATTGGAGAATAATTCGGAGACTTATGGAAACTATGTGACCGGTTTCCCGAATGATAATATGGATAACTTGTTGTTTGGTAAGAAATATAATGAGAAAGTGACGGGCGATGAGAGGACAACACGCTCTATCGGTTGGGTGGCTGCCGGAGGTTATTCTTATAAATATAAGTATTCGTTCGACTTTAATATACGCTTGGACGGTTCTTCACAGTTTGGAAAAAATAACCGTTGGGCTCCTTTCTGGTCAACAGGATTGCGCTGGGATTTGAAAAAAGAGAACTTCATGAAAGATGTATCTTTTATTTCCGATTTCATTTTGAGGGGTACATACGGTACGACCGGTTCGCAAGGTTTTGATCCTTATCAGGCACATGGTTATTATACATACTCTAATTTGCTGCTTCCTTATTACTCATCGGATGCAACAGGTTCGGAAATCCTGGCTATGCATAATGAAAGTTTAAAATGGCAGACAACGAAAAGCACTAACCTTGCTTTGGAACTCGGTTTCTTTGACCAGCGTCTTACCGCACGTGTGGAGTATTACCGGAAAATAACAGATAATATGGTTACTTCGATAAGCCTTGCTCCTTCTCTTGGCTTCGGTAGTTATCCGGAAAACCTGGGTAAGATAGAGAATAAAGGTTGGGAAATTTCTCTTTCGGCTATTCCTTATAAGAATACTGCCAAGCAGGCTTATTGGACCATTACGGTAAACGGTTCTCATAATACGGACAAATTGCTGGAGATATCAGAAGCAATGAAACACAGGAATGATATGAATGCATCAAATCTGACTGATACACCATTGCCACGTTATGAAGAAGGTGAATCTTTGTCGCGCATTTGGGTAGTACGTTCATTAGGCATTGATCCGGCTTCCGGAGATGAAATATTATTAAAGCGTAACGGAGAAATGACAAGCGCCGTTAACTGGAGTGCGAATGATGTAGTACCTATCGGTAATACGGAACCTACATGGCAAGGATATATTAATTCTTCCTTTACATATAAAGGTTGGGGAGCAGATGTCAGTTTCAGATACCAGTTTGGCGGTCAGGTATATAATCAGACTTTGCTTGACAAGGTGGAAAATGCCAATCTGAAATATAATGTAGACCGGCGGGTAAGTCAGTTGCGTTGGGCTAAACCGGGTGACAAGGCACAATTCCGTACTCTTACCCCCAGTGGTTGGGAAACGAAAGCTACTTCTCGGTTTATCATGGATGAAAATATATTCCAGGGAAGTTCGTTGTCTGTCTACTATCGCATGGATCGTACTAATACAAAATTTATCAGCCATTGGGGATTGAGCTCCGCCAAAGTGACGTTTAATATGGAAGACTTTTTCTATTGGTCTACAGTGAAACGCGAAAGAGGTCTGTACTATCCGTATTCCCGTCAGTTTACTTTTGCTTTGAATGTTGCTTTCTAATTAAAAACATATTTGTATGAAACAGATAATATATATACTATTAGCAACAACCATGCTGGGACTTATGTCTTGCAGCGACTGGTTGGATGTATCTCCGAAGACTTCTATTCCTACCGACAAGCAATTTGAGTCGGAATCCGGATTTAAGGATGCGCTTACAGGTATTTATTTGAAGTTGGGAACCCAGACATTGTATGCCGGAGACTTGACTTATGCTTATTTGGATGAACTGGCAGGATTATATTCTGATTATCCGGGATATAATACAAATGCCGTTTTCGACCAGAGTATTGTATTTGATTATGAGAACATGTTTTTGAGTAAGAAGAATGGGATTTACTCAACGATGTATAATATCATAGCCAATATTAATAACTTCCTGGAGTATATAGACAAAAATAAAGATGTCCTAGTTACCGAACGCTATTATGAAACCATGAAGGGAGAAGCACTCGGGCTTCGCGCTTTTCTTCATTTTGATTTGTTGCGTATGTTCGGTCCTGTTTATAAGGAACATCCTGCATCCAAAGCTATACCCTACCGTACTACTTTTGATAAAGATGCTACTCCTGTCCTGGCAGCCAATGAAGTGGTTGATGCTATTCTCAAAGATTTGAATGACGCAGAAAAATTACTGAAAGAGAATGATCCTCTTGATTTCTTTACCGACCAGACGGATGAAGATTTTACAAAGAAAAATAGTTTTCTTGTCAATCGTGAATTTCGTATGAATCTATATGCGGTTAAAGCTATGCTGGCCCGTGTATATTGTTACAAAGGGGATGCGGAAAGCAAAGGATTGGCCACGGAGTATGCTAAAGAGGTAATTGCTGCCTCTAAGTATTTTGCATTGTACAAGTCGCAGACTGCTTCCAATTACAATTCCATACGCTATGCAGAGCAAATATTTGGAATAACAGTGAATGAATTCTCCAACTTGCTTATTGGTAACTATATGGATATGGAGAATACCAATACTCAGCAACGTTTCTATCTGGATGGAGATAAATTCAAATTCTTCTATGAAACAGCCGATGCAGGGAATACCGACTGGAGAAAAAATACGGAAATGTTTGAAGTTGTTAATGGGGCAAGTCAAACAGATGTTTTTTGTAGAAAATATAACCAGAAACCGTTGAATGGCGGATATGCTTATTCCGGTGCTAATGCAGTTCCTTTGATACGCTTGCCCGAAATGTATTATATTGTAGCGGAATGTGCATCTTCTGCATCAGAAAGTGCTGATGCATTGAATACCGTACGTTTTGCACGTGGTATCTCTTACAGTGACGAGATTATAACTACCGGATATGATGATCTTGATACTACTTCGGAAGAAGACAAAAATCAGACTAAACGTATCAATGAGATAATGAAAGAATATAGAAAAGAATATTTCGCGGAAGGTCAGCTTTTCTACTTCCTGAAAGCGCATAATTATAGCACCTATCATGGTTGTGGGATTGAAACGATGACTGAAGCCCATTATCAGATGACGTTGCCGGATGATGAGTATATTTTTGGAAACAACTCTAAATGATGAAGCATTATGAAACGTATTATATATTTTGTTTTAGCTATTCTTGTTTGCGGCATCTATGTGGGATGCAGTGAAAACGAGATAGACTTATATGACCAGACACCTCGTATCAATTTCTATAGTAGCACACATGTCCGTACTTTGGTTGATACGGACTATGTGAAGATAGATGACCCTTATGCTGTAGACAGTTTTACGGTAAGAATACAAGGGGATCTTTTGAAAGAGAATCGTGATTTCTGTGTGAAAGTTACCCCGAATAGCGATTATCAGAATTCAGTAGATGTACTATTGGAAAGCAAGTATACATATACTGAACTTGATACGGTTTGCCAGGTATTTTACTATAAGATTAACCGACCGAAAGTAGAGTCCGGTAGAAATGTGTATGGTTGTTACTTGGAATTTGATTTGGATAACCCTCTCCATCAGTTTGACAAAGGATTGGTAGAAAAGAATCAGGAAGTGTTAAATGTCAGGTGGGAACTGAAGCCGGATGAGTGGGAAGATTGGATATTTGGCAGTTATAGTGATAATAAGTATATGTTTATTATGGATGTATGCCAACGTGTGTGGGATGATCTGGAAGATGAGGATGTTGACAAGGTCAAACAAGCTTACAAAGAATACATTGAAGCAGGAAATCCTCCTATTCTAGGCGAAGACGGTGATGAAATTGATTATGAATAAGACTAAAAGAAATGTTATGAGAAAATATATCATCTATATAGCAAGTTTTGTCGGATCGGCTTTATTGCAAACAGGCTGTTACGATGACAAGGGAGATTACGATTATCATGATGTAAATACGATGGCTATCGTAATACCTGAAACGAAGGTACGTATGCCTAAAGAGGAAGCTGTGGAAATTTCAATTATACCCGAGATTTCTCAGACTTTGGAGCAAAATGAGGAAAACCTTGTGTTTCAATGGAAGAAAACAATCGAAGGAAAGAAAGCAGGGTCGGACAGACTTAGTGATTATAAAGATTATTCCGTAGGCAAAGAATGTAAAGTAACAGTCGAGCCTTATGAATCGGAAAATATAGGTTTAATGTTGGTCATTACGGATAAAAAGAATGGAACAACCTGGTATCAGATAGGTGAAGTTGCAATTATTCGTCCTTTAAATCCTTGCTGGTTTGTATTGCAGGAAAAAGAAGGAAAGGGAGTATTAGGAGCGATAGAGGGTACTCCGGAAGGATATTATGTTTATCCGGATGTCTTTAAATCAGAACTGAATCAGTCATTTCCGTTAGAAGGAAAACCTTTGGCGGTAAGTGCAAGAAAAAATTATGGAGATTCGTTTTTAAGTAGTATGCTGGGTTTTTTTGGTTTTAAAGTAAGTCCGGCGTTAATGGTGGTAACCGATCGGGGCTTGGCCTTGTTGACTCCAAGTACTTTAATAACGAGATATCCGTCGAATAAAATACTTTTTGAACCGGCGGGAAAAGGGGAACCGTTGAATATTGAGTTCTATAAGATGAGTACTCATGGTGAGTTGTTTGTGAATAGTGGAAAAGCATATTGTGCTCCTATGGATGGATTTTGTGTACCTTTCTCGGTAAAAAAGGAAAGTGAGTTTCCTGCTATTTCTGCTTATGGTTCGTATGGAGGAGGCTTTTTGTTTTTTGATTCTGAAAGTCATCGTTTTCTTAGTGCATCTATTCCGGGTTATTATGATTATATGATGAATCAGGCTACTCAAAATATACGTAATTATGGTACTAAATGGAGTGACCAGAAGCCTGTATCCACGTATTCAATGTCAGAAGAATCTAATTTGTTTGATCCGGATGTAATTGATCCGTCTTTAGAAATACATGATATTGTTACGGGTGGAAATTGGGGAAATTTTGCTTATGCGATTGCTTCTCCTCGGAACGGAAAAGAGCTGACTGTGTTTAAATTCAGTGCGCAAGATGAAGATCCGATTTGTGCTGCCCAGTATACGATTGCCTTACCGTCCGAAGTAAATGTAGAAACAGCAAAATTTGCAGCTTCTTACGCGTATACGGCAAATCTTATATTTATGACATCGGGTAATAAATTATATCGCATTGATCTTGATCGCGGAAGGGCAATTGAACTTTATACTTATGAAACTGATCCGTCAGCACAGATAGTTGCATTGAAATTTAAAGATTCTGAAAGTGTGAGAGAGGAAGATGACGATGAGGAGACTGGTGAATATAAGGAGAAACTCGGCATGTCTCTCGGATTAGGCATCAATACAGCTGATAAAGGTGTAGTTGTAGAATTGCAACTGACAGTGGCAGGTGATGTATCCCGCGAAGAAAACAGCATTTGTGTTTACGAAGATCCCGAGCAACCCATTGGGAAGATTGTTGATATTAGCTATAATTATGAATAGTATAAATCGCTCTTTATGCTAAAAGGAATTATCAGTGCAATATTTCTTGCAGTTGCCTGTACTTTTTTGTACGGGCAACAGCCAAATATGGCTACTTTTCTAAAAGAAGGAGCACCAGTGGAAGTTATTCCCGGTATGTTTACTACTTATCGAAGTGGTAAACATATATATTGGGAAATTCCGGATTCATTGATTGGACGTGAATTTGCCGTAACAACTACTATCTTGACTGCTCCTGCCCGTCCGGATCGGGATATGGAGAAGAAATTCGGATATTCGGGTGATATGATAGGTCCGGTATTCTTCAGTTTCAGGAAACAGGGTGATGAATTGTGGATAGTAGATCCGTTGAATGAAAGGATTATTGAAAATCCTGCAGGGATATATGCAAAGATTGCTGCCCAACGTGGGAATAGCAGACTTTATAAAAGATTGCCGGTCAAAGCAAAGACTCAAGGAAGTAGTTTGATAGAGATTGGCGAGGTATTAAAAGATTTCCCTTTGTTTACGCTCGATATTGTATCTTTTGATTTATTGGTAGGTTCACGTTTAAAAGAGAAAGATTGCATCAAGGAAATCAAGGGATATGACAACCGCTTGTTGGTTCATATATCACGGGCTTATCGAAGTTCGTCAATAGGAATGCCCGGCAAACCTGTTTCTCCGTCTTATATTGGTGATTGGGATACGGGTGTTTGCATTAAATTATTATCAAAAAAGCCATTGGAAGCAGTTTCTGCAAATAGCGGAGCCTACTTTTCCATCGGCAAGGAATGTTTTCAAGGCGATCAGCCCGCTGTCCGGAAAGCTGTTATCAAACGGTGGCGTTTGGAGATAAAGCCGGAAGACAAGGAAAAGTACATGAAAGGGGAATTAGTGGAGCCGATACAACCTATTATCTTTTATATAGATCGCAACACGCCGGAAAAGTATATTGGTTGCATTATTGAGGCAGTACGTGACTGGCGTCCTGCTTTCGAGCAAGCCGGATTTAAGAATGCCATTGATGCACGATTGGCTCCCACTGCCGAAGAAGATCCTGATTTTTGTATGTATGACAGTACTTATCCGTTTATTTCATGGAAGATATCAGGACAGAATAATGCTTATGGGCCGACTCCTTGTGAATCCCGGTCCGGAGAGATTATTGCTTGTCACGTCGGTATTTTCAGCAGCGTGTTGAATTTGGAGCAAAAATGGTATTTTGCTCAATGTGGAGCCAATGACCCGCAGGCATGGAACATAGAATTTCCGGACTCTTTGCAATTGGAACAGATAAAACAAGTATTCATTCATGAAGTAGGTCACACATTGGGATTGGAACATAACTTTCTGGGTAGTTCCCATTATTCCATAGACCAGTTGCGTGATAATGACTTTTTGAGTCGATATAGTATAGGAAGTTCCATAATGGACTATGTACGATATAATTACGCTTTGCGTCCTCAAGATAAGGTTGATTTGAAAAACAGGCGGGTACGTGTCGGCGAATATGATAAGTGGGCTATTGAATGGGGATACCGTATATTTCCGGGTAAGGATGCTTCTGAAAGAGAAGAGAACAGAGAGCGTTGGAATCAGGAAAAACAGAAAGATTCTTCCTTGCATTTTTCAGGTGGGATAGATGTACGGGCGCAGGCGGAAGACTTAGGTAATGACCATGTTATTGTCAATACACAAGGAATAGAGAATCTGAAATATTTGTGTGAACATCCGGATGTCTGGCATGTAACGGACAAAACGTCTTTATATGTATTACAGGGGCGTTATGAAGCGGTATTGAATCATTATAAACAGTGGGTACAGCATGTTTTGTCGCATTTGGGCGGAAAACGTCTTGCGGAAGCCGATGATGAGAATATTTATATACCGGAAAAGGCTGATTACAATAAGAAGGTGATGAACTTTATACAGACTTATGTATTACAGCCTCCTGCGTGGATGTTTAATAAATCGTTTACCCATAAATTAGAAATAGATGCCAGTCAAGAATTCGACCGTTTTTATGAGGAACTTATGTCGGAAATAATCCGTTCTCTTCGGAAGGTGGAAGAATCAGAGAATGCTTGTGAGGATATGTTATCTGTAAATGAGTTTTTGGAAAGTATGCATGAAAGGTTATTCGTTGAATGGACTGATAATGTTCCTGTAAGTGAAGCGAAGTATAAGATACAGACGCTTTATGTAAATAAACTCTGTGATTTACTGGATCGGTCGGAAAAGATAACCTCGTCGAAATTATTAGTTTCTGTTATGCAAGCTTTGAATAGAATTAAGAAAGAGGGGCTTGATTATAGTAATAGGGTAGCAGAACCGGTTGCTAAAAAACGTGCTATGTTTCTGGTAGATAGTATTATATTTTAAGGATGAAAAGCAAATAAAGAGGCTCATGAATAAAAGAAAATATGTGATTATTATATTGTTGTGTATGGCCGCATGGCTCCAGGCGCAAGATTCCGTCAAGACGTTTGATGAATTCTTTGTCACCGGAATGAAAAAAATAGAGGGAGTATTTCCTGTATATGTAGCGGAGAAAGAGGTTTATCTGGAAATACCCAGTGAATATATCGGGCGGGAGATTGAAGTGCGAGGACAGATAGATAGAGGCTTCGATTTACTGAATCGTCCTGTTACCGGTTTGGGGGTAGTACGCATCATGTCTCCTGATAAAGCTACGATTTGTTTCCAAAAACCGTTTTATACAGAACGTATTCTGGATGAAAAGAGTGTATATCAGCAGTCATTTTCATTGTCGAATATACAACCTGCCGGCGATAGCTATCCGGTAGTGGCTTATTCGAAAGAACAAGGAGCCATTATCAGGATCACAGAATATTTGGTAAATGGCAATGACTGGTTCAGTTATAATCATACTTTTATCCGTTCGTTGGTTCCGGAACTGTCGGAGGTAACAAAAATACATCCTTTTGAAGAAGGGGTGTCCTTTACGGTCAGGCGTTATCACGGGGTTGAGGCGGAAAGATATATGTTTTCCAGCTCTGCCATTATATTGCCTGAAGGTAGCATACCTTTGGAGGTTACTTGTGTAGTACGTTTGCTCCCTCAAAAGAAAGATCAGATCCGCCTGGCAGATCACAGGATACCCTATCAGACATTGACTTTTAAAGATTATTCCCAAGATCCTTATTGTATGGTAGAAGATTCATTAATTCTTCGTTGGGATATGTCGAAACCGCTTACTTTTTATATAGATACGCTTTTTCCGAAGGAATATTTTCAAGCTGTGAAAGAAGGAATATTGGTATGGAATACTGCATTCCGCAAGGCAGGTATCCGGGATGCTTTACAAGTGAAGTATGCAGACAGCAAGATTATTCCGGCCGAACAGCGTGCTTTCGTTTCTTATGATTTGATGATGCCGGGGATAAAGAGCGACTTTACCTGGCATCCTCGTACCGGAGAAATACTGTCATGTCGGGTGAATATCGGACATGGATTTCAAAAAGGAAAATTGGATGACTATTTGTTGAGTTGTGGTGCTTCGGATCCACGTATCATAGCCGACCGTTATTCTAAGGAAGTGGAAAAAGAGTTGTTACGAAATGAAATAACAGGGGAAATCGGGCATCTTTTAAGTTTACGCGGAAATCTGTCAAAAAGCTCGTGCGGAACGACTGTAAAAGTAGGAGACGATGCTTGCCGGGCTATTTATTTTGGTTATAATCCTCTCAAAGGAAGTAGGAATTGCTATGATGAACGGGAGCAACTCCGCCGATGGATAGATAAAAACCTGCCGGATGGGACTTTTTCTCTTCCGTTATCCGATTATGTAGCAAAAATGTCAAATCTGCAGATTGTACTAAATCAATTGGACAAGATTGTGTATAAAGAAGGAAAAAGGGACAAAGGCAGTTCACTCACTGATATATACAGGAAGGCTATTCGTCAATATGGAAGTTACCTGATGGGAATAGCTGAAACAGTGGGAAGTTCCCAACCGGCAGACGCACAACATCAAGCAATGCTCGAACTGGACAACTATTTATTTCATCTTGTAGAAAAGATGGAATGTACGTATGTAAAAGAGAATTTACTGGAAGCAAGAAATAACATTCTATATCCGGAATTGGTAAAGATGTTCAAGCACTTACTAAGTATAGAAACAATATCGGCTCTTAGATTGCAAGCATTACATAGTAATCAAAAAGGATATAGTGATGACGATTTCTTCCGGGATTTGTATAAAGGGCTGTTTAATGATTTTGATCCGTCGGCTGCTGTAAGCTATGAACAAATGGATATCCAGTTGATATGTCTGGACGCATGGTTGGATATAATACAGGAAAATGCAAAACATACTAGTACAACGAAGCGTTTAAAGGATGAATTGCATAGTCTGTACAACAGATTGGAGAAGCTTAGTACGATACATCCCCAGGCAGAGGTGCGTGATATGTACACTTTACTTATGGGAAGAATTAAGTGAAAAAATAGTCGTACAGATAGGATAACCTGTAAGTTTTGGGTTATCTTTGCTATGATTTATGAATAAATAATTAGAATAAAATGACTATTATTTTTCCTTCACCCATCTTCGGCCCTATTCATTCCCGCCGTTTGGGCGTTTCTTTGGGAATCAATTTATTACCGGAAGACGGTAAGGTTTGTTCGTTCGACTGCATTTACTGTGAGTGTGGCTTCAATGCCGAACGTCGTACGAAGAAGCTTCTCCCTACCCGTGAAGAAGTCCGCACGGCTCTCGAAGAGAAACTGAAAGATATGCAGGCAAACGGTTCCGCTCCCGATGTACTGACCTTTGCCGGAAACGGTGAACCGACTGCGCATCCCTACTTCCCGGAAATCATAGAAGATACACTTGCGCTTCGCGACAAGTATTTCCCAAAAGCGAAAGTAAGTGTATTGAGTAACTCTACATTTATCGATCGTCCTGCCGTATTCGAAGCACTGAACAAGATAGATAACAATATTCTGAAATTGGATACGGTAGATGAAGAATATATTCATTTGTTGGACCGTCCTAACGGAAAATACTCTGTTAAAAAGATCATCGAAAAAATGAAAGAGTTCAAAGGAAACTGCATCGTACAAACGATGTTCCTGAAAGGAAGTTATCAGGGAAAAGATGTAGATAATACATCTGACAAGTATGTGCTCCCCTGGATAGAAGCAGTGAAAGAAGTAGCTCCCCGTCAAGTGATGATTTATACGATCGACCGGGAAACTCCCGACCACGATTTGCAGAAAGCTACGCATGAAGAGTTAGACCGTATTGTGGCTTTATTGGAAAAGGAAGGTATTCCGGCAACAGCTTCTTATTGAAATATAATTCAACAGGGATATATTTCTAATAGATAATACGTAAGAGAGTTAATATAAGAGGGCGAATTAATAGAATTCAGAAGTTTTACTTCCTATTCTATTGCTCGCCCTTTTATTGGCTTCATGAGCTGTTTCAGCCTATTCTGACAAGGGTATATTCTCACTGCGATGAGAAAAAGTTCTCATCGCAATGAGTATTTTTTCTCATCGCAGTGAGAATGCTTGAGAAATGTACTTCCCTGATAATTGAACTGCACCCCAAAAGTTAGACACAAAACTTTAGGAGTGCAGTTTTTTATGCGACATTCATTTGAAGAAAAACTCAATATTGTGAGCAAAGTCAAGAGCGGTCAGCTCATTAATACCTCTTTGGTTGTTCGGTTTCTTATATGAAAGGCTAGCTTCCTTTCTTCACATAATCTTTCGGCAATATCCCGAACTGTTTCTGAAAGCAGCGTGCGAAGTATGAAGGATTATTAAATCCTACGATGTAGCAGACTTCGTTAATCCGGTATTCCCCTTCCCGCAAAAGTTCTCCCGCAGTTTTGAGCCGAATCAACCGGATATAATCATTGGGTGGCATTCCTGTCAATCCTTTCAACTTGCGCTGTAAGTTGGAACGGCTGATAGCCATCTCTTCCGCCATCTTGTCAATGGTAAATTCTTCATTGGTGAAATTGCGGGTAATGATTTCATTGATTGTGTTCAGCCATTTCACGTCTGTTTTGTTCATTAATGTCTGGTCGTACGACATATTCGGTACCGTTGTAAAGTGGTTGAAAAGCATACGTCGGTTTTCCAGCAGATTATTGATGGTGGCTTTCATGTGGCTTAGTGAGAAAGGCTTTTCTATATAAGCGTCCGCGCCATAGTCGAGACCCGCAATTTTTGAGTCGATGCTGTCGAGTGCCGAAAGCAGGATAAACGGGATATGGCAAAGCATATTGTCGGAACGGATGGACTTTAATAATTCGAATCCGTCCATGTGAGGCATGACGATGTCGCTGATAATAAGATCTACTGTCGTTGTCTCCAGACATTCCAAGGCTTCCTTGCCATTGGCGGCTGTATGGATGGTGTAGCTATTTCCCAGATTCTTAGCCAGAAACTCCAGCATGTCCGTCGTGTCTTCCACTACTAAAAGAGAGTAACCGGCGGGTTCGCCTTCTTCCTCCAAAGCGGGAACCTTGTCGGGCATGGAAGTAATGGAGGGGCTGACAGAGATGCTTTTCTCCAAATACGGAATTTCCACACAGACTTCGCATCCTTCCGTATAGCCGGGATTGATATAAACCTTTCCCTTATGCTTCTCCACCAACAATTTGACGAGACTCAATCCGATGCCTACTCCCGATCCGTTATTTCCTGTATTTCCCACCTGATAAAACGGTTCGAAAACTTTGCTGCATTCCTCTTGCGGAATACCCGGACCGTCGTCACGCACACACAGGGAGAGCGTGCGCCCTTCAGAAGACAGATGTTCGTCCATAATTACCATAATGCGGGTACGGGCATATTTCATGGCATTTGTCAACAGGTTGCTGACAATTTTAGTCAGCGCCTCTTGGTCTACATTATATTGCAGGTGCTCTTTCGGCAGAGAGACGCTGAAAGATATTCCGGTCAGGGAGATGGCACGGAAACGGTCAATGATGTCCTCTATCATCCGGTTGATGTCCACCTCATTGAATGAAAGCGTATAACCTTCCTTGTCCACTTTTCGGAAGTCGAGCAATTGTTTGATAAGCTCCATCAGCCGGTTGGTATTCTTTTGTATCACAGACAGGTTGCTTTCCACTTCACTGTTCCATTCATGTGTTTCCAAAATCGCTTCCAGCGGAGCTTTGATAAGACTAACCGGAGTCTTGATTTCATGTGCCACTTGGGTGAAGAATGTAATTTTCGACTGGAACAATTCCTGATTCTTGATTTGTTCCATCTCTTTCATCTTTCTTGCTTTCACAGCCTGCTGTTTACGCAAATAAAGCTGTATCAGGAAATATGCGAGGCCACACGCTATTAGTAAATAGAAAATCTTGGCATAAATGGTCTTCCAGGGTGGAGGAAGAATTTCAATATGCAGGCAACAGTCGTCATTGCTCCAATATTCATCGTTGTTACTGGCTTTCACACGGAAAGTATATTCACCCGGAGGCAGGTTGAGAAAAGATACGTTATGTTTATCCGTATATATCCATTCTTTGTGAATACCGTCCAGTTTGTAGGCATATAAATTCTTGCTGGGAGCCACATAACTAAGACTTTCGAATGCGATGTCGAACGATACCACCTGATAAGGAATCGTTACTTGTCCGCTAAGAGCAGGTATACGCTTGCTAAGGCTTACTTTGTCGTCGGGGCTGTGCATATATACCGCCGAGATAGACGCCGTAGGTCTTACCTTATTAATCGATAATTTGAACGGATAGAAACAATTAAACCCGTTCACCCCACCGAAATAGAATTTCCCGTCACTGGCTTGCAGGGAAGAGCGGAAATTGAATTGGTTGCTTTGCAATCCATCCTCGATGGTATAGAGTTGTGCCCGTTTGTTCTGCGGCTCATACCGGATCAGTCCCCTGTTGGAAGAAAGCCAATAGTTACCCGATTGGTCGTCCAGTATGCCATAGATGATATTGTTCGGCAGATTCTCTTTGGTAGAGAAGTTTTCAAAACGGTCCTCCTGATAGTGATAACGGCAGATACCACCGCCTTCGGTACAGAACCATAGATGCTGTTTATGATCAATATACACACGGATTACCCAGTTGCTGCAAGGAGAATCAGGATTTGCCGGGTCGTTGCGATAGTTGTGCAATTTGCCGGTTTGGCGGTTGTAACGCCAGATACCGTCCCTTTTGCTTGCCAGCCATAGGTCTCCGTATGGGTCTTCAACCATGTCGTAGATAAAGATATGGCTTAAAGGTTCCAATGTCCGGAAAGAATCACTTTCCGGGTCATACTGACAGAATCCGGAGAGCGTTCCCAAATAAATGCTGCCATCTTTCGTTTGATAGATGGAGTAGATATGATCGTTAGGAATTGAATGTGGGTTTGCGCGGTTATGGCGATAGTTTTTCATTTTTCCCGTTTGAATATCCAGGATATATAATCCACGGGAGAAACTGCCAATCCACAATTTTCCTTCATTGTACAACAGTGCATGGATATTGTGATAACCGATATTAGGGTTACTGTTTCTCAACAGATGTTTTTTAAACTTCTTCGTGCGGGGATCAAAGAGATTCAGTCCCCCGTCTTCGGTAGCAATCCAGATGTTACCGTCGGGATCTTCGCAGAATTGGCTGATTACATTTCCCGAAAGAGAATTTTCCGTACCATTGGGATAATACCACTCGATATCCTTATGCTTGGGAGACAGGTAACTCACTCCACTGAAATAAGTCCCGATCCAGATTCCCCCTTCCCTATCCTGATAACAGGCATAGATACTTTCTTTATTTTGTCCGTCGTCGGTAGGCAGACATTCTCCTGTCGTGGTGTTGAATGTATAAAGTCCGTCGTCGGAGCCGAGATAGAAAGAGTTGGCCGTCCGTTGAAACAAGGTGCGGATGCGCGGAATGGTAAGCGTGTCCCCTTCTCCGAAGTAATAGCGGAATTGCCCTGTCTCTTTATTGAAACGTGCCAGTCCCCCGTACCATGTACCCGCCCATAATACTCCCTGCGAACTTTCCATCAAAGAGATAATCTCGTTGCAGGCAGGACGTCCGAAAGAAGTGCCCTCGGATATATACCCTGTGAAGTTGTCCGTGCGTTGGTTGTATTTCGCCAGCCCATTCCGGGTACCTATCCAGATAGTCCCGAACGAGTCGTTGTAAATCACCCACACGTGATTGTCCGGCAATGAATGGGGATCGGAAAGAGAATGTAGATAGTGCCTCAACGTACCTTTTTTCTCGTTGTAGACAAACAGTCCGTTGGTTGTTCCGATCCATAACTGCCCGTCATTGTCGTATGCCATTCCGAAGACACTGTTGACTGTCACTCCGTCTTCCGTCTGTGTATCGAATACGGAGAATTTCTCCTCCCGCGAATCGAATAAATACAGTTTTTCCGTACTGGCCACCCAAATCTGATTGTTATCCTGATGGCGGCAGATCGTTACTATATTCATATAACTGTTTCCACCGTTTTCTGACGAATGTCCGTAGTTGGTGAACTCGATACCGTTGAAACGATTCAATCCGTCCTGTGTTGCAAACCACATATATCCGATGCTATCCTGAAGGATGCTTCGGACACAATTGCCCGATAACCCCGATCTAACGTCATATTTCTTGTAGATATTGGCGAAGACCAGAGAAACGGATGCAAGCAGTATACCTATGAATAAGATGAATCGTTTCATAATTTCCTTTCTTTGTTATTAGGTTCGGTTTAATTCAATTCAATTCTGTCCAGCTTAATTCTGTTCCGTTCTGTTTTTCAGTTTAATTTTGTTCCGTTCAGTTTAGTTCTATTCATTCCGGTTTACTACCGTTTAGTTTTCGTTGGCAGTTATCCGCTCCACAAGCTATGAGAGCCTGTTTTATGGGGGATATATTTCTTGTTTACAAGAGCTATATGTGCTGCGTATTGGATCTATATACCCAACACGCAGCACATATATACCCAACAGATTGGATCTATAGCTCCTGTAAACAGGGTAATTACCCCCTTTGTAGAAGCCTTTATTTCACGTCGTCCCACGTATCTGTGCGGAACGGGAAAGCACTCAATCCGAAAGTATTCCGCAGCGTGATATTTCCCACATAATTACGGAAAGCATAGCGCACGGCAACCGGTTGGGTTACCTCTTCACTCCACACTTCTACTGTGTTGGTACGTCCTACAATCTTTGCTTTCGCCGGATAGAACTTCTTGTCCGCTCCCGCAATCTCGAATCCTTCCAGTTCGGAAAAAGTAGGAAACAACCCCGCAGGTGCATTATCAAATGTCACTATAGCCTTTTTGTCCGCATAGTCCACTTTGGTCATCGTCGGACCGTTGGATGGCAACCGGCGGATACCGTATGTTTTAGTCAATGCAAGTGTAGCTAACCGAAGCCCTACTACATCCTTCTGTGGCGGATGGATGCAGAATTCATCACCGATATCCGTAGTGGGGACCATGCCCGAATTAGGAATCGTTTTCAGTGCTTCCATCTGTGCTTCACGCAATAAAGCAGCCCCCGTATTGCTGCTGTTTTCATATTTGTAAGGAGCAATCTGCACATAATAGAAAGGCATATCGGGTGCCTCCCATACATTTCTCCATAGCTGCACCATGGCAGTCATCATCGGAGCATAGAATTGATAGTTGGATATGTTCGATTCTCCCTGATACCAGAGGAAACCCTTTGCCGTGAAGTTCTTAACAGGCCATAACATCGAGTTGTACAGACATTCCAGACGTTGGTGCACTCCTCTTTTAGGATTTTTGGCAGCTTCAATATCCATACCTTCAACGGTTTTCAATGTCGGTTCATCCATCCATGCTTCGATCGCCGAACCTCCCCAACTGTTGATAACCAGCCCTACCGGGAGATGGAGACTTTCAGTCAGTTGGCGGGCAAAGAAATAGGCGGCGGCACTGCAATCAATGGTCGTTTCGGGTGATGATACTTCCCATTTTCTTTTCTCGAAATCCGTACGGCGTTCTGTTTCGTTGGTTCTCGGTACGGTAATAAAACGGATACGGTCACGATAATTTCCCGAGTTCAGTAACGTTTCAAGCGAGTTGTCAATGGGTTGCGCCGCATTTCCCATCATGCGCATTTCCATGTTCGACTGTCCGGAGCAGATCCACACCTCCCCTATCAGTATATCCGAGAGAGTGACCGGAGTGCCGTCACTGATAGTAATAGAATAAGGTGTATAACCCCCTTCGGGAGTGTCTACTTTTACCAGCCAGGCCCCGTCTTTATCCGTAGATGCCTGATAAGTCCGGTTGTTCCACGAAGTGGTGACGGTTATTTTTTTGCCGTCCGCCCACCCCCATAACTTAACGGAGCTGTTCTGTTGAAGTACCATGTGATCTCCCATCATTGCAGGGAGTTTTACTTTGCCTTGTGCAATCGGCAGGAATAAAAGTGATAAAATAAGAAGTAGAAAATGTTTTTTCATACTGGTTTTATTAGATATTCGACGAATAGTTATTAGGTATCAGGCAAAAATACAACCTATTTTTAAATATGGAATAAAACTAGCTAGTCATTTTCTGATAAAAGCTAGTCGAAATCTTAAAAGCTTGTTTTTCCTTTCCATTCTCCGCCGAATTTTCTTAATTAGTGGCATCAATCGCCTAGACAGTATTATTAGGTTGGTTAAATATCCCATTTCTTTGCATTGTGAGTATTTAACAACCTAATTGTTTCATTAAATCTAATAAAATGAAAAAGAAGCATTATCTATTATTTTTATTGGCTTCGCTCTTTTTACTGACAGATGTGGTGTGGGCACAGACATCTGCCACGGTAAGTGGAGTAGTGATCGATGAGAATGGAGAAACCCTGCCGGGTGTTTCCGTCGTCGAAGTAGGTACAACGAACGGTGTCCTGACAGACCTGAACGGACACTACACCTTAAAAACAACTTCTGCCAAACCTTCCGTTTCTTTCAGTTACATTGGTTATCAGACCACCACGCTTCCCCTGAACGGGCGTACGAAACTCGATGTACAGATGAAGGTGGAAACGAAAGTGCTGGATGAAGTAGTGGTAGTGGGCTACGGTGTACAGAAGAAAGTGAACCTGACCGGCTCCGTGACTTCCATCAACTTTGCCGACCAGACGGAAGGACGACCCATCATGAGTGTTTCTTCCGCCCTTTCGGGACTCGCCGCCGGTATGAACGTCACGCAGGCTTCGGGACAACCCGGTTCGGACGGTGCCACCATCCGCGTGCGTGGTAACGGTACGTTCAATACCAACTCCCCATTAGTCTTGGTAGACGGTATCGAATGGAGCATGGACAACGTGAACCCCAACGACATCGAAAGCATCTCCGTACTGAAAGACGCTGCCTCCACAGCTATTTATGGTACGCGCGCCGCCAACGGAGTCATCCTTATCACCACCAAAAGCGGGAAAGGCAAACCGCAAATCTCCTATTCTTATTCGGGAGTCGTGCAGATGCCTTACAACAACCTCTCTTTCGTAAGTGACTATGCCCGTTATATGGGACTGGTGAATGAAGCTTGCGACAATGTGAACACCAAAGGTATCTTCTCACAGGAAAGCATCGACCGTTGGAGGGCTGCTTCTGCCGATCCGAACGGGTTGAACGAGTACGGAGTACCCAATTACGTGGCCTATCCCAACACCGACTGGTTCGACGAAGTATTCGACACCGGATATTCGCAAGAGCACAACCTGTCTGTGGCGGGCAGTTCGGAGAAAGTGAAATACATGCTTTCCTTGGGCTATCTCGACAATCAGGGAGTGATGAACCGCTGGAATCTCGACTCAAGTACGCAGAAAATCAATTTCCGTACCAACCTGGAAGCCAAGATAGTGAAATGGATGACCGTCGGCACCCGTCTTTACGGGCAAAAGCAAGATTACGGAATGGCTAATATCAGCAACGGATTCAAGTATCTCTATCAGACCACTCCGGGTGTATATCCCGGTGAGCCGAACTATTGGGGACGTGCCGCACTGGCCAGTGAAGAATCTTCCAATGCCAATAATATCTTCGGTCAGATGGCGGGAGCCACCGGTTTCAATACCGTATGGCGTCTCAACGCTTCGGTCTATGGAATTATCACTCCCTATAAAGGGCTCAACATTGAAGGTACCTTCAATTATTCGCCGACATTCACCGACAAGTCTTCTTACAGTCGCCAGAATGGTTATTGGGACTACGTCACCGACCAGCGTGTCAGCGAAAGCGCGTTGGAGAACGCTTCCATCACCAATACGAGCGCACGCACCTGGCGTCAGAGTGCTGAAATACTGGTACGCTACAATACGACCATCAAGAAAGACCACGATCTGGGCGCACTGCTTGGATATTCCGCACAGGAATATTACAGCAAGAGCTTTGCCGTTTCCCGTAAAGGCGCTACGGACTGGACGCTGAACGAACTAAGCACATACGAGACGCTCGTCAGCTCTTCCAGCTCATCGCCTGCCAAATGGGGACTGCTCTCTTACTTCGGCCGTGTCAACTACGGATATAAAGGACGTTATCTCTTCGAAGCCAACCTTCGTGCCGATGCCTCCTCCCGTTTTGGTGTGAACCAGCGTTGGGGATATTTCCCCTCGTTCTCCGGTGGATGGCGTATCTCGGAAGAATCGTTCATGCAAGGAGCATCGGACTATCTTTCCAACCTGAAACTGCGTGTTTCCTGGGGAAAGACAGGTAACAACTCTACGGGCAACTACGACTGGCAGGCAAACTACGCCACAGGCAATGTTGTAATCGATGGTGAAGGAACCAAAGGACTGGTACGTAAAAAACTAAGCAACGACAAATTGCACTGGGAAAGTACCGCCACCACCGACATCGGACTTGATTTCGGCTTCTTTAACAACCGCCTGACGGGTGAAATAGACTATTATAATAAGTATACTTCGGACATTCTCTACCATCCTGAACTCTATCTTTCGATGGGTGTCGTAGGCTCTGCTCCCGAAAACCTGGGTGAAGTGCGCAACCGCGGTGTTGAATTTACCTTGAACTGGAACGACCGTATCGGAAAAGATTTCGAATATCGGGTAGGCATGAACTTCTCTTTCAACGCCAACAAAGTAATGAAGTTCAAAGGCGAACTCCAGAAATACTGGACGTATGATGCGCAGGGAAACAAAGTCAGTTATGTTAATAACTTCAGTGATGTGTCCGAATCCGGTTTCGGAGGTTATATCTGTGAAGGTCGCCAACTGGGGGAAACCTATATGTATAAGGTGTACAGAGGTTCCGGCGAAGGCTATACCGGAGGTGCGGTGGATATCCATGCGGGACCGAAGGACGGAATGATACGTACGAAAGAAGATATGGTATGGGTACAGGCCATGATTGACTCCGGTTATTCATTCGGAGGAATGAAGACGATTGCCAAAGACCAGCTTTGGTATGGTGACATTCTCTATGCCGACAGCAACGGTGATATGAACTACGGTGATACCAACGACCGGGATTTCTCCGGACACACCAGTGTCCCCAAATTCAACCTGGGCTTCAACTGTGCCTTCTCTTACAAGAACATTGATTTCTCCATGTTATGGTCGGGAGCTTTCGGGCATTACCTCAACTGGAATACAGATTACTACAACTCGACACTGGTCAGCCACGGATATGGCATTATCGAGCATATCGCCGATAACCATTACTTCTTCGATCCTTCCAACCCGGACGATCCGCGCACCAACCAGTCGGGCAAATATCCCCGTCTGACATACGGTACTACCTATAATAACAGAATCCAGAGCGACTGGAACGAATATAAGGCCGACTATTTCAAATTGAAGAATATCCAGATCGGCTATACGTTGCCGCAACGGATTTCCAGCAAGTTCTTTGTTAGCAAGCTCCGTGCTTTCGTGTCGATGGACAATATCCTGACGATTACCAGCTATCCGGGACTCGATCCGGAGATAGGAACAGAAATCGGTTATCCGTTGATGCGTCAGATCTCTTTTGGCGGACAGATTACCTTTTAATGATGTAGAACTAAAAAACAGAATCTGATATGAAAAAGATATTAATGATTTTAACGATGGCGCTGGCGGCTACCTCCTGCATGGATATTCTCGATGTGGCTCCGGAAGACCAGATCGCAAGTGAAAACATGTGGACCACGGAGGAGCTTGCCGACAAGGGAATGGCAGGACTCTACTTCCCCTTCTATGCCACCCAACTCTCCTCCACCCAGCTTCGCCGTGCCGACGGACTGAACCGTCAGGGAATCGAAGCCATGAGTTTTGCGACCGATTATTATTCCAATAATTATCCGGTGGAACTACTTTCGCTGGCTACCAAGCCTGCCAATGACTTTCAGGTGTGGTATGAATGGAAGTTCTGTTACACCATTATCCATGCGTGTAACGATGCGATTGCCAATCTGCATAAAGCGGATATGAGTGCTGATAAACTGGCGCGTTACCAATGCGAAGCCCGCTTCCTCCGTGCGTGGGCGTACAATCGTCTGAATATGCTTTATCAGGGCGTCCCCGTTTATCTGGAACCTATCAATAACGAAGACTGTACCCGTGGTCAATCTTCGGTAGATGAGGTATGGCAAGTCATTCTGGATGATTTGACGTATTGCATCAACAATCCCGATTTCCCCAATAACACGCTGAATGAAAACTACGGCCGTCCTTCTAAAGGAGCCGCTTATGCCCTGCGTGGTATGGTATATATGTGGAAGAAGCAATACAAGGAAGCAGGCAACGATTTCAAAGAAGTGGAAGCGTGCGGTTATGGCTTGTGGACAGGCGAATATGCCGACTTCTTCAAATATGAAAACGAAAAGGATAAAGAAATGATCTTCTCGCTCCAGTTCAGCGAAGAAACCGGTTATTGTGATAACATTCAGCAAATGACCGGTGCCCGCGATACGTATGATGGCTGGACGGAAATAAAACCTTCCGCAGACTTTGTGGACTACTATAAGAACGCCGACGGATCGGACTTCAAATGGTCGGAAGTAGACGACCTGGAAGACTGGGACTTACTGACTCCGCAACAACGTGAAATCTTTTTCTGCCGTGACGGATTGGAATCCATGTCCTCACAAAAAAATGCCCTTATCAAACGGGTAGGCGAAGATATCTATCAGAAATATTACCTCAACAGTGGTAATGAAGCCCGTATCAAAAAGGCGTATGACAACCGTGACCCGCGTCTGCAACAGACCGTCGTCACTCCTTATGTGCCGGTGGACTGCTACAAGCCTAATTATGCAGGAGATGCCAACCAGATCGGTAAACAACTCCGTTGGCCGTTGAAGGAACAGGGAACGAATGGCGGAGACTTCTGGCTCGATAAACGTACTTCTGCTTTCTACTGCTATCGCAAGTACAATGAGTTTGAGAAAGGCCGTTTGATTAGCCGGAGCCGTTGCCATACCGACTGGCCGTTGATTCGCTATACCGATGTACTGTTGCAGTATGCCGAAGCATTGGCGCAGACCGATCAGTTGGGAGAAGCCATCCGTTTGGTGAATAAAGTACGTACCCGTGCCCACATGCCCGCACTGACAGAGGGCGGAAGCGGTCCGTGCGCAGTGAACGGAAAAGAAGACATGCTCGAAAGGATACGCTATGAACGTCGCGTGGAATTCTGCTTGGAAGGAATCAACTTCTTCGATGAAGTACGTTGGGGAACCTACAAAGAAACCAAATTCCAGGGAAAAGACGTGAATGGCGGCAAGTCCTGGTGGGGCGATATGGTAGAGTATAACTGGTATTACACCGATTACATGTGGCCGTGGACTGCTCCTATCGTTGAAATGCAAAAGAACCCGAACCTGACTAAACGAAGCGGTTGGGCGTATTAATCATAAAGATTTGAATAAGGATGAAGAAAATACTTTTACTATTACTCATTTTTGTATCCGGTTGCACGGGTGTAGTTGCGCAACAGTTTGATTATGGCAAGATAGCGCCTCATCCCCGGCTGTTATTGCCGGAGGGCGGAGAAGAAGCTATTAAGAAAGCTATTGCGGAGTATCCCCCGTTGGCAGCAGTTCACCAACGGATCATGGAACTTTGCGACCGGACACTTACGGAACCACCTGTGGAACGTATCAAGGAGGGCAAACGCCTGCTGGCGATTTCGCGCATCGCATTGAAGCGTATCTATTACCTCTCATACGCTTATCGTATGACGGGAGATCGGAAATACGCTCTCCGTGCGGAACAGGAGATGCTGGCTGTCAGTCGTTTCACCGACTGGAACCCTACTCATTTCCTGGATGTGGGTGAGATGGTAATGGCATTGGCTATCGGTTATGACTGGCTGTATGACTCTTTGCAGCCCGACACCCGCCGGGTGGTGCGCGAAGCAATCATTGCGAAAGGGTTCGACGCGGCAAAGAACACCCGTCATGCCTGGTTCTATACAGCCAAGAATAACTGGAATTCCGTATGTAATAGTGGATTGGCATATGGCGCGCTGGCTCTTTTTGAAGAGATTCCGGAGGTATCGAAAGGCATCATAGAGAAATGCATGGAGACAAATCCGAAAGCGATGGTAGGTTATGGCCCCGACGGAGGTTATCCCGAAGGATTCGGATATTGGGGGTACGGGACAAGTTTTCAGGTAATGCTCATTGCTGCGCTCGAAAGTGCTTTCGGCACAGACAATGGGCTCTCCCAAGCCCCCGGCTTCATGGAATCTGCCCGTTTCATGCAGTATATGACGGCTCCGGGCGGAGACTGTTTCTGTTTCTCGGACTCTCCGGTAGAGGCGGAGTGTAATATGATGATGTTCTGGTTTGCAGGCAAGGCAAAAGACCTTTCCCTGTTGTGGATCGAACGTCAGTATCTCGACCGGCCGGATATGCCGTTTGCCGAAGACCGTTTACTGCCCAGCCTGATGGTGTTCTGTTCGCAGCTCGATTTGAAGAATATCGGCAAGCCGAAGAAAAACTTCTGGTTCAGTCGCGGAGATACGCCTGTGTTTATCTACCGTGGCGGATGGGACAGCAAGGAAGATACCTATCTGGGAGTGAAAGGCGGTTCGCCTTCTACCTCTCATGCGCACATGGATGCCGGTTCGTTTATCTTCGAGAGAGACGGGGTGCGTTGGGCGATGGACTTGGGTATGCAGAGTTACATCACGCTCGAAAGTAAGGGAGTAGACCTGTGGAATATGTCGCAGAACGGACAACGTTGGGAAGTATTCCGGCTAAGCAATATCGCTCACAACACCTTGACAATTAACGGCGAACGCCATTTGGTAAAGAGCAATGCTCCGATTACCCGTACTTTCGAGTCGAAGAAACAGAAAGGGGCGGAAGTAGACCTGTCGACTGTGTTTGCCAACAGCGTGAAGAAAGCCGTCCGCACCGTGATATTGGATCAGAAAGACCATTTGGAAGTGACCGACCGCTTGGAGACGGGTGACAAGGAAGCTACCGTATCCTGGATTATGGTCACTCCGGCGGAAGCCAAGATTACGGGCAAGAACCGCATTGAATTGACTAAAGACGGGCAACGGATGCTCCTGACAGCAGATACCGGTACGGAAGTAGAAATGAAAATCTGGTCCAACGTGCCCCCGCATGAATATGATTTCCGCAATCCGGGAACCATCCGCGTTGGCTTTGAGACGATGATTCCTGCCAATCGTGCCGCGCAACTGAAAGTACGACTTATTCCTTTGAAGTAGTAATACAAATAAATTCATTGAACCATGAAAACGATTCTTTTTAAAACAATCATCATAGCTTTCTTTGTAGGAACAGCCGTTAGTTGTTCCGATGAAGATGAGAACAGATTCCGTCCGGGATCTACCCATGAGAAACCGAATCCCACGGAGCCGGAGGGCGGACTGGATTATTCCAAACTGACTGCGGATAACCATCCCCGTCTGTTGATGAACGCCGAGGCTTTCACTGCATTGAAAACTAAAGTGGATGCAAATACGAGTGCCAATCTGACCTTGCTCCATAATACCATTATGGGAGTGTGCAACAGCAAAGGGATGAACGCCACGGCACTGACTTATAAATTGGATGCCAGCAACAAACGTATCCTCGATGTGTCTCGTGATGCATTACTGCGTATTTTCACCTGCGCTTATGCTTACCGGATGACCGGCGATGCCAAATACCTGACTAAAGCGGAAACGGATATCAACGCTGTCTGCAACTTTCCCGACTGGAACTCGAAACGCCACTTTCTCGATGTAGGCGAAATGGCTACGGCTGTTGCGTTCGGCTACGACTGGCTCTACAACGAACTAAGCGCAGCCACCCGTACAAAAGCGGCCAACGCATTGTTGAAGTTTGCCTTCCAACAGGCACAGAACAAGAACTGGAACCTCAACTTCTACGAAGCCACCAACAACTGGAACCAGGTTTGCAATGGCGGACTGGTCTGTGCGGCACTGGCTTCTTATGAAAACAATCCTTCCGAAGCAAAGGACATGATTGAAAAAGCATTGGAATCCAACAAACCTGCATTGGAAGTGATGTACTCTCCCGATGGCAACTATCCGGAGGGCAGCGGTTACTGGTGTTACGGCACGCTCTATCAGGTATTGATGCTTGCCGCCCTCAACAGTACGCTCGGCACGGATAACGGGCTTTCCGATACACCGGGATTCTCCAAGACGGCAGAATATATGCTGTATATGACAGGCTTGAACAGCAAGTTCTTTAATTATTCCGACTGTGCTCCCTCCTCTACTGCGGCATTGGCTTCATGGTGGTTTGCCGATAAATACAGTAATCCATCCTTATTATATAATGAGCTGAAAATGTTGAAGAACGGCGAATACGCTTCTTGTGCCGAAAACCGCCTGTTGCCGATGATTATGGCGTTTGCCAATAATCTGAATCTGGACGCAATCTCCGCTCCTTCCAATAAACTATGGAGTGGAAAAGGGGAAACGCCCGTGGTGATGGTACATACCGACTGGACATACACCGATACGGACAAATACCTCGGAATCAAAGGCGGCAAGGCAGGTTCGAGCCACGGACACATGGATGCCGGTTCGTTTGTATACGACGCGTATGGAGTGCGTTGGTCGATGGATTTCGGTCTGCAAAGTTATACAACGCTCGAGTCGGTATTAGCCGGCTTAGGTGGTAATCTTTGGGATATGGGACAGAACTCGATGCGTTGGGATGTATTCCGTTTGAATAACTTGAATCATAGCACGATTTCAATCAATGACGCCCGTCACCGGGTAAATGGGGCGGCTACGCTGACTACTACTATCAATACCGCTACGGAATTGGGAGCCACTTTCGATCTGACAGAAGTAGTGTCCGATCAGGCTGCGTCCGCTACCCGTACCGTGAAAATCGTGAATGATAAAGATTTAGTGGTTATGGATGAGATCAAGGCAAGAACGGATAAATCCGCCAAAGTGCGTTGGTGTATGGTGACGCCTGCCGTTCCGACGGTGGAAAGTAACCGCATCGTACTAACGAACGGAAGCAAAGTGATGTATCTCACAGCCAGCGGAAGCGTGAAGCCTACCTACAAGCAATGGAGTACCACTAGTGAGAACTCTTATGATCAGGCTAATCCGGGCACCTATATGGTCGGCTTTGAAGCAACGGTCACCGCCAATCAGACCGCCACATTTACCACAACCCTGTCCCCTAAATAAAAAAGAATGGAACGTATGAGAATCCTATTAATATCTATACTCGGACTTTTGACATTGGCCTCCTGCACGAAGCAGGAGCCGATGGAGGCGTTGATTGACCGTGTATTTACCGTTGCAGAGCAACAATACACGGCTATGGACACCCGCCTGACACAAAAGACACTTCCCCGCACGCTCTCTGCCGACGGTGAGTTTGTTCCCTCGAATATCTATTGGTGGTGTAGCGGCTTCTATCCCGGTTCCCTCTGGTATATCTACGAATATACCCGGAAGGATGCAGTGAAAACACTGGCCGAGAAGAACACGCTGAAACTCGACTCTATACAATACGTGACCAGGGATCACGATGTCGGTTTCCAGTTGAATTGCAGTTACGGCAATGCTTTCCGGCTGACAGGTAATGAGGCTTATAAACAAGTGCTCTATCAGGGTGCCAAATCCTTGTCAACCCGCTTCAATCCTGCTGCCGGTGTGATCCGTAGCTGGGACTTTGTACGCAAAGGCTGCGACTGGAAGTTTCCGGTGATTATTGACAATATGATGAACCTTGAATTGCTGTTGTCCATGTCGAAAGCCTACGCCGACGACTCTTTGCAGAACATTGCCTGTACGCATGCCAATACCACTATCCAGCATCACTTCCGGGATGATTATTCCACCTATCATCTGGTGGATTATGACCCTGAAACGGGTGCGGTGCGCGGCAAGCAAACAGTGCAGGGCTTTTCGGACGATTCCTCTTGGAGCCGCGGACAGGCATGGGCCTTGTATAGCTATACGATGATGTTCCGTCTGACGGGGTATCAGAATTATCTGTTGCAAGCCGGGCATATCGCCGATATGCTGCTCCGCCGTCTACCTGCTGACGGTATTCCTTACTGGGATTTCGACGCTCCGGTAGAAGAGCAGACCTATCGGGATGCTTCCGCTGCGGCTATCATGGCCTCCGCCTTTATCGAACTAAGCCGTTATATCCCCGGCACGGAAGCCAAGGAATCTTATCTTGCCATGGCAGAAAAGCAACTCCGTACGCTTGCCTCGAAAGAGTATCTGGCAGAACCGGGTACGAACGAATGTTTCATCCTGAAGCACAGCGTGGGTGCACTTCCTGATAAAAGCGAAGTAGATGTCCCCCTGACGTATGCCGATTATTACTTTTTAGAAGCATTGCTACGGTATAAGAATTTACAAAAATAAGACTAATACAATATGATTATGAAGAACTTATATATAAATATGGCATTTATCTTCGTACTACTGCTGATAACTGCCTCCTGTTCGGACAAGGATGATTCGGCTCCGCGTGTCATTCCCACTATGAACCTGACAGTTTCGGAGATTGCGGACAATACGGCTCTGATTACTTCCGAGCAGCAAACTGGTACTACGTTTGGAGCGAAAGTCATTGAATTCTATCCGGTGGCGGACATCGGTTTTGACTATAACATTGAAGTGAAGCTGGTGAAATTCGTAGAAGAGAACGGAGAACCCGTATCTCTGCCCTATACGCGCAAAATCACCGAAGGATTGCGTCCGGGAGTGAATTACATCAGTGCGATCATCGCCTATAATGCCGAAGGACGTGCCGTGTGTTCCGCTTTCCAGACCTGGAAAGCTTCAGGAACGGAAGGAGCATGGAGTGACGGCGGTTCTGCCGGTGATCTGGAAGAGAATGAATGGTAAAAATGGTGTAACTCAAAAGAATGAATGGTATGAAAAATAGATTATTTGCAATAGGTGCAATGATTCTTATGATGACAAGTTGCACGCAGGACGAACTTATTTCGTCCGATAAGGGCAAAGAACCGGCAACGGCAGGTTCATGTCTGACATTGGTTGGACTCTCGTCTCCGCAGACGCGTGTTTCTATCGGTGACAAAACAGGTGATGTTTATCCGGTGCTCTGGAGCGAAGGGGATGCCTTGGGTGTGTTCTCCCGTACGGCAGGGACCGACATCAATAATGTGCAGTCTTTATTGAGTGATGAGTCGATCGGACAAAACTCCGGTGTCTTTACTTCGGACGACGTGAAAATGGCGGAAGAAGGAGCTACGGAACTTCTTATTTACTATCCTTACCGGGCAAGTACGGAACTGGCCGAAAATGGCAACAAGATAACTTCTACCCTGTCCGTTGAGCAGGAACAAAGCCGTCCCGGCGATAGCCGTCATATTGGAAAGTATGGTTTTGCGTTTGCCAAGGCTACGGTCAGCGGTCCGGATATGCTTGCTAAGTTTACGTTGAACCATGCGATGGCGTATGTGAAGTTCAGCATCTCGTCCCAGGAGCTTTCTACATACAAACTCAAGAGTGTCTCTTTATATGACAAGGAGACAAAAACTCCTCTTTCCGGTGTATTTACAGCAGATTTGGATACGGACGAACTGACCTACGGTACGGATGTGAAACCGTATGCTACTGTTTCACTGACTACTCCCGAACTGCTCGCTTCCGCACAGGATATATACCTGACTACATATCCTGCCGATTTGAGCGGCAAAGAAGTGTACATTGTCATCACTCTGGAGAATGACCAACAGACTGTTACAATTCCTATTCTCAAAGAAGGAAAGCAACTGAAAGCCAATGCTGTCAATACGATTGCTATTAACAACCTGAAACTTTCGGATAATTCCTGCGAATGGTACGAGCCGGTAGAGACACGTTTGTTGGCAGGAGGATGGGCTTATGGCGAGTCCAACTGTCTGTTGACTAATATATCTACCAGTGGCGTGAGCAATACGATGAGTGTGAAAGCACGTGGTAACTTTATGGAAGTGGAAGAACCCAAGTATGCCAAGACTATTCTGGGTTGCGATTTGAATAAGGATCATAAGATGATTGCCGTAAATGGCTCTACTACGGACATCTCCCCTATTGGCAGTGATTACAATATTACGATCAACACCTATAAAGTAAGTGGAGGCTATGACGGCGGTTGCGGTCAGGTGGCTATCTATGGAGCGGATCAGACTACCGTCATCTGGAGTTTTATTATCTGGATGACTCCTACTCCGGCAGAACACCCTTATGGTAATACGGGATATGTAGTGTTGGATCGTAATCTGGGTACTTATATGACGTGCGAAGGAGACAACTGGAAGCAAAACGGTGTTTACTTCCAATGGGGACGTCCTACGCCGGTCGGCCGGTCGGGAACCGTGGGTACTAATATACCTACCGAAGCCACCAACGTCCGATTCTCTATAGAAAATCCCCGCGCGTTGCTTTATACCAATAATGTGGAGAATACAAAATCCGACTGGTATCTGGGCGCATGGACCGGTGCACGTACCGATCGTAAAGATGACTTCTGGGGTAACCCGAATGAATCGAGCACTTATCTCAATCCTTCTGACGGTCATAAATCTATTTATGATCCTTGTCCGAAAGGTTACCGGGTTGTATCTCCCCGCGTATTGGATGAGATAGAACAGAAAGGTGAATTTGTGAAACAGAGCGCAACTGCGGTATTTAAATATTGCTATGACGGTACGAACTATGCTTATTGGCCGTTGGCAGGTTGTAAGTGGGGTTCCAACGGTGGTAATAATGGCAACAATACAGGATTGGATGCCAGTAAGGGTGCCGCTTGCTATTGGTCTAACTCATCGGCAAGCAGTTATGGAAATGACAAGGATCAGGGAGCTACTTCTCTGTATTATAAAGTTTCCGATAAGACGTGGACTCACTCTTCCGGTCGTTCTCATGCATTCTCTGTACGGTGTATGAAAGATACCGAGAATCGTTAGGCTTATGGGGCTGTATGAGGAATTAGAGTTTTCCATTTCTGTTCCATTTTTAAGATTCAGAAGAAAACCGGAATAAGATAAAAGGACCTAATAGAAGAAAAAGTGCATATTCAGTTGCAAGAATATGCGCTTTTCTTTTTATATTGCATTTATTTCCTTGAAATATGCAATATATGGTGTCACTAAACCATCGGTTTGGTGTAATCAAAGCTTCGGTTTGTTTAAAACAAACGCTCTCTTTGGTATAAACAAACCGTCGGTTCCTTTTAAAGGAAGCGAAACTGGGTTTTGGGAGAGCAGAATTAGAGCTGGTTTGTCTTTCTTTTCTGTTGGTTTGTAAATAGCAATCTGATATATGTCTGATGATATAGTGGCTTTTTATACTTTTAAAAGGTCTGCTTTACTGCAATTTGTCTAGCAATAATAGACGTTTGGTATCGCTTGCGAATTGTGCTGTTTTAAATTACAGGCGTTTTTTCTGATTCAGAAGAGAGGAGCTCGAATTATGAGGTACAGAATAGATAAAATATGCGTTTCTTCATATATCCTCTTTTCTGCTCCGGTAACTGGCCGGTGATGTTCCCAAATATGCTTTTACATATTTCCCGAAGAAGGATTGATTGGGGAAGTTGAACTCTTCCGCAATTTCTTTGATAGACTTGTCCGAATGCTTCAACCGGTATTTTATTTGCTCCATAGCCGTTTCATTAATCAAGTCTGACGGAGTTCTGCCACACGCCTGCTTGATAACCTTTGAAAAATGTTTGGGCGTATAACAGAGCTCGTTGGCAAAATAACTCACCGAGCGGTGTATACCTTTGTCTCTTGATAATAGCTCCATGAATTTCCGTAAGGTATAATTCACCTGCTTGATATTCTCTCTCGAACGATCCGACTTGTCGGAGCACTCGATTTCCTTATGAAGCTGCCCCAACATCTCACAGAAGAGAGCGGAAAAGAGATGCTGCATCACTTCCCTGTGGTAGCAATGAGGTTCATCATTTATCTTGGCCACAATTAAATCCCGGTAGAATCCGAAAACAGAATTGTCTTCTTCGTCGCTTACGGACTTCACCGGATTGTTATGGATATGAACGGCTGTGTTCCACGTCTCCTTTTCCATTTTAATGATACGTTGCAGAAAACGGGTGGAGAATCCTGCAAGCCTTACCTTATATTTAGGGCTTAACATCGTATGGCTGATGACGGTATTGGGAAGGCCGAGCAATAGATCGCCTGCCTTCAACTGGTAAGTCCGGTAGTTGATGTCCAGTTGGATGCACCCTTCTATACAGACGGCGATGATGAAACATTCCAGTCTGACAATATCATTATTATCAGGAATTCCTTCCAAGCTGTTGACTATTGCAAAATCATTATCTATATAGTCCAGTGCATGCTGACTGTCCTTAAAGTCTTTTATATCTATTGGTCTGATGTTCTCTTTTTCCATATTCTTTTCTTTTTTTCTTTTTGCAAAGTTGGTGAATAAAGCGGAAAACGGAATGTCCTGATTGCCTTTATAATTGTCTGATATGTCGTTTATTGACAAATAGTTAGCTATAATAAATGAAAAAGGCGAGAATAGGACATTTATGGAGGGAAATTGGTCACTATTGCCTTGTTCTTTTCTCCTACTTTTGTCCAGGATTTAACAAAAGAACAAAAGAGAAAGTATGATTACAGTAAGCAAAAAATGGATACGGCTGATAGGGATTGTCGGTTGTACAGTGTGGATGGCATCTTGCAAGCAGGCATCGGATGCGGGAGTGAAATCTTCTTCTTATGCAGTAATGCAGATAGAAGCGGTGGACAAAGAGTTTTCTTCTTCCTATTCGGCGACTATACGCGGGCGGCAGGATATTGACATCTATCCACAGGTGTCGGGAACGATTGAGAAACTCTGTGTGACCGAAGGACAGAAAGTACGCCGGGGACAATTACTCTTCGTTATCGACCAGGTTCCCTACAAGGCTGCACTGAAAACTGCCACTGCCAATGTAGAAGCAGCACGTGCCGGGCTGGGTACCGCCGAACTGACTTACAAGAGCAACAAAGAACTGTATGCACAGAAAGTTGTTTCTGAATTTAGTCTGAAAACAGCCGAGAACACTTATCTCACTGCCAAGGCACAACTCTCACAGGCCGAAGCCCAGGAAATCAGTGCCCGCAACAACCTTTCTTATACCGAGGTGAAAAGTCCCAGTGACGGAGTAGTAGGCGCATTGCCTTATCGCGTGGGTGCATTGGTAGGTGCTAATATGCCTTATCCGCTTACCACAGTCAGCGACAACTCGGATATGTATGTCTATTTTTCCATGACCGAGAATCAGTTGCTTGCCCTTACCCGCCAGTATGGTGATATGGATGAGGCATTGAAGAATATGCCGGAAGTGGAATTGCACTTGAACGACAATTCGGTTTATGATAAGAAAGGTGTCATTGAATCCATCAGCGGAGTCATCGACCGCCAGACGGGTACTGTCGTAGCGCGTGTGGTGTTCCCCAACGAATCACGGTTGCTTCATAGCGGAGCATCGGGCACGGTAGTAGTGCCGAGTATCTATAAAGACTGTATTGCCATTCCGCAGACGGCTACCGTGCGGATGCAGGACAAGACTATTGTATATAAGGTAGTGGACGGTAAGGCTGTCTCTACCCTGATAACTGTGGCCGGTATCAATGACGGACGCGAATATGTAGTGTTGAGCGGACTGAAAGCCGGTGATGAAATTGTATCGGAAGGCGCCGGACTGGTGCGCGAAGGCACGCAAGTTAAATAAGAAGGAGACTGATTATGAAAGGAAATATGTTTATAAAGAGGCCGGTGATGGCAATCTCCATTTCCGTATTGATTCTGGCTATCGGGCTTATTTCACTCTTCACGTTGCCCGTGGAGCAATATCCCGATATTGCACCTCCGACGGTATATGTGACTGCCAGCTATACCGGTGCTGATGCCGAGGCAGTGATGAACAGTGTCATCATGCCCCTGGAAGAGAGTATCAACGGTGTGGAAGACATGATGTATATCAGTTCGAGTGCCTCCAATGCAGGTTTGGCTATTATTCAGGTTTACTTCAAACAGGGCACAGACCCCGATATGGCAGCAGTCAACGTGCAGAACCGTGTAGCTAAGGCGCAGGGATTACTTCCGGCCGAAGTTACGAAAGTCGGTGTAAGCACGATGAAGCGCCAGACCAGTTTCTTGCAGATCGGTGCTTTGGTCTGCACTGATGGCCGTTATGACCAGACTTTCCTGGCCAATTACTTGGACATCAATGTTATTCCCCAGATAAAACGTATTGAGGGAGTAGGAGACGTCATGGAGCTGGGTGATACGTATAGTATGCGTATCTGGCTGAAACCGGAACGGATGGCACAATACGGGCTGGTACCGTCGGACATCACGGCTGTACTGGGTGAGCAGAATATTGAAGCTCCTACCGGTTCGCTGGGTGAGAGTTCGCAGAACGTTTTCCAGTTTACGATGAAATATCGCGGACGCCTGAAGAGCGTGGAGGAATTTCAGAATACGGTTGTCCGTTCGCGTGAGGACGGATCGATACTCCGCTTGAAAGATGTGGCGGAAGTAGAGCTGGGCACTATGACATATAGTTTCCGTAGTGAGATGGACAGTCAGCCTGCCGTTCTCTATATGATTTTCCAGACAGCCGGTTCCAATGCTACCGCTGTTAATAAAGAGATTACCGCGCAGATAGAGCGGATGGAGAAAAATCTGCCGGAAGGAACGGAGTTTGTCACCATGATGAGTTCGAACGACTTCCTTTTCGCTTCCATACACAATGTGGTGGAGACACTGATTATTGCCATCATCCTGGTAATCCTTGTGGTATATTTCTTCTTGCAGGATCTTAAAAGCACTCTTATCCCTTCCATCTCCATTATCGTATCATTGGTAGGTACGTTTGCCTGTCTGGTGGCTGCGGGATTCAGTCTGAACATCCTGACGCTGTTTGCCTTGGTGCTTGCCATCGGTACGGTGGTGGATGATGCTATTGTGGTGGTGGAAGCGGTGCAGTCCAAGTTTGATGCCGGGTATAAGTCGCCTTATCTTGCCACTAAAGATGCAATGGGCGATGTGACGATGGCTATCGTTTCCTGTACCTGTGTGTTTATGGCTGTGTTTATTCCCGTTACATTTATGGGAGGAACTTCGGGCGTGTTCTATACACAGTTCGGTATCACAATGGCAACTGCCGTAGGTATCTCCATGATTTCGGCCTTGACGCTTTGTCCTGCTTTGTGCGCCATCATGATGCGTCCGTCGGACGGAACCAAGAGCGCTAAGAGTATTAACGGACGGGTACGCGCTGCGTATAATGCTTCGTTCAATGCCGTACTGGGTAAATATAAGAGAGGTGTGATGTTCTTCATCCGCCATCGTTGGATGGTATGGACTTCGTTGGCAGTTGCCATTGCCCTGTTGGTTTATCTGATGAGTACCACCAAGACGGGACTTGTGCCGCAGGAGGATCAGGGTGTTATCATGGTGAATGTCAGCATTTCACCGGGAAGCACGCTCGAAGAAACAACGAAGGTGATGGACCGTTTGGAAAATATCCTGAAAGATACACCTGAAATAGAACACTATGCCCGCGTGGCAGGGTATGGACTTATATCCGGGCAGGGAACTTCTTACGGTACAATCATTATCCGCTTGAAGGACTGGAGTGAACGAAAAGGTAAGGAACATAGCTCGGATGCCGTGGTTTCCCGCCTCAATGCACAATTCCAATCTTTAAAGGAAGCGCAAGTATTCAGCTTCCAGCCTGCCATGATTCCGGGTTACGGTATGGGTAACTCCCTCGAACTGAACCTTCAGGACATGACGGGGGGTGATCTGGCTACGTTCTACGAAGCGGCTGTACAGTTCCTCGGTGCTTTGAACCAGCGTCCGGAGGTAGCAATGGCTTATACCTCTTATGCTATTAACTTCCCGCAGATATCGGTGGAAGTGGATGCTGCCAAATGTAAGCGTGCGGGTATTTCGCCAAGTGCGGTGCTCGATGCAGTGGGGAGCTATTGCGGTGGTGCGTATATTTCCAACTACAATCAGTATGGTAAAGTATATCGTGTGATGATGCAGGCTTCACCTGAATATCGTCTCGACGAACAGGCATTGAACAATATGTTTGTACGCAATGGTACGGAGATGGCTCCGGTAAGCCAGTTCGTAACGCTGAAGCAAGTGCTGGGACCGGAAACGGCCAACCGTTTCAATCTTTACAGTACCATCACTGCCAATGTGAATCCTGCCGACGGTTACTCTTCTGGTGAGGTGCAGAAAGTCATTGAAGAAGTAGCCGCACAATCTTTGCCGGCAGGTTACGGATACGAATATGGTGGTATGGCACGCGAAGAAGCAAGTAGCGGTGGTGCACAGACAGTCTTTATCTATGCGATTTGTGTCTTCCTGATCTATCTGATTCTGGCCTGTCTTTACGAGAGTTTCCTCGTGCCGTTCGCCGTTATCTTCTCCGTGCCGTTCGGACTGATGGGTTCGTTCCTTTTCGCCAAATTCCTTGGATTGGAGAATAATATCTATCTGCAGACAGGGGTGATTATGTTAATCGGTTTGTTGGCTAAGACAGCAATTCTGATTACAGAGTACGCCATAGAGCGCCGTCGCAAAGGAATGGGTATCGTGGAATCTGCTTACTCTGCCGCACAAGTCCGCTTGCGTCCTATCCTGATGACGGTATTGACGATGATTTTCGGTATGCTTCCGCTGATGTTCTCTTCCGGTGCAGGTGCCAACGGTAACAGTTCGCTGGGTACGGGTGTAGTAGGCGGTATGGTTGTCGGGACACTGGCATTGCTCTTTGTCGTTCCGGTTTTCTACATCATCTTTGAATTTTTGCAGGAAAAAATCCGCAAACCGATGGAGGAGGAAGCAGACGTACAGGTGCTTTTAGAGAAAGAAAAGAGTGAAGTTGAACGCGAACGTAACTAAATGAAAGAAAGAATGAAGAAGAATATCATCACATTAGTTGCCATCAGTCTGTCGTTGAGCGGTTGTGGCATCTATACCAAATACAAACCCGCCACTGTCGTCCCCGACCATCTTTATGGGGAGGAAGTGGTGGCCGAGGACACTGCCAGTCTGGGTAATATGGACTGGCGGGAACTTTTCACCGATCCTTATCTGCAATCCCTCATCGAAGTGGGATTACAGACTAATACCGACTATCAGTCCGCCCAGCTTCGTGTGGAACAGGCACAGGCGGCACTGATGTCTGCCAAACTTGCTTTTCTGCCTGCTTTTGCCCTTTCCCCGCAGGGAACGGTGAGCAGTTTTGATACACACAAGGCTACGCAGGCTTATTCATTGCCCGTTACTGCCAGTTGGGAGCTGGACGTATTCGGTCGTATGCGCAATGCCAAAAAACAGGCGAAAGCACTTTATGCTCAAAGCGAGGATTATCGTCAGGCTGTCCGTACCCAGTTGATAACAGGCATAGCCAATACTTACTATACCCTGCTGATGCTGGATGAGCAACTCGACCTTTCCCGTCAGACGGAGACGGCATGGAAAGAAACCGTGGCCTCCACCCGCGCTCTGATGAATGCCGGACTGGCGAACGAATCCGCTGTGTCGCAGATGGAAGCTGCTTATTATCAGGTGCAGAGTTCTGTACTCGATTTGCAGCAGCAGATCAGTCAGGTGGAGAATAGCCTTGCCTTATTATTGGCGGAGACACCCCGTAATTATGAGCGTGGTATGCTGGCAAAGCAGCAGTTTCCTACGGATCTTTCGATAGGGATTCCTGTCCGGATGCTTTCTTCCCGTCCCGATGTCCGTTCTGCCGAGCGGACACTGGAAGCAGCGTTCTATGGAACCAATGCGGCACGTTCGGCTTTCTATCCTTCTATCACTTTAAGCGGAAGTGCCGGATGGACGAACTCTGCCGGGTCTTTGATTCTTAATCCGGGTAAGTTTCTGGCATCAGCGGTAGGTTCGCTCACGCAGCCGCTCTTTAATAAAGGACAGGTGGTGGCACAATACCGCATTGCCCGTGCACAGCAGGAAGAAGCCGCTCTCGGTTTTCAGCAGACATTACTCAATGCCGGCAGCGAAGTGAATGATGCGTTGATTGCCTATCAGACCAGTCAGGGAAAAAGACTTTTGCTGGACAAGCAGATCGCTTCCCTGCAAACGGCTTTACAAAGTACTTCGCTATTGATGGAGCATGGTAATACTACCTATCTGGAAGTGCTTACCGCCCGCCAGTCATTGCTTAGTGTGCAACTGTCGCAAACGGCCAATCATTTTACTGAAATACAAAGTTTAATTAACCTATACCGTGCTTTAGGGGGAGGTCAGGAGTAAATGACATCATACTCTCTCTGTTTTTTAATTTAGAGAAAGAAGGGCTGCCGGAGAAGTGATTCTGTGGCAGCCCGTTTTATGGTAAATTGTCTTTATGTAGTGCGTCACTTATTTTATCAAGCTCTTTGCCCTCTCCAATGCGACATTGATATTCGGACAGATATTCTCTTTTCCCAGCAGTTCGTAGAATCCGGCTTTTTCCAGTACGTTATGCACGTTCTCGTTTACTCCGGAAAGGATAACGGTGGTTTTTTCCTTCTGTGACATCTCGCAGAGGGTAGTCAGATTATGAATACCTGTGGAGTCGATGAACGGAACCTTACGCATACGGATAATACGTACCTCCGGACGATCTCCCAGTTGAGCCATGGTTTCTTCAAATTTGGTAGCGATACCGAAGAAGTAAGGACCGTTGATTTCGTATACCTCTATGCCTTTGGGAATCATCAGGTTTTCTTCGTGTACGGCAAGATCCGATTCTTTATTGGGGTCGATTTCATCGGTAATCACCGAGATTTCGGTAGTCTCCATAACACGTTTCATAAAGAGGACGCAGGCGATTATCAATCCTACTTCGATAGCGACTGTCAAGTCGAAGATAACGGTCAGGAAGAAAGTAATCAGCAATACGGTGACATCCGATTTCGGATTCTTCAGTAAAGCTCTGAATACACGCCATCCACTCATGTTGTAAGATACGATGACCAGTACCCCGGCAAGGCACGCCATCGGGATATATTGTGCAAGCGGCATCAGGAAGAGCAGAATCAGCAGCAGTATCACTGCATGAATAATTCCGGCTATCGGTGTCTTACCTCCATTGTTGATATTTGTCATGGTACGGGCGATGGCTCCGGTAGCGGGAATACCTCCGAACAGGGGAGCTATGATATTGGCTGCTCCCTGGGCAATCAGCTCTGTATTGGAGTCGTGGCGGTCGCCTATCACACCATCGGCTACGGTGGCAGACAACAGGGATTCGATAGCTCCCAGTACGGCAATGGTGATGGCTACCGGGAATAATTCTCTGATAGCTTCCCAATCCAGTGCAGGTACAACGGCATCGGGCAATTCCGATTTAATGGTAAAACGGTCGCCGATGGTCTGGATGCAGTCGATACCTCCGAAAGTTTTCATTAGATAAACGGCTACTGTGACAACGATGATGGCAATCAGTGAACCGGGAATTTTCTTTGAGAATTTCGGAGTGATGGCGATAATAATAATACTGACAATGCTTACAATGGTGTTCCACCAGTTGATCGTATCGAAGTGACGGAAATAGATCATCCACTTACCGACGAAGTCCCCCGGCACTTTCTCGTCTCCGAAAGACAGTCCGAAAATATCGGCGATTTGGGTCGTGAAAATAGTGACAGCGATACCGCTGGTAAATCCGACGATGATAGGATAAGGGATGAACTTGATAACTGCTCCGAGCTTGAACACTCCTAATAAAATAAGGAGTACACCTGCCATGAGTGTGGCTACAATCAGTCCGGCTTCACCGTATTGCTGTATGATGCCGTAGATAATGACGATAAATGCTCCTGTCGGACCACCGATCTGGACTTTGCTGCCGCCCAATAAAGAAATGATAAATCCGGCAATGATAGCGGTGATAATACCTTTTTCGGGTGAGACTCCCGAAGCGATACCGAAGGCGATGGCCAATGGGAGTGCCACGATACCTACGATGATACCGGCCATCAGGTCCGCCATAAACGTTTCTTTCGAATAATTCTTTAGACAAGAAACCAGTTTGGGTTTAAATTCAAATAGCTTCATTTTTATATGTTGTTATACGTGTACTTCGTTCTTTTTTGCAAAGTGGAGGTTGCAAAATTATATAAAATAATCGAAAGAAGTATGTTTTTGAACATACTATTTATCTATTGATAGATTTCATCGATGAGCCGATAGTTTTTATTCATCAAGAAAAGGTGGCTTGTTATGAACAAATCTCTTATATTTGCGTTATAAATAGTACGACAAGTTACGTTTGGTAATCAACCAATTTAAAATATAAATAGAATTATGGCTAAGAGTATTAAAGGAACTCAAACAGAGAAAAATCTGTTGACTTCATTCGCAGGAGAATCACAAGCTAGAATGCGTTACACTTATTTTGCAAGTGTCGCTAAAAAAGAAGGTTACGAACAAATTGCAGCTATCTTTACAGAAACAGCCGATCAGGAAAAAGAACATGCAAAACGTATGTTTAAGTTCCTCGAAGGTGGTATGGTAGAAATCACAGCTAGCTATCCGGCTGGCGTAATCGGTACTACACTTGAAAATCTTCGCGCTGCTGCAGCAGGTGAACATGAAGAATGGTCACTGGATTATCCTCACTTTGCTGATGTGGCAGAACAGGAAGGTTTCCCGATGATTGCTGCTATGTACCGCAATATCTCCATCGCAGAAAAAGGTCACGAAGAAAGATACCTTGCTTTCGTGAACAACATCGAAAATATGACTGTATTCGCTAAAGAAGGCGAAGTGGTATGGCAATGCCGTAACTGCGGTTACATCACTGTAGGTAAAGAAGCTCCTGAAGTTTGCCCGGCATGTTTGCATCCGCAGGCTTATTTCGAGGTGAAGAAAGAAAACTATTAATCAATAGATGAATAGATAAATCTTGGATGATTTAGATAAAGAAAATGCCGCTTACAGTAATATGCAAGCGGCATTTTTCGTCACCGAAAAAACAAATTGCTATCATTTTACTCTCTCATCCTGTTTGTAGAAGGATTTGTCCTTTCTATTAATCAAAGAAAAGATGCTTCACTACGTTCTGACTATGTTTTGAACAAAGTGAATGACAGATTGGTAGGATTTACTTATTTTTCGGATAGTCTTTTGGGTATTTAAACAAGAGTTATCCAGTTATCCTTTATCTATTGATTCCGGTAATCTTTGGGAGATACACCGTATTGCTTTAAAAATTCCCGATAGAAATAAGATTTATTAGAGAATCCACATTTGAACATAATCTCGGATACGGTCAACTTGGTTGTCCTTAACAACTTGGCTGCATATTCCAGTCTAATACCTCGTACAAATTCACTCGGAGTCTTGTCTATTATTTCTTTGAACTTCCGATACAAGGTAGCTTTGCTCACTCCTACAAATTCGGCAATAGAAGAAGGGCTTAATAACTCATCATCTATATTATTCTTTATGAAGTCTGTTACATTCTGTATTAATTCTTCGTCTTCCGGATGAAGAACAATCCCGTCTTTCACTTTCACAGAAGACATGCTGGAATTGAAATAGTCCTTTAAAAGCATTTGTCTCGACAGCAGATTCTCTATGGTGGATATCACCTGCCTCGGGTGAAATGGTTTGACGATATAAGCATCCGCACCATGGTTAAAGGCATTAATCTGGTCTTCTACAGAAGCCTTTGCCGATATTCCTATGATTGGAATATAACTTGTTTTCAAATCGGATTTCAATTTATTAATCAAGCTCAAGCCGTCCATATTGGGCATGACAATATCACTTATAATAATATCAGGATGATTATGTTCTATCTCTTTCAAAGCCTCCACGCCGTCTTTTGCTTCGTGTATCACATAATCAAAGAGGACATCTTTCAGCAGGTCTCTGATATTCTTTTCATCTTCCACTATCAGTATGACAGTATCTTTGCGAGGGGATAAGTGATCCTGCCCGTTCTTTTCTTTCTGCAACGAATCTTTTTCATCCGTTACAACAAGTGAATGATCGGATGGTAGAGAAGGAATCACGACTGAAAATTCAACACTTTTTCCCAGTTCACTATTTACACTTATCTGCCCGCCTAATAATTCAACCAGACTCTTTGTTAGATTTAAACCTATGCCATTGCTTACAGAGTTACCCAATTTCGGAGTATCAAATATCTTATACTTATCAAATATCTCTGCCATCTGTTGCTCGGTTAACCCCTTGCCGGAATTTCTTACGAGCAAGTATAAGGTTTTATCAGGTTCATTTTGTGATATCTCAACATGAATATATCCATAACGAGGAGTATATTTGAAAGCGTTCGACAGTAAATTGAATATAATTTTTTCCAAAGCATTGCGGTCGGAATAGATCTCTGACGTATCATGAGTCTCTACCTTGAAGTCTATTTTATTCTCTTTCAGGATATCCACATAATTGTTGGAAGCATATTCCATCAATGATTTTACGTTCACATTTTCAGGATGCAAATCCATATTGCTCGATTTAGTTTTACGAAACTCCATCAACTCACTAATCAGCTTCTGCATCCTTTCGGCATTATTCTTTATTATTTGGAGATATTTCTTTGTACTACCATCTACCCCGTCCTGTTCCAACAAGTGCTGTGCAGGTGTATAAATCAAAGTTAGGGGGGTAAAGAATTCATGTGCCACATTGGTGAAGAAATTGAGCCGGGATTCATAAATCTTCTGTTCATGCCGTTTCTCTACCTGGGCTATAAGAACTTGGCGGCTTAACCGTATGCGATTTTTGATAACAGACTTTGTGATGTAGAAGATAATAATGCACAATATGGCATAGATAATCAATGCAGGAACACTAAGCCACCACGGATAACCTACTTTTATAGTTAAGCGATAAATGTTATTTCCCCATACTTTGTCGCCATTCGTGCTCTTCACTTCAAGCTGGTACTCACCCGGAGGAAGTTGGGTAAAGATAATATTCGGGTTATTACCCATCCCCACCCAATCATCCGAATGGTTCTTCAAGCGATAAGCATATTCACAGTTTTCATTATTAATAAAGTCTTTGGCTATGAAATTGAAAGTCATGAATCTTTCTTCATAGCTAAGTTTCAATACTCCTTTTCTGATTCGTTCATTAATGTCCTGTACCGTATTATATATCTTCAAACTACTTAATATAAGTGGAGGATTAAACTCGCGCAAATGTATATTTCGAGGATTGAAATAACTAAACCCGCTTACTCCTCCAAAGTACAAGAAATCACGATGATCCTTGAAGAAAGCTCCATCCGAGAATTCATCATTCTGCAATCCGTCATTCAAAGTATAATTATCTATTTTATTGTTTTTTACATTCAGGCTAGACAATCCCTGATTGGTGCCAATCCATATCTTTCCTTCGTGGTCTCTTAATATTCCATGAATCGTTTTATTATTCAATTTCTCGTCGGCATATTGTATCAGGTGAAAATCATTCTCCTCCTTTTTCAATTCGTTCAGTCCATAACTTGTTCCTATCCATATATTGGCATCATCACGCAGTAAGCACAATACATCATTATTGGTCAGTAAAATCCGACTGTCCATATCCTCCAATGATTTTATGCTGTTATCTTTCATGTTGATACAGTTCAAGCCTCCGCCACGTGTGCCAAACCATAACATATTGTCTTCCGGATCGGATGTAATGGCATAAACAACATCGTTATTCAATGAGATATTCTTATCCGACGAATTATATTGCCTGAATCCTTTAACGTGATAACGACCTTGCTCTCTGGAAATATTTATTTTGATTAAACCATATCCTGATGTCCCCACCCATAAAAGAGAATCATTGTTCGTAAAATAAATGTTGTACACAGCCTTGAAAGGCGGGTATTTGTCAGGTATCTCTAGCTTTTCCAACCGTCCCGTAGCAGCATTCAATATATTGATTCCGGTTCCTTCCGTTCCGATAAAAATGTCATTCGCTTTATTTCTCCTCAAGGCATAGACAGAATTGGAAATCAATCCTTTACTCTCATTCAGATAATCTGTCAATTCTTTCGTTGCAGGATTCAACAGTTTTATTCCGCTTCCTTTTGTTCCTATCAGAATATTACCATCTTCATCTTCACAAAAACATCTCACAGGGTGACTGGTGTGAACGGTTTCAAATAAAGAGTCGTAATGATAAAGTTGAATTAATCCTTGTCCGTCCGTTCCTATCCACAATATGTTCTGACTACCGGAATAAAGAGTGAAGACTGATAACTGACTGGATAGTTCGTTCAGGTAGGTAAAAGTATTCTTTTTTAAATCATAATGAATACATCCCCCTTCTATAAAGCTGACGTACATCTTGTTCTCTGCTAAAATAACCTGCGATACAGGTTTGCTACTATCCAGCTCAATGCATTGGGAAACTGTAAAGTCGGGATTTAAAAGGAAAAGTTTGTTGTCTTTGTTTAAGATAAATCTGTCTTTCGACAGAAATATCTTATCTACAGGAGTCTGTATGTCGACTGTGCGTAAATCACTCTGTTTTCCTCCGTTAACGAGAAGATTGTAAGTCAGATGCACGGTATTTCCATTATTTAAAAGGAAAAGCATACGATCGGAATCATTCACGGAATAGTCCTTTATATGACTTGCAAAGTCTGTGTTAATTGGATTGAACTCATCTTCAGAATCATTGTAGACAAAGAACCCCAGCCCCTTTATGAGGCAGATAATATCTCCTGCCGCACTCTTTCCTAAAATAAAAGACTTTTCCTGATTGGGTACTTTATTATCTGTTCTTAAATAATACCTTGTTATCAGACGGGTTCGTTTATCTAACCGATTGATTCCATTATCTGTTGCTATCCATAAACTGCCCTTACATTCGATAATCTGGCGGATAACGTTATTACTTATAGAATTCGGATTGTTTTTGCTATATCTGAATGTCGTAATTTCTCTTCCATTATATGCATTCAGTCCATCCCATGTCCCAATCCAGATTGTATGTTCTGCATCTTCCAAAATACAGTTTACTGAATTATTTGTCAGTCCGTTAACATTTGATATGTGTTTTGCCACATTAAAAGCATAAGACTTTGTGGAAGTGACAAATGCAATAATCAGAATAAAAAATAATTGTGCGTATAAGATGTTTCTCATGTAAATGAATGTTATTTATACGGTTAGGATAATAGCAAATATAAGGAATTTATTTTATTCCGCGCATATTTTCATCGGTAACGGAGGATTTATACAATTGTGGAATAGTCAATCCGAATTACAAACGATAATCTACGATTTCACCGTCAACAATCAATTTACCATGTTTCTTTGTCTTTTTAGCGGAAGCAGGAATACAAACAATAGTTACGGCATTGTCCGGGTTCAGGATAATGCTTGTTTCTCCGGTACAATTTTTCTTTATGTATTTTTTGGATACCAGATCGTACAAGTCCGTAGGTTCCGTAAAGTGTTGATTCAAGGTTACCTCTTTGGCTTCAAAGTAAGGATTGAATAAAAGGTAAGTAGGATATTTTCTTGTGGAATAAAAATCTGTGGCATTACAATCCAGTTGAAGAATACATTCCACATTAGTAGTATCTACAATAGAGGCTAGCATACCCACCCAAGCCGAACCATACAAACAAATATCTGTAGCTGAAGACATGGTTTTTACTTGATCCCCAATAGCATAGGGACCCTCATCGGACAATAATCCCTGGAACGGTTCAAAGTGATTGCCATGATACAAATCCTTCCTCAATCCTTCATAACAAATGACGTGTTGAGGATCACCTTCCCAGATAGAACTCGACTGACGGTTGCGGGGGTGCTCGTCTGCATAAAATAAGCGGCAGGCGTTTGCCAGGTTCAGCATCCACTTGCCTATTGTGGAAGCATAAGCCGGGTTGTATTTTACAATTGGGACAAGTGCGGCAGCTTGTGAAAAGGTGTTCATGGCAAAAGCATATTGTTCATCCTTTTTTTGTCCTACCAATCCGTGTACATCGTATTTGTTCCAACGCTCACACATCACTCCCCATCCGTCACGGTCTGAATTATTACCGTCGAAGCACCAGTTCAGCATTTTCAGCTCATCATAAGTAGTTCCAAGTTCCGCATTCATGCGCACTGCCAGATAAGCCCCATAGGGCATCATTATCTCATAGAAAGTACCTTCTTTCTGGGGACGGTTTTGCAAGAATGCCATGCATTGGCGTGTAGCATTCAGATACTTTTTATCTCCGTATTTAATCCAGGAGATGTATTGCAACCAAGCAAGTCCTGCGGCTGCATCCGGCTCGCGCCATATTTTATTATGATACCCTTTACGGTTCTTAAAGTTGAAGGCGGTGAAGTTGAAGTCCGGATATTCTCTACCTTCACTCAAGTCCTGGATAGCAGCATACCAATTGTCGACAGTGATCTTCATCGGCTCCTGCATCTCTGTTTTTTGAGGATATAAATCTACCAGCATCGAATAAGCCATTGCCGGCCATATCTCATACCAGAAACTTTCTCCGGCTTTCCTGTCGAGTCCGTTCAATATAAGATTGGTTCCATTCTTCTTGTTGAAGAATTGCCGTATCATTGATACATAATCTTTTCCGTCATCATTGCTTTTGTCTACTCCTATCAGACTTGCACTAATGAGTGAGCCCATAGTGGGAAGAGATTCATAAGAATTTCCTCCTAACCGTCTTTTATCTACGTAGCTTGGAAGTCCGAAAGTGCGGAATGGAAAGTTTACTTGCGAATCGTCCCACCAGATAAGAGGCAGGTTCTGTCCTTTGGCGTTGAAATCGTAGAATAGTCTGTCCTGTTTCGTGGCTATATCTTTCCAGTTTTTCATTTTATAGGGGAAAGGTACATTGGGCATATACTGTACTAAGCGGATCTCTTTTTGTTCTATCGGCTTTTGTGCCGGCAGGTTGTTGAGAAAGAAAAAACCTGCTACGAGAAATAATAATGTCTTTTTCATGGTCAGTTGGTTGTTAAAAAAGGGCGGATTATAAAATCCGCTCCCTCATTTTATTCATATTAAAAACCCGGATTTTGGGAAAGAATATTGTTGCTCTTATCCCTTTCACCTTGCGGTATCGGAAACAGATAATCTCTGTCGTCTCTAAAATTGGCACCTTTCGATGTATTATATTTGGTTGCATAAGCACGCATAACGGTTCCGAAACGTTTTTGTCTCATCAGGTCATCCCGTCTCCATCCTTCCATTGCCAATTCACAACGACGTTCCTTCCAGATGATTTCTTTTAGACGCTCTTGGTCGGTTTCTGTTATGTCGGGCAGTGTATTAGTTGTTGTAGCAGGAATATACGTCTGTTGATCTCTTCTCGGATCGACCGGATTAGTTTTGCGGGCTCTTTCTCTTACATCATTCAGGTAAGGAAGTGCAAGCCCTGGTTTTCCATTTTCGTTTAATACTTCGGCATACATCAAGAGAACATCGGAATAACGGATCAAACGAATGTTGTAACTAATCATCCAGACGTCGAAACCTGTTTTTTCTACTGCTGGCACAGTCATCTTGTAATCATGATAACCGCTTGGAGATTCAGCATTGTCCTGCGCTTCAGTATCACCTTTATATCTGTCACCAGTCTGTGTGAATACATAAGTAATACGCGGGTCATCTGCATCAAAGGCATCATAGAGGTCTTGGGTCGGTACATGAAATCCATATCCCTGATAACCGGAGATGCGTCTGCTTGTGAAGAAGTGAGGGACATTGGTACCTGTGGCTATGTTTTTGTCATATACTTTGTTGGCAATCTCAAATACTGATTCCGAACTGTTTTCATATTCAGTGCGCCAGTTCATGCCGTAATCACTCAACAATGTATAGTCTTTGTCCACTTCAATAATATCATGAAGTACCGTTTCGGCAGAGGTAAAATCACCTTTGAACATGTATGTTTTAGCAAGCATTGTTTTAGCAAAGCCACGTGTTGCACGATAAGCATCATCTTCAGAGTAATCTCCTTTTGCAGGAAGTGCGGAGGCATCGGTTAAATCATTCACAATACATTCATATACCTTCTCCAATGGGGAGCGGGGTATTTGCAGTATTTCAGCGGGTTGCATCGGCGTAGTGATTAGAGGCACTTCTCCGAATGTAGTGACCAGACAATAGTACCCGAATGCTCTCAATGCTTTTGCCTCGTTTGCATAACGTTTCAATAGTTCTTCGTTTCCTATTGCATCAGGAGCATAATAAATCACATCGTTACAGCGATTGATTAATCTGTACAGAATCTCCCAACGACGTCCTACTTCACCATTGGTTGTGTAGATCGTAAAGTCGGACAAGTCGCGTACTTCGGCACGGTCACCGTCATTTCCTCCTCCTTTTAGAGCATCATCCGTACTGCAATCACCTACAAAATAATGATTTAATGCATATTCATTCCAAGTTGTACGTAATTGAAGATAAGCTCCAGTCAAGGCTTGTTCAATATCGCTTTCCTTCTGATAATAATTATCGCTTGTGGTTTTACCATAACTTGGTTCGTCGAGAGAGCAGCTATACAACCCCACTCCGGCAAGAGCCCAGCATATTATAAATAATATTTTTCTCATAATGTAATGTCTTTTTAGCTAGATTTAAAATTGCAAATTAACTCCAAAAGTGAATGTACGTGAAGACGGATAACGTGTAGTATCCACTCCCATATCCAATGGGTTATTGATACCCAGTTCCGGATCAAGTCCGGAATAACCGGTTAAAGTAAATATATTCTGACCGCTCACATAGAATCTACAACTTGAAAACAGTTTGCTCTTCTGGCAAATGTGACTCGGCAGTGTATAACCTATTTGCATATTCTGCAAACGCAGGTAAGAACCGTTCTCCACATAGAAAGAAGAACCTCTCATATTATTGTTAGAGTCAGAGTTGGTTATGCGTGGATATACAGCATCCAAATCCCCGTCTTTTGTCCATGCTTTTGTGTAAGCATCCGCCAACGCATTCTGGCGTCCTGCTGAAGCAAGGCTTCCTTTAGCAACGTTCCAGATGTCATTTCCAATAGTTCCCTGGAATGCCATGCTTACATCAAAGTTCTTATAACTAAATCCTAAGTTGAAACCATAAATGAGGTCCGGATTAGGATCACCGATAAAAGTACGGTCATCATCATCGTTCAATTCGCCTGATTCTCCTAATTTGGCAAACTTAAAATCACCCGGTTGTGCATTAGGCTGAATCTTGGTACCATTCTTATCCACATAATTGTCTATCTCTTCCTGATTCTGGAATATTCCTATTTGTTTGTACCCCCAGAAACGTCCGATAGGACCTCCTACATACGTACGGCTGGTATTTCCACTCAAATATTCCGATGTAAGTTTGGTTACCTCTGTCTTATAAGTAGACATGTTCAGCCCTACATTGTAATTAAAGTCTTTTCCTATCTGGTTACGGTAGTTGACTACTATTTCGAAACCGGTATTCTTCAAGTCTCCTGCATTGAAGAAGGGGCTGTTAGGGAAGGCGCCAAAAGAAGGAATAGGCATATTCAGCAACATGTCACTTGTTTTCTTTACATAAAAGTCCATGCTTACATCAAGGCTGTTTTTAAAGAAAGACATATCTAAACCGACATTGGTTTGTTGGCTGGTTTCCCATTTAATATCTGCATTTCCCACATAAGTCGGAACGTAACCTTGTGAGTACCCGTTTCCAAAGTACCATTGATTTTCATTATTGGTGCCAATCAACGTAAGAGGCGCGTCTCTATCAATTCGTTGGTTACCGTTCTGTCCCCAGCCTACACGCAGTTTTAAATTGGAAATTGTATTTTCAATATTCAGGTTTTTAAAGAATTCTTCATTGCTCACTCTCCAACCTAATGAAACTGATGGGAAATAGCCCCAACGGTTACGTTTGGCAAATCTTGAAGAACCGTCGGCACGGAAATTGACTGTAGCAAGGTATCTGTCATCATATACATAGTTGATACGTCCCAAGTACGACAACATAGAAGATGTTTCTTTACCTCCCGAGGTGTTATCTCCAGCTGTTTGTGCATCAAGTATCTGATAGATTTCATCGTTACCTAAAGCCTTTCTCTTAAATGCATTAATGCCTTCGCTGCTGTTCTTCTCATAAGTCATGGCAACCATTGCATCCAGTTTATGCCTGCCTATTGTCGTGTTGTAGTTAAGGCGTTGTTCCACCTGATAATTAGAAGTAACAGCGCTATTATTATTCAATTGAGTTTCTTTATTATATTTACTTTCCTGATTCGCTAAGTTATCTTCCGAAAAAGTAGACGAATAGACAGGACGGAAGTCTTTGAAAGTATCATGGTATCTTTCGAAACTATACTGTACCCGATAGCTCAATCCTTTATACAATTTGATTTGGGCAAACACATTACCAAATACATTGAATATGTCATTGTATCTATTAGGAAGTTCGAGCATGGCTACCGGATTAGGGTCGTAAGACCACTCGGTAGGCGCATATTTGTTATATTCGTAATTTTCAGAAGACGGATCTACCAACGGGCTGATAACAGGGGTAAAAGGATCAGCTTTTTGAATGAAATCGAATGAAGGAATTGCTCCTGCGTCACGTTTTCTTATCTTTGCCAGATTGACATTGGCGCCAACAGTGATAAATTTGTTAATATCATATTCAAGATTCGCTTTAAGTGAAAGTCTTTTGAATTCAGTAGTGATGATTGCACCCTGATCGTCTACATATCCTAAACTTAAAGAAGATCTCGAATTATCTGTCCCCTTACGGATGCTTAGATTATAGTTCTGGTTGAAAGCTGTACGGGTTACTTCATTCCACCAGTTGGTATTATAACCTTTCTGATACTGATTGGTAAACTTATCCTTCATTGAGTTTTGAAAGCTTGCATCGTTTTCATACGCTTTCATGATGAAGTTGTAGTATTGGTCGCTGTTCATCATGTTCAATGCTTTATAACTGTTTTTTACACCTACATAAGCATCTAATGTTACAGTCGTTTCACCTTTCACCCCTCCCTTGGTAGTAATGAGGATTACTCCATTAGAACCTCTCGAACCATAGATAGCGCAGGCTGAAGCATCTTTTAATACTTCCATACGTTCAATATCAGATGGATTCAGGCTGCTGATGTTATCCATGAACTGTCCATCAACTACGTACAATGGATTGTTGTCATTGACGGTCCCTAAACCTCTCACGCGGATCACTGCATCCGATCCCGGCTGGCCGGAACTGGCGGCAACAAATACGCCGGCTGCCTTACCTGTTAGTAGTTCGGATGCATTAGATACTGCATAGTTCTTAATATCCTTACTACTTATAGAAGCCAAAGCACCGGTAAGGTCACTCTTTCTTTGAGTACCGTAACCAATAACCACAACCTCATCCAATTCATTATCGGACACTAGATTTACATTGTACGTTCCGCTATTTGTTACGTTTACAATTTCAGTTTTAAAACCGACATACGAGAATGAAACTTTATTTGACGATACTTTTAATGTATATCTACCGTCAAAATCAGTGATAGTACCATTGGTCGTTCCCACTTCAAGAACAGAAACTCCAATTAAAGCCTCTCCGGTATTACTGTCGTATACCACACCCGAAATACTCTTGGTTTGCTGTGCAAAGACATTTGTGCAAACAGCAAGAATAAGAATGAATAATAATAAATGCTTACTCATAGTTTATACACTTAGATTTAATTATATGAAATGATATTTTGTTTATTCGCAATAATCTTACCATCTTTCAGTTCTAATTCTGTTCCGGCGGGAAGTTCCACAATTACTCTTGCGTCGTTGGCCGGGATCTCAACGGAGCCATTTGTCTTTATATTTTTTGCTATATATTCTTTGGCAACAATATCAAACAAATCGCATGGTTGGGTAGCTTGATAAGTAATGGTTTTGGCCTCTTTATGAGGGTTATAATAGAGATAGACCGGATAAGGTTTCTCTGTATAGAAGTCTGTGACATTACAATCCAGCCGGAGGATACCCTCCACATTCGTTTGACAAACAATGGCCCCTAAAATACCAACAGGAGAAGAACTGTAAACGCTGAACATGCTCTCCGTCGGATTACCTTTTATCCATTTGGGACCATCGCCGATTGCAACCGGACTAACCCCTTTTAACGATGCTTTTCCATAGTCATCCGTTTTTCGTAAACCTTCATAAGAAACATTATCATAAGTAATGTCCTTCAATTCCGGAGCCCATTGATGTGTTTCATCTATTTCCCCCGGATAGAACAAACGACATGCACTTGCATTGTTCAACATCCACTTGCCGATAGCTTTTGCATATTGAGGCTGATATTTCACCATCGGAATGAAAGGCCAAGCAGGTTTGATACTGTTCATAAGGAATGCATATCCTCCGCCGTCTGTGATACTTCCTTGCAGACCACTTACATCATAGTCACCCCATTTTCCTACAATAATTCCCCAACCGGTTCTTCCTGTAGGGCTTTTACATCCGTCAAATACCCAATCAAGAAGTTTGGCTACATCATAGTTGGCTCCCTCTACTGCATTCAAATAGGCTGCCGTATAAACTCCGAGTGGTAAAAGAGCCTCGTAAAAACGGCTTTCTTTTTGGGCAAGCAGGGCTTCGATGGCACTTTTACTATGTTGCAGATAACGTGGATCGCCAAACTTATGATAAGCACACAACAATACATAAGCATGACCACCGGCGGCGTCTTGTTGCAATGGAATATGATTAACCATTCCTTTCATTTGTGCATAGTCAAAATAAGAATAGTCGTAATTTCCATTCAATACAGAATCTGCTTTAACAAACTGCTCCGCAATACTTTTTTGTATCTTCTCTGCCCCGTCTACATTGGGGAAAACATCGCAAATAGCATAATATAAGGCATTGGGTAATACATCATACCACCAGTCGCGGCCATAGCCTCCTCCTAAAAGGGCTACTGACGGAGTCGTATTGTTCATGACTATATTCCAGCCGTTATCAGAGTTGAAATAATTCTGCACCATTTTTACATAGTTATATCCGTCTTGATTCGTCTTGTCAATTCCTACAAGGCCGGCACCAAGAATAGCTGCCAATGAGTTCAGACTTTCATGGAACTCTCCATTATTAGCATTCTTTCCCTGACGAATATCTTTAATGGCAGTATATAAGCCAAATGTAGTCTGGTCCATATTTCTGCGGGCGTCATCTAACCAGATTAATGGTCCGACTTCGCTTTTATTATTCCAGTCAAAAATAAACTGGTCATACTTTTGGGCTTTTTGCTTCCAGTCCAGCATTTTATAAGTTTCAGGCATATCAGGCATAGAGTCTACCCTATGGATGGAAACCTGCTTTACCTTTTCACCAAAGTTATTTCCGTTGCCCGAGCAAGATGCCAGGAGACAAACGGTCATAAGTACAAAAACACCTTTACTTGTCATTTTCATGTTCAATAGTATCAGTTTGATTAGTAATATTCTTAGCTAAAGGATATGCCGCTAATTGTAATCCGGCAACAATCACCAGCGCATATTTCAATGCAAAATCCTGCGATACACAATAAGCAAGGAAGATAAACAGTAGTAAGCCGAAAGCTCTTCCAAGGAAAAGGCCGAACTCATGACTTAGGATATATGCATATTCGTTTCTATTCTCAATCTTTGCAACTGCATCAATTGTTCTCATCATAATGGGGAAGTAAGCCAGGTCGAACAAAGGCTGGAATATCACTTTGCAAAGGACGAAAAGGATCACTCCCGTAGCAGAGAAGAGAATACCGTTGAATAGTGTACCGACAAAGAATACGATTAGTCCTCCTACAAATATTTTCAAACGGTCTTGCGGGCGGGCCATACGTCCTAATACATACACCAGGACAGCGGTCAGTGCCCCGCTAACTCCCTGAATCAATCCTAACGCTCCTTCATCTCCTACCAGCTTCAATACCAATATAGCCGGTGCCGTTACTAAAAAACCTTGAACCATTCCTTTCAATCCGGCTAGCCACAGCATCTTTTTCCAAAGTATGTTGAAGCGGAAATAGAGGAAGTTCGTTTCTTTGGGGTTCTCGAATTTACCTTTCCACAGTGTCATGCAGGCGATAACGGTAATGACTACTGCTGCCATCGTAACTACACAGTAAGAGGTATTGATATTAAAGAGGAATCCGAAAACTTCTTTTCCATCTATCTGGCTGATAAATGCGCCTATAATTAAAGGAACACCGATGGAGGTAATAGAAAAGAAGAAAGACTCTAGTCCGAAGAAATAGTTACGGCTGTTGTCGTTGGTATTATAGAGAGCTAGCAGGTATCGGTTGGTCCAGAAGAAACCAGAAGCTGCTCCCATTAAAAAGCCGGCCAGACCAAGTTCGACGAAGCCAAGTGACTTGATAGTCATCATACCGAACATGGAAATGCCACTTACCAGGATTCCTATCGAATAAAGTGTCTTCACACTGTATTTCTTTAGCAGATAGCCGTTAACAAGAGAGGTAGTAATGATGCCTATATACATTGCCAGCTGATAAAAAGCAACCATCACCGGATCGCTCGTGTTCCTCATGATATAGGCTCCCACAAAGATTTCTACTATCGGTAGTACCAATGCATAAAGCATATTGGTAACCAACAGTGTTCTCATGTTAGGTTCCTGTTGCTTAAAGAACAGATATTCTTTTTTCAGTTTATTCATTACTTCTTTTGTGTCTGTTTTAATACGTTTAATATCTCTGAAATGGAAAGCTCTGCCTTACAAATCACTTCATCGCTTGCTCCATAATACATGGTTATCGTATCGCCGTCCACCAAATGCCCATTAGTGAAAACTACATTTCCGAAGAAACCTGTTTGCTCATAAGCGGCGATAGGTTCCATGATCGGTTCTTCACTTCTTGCAATGACTTTCGACGGGTCATTTAAATCGAGTAATAAAGCCCCCAAGCAATAACGGTGATTAAAATCGGCTCCATGATAAATCTCCAGCCAGCCTTCTTCTGTCTTTATTGGAGCTGCCCCTGCCCCTACACGTGCGCAATCCCACATTCCGTCACGAGTGGTTGCCACACATTTGTGGTTTCCCCAATGCAAGCGGTCGGGCGATTCTGCCAACCATATATAATTGCCGCCAAGTTCGGGACTGCTTGGGCGATGAAGAGCGAAATACTTGTCACCTATCTTCTGTTCGAACAATGCACAATCTTTATTATGCGGTGGGAATATCATTCCATGCCGTGTATAGTTTTTCCAATCATTGGTGTGAATCAGTCCGACCCCTACAGCTACCGATGATACTTCTGTGAAAGTAAGGTAAAAACCATCTTCGGTTGTTGCAACACGGCAATCCTCAATACCGAATGCTTCCAGCTCTCCTTTTCCGAAAATAGGTGGAAATTCCGGTTCATCTTTGAAGTGAATACCGTCGGTACTTGAAACCAATCGTAAGTAAGACATCGTAGTCAGATAATTCTTTCCTTTGTAACCGATAACGCGTGGGTCTGAAGCATCCAAATCGGGATCATTCTTTAAAAACGAAACCACTTCTATTTTTCCTTTTTCATTATATATAGGAAAACTGATAATTCCTTCTTTCTGTATAGGTCTCTCTGCGACGCGCAAAAGTAACCAAATTTTGCCTTGATATTTGAAAACTCCGGGATTTAACAAACATGTAATTTCCATTCCGTTGATTCCCGCTTTTAAATCTTTTGGAGCCAGTAGGGGGTTCTGCTCACATCTTTTAGCTATATCCATAATATTTCGATTAGTGATTATTTCTGTGAACAAAAGTATGAGATGAGAGACAGGAAAGCGTTTACTATATTCTCAAAGAGGTGTACACATGCTCAAGAACATGTTTTTAAGAGGATGATATTAGGGAATGATTTTAGAAGAGGCAGAGGTATTCGTATTTATATGCTGTTACAGTTTAAATGATTGGTTTATAGTTGAATAGACAGTGTGTTGAAGTGTATTATATTCTCATAAGTGTATAGTATAGTTTCTTTGAAGAGTGAAAAAGAAACATATAAAGATAAAAAAATAAGAGGCCAAACTCAAAAATATAATTTGAGGAAGCCTCTTGTTTTTTCTTTTTAATAAAAATAATACTGTAAATCCTATTTCTTCACGTACGGATAATCTATCGTACATAATCTGTCAGAGTTTGTTTGATAGAGGTGAAGCCGTTAAAAAGAAATTTGTTAGACAGCCTCTTTTCGTTATCGGTTTGGTATACTGTCTTTATAAATAGTAATTGTCCTTTTTCTTGTTGAATCATTCTTGATACTGGTTACATCTCCCCGGGTCGTGAAATACACATAGTTTCCCAGATCGAGAAAACGGTACACTTTCACTCCGTCGTGCTCGAACAGATAACTGACTTCATAAGTCTGGTTATTTTCCGATTTTCCGCTTTTCAGTGGAATACCTGCATAGCAGGAAGCTAGTCCCGTTATGCAGAAGAAAAGAATAAAGGTCCGAATCAATGTTTTCATAATCATTTCTTCACGTGAGGATAATCTATCGTATAATGTAATCCGCGGCTTTCCTTACGTTCCATTGCTTGGCGCATAATCAGATAACCCACATTCACCATATTACGCAATTCGCAGATTTCTCTGGACGCTACGCTGCGTTTGAACAGGCTTTCAGTCTCTTCGTAGATAATATCGAGTCTGTCCCAGGCACGTTTTAGACGGAGGTCGCTGCGGACAATACCTACATACGTACTCATAATCTGGTTCACTTCCTTCATACTTTGCGTAATGAGCACCATTTCTTCCGGCGAACGGGTTCCTTCATCGTTCCATTCGGGAATATCTTCATTATAAGAATATTGATCGACCACTTGTAGACTGTGCTTGGCGGCAGCGTCGGCATATACGACTGCTTCTATCAGTGAGTTGGAAGCCAGACGATTGCCTCCATGCAATCCTGTGCAGGAACATTCTCCCACGGCATAAAGACGTTCGATGGAAGATTGTCCGTCCAGGTCGACAAGGATACCTCCGCAGAGATAATGGGCGGCCGGGGCTACCGGGATATAATCTTTCGTGATGTCGATGCCCAGGCTAAGACATTTCTCGTAGATATTGGGGAAGTGTTTCTTTGTTTCTTCGGGATCTTTGTGGGTGACGTCCAGATATACATGGTCGTCTCCACGGTTCTTCATCTCGTTGTCGATGGCGCGTGCCACGATGTCACGGGGAGCGAGTGAAAGACGGGGATCATATTTCTGCATGAACTCTTTGCCGTCCATTGTACGCAGTACACCTCCGTAACCACGCATTGCTTCCGTTATCAGGAAAGAAGGGCGGTCTCCCGGATGATACAGGGCGGTAGGGTGGAATTGTACAAACTCCATATCCTTCACCGTACCTTTGGCACGGTAAACCATGGCGATACCGTCTCCGGTAGCGACTAGCGGGTTAGTGGTTGTTTTATAAACGGCTCCTACTCCACCGGTAGCCATCAGCGTCACTTTAGCAAGATAGGTATCTACTTTTCCCGTTTTCGGATCGAGGATATAAGCACCATAACATTTGATGTCCGGTGTCTGGCGGGTTACAGTCACTCCCAGGTGATGCTGTGTCAAGATTTCAATGGCAAACTGGTTTTCGATGACCGTGATATTCGGATGGCGTTGTACGGCTTTAATCAGGCTGTCTTGAATTTCTGCTCCTGTATTGTCTTTATGGTGAAGAATACGGAACTCCGAATGTCCGCCTTCGCGGTGCAAGTCAAATTCGCCTTTCTCGTTTTTGTCAAAATCCACTCCCCACTTAATCAGTTCTTCAATTTGTGCGGGAGCTTCGCGCACTACCTTTTCTACTGCGGCACGGTTACTGATCCAATCGCCGGCAATCATTGTGTCTTCAATGTGCTTGTCGAAATTATCCACCAGAAGGTTGGTGACGGAGGCTACCCCTCCCTGGGCGAAGTACGTATTGGCTTCTTCCAGCCCACTTTTACAGATAAGAGCAACTTTACCTTTGTGCGCCACTTTCAGCGCAAAACTCATACCGGCAATTCCGGAACCGATAACGAGGAAATCGAATTTTCTTACCATAATCTTGTTATTTCTCACCGCAAAGCTACAAAATAAGTTACTTCGTTGTACTTTTCGTTGTCACTAATTCATAAAATTGCTACCTTGCAGGCAAAAATCTGACAAAATGAATCGAATTTTTCATGCCCGCATCGCCTGGTACCAATATTTCCTGTTGGTGGTGCTTACTGTAAATGCTGTTGGCGCATTGTGGTGTAAATATATCTTGGTAGCGGTACTGTTTATGCTGATGCTGATTGTAGTGATCGAACAGATTATACATACTACTTATACGTTGACTACAGACGGTAACCTGGAGGTTTCACGCGGCCGTTTTATTCGTAAGAAGGTAATTCCGCTTTCCGAAATCACCACAGTCAGGAAATACCATTCCATGAAGTTCGGTAGTTTCTCGGTGACGGATTATATCTTGATAGAATACGGAAAAGGGAAGTTTGTTTCGGTGATGCCTGTCAAGGAACAGGAATTTGCAGAACTACTCGAAAAGAGAATGTTTGAAAAGAAGATAAAAGAGTAACTGATTATATACTATGAAATATCAAGTGATTATCATCGGTGGCGGTCCTGCGGGATATACGGCTGCCGAAGCTGCCGCTAAAGGTGGTTTGAGCGTATTGCTTATCGAAAAGAATAGTCTGGGTGGCGTCTGTCTGAATGAAGGCTGTATTCCTACGAAAACATTGTTGTATTCGGCAAAGACTTATGACAGTGCAAAACATGCATCAAAGTATGCAGTCAATATCCCGGAAGTCTCTTTCGATTTGCCTAAGATAATAGCGCGTAAAAGTAAGGTAGTGCGTAAACTGGTGCTGGGAGTGAAAGCGAAGCTGACTGCCAACAATGTTACAATTGTATCAGGAGAAGCGCAGATCATTGATAAAAATACGGTTCGCTGCGGGGAAGAGACTTACGAAGGAGAGAATCTGATATTATGTACGGGTTCGGAAACCTTTATTCCTCCTATTCCGGGAGTGGACGCGGTGAACTACTGGACGCACAGGGATGCTTTGGACAGTAAAGAATTGCCGGCTTCTTTGGCTATTGTTGGTGGCGGGGTAATCGGTATGGAGTTTGCGTCGTTCTTCAATAGTTTGGGAGTACAGGTGACGGTGGTTGAGATGATGGACGAAATCCTGGGTGGAATGGATAAGGAGCTTTCCGCTTTGCTCCGTGCAGAATATACAAAACGAGGTATTAAATTCCTGCTTAGTACGAGAGTGGTCGGCTTGTCGCAAACAGAAGAAGGGGCTGTTGTTTCTTATGAGAACGCGGAGGGAAACGGCAGTGTCATTGCAGAAAAGCTGTTGATGAGTGTCGGCCGTCGCCCGGTGACGAAAGGTTTCGGGCTCGAAAACTTGAATTTGAAGAAGACAGAGCGTGGAGCTATCAGAGTAAATGAAAAGATGCAGACTTCTGTGCCGGGCGTGTATGTTTGTGGTGACTTGACAGGATTCTCTTTGCTCGCCCATACGGCTGTTCGTGAAGCGGAAGTTGCCGTACATTCCATCTTGAGAAAGGAAGATGCCATGAGTTATCGGGCTATTCCGGGCGTAGTCTATACCAATCCGGAGATTGCCGGAGTGGGTGAAACGGAGGAATCGGCCTCAACGAAAGGAATCAATTATCAGGTTATCAAACTTCCGATGGCTTACTCCGGCCGTTTTGTGGCGGAGAATGAAGGCGTGAACGGAGTCTGCAAAGTATTGCTGGATGAACAGCAGCGGGTGATTGGCGCTCATGTGTTGGGAAATCCGGCTTCGGAGATTATCACTCTTGCGGGAACTGCCATTGAACTCGGATTGACGGCAGCGCAATGGAAAAAGATTGTTTTCCCGCATCCTACGGTAGGAGAAATCTTCCGGGAAGCTCTATAAACGGATTCCGATATCTGACATCGTTCATTGATGAAGATACCTATCTGATTCATTGATGAGGGGGTATCTCACTGATAAATCGAATATATGATGAGAAAATATATAATCACTCCGGCCTTATTGGCAATAGTTTGTATGGTGATGTGTCATTGTACATTTAATCGTAAAGCGTCAGTTGCCGCCAATGAATATTTGATTCAGGGCGAATTGGCCAATCTTCCCGACAGCATTGTGATCGGCCTGTATGAAGAAGACGGAAATATTCTCAACTGTGTCTTGAGAGATACGCTTATGAATGGACAGTTCTCTTTCCGCGACACGGTTTCTACCACACGGAAAATGCTGATTATGTCTGATAACCGGGGCTTCCCGGGTACATGGCTGGAAGTGTGGATCGCACCGGGGGAATACATCGAAATCAAGGGACAGGACAAACTAGTGAAAACATGGGAAGTAGTAAGTGATGTGCCGGAACAGCAGGAAGAAAACCGCTTTACGGCTTGCGCGATGGCTCAACAGAAAGAACTGATGCAATACATGGCAGCGGAATATGACTGGCAACGGATGATGTTCATTGACCATCCGGGCGACCGGGAGTTTGAAAGTCAGGCGTGGGCCAAGATAGATTCTATCCGGAAACTGTCAATGCCGTTGCAGCAGGAAATCTGGAAAAAGGAAATGGAATACATGGAAGAAGCTCCCGTCTCCCCGGTGTGGATGGATAGATTATTGTTGTTTGCTTCCATGATGAAATATGAAACCATCATGCCTTATAAAGAAGAGGTGAAAAAACTCTATGCCCGAATGTCTGAAGCCGATAAACAAACAGGCGACGGACAGGAGATTACAGCCTATGTTTATCCTCCCGCTACCGTAGGAGTTGGAGATATGATGGTGGATGGAGACCTATATGATGCGAATGATTCTCTCCGTCATATTTCCGAGTTCAAAGGAAAATTCATCTTACTCGATTTCTGGAGTAGTGGGTGTGGTCCTTGCGTGGAGTCGATACCTGAAATGGAGAAGGTGATGGATCTGTACAAGGATAAAATGACTGTGATTAGTATTAGTGAGGACCCGAAAGCACGTTGGAAAGAGTATATCAAGACGAAAGGAATGGGCGGTAACCAGTGGAACGAACTTCGTAAAGGACGTACCGGTCTTGCCCTAAACTATCAGGTACGGGGAATCCCTCATTATGTATTGATTGCCCCTGATGGAAAAATCCAGGATGTATGGTCCGGCTATGGCGCCGGTTCGCTTCTTGGACAGGTAGAGAAAAACTTGAAATAGATAGAGGTAAGATACGATCATTTGTTGATGTCATAAACAGTGTTATATGAAAAAAAGTCTTTTGTTAGTCGCCCTTTCAGTTTGTTTGTTGCCACTTTGGGGACAACAGAATTTCTCCCGGATAGATTCGCTTATCAAGAAGATGCTCCCCGAAGCATCCGAAGTCGGCATATCCGTCTACGATCTGACGGCTAAGAAATCACTTTATAACTATCGTGCGGAGAAACTTTCACGTCCTGCCTCTACCATGAAGCTGTTGACGGCTATTACCGCACTTTCCCGCCCCGAAGCCAACGAGCCTTTCCGCACCGAAGTATGGCACGATGGCGTGATAGAGCATGATACCTTGCAAGGCAACCTGTATGTGGTAGGCGGATTCGATCCGGAATTTGACAGCCAGTCGATGGATTCATTGATAGAAGAGGTAATCACTTTCCCTTTTTCGGTCATTAACGGACAGGTCTATGGTGACGTCTCAATGAAAGACTCCCTTTATTGGGGCAGCGGATGGGCGTGGGACGATACTCCTGCGGGTTATCAGCCTTATTTGTCTCCACTGATGTTTTGCAAGGGGACTGTGCAGGTTTCCGTAGTTCCATCCACGATGCAGGGCGATACGGCAAGTGTTTCCTGCCAGCCTCTGTCTTCCTATTATACAGTGACGAATCAGACGAAAACACGTACCTCTTCTGCCGGGAAATTCTCTTTCACAAGAGACTGGCTGACGAATGGAAACAACCTCCTTATTTCGGGTAATGTCACTTCGATTCGAAAAGATGATGTCAACATCTATGATTCTCCCCGTTTCTTTATGCACACTTTCCTGGAACGCCTTCGTGGGAAAGGAATCACGACTCCCCAGTCGTATGGCTTTGCCGAATTACCTCGCGACAGTGTGAGAGTAGAGCGTATGGCTTGCTGGAACACTTCTGTGCAGAAAGTGCTGAACCAACTGATGAAAGAGAGTGATAACCTCAATGCGGAAGCATTTCTCTGTCGCCTGGGAGCGCAGGCTACGGGAAAGAAGCAAGTAGCTGCCGAAGATGGTATTGTCGAAATAATGAAGCTGATCCGCCGCCTGGGGCATGACCCGAAAGATTATAAGATTGCCGACGGTTGCGGACTGTCCAATTATAATTACCTCTCTCCTGCCCTGCTGGTGGATTTTCTAAAATATGCGTACTCGCAAACAGAAGTGTTTCAGATGTTGTATAAATCACTTCCCGTTGGTGGGGTGGACGGAACTTTGAAATTCCGGATGAAAGGTACTCCTGCTTTTCGGAATGTTCATGCCAAAACAGGCTCGTTTACGGCAATAAATGCGCTTGCAGGCTATCTGAAGATGAAGAACGGACATGAAGTGGCATTTGCCATTATGAACCAGAATGTACTTTCGGCGGCTAAAGCGAGAGCATTTCAGGATAAGGTGTGTGAGGTGATTATTGGGAAATAGGCTGATATGAATACATTAGCCCGTACAACCAAAGTGGAATTCCGTTGTTGAATCCGATTTCTATGTTGTCAAGGAGCAGGTACTATTCTCCATGGAGGGCTCTTTATTGATTCTTCTACAAAAAGACAATTGTATTCTCTAATAAGCAAAAATCGTAGGATTTTGTTTACCAGAGAATACAATTATACTTGTTTTGAATCGAATACTGTAAATTCTATACTCTATATTATATTTACTTTGAGTATTCAGCCCAATTAGTATTCTTCATATCGCCACTCTTAGCCAACTCTGCGTGCATACCAAGTGCAGCCTGAATAGCGTGTGGAGTCTGTGCCCGGTTACCGGCCAGTTTGAGGTAATCCCAAAGAAGCTGTTTGTAGTCAGGATGTGCACAGTTTTCGATGATGGCTTGTGCGCGTTCTTTCGGGCTCTTGCCACGAAGATCGGCAACACCTTGCTCGGTGATAACGATGTTGACATCGTGCTCCGTGTGGTCGTGGTGGGATACCATCGGTACGATCGCGCTGATCTTCCCTTCTTTGGCCACAGACGGACAAGTGAAGATAGAGATGTAAGCGTTGCGGGTAAAGTCTCCCGAACCACCGATACCGTTCATCATTTTTGTTCCGCCGATATGGGTAGAGTTTACGTTGCCGTACAGGTCAACTTCGATGGCTGTATTGATAGAAATGATACCGAGGCGGCGTACTATTTCCGGGCTGTTTGAGATTTCCGACGGACGGAGAACCAGTTTGTCGCGGAAGAAATCCATATCGTTGTAGATGCCTTCCAGACAGTCATTTGTAACAGTCAGTGAACAGGCGCTACCGAATTTGATGCGTCCTTCGCGAATCAATCCGATCACGGAATTCTGGATTACCTCTGTGTACATTTCGAATGCAGGAATCGTTTTATCACGTCCCAATGCACCGAGTACGGCGTTGGCGATGTTTCCTACACCCGATTGCAAAGGCAAGAAACTGGACGGAATAATACCGCGTTTCATGTCGGCTGCAAGGAAGTCGGCAACATTCTGCCCGATTTTGTCGGTCAACGGATCAGCGGCAGCGAAAGAACGCGCTTCGTCCGGCCAGTTGGTTTCCACTACGCCTATAATTTTTTTCGGGTCTACCTGAACGTAAGGCAGTCCGATACGGTCACTCGGTTTATAGATCGGTATTTCGCGGCGGTAAGGCGGGTCGAGCGGTTCGTATACGTCGTGCATACCCATACCGGATTTGCTGTGTGCGCTGTTCAACTCCACGATGATCTGGTCGGCAAGACGGCAGATGGTCGGGGCGATGCCGCCGGCGGCAGTCAGATAAATTTTTCCGTCCGGAGTTACTTCGCAGGCTTCGATGATGGCTACGTTCACTTTGCCCATGAACCCGTAGCGCACTTCCTGTGCCATTTGTGAGAGGTGTATGTCGTTGTAGGCAATCTCTCCGTTGTTCACAGCTTTGCGGAAGTCGGCGTTGGTAGTATAAGGAGCGCGGTAGCGGATGGCTTTGGCACGTGACAGTACGCCGTCACAGGATTCCCCTGTCGATGCGCCTGTGAAAATTCCTACTTGAAACGGGTTTCCTTTCGCATGTTCTGCTTCAGCAATTTTTGCGAGTTCGGCTGTTACAGCCTTGGCCGTTCCGGCGGGAGTAAATCCGCTTAGGCCGATGTTGTAGCCATGTTTGATTAGGCTTGCAGCTTCCGCTGCCGAAATACGATTGAGTGACATAAATAGTAAATTTCGTGTTAAATACAGTTGATATTTTTATTGATAATTAATTCTCTGTTTGTACGGCCTTGTACCAATGCGTGGCAATGACTCGTCACATAATGATTCGAAACTCAATGAGTTTACGGGCTCTCTCAATACTTCCGTTGAAGTATCTCTCCCCAGATAATAGCGCGGCGGGCTTCTTCTGCGGAGTGAATCGTGAAATCATGTTCGTTATCAGTTGATTCGGTGTGAGAGTTATAATGAGAACCTTGTTGGGAATTTCGTTTATCTTGCGCGGCACTGTTTGCCAGGGATGCGGAAACGGATATTTCTTCTTTTTTTCTTTTCTGCTGCGCAGCTGGTTTCGCCGTCTGTTTGGGAGACTGTTGCGGTGGCGTCTGTTTCAGGGGTTTAGGCTGGAATAATTCTTCCAGCGACTTGGGGCCACCCCATGCCTCGGGCATAGGAACTGCATCCGGAGCTACTTCAACGGGGGATGGCATCGGGGAAACGGGGCGTTTATTCTTAGCTTTTTTCGATTTACTATTCTTATTCACCTCTTTGAATATTCCCACAAGAATGACACCTGCTATCAAGAGAAATTTCAAAAAATCTTCCATTGTGTTTCACTGCTAATTAGTTATCTGCCAAAGTTACGTATTTTATCTGGTTCAGGCTAACATTTTATTATGAAAAAAGGGCAGCTTCACAGCTCCCCTTAATTTTTTTAACCTAAACCTTAACTATGAAAAAATCTAATGTTTCTTTCATTGCACAAATGTGAAAAATAAATTTAAATTTGCCAAGCATATCGCCTAAAAATGTTTATTCTCTTAACATAAATTACAAATTTGCTTGCCAAATCATAAGTTTTTGCGTTATTTTGATATCAATTCACTACTTATTGAAAGCGAAGCCGTATCTTTGCATCCGAATTTTTAAACTAAGATTTGAGTATGAACGAATTAACGGGAGCGGACTTTAAATCCGCAACTGAAATGAAGGATGACAACAAAAAGTTGTTTATCGAAACCTATGGCTGCCAGATGAATGTAGCCGACAGTGAGGTGATTGCCTCGGTGATGCAAATGGCGGGTTATTCCGTAGCCGAAACGCTGGAGGAAGCCGATGCCGTGTTTATGAATACCTGTTCCATCCGCGACAATGCGGAGCAGAAGATTCTGAATCGCCTGGAGTTTTTCCACTCGCTGAAGAAAAAGAAAAAGCATCTGATTGTAGGTGTACTGGGCTGTATGGCCGAACGGGTAAAGGATGATCTGATAACGAATCATCATGTAGACCTCGTTGTGGGGCCGGATGCTTACCTGACGTTGCCCGACCTGATTGCGGCCGTAGAAACCGGTGAAAAAGCAATCAATGTGGAACTTTCTACTACCGAGACTTATCGGGATGTGATTCCGTCGCGTATCTGCGGCAATCATATTTCGGGTTTTGTATCCATCATGCGTGGCTGCAATAACTTCTGCACCTATTGTATCGTGCCCTATACTCGTGGACGCGAGCGCAGCCGTGACGTAGAAAGCATCCTGAATGAAGTGGCAGACCTCGTGGCGAAAGGCTATAAGGAAGTCACCCTGTTGGGGCAGAACGTCAACTCTTACCGTTTTGAAAGACCGACAGGCGAAGTGGTTACTTTCCCGATGTTGCTCCGAACAGTGGCCGAGGCTGCTCCGGGAGTGCGTATTCGTTTCACGACTTCCCATCCGAAGGATATGAGTGATGAAACGCTGGAAGTGATTGCGCAAGTTCCGAATGTGTGTAAACATATCCATCTGCCTGTGCAGAGCGGCAGTTCGCGTATTCTGAAACTGATGAACCGTAAGTATACCCGTGAGTGGTATCTGGACCGGGTGGCAGCTATCAAACGTATCATCCCCGATTGCGGACTGACTACCGATATTTTCTCCGGTTTTCATTCTGAAACGGAAGAGGATCATGCCTTGTCACTTTCGCTGATGGAAGAATGTGGATATGATGCCGCTTTCATGTTTAAATACTCCGAACGTCCGGGAACGTATGCGTCCAAGCATCTCGAAGATAATGTGCCCGAAGAGGTGAAAGTGCGTCGCCTGAACGAGATTATCGCTTTGCAGAACCGTCTGTCTGCCGAATCCAACCAGCGTTGCATCGGTAAAACGTATGAAGTGCTTGTGGAAGGAGTCTCCAAGCGTTCGCGCGACCAGCTGTTCGGCCGTACGGAGCAGAACCGTGTGGTGGTGTTCGACAGAGGTACGCACCGTGTCGGTGATTTCGTCAATGTGCGTGTCACGGAGGCCAGCTCGGCTACGCTGAAGGGGGAAGAAATCTGATTTCACCACAGAGGACACGGAGGACACAGAGGTCTTATTCTCATAGTCGTGGCTGTCTTGTAGTTGTGACTGCCTGTACGGTATGTGGTAACTGCGCTTATACAACACATCCTGTGGAGGCTTTGAGGATTAATATAAAAAATCAGTGTTCCTCTGTGTCCTCTGCGTCCTCGGTGGTGAAACTTACATCATCATGTGTCTCCTGATGGAGAACTTCACAATTGCCATTGCGTTGATGGACGCGAATGGAATATCCATCGGTTCGTGGTGTGTGTTGTAACTCACCAGTTTGAGATGACCTTCCTTCTCCGAACGGTTTACGTATTTTACTGCCAGATACTCGTCTCCGTCAATCATAAACGACACCAGGTATATTTCCCCGTAAATGACGTTGTCGAAACTGCTGATTTCTTTATATCCGATAATGTCTCCCGATTTCAATATAGGGTACATGCTGTCTCCGTTGACGTAGACCGCCCCGTCGCAGACGGATATATTGGGAATCAATATCTTCCCCAGTGCATACTGCTGTTTGTTGGTGAATAATGTTTTCAGATTGGCTGCCGCTGTGATATCGTACAACATGACGCTGCGGTCATCTGTCGGTTCCGCTGTTTTCGGATTGTGTATAATCTCCACTTCTCCTTTTACCAGTTCGCTTTCGCAATGTCTCGGCTGATGTTTCGGATTCCCTTTTCCTAATAATAGCCAGTTGTAGTCCACCTTGTCCCCGAATTTGTCGAGTAACAGGCGGAAATCAATGCTGTTTCGTGCACCCCAGTTGGATACTGTGGCACGTGAGACTCCTAAATATTCAGCTAATTCGCTGTCGTTCTTGAAGTTTAGCACCTGTTTGGCACGCTTCACGATTCCTGTGACATCTAAAAATGTATCCATTCTATGATCGTTTATTTTTGATGTAAAAATTCATAAACTCGTTAATTGCTCATTGATAATTTGTTATCTACTTTTTGAAAGTTAATTTCCAAAATCTTTTGTTTTCTTTATGAAAACTGTTTTATATTTGTAGCAACGAAATCACAAATATGTTTCAAAAATATAAATATTAAATAGGAAAACCATGAGAAACAGCAAAAAGTTTACGAAAGGTTGCAAAATACCTCATTCACCGCCTTTTTAAGGAAACCGTGCCGGACGCGCGAAAGTAATAGTAAGTCTGCTTGCAGCGTCTATATATCTTGCATATAAGATCTATATATCCTGCGTGTAGCATCTATATACCCAATGTGCAGCCGATATATCTCCAATATACAGCAACTATATGTCCTGCGCGCCAGCGATATATCTTCAATATACAAACAAATATTTAAATATGAAAACTATAAAAACGGAAAAGCAATATGGAAACCATTATGAACAAATCTCTATGCATCTGCGGATGTTGCAAGCGGGAGCTTCCACAGGAAGCCTTTTATATGAATCAGCGTACCCGTACTACGGATAGTTACTGCAAAGAATGTCGTAAGGCAAACGCACGCAGACATCGCAATCAGGATAAAAGTACATTATTTGAAAACAAATCTGTTTCCTATCCGGTGATAACCGAGGTGAAGGACTACGCTTTGCGAATGTTCCTTATCCGCCATGCCCGGCAAGTGGTGTCGGACAGTATCCGCCGGAAGCAGGAAAAGGAAAAACTACGCGCACTATGGGAAGAATAAAACAGGGGTTGGATTATTTCCCCATGAGCACCAGTTTCATGCACGATCGTATAGTGCGTCGTGTCATGAAACGGGAAGGTGATGCCGCTTTTGCCACATTGGTAGAAACGCTGTCGTACATCTATGCCGGAAAAGGATATTATATCCCTGCCAGTGATGAGTTTTACGACGAACTGACGGACAGCCTTTACAATACGGATCTTGATGACGTGAAACGTATCATCGCCCTGGCCGTGGAGTGTGGACTGTTTGATGCCGGACTTTTCCGGCAATACGGCATCCTGACTTCCGCCGATATCCAACGGCAGTATCTTTTTATCACCAAGCGGCGCAGCAGCTCGTTGATAGACCCCGCCTACTGCCTGTTGGAAGCGGAAGAGCTTGCATCGTACCACACTTCTCCAAACAGCAAAAACAGTGCGGAGGATGCTGATAACAAAACAGGCTGTGATGTAACACCAACTGCTGATACTGTAACATCAACCACCGATTCTGCAACATCGGAAGCCGGAATGTCGACATTGGGTACACAAAACAAAGAAAAACAAATTAAAACAAACCAAAACAAAATAAACCACCTCTCTGACTCTCCTCAAGGAGAGAACGGAGGAGGAAAAATTTTGAAAAGCAGGAAGGTGATGACACAGGAGGATATCAACAATCTGCAACCACCGCCCGACGGCATGCAGCGTAACTTCGAAGGGTTGCTGGAGAACCTTCACTCTTACAAGATTCCGCCTTCCGAGCAATACGCCATTATCCTGAAAAGCAACTTCGGAGCTATCGGACACCCGGTGTGGAAGGGATTCAGCAGCATCCGCGGGAGCAATGGGAAGATCAAATTGCCGGGACATTATCTTTTGAGCGTAATTAATTAATTGATGAACGCACTTTGAAAAAATGGTTGGGTCAGTCTGAATAATACCCGTATCTTTACAGTGTCATTAAGCTTAAGGACAAAACTAAACTAATTTATTAACACGTAAAAACTATTACAATTATGCCAGTATTGTACAAACCCTTCCAGTCCATTCTGGAAGACAAAAACAAAAAGAAATTATTTCATCCCCGTGTGATTTACACGGCCAATGTGTCAACCACCCAACTCGCCAAAGAGATAGCCGCTTACTCGTCTCTCTCCACGGGTGACGTAAAGAACACGCTTGATAACCTGGTGACAGTGGCTGCCCAGCATCTGCAAGCATCGGAAAGTGTAACGCTCGACGGCTTCGGTACTTTCCGCATGGTGATGAAGTCCAACGGTAAAGGTGTGGAACTGCCGGAGAAAGTATCGGCTGCCCAGGCTTCCCTTACCGTCCGCTTCCTGCCCAACTACACCAAGAATCCCGACCGTACCACCGCCACCCGTTCTTTGGTGACAGGCGCCAAGTGTGTCCGTTTCGACCTTGCCGATACTTCGGCTTCCGGTGGCGGAGATAGTGGTAAACCTGATGGTGGTGGCTCCGGCAGCGGTGGTTCCGGCGATGGCGGTGGAGAAGCACCGGATCCGGCAGCATAGCCTGCACGTAGGTCGCAACACAAACACAAATGGCTGACTAAACGGAGTTTTTTAACTAGACTAGTAAACTAAAACTAATTATCCACTAACATGCGAATTATTAACTTAATCGTGGTGCACTGCAGTGCCACGCGGGGGGATTGTACACTCTCTCCGGAAGATTTGGACCGGTTGCACCGACGACGTGGATTCAACGGAATAGGTTATCACTACTACATCCGCAAGGATGGAACAGTGCACCTCACCCGCCCCATCGAACGCATCGGAGCACATGCAAAAGGTTTCAACGCTCACTCAATAGGTATCTGCTATGAAGGTGGTCTGGACTGCCGGGGACGCCCGGCAGATACCCGGACTCCGGCACAGCGAGCTACACTTCGACAACTCGTCGGGCAGCTACAAGAGAAATTCCCCGGCTGTCGGGTATGCGGACATCGGGATCTTTCGCCCGATCTCAATGGAAACGGTGAGATAGAACCGGAAGAGTGGATTAAACAGTGCCCGTGTTTTGAGGTGAGGGCTGAAAATTTCATCAGTGAGGACACTGGGAATTTATAAGATAATTAGTACATAAATAACCATAGAGTATTTAGAAATAAGCTTTTGAGAGAGTAGATATAAGAGGAAGAAGATCCTTTCTCTTATGCCCTCTGCATCCTCTGTGGTGAAATTAAAGAAACGGAAAGGAGGTAAATTATGGCAATGAAGAAATCAGTATGGGATATGATCCTGAAAGTGGTTATCGCAGTGGCTTCGGCTTTGGCTGGCGTTTTGGGCGCTAATGCGATGAATCTGTAAGAGAGCATTAAATACCCTCGCGCGATGTGTCGACAATCTCGTGAGGGTTAGAATTTAACACGGAATTTTATCTAACGTAACTAAACTATACTATTAAATAATATGAATCGAAAATATATGCAAAATATTTCAAGTGGTTTCCGGTGGAAACTATTATTTTTTTTGATTACTATTCTTGGTTGCCAGTCTTACTCTTATGGACAATCAAGTAATGGTGGAAATCCGATAGATACAGAAGCACTGTTCAAGAACCAAATGGTAAATACGCCTGCAACGGCAGCATTGAAGCAGAACATTGTTTATCCGGTGAATTATAGTACCGGATTGCCAGAGATCAAGATACCTCTCTACGAAGTAAAAAATGGAGATGTGGTTCTTCCTATTTATCTCACCTATCATGCTTCGGGTATCAAATTGAGTGATGTTGCCGGATGGGTAGGGCTTGGCTGGAATCTGGTGGCGGAACCGATGATTACACGAACTATCCGGGGGTGGGTAGATAACCCCCGAACTATGACTTGTGATTTTAATAAGAATGATTTTCGGAAACGGTTTCCTGACTATGTAAAGAATTTAACTTCGGTTTCTATAGAAGAACCGGATGAATACTATTATCGTTTGCCTGATAAACAGGGCATGTTTATGTATGCTATGGAGCCGGTTGACAAAAGCCGGAATTTTTTGCCTATACCTTACGAAAATATTCGTATTGATTGGACGGGGGATTATTTTCAGATTACGGATGACGATGGCGCAGTTTATAAATTCGCTGGAGGTAGAGAAACAGGAGAGGGAAATTCAAACCCTATTGGCTGGAAAGCATCGGCTATTGTTGCGTCCAATAAAAGAGACTCTATTTCATTTGTATATGATAATAGGAAAGTAGCTTATCGAGTGAATGTGCACGATGACTATATTATAGTGAGAGATGGGTTTAGTATAAAAAAAGAGATTTATACGAATCGAAAAGCCATGCTGCAACTGATGGATTATACGCCTGATGAATGTATGCAAGACCCGATTATAATTAGTAGGCAAAATAATGTGACATACGGTTTCCAAAGTAACGCTGATGGGGAACTATTTTCAGATGGGACAGAACCCGACAGATCTACTTCCGGTCGTCACATAAGCACTCAAAGCCAATTATTGAGCGAGATCTGTTTTGATCAGGGGAAAGTGATATTCACAAAAGATTCTAAGTTTCCGAGAATTCAAAAGATTACAGTTTACGACTGTAATGGAAATTTCGTCAAAGACATCCGCTTCAACTATTACACACCCAATGATCGTGTTATTCAGCGTTATTTTCTAGAAAGTCTTGTCATGGTAGACAAGAATGGAGAAGTGAAGGAAACGTATCTTTTCGGGTATGAACATCCTAATCGTTTGCCTGATCCGGGAAATCGTTCTATTGACTATTGGGGATACTTCAATGGGGTATACCGCCCGGACAGTGTGACTTTGGTACCACGTCAAACGATTGAAGTGACACGTTGGAAATATAGGTATGTGAACGGTTATATATATCCTCTTGGTATTGAATCTGCTGGTGGTCTGAATGTGACTTTTGGCTCCGAACTTTCTCGGGAGCCTGATGAAGAATATATGAAATATGGAACATTGAGTAGTATCACCTATCCGGCCGGTTCTACTGATGAGTTCATTTATGAAGCACATCGTTATAGAGATGAAGAAGGAAATATAAAACAAGCCGGTGGTTTACGTATTAAGCAAATCCAAACTAGGAGTGCAGAAGGCAGAAATACAAAAGTACGAACATTTACTTATAGCTGGAGAGAAGACGGGTGTGGGACACCATTGACTGCTTCTGTTTTGGATTATTTTCGGCTGGTTCAAGGGGTGTACCTTTGTGAACTATTTAATGAACAAGGCGGACGCTATGCTCCTATTGCTAATGAATACGGTACTGCCAGGCATCGTACTTTCTTCAGCAATCCGACACGCCCCATTACATTTGCCGGAGGAACATCCGTTATGTACGATTATGTGACGGAGTACAACGGTACACCAGAAAATAATTCGGGTAAAACGATATATGAATACGCAATTGATCGTACTCATCCCATGCCGGAAGATCAGAATACCATGCGATGCGATCGGCATGATGGCTGGATGTATGGACAATTATTAGGTAAAATCGTCTATCGGAACGATAATGGGCAATACACTCCTTTAGAAGAAATAGCGAATGGATATATCATTCCCAATAAAGAATACGGAAGAATTCTGACGGGCGAGGCCTCTGCCGACAATATCATCAGGGAATCTTCTTTAAATCAGATTCCGGAGGAAGCAAGGAGAGGTTATTCTTACAGGCGTACTGAAATCACTGTCAGAGCAAAATTGCCTCTATGGTCGCGGCATACGTTTTTTACTGAAGGAGGCAAGGTTTCAACAAATGTAAAATATGAATACTCTGATTCTTCTACTACCTATCCTACCCGCATCATTGAGACAGGAAGCGATGGAATTGAGCACATTACTAACCTGTCATATCCTCAAGATTATGGTGATATATTCCCATATACGGAAATGGTCGAACGTAATATCTTAAGCCCTGTTGTGAAAAAGGAGCATATCCGTAATGGACAATATTTGGAAGTTGAGACACCCTATTCCGTCCCTTTCATCAATGTCTATAAACCGGAGAACGTGGTTATTCGTCGTTCTGCTTCAGAAAAAGGTGACACTCGCTTTACTTACATCTATGATGACTACGGACGTAAATGTCAGGAGACAAAGGGTGGTAAAGAAAATGTGGTCTATCTATATGGATATAGTAATCAGTACGTCATTGCTTTAATTGAAAATGCGACTTATGAAGAAGTTGTCGCGAAATTGGGTGGAAAAGAGGTTGTGAAAAATATTGCTGCTGCTAAGTCACCGTCAATGTACAATATTGATAAATTACGTCAGTCCCTGCCTTCAGCGCATGTGACGACTTATGCATACAAGCCGTTGGTAGGCGTGGCGTCAGTAACCAATCCTATGGGGTTGACCACCTGTTATGAGTATGATGATTTGGGACGATTAATTAAGACGTATATCATAAATGGTAACAGGCATGAATTAATTGAGAGAAGTGAATACAATTATGCGAACCAATAAATGCAGAATAAATATGAAAAAAAGGATATTACTTTTATTTGCTCTTTGTTTTATGACCATCGGTAATACATTTGGGCAGACATCGGATGATATTGAAAATCTGGGTAGCTTTTCAGCTCCCTTCTCTACCAAGTGGGGACTTTATCCGCCGAACTATACAGATATTTCTACTCGTTACTCCTTTACGCTGACTCGTCCGCTGGACATAGTCGTCTCACATTGTGAATCTACATTGGAGGGTGGTACTGGTATCTTTTTGCTAGATAAAGATTATATGGTACTTGCTGCGAACGTTGGTGATTATGAGCATTGTGTAGATGGACATGCTTATGTTGTCGCTCCTTGCCTTCTTCCCGGAACCTATATGATAGAAATGGACTGGAGTCCTAATGTAAGGGGAAGTGTATACACTCAATTGCAAGGCTTGTCACCTAATGTTATCAGATCTGCTAAAAACATTGGCGAGTACAACAGTTATTTCAATTACATAGACACTAAAGACACCAGCAACCCATATATCGGCTATCGAAGTGATGATATTTATAGAAATAGCGTCTGTTATGGTTTCTATTTGTTGTGCAATATGGATATTACCGTTTCGCATTGTGGTTCGGAAATGGATGAGACTTCTCTTTATCTGTTGGATGAAAACGGTAACGATATACGCAGTACGGTAGGAGTTGCGGTAGAAGGAGCGTGTGACAATCTGGGTCAAGCATACTCGAAAAGACTGAATATGCCACCCGGTATGTATTATGTGGTGTCCAAAGGAGCAACAAGAAATGGAAGAATTACAACCCGTATCATGGGGACAAAAACGGTAGAAATACCTTTTGTCACAGAATTTGCGGAAAGCATTGGAAATATTGGTCTTTATGACCCTCTTTTTATCTATGAGAACACAAAAGACACCAATAATCCTGAAGTCGGATATCAGGGATATGATGACTACAGAAGTGGAGTTTGCTACCGTTTCACACTTCCTCGCGTAATGGATGCGGAAATTTTCCATTGCGGTTCGGAAGTGGAGGATACTGAAGTGTACTTGTTAGATAAAAATGGAAATCGATTGGCTTATAACGATAATTATTCAGGAACTAATGCTTGCGATTTCCTAAGTGCTCATTTAGAGATGCCTTCACTTGCGGCCGGAACTTATTATGTTGTGTCCAAAGGAAAGAGTGAAAATGGAAAAATCACCACGCATATCATATGCAAGTCACCTGAAACGAAGATTGGATCAGAAGATAAAAACTATATTCTGTCTCGCAGCTTTCGTGATCCTTACGGGGCTACTTGGCAAGATAAAGTGGACTATTTTGATGAAATGGGCCGCATCGAAGAAACGATTCTGGTTAAAGGGTCGGCTATAGAAAACGATCTTGCCAGCCTGACAGAATATGATGCTTTCGGGCGGGTGGAAAAACAATGGTTGCAGGCGGAGACTTGGAGTGCGGCCGGGGAGGGCGTATATGTATCACCAGAAATATTGAAACAAAGAATACGATCCACGAATTGCAATGATTCTGCTCCTTATCAGCTGACTAAATACGAGTCGTCACCTCTTGATCGTCCTATACGTGAATATGGCGCCGGACAAGATTGGCACTCAAAAGGAAAAGCCGTTGAAACAATATATCAGTTGACGAATGTGGTGGGAAATGATTCGCTTAATTGTATCCGTTATCAAATAAAGGATGTGACGGAAAATGCTGATACTTTAGTCGCCATCTCTCCGGCAGGTAATTATCCGACAGGTAGTCTTCACGTAACCCGTCGGACGGATGAAGAAGGAAACGCTGTTCTTGAGTTCAAAAACCGTTTTGGGCAAATAGTTTTAAACAGACAAATAGTCCGTGCTCCCTATCATGAGTTCTATGATACAAACTACATCTATGATGAATGGGGAAATTTACATGTAGTATTGCCACCTAGAGCATCGGATTATATAAAATCTGGAAATCTGTGGAACAATGCCTCTTCGTTCATTCTTCGCGATTACGCCTATCTCTATAAGTATGACAAGCGCTTCCGAATAACAGCAAAACGACTTCCGGGACAGGATTGGATACGTTATGTGTATGACAAAGCAGATTATCCTGTATTTACCCAGGATGGAGAACAGCGTAAACGGGGTGAGTGGAGTTTTTCCATTACTGACGGTTTGGGAAGAGTGTGTCTTACAGGAGTTTGTAAGAATACTTTTGAGCTTTCTCAAAGTGCCCTTGATACAGTGGTGAATGTTGTCTGCAATGATTATACGGGGCTTTACAAAGGTTATTCTTTATCCGGAACATCGTTGATAGATGCGGAAATACTAACCGTGAACTATTACGATAACTATGCTTTCATGGGAATGAATGGCTTTCTTTCCTTCGCGAATTCGGACTACGAATACACGCCGCTTTCCGGTTATGGAGAACGATCTGAAGATAGTGCTCAATCTTTGTTGACCGGAACACTAACAGCCTATCGTGACAGTACTAATCTGAATATTCTTGGATATATTCCATCAGTAATGTACTATGATTATCGTGGACGGATGATACAGAGTAAAAGTGGTAATCATTTAACTGAAGGCTTTGAAAAAGAATATATAGCTTATGACTTTACCAGTAATCCTTTGAAGCGGAAGCATGTCCATTCCGCCGCAGGAAAAGGTACACAGACAGAAGAATATACTTATACGTACGATCATGCAGGACGCCAGCTACTTGCGAAGCACAGTTTGAATGGAGGAAACCCTGTTATTTTAACGGATAAATATTACGATGCTCTCGGGCGCTTGTCGGATGTATGCCGCCATGGCAACTGTGGACGTCTTGAAAGCTGGTATGATTATAATGTACATTCTTGGATAACAGCCATTAACGGTCCCCTGTTTAGCCAGAAGTTGTATTATAATGACAAACGTTCGAACGGGACTAACAGTGTTTGTTATAGTGGTAATATTTCCGGTATGGATTGGAAAGTGACTTCAGACAATATCCAAAGAGGGTATGATTTTACGTATGATGCCTTGTCGCGGTTGAAGACGGCAAATTATCTGGAGAGTAATAATAGAAAAATGAACTGTTTTGATACTTCTTATCGTTATGACAAACACGGGAATATAACTTTTTTAGGACGTTATGGACAGACAGGGATTGATACTTATGAAATTATTGATAGTCTGTATATGGTTTACAATGGCAATCAATTGGAGGCTGTTGAAGATATGGCTACTGCATCAGTTTACAATAACGGTTTTGAGTTTAGAAATGGTGTTTCCAGTGAAGTTGAGTACTTTTATGACGCGAATGGTAATTTGACGAAAGATTTGAATAAGAATATTCTTGATATTCAATATAATTTCTTAAATTTACCTCGCCGGATAACTTTTGGTGATGGTAGTAATATTTCATATAGTTATGATGCAACAGGGAAAAAACTTCGGACAGTTCATCAGGCAGGTGATACGAATACTACCACTGACTATTGCGGCAATGTGATCTATGAAAATGGTATAGCTAAAACGTTGCTTGTGGAAGGCGGCTATGTTTCTTTTTCGGACAACAAGTATCATTATTATATTCAGGACCATCAAGGAAATAATCGTGTGGTTGCTGATGAAAATGGAAACATAGAGGAGGTGAATCATTATTATCCTTTCGGTGGTACGTTTGCTTCGTCTTCTTCCTCTGTTCAGGCTTATAAGTATAATGGTAAGGAGTTGGATAGGAAGAATGGTTTGGATTGGTACGATTACGGGGCAAGGCACTATAATGCTGCGTTAGGTAGATGGCATGTGGTGGATCCTATGGCGGAGAAGTATTATTCATTAAGTTCTTATGGGTATTGCAATAACAATCCTATAAGATATATTGATCCAACAGGTATGCTTTATACGGGTTATGCAGTTGATACGAATGGATATATTTCAAAAGTAAATAATGAAGGGGGCAATAGTTATGATGTATTGTATAGTAAAGAAAAGTATTCATCTAATACTGTAAAAGACTATGATAAAACTGGCAATAAGACAGGGATACAGATAAGTAAAGGAATACTTTCGGGTACAGAAATGAAGAATATGAGTTCTAAACAAATTACAGGTGTTATGCAGAGTCAAGAGGGAAGAGCTACTGGAAAAACAATAAAAAGCCACGCGTATGAAGTGAAAAGTGATAATGAATCATTGAGTATCATGAACTTTTTAGATAAAAATACTGACGTGGAATGGAGTAATACTTTAATGAATGATAATCAGGGGAATAGTGTTAACCTGATAACTACAAGTCATGAAAATAGTACAATAGGATTAGGAAGTTACCAGATTGGGAAATATACTCGGTTAGGTTTTCAAGTTATCAGAGCGGATCATATTCATCCAGGAATTGGACGTACTACGCCATCAAAAGATAATGCTGACATAGGAAACGCTAAAAATATATTAGAAGATTCTCCTAAAGCTGTTTTTAGAATATTAAACAATGGAAAATATTATGACTATACAAATAAAGTACGTAAATAATGAAATAAAAAAGTTATGAAAGTATTAGTTTATTTCTCATTTGTCATGTTGTTAATTCTGCTATTTGTTAGATGCAGGTCTAGCGAAGAAATTGTTAAGTTTAAACCTTACAAAGCAAAAGATTATATAACTAAGGAAATAAAAGTGTATGAAGTAAAGGAATGTTTATATCCAATATTAGATTCTATTATAACGAAAACAGAAGGCTGTCCTATGTATCAAGGATTAAAAAATAAAATAGCTTTTTCTTTTGACATATTGTCCGATTCGACAGAATTCTCAATTGGAGTTGAATATTTGCCTAGGTTTAAAAATCATGCAAGGTACACGGATGCTATATTCTATTACAAAGGATATGATTTCTATTGCGGAGAGACTTTTCTTGACTATTTTTTTAAGAAGACGGATCGAACTATATTCATCAATTGCATTGATTCTAAAAAGTTTCAGTTTGAGATGCATTTTAGGGGTGATATGGATATGTTTTGGTGGTATAACTATATTAATGGGCAAATAATTAATACGACATATGGATATTGTAGTGAAGAGCCTGGAGGGTTAATACTTAATAAATAAAAAATCTTATCCGTATAGCTACTGTAAGAATAATCCAGTGTTGAGAGTAGATATTGATGGAAAAACTGATTATACAGTAAACAGTGCAGGTAGGCTTTTCAAAACTATTGTAGAGGGTTCTACTGATGATAGATTGATGAGCACTAGATCAGGTGTTGAATCGATAACTGTGAATGATAAAAAAATACTTTCTGGAATGTATAATATGCAAGATGGTAAATCAGGAGGTCTTGAAACTTATAATTCAACATCAAGCCTTGAGGATGCAGCCGAAGTTTTCAAATTTGGAGCTGATAACACTTCTGTTGAATGGAAGTTGGATATATATAATGATAAGGGAGATAAAACGGCTATTATCGGAACTTCGGGTAGAGAAGATAGTGTATTCTCTGATAAACAGAGTGAATTGAATGTAAAAGGAGATAAAGTGATAGATATGCATTCACATCCATATAATGCCCAAGCTTCTGACCAAGACATGAAAAATTTGAAAATAAAGACAGGTGCTGTCTATCACAGGGATAGTAAAGTATTATTCTTCTACAATAGTGAAGATTCACGTATTGGTAATAATGCATATAAAATAGATACGGGTAAAACGTTGTTAGATAAGTTAAATGATAAATTTATGAAGTAATGAGAACTACGTTTCTAAATTTGATATTATTATTTGTTATAGTAGGCTGTAAACAGCCTACTATAAACAAAGTTCAGCAAGCGGTGGAAGCGCAAACCAAATTGCTTGTGGATAGTGGCTTGATTGCTAATGAATATGTAGTATTATATGAGTTGGCTATTAATGATTCCAATCATATATACAGTATTCAAGCAGCTGATTGTCCGGCAGATTTAAAATTTGAATATCCTTCAAAGATCATTAAGTACAAGGATAAGTATCTCTGTTTTATAGAATTGGATGAGGCACCAATGTCTGTAAAGGAAATGATAGAGGCGTCTGGTTATTCGGGCAATCTTGTGGTAGAAGGAGACGGGGGAAAGAGTTGGCTTTTGGTTGTTTCCAAACTTGGAGAGAAGAAAATATTAATAGATACTTCATTGCTTAGGGGATGGGGCACATATTTTAATATTACCGAATTGTGGCCATATTTTTCGGGATATGTGAAAGGATGCCCAGTACAGATGGGGGTTATGTCTCATGATGTTGAGTTGAGCGATTCCTATTTAAGTTGTAATGTGGATAGTATAAAACGGAATTTGCTTTGGAATGAGAACCAGAATACTACAATGATAAAGAACGTATATGGACAAATGTATCTGAAAAACAATACAGATTCCGTTGTTTACCTGTCATCAAGTAATAAAAAACATTATGCTGTTGTAGATGGTCAGGATAGCCTTTATTTGTCACTTAGTGATTCTTTGCCCATTATTTTGGGACCGAATGAAAAAAAAATTTTAGAATATAAAAGTCTGCCTCGTCAAGATGAGTTCTTTAGAAATCTTACGTTGAAAGAAGATCCCTGGGAATATTTCTATAATCTATTTTGCAGATCAACATACAGCTTTATAAATGTAAATGGAAAAAAATCTCAAACAAAAGTGATGTTTCATGATATTGATAATTATGGATTTAATGTTTCTATGACGTCTCCTAGTATTCAATTTCAGATATTAAACCATGGTATATATGATAAGAAGTATGGGGAAATGTCGAGATTCAGATTTTGGTCTGATAAATGGGGTGCTATGAATAATGCTGATAAGCAGAGGTTATCAGATGATGCAGATGAGAGATTTCAAAGAAACGTGAATCAGGTAAATCTCTTACCCTGATACGAATTGACCAAATATGTTCAACTTGTGTCGGGGTATTACTGGTGTTTTATATATACGACGTTTGTTACCCTGATATGGAATTAGAAATTATTCCATATCAGGGTAACTTTTTATTTGCTTTTACATAAATGCGGAAATGAAAGGTTGCTTTCTCAATATAATAGATTAAATTTGCCTAACCACATGTCTGCGCATGCAGAATATGCATTTGATATTTCAGCTAGCCTAATTGTAGATACTGATGTCTTAATTGGTTTATCTATTAAAAGTCCTTAACGAAACCCCAATCCATCACTTTTTATTTGTTTCTTTGCACCAAATTCGGGTATAGTGTTGTCTTGTCATTCGAGGCAGCACTTAATTTTGCTTAGATAGTTAATGGAGAAACTCAGTATAAATGCTTGTCCGGTGTGTGGCGGTACGCACTTGAAACGCGTCATGACTTGTACGGATTTTTATGCTTCGGGCGAACAGTTTGAACTGTATTCGTGTGAGGACTGTGGATTTACATTCACACAAGGAGTTCCCGTGGAAGCAGAGATAGGCAAGTATTATGAGACTCCCGACTATATTTCTCACACTGATACGCGCAAGGGGGCGATGAATAATATCTACCATTACGTACGTTCTTATATGCTGGGCCGCAAAGCGCGCTTGGTAGCTAAAGAGGCGCATCGTAAAACGGGGCGTTTGCTCGATATAGGTACGGGAACCGGTTACTTTTCCGATACAATGGTTCGCCGGGGATGGAAGGTAGAGGCAGTGGAGAAAAGCCCGCAGGCACGTGAGTTTGCAAAAACGCATTTCGAACTGGATGTAAAGCCTGAATCGGCTCTGAAAGAGTTTGCTCCTGCTAGTTTTGATGTTATCACTCTCTGGCATGTGATGGAGCATCTCGAATCTTTGAATGAGACTTGGGAAACGCTTCGCGAATTGCTGACAGAAAAAGGAGTATTGATTGTGGCAGTACCCAACTGCTCTTCTTATGATGCCAAGCGCTACGGTGAATATTGGGCGGCTTATGACGTTCCCCGTCATCTCTGGCATTTCACTCCGGGCACTATACAGCAGCTGGCTTCCCGTCATGGCTTTATTATGGCGGCACGTCATCCGATGCCGTTCGATGCGTTTTACGTATCTATGTTGAGCGAGAAACATCGTGGCAGTTCATGCAGTTTCCTGAAAGGGGTGTTTGCCGGGACGTTGGCCTGGTTCAATGCTTTGGGAAGGAAAGAACGCAGCAGTTCAATGATTTATGTATTCCGAAAAAAAAGATAACGCATGGGAAATCAAAACAAATATAAGTCAGGTTCGATTTTCGACATGCAGTTCATCACGTCGAGTATCAGTACGACATTAGTGTTGCTGTTGCTGGGACTGGTTGTCTTCTTCGTATTGACAGCACACAATCTTTCCGTATATGTCCGCGAGAATATCAGTTTCTCCGTTCTTATCAGTGACGACATGAAAGAAGCGGATATACTGAAACTTCAGAAGAAGCTGAATCAGGAACCTTTCGTGAAACAATCCGAATATATCTCTAAAAAACAAGCACTGAAAGAACAGACGGAAGCAATGGGAACCGATCCGGAAGAATTCTTGGGCTATAACCCTTTTACCGCTTCCATTGAAATCAAACTCCATTCCGACTATGCAAACTCCGACAGCATTGCGAAGATAGAGAAAATGATTAAAAAGAACACCAACATACAAGATGTGCTCTATCGAAAGGAGTTAATTGACGCCGTGAATGATAACATACGAAATATCAGTCTGGTACTGCTTGCCTTGGCGGTAGTGCTTACTTTTATCTCTTTTGCCCTGATAAACAATACCATAAGACTGGCTATTTACTCCAAACGCTTCCTCATTCACACCATGAAGTTGGTAGGAGCGAGTTGGGGATTCATCCGGGGGCCATTCCTTCGAAAGAATGTATGGAGCGGGATATTGGCAGCCATCGTTGCCGATTCCATATTGATGGGGACCGCTTATTGGGCCGTGACGTACGAACAGGAATTGCTTCAGGTCATCACGCCTGAAGTCATGTTGATAGTCTGTGCAAGCGTATTGGCGTTTGGAATTGTAATAACGTGGCTATGCGCCTATTTCTCCATGAATAAATACTTGAGAATGAAAGCAAACAGCCTGTACTATATTTAGCGGATGGCGAATGGTTGACGGCAAACCTGTGTTTGCGTGTGATTAGCATCCGTAACAACCGACTGATAGATTAAGGGAATGATTGAAATTAGTAATTTGTAATTAAATAAACTATGTCTGACAAGCAGAAATTTGCCTTTGATAAAGTGAACTTTATCTTGCTCGCAATAGGGATGGCGATTGTTATTATCGGCTTTCTATTGATGACGGGACCTACATCGTCCGAAACGCTTTTTGAACCCGATATTTTCAGTGTACGCAGAATCAAGGTAGCGCCAGTCGTTTGCCTGTTTGGCTTCTTGTCTATGATTTACGCTGTATTACGCAAACCTAAAACACAAAAAACAGAAGAATAAAGATGGGGGATTTAACAACATTTGAGACGATTATTATTGCTATTGTAGAAGGGTTGACAGAGTTTCTACCGGTTTCTTCTACAGGACACATGATTATTACACAAAACATATTAGGAGTAGAAAGTACAGAATTTGTAAAAGCATTTACTGTAATTATTCAGTTTGGCGCAATTCTTTCAGTTGTCTGCCTTTACTGGAAACGTTTTTTCCGGTTGAATCATACACCGGCTCCTGCGGGTGCTTCCGCTTTGAAGTGTTTTCTGCATAAATTCGATTTCTACTGGAAATTACTGGTTGCTTTTATTCCTGCTGCCATTTTGGGATTCCTGTTCAGCGATAAGATAGACGAGATGCTGGAGAGCGTAGCAATAGTGGCAGTGATGTTGGTGATCGGTGGTATATTCATGCTGTTTTGCGATAAGATTTTTTCGAAGGGAAGTGAAGATACCGTGCTGACTGAAAAAAAGGCATTCAATATCGGTTTGTTTCAGTGTATTGCTATGATACCGGGAGTATCCCGTTCGATGGCTACCATTGTCGGAGGTATGGCCCAGAAACTGACTCGTAAGGATGCTGCCGAATTTTCATTCTTTCTTGCCGTGCCAACTATGTTTGCGGCAACCGGTTACAAGGTGTTGAAACTCTTCCTGGATGGTGGCACCGAGATTCTTGTCAACAACATGCCGGCACTTATTATCGGTAATGTGGTGGCTTTTGTCGTTGCTTTGCTGGCTATCAAGTTCTTTATTAGCTTTGTTACGAAATATGGCTTTAAAGCATTTGGATGGTACAGAATTATTGTTGGCGGAACCATTCTGGTAATGCTGCTGCTTGGATACAACTTAGAAATTGGCTGATGAATTTTAAAAAAGGAGAAGTACTGTTTTTCAATAAACCTTTCGGATGGACTTCATTTAAAGTAGTAGGGCATGCCCGCTATCATATTTGCCGCCGGATAGGAGTGAAAAAACTAAAAGTCGGCCATGCCGGAACACTGGACCCTCTTGCAACAGGGGTGATGATTGTATGTACAGGCAAGGCAACCAAACGAATAGAAGAGTTTCAATATCATACGAAGGAGTACGTAGCAACGTTGCGCTTGGGTGCTACTACCCCGTCATACGATTTGGAACATGAAATAGATGCCACCTACCCTACCGAGCATATCACAAGGGAACTGGTGGAAGAAGTGCTGACGCACTTTATCGGTGCCATCGATCAGGTCCCCCCTGCCTTCTCTGCCTGTATGGTAGACGGCAAGCGTGCTTATGAACTGGCCCGGAAAGGAGAAGAAGTCGAACTAAAAGCAAAACAGCTTGTTATCGACGAGATTGAATTGCTGGAATGTCGCCTGGATGATCCGGAACCGATGATTCAAATCCGTGTCGTATGCAGCAAAGGGACTTATATCCGCGCCTTGGCCCGCGACATCGGCGAAGCACTCCATAGCGGAGCTCACCTGACAGGATTGATCCGTACCCGTGTAGGTGATGTCCGGTTGGAAGACTGTCTGAATCCCGAACACTTTAAAGAGTGGATCGACGGACAGGAGATAGAAAATGAGGAAGAAAATAATTAACGTAATAAGGAATAGATATGAAATTATCACAATTCAAATTTAAGTTACCCGAGGATAAGATCGCTCTACATCCTATGAAATATAGGGATGAGTCTCGTTTGATGGTATTGCATCGTAATACAGGTAAGATTGAGCACAAGATGTTCAAAGATGTGTTGGACTACTTTGATGATAAAGATGTGTTTATATTCAACGATACGAAGGTATTCCCTGCCCGCTTGTATGGTAACAAGGAAAAGACAGGTGCTCGTATCGAAGTATTCTTGTTGCGTGAGTTGAATGAAGAGCTTCGTTTGTGGGACGTATTGGTCGATCCGGCACGTAAGATACGTATCGGTAACAAGCTGTATTTCGGGCCGGACGATTCAATGGTGGCTGAAGTGATTGATAACACCACTTCTCGCGGACGTACGCTCCGTTTTCTTTATGACGGACCTCATGACGAGTTCAAAAAGGCACTGTATTCTCTGGGTGAAACTCCACTCCCCCATTCTATTATCAACCGTCCCGTAGAACCGGAAGATGCTGAACGCTTCCAGTCTATTTTTGCAAAGAACGAGGGTGCGGTGACTGCTCCGACTGCTAGTTTGCACTTCAGCCGTGAGTTGATGAAACGTCTGGAAATCAAAGGTGTGGACTTTGCATATATCACTTTGCACGCTGGTCTGGGTAACTTCCGCGACATCGACGTAGAGGACTTGACGAAGCATAAGATGGATTCGGAACAAATGTTTGTAAACGAAATGGCGGTGAAAACCGTGAATCGTGCCAAAGATAACGGTAGAAATGTATGTGCGGTAGGTACGACAGTGATGCGTGCTATTGAAAGCGCAGTCAGCACTGACGGACATCTCAAGGAATTTGAAGGATGGACTAACAAGTTTATCTTCCCTCCGTATGAATTTACCGTAGCCAATTCAATGATTTCCAATTTCCACATGCCGCTTTCTACCTTACTGATGATTGTAGCTGCTTTTGGTGGTTATGACCAGGTGATGGATGCTTATCATGTAGCATTGAAAGAAGGTTACCGTTTCGGCACGTATGGAGATGCAATGCTGATTTTGGACAAATAATGGCAAAAGTTTATCTGGGACTCGGCACTAACCTTGGGGATAAAGAACAAAATCTTCGGGATGCCGTGCAGAAAATAGAAGAGCAGGTGGGGAAAATCGTTTCCCTGTCTGCTTTTTACATAACTGCCCCTTGGGGATTTTCTTCCGATAACAGTTTCCTGAATGCAGCGGTTTGTGTAGATACCGAATTGGCTCCCATAGACGTTTTACAGAGAACGCAGGCGATTGAACAGAAATTGGGACGTACGAAGAAATCCGTTAACGGCATATATAGCGACCGCCTGATTGATATTGACTTGTTGCTTTATGATGATTTGATACTTTCCACCACTTCTCCTTCAGGAGCAAAGTTGATCCTCCCCCATCCGTTGATGGCAGAACGTGACTTCGTCATGAAACCACTGGCGGAAATTGCTCCCGGATTAGTGCATCCGGTACTTGGAAAAACGATAAAGGAGCTTACTTCTTCTTTTTCTCCGCAATAAAGACCGGTAAATAGGCAATGCATCCTATCAATACTGCATACAGCAAATGAATCTCCTGAAACGGCTTGTCGATGAAATGGCAAACAATGGCGTAGATAGCAATCGTGAAGCCTATATAAAGAGCCAGCACCAAAAGCGTTTTTAATTTCTTATTTAGAATCATTATAAATCTATTTATGTGTTAAATACAGGGCAAAGATACTCATTATCTCCGAAATCTCTTTATCTTTGCAACCGAAATGAAAGTGTGGACAGATTTGAGTAGCTTGCAACCACGGAAAAAAATGCTAAAACACGTCTGATTGACGCCTTTCGGTTTATCCTTTGCAGCACTCGCCTCTCCTACTCTCTCTCATTTTTTAATTTTCAATTTTTAATTCTTAATTTAAAAAGATGGGATACTTATTTACATCCGAATCGGTGTCAGAAGGACACCCCGACAAGGTAGCCGATCAAATATCGGATGCTGTGCTTGACAAACTGTTGGCTTACGACCCCAGTTCGAAAGTAGCTTGCGAAACACTAGTGACTACCGGACAAGTGGTGCTAGCGGGTGAAGTGAAAACAAAAGCGTACGTTGACCTCCAGCTCATCGCGCGCGAAGTGATTAAGAAAATCGGTTATACCAAAGGAGAGTACATGTTCGAAAGTAACTCTTGTGGCGTACTTTCCGCTATTCATGAGCAAAGTCCCGATATCAACCGTGGTGTAGAGCGTCAGGACCCGATGGAACAGGGTGCAGGCGACCAGGGTATGATGTTTGGTTATGCTACCAATGAAACGGAAAATTACATGCCGCTTTCTCTTGATCTGGCACACCGCATTCTGCAAGTGCTGGCGGACATTCGTCGTGAAGGAAAGGTGATGACTTATCTCCGCCCCGATGCCAAAAGTCAGGTTACTATCGAATATGATGACAACGGAGCTCCTGTTCGCATCGATACAATCGTTGTTTCTACGCAACATGATGACTTTATCCAACCGGAAGATGATTCTCAAGCCGCCCAGCTGAAAGCTGACGAAGAAATGCTGTCTATCATCCGCCGTGATGTGATTGAAATTCTGATGCCTCGTGTCATTGCTTCTATCCATCACGATAAAGTGTTGGCACTGTTTAATGATAAAATCATTTATCATGTGAATCCTACGGGCAAGTTCGTAATTGGTGGTCCTCACGGAGATACCGGTTTGACAGGTCGTAAGATTATCGTTGATACTTATGGTGGTAAAGGTGCTCACGGTGGTGGTGCTTTCTCCGGAAAAGATCCTAGCAAGGTAGACCGTAGTGCAGCTTATGCAGCACGCCATATCGCAAAGAATATGGTTGCGGCAGGTGTAGCAGATGAAATGCTTGTACAGGTGAGCTATGCTATCGGTGTGGCTCGTCCGATCAATATTTTTGTAGATACTTATGGCCGTTCCCACGTTAACATGACGGATGGTGAGATTGCCCGCGTTATCGATCAGTTGTTCGATCTTCGCCCGAAAGCAATCGAAGAACGTCTGAAACTTCGTAATCCTATTTATCAGGAAACAGCCGCTTATGGTCACATGGGACGTGAACCGCAAGTGATAACGAAGAAGTTTTCTTCTCGTTACGAAGGAGATAAAACAGTGGAAGTGGAACTCTTTACATGGGAGAAACTCGACTACGTAGATAAAATTAAAGCTGCTTTTGGTCTGTAAAACAGTCTGAAAGCGAGCTTAGCTCATTCGATAAGAGCCACAATCTCAACTCCTTCTAGTAGGATATGAGGTTGTGGCTCTTGATTTTAAATAAGTTATATTTAAATAAATATCTTTTGGATATTAAACTTCTTTTGCCGGAATTTGCTACTTTTGGCCTGTAAATAAACGGACTGCCTAATGAAAACAAGATGTTGTTATCCTAAACGCTATTTATTGTTGTTCTTTAGTTTACTTGTCAGCGTAGGTAGCATTCTGATGTCTGTCTCTCTATCTTCCTGCTCTTCTTCGGTGAAGAGTCCATTGCTACTATCTGCTGACTCATTGATGGAAATATATCCTGATAGTGCATTATCCATTTTGGAATCAATTTCCTCCCCACAGAAATTACCACGTGCTGACAGAGCACTTTATGCGCTATTGCTTACGCAAGCAAGGCATAAAAATTATATTGCTTTAGGAGATGACTCGCTGATAAAAACGGCTGTTGAATACTATGGTGATAAGAAGAAAAGTGTACGTGCTGCAAAAGCTCATTATTATTGGGGAGCTACTTATTTAGAGAAAGGGTATACTTCATTTGCTGTAGAAGAATATTTGGCTGCAATTCGTCTGATGCCTATTCGGAATGAATTCTTGGCAATGATATATGATAATCTTGCGGAATGTTATGAAAAAGATGGTTTAAACAACGTAGCCATGGAAGCATATCGTACAGCTTATCAGATATTGGAAGGAGAAAGTGCGCAGGTATATCCATTAAGAGGAATTGCAGGCATATTCTTTTCGCAAAATGAGAAAGATAGTGCTTTATACTATTATCAGCAAGCTCTTGATTGTGCATTAGTAGTACAGGATTCTAGTATGATAGGAGCGATTTATCATGATTTTGCTATGATTTACAATGAAAAGAAAGATTATATCCGAGCGGATCAATATATATCGAAAGCTATTATGGTAATGGGGCATGATGAAGCAGCTAATGCTTATTTGTTGAAAGCTGAAATTATGTTTAATTTGAATAAGCTTGACTCTGCCAGTTATTTTTTTAATAAAGAAATGGGTTCTCTTGATATTAATGGGAGGGCCGTATGTTATGATGGGATGTATCAGATAGCAAAGAAAAGAGGTGAATGGAAAACAGCGACAGAGAACATGGATGCATATAAGAAACTTTATGATTCTATTCAATTTATGACAGACAATGAGGAACTTAATCGACTTATGGATAAACATCAATTAGAAGAACATAAGAGATTGTTGTCGGAGCGTACTAGAACGCTGATTTTCATTTTGATTACTGCATTTTTTTCTTTGATGATTATATGCGTTTTCTATTTTATGTGGAATGACAGAAAAAGAAAGAAGTATTATATAGCTTTGCAACACGAACTAACTCAAAAGCGAGTGGATACTATGTTGTTAAAAGAAGAGGAAGTGTCTGAATCTAATAAAGAACATATAGATAAGAAAAGGTCGGAGTTGACAGAACAACAGATTCAATTATGTATATCTGTACTTAAAACAACAGATTGTTATGAACAATTAGAAATACTAGAGAAAGCAACTCCGAAACAATTATTGGCAATGCGTAGTTTAAGGAAGGAGATACGTTCTACCATTTCTAATGCATTCGTTGATGTGATGGTAAATCTGAAAGAACGTTGTCCGGCTTTAACTGGTGATGATGTATTTTATTGTGTTCTTTCATTGCTTTGTTGTTCAAAAACTGTCATGATGGAGCTAATGGATGCTACGTCAGATGCTCTTAAGACACGTAAAAATCGTATAAAGAATAAAATGGATACACAAATTTTTGAACGTGTTTTTGGTGCTGATAATCAGTGAGATATATTGATTCGTTTTTGCTCTTTTTGCTTTTGAATAACTTGCTGTTACCATTGTTACCACATAAAAATCGTTTCTTTTGTTTCATCTGTGTATTTTTGGAGCGAAATTTTAAACCCATTTATTATGAAAGCTAAATTTTTACCTTTTTTGTTATTGACAGTTTTACTTCAAGTAAGTATGTTTTCTTATGCGGATGAAATGGTAACTGCACGCCAAATTAAATTAAGAACTAAAACTCAGGTGCAACATCGGTCTATTCCTGTTTCTCCTGATGCTTTTATTGAAAACTCATTGTTGACTATTGACCTTCTTTCTACTGTTCCTACTGTAACTGTTACCATCAAGGATGCAGAGACAGGAGAAGTCGTTTATACATCTACTGATTTAAATGTAGATAAGGTTTATATTGATCTTGCAGGTGAGGAAAAAGGTAAATATACTTTGGAGATACAACTTCCGAAGGAAGCCTTTATCGGAGATTTTGAATTAGATTAAATCTTTGGAATATATATTATTTGCAACTAACATAAGATGATATACCTAAATCATTAACTGTTGAAGCCCCGCTGCTGAAATATATGGCGCATTGCTGAAATGACGATTTAGATGACCGAAAGGGGAAAGAATCGGTTAACTTTTATTCGTGGGCTTAATAAGCCTTGTGAAAGGTCCATTAAGGTATATTGAAACGTAAAATTAAAATCACTTTTTTTAGTTGTGTGCTGAAATACTACTGGTAGGGTGTTCGAACGATTTTATAGTTCGGATAATGAAGTTCATTCAGCAACAATGTGATACACCTGTTAGTAGATGAGAAATCTGTGATAGATGTATTCTCTGTGAGAAAAGCTCTTGGACTTCTGAATAAGAAGTCCAAGATTTTTTTTGATGGGGTATGATGAGGTAAATGGGATGACTGCTAAGCTATTTGAATATATTATTAGGATTATCTGTTAGATAATTTGTGTGTGTAACCTCTTGTTTCCTATTTTATGCGCTACTGTTACTTATGTTACCAAGTGAAATTCGTTTCTTTCATTATGCTTACGTACTTTTGGCACACAGAACCTAACACACAGACATCATGGAAATGAAACTTCTATTCTTTTTATTATCAGCTATCTTATTCCAATCAAGTATAAGTATTTATGCGATGGAACAAATTAAGAGAGGTTGGGTAGCTTTGAAGGATGTTACTCAAATGCGTTCGCATTCAATTTTTGTTTTTCCTAATAACTTTTTGGGGAGTTCGTAGATGTTGTTTAATCGGCATCTATTTTAATCTACTATGGCTATTCTAAAAATATGGAATGGGATGAATAAATAATTTATCCTGTTAAATAGATATTGCCATAATGTATTTGGATGAAAAATACTTTTCAGAGATTTTCTCTTAAATAAAAACAAATTTAAATTTAACCAAGATGAAAGAAAAACTATTGGTTTTGGGAACAATGGTAGCTTTATGTTGCTCTTGTGCAGGAAGTTCTGTATTACTGGATACAGAATCCGAATTAAATGGCTTGAACAATGAATATGAGCTAGGTACGTTAGAAGCGGGTGATAATGGTCTAAAATGCGAAACTTCGGGTGATGAAGATTCCATTCAGGTTTTGAAGGACAATTATATCGCGGAAATTATGGGACGTATGGAAGTTGCTAAAGAGAAGGTAATGCGTACGGCTTATGGTGCAACATCGCCTAGGGTCGGAGTTTTCAGGGTTGGTTCTTGTGGTAATTACAAGTATTTATCAATAAAAATTGATTGTGAAAACGGAAATAGTAAAACTAGCGTAAGTGGTAATGTTGGAGATACGTATGTTGATGGTGGAGATAATATGCGTCTCGAATTTTGTATGGTGGATGCGGGATTTCGTTATCCGGGGGGAGTCTTTTTGTTTGAGGATGTACCTTTAGAAACTATGACATTGGTCCGTTATCATGATACGGAAGATGGTGGTCATAATGGTGTGTGGTCTGATGATCCTAATTATTATGATGTAATGCACATTTCTGGAATGTCTAAATTAGATTCTAATGCTACATTGGCATGGAATATAAATAGGAATATGACTAAATGGGGGGATATTCCAATGGGACCTGCAGGTATTAATTATGGGGTCATTGCTCCTGCTGATATGGCTTCAGGTAATTTGTATTTTGATGATGAAGATCATAATAATAAAAATTGGGCACAAGTATGGATGGGACACCAACATCAAAGTGATCCGCATGGTACATATTATGGAGTCCAGCTGGATCGAAATACAAGATATCACGTATGCCTTAATACGGATAAAACTAATTTCACAAAATTGGTGCGATCAGCTATCTAATTATTAATTTGTTTATAATCAATTCTTATTGGTAAAACTTACCAATAAGAATTGATTTAATTAGCACATAGACATGAAAATATTGTATTTCTTTCTCTTCTCTTTTCTTTTTATTGCTTGCAATACTCCTGTTATAAATAAGAATGATGTTGTTGCAGAAGTGAATGGAGAACAGATTCTTCTTTCAGAATTGGCGTCTCAAAGTAAACAAGAGATTTTTGATATATTGAATACAGCGTATGAAATCAAAAGTCGGGTACTTGCAGGTCTGATCAAACAGAAACTGTTAGAAGATGCAGCCAAAAAAGAAAACATGTCTTTGGAAGAGTTTATCGATTGGTTTGTTCAGCAGAAAATATGTGTAGGGCAGGATAGTTTGAAAAAACGATATGGATTTAATACACAAAGCTTTTATGTAAAAGGTGAATTAATCCCGTTAGTGAAAGGTTCTTTGGAGGAGAAACTATCTTATCAACAGAAACTTCGGAGTCGGATTGTTCAGGCATTGGTTGATTCTTTATATCAAAAGGCGGATATTAAAAGATTTTTATATCCTCCAAAACAGCCGGAATGTGTTGTGAGGGATTTGTGTGTATATTATAGGGGGAATTTAGACTCTCCTGTTTCTTTTATTGTTGCCTCTGATTATAATTGTGAGCGCTGTGTACAATTTGAAAAGACATTGTCCAAGCTCTATGATAATTATAAAGAGCGGGTTAAATTTGGTTTTGTGCATTTTGCAGATGCTCCTTCGTTAGCAGCTTTGGCATGTGAGGCTGCTGGTGAGCAAAAACAATTCTGGACTTTTCATGATACTATATTTAACTATTCAGGAGTAGCAGATTCCGCTTTTATATATAACTTAGCAAAGTCTAAAAGATTGAATATGACAGAATTTGATGCCTACTTACATTCTTCTGACAAATATAAGGAGATGGATAAGGTCATCAATCAGTTAGTAGAAAGGGGGCTGATGGCTACTCCTACCATCATAATTAATGATCGTTTGGTGTACGTCACAAACAGCTATGAAGAATTGTCCAGACTATTGGAGTATGAACTATAACACAAAAGATAAAAGATGAGACTTTACTTTAATCTGAATAAGATAACTTATCTGTTTCTAATGCAGGCTTTATATCTTTGTATTGCTTGTGAGGAGCCGTTTGATGTAGGTATGCCGATCCCGGAAGATGCCATAGTATTTGATGGAGTGATAACCGATGAACCCCCACCCTATTATTTTGTATTAAGTAAACCGTCAACTAAACTGAAATACCCTGAAAATCGTAGTTTTGATAGGATTAATGATGCAGAAATTGTTATTGTTGATTTGACAACAGGTATAAGAGATACATTACAGAATGCCAAATTGACTGGTTATCAGGATTTTCGATTTTATGATCACTATAGAGATAAAGATGTTACTGTTTATATGAAATGGCTTCCTGGTGAAACGCCTGGTGGACTTTATGTTACTAATAAGATTTATGGAGTTGAAAATCATACCTACGAACTTCATATCAAATACAAAGGAAAGGAATATACAGCATGTGAGCGGATGGTGCCTAAAACTCCAATAGACAAAATAGTAATGAAACGTATTGATACTGGAGAAGGTGAACCTAATGAAACTCCATGTATCAGTTTTTATAATCCTCCTGAAGAGCATAACTATTATTTGCTTAAAACAGATTTTTGTTCTTCAAAAGTGCTTCGTGTCGCATCTGTTTATAATCTATATTATGGAACAACGAATAGTGCCGGTTGGCCATATTCTATTTTGGATGATGAATATTTGGCGGAAAATGTGATAGACTATGTTGTGAGCGAGGGAGAGCAGTTTGTACTCCCTAATCGTCCGGGGTTTAGCTATCCTGTAAGTGATTCCATTTGGATAAAAATGCAGTCCATATCTGAAAATTGCTATCAGGTGTTTGATCAAATGATTAAGCAAATACGTTCGGATGGTGGAACTTTCTCTCCGCGTCCGACCTCTGTAAAAAGTAACATTGATAATGGTGCTTATGGAATATTCCGTGTCAGTGCTATCTCTGAAATCTATTTTTATAAGAAACATAGGATTTGATGGAAAAATACCTGTTATTATTTATATTATCCTGCTGTGGAAATTTCACCATATGTAATGCTCAGACGATTACTGTCAGAGGTCGTGTGACCGACAGAAAAACCGGAGAAGTGCTCTCGGATGCTAACATTGGAGACCTGATGTCGAGAACAGGAGTAGCTGCCAATACGTATGGGCTATATTCCATTCGTATTAAAGGTGGACGTTGTGTCTTAAGATGTTCGATGCTGGGCTATGTAACCCAAATGGATACGTTGACTCTGACTGCAAATTCGGTTCATAATTTTGCTTTGATGCCCGATAACTATCAACTAAGTGATGTAGAGGTAATGGGAAATCAGAAAGCAGGAGGACAGTTGACATTGAACCAGAAAGATATTCAGGCACTTCCCACTTTAGGAAGTGAACCTGATGTATTGAAGTCATTACAATATCTTCCGGGAGTCATTAGTGGCAATGAAGGTTCCAATAATATATCTGTTCGAGGGAGTAATCAATGGGGTAACTTGATATTGCTGGATGAGGCAATGGTTTATAACCCGAATCATGCATTGTCTTTCTTTTCTGTGTTCAATAACGACGCTATACAGCAAGTGAGTCTTTATAAATCTTATTTTCCATTGAAGTATGGTGGAAGAACTTCGTCTGTTATTGATGTCAAAATGCGCGAAGGAAACAATCAGGAGAAACACCGGAGTGCTACAATTGGAGTTATCGCTTCTAAAATCCAGTTGGAAGGTCCGATAAAGAAAGGGAAAACATCTTACCTGATAGCAGGTAGATTTGCTTATCCGGGAGCTGTACTTAACGTACTGAAACAGTTTCGTGGTACTAAAATGAGCTTTTATGATGTAAACGCCAAAATTAATTCTACATTAAATGACCGGAACCGGATTTTCTTTTCAGTATATAATGGCGGCGATCATACTTTTTTTAATCAGCTGGTACGCGGTTATGGCATGAACTGGGGAAATACTACCGCTACTTTTCGATGGAACCGCGTCTGGACAGATCAATTGTCGGGAAACTTCAGTGCTATTTTTAGTAATTATTATTATCGCTATAAATCAATAACGGATGGAATGAAGTTCTTGTGGAAATCGAATATCCAATCTTATCAATTGAAGTATGATGCGGATTATGCTGTTAATAATGCGTTACATATCAGGAGCGGACTCTCTGCGCATGTGTTTACCACAATGCCCGGAAGTATTAGCAGTTGGGGGGATTTTAGTAATGTTGTTCCCTACCGGATGGACAGGCGGTCTTTATTGGATATGGCAGCCTATGGAGAAGCGACTTATAAAATTTCATCGGCATGGCAGTTGAATGGGGGAATCCGTTTACCTGTTTTTTACACTCCTAAAGTTGGAGAACTCAAACAAAAGTGTTACATAATACCTGAACCGAGAGCCGAGTTGTTCTACTTCCCCGGAACCGGAAACCGTTTGCACGCGGCTTTCACGCAGTCTTCACAAAACCTACATATGTTGTCTAATTCCTCTGTGGGTATTCCTTCTGATATGTGGATACCTGCTAATGGACAACTGAAACCTGCAGTGATGAAGCAAGTGGCTTTAGGATATGAGAGAAGCCTGGCGAAAGGAATGTATACTCTCTCTCTGGAGACTTATTATAGAAAGACCAACCATATCGTTGATTTTGTAGATAATGCGAATATCTTTTTGAATAATCAGATAGAAACACAGTTGACTACTGGTTACTCAAAGGCCTATGGAGCGGAATTTTATATATCTAAAAACAGTGGGCGGCTAACCGGATGGATTAGCTATACCTTTTCACGTGCCCGGAATTATATTGCTACTCTTGGAGATAAGGAATATCCGCCTGTCTATGATCGTCCACATAGCTTGAAGATATTTCTGAATTATGAGGCCGGACGTAAGCGGAGGTGTGCTTTTGCAGCTACCTTCTCGTACAATTCAGGGATGAATCTGACATTGCCTATTGCTCATTACCGGGTGAACGGTACAGCTTTCTATATCTATTCTACAAGAAATGGTTATCGTGCTCCTGCCTTTCATGAATTGAATTTATCCATGACTTGTAAAACTGGCAAAAGAGGTCGATTGATTCTTTCTGTGATGAATGTATATAACAGAAAAAATGTGTTTACTATCTATACGAGTAGAGATGACTATGATTTCTCTGATATTGGCATGCATAAAATGTATTTGTATGGTGCACTGCCATCTATCTCTTATCAATTTACATTTTAGTTAGTTTGAACTATAGTCTGTTATTCTATGTTTTTTTGTACTTTTGCACTCGTTACAACCATAAACCCCGTAAAGAGTGATGAACCAGATAAATTCCGTATGCGTATATAGCGCTTCCAGTACCAAGATAGATGCTGTTTACTTTCAAGCAGCCGAGACTCTCGGCCGTCTGTTTGCCGAACACCATATCCGTTTGATAAACGGAGCTGGAAGTATCGGTCTGATGTGCTCTGTGGCAGATGCTGTGTTGAAAAATGGCGGTGAAGTGACCGGAGTGATTCCCCGCTTCATGGTGGAACAAAACTGGCATCATACTGAACTGACAGAGCTGATCGAGGTAGAATCCATGCACGAACGCAAACAGAAGATGGCCAATTTGAGTGATGGTATCATCGCTTTGCCGGGTGGATGCGGTACCCTTGAAGAATTGCTGGAAATTATCACTTGGAAACAATTGGGGTTGTATCTCAATCCGATTATAATTCTCAATACAAACAGATTTTTCGATCCATTGCTCGAAATGCTTGAAAAAGCAATCGATGAAAACTTTATGCGACGCCAACACGGTGATATATGGAAAGTGGCGCAGACACCGGAAGAAGCAGTTCAGCTGCTTTATGAGACTCCTGTATGGGATATTTCCATTCGTAAATTTGCAGCGATATGATAGGTGATACACTAAGTTCCCAGAACACGGATACCTTGTCTCTTCTCCAGCAGAAACAGATTAGTCCGGCAAAGGCAGACAGTGATAGCCTGCAGTTGGCCGATCTTCATGCTGTACAAGAGGTTGATTCTGGCTTTGAAGGAACCCCTATCTCCTACTCTCCCCGTACGGATGATGCTATTGCGCTGACATTGCTGGCTTGCTTCTTTCTCTCCTCCATTGCCTTGGCACGTGGAAAGAAATTTCTCTCCCAACAGGTGAAAGACTTTGTGTTACATCGCGAACGGACGAGTATTTTTGATAGCTCTACGGCGGCTGATGTGCGTTATCTCCTTGTGCTTGTATTGCAGACCTGTGTCTTGTCGGGCATCACATTTCTCAATTATTTTCATGATACATGTCCTGCTCTGATGGACCATGTATCCTCCCTCCTTTTGCTGGGTATTTACGTTGGTTTTTGCCTCGCTTATTTCTTACTAAAATGGTTGCTTTATATGTTTCTGGGGTGGACGTTTTTTGATAAAAATAAGACAAATATATGGCTGGAATCGTATTCTGCGCTCATATATTATGTCGGATTTGCCCTTTTTCCGTTCGTTCTTTTCCTGGTTTATTTTGATTTGAGTCTAACGAATTTGGTTATAATTGGGTCTATTATTTTAATTTTCACTAAAATATTGATGTTTTATAAGTGGATAAAGCTTTTTTTTCATCAATTTAGCGGGCTTTTCCTATTAATTTTGTACTTTTGCGCTCTTGAAATAGTACCTTGTCTTTTACTGTATCAGGGTATGATTCAAATGAACAATATTTTGCTAATAAAATTTTAGGACGTTGAAAATTAAAAAAGTACTAGTGTCGCAGCCTAAGCCTGCGTCAGAGAAATCTCCCTATTACGACATAGCTGAAAAGTATGGCGTTAAAATAGATTTCCGGCCCTTTATTAAGGTTGAAAGTCTTTCGGCGAAAGAATTTCGGCAACAGAAAATTTCGATTCTCGACCACACTGCCGTAATATTCACTTCGCGCCATGCTATTGACCATTTTTTCACTTTGTGTACTGAATTGCGCGTGACAATTCCCGAAACTATGAAGTATTTCTGTGTGACGGAAGCTGTTGCATTGTATATTCAAAAATATGTGCAATATCGTAAGCGTAAAATCTTCTTTGGAGCTACTGGAAAGATTGAAGACCTGATTCCTTCCATCGTAAAGCATAAAACGGAGAAGTATCTCGTTCCGATGTCAGACGTACATAATGACGATGTGAAAAACCTGCTCGACAAGAACAGCATTCAGCATACGGAAGCTGTGATGTATCGCACGGTGAGCAACGACTTTACACCGGACGAAGAGTTTGATTATGATATGTTAGTGTTCTTCAGCCCTGCCGGAGTGACTTCTTTGAAGAAGAACTTCCCGGATTTTAATCAGAAAGAGATTAAGATCGGAACGTTCGGATCTACTACCGCACAGGCTGTACGTGACGCAGGTCTCCGTCTGGACCTTGAGGCTCCTACGGTGCAGGCTCCGTCAATGACTGCCGCACTTGACATGTTTATCAAGGAAAACAATAAATAAACAGAGTGGGTATATATACTTTGTGTAAAGCCGAAAGGCTGAATAGTAAAATTTTGATCGGAAAGATGTTTGAAGGCGGTGTTTCTAAATCGTTTTCCATCTTTCCGATACGCGTTGTATATATGCCTGTCGAGCAGGGCGAGGCTCCTGCCTCCATATTAATCAGTGTATCGAAACGTCGTTTTAAACGGGCGGTGAAACGCAACCGGGTGAAACGCCAGATACGTGAAGCCTACCGGAAGAACAAGTCTCTTCTGGTGGACGAACTGCAACGCCGGGAGCAACGGTTAGCCGTTGCCTTTATCTATCTGTCGGACGAGCTTGTTGCTACTGCCGAGCTGGAAGAGAAAATGAAAATAGCGCTTGCGCGCATCTCCGAAAAACTATTCTCATGAAACCTCATAACTCCCGGATATCTACCGCGTGGGTATTCGTTACGGGAATTTTGAGAAAGGTATTTTCCTTCTTCCTGCTTGTTCCCATTTATTTTTACCGGATTTGTATTTCACCCCTTACTCCTCCCTCTTGTCGGTTCACGCCTACTTGTTCAGCGTATGCGCTCGAAGCAATTAAGAAACATGGTCCTATAAAGGGGCTTTATCTTGCTGTGCGGCGTATTCTGCGATGCCATCCCTGGGGTGGTTCCGGTTATGATCCCGTGCCTTGAGACAACTGAAACGAGAAATAGGAAATGAAAAAGAATGTGACTGATATTTTAGATATCCATACTCATAAACAGGAAGTTGATACCCAAGGAAAATCCATCATCAATTATCCGTTATTGGCAGACTCTCCATTGTATATGCCTCTGGCAGAGAATGTGGAAGTGGCTGTGGGTAGAGGATCTTATTATTCTATTGGTATTCATCCTTGGGAGGTGAGAGAGAGTAATGTCGGTCAGCAATCGAGCTTTCTTCAACAGCAGCTGCAGAGAAAGCAGTTTGTAGCTGTAGGAGAGGCGGGGCTGGATAAATTGGCAGAAGCTCCGATGGAGCTTCAGTTAGCGGTGTTTAAGGAACAGGTAAAGTTGTCGGAAAAGCTCGGTTTGCCCTTGATTATTCACTGCGTGAAAGCAATGGAAGAACTGTTGGGCGTGAAAAAAGAATCTCGCCCCCAACAACCTTGGATATGGCATGGCTTTCGTGGAAAACCGGAGCAGGCGGTACAGTTGTTGAAGAAAGGGTTTTATCTTTCTTTTGGGGAATATTATCCCGATGAAACGATGCAGATAGTCCCCGATGAACGCCTGTTTCTGGAAACGGATGACAGTTTGCTTGATATTGAAGATATCCTGTGTCAGGCAGCCAGGGTGCGTGGGGTAGAAGTGGAAACGTTGCGTGAGGTGATTCGCCGGAATATCCAAAATGTCTTTTTTAAGGCATAAGAGTTGTATCTTCCGAGAAAGAGTCGTACTTTTGTCGCACATGGAATTGAAATACAATAAAAACCAAATAATTAAAGAGTAATACGATGAATTTTGTAGAAGAATTGAGATGGCGTGGCATGTTGCAGGACATCATGCCGGGAACAGAAGAGTTGTTAAGCAAAGAGCAGGTGACTGCCTACTTGGGTATCGACCCGACTGCCGATTCGCTACACATTGGTCACCTTTGTGGAGTGATGATCCTTCGTCATTTCCAACGCTGCGGTCATAAGCCGTTGGCACTGATCGGTGGCGCTACAGGTATGATTGGTGACCCTTCCGGTAAATCGGCAGAACGTAACCTGCTGGACGAAGAAACATTGCGTCACAATCAGGCATGTATCAAGAATCAGCTTGCCAAGTTCCTCGACTTCGAGTCGGATGTACCTAACCGTGCCGAGCTGGTGAACAATTACGACTGGATGAAAGACTTCACTTTCCTCGATTTTGTTCGCGAAGTAGGTAAGCACATCACTGTAAACTATATGATGGCGAAAGACTCTGTGAAACGTCGTCTGAATGGTGAAGCGCGTGATGGGTTGTCATTTACCGAGTTCACTTATCAGTTGCTTCAGGGATATGATTTCCTTCATTTGTATGAAACGAAAGGTTGTAAGCTTCAGATGGGTGGTTCCGACCAATGGGGAAACATCACTACCGGTGCCGAATTGATTCGCCGTACCAATGGGGGGGAGGTATTCGCATTGACTTGCCCGCTGATTACAAAAGCTGACGGCGGTAAGTTTGGCAAGACAGAATCCGGAAATATCTGGCTGGACGCTCGCTATACTTCACCTTACAAGTTCTATCAATTCTGGCTGAATGTAAGCGACTCCGATGCCGAACGTTATATTAAAATCTTCACTTCTATCGAAAAAGAAGAAATTGAAGCATTGATTGCCGAACATCAGGTAGCTCCGCACTTGCGTCTCCTTCAGAAGCGTCTGGCTAAGGAAGTGACTGTAATGGTTCACTCTGAAGATGATTATAACGCAGCAGTAGACGCATCGAACATTTTATTCGGTAATGCGACTTCGGAAGCTTTGCGCAAACTGGATGAAGATACGCTGCTTGCTGTATTCGAAGGAGTGCCTCAATTTGAGATTTCCCGTGATGTATTGGCAGAAGGAGTAAAGGCTGTTGATCTATTCGTTGATAATGCGGCCGTATTTGCGTCGAAAGGTGAAATGCGTAAATTGGTTCAGGGCGGTGGCGTTTCGCTGAATAAGGAGAAGCTGGCAGCCTTTGATCAGGTAGTTACGACTGCTGACCTGCTCGACGAGAAATATCTGCTTGTTCAGCGCGGCAAAAAGAACTATTATCTGCTGATTGCAAAGTAATAATGCACGATTCATTCGATAGAATATAAAAAAGTGAACGAAATATTTGGAGGTTTGCTTGCAAACCTCTATCTTTGCACCGCTTTTTAACAGAAAGCACATAAGTTTGGACTATGGTGTAATGGTAGCACAACAGGTTTTGGTTCTGTTTGTCCAAGTTCGAATCTTGGTAGTCCAACGAAGAAAAGCCCTGAAAGAGATATCTTTCGGGGCTTTTTCTTTTTTTGTGGATGCAAAGTCACTTCTTAAGTCATTAGAACGTTCACATACGGAACAACAACATGATGATTTCTATAGTTTGGTTGCAAAAACGGAGGAAGATGCCTTGAAGAAGTATCTCTCTATTAGGATGTAAGAAATTTGTTATAGCTTATTTGTACGTAATATTGACTGTTTCGATGTTTGTCCTACTCATATTTGAATAGACTTCTATATTGTTAGCAATAATATATTTACAGTTCTATAATAAATCCGAATACTGTTTTTAATAAATAGTGGGAGAGTTTATTAAGAACGGTATCTGAGTTTATTAGAAACTATTTTCAGAGAATTACTGAAATGCTTGGGATTTATATATACAAAATGGGAGAAAATCAATACTGATTTTCTCCCATTCGGTTCTTCCATATATGGAAATATATGTTTTGATAATGTGTTATTATGTCTTGATTTTTATATAACTCATATTGCTTTTTTCTTTTTCTGTTCCTCAAAGATACAAAATAAAAAGAGGAAAGTCAATAGCTAATCTTATTTTAATGGAAGTATAAGCAGAAAACGTGCACCATTGGTGTAGCTCTTGTCTACTTTGACTTCTCCATGTAATCGTTCGGCTATGGTGCGGCATATATTCAGTCCCAGTCCTGATCCCTGTTTGAACTCATCCAACTTCTTGAAGCGTTCGAATACACTATCCATCTTGTCGGCAGGGATGCCCGGCCCGGTGTCGCTGACAGAGAACGTGATTCTGTCGGGATACTCGGTCAGTGAACAATGCAGATGGATTTCCCCTTTTTCTGTGTGCTTCTCTGCGTTGGTAAGGAAGTTGATAAGCACTTGTTGCAGGCGTTGTTCATCTGTGGTGATCTGGAAATCGTCTGCCACTTCGGAGGTATAATAAAGCTTCACTCCTTCCGCTTTTCGATCCATTACGGTAGAGAGTATGAGCCTGCACATTTCGTTGCAATGGCAGGAAGTCAGGTTCATGGTGTATTTGCCGCTTTCCAGTGCGGAAAGGTCAAGAATATCGTTGACAAGCGTGGTGAGCAGTTCGGAGTTGTGTTGGACGAGCGAGCTGAATTCTAGCTTTTCCTCATCTTCCAATGGCAGATCCGGGTTGGATAATAATTGTGAGAATCCTACGATGGCATTGAGCGGGGTACGGATTTCGTGGCTCATGTTCTGCATGAAATGAGTCTTCATCTTGTCTGCCTGTTCGGCACGGTCGCGGGCAATCGTCAGTTCTTCGTTCTTCTCTTGCAGTTGTCTGATTGATTTTCTGCGTAGATAAAGGTAGAGCGTGAGGGCTATGGCAAAGAAACAGAAGAATATCAGGATGAATTTCAATATCATCAGCTGGCGTTCGGATTCTGCCTGTTTAGCTACCATAAGACTCTGTGTACGTTCAGTTTCCGCTTTGAATTGTGCGAGCTCCAGGTTACGGTTTTTTAGTAGTAGCTCGTTATTTTCGGCGTTCATCTTCTCGATTTCCACTTGCGATTTCGTTTGCTGCAGTTCGAGCGTTGTCTTTTGCAGGTTTAATTGTGTGTTTTCCAGCTGCAAGGCTTGCGCTTTTCTTTTCAGTTGTTCGTTGCCGATACGCACATTCAGTTCCGACAGGTCGGCAGTCTGTATGAGTTGGTTCAGAGAATCCTGTAAACTCTGGAGCTTCTGAAGCGCTTGGTAAGCGTCTTTGTACTTCTGCTCTTTTGCGTAAATATTTGCCTGAAAAGCTATTCTCTCATGTAAGATAGAGGTGGAGTCGGCGAGAGCATGCGCTTTATCATATTGTTGGTTGAGTATATAATTGTATATCTTCAACTTATTCAGTTCATTCCTTCTGGTTTCACCATGTTTTTCGGTCGCTTTTAAACATTCCTGATAATAGCTTTTGAATTCCTCCTCCCTGTCGAGTGCGTATAAAAGTGTGCATTTGCGCAGCATACAGGCATATTTGTTGGTTGAAGTCTTGGCACACTTGATTCCTTTCTCGGCATTTTCGTAGGCTGCTTCATATTGTTTCAGGTTTTGTTGGAGCATGGATATGTTCCAGTATATATAAGATATATCCTGCTCAGGGAGCTTCTCCTGTGTGTATACCAGTGATTGTTGGTAGTAATCCAGTGCCGTCCGGTTTTCCCTGCGCGCAAAGTAAATGTTTCCCATCATTCGCAGGCAAGTGGAGATACCGTAGGGATAGTCGTCGGCAAATGCCTGTTCTTTAGTCAATTCAGCCTCCTGGAGCGCACGCAGGGTATTACCTGTGTTCATCAGGTAATTAACTTTGTAGATGCTGCCAAAGTAGTAATATTGCAGGTAGTTGTTCTTTCGGGATATCTCCTGAAGCCTGCTGATTGCTTTCTCCAGTAATTCCGTTTTCCCATTATTGAAATAGTAGATTACCGGAATGGTAAGAGCGAGGCATTGTGCCTTTTTATCGTTGATCCGGATGGCTTTGGTATAGATAGTATCAGCTATTTCCAGTCCGGTTGCGTTGTTACGGTGTTTAGTTGCCTCCTCATAAAGTAGATAAAGAGAGTGGTCTATCTTGTACGGATTGTCCTGCGCCTTGGTTGGAAGGAGAGATCCGATAAAGGTGAACAACAAACATATACTGATGTACCTGACTATTTTCATCTTGATAACTATGGATTTACAGTGTTCTTATTGTTTATTTATGGCATTGTTATATTCGTATTCTTTGGCGGGAATCACCCACATCCAGTTGTTGGCGTCTTCCGGGTTGATAGTTACGGCTGCGTTGGTCATGTAGTTTCCTCCGTCTTCGAAGGTGTGGCGTACGATGGTGTCTTTGCGCCGTTTGAAGTCAAACCAGCTGAATCCTTCGCCCCATAGTTCGATGCGGCGGTAGAACTTTATTTCGTCGAGCAGTGCCTGACCGCTCTTGTCGCAAGTATATTGAGGGTCGCGTCCGCTGTCGCGGATCAGTTCTTTCAGTAATTGCCTTGCTTCCGCTTCTTTTGAAGGCGTCAGGTGGCAGTTGGCTTCTGCTTCGATGAGATACATCTCCGAACTGCGGAAAAGATTGAAAGGCATGGCACCTACTTTGTCGATACACTTAAATTTGAACGACATATAAGCGTATATTTTTGCCGAAGTATTCAGGTCGGGATGCAACCCTTGGGCGTAACTGGTGAGTGCACTTCCGCCCAGACCATTGTTTGTTATACCACCCGTGTTATAAGTATATTCGAGCGGATCGAGAAAAAGTCCCCTGCGGATATCACTTTCCGGTAATGCATCGTACAGTTCACGGTTGATACAGGCCGGATAAGTGCATACAAGAGTAGAGGAGGAGTTGTATGCAAGGCGTGCGGCGAGGGATGAGTTTCCCAGCGATTCTTCTTCACTGTCATAGATACTCCATATCCATTCGCGGTTGACGGTACTGAATCCGTCGAAATATTCATCGGCATTCATAAGCGGATAACCGGCACGTGCCAGTGCAGCGTAATGGGCGGCAGTACTCCAATCCTCACGGGTGAGTGCGGCACGGGCATAGGTGGCGTAAGCGGCATTCACATTGATTTTGTGATTCTCGTCTTCTTTGCGGGCAATTCCGGATGCCTGATAATAGGTGATGGCCTGGTTAAGGTCGATGTAAATCTGTTCGTAACAGGCCAGCATAGAAGAAAGAGGACAGTCGCCGGTAGAAGATGTATTGAGCCGGAGAACCACCCCGTCAGCACTGCCGTTTTGCGAATCACACCAGCGTGGCGAGTAGAACTGCAGCAGTTGCAGGTAACAATAGGCACGGTAGGTTAGCGCCTGCGCATAGATATATTTGAATTTATGACTACTTTCGGGATCGACATAATTTATAATAGCGTTGGCATTACTGATTACTTTGTAGTAATAATGCCACATATACTCCGTGTAACTACTGGTAGGTATGGCATGAGAAGCCCCGTTGAATATCGTATAGAAATTGTTGCGGGGACAATACATGTCAGCCCCCTGATACTCGGCATACATCAGTTTGACAGATCCTTCACCGTTGAATGACACGCCATCGAGTTTATTAGTGGGGTAAGTGGTTTTCATCAACCTCTCCAATCCGCTGACAGCATAGGCAGCGTACGCTTCATCCTTGAATAAATCGGCAGGAGATACCTGATTGGTAGGGGCGGTATCCAGATAGTCGCTGGCGCAGGAGTAACACAACAGCGTCAGGAGCAGGCAGAATCCTATGGAGTGATTCAGGAATTTCATGTGTATGGCTTTTTTCTTCATAAGGCTATAAGTTAATGTTGACTCCGAACGAGAAAACACGGGCGATACTCGTATAATTGTTGACGATTCCGTCAAAGGTCTGTACCGGGTTCAGCCCTTTGCGTTTGCTGAACAGGGCGACATTCTCTATGGCAGCATGCAAACGGATGCCACCGAGTGTCAATCGTTTGCTCCATGTGGCGGGCAGGCGATAGGAGAGGGTGATGTTTTTGATGCTTAGATAGTCACCGCTTACAATATAGCGTGTAGATGCTTTCTGGCTGTTATATCCATTGATCGTTGCATCCAGATTCACTTGCGGAATACCCGATGGATCGAGACGGTTGGGCGATGTGGGCGTCATGCCTTCAGGGATTGCTGTCCATGCATTCAGTAAATCGGGAGTCAATGAATGTACGCCTACCGATGTCAGAGTCTGATAAGGCTGGTCGAAGACTTTGGAACCGCAACTGAAAATCATCAGGGCGGACAGAGTCAGGTCTTTCCAGCGGAGAGAGGTGGTGACCGAGCCGTTTATCTTCGGTAATGAACTGCCCGACCAGTCTTTGCGTGCATATCTCGGGTCGCCTGTATAATATTGTCCGTTGATGTCTACCCAACTGTCTGTCGGAATCGGATTTTTACCTTCGGTGCTCTCTTCTCCGTTTACGGGTGTTTTTCCATCCTCTCCGGCAATGTAATAAGCGTTGAAGTCCGGCAGATATACACTGCGACCTGTCATCTGGTCTACGCCAGCATACTGGTACAGCCAGAATTCATAAATGCTGTGTCCCTCTTTGAACTTCTGGAAATCTCCGTTCGTAATTCCCTCTTCCCGATCTTTATCCGGCAGTTTTCCGATCTTGTTTTTCACTTTGGAAAGGTTCAAACCTACATTCCATTCCCATTCCCGGTTGCGGATGATATCCCCGTCGGCAGAGAATTCCCATCCTTTATTGGAAACATCTCCAATGTTTCGCCAGACGGTGGAAAGGCCTGTCGATGAGTCAGTGGCACCGGCAGATAGTGGTTGGATAAACTTGAACAGCAAGTCGTCCGAATGCTTGTTATAGTATTCGAAACTTAGGTTCACACGGTTGAAAAGACGAGTTTCCAGACCGATATTCAGCGAAGAATTCGTTTCCCATTTTAGTTCCGGGTTTTCGTTCTGCACTTTGTAGTAAGCGGCTTCTCCACCGTTGACGGCAGAGCCGTAGAGAGACATCCACTGGTACAGGCCGTTGCTGCTTCCGAAGTTATCGTTTCCCACTTGCCCGTAAGAAACCCGTAACTTGAGGCGGTTCAGCCACGACACGTTTTTCAGGAACGCTTCGTTGGAAAGCATCCAGCCGATACCTACGCTCCAAAAGTTACCCCAGCGATGGTCTGTATGGAAGATGGAGGAACCGTCGCGCCGGAAAGAAGCTTCGGCAAAATAAGTTTCGTTGTAGTCATACCGGGCCCGTGTGAAGTGACCCTCTGTACGATAGGTGTCTTTATATCCCTCACTGTAAGTTGTGGTGGTGAAATTTGAAAGTTCGTCTATTCCGGGAAAGCTCTCATTCTTTTTCTGTATGGCGTCGAAATTAAGCTTGTAATCATAGTTCTCGTGCCCCACCATCCATTCTACGAAATGCCTGCCGAACTGGTGTTTCCATGCCAGTAGCTGTTGCAGGGTGTATTCCTTATATTCCTGATCGATTTTGCTGATAAAACCAGTGTCCTTGTAAGCGCCTATTTCCGCATTTCCGTATTGGCTGTCCTCGATATTGCGCAGGCTGATATTGCCTTTCAATGAGAATGTAAAATCGCGTAGGAAAGAAACGTCCACATAGGCATTTCCTTGCAAGGTATTGGCAGCGTTCCACAACTTGTTCTTTTCGCTTTCCCACAGTAGATGGTGTCCATTGCTGGCGGCATCCGATTCCGAACGGCTTTCCGAACCGTCATCATATTGTTTTCCGCCTTCTTCGTTCAGGATATAATCTCCTTTGGAATGAAGCAATGAGCCGTCGCTGGCAAATACATCCTCTGTATAGTGGAGATGCACCGGATAGATCGGTGCTATTCTCCGTGCGAAGTAAAATGCATTCGACAGGTTATTGGATTGTGCACTTCCGGTGGCTCCTACATCCCAGTTCGTTTTCTGGTGCGTGCCTCCGAGCGACAAGCCCGTCTTGAGCCATGGGCGTGGGGTGAAGTCAGCGTTGAGTGAGCCGCTAAGACGATTGAAATCACTTTTCCTGGTATATCCGTCTTCATTAAGATAGCCTAGCGAGAAACGGATCCGGCTCTTTTCATTGCCGGATTCTCCGCTTAGGTTGTATTCCTGGCGGTGACCGTTACGTGTGTAGGGAGAATACCAGTCGAGATCGTCCTTATATCCGTCCAGTATCCGGGCGTCGGATGCCAGATGACCGTTTGCATCGAAAAGGGCATTATCGGCTTTGTTATAGATGTTGATTCCTACTTTGCTGATAATGTCATTGTTGGTGGCGATGGTCGCTTCTTCGGGACTACTGCCGTTGCTGATAAGCTGGTTGCGATACCCCTGCCACATCGTTTCCATGAATTGATTGGCATTCATACGTTCGTAATCACCCTGTCCACGCGTGCTGAAGCCGTGGCGAATGTCCAGTTGAAGAGAAACTCCCTGTTTCTTCGCCTTTTTGGTGGTAATTAAAATCACACCATTCGAAGCCCGGCTACCGTACAATGCGCATGAAGCAGCATCTTTCAGTACGCTGACGCTTTCTATGTCTGCCGGATTAAGATCGGTGATCCATCCCGTATAGGGTATACCGTCTACCACGTAAAGCGGCTTATTGCTTCCGTTCACCGAACTGTATCCCCGGATACGAACTTCCGCTTCGATACCAGGCTGCCCCACTCCGTCAATTATCTGTAGCCCCGGTACCGCTCCGTTGAGCACGGAGATAACAGAACCGACCGGACGCATTTCGATTTGCTTACTGTCCACTACGGAAACAGCCCCGGTAATTGATCTTTTGAGGGCAGTGCCATACGCTACCTGCACTACTACTTCATCCAGTTCGTTCACGTTCGGACGCAACCGGATTTCCATCATATTATGCCGGGCAGGCACTTCGATAGTTTGGTATCCTATGTAAGAAATAACCAGCATTTGCTGTCCGGGGAGGGTTGGTTGAAGACTAAACTTTCCATCCAGATCTGAAATACAGCCTTGCCGACTGCCTTTCACTGTGACGGAAGCACCTGTCAATGGTTCCCGGCTTTCCTCATCAATGATGATTCCTGTTATATTTTTTATTTGGGCATAAGTTAGGTTAATGGATAGAAGCATGTAAATGCATATCACTCCTATCTTTATTAAAGTATCTTCTGTCCGTCTTTTAATAATTGTCATAAGTTGTATATCTTGACGTATTTGTTGATTTTGCTTGCTATTTAAACATTTACAAAACTAATATATTATAATTAGTGTTATAATACATTGCCTCCTATTTATGCAATTTTAACGGTGTAGACTGCTAATTATTAGCTGAATTGGCAAATTAGATGCTTTTTCTTGTTCCATATTTTATATTATTTGCTCTTGCGACTCGAGAGATAGAGGCTTCTTTCTTTTTTTCATTGCATTAAGTAGAAATCTCTCCCAAAACGTATTATAGTTCGTTAAAAAAGTATACATTGCACGGATTCTGGACATTTTTGGTGGATAATTGGAACAAAATTGCAAGGTAAACCCGTTTTCTTTTGCTATTTTTGCATCGTGTACGTAAACGAAGTGCACGTAGAATAGAGAACTTATTCAATAACTATAAATAAATAAGGTATGAAAACGAACTATGAAATTCGCTATGCTGCGCATCCGGAAGATGCAAAAAGTTATGATACAACAAGAATCCGCAGAGATTTCTTAATCGAAAAGATATTTGTCCCCAATGAAGTAAATATGGTATATTCCATGTACGACCGTATGGTGGTAGGTGGTGCGCTTCCGGTAGGAGAGGTGCTGACGCTCGAAGCGATTGATCCGCTGAAAGCTCCGTTCTTCCTCACCCGTCGCGAAATGGGTATCTACAATGTTGGCGGTCCCGGTATTGTGAAAGCAGGCGACGCAGAGTTCGAACTGGACTATAAAGAAGCTCTTTATCTGGGTTCGGGCGACCGCGTAGTGACTTTCGAAAGCAAAGACGCTGCTCATCCTGCTAAATTCTACTTCAACTCACTGACTGCACATCGCAACTATCCCGACCGTAAGGTGACGAAAGCCGATGCCGTAGTAGCTGAAATGGGTTCTTTGGAAGGTTCCAATCACCGCAACATCAATAAGATGCTGGTGAATCAGGTGTTGCCTACCTGCCAGTTGCAGATGGGTATGACGGAACTCGCTCCGGGAAGTGTGTGGAACACGATGCCGGCACACGTACACAGCCGTCGTATGGAGGCCTATTTCTATTTCGAAATTCCCGAAGATCATGCTATCTGCCACTTCATGGGTGAGGTAGGCGAGACGCGTCACGTATGGATGAAAGGCGATCAGGCCGTTCTTTCACCCGAATGGTCAATCCACTCGGCTGCTGCTACCCACAACTATACCTTTATCTGGGGAATGGGTGGCGAGAACCTCGACTACGGCGATCAGGACTTCTCGTTAATTACAGATTTGAAATAACAACTACAATAGTTTTCCTAATTTAATAACAAAAAGAATTATGAATCAGTTTTTGAATTTTTCTTTGGAAGGTAAAGTAGCTCTCGTTACAGGTGCTTCTTATGGTATCGGATTTGCTATTGCTTCTGCATTTGCAGAACAAGGTGCTAAAGTTTGTTTTAACGACATCAATCAAGAGTTGGTAGACAAAGGTATGGCTGCTTATGCTGCAAAAGGTATCAAAGCTCACGGTTACGTATGCGACGTGACAGACGAACCGGCTGTTCAGGCGATGGTTGCTACGATTGCAAAAGAAGTAGGTACAATTGATATCCTTGTAAATAACGCAGGTATTATCCGTCGTGTTCCTATGCACGAGATGGATGCTGCTGATTTCCGTCGTGTAATCGACATCGACTTGAATGCTCCGTTCATCGTTGCTAAGGCTGTTTTGCCGGCTATGATGGAAAAACGTGCAGGTAAGATCATCAACATCTGTTCTATGATGTCTGAATTGGGTCGTGAAACTGTATCTGCTTACGCTGCCGCTAAGGGTGGTTTGAAGATGCTGACTCGCAATATCTGTTCTGAATATGGTGAATACAACATCCAGTGTAATGGTATCGGCCCGGGTTACATCGCTACTCCGCAAACTGCTCCTCTTCGTGAGCCGCAGGCAGACGGAAGCCGTCACCCATTCGATTCATTCATCTGCGCTAAGACTCCTGCCGGTCGTTGGTTGGATCCGGAAGAACTGACAGGTCCTGCCGTGTTCCTTGCTTCTGAAGCTTCTAACGCTGTTAACGGTCACATTCTCTACGTAGATGGTGGTATTCTTGCTTATATCGGAAAACAACCGAAATAATAGCTGATAGAAGAAATTCCGGTAAGGTGATAGAATGGCAAAGAGCATCCTCTTTTCATCTGTCACCTTATTTTTTATTATTCCCTTTGCAGGAGCTATATGGCCGATTTATTGGACATATATGCCCAACGTGTTGAACATATAGCTCCAACACGTTGGATATATATAGCTGACGCGTTGGAGCTATACATCCAACATGCCGGATATAATAGCCTCTGATTTGCAAAGTATATGTTATTCATTCAATGTAGACTAATTATGAGAAAGATATTAATTCTGTTTGCTGTAGCCTTGATTGGTTTTGCTTCTTGTGCCGACAGCAAGCAGTCAATGACAGTCACAGTGACCAATTCTTTGGCTCTTGAACGGGCAGGGGAGATGGTTGAAGTGCCGATGAGCGATGTGGTCGCTAAATTGAAACTGGCGGATACGGCACAGATTGTGGTGCTTGACGTCGACGGTCAGCAAGTGCCTTATCAGGTGACGTATGATGAGAAGGTGGTCTTCCCCGTTACGGTAGGGGGAAACAGTGTGGTTACTTATACCATTCAACCGGGCACACCGGCACCTTTTGATGTCATTGCTTGCGGTAAATACTACCCCGAACGTCTGGACGACGTAGCCTGGGAGAATGATCTTGGCGGATTCCGTGCTTATGGTCCTGCTTTGCAGGCTCGTGGAGAACGTGGTTTTGGCTATGATCTTTTTACGAAGTATAATACTACGGAGCCGATTTTGGAATCTCTGTATGCTGAAGAGCTTAATCCTGAAAAGCGTGCCAAGATAGCCGAACTGAAAAAGACAGATCCGAAAGCCGCTTCCGAATTGCAGAATGCCATCTCTTACCATATCGATCATGGATACGGTATGGATTGCTATGCCGTAGGTCCTACGTTGGGCGCCGGCGTTGCCGCTTTGATGGCAGGTGACACTATTATCTATCCTTACTGCTATCGCACACAGGAAATCCTTGATAATGGTCCGCTGCGTTTCACGGTGAAGCTGGAGTTTAATCCGCTGGTGGTCCGTGGAGATTCTAACGTGGTGGAAACACGCGTCATCTCCTTGGATGCAGGTTCTTATCTAAATAAAACAGTTGTTTCATATACCAATTTGAAAGAAGCAATGCCGGTAACTACAGGACTTGTATTGCGTGAACCGGACGGTGCGGTTGTGGCAGATGCTGCAAATGGCTATATCACTTACGTAGATCCTACAACTGACCGTAGCGGTGCAAACGGTAAGATATTTGTGGGTGCTGCATTCCCTGCACAGGTAAAAGAGGCGAAAGTGGTTCTTCTTTCCGAAAAGGAAAAGAAAGATCGTGGTGGAGCCGACGGTCATGTGCTGGCTATCAGCGAATATGAGCCTGGTTCTGAATATACTTATTACTGGGGATCTGCCTGGGATAAGGCGGCTATCAAGACTCCGGATGCCTGGAATAAATATATGACTGAATATGCGCAGAAATTGCGTACTCCGTTGGCGGTGGCATATTAATTAATGTGCTGAATTGCTTATACAGTCAAAAAAGAAGGATTGTCGAGGTGTGACGAAACGCCCTCTTTAATTTCTTTTACTCACTGAATACGCGATTCATTATTGAATATCATGCGTCTTTTCTAATAGATGAAGCAAAGGTTTCTTTTTATCAAAGGAACCTTTGCTTATTTTTATCTTTCTGAAAAAGAAAGAGAATTAAGAATGTGTCTTTCTGGAAAAGAAAGATAATGTCCTTGAGCTATCTTGTAAAAGCGTGTTGTTCGTAATATTCGTATGTCGTTCCGTCTTCTTTCTCTTTCTCACGAAGTTCATAGACTAATTCATTCTCTGTCATTGTGGTCACTGTCCACACTTCTGTGTAATTATCCTCTTCAGTGTCGATGAGAGTCAGCTTATTACCGGAGTAGCTCCATGTACCGTGATAATAATTAGTACTTCTGGAGGAGTTGTAGACATCTTTTTCTACATACGTACCATCTTCCTTGAACTCTATGGAATAACGGTTGGTTCCATTTACAAAATCTTCTTTAGAGTCACTTACCTTTTCACCATCTTCCCATTCTTGTGAAAGATAATACACTCCATTCCATGTTCCTAACAATAAATCGCGTGAACCGACAGCGTCATCGTCGTCATCGCCACAGGAATAAATGCTGAACGACAGTAATACTGCAACTATGCAAACGGTTGCTTTCCAGATTGTTTTCATAATAAATTGTTTTAATTGTTTGATTTTGAGATGATTTGTTTTTATGGGATTATTTGATAATCGTTTCCACATGTCCATTCTTGAAGAATAGGTAGAACGAGCTGGAATACATCCATTGCACTTCTCCATTTGATTCTTGAATAGTCTGCGGTTTGCCGAAGGCCAGCAGACATTCATCTTCCGTCATGCCTTTCACCGGCTTGTTGATACTGATTTCATTCCAGTGAGTGATTGGTGAAAGTTGGTTCGTTACGATGAAGTCGAACATTTTATTCAATACTTGCGATTCCACCTGTACGAAGTCATCCATGATTTCTTTGTGAGATGCTTTCTTGTCCGGTTGCAGCTTCTCCATGGGAGTGATTTTTTTCATTATCACTGCTGATGATTCTATCCGTATATTGGAAAGATAGTAGACCAGCTTGCCGTCTTTTACTTGAAACAGGGCTTTGCAATAGTAAGTATTCTTCTGATTTGAATCTGCTTGCGAGGCAAGTATCAGATCGCAAATGAAGTTTTTAGCCGGTACGTTTACCTCTGTGATCCCTTCCCGTAGCTGCGGACAGACATTTTTGACGGTCCATAACAGTGCATTAGCGTAGATGTTCTCGTCATGCATGCTGCTGAAAGGGGTAAATCCGCTGACCACATATTTATTGCCGTCTGTACTGACGGGATAGCTCTTTTTCTGTTCGGTGAAAGTCTGTGCTATCAGCGGGATAACTCCCGTCAGCAGATACATGATTGCCAGAAATTGTCGTTTGGTCATCATATTCCGTTATTTTTAAGAAAACAGCATCCACGGCCCTTTTTGCGAAGAGAAAAGATCGTGGACGCTGAATAAATAATATGGTTTATTGAGGTTTGGTTGTCCTTAGAAGGCAATACCTAGACGAATCATAAAGTTACTGGTCTTGAATCCGTCGGCATCGCTGAATGTATCTATGAATCCGCGCTGATAGGTGAGATCCAGGTTGAAACGGTCGTACCAGACTCCTACACCGATATTCATACCGGCATCGAAATGATTGTAGTCAACTTCCATGTAATCTGCGTAATCTCCCCAACTGATGCTCTCTCCGTCTGCTTTCATTTTGCTCGTGTAATCGTAGCTGGCAAAGACTCCTACATGCGGGTCGATATGAACATTGTCCGCCACTGCAAATTTCCATCCGAATGTGAACGGAGAGTATTGTATATTATGAGCCATGCACTTCGTGTCTTCCACTTTGAAACCACGGGAGCCGAGTCCAAATTCCATTCCCCAGTATCCTCCTGTGCTGCCTAAAGGCTTCTGGTAGCCAAATGTTGCGTTATATCCGATGTTTGAGTCAGCTCCTTCGGCTCCGTCACCGGAGAAGTTCATGATATTCAAACCTGCACGCAAGAACCATTGTGTGCTGCTGGCTTGCTTCTCTGTTTTGACGATTGCACTTCTGGATGATACGATTTGCGCTTGAGTTCCTACGCACAATAAGAGTGCGGCAATCATTGATAGTACTTTTTTCATTGTTATTTATGTTTTAGTGATTAATTCTTATTCTTAACGACAGGTGCTATCTGGCTTTTTCCATCCGTGGGTGATAACTTCTGCAGACGTATCCATTCATAATCGTCCTGGGTGGCAGGATGCCAGTTGACAAAGATGCCGGGATAACCTACTACTGTAACCGTGTATCCCCCTGTTTTTTCATTATCTTCCACTTTGAAAGTGGCTCCCATGATGACATCGCAGTTGTATTTGATGGTGGACAGATACGTCCCCCATGCACGGATGTTGTCAAGTTCTCCTTTCATGGCGATCTCCACTTCCTCTTTGCTTAGTGTCCATTCATCCTTGATTCGTCCCTTATCTTCCAGTATTTTCACCTCGACAACTGTGGGTTTGACACAAACTTCAGTAACTGCATCGCCTGCACGTGCCTGTGCATCACGAAACTTGAAGACCGTCTTTTGCGCATGGGCTCCGACGGCACAACCGACAACCAGAGCAATAATCAGAAATAGTTTTTTCGTTTTCATGTCCTTTTGTGATTATATGTTAATATGCCTGCAAAGGTATGCGAAAGGAGTATACTACCGGATGAAAGCATAGTTCCAAGAACGATACGGAATTGTATCCTATTTGGATACACTGGGGAAGTTTCCGGTATTGATGCTGTCGGAAAGATCGCGGAAAAAATCATGGCCGAGGATGCAGGAGATGCGCCAGAGCAGGTGGATGTCGATATTCTCTTTCCGGAATATCTTGTAAACATTGGGGCGTGTGCAGCATAGTTGGGTAGCGAACCAGGTGACGGTGCGTCCCTGTTCGTGAAGCGTGCGTTCAATAAGTTGTCCCGCATGAATCATGTGCCTATTCTGCTTATGTGTGTCCCCCAGACTCCCGTTGGGCGGACAATTCAATCTATTGTTGACAGGAATATACAGAAAAGGCGTGGGAATCTCTCACCTTCGTCCGTTCCGTGTTCAAGGCCTTCGCAATGCCAACTATCGGGAACGAACAACGCAGAAAGCCCACGCCGATATGTACAACACCCGTAGCCTCCCTTTGTTTTCCAAAGTGAGGCACGGATGTATATAAATACACATCAGGAGGACGTCTTTGTTGCTGTTAGTCATTCCGATAGGTCAAAGTTTGCGAAGTTCTGAACACAAATGACAAACGCTTGTAAACGTCTTCTCAATATAAACGTCTCTCCCTCGCCACCCGGAGGCTTTCTGCGGAAGAGACCGTTGCAAATGTATAAAAAAATACGGTTGGAAATGGTAATGTAAATCAGAAACTTTTTGAATGCAGGTTGTTTTGCCCTCTTTTTGCCCTTTACCAGGCGAAATGCGGTTGCGCTGGTATCTTATAAGAAAGAGGAGGGATCTTTCAATTTTGGGCACGAAACGGGCTTTAAACTACAAAAGCCGGGGCATAATACCTCGGCTTATATTTTTTCTTCTTGTCAGGGAGCTTTTTTATTCATCAGAAACCTTTTCTTTCTTATCAGGAAGCTCTGCTCTTTTCGAAGTTTCTGTTTTTTCAAAGATTATAACACCTTGAATTCATAACCTTCCTCTTTCAGGAACTCGATGGCACGGGGAAGTGCGTATTGCAGGTTACCGTTGTTCCATGACTTCAGCGAATCGTGGAAAGTGATGATAGAACCGTTTCGCGCATAGCGTTTCACGTTGTTCAGCACTTGTTCCGGGCGCATCCGCTTACTGTAATCGCGGGTCACGAGATCCCACATAATGATGCGGTAATGATAGCGCAACGTATAGTACTGCCTGAATCCCATGTGTCCGTGTGGTGGACGGAAGAGATCGGAATGAATAATATCATCTACCTTTCTGGCATTTGCCAGGTAATCCGGATTGGAATATTCAAATCCACGGATGTGGTTGAAAGTATGGTTACCGATGCGGTGTCCGTGCTCTACCACCATCCGGTATTCATCCGGGTGTTTGCGTATATTGTCGCCTACCATGAAAAAGGTAGCTTTAATATGATGCTTTTCCAGTATTTCCAGTACCCAGGGAGTTACTTCGGGGATGGGGCCGTCGTCGAAAGTCAGATAGACTGCCCGCTCATTCGGGTCCATCCGGAAGATAGCTTGTGGATACAACGCCCGGAAAAGCCAAGGTGGTTGTTCTATAAACATGAGAGTCTGTGTTTTGAAGTATTAGGAAATAAGTATTAAGTATTATACCTTACGGAAAACATGCCGGAAGCTACGTTAATACTTAATACTTATTACTTCATACCTAAATTATTTCCCTTTCATTCTCGTCACGTACTCGTTGTATAGCTGATCGAGTTGCGTAGAGTAATGTTTTGCGAGTTCTTCTGATTTGTATTTTTCCATTAGGCGGACTTCGGCGTCAAGCAAACTGGCGTTGTACACGAAGTTTTCGCTGGCAATGGCAAGCTGGTTATCGTTCAGGCTAAGATACCAGATCATGTATTCGAGCGACTTGTTGGCAAGCTCGTCGATAATCTTGTTGGCTTTCTCGTTCTGTCCCAGTTGATAATAAGACTCTGCCATTTGGAAGGCGCCATTTGCCCAGTCATACGGTACGTTGATTGCCGGAATCATCTTTTCGGCGTAATCGAGTGCAGCGAGTGCCTTGTCCTTCTTACCTTCTTTGATAAGCTGTCCTACGAGCTGCGTGAAGATACGGCGGTGCGTGTAGCACATACGCATCACGTTCTCGTCGATGTAGATACCCGGCTTGTCGATACCGCCGAACTTGAACTTGTTCATCAGGTTGTCGTACATCTTTTCACTGTCGATCTTGCTGTCCAGTTTGTCCGTATCGAACGGAGTGAAGCGGTAGGCGAGACCCTCCTGTGTGAAGTGGTTGCCCATGCCCAGATGGTTTTCGCTTCCTACGGTGATTGCCATATAGATAGGACGTTCCCAGTTAGCGTTGGCAAGCATTTCGAGCATCATCAGCTCACTCTTGTAGAGGGCGCGTTTCGGGTTGCCGTTGGCGTCTCTAAGGGTGATTGTCATGTATTCGGGGATAGAGTCGCCCAGAGCTTCCGGTATTTTCATGCCGGAGCGGCGTACGGCTTCCTTATCTATCTTCATGACGATGCTGTCCGTAGGGATGAGCGGAAGCTGTATTTCTTTTCCTGTCTTCTTGAGAAGTTCTTTCAATTGGTCGTTCTTGCCAAGCATCCAGCGGTTGATGATTTCCTTCAGTTCATAAGGATTCTCACCGAAGATGGAGTGAACGAGCGACAATATGGTAGTGTCTCCCTGTGCAGCCAGTTCGTTTGCCTGTTTGAAATAGCTGTCGATAAGAGCTTTCATTTCCGGACGGATAGAGATATATTCGTTTTGTCCTTCCACGTATTCCACACGGTCCCAAGTGATAGGGAGTGACGGAGAATCGTAGGCCGGACGTTTCATCTGGTCTATATACCAGTCTGTTTGCAGGTAACTTAAGTTACAGGTGCGGGCATCCGTACGGAAACCTTCCGTTTCCTGATTGTACCACAATGGGAAGGTATCGTTATCACCATTGGTGTAGATAATCGGGTTGCCTTCTTCCTGCAAAGTCATCAGGTAGTTCTGTCCGAAGTCGCGGGCAACGAAGCGTCCGCTGCGGTCGTGGTCATCCCATGTCTGTCCCGCCATCTGGATGGGGACGAACAAACAGAGCACTGAAGCCAGAACGGCTGCCGGAAGTTCCTGCATCTTGGCATAATCTCGCAACATGCGGATGATACCTGCCACTCCCATACCTACCCAGATGGCAAAGGCATAGAACGAACCGGCATACGCATAGTCTCGTTCACGGGGTTGTGCAGGAGTTTGGTTGAGGTAGAGCACGATAGCGATACCTGTCATAAAGAACAGGAAGAATACCACCCAGAATTGCTGGATACCTCGCTGGCTATGGTAAGCCTGCCAGAAGAGTCCGATTAAGCCGAGAATCAGCGGCAGACAGTAGAATACGTTGTGTCCTTTATTGTTTTTGAGATCTTGCGGAAGCAATTCCTGGTTACCTACCAGTAGGTTGTCGATAAACGGAATACCGGTGATCCAGTTGCCGTGCTCAATTTCTCCGCTACCCTGTATGTCATTCTGCCGTCCGGCAAAGTTCCACATGAAGTAACGCCAGTACATGAAGTTTAGCTGGTAGGAGAAGAAGAATTTGATATTTTCCCATTGGGTAGGCATGTTTACCATCACCATCTCTCCACACTGGTCGTAAGGAACGTCATATCCCTTGATGTCTACCCATTGTTTGTAGAGCGGTGCGTGTGACGAACTGTACATACGCGGGAAAAGCATATTCTGTGCATATTCGTATTCCACACGTCCGGGAAGTTCGATATAAGAGTCTTTTTCGTCGGGCGAAGTCTTTTCCTTGCGGACAAACTTACTTCCTGCTTCCGATTGGCGCGGAATACAATAGCCGTCTTTTACGTCAAGTGCCACTTTCGAAGAGAAAGCAGGGCCGTAGAAGAGCGGACGGGTTCCGTATTGTTCACGGCCGAGGTATTCGCCCAGGGTGAATATATCCTCCGGTGAGTTTTGATCCATCGGAGTGTTGGCAGTAGAACGGATAACGATCAGTGCGTAAGAAGAATACCCGATTACGATCATCATGGTGCACAGCAGGGCTGTGTTCATGGTGCGGGCGGAAATGCGCCATTTCTCCTTAATCTTGGTCTGAATGTTCGGAGCAAGATAAAGACCCAGTGCAGCGATGACCAAGATTCCAATAACAATACTGCTGGCTCCGTGCCCATAGAACGGGATACCCAGTAGGGCAATCGTCAGGATAAAGGAGATAGCCATGCGTGTTTTGTTCTTTTCGGTATAGCTTTCGTATACGCCCCAGATCAGAGCCGCTGCAAGCAGAATAATATAAACCACTACACCTGAATTGAACGACATTCCGAGTCCGTTGACAAACAACAACTCGAACCAGCCGCCTACTTTCACAATACCCGGTACGATGCCGTAAAGCACGGCTGCAACGAGTACCATTGAGCCGAATAACGCAATTAACGAACCTTTGGCGGTAGCGTTTGGAGTTTTCTTGTAATAGTATACCAGTACGATGGCGGGCAGACAAAGCAAGTTTAATAAGTGAACACCGATACTCAATCCTGTCAGATAGGCGATGAGGATGATCCAGCGGTCGCTATGAGGTTGGTCGGCCACGTCTTCCCATTTCAGAATCAACCAGAAAACGACAGCGGTAAACAGAGAGGAGAAGGCATATACTTCACCTTCCACGGCCGAGAACCAGAATGTGTCACTGAATGTATAAACCAGTGCACCGATCAGTCCGCTACCCATCACCGTGATAAGCTGTCCTTTGGTGATATTGTTTTCGTCAGTGATAATCAGTTTGCGTACCAGATGGGTGATGCTCCAGAAAAGGAACAGGATACAAGCACCACTCATGAGGGCACTCATGTAATTCACCATTTTAGCAACAGTTGTTACGTCGGAAGCAAATTGGGTAAACAGATTCGCCATCAGCATAAAGAAAGGTGCGCCGGGCGGGTGTCCGACTTCCAGTTTATAGCCGGTGGTTATGAACTCCGGGCAATCCCAGAAACTTGCGGTCGGTTCTATTGTCAGGCAGTAGACGGTTGCCGCAATGATGAATGTAAGCCAACCCATAAGGTTGTTTACGGTTCTGTACTGTTTCATTAGCACTATCGTAGTTTATTCGTTAAAAACAAATTATGAGGTCGCAAAGATAGTGATTTGTAAGGATAATGAGGAAGAAAGTAAGAAATATTAAGTAACGGAGGGGTGATTTACTATCTCTTTCGATTTATTTTTCTACTTTTGCTTACTGACAACAAATGCTTGTGAAGTAATGGACAAAGACATAACACTGGAACAAGAATTCGATCTGGTCTTCAAGGCACATTATTCGCTGGTGAAGAATTTCGCATTGATGCTCCTTAAATCGGGGCAGGACGCGGATGATATAGCACAGGACGTTTTCACGCGACTATGGGCCAAACCGCAGATTTGGCAGGACAACCCCGGGATAGATAAATATATCTATGCTATGACCAAACATGCCATTTTTGATTTTCTCAAGCATAAGCGTATAGAACGGTCTTACCAACAGGCACAGATAGAAGAGAGCCTTTTCAATGATTTGTCTCCTTCGAGTGATACACTGGACACTATTTATTATAAAGAAATACGGTTAGCTCTGCAAATGGCTGTAGAACAATTCCCCGAACGCCGTCGGCTGATTTTTGAGATGAGTCGCATCCAAGGGATGAGTAATTTGGAAATAGCGGAAAAGCTCGATATTTCAGTGCGTACCGTAGAGCGTCAAATCTATCTCTCCTTGCTCGAATTAAAAAAAATCGTATATATTTTATTTTTTCTTCATTTCATTTGAGTAGTCTTCGCATTTGTGTCGTGCTATATATGTAATCACTACTAATAGCACAACCATATGAAGAATTATTTTCGGCAGATACTGACCTCGTTCACTAAAAATCATTATTCGGAAACGATCCGACAGAATTTCTATGGATGGCTGACGGATAAGGAACATGCCGTAGAGAAAGACAAAGCTTTAAAAGAAATCTGGACAGCGGCGCGCGCTATGGGTGAAGTGCCCCATGTGGAGAAGGAACTCGAACGGTGGAAACGGAGCAATGGCCTTCATACGGCTTCTCCAATCCCTGCAACTCCTAACCGTAAAATCCGTGTATTGCGTCTTTGGCAATCCGTTGCGGCTGTGTTACTGTTGGTAGCCGTATCTCTTGGTTATCTGGTGATGCAGGCGGAAAGAACGCAGAATGATCTTATACAGGAATTCATTCCGGTAGCAGGGATGCGGCATCTTTCTCTTCCGGATGGTAGCCAGGTTCAGTTAAATTCAAAAAGTACTTTGTTATATCCGAAACAGTTTACCGGGAAAGAGCGATGCGTTTACTTAGTTGGTGAAGCCAACTTTAAAGTAAAGCCTGACAAGAAACACCCTTTCATTGTGAAGTCAGATGATTTTCAGGTGACTGCTTTGGGGACGGAATTCAATGTCAGTGCCTATCCGGAGAATCAGGAAATCAGCACAGCGTTGTTGTCGGGCAGTGTATTGGTAGAGTGGGGAAATCTGACCCGGCGGACCGTATTGCAGCCTGACGAACAGTTGACGTATGACAAAGAGAACCGTCAGTTCCGGGTAGTGCATCCCGATATGGCAGATGTTACCGCTTGGCAGCGGGGTGAACTGGTATTCAACGAAATGACCGTGGAAGATATTATACGCGTACTGGAACGGAAATACAATTATACGTTTGTTTACAGCTTGAATCAGCTGAAAAAAGACCGTTTGAGTTTCCGGTTCAAGGATAAAGCACCTTTGGCAGAAGTGATGGATATCATTGTCGATGTGGCGGGCAATCTGAAATTCAGGATAGAAGGGGATAAGTGCTATATTACACGGAAAATAGATAAGAAGTAAAGACCGGGTGAAGATCGAAATAAAGGCCAAAGTGAAACTGGAATAAAGACTGAAGTCACGATTGGAGTAAATATTAAACTAAAGACCGGCGTGCAACCGGAATTGAAAATAGCCGAAGTGAATCATTCAATAAATCAATAACTTAAAAAACACAATTACTGCCCATGAGAAAAAAGTATCCGGAACAGAGCGCCACTCCATCCCGGATATGAAATAATCAACTTTTCTGCATCAGAGTGTTATACTCTGTTGATCTGATCTACGTGAATAACAACCTAGTTAACAAACTAATACTTAAAAGTTAATGCTACAAAATTACACATTTATAGCGGATAAGCGAGGCGTAAGAAGAAGTTTTCTACTCTTTTTCAGCTTATTTTTGCTACAAGTAACAGCTTTTGCTCAAAATGACGTGCGGATTACCATCCGTGAGAACAATATTACCGTCATTGAAGCATTGAAGAAAGTGGAAAAGCAGTCGGGATTATCCATTGGGTACAATAACTCGCTGCTGCGTGACAAACCTGCCCTCAATCTCAATCTGGATAAAGCCGGATTGGATTATTCTCTCTCTACCATCCTGAAAGGTACAGGCTGCACCTACGAATTGAAAGGTAAATACATCAAGATTATTCCTCAACCGGCACAGGAAAAGCCATCTTCCGATAAACAAATCAAAGGAAAAGTGACAGACGAAACGGGTGAGCCGCTTATCGGTGTCAATATTCAGGTGCAGGGTTCTGCCAGTGGAGTTATTACGGACATTGAAGGACGTTATTCTATCGAAGCTCCGGTGGGTAGCACGCTCAATTTTACCTATATAGGCTATACTCCTCAAAATGTGAAAGTCACAGACAGGAGCGTGTATAATGTGACGCTTGCCACTGCCGTGGAACAACTCAACGAAGTAGTCGTGACTGCCCTTGGTATCAAGCGTGAACAGAAAGCATTGAGCTACAACGTGCAACAGGTGAAAGCGGACGAAATCTCCGGCATTAAAGATGCTAATTTCATCAACAGCCTGAATGGTAAGGTGGCAGGTGTTACTATCAACAGCAGTTCCTCCGGTGTAGGTGGAGCCAGCAAGGTAGTGATGCGTGGTGCGAAATCTATCGAACAAAGCAGTAATGCGCTTTACGTTATCGACGGTATACCGATGTATAACTTCGGTGGCGGTGGTGGAATGGAGTTCGACTCACGGGGTGCTACGGAGAGCATTGCCGACATTAATCCGGACGACATCGAAAGTATCTCCGTATTGACGGGTGCCGCAGCAGCTGCACTCTACGGTAGTAATGCTGCCAATGGTGCGATTGTTATTACTACCAAGCGCGGACAAGTAGGCAAGTTGCAAGTGACGGTGAACAGCAATACCGAGTTTGCCCGTCCTTTCGTGCTTCCTGAATTCCAAAACCGCTATGGGACGGGAAGCCGTGGGAAAGACGGAGGTTCTACCATCCTAAGCTGGGGAGCGAAGTTGAATGACGCCTCACGTACCAATTATGAACCGAAAGATTTCTTTGATACAGGACTTATCTTCACCAATTCTGTCACCCTTTCTACCGGTACGGAGAAGAACCAAACCTTCTTTTCGGTGGCGTCGGTCAACTCCGAGGGTATTGTTCCCAACAATCGTTATAACCGTTTTAATTTTACTTTCCGTAATACGACGAATTTCCTGAACGATCGGATGAAACTTGACATAGGAGCCAGCTACATCATTCAGAACGACCGGAACATGACCAATCAGGGTATTTATTCCAATCCCATCGTGCCTGTTTATCTGTTCCCGCGTGGCGATGACTTTGAACTTGTCAAAGTGTTCGAACGTTGGGATCCGGCACGCAAAATCAATACGATGTTCTGGCCGCAGGGCGAAGGTGACTACCGTATGCAGAATCCTTATTGGATTGCTTACCGTAATCTGCGTCTGAATCAGAAGAAGCGTTATATGCTGTCTGCTCAATTGAGTTATGACATTACCGACTGGTTGAATATATCAGGACGTGTACGTGTGGACAACACACACACCAAGTATGAACAGAAGCTCTATGCCAGCTCCAACCTTACGATTACGGAAGAGAGTACGCAGGGACACTATACCATCTCCAAGCCCGACGAAACACAAACGTATGCCGATGTGCTTGCCAACATCAACAAGCGTTTTAATGACTTCTCACTGGTAGCAAACGTAGGTGCCAGCATTGTGAACAACCGCTATGAGGATTTGAGCTACCGTGGCCCGATTCGTGAAAAGGGAATACCGAACGTGTTTAATGTGTTCGACCTCGACAACACAAAGAAGAAAGCCCGTCAGGACGAATGGCAGGAACAGACGCAATCAGTCTTCGCCAGTGTGGAAGTGGGATGGAAGAGTATGCTCTATCTTACACTGACCGGGCGAAACGACTGGGCTTCGCAACTTGCCAATTCTTCTACACCTTGTTTCTTCTACCCGTCCGTAGGACTTTCGGGGGTTATCTCCGAAATGCTGACTTTGCCGGAATTTATCGACTATATGAAGGTTCGTGGCTCTTTCAGTTCCGTTGGTATGCCTTATCCCCGTAATCTGACATCGCCCACTTACGAATACGATGAGGCTAACCAGCAATGGAAGCCCAAGACACACTATCCTATCAAGGACTTGAAGCCCGAGCGTACTAACTCGTGGGAATTGGGACTGGATATGCGTCTTTTCAAGGATTTCAGCCTCGGCTTTTCATGGTACTTGGCAAATACTTTCAACCAAACCTTCGACCCGAAAGTTTCCGTATCTTCCGGTTACAGCAAGATTTATTTGCAGACAGGATATGTGCGTAATTCCGGTGTGGAACTCTCATTGGGTTATGGACATACCTGGAACAACCATTTGCACTGGGAAAGTAATTTCACTCTCTCTCACAACAAGAATACGATAAAAGACTTGGTGACCAGCTATATTCATCCCGAAACGGGATTGCCTATCACACAGAATCGTTTGGATGTAGGCGGATTGGGCAAAGCGCGATTTATTTTGAAGAAAGGGGGTACGTTGGGTGATCTTTACACACAGAGTGACTTGAAACGGGACAATAGTGGCATGGTAGAGATCGATCCTTCCGGTGCGCTGACTACGGAAGACAACCTGCCGGACATTAAGCTGGGTAGTGTGTTCCCGAAAGCTAATCTGGCATGGAATAACCGCTTCGAATGGCGTGGTATCAGTCTAAGCGCACTCTTTACAGCACGTATCGGAGGTATTGCTTATTCTGCCACACAGGCGGCAATGGATCAGTATGGAGTGTCCGAACGTTCGGCTCAAGCCCGTGACAACGGTGGTGTGTTGCTCAACGGACGTACTCTTGTGGATGCGCAAACGTATTACAGCCTCATCGGAAACAGTAGCGGATTGCCGCAGTATTACACTTACAGCGCTACGAACGTGCGTCTGCAAGAAGCCAGTGTGGGTTATACCATTCCCCGCAAATGGCTGGGAGGTGTGTGTGACATCAATGTCTCTGTGGTAGGTCGTAACCTTTGGATGATTTACTGTCGTGCACCTTTCGACCCTGAAGCGGTGGCGAATACCGGTAATTATTATCAAGGCATTGATAACTTCATGTTGCCGAGTACCCGTAATATCGGCGTGAATGTGAAAATAAACTTTTAACCCGTTAAATCAGATCGTATGAAACAAGTGAAATCTTTCTTAAAGATATTCTCCCTGGGACTTCTGCTGGTGGGCGGAGCAGCCTGTACGGGCAACTTCGATGAAATCAACCGCAAGGAGTACGAAGTGACCAAGGATGAGCAGGGACGCGAAAACTACAATATAGGCTCTACCCTGCGAGGTTTGCAAGGGTTGGTGGTACCTACTAAAGAGCATCTTTATCAGTTTATCGAGGCTTTGGCGGCAGGTCCGTTTGCCGGGTATTATGGGACTACGCTCGTGCGTACCGATAAATTTGAAACTTATAACCCGTCTGTTGACTGGCAGGATAAGACGTATGGTGATATTTTTACCGAATCTTATCCGCTTTACCGCGATTTGCAGGATCAGAGTGATGATCCTGTGGCACTGGCTCTTGCCAAATTGCTGCGGGTAGCTATTATGCACCGTATGACGGATATGTATGGTCCCATTCCTTATAGCAAGGTGATAGACGAGCAGGGTAGTGTTTCGCTTAATGTGCCCTATGATTCGCAGGAAGCTGTTTACAAACAAATGCTGAAGGAACTTGATGAAGTGAGTTCCGTGTTGAAGGAAAATCTTACGATAGGTTCTGAAGCATTCCGTAAGTTTGACGATGTTTATTACGGTGACGTCAGCAAGTGGTATAAATTTGCCAATTCCCTGAAGTTGCGTATGGCTATCCGCATGGTGTATGTTGATCCTACTACGGCACAACAAGTGGCACAGGATGCCGTAGCAGCAGGGGTTATCACGGACAATGCCGATAATGCCGAAATGAAGGTGGAGGAAAACCGTGCCGCTATGGTTTTCAACGGCTGGTCCGACCATCGGATAGGTGCCGACTTGCTTTGTTACATGAACGGTTATCAGGATCCTCGGCGGGAGAAGATGTTTACTCAAGTGGAAATCACGGAAACAGTTGGTGGTAAGCCGACGAAAGTGTCCGGCTTTGCCGGTATTCGTATCGGTATTGATGTGGTGAACAAGGAAAGCGTGATAGACCGTTATAGCAAACCGATTATATCTACTGCCAGTCCTTATCCGTGGATGAATGCGGCAGAAATCACTTTCCTGCGCGCCGAAGGCGCATTGCGCGGCTGGGCGATGGGAGGCGATGCCAAGAGCCTATATGAAGAAGCAATTGCTCTTTCTTTTGAACAGTACGGACTTCCTGCCACGGATGCTCTTTCTTATGCTGCCAATGCTTCCAACACACCGCAGGCTTACACTGACCCTGTGGATGGAACTTATTCAGCCGGAGCCGTTAGCAACCTTACTGTTGCCTGGCAAGAGGGTGATGAATATGCCGAGAAGAATCTGGAGCGTATCATTACCCAGAAATGGATTGCTATGTTTCCTTCTACGGTAGAGGCATGGAGCGAATATCGTCGCACGGATTATCCTCATTTATTGCCTGTGGTAGTGAACAATAGCGGTGGTACTATTGACGATACGAAAGCTAAAATACGTCGCCTGTGGTATCCGCCCAGCGAATATTCCGGTAACCGGCAGTATATTCTGGAGGCCGTCGGTATGTTGGGTGGCCCTGATAATGGTGCTACTTCTCTTTGGTGGGACAAGAAACCGAGACCGTAGGGACATGAAACTGGAAATGTGAGAACTAGAAAACAAGAAGATATAGAAACTAAAACAAGAAGATATGAATATGAGAATTTCCATTGCTAACATCTTCACTCATCTGTTCCTGTTGCTGGCATTGCTTGCTACCGCTTCGTGCAGCGACTGGACGGATCAGAAAACTGTTGATATTGATCCGCAGCATGCCAAAGAACAGAATCCTGAACTTTGGGCTCGTTACATGGAGACGCTGCGTACGTATAGGCAAAGCAAACACTTTGTCACTTACGGTAGTTTCGACAATAGTGCCGAAAAGTCGAAGAATGAAGGTGATTACCTCCGTTCATTGCCCGACTCATTGGACATTGTAACTCCGACGCATCCCGAAAGCCTGACCTCTTATGACTGTGAGGATATTCTCCTGTTACAGGAAAAGAGTATCAAGGTGCTCTATTTGGTGGATTATACCGCTCAAATGCCCGCCTTGACCGATGCTGCCAAACTGGGTGCCTGGTTGGATAAGGCCGTTGCTGCCGCTTCCCAGTTGGGTATGAATGGGTTTGCCATTAAAGGTACTCCTCTTTATGGAGGAACGGAGGCTGAACAGGCTGCCCGTCGTGAAGCAGCCAAATTAATCGTCTCCAAGCTTTCTACCGCTGTAGGCGATGGCAAACTGTTGGTATTTGAAGGTGATCCTGCCTTTATGGATGCCGCAGATCTGAATAAGCTGGATTATGTCGTCTTGAACACTGCTACGATTACCTCTGCCGTAGATTTGAAACTCTATGTGGCAGGCGTGATAGAAAACTTCTCAATCCCTAAAGAGAAACTATTGCTCTCCGCCAAGATTAATGAAAAGCTAGTGGATGAAGAAGGTGAAAAACTGGACGCTGTTACCGAGATGACAAACCGTGTCGTTTCTTTGGGTCCTGTAGGCGGACTTGCTATCTATGCTTTGGGTGATGATTACTATCATACGAAGATGAATTATGAGACTAGTCGGCTAGCTATCCAAATAATGAACCCGTCCAAATAAGGGGCATAACTAAGAGATTATTTATTGTGAAACCTGTAAAACACTATAATGATATGAAAAATAACCCATTTAAATACTTCGTCTTTCTGATGCTGTCACTGCTGATGGTAGCAACGACGGGGTGTACTGAAGATGATATTTCCATGCCTGCTGGGCAGTTGCCGGACGAAACGCCGATGAATAGCGTCGGAGGGCAGTTATGCAGTGGAAAAACTTTTTCTAATAAGATTACTGTCAGTATGTACGAAGGTGATGGAGCTGTAACCGAAGAGATATGTTATGCACTGACCAAGCCTGCTACAACAGCTGTTACGGTAAAAGCCACTCCGTCTCCGGAGCTTGTGGCTCAATATAACAGTGACAACGAAACTGATATGAAAGAATTTCCTGCTGCTAACGTAACTTTGGGAAATGGCGGTTCGCTTACTGTAGCTGCTGGAAAGAAAGAATCCGGAACTATCAGCATAACTCTTTCTCCTGATGGATTGGAGCCTGCAACACTTTATTTGTTAGCGATTGCTTTGACACAAAATCCGGTAGGAGTAGATGCACAAGAGAATAAACAAGTAATTTATTACAGAGTGATTTTCAGGGAGAGGACTACTATGTGTGAGCCTGATGGAGAGGGGCAAACACAAGAAATCCCGCCACTAATGTCTGGTGTAACTACAGTGTTTTATGTGAATACAGAAACGTATAGTCCTTTAATAGCTGGCGTATTGGCAATTAGAGATGAGGGAGTACCCCCTTTTCCTCCCTATAGTCGCTTGGGCCATATAGTAAATCTGAAAAGAGCAACGATAGGTTACGATGCTGTTAGCCAGCGTGTTTTGCTTGCGCCAGGAAATGACCTGTCTTACGTATTGGAGCATAGAGATAAATACATTCGGCACCTTCAGGAAATTGGCAGCAAAGTTTGTATTTGTATTGAGAATGGTGGTAAAGGTGTCGGCTTCTGTAATATGAATGATGTGCAGATAGCAGATTTTGTCTATCAAGTGAAAAGTATAATAGAACGTTACTATTTGGACGGCGTAAATTTATGGGATGATGATAGTAAATATGGTAAGGCAGGGATGCCTGCAATGAATACTACTTCATACCCCAAACTGATAAAAGCTCTTCGCGAGGCTTTACCGGACAAGTTGTTAACGTTGGTTGATAAAGGAGAGGCTACGGAATATTTCTACGATGTAAACAAATGTGGGGGAATCGAAGCTGGTAGATATCTTGATTATGCATGGCATGGTTACTTTTCGCCAACAGAAGTGGTAGAAGCCATTACCCCTAATCCGGAGGGTACCCAAGTTTATAGCAAATATTCGCGTAAACCTATTGCCGGACTGGATCCTGCTTGTTATGGAAGTGTAAATATACCTTGTTATTCTGACAATAATCCCACTATAAGACCGCTTGCTGCAGAGAATATAGCAAAATGGAAGGCTGCAGGATATAAAAAGAGCAACATCATTGTTTATGGAGGTGACCTTATCGGTACTGAATATGGGGGCTATGAACAAGCTGTTAAGGTTATGTTGGCTGAGTATAGTTTTCAGTCATTTATGGATGAGGGTGATAGCTGGGATTTTGTAAATAATGAGCTTCTATGGGGAGATGCTCTTTATGGGGCAAATTTTCTGGACTATCAATTAAAGCTTGGTCCTGATAAGAATCCATATAGAAAAGACTGGTAAATCTTCCTTTGAATATTATCAATAAATACTTTTCCATAGATAAAGGAAAAATTCGTTCTTTGACATATTGAAATTACCGTTGATAGTTGTCATTTGCAGTGGATTCTTTTCGTAAAAATGTAACCGCAATCTAAACTTATTGATTACTTTTGACCCCGATATATAATATGAATAGTTCGAGGCTATTTATAACAGACATACAAGATGGATCAATTGCAGATAATTCAAAATAGAATATATGAGTTTAGAGGTCAGAAAGTGATGCTTGACCGTGATTTGGCAGAGATGTATGGAATTCAGACAAAAGTGCTTAATCAGGCTGTCAAACGAAATATAGAACGTTTTCCTTCTGACGTTATGTTTCAGATTTCGAGTGAAGAAACCCAAGATTGGAGGTCACAATTTGTGACCTCCAATGCTATAAAAATGGAGTAAGACCTAATCCGTATGTATTCACAGAGTTGGGTGTAGCCATGCTTAGCAGTGTATTGTATAGTAAAAGCTTTAATGGTGTATCAGACGGTAATTTCGATATGTAAATTTGCCGTCTTTTTTGTGTTCGGACGGCTATATAAATAGGGCACATAAGTGATTTATGTTTTTGATTAAACTTAATATACGAACTGGTATGAAAACAAAAAAAATACTTCGAGGTATGCTTACTATCATTTCACCGGCTATCATAACTACGGCCCTGTTGTTATGTGCCATCGGCTGTGATAATAAAGACTATAGCAATGCCTCCCCTTTCGATAATGTCGTCTATTTGGATGCAGCCAAGCTAAAGGACGTGTCCAACTTTACTTTTAACCGTACCATAGAGACGGGACAAAAGGAAATTTCCGCTTTGTTGGCACGTCCTGCAGGCGAGGATATCAATGTCGGTATTAAAGTAGACGCCTCGCTGGTGAATACTTATAACGCCCGCCTTGGTGCTAACTATACCATGCTTGATGCCAAGCATTACAAACTGTCGGCAGGTCAGACTGTTATCCCGCAAGGTGAAGTCAGCTCCAAACCTGTCACTATCGACTTCTCCGGTCTTACTGACCTTGAAATTGATGCAGGCTATTTGCTCCCCATCACTATCGACCAGGTGTCGGGTGGTATGGGTACACTAGGCGGTTCAAAGACTATTTGTTATGTGGTACGTCGTTCCAGTGCCATCACTACGGCTGTCAGTTTGAAAAATAATTTCTTTGAAGTGCCGGGCTTTGATAAAGGAAGTTCCACGGCTGATGTGGTAAACAACATGAAGCAGCTTACCTACGAGGCCATTATACGTGTGAATAACTTTAAGAATGGTGTAACTGCAAGAGAAATATCTACGATTATGGGTATCGAGCAATATTGCCTGTTCCGCTTGGGTGATGCAGGTTTTCCGGCGCAACAGTTGCAATTCTCGTGCAATGAGATTAAATTTCCGAACGCTGATAACAGCAAGCTTTTGCAAGAAGGCGAATGGTATCATGTAGCGGTGACGTTTGATACAGAAAAGAAAGTGGCGGTTATCTACGTAGACGGTCGTGAACAGAGCCGTATTGAGGATTATGGTAAAGGAGAACCTATTAATCTGGGTATGCAGAACCGTGGTAAGGATTTCATGTTCAAAATCGGCCATTCCTATGGCGAACCTACCGATTTCTCCCGCCAACTTGATGGTGAAATCTGTGAAGTACGTGTTTGGAACGTGATGCGAACCCAGCAGGAGATTTTCGATAATATGTATAACGTAGATCCTGCTACTACCGGACTTTGTGCTTACTGGAAGTTTAACGAAGGGCATGGCGACATTGCCGAGGATTACACCGGACATGGAAATGATGCTCATGTACATATATCGCCTGCTGTATGGCCGCAAGGCATTGAGGTGACGCAGAAGAACAAAGAATAGTTTTGGAATAAGAGAATAAAATGATAAAATGCCCCGTCAAGCAGAAATGTGAATTGCATTTCTATGACTTGACGGGGCATTTCTTTTCGGGCCTTAATAAATAAGCCCTGATGTATTAGAGATAAACTTCCTTTATCCTGTTAGTGAACTTCTTTTGCCTTAATAGCAAACTTCCTTTTCATTAGTCATAAGCTATAATTGCAAGTTTTGTTTTTATAAACGCAACTTGCAATTATAAAAACAAAGCTTGCAATTTTATAAACGTAACTTGCGTTTATAGATTATCCTTAGTCAAGCATAACTTTGCTATTGGAGAAGCGGAAGTTTGCTATTAATAGCTTGGCCGTTAGGTTTAACACTTGAGACATCAGCTGAAGTTAGAGATTGCTTGGTATTAGATAGGGAATGAACTAAAATACATGGGTTCTTGTTTCCAAAATAGGAACGTTTTTTGTATCTTTGCTATGTAAACACAAAGTCATGGAAGAGAAAGCAAGGTTTAATGTAAAATATATGGAGGAAATGAAACTTTATACTCATGAAGAAATGCTGGATAGAGTGATAGGTACAAAAGGTACTCCAGCACGCGAAAAATATGAGACTGATATTAATAACTTTCTTATAGGTGAGGCTATTAAACGGGCGAGAGAGGCCAAGAATCTTACCCAAGAACAATTAGGTGAGCTTATGGGGGTTAAAAGGGCACAAATCTCGAAAATAGAAAGTGGGAAAAGTATATCCTTTTCTACTATTGTAAGAGCATTCAAGGCAATGGGCGTGAAAACGGCAAGCTTGGAACTTGGTTCTTTGGGCAAAGTGGCTCTTTGGTAAATACTATTTTTGTCTTACCTAATAAACAGTAACCTATGTCTGTTGATGTTATAAAGCAGGAACTATTGTCGAAATTGAAGCAGGAACATTGCTTCTGGTCGTACAATGAAGATTCAATCAAAGATATTCCGGATGATATGCTGATTGAAAAAACGTTGTTGCATCTTGATTTAGAGGAAATTAATCAGCTTTTTTTGGTTTATCCTTTCAAGAAAATCAAGCAGGTATGGCTGGATTATCTCATTCCACAAGAGGAATATCTCTATACGTTGAACCGTTTTTTTGCATGGTACTATTTTAAAGCAAAGAAACCGGACGCTTATATAAAATCTATGGCTACTCGTCGCCTAAACAAAATACTTCTATGAAAGGATTAGCTCCACACACACTGCAGATTTTTGAAGCGGTTTCCCAATTGGATTGCATAAAACCTTATCTTCTGGTCGGTGGAACTGCCTTGTCTTTACAAATCGGAACTCGTCAGAGTGAGGATTTGGATTTTATGAAGTGGCGCACTTCCAAGATAGAGAAGATGGAGGTAGCTTGGTATCAGATAGAGAAAGAACTAGCTACGATTGGAGAGATTCAGCATAAAGATATTCTGGATATAGATCATGTGGAATATCTTGTGTCAGGAGTGAAATTTTCGTTTTATGCTTGCCCTAAATATTCTCCGGTAAGTGAGCCGGTAAGCTACCTGAATAATCTGAAACTGGCTGATGTGAAATCTATCGGAGCAATGAAGATGGAAGTGTTGTTGCGTAGAAGCAACTTTCGTGATTACTACGATATTTACTCCATTTTAAAATCCGGTGTGCCTGTCAATGATTTAATATCTTTGGCTTTAAGCTACTCCGGACACAGGCTGAAGTCTAAGAACCTTTTGGCAATGCTTACTAATAGCAACCGCTTTACGAGGGATTCCCATTTTGAGCAGCTTGAACCTGTTTATGATGTGACTGCACAAGAAATAGAGGGCTATATAAAGAATTGTTTGCTCTAATTTGTTTGCACGAATCTACCAATGAACTTTTTTGCACAAATAGATTCATGTAGGTCGTCTTTTGCAGATATCTTTAATGATGGTGATGATGTTCTCCTAAAACCCGATGAGGCAATGTACCGTGTCCCAATAGCTCGATAGGGCAGTTGAAGTTCCTTTCCAGCCATTCGGTAGTAACGCCTGTATCCGGATGGTAATCCAGCGTTTCGTTGACACAGGCGATGGATTTTACCTGTTGCAATACAGTGCCGATGTCGTGACTGACAAGGATAATGGCACATTCTTTATTGATTTCAGCCAATAACTCATAAAGGCGTGCTTCGAAACGCTTGTCGATATACGTGCTGGGTTCATCGAGAATCAATACCGCAGGGTCGGAGATGATGGCACGTCCCAACAGGGCACGTTGCAGCTGCCCGCCGCTTAATTGCCCGATAGAACGGCTTTCAAGCCCTTCAAGCCCCATGCGGGCAATAATCTGTTTACCTTTCTCTTTCTGTTCGGGAGTAAATCGTGAAGTGAGCGATTTTTGTATGCTTAATCCGGATAGGATCACTTCTTCCACGGAAATAGGGAACTTCCGGTCTATACTGTTGTATTGAGGCAGATAACCCAGGAAAGTAGAAGTGGTTTTAGTAGATGCTTTTTCAGGAGTATGGAATATAATTTCCCCTCCGGTTGGCTTCAACAGACCGAGGATGCACTTTATAAGCGTCGTTTTGCCGCCTCCGTTCGGACCTATAATACCTAGAAAATCCCGTTCGTAGATGCTTAGATTAACATCGTGGAGAACAGTGCGACCGTCATATCCGGCGGAAAGATTCTTTATTTCGATTATTGGTTTCATCGTTGGAAATGGCTTGATGGGTTCTTTCTTTATACATTTATTTTGTTGCAGCCTGTGGCGCGAGGGCTTTGGCTACATTCAGCATTTCTTCTTCCCAGTCGTAACTTAGCGGATTGATAGGGATCACTTTCGTTCCGGTTTGCTGCGCGATGGTTTCCGCATTGCGTTTGTCAAATTCCGGTTGAACAAAGATTACACGTACATCTTCTGCCTGACACAGGTCTATCAAGGCTTTCAGATGGGCGGGAGAAGGTTCTTTGCCCCCTTCTTCGATGGAAATCTGATGCAATCCGTAGTCGCGGGCGAAGTAGGAGAGAGCCGGATGATAAATCATGAAGGCTTTGGCTGCTTCGGGAACGGAGAGTTGACAGCGAATCAGGCTGTCGGTGTGCTGGATGCGCTGGCAGAGCGAATCGTAACGGTTTCTATAGTATACCTCATTTGCCTTATCCAGTTGGCTAAGGGCTTTGTAGGTGTTTCCTGCAATGATTAAAGCATTACCGGTAGAATTCCATACGTGCGGCTCTACGGCGTGGATATGCCCGTCGTTACTGTTATGTCCGTGGGCATGGTCGTGGTCATCATTGTTGAGTATGAGGTCGATTCCTTTGGAGGTGTCGAACACTTGAATATGGGGGGTATTGTTCATTAAGCGATCCATCCAGGTCTGTTCGAAGCCGATGTATCCGATGCGGAAATAGGCTTTGCTGTCTCCCAGAGACACGAGTTGTTGGGGGACAGGATCATAGGTTTCCGGGCTGGAACCTTTGGGGACCATGCTGACTACTTTGAATTTATCTCCGGCAATAGCTTCCGTGAAATAACGTTGCGGTTCCAGGGTGACGGTAATCACCGGTTTTGCTTCGTCATCGTTGCTTGCTTGGGAAGAGCGTCCTGGGCAGGCTGCCATTAGGGGGCAGGCACTAAGGAGGAAAAGGGTTCTCATATCTTTTAGTTGTTTTTTCATGACTTCTTCTATTTCGGGGTTTCTTTCTTATCTTGTTCCTATTTTTATTTTCGGGCCCGTAATATTTCCCGTTTACCACCCGGAGGTCCGGGCAGGCGTTCTACTGTGAATCCGGCTGTCTGTAACATCCGGCGGACGACACCTTTGGCGCAGTAAGTGGTCAGGATGCCGTCTCTATCTAATAAAACGTAGAGGCGGTTGAATAGTTCTTGCGACCACATTTCCGGTTGCTTTTCCGGTGCAAAGGCATCGAAGTAAATGAGGTTAAATGAAAGATTCAGGGCAGGTGATTCGGCGTTGGTTACGCTATCATTGATATTGCTCATTGTTCGTTCTCTGTTCTCAACCCATTTGTTTACATCTGTCTCTACTTTCCGTAGGGTGAAGTGTGGAGTGAGTTGCACGTCTTTCTCCCAAGGTGATGTATGAAGTTGCTTAAACAATTCGATAGCCGGTTGCTGCCGGGCGGTCGTCGTTAATTGTTCATCATTGGAGATATATCCTAATTGCTCTATCGTCTGCCATTCCAGTGGATAGAGTTCCAATCCTGTATAGAGTATATTCCGTCTGCTTCTTTCTGCTTCTTCAAGGGTGAGCCAGGCGTTTAGCCCTGTCCCGAAGCCGATCTCAAGAATACGCGGAGTAGTGGCGGAAGAGGCTTTAAGTCCCATATCGATGAAAATATGTTGAGACTCCGTGCGTGCCCCTTTCGTTGAATGATAATGTTCATTCAATTCCGGAACAAACAGGGTAGCGCTCCCGTCGTCGGTTTTCTCAATAATCCTTTCCATCATACAATCTCTAATGCTTACTGTCTAACGTCTAATACTTTTTACCTGATATTTAAAATCCTTACCCTGCTATAGCGTCCCAGGCACTTTCGAGTGCATACAGGAGAAGAATATAACGTATCAGTTTGCCGACAAACATGGAAACTATGGTGAGCCATGTGTTGCTTCGCATAAATCCCAGTGCAATGGCTATCACTTCCCCAATAGCGGGAAGAAAGGTGAAGAAGGCCATCAATGCTCCTTTTCCTTGCAGGAATTTCACCATTTTGTCTACTTTCTCTTTCTTTACCTTGAAATATTTCTCGATCCAACTGATTTTGCCCAGACGTCCCATGTAGTAGCAAGTCATTCCGCCTACTGTGTTGCCCAGAGTGGCGGAGATCAGACAGGCTATCGGGGGCAGACCGAGTTTCACCAGTGCCACCAGTACCAGTTCGGAACTGAAAGGCACGATGCTCCCAGCCAGTAAAGCCGAGATGAATAATCCCGGGAGTCCCCATTCTATGAGGAGTTGTATCGTTGAATCTATAAAAGCGTCCATATATTAAAAGCGAATAAGAGGATGAGACCGACCAATGAAATGATGAAAAACACATTCGAACTTTTACTATTGGTCAGTACAAAGAAATGTCCGATCAGGATGCTGTTGCTTATGATAAGCAAAGGCAATAGGGCACTGCAATATATCGGTTGCAGGGCAATCAGCAGGAACAGGAAAATCGTCAGGTCTATCAGGAATTGGAGATAGGCGCGTGTGCGTATCTTATCCTCAAATCCGGCGGCGATGCAATGGACGGCACTGACGATGAACATCACCAACAGATAGCCGAGTATTGCCAGTTCCCAAGGCTGGAGGATTTGCAGGTTGAAGAATTCCCCGATAGTTAGTAGCTGATTGAAAGGGCGATAGAACAACTCCATCTCGTTGTAGAAGAAGGCGTGTCCGAACAGCATCCAGTATGGCAGCATCCATCCGAGCAGCGCACCGCAGAAACTACGCGGAGTGAGCGACTGGAAACGGTAGGCTTCGAGCAACCAAAGCACCGAGAGGATGGTGAACTGTGGGAACAGAATACTTCCCGCTCCGATAAAGAAGAAGGAGTAGAATAAATAACCCGCAGCTTGAGTTTGCTGATAGCTTTTAAACAGAAAATAAATGGAAATGAGAAAGCCCAGGGCAACAATATCTCCTGTATATAGGTAATGCATTTTCGGGCAGACGGTGACCAGCAGGAAATAGATAGCTGTCTGCATGGAAGCCCTCATACGGATAATGCTGAACTGATTGTTCAGCTCTATCAGAAAGTAACCGATGGTTGCATAAATCAGGAAGCTGACAATCCGGTCTGCCCACCCCGGAAGCAGAAAATCGCGGGCGGGTTGCCAGGCAGAAGGGCTGCCTTCGAGTACGGTTGAGGCTATGGAACCGGGAAATAAAAAGTAAGTCAACACCCAGCACAGGGCGCAGATAAAGATAACGGCAGGCAGGGTCCACCGTCCTGCCGTCACTTGACTTTGTAGTCTTTTATTTCTCATGAGTTTATTACTTGTTATCTCTTGATACTATAGGTACATTCGGTTGATATTCCGGATATTAATATCCTGCATGCTTGATGTTAACAACCATCCTGTCAGCTGTTAATACCTGATTCCTCAAGTATTAACAATTGTCGTCTAAACTATTAATACTTGATAACTCAACTATTAATGCTTGACAAGTCATGGTGTTCAACGCTATGCGGAATAGGGCTACTTGCGTGCGAAACTTGAATTACAAATCGAATCCGATATCGCGGCGGAAATACTTCTTGTCGAAGTCGATCATGTCTGCCACTTTGTAGCTCTGTGCCAGTGCCTCTTCTTTCGTTGCACCGTAAGAGCAAACGGCAATCACACGTCCTCCGTTCGTCACTACTTGTCCGTCTTTCATGGCTGTTCCGGCATGGAAAATGATGCTGTCGGTAGCGGCAGCCTGTTCCAGTCCGCTGATAGGGAATCCTTTTTCGTAGGCTTCGGGATAACCGCCGCTGACAAGGATGACACAGCCGGCTGAACGTGGGTCCATCACCAGTGTTTTTTCGTTCAGGTTGCCTGCGGCAGTACCTTCAAGCAGTTCTACGAAGTCGCTCTGGATACGGAGCATCACGCTTTCTGTTTCCGGGTCGCCCATGCGGACGTTGTATTCGATCACCATCGGTTCACCTTTCACCTTGATAAGACCGAGGAAGATGAAGCCTTTGTAAGTGATGTTTTCTTCTTTCAGGCCGTTGATGGTCGGTTCGATGATGCGTGTGCGTACTTTCTCCATAAATACTTCATCGGCAAACGGAACGGGGGTTACGCTACCCATACCGCCTGTATTTAGTCCTTTATCGCCTTCACCGATGCGTTTGTAGTCTTTGGCTACGGGGAGGACTTTATAGTGTTCTCCGTCTGTCAGTACGAATACAGAGCACTCGATACCGCTTAGGAACTCTTCGATTACAACGGTTGCCGATGCAGAGCCGAACATGCCACCCAGCATTTCTTTCAGTTCTACTTTAGCTTCGTCCAGTGTAGGGAGGATAAGTACTCCTTTTCCGGCACAAAGACCATCAGCCTTCAATACGTATGGAGCTTCCAGCGTTTCGAGGAAAGCGAGACCTTCTTCGAGGTTTGCGGAAGTGATGCTTTTGTAGCGGGCTGTCGGGATGTTGTGGCGCATCATGAAGCCTTTGGCAAACTCCTTGCTTCCTTCCAGTTCTGCTCCTTGAGCCGAAGGACCGATAACGGCAATATGCTTTAGCTCCGGACGGTTCTGGAAGTAGTCGTAAATTCCTTCTACCAACGGATCTTCGGGGCCTACTACTACCATTTGAATGTTCTCTTTCAGAGCGAAAGCGCTGATGGCTTCAAAATCGGTTGCTTTGATGTTGACATTCTCGCCTACGGCAGTTGTTCCGGCATTTCCCGGAGCAATGTACAGTTTTTCAACTTTCGGACTTTGGGCAATTTTCCATGCCAGTGCATGTTCGCGGCCGCCCGAGCCAAGTAATAATATCTTCATCTTTGTGCTATTATAAGTTATACTGTTATATATGATTCGTATAGATGCGGTGGACTTCACAGGTTTTATAAGTTCTGCTCAAAGTACCGGGTGATTTTCTCGTGCAGATGTACACGGTCGCGGCCTGCTACGTTGTGCTTGTGGCACGGGTAGATAAACAGGTCGGGATAAGTGCGGGCATCTACACAGGCTTTCATGAACGACAGGGTGTGTTGTGGCACGCAGGTGTCGTCGTGGTCGTCGTGAATAATCAATAGGTGACCTTTCAGTTGGCCGGCAAGGTTTTTCAGATTACATTCTTTGTAGCCTTCCGGATTGCTTTCCGGTGTGTCCATATAGCGTTCGCCGTACATTATTTCATAGTAACCCCAGTCGATTACCGGACCTCCGGCAACGCCTACTTTGAATATCTCCGGGTAACGGAGCATCAGGGCGGTAGTCATGTGACCTCCAAAGCTCCATCCATGTACGCCGATGCGCTCGCTGTCTACGTAGGGGAGGGATTTCAGGAATTCAACGCCTTTCACCTGATCTTTGCCTTCTTCGATACCGAGACGGCGGAAGGTGGCATTTTCAAATGTTAGTCCGCGGTTGCTGCTACCGCGATTGTCGATGGTGAACATGATATAGCCTTTGCTTGCCATGTATGTGTCCCATCCGCGTGCGCCGTTCTGCCATCCTCCGGTGACGCATTGCGCGTGAGGGCCTCCGTAGACATATACGATTACGGGATATTTCTTAGCCGGATCGAAGTTTGCCGGCTTCATCAGGCGGTAATGCAGGTCGGTAGTGCCGTCTGCCGCTTTGATTGTTCCGGTTTCGATGCTTGGCATCTGGTATCCGTCGTAAGGATTTTCGGCTGTCAGCAAGTTGGCTGTTTCTTTGAAGTTTTTGGTGTCTACCAGGTTGATGACGCGGGGTTGGTCTTTGGTGGAATAACGGTCGATAAGGTATGTACCAGAGGCGCTAAGTGTTCCGCTATGTTTGCTTTCCTTGCAGTTCTCAAACGGCTGGCTTATCTTGCCATTGTTTACGTTTACTGCAAAATGTCCGCTTCTCAAGCCTTCTACGGCAGTGAAGATGACCTCTTTACGCTTTGTGTTGAATCCTAGGATTTCGCTGACCAGCCAGTTGCCTTTAGTTAGCTGTTTTACTTTACCGGCCTGGAAATAACTACCGCCGTTGGCACTATTATAGGTTTCACCTTTCATGTTTGCTGCATTTGTCTCAAAGAGATAAAGGTGATTGTAGCCGTCACGCTGACTTTGATAGATGAACTTGGTAGGGTCCCACGGCAAAAATACGATGGGGTTTTGCGGTTCAACGTATTTAGGGTGCATTTCTTCATAGAGAACTCCCATGGGTTCTCCTGTCTCTGCGTTGTACTGGCAGAGTTTGGCATGATTCTGGTCGCGGTTTACTTCGATCAGGTAGAGGCTCTTTTCATCCGGTGCCCAGCTGATGTTAGTGAAATAACGGTCTGTCGGATCGCCTGCATTCAGATAAATGCTTTTACCGGTAGCAGGGTTGTAAATGCCTACTTTTACCTGATGGCTCGTCATTCCTGCCATCGGATAGCGTACGTTGTTCACTTCGCCTACACGTGCAGTGATGTCTACAAGCGGGTATTGTGTCACCATGCTTTCATCCATACGGTAGAAAGCGAGCAGGTTACCTTTCGGACTCCAGAAAGTTCCTTTGTTGATACCGAATTCATTGCGGTGCACTGTTTGTCCGCAAACGATGCCTTCGGGTTCATTGGTTACTGCTTTCTCATTCACATATAGATTGCTATCTATCGTGTAAGCCACATTTCCACTGGCTGCGCAATAGTCTTCATTATTTGCCCCGTCCTTTGGTTTGAAAGTGCTGACAACCTGATTGTTCTTGAAATCATATACAATGAACTTTCCTGCTATCGTGAATAGCATTTGTGGCTTGTCTGCCCATGGGAAACGGACGGAATACAGGTGTGATAATTTTCCTGCCTTGTTTTCTTCAAGCACTTTGTTGATTTGCTCGCGAGTGATAACCATTGTTTCTTTCCCGGTTTTGGGTTGAATTGAATAAAGGGTATCTACTCCTGGCTTGATACATTCGTCGCCCCACCATTGCAGCCCGTACAGGTTTTCTGCATAGAGGTAACTCTCGCCGCCCGGAATCAGTTCTTCCAGCGTCGGTTTTTTGGTTTCTTGTGCCATAACATTGAATCCGATTGGTAGTGCCAACAATAACAGAATGGCTCTTTTTCCAATTTTACTCATTGCTCTTTTCTTTATTATTTGTTTTTAAATCCTTCTATTTTTACTCTGTCCAAAGGAGTCTGCTTTATTTGAATGGCAGCACTCAATTTGGCAAAAGCGGTGAATAGGTCATCAAATTGCTTCTCGTAGCTTTCTCTGTCGGAGGATATGTCCTCTTCCAAGTATTCAATCCTTTTCCTCAATTCTTCCAATTCCTGTTTTGGAGCATGGGAGAGCAGGTATTGGCGCATGTGGACGAAGGCTCGCATGATGTTGATGTTGACTTCGATGGCTTTAGGGCTTCGAAGTACTCCAGAAAGCATGGCGACACCTTGTTCGGTAAAAGCAAAAGGTGCATATCGGTTACCGCCCTTGTTTGAGGTTGCAATTTGCAACCTCAAACTGATTTCCAGATAGTTAACTTCCTCGTTTGATAATTGGAACATGAAATCGGCTGGAAATCGTTCTATATTTCTTCTTACCATTTGCTTGAGATATTTTGTTTCAATCTCATACATTTCCGCCAAATCAAAGTCAAGCATAACTTTCTGCCCTCTGATTTCATATATCTTGTTTTCTACTATGATTAAATCATTCATATTTCGTTTAACTGGCAGCTTACTGTCTATGACTGTTGATTAATATGGTTATTTTTGGGTTCAAGATCGCAATTTGCGACCTTGAACTATTTATTCTGTGAGTTAATGATTGCTGAAATAAGTCATTAACTATTGAATCTTAGCCTATTCCCCTTCCTTCTTCGGAATCCTCGGCTCCCGATTCCCTTTAAACTCTCTCGGGCCTCTCGAATCTCTTCCTCCGCGGAATTCTCCCCGTGGCTTTCTATCTCTGTCGCCGCCTTTGAAGTCGCCACCTTCTCTGCGTGGCTTGTATTCTCCCTCTCTGCGAGGTCTGGATTCACTATCCCGGCGTGGTTTGAATTCACCTTCGCGACGTGGCTTAAACTCTTTTCTTTCTCTGAATCTTGGAGCCTGTTCACCTTCACCCTCTTTCTTCTCTTCGCCCTCTTCCTGGCTCTTGAACTCTTTATATTTTCCGTCAAAAATCTCATATTTGCGGAATTCACACTCTAACGGTCCATTGAACAAAGGAACCTTCTGGCTTGCCTTCAAGCTAATCTGGTCGAAACACTCTTCCCGATAAGAAAGCACCCATGCTTCGTTTCCTACAAATGCATGTTTCAGACGTTCACCGATCATCTGGTAAAGACCGAGCAAATCATTCGTAGAGATACGTTCCCCATAAGGAGGATTGGTGATGATGATTGATTTCTCTTTCGGCTGTTCGAACTGCTGGAACGGTTGCAATTTCAGCACGATATCTTTCGATACACCGGCAGCTTTTATATTGTGAGTTGCAATCTCATTCGCTTTCGGATTGTTGTCATACCCATAAATCTTATGAGTAAACTCACGCTCCTGACTGTCGTCATTGTAAATCTCATCAAACATATCCGCATCGAAATCCACCCATTTCTCGAAAGCAAACCCTTTACGGAATACTCCCGGAGCGATATTCTTAGCAATCAGTGCGGCTTCTACAGGGATAGTACCCGAACCACACATCGGATCGATCAGATCACATTCTCCACGCCATCCGGTCATTAAAATCATGCCGGCAGCCAATACCTCATTCAACGGAGCTTCTACCGCTTCCTGGCGATAACCGCGACGGTGAAGTGATTCTCCGGACGAGTCCAACGACAAGGTACAGGTAGTCTGTGCAATATGAATGTTCAGAAGTACATCCGGGTTGTTGATGCGTACCGACGGACGTTTACCCGTTTTCTCGCGGAAGTAGTCCACAATCGCATCTTTCACCTTGTACGAAACGAATTTCGAATGGCGGAACTCCTCACTGAATACTACTGCATCGATAGCAAATGTCTTGTTCACATCGAGATATTCTTCCCATGGAATAGCCTGTATTTGATTGTAAACCTCGTCAGCATCTTTGGCCGTAAAGTTCTTGATGGGTTTCAGGATACGGATGGCGGTACGTAGACAGAAATTAGCCTTGTACATCATACGTTTATCTCCTGTAAATGAAACCATACGACGTCCTATTTGAATGTCGTTGGCTCCTAATGCTGTCAGTTCTTCTGCAAGTATCTCTTCCAGTCCCTGGAAAGTCTTGGCTATCATCTCGAATTGTTCGCTCATATAGATTCTTTTGATTTTATTTTTTTGCTTTAGTTTGTACGATTCTTGCTCCTGCGGGCACGTTTTCCGTTACCCAGATATTACCGCCTACGGTTGCATCACGCCCGATGGTGATTCTTCCCAGAATAGTGGCGTTGGAATAAACAATTACATTGTCTTCCAGGATCGGATGGCGGGGGATTCCCTTGATAGGTTTTCCGTCGGCATCCAGCGGGAAACTCTTGGCTCCCAGCGTGACACCCTGATATAGTTTGACGTTGTTTCCGATGATACTCGTGGCGCCGATTACGACACCCGTACCATGGTCGATGGTGAAGTGAGTGCCAATCTTTGCGGCCGGATGGATATCAATTCCCGTTTCGCTATGCGCCATCTCCGTGATGATACGGGGAATCAGAGGAACACCCAGTTCCAGCAATTCATGCGCGATACGGTAATTGCTGATCGCTTTAATGGCCGGATAACAGAATATGACCTCTCCATAGCTTTCGGCAGCCGGGTCACCGTTGTAGGCGGCTTCCACATCTGTTGCCAGTATCTTCCTCATGGCGGGTAACTTACTGATGAATTTAGCAGCAAGACGTGCAGCTTCTTCTCGTTTGGAGTCGGAGCAGATGTTGCATTTCCCCTCTATGGAAGTGCTAAAACATAATCCGGCCAGGATTTGCTCACAAAGTAAATCAAACAATTTTTCAATGTTTACACCGATGTGATAATTGATGGTCCGGCTGTTAATAGTAGAATTTCCGTAATATCCGGGGAAAAGAATGGAGCGTGAAAGCTCAATAATTTCATACAAGACTTTTGCAGAGGGCAGTGGTTCGCCATCTTTGTGCTGATGAAACAGTCCTTTATAAGATTCGCTTTCCGATAGCTCATCGACTGCCTGTGTCAAAATGTGGGTGAAGTTCAGTGGACTCATTAGGTCAGTTACTCATATTTATATGGGCACAAAGGTATTAAAAAAATAATAAAATTCGCTGGGATTCAGGATAAATAATGTATTTTTGTCACATTCAAAACATGACATGAATAAGGGGACTGATGAATCAGAAGACTGCTATGAAACTATTTGGACTGTTGGGGCTGTTGATGTTGTTGAGTTGCGGATATGCTGATAGACACCGCAATAGCTCTTCATGCGAACAGGCGTTGGTTGATTCTCTGGAAGTTCGTGTACAGGATTCTTTGTTTTCCAATGTGCATTATTCCCGCTCACAACTGCTTGAGGCACTGACGCAGACACAAGATTCCCTGGTTTATTATCGTCTGCTCGCCCTTTACGGGAAAACATTTTTTGTCTCTTCCGATTTTGATTCTATACTCTATTACAACCGCCGGGTAAAAGAATTTTCCCGCAATGCTTCCCAATCTTCTGAATCTCTCCAGTCTCCACGATGGAATGATGTATTGTCCGATGTCTATAATATCGAAGGCAACGTATGGATGCAACTGAACCGCCCTGATTCTGCAATTATCGACTATAAGAAAGCCTATGGATATCGCCTGAAAGGAAAAAAACTACACCTGCTTCCGGATATTTGTATCAATATCGCTGATGCCTATCTGCATCGCAGTGACTTGGCGCACACTGCTTCGTATTACCGGCGCGCCCTGTTTCTCTGTGATTCTTTGAACTTGTCCGAGCATACGAAATTTCCTGTCTACTACGGATTGGGGCAGACTTACATGGAACTGCGCGATTTCGATTTATCCAATCATTACTATGAATTGGCCGGGCAGTTCTTCGATGAAATGAACGTGAGCGAGCAATGGACCTATCTCAACAATCGCGGCAACCATTATTATTACCGGAAAAACTATCAGGAGGCTTTGAAATATATGCGCAGGGCCAATGCACTCGTATCTTCTTATCCGCAGATGGTGTTTGAACAGAACTTTATCAAAGTAAACCTGGGAGAATTGTACTTGCTGACTGACAAACTGGACTCCGCACAGATCTGCCTGGACGAAAGTTATCGTTTCTTCTCCGATATACAGCATAACTCGGCTGTTCATTACATTGAAACCCAGATGATTGAACTGGCATTGAAGAAAGGTAATATAGCCCAAGCGAAGACTATGATCGCCCGGACTGCTCCTGTGGGGCATCTTGACGCCAATATGTTGACTATACGCAATCAGTATCTGCAACATTATTTTGAGCATACCGGTGATTATCGCCGTGCCTATGAATACCTGAAACGTGATTGCCATCTGGACGATTCCATCCGGAGCGAACGGATACAGATGCGTGTTGCCGAATTGGATATGCGTTACCGGCAGGATACGATAGTGCTTCGTAAGGAAATGAAGATTCAGCGACAGGCGGCAGAGATGAGAGTGCTCAAGTTGAGCGTATCTATCTGGGTACTTGTCTGCGTGTTGCTTGTGGCAGGGGTAGTGGTAGTTGTCTGGTATATGCGTAAAAAGAGGGAGTTTCTTCGCCAGCGTTTCTTCCAGCAAATCAACCGTGTCCGCATGGAGAATTTGAGAAGCCGGATTTCTCCTCATTTTACTTTTAATGTACTGGGACGTGAGATCAATCAGTTTAACGGCTCGGAAGAGGTGAAACATAATCTGATGGAACTGGTGAAATATCTCCGTCGTAGCCTCGAACTTACCGAGAAATTGAGCGTATCTTTGCAAGACGAACTGGATTTCGTGCGTACATACATCGAACTGGAACGTGGACGTGTCGGAGAAGATTTTGTCGCAACAATCACGGTGGAGGACGGTTTAGATGCAACCCGCATCATGATTCCATCTATGATTGTGCAAATTCCGGTGGAGAATGCTATTAAACATGGACTGGCGGGAAAGGACGGAAAAAAGGAGCTAATGGTATATGTTTCCCGTGAAACAAATGGGATTCGCATAACGGTTACCGACAACGGACGCGGGTATCTCCCGCAGGTAGTTTCCGCCACACGGGGTACTGGTACAGGATTGAAAGTGTTGTATCAGACCATTCAATTACTGAATACAAAGAACAAGAGTGATAAAATACGTTTTAATATAACCAACAGAAGCGATGGACAAACCGGTACGGAAGTGTCGGTATATATCCCGTTTCGTTTTTCTTATGATTTATGATGGAGACAGAAGAAAAGTATAAGGTAGTCATCGTTGACGATGAACGTACAGCGATTGATGCTTTGCGCCGAGAGTTGGAGCCCTATCGTGAATTTGAAGTAAAAGGAATCGCAGGGAATGGTGCAAAGGGTAAAAAGATGATTATGGAGTTGCATCCGGACTTATTGTTTCTTGATGTGGAACTTCCGGATACGTTGGGACTTAATCTATTAAGTGAAATCAGGGAGGATATTTTGTGGGATATGAAGGTCGTATTTTACACCTCTTATGACAAATACTTGCTTCAGGCGTTGCGTGAGTCGGCTTTCGACTTCCTGCTGAAGCCTTTTGAAGCAGAAGACCTGAAAGTAATTATGGACCGTTACCGGAAGGCTATGATCTCTACTTCACTTCCTCTTTTGCCTTCTTTTGCTTCTTCTATCAGTGCATTGATGCCCCAGCAAGGCATGTTTATGATTAGTACAGTGACAGGCTTCAAACTCTTGCGACTGGAAGAAATCGGCTTTTTTGAATATCTGAAAGATAAACGTCAATGGCAGGTGGTCTTATTTAATCAAACTTGTCTGAATTTGAAGCGAAATACAAAAGCAGAAGATATTATCAGTTATTCACAAGCTTTTGTACAGATTAGCCAATCTGCTATTGTAAATGTTAATTATCTGGCAATGATTGATGGTAAATGTTGTCAACTTTATCCGCCTTTTCACGATAAGAACGATCTGATTATTTCCCGAAGTTATCTAAAAGAATTGCAAGAGCGTTTCTTTGTTTTGTAGTGTAGACCTCATATTATGAAATACGCCACTTCTTCAGCAGAAGCGGCGTATCCTTTTGTTAGAATATTAGAATGAGAGAGAGTTTATGTTACATATTTGTATTATCCATCGTAACGGTCATTTCGGGTACCAGTACGTAGGCTTGTTTTTTAGCGTTCCATTTATAATAATTCGTAGTAACGGTCTTGCCTTCATAAGTGTAATTGATGCGTAGGTCTTTTTCCCATGCGTCTTTGCTATTGTTCCATTTCAAGGCCTCGCTTTCAATCATACGTTTGTTGTCATCGTACTTGTAGTTGTACTTCATGTAGTTGGCAAGTGTATTTCCGTCCATTTTGTAAACGGTTTGTCCCACTGTCATGCCATTCTCTTCGATTGGATTATAAATCAATTGATTATCGTAGCTACGTGCAGAAGTAGCAAGCGATACAACAAGAAGAGCTGCAGATAAAACGAACATTTTTAAAGATACTTTTGCTTTCATGGCTATTTAAGTTTTTGGGTTATACTTTCATTTGTCTACCAAATACATTGGTTTTATGCTGCAAATCTACATATTAATTTGGTATTTATGCATTTTTGAAGATAAAAGATTGTCAAAATGTCAAGAATGGAGGTGGGTGATAACTAGCTTTTTGCCAATATTGGTGACAAAAAAATATCCGGCAGTCAATCTGCCGGATATAGAATGAATCACTTCGTCGAAAAAGGAATCTTTTTTCTAGCTTTCTGGATACAGAGTTAAATAATGTTATTACCCAGACTTGCCTCCATTTTGTAAGCGGAGGTCCCTGATAAGGTGGAGTCTCCTTGTGTAATTAGTGTCTAAAAGATAGCAATTCCTTATTGAGGTGGCCTTTATTCACTTGATGGTTTAATGTGCCTCAAGCCAGTTTTTGCCCCATCCGCAATCTGCTTTCAAGGGGACGTGCATGCGGTATGCTTTCTCCATTTCTTCGATGACGATTTCTTCTACACGCTCTTTTTCATTGACAGGAACGCTGAAATTTAATTCGTCATGTACTTGCAGGATCATTTTGGCTTGTATTCCTTCGGTCTGGAACCGTTGATAGATACGTGCCATTGCTACTTTTATAATATCTGCCGCACTTCCCTGGATAGGGGCGTTGATGGCATTTCGTTCCGCATATCCGCGTACAACGGCATTCCGCGAATTGATGTCCGGTAAGAAGCGCTTCCGATGGAAGATTGTTTCCACATAGCCTTTTTCCTGGGCCACCTGAATGCTTTTATCCATATATGCTTTCACTCCCGGGTAAGTTTCAAAGTAACCGTCGATTAACTCTTTGGCTTCTTTGCGGTCTACATTCATTCGTTCGGCAAGACCAAATACGGATATGCCATAGATGATACCGAAATTGGCAGTCTTGGCTTTACGGCGCATGTCGGAACCTACGTCTTTCAGGTCGATCTTATAAATTTTGGCAGCAGTGGCCGCATGAATATCGTGATTGCTAAGGAAAGCATCAATCATATTCTTATCCTCGCTAAGGTGTGCCATGATGCGCAACTCAATTTGCGAATAGTCGGCAGAGAAGAAGAGGCAGCCTTCATCGGGGATGAAAGCCTTGCGGATTTCTTTTCCGTTCTCGTCGCGGATAGGGATATTTTGTAAGTTCGGATTGCTTGAACTAAGGCGTCCCGTAGCGGTTACAGTCTGGTTGAAAGAGGTGTGCACCCTTCCTGTGCGTGGATTGATGAGCTGGGGGAGTGCGTCTATATACGTGCCCAATAGCTTTTTCAGTCCACGATGTTCCAGAATCTTTTCTACTACCGGATGTTTGTGCCGGAGGCTTTCGAGCACTTCTTCCGAGGTGACGTACTGGCCGGTCTTAGTCTTTTTTGCCTTCTCTACGATTTTCAGTTTGTCAAACAGTACCTCACCGACTTGCTTGGGCGAAGCGATGTTGAAAGTCTCACCGGCTAATTCGTAAATCTCTTTTTCGATTTGCTCCATCTGGGCGGTGAAATGGGCGGACGATTGCTTCAATGCTTCCGTATCCAGCAATACTCCGTTTCGTTCTATATTAACCAATACGGGAATTAGCGGCATTTCTATATCATAGAACAAACGTTCTGCATCATTTTCTTTCAGTTCTTTCTCCAATACATTTTTCAGTTTCAGAGTTACATCTGCATCTTCGCAGGCATATAGATATACATCTTTCGGGTCGAGATCGCGCATGTTCTTCTGATTCTTTCCTTTGGGACCTATCAGTTCGTCAATGTGGATAGTCTGGTAGTGTAGATAAATTTCCGCAAGATAATCCATGCCATGACGAAGTTCCGGTTGAAGAACATAATGAGCGATCATCGTATCGAAAAGTGGACCTTTTACTGTTGCGCCATAATTTTGAAGAACAATCATGTCGTACTTGATATTTTGTCCGACTTTTAACGAATTCTCATTTTCGAAGACCGGACGGAACTCATTTACGATTTTTAACGCTTCGTCTTGGTCCGATGGTACGGGAACATAAAAAGCTTCATTCTCTGCAATCGAAAAGCTCATTCCGACTAATTCGGCATCCATTGGTTCGGTTCCGGTGGTTTCCGTATCTAACGAGAGAATTTTCGATGTAAGTAACTTTTGAATAATTTTCCGCCTTTTCTCTTCTGTATCAATGAGTTGATAGTTGTAAGTGAGCGATTCTAACGTCTCTAGGTTCGATTTTTTTGCTTCACCCGGTTCATCGGGCGTGAAATTCGCAAATAAATCGCCTTGCATTCCGCCTCCTTCTTCGGGAAAAAGTGGAAGAGGAGAGGGGGCACTTTTTCCAGTAGCAACTTTGCTTCCGGTGGCAGAGGTTATTCCGTTTCCGGAAATATCTTTTTTGAGCACCCGGTCGATGAGTGTTCTAAATTCCAATTCCTCGAAAATGCTGCGGAGTGAATTCTCGTCTGCTTCTTCGCGGACAAGAGCATCCATCTCAAGTTGGATAGGGACATCGATTTTAATGGTGGCGAGAAATTTCGAGAACGTAATCATTTCCCGATTGGTTTCCACTTTTGTTTTCAATGCTCCTTTCAGTTGGTCGGTATGTTCCAATAGGTTCTCGATGCTTCCGAATTCGGAGACCAGTTTTTGAGCAGTCTTTTCTCCTACTCCCGGACATCCGGGAATGTTATCTGAAGAGTCGCCCATCAGTCCGAGCATATCGATCACCTGTGCCGGAGACTGAATGTCAAACTTGGCTTTCACTTCCTCCACGCCCATCACTTCGAAACCTCCTGTGTGTTTGGGGCGATACATAAATACTTTGTCACTTACCAGCTGCCCGTAATCTTTGTCGGGAGTCATCATATAGGTAGTGATACCCTGGCGACCGGCTTCGGTAGCGAGTGTACCTATCACATCATCGGCTTCGTAGCCTGCCACTTCCAGAATGGGGATGCGGTAGGCGCGTATAATATCCTTTATAATAGGTACGGAAAGACGGATTGCTTCCGGAGTTTCTTCGCGTTGCGCTTTATATTGTTCAAAAGCCTCGTGGCGGAAGGTGGGACCTGCGGGGTCGAAGGCTACTCCTATATGAGTGGGATTCTCTTTTTTCAGTACTTCTTCGAGGGTGTTCACAAAACCCAGTATGGCTGAAGTGTTGAATCCTTTGGAATTGATTCTTGGGTTCTTAATAAAGGCGTAATACGCCCGATATATCAATGCATAAGCGTCTAAAAGAAATAATTTATTACCTGAATCCATAGATTTAATTAATTTTTCATGGTAAAAGTACAAAAAAATACTGTATTAAGCGTTTTATTATTACTTTTGTGCTCAAATTGTGTAATAAATGGACAGTATCTCACTTATCAGAACTCCGATTGAAGCGGAACTGGGCGACTTCAAAGAACTTTTTGATAGTTCTCTCTCCAGTTCAAATGCATTGCTCGATAGCGTCGTATCTCACATACGGCAGAGGAATGGTAAGATGATGCGGCCTATTCTTGTTTTACTCGTGGCACGTCTTTATGGAGCTATATGTCCTTCCACTCTTCATGCGGCTGTTTCACTGGAACTCCTTCATACGGCCAGCCTGGTACATGATGACGTAGTGGATGAAAGTTCCGAACGTCGTGGACAGCTCTCGGTAAATGCTATCTTTAATAATAAAGTAGCGGTGCTGACGGGTGACTATTTATTGGCAACCAGCCTCGTACACGCCGAACTGACAAACAGTCATCGTATTATTCAGCTGGTGTCCACTCTTGGACAGGATCTTGCTGACGGTGAGTTGCTTCAGCTTTCAAATGTAAGTAATCACAGTTTTTCCGAGGAAGTCTATTTTGATGTAATCCGCAAGAAAACTGCTGCTCTTTTTGCTGCCTGCACAAAGGCTGCCGCTTTCTCGGTAGGTGTGGGTGAGGGGGAAGCTGAACTTGCCCGTTTGCTGGGCGAATATATTGGTATCTGTTTCCAGATAAAAGATGATATTTTCGATTACTTTGATAATAAGGAGATTGGTAAACCTACGGGTAATGATATGCTTGAAGGTAAACTGACATTACCCGCTTTGTATGTGCTGAATACGACGAAAAACGAGGAAGCGCAAGAAATTGCAATCAAAGTAAAGGAGGGTACGGCTACTCTTGATGAAATAGCTCATTTGATTTCGTTTATTAAAGAAAACGGAGGTATTGAATATGCGGTTCAGACTATGAATGTCTATAAGCAAAAAGCCTTCAATCTATTGGTTTCTTTGCCGGATTCCGATATCTGTGCAGCTCTCCGGGCTTATCTGGATTACGTAGTAGACCGCGAAAAATAGTTACTTCCGGTATTTTGCCAGAAGTGAATAGCACAATAATAACCGGTCCCAATCTTCTATCTTTTCCGATTTCATCGCTTTTCCTAAAAGGAAACTCTTGTCTATTTCTTCCGCTGTATGAAGATCTAAAGAACATAATTTGGCGGCTTGCTCTATGTAGTCCCAGGCTTTCTCTTTGGTGATGTGACCACATGCTTGGGAGGCGCGCGCCAGGCTCACAAGCAGTCCCATATCCCATCCGATAATGCCTTTTTCCAAGTCATTTATCCATATAATAGGGTCCCTTCTTTCCTCTGTATATTTCACAAATTTGTATAGATTCTTTCCTTGACGGATAAAGCGTTCCACTCCGAAAAAACGCTTTTGAATGATGTTTTCGAACTCGTTGATGTTCTCTGTAGAGAGTAAATAGGGGAGCATAATCTGGTAGGAGACTCTGTCGCCTTCGTTGATAAGGAACTGGAATAGTCCGGTGGCGGACTCATTATCGGTGCAGTGAAACTCCTCTGTTAGCAGTTTGGATAGCTTTTGCGGATGGATTCCGGTCTCCATGGAGTTGAGATAGAAGCCTTGCAGTCCGGCTTCCATATAACCGATGCGTAGTCCCTTCTTTTTCTCTGCTCCGAGGATGAGGTTCAGAGGGTTGTGATTGAATCTTAAGGTTCTTGTATATGCGTCCATCCTAATACCTCCAAAGGTTCATGAAAAGCGTGAGAACTGTTGCCATGTATTTTCCTGAGGCTTCGGCAAGCCGTTATGAGTATACAAGCAACAGTCCCACGCTCCATTCGATATATAACAAAAGTATATACATGAAGGTGCGTGAGACCCGTTTGCTTATTACCATTCATAACTTTGAATTTTGCCGAATTCCAGGAATTGGTAATAAATGAAACGTTCTCTAATATAACTAATTAGCTATATTTTCATCGCTAAACCTTTTACAAAGATAAGTATTTTTCTGAATTCTCCTGTAACTATCTTTAGATTTTCTTAAATAAAAAATACCGCGTCGGTTCCCGGAGTACGGGAATCGCGCGGTAAGGCGTATTTGATTGCTAATGTAGCCTTTAGCTTAGAAGAACTTGATTTCTTCCCCTTTGATGTCAGAAAGAAGGAGGTTGGCTAAGCGGCTGGTTCCCAGGCGGAACAGTTGATTATCCAGCCATTCTTCACCCAATAGCTCTTTTACAATTGTGTAGTAAATAATCGCATCATTAACGGTATTGATGCCACCTGCCGGTTTGAATCCAATCTTGATTCCGGTCTTCTGGTGGTATTCTTTGATGGCTTCACACATCACGTAAGCGGCTTCCGGAGTAGCGGCAGGCTGTTGCTTACCAGTGGAAGTCTTGATGAAATCTGCGCCCGAATACATGGATAGGATAGAGGCTTTCTTGATGTTGGAAGCGCTCTTTAGTGCACCAGTTTCGAGGATCACTTTGAGGTGGCGTTCCTTGCAAACTTCCTTTAATTCCTGTATTTCTTCACACATTCCTTCGTAGTCTCCGCTTAGGAATTTGCCGATGGAAATGACAATATCTATTTCATCTGCACCTTCTGCGATTGCTAATGCTGTTTCTGCCACTTTTACTTCAATGAATGTCTGTGAAGAGGGAAAACCTCCTGATACACAGGCTATATTGACTCCGTCTACCTCCAGCGTATTCTTAACGATGGCTGCAAAATTGGGGTATACACAGATTGCTGCAACATTTTTAAGATCAGGATATTCGTCGTCAAACTGATTGACTTTTTCGGTAAAGTGCATCACACTTTTGTCACTGTCTGTACTATTCAAAGTAGTCAGATCAATACAGTTGAACAGGAACTTCTTAACGTCTTCCGTGTTGTTTGCCGGCACTTTTTTCTCAATCAATTCAGCTACGCGAGCTTGAATATCTGCATCGCTCAGATTGGTATTATACTTTGCCAATGCGGCATTGTACTTGTTGGGCTGTGAGTTATTCTCTTCCATGATCTTTCAGTTTTGGGTTGTTGATATGTCTTTTATTATCTCGTTTCGTTTTCTTATCCATGCTTTTCTGGAAAGCAGTGGTTATGTCTACACCTGTCTGGTTGGCAATGCAGAGAAGCACCCATAAAACGTCTGCTATCTCTTCATCTATATTATCTTTCTCTCCCTCTTTAAAGGATTGATCTCCATATTTGCGGGCCATGACACGCGCCAGTTCTCCTACCTCTTCCGTGAGAACTGCCATATTGGTCAACTCGCTGAAGTAGCGGACACCGTATGTTTTCACCCATTGGTCCACTTGTTTCTGTGCTTCTTCCAGAGTCATAATTGTTGATGGTTAGTTATTATTCTTTGTTTTTTGTATCCATGCATATAGTAACGGGACCGTCGTTTAAAAGTTCAACTTTCATGTCCGCTCCAAAGATGCCTGTACCTATTTCTTTTCCCAATGCACCGCTTAAATCTTTGCAGAATTGTTCGTAGAGTGGGATAGAGACATCTGGCTTGGCAGCTTTGATATAGGAGGGGCGATTTCCCTTCTTGGTAGAAGCGTGTAACGTGAACTGGCTGATAACCAGAATCTCACCTCCATCTTCTAAGATAGATTTGTTCATTACACCATTCTCGTCATCAAAGATACGTAGATTTACAATCTTCTTGCAGAGCCAGTCGATATCTTCCTGCCCGTCTGCTTCTTCAATACCGACTAATATCAGCATCCCTTTCCCAATGGACGACTTACAGTGTCCTTCAATGGTTACTGACGCATGGCTTACCCGTTGTATGACTATTCTCATTGTTATTTATTCTATTTCATGATTAGGAAAGGCAAATTTACAAAATTCAGAAGAGAAAACGGTGTGTTGATGGGAAAATATTGTGAATTCGCTCCGTAGTCAATAGGACCATTCGTTATTGTTTGTTGTCAATTCGCTATCTTGGTAGTGATAATCAACTTATTGATTGTTATGGCTTGAAATTTAGAGTGGCACTGCTCGAAAGTTCGAACAGTGTCGCCTTGGCTGACGTATTTCCTTATTGTTGTTCGTTATCTAAACCTTCTTTTACAGTCTTGGCTTTCGCTTCTCCAATCACAGCGGCAATCTCCTCAAAAGAGGCTTCTTTGATCCGTTTTACGCTCTTAAATTCTTTCAGAAGCGCTGTTTTTGTCTTTTCTCCAATCCCTTTGATACTGTCTAATGCCGATGCTACCTGCCGTTTGCTGCGTTTATCACGATGGAAACTGATGGCAAAACGGTGCACCTCATCCTGAATCTGGGTCAGCAAACGGAATAACGGGCTTTGCTGTTTGATACCGATAGTCTGCGGAGGAAATCCGAAAAGCAGTTCCGATGTGCGATGGCGATTGTCCTTTGCCAGTCCGGCAATAGGGATTGTTAAGTTCAGCTCATCTTCAATCACCTCTCTAACGACCTCCATTTGGCCCTTTCCACCATCGGTGATAATCAGGTCGGGTAGAGGGGTGTTTTCTTCAATAGCGCGCTGATAACGTCTTCTGACGACCTCTTTCATGGATGCATAGTCGTCAGGTCCTACAACCGTCTTTATATTGTATTTCCGATAATCCTTCTTTGAGGGTTTAGCCTTTTTAAAGACAACGCAAGCGGCCACGGCATCAGAACCCTGTATGTTTGAGTTGTCAAAGCATTCAATTTGCAAAGGCGGTCTGTCCAGATGCAGCTCTTGCTGTATCTCTTTCATTAATCGCATACTTCTTTGCTCCGGATTCAGCTTTTCCGCCTGTTTTAGACGGTCGGCTTTGTATTGCTTCACGTTTAGAATCGAAAGATCCAGCAATTTCTTTTTATCTCCCCGCTGTGGAACGGTAAATACGATGTTGTTTAGCTCCAAATCAAGTTCAAAAGGCACTATAATCTCTCTGGATTGACTCTTATAGCGTTCCCGCATTTCGATAATACCCAGTGTCAAAAGCTCCTCTTTTGATTCATTCAGCTTCTTTTTATATTCGAATGTAAACGCCTGGTTAATGGCGCCGTTTGTAATATGCAGATAGTTGATGAAAGCGGAATTGGACTCGTCCTCTTCAATAGAAAATACATCTATGTTGTGCAATACAGCGCTTACTACCTCCGATTTGGAACGGTAGTTTTCTATCAGAAGATATTTCTCTTTCACCTTCTGTGCTTCTTCAAACTTCATCTCACCGGCTAATGTCTGCATCCTTTCCAGTAGCATACGACTGATTTCTTGTGTATTTCCTTTCAGGATCTCTTTGATTTCATCAATGTTTTTGAGATAATCCTCCTGTGATTGTAGTCCGATGCATGGTCCTGCGCAGTTCTTTATATGATATTCCAGACATACGTTGAACTTTCCTGCCCGTATATTCTCCGGAGTTAGGTTTAAACTGCAAGTTCGCAAAGGATATAAATGCTTTATCAGATCCAGTACCGCATACATGGATGGTATGTGACTATACGGTCCATAATACGAAGAACCGTTCCTGATAATCTTCCTTGTTCTGAAAACTCTGGGAAAATACTCGTTTTGTACGCAAATAGAAGGGTATGTCTTGTCATCCTTTAATAGAACGTTGTAGCGCGGCTTATATTTCTTTATCAGATTATTCTCCAGCAATAACGCATCTTCTTCCGTGTTGACTACAATATAACGAATATCGGCGATTTTGCTGACCAGCACTCGTGTCTTTCCCGGTTCATGCTCTTTGCTGAAGTAGGAGTAGACTCTTTTTTTTAGATTTTTAGCCTTTCCAACGTATATAATTGTACCCTCCGTGTTCAGGTATTGGTAAATACCCGGCTTCTCGGGAAGGTTGGCTACAATCCCTTTCAAATATTCATTGGCTCTGCTTTCTGGTTCTGTATTCATAATTGTTAGGTACGAAAGATCGCTAGCTGCTTACTTTTGACACATTCTCTGCAAATAGAGGTAAGTCCTTTATAAAGACAATACCGATTCTACTTCTACGTCATCTCCGAACAATAATTTTCCATTCAGTTCTTTCAATTCGATGATGAAGTTTACATATACCTTTTTAGGCTTTAGTCTTTTCACCAATTCGCAAGCTGCTTTCATGGTGCCTCCTGTTGCCAGCAAATCATCATGTAGTAGAATTACGTCGTTTTCGTCCAGTGCATCTTTGTGAATTTGCACCGTGTCTTTGCCATACTCCTTATCGTAGCTTTCTTCAATCGTTTCTGCTGGGAGTTTGCCCGGCTTGCGGATTGGAATAAAACCGGCGTTTAGACGGGTTGCCAGAATCGGTCCCATAATGAAGCCTCTTGATTCTATACCCACCACTTTGGTGATTCCTTTATCCTTATACATATCGAACATGATATTGGATAATTCCTGCAAACACCATGGATCTTTGAATAGAGTAGTGACGTCGTAGAACAGGATTCCGGGAATCGGAAAATCGGGTACTTCCCGAATGCTTTTGATTAGTGTTTCTTTGCTCATAATCATTGAATTATATCGTTTCTTTAAATGCTTTGTTTCACGTGAAACGTTGCCGCTTATCGTCCCGAAAGCACCAGCAGCACGTTGATGTCGCTAGGAGAGACTCCCGGGATTCTGCTCGCTTGCGCGATTGTTTCCGGATCTATCTTTACCAACTTTTGCCGAGCTTCGGTGGAAAGGGACTGAATGGTAGAATAGTCAAATTTTCCTTTAATCTTGATACTCTCCAATCGTGCTAGTTTTTCAGCTATCATTCTCTCTCTATCAATATATCCTTGATACTTGATTAGGATCTCTGCAGCTTCAAGAATCTCTTCTTTCCGGTCTTGATCCGAACTCGTCGCTTTTTCCAGTTCGCGTTGAAACGCCGGAACATATTCTGCTATATTTTCTATTGTCACTTGCGGGCGGTTCAGAATCTCTATCAACTTACAACCTTGACGTAGGGGCGTTGTCCCTATCTTTTCGAGAGCGTCGTTGATTAGTGCCGGTTTCATCGAATAGTTGCGCGCGAAAGAAATGATTTGTTCCACGGCTTCTTTCTTGCCTCTTACTAACTGATATCGATCTTTTTTTGCTAACCCAAGCTTAAATGCTTTCTCTGTTAAGCGCATATCGGCATCATCCATGCGAAGCAGAATGCGGTATTCCGCACGCGAGGTAAACATACGGTAAGGTTCATCCACACCTTTGGTAACCAAATCGTCAATTAATACGCCAATATATGCTTCATCGCGAGCCAAAGTAAATGCTTCTCCGCCGTGGCAGTTAATGTGTGCATTGATACCGGCTATCAATCCTTGTCCTCCTGCTTCCTCGTATCCGGTGGTTCCGTTTACTTGTCCGGCAAAGAACAAGTTTTTTATAATCTTCGATTCCAACGTATGTTTTAATTGAGTCGGATCGAAATAGTCATATTCGATAGCGTATCCCGGGCGATAGATAACCAGATCTTTGAAAGCCGGGATTTGTTTTAATGCTGCAATTTGTATTTCCATCGGAAGCGAAGAAGAGAATCCGTTAAGATATAACTCTTGTGTCGTTTCTCCTTCCGGTTCGAGAAATAACTGGTGCTGATCTTTATCCGGGAAAGTGACAATCTTGGTTTCGATGCTCGGACAATAGCGTGGCCCGATACTTTGAATCTGTCCGTTGAACAGGGGAGAATCCGGCAAACCTTCACGCAGAATCCGGTGTACTTCTTCATTAGTGTAGCATGTCCAGCATTGAAGTTGCTTTAAGTGGTGCGTGCTAGTATTCATGAATGAGAACTTGTGGAAGTCCGATTCGCCGTCTTGTGTTTCCATCTGGTCAAAATGAACACTACGTGCGTCAATTCGTACCGGAGTACCGGTTTTCATTCTTCCGTAGGTGATACCGTGGCGGGCGATGGATTCGGTCAACTGATAGGAAGCCGGTTCGGCCATTCTTCCTCCCGGTAATTTATGACGTCCTACATGCATCAGTCCGTTGAGGAAAGTTCCTGCGGTGAGCACAATGCATTTCGCTTTGAAGGTGACGCCCCATGCGGTGACCAATCCAGTGACCTCACCGTTTTCTACGAGCAGTTCACATACGGTATCTTGCCAGATATGAAGGTTGGGTGTATTTTCCAGTTTCTCTCGCCAGGACCAAATGAACTTAGCCCGGTCGCATTGGGCGCGGGGGCTCCACATGGCTGGACCTTTCGAGCGGTTTAGAATTCGGAATTGAATGGCAGTCTCATCTGTCACTAATCCCATCTGTCCACCCAATGCATCTATTTCACGTACAATTTGTCCTTTGGCGATTCCTCCTACAGCCGGATTGCAACTCATCTGTCCAATCTTGTTCATGTCCATAGTGATGAGACAAGTTTTGGAACCTAAATTAGCAGCGGCTGCCGCTGCTTCACAACCAGCATGTCCGGCACCAATTACAATTACGTCGTACTTAAAATCCATTCCTATCTTATTTATTATCAAACGCTGCAAAGTTACAGAAAAGTTGTGAGACTTGTATCTTCAAGCTGTTTTTGCTTCTGAAAATCCGAGGAGGAATCCGGCTTAACTGAAAAAAACGCCGTAATTTCGGGTTAGAAATATGCAGATTGTTCGAAAATAGACCGCTTATTGGTTTTTGTGATTGTATATTTTTGGATGGAATGGCAATAGTTTGTCTTTTCAATCCCCTGTTTTGCTTTCTTTTTGTTAGTTATGTGCTTGCTCAATTATGAGTGCAACTAGAGAGTAAAAGGAAAGATTTGTTGAAAATACGGATTGCTGTGGGAATAAACTTGAGGTTTACACTCAAAATCTACCCTACGTCTTGACATAAGTCAAAAAAACAAGCCTGAATGTGTTTTTTTGTATAGTGGCTTTTGTTGTTTTCGCAAACAGCTATACCTTTGCAGCGTAGTTGTGAAACTACTTATATTTTTAGGTATTAGAAAAAGGTAATAATTAAAAGGTATTGGTTTATAAAATTAAGGTATTAGATTTTAAGATTAGTTTTTAGGAAAAAGATTGTTTTGATTAGATATTAGGAAAAAGACGTTTTCAGGTAACGAGTAAATGAAAGATGAAGAAAAAGAAGAATCCCATTTATGGGGATTCTTTAAATGTGGAGCGGAATGATTCGCTCTTTTTTTGTACCCTTTCGTTTTCAACTATTATTTTCTTTTGCTTCTCATTTGAACTGTAAGGTAAGCTCGTTTAAGTTTCTTTTTGGTCAATTTGCTATTTGCTTGGATTCAATTAGTTTCAACCTTATTTGAAACACTTTGTTTCAAGGCTTGAAACGATTCGTTTCTCGGTGTGAAACAAAGTGTTTCCCGTAATGAAACAGAGTGTTTCAAAGCATGAAACAGATCGTCGTCTTGTGGGATACGAACTGCCGTCCTATAGCTTACGATTGTTTTGTCAGCATTTGTCTTGTCTGACTCATATTTGAAATCAAAAAATAAAGTCTGGTGGCTATCATAGGACAAGATTCCCGGTAAAATTGAAGGGAAAAAGCAAGAAATCAGAGCGATAAATGGTGGTGATAGATGATAGATAAGGTGATAGGTTACCGGCAATCTATCACCATGCTTGAAAGTACTATGAATAAACTGTTTCAAGAAGTCTGGTGATAGATGAAAGATGAAAGTGAAAAAATCTCTATGTATGAGAAAGAACTTTTTTATTTTCTATTTTGTAAGCCGGCAAAGTCTGCGTTTTTGAAAAAAAAACAATATATTTGCAATCGTAAATATCGCAAAAGTAAGTAGTTACGGCGATTTTTATGAATTCTGTTTCCTTTTTTCGCAGGTAATGTGACAGTATGAACGATAAAATTGACACCATAGTAGCGGGAGTAAACCGGAAGGATGAAAAGATGTGGGGCGATTTCTACGATCGTTTTTATACTGCCTTATGTGTTTATGTATCAAAGATATTGCCGGTCCCCGATGCGGTAGAAGATTTGGTGCAAGACGTTTTTATTTCTGTATGGGAAGGGAAGCGTACCTTTTCCGATATAAAAGAGCTTACCAATTATCTTTATCGTGCCTGCTATAATAATACCTTATTATATATACGCAATAATCAAATTCATGATACCATATTGAATTCTTTAGCCGAAGAAGAAAGCGTGGAGGACGAAGATATGATTTATGCATTGACGGTGAAAGAAGAAATTATCCGGCAACTCTATTGCTATATCGAAGAACTTCCGTCCGAGCAACGCCGGATTATCTTAATGAGAATCGAAGGACATACATGGGAAGAGATAGCGGAACGTTTAGAAATAAGTATCAATACTGTTAAAACTCAAAAGACACGCAGCTATAAATTCCTTCGTGAGAGGCTGGGCGACTCTGTTCATTCTATTATTCTTTGTTTATTTCTCTAAAAAGATAAAAAAGTCAATTTGATACATCTTCATCTTTTTATTGATTACTTAAGATTTGTTTTCTTTGTTAAAAGCGAACGGATTCCTTTTATATCGTGACATAATGTTATATTCTTACTCTTAAAATCCTCTTCTTTATAATCTTATCTCAAAAAAATATCATCTTTTTGTCACCCTTTTCTGTGAGTTATGTATATCTATAATAAAGCAAATTAAACAGTTGTTTAATTTAAAAAGGAGAAATAAGATGAAGAAGTTCGAAAATGTATATCAAGATGCCGCTTTAATGAAGAAAGCTCTTTTAGGAGAAGCTAATGAATCGGAACAGCAAGAGCTTGAAAAGCGATTGGCGGAATGTCCGGACTTGCAAAAAGTGTATGAGCAATTGCAGAATGGTGAGACATTAAGAGTTGCATTTGGAGAATATAAAAATTATTCATCAAAGAAAGCCTATGAATCTTTCCTTCAGAAAATCGGACAAACGGAACCGGAGGTAATAAAGAAGCCTCGTACTTTCCGGGTTTGGTGGTCTGTTGCAGCAGCTGTTGTTTTTTTAGTAATCGGTTTATCTTTCTATATGTCGAATTATGGTTCGATTGAAGAGGAAAGCAGACCATTGATTCAGCCGGGAGTTCAACAGGCACAATTGACTTTACCCGATGGCAGCATTATTGATGTGCATAAGAAAGAAGTTAACGTAATAGTAGACGGCGTCCAGGTAAAATATAAGGAAGGAGTGCTGTCATATGAACCAACCGTCACAACACAACACGAAGAGAAAAACGTCGAAGAGAAGCCGGTTAAGTCAAATGAACTTATTATACCACGTGGAGGGGAAAATACTGTAATCCTCGCTGATGGAACGACAGTTCATTTGAATGCTGGTTCTAAGTTGACTTATCCGGTACGTTTTGCGGGTAAACGCAGGGTTGTAGCTCTGGAGGGTGAGGCTTATTTTGAAGTTGTGCAGGATGAATCTCATCCATTTGTGGTACAAACTCATCTTGGTGAAGTGATGGTGCTTGGTACGGCGTTTAATGTGAATGCTTATACTAATGCTTCCGTTTGTTACACTACATTGGTGCGCGGAAAAGTACAATTCTCTGCACCGAATGTCGGAACGGTAACTCTTCAGCCGGGCGAACAAGCAGTAGTCTCTGCCAATGGCACAGAGAAACGTACCGTTGATCTGGACGAATATATCGGTTGGGTAAACGGTGTGTACAACTTTAAAAACCGCTCTTTAGGGGAGATTATGGAGACATTCGAACGCTGGTATGATATACAGGTTTATTATGAAACGCCGGATCTACGCGATATAACTTACAGTGGTAGTTTGAAACGTTATGGAGCAGTCAATTCTTTCTTGGATGCTTTGGAACTGACAGGCGATCTGACTTATAAAATCAGTGGCCGGAAAGTGTTGATATACGATGGAATGAAAGAGTAAGAATAAATAGAATATTAGGTAAAGTTTAATCATTAATTTATGAGAGAAAAACGATGGCTACTATGTTTTTTAGTGGCAGTGTGTTGCACATTTAGCACATGGGCTCTACCGTCACAGGATAAGACGGTAACTTTGAATCTGCATAATGTCTCTATCGAGACAGTTTTGGATGCAGTGAAGAAACAAACAGGAGTGAATATGTTGTATAATTCACAAATGTTTAAAGGAGTTCCTCCCGTATCAATTAATGCAAAAAATGAGAAATGGGAAGTCGCTCTAAAGTTGATTTTAAATCCCCAGGGATTTGATTATGTGGTGAAAGACGGTATTGTTGTTGTTCGCAAATTGCAGGCCGAGAAGCGTGATAATCGTATCCGTGGTACGGTTATTGATTCGAATAAGGAGCCGATTCCAGGAGCCAGCATCATTGTGAAAGGTACTCGTACGGGTACTTCTACCAATATTGAAGGTGAGTTTACTTTGGATGTTAAGGATGATAAGGTGACTTTGGAAATCTCTTTTATTGGTATGAAAAAGCAGACTCTTCAAGTGGATGCTACCCGTCGGAAAAGTCTTGAAATTACTTTGGTTGATGACGTAAAAACACTGGAAGATGTGGTTGTGACAGGATATAGTAATGTTCGTAAAACTAGCTTTACTGGTAGTTCTACGCAGATTACAGGCGATGATTTACGGAAGGTATCGCAAACTAATGTAATTGATGCTATGCAGTCTTTTGATCCTTCTTTCCGTCTTATGACAAATACGCAATTTGGTTCAGATCCAAATGCATTACCAGAGATGTATATTCGTGGACGTTCAGGAGTTGGGGTGAGGGATTTGGATAAAGATCAACTTTCTAAATCAAATTTAGAGAATAATCCTAACTTGCCTACTTTCATTATGGATGGCTTTGAAGTGAGTATAGAGAAGGTGTATGATCTTGATCCTACCCGAATTGAAAGTATGACAATTTTGAAGGATGCTGCTGCAACTGCAATTTATGGTTCACGTGCAGCAAATGGGGTTGTTGTCATTACTACAGTGGCTCCTAAACCGGGTGAGGTACGTGTGTCGTATAATTTTACAGGGACTTTGGAAATGCCTGACTTGAGAGATTATAATTTGGCTAACGCATCCGAGAAGTTGGAAATAGAGAGACTTGCCGGGTTGTTTGATGTATCGGAAGGAGATAATATGGGAAATATCATAAATTCATATAGTAAAAAATATGCGCAGATACGAAAAGGAGTGGATACAAATTGGTTAGTATTGCCATTAAGAAATTCTTTTGATCATAAACATAGTGTGTACGTAGAAGGAGGAACACAAAACCTAAGGTATGGTGTGGATGCTTCTTATAATGGAACAAAAGGGGTTATGAAAGGATCCTCTCGCGATCGTTATAGTGTCGGTTTCTCTTTGGATTATAGAATGAAAAGCCTTCAAGTAAAAAATACAGTGTCTTTTACTCATACGAAATCAACTGAATCACCCTATGGCTCATTCAGTGATTACACGAGCATGCAACCTTATGATACTCCTTATGAAGATGGAATATTAGTAGAACAACTAGCCTTCTCGAAAACGGATAGGAATAGTGCAGCAAATAATCCTTTATACGAGGCAACTTTGGCGAATTATGATTGGAATGCATATGATGAGATTACAAATAATTTAAGTTTAAATTGGTACTTGACTGACTATTGGACTGTAAGAGGCCAATTTAGTGTGACTAGAAAGTATGCTAATAGTGAGAAATTTATAGATCCGTTATCGTCTAAAACTAGTGTGCTGGGGGAATCTTCAAGTGGGAATGAAGATAAGGTAGGGGATCTATATACAACTAATGGGAATAATTTAGACTGGAATGCAAATGCTTTTTTGTATTATACACGTACATTTGAGAAAAAACATAATTTAAATGTATCTATAGGATGGGAAGCCTCGGCTGGTTCGCAGGATAATACGAGTGCCCATTATCGTGGATTTTCATCAGGACAATTTCACTCTTTAAATTATGCTTCAGAAATCTATAAAAAACCAACACGTACAGAAGGAACTTCTCGCATGGTGAGTGTATTGGCTACAGCTAACTATACATGGAATGATATTTACTTAGCGGATGTTTCGGTACGTTTTGATGGTTCTTCTGCATTTGGTTCTAATCAAAGGTGGGCACCCTTTTTCTCAGGAGGTTTGGGAGTAAACTTGCATAATTATGATTTTTTAAAAGGAAATAACTGGGTGAATAAATTGAAAGTACGTGGTTCTTACGGACGTACGGGAAAAGTAAATTTCCCTTCCTATGCAGCAACTACAATGTATGAAACTCTTTTCGATGAATGGTATGCAACTGGTTACGGAGCTGTATTAAAAGCTTTGGGTAACAAGGATTTAACATGGGAAAAAACAGACAAGTTTAATATTGGTGTAGAAACGCAGTTCTTTGACAGGCGTTTAACAGTAGAAGCTGACTATTATTATGAGAAAACGATAGATTTAGTTAATGATGTCAGTCTTTCTAATACTTCAGGTTTTTCTACCTATAAAAGTAATATGGGTGAAGTTATGAATAAGGGGTTTGAGTTGACTGTACGTACTGATGTGTATCGGAATCGTGATTGGATAGTAGCTTTGTGGGGAAATATGGCACACAATACCAATAAAATATTGAAAATATCTGATTCACAGAAAGCATATAATCAACGTGTAGCTGAATTTTATAAAAAGGAGCAGGATGCACAGAATATAAATTATTCATTGAAAGATGCTAATTATTCTGTGCCCATTGCACAATATGAAGAGGGGCAATCATTGACATCCATTTGGGCAGTTAAATCATTAGGTATCGACCCAACTACTGGTAAAGAGATCTATTTGAATAGAGATGGTACAGTGTCCGATAAATGGGATGCTACGCAAGAAGTTGTTGTGGGTAATACAGAACCGAAATTTAATGGAGCATTTGGTGTAAATCTTACTTATAGAGAATGGAGTCTGTTTGCTTCTTTCTTATATGAATGGGGAGGGCAAGAGTACAATCAGACTTTGGTAGATCGAGTGGAGAATGCAGCGATAGAGCGAGGAAATGTGGATTTACGAGTATTGACAGATCGCTGGCAAAAACCTGGTGATGTTGCCCAGTTTAAAAATATTAAGGATAGTAAATTGACTACTTTGCCTACATCACGTTTTGTACAGGATAAATCTTATATCCGTTTGAGTGCATTGACATTGAGTTATGATTTCAAACGTGAATGGATAAGGAAGTATTTAGGTATGAATATGCTTCGTCTTGAGGCCAGTTCAAGTGACTTTATAAATTGGAACTCCATCCGTCAAGAGCGTGGATTAAGTTATCCAAAATCATGGAAAGTGAATTTTTCAATTAAAGCACAATTTTAAGACTTACTATAATGAAAAAAATATATAGAACAATCATATCATTAGCCTGCTTGGCACTAACGTTTTCATCCTGCCAAGACTGGCTTGATTTATATCCTTCTGATGAAATCAAGGAAGAATATCTTTTTTCTTCAGGTGATGGATTCCGGACAGCATTGAATGGTATTTATCGTAAATTATCAACATTTGATTTGTATGGAAGTAATTTGACGTGGGGGATTGTAGATGCTTGGGGACAAGTGTATGATAAGAATAGAGCTCCAACGAGTGGTAGTGGACAGGCAATGAGTAAAATCTGTAATTTTAATTATAAGCATTCAGAGTTGACACCAACAACAGATGCTATGTGGAATGCAGCTTGGAATATTATTGCCAACTGTAATAACTTGATACAGCAGGCAGAGGTTGCTGATCCTGCATTATTTTATGATCACGATACTGAACGCCGTATGATTTTGGGAGAAGCAATAGGGTTACGTGCATATATGCATTTTGATTTACTTCGTATGTATGCTCCTGCTCCTGCTGCGAATCCTAATACACGTACTTTTATTCCGTATGTAGACAAATATCCTAGTTATGTGAATGATAAACAAACGGTTAGCTATTGTCTGGAACATGCTATTGCTGATTTAAAAGAATCACAACGTATTTTATTTGATATAGATACAGAGAATACAAATTTTAATCCTGATAGGCGCTTTGTGCAAAAAGTGGCTGGTGAAGGTGCTTTTGCTGCGTTAAGAGGGTACCGCTTGAATTATTATGCTGTAACAGCCATATTAGCAAGAGTATATTTATATGCAGGAATGAACGACGAAGCATATGCGGAAGCGAAGAAGTTGATAGATGAAGAGGAGAAAACAAAATATTTTGCAGCCGATGAATCTTATTATGCTTCTGATAACTTTAAGAACGGTAATATGAAGATGTATGATAATATAATTTTTGCATTGTATTCTCCTACAGAATTAGTAGACTGGGATAGTGAGATTAATCATCTGACTGATGGTAAATCAGAATCTGATCAGAACTATTTGTCTTGGAGTAGTAAAATGCTTGATGCTGTATATGGTATAGAGAAAGAGAATGATTTTCGCTTTAAGTATCAGTTGGAATCAAAATACTATGGATATAATTACCGTACATTGAAATATTATAAACAAGTGGAAAGTACAGAATACGGTAAGGCAAATAATCAGATTATTCCGATGATTCGCATGTCTGAAGTATATTATATTGCGGCTGAAGCGATTTATACAGAAGGCGATTTGCTTAAAATAGCTGAAGCAAAAAGTTACTTAGAAAAAGTGAAAAAAGGACGCGGTATTAAGACTGTAGATTATTCATCTGTTTCTTCTAAGAATGATTTTGTAAATATGATTGTAAATGATGCACGTCGGGAGTTTTTTGGCGAGGGACAAACATTATACATGTTTAAACGTCTAAATAAAGTTTTGACTTGTGATAGTGGTGAAATTCCAATGACGGAAGAATATGTCGTATTACCGTTACCTGATTCGGAAAGTAATATCAAATAACTAAACTTGGAGTAAGAAAATGAATATCAAGAATTTTATAATTCCTGCTATAGCATGCTTTTGCTGCTCTAGCTTTTTTATCTCTTGTGAAGAGAAAGGTTTGATGGTCAATGATAATGACGTCTCGTATATTATCTTTGCCAAAGATATGACTAAAGACACTACAACTGTTTCATTTAAGGTTTATAATGAGGGCGAAGTTCCGGAGATTCCATTAGAGGTTTCAGTATATGGTAAAGTGCAGGATAAAGATCTGAAGTTTTCTGTAAGTGTAGATGAAGATCGTACAACTTTACCTGCCAATTTATATGAATTACCAACAGAGTGTCTGATTGAAAAAGGTCAGCTGACGGGAAGTGTTTGTATAAAATTGAAGAATTCAGAAATATTGAGTACTAATACATTGATTTTAGCATTAAAAATAGATGAGAAGGAAGAAGTAAGAGAGGGAGCAAGACAATACTCAAGAGCAATTGTTACTGTAACAGATCGTTTATTTAAACCCAGTTGGTGGTCGGTAGCTGATACAGGTGGTGCTGATACTCCTCTCAATTCGGTTGAAGAATATTATTTAGGGATATATTTAGAAGATAAATATAAAATGTTTTTGGATGAGTTGAAAAAGGATGATATGGTATTTGATGGCAAGAACAAACAAGTACTACGTAAATATGCATTGAAGTTGAAAAATACTTTGAAAGATATTAATGCGGAAAGAGCAGCACAAGGTTTGGGGCCATTGGTTGATGAGAAAACACAATTAGAGATTACAGTTCCTGTTGCAGGGTAATAGAAAGGAAGTTAGTTTATGAATAAATCGTTTGTATATATAATCATAGCAATCTTATGTGTAGCTATGTCAGCTTGTCTGGATGATGACAACAATTATAATTATGATAAGTTAAATGAGCTTCAAGGAGGATATCAATCTATTGGAGGACTTAAAGATGATTATAGCATTGCTGTAGATGAAAAGTTAACTTTAACACCGACTTTTAAGTTTACAATTGATAGTATTGCACCGGATGTGAGTTATGAGTGGTATTTGGATGGCCAATTGTTAGCGGATGAACAAGGCCCATCCTATACTTTTTCTTCTTCTAAAAGTGGTACTGCTCGAATTACTTTTGCTGTGATAGATAATAAGTCGGGGGTAAAGTTTGCGAGATCAACAACTGTTAAGATTCGGACAGAGTTTCAACGGGGATGGGCTATTCTTTCTAGAGGAAATGATAACAGGTCTATTTTGAACTTTATTATTCCTTCCACTGTAACCTATTTTACAACTATAGATGGGAATGAGGAAGCACGTGATTCATTAGTGTATCATAGAGTGAAGATGGATGTAACTCCTAATTTAGGAATGAATCCTATTGGTTTAATGGAAAATCTGGGTAATATGGATTACTATAGTTCATTGGGTCTTGAAGTATATGATGAACTGCTTGTAAAGCAAGATAAATGGGCTGAATTGAATGGTAATACTTTGGAACATGAATTGTATACTTTTGAAGAGTTCAATAATGATTTACCTGATAATTTTTCTCCCGTAGAAGCTGCTATGACATATTCGGCAAAATTACTTCGTAATGAGAATGGGCATATTTTCTTAAATAATAAAATCGATGCGGGTGACTTTCATGCGGGATTTTATACATCTGTTCCGTTAAATAATGGAATGAAGTTTCGTAGACTGTTTCAGAGTCTTAAAATTAATGACCTTTATTGTTCCGTTATTCCAGCACTGAAGGAAGATAATACATTAGTTGGAATTTATGACGGTGGTATTACTGTTAGTGATTATAGTACAACCATCAGTGAGAATTCTACTAAACTGACTGGAAATGTTTATGAAATTACAGAAATGAATGATCAGAAGCATTTTCAAAAAATGTCTCAAGAAGTTGTGGATATGATTCCTGCTGCTAGTGCAAGGAAAAATGATTATGATGTTTCGGCAGCTGTTCCTGCTTGGGTCGCTCTGATGAAAGAACCCGGTAGTAATTCGTATGGATTGAGATATTTCGCATTGGAAGGAAAAGATGGAGGAGGTGTTGCAACTATTTCAGAGACTGAATATTTTGAGAAAGAATTAGGGGTAATACCAAGTTATAAAGACATTGCAGTTTTTAATAATAAAATGTTTGTTGTAATTGCAGATGGAAATAGACTATGGTATTGTCAATATGGTCAAGATCCGGAGACTGGTACTAACCATAATGAAGCAATGCTTTTGTTAGGAGAAATGACTAGTGATATAGTATCGTTAGCTGTTAATGACTTGTCTGCTTCTCCATATATGCCAAGTTATAATGGGCAGTTGGGAGTTGCGTTAGCGGATGGAACATTCAGTATTTATGAAGTTAAAGAAACCAAAAATCAGGCTACTGGGGTTTGTGAAGAAGTTACTTTAGGTAAGCTGTTCCCTAATGAAGTTATAGAAGATAACCACTTTGGTAATGTTGTTGATGCACTTTATAAACTTGGTCGTGGGTTTGATTATTTCTGGTTTGAGTTTTAATTAATATATGAATGTTTTTTTGAAAGAATTATTATAATGAGTATTAAAGTTTTTTTTGTAACTGCTATACTAACATCTTGCACTATGGTGCAGATGATTGCTCAGGTATCTATTGGTAAATCAAGCAATATATTTGCCAATTATGAATTGGCAGATAAATTTCAAGATTTTACTTTAGGAGGTAAATTGTCTAATATTAGTCTATCGGTTTACCCTCGGGGAATTAACGATACAGATAATTTCTGGTTTGAGTTTCAAACAACATCAGGCAAGGAATATTATTATGTAATGCCTGCTGCAGGAAAGCGTGAACCTCTATTTGACAAAGGGAAGATGGCTATGCAGTTAAGTGAATTTACCAAAGGTGTGGTAGATAGAAATAAACTGGATATCTCATCTGTAACTTTTGCCAAAGACCAAGGCTCGTTTGAGTTTGATTATAAGAGTAAACGATACAGCTATAATCGTCTGACGGGCAAGTTGACATTAGTAGAGAAGAAGGAAGAAAAGAAGGAGCCGGAAGAGCCCGTTTATAGCTGGATGACTTTTTCACCTGATAAAAAGTATATTTTGTATGCTAAGAATCACAACCTGTATGTAAAAGGAAATAAAGCATTGGGAGTGGATACAACCGAGGTACAGTTGACTACGGATGGGGTGGAAAATTTTTCTTATGCTCGTGAAGAAGAAGCGGGGGAGAACGGAGAAGTGCCGACAACAGCACTTTGGTGCCCGGATAATCGTCATATTTATGTAGTACGTGATGATAACCGTTTGTTGCGGGATTTTTGGGTAATTAATTCATTGGAAGATTCTCCTTCATTGATAAAGTATAAATATGAGTTTCCTGGTGACAAGTATGTTACTCAGAATGAATTGGCGATTATCGATATTGTAGAGAAAACAGTGAAAAAAGCAAAGATAGATAAATGGAAGGACCAATATATAAGGCCTCTTCATGTTACTTCGGATAGCAAATACTTGTTTTTTGAACGTACTAAGCGTACTTGGGATGAAGTAGATGTATGCTCTGTTAATCTGTCAACTTTGGAGGTGAAAGAAATCATTCATGAAGAAGATAAGCCATACCGTGATCCACATGCTCGTAATGTTGCGATTTTAAATGATGGAAAAGATATTCTGTTCCGTTCAGAACGTACTGGTTGGGGGCATTATTATCACTATGATGGAGACGGAAATCTCAAGAATGTGATGACTTCTGGTGAATGGGTAACAGGCTATATTAATTCTATTGATACGCTGAAACGCAAAGTTTATCTGTATGGATATGGTAAAGATAAAAAAGTAAATCCTTTCTATTACATGCTTTATGAAGTTGACATTGACAGAGAAGGAGTAACTCCTTTGAGCACGGAAGACGGACAACATAATGTGAATTTCTTGAAATCTCATAATTACTATGTCGATACCTATTCAAGAGTGGATATGGAGCCTAAGATTATGTTGAAGGATCGAAGAGGCAAGGTGATTATGGAACTGGCAAAACCGGATCTGGACCTGGTCTATGCATCAGGTTGGAAAAAACCGGAACGTTTTGTCGTGAAAGCTGCTGATAATGTTACCGATTTGTATGGGGTGATGTGGAAACCGTCCAACTTTGATCCGGAAAAGAAATATCCGATTATTTCAGTCGTTTATCCTGGACCTTATTTTGGATTTGTACCTACAAGTTTTACGTTGGATGATAGTTATTGTACTCGTATGGCGCAGCTTGGTTTTATTGTAATTACAGTAGGACATAGGGGGGATACGCCGATGCGTGGTAAAGCATATCACCGTTATGGTTATGGTAATATGCGTGATTATCCGCTGGCAGATGATAAATATGCGATTGAACAGTTAGCTCAACGTCATGCGTTTATTGACGGTAAGAAAGTCGGTATTTACGGGCACTCTGGTGGTGGATTTATGGCTGCGGCTGCTATTTGTACTTATCCGGACTTTTATACGGCTGCTGTTTCTTGTTCCGGAAACCATGATAATAATATCTACAATCGTGGTTGGGGAGAGTGCTATAATGGTGTGAAAGAAGTGGAAAAGGTTGTGAAAGACAGTCTGGGTAATGAGACGAAAGAGTATGAATATAAGTTTAGCGTGAAGTCGAATGCAGAAATTGCTAAGAACCTGAAAGGTCATCTGATGCTTGTAACAGGAGATATGGATAAGAATGTCAATCCAGCACATACTTATCGTATGGCTAAGGCACTGATTGAAGCCGGTAAAGACTTTGATATGTTAGTGATTCCAGGGGCTGGTCATGGATATGGTTCTGCTGATAAGTATTTTGAAAGGAAAATGTATCGCTTTTTTGCCAAACATTTACTGGGTGATACTCGTGCAGACTGTTGGGAAGACATAAACCGTAGTAAATAAGATGATAAACTATATGAAGAACTCTTTCTTTAGGTATTTCTTTTTGGTAGCTGTGCTGCTGTCATACACCTCTGTCGAAGCACAACAAAAAGCGAAAGATCAGTCTGCGGAACAACAGTCTCATTTATTGAAACCGTTGGATATAGCAGCTTGTATGTCGTGGAAGCGCGTCGAATCACCAGATATTTCCCCGACAGGGCGATGGGTGACTTATCGCATTGCTCCGATGGAATATAATTCGGATGATAAGGAGTCGAAGATATTGCATCTGTTTGATTCGCGTACACGAAAAGAAATAGTATTGCCTGATGTCGAACAGATCCAATATTATGATGCAGACCGAGCTGTTTATTACGAACAGGCGGATACTGCCGGAAATATGAAGACTATATTGATGTCGTTACCTTCCGGAGTGAAGACGGAGTGGACGTATAAAGAATCTTTCCGTCCTGTGGAAGGGGTTCCTTATTCGGTGTCTGTGAGCAATGTACCGGAAGATACGGTCAACCATATTCCGTCTTTCGATTGTTTGGTGGTACGTCACCTTAAGACTGGAACTGCATTTCAGATTGATAGTATAGGCTATTATACGTTGTATAATCAGAATCGTTCGATTCTTTTTATTCGTAAACAAGCCAAAGGAAATGCTTTGTGTTATGGCCCGTTGGTAGGTCCCTACCGGACTATTTATCAAAGTTCTGTCAAGAAAGGATTTTCTTCTTTCAGTCTTGACAAAGAACGGATGACCGGAGAGTTTACTGTGAAGGATTCATTATGGTATAATTTCTCTTTGAAGAATAATACTTGCGACCTTGTATTCGACCGTAAGGAGATTGTCATTCCTGCGGGAATGGAACTTGTCCGGGCTAGTCTGTCAAGTAGCCAGAAGTTTTTGACAATGGAACTCAGACCTTATCAGGAGAAAGTAAATAAAGATAAGAAAGAAGAGGAAATAAAGCCGGATAAGAGTTTTGAACTGGAGTTGTGGACCTGGGATGAATATGAAGTACCTACTTTGCAGACTCGTAGCCGTTATTCCCATCCTCAATATTCGAAATATATCTATGACATTACTTCCCAAAAATTGACGGAAGTAGCTCCTGGACATGCTGATTTGTTGGAGCCGGACCGTGCGGAAGAGATTCATTATGTGCTTTATACGGACGAAACGCCTTATCGTTCGCAGAAAGACTGGCTTAATGAAATGCCGTTTGACATCTATTCTGTGAATGTACATACGGGAGAAAAGCAATTGGTAGGACGTAGCTACCGGACAAGACCGAGGTGGTCGGTGAACGGCAAATGGGCTGTGATGTATGATCCTGTTGCACAGGTATGGAATAAGTTTGACGGAAAAACGGGTGAGGTTACCGATATTTCAACAGCTATTGGGTATCCGATATTCGAGGAAACTTATGACAAACCAAATCCTGCACCTGCTTATGGTATTGCTGGTTGGACTGCTGATGGTAATAATGTGTTGATTTATGATGCTTATGACTGGTGGAAGATCGATTTGACCGGAGAACGTCAGCCGGAATGTATCACTAAGGGGTATGGTCGCAAAAATCAGAGATCTATCCGTAAAATGACCAGCAATATTGACAAAGAAGTATTCAATCCGGACGAGACGATTATAGTTAGTGTATGGGATGAAAACACAATGGATGAAGGTATTTATTCACTTGACATGAAAGGTCGCTTGAAGAAGCTCGCAGAAGGTCCTTACATCTATTCAATTCATCGTTTTTCTGACAATCAGAAGTATTGTATTTGGAATCGTCAGAATGTATCAGAATTCCGTGATCTGTGGTGGAGTAAATCGGATTTCTCTGATCCGATTCGTATAACGAACGCTAATCCTCAACAAAGCGAATACAAATGGGGTACTGCAAAGTTAGTGGAATGGACTAATTATGAGAATAAGCCTAACAAGGGAATACTTTACTTGCCGGAAGATTATGACGCTAAGAAAGAATATCCCGTTCTGGTACAGTTCTATGAAACACATTCCGGAGGACTGAACACTTATCACGCTCCTATGTTGAGTAGCGCAATGGCGGATGTGATGTACTTTGTAAGTAATGGGTACATTGTATTTATGCCGGATGTGCATTTCACCATAGGAACACCGGGACAGAGTAGTTATGATGCAGTAGTAAGCGGAACGAAATACTTGATAGAGCAGGGGATAGCGCATCCGGGAAAAATAGGTCTTCAGGGACATAGTTGGTCAGGTTTCCAAGCTAGTTATCTGGTGACGAAGACGGATATATTCGCTTGTGCTAATATCGGGGCTCCTATTACTGATATGGTAACCGGTTATTTGGGTATTCGTGGTGGAAGCGGTTTGCCGCGTTATTTCATGTATGAAGAATGGCAAAGCCGTATGGGAAAGAGTTTATGGGAAGCCAAAGATAAGTATTTGGCAAGCTCTGCTATCGTAGAAGCGGATAAGATACATACTCCATTATTAATTTGGCATAATGATAAGGATGAGGCTGTTGCCTACGAACAAGGTCGTGCACTTTATTTAGCTATGCGTCGTTTACAACGTCCGGCATGGCATCTTAATTACAAAGGTGAAGGGCATTTTCTTGGTAATCAGGCTGCACAGAAAGACTGGACTATCCGGATGAAACAGTTCTTTGATTATTACCTGAAAGGAACAAAAGAGCCGCGTTGGATGAAAGAGGGTATTCATTTGCGAGAACGTGGAATTGATCAGAAATATGATTTACTAGAAAAATAAATTAAAATGAAGAAACTATTAATGACAGTTATGGCTCTGTCTTGCTTTGCATTCAGCAGCTACGGACAGAAAAAAGTGGAGAAACAAATTATTGGTAAATGGTGCAACCCTTATACCTATGAATCAACAGGCGAACTCAAGGGGTTTGAGTTTAAAAAAGGTGGAAAATGCTCTGCCATCAACGTACCGTCTTTAGATCTTAGAACATGGAAGATAGATGAGGACGGCTATTTGATTATAGAAGGATTCAGCAAAGAAGACGATGGAAAAATAGAAGTGTATAAGACGCGTGAACGTATTGGTTACGTAACATCTGATTCATTGGAATTGGTTGTTCAGGAAGCACAGCCGCGATTGGCTTTTCTGTATCTGAATACGAAATCAATCAAGAAGCTGGTTACTCCGGAAGTAACTCCCGACAAAAAGTAATAAATCTCTCTCTTAATAATTTAGTGTTAATATTAGCATGTTGTTGCTAATGAAACGCCCCGTTGTAGTGATTACAATGGGGCGTCTTCGTTTTACAGAATTTATACAGTATGTTGCAGTATAGTCTGTTTTAGTAAACCGTTTATTTATTGAAATCGTTTGCAGTTGAGGCTTGCTTACGCTTGTCGCATGGTCAATGCTTGATTCTCCGCAGCTTCCATAACTTCCCGTTCTCCGGGACCTTTATCGTTGATGCCGCACAAGTGAAGAATCCCGTGGATAATCACACGATGTAGTTCATCTTCGTATGAAGCACCAAATTGTTCCGCATTGGTGCGTATCGTGTCCAGGCTAATGAATAAGTCGCCTGATAAACGATCGCCTTCACAATAATCGAAAGTAATAATATCCGTGTAGTAGTCATGTTGCAGATACTGGCGGTTTACTTCCAGAATCTTCTCGTCCGAGCAGAAGATATAAGCGATTTTACCGAGTCTTTTTCCGTAAGAAGCGGCTACGGCTTTTATCCATTCCGTAGTCTCGCGTTTCTTGATATCAGGCATTTTTACGCCTTCTGTTTGATAAGTTACAGCCATAATTGAATGTTATGATTTAAAAGAAAAATAAATAACTGATTAAGATAGCGGCTATGATACCCGAGAAGTCTGCTATCAGACCGCAAGTCACTGCATTACGAGTCTTGGTTATACCCACACTGCCGAAGTAAACGGCCAGAATGTAGAATGTGGTATCTGAAGCTCCGCGTACTACGCAACTCATACGCCCTACAAATGAATCCGGTCCCAGTTCTTTCATCGTATCGATCATCAAGCCGTTGGCACCGCTACCGCTAAGCGATTTCATCAATGCAGTAGGAAGTGCCCCTACAAAGCTCGTGTCAACTCCGCATGAGCCTACTATGTAGCCAATGCCTCCCACTAGAAAATCCATAGCTCCCGAAGTGCGGAACACGGCGATTCCTACAAGGAAAGCAACCAGATAAGGTATGATACGTACAGCTGTCGTAAATCCTTCTTTAGCTCCCTCTACAAACGAATCGTATACATTGATTTTTTTCCTGACTCCTGTCAAAATAAACAGGATGATGACACTGAACAGCAGAATATTCGCTATCAATGTAGAATAAGTACCCATATCCTCTCGTGAAACGCTTAGAAACAGATAAACCAAACCGGAAAAGAAAAGACAGATAACGCCCATTAAAATAAGAATAGGCTTATTGATTAAGTTTATCTTTTGAGCGATGCTGACTGCTATGACTCCTACTAAAGTTGAAATGAAAGTACTTAGCAGGATAGGGATAAATACATCCGTAGGCTGTGCAGCCCCCATTTGTGCACGATACACCATGATACTGATTGGAATGATGATAAGACCGGATGTATTAATCACCAAAAACATAATCATCGGATTGGAAGCCGTATCCTTTTTCGGATTCAGTTCCTGCAGCTCTTTCATAGCCTTCAGCCCCAGCGGGGTGGCAGCATTGTCGAGACCAAGCATATTGGCGGACATATTCATGAAGATGGATCCTAACACCGGATGTCCTTTAGGAATGTCCGGAAACAGACGGCAAAGCACCGGACTAAGAAAGCGGGCCAGTGCATTAATCAATCCGCTGTTCTCGCCGATTTTCATGATACCCAACCAAAGGGCCAGTACACCCGTAAGTCCTAGCGATATCTCGAATGCCGTTTTGGAGGAGTCGAACGTAGAGTTCATGATAGCCGTAAATATCTCCGTATCTCCCAGAAAAATCACTTTTACAAGGGCGATAATAAAGGCGACGACAAAGAATCCTATCCAAATGTAATTTAGAACCATAATCAGAGATACTTAATTATTAATATCAAACAAATAGAGCATTAATATTTGGTGGGGTAAGATTGGCGAGCCTTTACATATATCCAGGATTTTGTATTAAAGTCGGGCATGAAACTAGCTCGATTTGTGGAATAGGAAGTAAAAGCTCATATTCCTTACAACCAGTAGTTGATATGGCGGTTTTTGTCCGTTTCAATGTGCCCCAATAACCGTATTCAAGCCCTATTGTCGATAACCATTCGTTGAGTAGAGAACTTATATCAGTATCTTTTGCTTCTTTTTTTAATAGATTGATGTGTGCGTAGGAATAAATCGGATAGAAGTCTCCTTTTCTTAAGAATCGGTTGAATAATGACCCCGTATTGGAGTAAGAAAGTAATGACAGACTGAAAATAGTGGATTGACCATTTTTACTATAGATAGCTTCTGTTTGTTCTCCTGCAAATTCATCCCATTCTGCTTGATTAAGGAGGTTGATAGCTTCTGTTTTCTTACCTTGCAGAAGTTTAACTTCAGCTGCTAGTGCGAGAGCAGAGTAATATCCCATTCTACTTTTTCCTCCTTTTTCTTCATCAAAGGTAACGGATAGATTCGGTAATATTCCGTTTAATTCATTATAAACGAAATCAAGTATTTCATTCTGCTCTTTTTGTATGTATTCTACCTCTGGTGTCGAAAGGGGAATTGTTACTAAAGGAATATTTCCCCATAACAGAGTCATATTATAATAGACAAATGCACGTAAAAGCTTTACTTCTGTTATGTAGGTCGATACATCAATATTGGAATTATATTGCGACAAAGCTTCAATCATAAAGTTGGCGTTGTGGATACATTGATAACCGGACTTCCAGAGATCTGATATATAGCGGCTGTCAGTATCTAAACGTAGGTTATAGAGATTACTTGCTGTTATTTTTTTAGTTCTAATTGCCTCTACAGTTAGCTGAAGAGTGGTAAAATCTACTAGTTTTGCATATATGCCGTCGAGAGCGTTTTGGATAGTTGTTGCGTCTTGGAAAATGTTTTCTTCTGTCAATTGGTCGTCTGGAATAACTTCTGTGAATGCATCGTTTTCATCCAGTACTCCGTCACCGTTGCGATCTACATATTGGCTAAAGTCCTCTATGGAGATAGTTACGCCTTTTCTAGTATAATGTTCTTTCATCTTCTTTACGATGCTTTTGGGGTTAATATTATATTGTCCCGATTGCATTTCTTGACGGATATTGGTATCGGTGATTGTTCCGTTACGGGCAAAATCGGTACTAAACTTGGATATAAGTTCTGAAAATCTGGCTTCTGATTGGCGATATAATAGGATGGACGAGATGGCTAACAGTATTTTTGCATTATCATTACCATCCATGAGGGAGATGTTTTCAGGACTATCGATTTTATGGGTGATAGCGAAACATGCTAATAATTCTTGCTCTGCCTGCTTCTTGGCATCTTTGAAAGATTTTCCGTCTTGCACTAGTTTTTTTACACGACCGAATTCCAGGTGAGTGATTAGGTTAACATTTACCATTCCTTTTTCACTCAGATCTACTAAGGCGTTTAATGTAATGGGAGCACGAGATTCTTCTCCCTCTGTTTCATTGTAGAAATATCCATTAGTCTCCAATTCTGCATATTGACTACTCAAAGCGAGAGAGGAGTCGAATGAAAACTCTCCTAAATCGTTTGTTGTATTCGTTTTATAACTCTTTCCTGTCTGTGAAAGATTATTGTTAAGTTCGTATAAAATGACTTTAGAACCTTGAAGGAATGGTCCCTTTTCCAGTTTTCCCGTAATTTGCCCTTTTGCGGTAAAGTCGTCTTCTTTTTCATCATTGCTACTGCAAGCAGTGAGGTTAAGGCATACTGATACAATAGCCATTACGATAAGCCATGTTTTTCTTTTTAATGTTTTCATTTGTAATCTAGTTAAAAATAGAATGATACAAAGGTAGGTAAAAGATTGATTTGTCTCTGTTTTCTTTATTATTTTCTAGGGAAACCGCACTAAAATATTCATTTCTGACGGTTTTGAGCTAAACGAATGCATGCCTCGCCACCGTATCTCCGTCAGGTGTACCAATAAGACTTTTTTAATTGCCCAAACAAATTATCTTTATTGCCTAGTCAGATTATCTCAATTAGCTACTTTTACTTCGTTCCACTATAGTGGAACGAAGTAAAAATAGCAAGTGAAACGAATCCGGATAGGCAAACGGATAAATAGAAATGCCTAATAGAAATCATTTCCTATGAATAGACGATTCGACTCATTCATTCCCGCACGGTTTAGCTTAAAACGCACAGATTTGAATAAAATTTGGTGCGGTTGCCTTAATTGATTTTCTTTATGTTATTTTGAAATTACTTCTTGTATATAGAGCTTTGGGGCATAAAATAAAATAGGTAATTTTTATAAATAGCCCTTCGGTCATCACCATTCGGATACCGATTGGAGTTTTTTCTTCGTCTTTCTTATACTGAAAATGAATGTAAATCTCTATCTTTGTCTCCTACTTTCAAGAAATAAATGGAACAGGAAGATTTTAACATACGCGAACATCAGCTTACTTCAAAAGAACGGGATTTCGAGAATGCACTCCGTCCGTTAAGCTTTGAAGACTTTAGCGGTCAGGACAAGGTGGTGGAAAACCTTCGCATTTTTGTGAAGGCGGCACGCTTGCGTGGCGAAGCACTCGACCATGTGCTGTTGCACGGCCCTCCCGGATTAGGAAAAACAACTCTTTCGAATATTATCGCTAACGAATTAGGAGTTGGCTTTAAAGTAACTTCCGGTCCGGTACTTGATAAACCGGGTGACCTGGCAGGTGTATTGACCAGCCTCGAACCGAACGACGTGCTTTTTATTGATGAAATTCATCGGCTGTCGCCTGTGGTGGAGGAATATCTTTATTCGGCGATGGAAGATTACCGCATCGATATTATGATCGATAAGGGACCTTCGGCACGCAGCATCCAGATAGATTTGAATCCTTTCACGCTGGTTGGTGCAACCACACGTAGCGGTCTGCTGACGGCCCCGCTTCGTGCACGTTTCGGTATTAATCTTCATTTGGAGTACTATGATGATGATATTTTGAGCAATATCATTCGTCGTTCTGCGTCCATACTGGATGTGCCTTGTTCGGTACGTGCAGCATCGGAGATCGCTTCCCGTAGCCGCGGAACGCCCCGTATTGCCAATGCCTTGCTCCGTCGGGTACGTGATTTTGCGCAGGTGAAAGGCTCCGGTTCTATCGATACGGAGATCGCCCAGTTTGCATTGGAAGCACTGAATATTGATAAGTACGGCCTGGATGAGATAGACAACAAGATACTTTGCACCATTATAGACAAATTTAAAGGTGGTCCGGTAGGTATCACTACCATTGCCACGGCTTTGGGAGAAGATGCGGGAACCATTGAGGAAGTTTACGAACCTTTCCTGATAAAAGAAGGATTTATGAAGCGTACTCCCCGTGGACGTGAGGTGACCGAACTTGCCTATAAACATTTGGGAAGAAGTCTTTATAACAGTCAAAAAACGCTGTTTAATGACTAACATAAAGCGTCATGTGACAAGTGGTATTAACGGTATAAAAGAACTTTATAAAGCATAGTTGGATGATGAAGCAATGGACTACTTTACTTGTTTTTCTCTTTTTGAGCTTGTCTTTATCGGCTCAACAGGAATATGGGAGGGATATTTTTGTCTCTTCTAAAGGAGACTCTTTACCTTATCGGATGATTCATCCCGAATCGGTGAAGCCAGGTGAAAAGTATCCGCTCGTACTGTTTCTGCATGGAGCCGGCGAACGGGGAAATGATAATGAGAAACAGTTGACTCATGGTGGACAGATGTTTCTTAATCCGGTCAATCAAGAGAAGTATCCCGCTTTCGTTCTAATTCCACAGTGTCCGACAGACGGTTACTGGGCTTATACAGGACGTCCGAAGTCGCTTATCCCTACAGAAATGCCAGTGGGACAAGAGATCAGTCCTATATTGCAAACGCTTAAACAGTTGCTCGACTCTTATCTGGTAATGCCCGAAGTGGACACACAACGGGTTTATATTATCGGTCTTTCAATGGGAGCGATGGGAACGTATGATTTAGTCGTGCGTTATCCGGAGATTTTTGCAGCTGCAGTTCCTATTTGCGGTACAGTCAATCCAAGTCGGCTATCGGTTGCCAAGGATGTGAAATTTCGTATCTTTCACGGAGATGCGGACGATGTAGTTCCGGTGAAAGGTTCTCGCGAAGCGTATAAAGCACTGAAAGCTGCCGGTGCAGATGTGGAATATATTGAATTCCCCGGTTGCAATCATGGGAGCTGGAATCCGGCTTTCAATTATCCCGGATTTATGGATTGGTTGTTCAAACAAAAGAAGAAACGTTGAACCAATCTAAATGATAATTACTAATAAAACATGGCTGGACTAAAATCATTAGCTAAAGATACGGCAATTTATGGGTTGAGTAGTATTGTCGGACGGTTCCTTAACTACATGCTGGTGCCTTTGTACACAGCGGTATTGCCAGCTTCCACCGGAGGTTATGGAGTTGTTTCAAACGTATATGCGTTTACAGCCCTGATGCTTGTACTGCTTACGTTCGGTATGGAAACGGGATTCTTCCGTTTTGCCAACAAATCGGGAGAAGACCCGATGAAAGTATATGCCAACTCCTTGTTATCGGTAGGAGGGGTATCTTTGATTTTTGTTTTCCTTTGCTTGTTATTCCTGCAACCTATTTCCAATTTACTGGATTATGGCGATCATCCGGAGTTTATAGCGATGATGGCTGTTGTGGTAGCTTTAGACTCTTTCCAATGCATTCCTTTTGCCTATTTACGGTATAAAAAGCGGGCTATTAAGTTTGCTGCTATTAAACTGCTCTCTATCGTTGGTGGCATCGGTTTGAATTTATTTTTCCTATTGGTGTGCCCGTGGCTGAATGTACATTGTCCGTCAACGATCTCCTGGTTTTATGATCCGGATTATTTAGTGGGATATATCTTTATTAGCAACCTGATTATTTCGGTTGTCCAGATGTTCTTCTTTATTCCGGAACTGACAGGTTTTGCTTATAAGTTGGACAAGGTATTGCTGAAACGAATGGTCGTATATTCTTTCCCGGTATTAATCTTAGGTTTGGTAGGTATTCTAAATCAGACTGTGGATAAGATGATCTATCCGTTTCTTTTTGAAGACCGGCAGGAAGGGTTGGTGCAATTGGGTATCTATGCAGCAACCAGTAAGATTGCGATGGTGATGGCAATGTTTACGCAAGCTTTCCGTTATGCTTACGAACCGTTTGTCTTTGGCAAAGACCGAGAAGGAGACAACCGGAAGATGTATGCCGCTGCGATGAAGTATTTTCTTATATTTTCCTTGCTGGCTTTCCTTGCTGTCATGTTCTACCTCGACTTGCTGCGTTATCTGGTGGCAAGGGGTTACTGGGAAGGCCTGGGGGTAGTAGCTATTGTAATGCTTGCAGAGATCTGTAAAGGGATCTATTTCAACCTTTCCTTTTGGTATAAACTGACGGATAAGACCTATTGGGGAGCCTACTTCTCGGTGATTGGTTGTGTTATTATTGTCGTATTGAACATCCTGTTTGTGCCGGTTTACGGTTATCTTGCTTCGGCATGGGCTTCTGTTGCAGGCTATGCAGTCATCTTGCTGCTATCCTACTGGATAGGACAGAAAGAATACCCGATTCATTATGACTTGAAGAGCCTGGGACTTTATGTTCTGCTGGCAGCGGTACTTTACATTATTGGAGAGCAGGTTCCTATCCCTAATATAGTGCTCCGTCTCGCTTTCCGTACCGTACTCTTATTGCTATTTATAGCTTATATTATCAAGAAGGATTTACCATTGAGTCAGATTCCTGTTATTAATCGATTTATAAAGAAGAAATAACTATGAAGACAGATGAACGTAATAAGTTTGCTATCAAGTCCTTTCTGGGAGAATATCTGGACTTGAGGAAAGATAAGGATAACGAACTGGCCACAGTGGATTCTATCCGTAAGGGGGTAGAGTTCAAAGGTGCCAATTTATGGATTCTGATCTTTGCCATATTCATGGCATCACTCGGATTGAATGTGAACTCCACTGCCGTTATTATCGGTGCCATGTTGATTTCTCCATTGATGGGACCTATTATGGGAGTAGGACTGTCTGTCGGACTGAATGACTTTGAATTAATGAAACGCTCTTTGAAGAGCTTTCTCATAACGACTGCTTTCAGTGTGACTACGGCAACAATCTTTTTCCTTCTTGCCCCTATTGCCGGTTCACAGTCAGAGTTGCTGGCACGTACATCGCCCACTATTTATGATGTATTCATCGCGCTTTTTGGTGGTTTGGCAGGTGTCGTGGCTCTCTCTACCAAGGAAAAAGGAAATGTGATTCCGGGTGTTGCCATTGCTACTGCATTGATGCCGCCGCTTTGTACGGCAGGTTACGGACTGGCTTCCGGTAATCTCATTTATTTTCTGGGTGCTTTTTATCTTTACTTTATCAACTCTGTTTTTATCAGCCTGGCTACTTTCCTCGGTGTTCGTGTGATGCATTTCCAACGGAAAGAGTTTGTGGATAAAACCCGTGAGAAGACCGTACGTAAATACATCGTTCTGATTGTAGTGCTTACCATGTGCCCTGCAGTTTATCTGACATTTGGAATTATAAAGAGCACTTTCTATGAAGCAGCAGCCAATCGTTTTATAAACGATCAGTTGAGCTTTGAGAATACGCAGGTACTTGATAAGAAAATTAGCTATGACCATAAAGAAGTACGGGTTGTTTTGATTGGTCCTGAAGTGCCTGACGCTTCGATATCTATTGCTCGTAGCAAGTTGAAAGAGTATAAGCTGGAAGATACGAAACTGATTGTATTACAGGGGATGAACAATGAAGCGGTAGATGTATCTTCTATCCGTGCCATGGTCATGGAAGACTTCTATAAAAACAGTGAGCAACGGCTTCAACAACAGGCGGTGAAAATTTCCCAACTGGAGACAACACTGGAGCAATACAGAACGTACGATGCTATGAGTCGTACATTAGTACCCGAATTGAAGGTGCTTTATCCTTCCATCACAACTTTTTCCATCGCTCACTCGCTCGAAGTGCGGGTCGATTCGATGAAGACGGATACGGTGACATTGGCTGTCCTTAAATTCGCCAGACATCCGTCTGTTGCTGAAAAAGAGAAAATCAGCGAATGGCTGAAAGCCCGCGTAGGAACGAAGAAGTTGAGGCTGATTACGGAATAATGAATCTAAAAATAATAATATGAAGTTCAGACTAACCGTCTTGATAGTCTTTTCTCTCTGTCTGTCGAATGTATTTGCCGATGAGGGAATGTGGTTGTTGGGAAATCTCCGAAAGAATAAACAGACTGACCGGGTAATGAAAGAACTTGGTTTGCAGATGCCTGTGAATAAAATATATGATCCGAAGAAACCATGTCTGGCAGATGCTGTTGTCAGTTTTGGAGGCTTCTGTTCAGGAGTGGTGGTTTCTGAAGACGGTCTGGTGTTTACTAATCATCATTGTGGCTTTAGCAGTATTCAGCAACATTCTTCAGTGGAACATGATTATCTGAAAGATGGTTTCTTTGCACGTAGTCTTGAGGAAGAACTGCCGAATCCGGAATTGTATGTTCGTTTCCTGCTTCGTACGGAAGATGTTACTAAACGCGTATTGTCTGCCGCCCGGCATGCTAAAACGGAAACAGAACGCCGTGTGGCTGTTGATTCGATTATGAATGTAATCAGTATGGAAGTCTCCGAAAAGGATTCTACATTGACTGGTATTGTAGATGCTTATTATGCAGGGAATGAATTCTGGCTATCTGTTTATCGTGATTATAATGATGTCCGCCTGGTTTTTGCACCTCCTTCTTCTGTCGGGAAGTTCGGATGGGATACGGATAATTGGATGTGGCCGCGTCATACGGGCGATTTCAGCGTATTTCGTATCTATGCTAATGCCAAGAATGGTCCGGCGGATTATTCTCCTGAAAACGTCCCTTATCATCCCGAATATGTAGCACCCATTTCTTTGGATGGATACAAAGAAGGTTCTTTCTGCATGACGCTTGGCTATCCGGGCAGTACGGAACGTTACCTTTCCTCGTATGGTATCGAAGAGATGATGAATGGAATCAATCAGGCAATGATTGATGTACGGGGAGTGAAACAAACCATCTGGAAACGGGAGATGGACCGTCGTCCGGATATTCGCATTAAGTATGCTTCAAAATACGATGAAAGCTCCAATTATTGGAAGAATAGCATCGGAACGAATAAAGCCATCAAGCATTTGAAAGTGTTGGAAAAGAAGCGGGTGGCTGAAGCAGAGCTTCGTAACTGGATTCAGTCTCATCCGGAAGAGAGAGAGAAACTGATTCGTTTATTTTCTTCTTTAGAGTTGAGTTATAGTAATCGCCGTGAAACCAATCGTGCGTTGGCTTATTTCGGTGAATCGTTTATAAATGGTCCCGAGTTAGTGCAGCTCGCTCTTGAAATTCTCAATTTCGACTTTGAGGCGGAAGAGAAGTTGGTGATAACCCGCATGAAAAAGTTACTGGAGAAGTATGATAATCTCGATCTTTCCATTGATAAGGAGGTTTTTGCTGCCATGCTCAAAGAGTATCAGTCGAAAGTGGATAAAAAGTTTCTGCCTGCTATGTATGAGAAGATAGATACGCTCTACAACGGGAATATTCAGACCTATGTAGACTCTTTGTATGCAACTTCCAATATAACGTCTCCTAAAGGCTTAAAACGCTTTCTGGAGCGAGATACTACTTATAATCTCATAGAGGATCCGGCTGTTTCCTTAAGTCTGGATTTGATTGTGAAGTATTATGAGATGAATCAAAGCATTTCCGAGGCTTCCGAGCAGATAGAGGAGGGGGAGCGTTTGTTCAATGCAGCCATGCGCCGGATGTATGCTGATCGTAATTTTTATCCGGATGCCAACTCTACCATGCGGCTTAGTTTCGGAACGGTTGGAGGATATACTCCTTTTGATGGAGCCACTTATGATTACTACACAACCGTGAAAGGCATTTTTGAGAAAGTGAAGGAACATGCGGGTGATATTGACTTTGCCGTTCAGCCGGAGTTGTTGAGTTTGCTTTCTTCCGGTGATTTCGGAAGATATGCCAATGCGCAGGGAGATATGAATGTTTGTTTTATCTCCAACAATGACATTACAGGCGGTAATTCCGGCAGTGCCATGTTTAATGCCAAAGGAGAATTACTAGGCTTGGCTTTTGATGGCAACTGGGAAGCAATGAGCAGTGATATCGTATTCGAACCAGATTTGCAGCGTTGCATCGGGGTAGATGTGCGGTATATGCTCTTTATCATAGAGAAATACGGTAAGGCAGCCCATCTTATTCAGGAATTAAAAATGGGTCGATGAAGTAAATATTCCGATGAAACCGCATTTTTTATCGTTTTAATATAATAACGATTACGGCAGCGATAATCAGTGCAATACCTACACCAATGCTTGTGGTGAAGGCTTCCCCGAAAAGAAAGATACCTACACATACAGCAGTTACCGGCTCCATAGCTCCCAACACAGAGGTGAGTGTGGAGCCGATGCTTTTTACGGCTCTTACTAGAGCAAGATTAGAAACTACGGTAGGGATTAAAGCTAATAGAATCAAGTTGCCGGCAGTATGCCATTTGCTGATGGGTTGAAGCTGGCTGATGGTTTCCGTTCCGATAAAAAGGAGAATACCTCCGAAAAGGAATACGTAGAAAGTAAGCAGTAGCCCCTTCATCTGTCCAATTTTTAGTTGGCTCATTGTGACGAGATAAAGCGCATATCCGAGTGCCGACAGAAGAACAATGAAAAGTCCCAGGAAAGAAAAGCTTCCCGTTTTTGTATCTCCGCCGGATAAGAAATAAACTCCTGCCACTGCGGATGCAATGGCAGCGATCCGCCAGCCGGACTTCTTTTCTTTAAAGAAGAGCATCATGATTAACGTGGTAAGCACCGGATACATGAAATGAATAGTGGTGGCAACTCCGCTAGCCATAAACTTATATCCCCAGAACAGGAATACGGCAGACATTAAATAAAGAAGCGCAAGAAGAAACAGGGAAGGAATGTCCTGCCTCTTGATGCGAAATGATTGACCATTCACCAATAAGATTCCGCCTAACGCCAGACAGGCAAACAGGAAACGATAGAAAAGTATCGATTCAAATTGCATCCCTGCTTGCATGGCAGGAATGGTAAATAGAGGGATAAGTCCAAAAGAAGCCGATGAAAGCAGCCCATATAGTAAACCATTAACTTTATTCATAGTCAAGTATATATTCGGGCCGCAAAGATATAGCTTTTTTGAGGCAAGTAGATAAAGCGTCCATACAATATTTTTCGTAAATTAGCACGCGATGTAAATATGGCATCCGATTGAAAGAAAATACAAACTAATTTTTGGATAAAATGAAACGATTGACACTATTACCGGGATTACTATTTTTAATGCTGCAAGCAGCATTTTCACAAGAGTCAGGCAGCTGTAAACCAGTGAATCTGGTTTGTGATTATTTGGTGAATCCCTTGGGAATAGATAATCCTGCTCCCCGGTTATCATGGATGCTGAATGATGCTCGAAAAGGAGCACGGCAAACAGCCTGTCAAGTCATCGTAGACAAAGACTCTCTTGAATTGATTGCAGGGAAGGGAACTATCTGGGATTCGGGCAAAAAGGACTCCGAACAGATTCTGATTACCTATTCCGGACAGGAACTTCGTCCTTTTACCAAGTATTATTGGAGAGTGAATGTATGGGATAAGGATGGAGTGAAATCTTCTTCGGCTATTAATAGTTTCGAAACGGGCATGATGGGGATGGAATACTGGCAAGGGGCTTGGATTAGCGATAACAAAGATATTAATTACCGTCCTGCTCCCTATTTCCGGAAAGTGTTTGATGCACGAAAGAAGATATGGTCGGCAAGGGCATATATTGCCGTAGCAGGTTTGTATGAACTGTATATCAATGGTGAGAAGATTGGAAACCACCGGCTGGACCCGTTATATACCCGGTTTGACAGGCGTAATTTCTACGTTACTTATGATATTACTTCCCAAATACAGAAAGGGAAAAATGCGATTGGTGTGTTGCTGGGCAATGGATGGTATAATCATCAGTCAATGGCCGTGTGGGACTTTCATCGTGCACCATGGCGTAACCGTCCTGCTTTCTGTATGGATGTGCGGATTACTTATGAGGATGGTTCTGTTGAAGTCGTTTCTACGGAGCGGGACTGGAAAACTTCATCCGGCGCATTGATCTTTAATAGCATTTATACAGCCGAGCATTACGACGCCCGTTTGGAACAGAAAGGCTGGAATACCGTGAACTTTGACGATTCTAAATGGAATGGAGTAGGATATAGGGCTGTTCCTTCACAGAATGTGGTGTCACAACAAGTGCAGCCGATTCGTGCGGTAGAAACGATCCCCGTAAAAACCTGGAAGAAACTTAATGACACAACGTATGTATTCGATTTTGCCCGCAATATGGCAGGAGTCACCCGCATTAAAGTGTCCGGGGAAGAGGGAACTGTAGTGAGACTGAAACATGGTGAGCGGTTGTATGACAACGGACGAGTGAATACGTCAAATATTGATGTGTATCACCGCCCGGTAGACAACTCCGATCCTTTTCAAACGGACATCCTCGTTTTGAGTGGAAAGGGAGAGGATGAATTTATGGCACGATTCAATTATAAAGGTTTCAGATACGTGGAAGTAACAAGCACTAACCCCCTTGTATTGAATGAGAATAGTCTGACTGCCTACTTTGTGCATAGTGATGTTCCGCAGAAAGGGACGATTCATACTTCGAACGCACTTATCAACCGTCTTTGGTGGGCAACAAATAATGCCTATTTGTCCAACTTGATGGGGTATCCTACCGACTGCCCCCAGCGTGAAAAGAACGGATGGACAGGCGACGGTCATTTTGCTATTGAAACGGCATTATACAATTATGACGGTATCACTGTTTATGAGAAATGGCTTGCCGACCATAGAGACGAGCAACAGCCCAATGGTGTACTTCCCGATATAATTCCTACAGGAGGCTGGGGATATGGCACGGATAATGGACTGGATTGGACAAGCACTATCGCTATTATTCCATGGAACATTTATATGTTTTATGGCGATCATAAACTGTTGGCAGACTGTTATGAAAATATAAAGCGGTATGTAGACTATGTGGATCGCACCAGTCCGACCGGATTGACCTCATGGGGAAGAGGAGACTGGGTGCCTGTTAAATCACATTCTTCCAAGGAACTGACCTCTTCTGTCTATTTCTATGTGGACACCAAAATACTTGCCAATGCCGCAAAGATGTTTAATAAAACGGAAGACTATAAATATTATTCTGCTCTTGCCAATAAGATAAAGAACGCGATTAATGACAAGTTTCTGAATAGAGAAACGGGCATTTATGGTAGCGGCGTTCAGACGGAACAGAGCGTTCCTTTGCAATGGGGCATTGTTCCCGAAGAGTTGAAGAGAAAAGTAGCCCGGAATCTGGCAAAACAGGTGGAAGCAGCCGGCTTTCATTTGGATGTAGGTGTGTTGGGGGCAAAAGCTATATTGAATGCGTTAAGTGAGAACGGTGAAGCTGAAACGGCTTATAAATTAGCTGCACAAGACACTTATCCATCATGGGGCTGCTGGATTGCCAATGGTGCTACCACATTACTGGAGAACTGGGATTTGAATGCCACACGTGACATATCGGACAATCACATGATGTTTGGTGAAATTGGAGGATGGTTTTATAAAGGATTGGGTGGAATCTTCCCTGACCCCGAAAATCCCGGATTTAAACATATTCTCCTTCGGCCTAATTTCCCCAGTGGATTAAATGAGTTCGAAGCCAGATATCAATCACCTTATGGGGAAATCTGCTCTAAATGGGAACGTAAAAAGAACCGTATTGTCTATCATGTAACTGTTCCGGCAAATAGCACTGCTACTTTTTATGCACCCGACAATGTGAAAGGAGAGCGTGCAGTAAATTTGGAAGCGGGAGAACATATACTGGAGTTACTTCTATTACGTTCATCAAAGTAACGAATAGAGTAAACAGTCCGTTATTGTTCAGTATTCCTTTTAACTACACTCTCTTTTTGCTGTTCCCTGTATTGTCGTGGTGGCATACCGAATCGTAAAGAGAATACTTTGTAGAAGGTCCCTCGATTGGTGAATCCTGTTTTATCCATGATTTCTTCAATAGTGAGATTCTTTGTCAATAATAGGCGTTCAGCTACAGTGAGGCGATATTCTTTGATGATATCAGCCGGAGACTTCTCCGTTATCGGCTTTAATTTCCGGTAGAATTGACGGGTACTATATCCTAATTCGCTACTCAACAACTCTACAGAAAGCTCCGGGTTTTCGATGTTTTTATCTATGATTTTCATTATTTTATTCAGGAAATCCTGATCTTCTTTGTGTATGTAATTTCCATTTTCTATCTGGAAAGCGCTGAATACTGAATTATAATATTCTTTTAACTCGGATTTCCGCTTTATCAGTCGATAAACAATTTTTTCCAGATACTTTACGTTAAAAGGTTTGGTAACGTAAGCATCCGCTCCTGAATCAATACCCTTCACCTGGTCGTCCTCATGATGGAGAGCAGACAGGAGAATTAATGGTATATGGCTCCACAGCTTATTTTGTTTAATACGATGAGTGAAAGAAAGACCATCAATTTCGGGCATCATCACATCTGAAATAATTAAGTCCGGTTGTTTTAATTCCAAACTGGCTAAAGCATCCTTCGCATTATTGAAGGAAAGCACATTGTATTTGTCAACAAAAATCTCCGAAACGAACCAAAGCATGGAAGGATCGTCATCAATAATCATAACTGTTTGTTTCGAAGCATCGAAGTTCGTAATGGTTTTTTCCAATTCTATAGGCTCTATACTAATCTTCAATTGCCCTGTCTGATATACTTCTTGGGGCTTTTCTTGTTCTGTCGGTGATAATTCCGGTAAAGTGACAGTAAATGTCGTAATTTCGTTGGGGATGCTTTCAATGGTAATTTCACCATTCAGCAGGGTTACCATGCTTTTGCATATAGCCAGCCCGAGCCCATTACGTGAGTTTTTCCCGTTTAGTTCAACAGAATCCAGAATCTTGTAACGGTCAAATACCTTATTCAGGTTTTCTTTTGCTATACCCTTTCCAGAGTTGGATACGCGAAGGATTAATTGTTGATTTTCTATCTTTAACCCGATTGTGATATTCCCTTTTTCAGGGGTATATTTAAAGGCATTGGATATTAGATTATTGGCTATTTTGTTGAAACAGCTGATATCTGTATTCCATTCAATGCCTGTTTCGATATTCAGTCGGTAATTCAGTTTTTTGTTTTCAGCTAATTCGCCGAATGACTCTGCTATATTTTGGAGCTTGTCCGACACAGGCAATCTTTGAATAGAGGGAGCCTTATTGCCAGTTTCCAGTCTGCGGAATTCAAGTAGTTCCAGAATCAGAACATTCAGTTTCTCCGCATTCTGTTGTATCATCTTTCCATATTTGCGGATGTATGAATCGGATTGTGGGTATGCAAGTATTTTTTCACAAGGACCATAAATCAGAGTTAATGGTGTACAGAACTCATGTGTTATATTAGTGAAAAAGCGTAGTTTGGACTCGTAGATTTCTTCTTTCTTTTCCCGGTTCATCTTTTCAATGATACGATGCTGCTTACGTCGATATTGCCGGATAAGTAGATAAATAGAAGAAGCACAAAACAATGAAATCAAAATGAAATAAAGGATATATGCCCAATTACTTAAATACCAGGGAGGAGTGATCTGGATAAAAAAAGATTGAGGTTCACACTCTTCTCCATTGATGTTATTTTTATATTTTACCAGTAATGTGTATTGTCCCGGTGAAAGATTAGAAAATACGGCACTAGAGGATGTGCCACTCTCTATCCATTGGTTACTGACTTCGCTCAATTTGTAATAGTAGGAATAATTATTTCCATTTATATAATCGACTGCCATGAAATCAATATGAAAGAAGTTCTGGCTATAATCTAGTTGGAGGATCGTTTTCTCTTTTTCTTCATATAGAAAGTCATGGATGTTATATTCTTTTCCGAAGATGGATAGTCTTTTCATACTTATTTGAGGCATGTAAGTTGCCATATTGTAATCATTGGGCTTGATAGCAACAAATCCGTTTGTCCCGCCAAAAAATAGAGTTTCAGTTGGTATGTCTTTATAAAAGGCCCCATCGCTGAACTCGGTAACTTCCAGTCCGTTCTTTCTGTCGTATGTCTGACTGGTATGAGTCTTGGGGTTGAATCTTACCAATCCCTGATTGGTACTTATCCAGATGTTATTCTGTTGATCTTCCAATATGCCGTGTGCGGTATTTTTTGAAAGCAGCTCAACCTTATTATGATGTTGCGAGTCTTCTTGATTGAAGTGAAGTAAGCCCGAACTGGTAGCAAACCAATATCCATTTTCGTTCTTATAGATGGCAAAGATATCATTGGTCATCTGGCTATTTACAATATTATCGAATTTGTATGGAGTAAACTTTCCGGTTTCGAGATTAAGCCGATGTGCCCCGTATCCACGGTTTCCAAACCAAAGTATCGAGTCATTTTCCTGAAAAGAAGTAAAGAAGTAGTTAGAAGCCAGACGACCGCCATCCAAAATAATTCTTGTAGCCGATTTAACAGTAGGAGTGATTCCGTTTTTATTCAGAATAATTTTCACGATACCTTCGCCAACGGTAGATACCCATAAAGTTGTGTCATTCAGTTCATGAATGGAATGTACATACTTCACTTTTTTACCATCTGCTGTTACTGTAAATGTTTTTAATTGTTTACTTTTGTATAAGTAATAGTTGATGCCATTTTCCGTACCAATCCATAGTTTGTTCATGGAGCCGGGCGCAAAGCAATAGACTGCATTATCGGTTAAGGTGCTGTTATTGATAGAAATATGCTCGAAAGACGTCGATGTTCCGTTTTCTGTGGAATATTCTTTGAGTCGTAGTATTCCTCCTCCCTTAGTTCCTATCCATAAAGTTTGTTCATTATCGTAATAGACAGCGCGTACGGGATTGTTAATTTGGTATACAGGAGTATCGAGCAGCGTGTTGGTGATTGAGAAAGCATCATTAAAATACATATATACTCCTTGCCCGTCGGTTCCTACCCAAACAATGTCCTGATACTTGTCTTTCATTAAGCAGAAGATACCGGAGTGGATTTCGGTAGACTGTATCTGGTACTTGATTTTCTGATCGGACATATATTTCAGAACGATCAAACCGCTATTTTTGAAACCTATATAATAATCATTCTGCTGTTTGATAATAGAAGAAACCTCTCCGCGCTTTTCTATTTCCGTCTTAAGATCTGCTATAAAATATTGTTGCTGATTGTTGAAGTCATATTCATACAGTGAGTAAGTCTCGTCGATGAAATAGACTAATTGCCCTTCGGGGAAGGCCCATCGTAGTTTTTCGGAATGTTTGAAGAGGTGATTGGGGGTTAGAGAGAGACCTTCTTTTGTTTTATTTATCTGATAACTGCGATTGTCGTTGTTGGAAGTAAACACCCACAGTATATTGTTTGCATCGATAGTGGTAGATAATATGTACTCGAATGCAGGTTGGGGGACTTCCAGTTTTCGGAATGTTCCTTTTTCTTGTTGGTAATAATAGAAATACCCGTCATCTTTTAAGGTAAAAAGCTCGTTATCCTTGCTTTTGGTCATAAACCTGTTATCCTTGAATTCAACAAAGCTCTGGCTTGTTGTTTTTTTTAGATCCAATCGGTCGAGTCCATAATTTGTTTGTATCCATAATACGTTTTTTCCAGTTTCCATAAAGTTATTAATCAGGTTTCCTGATAGTAACGTTTTAGAGGAATTAGGTGGGTTGTATGCGTGTATGCTGTTTCCATCGTACATATTCAGGCCATCGCATGAGCCAATCCAGATGACTCCCTGATTATCTTGGTATAGGGAAAGAATGGCACTGTTGGATAATCCATCTTTGTTAGAGAATTGTCGTAAACTATATGCATGAGTCATATATGGGAGACAACTTAGGATACCAATGATCCCTAAGAGTCTGGAAATAATGTGTTTGCTTCTCATATCTATTTACTTAGATTAATTTGGGTAGTGCAAATATAAAGAATAATCATAGAATGTGACAGGAAAAAATGAAAAAAGGGATTATGGTTTTCTGACATTTTAGTCCGTATAATAGCCATAGGGGCATTTGCTTACTTTTCTGGCATAAATATATAGTCTTTTTTACATAGACCTGCCTATCTTTGTTTCCAGACAAAGAAAACTAACATTCAATTATAATAGAAGTTTTACTTATGAAATTATCAACTATCTTATTAGCTTTTGTACTACTTGACGCGGGCAATGTGTGTGCACAAGAGGTGGGGCCGGAAAAGAAGGCGACGACCTACATGGTGGCAGATGCCCATTTGGATACTCAATGGAATTGGGATATACAAACAACCATTAAGGAGTATGTTTGGAATACTTTATCTCGCAACTTGTTTTTGTTGAAGAAGTATCCTAATTATATTTTTAATTTTGAAGGAGGGGTGAAATATTCATGGATGAAAGAATACTATCCTTCCCAGTATGAACAGCTTAAAGCACTCATCCATTCGGGACGTTGGCATGTTAGTGGCAGCAGTTGGGAAGCATCGGATGTATTGGTGCCTTCTATTGAATCATCTATTCGTAATATTATGCTCGGGCAAGAATATTACCGGCAAGAGTTTGGAGTAGAGAGTACTGATATTTTCCTTCCGGACTGTTTCGGCTTTGGCTGGACACTGCCAACGATAGCCAAACATTGTGGCCTTATCGGTTTCTCTTCGCAGAAGTTGGATTGGCGTACCAACCCTTTTTATGGCAAAAGTAAACACCCTTTTACGATTGGAGTCTGGCAAGGGGTAGATGGCTCTTCCATCATGCTGGCACATGGATATGACTATGGTAAACGTTGGAATAACGTAGACTTGTCCGCGAATGAAGAATTGCTGAATTTGACAGGACATACTCCTTTGAAAACGGTATATCGTTACTATGGTACAGGTGATACGGGCGGCTCTCCTTCACTGGGATCTGTCAGCTCTGTAGAGAAAGGCATTAAAGGGAACGGACCATTAAAAGTGATTAGCGCAACCAGCGATCAGTTGTTTAAGGACTATTTTCCTTATGATAAACATCCTGAATTACCAATATTCAACGGTGAACTGCTGATGGATGTACATGGAACTGGATGCTATACCTCACAGGCCGCTATGAAACTTTACAATAGGCAAAATGAACTATTGGGGGATGCTGCGGAAAGAGCCGCCCTTGCTGCAGATTGGCTGGGCGTAGCCGATTATCCGGGAAATAGCCTGACAGAATCATGGAAGCGCTTTATTTTCCACCAATTTCATGACGACCTAACCGGTACGAGTATTCCCCGTGCTTATGAGTTTTCATGGAATGATGAACTTCTTTCATTGAAACAATTCTCCGGAATACTGACTACCTCTGTCGGAGCCATTTCAGAGAAAATGGATACCCGTGTCAAAGGCACTCCTGTTGTCTTTTATAATGCGCTGGGTTTCCCGGTGACCGATATTGTGGAAGTATCGATTGAAACATCCAAGCTTCCGAAAGGTGTCAGTGTTTATGATGCAGCGGGTAAAAAAGTTGCTTCTCAATTACTTTCTTATCAAGACGGGAAGATGAATCTGTTGATAGAAGCAACGGTACCTCCTACGGGATATGCTGTTTATGACATTCGCCTTTCTGGTTCACGGGAAAAAGAGGCTTCATCTGTGCCTGCTACCATTTTAGAAAACTCTGTTTATAAAATCTCACTGAACGAGTATGGAGATATCACCTCTTTATTTGATAAGAACAATAATAAAGAACTGATAAAGACTGGAAAAGCTATTCGCCTGGCTCTTTTTACGGATAATGAATCTTATCACTGGCCTGCATGGGAAATCATGAAAAAGACTATTGACAGTACACCTATTTCCATTATGGAAAATGTGGAAATAAGAGTTGTTGAGGACGGGGATTTACGCAAAACTATCTGTGTGGAGAAACGCCATGGTAAATCAATATTTCGCCAATATATTCGTCTTTACGAAGGAGAACTGGCTAATCGTATAGACTTTAATAACGAAGTCGACTGGCAGTCTCCCAACGCTCTTCTGAAAGCAGAATTTCCTTTGAATCTTGATAACGAAAAAGCGACTTACGATCTTGGCATCGGTAGTGTTCAGAGAGGTAATAATACGCTGACCGCTTATGAGGTTTATGCTCAATACTGGGCCGACTTGACTGACAATACAGGCAAATATGGCGTTTCTATCATGAATGACAGTAAATATGGTTGGGATAAACCAGATAACAATACTTTGCGTTTGACATTGCTCCATACTCCTAAAACAGCCGAGCACTATTCTTATCAGGATCGTCAGGATTTAGGTTATCATACTTTTACTTATAGCCTGATAGGCCACGCCGGTGCTTTGGATAAGGCACAAGTCGTTAAGGAAGCCGAAAGACTGAATCAACGCATTAAGGCTTTCACTGCAGAAAAACATTCCGGCACTCTAGGCAAGACATTTTCCTTTGTTTCTTCAAACAATGATAATGTCGTTATCAAAGCTCTGAAAAAGGCGGAAAGTTCGGACGAATATGTTGTGCGTGTATATGAAACCGGGGGCAATTCTCCGCAGAGTGTCGTACTGACCTTTGCTGGCACTATAATAAGTGCTGATGAGGCGGATGGAACGGAAAAGAGTATTGGCAGTGCAGTTTTCAAAGGTAATCAATTGGAGGTTGCCATTCAGCCTAACAGTATCAGGACTTACAAGCTTCGTCTAAGCACAGGCAAGGAAGACCGGATGAAATTCGAACAACTTCCTCTGGCTTATAATCATAAATGCTTTAGTTGGAATGAGTTTTGTGGAGAAGCAGATTTTGAGTCAGGTTATTCTTATGCGGCAGAATTGATTCCTGCAGAAATGACTGTTAATCGTATTCCTTTCCATCTGGAGACAAAAGAGGAAATGAATGGAATGGCATGCAAAGGGGATACCTTGAAACTACCTGACGGGCATGCTTATAACCGTTTGTATATTCTGGCTGCAGCGGCAACTGCCGAGAAGGATGCTCAAGGTGCATTTCTTGTAGGTAAAAATTGTCAGAAAATCATAGTACCGTCTTATACCGGTTTTATCGGTCAGTGGGGGCATACGGGACACACACAGGGGTATCTGAAAGATGCAGAAGTGGCCTACATTGGTACACACCGACACTCTACTGTGGGCGATCATGCTTATGAGTTTACTTATATGTTTAAGTTTGCTGTTAATATTCCTATCGGGGCAACTGAAGTTGTTTTGCCTGACAATAAGAATATTGTCATCTTTGCAGCCACCCTTGCGAAAGAACCTTATGCTCCTGTTAAGTCGGTATCTACTCTGTTCCGTACTGCAAATAAGGAAAATAAATGTATATCGGAAACTGCAGAAATTAAGATTAATTTGTTGCGGCCGGAACATATTGTTGCATGTTCGGGCTATGTCAATGATAAGGAGAAACCGGTTTCTCTCATTGATGGAGATGAGAGTACTAAATGGTGCGATATTTCTATGCTTCCTAATTATGTTGACTTTGATCTCGGGGCAGAAAGGGAAATTAATGGCTGGAGAATGATTAATGCTGCCCAGGAAAGTTATTCCTACATAACAAGCAATTGCTTTCTACAGGCTAAAAATAACCCGAATGAGGAGTGGCGTACATTGGATTTCGTAACCGGCAATAAACAGAATGTAATCAACCGTTCTTTAGGCAAAACTGAAAAGGTGCGTTATTTACGTCTTCTGATTACACAGCCGGTACAAGCTGCCAATGGAAAAGATACACGGATCTATGAATTTGCAGTTTATTAATCAAAGAGCATTTTCTGCGTAATTGTACTTTTACCCTTCGCTTATACTTATCCTTGTCTATTTTTGAATGAAGGATTTGGGCGGAGGGTATTTTATTATTCTTCCAATCTATTAATAGGTAATTTCTTCTCTCCTTATTATAAACTTCTTCTCTTCTGTTAGCTAACTTACTTTGCCCTAAGAACAATCTTAAAATGCAAGCTTTGATTATATAAATGCAAGTTCTGTTTTTATAAACAAAGGTTGCATTTATAAAAACAGAACTTGCATTTATAGTTTATATCAAACTAAAAAAAAGTTTGGTATTAGAGGAAAAGAACTTTGCCTCTAATACCAAAGAAGTTTGTTGTTAATACTTTAGGAGATAAGTAATAAGAACTTTGCTGGCTCATGCAAGGACTGTTTACGCCTTGCAAGAGCTGGCTTATAGATTATTCAGCTGTCAGGATTTCCAGCTCTGATACGGCAGCTTGTTTGCCACCGTCTGCAGCAGATAATGCCTGAAGTTTCACATAACGTGCCTGATGTGGAGTAAACTCTACCGTTTGTGCTTCTTTGGAATTCTTAAATGTTCCTGAAGCGACAGCTTTACCCCATTCTTTTCCGTCCTGACTTAGGTATATCTCATATTTAGCAATTCGTCCTTCGGCAGAATCTTGCCGGGGGGTATACTTAATACCTTTTACCTTAGCTTCCTTAGCGAGTGATACTTGTATCTCGTGTGGATACGGTGCCAGATAGAATTGATTGTGTACGGTACGCCAATAAGTGTTGATGTCTCCATCTGCTGCTAATTTCATACTATTGTCCGCATCACTGTCTACATAAACTACACGCTGTCTACCTTCGGATACTCCCGACAGGTTTCTGGTGATATTTACATTTAATTCAGCAGCCGAAGCCCAGTCTCTGCCACTTATTTCCGACAGGGCAATGAGTTTGAAATAGCGAGCTGTGATCGGTTCTTTTAGTGTAACGACTTGTGTGGAAGACGAATTGGCAAAGGCACCTTTTACTTTACCTTCCCAATTCTTTCCATCTTTACTGAAATAAAGTTCATAATCTTTGATGCGTCCGTTAGCAGAATTACGTGGAGTATAGATGAACTTATCCACTTCAAGCAGAGAAGCCATATCTACCACGATCTCATGTGGATGCTTGGCTACCGGTGACGACCAACGGCTGTGCCAGATAGTAGTTGGATCACCATCAATAGCATTACGTGCTTCTTCACCATTGTTTTCACTGCTAACCGATACAATCTTCCATGAAGAACGGTCTACATATATAGGCAATTCCACAGACGTTGTCAAGCTTTTCCCTAATTTTTCAGAGGTTGCGTATGCCTGTACTTTTCCACCTGAGATAAACTCAATAGGAGTTGTATAAGCTGTGAATTCTCCACCATTCAAGCTATAATAGATCGTAGCATCTGGGGTATTAGTCTTTAATTGCAGGTATCCGTTGTTGTCTCTATTTATCAAAACAGGCATACATACCGGCATTTGCACACGTGCCTTTTTCATCAGCTCATCTTGCATATAACTTCTTTCCAACGGCATCATGATAAAACTGAAAACTGTAGGTTGGGAGAGGAGCTCGTATTTTCTCATCGGGCCCGGGCCACAGCTACCATTCCCCAATGGACGATGTTTGGCATCCAGACAAAGAACTGTTTCTTTGCGCATTGGTATTTCATATTTATGTACCAGTTTTCTAAGGTCGGTAGAGTCTACCATGTCCTCTGCTCTTACATGCATAGCAGAAGCTGACATCTGATCTCCGGCTACAAAAACAAATCCCATACCGTCGAAGTTGGTGACTGATATCCAGCGTATATCTTCATGATTACCCATTTCCTGTGGTTTGATGTAATTTACCCACTGATTGGATACCAGGTCTTCATATACACCTACATAAGTAGCGTCTTTACGGTCTACATAGTTCTCTAATGGTCCACGGCCATACCAACGCATCCGTTCGAAACCTTCAGGCAATTCCATACGGTAACCCACACGTGGAATGATTTCTCCGTTTACAGCCGGAACAATGGTACTACTCACCAGAATAGAGCCATCAGGGGCCACAGAATATTCCATTTCTGTTTCAAAGTCGAAACCAATTTTACTTCTATATGTAGTTTTGATTTGCAGGATTACTTTGTTGTCTTCCTGTTTCACTTCCCATTTACCTGCTTCCGGAAGCATATTACATAATCCTTTGCGTTGCCAATCTCCATCTATTTGTCTGTCGTTATCGGTAGGAGCGCGGAATACGTTTAGTTCCAGTCCTTTGCTGATTAAAGATACTCCGTTGAGCGTATAGGCAGAAAGAGTTCCTATTTTCTGTGAGAAGGTTGCCTCGAAGTTCTGGCCCTTCACGATGTACGCATCATTGGTTTCGGTCAAGCTGATTTTTCCTTTACCTGCTTCAAATATAGGTTTGGCACTGTCAGATAGTTTAAACTGTTCCGATGCTACTTCATAACCGGCTTTTTCCCATTCTGTGTCGTTCTTCAGACGGAAGCTGAAATTGATGAAATATTCGGCTCCCGGCACCTTTTTCACTTGTGCGTCGGAGATCGTGATGGTTCTACTTTCCTGTGCGTCCAGGTTCAGCTCTTCCAGATTTCCAGACAGGATCACTTTTCCGTCTTCTTTAATCTCATATCTTCCATAAAGATCATTTAAGCCTGCATGAAATCTTTTATTGGTTATTTTATAGTTTCCGTTACCTTCAGCTGTAACGCTGATTGGCTGATGTATTTTCTTTACTTCATAAGATTTGGCAGAAAGAGTACGGTCGGCAAAGATGACTCCGTTTGTACAGAAGTTACCATCATTCGGCTTGTCGCCAAAATCTCCTCCTACAGCCATATAATAACCTTTACCGTCAGGTGTTGGCATCTGGATACCCTGGTCTATCCAGTCCCAGATAAAACCACCGAGAAGTGCCGGATAACGTTCGTATGTTTCCCAATATTCCTTGAAGTTACCAATTGCATTTCCCATGGCATGGGCATATTCACAAACTACGTGCGGTTTTACAGTTTCGCCTTTCTGTGCTTTTTCAAGACGTTCTTTTCCTACGCCTTCCAACCATTGTACGTCAGAGTACATCGTACTGGTTACGTCGCAGAAAGAACTGTTTCCTTCATAGTGCGTAGGACGGGTGTTGTCCAATGCCTTGACTGCTGATACAGCCGACTGGAAGTTGATTCCGTTTCCTGACTCGTTACCCATCGACCACATTACGATGGAAGCGTGGTTCTTATATCTTTTTACCTGGTTCTCATTACGTTCCGTAAAGGATTTCTTCCAGGACGGTTCACTGGACAATTCCATCAATCCGTGGCATTCTACATTCGCTTCAGCCATAACATAGATACCATATTTATCACATAAATCATAGAAATAAGGATTGTTGGGATAATGTGAAGTACGTACGGCATTTATGTTCAATGACTTCATCAATTGCACGTCTTTCTCCATTTCTTCTTTCGAAACGGTTCGACCATTCAGAGGACTATTGTCATGTCTGTCCACTCCTTTGAATAAGGTTGATTTTCCATTAATCAGCATTTGTCCGTCTTTGGTAAATTCAATCTTACGGAAACCGACTTTTATACTGCGGATATCAACGATTTTACCTTTTTGCTTTAATGAGAGGGTCAGATTATACAGATTGGGAGTTTCTGCCGTCCATTTCAGTGGATTGGACACTTCAAACTGCATTTTGTTTGTACCCATTTTGGCCTGCATGGATTGTGTTGTGATCTCTTTACCGTCTAAAGTGGTAATTTTTGCAAGGATTTCGCTGTTGCTCTTTTTACCGGTAATTGTAACATCCAGAGATACTGTTGCATTTTTATATGCTTGATCCAGGTCTGTACGGAAGAAGAAATCTCTGATCTGTGTTTGGGGAGCAGACCATACAAACACATCTCTGAAAATACCACTGAAACGCCAGAAATCCTGACACTCCAGATAACTACCATCTGTGAAGCGGTATACTTCTACTGCCAACACATTCTTGCCCGGTTTCAGATAGGGGGTCAAGTTAAATTCGGCAGGTAGATAACTGTCTTCCGAATATCCTACCTTCTTACCGTTTACCCAGATGTAGAAACCTGCCTCTACACCGTTGAAGCGAATAAATACATCTCTTCCTTTCCAAGAATCGGGTAAAGTGAACTCCCGGCGGTAGCTACCTACCGGATTAGGCATAGAAGCAAAGGTGTAGTCTGCCGGACGGGGCTGGATAACGTTAGGCCATTGCACATGTCTCCAATCGCAGAAAGGATAAATGGTATTACAGTATAATGGCTTGTCCCAGTTCTTGTTGTTGCGTACAGCTTCGATTTGCCAGGTTGCGGGTACTTTGATATTGTCCCATTGGCTTACATCATAATCGAGTTGATAAAACTCCTGTGGCCTGTCTTTGGGATCGGCTACCCAGTGAAATTTCCAGGTACCGTTTAGGGTCATGTAGTAGGGTGACTCTTCGGTTACTGATGTGGTGGCTTGCTGTTCATCGGCAAAGGGAATGGCGATTTGGCACGCCTCTTCTTTATTAACTCCTGAGATGTATTCATTATCCCATTCAGGACGTCCTTCTTTCTGCGCATTGACAGTTAAAGGCGTGAGTAAAAGTGCAATTAGTGCACTGGAGATTGTTTTTCTTCTCATAAATAGATATTAGTTATTAAATGATTCAATAATTGCTGCAAAGCCGCCATTGCGTGCCAGGCGGATCGATATTTTGTCTCCTTTTTTGAGGGTACGTTCATTTTTCTGGTAATCCATAGCTTGACGGTTCGCATTTTTTCCATCCTCAAAAGAAGTCATTTGATAGGTTTGTCCTTCTTTCAGAAAGTCTGTATCCAGTTCAAATTCTCTTTGTTGTTCTTGGTTATTCGTCATGCCTCCGATAAACCATTTATCTCCTTTGCGTTTGGCTACAATGGCATATTCTCCGACTTTAGCTGCCAAAGCAATGGTTTCATCCCAGGTTTGTGGTACTTGAGTGATGAAACGCGTGCATTCGTCATTTCGGTAGTACAGTGTCGGATTATCTGCCATCATTTGGATTCCACTTTCGAAGAGAACGAACAGCGCCATCTGATAGGCACGTGTACCTATACTGGCAGAGTTAGGACGTTCAGAACGATAAATTTCCGGTTGCATACTAAGCATGGCACCCGGTGTATAATCCATCGGTCCCACTGCGTTTCTTATAAAAGGGAAATAGACACTATTGTCAGGACGGCACCCTCCCATTTGCTCCATCCCCCTTACACCTTCATAAGAAAGCACATTCGGGTACTTATATTCTAGTCCGGACGGTTTAAAAGAACCATGAAAGTCGATAAACAAGTGATGCTTGGCTGCTTCTTTAGCTACTCTTTCATAATAATTCACCATCCATTGGTCGCTTCTGTCCATGAAATCAATCTTTATGCCTTTCACTCCCCATTTTTCGAATGTTTCGAATAGATCGAAGTTGTTTTCTACAGCTAGCCATGTCAACCAAAGCACGATACCTACATTTTTTTCTTTACCATAGCGGATTAGTTCATGTAAATCCACTTTCGGATTGGGAGTATAGGGATCTCTTGTTGATTTAGCCCAACCTTCGTCCATGATTATATAGGGGATTCCGTAATGAGCGGCAAAGTCGATAAAATATTTATAAGTATCCAGATTACAGCCTGCTACGAAGTCTACATCCTGCCCATAAGGAGTAGCACCGTTCCACCACTCCCAACTAGCTAGTCCGGGTTTAATCCAGGAGGTATCTTCCAATACGTTCTTATCGGCCAGTTTATAGGTCATGGTGTTTTCTATCAGCTGTCCGTCATCTTTGGTAATGACGAAGTAACGCCAGGGGAAGCAACGTTGTCCATTGGTTTTAGCTATATAATTTGCTTCTTTTAGAATTTTAAGACTACGGTCTCCATCTTCTCCGAATTCAAGAGGTACCTTGGGAAATACGGATAACATTCCGTTCCGGTCATTACTTTTCAGGAAAAGTGCAGGATAATCGGCCAATGCAGATTCGCTGATTAGAATCTTATAATCTTTACGTGTATCAATCAGCAGAGGAAGGAGAGCCATTGAACCGGTCGCTTTCCACTCTTGGCTCTGTACATGACGATACTCTTCCTCATAAGCTGTTTTAAATCCTCCCGGTTGCTGCATGTGCAACAGATAGTTCTCGGGAAAGTTTACTTGGAATATTTCGTTACCAACTTCAATCATTCCTTTTTTGTTGGTAATGAAGCGATAAGCGATGCCATCGTCGAAGGCGCGGAATTCTACCGAATAATCTCCTTTAAACTTCAACTGGAGTTGGTTGTATTTATTAGAGACCGTTGAATGCTTTAGGGCAATGATCGGTTTTAGTGATTCGTTAATGCTTTTTCTGTTCGCCTTTATTAGTTTTGGATGGTTTCCGGCTTCTTCATCCCCTAATTGCATTTGAAGGTTACATTGTTTCAGCAATGTATCTTTCTGACAGACTATATCGTAATAGATTTTATCAGAGATGTTTATTGAAACTTGTATGTTACCATTTGGAGATACCAACTGATGCATCTTTTGTCCGTAACCATGCAAGGATGCACAGAGTGTTAGAGCTAGTAATAAATGTTTGTTCATGATAATACTTTTGAAGGTGTTTTCTATTATACTGTTACAAAAGTAGTATATAGAAGCAATTACTCATTGTTATTTTGTGACATTAGTATCTATTTTATTTAAGATGTCGTTAGTCTATACAGAAATGTCACAAATACTGATGTGATTAGTTTATTTTACTACCCTTCCATCAATGGTTATGTTACTGCATTTAGAATGTTCTATCATCTTCTTGGCTATGGAACCTGTTGATTGCAATTTTTCTATATGTATATCAGTTGCATCATCAAGAAAAATAGATGGGCGTTCGTCTGTGTTACGTTGTCGGATACGGAAGTTTTCTATTAGAATATTATCTGCGTGACGGATATAAAGTCCGCCAGCCGGGTTTTCTTTGCCATACATACGATTTTCCGGATATCCTTTCAAATTTTCCGGAAGAGATTTGGTCATAGCTTTCTCACCCCCAGCATGTTCTACGGTAATATCACGTAAGGTAATATCCGTGATACGTCCGGTAGGTGTGCCAGCGATTAGGGTGGGGATAATGCCTTCGGCTTTTGCTGTAATGTTGCTGAACAATAAATTGCGGATAATTCCAGATTGACCACTATGTTGGTTCATTCGACGATGATTCAGGCAAATGAAAATCGGCGTAATGATGCCCTCCATACTGATATTATTGAAAGTCACCTGCTCTATGATGCCTCCGTCTACAGATTCAATAGCAATTCCGGATAATCCGGTATGAGTTTTTGGAGCTATATGGCGGTATTCTTTTGACCAGTCCCAGATATTACTTTCCGTAGTCGGACGGATCACGCAATTGGAAAACGTAATATTGCGGAAACCTGCCCATGAAGCTGTGCCAAACTTGATCGGGTTACAATTGGATGCGATGATACAATTGGTCACTGTGATATTTTCTACCATGAAATTAGGATCATCACTTTTCAGACAAATACCATCATCATCGCATTCAATGTGGCAATTAGTGATATTGACATTTCGTGCATCTACGTCAATGCCGTCATTGTTTCCCATGGAAAGGGAAAATATAGAAATCCCGTCTACAATCACTCCATCACAATGGAACAAACGTATGGTCCATCCTGCGGCATCTCGCACTTCTATATCACGCAGAGACATTCTTTTGCAATCTTTGTAGTAAATGGCATAAGGACGTTTGCCATCGTTGAGGCGATAATTCTTCTGAAATTCAGGATGTCGTGCATTACCGTCAATGATACCTGACCCGGAGATACCTGCATTTTCAATGCTATCTGCTACAATGAGAGAGCGGGTAGGGTAGTCTTCCGGATTGTGATAACTACCTCGGATAATGGAGCCACGACAAAGATGCAATTCTACGTTGCTGCGTAGGTAGATTGTCCCTGTAATATACGTTCCCGGTGGTACTGTTACTTCGCCACCTCCGGTTTCGGCGCAGGTGTCGATAGCCATTTGTAGTGCTTTCGTATTTAGTGTTGTCGCATCTCCTACAGCACCAAATTGAGTAATTTCTACATTGCGTGCTGCTATACTTTGTGCAGCGATTAGAAAAGTGAAAGTCAGTCTGCTAAAAATCTGCTTCCCTGTATAGGGAAGCAGATTCAGTATGTTGTTTCTCATCTTTGTTATTTCTTTAGTTTCAAAGTGATGGTCAATTCCACCCGACATCCGACAGCGTTGGTGAATGTACCGATGTATTCACCTGCCTTTTGGCTGTTGAAGTTGGAAACGGTAGCTTCGCGACGGTCGGAAGTAAAGCCGTCTGGACCTTCCCAATGCCAGTCACCATTAGATGGATGTGGTCCGAAGGTTACACTGTCGCCCTCTTTTACCTCCATTTCATTAACGTTCTTCCATCCGCCGTAATTAATATAAGATATCAATTCAGGACAGATGGTAGTTCCCTCCACTGCTATGGTAAAGTCTATAGAACTTTGGCATCCATAATCGTCCGTATATGTAGCAGTATATTTGCCGGCTTGTGTAGGAAGTACAGTTTGTAAACGGACTTCTCGTGTTCCAGCAAAAAAGTTTTCTGGACCAGTCCATGCCCACGAACCATCTTTTTCATTTTCTACTTCTGGTGCAAGAGTTACATTTCCCCCTGGATTAACGCGTATGAAGCTACTTTTGGCCCATCTTCCCTGCATATCCTGCACTTGGGGAGTAATAGCGCTACCTTGTTCGCCTTTGATGGAGACCAGGAAGTTAATAATGCTTCGGTTGCCTGTCATATCTGTGTAGACAGCAGTATACGTACCTCCGCGTTGTACATTCTCCAGTTTAATAATCCGGTCGGTGGAGGTAAACCCTTGTGGTCCGTTCCATTTCCAATTACCTTTTGCCGGTTCCGGTTTGAAAGTGACTGTACTTCCTTTTTCTACTACGGCTATGCTTTCTTTTATTATTTCACCTTTGGTTACGGAAATGTTTGGCTTAATGACTTGCGCATCCTTTATCTTGTTATACGCGATTTGTGCCATAAGAGCAGAGCCGGCATCATCCGGGTGTACGTTATCCGGGAATTCTTTACTTGCACCTAACAATGGTTGATGAAAGTCGATAATATACGCTCCGATTTCTCCGGCTATTTCTTTCACACGAGGGATGAGTTCTGTTTCGACCATTTGGTTTTGAGGAGCTTTATCCGGTCCGAACAAAGGTGGTGCCAGGCAGACATAGATGATAGGATCTTTTCCATTTTGTCTGAATTCTGCTACCATATCCAGATAGTTAGGCTTGAACTCTTCTTTCAATTGGTTCCAACGCCAGGGATCAGCATCGTTTGTTCCTAAAGCAATAATCAGGATTTGCGGATTCGCTTCTTTAGCTTTAATAAAACGGTCGGTATTCCAATAGGGGGCATCGCTATTTTTGAACATAGTTGTACCACTCACACCACAATTGAGGACTGTATAACCGCTTCCTAGCAGTTTACCCAATTGTCCCGGCCAGGCTTTTTCCTGGCAGGTGTTTCCAAATCCCTCTGTGATGCTATTGCCTACACAAACAACCTTGACCGGTTGTTGGGCTCTTGCTACGACTTCGTCCACTTCGGGAGTGGATGAATCTTCGTTCTTTGTATCTTCGTTACTGCTACATGCTGTTGAAAGCATGGTAAAGAGAAAGCCAAGCAGTAGACTCCATCTTTTTATCATATTATTCATTGTTTTATTTTATGGTTTCTCATCCGGGGTTACTTGTGTCATGATTACGGCACCTACCATTTCGAGTGCAGTCCATGTCTTTCCTGGTTCTGGGGTTAATGGTGTTGGTTTTGCCCATTCATTGAACGTAATGTTGTTAACTCGTTCACGTGTTTCCCAGGCTGCATCGGCATTCTTACGCATCCATTCATAATAGGTAATAGCTTTTTTATCAGAGGTATAATCTACTTGTTCATCCCACAAGTTGTTATCTTTTACAAATAACCCCATACCACGGGCAAATTCAGATTGCCATGTACCATCACGGTGCCATTTCGACATTATTCCGTTCTCGTCTACTTTGTCTCTCATCACAAACTGGATGGATTCTCTTGCATGTCGGGCATAGTTTTCATTTTTGGTTATACGGTATAATGCATTGGCAGCTTCGATAAATGCTCCTACATTATAAACATTATATGAGTGGGTTTTTACTCCGTCTTTGCTGATATTTTCGTCAATAGCTCCATTGGGCTCACGTAGAGTCGTATATATCCAATTATAAATATCTTTTGCTTGTTCCAGATATTTCTCTTCTTTAGTTGATTCGTATAAATAACAGGCCATAGAAACAGCCGGGTTATTGCTTAAACCTGATTTGTTACTTTTTTCAACGCTCCACCAAATACCGCCACCGAGTGCTGTATCATATCCGCGATTGTAGAGAAACTCCCAATCCCATTTTGCTTGTTCCAAGAATCGTTCATTACCTGTAATTTGATATCCACGAATGAAAGCTAGACCAGCCCATAATAAGTCATCCTGAAAATCATTCCAAGTCCAGTCCATGGTATCATTAGTCTTAGAATTCTTTTCGTGTTCCAAAAAAGCATTGAGCAGGTCGGTAATCAATGACTTTAGGGTCTCGTCTTGTCGACAATAATAACGGTCTTCGACCATAAGGATAATTAAGGCTTGATTCCAAAAGTAAGCCCAATGATTAGAACTTTGATTTTCTTTATAATAAACAAGTCCATCTTTGCTATTCTTTTTTTCAAGTAAGAATGCTTTATTATAGTAATAGAATGAACTATCGGCAATAGATGCCGGAATTTCATCTTCTTCTCCCGGATCAGGGACCGGAGTTGGATTAGGATTTGGATTCTCTGTTGGGGGCTGAATAGGTTCACTATCTTCTCCGCTGCATGAAATAGGTAATAGCGCTAATACACAAATAAAGAGTCTTATTAGTTTTTTCATATATGAAATGGGTTGAATAAAGAAAGAGGATATTACAAAATTTGATTTTGTAATTTTCCTCTTTCTTTAAATTAGTAATACATTATTTAAGTCCGTATGCGTATACTTCAGCTAGTGCTGAGTTATTTCCGTTATAACTTTCGGTTATCAATACTTTAAAATAACGTCCTTTTGTTGGCGTAACACCGAATACTTGAGCACCACTTTCTTGTTTCAAAGAGAAATTTCCTACAGTTTCCCAATTTTTCTTATCAGAGCTTATTTGGAGATTACCTGCTTTCACATAATTAGAGCCTTCTCTCTGTACTAAAGCAAATTGGGTGAAGGTGTATTCTTTTTGAGTATCAATGATCACTTCGTGAGGTAATTCGTGGGAACCGTTTTGCCATTGTGAGTGCCAGAAAGTTTGGAGATTTCCATCTAATAGACATTCAACTGGTCCGCTATTGTTTTGTACCTCACCAACTAATTCTTCAGTATTAGCTTCTGCTGTCCATTCAGTACGATCTAATTGTTCCCCCATGATGCGGATGGCCATCGGATATATAGCGTTAGTAGAAGATATTTCAAATTGGGATGCGCTATTAATACGGATAGGTAACATGTAATCTCCCGGTTGCAATTGGGATCCTTCCACTTCAACGGGTAAGGTTGTTTCTGTTGTCCCATTGGGGAGGGTCATTGAACTTGTAAATGAGTAGGAGTTTTCTGGGAGCATCTGGAAAATGGTTCCATTGGCATTATTGTATTGGGTGATATATTCATTATCTACCACAAATCCACATTCTATATCCCATTTATTATTGGTGTCGAGTTTGAATGGAACCTTTTCGGAAATTTTGGAAATTAATCCATAAGTATATGCCTTCACATTTACATAAGAGTTGTTGAATCCGATAGAGGGCATAATAACCTCTTTCAACTGTAGAAATAATTGGTCTTTATTTGCATTAATTGAATCGGTTTGGCTACTAACCTGTATCGGGAGTACCCATATAGCACTTGGATCATTTTCTAAAGCTGCTAATACTTCCCGGGGATTCAGGGAGATGTTTACTAGTTTGTAACGTTCGTCAGCAGAGAAATCTAGTTGGAACTTGTCAAATGAATAAGCGTCTGGACTAATCACTTTATAGTTCACACCTTCTAATTCACTATATTTGCTATCTACTTCTTCCTGGGTCAGTGTATTAATGGTTACTGCCGCAGTCGAAGTCTGATCACTTCCTGCTTTTATAACAGAGAATGAGTATATATTGTTTTCTTCTGTATTGTACAGTGTTACTTCCTGTTTGCCACTTGTATTCAGATATAATATTTTATGGAACTTTTCCGGTATCTGGTTTTCTAGATCATATTCTGATCCTTCACAGGCACCTAATGTCATCAGGCATCCCGCTAACAGTGATAAATAATATATTGTCTTTTTCATTTTCTTATTTCTTTAGTTTTTTATTAATATTCCGGAGCCTGTACTAGTTGCGGATTATTATAGATCTCATCTGATTTGATAGGCCATAAATACATACGGTTACTCCATTGGAACTGCTGATTAACAACAGTGCGCTGGTTCAAATCACTGGCACTAGGATTCATTCCTGCGCCTAACACATTTAGACCTTCACGTGCACCAGCTCTCAACACTTGCGGAGCAATCATCCAACGACGTACATCATAGAAGCGATGACCTTCTCCCCAAAGCTCAATAAAGCGTTCATTTCGAACCCAATCCATCATAGTCATATCACTTGTTATGTCCGATTCTTTCAGTTCTGCTACACCGCCACGTTTGCGAATAGGATTTAGATATTTGATAGCGTTTGTATTGTCTCCCAAAGCTGCGTAACATTCAGCTACATTAAGATACAGTTCGGCCAAACGGAAAAGAGGTTTTGCATAATTCTTACGATTATCTTTTCCTGCGCTTGAAATAAGAATCTCGGGTGCTGTATATTTCTTGCAGATATATCCTGTGACTGTATAGTCTCTATAAAAAAGATCATGATTGTATCCTTGTTGGTTGGCATCCCGTAGATTGATCCGTAGGGGAGATCCGTTACACATTATTGGTGAATAGTCGTCACCATCGAATGATAGATTGGCATAGAAACGCGGTTCACGGTTTACATTCAACTTGATTACTTCCTGACGATCACTTAATTTGGCTGAAGTAAACCATTCACTTTCATGTGCAAATTCTGAATCTTTTTCCGGTAATTTCCCGTTTTTCGTATAAAAATGCTCTGCACTATAAAGCGTTGGTGAAATAGCACACCAACCATCTATCCATTGATTCCCATTATATTGTAGGATACGCTTGGGCCATGGTGCAAAGTTTATCCATTGTCTGTTGCCGTTGTCGCCTTGCATGAATACCCCCCATATGATTTCTTTATTGCCATCGTTCTCATCAGAATTGACGATAGTACGTAACATCAATACTCTCTTAGCGAATTCTTGCCCTTCTTTAGTACTTGTATCTACACCAGGAATATAAGGAACAGGTACATCAGCCAAGGTACGTGGAAGGTTATCCATATCGACTAATGAGCGTCCTCCTTCTTTCTCTGCATATTGCAACGCATCCAGATTTGCTTCCAATGCACGTTGCCATTTTTGTGGATCATAGGTGTGACTGACTAATTCTTTACCATATCCGGGTGTTTCATAGTTGGTATTCTTCCAGTTAGGGTAAGGGAATTTTCCGTTCCATAAATCGGATGCTGCATAGAGAAGAACGCGCCCTTTGATAGCTTTTGCAGCTGTGGATGTTGCACGTCCCCAGTCATCTGCATTGCCTGCTTCCGGTAAGTTTGGAGCTGCATCATCCAACTTCTTTACAATATAATCTACTACATAATCATAGTGTGAGCGGCCTGGCATATCTTCCGGCATTGTAGATTGAGGAAGACGCTGATCTACAATAGGAATAGGGCCATACATTGCTAACAACCGTGAGTGATAATATGCTTTTAGAAACTCTGCTTCCGATTTCCAACGTGCTTTGTCTGATTCTGTGGCACCTCGTGGATTATTTTCTGCCAGAATGTTCAGAAACATATGGCAATGTCCGTTATAGTTATAATAGGCATCCCAATAGCCGGCGGCATTTGTAGGAGACCATAAATTCCACGCTGTTTTCTGATTATTTCCTTCCCATGTAGGGGGATCCACAGATTCGTCGGCAGACCATTCGTAGGTAGAATATACGAAAGGAGCACAAGATTCTACTGCAATATAGCAGGAACTAATAAAGTTGACTGCGTCTGTGGCATCAGTCATTGTGTCTTTAGTTTCCGGTTGTTCAGGTGGAACAACATCCAGATAATCACATGATGCGAATATGCTTAGCGGTAAAATAGCACGTAGTGCGATTCTTTTTATAGTAAGTTTTTTCATATTGTCGGAATGTTACATGTTAGAAATTCAATTGTACACCAAAGTTGAAAGTCCGCTGTAGCGGATAAGTGTTCCAGCTAAGTTCCGGATCCCACAGTTTAAAAGGACTCCATACAGCCAGATTGTCTCCACTAAAGTAAACTCGACAGTGTGGGAATGAATAGCCTACTTCCAGTGTCTTGAAACGGATAAAGTTTCCATTGCGTAACCAGTGGCTACTTGCTTCTGTATTATTCTTAATGTCTGTGCTCTTTAATCCTAATCTGGGGAAAGTAGCTTCTGGATTAGGGTTGTCTATTGACCAGTGGTCATCAGCGATACATTTCATGACATTGTTGTTTCTTTCACCAAAATCTGTCATGGCGTTATTAATCATGATCTTACGTTGAGCCGATCCGTTGAAGAATACACCAAAATCAATCTTTTTATATGTCAAGTTCAATCCTAAACCATATTGTATACGTGGCATGGAACCGAAAGAAGATAACATTACTTTATCATCATCATTGATTATACCATCTCCATTTACATCACGATATTTGATATCACCGGGTTTCAGTTGACTACCTAATCCTGTTTGATCTGGACCATTATCTATTTCTTCCTGATTCTGAAAATAACCATCTGCAATGTATCCCCACGATATGCTTAGAGGTTGCCCAGTCTTTTTCTTCCATACCGCTTCATAATTCGGTTCATCGTAGTAAACATATTTATTTTTGTTGTATGTAAGGTTGGCGCGTAGGTCTACATTCAAATCTTTGATTATTTCTTTGCGCCAGTTTAAACTAAGCTCTATTCCTTTATTGTCAACTTCGCCAATATTACTATAAGGAGTTGTCCCAAAATAACCTAATAAGGTAGGCCATGAACCACGTTTCATGAGGATTTTATGTCGGTGATCAAAGAAGTAATCGAAAGTAATATTCAGTTGGTTGAACAGTTCCACATCGACACCTATATCCAATTTGTTCACACGTTCCCAACAAGCACCTTCAACACCGAAGGAACCAAATGAAGGACCATTTCGTCCTACTTCACCATCAAACCCTGTATGATAACCTCCACCGGAAAGACCGATATTGCTTACATATAGATAATGCCCCGGCCCTTCATCCATCTGATCACTTCCTACGATTCCGTAAGATCCGCGAAGTTTTAAATAGCCCACATGTTTTTTTATTGGTTCCCAGAATTCTTCTTCACTGATAACCCAACCTAAGGACATAGCTGGGAAGAACTCAAAACGATCTTCTTTTAATAGACGTTCACTTCCGTTATAACCGAAGTTGAATTCAGCTAAGTATTTGTGTTGATAATCATAGGTGAAGCGACCGGAGAAACCTTGCAGTCTGTTAGGACGTACACCAGAGCGATTTTCACGTTGCATATACATTAACATTCCTGATACAGAATGGCTTCCGAAAGTGCGGTTGTAGTCTAAGCGTGCATCAAAATAGAATGTACTGTTTGAACTATAACCATTATCTTTTTCTGTGATATAATCGTCACCCGAGTCTCCTAAACGTTCCAATTCATATGTTTCTGGATTATTAGGATCCCATGTGTTACTCATCATACGATAGTAATAAGGAGCAATACTGCGAGTGAAATTGCTTGCAGACCAACTTTTGAAATTTACTAATGCTGTCAATTTCAATCCTTTGGTAACAAAGTCTAATCCTTGTTCTATATTCATAACTGTATTTAAAGTGTTATAGTTCTCTTCTTTGAAGGAACTTAACATTTTAGCATAAGGATTAGTGTACAACTCTGAACCGGAAAGGATGTCGTTACCGAAGCGAATGTGTGTGTCATCTGGTTGGGCTGGGTGAGTTGCTGGGAAAAGTACCGGAGCTACATCACGAGCTGCCCCAAATAATTCAGAGGTTGAATAATTAGGACCTTTCAACTTACCGATTTGTGCGTTCATTCTTAGACCTACTTTAGTTGTAGACGTCAACTTGTATGTTAGATTATTCTGGAAAATATAGTTCCAACGGTCAATGTTATTATCGTATGAATAGGTTTTAGGAGTATCCAACATACCTGTATCATGATTGGCTTGTATACTCATATAATAGGTGATTTTAGAACCACCACCAGACACATTAATATTGGCACGTTCATTCCATGTATGGTCCTTGAACATAATATCCTGCCAGTTTACATCAGGGTAACGATAGGGATATTTGTGGCTGCGTGTCATGTCAATATCTTCCTGAGAGTAACGAGTAGCCTGATCACGAGCTATTGCTGCTTCATTATATGTTTCCATCCAAGTGGCACCATCTACATAATCAACAAATTTCATAGGTTTCTGTAGAGAGGCTTCTACTGTGACATTAATCTTGGCACGTTGATTAACTTCACCGTCTTTGGTAGTAACCAACATTACTCCATTTGCGCCACGTGCACCATAAATGGCGGTAGCAGATGCATCTTTTAAAATGGAGAAACTTTCGATCGATTCGGAAGGTATACGATCTAGATCACCGGAAGAAATCTCTACCCCATCCAATAAAATTAAAGGCGTAGCTACTCCGTTAAATGTGCTGATACCACGAATATAGAAGGAAGAAGTAGAACCTGGCTCACCGCTATTGGTAGTAGATACAACACCTGCCAGTTTTCCTGCAATACTGTTTGTTAATGATGAGCTGGGAGTTTTTAAAGTCGTACCTTTAACAGATGTAATTGCTCCTGTTACAGAAACTTTCTTTTGTGTACCGGCTCCTACAATAACGACTTCACTTAGCATTTCATTGTCAGAAACGAGTTTTACATTAATGAAACCTTGATCAGTGATGTAGACATTTTGCTTCTTATATCCAATATAACTGATTTCTAACGTTTCTCCCTTTTCATTAATAGAAATGGAGAAACGCCCATCTAAGTCAGTAATTACACCAGTTTTTGAATTTTTGATAATGACATTGGCTCCAACGATAGGAGTTCCGTCTGTCTCATCTACTACGGTTCCTGTAAGAGTACGTTTTCTACTGTTTTGCGAAACCTCCAGAAGATTGTTCTGTGTTTCGACATCACGGACTGTTAGGTTGCTAATTACCAATGGTGTCTCTGCCACCTTGAATTCGTTAGCAGCTGTAACAGACAATGGGCAACTCAATAAGCAAAGCAGCGAATACTTAAGCCATCCTGCTTTGTTAATCAAACGATCATTTTCCATGTTCTTAGATTTGGATAATTAATAATTATATGTGATCTCTTTTAGTTCTTCACTATTTCCACCAATCATAAAGGTGAAGTCTCCTTTCTCAACTATGAATTCCATTTCATTATCATAAAACCCTAATTGCTGATTCTTTATGTCAAAGGTTACTGTCTTGCTTGCTCCAGCTTCCAGTTTTATTTTTTCAAAACCTTTTAGTTCTTTAATAGGGCGGGTAATTGAAGCCACCTCATCACGAATGTATAATTGAACAACTTCTTCACCTGTATATTTTCCAGTATTTGTTACGGTAACAGCTACACGTACATGTATATCCTTGCCATTTCCCGGAAGTAATTTTATATTTGAATAAGTGAAAGTAGAATATGATAAACCATATCCAAATGGATAAGCCGGTTCTGTCGGAATATCTTTATATTTAGAACACCATCCTCCTAAAGCGGTAGGGCGACCAGTACTCTTATATTGATAGAATAGGGGAATTTGTCCATTGTGTTGCGGAAAAGTCATTGGTAGTTTACCCGATGGATTATAATCACCCCACAATACATTACAGATTGCATTGCCGGCTTCACTTCCCAGCCACCATGTGCATAGGATAGCAGGAGCTTCCCGACGTACTTCATTAAATATTACAGGACGGCCACACATCATTAGTACAATAACAGGTTTCTTGGTTTTTATAAGTTCAGAGACTAATTTTTGCTGTTCTGCAGGAATGGAGATATCCCCTTTTGATGATAACTCTCCGGTTTCACCCGCCCGTTCTCCCATAGCTACTATAACAACGTCTGATTGACGAGCTGTTGATAATGTCTGTTCTAGATTGACAATTTGGTTTTTTTCCAAATCATAACCATCACAATAGTTGATTGTACATCCACGACTTTTCATCGCCTCATATAAAGTTACTACTTTGCTTTCGTCCGCACCAGACCATCCACCACGCATATCACCTTTTGATTTGGCTAATGCACCTATTAAAGCAATTTTCTTTATTTCTTTAGATAGGGGTAATAAATTTTCTTCATTTTTTAATAAAACAATGGAGCGTTCTGCCATGCGGCGAGCCGCTTCTCGTATTGGGGTAGAGTTTAATACTTGCTGTGCTCTTTCTGGATTGCAATATTTATAAGGATCGTCAAATAATCCTAGTTCGTATTTTTTTTCTAAAATGCGGCGTACAGCGTCATTTAATGTGCTTTCTTTTACTTTGCCTTCTTTAATAAGTTCTTTTAAATATTTTAAATAACAAGTGCTAACCATTTCCATATCCATACCGGCATTGATAGCTTTTGCTGCTGCATCTTTCTCATCTTTGGCATATCGATGGTTAATTATTTCACGTACGGAATTCATGTCTGATACTACGAACCCTTTGAATCCCCATTGTTCTTTTAGTAACTTACGTAGCAAGAAATGATTGCATGATGATGGAATGTTATTAAAATCATTGAATGCTCCCATTACAGTAGCTGCACCTGCTTCTACTGCTGCCTTATAGGGAGGCATATAGAAATTGGCGAAATGACTTAGAGACATATCGACGTTATTATACTCTTTACCGGCTATGGGTGCTCCGTAAGCGGCAAAGTGCTTCACGCATGCCATGATGGTATTGGTTGCAGACAAATCATCGCCTTGAAGTCCGTGTACCCGGGCTTTAGCTACTAATGCACCATAAAATGGGTCTTCGCCAGCTCCTTCCATCACTCGGCCCCAACGAGCATCCCAACTTACATCTACCATTGGGGCGAAAGTCCAGTGGATTCCTTCAGAAGCAGCTTCTGTTGCTGAGCAGTGTGCTGCTTCTTCAATGACTTTTAAATCGAAACTTGCCGCTTCTGCTAAGGGAATGGGAAAACCAGTACGATAACCATGAAGAACATCTAAACCGAAAACTAAAGGAATCCCTAATCTTGATTTCATGGCTGCTTCCTGATATTTACGTATCTCTTCTATGCCCTGAATGTTTAGCATTGAGCCCAAATATCCTTGTGATATTTGTTCGGTACGAGGAATTCTCTCTTTGTTTGGTCCTGTAATATCTCCACCACCAGAGCATTGATATAGTTGCCCTATTTTCTCATCTAGTGTCATCTTCTTCATTAGGTTGGAGATGAAATTCTTTTTTTTCTTAAGATTCTCACCGTTTTGGGCACTTAATGATATAAATGGTAAAAATGTAAATAGATAAACGCACATCCAATATGTTACTTTTTTCATAATACTTATTTTAATGTGTTATTGTTTTTTGTGAACAAAGGTAGTTTTCGTATTAATATATAATATCTAAATTTGTGACATTAGTGTATGAATAAATTTTAGTGACATAAATCAAGATAATGATGTCACAAAATCATATCTTCTTATAATTTTTATTTTCAAGATGTGAGTTGACTTTCTTTTTTATATTAATTAATCTTGATAGGAGTACTACTTTTGCTTTTACCTGATTCGTTAAATGCTTCAATTGCCATATAATAGGTTATATCACGATCGAAGAAGCCAAGTTCAGCTTGGTTGTCATACATCATTATAGCATTGTCTATGTGTTCAGGAGAAGCTCCCCAACGAATCACATATCCTTCGGCTGATGGTTGTTTGTCCCATGTAAAAGCTATTCTTCTTCTATCTTTATTACGTTCGACTATGAAGTTGGATACCTGTTTCGGAACTTTTCCTTTTGCATTTCCAAATAAACGTATATCTGCTATGGAAAAGTAGCCTGTCGCAAAGTCTTTAGTATTCTTGATTCGTACAAACTGGGTTTTTATTTTCTTGTCCAATACAATCAGTTCGTATATTTGATCTTTGGTGTTTTGGGAACGGTCTGCCAAGAGTTGCCAGTCTGTTCCGTTCAAAGAACCTTCTACTATATATTGATAGATCGGTACGTTCTTATCATGTCTGTATGTTTTGAAACCTTCATCAGAAAAGCTGATTTGTAAAGCGGAGAGTTCCATTGGTTTACTCAAATCCATCTGTAACCATTCTCCTCTTTTCCCGGATGCTGCTGACCACCACGTTCGAATGTCTTCATCCGTTGCCATTTTTGCCTGATGAACACCCAATGAAGAGGAGGCTTTCATTTGTTTGTTGTAAGAGAGCAAGTTCATTCCGGCTGAAATATTATGTTGACTGAAGTTTACTTTTTTATCTGGTAGAATGAAGGGAAAATCCATATATTCGGTTATGGCATGAGCATAACCATCTTTATAGAAAGCAGGAAATATGCCAATGCGACGTTCATAATGTTCTTTAGATGCAACGACGATTGTGGCTACATACCAGTCATTTCCATAACGGTCTTTAAATGGGTGTCCATGACCAGCTCCTTTAATAGATCCCCCAGCTTTAATGGCAAAAGGAGCACCAGGCATGCAGGTATAAGGACCTAGTGGATTTTTGGAAACATATACGCTAGTGCAATAGCTTGTAAATTCTGTACCTGGTGCGGCATACATCAGATAGTAAAAGTCACCTTGTCTAGTAATGCAAGGAGCTTCATTCCATCCTTTTTTGTCATGTTGGTCATTCTTGTCTCCGAATACCTCCCAACCTAAACGATCCGATGCATGAGGTATTAAATCAATTTCTGCTCCGATTTTCTTAAAACCATTTTCTGGATCAACCTCAACTCCCTTGATAGGGGCCCAATCGGAGCATCCATGATATAAGTATACCCGTCCGTCGTTATCTTGAAAGAAAGCAGGATCGCCAAGGCCTTGTAAGTCAAATTTAACTTCTTCCCATTTATCTGCTTCGGGGGCTGTACTTCTATAAATTCGTTCTTCGCCCATGCCTAGGTAATATAGTGCGTCTTTGTATATTAATAAGGCGGGTGCCCATGCTTCTACTGCTTTTAGTGTTTTAGTTGCCACATATGTCCAATCTTTTAGGTTAGAGGAATGCCAATATCCAGAAGAATGAGAAGCAAATAAGTAATAACGGTCTTTGAATAAGATAATGACTGGATCAGCTGTTTCACGGCGACAAACACCGTCTGTTTGAAATCGGTAGCTTAAATTCAAAGGGTTGGACATTACTATTTTTTCATGTCGTTGGGCTTGTATTTCGCATGCGATAATTAGCATGAATAGAAAGATGAGTTTTTTCATTTAGATTTCAGTATATATTTGATTTATAGAAGCTATTAGTAGTTCCGGTTTATTTTTATTTTATACATATGATTATACTTGAGCATCAGAGCCTTGCGTTCACATGGTATTGTTAGCTATACATAATAGAACAATGGTACACAGACTGATATTTTTCCTTTTCATGTTTTTGGGTATTAGTTAGTGTCTTCTTGAATTTATTATTTGATAGTAGCGAGACGAGCATACATTTCTACCATAGCAGCCTGTGTTAATAACCATTTTCTATTATCTTGGGAACTTCCGGTGAAGTCTGTGTTGAATAAACCTTTTTCATCTCGTGCATGTTCCCAAGCGTAGTCAAGACTTTTATTGAAAGAGTTTAGATAGATTTTATTATGATCTATCTCATAAAGTTCGATGAAACCTCTTAACATGACTGCTGTGAACCATACATCTCCTTTTTTTATCATCTTGAATGCATTTGTATTCTCTGGGGTATAGTTCATAAAGAAGTAGTTATGGCATCCTTTAGCAATGTTTTGGGCATCTGTTAGATATTCTTTTTTCCCGGTAAGTTGATAAAGTAGAGAGGCGGATTGCATCATTTGTCCACTGTTGTAAGCAAATTTGGCTTTTCCTATTTTTCCGTCTAAAGCGATATTATCGAAATATAAATAATCAGTAGAATCTTGTAGTTGGGCTTTAGTCCAGTTATACAGTTGTTCTCCTTTGTTCAGATAAGTTTTGTTTTGAGTAGCTTGAAAAAGTTTTAAAGCAAAGACTGACCCAGGAGCATTTGAGCAAGTATTCTTAGATGCTTTTTTTTGCTCACACCAGTAGATTCCTCCGCCCAATTTATTATCAGTACCGCTCTCTATGAATTTCCAGATGAGTTCTGCTTTTTGCAAGTACTTGTTTTCCTTAGTTATCAAATATGTATCGGTGAAGTCGATACCTAGCCAAATATTATCGTCATAGAAACGGTCGGACTGTGGTGCAGTGTTGATATATGAAGCATAAGCTTCAGGAACTCTTCGTGTGTCGAAATATTCTTCTAATCCTACCAAAACTTTTTTATTGAGTAATGATTGATATATGGTATCTTGTGTTGCCTCAAATAAAGCATTTACAGCTGAAAATGTTCCAGAATAGGGCCATAGATAAGAATATTGGTTGGGCATATTTTTTTGTTCTTCTGAAGCAAGGTATGTTGCAGTGTACTCGGCTATGTTTGAAGGATAATTTTCACGTAGTAGCTGTGTGCCAGGAATGGAATAATAGGAATATAAGGAATCTAACGTTTGCTTGGCTCGTGCCAATGCCGGTTCATTGCCTACTATAACTTGCTTTTTGGTATTGCAACCTGTTATTGTCAACACACAAATAAGAAAACAGAAAAGTATTTGTCTCGAATTCATGGCATTTAATTAAAGTTATAAGATATATTGTATATTCATTATTCATTTTAAAAACAGGTAGTAATATTGACTTAAAACTACCTGCTTCTGTTTCCTGTCTTGAAATCTTTCTACTAAATATTGGGTTACCTATGAAATACTAATTTTTAGAGTGAGTTTTATTTTCCGAGTACAAAGTTATGGATGGATCTAAAAAGTAATATCTAATTTTGTGACATTAATGTATTGTGGTTAATGTATGACGCAAATAATGATATATATGTCGCAAAAATAGACATAATAAAAAGTGCTTGTATGAACGCTCGAGGAGTATATTAAAATGAATATTCTCATGAGTTGCTTTTACAAAGAAGTTCCCCCTTGCTACAAATAAATGTAACAAGAGGGAACTTTTTATAATAATCTCATCTATATTAAAATGACCCTCCTAAAAGGAGTTCATTCTTTATGTGATAGGTTTTATTTCTTCTTAGGTTTTCTGCGAGCCCATCCTTCTTCACTGAAATCCGGCTCTTTATCTTTAAAAAACTCTTGCCAGTCATCTTTCTTCTTCGGACCGCGAGCATCAGAGTATCCCCGATCAGCACGACTAGGCTTATCTTTTTTTGTTGACTTTGAGTCTTTTGCAGAAGCATCTTTCGGTTTTCTATCCTTATTCTCATAGCGCGGTGCACGTTCGTCGCTTTTGCCGCCGAATCGTTTACCTCCCTTGCGCTCATTTGAACCGTTTTCACGTCCTTTTCCGCTTTCTTCACCGGCGCCGGCAATCTCAACAACTACCTTGCGTCCGTTCCATTTAGCCCTATTCAGCGCCTTGATTACATTTGTCGCTTCCTTTTCCGGCACTTCAAAGAAAGAATAGTTCTGCATTAGGTCAATGCGTCCCAACTCGATACGTCCCCGTGTATTGCTGTTCAACAGTCCGATAAGATCACTAGGGAAGAAACTGTCTGTTTTACCCAGATTGATGAACAGGCGGTTAAAGCCCGGTGCAGCTTGGCGACTTCTTTTCTCGAAACCACCTTCTTTGCGATCACTCCGTCCGGTACGTTCTCCGCGGATGTCAGTCGGTACTTCTATTTCTGCACGGTTACGATAATACTCGGCGAAACGGTTGAATTCGTGAGAAACCATTCGTTTAATCAGGTCCTCTTTGCTCAACCATTCCAGTTTACGATAGATTTCCGGCATAAAGTCAACAATCTCTTCCTCGTTTACTTTTACTTTTTCGAGATCATCAATAACCTTAATCAGTTGCTTCTGACAGATACCTGCTGCGGTTGGCATTTCTCCGACAATGAATTTTTTGCTGATAATCCGTTCAATTTCTCTCATCTTTCCTTTTTCACGGAGGTTGATGATGGCAATGGAAGTTCCTGTTTTTCCGGCACGTCCTGTACGTCCGCTGCGATGTGTATAACTCTCTGTATCGTCTGGTAATCCGTAATTGATAACATGCGTCAGATCGTCTACATCAAGTCCGCGGGCAGCCACGTCAGTTGCCACGAGCAGTTGCAAGTTGCGGATGCGGAATTTCTGCATAACAGCATCCCGTTGTGCTTGAGAAAGCTCACCATGCAAAGAATCGGCATTGTAGCCTTCTTGCATTAATTTGTCTGCAATTTCCTGAGTCTCTTTACGGGTACGGCAGAAAATGATACCGTATATTTGTGGGTAGTAATCGACGATACGCTTTAAAGCTTCGTATTTGTCTTTAGCCTGTACGGTATAAACAACGTGTTTAACGTTGTTGGTGCTTTCATTCTTGCGGCCAATAGTGATTTCTTTCGCATTGCGTAGGTAATTTTTGGAAATGCGTGCGATTTCCGGACTCATTGTTGCGGAAAACAATAGGGTGTTGCGCTCCTGCGGTACATCAGCCAGAATGGCGTTGATGCTTTCTGTGAATCCCATATTAAGCATTTCGTCGGCTTCATCCATTACCACATTGTGGATGGTAGATAGAGATACGGTTTTGCGCTCCATCAGGTCCAGCAGGCGTCCGGGGGTAGCTACAATGATGTGTACCCCTCGTTTGAGGCTGCGTATCTGGCTGTCAATGGAAGAACCACCATATACAGGTAATACTTTTAGTCCGTCAATGTATTTGGAATAGTCATTCAAATCTCCTGCTATCTGGAGACAAAGCTCGCGGGTAGGGCAGAGGATAAGCGATTGTGGAATTCTGTTTTTTACGTCAATCTGTTGGAGCAAGGGCAAACCGAATGCGGCTGTTTTACCTGTTCCTGTCTGTGCAAGAGCTACTACATCATTATTTTCTCCTAAAAGGTACGGAATCACTTCTTCTTGTACCGGCATGGGATTCTCGTATCCCATTTCTTCAATTGCTCTACGTATCTCCGGAGAAACGCCAAGCTCTTCAAATGTCTTCATTAAATCTCTGTATATCTTTTATTTCGGCTGCAAAGATAGAGAATAATTACGAATTACTAGTTACAATTTGCGATTTATTCCAGTAGGATGCTACGTAACTGTTCAATTTCTTCTGCAGAAAGTTCGATTCCTTTTTTCAGATAGGTCTGTACACTCCCATATTCAGCCTCAATTTGTTCTTTAGCAGCGTTCAGGAAGTCTTCTTTTGCAGAGTAGATGGTTGTAATGGCTTCTTGCGAATTGACCGATAGCTTATATGCATATTTGGAAGCTTTCGGAATATTAAAATAGTCATTACTCAAACGATAATCTTCCATAATGACGTCTTCGTTGACTCCAAGAGCGGCAAGCAATAAGGCGGAAACGACTCCTGTACGCCCTTTTCCGGATGTACAATGAATCACAACCGGATAATGAGTACGGTCGAGAAGAGCAGTGAACAACTTCTTGAATTCCTTTTGGTAGTTTATGACTAATTCCCGGTTCATTTGTTCTACCAAACGATAAATGGTGTCACTTTTTATCTTCTCCTCTTGAATTCCTTGCAGAATTTCTTCCATGTTTCCAGTAGGAATAGGGATATGTATGATGTTAAATTCGTTGTCATGTAGTTGCGGGTAGTTGTGACGTTCATTTTCAGAACGTAAGTCTATAATCGTCCGTACGCCCATATTCTTGAGTTCCCGGCGTGAGCAGGGAGGAATACTGTCTATTTGTGCGGAACGGTATATCATTCCCCAGCGAAGAGATTTTCCGGTACCAGCAGATTCGTATCCTCCTAAATCGCGGAAATTCTGTATGCCGGGGATGTTAATGTTGCGGGTGGCCACTTTAACCCGGTATTTGTTATTAAATACCATCAAGTAGTAATAACGTTGAGACGGATCGTTGGTTACGATTGTCATTTTACCACTGGAAATGTTTGCCATTGCAATGGGAGAATCTTCCGGAATAGCTTCAGGAGAAGTAGAGGTGTATACTTTTACCTGTCCTTTTAATACCGGTGCTGTTTCCCATTTGATAATACAGTTTCCTACGTTATTTTCTTCACATACCACAGATATAGCAGGTGATGTGCCAGAACATGATGGGAGCACTAATAAAACAGTAAGCCAGCTTAACAGGTTTCTATACATAGTTTCTTTGTCTTGAATCGTATACTGCAAAGATAAGAATTACCCGAAGATGTGGTAATTCCTTTGCTATAATTAGCCAAAGTTAATAGTAATTTACGTGTTAAAAAAGGGCGCTTCTTCGTTATAGAAGAGCGCCCTGAATGAGAAGTAACCTAAGTTTGCTTTATTGAATATTGTTCAATAGATCTATTTTTCCTTCGTTGACCAACTTTAAAATGAGCTCACCAAATAAGGTGTTTTGCCATGCAAACCAGGCGCGTGTGAAGTTTTTAGGGTCATCCTTATGGAAAGATTCGTGCATGAATCCTGTTCCTGCATCTGTATCCATCAGCATTTTTATGCAAGACTTAATTTCCTGGTCGTCCTGACTGGTGAATGCCTTCATCATGATACTCATAGGCCATATCATATCATAACCGATGTGAGGTCCTCCAATACCTTCTCCTGCCTTTCCTTTGAAGAAGTAGGGGTTGTCTTTGCTCCATACAAAACGACGTGTGTTTTGATAAATAGGATCGTTGATGTCTACATCTCCCAGATAAGGCATTGCCAGCAGGCTTGGTACGTTGGCGTCGTCCATTAAGAGATGATTTCCGAATCCGTCTACTTCAAAAGCATAGATTGTACCATATTTAGGATGATTGTAAGTTGCATATTCTTTTAATGCGGTTTCTACTTCTTGTGCCAAATCTGTGCACTGTTTCGCCAGACTGGTGTTTTTGTTTACAACATTCAGAATTTCCGCAGCTTTCTTTAGAGAAGAAACAGCGAAGAAATTAGACGGTACGAGGAACTGTAAAGTGGTTGCATCGTCAGACGGACGGAAGGCTGAAACAATTAGTCCGACAGGATTTACAGGAGCACCTAGACCGTTATTGTTTAATGTGTCGAGTGCGCGTTCTGTCTTACGCTGGAATTTATAGGGACCCACTCCCTCTTTGCGCTGTTGTTCCTTGAAAGTTGTCAGTATGTTGGCGATGGCCTGTATCCATTCATTATCAAAGATGCTTGCATCACCGGTTTCTTTCCAATATTGATAGGCCAGACGTAATGGATAACATAAAGAATCTATTTCCCATTTACGTTCGTGCAGTTCCGGTTTCATATCGGTCAGGTCGGACATCCAATCTCCTCCCACAGCCCCATCATTGAAAGCATTGGCGTATGGATCGATATTTATACATTTAAATTGTCTGCGTATCACTCCTTCGAGCATTTTCTTCAATTCCGGGTCTTTATTCGCTAATTGTATATAAGGCCAAACCTGTGCTCCTGAGTCACGTAACCACATGGCATGGATATCTCCTGTGTAGACGAAAGTATCAGGCTTACCGTCTGTTGTACGGTAATGAACTGTTGTCTCAAGGGTATTTGGAAAACAATTCTCGAACATCCATGCCAATTTTTGATTAGTAAGTAACTTTTTCACCCTGATGATTTCTGCTTCCACGGCTTTTGATGTAAAAAGACGCTTGTTTACGGGTGGACGATTACTTTTATAAGCGGCAATTTCAGCTGCTTGATTGACCACATTGGTATGATCCTTAGCCAGGATAAGTTCTGTAGCTTTGGCAGGACCTCCCATTAATAGGGTGGTCGTGATGATACATATTCCGATATTTCTTTTCTTCATATCTCTATTGTTTTTAAGAGGGTTATTAAAAGTGATTATTGCAAATTGATTCCGCCTAGTCTTCCATACATTTCTATGAAAGCAGCTTGTGTCAAGAGCCATTTTTTCTCGTTTTTATCTGTGCCGCTCCAATCTGTCTGGAACAAGCCTCGTTCATCTCTGGCATGATGCCATGCGTAATCAAGACTTCTCTGGAAATCGGTTAGATAAGTCTTGTTATGGTCTATCTGATAAAGTTCAATAAAGCCTCTAAGCATAACGGCTGTGAACCAAATATTTCCTTTTTTCAGTAATTGGAATGTTTGTCCGTCTGGAGAGGTGAACTGAGTGAAGAAGTGCTTGTGACACGCTTCTGCTATATTTTGTGCATCTTCCAGATAACTTTTCTGTTTGGTAATTTGATAGAGTAGGGCAGCTGCCTGCATCATTTGTCCACTGTTATAGGCAAATTTGGCACGACCGATTTTCTTGTTGAGTGAGATGTTGTCAAAGTATAGATGATCTTTTGAGTCTTCCAGGTTCTTTTTAGTCCATTCGTATAACTCTTTTCCTTCTTTTAAATAGGCATCATCTTGAGTAGCTTGAAATAGTTTGAGAGCGAATACGGCTCCCGGTGCATTAGAACAAGTATTTTTAGATTCCTTCTTTTGTTCGCACCAGTAGACTCCTCCGCCGAGTACGTCATCTTTACCACTAAGGATAAACTTCCATATTAGTTTAGCTTTCTCCAGATAAGCTTGTTTTCCTGTCATTCGATAAAAATCGGTAAAATCGATACCTAACCAGACGTTATCATCATAAAAACGATCGGAGAGAGGTTGGCTGCTGATATAAGATGAGTAAGCGAATGGTTCTCTTCGTGTGTCGAAGTATTCTTCCAATCCTGGTAGTACTTTGTTTTCCAGAAGCTTTTTATACTTCTTATTTCCAGTGCTCTCCAGTAATGCATTTACTGCAGAGAATGTACCCGAATACGGCCAAAGGTAGGAATATTCATTGCGTCTTTTTGCTTGTTCTTCTGATGCTAGATAAGTTGCCTTACTGTTTTGGTCAAAAGGATAATTCTCACGTAACAGACAAGTGTTGGGTGCTGCATAGTTTTGGTAAAGAGCATCCAAAGTTTGCTGTGCTTTTTCTATGTTAGGATTTGCGTTTGCAATGGTGAAAGCACAAATAACATTAAGTAATAGGCCGTTCATAATTTTTTATTTAAGTGGTGTTTATATAAATAGTAATTTGAATGAGTTCGCAGGTTTTATTGTGACTCTACAAAAATACCTTATTTCGGTTACTTTTTAAATGGGGAGTGAGCAGATTGTAAATGATTGTTTGGGGTATGTTGTTGATAATCAGGGAATTTTTGATCGGAGAGTCTCTGATAAATGTAAATGATGCTGTATGATTAATACACTGTTATTCCCGGATTTGTTGTCCGATTCGAGCTACTTTTTCTTCAAATTCATTCCGGTCTCCATTTGCTTTGATCCGCATTTTTGAGCGGTAATTATAGATGGTCGATAATGAGTACTGTAAGAAATGAGCTATTTTCACACTGTCTGTAATTCCCAGTCGGATAAGTGCGAAGATCCGTAATTCGGGTGTTAAGAGTTTGCCGGGTCCTGGAATGATTGCATTTTCCGGTAAAAGCAATGCGTTAAAATCTTCGACGAAATTCGGAAAGAGATTCAGGATTGCTTTGTCGAAGTTATTATAAAATTCAGCCAGATCTTCTTCTGTATTGAGAGAGGAGTGGAGGAAAGAGGTTACTTTCTTTATATCTTCACTTTTGGCTATTTTGAGTGCTCTTTTCTTAAAATTGGCAATTTTACTGATATAACTGGTATATTGTTCCATATACAGCCCTACATATTCTTCTTTGATTTTATTGTTATCTGCCAATATTGAGTTCATTTGTTGTATTTCGTAAAGATGATAAGACAAACTCTCATTAGCTTGTTCCACTTTACCTTTTTGTTTTTTCAGTTGTACGGACAGGATGAATAGCAGAATGCAGACAATGCATAATGCAATGAGCAATGCCGTTATGATGATAAATTTATGTTTCTCCTTTTCTTGAAATGCCTTATCTATGAAAAGGTACATATCTGAGGCTTCGATGGTGTTAATTCTCGCATTACATAGGATAGCGTCCTCCATTGCATTTTTCATATATTTAGATGCCCGGTCTATGTCCCCACTCTCAAAGATCAGCTTGGCTAATATTTTTAAAGAGAGGTTTTCTCTAGCTCCATTTAATACATCAGAAATGGCGGATATTGCGAAATATTTAATCGTATTTTCACGGTCATTTTTACCTTGATAGGCAGATGCCAGAGAATATGCTATGATTCCGGCATTTCTTGAATAGGGTGTATAACTTTGATAAGTGCTGTCCAGTATATGAATAGCATCATCATACTTTTTATGGAAAAGAAGAGTTGGTGCGGTCATAAAAGCTCGTACATTTGTTGGGATTTCTTTGCATTGGAGCAGCGAATCGCGATAGATTTGTGCTATCAGATCATTTTCTTGTGAATCGTCCTCGTTGGAAGCAAAAGCTTTCTGGTGATTGTAGATCGTGACCTGTCCAAGAAAATATTCGGCTTTGAGTCTAGGAGATAGTTGCTCTTGTTGCATCGAATTGGTAATCGCCAGAGCTTCTTTGAAAAAGCCCATCGAAGATAATATTCTTGAATAATCCAGTTTAGCTTCAATTAAAAGTTCTTTGTCATTACTTTCTTGAGCGAACCTGTTCATGTGGATGGCATAGGCTAAAGCGGAATCTTTTTGGAAAGATGAATACTCAAAACAAAGAGACTGTGCTGTCCCAACTTTCTTTCGAATATCCCTGGATTGTCTTAATATTATTTTCAGGCTGTCTATCTGTCTTTGCTTTTGTTGGGTATAACTAGCTTTGTTTTGTAGAGATTTATCTAATACTTTTAACAATGTTTTTACTTCATCGTTTGCTTTTGCTGGTAAACTGATGAAGATAAAGATTATCAATAGAGGTAAAATAAATCTTTTCATATATTAAGTAAGATTGCTTATTGAATATGGTTGTTTGCAAAGATAAGGAAATCCACATTAAGTTAAGGTTGACAGATTAACTTAATATGGATTTTATGAAAATAGGGATTTCGCTGGATGAATTACTTATATCCAAATCCTTATTTGTAATATCACTTGTATTTTTGTGCAAACTCCACCGATACCGAATTACTGAAACTTCGGCAAACTTCAGCTGCGAAGTCTTTTCCGCATTGGATTATTTTATCCCAGATCTCTTCATTCAAGTTATTTAGATCGCGGTACCGGACATCGTATTTGAGTAATCCGTAGATCAGCCCTGCATTGAAGTTATCACCGGCTCCAATGGTACTGACTGCTTGTAATGGTTCTATCGGATAATCTTTATTGACCAGATTAGTGCGTAACGCTACCTTTTCCGCACCTGCAGTACAGATGAACCGGGGACAATAGAATTTGATTTTATCCTTGTAAATTTTGTCTATATCCTGCATGCCATACATATATAGAAAATCCTCTAAAGAACCGCGTACAATGTCTGCATATTCCAGATTTTCAATAATGATCGGAGCCAGCTTCATGGCCTCGTTCTTGTGTGAAGAACGGAAATTCGGGTCATAATAGATAATGGCTTTCTTTTCACGTGCCTGATCTAGTAATTCGAGAATCTTCTCCCTTAGAACCGGATTCAGTGCGTAATAAGAACCCACCATGACAATGTCGTCTTCCTCTAGTTTCGGAAACAAAACATCCAGACGTTGCTTCGGGTAGTCTTTGTAGAAGATATATTCGGCATCACTCTGCTCGTTCAGGAAGGCTAAAGATACGGGTGATTTTCCATCCGGGAATACATTCACATGGTCCGTTGGGATATGATTCTCACGCATGAACTGCAGGATAATATTGCCTACACGGTCATTCCCGGTTTCACTGATGAAGCCGACATTTATTCCCATTCGTCCCAATGAGACGATGCCGTTGAATACAGAGCCTCCCGGTACGGCTGCGGAAGGCTGGTCACCTCGAAAGATGATATCGAGGATGGTCTCTCCGATACCGATTACTTTTCGCATAGTGATCTTGATTTTTCTCCCAGATAACCACCATGATGGCGTTTTGAATATTCAGCGATAGTAAATCCTGTTTCCTTCATGGTTTGTACTACCAATATATCTCCGATCACTGTCATGGCAGTAGTGGATGTAGTAGGAGTCATCCCTAACACACAGACTTCTGCAGGCTTGCCGGTACTTAGACAGACATCCGATTCTTTTGCCAGCGGACTATCCGGATTTCCGGTGATAACGATAAACTTCAGATCCGGGTCCAGATTATGGGCTAAGCGGGTTAATTCCACAATCTCACGTGTCTTGCCAGAGTTAGAGATCAGCAGGAGTAGATCGTTTTTTTGTAAGATACCCAAATCCCCGTGTTGCGCCTCGCTGGGATGCAGAAAGACGGATGGAATACCGGTGGAACAGAAAGTCGTAGCAATGTTCATAGCAATCTGCCCGGCTTTTCCCATACCGGAAGTTACCAGTTTTCCCTTTTTCTGATGTATTTGTTCTACAATCAGTTTCACCGCTTTTTCATAAGCGTCTGTTACGGGGATGTTGAGCACAGCTTGTGCTTCCTGTTGCAAAAGTTGTTTGATGGAGTCTATCATATAGGATCAGTTTATTTTTTCTTTTAATTCATTTAATGTGTTTGCTACTTCGTAATAGGTTGAGAAAGGCTGTCGTGCAAAACCTTTGTCTTCCAGGGTGTGGAGCGCTTTTAATAGCTCGTCGTAAAAACCATGTTCATTGTAGAAAATGACCTTCTTTTGGTGATATCCGATAGAGGCAGCGGCTATTACGTGGAAAATCTCATCAAGAGTACCGACGCCTCCGGGGAGTGCAACCAATACCTCCGACTTCTCCGTTATGATATCTTTGCGGTCACTCAAGTTACGGGTATGAATTTCTTCATCTAACAGAGTGCTTACCTTGCCATTCTCTTCCAGTTTGGCAGGAACTACTCCAATAACCTTACCACCATTTTCTTTCACGGCACGAGCTATGCATTCCATTAATCCGAGGCTGGCTCCTCCATATATCAAGGTTTTGCCTGTCTGCCCCATCCATTTGCCTATTTGGCTGGCGCTTTCGAAGTACATTTTGTCAATGTTATCGGAGGCGGAACAGAATATTCCTATCTTTTCCATATACGTTGTTGCTGTTATAGTCCACAAATATCTGCAATTTTCTATAAACAGCAATAAGTTTTATTGTATTTTTGTACAGTGAAGTTACGAAAAGAGTGTAATTTATTGGAACTGAGCGTAGGTTAATTGCCCATGATAGTAATAGGTTACGAATTAGTTAGTTATCTACTGCATCATCCTTCTGCGCGTTGCGTAACCTTCAAAGAACTCTTCGTATGCAAAAGTAACAATAAAACGGGAGATTTTGAAATGAATCTCCCTAATTTTTTTCTTCTCATACAAGTTTTTCCGTAAAAGTAATTTTATCCGTCGGCACACCATCGCCCAAAAGGATTTTGGACGAACGTATGCCGACTGCCGCATAAGCGAAGAAAAGGGCTTTGCCTCACGCCTAAACAACAGTTTAGACTGATGATGCAAGGCTCATTTCTTTTGTGCTTATGCCAAAGAGGTGCTTTTACGGGTTTCTGACGATTTTTCTTTTTCCGCTGTTCCTTTGTGCCGTAAGCGGAAAGCCGTGTCTGACCGCCCGATCCATAAATGGAACAAGCCGTCACACACGGCAGGCAAACCGGGAAGAATGATTTTATCCGTCAGACCGGACACGCTCGGCCAGACATATAAAATCATACTTCCTTGCCGGTGGTTTGCCCGGTTTCACGCTTCCGGCAGTGTCCCTTTTCTTTTTGGCATTATCCCTTTTTACGGATTTCTCTTTTGAAGTTTTCCTGTCCAATCTGCCTCCACTTCCGTTTACCTCCATTTTCGCGTCTTTCAGGGAGCGCATCAGGTTGTCATTTCCGTTCTGGGCGCAAAGGTAATTCCGGGATTGGACGGGAATGCAAGGTCAAGCCTCCTGTTTTCGGAAAAAATCTCCAGCCCTGCGGGTAGTATTTTTCCCGAAAAACCTTGCATCCCCTAATCCCTACCTTTTCAAGCACCCGAAACGAAAACGACCGATGCGACAGAAA